>Ga0265297_10000007_pt1 | contig 881714 bp, 857 predicted proteins | sample Munlanlwell13791_FD_192502 | JGI IMG/M metagenome (GOLD analysis project Ga0265297, IMG submission 192502) | Leachate microbial communities from a municipal landfill in Southern Ontario, Canada - Leachate well 137-91 | ecosystem: Engineered > Solid waste > Landfill > Unclassified | place... | reverse complement strand
AGGAGACCGACCTGTCTTACGACGGTCTGAACCCAGCTCGCGTGCCGCTTTAATGGGCGAACAGCCCAACCCTTGGGAGCTTCTCCACCCCCAGGATGCGACGAGCCGACATCGAGGTGCCGAACCACGCCGTCGCTGTGGACGCTTGGGCGTGACTAGCCTGTTATCCCCGGAGTAGCTTTTATCCGATGAGCTTCCACCATCCTATATTGAATGGTCGGATCACTAAGTTCCGCTTTCGCGACTGCTCGACTGGTAGGTCTCGCAGTAAAGCTGGCTTATGCCTTTACACTATCTCCCGGGTTTCCATTCCGGGATAGCCAACCTTTGTAAACGCCTCCGTTACCTTTTGGGAGGCATCCGCCCCAGACAAACTACCCGCCAGACACTGTCCCTCGAAAATCTCGAGGTTAGAATTAAAAGCATACAAGGGTGGTATCTCACTGTTGCCCGAAGGCTCCCACCTATGCTGAACATGCATACCCCTAATTCAATATCAAGTTGTAGTAAAGCTTCACGGGGTCTTTTCGTCCGACTATGGTTAACGAGCATCTTTACTCGTCTTGCAATTTCACTGAGTCCTTCGTTGAGACAGTGCCCAAGTGGTTAAGCCATTCGTGCAGGTCGGAACTTACCCGACAAGGAATTTCGCTACCTTAGGACGATTATAGTTATCGCCGGCGTTCATCCGCGCTTGGATTCAAAGCTTCGCCTTACGGCTAACCTCTCCTCTTAACGTTCGGACACTGGCCAGGCATCACCCTCTATACATCCTCTTGCGAGTTAGCAGAGAGCTGTGTTTTTGATAAACAGTCCCTTGGGCTCTTTAGCTGCGGCCCCCTTGCGGAGGCAGGCCTTATCTCGAAATTACGGCCGCTGTTTTGCCGAGTTCCTTAACGAAGGTTCTCTCATACACCTGAGGCTTCTCGCCTCACCTACCTGTGTCGGTTTACGGTACGGTTACTGTATCCTTAGCCCTAGAAGATTTTCTGGACAGTTCTGCCACTTGAATTGCCTCTGCCTTGCGACTTCGACTTTTAACAATCCCTTGAAATGATGGATCCGGATTTACCTAGATCCTTTCTTGGAACAATTAACGTTCATATCATAGAACGCTCAAACTTTAGAACTGCGTCCCTCCATCGGAAAAATACAGTAGTGCTGGAATATTGACCAGCTTGGCCATCGACTGCACCCGCACTACACGGGTTTCGCCTTAGGACCGACTAACCCTGGGTCGATTCTCGTTGCCCAGGAAACCTTAGGTTTTCGGTGGGCGTGATTTTCACACGCCTTTTTGCTACTCATGCCAACATTCTCGCTTCTGTCCGCTCCACCACGCCTCGCGACGTGACTTCGACGCTGAACAGAATGCTCCTCTACCACTCCCTGAAATAAATCAGAGAATCCGCATCTTCGGTACTAGACTTAGCCCCGATAAATTTTCGGCGCGAAACAACTTGATTAGTGAGCTATTACGCTATCTTTAAAGGATGGCTGCTTCTAAGCCAACCTCCTAATTGTCAGTGTCACAACACCACCTTTCACACTTAGTCTAGATTTAGGGACCTTAAATTGCGGTCTGGACTGTTTTCCTTTTGACAACGGAGCTTAGCCCCCGCTGTCTGACTCCCGGATTACACCTGCAAGTATTCGGAGTTTGATTGAAGACGGTATCTTGCGACCCGCCCTCATCCAGTGCTCTACCCCCTGCAGTAAGCATCCGAGGCTAGCCCAAAAGCTATTTCGAGGAGAACCAGCTATTGCCGAGTTCGATTACAATTTCTGCGCTAACCACAGCTCATCCCAAAGTGTTGCACAACTTACGGGTTCGGTCCTCCCCCTGTCTTTCGACAGGGTTCAACCTGGCCATGGTTAGATCACCCGGCTTCGGGTCTTGTCCATGCGACGTGTACTTCACTTTAACGCACTAGTAAACTAATGCGTAAAAGCGAAGCACAATACGGGCTATTAACCCTCGCTTTCACTATACATGCTCGCCAAACGGCGATTATGTCAGCCACATAGAACAAACTCGTTGGCTCATTCTTCAATAGGCACGCCGTCACCCCGGTAAACCGAGGCTCCGACTCTTTGTAAGTATACGGTTTCAGGTACTATTTCACCTCCCTCAACGGGATGCTTTTCACCTTTCCCTCACGGTACTTGTTCACTATCGATCATAAAAAGTATTTAGCCTTGGGTCATAGTCGACCCTGCTTCCTACGGGATTTCTCGAGTCCCGCATTACTTGAGATCAGCAACCGTCAAGCAACAATCTTTTTTATTTACGGGGCTATCACCCTCTCTGGCCGAACTTTCCAGTTCGCTTCAACTAAAGACTGTTATTTTTTACTTGACCTTGTCTTATCTATGAGACAAACGTCGCTCTCTCGCAACCCCTAAAAAACATGTGGTCATAGAACCTTCAGAGTCCTTCCCGGTAAACCGGGTCAAACTCGCGGTAATTTAGGTTTAGGCTGTTCCCCTTTCGCTCGCCACTACTCAGGGAATATTCCGTCGATTGACGGCTTTTTTTATTTTCCTCCGGCTACTAAGATGTTTCAGTTCGCCGGGTCTTCCACCCGCTAAAAGCGGGTCATCCTGACTTCATCAGGATAGGTTTCCCCATTCGGAGATCTCCGGGTCAAAGGTTGCTTGCCATCTCACCGAAGCTTATCGCAGGCTGCTACGTCCTTCATCGTCTTTTTATGTCCAGGCATCCACCATATACTCTTATTGAGATTTTCCCACACTTTTGTTTTCAAATTTTACTTTGATAAAAGTTGGTGCATTCAGCAAATTGAATGCATAAATTCCTTCTTCCAGAAATTGCAAAATAAATGAAAGAAGAAATTAATCTTGTTTTTCTATTCTGGATTTATCCGTAGGTCAAACGAATAAATCCTATTCAATTATTAAAGTTCATCCTAAATGATTAGTTCTGAGCGCTAAATTTAACGCACAGAGTTCAATCATTTAAAATATAAAATCTTTTAAGGTCCAAAAAAACCGCGGGTGGCGGTTCCAAAATAATCGAAAAATAACAATTATTTTATAACCGCTTTAATTTAGACTTGATAAGATATTTATACATATTTTATTAAATTCTAGACTATCAGAAACTGCTAATAATTATATACTATTTAAAAAATGTGTCAAGAGTCAAAAAACCCCATAAAAATAGGGGTTTTTAAACATTATAGAAGACTAAAATAGGCCTGGAATAAAAGAATAAAATTAAGCTAATTCATTCGGGTTTTCCATCTGCCCCATAGCCACCTCTTTAGTAATCAAGCCTTGATGGAATAATTCTTGTAGATGCTTATCCAGAGTCATCATGCCGTCAGCTCCGCTAGTCTGGAGGACTGATCTCAATTGGGCAATCTTATTCTCTCTGATTAAGTTGGCTACCGCCGGGGTCTTAACCATAATTTCTCTCGCCGCCACCCGGCCACCGCCGATCTTCGGCAAAAGGCGTTGCGATATTACGCCGGCTAAAATCAAAGATAGCTGGGAGCGAACCTGATTCTGCTGATGGGGAGGGAATATATCTATGATCCGGTCGACTGTTTGGGCGGCATTAAAGGTATGGAGAGTCGCTAATACTAAATGGCCGGTTTCAGCGATGGTAATGGCGGCGGCAATAGTTTCCAAGTCACGCATTTCACCTATCATGATGACGTTCGGATCTTGGCGCAAGACATATTTCAAGCCTTTAGCAAAAGAGGACATATCAGAGCCAAGCTGACGCTGGGTGATAACGCTCTTATTAGATTTAAATAAAAATTCAATAGGATCCTCAAAAGTCACGATATTACAGCTACGATTATTATTAATATAATTTATCATCGCCGCTAGAGTAGTCGACTTGCCGCAACCGGTCGGACCAGTTAATAAAATTAAGCCTTGGGGCAGGTTCAATAAATCATAGACCACTTGAGGCATGCCAATCTGTTCTAAAGTCGGTTGTTCATCAGTTATCACGCGCGCCACCATCTTCATATTGCCTTTTTCATAAGACAAGTTAATACGAAAACGCAGATCATTCAAAGCATAACTGATATCCAGGTCTCTTTCCACAAAAAATTTAGTCTTCTGTTCTGGGCTAAGGAGCAAACCGACCGACTCCTGGAGCTCTTGCTCGTTGATTATTTCACCTTCGCCCTTCTTTTTTAAAATTTCATCTAAACTAAATAATTCGCCATCAACCCGAAAAATCGGCGGCAAACCAACAACTAGGTGCAAATCCGAAGCATTCCTGGTGGCGGCTAGCTGTAACAGATGTTTGATATCTAACATAAAGTTAAGATGAATTAATTTGTATATTTAAATATTGGATTACCAATTCATTTTTTTTAAACCCTTCTCGGCTGCCTGGACTTGCGCTTCCTGCTTAGAGGACCCCTTGCCGGTAGTCACCATTTTATCATTTAAATAAAGGCCAACTGTAAAATTCTTAGCGTGATCCGGGCCCTCTTCCTTAATAATTTCATAATGAGGAGTAACTCCAACCTCCTCCTGAGCTCTTTCTTGAAACCTGGACTTCGGGTCTAAATAAAGCTTATTCTGCAAAATGTCATCCAAGCGAACAATAATATTCTTATTGATAAATTTCTTAGCCGCTGCTAGCCCTTGATCCAAATAGATGGCACCAATTATCGCTTCAATGGCGTTGGCTAAGATATAATGCCGCGATTTCTTATTCTTATCTTTAGCTTCTCCTTTAGATAAATAGAGGTTGCCCTCGATTTCTAAATCCAGGGCGACATTATAAAGCATCTTGGCATTAACCAGGGCGGCGCGCCAATTCGTCAAATCACCCTCTGGAGTATCCAGGAAATTTAAATATAAATACTCGGTTACAATTATTTCTAAAACGGCGTCACCCAAAAATTCTAAACGCTCATTGTGGCCGGTTTGGCATTCAGGGTGTTCATTAAGATAAGAGCGGTGGATCAAGGCTTGGCGCAATAAAGCTTCATTCTTGAATTGCAAGCCTAAATTCTTTTGTAATTTAGATAGGCTATTCATAAAACTAAAGGCTTTGCCCGTCTTTACCGGGCGTAGAGACTGGCTCTTTCTTGCCACTCGCCTTCTTATCTTCAGGCAAATCATTGTATAAGGCTCCTAAAACGCCATTAACAAATTTCCCGGAAGAATCGCTGCCAAAACTTTTGGCCACCTCGATAGCTTCATTAATGGCTACTAGCGGTGGGGTGGCGGTATATAAAAGCTCAAAAATTCCCAAACGTAAAATATTCCTATCCAGGATAGTTATCTGATCTAGTGGCCACTCAGTAGCATATTTGCAAATATACTTATCAATCTCCGAGTGATTTTTAACCACGCCATCAACCAATTCGCTAACAAAGCCGTCATCATTAAAATCAGGAGCGAAATTCCTAAAATTACTAGCGATCAAATCTGCCAAGCTGTCCGCCTTTTTGCCATTAAAATCCCAAGCAAACAAGGTTTGCAAAGCTAGAGTGCGAGCTAAATGACGATTAGACATAAAGAGCTAAAGCAAAAGCCAAAGGTCAGTTTGGCTTTCGGCAAGGATTATTTTTTAGTCTTATTAACTTTCTTAGTTTTGGTCTTTACCGCTGCTCGGCCTTTATAGCTACCGCAGAAGGAGCAAACGGTATGAGGCTTCTTAGCGCTGCCACATTTTGGGCATTTATTCAGGACTACTTTCTTAAGAGCTAAATGAGCTCTACCCTTATGCGTAGCGGAATGGGTTTTTCTTTTTTTAGGATTAGGCATATTATTTATTTAAAAACTTGAAAATATTAAATTTTTCTAAAGTTTTAGCTATTTTTAGTATATCTTAAAACCAATATTAGTCAATCAGGCCTGCGGTTTAGGTCCAACCAAAGCCTCAAATTCATCTTTCTCTAAGGTTTCTTTAGTTAATAAGGCATTAACGATTCTTTCTAATTCTTCCTTGTGATCGCTAATTATTGTCTTGGCTCGATCGGAACCTTGTTTAATGAAATCGGCTATCTCTTCATCTATTTTCTCGGCTATCTTCTCGCTATAATCCCTTTGTTCATGTATTTCCCGTCCTAAGAATATCATTTCTTCTTTCTCGCCATAAGTACGCGGACCGAGGTGCTCGCTCATGCCGTAATCTGTGACTAAGGCCCTAGCCATGGCAGTGGCTCGACGTAAATCAGAAGTAGCGCCAGTCGTCACTTCCCCGAAGATTTCTTTTTCAGTTAGATGGCCGGCCAAAAGAACGGCTATCTCCTGGATAAATTCGGATTTAGGATGCATATGGCGGTCTTCAGTCGGAACTTTAAGAGTATAGCCTCCGGCCTGGCCACGAGCAATAATAGAAATCTTATGAACGGGATCGGCGGCGGGGAGAAAATGGGCGACCAAGGCGTGCCCGGCCTCATGATAGGCAGTTACTTTTTTCTCTTTTTCAGTAATGATACGGCTACGTCTTTCCGGCCCAATCATTACCTTCTCAATAGCTTCGAATAACTCAGTATTTTCAATAATCTTCTTATCCTGTCGCGCTGCCAAGATCGCCGCTTCGTTTAAAAGATTAGCTAGATCGGCTCCAGAAAAACCAGGAGTGCGTTCAGCAATTTTTCTCAGATCAACTTCTTTGGCTAGGGGTTTTTTTCGAGAATGAACCTGGAGAATCTCTTCTCTATCTTTTATATCCGGCAAGTCGATTACCACCTGGCGGTCAAAGCGCCCCGGACGAAGCAAGGCTGGATCTAGAACATCGGGCCGATTAGTGGCAGCGATTACGATGACATTATTAGTCGGCTCAAAACCGTCCATCTCTACCAGGATCTGGTTTAAGGTCTGTTCTCTCTCGTCATGAGATCCGCCGAGGCCAGCGCCACGGCGCCGACCGACAGCATCAATCTCGTCAATAAAGATAATGCAGGGAGAATTCTTTTTAGCTTTCTGGAATAAAGACCGAACCCTTGAAGCCCCTACTCCGACAAACATTTCCACAAATTCTGAACCGGAAATGTGAAAAAACGGAACGTTAGCTTCACCGGCCACACTACGAGATAACAAGGTCTTACCGGTTCCAGGTGCTCCTAATAACAGGACGCCTCGGGGTATCCTGGCCCCGAGATCGTGAAATTTTTTAGGGAAGCGCAAAAAATCTACCACTTCCTTCAGCTCTTCTTTGGCTTCTTTGGCTCCAGCAACATCTTTAAAGCTAACCTTGTCTTTTTGTTCCGGGCTGACTTCCTTAGCGTTTGATTGACCAAAGTTCATGGCCCGAGAATTCATTCCTTGCAAACCTCTCATAGTGAACATCATGAAAGCGATAATTAAGACAAAAGGAATGAGCACGGGCAAAATTAACCCCAACCAATAATTCCAACCGGAGTTTTCCTCAATCTGGATCTTAATCTCCCCGGTTTTAGATGGATCAACTTTAAAATTATTTAATAAGGCGGAGAAAGATTCTGTGCTTTCTTTCTTAACGACTTCTTTTTTTCCATCCTTAAGGGTGATATTTATCTTGTCGCCGTTAATCTTAACTTCTGAAATCTGTTGGTCATTAATCTGTTTGATCATCGTTTCCAGCCCGACTGTAGCTATTTCCTGGCGGCCGCCGCCAAAATAACTAAAAATACCGGCAATCACTAAAAACACCAGAAAGAAAATTAGAAAATTCTTGATTAAATTCTTCATAGACATAGTTAAGCCCTCATATTATATAATTTAAAGAGGGTTTTAGCAATTTAGCAAAAATCAGAAATAGGGGCAAAATGCCCCTATTACTTATTTTTTAGCTTTACTGGCGCTTTTTTTCTTTTCTTTCTTCTCTTCTTCTGGAGACTCATCCTCTGATTCAGCTAATTGTTCAGTGCTGGTTTCCTTCTGAGGGATACCGCTACCGGCTAATTTTAGACCGAGACGATGGTCGGCGATGGAAATATTTACTATCTCAAAATCAATTTCTTGTCCGGCCTGAAAGAGTTCGGTAATCTTGGCTTTAGGTTCTAAATTTAATTGGCTGATATGGGCTAAACCGTGGATTTCCTCATCCAGTTTAACAAACAGGCCGAAAGGGTTAACTTTCAAGATAACACCTTTGACTACCTGACCAGCTTTATATTTCTTGCTAGCTTCACGCCAAGGATCCTGTAATAACCTTTTAGCGCTTAAAAATATTTTAGCACCATCGATGCTTACGATTTCCGCCTTAACTTTATCACCAACCCTATATAGCTCATTTGGAGAATCTATCCTTTGCCAAGCTAATTCAGAAATATGGATCAAGCCTTCGATATTTTCGTCAAAGGAGATAAAGACACCAAAATTAGTGATGGCGGTTATTTTGCCGTCAACTACCTGACCCGGCTTATACTTATCTAAGGCTGGCTTCTGTTTCTTATTCCAAACATCTTTTTCGCTGAAAATAACCTTATCTTCTTCTATACTCAAATTCATCACATTCACTTCTAGGTCTTGGCCAACAAAAGATTTAAGCTTTTCCAAAATCTTGCTTTTATCACCTCCGGAAATGCGGGGATAATTTTCTGGAGCTAGTTGAGAAACAGGTAAAAAGCCGTTAATCTGGCAATAACGCACTAATAATCCACCCTTGTTAGCATCGATCACTCTAACCTTGACGATCGTCTTATCTTTGCCAGCTTGGCGCAGGGTTTCCCAGGCCTTCTCTTGGCCTACTTGGCGGAAGGATAATTCCAATTCACCTTTTTCATTTTCTTCTTCGATAACAGCGGCTTCAATTTCGTCGCCGATTTTTAAATTAGAAAATTCTTCAGCCTCATCATATAACTCGGGGCCGCGAACTACCCCCATTAAGACGCCATTAACGTCGAGCTTGACTTCAGCCTTAGAAGCTGAAACGACTCTCCCCTTGATAACATCACCAACCTGAGGGATGTTGATGTCGTCTTTTTCTAATAACTTAGAAAAATCATTGTTTTGATCTTGTATATCAGACATATTTTTATTTCATCTAATCCTTCTGAAAACAAAAAAATTAGACTTAACCTCTCTTCCTCCGGAAAGGCCTTCTAGCCACCTCGGCGGCCGCTTAAAAGAGCGACCGCCTACAAACTAGAAGATATCTTAAAGGTGAATATTTAATTTAATCTTACAAATTAAGCAACATTCTGAGTATTCTGCCACTGTTTCTTCTTATCGAACTCTTTTTGTATCTGTTTTTTAATGCTGTCAAAATCAGCACCTTGAGTGTTTATGCTATCATACTCTTCGGCAAATTGCTTGGCAATCTCTCTAACTTTATCTGGACCCAGGTCTGCATATTTATTCTTAACAAAATCTATCACATTTTTTGCCATCATCCTGTGTTCGGGGCTACCAACATCATCCATTAATTTTATAGCGGCCACTTCGCTCACGTTCTGAGATTTTAAGGTTTCCACCATCTTGTTGTCAGCCTTCAAGCTATTAACTGTTTTTTCTAGATGAATTTCCTTCTGATCGATGGGGGCTCCTAGATTCAGGATTTTTCCAAAAAATGATTTTCGATTGGTTTTTTGTAAACTAGCTAGCTCTTCTGATTTTGAGACTAAATCTTCGTTCATTTTAGCAAACAAGGAACCAACCACCTCTTTGTTGCTAGTGGGAGCCTCTGGCTTGCCTAGACTTTCAATATCCTTTAGAACGTTAGCATGTTGCTGAGCGATGGCCTCTTGAGCGGGTGCACCGCTAGCGATACGTTCGGCTTCTCTAACAACCTCATCGGCAGATGTCATAACCTCCTTTGAGTCTTCAGCGGTCTTTGGTTTTTCTAATGTAGTATCCATAGATTTATTTTCAAAATTCATAACTTTCACAATTTTAATTTACCAATTGTAATAAATTAAAAAATTTCTTAGTTTATAAAGAATAGCTTAATATATATAAATTAATCAATTTCACTACTAATAATAGCATAGGAACATAAAAAAGTCAAGAAAAAAAGCCCTTTATTCCTGGGGAATATCGGGCTCTTTACTTCAAAAATTAGATTGCGGCGGCTTTACCTCGGGATACCGGGCATAGCTACATAATTGTAGCAAACCACGCGGGATTCACCTTTCATTTCTGCCAGATCGAATCTGACTTTAAATTCAGGTTCAGCTACCCTCATGGCAACATCCGATTGAGTGAGGCTCGCCGGAATCATCCGGTTCATCCTGTTAGCCAGGATAAACTGGTCGCGGAGAGGGCCGTAGTCACGGAGGTGGGTTGGAGTATCAGCCCAGAATGTTCTCATCCTTGATGGACTTTCCATCAGAATGAAAAGAATTCTGGCTAATATTTGCCCTTCTTCTTCCGAGTATGCCGGGGATGTTTTCAGGTCCGCAATAGCGCGGTAATAGGGGCTGCCTGTAGGGCAATCAGTCTTGTTCTGCGGTTTGGCCTTGGTTTTCATGATACATGGATTTATTTTTGGTGAATATGATTTGAAAGATCAATTACATCTAATAATAGACGATTTATCATCATAACACACAAAGAAAAAAAAGTCAAGTCTTTTATGCACAATTGGCTAAATAAACAAAAAATCCTTTGATTTAAAGGATTTTTGTTTAATATTAGTAATTATTATACTTTTATAACCACCGGCAAAACCATCGGCCTTCTTTTAGTGGAGTTAAACAAGAACTGGCCAATATCATTTCTGATCTTATTCTTTATATAATCATCATCAGCCGCCGTCATCGGGTTCTTGTCTTTCACGATCTTTTTCACTCTCATCCTAGTTTTTTCAATTAAGTCCCTGTTCTCCTTCATGTAAACGAAGCCTCGAGAAATGATATCGGGATTGCCGATAATATCACCCGTGTGAGAGTCAATCGTGGCAATAATAACAATCATGCCGTCAGCCGACATCATCAAACGATCACGCAAGACAATATCGGAAACATCTCCCACACCTAAACCATCGACGAAGACGTAATCGGTGATTACTTTTTCTTTCGTTAAGGAACCCACAACCTTATTATCAATTTTCTTTAATTCAATCACTTGGCCGTTATCAGCCACAAAGATCTTATCTTTAGGGATCCCGACCTGCTCAGCTAGATCAGCATGGGCCTGAAGCATATAGTGATTGGCCTCGATGGGCATAAAAAATTCCGGCTTCAATAGGCGCATGGTCAATTTCAAGTCTTCCTGCTTAGCGTGGCCGCCAGCATGGATATCTAACATTTTATAATGGATGATCTTGGCTCCTTGGCGGACGACTTGATCCATTAGATTTTGAATACTGCGCTCATTGCCAGGGATAACCGAGGAAGAAAAAAGGACCGTGTCTCCCTTTTTAAGGCTGATAGCGCGATGTTCGCCAGTCACGACCCTATTTAAGAAAGCATTACTCTCTCCTTGGGCTCCAGTACCGATGATAATCACTTTATTGTCCGGCAGCTTATTAACTTCTTTATCATCAACCAAGATTTTGGGGTTGAATTTAAGGTAGCCTATCTGATGGGCCACTTCAACGTTAGAATTCATGCTCCGTCCCTGCAAACTGACTCGGCGGCCAAAGCGGGCAGCTAAATCCAGGATCTTCTGTACGCGACTCAACTGAGAAGCAAAGGTGCCGATAATAATCCGACCATCAATCTTTTCGAAAATCTTACCCATCTCTTCGCCGATATATGATTCTGATACTTGATAACCGGGATGAGTAGCATCGGTAGAATCAGACATCAATAATCTGACACCTTGAGCGCCTAGTTGTGCCATGCGGTTCAAGTCAGCTGGCTTATCATTGACTGGCGTAAAATCAATTTTGAAATCGCCAGTATGGACGACTGTGCCAACCGGGGTATGGATGATGGTGGCAAAACAATCCGGTATGGAGTGATTAACGCGCAGGAACTCTAAGTCGAAGCTGGCTCCTAATTTAATCCTTGTAGAATCATCGATTTCTTTTATCTTTAAAGTTGGCGCCGTCTTATATTCCTGGTGGCGCTTGCGTACTAGGCCAGCCGTCATCTTGCCCATAAACATGGGCGGATTACCGATCTCCCCCATTATATGGGGGATGCCTCCGATATGATCATAATGGCCGTGGGAAATAATTACGCCCCGGATCCAGTCTTTCTTATCCTTCAGATAGGAAACATTGGGGATGATATAATCAATGCCGGGCATATCTTCTTCGGGGAATTGCAAGCCCATGTCAATGATGATTATTTCTTTGTTATATTCAATTACTGTCATGTTGCGTCCGACCTCTTCCAAGCCGCCTAAACACATGACGCGTAGTTTTTCACCCGAGCCTTGGGGTTTGAATTGGTTCGAAACGTTCTTGAAACGATTGGTTGGATAGCGCTTCGGTGCTGTCGGCAGTTTTTGGTCATCACCAGCTAAGCCGCTGGTTTTAGTCGTGCCGCTGGTCGCTGGTTTATACACTGAAAAACCACGACGACCGGGGAAATTGCTTTTTTTGTTAATCATGAGAAAAATAGAATTTAAGAATAGCCAAAACTGGACACTACCAGAGCTATAAAAAATTCTCTTGTTTAATTTAAATTGTTAGAGTAAAAATTTCAAAAATATGAAATATTCTGGTTAGCTACCAGACTAGTTTTTTCTTGGTTTTTAAATACCAATCATCGATTGAAGAGAAACGATCAGCGGGGTCGACGATGGCCTCACCCTGGAAGCCCTTGAGCTTCTTGGTATGAACATAAGAATACCCGGGATTGTATAAAAATATGGCCGGAATATCGCTAACGATTAATTCCTGCAGTTTGCGGTATTGAGCTAAACGGCTATCATAATCTAAATTAGCTCGGCCACTCTCTAAAATCTTATCTGCCTCAGATGAATTATAGTTGGCCAGGTTAAGACCCTTATCTCCCGCCTGAGAAGAATGCCAGAAAGCATAGATATCCGGATCAGCGCCCGTCTGCTCTCCATAAAGAAGAGCCTGATAATTCTTATCACGGATAAGCTCGCTACTTACCGCCTCAGGAGAGACGAATTCTAAAGCAACCTTAACGCCGATTTTCTCCCAATCGGATTTAATCTTTTGAGCGACTAATTGATTCTCGCTGGTATCGACTGCACTGAGTTTTAATTCCAAACTACCGACCTCGGTGCTACTGGTTTTTTTGGCACCACGGCCGCTGACTGTAGTTACGGTTAAAGCTTCTTTCAATAAATTAGCCGCTGTCTCGGAATTATATTCTGGCACGTTTAAATCAGGCTTATAAAAAGGGCTAGAAACCGGGATCGGGCCGTTTAGAACCCAAGCGGAGTCCCCAAAAATATCACTAATTAAAGCCTGGCGATCTATTCCTTGCAACAAAGCCTGGCGGATCTTGGCATTAGCTAAAGATTTATTCTGGGCCTGATTCAGGAAAATCGCTTTGATCTTAGGTAATTTAAGCTCATGGAAAACCAAAGAATTCTGAGCCAACAATTCTTTTCTAAATTCTAGAGGAATATAGCTTAAGCCGTCGACCTGGCCATCATTAAAAGCGCTCACCAACTCATTTATATCAGGAAAAAACTCAAAGACGATATTTTCCAAGTAAGGCGGCCGATCGTAATAATCATCATTTCTCTCTAGGCGGTATTCCTTAATCCGGCCGTTCTTATTCTTACTTAAAGATTGGAATTTGAAAGGTCCAGAGCCGATCGGCTTCAAATTTAATTCAGAAACGGTGGCCGCCGAGGGTCCGACATTAGACCAGACATGTTCCGGTAAAATTCCGAAGGTTAGAGAGTTAGCAAAAGCAGCATAAGACTGAGGTAAGATGAATTTGACGGTTAAGTCGTCTATTTTTTCAATACTGACGCCATCAAGACTAGACCTGAGAGCAGAACGGAATTCCGGATCTTGGATTAGAGCGAAAGTAAAAATAACATCATCGGCGTCCAGAGATTCATGGTCGTGCCATTTTACCCCCTCCTTAAGCTTAACCGTATACTCTTTCCCGTCTGGGCTCAGCTCCATATTAGCAGCTAAATCAGGCCTTAATCTGCCCTGGCTGTCATAACTAAACAAACGGGAATAAATTAAATAGCTCAGGTCGCTGTCAACATCCCGATTAGAGGCATAGAGAGGATTTATGGTCTTAGGATAACCAACCACGCCTTCGCTATACTCGCCGCCACTGGCCGGACTTAAAACGAGGTGCTTATTATAAAAACGCCAAGCTAAAAAAATAGCATTTATCAAGATAACTAAAACACAAATCTTGATAATCAGATTCTCCTTAGGATTTAAAAATTTCTTCAGATGTTGAAGCTGGCGTTGGTTCGGAATCTTGCTCGGCGCCAAGGTATAAACTAGCTGCTGATTGATTTCAATAGGCAACTCTGGGCTTTTTCGACGTCCCAAAAGCCGCCAAAAAAAAGACGGGAAACGTTTCAACAACTTTCTGGAATTAGAAATAGTTTTATTTAAGAGAGGAGACACAAAAATATTTTAAGAAGAAAGAAGCCCGTCTCCGCTGGGTCTTAAAGAATAAGACTAGCAAAAGAGACTAGGAAAAAGAGAACCGCTAAAATAATAGTAGCGATGAATAATTTTTTTTCTACACCGCGCTTGGTTAAATAAACTCCACTAGACCCGCCAAAAGCGCTACCCAAACCAGTGCCTCGATTTTGCAACAAAATAGAGATGATCAAGAGAACAGAAATAACGATTTGGGCGATTTTTATCCAAAACATATGAATTATTTTTTGATTTGCTTAATCAAATTTGCTAAAACCGTCTTATTATTTACGGCTAAATCGGCTAAGATCTTGCGATCGATTTCAATCTTATTATCTTTCAAGAGTTTAATGAATTTAGAATATGACAAATCATGCTCGCGAACAAAGGCGTTTATCTTTATCTGCCACAGGCCGCGCATGGTTCTTTTCTTTTTGCGACGGTCAACGTAAGAATGAGCACCGGCTTTAGTGCGAGCCGTCTTAGCTAATTTAACTAATTTCTTGCGTCCCCATTTAAAGCCTTTGACCTGTTTTAAAAGTTTACGGCGTTTTTTTACATGAGTGGTTCCACGTTTTACTCTAGGCATATTTTTTAGTTATAAGGGGTTAAGGTTTTAATGGTTTTCACCAAAGTCTTAGTAGCGCTAATATCCAAGCGTTTAATACGCTTAGTCTTGCCGCTTTCTCGGGAATTAAAATGATCCTGGCCGCCTTTGCGGTGTTTAATCTTTTTCTTAGCAGTTACCCGAAATCTCTTCACGGTTGCTTGGTGGGTCTTGATCTTTGGCATACGTCAAATGATTAAAAAAACAGGCAAATCACCTGATTTTGAAGCTAATTATTTCTTATTGATTAATAAAATAGTAAACCTTCCCCCTTGTTTTGTCAAGCCTTGCTCTACCTCGATATTTAAAGAAGATTTTTCCTTAAGCTTATTAACGAATTCGTTAATGGTCTCAGCCGCTTTTTCTGGATACTGTTTCTCGCGCCCCTTAAGATTTAGCTCTAATTTTAGCTTATTTTCTTTACTTAAAAACTTTTCTGCCTGGTTTATACGAAAATTAAAATCATGTTCGCTGATCCTGACTGATAAACGGATATTCTTGGTTTCCACCTTTTTTTGCTGGATTTTCTGTTTGTGGGCTTTTTTCTCCATCTCATAACGAAATTGTCCCAAATCTAGGATTTTAGCTACTGGAGGGTCGGCTTTCGGGTTAACTTCGACCAAATCCATATCAAGCTCTTGAGCCCTTTCTAAAGCCTCGCTCGTATCAATGATGCCAACATTTTCGCCATTCTCATCAATTAAAAAAACACGAGGCGAATGGATGTCCTTGTTTGCTTTGAAAAACTTCTTTTCTTTGGCTTCAAGCCGATGGAATTTTATACGCATATGTAATACTAATTTATCGTAAAATTAAGAAATAGTCAAACAAAAAGGCCTGCTTTTAGACAGGCCCTTTTGAAAGAGCTTTTGAGGATTACTTAATCCTCTTAAACATGACACACTTGTCGGTTCCCGGGATAACGACCGGGGCAGTTTCCTCAATGTTGTCCGAGGTGACACCTTCGGTGTCAACACCGATTTTCAGGAGCCACTGCCCCCGGTCATTTTCCTTTTTCTGGTCACGATTGACATCAATGATAACGTACTTTTTACCGGCTTTGCTTTTGATCTTAACGGAAACCGTCGCTGAGACGTTTTTCCCCAGATGCTTAACGTTAAAGCCGAAATAATGAACATTAACATATATCGGTACGCCGGCCTCGTTGACTCCGAAGGTGGCGATACCACGGTGGTAGTGCCGGGGAACTTTGTAGGGAGGATCCCCATAGGTGTGCTCGTTGATTACTTCAACATTTTTTGGGATGAAAACCACTGTTCTCTCCCTGGTTACGACCGTTTCATAGACGGCTTTACTGATTTCTGCTGCTACTTCCATTTTCTACTGGTTTGTTTTTTATGTGTTTATTTTAAGTGTTTATTTTGCTTATTTTGGATAAAAAGATCTAAGATAAACTATAATAACATATAAAAATATTATTGTCAATAACCACTAACTTCTAAGCAAAAACGGCCTTAACCGGCCATTCTTGTAACTTAGCTAATTTTTTCTTACCCAAATTAATGTTTTACCTCTACGATTCTATACCAATCGGACTCCACTTGGATATATTGGTAGTCATTTAAGAGTATAAGCTTATTCTTAGTGTTGTAGTTATGGGCTAATCTATGGTTAAGATACCTTTCCTTAAAATGTTTGCTACCCCAATGAGGGAAAACAACAAAATCCACCAAGCCCAAGCCTTTGTAGCCTTTAAGTTTAGGTGCCTGTTTCAAATTATCGAGTTTATAGGTGGGATAAATATCAGGACCAGCCACGATAGAGCCGGCGCTGGTACTGATATAAATCTTGCCGGATTTAACCGCCTTCCTAAATAAATCAGCTGATTGGCTGAGTTGTATCTGTTGGAGAAGATAAAAAGTGTTACCACCGGTAAAATAAATGACGTCGACTTTTTTAATTTCTTTTGCTATTTCCTGTTTTGTTTTACCGCTTAATGTATAGTCAGTGATTTTAAAGCCGGCCTTAGTTAAAGCATCTTTGTCTGCTTTCTGCCAAGCTTCACCCAACTTTAGCTCACAAGCGGTATAGATATAGAGCAAGCGCTTACCTTTTGCCCCACCAATTTTTTTAGCTATATCTTGAGCGATTAACTTAACGCTAGAAGTTAAAAAAATCCTTCTAATCATATATTTAAAATCTTTATATTTGAATTATAGCACATCTAGAGAGATTGTTTTTGTGTAGCCCTATTTTACAGTTTGGTTATAAATTAATAAAGTTTAAATTTGCTATTCATTCCAACATACCAAATTTCTTTAAAGCCGGAGCCTTCCAGCAAACAAAGATTATCAGCTTTCATTTGGCTCAAGATGCTAGCGGGTATATCTCCTGCGTCATCAGCCAACAAAACAATATCGTTTATATCTTTATTTTGTTGTCTATACTTTTCAATTTTTTCTCTTATAGAACAAACAACATCGGCACATGTAGTCTCAACCTCATTATCAAACTTTTTAAAAATAGTTTTATTGCTCCGTGCAAATAAAACTATTTTTCTTCTGTGTTTTCTTCTTTCTGCGCTGTAGACTCCAATCTTACCGGCCTGGTTTTTGTCTGCATTAACTATCTGGAATTTTTTAAATTCTTTATTATTGATATGAACTAATACATCTACTCCTTTTTTATCCAAACAATTATTTTGTTCCATTTTGAGATAGTCCTCCCCAAATAAAAAACGTTCGACACACTCCTTCTCTGATTGTTTTTTGCCTTCTCTCAAATCCATAAAGTTTATAAAACAAAAACCCTCATTACGAGGGTTTTTGTAATCTGGGGGTTATAAACCCCCGTAAATGGAGCGGGTAGGGGGAATTGAACCCCCCTCTCGACCTTGGCAAGGTCGCATAATAGCCACTATACGATACCCGCATAAACGTGCCGCGGGAGGGAATCGAACCCTCACTGTATTGCTACAACTGGATTTTAAGTCCAGCGCGTCTACCAGTTCCGCCACCGCGGCCTTAACATTAGTGGAGATGATGGGACTTGAACCCATGTCCAATAAGTTTTCCTAAATACATTTACAAGATTAGACCGGTTTAGTTGATTTTCACTTTACCCATATTAAGCCGGACAAAAGCGGATAAAGCTATCTCCATTTGATTTCGACTTGGATCTTAGAGAAGAATCCAGATCTAGTTCCATGAATAACACCGGTGGCCGCTTATGGAACCTAGACGGGCCGATGGTTACAGCCGATTTTTGTTAGGCCATAACTGGAGCGAAACTTGGAACATTCCAAGTAAACGCTCTTGCCATTTTTTTGGCATTTGTATTTTTGTAAGTTATTTTTACGTTCTAACTAAAACACGCCTTGAATATTTAGAAAAAATCTTACTGTCGATTCCTGTCATCCCCTGGCACAGTTTTTCTCTTTGTTAAGGTCCGGAGGCGCCGGTCTAGTTCTCTTTTCTTAATACTTTCTCGCTTATCAAATTTCTTCTTTCCGCGCGCCAAAGCGAATTCCAACTTGATAAAACTATGATTAGTATATATTTTTAGCGGGATTAATGTCAAGCCTGTCTGCTGCTTCTTGCCTAACAAACTATCTATCTCTTTTTTGTGTAATAATAGCTGGCGATCACGGCTGGGATTATAGTCCTTGATGCTTTTAGCCATCTTATAGAGACTGAAGTTAGCGTTCACTAGATATAGTTGCGGACGCTTATTTTTAGCTCCGCGGATACTTATATAGCTGCCGCTTAAATTAATCTGCCCATCACGGGCACTTTTAACTTCGTGGCCGAACAAAACTAAGCCAGCCTCATATTTATCGAGAAGTTCATAATCAAAACTAGCCTTCTTGTTGATCGCGAGAGTCGGCATAATTCCACTCTTTTAGACTTTTAATCACTTTTTCATTGCTCAGTAAATTCTCTAGGTACTGGCGATAGTGGGCTTGGCTTATCATGTCTTGTATTTCTTTCTGGTTCTTATACCTAGTCTTTAATTCTTCAAGCTTATTATCGATCTCTTTCCCACTCACTTTTATCTTTTCGATAATAGCGATTTCTCTGATAGCTAGAGCGGTCTTCACCCGTTTCAAAGCACTGGGGGTAAAATCCATAATCAACTGATCTTTGCTTTTCTTGAGATGGTTTAGATAATCGTCGAGTTTGGCGCCTTGCTGGGATAAGGATTGTTCTAACTCGCCTAACATCACCTGAATTTCATTATTCACAAGAATGTCTGGCAAATCGCCAAATTTAGCACTACTGATAATCTTCTCTAACATCTCAGCTTCATACTTATGTTCCGCTTGATGTTTCTTTTCGTGCTCTATATTTTCTTCTAAGGCTTTAGACAGTTCTGAAACATTCTTAAACTGAAAGATGGCGGCAAACTTATCATCCAACTCAGGCACTTGACGGTCATAGATCTCTTTTGTCTTGACTTTGAAACTAACCATTTTCCCGGCTAAATTTGCCTGGTGATGATTGTCTGGGTAAAGCAAAGAAAATTCTCTGGACTCATCCTTTTTACTTCCTTCTAATTTTTTATCAAAACCAGGAACGAAATAATCCTTGCCTAAAATCACGGCGACATCCTTAGATTGGCCGCCTTCAATCGGAACTTTATCTAAAAACATCTCCACATCAATAATCACTTTATCGCCGATCTTAGCAGGCTGTTCACTGATTACTTCTTGAGCACGCATTTCCCTAAGATCGCGCAGAGTTTTTTCTAATTCTTCTTTAGACACCTTGACCTCCTCTACTTTAAGGTTGAATCCTTTGTATTCTCCTAGGCTTATTTTTGGAAGCAAGGATAAAATAACTTTAAATTCCATGGCATTGCCGGGAGCTAATTTAGTGATTTCTATCTGTGGTTGCCCCACCGGGTCCTGTCCAATCAGATTTTCCTTGATTATTTCATCAACTTGCTTTTCGATAAAGAGATGAGCGGCTTCTTCTAATATGGTCATTTCACCAATCTTCTGCTTCAAGATGTCATAAGGAGCCTTGCCAGGACGAAAACCCTCAACCTTAACCTGTTCAGAAACCTTTTGGGCACCCTTTTCAAGATAGGGTTGAAGCTCCTCTCTAGAAACCTCTACCAATATTTCCATTTGGGATTTAACTAATTCTTTTTTTTCAACTTTCATATATATGCCGTTAATATAAGCAGGCTGGTAGCCTGCTTATATTTTTTCATTATTTATATTAGTCCTACATCAGTAAAGACACAATCAATAAAGCCACGATGTTAAGAACCTTGATCATTGGATTAATCGCTGGACCAGCTGTATCCTTATACGGATCGCCGACCGTATCGCCGGTAACGGCTGCTTTATGCGCATCAGAACCTTTGCCGCCAAAGAAGCCAGATTCAATATATTTTTTAGCATTGTCCCAAGCGCCTCCGCCGGAAGTCATAGAAACAGCCACGAAGATACCGGTAACGATTGAGCCGACCAAAAGGCCACCCAAAACTTCCAAGCCATGACCCATAAAGGCAAAGCCAACGATAATCGGGACCAAAACCGGAATAAGGGCTGGGCCGATCATTTCTTTGATAGCAGCTTTAGTCACAATATCTACGGTACGGCCATAATCAGGTTTGTCTGTTCCGGCCATGATGCCAGTCTTCTCTTTAAATTGAGCTCGAACATCTTCAACTACGGAGCCAGCAGCCTTGCCGACCGCTTTCATGGCCATGGCGCCGAACAGATAAGGCAAGAGACCGCCGATAAAAAGACCAATCAAAACATAAGGGTTATCAATCAAAAATTGGGCGCTACCACCATTGGCCTTAATCTTGTAGGTAAAGTCAGCAAACAGGACTAAAGCGGCCAATGCGGCTGAACCGATGGCATAACCCTTGGTAACAGCCTTCGTAGTATTACCCACCGCATCCAAAGGATCAGTGATATTGCGGACATCGTCTCCGAGTTCGGCCATTTCAGCAATACCGCCAGCATTATCAGTAATCGGGCCGTAAGCATCGATAGTAACGATGATGCCAGCCATGGATAACATGGCCATAGCAGCGATAGCCACTCCGAACAGACCAGCTAAAGCATAAGAGCCGAGTATAGCCAGAGCGATTACGATTATCGGCCAAGCGGTTGACTTCATAGAAACTGCTAAACCGGCGATAACGTTAGTACCATGACCAGTTTTAGAAGCTTCAGCAATACTCTTCACCGGATTGAACTTGGTAGAAGTATAGTATTCAGTGATTACCACTAAAAGACCGGTAACTGCTAAGCCTATTAGGGTAGCAAAATAAATATTCAAAGCTAAAGCAGCATCACTGATTAAAAATCTAATCAAAGGATAAAAAGCTGCAGCGGCTAACACTCCGGCAGCAATCAAACCTTTATATAGGGCGCGCATTATATTCTTACCCTTGCCTAAACGGATAAAGAAGATGCCGATAATCGAGGCGATGATAGAAATCGCTCCCAAGAATAAAGGTAATAAAATAATATTTTCATTTCCTACAAACGCCAAAGAGCCTAAGACCATGGCGGCAATCGAGGTCACTGAATAAGTTTCAAACAAATCAGCGGCCATGCCCGCGCAATCACCAACATTGTCGCCGACATTATCAGCGATAACCGCTGGATTGCGAGGATCGTCTTCCGGGATACTGGCTTCGACTTTGCCGACTAAATCAGCGCCGACATCAGCTGCTTTGGTATAGATGCCGCCACCTAAACGGGCAAAGATAGAGATTAAAGAACCACCGAAAGCAAAACCAATCAAGGCGTGTAAATCTTTAGTTATGAAATAAAAACCAGCCGTTCCGAGCAAAGCTAAACCGACCACCAACATACCAGTAACGCTGCCACCACGAACAGCCACATTCAAAGCTTTCTTCAGACCGCCCCGAGCGGCTTCAGTAGTACGGACATTAGCTCTCACGCTCACGAACATACCAATATAGCCGGTCAGAGCGGACAAAATTGCCCCCGCCAAAAAAGCTAGGGCAGTCGCCCAGCCAAGAGCGGGGACAAAACCAATTACCAAGAACAAAACTAAGGCGACCATAGCCACTGTCTTGTATTGACGATTCAAGAAAGCTTTAGCACCAGCTTGAATGGCTTTCGCAATCTCTTTCATTTTTTCATTGCCTTCCGGCAGACGCAGAATAGAAGCGATGGTGATTGCCCCGTAGATAATGGCGACCACTGCGCTAGCGAGAATTAAAAACGTAGTCATAGTTTCAAGATTAATATTTATAATTATTTAGTTTTTTTAGTTTTAGGCTCTTTCTTAGCTTTTTTCTCCTTTGCTTCTACTTCCGCCGTTTCTGGCTCAGCTGGTTCTGCCTCGGTTTCTTCAGAAACATCGGATGGCAAGACTTCTTCTTCGCTGGCTAGCACTTTTTTCTCACCTTCTTCTCCCGCTTCAATGATGTCTATTTTCCAGCCCGTCAAATGGGCAGCTAAGCGGACATTCTGGCCATTTTTCCCGATTGCTAAGGATAATTTATCCGGACTAACCTTGACGATTGCCTTTTTCTGCTTATCATCTATCTCAATACTGATAATTTTAGCCGGAGCTAAAGCATTGGCCACAAATTTCTCTGGATCATCGCTATACTCTATAATATCCACCTTTTCCCCGCCTAATTCACTGATAATAGTTTGGATTCTAGCGCCTCTTTGTCCAACACAAGATCCGACTGGATCAACATTCTCAGCCTCTGTATAAATAGCCACCTTGGAACGAGAGCCAGCTTCTCTGGCGACCGCTTTTAATTCTACCAGGCCATTGGAGATTTCTGGTATCTCTAGATAGAAAATCTTCTTAAGGATTTCCTCTGATTTGCGGGACAGGATAATTTCCGGACCTTTAGGGCCAGACTTAACCTCTTTTACGTAAACCTTAACTCTTTCTCCTGGATTATAGCGTTCATTATAAATCTGCTCTTCCAGTGGCAAGATGCCGATCGCTTTTCCCAAGTCAACCAAGACGAAGCGGCCTTCGCGTCTTTGTACTATACCGCTAATCACCTCTTTCTCCTTATCTTTGAATTCTCTTAAAATCATATCCCTTTCCATCTCTCTTAATTTCTGCACTATTACCTGCTTGGCAGTTTGGGCGGCCATACGACCATAGCTATCAGGGATAGGGAGCTCGGTTAGGATTTCTTCTCCGATTTGGGCGTCATGTTTAAGAATCAGGGCTTCCTTGTGCTGGATCTCGGTTCTTGGATTAAACTTCTTCGCCTCGGCTTCATCAGTTGCTTCCTCGATCGTAATAATCTTGCCGTTCTCTTTAGGGTCATTTAGGCTCTTTCTCATCTCCTCTTCAATGTGTTCTGGTAAATTTTCCACCACGGTTTTCACGTCAAAAATGGCGGTCTTGCCGGTTTGAGGATCAAAGTCAACTTTGATATTTTGGTTTTTCTCACCGTAGTCCTTACGATAAGCGGCGGCTAAGGCCAACTCAATCGCGCTCACAACGGTTTCGTAATCCAGATTCTTCTCTTCGCAAATCTGTTTGATTGCACTGGATAATTCTGACATATTTTTTGGACGGGGCAATTAACCCCTTATTAAGTATTTAATTGTCTAAAATTGGCTAGATAAAAAGCTAATTGTAAATACAACTAGCTTTATCTATATAATATCACTGTCTAATAATTTGTCTAGTGGTACCAAGGTCCGTATAGATAGCTGGTCTGACCGGTGGTAATCGCTCGTAATCTGACTAACAAAGCGAAACTGATGGCCCAAGCCATTAAGACGATGCCTAAGCCGATGGTGGCATTTTTGATATAACCCAAAGCTTCAGATACCTTCTGCTCATTACCGCCAGCCGTCATATACTTGAATCCGGAAATTAAGACCAAAACCAAAAAGATTAAAGCTAAAAATAACAAAACTGTATTAATAATCTTCACCACGGTCACCCTGACATCCTCTGGCTGACTCTGGCCATAAGCATTCTCACCGATTGTCTGCACTCCAACCTGTTGGTCCCAGAGATTGCCAGCTAAGGCCTGAGAGTGGACAAAAAAATTAATGCTTGTTATAAGGGACAGACTAAGAATGAAAGCAAAAAAACGCTTCTTAGTAATTTTCATAGGGTTTTGATATAATAAAAACAACATTATTATTATAGCAAATAAAGTTCCGGCTACCAAGGCCTTATTTTGGCTTTATGTCTTTAACTAAAAAGATCGCCTACAATACTTTTATCCAAGTCGCCGGAAAAGTGGTGTCCACCGTTCTTGGCCTTTTTGCCTTGGCTTTAATGACTAGATATTTAGGCCAGACAGGTTTCGGCCAGTATACGACCATTATCACCTTTGTCTCCTTTTTTGCGATTATCGCTGATTTAGGATTAACCCTGGTAACAGTACAAATGATTAGCACTATCAAAGATGAAACCAGCCGGATAGTAAATAACTTATTATCACTGCGCCTGGTTTCTATCCTCTTTTTTCTCGGCTTAGCGCCGCTAATCAGCTTCTTTTTCCCCTATGACAACCTGATTAAACTGGGCATCATAATCGCGGCCATCAGCTTCATCTTTCCCGCCCTCAACCAAATCTTAGTTGGCCTATTCCAAAAAAACCTCAAAATGGAGGCTGTTTCTTTATCGGAAATCCTCAGCCGCATAATCTTAGTCGGCGGCATCTATCTGGTCATCTTCCGGGATAGCGGGATAAATGGCATCTTATGGGCAACCGTGGCTTCGGCGGCCGGCAGCTTCTTAGTCCTATATCTCTTTTCTAAACGTTTTGTAAAAATAAAATTCCAGATAGATTTAAGCATCTGGAAACAAATCATTAAAAAAACCTGGCCGCTGGCGATTACCATAGTCTTTAACTTACTCTATCTTAAAGCCGATATCCTCATCTTATCCATATTTAAAGACCAAAGCGCAGTCGGCTTATATGGCGCTGCCTATAAAATTATAGATGTCCTAACAACCATCCCCTTTATATTTGCCGGCATCATCCTGCCCATCCTGAGTGCTGATTGGGCTAATAAGAATCAGGAACATTTCAATAAAATACTGCAAAAAGCTTTCGATGTTATGGTTATCTGCGCCATCCCGCTAGTAATCGGCACCCAATTTCTAGCCGAACCGATAATGCACTTTGTCGCCGGCGACGATTTTAATGCCGCTGGCCTAATCCTGAAAATATTAATCGTGGCTATCGCTGCTATTTTTATGGGTTGCTTATTCGCCCACGCTGTCATCGCCATCGATAAACAAAAACAGGTAATCGGCGCCTATATCTTTACCGGCCTAAGTTCGTTGTTAGCCTATCTGTTTTTTATCTACCATTATTCCTACATTGGAGCGGCGGCCGTCACGGTCTACAGTGAAGTGATAATCGCCTCTTTCTCAATCTATTATGTCTGGCGTTATAGCCGCTTCCTGCCAAAATTAAAAATGTTTTTCAGATCTTTGTTTTCCGCTTTGATTATGGGCCTAATCCTCTATTTCTGCCCGACGAACTGGCTAAACTCTATCCCCGGACTCCTGAGCGTGGGTGCTGGAGCGGTAGCTATTTATTTAATTCTGGTTTTTGTCTTCGGCGGCTTCACTAAAGATGATTTGAGTTTGATTTTTGGGGATAAGCCGCGTCGCCACCTAACCCCATATAACTAAAATGAAAAATAATATTTTGGAAATAATCCAGGAAACTGATGATTATTTAGTAATTAATAAGCCCGCCGGACTAATCGTCCATGGCGGTCCGGGCATCAAAGAAAAAACCTTGGTAGATTTTTTATTACAAGAGCGTCCAAAATTAAAAACCGTCGGCGAAGACCCGCTTCGCCCTGGAATCGTCCATCGGCTTGATAAAGAGGTGAGCGGTTTAATGGTAATAGCTAAAAACCAGGCTAGCTTTGAACACCTTAAAAAACAGTTTCAAACCAGGGATATAATCAAGGAATATCTAGCCTTAGTCTATGGGAAAATTAACAAAGAGGAGGGAGAAATAAATTTTCCTATCAAAAGAGCCAGTAGCGGCCATAAGATGGCAGCTCTGCCCTTGATAAAAAAAGGCTTAATCGAGAAGAAAAGCCTATCCGATAGAGACCAGGGAACCAATGCTGCTCTAATGGCCTCTCGGGAGGCGATTACTCTTTTCAAAATCAAACAACGGCTGATTAATTATACCCTATTAGAGCTTAGGATTAAGACTGGGCGCACCCATCAGATTAGAGTCCACCTTTCTGCCTATGGGCACCCCTTGGTCGGAGACGACCTCTACGGTACGGCTAAGACCAGAATAAAAAACAAAAAAATTGCCTTGGGCAGAATTTTCTTGTTTGCCCAAAAACTTAGTTTCAAGGATATTTCAGGAGAAAAACAGGAATTTAAGCTAGCGCTAGAACCGGAACTAGAAGCTTTTCTAAAAAAACTCAAATAAACCTTAAGGAATTTTTAAACGGAATTTATTCGCTTAAGTTATCATAAAAGCCTAGCAATAGGCTTTTATGTTTTTGATATCAAAAAAAATAAAAAACTTTTTCTTGCTCAGCTTTTTCATTCTCCTGCCCCTGCTATCCGCCCAAGCTGCAGTAGATATACCCGACCAAAGCCTGGTTAGAATCCAGGGGCAGGCCCTAAGCCGACCAGGACAATTTGGCAAACAATTCTTCTATTTATACCATCAGGGTGAAGTTGTCCAAATATATAATTATTGGCAACGCTTTCCCGAAATATCTTTGGGGGATTACTTAGAAATCAGAGGCGTCTTTTCTCGCTTAAGCAATGGACCCAGGATCAAGACCAAAGAAATCAGCGACATTTCGACTATTAATAAGAGCGAGGGGAAAACGGATTACCAACCGGAAACAATAGAGTCTCTAACCGATTTAGAAAAGCAGAGTAAAATTAGCTTAGCCAAAATCAGGGGCTCAGTCAGCCAAATCAAAGGAAACATTATTAAGCTTAAAAATGATTTTCACGAATTCACCGTAGATATGCAGAATCTTCCTCAATTCTCAAGTAATTCTTTGGCTAATAGCAGCCAACTGTCTATCAGCGGACTTCTCTTTAAAAAAAGTGAAAGCCTCAGGATTTACCCGCTTAAGACTGATGATATAAGGATACTAAGCGCCCCATCTGGTGCCGCCACCAACACCCCTTTAATAAATACGGAAAAAAGCGATAATCTAGACAAGAAAACAATCTTGAAATACCTGGGGTTAATTTTGACTTGCCTGTTAATTTTTACTATAATAAGAAAGCCTTAATACAAATTAAATTATTTTTTTATTACAAGCCAGCTCAGCTTCTCCTGGGCTAAGGCTCTATAAAATTATGAAAAAATTTATAGTTCTAGGGTCTTTGTTGCTAATTAGCGCAATCGCACTTAGCGGTTGTACCAAAAAAGCTCCAGAGGCTAAAAAGTTAAGCCCGGACGAAGCTAAAGCTAAAACCGAGCAATTTATTAATTCTTACTTAATGCAAAGCGGCAGTAAAGCTAAGATTAACGAGATTAATAAATATGAAAAAGACTTATACCAGGTAAAGGTTGACATCGGTAACGGCCAAACCATCGATTCTTTCGTGGCGGTCGATGGCAGTCAATTCTTCCCCCAGGCCTTGAGCATGACCGATGTGGCCAAGCAAAATGATAATGGCTCAGACTCTAATAGTTCACCGGTAGTAGAGGTTAAGAATAAAACCGACAAACCAGTGGTGGAACTCTTCGTGATGAGCTATTGCCCATTCGGCACCCAAATGCAGAAAGGGATGTTGCCAGTCATCGAAACCCTGGGCAACAAAATGGACTTCCAGCTGAAATTCGTTGATTATGCCATGCACGAAAAACAAGAAGTCGATGAAAATCTCATTCAATACTGTGTCCAAAAAGAGTCTCCGGAAAAGTTATCCGCCTATCTCAAGTGTTTCTTGGAGGCAGGCAAAGGAGCTGAGTGCCTGAGCAGCAATAAAATCAATGTTGATAAATGTGTCAAAGCGACTGATTCCACCTATAAGGTAAGCGCCAACTATAATGACAAAAGCACTTGGAAAGGAAACTTCCCTCCATTCAATGTTAACAAGGCTGACAACGATAAATATGGTGTCGGCGGTTCTCCAACTTTGATTATCAATGGTGAGGAGGTCCAATCTGGCCGAGATTCTAATAGCTTATTAAAGGCAATTTGTTCCGCCTTTAAAACCGCTCCGAAAGAATGTGAAACCGAATTATCTAGTGCTACTCCGTCTTCCGGCTTCGGTTTCGGTACAGCCGCTAATAATACAGCTGCTAGTTGCCAATAAAATATTCCCACAAAAAAACAGGCTGATCGAGCCTGTTTTTTGTTAGTCTAAAATGATAATTAAATATTACCTCGCCATTTCTCGGCTGATAGAATCCTCTTAACGGCAATGATGTAAGCAGCGAGGCGTAAGCTGATCTGGCCTTCATGTTTACGGAAACTAGTATAAACCGCCTCCCAGCCCGATTTCATTTTTTTATCCAACAAACCACGAAGATAATCTTCATCTAAGATCTGGCCAGCGCGATTTTGCGCCCATTCAAAATAACTAACGATTACACCGCCGGAATTAGCTAGAATGTCCGGGACTACTACTTGTTTGTTGTTAAAAAGAATCTCATCTGCCTCGTAGCTTATCGGGCCGTTAGCCAATTCTACTAAATATTTGGCCTTAACCTTGGCGGCATTACCACTAGTTATCTGATTTTCTAGAGCGGCTAAGACTAAGATATCGCAATCCAGTTCTAGAAGCTGGGAATTATCTATTTTTTCTCCATCCTTATAGTCGCCGACGGCTTGGCCGCTGTTTTTCCAAATCGCCAGTTCGCGGATATCTAGTCCAGCTTGGTTATATATACCTCCCCGACTATCACTAACGGCGATAATCTTGTGGCCATCATTATGCAATTTTTCTGTAATGAAAAGTCCGGCGTTACCAAAACCCTGGACCACGATTTTAAGCCCCTTGGTCTTTTCGGACAAGGCGGCAATCATTTCTTTAATTATCAAATACCCACCTTGAGCGGTTGCGTCTGACCTGAGAGCTAAGCCGCCTAATTCCAAAGGCTTTCCGGTAATCATGCCCGGCTCATGATGCCCGACTTTTTTTTCATACTCATCTAGCATCCAGGCCATGATTTGCGCATTAGTGTACACATCTGGGGCGGGAATATCCTTGTCTTGCCCTAAAAAAGGGTACATTTGGTCAATATAAGCGCGGCTAATCTGCTCTAACTCCTGGGGGCTCATCTTTTTTGGGTCTAGTTTGATCCCTCCTTTAGCGCCACCATAAGGAATATCAGCTAAAGAGTTTTTAAGGGCCATCCAAAAAGCTAGGGACTGGACTTCATCCTCAGAAACCTCAGGGTGAAACCTGATTCCACCCTTACCCGGTCCCAAAGCGCGATTATAGACTATACGCCAAGCGGGGTAGCGCTGGCCGCCAATCTCTAATTCGGCCCGATTAACCTCTTTTGGTTTCAATAAGACGGACATCTCTGAGGCATCTATGCCTTCAAGCGATGCGACTTTTTCCAAACGTTTAAGGTTATCCGCGAAGATGCTCATATCTATTTTATTAAATTTTCAATTTCTCCTTTTAGGGTATTCTTGTCTCTTAAACCGATGAATTCACCGATAATTTTCCCATCCCGAAAAAGCTTCATATTAGGAATACTCTGGATCTGGTATTCCTGGGCTAAAGAAGCGTTCTCGCTCTCTTCGGTATTAACCTTAGCTATCTTGACTCGCCCCCCCATATCTACAACCAATTCATCTAGGATTGGGGCCATCATCTGGCAAGGCATACACCAAGGTGCCCAAAAATCTACTAAAACCGGCACTGGGCTTGATAAAACTTCTTCTTTAAAGTTACCGACGTTTAATTCTAAAGCGTTTGACATAAAATTTAAACTTAATTTTTATATTTTATTTTTTAATTATTTCAGTGAATATTTTTTGGATCTTATCCTTCTTAGCCTGAGATTGGGGCCAACAAGCGACGAATTCATCTTGAATAACCTTATCGATCAAGGCTGAGGCTGCCGATTTTATCGCTTTCAGCTGGATAATCAGCTTGAAGCAATCCTTATTCTTCTGGCTTAGGGATTTCTTAACGCCCTCCAGCTGGCCGATGATATTATTGATCCTTTGTTCAGTTGTTTTCATAGGCTTACATATTAGCACACACCCCTAGGGGGTGTCAAGAAAAAGCTATTTTTTAAATTCATTTTTTCTTTTCTAAAATAAGCCAATAATTATATTTATCGTGATAAAGTTTGGTGATTTTCAAATCAGCCCTTTTCGCCAAGTCCTTTAGCTGGCGCGTCCTAAAAGCATGATAATACCTTTGACTAACCACTTGCTGCTGGCTATTCTTCCAAGAGAATAAGACGTCGCCAAATTTCATCCGATGTTTTTTAAGAAGTTTTAAAAAAAAGAATTTCCAAATTAATGAACGGTATTTTCTGTGCCCCCATAAATTCCAAACACTGATAATTATCCGACCCTCAAAACCGACTTTATTTTTCAGTTGTTTTAGGGCCTGTATCCTCAACTTATCTGAAGGCAAATGATGAAAAACCGCTAAACAAAAAACGTGATCGAAACCATGACTGTCTATCTGCCCCAAGTCCAATAAATCGCCGGTACGAAAATCGGCTAAGGGGTGGTTCGTTTTAGCTAGCTCAATTAAATTCTGGCTTTGATCAATGCCTAAATATTCAATATTCCGACCAGTTAAAGCCTCGAGTAAGCGACCATTACCGCAACCAACATCCAACACCTTGTCTCCATCCTTAATCTCAGCGGCTAATTCTTTTATCTCCGGCCAGACCTCTTTTTTACGAGTAACATTAAACTCTTCAGCGACCGTTTGGTAGTTGTTCCTGACTATCTTTAATAAGTTTTGCTCTGTCTGCCTATCCATATTAGCTTAAATACTCTTTATTTCGAAAATCCTCCTGCCCAGAAGATTTCAGCTTATCCGTTTTAAGACAACGGTCACACTGCCCGCAATCGCTAGAACTATGATCGCCAAAATAATTAAGGATATAGGTCTGACGGCAACCTAGATTATAGACGTAAGATTCCATCTCATCTAGCTTCTCATAGGCCCGAGCGGCTTTCTCCCGGAGCGCCCTATGGTTTAAATCGAGGTCAAAGGGGTCAACTCTTTTAAGGATTTTAATTTCCGTGCCTTTGAAGGGTGGACGATATTCCAATAGTTGCCTTTCTTGCAGCTTCTTAAGCGTCCTAACTAAAGACTCTTTTTTAACTTTCAAAATAGCGGCCAACTCTTCAAGGTTTATTTCCCAACCGCTAAAAAGCTTATCGGTCTGGCTTTCTAAAAGCTTCTCGATGATCTCAGCTTGAACTTTAGCCCTCCGACCGACGGCTGCCCGCAGATCAGTCTCCTGACCTTGAACTTTTATATAGGCATTGGCCGTCTTTTCATTCGGACGGGTGATATAGCCATGCCTCTCTAAGACTTTTAGGGCCGTACCTACTGACATCTCTGGCACATTGTCTGATAGATTTTTAATGATATCGCTATAAGTAATAAGAATGGAACCATCATGATCGCTTTCAGCGCCAATTAAAAACTCATAAATTTCACTGATGATTTCGGGCGAAGGATTATCACCTTTAATGAAGAACTCTCTTAAATACCTGTCTTTAGGAGAATAGAATAAAAGGCAAAAACTAGGCTGATTGTCCCGACCGGCTCGGCCGGCTTCTTGGTAATAGGCTTCGATTGTGCCAGGCAAATCATGATGGATGACAAATCGAATGTCCTTCTTGTTGATTCCTAAGCCAAAGGCGTTAGTAGCGACTACGACCTGGGCTTGCCCCCTTAAGAAGCTGTCCTGGACCCAATCCCGACTATCGCTATCCATGCCGGCGTGATAGACGACGGCCTTGATGTCATTAGCTAAAAGGATTTCCACTAATTCATCCGCCTTATTCCTGGTGCCAACATAAACTATACCTGAGCCATGCTCCATATTCTTAATGACATCGACGATAAAATCTATCTTTTGGCTATCATTGCTTTGGATGACGCCAAACTGTAAATTAGGACGAGCAAAACCTTTGATAACTAAGTCCGGGTTCATTAAATTCAACTGTTTCACGATGTCGTCTCTCACTTCAGGCGTTGCTGTTGCCGTCAGCGCTACCACGGTTGGCTGGCCGAAGAAGCGAATCGCTTCCTTCAGTTTAAGATAGCTGGGACGAAAATCGTGCCCCCATTGGCTAATACAATGAGCTTCATCGATAGCAAACAACGAAACCTTAAGCTGCTTAAGGTCGTTAATGAAATCTTGGTTATAGAATCTTTCTGGGGCCACATAAACCAACTTAAACAGGCCTTTTTTTATTTTTTCTAAACGCTGGCCGGATTCGGCTAAACTCAAAGAAGAATTTATATATGTAGCCGGGATACCCACCCTTTCGAGGGAGTCAACCTGATCCTTCATTAAAGCGATCAGGGGCGAAACGACTAAAGTGATACCATCTAAAACCAGGGCGGGCAATTGATATATCAAGGACTTTCCTCCGCCGGTAGGCAAAACCACGACCGTATGGCGGCCGTGTAGGATATTATCAATCGCCTGTTCTTGTCCAGGACGAAAAGATTCATAACCAAAATGAATCTTTAGTAGCTCTCTCAACTGTTGTTTTTTAAGCTCGATGGCTGTCATGTTTAAAATAAGCCTGAACAGGCTTATAAGATTAGCAAAAAATTAATAAACGGTACTATTTCCTGTGTTTATATATCTCTAATACATTACGGAATAATAAAGCGATCGTCAGCGGGCCGATGCCGCCAGGAACAGGAGTAATATAAGCGCTTACATCCTTAACATCTGTAAAGTCGACGTCACCCTTAACTTTACCGGCAAGTTTGGTAATTCCGATATCGATAACTACCGATCCCGATTTAACCATTTCTTTGGTTACGAAGCCAGGCAAACCTAAAGCGCTGATTAGAAGATCGGCCTGAACACTGATTTTTTTTGTCTCTCCACGTTTAGATTGTTGCTTTTTATCATCTGAAAGGTCTAGATCCTTAAAGGAGACTAAATCGATTACCAAGCCTAAAGACTTCAGGCTGGCAGCTAATGTCGAGCCAAAAACTTCAGAATTATACAATACACAAGCCCGCTTCCCCTGGCTAGAAAATTTTATTTCTTTTAAAATCTCCAGAATTGATCCCAGCACTGGAGAAATCAAATAAGCGGGATGCTGGGGATGGAAGCCATCAGCATCTTTTAGAGGATTAATTGTCTTAATGATCTTGTCGGTATCAAATTTTTCTGGCAAAGGCAACTGAACTAAAATGCCATCGATCATCTCATCGCGATTAAGGAAGCCGATCAGATTTAAAATTTCCGCTTCACTGGTTGATTCATCTAACTTATATAAATTTGTATCAATCCCGATCTTAACGCCTTCTTTTTCCTTTAAAGAAACGTACAATTTGGAGTCTTCCCGCTCGCCAACCAAAATAATTGCTAAATTCGGCCTTCTATTCGAGGCCGAATTTGCTATTTGGCAAGTCTCCGCCACTATCTCATCTTTAATCCTTTCAGCAATCTTTTTACCGTCAATAATCTCCATAAATATCCATTAATAGTTTAACTTGAATTTAGCACATAAATCCCTGACTCTATCTTTCAGCTCATTGAGCTTTATTTCATTATCGATATTATTTAGAGCTTGATCAATCAAATCAACAATCGCTGCCATTTCTGCCTCTTTCATGCCACGGGTAGTCACCGCTGGGGTGCCTAGACGCAAACCAGAGGGATTCATCGGAGGATTAGGATCATTGGGAATAGTAGAGCGGGAAACAGAAATGCCAATCTTTTCAAGCGTCTGTTCGGCTAATTTACCGACCAAACCTCTACTTGATAAATCAAGTACCATTAAGTGATTATCTGTCCCCCCAGAAACCACCCTGTAACCTCTAGCTATAAATTCGGCCGCCATTGCTTGGGCATTTTTAACCACTTGTTCAGCGTAATCTCTAAACTCTGGCTGTAGGGCCTCGCCAAAGGCCACCGCCTTAGCGGCGGTAATATGGTCATGCGGGCCACCCTGCATACCTGGAAACACCGCCCGATCAATCTGTTTGGCAAATTGTTCCTTGCACATAATAATCGCCCCCCTTGGACCACGTAAAGTCTTATGGGTTGTACTTGAAACGACATCGAAAATCGGCACGGGGTTATCTAAAACTTCGGCTGCAACCAAGCCGGCGATATGAGCGATATCGGCAAAAGTATAGGCGCCGATTTCATCAGCGATCTTTTTAAACCCGAGCCAATCAATCTCCCTAGAATAAGCGCTGAATCCGGCCACGATCATCTTAGGTTTTTCTTTTAGAGCAATTTCCCTGACTTCTTCCATGTCGATCATGCCCGTTTCTGCCTTGACGCCATACTGGACAAAATTATACAACCGGCCGGAAAAATTAACACTATGGCCATGTGACAAGTGACCACCATGATCGAGCTTTAAGCCCAAAACCTTGTCCCCCGGCTCTAAAAAGGCCATATAGACAGCGGCATTGGCCGGGGAGCCAGATAATGGCTGAACGTTAACGTGCTCAGCTTTAAATAGCTTCTGACAACGAGAAACTGCTAAAGACTCAATTTCATCGATTACTTGATTGCCGCCATAGTAGCGCTTACCTGGATAGCCCTCGCTATACTTATTAGTTAGGACCGTAGCCATTGCCTCTAAAACCGCCTTAGAAACATAATTTTCTGAGGCGATTAGTTCGATCTCTTCTTGTTGGCGCCTGGTTTCCCGCTCGATTATTTTCCAGACATCCTGATCCTGTTGTGATAAATCCTTGTAATTCATATCTTAATCTTAATTTAGACGCCTGCTTTTGTCAAAATTATTTTTTTCAACAAATAAGCTTGATTTTGCCTATAAAAATAACGCTTCTTTATGAAGCGCTACCTAAAACTTACAGACTATCTCCTTTGTCCGGACCGGGACGCTTAAAGAAGCGACTATGATAGATTAAGTCGGTTTCCGTGCGTTCAATATTGTTAATTTCGGTTGCTTTTAAACGGACTTCGACCACACCTATTAGATTTTCTCTCGCCAGAGGAACTCTAGCAAAGCCGCGGTTCTGCCAATCCGAAAAATTTTCTGGGGTAAATTTGACGACAATTTCCATGACCTAAATTTTAAAAAGAGCGAATGGTTTATTTTTTCTTATTCTAAACAGGAATGACGCCGCCGTCAAAAATGATTTTATTTAAATATTAAGATTAACTTCGCTTTATTTAATAAGACTTTATCTGTTTCACTAGGTAACTATCTTTCAGCTTATAGCCCAGTTTTCTATAATAATCCCTGACTCCGACTCCGGAAATAACCGCCATCTTCTTAATCTTATTCTGTTTAACTATAGCTTCGGCGTTCTTCATTAATTCCTTGCCTAGACCGCTGTGCTGGGTTTTCTTCTTGGCGCCAACCGAAACCAATTCTCCATAAACATGTAATTCCCTAATCAAGGCGGGGGCCACTCGACTGCTGGCATCTAATCTCAAACGGCAAAAACCATAGAGAATCCGACCATCTCGCGAAACCGCTGAAATGAAATATTCTTGACCACCAGAAGCTTTATAACTATTTACTTTTATAAAAAAATCGGTTTTTGAAAATTTCGAATCTTTAGCCTCGCGACATCTGATACAATTACATTTTACTCCTTTATCTTTCATTACTTGTCGCAAATTAGTAATCAGGTTGCCGGCAATAATAGATTCCCCTGGGATGTCCCGAATCAAGCGGATAATTCGCACATACTCCGGGACAGATTCCTTGCACCTGACAATCAATCCCTGTAATTGCTTATCGGTATAAGGTTTATATTTACCCTGCCGGTACCATCTATAGAGCAGGGTCCCAGCGGTTACTATGGTCGGATAAAATTTAATCTGGTCGGGCTGATAGCTTTCCGAGCTGAACAACTCCTTAAACATCTTTAGGTCTTTGGCGGGAGTAGACCCGGGCAGGGCGGGCATAATATGATAGGTAATCTTAAAGCCGTAGCTCTTTAGTAATTTGGTCGCCGCGATTATCTCGGCTACCCCGTGCCCTCTTTGATTGAGGCGTAAAATCCTATCATCAATAGCTTGCACCCCCATTTCCACTCGCGTGCACCCCAAGATACGCATTTCTTTCAACTCCTTGTCGTTAATATAATCAGGCCTGGTCTCTAGGGTTAAGCCGATAATTTTATAAACCGCCTTTTCATTTTTTTTCTGCTCAATTAATAAGCGCTTCTTTAATTCTGATAAAGCAAGATTTTGTCCAAAAGGCGCCTTTAAAGACTTTAGCTTAGGATTATTTTTGTTATTTGGATAATCGTTAGCGGCTCGGAAACAATTAAGGATATACCAAAATTTATACCTCTCTGGCAAATAACTCCAGGTACCACCGATAACAATAATCTCGATTTTTGTCGGCTCATGACCGTTGTTCTCTAAAGCATATAAACGCATGGTGACTTGTTTATATGGATCATATTGGCAGCGAATAGCTCTCATTACCGCCGGCTCATTAGCCAAGTAGCTAACTGGTACGTCCTTCTCATTGGGACAATAGGCACAGCGGCCTGGACAAGGGTAAACTTTGGTCAAAACTGCTACCGGTGCGATACCGGATAAGGTTCTGATTGTCCTTTTTCTTAAAAGACGCTCTAATCGCTCGTCTCGTCTTCTCCCCAAGCTTAAAAGATGACGATATTCTCTAAGAATCGTAGAATTAAGGACTGTGGGAATATGATATTTTTTAGCCGATAATCTTTTGGCTTTTTCTAAATCTGCTAAAGATTCGATACGCTGGCCAAGAATATCAGTTAATGCTAATTTTTCCGGGTTTACTTTTGTCATATTTTAGCGTTATAATAACGGTATAATACAATAAAATCAATATTTTAACAAGGCTTATATGTCTAAAAACAAGCTAAAATTTCTTATCTTTTCCTTGCTTATCCTGGTTACCAGTCCCATAATAGCCAGAGCGGCGAGTAGCTATGACCCGACCAATATCTATATACCAAAAGAAGAGATTAGAAGCGACAGTACATATCTGGTAGGCCAAAGCGTCGTTATAGACGGCCAGATTCAAGGTGATTTAGTCTCAGCTAGCCAAACCCTGACTATCAATGGCCAAATTCAGGGAGACGTTATCGCCATAGCCCAAACTATTAATATCAATGGTGAAGTTCTGGGTGATATCAGAGTTTTTGGCGGAGATATTAATCTTAACGGCAATACAGGAAAAAACATCAACGTCCTGGGCTCCAAAGTTGTGTTTAATGACGGCGCTAATGCCGGCGGCGATTTAGTCTTAGCGGCTACCAGCGCCGATCTTAAAGGCGGAGTTGGATCTAATGTCTATGCCTCAGCTAATATATTGAACATTAGTAGTAAAATCGGAAAAAATGTTTATTTAAGGGTACCGAACAATGGTCAAATAAATCCGATTAATATTTATTCTGACGCGATCATCAAGGGTGATTTAAATTATACGGCCAATAAGGAGGCAAACATAATGAATCCCTCGGTTATTAGTGGCCAAATTACTAAAAATCAAATCAAGGAGAAGTCGGGCGACCAGTTTTCTTCTTGGCTATGGCGTCGCCTCTACTCTTTATTCGCCGCTTTAGTCGTTGGTTTAATAATTATCAATTTATTCAGAAATAAAATCAAAGATTTAGATAAGGATCTCCCGGAAAAAATGAAAAAAACTTTGTGGCCCGGAATAGTCATATTATTACTAACTCCAATCATTGCACTAATCTTGGCTCTAACCTTTATTGGCTTACCTTTGGCTTTAATTACTTTAGCTTTTTGGCTGATTGCTTTATATCTAAGCAAGATAGTGGTCGCCATTGTCTTTGGCCTATACCTAAGTAAACGCTTAATTCCTAATAAAAAAGACAATTTGATATTGGTTTTGGTCATCGGCGTCACTGCTAGCTGGATTCTGTTCTCATTGCCGATAATCGGCTGGCTCATATCTTTATTGGCCACCCTATGGGGACTAGGCTTAATGTATTTCTTAAAAAAAGAAAAATACTAATATGTTTAAACCAGAAATCTTCAAGGCTTATGATATAAGAGGTGTCTACGGGCAAGACTTTGATAATGATTTGGCCTATCGCTTGGGACAAGCTTATGTTGCCCTTAGACGAAAGGATCCTGATTATTTAAAGTCGAGCGACAGGATGCAAGTGGTGGTTGGCAGAGACATGAGGCTGTCCTCCGAAGATATAAAGAGCTCCTTAATAGAAGGGCTACTTGACGCAGGAGCAGATGTTATCGATATTAATCTAGTATCTACGCCGACCTTCTATTTTGCCGTAGCTAACTATAATTATGATGGCGGCTTAATGATTTCGGCCTCCCACAACCCCAAAGAGTGGAACGGTTTCAAAATAGTTAGATCTAAAGCTCGACCAGTAAGTGGCGACAGCGGCTTACAGGATTTATTAAAGTTAGTTGAAGCGAATGATTTTCCTAAAATTAAGGACCGCGGTGAACTACGGATTTTGGATAACGTCTTAGAAGAACAAATCAGACACGACCTCAAATATGCCCAAGCCGAGCAAATCAAAGCACTAAAAGTGGTAGTGGACACAGCTAATGGCATGGGATCTTTATACATCGAGAGACTTTTCAACTTAATCCCGCCAAAATTAATCCCTCTCAACTTTGAACTGGACGGATCCTTCCCGATCCACGAAGCTGACCCCCTAAAAGAAGAGAACAATCAACAAATAAAAGCAACTATCATCAAGGAAAAAGCTGATCTGGGCATCGCCATCGATGGTGATGGTGACCGGGTTTTCTTTTTCGACAACCAAGGCCAAACTATCAATCAGGCGATCATTCGTGGACTGTTAGCTAAGCTGTTCCTTAAAGACAAACCAAAATCAAAAATCGGCTACGATATCAGACCGGGTAAAATAACTGAGGATTTGATTTTAGAAAATGGCGGGGAAGCGGTGGTAACTAAAGTCGGACACGCTTTAATAAAAGAACAGATGCTGAAAGATAATATTTACTTTGCTGGTGAATCATCTGGACACTTTTATCTTAATCTGGAAATCGGCTGCTTTGAGATGCCGGTAATCATTATTTTAAAGATGCTACAAGAAATTTCCAGTCAGTCAGTCAGCGCCGCTGATTATATTAAACCTTTTAATAAATATTACTTATCCGGGGAAATAAATAGCGAGGTAAAGGACAAAGTGGCGAGCCTGGAAAAATTGGCCAAGAAGTATGCGGACGGGAAGATAAATAAATTAGACGGCCTCTCAGTTAGTTATCCTGATTTTTGGTTTAATGTCAGAGGATCTAATACGGAAAATAAATTACGTCTAAACCTAGAGGCCACCAGGCCGGAAATCATGAAAGCAAAAACCGAAGAGGTATTAAAACTTATCCGAGAATAAAAAAGAACCGCCACTCAGGCGGTTCTTTACTAAAGTTTCAAAGGTTACTTTTTCTCCACTTCAATAGTGCATTTATTGACCAAAGCGGCTAAGGCTCCGACGGCCGCCAAAACTGGAGCAAAGACCGTTCCAATGACAGCTGCGGTCAAAGGAATCTCCATTAAGACTTCCTCTTTCTCATTTTTGATTATAATCCTACGGATATTACCGGCTTTAATCAATTCTTTAACCTTGCTTAAAGCTTCATGACCATTAACCTTGAAGCGAAACGTCTTCTTGGCCCCTTCGTTTTTATTAGTCTTAGTCCCGGTTTGTTTCTTACTAGCCATAAAATTAAAAATAAATTAAATAACACTTCTATTATAGCAAAAACTGGTAAAATAAGTAAATCTTCTATAAAATTAAGCTATGATGGAAATTAAAACCGGTTTTATCCTGATTGATAAGCCGCTTGGACTTAGCTCTCATGGGGTGGTCAACTACTTAAGGCGAGTTAGCGGCTTGAAACGCATCGGACACGCTGGGACGCTAGATCCACTAGCTTCAGGGCTCATGATTTTAGCCGTGGGGAGGGAATATACAAAACAACTAGGAAAATTGATTAAGCTGGATAAAGAATATCAAGCTGATATATATTTAGGGGCAACTAGTCCGAGTTATGACCGCGAGCAGGAGGTCATACCCAGCTATAATGGTCAGCGCTTGAAAAAAACTCAAATCAAACAAGCCGTCTTAAACTATTCTGGCCCGATTGAGCAAAGACCGCCTATCTTCAGTGCTAAAAAAATACAAGGACAAAGAGCTTATCGCTTAGCCAGGCGCGCGGAAGCATTTACGCCAAAAACACAAACTATTAATATATATGAAATAAAAATCACCAGTTACCGCTGGCCTCACTTAAAAATTAGAGTCAAGTGTTCTTCCGGCACCTATATCCGCTCATTAGCTCACGACCTAGGTCAAACCCTAGGCACCGGCGCTTATCTCTATGATTTAAAAAGAACGAAAATCAACGGCTTCAGCCTAAAAAAAGCGATTAAACTCAAAAAAATCCAAGCTAAAAATTTAAATAAATATCTAAAAAATTCTTTATAAAAATATGAACAGAAAATATATTCTGTGGGGAGTATTCCTGCTTAACCTAGCGATTATTATCTTTTTCTGGCAATTAGGCTCCAGAGAAATTATTTTAACTGAACCGCTGATTGCCTTCGGTCGCCTAAGCGGCTTGCTGGCTGTCTTGCTCATACTAATACAACTGATTTTGATTAGCCGTTTTGATTACCTAGAAAAAGCAGTCAGTCTTGATAAATTATTAGTCATCCACGGACTTAATGGTTTTTTAAGCTTCTTCTTAATTATCTTGCACCCCATACTACTCATCATTGGGTATGGCAAAAGGACCAATAATGCCTTTTTCCAGCAACTACAAAGCTTTGTTCTATATTGGGACGAAGTAGGGATGGCTGTTTTAGGAACGATCGTCTTTATTGCAGCCACCATCATATCCCTCAATCTAATCAAGAACAAAATCAAATATGAATTTTGGTATTTAAGCCATTTATTCTTATACCTAGCCATCCTTTGGGCCTACGGTCACCAACTAGAGGTCGGCCATAGCTTACAAAATACCATCTTCGCAATTTATTGGTATGTCATCTATTTTATAGTGATTGCAATTTTAGTCTGGTATCGTTTCTTGCGGCCAGTTTGGCGATTCAAAAAACACCTATTCAGGGTGGCTGAAATAAAAAGGGAAAACGATTCAGTCCGCTCCGTCTATATCAAAGGCCAAAACATGGAAAATTATAAGATAGCCGCTGGACAATTCTTCCTCTTGCGCTTTATTAATCGCCGCGCCTGGTATGAAGAGCATCCCTTTTCTTTAAGTGGTCAAATCCGTGACAACACCCTGCAATTCACCATTAAAGCCCTGGGAGATTTTAGCTCCAAACTAGAAGAAAAGGTTAAAGTAGGAGACCCGGTCATTTTAGATGGCCCCCACGGATCTTTTGTGTCTGCTAAAATTAAAAGGGATAAAGTTTTAATGATAGCTGGCGGTATAGGCATTACCCCGATAAAAGCAATGATTGAGGAGCTTGGCCAACAAGCTAAGGATATTATTTTAATCTGCGCCAACAAAAGCCTAAAAGAAATTGTATTTAAAGAAGAGCTAGCCGCTTTAACCCAGCTTAACCCTCGACTCAAGATCTTCCACATTCTCAGCCAAGAAAAAATTGATGGCTATGATTATGGCCGGCTTGACCTGGAAAAGATCACTAAATTTTCCCCCGATTTAACAGAAAGGGATATTTTTATCTGCGGCCCTGAAATGATGACTAAAAGCATCATTAAGATTCTCAAAACCCTTAAAATAAAAAAATCCCAGATATACTGGGAAAAATTCAGTTGGTAAAAAAGGGGCCTCGGCCCCTCTTTTTTTGTCTAATAAAAATTATCTCCTTTGATAAGCTTGGCCATTATACTTCCTTAAGGCTCTCTCCGAACTAAAAACCGAAGCACTTAGGCTGATTGTTGACCTCATTAAGCGTTGATAAGATTCAGGGTTATTATAATACATCGGAATTATTTCCTGTTCTAAGATGTTATATAAATCTATCGACTCGCCCTCAATCAACCAGCCGGTTTTGTCTTTAATATAGCCTTCCACCCACCAGCCATCAAAAGTGCTGAGTTGTGGCACGCCATTGTGTGCCGCCTTCATGCCGCTAGTACCAGAGGCTTCGTTTGGTGGTAGCGGATTACTAAGCCAAAGATCGACACCGGCAACCAGCAATTTAGCCAAGGATATCTCATAGTCTTCTAGAAAAACTATATCTATCTTGTCACGGTAAGCATCCTTGATATGATATATCTCCTTAATCATCTTCTTGCCATCCAAATCATTAGGATGAGCTTTACCGGCATAGATTATTTGTATTTTGCCTACATCTTGATGGATAGACAAAAGCCTCTCCATATCGGTTAAAAGCATGAGTGGCCTTTTATAGGCGGTAAAGCGGCGGGCAAAACCGATGGTAAAAGTCTTGGCCTTCAAAAATATTTCTTGTTTTTGTGTTATATAGTCCAAAAGGTGTTCTTTGTTTTTCTGATGGGCCTGCCATAGCTCCGGCAAAGGAATAGAGTTGGCTTCTACTAAAAATGAACTAGACATCCTCCAGCCGGGAATGTATTTATCATATAGGGCTTGGAATTCAGCAGACGTCCAAGTTAGAGCCCGGACACCGTTAGTAACGGCGTGGACATCAATATCAGGAAAAATCTTTTCCAAAACATTCTTATGGCTCAAAGAGACTCCGTTCACATAATTGCTAAAATATACTCCGACGTCAGTTAGACTTACCCTGCCGTCTCGGGACAAGCCTGGCAAATTAATCGGAAAATCTGGCACATTTTTAATAAGAACTTCATTGGGTAAAACATCCTGAGCGGCCTTAATCGAAGTATGGATTGTAAAGACTATCTTTTTTTTCACCTCTCTAATCTTTTCCGGTTCATTGTTTTGTGTAGAAGAGGAAAAAAGCTCAATTGCTGCCATAATCCCATGCCCCTCATTGATATGGAATTTATTGACATCATAACCAAGCTCCGCCAACATTTTAACTCCACCTCGACCGAGAATAATTTCTTGTTTTAAGCGATGCTCCTTGTCGCTGCCATACAGACTGCTAGTCAAATCTTGATACTCGGGAGCGTTTTCTGACAAATTAGTATCTAAAAGATAGATCGGAGCCTCATTATCGATCAGATATTGCCAGGCGGCCACCATAACTTCATCCGAGCCGATGTTAACGCTGACCAGCTGGGGCATCTTCTTTAAACGAGAAAAATCAAAGTTTTTTTCTGGAAGCTCTGTCTGTTCACCGGTCTTATCCAAGGATTGATTAAAATACCCCTTATTATTCAATAAGCTCAGACCAAGCATTGGTAATCCTAAATCATGAGCAGAGCGCAATAGGTCGCCAGCCAGGATGCCGAGGCCGCCAGCGTAAGTTTCCAGCCCTTCTTCCAGAGCCACTTCCATACTGAAATAAGCTATCTTATAATCTTTTTTATTAATCATATCTTAATTATACCATAAAGAGGCTAAATATCAGTAGAGCTCCCTCAGCCTTCTTAGATCATCTTCTACAACCGAAGCTGTTTGCGAATAATTTAACTTATACATCAAGGAATTGGGATTAGCAGAATGTTCTAAACCAAGAGCGTGTCCTAATTCATGAGCCAATAAAAAAATCAGGTCTTGCCTATCCGTAAACTGATAAATATTAATTGATTGCTTGCCCGATTTATATAAATATTCGCCCTCTTGAAACTCGCCAGAATTATCAGCCAAGAGATCGTTGTAGGCCCGGACGTTGTCATTAAGTTGAGGCAGGGAACGATTAGCGCCTTGAGCTAAAGAATTTATACGTGAAACTAAACTAGTTAAATTATCCTGCTCGACTGTTATTTCTCTATACATCTGACTCAATCTCTCCATATCGTCATTTAGAGAACTTGCTTTCTCTGGATCAGAACCCGAACTCTTATAAAGCCGGAGTTTATTTTCATATTCAGAGCCCAGAGATTGATAATTATTAATTTTTTCTTCTAAAGCAGCTTTCTTCTGATTATATTCTTTAACCAAAACATCATAATTTTGCTTATAGGACTCAAACTCAGCGGTTTCTTCGGATACTTGATTATCTAAGTTCTGTAATTCGTTAGTTGAAGCTTGTCGCTTATCGTACACGAAATTAATCGCTAAATTTCCCTGGGGATCAGAAATAAATAATTCTTTACCAAAAGGAGATTCCCAAACTTTTTCCGCTTCAGCCAGCGCAGATAAAGCATCTTCTTGAGTTAGGCCAAAGCCTGGATCTAACTGATTTATCCGGTAGCTTATAGGCTTATTGCTTAGCCCGAAAAGATTCCTAGATAAGGAATTAGTAAATACTAAAAGCCTATCTTTAAAAAGAATAAAGCCTATCAATAAAATAAACAGTAAAAAATACTTTTGCCAATTGCCCACTTGTTTATTCCTCGTCACCAAGGCCATAACTAAGAAAATTAATATCTTCACTTTAACACAAAATGCTAATTTTTAGGAGCACTTTTGTTTTGTAGATCAAAAATCCCGCCAATAAGATGGTCTATAGGACTAATATAAAAAGACGAGCCTTTGAACTCGTCTTTTCCGCTTGAAGTAGCTAATCGCGACAGCCGAAAAAAATTTTTTAATGGAGTGCTTGTGTAAATAAAAAAGAGGTTTTCAATTAACCCCTTATGGTAATCAGTCTCCGGACTTTTTAGTCCTTGTAGGCGTCCTCTAACGCCTTGTTGTTCGATATTTAATCTACACTGATTATAGGATTATATCCTAACAAAATTTCAAAAAAATATCGGGGGTAGCTGTTATGGAAAGCTGAGAAACCATTTTAACGGAGCGTTTAACTAAATAAAAAATCCCGACTTATTTGGGCGCGGGATTTAACAGCTAAAACAGGCTAGATGCCTAAAATTCCAATTAAATACACTTCAAGAACATTTGCTAAGCATCCTAACGCGATGCTACTGAACTGCCCTAAATAGTATATGAAATTCTCTTTTACCCTTCTTTTTTCTTGGCCTGAAATCATCTTTATAATAAAAATAACAAAAAAAACAATTATACTAGACGCGACCCAGCCAAACATAACACTGAGAAGAAAGGTGGAAATAAAGGTTAAAAAAGAAATTTTAAACTTTTTCATGACTTATATAATTTTCTGGTTAATATTTCAATGAACTGTGCCCATATTTTATCATATTTATTATATTTTGTCAATTAATTTGCCATCCCTCTAGGGGTCTATCCAAACTAAAACAAAAATAACCCCAATATTAGGGTTATTTTTTACTGGGTGAGTGATGGGACTTGAACCCACGGCCACTGGAGCCACAATCCAGCGCTCTACCAGCTGAGCTACACTCACCATTATTTTTCATGCTATAAATAGCGTAAATCCTTATAAGCAACTTGTCAATTTCTAACAAATCCGTACGCCCAGAGGGAATCGAACCCCCATAACCAGCTTAGAAGGCTGGTGTTCTATCCATTGAACTATGGGCGCATTAAAGTATTATCCTAGACTTGATGATATTAATAAAAAACATCCTTTGTGTCAACTAAACCCTCTCTGGCGCCAAGCCTCAAACAGAATAACAGCCGTACTAACAGAGGCGTTTAGGGAGTCAATTCCCGGTTTCATAGGAATCTTGATCTGTTCGTCAGCCAGAGATAGCCAAGAACGGCTTAAACCCTTGGATTCTGATCCGATTACTAAGGCATGAGGCTTAGTAAAATCAATACCGGTATAAATCTTGGCGGCCTGGATGCTGGTTGCTAAAACAAGGATCTCGTGATCTTTTAAAAACTTATAAGTCGCCTTCTGAGTGGCTATGACCACCTGATTGTTAAACAGAAATCCCTCACTCGTCTTAATGACGTTGGGATTATATATATCGGTCTTAGGGTCATTTATAATAATCAAGTCAACCTTGGCCGCATAGGCGCTACGCAAAATAGCCCCCAGATTTCCCGGCTTCTCTAGAGACTCCAAAACAAGAACTAAGGGCTGGCTACTGAGCTTACTATCTTTTAAATCTATGTATTTAGGCTTAGCCAGGACTAAATAACCATCGGGATTTTCGGCATAAGAGACTCTCTTAAAAACCGACGGTTCGACCTCAATAAAATCAGGAAAATCTGGCAAAAGGCTCTTGTCTTTCATTAATTCTCGGCAAAAAAAAGCTTGGCTGATCAAAAAGCCGGCTCTCATCGCCTCCTTTATCGCCCGGGCGCCTTCGATAATAATCAAAGACTGCTTATCTCTTTCTCTGTTCTTAGCTAGTCTAATTAGATTTTTTATCTTTTCATTGTGGGGACTGGTAATTTTTAGCATATATCTATATAATAGCAGATAAAATTAAAAATAGAAGTTACAACTTTTTTTTGCTATAATAAACATATAATAAAGACAAAAATATATATGCCCATCCCTCAATTAAGAAAAACTTGGACTAAAAACAAGGAAAAGCAAGGCCGAACGGCCCCGAAGAAATCTTTCAAAAAAAGGTTATTCTTTTTTATTCTTAAATTCGCTGCGATCTCAGTAGTGGTGGTTCTATTATATATTTCTTATCTCAGTAAGGATCTGCCAAATCCAAACCAATTAATGAGCCGCGAGGTGGCTCAAAGCACTAAAATTTATGACCGTAGCGGTGAGAATATATTATATGAAATCCATGGCGACCAAAAAAGAACCTTGGTTACTCTAAACGAGATTCCTGACCAGGTAAAGCAAGCGACCATCGCGATTGAAGATAAAAATTTCTACAAGCACGGCGGGGTAAGTTGGTGGGCGATTGCCCGCACCATGGTCACTAATGTGGTTTATAGGCGCTTAGCCGGCGGCTCTACTTTAACCCAGCAATTCGTCAAGAACGCCATCCTTAGCCCAGAGAAGAAACTCACTCGCAAAATCAAAGAGCTGGTTCTCTCTGTTAAAATAGAAAAAAAATTCAGTAAAGACGAAATATTACAAATGTATCTCAATGAGATTCCCTATGGTTCTAACGCCTATGGCATCCAGGCCGCCAGCCAAAAATATTTTGGCAAGAAAGTCCAAGATATCAGTTTAGCTGAAGCGGCTATTTTAGCCGCGTTAACCCAGGCTCCAAGCAGATATTCGCCATACGGACCCAATAAAAGCTTATTGTTAAAACGCAAAGACTATGTCTTAGATCTTATGGCCGAACAAGGATATATCTCGGAGGCCCAAAGGGATGAGGCAAAAACGCAAGAAATAGTCTTCCAAGCTGCTGACAACAACATCATTGCTCCTCATTTTGTTATGTATGTCAAAGAACTATTAGCAGAAAAGTATGGCGAAAAAGTGATTGAACAAGACGGTTTAAAGATTATAACTACCCTTGATTTAGATAAACAAAAATTTGCCGAAGAAGCTATTAGCAAAAGAACAGAAAACTATCAACAAAAATACAATGCTTCCAACGCCGCCTTGATCGCCCTCGACCCAAAAACAGGCCAAATTCTAGCCATGGTCGGTTCACGCGATTATTTTAATGAAGAAATAGACGGCCAGGTTAATATTACCCTCAGTTCTCGACAACCAGGCTCATCAATAAAACCAATAGTATATGCTACCCTGTTTGAAAAAGGCTACACCCCAAATACCATCTTATATGATGTAGTGACTAACTTCTCAACTGAATCAGGAAAAACTTATGAGCCTCACAATTATGATGGCAAGGAGCATGGACCGGTGAGCATCCGACAGGCTTTAGCTGGTTCCCTTAATATTCCGGCGGTCAAGGCTTTATACTTAGCTGGGGTTAATAATGTTATTGATACTGCGGAAGTAATGGGCTATACAACCCTCGGTGACCGTCAACGCTTTGGCTTGTCCCTGGTTTTAGGTGGAGCGGAAGTAAAATTATTAGAACATGCCAACGCTTTTAGTGCCTTCGCTCGTGATGGTGTTATGAGCCCAACTAGCGCTATTTTAAAAGTAGAAGATAAAGATGGTAAAACTATAGAAGAATACAAGCCAAGCAATAAACAGGTTATTAGTTCTAAGGTTGCTCGCCTTATAAACAGCGTTTTATCTGATAATTCCGCTAGGGCCTTTATCTTTGGTGAAAAAAACTACCTCACCCTGCCTGACAGACAGGTGGCTGCAAAAACCGGCACGACCAACGATTTTAAAGATGCTTGGACAATCGGTTATACTCCGTCATTAGTAGCTGGCGTTTGGGTTGGCAACAATGATGCCTCTAAGATGAAAACTGGGTCTGATGGTAGCGTCTTGGCGGCACCTATCTGGCACGACTTCATGCTTAGCGCTTTGGGTGACAGCCCCAAAGAAAGCTTCAAGGAGGCGGAAAACGATAAGACTGGAAAGGCGGTTTTAGATGGAGAAATAAAATCTGGCCGAACCGTCCTTATTGATAAAGTTTCTGGCCTGCTAGCGACTTCCAGCACTCCCCCGGAACTAATCGAATCAAAAAATGTCAGGGAACACCACTGTATACTTTTTTATGTTGATAAGAACGACCCCCTAGGTGCAGCTCCAAAAGATCCAAACCAGGACCCACAATTTTCTATTTGGGAAAAAGCCGTGATCGAATGGGCAAAAAAGAATAATGAGTACAGTGATCCTAACACACCAACTGAATACGATAATCTCCACACCCTAGAAAATAAGCCTAACATTATCATAACTAGTCCGAATGACGGCTCGACTATTAGTAATAAAGACTTATCTGCCCAAGTAAATGTCTCATCAGCGCGCGGAGTTAGGCGGGTTGACTATTATTTGAATAACAATTTTCTCACCAGCTCTCAACAAGAACCATTTAACCTTAATTGGGATATAAGCTTCCTGGGCAATGGTTATCATAAACTAAGCGCTAAGGCTTGCGACGACGTAGAGAATTGTAATGAAAGTTCGGTAAACTTTAATCTGATGATAAAGAATAATAAAATTCCAGAAAAAACCAGCTTGACTATAAAACAACCCGTAAACGGACTAGCTCTAAACCAAATAGATTTTCCTTTAAATATTGTTCTTGATATAAAGGGATTAAAACAAGTGGCTAAAACAAATATCCTCCTAAAAACACCGGCAAATGATATTCCAGAATTAATTACTTCTGTTCGAGAGTTAAACAATAATGAAACGATAATCTCTTGGGGTTCTAGTCCGAAACCAGGGGATTATACCTTATACGGAGAACTATATGATTGGAATGGGGAGATTAAAAGGAGTAACGAGATTAATCTAGTAATTAAATAAACAAAAAACGGGGCTAAACGCCCCGTTCTTTATTTATTGCCTAATAGGCATAACTATATATAAATATGGCTCTTTAGGCTCTGGCCTTAAAATAAACGGTGAAGCATTGTTAACCAGCTCGATCTTAACTTTTTCGCTATTTATATTGGTTAGACCGTCAACTAAATATTTGTAATTTATTATAATTTCACTTAAATCACCTTTATTATCGGATTCCAACTCAATCCTACTCTCACCACTTATCCCAGAAGAGGCTGAGATTATGGTTCCAGATGATTTAAACTCTAGAGCTACGTCGTTTATTCCGGCCTTTGAAAAGATGGCCGAGGCTTTGACCGCCCTTAACATTTCTGATCGATCAATCAAAACCTCTGTTTTAATGTTGTTTGGTATTATTTGTTTATAGTCTGGGTAGTTACCACTGATAAGGCGGGAAATTAAATCTGTTTGACCTAAAGAAAATAGTATCTGGTTATCCGATAAATAAATTTCTATATTTTTTACTTCCTCATCTTCTGATAAACCATCACCTAAGCCAACTAATATTCTGCCGAGCTCCTGGATGGTTTTAGAGGGAACGATAATTTTTATATCATCCTCTGTTTTTATATTAGAATTTACAGAGATTTCTCTTTCCGCCAAGCGATAACTATCTGTGGCCACTAAAGTTAATTTATTTTTATTAAAGATAAATAAGACACCAGAGAGCTCTGGACGGCTTTCGTTGTTTAAAATAGCAAAAGAGACCGACCCCAGCGCCTTCCTAAAATCATAAACCGGGCACAAAAAACCGTTATCCTTATTTATTGTAGGGATTAAAGGAAATTCCGTCGCCGCCTCTCCCTTTATCTTTGTCTTGTAATTATTACACTCCAACTTCAACTCTCCACCCTTTTCCTCTATCTTAACCTTATCATTAGGTAATAAGCCTACATAATCATTAATAACCCTGGCATCAACCGTAAAAGATCCCTCCGTCTCAACCTTGCCCCTTATTTGATGGATTATCCCTATTTCCAGGTTAGTGCTTATTAATTCTATTTTATTCTTAGATGCTTTTATTAAAACGTTATTCAAGATTGGTAAATTAATATTCTTACTAGTAATATGGGAAACTAGGGTTAATCCTCTTTTTAAATTTTCTTGCAAGCTTATTAGTTTCATATTTAATTAATTATATATTATATATATTATATATAATAATAGTAATAAGGAGGTGGATAATTTTAGCCTTTTCTTTTTTAGCTAATAAAGACGGCAATAATTTGATTTTTTACGGTTGATATCCTCTGTAATTAGTCTGGATCATTTGTGATGTTTTTGTGTAATGCGCGCGCCGCTTCGTTTTTGTCAACAGGAATTAAAGACCTGCTAACCATTTATTAACACTTTATATACAGTTTAAATGGTGTGATTATTTAAAAGTTGTTTGACAGAATTTATTTCTTGTTTTATTTTTTCATTTCCCTTTTCGGTAATTTCTTTGTTTATTTTGTTGTAGGCGTGCATGGCGGTGGTGTGGTCTCTGCCTCCTAATTCGTTGCCAATACTAGGATATGATGTGTTTAATTCTTCTCTGATAATATAGATAGCTACCTGTCTTGGCCAAACCAGTTCCTTTTTACGGCTATTTCCAATTAAATCTTTAAAAGCAACATCATAAAATTTTCCGGTAGCCTCTATTATTTCCTTGGGTGTTAGTGATTTTGATTGAATGTTGGAGACAAAGTCAGATAAAGATTCCTTAACACTTTTGATGCTTGGCTCAATTCCCCTTAATTGGTGAGAGGCGACAACTCGGTTTAGTGCTCCCTCAAGTTCTCTGATATTATTTTGGATGTTATCAGCTATATATAATAATATTTCTCTTTCTAAGGGAAAGCCCTTTTCTTTAACTTTTTTTTCTAATATTGCCATTTTTGTTTCAACGTCAGGCCTGCCGATGTCGGCCACCATCCCTGATTCGAAACGGGATATTAATCTCTTTTCTATGGCTGGTATCGATTTTGGCGCCCGATCAGAGCTTAAGACTATCTGCTTGTCGGCTTGCTGTAGTTCGTTAAAGGTGTGGAAGAATTCTTCTTGGGTGCCATCTTTTCCACCCATAAACTGGACATCATCTATTAGTAGCAGATCGACATTACGATATATGTTTTTAAAGTCTTTTCCTTTACCTGTTTGGACTGCCTGGATATAGTTGTTTGTAAATTTTTCGCTGGTGGTGTAAAGAATTTTATCAGTATATTTAGCGGCTTCGTTCCCAATGGCTTGCAAGAGATGTGTTTTACCAAGGCCGACTCCGCCATAGATAAATAAGGGGTTATAGGCTTTACCCAGACTGTTGACTACCGCCTTGCAGGCAGCGTGGGCCAGTTCGTTGTTTTTGCCAACGATAAAATTTTCAAAGATATATTTGGGGTTTAAGCCGAAACGGCCATTATTTTGGACTTGGTAATCAGAATTTTGTCTCTCATTGTTGGGATATTGATGGTTTTTTTCGGCTTCAATCGATGTCTCCAAAGGCTTTTGATTAGTGGAATAAACGACTTGACCGCCCATTGGTTTTTTTAGCTCTATTTTATAAATGATTCCCTCTATTTTTTGTTGGCAGACATTTTCCATCGCTTTAAGTATGTTGCGGTGATATTTTTCCTCTAACCATCTTTTTACAAAAGCATTTGGCACACAAATAATCGCCCGGTTGTTTTCAAACGAGGATATAAAAGTATCTTTGAACCAAGTGATAAAATTAACCTTGGATAAACTGACTTCCATTTCTCCTAAGACTGATTGCCAGATTTGTTCATTAGTCATATTTTTATCTTTTTCTTTTGAAAAAATTAGAGCTTATTAGTAGCTATATTATATTAAATAAACACCATTATCACAAGGGTTGATGTTTGTTTATAAGGTGTTAACAATTAGTGGATAATACTAGTTTTGGAAATTTTTATATAATTGACCTTTTTTGCTTTAAGTGTTAAGGTGTCTATGGAAAATATAAATTAATTTAAAGCCATTGAAAAGCGTTTTTTAGTGGTTTTTAATAATATGCCAAAAAGAACTTATCAGCCAAACAAGAAAAGAGCCTCTAAAAAACATGGCTTTAGAAAGAGAATGCAAACCAAGGATGGACGGGATGTTTTAAAAAGACGCCGCACTCGGGGGCGGGCGGTTTTGTCTAAGTAAAATTCCTTCTCATAAATAAAATGCTGCCCAGAAAACAAAGATTACAGAGAAACAAAGACTTCGATTCGGTTTTTAGAGGTGGCAAGTCATGCTATTCTGATTTTTTTGGGCTAAAAATAAAGAAAAATAATTCAAATTTAAACCGTTTTGGTATAATTATAAGTCTTAAAGTGAGTAAAAAGGCCGTGGTTAGAAACAAGCTAAAAAGACAAGTAAGAGAAATTATAAGTGGAGAAAGTGGTTTATTAAAAGAGGGTTTCGATTGTGTTTTTATTTTTTTTCCTCTAATATTAGAAAAAAATTTTCAAGAAGTTAAAATCCTTATTAAAGAGTCTCTTAAGAGGCTTAATATGTATAACTAGGTATGTGGAAATTGTTTAAATATGGACCCCGCTTGTTTGTCGTGAGGTTAATTAATATTTATCAGAAGAGCCTTTCTTTTGACCATGGACCAATGAAGCACCTATATCCTAATGGTTTTTGCCGCTTTTATCCGAGTTGTTCAGAATATGGCAAAGCCGCAATCTTAAAGTATGGGGTGGTTTTGGGGGGATTTAAATCGCTTTGGCGTGTTATGCGTTGCAACCCTTGGAACAAGGGCGGCTATGACCCCCTAAAGTAATATATTATTTTAAAGCTATGATTTATTTTTTTACGATAGTTTTTTATCAGCCAATTCTAAGTTTATTGGTTTTTTTATATAATACAGCCGCCTTTAACGATATTGGCGTGGCAATTATATTATTAACCATAATAATCCGTTTAATCTTGTGGCCTCTTACCAATAAGGCGATTAAATCTCAAAAAGAGCTTCAGGTGTTACAGCCTAAGTTGGAAGAATTAAAAAAACGATTTACCAATAAAGAGGAGCAGGCCAGGGCAACCATGGCTCTGTATAAGGAGCACAAAATTAATCCTTTTTCTTCTTGTTTGCCAATACTGATTCAGCTACCCTTTTTAATCGCAGTTTACCAGGTGTTCCGAGATGGCTTAAATAACAAATTAGACCTAGTTTATTCCTTTATCTCTAAACCAGAAACAATTAATACCATCTCTTTTGGTTTTATTAATTTAAGTGAGAAAAATATTTATTTAGCGATTTTAGCTGGGGCCGCTCAGTTCTGGCAAGGAAAAATGATGATCGCTAAAAATAAAGCAACATCCGAAACATCTATAGGTGGTACCAAAGATGAAAGCATGACAGCGATAATGAATAAGCAGATGACTTATATGATGCCAATTTTGACGGTTTTTATTGGAGCCACTTTACCCGGCGGGCTTACTCTTTATTGGCTGGTAATTACCCTGTTAACCGCTTTGCAACAGTTTGTAATTTTAAAAAAGATTTCCAAGACACAAGATAAGGTTGTTATTGAGGGTGAGTTGATAAAATAATCTATCAAAAAAACAGCTTGTTTAAGGCTGTTTTTTTGTTACTTTATTTTAGTTAATCAAATTTTCTATCTTTACCGACAATAAAATTAAGCCTTTCTTTTAATATGCCCACCTCGGCTGGCGATGAGACCTCTTCGCTGTCGTCTAGTAATAAAACCTTGTTTTTATTGGTTATTTTAAGGTTTTTTAGTTTAAGATAAGTATAATCTTTGTTCTTGTGTTTGTAATAAAAATCTAAGAATCCGTCTTGAGGGTCAGATTTTATTTCGTTGTTTAAATCCTGTTGATTGGCGAGATTAACAATGTGAATCTGTCCTTGTGTCTCAGGTTCTATGGAATATTTCTTTTCTATCTCTATCTCGCTTCCCTGGCTGTCTAAGGAAACCTTGTTTAAAAAATATTTATTAGCCACGGTGCCCAAATCTATCTTTTTTATCCTTCGAGCTAGTAAAGTTTCACAGGCTTCATCTTTCTTAATACCTAGGGATTCGGCAATCGAATTATTATCTCCGATGGGGATTATAAATAATAGAATGTTTTTTTGAAAAAAATCGTATAGGGAATTATCAACCACAGCGCCGATGATTTTGTTAACGGTTTTGTTGTTGCCCACAGCTACGATCGTCTTAGCACCAGTCTTTATTTCGTTCTGAATAAGATCTTTAACATTTTTAATAGTTCCTAGGCGTACGATTTTACCGCTTAAGCCCAAATCCGTCAAACGAATTTCTAATTTGTTTAAAGCTCTGGTGTACTTACTCTTATTTAAATAATCATCGTATATATAAACGTACATATTTTTGCAGAGAGTGGTTTATATATGATAATTATTTTTCTATTTCTTCCTTATTTTCTTTTCCCTCCTTCTTGTTTTCCGAATTTATCAATAGTTGGCCGTTTACGATACCGCCACGTTCAATTGATAGCTCTCCATATTGGAGATCACCGAAAATCTTGGCGGTTTTTCCGATGGCTAAATATTTTTTTACTTTTACATTACCCTTGACCTCCCCGTTGATAATCGCTTCCTGAGCTTCAATATTGGCTATAATCTTGGCATGATCTCCGATAAATAGGTTGGCCTCTGTCTTGAGCGAACCCTCTAGGCTGCCCTCAACGATAATATTACCTTGGCCGTGGAAGTTACCCTTTACCTTAATCGAGGAGCCGATAATAGTTTCGGCGTCCTTGAATTTTTCTGGCCTATTATCCTTGTTGAACATATTTTTATTGTTAAATTAATGACGAGAGTATATAAAAATTGTCTTTTTCTCCTTAATTTTAAGCCAATTTTTAGCTTTTGTCAAAACCTTGGTTTAAGATTTGAAAAAAAACTAACTCTAGCTTATTATATATAGTGATACCTATTTTCGTCCTCATAGTTTAATGGATAAAACGAGAACCTCCTAAGTTCTAGATTCAGGTTCGATTCCTGATGAGGACACATTTAATGGAAAAGTTAATTATTGTCAAATACTTGACAATAATTAATAATTGTTTCTTTTGTCCAACTCTTGACTATTCTATTTTTTCCATTATTATATAGAATATAGAACAAAATGTTCTACGAAGAACGGGCCATTAGCTCAGTTGGCTAGAGCGCTTCCATGGCATGGAAGAGGTCAAGGGTTCAAGTCCCTTATGGTCCACAGTATTAGAGTCTAGGATATTCTAGACTCTTTTCTTTATACTAAAAAAGATCTGCTCTATTTGGCAGATCTTTTATGTTTCCATTGATAGTATAATGACAACAAAACGATCAAAAATATCAATGATAATCCACTGGAAGTTTGTACGGCTCGGTCATTAATGGCTGTTGAATAAATAAACCAAAATAAAGAGCTGACAAAAAAGGAAATGAGAAATACAGGCTCAACATCTTTGTAGTCTTTATTTTTTACCATTTTATAGGTTTGAATTAGCATCGCAATCGCCCCTAGTCCAAATATGAGTAAAATTATCAGGCCTTTATACTGGGAAATAGCGATTAATGGTACTACAAAAAACAACAATATTGAGCTGATGCGATCAAATTTAGAGTTTTCTTGATATATCCAAATATTGATTAGTATCGGGATATAAAAGAAACCAGGAATTCCACTGAGGAATAAGGCTAAACTATTGCGACTAATGCCGTAAAACAGGAAAGACAGGAAATAAAAACTAAGATAGGCAAACAAGCTTAGGGTCCAAGCTTCTCCAGAACGATTTTTCCTAATCCTTTGGTTTTGCTTAATCGCAGCAATTATTTGCAAGGTAGTGATAGCTAGAGTAGCAATGAAGCTGATGGTGACAGCATTAAGACCAAAGTTTTTTAACTCGATCGTGTTGTTGATCATTTCAAAGAGCGTTTCCAATTTTTTATTCTCCTTTCTTTTTTTATCTTATTTCTGTTCAGTATAAAAGTCAAATTTTCCGTTTTTGTTGTTGATAAAAACACTTTTCTGCTTTTGGTGTATAAGTCTACAGTTTTGTAGACTTAACTTTTAATTTTACCTAAAATTAGCAAAATAAAATTATTGGATATCTTGTGGATAATCTGTTGTTGGTTGTTGTTCTTGAAAAATATAAGCATATTTATTTAAATCCTATAGCCCAATATTGAGTGTTTGCTATTAATACTAAAAAAAATTATAATAAGAGAGTAATTAAATTATTTTTTAAACCTCATCGATTTCGAATGAGTTAATTTATTATTTTTATGTACGACATTATTATAATCGGCTCTGGCCCAGCTGGCATGACAGCCGCTATTTATAGCACCCGCCGAGAAATGAAAACCTTAGTGATTGGGAAAGAGACTGGGGGGCAAATGATTTGGGCTAGCGAAATAGAAAATTATCCTGGTTTTAAGAGTATCACGAGTTTTGAATTGATCAACAAGATTAAGGATCATATGTTATCTTCAGGGGCCGAGCTGAGCGAAGATGAAGTTAAGAAAATTGAAAAGTTAAGTGACGGAAGTTTTAAAGTTTATACTAATAAAGAAGAATTCCAAGCTAAAACTATCTTGGTGGCTATGGGTTTAGCTCCGCGTCGTTTAGCAGTAAAAGGAGAGTTAGAATTTAATGGTCGGGGGGTATCATATTGCGCTAATTGCGACGGCCCTTTATTCAAGGGCAAGACTGTGGCTGTGGTTGGGGGCGGCAATTCTGCCTTGGATGCGGCTGAACTTCTCTCAAAGATAGCGTCCCAGGTCTATCTTATCCATAGAAGCGATAGTTTTCGGGCTTTTGATACCTTAGTTTCCGAGGTTAAAGCCAGAGAAAATATAGAAATATTTTTAAATTCGGAAATAGAGGAAATTGTCGGAAGTGATCGGGTGGCGAAGATAAGAATAAGTCATCACGACCAGCAAGAGATAACAGAGAAGGCGGTTGACGGCGTTTTTATCGAAGTAGGCAGGCTAGCTAATACAGATTTACTTGAAGGTTTAGCAGAGAGAAAAGAGAACAGCCAAGTGATTGTAGATGAAAAAATGTCTACTACGACGCCTGGCTTGTTTGCCGCTGGGGATGTTGTCGATTCTGATTTTAAACAGATTACTATAGCGATGGGGCAGGCGACAGTCGCCGCTTTAAGTGCCTATCAATATTTACAGCTGCAAAAAGGCATCCAGGAAACTCCAAAAGATCATTAATTTTTGCTATAATAGCCAAAGAGGAGCCTTCAAAAGTATATGAGTCTCAAGAAGATAAATTTAGTAGCTATTGATATGGGTTACGGACACCAAAGAGCCGCCTACCCATTGTTGGATTTGGCCGGAGGAGAGATTTTAAGCATGAATGATTATCCGCAAATGCCGGCCTGGGAACGTCGATATTGGCAGAATAACCTGGCGTTATATGAAAAGATTTCCCGTTTTAAGAAAATCCCTATTTTAGGCAAAATAGTTTTTTCTATAATGGATCATTTCCAAAGGATAAAGCCATTTTATCCTTTTCGTGATTTATCGAAGCCTAGTTGGCAACAATTAACTTTCTTGCGGGCGATCAAGAAGGGTTTAGGGAAGGATTTGATGGATACCTTGTCTAGCAATGGCTTACCCTTAGTAACCACTTTCTTTGTGGCTGCCTATGCAGCTGATTACCACGGGTATAAAGGTGATGTTTATTGTGTGGTTTGTGATACTGATATCTCTCGGGCTTGGGCGCCTATTTGGCCGAAAAAGAGCCGCACGAAATTTCTTGTTCCGAGCGATAGAGTTAAAACAAGACTTCTGATGTATGGCGTCAAGCAAGAAAACATTATTGTTAGCGGCTTCCCTTTACCTAAAGAGAATATAGGGGAGAATAAAGAAATCCTTTTAAAAGATTTAGGACAACGCTTGCTTCGTTTGGATCCTCGGGGCGAGGAAAGCTCTTATTATAAAAATATTCCTAGCCTTGATTTAAAAGCGCATACTTCAAACAATTCAGGAATAACTTTAACTTTCGCAGTTGGAGGGGCGGGCGCCCAGGCCGAGATTGGTGCCATGATTGTAAATAAATTAGCCAAGCTCTTGCGCCAAGGCGACTTACGGCTGAACCTGGTCGCTGGTTCTAGGCCAGAAGTGAAGGATTTTTTTTCCCGAGCCATCCAAGAGAATGATTTAACAGATTGTCGTAATGTAAAGATTATTTTTGCTCCGAGTAAATTAGAATATTTTCAGGAATTTAATAAATGCTTAAGGACTACCGATGTGCTTTGGACTAAGCCATCTGAACTCTCTTTTTATTGCGCCCTAGGTTTGCCAATTATTATATCTGAGCCGGTTGGTTCTCAAGAAGATTTTAATCGAGAATGGCTGCTATCAGTCGGAGCCGGCCTGGATAGCTTGGCGGTTGAAAATATTGAAGAGTGGTGGGTAGATTTGCTTAATTCTGGACGCTTAGCCCGAGCGGCGGTTGATGGTTTTTTAAATGCTGAGAGTGCAGGGGTTTATAATATTGAAAAAAATTTAAAATAATCTACTAAGCCTATGTCTTGGATCACAGTCGCTTTATTGGCCTATCTTTTTTTAGCTGTTTCCAATCTTTTTGATAAATTTCTTATCGATCATGTCATTAGTAGTAGTAAGGCGTATGCTTTCGTCGCTTGTTTATTAGGAGGAATAGTCGTGGTTGCCGCTCCTTGGCTATTAGAATGGCCAGGGTGGCGTCTATTCTTTTGGGATGTTTGTTTAGGTTTCATATTCGCCCTTGCCCTTTGGTTCCTATATGAGGCTTTAAAGAGAGGTGAGGCGGCCAAGACTCTAGTCTTGGTTGGGGGCGTTGTTCCAGTTTTTTCTATACTTTTATCAGTAGTTTTTTTAAAAGAAAAGTTTAACTTAGATCAGTGGGGAGGCTTAGGTCTACTAGTGTTGGGAACCTTTTTGATCGCTTTTCTGCCTAGTCATCGCAGTTTTTTAAGCCGAGTGGTCAGGCATCTTGGGATCAGTCAAAAGGTGGGTCTTGATGGCTTGTTTTTTGCGCTTATATCAGGCGTAGCTTATGCACTTTATTTTGTCGGTAGTAAATATGCCTTTAATGGTCAGTCTTTTGCCAGCGCCTTTATCTGGGCGCGCTTAGGAGCCGCTTTTTTTGTTTTATTATTTTTACTACAAAGAAAATCTCGCCGAGAAATCTTTAAATTTTTACACGTTTCTTCGCCTCAAAAACATAAATTCCTAGTTCTATTAGGCCAAGGTTTCGGCTCGCTTGGGTTTATTTTGCAAAATTATGCTATTTTTCTTGGATCAGTAGCCCTAGTGAATGCCTTGCAGGGCGTCCAATATGCCTTTATTTTGCTAATTAGCGCTATCTTAGCTTTTTCTGCGCCTAAAATGCTAAAAGAAAGTTTTACTGGTTTGATAATTTTACAAAAAACAGCCGCTGTCTTTTTAATCGGCTTGGGTTTATATTTTATTGCTTTATAAAGTTATATGAGAAAAGACTGGCGTTTTAAGAACAATAAATTTTGGCAGATAAGCATCTTTTTGGCACTGTCTTTGTTTGTTATAATTTTTTATTTTTTTAAGGTAGCCAAGAATTACTCGACTGACAAGGATTTAAAATATCCCCCTGGTTTTTTTGGGGTAACTTTTTCTACCAAATTTTGTAATGAGCTTGGCTTGGATTGGCGCGAAGTTTATAGCGCCACCCTGGATGATTTAAAAGTGAAGGAAATACGTCTCCCGATCTATTGGGATGAAATCGAAAAAAGCAAGGGAAATTTTGATTTTTCCGACTATGATTTCATTATTGAGGAGGGACGGAGACATAATGTTAATTTTATAATTAATATCGGCTGGCGTTTGCCTCGTTGGCCAGAATGCCACGCCCCTGCCTGGACGAACAAAAATAGCTTACAGGCTAACCGGGAAGAATCTCTTAAAATGATAGAGAAAGTAGTTAGCCATTATCGTTTTTATTCCAATATTGTGTATTGGCAAGTAGAAAATGAACCATTTTTGGATGCTTTCGGGATTTGTCCGCCTAGCGATATAGAATTTTTTAAGAAAGAAGTTGCTTTGGTTAAAAGTTTGGATACCAGGCCAGTTATGGTTTCTTCTACTGGAGAGTTAAGTTTTTGGAATAAAGAAGCAAGAATCGGCGATGTTTTTGGGACGACCGTCTATAGGGTAGTTTGGGGTAAGTGGTTGGGTTATGTCAGATATCCTATTCCTGCTTGGTTCTATCGCTTAAAGGCCGACCTGGTCGGCCTCGATCAATCTCGGCGCTATATTATTGAGCTCCAAACTGAACCCTGGGTGCCTCAGGGCAGTATGATTTATCTACCTAAAGACGAAGCGGATCGTTCGATGAGTTTCGACCAGTTCTATGGTAATTTATTGTATGCCACCAAGATAAACTTCAATAAAACTTATCTTTGGGGAGTGGAGTGGTGGTATTGGAAATATAAGAATGGCGACGATAGGTTCTGGAATCTAGCGAAATTGCTTTTTAAATAATTATGCTCCTATCCTACATCATACCCACCTTAAATGAAGAAAAGTATTTACCATTATTACTAGAGTCCATAAAGAACCAAAAAGTTTCTGATTATGAAGTGATTGTTTCTGATGGCGGCTCAAATGATAAGACGGCATCTATTGCTCGAGAGGCTGGCTGCAGGTTTGTAGTTGACTCTACGGTAAAACACCCTTCTCATCAGAGAAATGTCGGCGCCGCTCTAGCTCAAGGAGAATTATTTTTATTTTTAGATGCTGATACGGTCTTGCCTGATAATTTTACAGATACCGTCCTGACCGAATTCCAGTCCAGAGATTTAGTTGGCGCTGGTTTTTATATTAAATTTAGTCCAAATCGCCCCCTCTATTCTTTATTCGCCTTTTTTCTCAATCAATTTTTATTTATTCGCCAATATTTCGCTCCAGCAGCCGTTGGCGCTGGGATCATATCAAGAAATTTAGCCCATCATAAGATTAATGGTTTTGACGAGACTATCTATGTCGCTGAAGATTATGATTATTGTTTTCGTTTATCCCGTTTAGGACGTTTCAGGATGATTAAAAGCGTGAAATTACCGTATTCCTCTCGTCGTCTAGAAAAGGATGGTAAATTCCGCACATTATTTAAATGGTTGAAAATGGCCACTTTTACCCTATTTAATTTAAAGATTAAAAAAAAGATTGTTAAATATGATTTTGGGAAATATTAAAAATAACCCCTGGACTTTATTAAGGGTGGTCATGGGCCTCATTTTTTTAAGCGCAGCTATTTTCCGTATTTTTAACCCTGAAGCAGCTCGGATCGAACTGGTAAATTTAAGCCTCCCCCCAATTTTAGTCTGGCCCCTCATCATCTTAGAATTTATCGGCGGCCTATGTCTTTTTCTGGACTACGAAAGCAGGAAGGCCGCGCTGATTTTAGTCTTATTCTTGATTTTTGCTCTCACCCAAGCGCTAATCGTTGATTATCAGACAATACTAAGGCAATTATCGAGTTTGTTTGTTTTTCAAGCGAATGCAGTTGGCTGGTTTTTACATCTGATGTTTATTTTCATCCTTATCAGTCTTTTTAGGCGCCCCTAATTACTTCAAACATTTTCATTATAAAAACACGCCCCCATAGGAGCGTGTTTTTACTAGCTGAGCGGGTAAGCGGAATCGAACCGCCATCTTCAGCTTGGAAGGCTGACATAATAAACCACTATACGATACCCGCCTGATTAATGATTATTTTTCATCAAATGGAGGAAATAAAAACTGGAAAACATTATTATAGCTACGACTAGGAAAAGATTTTCTAAGCTGTAGAACTTAAAGACTATCATCCCTATAATTGAACCCAAGACATATCCTAAAGGGGTGGTAATCCGAAAAAAATCAATATATTCGACATCTTTTACGTCCACTATCTTAAAGAAGTAGGACTCTCTCATTGCCTCGATTAGAGAAGCGCCGATACGACTAAAGAATAAAAGCAAGGCCCAGATCAGAACACTGGTTGATTTAACCCAGAAGAAAGATAAGAGAGAAATGATTAAGATCGAAAAGCCGATCATGAATATTTCTTTCTCGCACAACTTCTTATCAGCGATAATCCCGGCCGGAATTTCAAAAATTACAAACGGGAGGAGCATAAAAGCGAAAATTAGCCCCAACTTATCCCAATCTATTCCTAAATTATGGTGCAAGTATATCGGGATGAAGACAACTGCGCTATTAAAGAATATGTTTAGGAGCAAAGACAGACTGAAAACCCCCCTTAAATTGCGGTTAAGCCAGATGTTGGTCAAGGTCCGCCGGATATTTATCTTATGGTATTTTATCTTATCTTGCAAGCCACGGCTATGTTGTATGAAAATCAGGCAGAAGGGGATTAGGATGAGAGCAGCTAAGACGAATGGCCAGGCATAGTCGTTTTCTTTGATCAGATAGCTAGACAGAAGAGGTCCTAGGATCCAGCCTATGTTGATAAAAGTGAAATATATGGTTCTAATCCGGCCAGTTTTTGTATCACTGGAAAATCCCTCAACAAAGACATCCATGTTAATCCAGATTAGATTTGAGCTAATATTAAAGAATAAAAATGCAGTAAAGACTGCCCAGGCGCTACTAGCAATACTAAGAGCTAAAAGCGAAGCGCCGTAGATAGCCAAGACGATTTTAGTGAGGAAATAATTGCTGAGCTTTTTAATAAAGCCAGGAAAAAATATGATAGCAAAAACAGCCACAAGATTTGACAGAACGAAAAACAAACTCACTTGCGATAAACTGACGAACTGCCCGATAAAGTTAGACTGAATATATGCTGGAATAGCTGTTGCTAAAGCTAAAATCAGCCCCAGTAGATATAGGATTTTTAAATTCGCCTTTGATTTTTTAGCGTTCAATTTCGGCATGTTTATTTTTCTTGAAAAATAGAGGGATAGCCAAGAAGATGATGACTAAACTGATAATTTGCGGCCAACGCCAACCCCAAAGTTTTGGGGTTTGGTCGACTTTAATAAATTCCAGAAAAAAACGGAGCAAAGAGTAGAGAATCAAATAAATTGCTGTTAGTCTTATGAAAAAATGACGGTAGATTTTTTTAAAATCCCCGCTTTTCAGCTTCCTTAACATTATAACATGAATCGCTATTAAAATTAAAAAGATAATCAGGCTGCCAAAGCTTTCGTAGATAAAAGTGGGGTGGAAGAATTTTTCTCCGATGTATTCTAGTGGCCGGTTGATAGGATCGATAGGGATGCCCCAGGGCTTGTCTGTCGGCAAACCAAATAATTCTTGGTTGAAATAATTACCAAACCTGCCGATAGCTTGCCCCAGGGCAAGTCCGGGGACGACTAAGGCTGTGACAAACCAAAAATCAAGCTTGTTTTTATGGGTAAATAGCCAAGCGCTTATTAGCCCACCAATAATCGCTCCATGAATAGCTAGGCCACCTTGCCATATCTTAAAGATAGACAAAGTGTTTTGGTAATAATAAGGCCACTCTAGGAAGATTTCGTATACTCTAGCCCCTAACAAGCCGCCGATTATCAACCAGAAGCTTAAATCTAAGATAGTCTCCGTTTTATAGCCGTAGGCTTTAGCTAGTAGTAAGGCGCTAATAATTGCCAGACTGATCCCTGTGACCATCAGCAAGCCATACCATCTGATATCAAAAAAAGAGCCGGACCAGAGGATTGCCTGCGGCTGGAAATTGTGAAGAAAATTGATCATAAATAGCTTTTTCTGGATGATCTTGCTTGTGCGGACGGAGAGACTCGAACTCTCAAGGGTTGCCCCGCTTGGTCCTAAGCCAAGTGCGTCTACCAGTTTCGCCACGTCCGCCCCTTAAGAGGGCTCTTTCATCTTAGATTATTATTTTTTTAATGTAAAGAATGTGTTATAATCATAACATAAAATAAAAAATTAAATTAAGATAATATTCCTATGCTAAAAAGCGATTTGATTAAGTTTTTTTCTGATCTAAGCATTAAAGATGTTCCTAAAGTCGGAGGCAAAAACGCCTCTTTAGGAGAAATGTATAAGCATTTATCCGGTCGAGGGATTAAGATTCCCAATGGGTTTGCCACTACCGCCTATGCTTACAATTATTTTTTAGAGAGCACGGGTTTAAAAAAGAAAATCAAGGAAATTGTGAAAGGTTTGGATACGCATGATTTAAAAAGCTTGGCGCTTAAGGGGGCAGCTATTAGGAAATTGATCGAGCAAACAGAATTCCCTAAAGATTTTTCACAAGCGATCGTGAAAGCCTATAAAAAATTATCTCAGGAAAACAAAGTGGCTCAGTTAGATGTAGCTGTGCGTTCGAGTGCTACAGCCGAAGATTTACCTGACGCGTCCTTCGCTGGTCAGCAGGAAACTTTCTTGAACGTCGTTGGAGAGAAAGATCTTTTGTTAGCTGTCAGGAAATGCATCGCCTCTCTTTTTACTAATCGAGCAATTTCTTATCGAGTTGATAAGGGTTTTGATCATTTTTCCATTGCTTTATCGGTCGGCGTACAAAAAATGATCCGCTCCGACTTGGGTGCCTCTGGTGTTATGTTTACTATCGACACTGAGTCCGGCTTTGCGAATGCAGTTTTAATCAATTCCATCTATGGCCTCGGAGAAAATATCGTCCAAGGTCGGGTTAACCCGGATGAGTTTTACGTCTTTAAGCCGACACTGTCGATTATTTCCCGATCTTTAGGGACAAAAGGATTGCGGATGGTTTATGATAAGAACCGCGGTCATAATACGGTTAAAAATGTTAAGGTTAGTTTAGCTGATCAAGATAAATTTTCCATTAGCGACGCCCAAGTTAGGCAGTTAGCTAAGTGGGCCATTGATATCGAGAAACATTATCAAAAGCCGATGGATATCGAATGGGCCTTAGACGGTCGCAACCATGAGCTCTATATAATTCAGGCCCGTCCAGAAACTGTCCAGAGTCGGCGGGATTATAATTTTTTAGAGAGATACAAATTGGGACGTCACGGTTCAGTAATTACCAGCGGCCAAAGCGTGGGCAATAAGATTGGTGCCGGTATGGCCCATCGGATTATGAGTCTTAAGGAAATTAGTAATTTTAAACCGGGCCAAGTGTTGGTTACAGATATGACCGATCCTGATTGGGAGCCGATTATGAAGATCGCGGCCGCCATCGTGACCGATAAAGGAGGCAGGACTTGCCATGCCGCCATCGTCTCTCGGGAGCTTGGAATTCCTTGCGTGGTCGGGACTAATAATGCTTCCACTAAAATCAAGGACAAACAAGCGGTGACCGTAGATTGTTCTGGCGGTGAAGAAGGTTATGTTTATGAAGGTAAGTCGGTTTTTAAGATTGAAAAGACAAATTTAAAAGATCTTAAACGTCCCAAGACAAAGATAATGGTTAATATTGCCGAACCAGATATGGCCTTTGCTAACTCATTTATCCCTAATGATGGAGTCGGCTTAGCGCGTTTAGAGTTTATCATTAATAATTACATAAAGATTCACCCCTTGGCCCTACTGGATTATAATAAGCTCAAGGATTTAGCTGTGAAGAAAAAAATTGAAGCTCTAACTCCGGGCTATAAGGACAAGGCTAAATATTTCGTCGACCGTCTGGCACAAGGAATAGCGATGATCAGCGCAGCTTTCTATCCAAAAGATGTAATAGTCCGTTTATCTGATTTTAAGACCAATGAGTATGCTAATCTGATCGGCGGCCAAGCTTATGAACCGGAAGAATCCAACCCTATGATTGGCTGGCGGGGTGCTAGTCGTTATTATTCCAAGCGTTTTTTGCCGGCCTTTGAATTAGAATGCCAGGCCCTGAAATTGGTTCGCGATGAATTGGGTTTGAAGAATCTAAAAGTGATGGTTCCTTTCTGCCGTACCGTTGAAGAGGGGAAGAAGGTTTTGGATATTATGGCGCGCAACGGCTTGAAGCGGGGCCAGAATGGCTTAGAAGTCTATGTTATGGCAGAAATACCCGCTAATATTATTTTAGCTGATAAGTTTTGCCAGATTTTTGATGGCTTTTCTATCGGCTCTAACGATTTAACCCAATTAACTTTAGGGATTGATCGAGATTCCGGCGGAAGCTTAGAAGTGGCCGGAATTTCTAATGAGAAGAATGAAGCAGTTAAAATTTTAATTAGGAATTTAATCGCTAGCGCTAAAAAGCATAAGCGCAAGGTAGGAATTTGCGGCCAGGGGCCTAGTGATTTTCCTGATTTTGCCGAGTTTTTAGTAGAATGCGGTATTAATAGTATCTCTTTGATTCCTGACACGGTCGTGCCTACGACTTTAGCGATTTTAAAGAAAGAAAGATTTTTAAGACGTCGTCGTTTCTTGCCTTTATTTTTCTAGAACTAGCACCAACTGTTAGTAAAACAAAAAAGCACCGAGGAGGATGCTTTTTTGTTTTTTATATCTATGTTTTATTCTAAAACTTCTATTTTAGCCACCTTCACCCCGAATTTAAGGGCGTCAGAGCGGTTCTTCATCCAGATATCAACCTTTTGCCCGTTTTTGCTGTGCATGCGGTCTCGGACCACAAATATTCTGTCACCGAATAATTCTGGGATTCTAACTTTTGTTCCAAAGCTTAAGAAGTTCGCCGCAATAGTATCTTCTTGGCCATGTTCGCAAACGTTAAAGCCGTTAGCGGTTATACAAGGAGAGTTGTCGGTTTGCCCAGCTTCAGAGTTATAAGCGCTTAATCGGCGCACGCTGGAGCTTATAACTTTTATTTCTTCTTTTACTTCAGTATCGTATTCTTTTTGGCTATCCAGGCTTTTTTGGATGGCTTGCTCGATAACCATGTCTAGCTGGTCACTTTTAGTTAAAGAATCGCCTTTTATAGTTAAGTCGCCTTCAGCCCTGGCGGTTTTAGTATTTATTTCATCAGCTAGGCTGGGTAAAGCAAAAAAGATGAATTGGAAAACCAAAGCGACAATTAGGAACAACAAGGAATGTTGTCGTCTACTGAGAGGCACTAAGTCGTCACCTAATTTCTTTAATATTTTCATATAATTGTTTAATTTGGGAAATCAAAAACCCCTATTAAAGGGGAATTTTTGAACTTATCTTTATATCACAGCCGCCTTTTAAAGTCAAGATTAGGCCTGGGGATAAATATTGACAATATTAATAAAGTGTGATATACTTACCCTAAGTAAATTAAAAAGGATTTACTCGAACATTAAAACAACGAATATTAAACAAAAAAAACATATCAATCATGAAGACAACCACTTTTTTATCCGTAATTTTAGCCATTTTTTGGCTTATGTTCACCGCTCCCGTCGCTTCCGGCCAAACTAGGCAGGAAAACAGGCAAATTGCCCACATTGAAGGCGAGATTACTCGTCTACAGAACCAGGCAAATCGCTTGGAAAACAGCATGGAGGACACCAGCTCCACGATTATGGTGGAATCCAAACTCATGGCTCTGATTGCCAAGCTTCAAGCCGATACGGCTAATCCAAAAGATGTTACTTCCCAGTTGAAAAGCATCAGGGAGCTTAAAAAACTCAGTAGCCTCCTGAATGAAACAAGGAAAAGCAAGGCCGAACAGGTTAGAAACAACAGGGCTGTCGCCTCTCAATTAACCGGGTTATACTCCCGCATTGCTCAATTAGAGCAGAACAGGAAAGCGATCTTTGATCGTTATACTAACACCACCGGGATACCCCGAGAGATGACTCAGAATACCATGAAGCGCAGGCTTCAAGCTAACGTCATAAGACGTGAGGAATCCTCAATTAATGTACTGGAACATTTGCCTATTTATGGCACCATGGTTGATTCAACAATAATGTTGAAGGTGGTCATTGATAACCAGGCTATAGGGATGGTTTCATTCCAGTTTAAACCATTAAATGGCGGTTTGTCGCAATCAATCGCTGTACCAGCGAAAACGAGAATGGAGATAACATTGGTCCCCGGTAACTACCTGGTAGTTACTGAATATCGTAGCACTTTACGTGCCATTAATCTCACGGTTGGAAGAGTCGTCCAGAATTATGCAGGTATAGCCTGTCATGGATATGTCTTCTACCCCCCTTACTAATAATATACCTCGATCTTTGAAAAAAAGGCGACCAAAACGGCCGCCTTTTTTCTTTTGGCTTATCTTTATTTTTAATATGGACCGCTAGAAACCGGACCGCTTGGTCCGGCCATGTTGAATGGCAGTTTATTGAAGACAAAATAAGTAATGGCGTAGGCTGAGAGAACGATAACCAGCCCGATAGCCGCCGCCTTAATCGTCGCTTGGGATTTTTCTATCTGTTGTTCATTACCGGCCGCTGTCATCCATTGGAAACCGGCGATAATTATTAATACTAGGAATATAAGGGCCAAGAAGCCTAACAACACTTTAATGATTAAAGAGATGATAGTGCCAAGGTCGCTGGACATGAAGCCTGCCTGCTGGTTAAATCTATTGCTTTGCTCTTGGATATTAATAGCTGGTGAGCTCGTAGCCGCTAAAAGAGGCTGGACTCCAAGATTCATTATCACCAAACCCATTAATGTTAAAGTCAAGAGTTTAATTTTTTTCATAATTTTAGCTTAAGGTCGCCCCGATAAGGCCGCTATTTAATATGAATATCCAAATTGCCCAGGCTCCCAATATAATTAGAAGGCCGATGATCGAGCGCGTCATGGTGTCTTTCGCTTTTTCTACTTTTTGCTCATTACCGCTAGCTGTAAGCCAGTTGTATCCAGCCAAGATGATAAGGATTATGAAAATGATCGCCAAGAGGCTAAGAAAGGCATTAGCGATTCGACCTAGTATCTCTGCTAAAGTATATTCATCTGCTTCTTGGTATGAGCCGCTAGTTACAACCTTTAGCTTGTCCACGGGGTTATTGCTGGGGCTGCTGGTGGGCGTTTGGGCAAAGACGAAATAAGGCAAAACCAAGATGGCGGTTAAAAATAACAAGACTAGCAAGGCTTTTAATTTTTTTTTCATAATTTTACTTTAGGTAAGGGATAAAGATGTTGAGAACAAAATAACTGATAGCGTAAGCACCTAAGACGATCAGCAGTCCGATGATGGCTTGGGTTAGAGTGTCTTTAGCTCGGTCTAGTTTTTGTTCATTTCCGCGCGCTGAAAACCAATCCCAGCCGCCATAGATGATAAAAGCGATGAATATAATCCCCAATAATGATAGGACTATATTTATAATCGTCCGGATCATCGGCTCGATGGTGTCGTTGCTGCCATTTTGGGCTATCTTACCGGTATCAAATCCAGCTTTATCAGCCACGCAGTCTAAAGTGTCGCCGCCTTGGCAGACGTTACCGTCCCGAGTTTTAAAGGCATCTTGGAGATTTAATTCTTTAGGGTTGACCGGGGGCGTAGAACTGGCCGCTAGAAGAGCTGAAGATCCAAAAGATATAGCCAGCGTCAAGATTAGGATTATAATTATTGATTGATATAGCTTTTTCATACTCCCTTGAATGTTTGGCTGGCGATGCTTTTAAGGACAAAGTAGGTAATCGCATAAGCAGCCGCTACTACTACTAAGCCAATTATGGCATTAGTGATAATCATTTGCGCCTCATTCACTTGTTTTTCGTTACCCTTGGCCGTCATCCATTTTATACCGCCAAAAATTGCTAAACCTAAGAATAGGACACCGATCAAAGATAAAACAGCGGTTATGATTGGCTGGACTATATTTTCCGGACTTTTCTTTTCTTGGCTGAAGCCAGCTTTGTCGCTGGTGGAAGCTAGGCCAGTATCAGTGGCAAAATTAAAAGTTTCTGCCTGACTTAGGACCGGCAGAAGCATCAAAACAGACAAACATAGGGCGATCAGATTTTTGGCTAACTTTTTCATTTTATGTCCCGCTAGTGTTGGTTAGTAGGTCTCCGACGTAAGCAGTGATCGCATAAGCAGCGAAGACGATTATTAGACCAATAATGGCGTTTATCAATAAATTTTTTGCCTTGTTAACCTGTTGGTCATTGCCAGCCGCCGTCATCCAAAGGATACCGGCGTAGATCATTAAGACCAAGAAAACAACTCCGATGAAGGATAGGATGATGCCGATAATCTGACCTACTCTTTCCCTGGGGTCGGTGTCTGAAAGAGCTTGTCTTAATTTACTATTGTCCGCTCCCATGGTCTCGTCTAGACCATAGCTTTTATCAACTTGCGTTTGCGCTAGGGCTGGTAGAGCTTGGAATGAAGAAATAAAACAAAAAAACAGCCCCATAAATAAAACTGTCTTTTTTATAAGAGATAAATTCATAGTATTGTTATCACCGCCCTAAATACAATTTTTATATTTAGGGCGGTGATCCCCATTTATTAATGAGGACCACTTTTTCCGAAATCGATCTCCGAAAATAATGCTACGGTTTATTGGTTGTTAGTAGCATTGATTAATCTCTCTAACACGAATCTGGCGATACCCCAAGCGGCTAAAATGATAACTAAACCGATGACGCCAGCTCCCATTAACTTTCTAGATTCAGCCACCTTATCTTCATTGCCGCCAGCAGTCATCCATTTGAAACCAGCTGCTAAGATGATGACAACAGCAATAATACCTAAGAATAACATCGCAGTGTTGATGATCCTGGCGACGATAAGTCTAGGATCGTCTGTGCCTAATTGGATTTCATTGTTGATCTCATTGATACCAACATCAAGACCCTGGGCGGCAGACGTTCTAACGAAAGCGAATACTGGTAAAATCAAAAGCATTATTATTGCGAAAGATAAAAGGCTTTTGCCTAATAATTTTTTATTCATAATTCACCACCTTTCTAGTTGTAATTTTTATTGATACTAATAATGATAACATATTTTAAAAATGAAAACAAATATGTTATCATAATTTTAGCCACAAATTGAGGATTTGCCTTTTATGACCAAAATAAGTTTGCCTTTTTATAAAGTAGTCTGGGTCTTATTTTACCTTCTGGTGTTCGTTTTTTTATTACAGCATTCTTTTTCTTATCTCGACCCTGATTTTGGTTGGCACCTTCGCTTAGGGCAAGAAATTGCCAGTACTGGCAAGGTTCCAACCATCAATTACTCTAATTATACCCTTGAAGGCTTCTCTTGGGTGGATCATGAATGGTTGTCTAATTTGACAATTTACTATGTTTATAACAATCTTGGTTATTTAACGCTGAATTTATTTTTTTGTTTCATACCCTTGATTGTCTTGTTTATCTTAAATAATTTTTTAAATAATTATTTTAATATTAGCTTAAAAAAATATTTATGGCCTTTGATTTTATTTGAAAGCTTGTCCCTTGTAGCGGTTGCACCCCATCTAGGCGTCAGAATACAAGAGATCACTTGGCTCTTTTTTGTCCTTCTTTTGGTTATAATCTTAAATTATAGTAAATATAGAAAATGGCTGGTCTTGTGGTGGCTGCTGCCACTTTTTTATTTATGGGCGAATCTGCACGGCGGCTTTTTACTCGGTTTAGGAATCCTTTTTATGTTTATCGGGCTTAAGGTTTTTGAGCGTTTAGTTATTAATCAAAAAGCCTTGTCTTTCTTAGATCGCACGACGGTGTTCTCCTGGCTAGAAATTTTAATGTTCGTCGCCTTTTTGCTGTTGGCTTGGGTTAGTACCCTTCTAGGTCCTTATGGCCTTAGCCTCTACGACTTCCTCTCTAGCTATGGTAACACTTTCTATTTTAACCATATATCTGAATGGTTGCCCCAATGGGCCTTCCCTTACCAATATTGGCAGTTCACCTATATTTCCGTTAGCCTCTTGGCTATCTATTTTTGGACTAGGAAAATTCTTAAAAAGAAAGAGATAAAATTGGATTTGTTCGCCGGCCTGATGTTTTTGTTCTTTTTAGTTTTAGCCATTAAATCAAGGCGTCACTTTCCTCTGTTTTTTATCGTTTCCTTTCCTCTCCTGTTTAAATTATTTATTAGTGATATTTTGCCGGTTTGGAAAACAAAAGAAGAGAGACTAACTCTTAAGAATAGGGGCCTAGATATCTTTATCAAGTTTTTTATTATTTCGACTTTCTTGGTGGTAACTGCTAATTTGGCTTTAGGAATAAAGTTCACTCAGGATCCCTTCCAAAATTTTTGCGAGGATAAATATCGGCCCGGCCGCCGACAATTCCTCTATCCTTGTCAGGCTCTAGCTTTTATAAAATCCGAACCTCTTTTTAAGAACCAGCGTTTGTTTAACGATTTTGGCTGGGGCGGTTATTTGCTGTGGCGATATCCAGAAAAGCAATTATTTATAGATGGACGCATGCCCCAGGCTGATTTTAAAGGACGTTCTATCTTAGAAGAATATTTTGATTTTTTTGATCAGGATAAGCTGGTTGATAAGCTTGAGGAATATAATATAGATTTGGTTTTATCTAGGAATCCGGTAGGACGGCTACATTTGAATGCTTTTGAAAAGAGCTTCATGATGATTAACGAAGATGAAATCAATAAAGATAATGAATTATTGGATTTTTTAGCCTCTTCGTCTGATTGGACTCTGGTATACTCTGATTCTGTTAGCCTCCTTTATCATCGAAATGAAAAAAATAGCAATAAGGAATAAAATTTTAAAGCCATCAAAATTGTTACGACTAATTTATTGGTTAACGATATTTTTTGGCATTTTTTTCCTGCATTCAACCCATTATTTAAACAGTGATGAGGGCGTTTTACTGGGTGGCGCCTGGAACCTGTTTAATCACCGGCAGCTTTATCTTGATTTTTTTGCCTTTATTCCTCCGGCTGGCTTCTATTTAGTCTACTTTTGTTGGAAGATATTTGGGGTGGGCTTCTGGCCGGCTCAAATTTTGGCCGATTTGATTTGGTTTGTCGGGATAGTCGGTATTTTTTCTATTAGCCAAAAAGTTTGTCGATCCTGGATTAATTATATAATCCCTATTTTTTTGGTTTTTGTCTCTGCTTGGTTTTGGCTGATTAACCATAATGTTTTTAATACTGTTTGCTTGATTTGGGCTACCTATTTTTTGCTGTCTTATTTAAAAGATAACAAGATTATATCAGTCTGTTGGGCGGGACTAATGAGCGGCCTGGGAATATTGTTCTTACAACAAAAGGGTTTGGCATTTTTTGGGGCCGCGGCCTCTTTTATTTTTTTCAGCTTATTATTCAGAAAAGAGTTCGTCGCGCAAGCCAAGGTATTATTTTATTATACAATCAGCACTATCGCTCCTTTGCTTATCCTGTTGTTATGGCCTCTAAAGGTGTTGTATTCCAATTTAATAGATTTCCCTCTATTGCACTACATTGAAGCTAATCGTATTTCTTACGCCAGATTAGGACTTTTTTCCGTTATTTGGCTGCTAGTTGTGCTGTTTTTACGCCGAGAAAAACGTCAAGATTTACGCTTATTGCTTTATTTGCAAGCATTTTTATTAGTCGCTTGTTGGCCCCTGCCCGATAAGTATCATCTATTTTTATCGCTTTTCCCTTTATTTAGTCTGGCTTCTTTTATCTATCTAAGAACCGTAAGGTCGGGAATTATAGAGAAAATAGTTCTGGCTGTAGTAGCTCTAATCTTTATTTTACAGCTACTTGTTCCCTCGATTATTTACCTTAAGGATAAGTGGTGGGGGCCATTTTCTTTCCGCAGCCAGAAATTTATTGCCTATATACAAGAGAATTGTCATTCGCCCTATCTTTTTGTCGGTCCATTTTTCCCTAATCTATATTTTGAATCCGGCAAGGTTAATGCTACTAGTTTTGATATCTTAATTAGCGGGCATCAGACTGAAGAACAGTTCGCCTCAGCTCTTGGCGACCTGGCTGAAAATAGGCCAGATTGTGCCATTTTAGCTTATGCTGATCCTTTGCAGCGTTTCCGACATAAGCGTGATAATGTGGTAGAATCATATATCAGGCGTGAATATGATCTAGTCTTTGACGTCGAGGATAAGTTATATTTTTATAAAGTGAAGTAATATGAAAATAGAGATCTGCCTCCCTGTCTACAATGAAGAAAAAATTTTGGAAAGTAATATTTTAAAGGTGCTTGATTATCTTGGGCGGGAAATATTTTTTCAAGACAAAGATTGGCGCCTTTTGGTCATAGTTAACGGCTCTAACGATCAATCGGCTCAGATAACCCGCGATTTATGTTTGAGATTCCCGGAAAAAATTCAATCCCTAGAGTTTAAACTAGGCGGCAAGGGGCGGTCCTTGAAACATTATTTCTTGCTGAGCCAGGCCGAAGTCTTGGTTTATATGGATATTGATTTGGCGGTTGATCTTAAAGCTCTGCCCGCTCTTTTACAACCGATATTAAGCAATGAAGCCGATTTAGTCTTTGCTTCTCGCTTGTTATCCGGGTCAAAGACTGATCGCTCTTGGTACCGGACCTTGAGTTCCTATATTTTCAACGCTTTATCTCGTCTCCTCCTGGGCCACCGTTTTTCTGATTCCCAGTGCGGCTTCAAGGCTTTTAAAAATGAGGTTTTTAGGTCAGTCGCTCAAGAGATTTTAGATGATCATTGGTTTTTTGATACCGAGCTCTTAGTTTTTTCTGCTAGACAGGGTTGGCGCCTGCAAGAGATCCCGGTTGATTGGCGGGAAGAAAGATACCAAGCTCGTCCCAGTAAGGTTAAATTTTTTCGTGATAGTTTCAAGTTTCTGACCAATTTATTAAAATTAAAAAAACGCTTGTTAAAAGCGTCAAGCGGTCTCAAAAGTTAGCCTCTAAAGATAAGCACCAAAAAACCCTCGGATTCGAGGGTTTTTATTTTAGGGAATATATTTTTTATAGTCTTTATTTTCTTGGGCTTGGCGCTTCTGAAGAGGTATCTTTCTTAGTTCTTTAGCAATGAATATCAGCCAGATTATCATCATGATCAACCAGGCTAGGAGCCAGAAGCGGGCCGAGAAAAAGATAGCGTTTTCGTAGTTAAAAAATAGAAATAATAAACCGATAATCGCATTGCTGATGCTGAAATTGTATAGTTTTTTGAACAGGAAGCGATAAAAGCCTTTTCTGTTCTTAAGCCATAGGAAGATGCCGCCGCCAATCACTAGTAACAAGATAAGGGCGATGAAGGCCTTATTAGCCATAGGGTTAAGTGCCTCCGGTCTTAGATTGAACCAGTAATTGAAGCTTAGAAGGTTTTTCATATTTTTTTAAGTATTAAGCCGTAGTGGTGCGGCCCGGCGGTGAATTCTTTATCTAGATTTAAGCCTAACTGTCCGGCTGCATTTTTCATAGAATCTATCTTTAGCCTCTTTTCCAGGATAGGCCCGAAAGACGTGCCACCGCTTTTCCATTCGATAATAACTAATTTCCCGTTTCTTTTCAAGAGCCTCGTGCCCTCCCTGATAATCTCCGCTTTCTTATCGGATTGACTCAACACGTTTATCAATAAAACCACATCCAGTGAGTTGCTGGGAATTTTAGTAGCCTTGAAGATTTCTAGATTGCTCCAGATAGTCTCTATTTGTCTAAGGTTTTCCTGGATGGCTTTTCTCTTGATTTCTTCTAGGGCGGTTTTTAGGATATCGACGGCATATACCCGGCCATTTTTACCAACTAGGCGGGCGATAGGATAAACGAAATAACCAAAACTGCCGCAGCCAAGCTCGGCCACCTTGTCGTTTTCTTCAAAACCGATGCGGTCGATAATGTAACGGATGTCTATCAAAGGATTTGTTTTGCTTAGTTGAAGCATATTTTTAAGGGATTAAAATTTGTCTAGTGACGACTTGGGTGCGGCTATATTTTTTTTTGGCTTCGATAACGATATTGTTCAAGCCTTTCTTAAGGATGAGCGTTTGAGAGAATTGTCCATTTTTATTGTTTAAGACTAATTCATTATTGATTCTGACCTCGGCTTCTACCTCCGTCTGGCCGATTACCTCTAATCGGTTGGAATCCTGGACTAGATTCTTGTTCGGTTGGGATATTATGAGATAGGGAGCGAAGAAGATCTTTTTAATATAAAGGCCCAGGTAGAAAAGACAGATTAGGATGACTATGGTGATTAGGAGATTGCGAATTATTTTAGGAAAAACTAGTAATTTTCTTTTTTGGATAATTGGCCTGGAAAAGGGGTTGTCTTGTTTGTTTATTTCTAAAAATTGCGGGCCTTGTTGTGCGAATAAGTATTTCTCATCTAATCCTAGGAATTTAGCATATTTCTTTAAATAACTTGATCGGTATAAGCCGGAGGGAAGCGTTTGATAATTGTTTTCCTCTAAGGCCTCGATGTATGAGGTTTTAATTTTTATCGCTTCGCTGACTTGGGATAAGCTCAAGCCTTTAAAAGCTCTAGCTTGTTGCAGCTTATTTCCGATATTTTCCTCGTTGATTATTTTTTTGGGGGTAAATGTTGGGGTCATTTATTTGAAACAGCATTCCAGACGCCTCCATTAAATTTATATCCTAGGTTAGTCATAATGAATTGGATGATCAGGTAGCTGGTGAATACGATAATAAGCCCGACTACGGCCGCAATTATAATTTTTTGCGCTTTAGACACCTGCTCCGCATTGCCAGCAGAAATTAGAAAGGTGATACCACCGTAGATGAACATCAGTAAAGACAGGGAGCCGACTAATCCTAAGATGAGGTTAGAGATATTGACGCCTAGGATGACAAAATCATTAAGAGTGTAGTTGCCACTTTCATTTGTTGGGATTAGTGGAGCGGCGGAACCTGTCCGACTAATACCACCCAGGAAGAAACAGGCAACGATGATGAATCCGATTATTTTTTTGTTTTTCATATTCTAATTAATAGATTGTTGGACTTTGGCGGCGCCATCATTTAGGGCTTCCATTAGGCGGCCGCTGTCCTTATCTCTAACAGCCGCGTCAATCATCTCTAGGATAGCATTCTCTGCTATATTCGGATTTAAGCCGCGATACCAGCTTTTAGCTGTTAAGACTTGGTCGGCAAATACGCCCAGTTCGGGGTTTTCTCTTTGCTCTGGGACCAAGGCTCTGATGGCGGTTGGCCTTTTAGTTTTATCCAGATATGACTTTACCTGTTTTTCTTGGGTCATAAATTGGATAAAATCCCAAGCTTCGTTGATGTATTTACTCTTTTTCGATACGGTTTCTACCCAGTAATTAGCAAAATTTACATCCGGATTGCCTTCTATCTGGGGCAGCTTGGAGACCGAGAAATTAAGTTTTGGCGCGTCAGCCTTAATCGTTGGCAGATCGTAGGAATAACCGAAATATATAGCTAAATTGCCGCTAGTGAACATCTCTAGAGAATTGGGCAGTTTTTCGTTCCAAGAATATACCTCTTTGCCTGGGTTAGCGAAGTCGGTATAGAATTTTAGAGCGTCCCCTCCTGGATTGAAGTTGTTTTCTTTAAATCCCGGCTTGTTAGGAATCAGGTTAAATTGGACGGTGTTGTTATCGAGCATCACGGCACCATTCTGCATCATCAAGACCGAGAGGATATCACTAGCCCGGTTGATGTTAGTGGAACCGCCTAGCGCTACGCCTGATTGGATGATCTCTTTTTTAGGATCTTGTTTGCTGAGGCTTTTGACATTTTGCTGGAAAGTCTTATTCCAATACTTGGGCGCTTCGATAATGCCGGCGCCGTTGAATAAGTCCCGGTTGTAATACATGGCTAAGGTGTCGACTGATAGAGGTAGGCCGTAGATTTGGTTGTTTTCTAAAATCACATCATTGCCAACTACGTCGACGAATCTGTCCCGGACATCCTTAGCTGTCAGGCTTTTATTGGTTTGGAGTTGGTTGATAACCTCTTTTTTGATTGAGCCTGTAACTACTGGATAAGCCATCGTTATTTCAGCGGGGAGAGGAGCAATCTTGTTTTGATATTTTTTAATCCAGGTGTTGTGAATAGAAAAAATATCCGGGCCACGGTCTTCAGCCAAAGCATTTATCAGTTCATTTTCATATTCAGCGTAGCGCAGCTTGCGGTAGTTGATAGTTACGAATGGATGTAATTTTTGGTATTCTTTTATAATATCTTGGAAATCATCAGGACCATCGAATACTCGCCAGTAGTTGATCGTAATTGGCTCCATGGCCTTTTTAGTTTTAGAGTCAGTCGTCTTACAGCCGAAGCCAGAGGTGATGATGAAGGTTCCAAGAAGAAAAAGGGCAAAAATTTTTTTGGTCATATATTTTAAGATAATCATTTATATTATATCAAATTTAAGGTAAAAAAGTAAATTTTGTTTTTCAGGTTTAGCCCACAATAAAATCTGCTATTTAGCAGATTTTAAGTTGTTTTTATTTTTTATTTTTCCGTATCTAGCTTTAAGCTCAGTAGCTGACTGACGCCTTCATTCATGGTCAGGCCGTATAGGATATTGGCCTTTTTCATGGAAGCTCGGTTATGGGTGATAACGATGAATTGGGTGCGATTGGAGAGGTCGTCTAAGATTTTTGCCAGGCGTTCCGAGTTTGATTCGTCTAAAGCGGCATCAACTTCGTCCAGGACGACAAAAGGCGACGGATTAGCGCTAATGATGGCACAAATTAAGGCGATAGCAGTTAGGGCTCTTTCTCCTCCGGAAAGCATTGAAACCGATTGGATCTTTTTTCCGGGTGGAGTCGCCTGTATTTCAATTCCGGCTAAGCCGGTGGCGTTATATTTCTTAAGGAGTTTTACCCGTTTTAGCTCTTCATTAGTTTTCTCTACCCCGCCTTCGCTGCCTCCGTTTTCTTCTTTTTCTTGTTCGCTTAGGCTGAGCTTGGTGATTTTGGCATTGCCGCCATTAAACAAGATCTTAAAGTATTCGTTGAATTTCTCTTCGATAATTTTAAACTCTTTATCAAAACGGTTTTTAATATTAACATCGAGTTCGCCAATTATTTTTTCTAAAGAATCTATGGCTTGTTTCAAATCCTGGGTTTGGGTATTTAAGAATTCAAAGCGGTTCCTTGTCTCTTCGTATTCTTTTTCCGATTCTGGATCGATACCGCCGATTTGCTCTAATTGATTTTTTAAGTCATTGATTCTTTTTTGGGCTTTGTCAGCTTCAAATTCAATGGAGTTTCTTTCATGTTTCTTTATGGCTAGAAGGTCGAGGCTCTCATTACGGATGTTATTTTCCAGGTCTTCTAGCCGGGTTTCTTGCCGGGTGGCGTTAATTTTAAGATCGTTTAGCTCTAATTGGATTCGGCTGTGGTCCGATTGTAGATTCTGCAAGTTTTTTTGGAGCTCGAATAACTGTTTTTTTTCATTTTCTTGTCCAGCCGCGATTTTTCTTAGCTGATCTTCTAGATTTTCTATTTCTTGGTTGATGCCTTTGATTTTTTCTTCCAGCTCTTTCTGTTCTTTTTGGATCTGAGGTACAGACACTTTTTGTTGGCTCTTTTTTATTTTACTCTCTATATCCAATAAGTCCTGTTCTAGCTGTTGTTTGATTTTTTTGGCCGCGGTCATTCTTTCTGCCTGTCTGTCGTTTTCCCAGCGGTAGCGGCTGATCTGTTCACTTAGTTCTTGTTTTCTTTCACTGATCGAGATGATTTCCGCCTGGATAGTCTGGATTTCCTTAAGGACATCAGATGCCTCGGAATTTTCTAGCTTTTCCAGCCGTGAAATGTATGATTGTCTCAGTTTCTCTATTAATTCTCTTATTTTTTCTAAATCATTTTCTTTTCTGATTTCTTCTAGTTCGACTAGTAGTTCTTTGATCAGTTCGTTTCCCGGGCTTGGCTGGCTGTTTTTTGCTTGGTCTCGGCTATTACGCTGTCTCTCAGCTAGCGTTTGGTTTAGGTGGCTTAAGTCTTTTTGAATCTTTTGGTATTCAGCTTCCAATTCTTTATTCTCTTGAGGGCCAGCATTTTGGATTAGTTTTAATTCTTTATCAGCCCGTTCTATCTCTAAAATCAGCTCGGCTTGTTTTTTGTTCAGCCAAGAAAGGTCGAACTGACCCTGAGCTTCTAGATTAAGTTCGATTTCCGCCTGCAGACGAGCCAGCTGTTTGATGTATTGGTTTTTATTACCCTGTAGTTTTTCTAAATCCAAGCGTAAGCCTTCGGTTTCCTGATGTTGGCTAGTATTTTTAATTTTGTTTAAATCCGCCAGGAGTTTTTCGATCTTTTCCTTCTGCCCCCGTTCAGTTTTTTCTAATTCTAGAGAGTCGGAATTTATTTTTTCCAACTTGGTATTTATTTCTTTCCAGAAAAAACTATAGTAATCGAGCTGTTTTTCCCTCAATTCCTTTTCTAGCTCATCTCTCTTTTTTAACTTTTCTACCTGTCTGGTCAGGCTTTTCAGGCGAGGCTGGATTTCATTGAGCAACATGTCTGTCTGCTGCAGGTTTTCATAACTATTTTCTAATTTATTCAAGGAATAGTCGCGTTTTATCTGAAATTGCTTGACGCCAGTCGCTTCATCAAAAAAATCTTTCCGCTCAGCCGCGCTGGTATTGAGAAAGTTTTCGACCATCCCTTGGCCGATAACGCTGTATGTCTTTTGTCCAAAATTAGCCTTAGCTAAAAGCATCTGGATGTCTAATAGTCGGACGCGACTGTTGTTAATCAAGTATTCGCTGTCACCGTTACGGTAGAGGCGACGTGTGATGATTATTTCTGAGTAGTTTATATAGCTATCATTGGATTCTTGGCCGTTTTGATTATCGTTATCAACCTTGAAGCTGAATGATTTATCGGAATTGTTCAAATATAATGATACCTCGGCAAAACTGAGCTGGTGTTTCTGATGTGACCCGGAAAAGATCACGTCTTCGCTTTTTTTACCACGTAAAGTCTTGAGGCTTTGTTCTCCTAAGACCCAGCGAACCGCATCGGCAACGTTTGATTTGCCCGAGCCGTTAGGTCCGACGATGGCGGTTATGCCTCTTTTGGTGCCACTGATTATTCCCGGAAAAACTAATTTGTTTTTATGCGCGAAGGACTTAAAACCCTGGATTTCTAGTTTTTCTAAATACATATTTGTATGATTATGGTATCATTATAGTATACTTCATTTAGAAAAGTAAACTAAAAATATGATAATTTCCATCAGTGGCAACCATGGTTCGGGTAAGAGTACGATCGCGCAAATGTTAGCCGATGAATTGTCCTGGCCGCGTTATTATATGGGTGGTCTGAGGCGGCAAGCAGCCAGAAAGATGGGGCTGACCTTAGCTGAGTATAACAAGCTAGGCGAAAGCGATCCCCAGACTGATCTGGCCGTAGATAAGTATCAGGAAGAGTTGGGGCGTACCAAGGACAATTTTATAATCGAGGGTCGGACTTCTTGGTATTTTATCCCTCACTCTCTTAAAATTTATTTAGATGTAGATGATCATGAGGCGGCTAAGCGCATTTTGCAAGATGTAAAGCAAAAAAGCGGGCAAAAATCACGCAACGAGGCGGATGGCTTAAATAGCGTCGAAGATGTTCTGCGGAGCTTGAAAGAAAGAAAAAGAAGCGATAAGAAGAGGTATAAGAAGTATTTCAATATCAATCCTTACCTGAAAAAACACTATGATTTTTATCTAGATACTAGCGATTTGAGCCTGAAACAGGTTTTTAAAGCTGTTTTAGGCTTTGTCCGGAGTCATATTGACAAGAAATGAATTTACTTATAATATAAAGGAAAGTTAGTGAATTATTATTTTAAACAGTCGCGTTGTCTTAGACTACGCGTTATTTGTTTCCATTAATACTATGGCTGAAAACAAAGCGATTGATAAACCGGAAGCCAAGGCTGGTTTTCCAGAACTAAAACCTGGTTTAACCGTTAGAGTTTATCAAAAGATTAAAGAATTGAATTCTAAAGGCGAAGAAAAGGAGAGGGTCCAGTATTTTGAGGGTCTAATCATTGCCCGTAAGCACAAAAAAGAGATTGGTGCTACGATTACCGTGCGCAAGATTTCCGATGGCGGTGTTGGCGTAGAGAAGATCTTCCCTTTGAATTTGCCGACTATTACCAAGATTGAAGTGAAGAAAGAGGCTAAGGTGAGACGAGCTAAATTATATTATTTGCGTTCCGGCTATAAGAAGAGACTTAAAGAAAAGGTTGTTAAATCTTAATTTAGACGCCGGGCGGATGGTGAAACTGGTAGACACGCAAGCTTGAGGGGCTTGTGGCCGCAAGGCCGTGGAGGTTCGAGTCCTCTTTCGCCCACCGGGGTTGAAGGGGCGCATAGCTCAGCTGGTTAGAGCACTTCGTTTACACCGAAGGGGTCCAGGGTTCGAATCCTTGTGCGCCCACTTAATAAAATAAGCCTTGCAGGCTTATTTTGTTTTATGCGAATCATGCTTTTATTTTTCTAGAAAATCATTTAAGCTTGAATTATGATTAAGCTATTAAGCCAATCAGATAAGGAAACATTCGCCTTCGGCCAAAGGTTAGCGGCCGACTTTTGTGGTGGAGAAGTTTTGGCCGTATATGGTGATTTAGGGGCGGGCAAGACGGTTTTGGCTAAAGGTATAGCTCGTGGCTTGGGTATAAAATCAAGGATTAATAGCCCCACTTTCAATATCATGAAAGTTTATCCGGTGAAAGGACATAAATCTATCAAACAGTTTTGTCACATTGACGCTTACCGCCTTCATTCTGCCCAGGACCTAGAATCAATCGGTTTTGCTGATTATTGTAACCATTCTACGGTGGTTTTAATAGAATGGGCTGATAGAGTTAAGGGGCTTTTAAAAAACGCCCAGAAGATCAGGATTAGCCATTTACAGGGTGATTTAAGGGAAATACTCTACTAATTTTTAAAAACAAAAGGACTGTTTTCAGTCCTTTTTTGGTTAAGGCGTTTAGCCTTAGTTTCTCTTTCCAAACATTCTTTCGATGATGAGATAGAAATGGCCTTCCCGGCTCAGACCGATTTCAGCGAAAGGGATTTTTTCCGATCGTGATTTCAGCTTTTCATCTTCTGGTTCGTTCAGGCTGATCAGGACGCCGTTAAATGGTTCCTCCAGCCGGATTGTTTGATTTTCTTCGTTGAGTTTTTCAGCATTAGTTGTAATGCTTTTTTTCATTTCTCTACTGAGCATAGCTATTTTATTTTAGAATGTTTTTTTTAATGTCCGAAAGCATTTTTTTATCAGAGCTGTAGACGGTGGTGCCACCTCGGAAGTCATCTTCCCGGTAAGGGTCTTCGTCGCTTAAGAATGTCTCTCTGGCGTTACCGAAGTCAATTATAATCGGGTGGCCCTTATCATCAACAAATATATTTCCGTCATGAAAATCACGGTGGTGTATATTTGCATTGTTAAGTTTATTTATAATATCTTCTAACTGATCAAAATATTGTTTCCAATTGAACCCAGCTGGCAGAGCCTCGGTTTTACACCCTCCCTCTCTCCAGTCTTTGATAGTAAAGCCGCTGATTTTTTGCATGAAGATAAAGCCAAAATTGGAGCTATTCTGTGAATACATCGGCCTTGGCACTATCCTTTGATTAATCCCGATGGATTTTAGGAAATCAATATCGGATAATTTATCCAGAAATTCCATTTCTTCGTTGGCTTTATTGGTAAGGTTGACGCTATTCTTCCTAACTTGACGATAGTCAATAATTTTAAGGCAGATGAAATCTTTTACATCAGAAACCTTGACTTTCGCAGTGCGCCCCTCGCCGATACTATGACCACATTTTTCCAGTTCCTGGACCTCTTCTTCGACTATACGTTCAAAAAGATCGCGGTAGCGTTCGAAAGCTGGCTCTATTTTTGGTTCCTTAAATAGCATAAAGAAGATATATCATTAAATAAAATATATGTCAAGTAAGTTAAATATTCATTGTATATTTTACTTAATTTTAAATAAAAAAAGGAGTTTTTAGCTCCTTGCCTTTCATAAGATAGGCTTAATGTTGGTTTGTGTACTTCTTTTTTTACAAGCGCCGCAACCGTTACTCTCTAAATAGAAGTCTTTTAACTCTTCAATGTTAGGACGGGGCTCAGGCGCATATTTGAGCAGAAGTTTGGCATAATCAGGGCCAATTTCCGTTAAGGTGCCGCAGCTGGTGCAGAAATTTCTGGATACCGCTCGCGGCCATTCAAAGGGTTTCTTTAGGGCTGTCTCATCGACACGATAGAAGCCGAGACGTTTCTTGGTAATCTCTCCGATTAGGTTTTTCACTGCTTAGTTTTTTTAAAGAAAAATGTTTTATTGATTAATTTTTTTTAGCTCTTTTGGTAAAATTATCCAGGAGTTTGACAGCAATTTTTCTCGCTTCCTGGTTTATTCTGTCTTGGTATGCTTGGTCATCCTTCTCGTACGCTTCTTTTTCTGTTTCCGTGACCACCATTAGTAGATCGGCTTTAATGGCCTTCTCTGGGTTATATTTTTTAATGTCAATCGTGGTCCTGGCGGCTATATTATCAGATTGATCGCTAATTTCAAAGAAAGCGTCGACCCCGTGGAAATAGTCAAGATGGGAATTAACGGCTGTAAAGAATTTTAAAGATAATCCATCTCCTATTTTTATGTATGACTCAATGGCGGCATGTAGTTTCTTGGCAAAATCTGGGCTCGGACTTTCCGGATTAAATGGTTGACAGTCCTTAACTAGTTCAATCGCCTTGTCATAGGGCAAGTAGGTGTCGAATTTATATATTTCGTTATGGTATTTATCAACTAGGTTTTTCCTGCGGAAATATTCAGCCATCTCGTCTTTTTCTTTTTTATCAGCGGTGAATTCTTCGGGGTGGGCTAAAGGGATAAAGGCGGTACCATATTTATTCTGATTGATGCCGGAAAAACATTCGAACTCCAGTAAGGTGCCGCTATTATCTATTTTATTGATAGATTTTTCTAGCGAGTCATAGCTAAACATATTTTTTATTTTTCCATGATTCTAATAGAATATAAGCGACGCCTAGACTGATCATTATATCGGCGATGTTAAAGACGGTAAAATATCGGCAATCGAAGTAGTCGATAACATAGCCAAAGATGAAACGATCAGTAAAATTACTTATAGCACCAAATAAAATAAGTGTCAAGGGAAGAATAAGGCTTTTTGGCGCCTTTTTATTTATTATTAGATAAAATATATAAGAAAGTAAGCTTATAATAATAAGCGCTATCAAGATGTTTAAAGCCAGGCCAGCCAGGGGTAAAGAGAAGGCAATAAAATAGTTCTTTGAGAAAGAAAATTGGAGGAATGAACCAATGAGCCCCATCGGTTGGCCTGATATTGTTTGAAGAGCTAAATACTTAAGACATCTGTCAAGTATAAAAAATATAGCCATCATGATTATTATGGCTATATTTTTAATAGTTTTTTTAGAAAGCTTATTCATTTTCTTCTTGAAGCTTTGTTTTACAATCAATACAAGAGTTGGCTGTTGGTCTAGCCATAAGCCTTTTAGGGTTGATTGGCTTCTGGCAATAACGACAGATCCCATAAGTTCCCTTATTGATGCGCTCTAGGGTCTTATTGATGTCCTCTAGACTCTTTTCTAATACTTTTTCAGTAACAACCGCGGTCGAATAGTCTGTTATTTCTTGGGCATTTTCATCCGGCTTATCCCCATATTCTGGGAATTTAGCTGCCATATTATCAGCGTCATGGTTATCTTTTTTAGATAAATCTTGTAAATCATCTAAAATCTGCTTTTTCTCCTGAAGCAGGTTTTTTTCGATTTCCTTGATTGTCTTTTCATCTACCTTAATTTCATTTGACATAGTTTTGGAAAAACTCAAAATATATAAAAATTCATCATTTTATGTATTCATTATAGGGTAAAAATACGTTTTTGACAAGTCTGAATCTATTTGCTATGCTTTTTTTGTTGACTTAGCAAATAGTCATTTTTTTAAAGGAACGGTAGTTCAGTTGGTTAGAACGCTGCCCTGTCACGGCAGAGGTCGCGGGTTCGAGTCCCGTCCGTTCCGCATTTTAAAAACCGCCTCATTAGTTGGGGCGGTTTTTTAGATTTGGGATTTTAGATTTAGCCGCCGATAGGCGCTTCTAATCCAATTCCTGTTAAATCCTGCATGGAGAATAAATCGCCACAGCTAGGGTTGTCGCAGCGACAAACGCGGCGTCCATCTGAGGTAAGCATGATAACGGCAGCTTGCCGACAATGACAGCAAGACATTTCCCATTCGATCAGTTGTTCGGGGTTTTCCGAGCTACGGCACTGGGGGCAGAATAGAGTGCGATAAATGCCGGCGTGCAGTTTAGAGCCGCATTTGCTACAAAAGAAATAGTGTTCTTCACCCCGACTCTTGAATTTAGTTTCTACTAAATAATTTAGTTTTTCGGTTTTTGTTCCCATGATTTAGGTTTTTAAAGAATGATATTGCTATTTAAAAGCAAAAGCGTTAACATGTATATATGTCGTATAACATTCGACAACAAAGCTAATATGAAACTCGAAATCCCTAGTAAAATTAAAGAATTTTTAAAAAAGTCCGGTTTTAATGATAAAGAGGAAAGAGTTTATTTATTTTTACTCAGTTCTGGCCCGCAAACAGTTAGCCGTATCGCGCAAACTTGCGGTTTGGTGCGAACTAATGCTTACGATGTAGTTAAAAGCCTGGAAAAACGTGGGCTCTGTTTTAGTCAGGGGACAGAATATGGTCGCAAGATTAAGGCTAATAAGGCTGAAGAAATTTTGGAGATTCTTAATGATAGAGCTAAAGAGATTTCTGTTCTTAAAAATGAGTTACATGAGTTATTGCCAGCTTTTGAAAGCTTAAGCTCCTTTCCATCTTCCAGCCATTCTCAGCTTTCTTATTTTCAGGGTCAAGAGAGTTTGAAAAAGCTGATTAGGCTTTCTCTTCAGAGCGTGGATAAGGAATTACGTTTTGCTGGTTCAGAATTAGATATGCTTGAAAAATTGGGACAGGAATTCCTTATGGATTACCAGCAGCGAAGAGTCGCCAAGGGTATATTTATAAGATCTTTAAGGCCTGGACTTAAAAGAGGCGGCCATGAAAGAGGCGAAGACTCTAAATATTTCCGGGAATTACGCTTGCGTCCCGAGGGCTTAATCCGTTTGAAATCTAATATTATACTCTGGGATGATAAGGTCGCCTTTTATTCTTTGGAAGACGGTTTATTTGGTTCTCTTATTGAAAGCGGTCCCTTAGTAGTCATGCTTAAAAGTTGGTTTGATTTCATTTGGAATAAGTCAAAGATTATAAAATAGGTCAGAGTAAAACTAAAAACCGCCTTTTTGGGGCGGTTATTTTTTATCAGGAAATACTTATTTTTTAAGATATTTCCATAAGTTTCATGACATCCTGGGTCCTGCCTACAACATCTATAGCTTTTTCTGTAGCCAGACCGGTGTATTTTTCTGGCGTCTGAAAAGCGGCCTGCATATCAGGAGAAAAGGCAGAAAGTATACCAGCGATTTCGGCATCTTCCCGGGCTTGAAGCTGTAAAGCTTCAAAGAGATTGATCTTTTTCTCTTTGGCGATTTTCATTAAAACTTCATTAACCAGTTTATGGGCATCTTTTTCATAGCCATGCATTTGCAGGGCCAAGTATATCGGCTCGGCCAGGATGTAGCCAGCGTTTTGTTGGAAGTTGCGGCGGCAGTTAGTTTCATCGATGCTTATCCTTTTCAAGAAAGGTACCCCGGCTTTATTTTTTTTATTCAGCGTATTTAATTGCTGCTGGAGATTGATGACGATGATAGGGAGGTCCCTTAAGATCGAACTGCCAACCAAATCGCGTTGGTGTTCGCTGATTAAAATCTCGAACACTTTGTTAAATTCACATTTGGTTTTGAGCCAGGTGCCTTCCAAGTTTTCAAAGGTAATCGGGTTGCGCTTATGGGCCATAGTCGATGAGCCGACTTGGTGGGCTTCAAATGATTCAGCCACTTCAGCGATTTCGCTCCGCATCAAATGACGACAGTCGCGACCGAATTGGCCTAAAGTGGCCGAAGTCATGGTACAGCTGAATAGAAAGTAGGCCAAAGGCTCGGGCGGCAGTATTTGCGTGCTGATCCTGGCCGGTTTTAAACCCAACTCTTTCAGGACTAAGCTTTCAAGACTCTTTTTCCCTAACTTAGTCCCGGTGAGTCCGAGGGCTATTTGGGCGTTATAGGCTCCAACTGCTCCAGAAATTTTTCCGACCAGCGCGTGAGCATATCTGTCCATTTCTATCCAGTTGTTGAGCAGGCGGTCCAAAATATTGGCTAACCAGAAGCCAACGGTTACCGGCAGAGCATGTTGACCGTGAGTGCGGCCAATTTGTAAGGTGTTAGCATATCTTTCGGTCATTTCCATCAAATAGCCAGCCGTTTCATATATGCTTGGTTTTATTACCTGGCGATAGGCCATTAAAAACTGTAAAGACCGGCCGGTATCCAAGGGATCGTAGCTGGTCAGCGGTACGTGTACCCAGCGTTTCAATTTTTCATTGATAAGGCTCTGGATGATCATCACCAGGGCCCTCACATCGTGATGGGTGACGTTGCTTTCGATTTCATCTACTTCGCTGGTAGTGACGCTCTTAATTTCTTCCTCGATTTGTTGATTCAGGGCGGCATATTCTTCGTCCGGAATAATTCCAAGGTCATGGAGAACTTTCATTGTCGCCAGCTCAACAGCGATTGGCATGCGGTATAGGTTGTCATAGCCAAAGATGTCTTGCATCTGTTTAGGTTGGTAGCGGGGATTGCCCGGCAGGATCAGATTTTTCATGGTTTAAAGTTTGGTGATTATTTGGTTGTTTAAGGTGCTAATTGACTTATTAGCTTATCAAATTAAGGCTTTTTGTCAATTTATTTGTATATTAAAAAAGCCACCTATTTAAAGACAGCTTTGTTTGTATTGTCAGGAGTTCTTATGCCCCCATCATTTCTTTTTGATAGTCAGCAAGTTTCATCCCGGTTAAGCGGTAAAATATCTCCAGGTATTTTTCGCTGGTCTGGTCGATGATTTCGGCTGGTATATCCAGGGAGTGGACAAAATCCACATGTTCTTTGTTCTCTGGATCCAGGTTGTTGATTCCGGTAAAACCAAAGGGGGTTTCGATTTTCATTCCCCAGTTGCGGACAAATTGTTTGTCCATGAATTTTGGCTTGCTCCCGGTTTTCATGGCTTTTTTCCAGTCGTTAACATCGCAGAAGCGGGAAGAGTCTGGCGTTAAAAATTCATCTCCGATAATGTTTAAAGATGAAGAGCCTTCAAATTTTGTGTCCAGGATGAGAATGCCCTGTCTTTTAGCATACTGATAAGCGGCAGCATAGAAGTCTCTGAGCATTTTGATAAACTCTCTGCCTTTGCGGCCGTTGGCATCGAAGTATGTCTTAGCGTCCACATTGATATCATGGCCAGTTTCTGCTTTGGTTGATGGCGTGAAGACTGCTATTTTCAGCTTTGACCATTCCGGCAGGCCAGGAGTTGTCTTTTGGCCGGCCACGATGCCGGTTTTGATATAAACCGAGTACACTGACCCGCCGATATGCATGCGGAAGATTAATTCATAGCCATCCAGCTCTCCGGTCAGATCTTTAACCAGTAGGCATCTTTCCAGGGGAATGCTTGGATATTTTTTCTTCAAATCGTAGGCGCCGTTGTATAAGGGATCAAACTCACTTTTGATCAAGTGGTGAGGAAAGCAATCAAAGGTATTACCCCAGAAATGGGTTAGAGCGGTTAGGACTTCCCCCTTTTTAGGGATAAGGCCATTTAAGACGAAATCGAAAATACTGATTCTGTCCGTAGCTTCAGCTAAGAGAAGCTCTTGGCTGATGCGAAAAGTGTTTCGGACTTTGCCCTGTCCAACAAGGGGGATGCCGAGTCCCTGAAAATGTTGGATTAAAGGATCGGCTTGCAGGAGTGCAGGAATTTTTGCCATCGTGTTCATTATTAGGTTAATACTGGGTTTTAAAAGGTCGATAATATATTTAAGACGATTAATCAGGATTAGTCAACCGGTTTAATCTGCGCCTCTAGAGGGAATCGAACCCCCATCTTAAGCTCCGGAAGCTCACGTTCTATCCGTTGAACTATAGAGGCAATTTAATTGAAGCGTTGTCGCCGCTGTTAGGGTTTAATTACAATAAAGACAAAGTTTTAAAAATTTCTTCGCCGAAATTATTAACATTAGAACCATGAGTAGGTTTAATAGAGTGCTGAACAATATAATAGTTACCCTTATAAATAAAATAATAATCTGAACCAGGCACTGCTTGAGTAGAGTTAACAGTGACCTTGTAAGCGTCTACTATATTACCAATTTTAATATTCTCACAGACAACATCGATATTTTCTGGTTTGCACAAGACATTATTTCTAACATCTTCAAATTTCTTGTCTGTGTTAGGATAAACCATTATATTAAAATAGTAAGTTTCAACAGCATCATTTTGAGAATTAATCTTTAATGAATATTTATCTGATAATACTTCCTCTTTAACCGCTGCTCCGTTTTTCCATTTAGGAATTATAACTTTTTGTCCTAACAAAGTTTCTGTTCTTAAGGAATTATTAGGATATTTAAATTCAAACAAATAATCATTGTTTTTAAATAGCGGCCAATTACTACTAACACTGCTTAATAACTCTTCGGTGTTATTATTTTTGTCCACATCTCTGTTGATTTCCGAAATTGAATTTACAGGATTATTATTTATTGAGTTTAATTCTTGAGCTTCATTATTATTTTTAGAACAAGCTGATAAAAATAGCAGGCCTAAGAATAAAAAAGAAATCATTAATAATTTTTTCATAACTTTATTGATTAACAATTTTGTGCTAACGCGATGTTGTGGAGTGTCGTGGATGTTGTTAGAACTGAAATGCTTAAAAATTGAGGCTATTTCTGATGTTCTATATATCTTTTAATAAATTCAGCAATATCGTCTTTGTGTATTTGAACAGAATGATAATTCCAGCTTTCTCCTTTAAATCTTAAACCCTCTCCAAGATTAGGGTAACCTTCAATTTTACCATCTATATAACGACTTGCGTATTGGGATTGTTGATTTAAAAAATATCTCGCTATATCACCAAAGCGAACAAACCCTTCAGGATCAACTTCTAAATTTTTACCTTCAAATTGTGTGTAATTATTTGGCGCTTCAAAATTTTTCATATTATTTATTAAATAGTCTTATCCATAAAATAAGCCAATTTGGCAAAAACGTAAACGCGGAAAGGGAGGGATTCGAACCCTCGATGCCGTTTCCGGCATAGCGCTTTTCGAGAGCGCCCGATTCAACCACTCTCGCACCTTTCCTAGTGTATTTATTTCAGCAAGAAAAGTAATAGGCCGGTGATGATTAATAACACGAACAAGCAGACCCCGGTATAGAATAGTAACTTAAGGGCTGACTTTTTTTCATTGTCCAGGTACATCATGATCGGTTTGCCTAAGATAAGGAATCCAGTCACTAAGGCAGAAAAGACAAAGAGCATTAAAAATAGGATCGGGGCTAACATGTTATTGTCTTCAGCGCCGAAAATTTTATTGCCATTATTCATAAACAAAGATAGCAGGAAGATATAGACAAGCACGCCCAGAGCGCTTAAGGCGGCTCTTTTAAATAATTTTAGGTTTTCTTGTTTCATATTATTTATTATTAGTTATTTTTATTTCTTCTGGCTTCAGGTACTCCCATTGGCCAGTTTTTAAATTACCCAGTTTAATATTAGCAATTTCTGTCCGGTGTAGCTTGATAACCTTGATGTTAAGCATTTGAAACATGCGACGGATTTGTCTTTTTTTGCCTTCCCCTAAGGTTATTACAAATGTTTGGTTTTGTAAATATTTAACGTGTTTTACCTTAACTTTACCGTCCCCATCTCCTATATTGATTCCTGATTTAAGAGCTGACATTATTTCTTCTGGTCTTTTATCAGAGCGAGCGGTTTTTACTTCATAAATTTTAGCCTTTTGAAAGCGCGGGTGGCTAAGCTGGAGGGCGAAGTCTCCATCATTGGTTAGTAGTATCAGGCCAGAGCTATCTTTGTCTAAACGGCCAACACTAAATAGGCGCATTGGTAATTGAACCAAAGAAAGTATGTTTTTTTCTCCTTTAAATGCGCGAGTGGTTGAGGTGTAGCCAGCTGGTTTGTTTAACTTGATATAAACCTTTTTAGCTGCATCCAGCTTAAGGTTTTGGCCGCCAACCTTAATCTTATCAGTTTCATCCGCTTTATCACCCAAAACAGCGGTTTTCCCATTTAGGACAACTAGGCCATCCCTGATTAGTTGCTCAGCCTGTCGGCGGGAATAGTCGTTAGTTTGGGCGATTAGTTTTTGCAAGATTATTTTCATTATTTTTTATTATTAATATCCCTAAAAGCGCTGGTAATAGCCAGAATAGGACGGCGAGATCATTTTTGAAATAAGGTACATCGACGAGACCATGAAGGGTGATTACTGTCATCGCGCCAAAGAGTCCGAGTGCAATCAATTTTTCAGGTTTCTGGCTAGCTTGACCCCATTTTTTTGCCTGGATGATGCTTGTTATCAAGAATTTAATAATGAACCATGAGAACAATATGGCACCAAGAAGTCCAGTTTCGCTCCAAAAGTTCAAAAAGATATTGTGGGGATATTGATATATTTCGACCGGCTGCCAGTATTTATTCCTTAGTTCGGCGCTGACCCTGAGCCTTTGATCGAAATTATCTAAATGATCGCGGTTGAAGAAAAGACCTTCTTGGTGATAAGGCTTGATAGCTATCGGATATTGATTAAGTCCAGCCCCTAATATGAAGTGGCCGTCATTTAGCATGTTATAGGTTTCCTGCCACTGTAATTGCCTGATTCGGCCGGAAAGATTTTCTAGTGTAGCTTTTTCTAAAATGTAGTTTTTAGTATTTGGTAAAAAGGATACCAATATTATCGATATGAGGGCCAGGGAGATGGCTAGATAGCGACTTCGGCGGCCATAAATTATAAATAGGACAAAAGTTGATATTGATACTGCTGCTAGAGCTCCTTCGGAACGAGCCAAAATAATAGACGTTATGGATGTTATAATGGTGAGCCCTAAAAAAAATATCTTGATTTCAGGGAATTTTGATTTTTTGAAATCAACATCTTTTATCAAAGAAATTAGGAAGGCTGCAAGCATGATGATGACCGGGCCCAAATAAAGGCCGATGGCGTTAGGATAGCCATAAAAAGAAACGGCTCGGAAATTTTGTGGATTAGCCCAAAAGGGATTAGCGATGAATTGTCCGCTTATTTTTTGGATAATCGCCCAAAGGGAAACACTGAAAGCTGATAGGCTGAGGGCCCAGAATATTGAGCGATAATTCCTTTCGTCCTTAAATACATTAATAATGAGAATAAAGACTAAGATGGCTTCCAAAAAATAGGCCTTGCTTATTCCTAAGGCATCACTAGAGAAAGAGGCGGGGATAAGAGCTAGGAAAGAAATGATTAATATTAATATGATTTCCCAGCGGAAAGGATAATTAATTTTTTGCTGCTTGTCGTTATTTCTATTTCTCCATTGTTTATATGGTTTGTCTTTAAAGAACCAGACCGCAAAACAGATCAGGATCATTACCTCTAGTAAGGTGCTGGGGATAGGTCCAATTTTGAAGCGAATGAGGTAGCTAGGCAGGGTAGCTATCATAAAGAAAAGAGCCCAGTTGAGCTTTTTCAGGCAAAGAAGACAAAAAAGACAGGCGAAGATAATTATTAATAGAGTCATTTTGTTTATAATTAGCTAAATATAATTATAACACTAAAAAAGCTTTACATAAAGTATTGACATTATTATATTTTTATGCTAATCTAAGCGCAGTTGTTTGAAAATTTCATAATTAAAAGTAATTAATCACTAAAATTTATAATAATGAAAAAGTTGTATTTGTATGTAATAGTTTTTTGCGTTCTGAGTGCGCAATTTCTGGTCGCCCAAGGCGTTCAGCAATATAACCGGTCAAATGTTAAATGGGAGTATCCCTATAGGGGGGATTCAAACATCTGTAAGATCGTTTTGCCTTATGCCAAAGTAAGCGAAGTAAAACACGACACCTTGATTGGTGATTCCTTGGTTACAACATATCAACAAGTTACCAGTTATAAGATTATGCTCGTTAGGTGCAGTGGAGAAAAGATCGCTAACTGGGTATATTCTTATCGTATGCTGGATTTAATCTTGAATCCCGGCCAAACTATTCGTTGTCAGCTTGGCCCTCAGCGCGGAGAAACCAAAAGAAGCGGTTTTCTTAATTTAATGAAGCATAGGCCTTATGAATTTACAGCCTCCTTGGCTACTTACTCTGAGAAGGAAAAAACTCTCTTTAGTGAATTCAAAGATTACTCTTATGAAGAGGTGAGGTTTGATTATTGGTTGTTAATCGGCGCCTTTTTCCTAAGCAGTCTGTTCAGCGTACTTTTATGTTCAGCTCTTGAAAGGTTATGGCCAGATGTAATTTTGAATGTCGCCATCCTGTTTGTTTTTTTGGTGCTGACAGCAGGGTCTCCGGGAATATCTCCAATATATCTATCGGCTTTAATAGGTGGAATTATTAGCGGATTCATTAGCTATTACCGTTCGAATAAGAAGAAAAATAAAGCCCTGGTTGAAAACCTTAATGTTATCAGCGAAGACGATAAGCAAAGTTTAAAGTAATCATTAAGTGATTAGTTCTCTCTTCTTTTAATAAAAAAAGGCTGCCAGCGAAAGCGGGCAGCCTTTTCTTGTATCGGGAATATTTTGTTGTCTTTAGGCCCTTTCTACGTATTCGCCAGTATCAGTGTTGACTCGGATAATATCGCCTTCGTTGATAAACATTGGGACATTGATCTTATATCCCCCCTCTAGCTCAACCTGTTTGTTAACGTTGCCAGCAGAGTTGCCTTTTATTCCCGGAGGTGCGCTGACGACCTTGAATTCCATTTTGATCGGCAGTTCTACGGCCACTGGGCGACTATTGTAGTAAAGAGTATTTACTTCGATTCCTTCCTTTAGGAATTTTTCTTTATCACCAATTTCTTCTAGACCGATGCTGAATTGTTCATAAGTATCGGCGTCCATAAAATAGGCTTCATTGGCGTCTTTATACATGAAACTAGCCTTTTTCCTTTCCGTTTCAGCTTCTTCTGCTTTTTCTGCTCCTTGGAAGGTTCTTTCCAGGATGTTGCCGTTGATTAAATTCCGTAGCTTGGTTTTAAGGACAGCACCGCCCCGGCCCATCTTATGGTGTTCGGTTTTGATAATGACATAAGGCTCGTCGTTAGCTTTAATGACCTTGCCCAACTTTATTTCGTTAAAGTTTAACATATGGTTTATTTGTGGGTTGGAGCCATTAGCGCCATGACGCGGGCTCTTTTTATGGCGGCGGCTAATTTTCTTTGATGCCAAGCACAGACCCCGGTACGGCTACCAGGTAGTATTTTCATGTAGAAGTTGACGAATTTTTTAAGGGTGCGACCATCCTTATAATCGACTTCGATTTGGTTGGCGCAAAAATGACAATCTTTTTGTTTTTTGTTATTCATATTTTTTTAAATTCTTAGAAGGGTATATTTTCTACGCGGATTTCTTCTTCATCGACCATCTCCGCCTCCGCTGGCAATTCCTCGGGCAAGCTATAGGAACTATTGCCGCTATTGGTATTTTTGGCATCCAACATGATCATGTTTTCCAAGACGATTTCCGTCCGATATCTCTTGACGCCGTCTTGTCCAGTCCAGTCAGTTGTTTGCAAGCGACCTTCGACGTAAGCCTTGGAGCCTTTGCGCAGGTATTTTGCACAGATGTCGGCTAATTTTCTCCAAGCGACGATGTTGTGGAACTCAGTTTTTTTCTGCTGCACGCCGCTCTGATCAGTCCAGACCAGATTGGTGGCGATAGAGAAGGTGGCTACGGTTTGACCCGACGGGGTGGTTTTTATTTCCGGGTCGCGAGTCAAATTGCCGATAAGCATTGCTTTGTTAAGATTCATATGTTTGAAGCTTAGTTTATTTTAAGAGGCGATTAAATTAAATCGGTCGCACTCAAGATGCCTTCCAGTTTTTCATCTAAATCTTTTAAATCGACTTTAGCTTTGGCGCTGGTAGGGGCGCTACTGGCGGGGCTGGCTGGTGCGGCCGCTTTGCTTGGTTTCTTATCTTTTTCGGCTTCCGCTTTTTTTAGATCGATTTTTTCTCGTCTTTCTTTTTCCAGTTTTATTTCTTCTGGGCTGCGCAGGGCTTTTTTAACAATCTGGTGGCGCAAGATTTCGTTGGAAAGACGGAAGGTCTTATCGAGTTTAGCTAAATTTTCCCCTTCTAGGTCAAATTCAAATAAGCCATAGTAGCCATAGTGGTTTTGCTTGATGGCATAGGCTAATCTTTTCTTGCCCCAATATTCTTCCAGGGTGATCGTACCCCCGTTTTCTTTAATGATATCGCTGGTCTTAGCGATAACTTGTTTGGCTTCAGCCTCAGTATATTTATTAGGGACAATAAAGAGGATCTCATAATGAGATGAGCCGCTAGCTTTGGTTTTTGACATAATTATATTAGCGTCAGGGCTTAAAAACTATTTAAATCTTCTCTAAATATTCTTTAAAACCCCTGATTAAATTAAAACCCCAGTATTCCAAGATCGCTGAGGGCTTAGAATACCTTTAATCCTATTCTAGTTGATAGGATTGCCTTGGCTATCAGCCAGGGCGTGGGAAAGATATTTGTTTATTAATTTGTTTGCTTAGCTTATCATGAATCTTATAAAATTGCAATAGTTAGCAAATTGTTATATCTTGGAAGTAGTTAATCTAAAATTATGAGATATTTCTTTGTTTTAGGCAATCATCCTGCCTTGTCAGTTGCGGAAATCCAAGCCCTTTTTCCTGATGCTAAATGCTGGCTAGCTAGCCCGGAGGTTTTATTAATGGAAGCCGTCGATTTACCAGTTGAGAATTTGATCAAGCGCTTAGGTGGGACAATCAAGGTCGGAGTGATAGAGGAAGAAGTCGTGGGTGGCCAGAACCAGATAATTGATAAGTTAAAAGGCTTATTCAATATCCTGTGTTCTAAGCCCTCGCTACCTGCAGGTAAGTTTAATTTCGGTTTTTCTTTTTATGGTCAGAAGCCGGTTAATTTGAAGATTATCGGCTTGGAATTAAAGAATTTTTTAAGAGAAAAAAAGATTAATTCCCGCTTAGTTGTCAGTCGGGAAGCTAATTTATCCAGCGTGATTATCGCTCAGAACAAACTTTTAACCAGAGGAGCGGAAATCGTCTTGATTCGGCAGGAAAAGAATATTCTAATCGGCCGCACCCTAGCCGTCCAGGATTTTAAAGGTTTATCAAAAAGGGATTATGGCCGACCGGGCCGGGACGATAAGTCCGGAATGTTACCCCCGAAGCTGGCACAGATGATGATTAATCTGGCTACTGGTCCTCATGTATCCCCTGCTACCAATTTATTTGACCCTTTCTGTGGCTCGGGCACGATTTTAACCGAAGCGCTCTTAATCGGTTTCCAGCAGGTTATCGGTAGCGATATTTCCAAGACGGCCCTGGATGATTCCCGGGCTAACCTGAAATGGCTGATCAGTAATTTTAGCATCAGTGACGGCCATTACCAATTATTTAAGAAAAGCGTCTTGGATTTAGAAAGGTTCATCAAAAAAGAATCGATTGATTATATCGTGACGGAGCCTTATTTGGGGCCGCAACGAGGCTTTTTCCAGCCGGCCGCCGTGGCCAGGGAATTAAATGACCTCTACTCCAAAGCTTTGTTAGAATTCTCTAAAGTCTTGAAGAGCAGTGGCCGTGTCGTGATGGTTTGGCCGGTATTTTTGAATAAACACTTTTTGTCTCCAGATTTAGGCAGCTTCAAAATAGTCCCGCCTTTTAGCCAGGCCTTACTATCATCTAAGGATTTAAAAATTACTGAGCGCCAGACCATCGTCTATGGTCGGCCTGGCCAGCGAGTATTCAGAGAGATACTTATCTTGGAGAAGAAATAATCGAAAGTCTTATATAAGAAAAAAGCGGAGATTAAATCTTCGCTTTTTTGTCCTATAGGCCCCATATCCAATTGGCTGGCATTTTGATGTGGTTGGTCTTAAATATTTGGTGCAGCTCTTCTCTGGCTTTCAGACCCATATTTTTAAGATCCACTTTGGACTCGAGTAAATCGTTCCTAAATTGAGCTAGATTTTTAATATCCATTTTTTCTAAGCTAGCTCGAGCGATAACGCTTAAATTCAGGTCTCCGATATTGGCATTTAATAAGCGGATGACATTACGGGTTTTTCTTTTGTGTCGCAATTTTTGGCCTTCTTGTCGGTGCCGTGTCATGGCTCATGGTTTTTTAAGTTTTTATTAAAGATAGTGGCTTAGGTTCGCTTATATTATAATCAAATTGATTTTTTGTCAATGATATATTTTTTGATAAAAATTTTTCGGTTTATGCTATAATATAATTAAGATTTATAATTAATTTTAAGTTTATGAAACTTTTTGAATTCAGGCACGTTTCTAAGGAGGATGATAATTATGATTATAAGGCCGAGCCAGAGCCTAATCCTAAAAACCGCCGAGAAGGCTGGGACGTCGTAGACCGCGAGAATAATTATAATGAGCCAGGCTTTGAAGATGAATATGTTTTCAATGAAACAGTGGCTGATAATAGTCGGGGTGGAGAAATTGGAGAATTAATGGAAAAATATGAACGGGAAGAGTGGGAATTAAGGGATTTAATGAAACAATGTGAGGATTATCTCAAGACTGGCAAAGGGGCACAGCCGCTTAAAAATATAGATGAGGTTAGGAATCTAGCCATTTTCTATAGAGAATATTTGGCCGCTAAGTCTGATGATGGCTTGCCCTTTACTGAGCAGGAAAGAGCAAATGCTTCTGAGGAAGACCTTAAATCATTAATTGAAATGAAAGAAAGGCTGGGCGAATTAGATTTCGAGATTGCCGCCGCTAACGAGAAAGCTGGTTTGGACAGAGGACCAATTGATGGTAGCATCGTCTACTCTACTAATAAGGGCCTAGATTCCCAGCGGAATGGTTTTATCAGTAATATCCAAGAAAAAAGATTAGATTTATCTAAAAGCATTTCTTTATTAGAGGATAAAATCACTAATCCGGCTCGAGCTAAGGTGAGTATTGCTAAGTCAGAAGACAGCTGGAAGGATGTCCCGGAGTTTTCTGAAGAAGAGTTAAAGGTTATGGAAGCTTCGGTTGCCTGGCTGAAAAATCAACGATTGCCCCGCCCTAGTTTTGCCAAAGGTGGTGAATTGAATGAAGCTCAAATTCTAGAGAGCGCTCAGGAATACGCTGCTTATAAAGGTTGGCCGAAAGCTAATTTTCGATCCCAAGAATTCAAGGGTCGACGCCAACTATTGAATATCATGCGTTTTCATGATCGTGAAGCTAACGCGAATAAGCAGGTTAGATATGTTCAATTCTCGAATGATTTGCCCGAGGGCGAATATTACTTTGATGTGAATCCAGACGCTTTTTTCGTGGACAAGAAGAACCCTAACTTTGCCGTTGCTCCCTTGAATTTAATGGTCAGCACAGAAAATCCCGAGAAATTCTTGCAGAAAAAAGAAGCGGAAAGGTCTCAAGCTAAGCGCCAAACAGCTTAAAGATTAATTTTATGTTCAAAAACACCCCTGGAATAGGGGTGTTTTTTGGTGATTTTATTTGTTTATCAGGAAGTGGCAGACATCTCCATCTTGAACCACGTAATCTTTGCCTTCAGTACGTACCAGACCTGATTCCTTGGCTCTAGCTTCGCTGCCGGCATTAATGAATTTCTCCCAATTGATTACTTCTGCCCGGACAAAGCCCTTAATGAAGTCGGTGTGGATGACCCCAGCTGCCTGAGGAGCGATAGTTCCTTTTTTTATAGTCCAAGCCCGGCTCTCATCCGCTCCGGTCGTAAAAAATGTTTCTAGGCCAAGAATGCGGTAGGAGCTTTGGATTAGTTTGTCTAGTCCGCTTTGAGCTAGGCCCAGCTCTTTTATATATTCTGCCTGTTCTTCTTCTGGCAGATTAGCTATTTCATTTTCTAGCCGAACATTGATCTTGATTAATTCTTCTCCGGGATGGGAAAACTTATCGCTTTCATGGTTTTCATCGATATTAAGCAGGTAAATTAGGGGTTTGATGCTTAATAGGTTTAAAGTTTTCACAAATATCATTTCTTCGGGGCTAAACTCTAAATCCCTGGCTGGCCGGCTATCGCTTAGCTGTTTATTAATTTTTTCTAAGATTTGTCCCTGCCAGATTAATTCTTTATCCCCGCTTTTAGAATCACGTCTAGTTTTGTCTAAGCGTTTCTCCACTGTAGCTAAATCCGCTAAGATGAGCTCTAGATTAATGGTTTCTCGGTCGCTTTCTGGATCTATTTTGCCTGTAACGTGAATAATGTTCTTGTCTTGAAAATCCCTGATTACTTCGCAGATAGCGTCGCATTCCCGGATGTGGGCCAAGAATTTGTTACCCAAGCCCTCTCCTTGGCTGGCCCCGGCCACTAAGCCGGCGATATCCACGAATTCGATGGTAGCGTGGATTATTTTAGCTGGTTTAGATACTTCTGCTAGTTTGTCTAAGCGAAAATCAGGGACTTTAACGACGCCAACATTAGGATCGATGGTGCAGAAGGGGTAATTGGCTGCTTCTACACCCTTTTTAGTTAGAATATTAAATAAGGTTGATTTGCCGACGTTGGGCAAACCGACGATACCGATTGATAGGGACATAGTGTGATTATAAATATAAGTCTATTAAACCAAGTTATCCAGAAAAAGGCAATTATCAAAAAGCCACCCTAGGTGAGCGGCTTTCTCGTGTTTTTAAACCTTGGAGGCGGCGTGTCTTTACATTCTTATAGCTTTATTAATCCCAGCGTTTTCCAGGGCTTCCATAATCTCTTGAATGTAGATTTTGTCTTCTTCTTCGGTGCTGTTAGGCTCGATTTTTCCGACATCAGTCGAGATTATCAGTCTTCCATCCTCGATGTCGATGAAGCTGGCACACAGACCGGTAAAGGCCTTTGAAATATGGGCAGATGCGATTTTATCCGCCAACTCTTTGTTCAGCCGATTAGCAGCATCTACCGTGCGGTTTTCGCTACCGCTGCGAATAGAAACCTTTAGGACTGTTGGGTTTAAAGTCCTTTGAAAAAAGATCAGATTTTCCATGGTCAATATATTTTTTTTGATTGTTTTACGGAACTGAGCTTATATTAGTATATTTGTTTGAAAATGTCAATATTAATTCTTGTATAAAAAAGAGGCCCAGACGGGCCCCTTTTTATATAAATTTATGATTTATAAGGGGTATATTCTGAGCCTCGTCCCTAATAATATTTCTTTGTTCCTCCTTATTTAGAGTTGAAATATTTACCGTATTAGGGATTGAGCTTTTTACTGGCTTAAAAGCTGGCTTTTTACCGATTATTAGTATGTTTTATCGATTTTTTTAATTGTTTTTGCTATTTTTATAGAAATTTAGTAAATAATCTTTTTGTTACTTATCAAATTTTTATTTTTGTTTAGCACGTGGATAAAACATCTGGAGTAGATTTTATTACGCCAGTGTTAATAAAATGGAGATTGATAATCAGTTAAAAAGCAAGGAAATTGACCCAAAAGAACTTTTCGGTAAATTTCCTTTTAGCTTAAATTGTTAATGTTCATTTCTATATCTTTATTATATCATTTTTAGAAAATGGGGTCAATATTATGGACTTAAGTTGTACTTTATGACAAAATTTGTTTTATAATAGCCAAATAATGTAAAAATTTAATATTTAAGTCTAAGAAATAGTAGACTTAAAGTCTTAGTTTATACACAAAAAACACAAGTTATCCACAGATTTTATTTATTTTTAATTGTTAATTTGGGTAAATAAAAAATAAGTCTAAGATATCTTAGACTTATTCTGAGGCTGGAGTGGGATTCGAACCCACGAATGACAGTTTTGCAAACTGCAGCGTTGGACCACTTCGCCATCCAGCCTTTATTTCTATATATTATGATAATTTATAGTTAGCGTCAACTTTGAGGCTGGGAATTTTCCAATTCTTGGCTTTTTGGTAGCGGAAGTAGGCCGCCGCCGCGATCATACTGGCGTTATCAGTGGTATATTGGAGATCTGGAACTAAGAAAAGCCTTTTTTTATCTAGTTCTTGAATGAATTTTTCCCGTAGAGCCCCGTTAGCCGAAACGCCTCCGGCCAGCATTATAGTTCTAATATTATATTTATCGGCGGCTTTGAGAGTTTTTTTAACTAATATATCAATAATCGCTTCTTGATAGGCAAAACAATACTCATTAATCCTCTTTTTCCAGTTCTTGTCTTTTTTGAGTTGGTATAGAAGGGATGTTTTTAGTCCAGAAAAGGAAAAATCAAAGTTTTTAGCATGCAACATAGGGCGAGGAAATATCAAATTTGATTTTTGTCCCATTTTTTTGTATTCAGCCGCTAATTGAGAGATAATCGGACCGCCTGGATAACCGAGCCCTAGCATCTTAGCGCCTTTGTCATAAGCTTCTCCAGCGGCGTCATCTAGAGTTTCCCCGATCATCTTGTATTGGTTATGCTCCTTCATAATAACTAAGAGGGTGTGGCCGCCAGAAACAGTTAGAACTAAGGCCGGAAATTTAATGGTTCGGTGGGGAGCTATGAAATTAGAGTAGATATGACCCTCTATGTGGTTGATGCCTATCATAGGCTTTTTCCAGACCGAAGCTAGGGTCCGAGCCGTTTCAGCACCGACAATTAGGGAGGTGATTAGTCCCGGCCCCTTGGTAACGGCTATTAGGTTAATCTTTTCTGGGCCTATACCAGCTTTCTTGAATGATTCATCTATTACTGGCAGAATATTTAGAATATGTTCCCGGGCGGCAATCTCAGGAATTACTCCTCCGTATTTCTTATGAATATCTATTTGTGAGGATATGATGTTTGATAAAACAGCCATTTTCCCCTGGGAATCAGCTTTAATGATAGAGGCGGCGGTTTCGTCGCAGCTGGTTTCTATGCCTAAAATATACATAATTTAATCTTGACTAGACAAAAAAAGTTATTTATACTATTTTTAGTATTAACATACTTCAGAAAAAAAATCTACCGTAATCTCAGTTTATAAATGGTAGATTTTATTTTTTCATCTGGTCCCTTCGTCTAGTGGTTAGGACGTCAGGTTTTCATCCTGATAACGGGGGTTCGATTCCCCCAGGGACTGCGTACACAAGACAGGCTAAAGGCCTGTCTTGTGTTTTTATGTCAATATTGTCACCTAAGCTGCCTTAGCCTTAAAAGAATCATAAATTAGTGCTATAATTAGCCTTGATTATTTAAACTAAAAAAATGAAATATAAATTTTATAAAACTTCGCTCAAGGCCTGGGATGGGATGCTTAAAGCGATTGACTTAGCCCAGAAATCCATTTATATAGAAATGTATATCTTTTTAGCTGATACCAATAACACCCACGATTTCTTGGGCAGGCTCAAGGCTAAGGCTCAGTCAGGGGTGGAGGTTGTGATTGTGGCTGATTATTTTGGCAGCTTTGATTTGAAAAATTCTGACGTTAATGATTTGAAGGCGGCCGGTGTGGAATTCCTGTTTTTTAGCCATTGGCTGAGGCGTAACCATCGTAAATTTGTGATTATAGATGATAAGATAGCTTTTCTGGGGGGCGTTAATATTAAAGAAAAAACCCGTTACTGGAACGATTTAAATATTCGGATCGAAGGTAAAATCGTAAAGCCGATTTTAAAATCTTTTGCCTATGCCTATCGCATGGCCGGGGGCCGCAAAGCATCCATCTTAATCCATCAGAAGGCGGCTTTATCCCAAAAAATAAAGTCCTGGCTGCTTGATAACTGGACTAGCCGTAAGAATTCATATTACCTTAATAATTATTATCGGCAGAAGATAATTGAGGCCAAGAGCCTTATCCAGATAACCACCCCCTATCTTTTGCCGCCGAGATGGCTGATTGCCTTGTTTGATGAGGCTATCCGGCGCGGGGTTAATATCGAGATTATCATACCTAAGTTTACAGACGTCGGGCCTTTGAATAAGATTAATTATATCAATGCTTGCCGTTTGTCATCTTTGGGGGTAAAATTTTATTTTCTGCCTTTTATGAACCACGCCAAAATTATGTTAATCGATGGCGTGGAAGGCGTAGTCGGTTCTCCTAATATCGATATCCTTTCTTTCGGCCTTAATATGGAAGCAGGCGTCTTTTTCCGCCAGAAGAACTTAATTGCTGATTTAGAGAAGATTTTAGCTAAGTGGAAAAAAGAGGGAGAATTTTTTCAAAATCCACGGCCTCTCATGAAGACTAGTGATCGTTTTCTGGTTTTTATGCTGAAGCTCTTTTATCCAATTTTTTAAATATTATTAATTAAACCAGACAACATGCCAGATAATTTGATTAAAATTCGCGGAGCGCGCGTTAATAACTTAAAAAATATAGATATTGACCTGCCCCGACATAAGCTGATTGTCGTCACCGGTTTATCTGGTTCAGGCAAATCATCATTAGCTTTTGATACTATTTATGCCGAAGGCCAGCGTCGCTATGTTGAATCTTTGTCTTCTTATGCCAGGCAATTCGTCAATCTGTTAGATAAGCCAGAATTAGATCTAATCGAAGGATTGTCTCCGGCAATCGCTATCGATCAAAGGACAGTAGGGCACAATCCTCGTTCCACAGTGGGGACGATAACAGAGATATATGATTATTTGCGTCTCTTGTTCGCTAAAATCGGGATTCCATACTGTCCTAATTGTCAGATAAAATTAAAGAAAATCAAAGATTTGAAGCCGAGCACTAATAGGAATGGGAAAATTACGGGCAATAAGCGTAGCGAGTGGTCCTATGCCTGTGAACAGTGCTCGCATCAGCTTCTCAATCTAAAACCCAAAGATTTTTCTTTTAATTCTAACTATGGAGCTTGTCCTGATTGCCTGGGCCTCGGTGTGAAATTAGAGATCGATCCAAACTTAGTGCTGAACACTAATCTCAGTATTGCTGAGGGAGCCATTAAGCCTTGGCGTCACTTCAACCTTGCCAATCAAACCTCTTTTTTAAGTGATTTGAGGGTTAAACTCGAAAGCCGTCAGCTTGACCTGAACCGCCCTATTAAGAATTTTTCTAAGACCGAGCTGGATTTCCTTCTTTTCGGGGATGATGATTTTTTTGGTTTGATAAAAATGCTCAAACAGCGCTACCAAGAGACTAAGTCGGGCTTCATAAAGTCAGAGATCGAGAAATGTATGCGCGAAACATCTTGCCCAACCTGTCATGGACAGCGTTTGAAGCCAGCCGTCTTGGCAGTGAAGATAGATGGTCTCTCGATTTATGATCTAGCGGACAAGAATGTCAGCCAACTCAAGTCGTTTCTCAGCACCCTTATAGCTGGCGCTAAAAATTTGAACGGTCAAGCGGAAATAGTCGCCCCGATTATTGGCGAAATGATTAAGAATTTAGAATTTTTAGAGAAAGTCGGCTTAGATTATCTGAGTTTGACCCGCTCGGCCGCCAGTTTATCAGGCGGTGAAGCCCAGCGTATCCGTTTGGCCTCTCAAGTCGGGTCGACTCTAAGCGGAGTCCTTTACGTCTTGGATGAGCCATCAATCGGCTTGCACCAGAGAGATAATGATAAGTTGATAGCGATGCTAAAAAATCTCCGGGATAACGATAATACTGTTATTGTGGTCGAACATGATGCCGCTATGATGTTAGCGGCTGATCATTTAGTTGATATCGGTCCGGGCGCCGGCCAGATGGGCGGACACATCATATATAGCGGCCAGCCGGCTGGCATCAAGGATTGCCCAGAATCTCTAACCGGGAAATATTTGAGCGGCATTAAGCAAATTCCGGCTAGGGATAATTTTCGGCCTGGTAAAAAGCAGAGCCTGAAGATTATCGGCGCTAGTGAGCATAATCTGAAAAATATCGATGTCGAGATTCCTCTCGGTAAGCTGGTGGCGATTACTGGTGTTTCCGGTTCTGGCAAATCTACCTTGATGACTGATATCTTAGCCAACGTTCTGAAGCAGAAATTTTATCGAGCTAAGGCCTTGCCAGGCAAGCACCGGTCGATTGAAGGTTTGGATAATATCGACAAGGTGATTGATATTGATCAGTCGCCGATTGGCCGGACACCCCGGTCTAATCCAGCTACCTATACCGGGGCGTTTACTTATATTCGCGACTTGTTCGCTGTTTTGCCAGAATCTAAGTTGAAAGGCTATGGCGCTGGGCATTTTTCTTTTAATGTAGCTGGCGGCCGTTGTGAAAATTGTGCTGGAGATGGAGTGATAAAAGTCGATATGCAGTTCTTGAGCGACATTTATCTAACTTGTGATGTTTGTGGTGGTAAAAAATTTAAGCCAGAGATTCTAGAAATAAACTACAAAGGCAAGAATATCTACGATGTTTTAGAGATGACGGTGAGCGAAGCTTTGCCTTTTTTCAAGGAAATTTCTGCTTTGTACCAGAAGCTGTTGACTCTAGACTCGGTCGGACTCGGCTATATCAAGTTAGGGCAGAGCGCAACTACTTTTTCTGGTGGTGAGGCGCAGAGGATCAAATTAGCCACCGAATTATCACGCCGAGCGACCGGTAAGACTCTGTGCATTTTAGACGAACCGACTACCGGTCTGCATTTTGCCGATATCGAAAGATTATTGAAAGTGTTGAATATGCTGGTTGACCAGGGTAATACCGTCCTGATTATTGAACATAACCTTGATGTAATTAAGGCGGTTGATTGGATTATAGATCTTGGTCCAGAAGGTGGCGATAAGGGTGGTTATATCGCCGCAGAAGGAAGTCCTCAGCAAGTAGCTCAAGCTAAAAATAGTTATACAGCTAAATATCTTAAGGAAATTTTAGGAAAATAATAATTTTATTTTATAAAAAACAGTCTGATTGAAGACTGTTTTTTTGTTAGGGCTAACTATAGTTCGTTGAGTATTTTTAAATCCAATCTTTTATTTTGGCAGTCTAAAATGGCAAAGCTGGCTGCTTGGAAGACACCGCCCAAGGTTCCTGGGTTAGCTATTTTAAAGCCATTTTTTTCTTCAAGCCAGGGTTTGTGGGTGTGGCCGTAAAAAATAAAATCAAAGTTTATCTCCTGGTTCTCCTTTATTAACTGGTTAATAAAAAACGGCTCATGGACTAAGCCGATATTAACATCATCTAATCTTATCCATCCGTAGCGTCCGCAATTCTTGATCCTGGGGAAATTTTTTATTTCTTCTGTCTGATATATTTCTGCATTGCCCTGGATCAGAAAAATTTTTTCGAGGAAATTAGCGTCTATTCTAGCCAGGCTTTCCGAGTTAGTAAGGTCTCCCAGACAAATCAGGGAGGTCACCCCTTTTTGTTGACACCAATCAAGGCATTTATCTAGGTTCACTAGGTTGTCATGGATATCGGAAATGATGGCGGCCAGCATAAGGCTTATTTATCTAAAGACCTGATTCTAATGTCATAAGCCATTTGTTCGAGTTTACGCAAGTGGCCTCGGGCTTGGTCGTATTTAGTTCTCAGATAGGCAGTCATATCGAAATCTAGAAGCCCGGCCATAATATCTTCGGAAATAGCTTTGATTTTTTCGACCTCGGAAAATTTGCCCTTAGCCGCTTGGTTGGTAGCATAGCGGACTAGTTCTCCGATGAGGTCGCAGATACCTCCGAGGTAGCTGCTGTGGTCTAAGGATAGGCCTTTAACCTTATCTATTTTCTTTCCTTTTATAATTTGATGAAAAGTATAGGCTTCGAGGTATTCTTCCACGGCCGCTTTATATGTCCCCTCTTGATTCAAGCGGTTGGCGCCGAAGCGTTGAGCTAAATCCTTAAGCAGCTTAGCCATTTCTTCCAGTTTTTCCTGGCCCGCAGAGAAATCCTGTCGTTGCAAGGCAAAAATCGTCTTCTTAGCTTGGAATAGGATATTATTTGAAGCGCTGATAATTTGGCGGCGTTCCGATTCTTGGGTGCGATATTCTTTTTTAAGTTGGACTAAAAATTTAGCATTGATCATATTTGTTTCTTATATTAAATAACTCGGAATACTTCATCTAAGCTAGTGTCACCTTGCGAGGCTTTGATAATACCATCCTGAGCTATAGTGACCATCCCTTGGTTGACGGCATCTAGCTCAATCTCATGATCCGTACTAGTTTCGGCGCTGATAGTTTTTTGCAATTCAGGGTTATTCTCCATGGCTTCATACAGGCCAATCCGTCCCTTGTAACCGATATTACCGCATTTGTCGCAACCAACCGCCTGATAATATGTCCGGCCACTAGGTATTTTAATAGCCGGGTTTTTTAGGTCTTTAAAGATATTCCTGATTTTTTCTTCAGTAGCGGCATCTATTTCATAGCTCTTTTTGCAATGTGGACATAAGCGTCTGACAAGTCTTTGGCTGATAGCAAACTCTATGGCATTAGCTAAGATTTTGCGGTCGATACCTAGGCCAGCAAAACGGGAGATAGCTCCAGCGGCGCTGTTGGCGTGGATAGTGGAAAGCACCAAGTGTCCGGTTAAGGCGGCTTCTAGGGCGATCTTAGCTGTTTCTTCATCTCTAATTTCTCCAATCATCATGATGTTGGGATTTTGACGTAGGAGGGAGCGGATGGCCGCCGCAAAAGTGTAGCCTCTTTCTGGATCAATTTGGGTTTGCATTATTCCGGCTAACTCATATTCGATTGGATCTTCGACTGTAATGATTTTTACATCCGGATGATTGAGTTCGTTCAGTAGGGAGTAGAGAGTGGTGGTCTTACCGGAACCGGTCGGACCGGTAGTTAGGATAATACCTCGGGTTTTCTTGATGGCTTTTTCCAAGGTTTCTTTAGTACTGGCGGTAATGCCCAATTTTTCCATTTTTAAAGTTGCCGCTGAATTGTTTAGCAGGCGGATAACGATCGTTTCTCCTCGTCCGCCGATGATGATTGATAGGCGGCAATCTATTTTTTTCTCTGGGAAGATTAAGGAAAACCGGCCATCTAGGGTTGCCCGTCTGACATTGGTGGCAAAGCCAGCTAAGGTCTTTATCTCAGCAATCAGGGGCAGGTATTGGGTTTTAGGGATATCAGCGATATCATGCAAGACGCCATCGATTCGGAAGCGGATTTTAACGCTAGCTTCTTCTGGCTCGATGTGTATATCGCCGGCTTCAGAAGCGGCCGCGACCGCCATTGTCAAATTCAAGAGTTCTTGAGAGGAAAGGTTTTGGAGCTTATCTTTCAGTCCACCAAGGTTCTGGCTAAGAGTTTCGGCTGTTTGTTTGATTTCCTGGCTTACAACTAATCCCCGGCCGATGGTTTGGGAAATAATTAAGTCATAAAGTTCGTTCACATAATCAAAATCACCAACGACACGGTAAATTTCTTCGAGACTAGTTTCACCATCTAAGGTCTTTAATATGCCATCTTGGAGCATGGTGAGCATGCCATTTTCAATCGCCTGTCTCAATATTTGAAAAGAAGGAGCATTATCCGCTGTTAATTGCTTAAGGTTATCGGCCATGGTAAAAATTTCAAAGATACCTAATTGCCCCTTATATCCGATGAAATTACATTCCGCGCAACCGCTTGGATTTGCCTTGTAGATCGTCGGCAATGTGGGTGGAACCTCAACTCCGGCTTTAGGGGATATTACCGCCAAGATTCTTTTTATCTGTTCATCTTCTTCGGCGCTTAGCGCGTGTTCAAGGCGGCAATGGGGGCAAAGCTTTCTGACTAAGCGCTGGCCGATAACGGCGTTAATCGCGGGAATCAAGAAATATGGTTTGACCCCAATATCTAAAAGGCGCGGGATGACTCCGGCGGCGTCATTGGTGTGTAGAGTTGATAAGACTAAATGGCCAGTCAGAGCTGCCTGGACAGCTATTTCGGCGGTTTCTAGGTCGCGCACCTCTCCAACCATGACGATATTCGGATCTTGACGTAAGATTGAACGTAAACCATCAGAGAAAGAATAGCCATGAGCGGCATCGACTTGGCTCTGATTGATACCCTCTAGTTGGTATTCGACTGGGTCTTCCAGGGTAATTATTTTAGTGCCGGCCCGATTGAGCTGGTTGATGATTGCGTATAAGGTAGTGGTTTTGCCTGAGCCAGTCGGTCCGGTAGTCAAAACTAAGCCATTCGGTTTAGAGATTTCTTTTTCCAAGATTTCGATTATATTAGGGCGGATGCCTAAGCCTTTAAGGTTTAGAGGTACGGCTTGGGAGTCTAACAGCCTCATGACGACGCTTTCGCCGTAAGCGGTGGGCAGGAAAGAAGATCGGACTTCAATTTTTTTCGCTTGAGAATATATGGAAAAACGGCCATCTTGCGGCTTATCATCGATGTTAATCTTAACTTTTGAGATTATCTTAAGACGGCTGATAATTTTTTGCCATTGTGACTTTTCAATCGTGGCCGCCTCTTGCAGAACGCCATCGATACGCAGACGGATGACAACGCGGCTTTCTTCAGCTTCAACATGAATGTCGCTCGCCCCGGTTTTCATAGCTGAAGCTAAAAGCAGGGTTACGACATCAGAGATATTCACTTCGTTTATTTTGGCGTTCAAGCTTTTATAGCTACTAATTTCCTGTTTAAATTTTTCCAAATCTTCCTCTTTGATTTCCACTCCACCGATTATTTTTTTTGTTTTGGGCAGGGCGTGATAGAAATCCAATAAGCGAGCGAAGCTAGCCGGTGAAATCAAATATATTTTTACCTCGGCAAAATATTTGTTTTGTAGTTCCAGGGCTTTATCCTCGATTTTCTTGGTATAAGCTAAACACGCCAAGCGGATGGCATGGCCGTCATAAAAAAAACAAGCGCCCTTGATTTCTTTAGCCTCATCTTCGTCTACCATCGATAGCGCTTCTGGACTGATGGGGAAACCGTTAAGATTAACATAATTAAGGCCAGCGCTTTTCGCTTTGGCCTCAGTTTGCCTTTCTATTTCTTTGTTTTTTATTTCTTGTTGTTTGCGGCTGAGTTGGGCGCCGACGCTTTCTTCGTCTTGGGCTTCATCGGCCGGATCTAGCAAGTTTTCAATCGAGGAGAAACCGCTCATAGCTTTATTTTTTGTTTTTCTTTTTTTGGAAAATTCTTTCTAATTTTGCTAATCCGCCTTTTTCTTCTAGACGGACAAAAAGGCTGACCCAGCCCGCATTCTCGAAAGTAGTTAAGACAGATCCGGCTAGAGCGAGGACGATCAAACCGATAACTATCATCAAGCCGGTTAGCCAGCCCATGGCGAAGGTGACACTAACGATGAGAAGCGGCAGAACGAAGATAGTGAGAAATAATAAGATTAAAGCGCCAGCCACGAAATTGATTATAAACAGAGCAATTAGCATTTCCATGCTAATCAGCCAATTTTTGCTGAATAGGCGCCAGGCATTTTCAACCGCCTCCACGAAAGAATTTTTCTCGATAACCGCATAAGCCATAGCATATCTAACGATGAGGTTAAGGGCGATAGCCACCGGGATGAAGATTAGGAATAAAAGGATATAAGAAGCTCCGAGCCAACCGTTGTCAGTCAAGGTTAGGAATAAGAAGGGGATGCTGATTAAGATGAAGGCAAAATTAATCAGGACTTTGAAAAGTATATTCAATCCGAATAGCGGCCAGAAGCTTAAGTGTCCGGTATGCAAACCGTCTTTAACCATTAATTCCGGCGTAGAGCCTTTCTTGTGGTTGATAATTTTTTGGATATGGCTGATCAGGCCGCCTTGGCAGGCGACAGTTAGCCAGATGAAGAAGATGGCGATAAAGCCAATCAAAATAAGGCCCAGGATGTTATCTAAGGCAAATATCCAGTCGTATTTGAACATATTGGCTAATCCGACGGTGACATTTTGATAGAAGAATTTCACATTAAGGAAACCCAGCAGGCCAGACCAGAAATCCCCCTGATAATTAGCTTGAATGTTTTGGGTTAGTAGTCGCCAGCCGCCGCCAGCGCTTAGCATGGCCGCAAATAGGCCGAAAAACCAAAGATATTTGTGCTGCCAGCTGATTTTACAGGCTTGTTTTAATAAAGCGCGATAAGAGAACATAAGTTTAAAATAGCTAAGACTCTTAGCTTGTTAATTTTTTTTATATTATTGAAAAAACCAAAGAAGTTTGTTAATATTATATCATAAAATCTAAATAATTACCAAATTTTTTTGTTTTTGGAAAGATGCCGTTTTTCTTGTTTTTGTCCGTATTTTTCAGTTCGACCCATAAATAAGAAAATTTAAATAAATGACAGTTTTAGAACAGATAAGAAAAATGATCGCTAAGGTTTTAGACCGGGAGGCTGGTGATTTTATTTATCCTCCCCAAGCGGACTTAGGTGATTTAAGCCTGCCTTGTTTTATTTTAGCTAAGGAGTTGGAAAGGAATCCGGTCTTGGTAGCCAAGGATTTAGCCGATCAATATAGTCAGCATCCAGAGCTAAAGCAAGTTATTAAAGAAATCAGGGCAGAGGGGGCTTATCTTAATTTTTATCTCAAAGAAGAATATCTAGCCGCTTCCCTGATTAAAGATATCAGCCGGCAGGGCGCTAAGTTCGGACAGAGCCATATCGGCGGCAAACAGACAGTGATGATAGAGTATTCTAATGGCAATACTCATAAGGAATATCATGTGGGGCATCTGCGCAATATTTGTTACGGGGAGTCGGCTTCTCGTTTATTATCTAGTAGCGGTTATCGAGTGGTACCGGTTTCCTATATAAATGATTTCGGGATTCATGTTGCCAAGACTCTGTGGTTTTGGGAGGATTATCTGCGCCGCATCGGCGATTCAGCTAAAGGTCTGGATAAGGGCTATCTCTTAGGCAAATGCTATAGCGCCGCTTCTCAGAAAATTTCTGAATACGAAAAGGCTAAGAGCGAGGTGGCGGAAGTGATGAAAGTGATTGAGGGACGGCAGGGCAAGATGTACAAGCTCTGGCAGACCAGCCGCCGTTGGAGCCTGGTTTATTTCGCCAAGATTTATAAAGAGTTAGGAATCGTATTCCAGGAAACGTTTTATGAAAGCGAAGTAATAGGACAGGGGCTAAAAATAGTTGAGTCTTTATTAGCTAAAGGCATTTTGGTTAAAAGCCAAGGAGCGATTGTGGCCGATTTGCAAGCCTATGATTTAGGCGTTTTGCCCATCATTCGATCTGACGGCACGGCTTTATACCCGGTGGCTGATTTAGCCTTAGCTTTGATTAAAGCCAAGAAATATAAGCTGGCTGAATCCATTTATGTGGTGGATTTGCGTCAGAGCTTATATTTCAAACAGTTATTTAAGATATTGGAGCTAATGGGAGACAAGAATAAACGTAGCCATTTAGTTTATGATTTTGTCACCTTGCCTGGGGGCATGATGGCTTCGCGGACCGGCAACGTTATCACTTATCAGGAATTAAAGCAGGAGGCTTGGGAAAAGAACAAGATGGAAATTAAGTCTAGGCACTCTGATTGGAACCAAAAGAAGATCGACCAACTCGCTTTAAAGCTAGCCCTGGGGACAATCAAGTTTGAGATGCTGAAAGTTTCAGCTGACAAGATTATTACCTTTGATATCAATGAAGCTTTGCGCCTCAACGGCTACACCGCTGTTTATTTGCAATATTCTTTGGTTCGTATTAAAAGTCTTATTAGGAAGTCTGGGCGTAAACGCTTAACTTGCCCAGCTGATTTGGAGGGCTTAATTTTAGAAAAAGAAAAGAATTTGTTGATGACTATGGCTAAATATCCTGAGATCAGGGAAATAGCTGCCGCTAAACGTGATCCCTCGGAAATTGCTCATTATCTTTTTTCTTTAGCCCAAATGGTCAACGATTATTATCAATCAGTTAATGTCTTACAGGCTGAGAGCCGAGAAAAAACTTGGCGCCTAAGTTTGTTGCAAGCGTTGGGGCAGATTTTGAGTAACGGTCTAGAGTTATTAGGCATCGAAACTTTGGAGGAAATGTAATTTACAAGATTTTAAAATTATGAAAACAGCTAAATTCAAACAAAATGATAGCAAGAAGATGGAAAAAATAGTTTCTTTATGCAAACGGCGCGGCTTCGTTTATCCCTCATCGGAAATCTATGGCGGCATGGCTGCTATTTATGACCTCGGACCTTATGGCGTAGAATTAGCTAATAATATTAAGAGGATTTGGTGGCAAAACATGGTACAGTGGCGGGAAGATGTAGTCGGTTTGGATTCGGCTATCTTCATGAGTCCCCGCATCTGGGAAGCTAGCGGCCACGTCAAAGGCTTCTCTGACCCCTTGGTTGAGTGCAAGAAATGCCACCAGCGTTTACGCGTCGATCATGCCTTGGAGGAAATTGGGCTCAAGGCTGACGAAAAGATGAGCGAAGTAGAAATCAGCAAGCTGTTTGTTAAAAATATTAAGAAGATAAAATGTCCGGCTTGCGGATCAAGTGATTTTACCGATCTGAAAAAATTTAATTTATTGGTCCAGTCTAATCTAGGAAATTTTACCAGCGATTGGACGAAAGAGCCGGTATATTTACGGGGAGAAACCTGCCAAGGCATTTATGTTAATTATAAGAATGTCTTAGACTCTGCTCGTGTCAGGATTCCTTTCGGCATCGCTCAGATCGGTAAAGCCTTTCGCAATGAAATCACGGCCCGTCAATTTATTTTTCGTACTCGGGAATTTGAGCAAATGGAAATGCAGTATTTCGTCCATCCCAGCCAGGAGATGATAGAATATGAAAAGTTGCGCTCCGCCCGTTGGCAATATTATCTTGATTTAGGCTTGAACCCGGAAAATTTACGTTGGCATAAGCATGAGAATCTAGTTTTCTACGCTAAGGCCGCGTATGATATCGAGTATAATTTTCCTTTCGGCTTTTCTGAATTAGAGGGCATCCATGCCCGCGGGAACTATGACCTTAGCGTCCACTCCCAAGCTTCCGGTCAGGATTTAAGTTATGTAGATACTGGTAGCCAAGAAAGATATTTGCCCCATATCATCGAATCATCCGTTGGCGTGGGTCGGACTTTTTTGGCCGTCTTAAGCGAATTTTACCGCGAGGAAGAAACAAACGGCGAAGTCAGGGTTAGCTTAGATCTACCCTATAATTTAGCCCCGGTGAAGTTAGCGGTCTTTCCTTTGCTTAAGAATAAACCGGATTTAGTGGCCAAGGCCAAAGAGGTCTTTAATATTTTAAAGCTTGCCTATAATTGTGAGTTTGACGATAATGGCAACATCGGTAAGCGCTATAGTCGCCAAGACGAAATCGGAACGCCTTTTTGTATCACGGTCGATTTCGATAGTCTGGAAAATAATGACGTCACGATTAGAACTAGGGGTGACAAGAGGAGTGGCGCCGAATTACCGCGAGTCAAGATTTCTGAATTAAAAAATTTCTTAGCGGATAAATTTTAATGGGTGATAATTTTTTTAGAAATAAATCTCCTATCTCAGCGATGGGAGATTTTTTTAGTTAAAACTATTGCCATAAAAAAAATAAAAGAGTATAATTAACTTAGAGATATAAAATTTTAGAAAGAACGATAAATTTATTTTTAAAAAAATAAATTTTTAGATCAATTATTCTCATGAAAGGAGGTGAATAATTATGGCTACTAAGAAAAAAGCTACTAAAAAAGCTGTGAAGAAGGTTGCTAAGAAGAAACCTGTAAAAAAAGCTGTGAAGAAGGTTGCTAAGAAGAAACCAGCTAAAAAGAAAAAATAAGCATAGCTTCAAATTGTAAAATTTATTAATTTAGAAATTAGTAAGTTTTATTAATTTAAAAATTATACAAAGGCCACCCTGTTCTGGGGTGGCCTTTGTATTTGTAAATAGTTTATTTAGATTTTATCAGGGTCTGCTATATTATTACCTAGTTTACTCCTTATTCCGGGTTATTTTTTATCGAAATGCTTTATGGGCGATCAAAATAAGTTATTTTGGCCATTAATAGCTATTTTTATTTTCATCGTTCTTTTTTTGTTCTTGTTTGATAAGCAGCTGCCTGGGGCAGAGATTTTTATATTCCAAGTCGGGCAAGGAGATGCTATTTTGATCAAAAGCCGAGGCGGGGAGTTGATTGTGGTGGATGGCGGCCCGGATTTATCAGTTTTAAAGAAGCTGGGTTTAGTCTTGTCTTTTTGGCAAAGACAGATAGATTATCTGATCCTTAGTCATCCGCACGACGATCATTTATTCGGGTTAATAGAAATCTGGCGGCGTTATCAGGTTAAGAATGTCGTGCGGTCATCATTATTTTCTGATACGGCGGCGGATCAATTATTTTCACAACTTTCCCGACAGAGAACTTATATAGTTTCGCACCGGCAGATAATCAGATTACGAGCGGGCTGTTCCCTAAATTTTTTATACCCTTTATCTGAAAGTGATTTTATTATTTCCGATGTTAACGATTCATCTTTAGTTTTTAAGTTCGAGTGCCCCGGCGTAGCCGTTCTATTCACTGGCGACGCGGGCAAGAAAGTTGAAAGATCTTTGATTGATTCAGGGTTGGATTTATCGGCGGGCTTCTTTAAAATATCTCATCATGGCTCTCAGACTGCTAGTACCCCGGAATTTTTAAAGGCAAGCGGCGCTACGGTAGCGATTATTTCTGTTGGTGAGAATAATAAATTCGGGCACCCAGCTACCAGCACTTTACTGAGATTAGCTGGTTTAAAATTTAAAGTTTTTAGAACCGACTTCGATGGTGATCTTAAAATTTATGCTAATAATGGCAAATATGTTATTGATAAATTATCTTTTGATTGATGGTGCTCGGGTCGGCGTTACTTACTATTGACAAATAATTTTTACTATGCTATAGTACTTAGTTATTTAATTTACAAAAAGAAAAAGGCCGATTGTAACGGGTCAGGCACGACAAGCATGGGGATTTTCTTGCTAGGGTTTTTTGGGCTTACTTTAATCAATTATGATATTAATTGATTGTAGTGAGCTCGAGAATTCCTAGGAGAAATTTTCTTGCCTACCCGTTAAAGTCGGTCTTTTTGTATAATAGGATTAGTTTGTTTGACTGCTACTAGCAGTGTTAGTAGCTGATTCAATATCGGGATTAGTGCTGGTGGCTATAATGGGGCTGGTGGAAGCCGTGCTGCTAGCCGTACTGCTGGCACTGACTCCGACTAAGCAGACCTCCTGCCAAGGGACATAGTGCGAATTAAAGCGCACTTTTTTTGTTGCGTCTTCACTAGAATTTGCCTGCGCGTAGACAACCTTATAATCAAAGAAAGCATCAGCTCCATTGTGGGCTTTTTCTGTACATTTTTTTTCGCCAGGCTTAAGGTCAGTGGTTTCGATGATCTTGGTCGGCCCCGGTTTTACTATATTGTATATGGTTGGTTTACTGATTTCCACCTGACGTCCATCGCTAACTCCCCAGAAATCGAAATAAAGATCACTTTTTTCGATGCGGGCTTGTATCAGGATATAGTTGCCGGTATCGTTGAGGAAACGAACGTCTGGTTTAGGAATATAAATCGCGGCATCCATCCCGGCCGGCTCGTAGTAGCTAACTCGGTATGAATGATTGCGCCTCTCGGTAATCGGCAGACCACTTTGCATGGCGGCACGGAAGACGGTCGTGCCGATCTGGCAGAGACCCCCGCCATATTCGGGCACCGTCTTATTGTTTTTAATCACTAATTCCGGCAAATAGCCAGACCCTTCTTCAACATCCCCCAGGGTTTTGACTAAGGAGAATTCTTCTCCTGGTTTTATCAGTAGGCCGTTAAGCGTATCGGCCCCGACTTTGATATTATGGCGGCGATTAGCTGGTGAACCGGAGAAGTTTGAATGGCCGGTGCCGATTATTTCTTTGATATTGAGATTGTTTTCCGGGTTAGAATTATCAGTTTTTACTACGTCGACTTCCAGTTCGATGCTGTTTTTCTTGTCTTCGATAAATTCTTTTTGTATTTTTTGGCTGCTTGATTCCAAGTTTAATTTTTGCCCATCTTCTCCGAGCTGCCAATTAGCGAGGCGAGAGTTGATCATAGAAAAACGAGGCAAGGCCGCTTCCTTGTCTATCTCTGGAGCTATTTTGTCTTTTAAAAATTCCTGTATTTTTTCTTGGTCCAGACCAAGGGATAGGGAGGAGTCTTTTTTTTCTGTCTTAAGCCAGGAGGCTATCCTGGTTAAGTTGACGAGCCATTTTTTATCTTTAAAATTCAAAGTTATTTCACCTTGGCTCAAAATTGCCCGCGCGTCAGCCTCTAGGGCGGGCAAGTCTTTCTGATAGACTTCCGGATATTCGGTCTTGGTTTTCAAGAAGATAGTTTGCTGATTCAGCCGAGCCAGGTTATTTTCCACTTCATTTAAAGCAGCTTCGTAGTCTATTATTTTTCCGGCCTTCTCGGCTTCTAGTTGAAAGTTTAAATCTTTTTCAGAGGCTAGCTTGAAACCAGCGTTGACAGCTGGGATCTCCTGGTCATGGAAGGCTTCGTTTAATATTTTTGTTAGTTCCTCCCGGTCTAAATCGTAGCTGAATTGGAGTTGAGGGTTTTTAAAGAGGATTTGCCAGCGGTAGCGGAGATAGGCTAAGAAACCCTGACCCTGGTAGTCTAGGACCAGTTGTAGGTTTTTTTCTGGGTCGAGCGTAAAAACATTAATAGCGTAAGCATCTGATCCGGCTGAGACGATTGGTCCAACATTTAATTTTTTGTTATTGTATGAGAAATTTAAACCTTGTTTGCTTAATTCCGCACTTTTTTCACTGATTAAGCGTAAAGCCTCGTCTTGGCTTAGGCCACCTAATTGGTATGAGCCCAGATAGAGCTTTGGGTATATTTTGCCTTGTTGATTTCGCCAAGATTGGTATAAAAAAATGCTCCCGGTCGCCATCGCTATTATAAGCACGGCCAGCAGGGAGAATATTACAACGTGTTTAGTTTTCTTGACCATAGATGTATGGCCTTAAGGCCTATATTATTCGGATTCTTCTTCCTGGACAGCAATCTGTACCGGTTCGGTTTTGATTTTTTCTAAACTAATAGTTAGGATGCCGTTTTCCAGAACGGCATCGATGCGGCCGGGGTCGACTTCAGACGGTAAGATAATCGCTCGGGAAAAATTACCCCAATAGCACTCTTTAAATAGATAGTCGTTCTCATCGATGTTTTCATCGAGGTGACGATGTCCTTTGATGCTTAAGAGATCGTGATGGAGCGATATCTTTAAATCTTCCGGTTTGACGCCAGCAATAGTCGATTTAATGATAATTTTATGTTTGGTCTGATAAACATCAATAGCTAATTGTCCTTCAATTTGATCTTCTTGGCTCCAATCATCTTGATCTTGAGCGATTTCTTCCAAAAAACTGTTACGGTTATTTTTTTCTTCATTCTTTATCTTAGGGTTTTTGAATATTTTAATCATATAGAGTATCTACCTCTCTAATTTATCAGTCTTTCAGGGAAAAGTAAATATTATCTTAATAAAAACAAGCCCGATGACAGGCTTGTTTTTAGTGTGGACCCGGCCCGGCTCGAACGGGCGACCTTTACGATGTCAACGTAACGCTCTAACCAACTGAGCTACGGGTCCGTTTAGTGGGCATAGATGGACTTGAACCATCGACCCCCGCTTTATAAGAGCGGTGCTCTAACCAACTGAGCTATATGCCCGATATTATAGATGATTCTAGAAAAAATGGCTAGCACCTTTATTATACCTACCTAAACTATTTTGACAAGCGCTTTTTTGGCTAACTCTGTTATCTCTTCGCTGGCTTTGGTAAGCTCGTGGTTTATCTTTATTTTGACGGATTTTATCCTTCCTTCTGGCTCGTAGTTTTTGAATATTTCTTTAAGGTCGATGTTTTTAACGGAGTAGACGAGGGCGCGGCTCTCATTATCATTATCGCCAGGGTAAAAGGCAATAATGATCTTAGCCTCTGGAATGTTGATGATCAGCTCATCAATGATATCATTTAAGTCATTTTCTGGGTTATAGTTGGGGGGCAGATTTTCCTTATTTAGAATTGACCAAATCAAGTGGTTACCGGCCTCGGCTTGCAATGTTTCTAGGGCTCGCCCCCAAAGTTTTAGGACGTTGAGGCCTTTTGACCGGTATAGGCGATCAGTTATTTCCTCGCGGCGCGCGCCGAGATTGATCAGATCAGAACTGTTGAGAAGGATGCGCGGGGTCAAGTTAGGCGTCTTGAAGTTCTTGGTTTTTGCAATTATTCCAGCTAATAGGCAGGTAGCGATATCCTCATCGATATTTTTTTCTTGGTATGCCTTGAAAAGATGGAAGCTGGCCTCAGTCAAGGATAGAGAGTTGAGGTCGATGAAATTTATCTGTCCGTATTCTTCATTGTCTGGGTGGTTATCAATATTTATAATAGTGGTCTTGTAGAAAAATTCGACATTCTGGTCATAGGCGTCCCCGAGAGACTCTAAATCAGCCGTTCCTAGGCTCAAGATCAAATCATGCTTGAAACCGCTGGCCGAAGCGGAGACATCTTCTGGCGTGAACCAGCCAGATTTAGGCGAAATGATGAAGTTAAGCTGGTTGTTTTCTACTAGATATTTGATTTGTCCGACTTTGGCATTCTTTATATCCAAAGACACGATAAAGTTCCTTAGGTTATCAATGTTCTCTTTAATTTCGCTTGACCCAGGTAGGAATGACCAGGTTTTGAGGGAGAGAGGCTGTCCCCCAACTATTTCCACTTTTTTGTCTAGTTTCTTTAGAAATAGAAGCCAGGCCAGGGCACAAGCCAAGACGTCGCCATCCGCTATTTTAGGGAAGACGATAATGATATTATTAGCTTTCTCTATTTGTTTGAAGATTTGCTGTTCTTGGTTGAGCATGTTGTCTAATGCGATAGATTTAATCTTTAAATATAGAGAATTTTTTAGCCCGAGTCAAGGCTTTTTCGGTTGACTCAGGGCGTTTTTTTTGGTAATTTTAAAGGTATGAAAGCTGAATTTAACAAGGTCTATAATCCTCAGGATTATGAGGCTAAAATCTACAAACAATGGGAAGAATCCGGGCTGTTTAATCCGGATAATTTGAACCTTGAACCAGGGGCGCCTTCTTATACCATCATCCTGCCTCCTCCTAACATTACGGATAAATTACACGTTGGCCATAGCATGATGTTAGCCATCGAAGATCTGCTAATCCGTTATTACCGTTTGAAATCATATCGGACGCTTTGGTTGCCAGGCACGGATCATGCGGCTATCGCCACCCAAAACGTGGTTGAAAAAAAATTGTTAGCCGAGAAGTGCTTGAGCCGTCACGCCTTAGGTCGGGATAAATTTTTAGCCGAAGTAAGTAAATTCGTAGAAGTTACCCAAGCGACGATTTTAAACCAAACTAGGAAAATGGGGGCCTCTTTGGATTGGTCCCGCCTGGCTTTTACCCTCGACGACTCCCGGCAAGAGGCAGTCCGAAAAATGTTTAAAGACATGTATGAGGCGGGGGTTATTTACCGCGGAGAGAGGATAGTCAATTGGTGCCCACGCTGTCACTCCACCCTGGCGGATGATGAAGTCGAGCATAAGGAGCAAAGCGCTAAGCTTTATACTTTTAAGTATGGCCCCGATTTTCCTATCAGTATTTCCACTACCCGACCGGAGACTAAATTGGGTGACACCGCGGTGGCGGTCAATCCCAAGGACCCGCGTTATCAGGAATATATCGGTCAGAGTTTTAAAGTGAATTTTGTCGGCCAGGAGCTCGATATAAAAATTATCGCTGATCACAATGTTGAGATGGAATTCGGCACCGGGGCTTTAGGGGTGACTCCGGCCCATTCTTTAATTGATTGGCAGATGGCTGAGAATAATGATTTGCCGGTCATAAAAGTAATTAACGAAGAAGGCCAGATAAACAAGGATTTTGGTGATTATGCCGGCTTAGATGCCAAGGCAGCTGGAGAAGCGATCATTTTAAATCTTAAAGCCGCCGGCTTATTAGAAAAAGAAGAAGAGGTTATGAATAATTTGTCGGTTTGCTATCGCTGCGGAACCGCTATCGAACCCTTGCCCTCTCAGCAATGGTTCGTTGGTGTTGATCGGCCGGTAGCTAAGCTCGGGGGACAAAGCTTAAAAGCAGTGGCCCGAGAAGTGGCACTTAATGGACAAATCACATTTATTCCCGCTCGTTTCAAACAGCGTTATTTAGATTGGATGGCCAGCCTGCATGATTGGTGCATCTCTCGCCAAATTTGGTTCGGCCATCGTATCCCAGTCTGGTATCAAGGCGATAAGATAGCGGTGGGCGAGATGCCAGCTTCAGGTAATTGGGAACAGGATCCAGATACTCTGGATACTTGGTTCTCTTCGGGGATGTGGACTTTTTCCACTTTAGGTTGGCCGGAGAGCTTTTCTGAACATAAAAAAACGGGCGACTTAGCGCGTTTTCATCCCACTCAGGTTTTAGAGACTGGTTCGGAAATATTAACCCTTTGGGTTTCCAGAATGATCATGATGTCCTTATTTGCCCTACAAGAGATTCCTTTTGAAAAGGTTTATCTTCATGGTACGGTTTTGGACAAGAACGGCAAAAAGATGTCTAAATCCAAAGGTAATGGTGTTGATCCGGTAGATATGATTGAAAAATATGGCACTGACGCCCTGCGCCTCTCCCTGCTTATGGGATCGACTCCAGGGAATGCTACCCGTTTCAGTGAAGATAAGGCCGAAGCTAAGAGAAATTTTGTTAATAAGCTTTGGAATATTTCCCGTTATATCTTGGGTAGCGTTTCTGAGGATTCTCATAAGACCCCGATTGACAAAACTCCTCTATCTAGAACGGCTGCTGACGAGTGGATTTTGTTTAATCTTAAGTCATGCGTTGAGCGCGTTGATATTTATCTGAAAAATTATGAGTTTTCTTTAGCCGCTGAAGCCCTGGAAGATTTTACCTGGAATAAGCTAGCAGATTGGTATTTAGAGATGGCCAAAGTTGAAAAGAATAAAGACGAAATTCTCGTTTATCTCTTAAAGAATGTGCTAATCCTGTGGCATCCTTTTATTCCTTTCGTTACCGAGGCAATCTGGAGTCATTTTAACGATTCTCTTTTGATGGTGGCGGCCTGGCCGCAAAGCAATGATTGGAAAGATGATAGGAACTCAGAAGCAGCTGAATTATCTATAAGTCGCGTTATCGAGATTATCCAGAGCATTAGGGACGCTCGCAGCCAGAATCGGGTAGAGCCGGCGAAAAAGGTGGTGGGAAAGGTTTTTAGCCCTGATGATCAAGATTTGATTGAATCGCAGTCAGAGCTTATTAAAAGCTTGAAGACGGGTATCAGCGATCTGGAGTTTATAAAAGAAAGACTAGATGATGATAGTGCCATCAAAGTGATTAGTCGGGGAACGGAAATTTATTTGTTAGGAGCCGTAGACCGTGAAAAAGAGTTGGCGCGTTTAGGAAAAGAGAAAGCCAATTTAGAAAGGCTAGTTAATGCCACCCAGGCCAAACTAGCTAATACCGAATTCCAAGCTAACGCCCCCAGAGAGATAGTTGCTCAAGAGGAAAGCAAATTAGCCATCTACCAACAAGAGCTAGAGAAAATAAATCAATCGCTTAAATAATAAATCGTTTATGACTTTAAAAAATTATTTGTTAGTGATGGGAATGCTGACCGCTCTTTGTTGGGGTGTCTTTATTTTCATTACCAACTTGGTTGATCCAGAAAAGACCAATTGGTTGGGTTTCCTGCTTTTTTACGCCTCTCTGTTTTTATCGGTGTTCGGCACGGCGGCGCTATTAGGATTTGTGGTGCGTTTTAAGGTTTTAAAACATGAACTCGCTTTTCGGGTTGTCCGTCTCGCTTTCAAGCAATCGCTCATTTTTGCCTGCTTTATCATCTGTTTATTCCTGCTTTTAGCCCAGCATCTCTTTAGCTGGCTTAATTTAATTTTATTAGTTGTAATATTTGCCATCTGGGAGTATTTTTCTTCTCATAAGAAAAGCAACAATAATTAACCATATGAAGAATAAATTACAAGCTCTGAGAGAGGAATTCTTGGTTCGCCTAGAAGAAGCGAAAAATCATGAACTCCTTAAGGAGCTGGAGCTTACATATTTGTCTCGTAAAGGACGTTTAAGCACCTTGATGCACGGCTTGGGCGAACTAAGCACCGATCTAAGGAAGGAAGTCGGGGAGTTGGCCAACAATATAAAAAATGAATTGGAGGCGAAGTTTAATGAAGCTAAACGCTTAGTCCAAGGCGAACGCCCAGGTCAAGATTTTATTGACGTTACCCTGCCTGGCCCCAAGTTTTCTCGAGGGTCGCTGCATCCTTTGACTCAAACAAAGAGGGAGCTAGAAGACTTGTTTGCTTCTTTAGGGTTTATGTCTCTAGATGGTCCGGAGCTCGAAAGCGATTATTATAACTTTGAAGCCCTTAATATTCCGCCGCATCATCCGGCTCGCGATATGCAAGATACTTTTTATGTGGACCTTAAGAATAAGCAGGGTGTTTATGACTTGGTGATGAGGACTCAGACCTCTAATACCCAAGTGAGGGCTATCCAAAAGTATGGAGCGCCTTTAAGAGCGATAATTCCTGGCCGCACCTATCGTAGCGAGGCCACTGATGCTCGCCATGAGCACACTTTTTATCAGCTTGAAGGCTTGATGATTGATAAGAATATCAATTTCGGCCACCTGAAGAATTTAATGGAGTTAGTCGGCCAAAGGCTTTATGGCCCGAATACTAAATTAAGGATGCGGCCTAAGTTTTACCCTTTTGTCGAGCCTGGTTCTAACGGTGAATACACTTGTTTTCTATGTGGGGGCCAGGGTTGCCGGGTTTGCAAATACAGCGGTTGGTTGGAGATCGTCGGCTGCGGGCTTATCCATCCCAGCGTTTTACGGGCCGGAGGCTTGGATCCTGAGGAATATTCTGGCTTGGCCTTTGGCTTTGGCTTGAACCGTTTGGCGATGCTTAAATACGGGATCGATGATATCCGCTTGTTTAATAGTGGAGATTTAAGATTTTTAGAACAATTCTAATTATATGTTATTATCCATTAATTGGCTGAAGGATTTTGTAAAATTGCCAAAATCGATCAGTCCGTTCGAATTGAGAGACAAACTAACGATGCACACGGTTGAAGTTGAGGGTATTACCGATCTCGCTAAGCGGTATGACAGGGTTATCGTCGGCAAGGTTTTATCAGTTGAACCCCATCCTAATGCTGATCGTCTACGCTTGACTAAAGTTGATGTCCGCTCAGAGGTTTTGGAAATAGTTTGTGGCGCCCCTAATGTCGCGGTTGGCCAATTAGTGCCGGTCGCTTTAGTGGGCGCGCAGCTACCGAATGGCCTAGAGATCAAAGAGTCAGAAATCAGGGGCGTCAAATCAAGAGGTATGATTTGTGCTGAAGATGAGCTCGGCTTAGGTCATGATCATTCCGGGATAATGGTTTTAGACAGAGCAAAAATTGGCCAAGAATTTTCTGCTTATTTAAATCATGATGATATTATTCTAGAGATAGACAATAAGTCTTTATCAAATCGGAGTGACCTTTGGGGTCAATACGGCCTAGCTCGTGAGGTGGCTACTATTTTTGATTTAAAGTTAAAGCCCTATAGTGATTTTATCGATCTTGAACTTAAGTTGGAAGCGAAAGAAAAGCTTAGTTTAAAAATTGAAGATGCAAAACTTTGTCCAAGATATCAGGCGATTAAGATTGATGGCATCAAGATTCAAGAATCTCCAGCTTGGCTCAAGGATCGCCTTCTCGCCGTTGGTCTCAAGCCCATTAACAATGTAGTCGACTTAACCAACTATGTGATGTGGGAGCTGGGCCAGCCTTTGCATGCTTTTGCGGCTGATAATATCAAGCAAATTGTTGTTCGCCGGGCTAAACGCCAGGAAAGCTTAGTCACCCTAGACGAGGTCGAGCGCCATTTGAGCGAGGATATGCTTCTTGTCACCGACGGCAAGAAACCACTCGCTATTGCCGGAGTTATGGGGGGCTTGGAGAGCGGCATCAAAGCGGAAACACGAAGCATCATCTTGGAATCGGCGAATTTCGAACCAGTTTCTATTCGAAAGACTTCTTCTACCCTAGGTTTACGGACTGAAGCCTCGATGCGCTTTGAGAAAGGTCTGGACCCCAATTTAAGCGATTTAGCCTGGCGTCGTTTCATATTCTTATTAAAACAAGTTTGCCCCGATATGGTTCTAGGCAGCCAATTAAGCGAATCAGCCAGCTTCAACCTTTATCTAGGACCAGTCCAATTTAGCCATGATTGGCTGTGTCAGCGCTTAGGATTTAAGATAGATAAGAAAAAAATTATTCATATCTTGGAAAAGCTTGGTTTTAGTGTTAGCGTCTCTCATAATGAATTTTCCGCTCTGATTCCGACCTGGCGGGCCGCTAAAGATGTTTCTAGCAAAGAAGATATTTTAGAAGAAGTCGCCCGGATTTATGGTTATGATAACATCGAAGCGGTTTGGCCGGTAGTACAGCTAAGACCACCCTTAGCGCTGACTGAGAATGAATTAGAAAGGCAGGTTCAAGATATTTTAGCTAAAGAAAATCATTTTACAGAGATTTATAATTATTCTTTCGTGAATGAAACCCAGCTGAAGAAATTAAACCTTGATTGGTCTAACAATCTTCGCTTGGTTAATCCTATTTCCGAACAACACACTCTTTTGCGTCAGAACCTTTTGGTGGGCTTATTAAATAATGTCCGCACCAACCAGTTCAATTATGAAGAGATTGCCCTGTTTGAGATCGGCCGGGTTTTTAAGCCTTTAAGCGGGACGATCAATAAAGATAATAATGGAGAGTTCTTGCCATATCAGGATAAATTTTTAGCTCTACTAATAGCAAGTAACCAAGGAGATTCTTTTGCTAATCTCAAGGGTCGCGTCAATAACTTTTTACAAAGTCTATTAGGGCAAGGCTTAGAGACTAATTTTTTGCCACTCGAAGAAGAGACTCCTTGGGCCAGCAAGGGTTTAGCCGCTAAGGTATGTGTCGGAAATGTCTCTTTAGGTTTGATAGCTCGGGTCAGCGAAGATCGGGCTGGTGATTTCGGTTTGAAAAAAGCCTGCTCAGTAGCTGAAATTGATTGGCGCAGTTTGCACGACCTATTTCTACAAGCTAAGAATAAAAAATATGAAGAGCCAGCCCGTTATCCGGCTTTGACTCGCGATTTAGCTTTTGTGATTCCGCAAAAAGTATTGTATAATGAAATCAGGGAAGAGATTAAGAACTTTAGTGAACTGATCGTCCGGGTAGAGCTTTTTGATGTTTATAGTGGTTCGAAATTAGCTAGCAATCTTAAGAGTTTGGCCTTCCATCTAAGCTACCAGTCGCCAGAGAGAACCCTGAAAGCCAGCGAAGTCGATGAGTTGCAATCCCGTCTAGTCAGCCATTTAGAAAATAAGTTTGAGGCGCAGTTGAGAAATTTCTAGTCCGGCGCCTTAAGGAGGAAAATTAATTTTTTAAAATATGTTTTCAACATCAAATGACATCTTAAATTTAGTCCTGTCGGTCTGCGTCTTGGCTCTGAGCTTCTTTCTGTGTTGGGCGATTTATTATTTCGTCGCTAGCATCCAAAAATTATATAAGATCACTAAGAGGATAGAAAAGATTACTATTGAGGCTGAAGGAATCGTAGCTAATATTAAGAATAAATTCACCAATGGCGCTGCTTCTTTAATGATGTTTACCGAGTTTGCCAAGCATGCCATGGATTTTATTAAAGATCGCAAGGCGGCTTATCAGGAGAAGAAAGAAACCAAAAAAGCTAAGGCAAAAAAATAAGCTTAAATAACAAAACAGGCCTCTTAGAGAGACCTGTTTTTCATTTGTGAAATTCTTATTCCTCGTGTCCGCAGGATCGGTCGCTACATTTTATTTTTCCAGTTTTTTCCTTAACCAATAAAGCCCCGCAATCTGGGCATTTTTCGCCTGTCGGTTCCCCCCAATAGGCGTTTTTGCAATTCGGGTAATTATTACAAGCATAGAAGGCGCCGCGACGGCTAAATTTTTTAACAATTTTTCCCTCGCCACAGGCCGGGCAAGGAATATCTTTAGCCTCACCGCCTTTAGCATCAAGGTTCTTGATGTTTTTACATTTAGGATAGGCCGAGCAAGCCAGAAAATAACCGAATTTTCCATTTTTGACTACCATGTCAGCGCCACATTTATCGCAGGCCAAGCCCTGGTATTTTTCTTGCAGTTCCTGTAAGTGTTTGTCGTCACTTATTCCAGAACCATTCGAGCCTGTATTATTTTTTTTGATATTGCGGCAAGCCGGGAAATTAGAGCAGGCTAAGAATTTGCCATAACGCCCGGTTTTGACGACCATGGCCGAACCGCATTTGTCGCACACCTCCTCAGATTTTTCTTCTGGCATAATATCTTGTTTATTAAGTTCCACGTACTTGTTGCTTAAGTTATCGTGGAATTTATTGTAGAAAGTTTGTATAACCGGCTGCCATTTCTTATCACCATTAGCGATTTCATCTAAGTCATTCTCCATTTTAGCGGTGAATTTATAGTCGATGATTTCGGGGAAATGCTTGGTGAGCACGTCTTCAACCACGAAAGCGATATCGGTGGGAGCTAATTTTTTCGCTTCATCCCTAACTACATAGTTCCTAGCAATGATCGTGGCAATCGTCGGAGCGTAGGTAGACGGCCGGCCAATACCGTGCTTTTCCATTTCTTTAACCAAGCCAGCATCGCTGTAGCGAGCGGGCGGTTTGGTAGTGTGCTGTTCTTTTTGCAGTTTGATCAGTTTTAGTTGGTCTTTCTCTTTAAGAGTCGGTAATTCCTGTTCGGTGGTTTTTTCCGGGTAGATTTTGAGGTAGCCAGGAAAGTTAAGGGTTTGGCCGGTAGCGCGCAAGATATATTTATCTTTATTCTTCGCCTCAACGTCAATGACGGTGGCATCGAGGACGGCAGGAGGCATCTGACTGGCTAAGGCCCTTTGCCAGATCAATTGGTAGAGACGGAAAAACCCTTTGTCGATCTTGGTTTGGATTTTTTCGGGCGAGTTAAAAGCTTCAGTGGGACGGATAGCTTCGTGGGCCTCTTGGACGTTCTTGCTTTTGTTTTTGAAAATCTTGGCTTGTTTCAAGCTATAGTCTGCTCCTAGGTTTTTTTCCAAATAGTCTTTAGCCTCACTTAAGAATTTTTGGGACAGGTTCAACGAGTCGGTGCGCATATAGGTGATATATCCCTGTTCGTATAATTTTTGCGCGATGGTCATAGTTTGCTTGGCACTATAACCGAGCATCCGATTAGCGCTTTGCTGCAATGTTGAGGTCGTAAAAGGAGCGGGTGCATTTTTATTAAGTTTTTTCTTTTCTATTTTAGCAATCTTATAATCAGCTTGCTGTAAGTCTTTTTCTAAATCATCAGCTCGTTCTTGGCTGATTTCCAGCTTATCAAAAGTTTTACTATTTATTTTATACAAATTAGCGTTAAAGCGTTTGGCCTTATCTTGAGCGGAGGCTAATTCAGCACTCAGGCTCCAATAATCTTGAGAAATAAAAGCTTTTATTTCTTTTTCTCTTTCGACGATCAAGCGCATGGCCACACTTTGGACTCGGCCTGCTGATAGGCCCCGGGCCACCTTTTTCCAGAGAAAAGGAGACAGCTCGTAGCCGACTAGGCGGTCTAGTACGCGACGCGCCTGTTGGGCGTCGACTAAATGGTGATCTAAATGACGGGGATTCTTCAGAGCCTCGGTAATAGCATCTTTAGTTATCTCATGGAAGACGAGGCGTTCTGTCTTTTTTTCGTCTAAATTTAGGATTTCCGCTAAATGCCAAGCAATCGCTTCGCCTTCGCGGTCTTCATCGGAAGCTAGAATAACCTTGTCGGCTTTAGCCGCTAATTTTTTTAGGTTGCTAACAGTTTTTTTGGCGGCGCTAGGGACTATATAACGAGGGGTGAAATTATTCTCGATATCAATTCCCATCTCGCTTTTCGGCAAATCGCGAATATGGCCGAATGAGGATTCGACCTGGTATTTCTTGTCTAAGAATTTGCTGATAGTTTTCGCTTTAGTTGGTGATTCGACTATAATTAAAGGCATATCTGTGCTAGTTTATAATGATTTATTGATAATCATAATACTTAGTGTACTATTTAATGACGAAGTGTCAAGTTTGAGCCTTGCTAGGGTTTTGATGGCTCGTTGGGATAAAGCTAAAATTTTTCTCTTAAAGCATGTTCAAACTTTCTAAAATGTCCTGGCTCTTAGTAACCATCCTTGCCCCCTGTTTGATTAATTCGTTCGTTCCTTGGGGTGACTCAGGACTAATCGAAGCCGGAACGGCTAATACTTCTCGGTTACAGTCTAAAGCATAGCTAGCCGTTATCAAAGACCCGGATTTTTCTTTAGCTTCGATGACCAACACCGCCTGGCTTAAGCCGGCAATTATCCTGTTCCTTTGGGGAAAGTTTTGTTTGAGGGGCGGAGTAAGCGGAGAAAATTCAGATAGGATTAACCCTCCTTGGCCTAAAATGTCTAAGTATAATTGGTAATTGTCTCGCGGGTAAAAACTGCTTCGGCTAAGTCCGGCCCCCATCACCGCTGTCGTCGTTCCTCGGCATCTTAGCGTTTCCCGGTGGGCCAGGGCGTCAATGCCTCGAGCTAGACCGCTAACAGTGCCAATATTATATATTAGTAGTGGTGATAGTAAATCATGGATAATATTAGCGGCAGAGGGTGAAGCTTCACGGCTACCCACGATAGCCAAATTTTTTATTTTCAGGGCTTTGATATTTCCTTGGTAATAAAGAAGCGGCGGCGGGCTACTGATTTCTTTTAATAACCAGGGATAATCTACATCCTCATAGTTTAAAAGTTTAATATTCTCTTTTTCTAGAATTTTAATTATTTTGTCGCTTGAGAAGTTTTTTCGGAAATTACTAAATTTTGCCAATAGTTCGATTCTTAGCCCACTGCGACGCCAGTCGCGGTAGTCAGCCTGCCAAAAACCGTCTAGGCTGCCGAAGGTGGCGATTATTTTTTTAAAAGCTACTGCTCCGAATTCGGGGAAGTGGTTGAAAGCCAGATATCTTAGGTTTTGTTGGCTCAGATTTCCCATAACATAAAAGCCTTGACATTAGTCCGAGGCTTTGTTAATATATAAAGTCAAAATAATACCCAGATTACTGCTTTTGTAAGAAGTTTGTTTATTATAAACTGCTATCCTCCTTGCCGTTTATGATCTATATCCTTCTTACCCAAGCGGTAACCTGGGTATTATTGTATCTAAGTCTTTAATCGATATTTAAGCTGGTAATCACTCCTTCTAACAGCTTTAGTTCCGCCGGGCTGAATTTTTGTAAGACGAATTTATCGGTGGGAATTTGTCCCTTGGCTGGCGAGTTTATTCCTAAACGGATCCTAGTGAAGTTTTTAGTTTTTAAATATTGGATGATTGATTCGACTCCCCGATGGCCAGCACTCCTGGAATCAAGAGATATTTTCATTTTACCCAATTCTATATCGATATCATCGTGAATAACGATCAGAAAGTCACTGAGATCGCTATCTTTCTTTTTAATCAGTCCGATTTTCTTAGGTAAGAGATGGTAATAGTTTAAGATGGCTTGAGCGCTGCGACCAGAAGCATTCATATAGCTTAGGGGCTTAGCAAAGATGGTGTCGTTACTTTTGTAAATTAGAGCTTGGAATCTTTTGTTCTCTTCCCAGGTGAGGTTTTCATTACTCTTTTCAGCCGCCCTAGCGGCTAAATAGTCGATTGCTAAGTAGCCGGCGTTGTGTCGAGTGTTTTGATATTGGCTGCCAGGATTTCCCAAACCGATGATAACGCGCATATTTTTATTCCGCCACGCTATGGACGCGGCGTTTTTTATTAACAAACACGGTTAGGGGTGTACCGACCCAGCCAAATTTTTCTCTTAGCCTGTTTTCTAAGAAACGGACATAGGAAAAGTGGAGATTATCCTTAGAGCCGATCTTTATCTCGAATTTAGGCGGATCATCGTGGACTTGTTTGATATAGTAGATCCGTGGGGCTCTTAGACCTTTGCCCTTGGCTGGCTTATGGATACGGATAACTTTCTGTAGAAAGTGGCTGAGGGCGGCATCGCTTAAGCTGATTTTGCGGTTAGCGGAGACTTCTAAGGCCAAGTCTAGAATTTTATTAACTTTAAGCCCGGTTTTAGCGGAAACGAATAGGATGGGGGCATAAGTAGCGAAAGGTAGCTTGCCGTAGATGTAATTAGAAAGCTTCTTAGTATCTTTTTCTTCTATCTTGTCCCATTTATTAGCGATAAAGATCAGGCTTTTTTTGCGGTTGGCAATCTCTTCTACCAACTTAGCATCTTGATGGTTGAGGCCCACTGAAATGTCAAAGACTAATAAGGCGACATCCGCCCTTTCTAAAGCCTTGAGAGATTTTTCAATTCCGTATTTTTCCAGTTTTTTTCCGTCCTTATGTCCATGGCGCGAGATGCCAGCTGTATCAATTAGGGTGATTGGCTGGCTCTTGTAGTCTATCACCGTATCTTGCGGTTCTCGCGTAGTATGAGGCACTGGACTGATAATAACACGGTCATAACCCAGGATAGAATTAAGTAAAGAGGATTTGCCAACATTCGGTTGGCCGATGATGCACAGAGTGGTGGTTTCTCGGCTAGTTTTTTCTTCTTGTTTATCAGTTTTTGGGGCAGTCTTGGCTTTAGATGTTTTTTTGAAAAGTTTTTTAATCACTAAATCTAACAGGTCTCCAGTGCCGGCGCCAGTCAGAGCAGAAATCCTCATCGGTTCCCCTAATCCAAGTTTGTTAAAAATAGCGCTTTCATTAGCCTGTCGGAAGTTGTCAACCTTGTTTACTACCAAGATAGTCTTATCTTTTAGTTTTGGATTTTTTTGGATAAAGCGGGCTAGCTCCCGGTCGGAAATCAAAAGTCCGGCCTTGTTATCACAGAGGAAGAGAATAAGCTCGCAGCTTTCTAAATAAGCGCGCGTACGATCTTGGGCGCGGGCATCGATTTCTTCGGGTTTTAGCTTTTGTCCCTTTAAAAATTTCTGGTCAGCTATGCCAGCCGTGTCGATCAGTTCAAACTCCTGGTTGTTCCAAGTTACTCGGTTGATATTACTATCCCTGGTGGTGCCGGGTATGTTTGAGACTAGAGCTTGTTTTTTTTCAGTTAGGCAATTAAAAAGAGTGGACTTGCCGACATTGGTTTGTCCGAAAATGGCGACGCTAGGGATTTTTTTTATAGATTTAGTCATTCTTAATAGTTAGTTGAAGATGAACCTAATATGAGGATAAAATCCGGTATGTCTTTATTAATATCTAGGCTGCTGCTGGCGGTGCTGGTGGCAAGCATAAGGCTGCTGGTGCTTACATCTTGGATGTTCTCCGGGCTGGAGCTGGCCGGGGTGATGGTATAGGCAGATAGCCAATCTGGAGAATCAAAGGCTTGTTCGGCTCCGGTTAAGCTGATGAGCAGCTTGAGATCGGCATCTTTTTTGCCATAGCTTAGATCATAGACGAGGGTCTTAGTGTAATCGCGGGCAGCGGCGTTTCCAACCTTAGTGACTTTAAAGTTAGATTCTTTTAATAGTCCGGCTTTTTGCCCGGCTAGGCCACTAATCCAAGTCCCGTTCATTACTTCCACCCGAGAGCTGCTGGTAGATTTTTGTCGGCCAGTGCTTTTAATAAAATTATTAAGGCCGATATCCGTCCCATCTTCCTTAGAATTATTATCACCGAATATATTCTGTACGAAATTCTTTATTTGGGTGAAATTTCCGCTGCGCGGCACTAATATATAGGCGCCGTCTTCACCTCGAGAGTCGATCAGGAAGCTATCCGGGCTGTTGTCGATGACTTTATTGATGATATTATCGCGGCCGATATTCTTCGTGAGATCCCAGAGCCTGACCATTTCCCAGATTTCTAAGTTAGTGCTTATATGGGTTTCCAATTGATTGATAATCTTAGCGATCATTACTGGTTTGAGTAGATTGTCGCGGGATAATAGTTTTTCCTTAACCGCCTCCATTATCAGCTGCTGCCTTCTGGAGCGGGCGAAGTCCGAACCCTCTGCTCCGGCAGCATGACGGCTTCTGGCATATTTTAGGGCTAGCTCTCCATCCATTTTTTGCGGGCCGGTCGGTATATAAAGATGTTCATAGCGGGCGTAATAGTTGGGGTTATCTTCTTGGCCCATGATGGGGTATTCATAGTCGTTAAGAACGTTTTCGACATTAACTTCGATACCTCCCAATTCATTGATTACCTCGACGAATCCAGCAAAGTCAGCCCTAACGTAATATTTAATCGGTATGCCTAGGAGATCGCTGAGGGCATCGATGCTTGCCTGGCTACCGCTACCTGGATTTTTAGCTTCGGCTAAGGCATTGATATTATTGATTTTTCTCCAGCCGGAATTCCCTATCGGTACAGTGAGATCACGCGGAATGGAAATTAAGGCGACTTGCCCGGTCGATGGTTTTAGGCTCGCGAGCATGATCGTGTCGGTTAAATATCCGCCTTCATGGTTCGAGCCGCCCATGCCAAGCAGAAGAATGTTGACCCGGTCGTCTTCTTCGCCTTTTAATTTATTGTCAGAGATGCCGGTTAGATGTTTTAATTTTCCAAACCAGGAATTTTCGCCAAACCAGCCGCTAGCGCTTTGGCTAGACATAATAACCCTACCTGTAAAGATAATGCCGATGGCGACTAAAGCGATGATATAAGTAATCAGTCTCCGTCTTTTTTTACTGGCGGCTAAAAGTTTCTCCCATTCTGGATCATAGCCAGGATTAGCTTGCTTCTGCTCTTCTTCCATTTTTTGTTTGAAATCTATCATAAATAATAAAAAATAATTCAAACCCGTTAGTTTTGAATTCATCTAAGTTTCACTTAGATATTATAGGAGTAAAATTAGCTTTTGGCAAATTACTTTTCTACCGGATTTTATAAAAATTTTAGGAATAAAAAAACATTTTTTTGGAAGAAAAATGTTTTTTTATCAGTCGGGCTGCCCGGAATCGAACCGGGATTACACGCACCCGAAGCGTGCGTAATACCACTATACCACAGCCCGTATTTTAGATTCTGTGGACTTGAGGGGAATCGAACCCCTTACCTCTGCCATGCGAAGGCAGCGCTCTACCAGATGAGCTACAAGCCCCTTGCGACTATTTGTCGGGGTGCCGGGAATTGAACCCGGTCTACATGCACCCCATGCATGCGTACTACCGGTATACTACACCCCGAGAATGCTTTTAAATTAACACAATCCTTTTATTTTTTCAACTTATATTTCGATTAGCAGGTTTGCCAAAACCAGGCAATTAAATTATGATAATAGGAGATATAATGTATAAATATATGAAACCAATTATCTTTTCCGGCATCCAGCCTAGCGGGCACTTGCATATCGGTAATTATTTAGGAGCTATTACTCAATGGGTAGACCTGCAGAAAGAGTATGATTGTTTTTTTTGCATCGTAGATTACCACGCGATTACCGTTAAGCAAAATCCTGAAGAGTTACGCAAAAAAATTCTTGAGCTCACCAAGATCTACTTAGCTGCCGGGATTGACCCCAAAAAATCCGTTATTTTCCAACAATCTTTAGTCTCGGAACATACAGAGCTAGCTTGGATTTTAAATTGCACTAGCGCCCGGGTTTCCGACCTGAAGAAAATGACTCAATTTAAAGATAAATCCTTGAAACATGGGGAAAATGTTTCGGTGGGCCTTTTTGATTACCCAGTGTTAATGGCGGCTGATATTCTCCTGTATAATGCAGATTTAGTGCCGGTCGGAGATGACCAGATTCAACACGTTGAATTAGCCCGTGATTTAGCCAAACGTTTCAATAATGATTTTCAGGACACTTTCAAGGTCCCAGACTATAAAGTCAGGAAAGAAGGGGCTAGGATTATGGGGCTTGATGACCCTAGTAAAAAAATGAGCAAAAGCGCCGATAGCCCAGCTAATTTTTTGGGCCTTACTGACAGCCCGGAAGTTATTAAGAGGAAAATCATGCGAGCCGTGACCGATTCGGGTAGCGAAATAAAATATGATCGCCAGAACAAGCCGGCCATCTCTAATCTCATAAGCATATATTCTTTGCTCAGCGGACTCAGTGTTAAAGAGATAGAAAAAAAATATTTTGGCCACGGCTATGGTGATTTCAAACACGATCTAGCTGTAGTGACGCTTGAGTTCATGTCCGAATTTCAGAAGAGGTATAGTATGATTTCTGATAAACAGGCAGAAAAGATTCTGGCATCCGGGGCTAAACAAGCCAAGCTAGTGGCTAGCCAGAAGTTGATCCAGGTGAAAAAGGCAATCGGTTTAATCTAGGTTTAGAAAATAAAAAAAGTTCCGGCTTAAGTCAGGAACTTTTTTGTTTGTGTTTATAAAAAGAAGTTTAGGTGCCATTGCGGATGATCTTTAGGATATTAGCTACGTTCTCCTTTAATGCTTTTACCTCGTTTTCATTCATCAGGGAGTAGCTATCGCCATTAAAAATAATGGGCCCGAATTCATTATAAATGATGAAGTAGCCGTTGCCGTGCCTGTCTCGCCAGTATATGTTTTCCGTCTCATCGGTTTCAATGACGACATAGAAATCACCCACTCTTTTCAGGGTGGAATAATCAGTTTCTATCCATTCATCACGAGCCTTGTTTCTGCCGCAGAAAATGGAAATTTGGCAAGCGGAGCCAGAGATGATAAACATTGGTCCGCCGATAGCTCTATTTTCAGAAACAGAGAATTGTTCAAAACCGGCCACCAAGGAAGCAAATCGCAGTTCTTTCTGCGCTGCTTTTTTAAGTGCCGGCACACTCCTTAAGATTGCGCCGTCAAAACTTTCGATATCTGGCAGGATTTGCGCCTCAAGGTTCGCTACCGCCAGAAAGAGGCTAAGAAGCAGAAAATTTTTCATGGTTAGTGAGGTTTTGGTTTTTTGTATCATCTTTTTCATTACTTTTGGCAAACAGGCTGGCTCGATTAAATTTTTGTTTGGCATATTCAATCGCACTTGTGATCAATGGTAGGGTTATGGCTGAAATAGCGATCACTATCTTTCCCTGTCCGTTAATACTGAATTGGACTAAAGCTAGCTCGGCCAAAATTACCGTTGGCAGCCAAAAGGCATGCTTTTTATTCTTCGATAATTCTTTATAATCGAGGTTGACCATCATGGTTATGGCCAGCACCACGAATATGAATTGGAAGATTGCCCAGCCACGTTCGCCATCGATGATATCACTCCCCAATGTCATTAGGGTTGCCAAGACTAAGAATGGCGGTCCGTAAGACTTAAGTTCGGGCGAACGATTAATGATAATATACAGGAATAGGTAAGGGAGGATAATTATTTGTAAATGTGGGGCTGAAGTAATTTGCGTTTCTGGTAGCTTAACTAGGCAGAAAGCTAGGGCAATGGCTAGTCCGCAGGCAAAAGCTAGCGGCGGTTTCCAATAATTTTCTTTCATGGGGTGGGGTTTGGTTATTAATATATGTTTTAAAGATCAGTTTTTTGTGCTCTTAATTTAGTGTTTAAATGAATTTTTGTCAAGCTAGGGAGGGAAACAAAAAACAAGCCTGAAAAGCTTGTTTTTTGTAAAATGAATTTTGTTTTATGAGTCTAATCGGCACCAACTCGGTTTTCACCACTAGTCTTTCGACTAATAATGTCGACTATTTTTCTTCCCACGTGGAGAAGAAAAATTTTCTCCCTAGAAAGGAGGTGATCCATCCACAGCTTCCGCTACGGATGCCTTGTTACGACTTAGTCCTTGTCACCAGCCTTACCTTAGACCCTTTAGAAGGGGCTTCGGGTACTGCCGACTCCCTTGACTTGACGGGCGGTGAGTACAAGACCCGAGAACGTATTCACCGTGGCATAGCTGATCCACGATTACTAGCGATTCCAGCTTCATGAGGTCGAATTGCAGACCTCAATCCGAACTGAGAAAGGTTTTAGGGGTTGGCTCCAGCTTGCGCTTTGGCATCCCTCTGTACCTCCCATTGTAGCACGTGTGTTGCCCAAGGTGTAAGAACCATGCTGATTTGACGTCATCCCACCTTCCTCCCATTTAAAACGGGCAGTCTCCTATGACATATAAAACATAGGATCAGGGTTGCGCTCGTTTCCCGACTTAACGGTACATCTCACGACACGAGCTGACGACAACCATGCAGCATCTGTGTAGCACCCTCGAAGGCGGACCTGTTTCCAGGCCTTGCAGCTACATGTCAAACCTTGGTGAGGTTCCTCGCTTATCGTCGAATTAAACCACATGCTCCACCGCTTGTGCGGGTCCCCGTCTATTCCTTTGAGTTTTAAGCTTGCGCTCGTACTCCCCAGGCGGGTCACTTAACGGGTTACCTTAGATTAGCAGCACTGGGAGGGTCGATACTCCCAATGCTTAGTGACCATCGTTTACAGCGTGGACTACTGGGGTATCTAATCCCATTCGCTCCCCACGCTTTCGTCCACTGAGTGTCAGAACCGTCCTAGCAAACTGCCTTCGCATTTGGTGTTCTTGCTGATATTAATGGATTTAACCCCTACACCAGCAATTCCGTTTGCCTCTTCCGGTCTCTAGCTTATCCATCTCTCCCGCAGACTCGAGGTTGAGCCTCGAGATTTAACAGGAGATGCGATAAACCACCTACGGACGCTTTACGCCCAATAAATCCGGATAACGCTTGGGGCCCTCGTATTACCGCTGCTGCTGGCACGAGGTTAGCAGCCCCTTATTCATCAGGTACCGTCATTGATTCGTCCCTGATAAAAGTACTTTACACCCCGAAGGGCTTCTTCATACACGCGGCGTCGCTCCTTCAGACTTTCGTCCATTGAGGAAGATTCTTGACTGCAGCCTCCCGTAGGAGTCTGGGCAGTGTCTCAGTCCCAGTGAGTGGGGCCATGCTCTCGCACCCCATACCCGTCGTAGCCTTGGTGGGCTTTTACCCCGCCAACAAGCTGATAGGCCATAGACCCCTCCCTAAGCGCCGGAACTTTAATTAAAAGACATATGTCCTTTAATACCATCGAGTATTATTCTCGCTTTCGCAAGGTTATTCTCGTCTTAGGGGTAGGTTATCAATGTGTTACTCTCCCGTTTGCCATGCTTAGCAAGCTAAGCATTCGACTTGCATGCCTTAGACACGCCGCCAGCGTTCATCCTGAGCCAGGATCAAACTCTCTTGTTAAAAGTTTTTGATCAGGTTAGCTCCTGATAAATGCTTACGCATTTATATAGTAATCTGTTTCAGAAACAGATAAAAATTTTGTTATCCGAATTGATGCCGATTAGCATCACAATTTGATTACCCAGGATTTTTCCTGGGTTCTCACCAAAATTCATTTTTTAATGATCTTAAAAATAAAGTTAGAAAAAAACAGAGATACATGAAAATATCTTGTTTTTTATAGATTTATTCTGTTTTATTTTTAATAACCATATATTATATTATTTTAAAAACCATGTCAAGGGAATTTTTATATTTTTATAAATCATGATCTAGACCCTTAAAAGATTGGGAAAGAAGAGAAAAGAGAGGAGTTTTTCTCTTCATCCTTATACGCTTGTTGAAATCGTTAAACCGGTATTAATAAATAGCGATATTTTATTTATTATTAGCAAATATATTCTGTATATTCTAGATTATGCATTATAACATTGACAAAAATAATAAAGTATGCTAAATTTGAAGGTCAAAATAGTACCTTTAAAATTGAAGACAATAAGCTTTTAGAAGCCTCCTATATATAAACCCCATTAGTTTTTTGCCTTTGGCAAAATTACCGCATAATCAGAATAATCAGAAACAAAAAATAAAACCAGTAACATGAAGAACACTATGAAATCGTTCGTTATTGCCACCGTAGTCCTGTTTGGGATTCTGGCTAATTATGCTGTCGCTCAGGTGACGGTAACCGTAAAGGGGATCAAAATGGTCCAGGTAAACAAAGTCGTCGCTCGTAGCGGCGAAGTTACAACCCTTCCCGGCCTCAGCTGCGAGCAGGAGGTCACTCTGAATATTATGTATGTTGAGGGCGACGCTCTCAAAAAAACCACCATCACTAAGAAGGCAGGAGATTGCCAGATTGTGTTGGAAAAAACGGGCAGTGGCCTGGTTAACACCTATGTTAAAACGGTGGCTCCTGCCCGCCCCGAAAACCCTGTAGTTTCTAACTTGCCAAGCAGTCAGCCGGCAGATAATTCTGGCACCCAGGTCAACCTAAAATTGTTTAACGGGTCAGATAAAGCCTTTGCCGCCCTGTCGGGACCATTCAAGAACGTGGCTATCCAGCCTTTGGATACGTCCAAGTTTTCTATAACGGTTTCAACCGGCGTCCTTAATTTCCCTATCATCTTTACCGACACAGCTGACAACAAACAACTCCGCCAAATTGTTGTGACCAGGATTATAACTCAGGACATGGTTGTCCTTGATGTTAAGAACTCAGATTTTGGGATAGCCATGAGGGATAAAACGAAGCTCTATATGTATAATGATACGAAGACAAAGTTTGTTATTACAAACGGAATCTTCTCGGGCTACGCCATCTCCCCTGGAGGCAGATGTAAGAAAAAACTTCAGCTGAGTTACGGCTTTCAAAACTTTGTCATAGAATTTTATGGCGAAGATGGCTTGAAGCGCCGTGCCAATTTGGAGAAGATTGTTACTCCGCAGGATCCGGTGATACGGGTAACAGAAAAAGATCAGGCAAAAGCCTACATTGTGCAGGAGTAACTCCTAAAGCTTATTAACTCGCCCTACTCAGAGCGTCTATGACAAATGGATAACCATTTGGAAATAGGCGCTCTTTTTCGTTAAAAGGGGGCTTTGGCCGGTATTTTTTAAATTGACTTTAGGCCCCAGCCTTGTTATAATAATCGTAAGGTTTTAGTGACCTATTTTTATTGTTTTAACATTATGATTATTACTTGGCAGGGGCATTCTTGCTTTAAAATCCAGGATAAAATTGGGCCAGACGGCTTGACGGTCGTAACTGATCCCTTCAGTAAAGAAGTTGGTTTGAAGGTTCCTAATTTTGAGGCCGACATAGTAACCATTTCCCACGATCATCACGACCATAATAATTCCAGCGCTTTACGCGGGCAACCTTTCATTATAGATTCGGCCGGCGAATATGATGTCAAAGGAGTAATGGTAGAAGGCATCGCTTCTTATCATGACGATAAAGAGGGGAAAGAGAGGGGCGATAATATCATCTATCGGATTGAGATGGATGATATTTCTATAGTCCACTTAGGTGATCTGGGGCAAGTTCTAGATAATGCCCAATTGGAGAGATTAGCCGGCACTGACATCCTTCTAATTCCGGTCGGTGGGAAGTATACACTGGACGCTAAGAAGGCGGTAGAGGTTATCTCTCAAATAGAACCGCGTTTAGTCATCCCGATGCACTATAAGACCAAGGATTCAAAAATAGACGTCGAAGGCGTGGATAAATTCGTTAAGGAATTAGGGGTGGCTCCAACCTATGAAGAGAAATTAAAGATTTCTAAGAAGGAATTGCCGAGCGAAGATATGGAGTTGGTTATACTAAGTATTTAAAAAATTACTATAAATTACAAAATTATGGCACAGAATATTTCCCATCCTAAAAAAGAGAGAACTTTCGTTATCCTTAAACCGGACGCTATCCAACGCTCCTTGATCGGCGAATTGATTAAGCGGATAGAACGGTCTGGCATGAAGCTGATGGCGATGAAATTAGTCCAAGCGAACGAAGATCAATGCTGGGCTCATTATAATAAGGACGATAAATGGTTCCAGGAAAAAGGTGCTAAATTCATAGCTAATCTTCAGGCTTCCAATCTCCCGGTCGAGAAAGAAGCCGGCGAATATGGCAAGGATATCGTGCGCGGCTTGGTTAAATTTATGACTGCCTGTCCGGTGGTGGCGATGGTGTGGGAGGGAAACCAAGCAGTATCTATCATTAAAAAGTTAGTTGGTGGTACCGAACCTGCCACTTCCGACATTGGAACCATCCGGGGTGATTTTACCCTTGATACTTATGAATTATCTAATTTTGATAACCGGGCCGTCCGCAACCTTATCCACTGCTCTGATCATCCTGACGAGGCGGAAAGAGAGATAGCTTTATGGTTTAAGCCGGAAGAGATTCTTAGCTATCGCTTGATTGCAGAAGAAATCCTATACGATATTAATCTTGATGGCTTAAAGGAATAATAACTTTTTGATTATTATGCCCCGCTCTAAAAATTCAGCCCCTGAGAAGAAAAAATTTTTACTCAGCTTAGGCCTAATTTCTTTCCTGGGCTTGTTGCTCGTTTTCTATTCCCTAAACCTGAAAAATGTTTTTCAATTCAACTATGAGAGCAGCTCGGAAAAAGAAGATTTTGATTGGGGGCAGATTAAAGAGGATTTTAGCACCACCTTCAATCAGGTGACTCAGGATTTTAAGGCGGCAAAGAATAAACAAATTGCTCAGGCGGCCGCTCCGGTGCTTGATAAGTTAGTTGAAGAGGTAAATTTAAAAAGAACGGCTGACCAAGCCCCAGTGCTTACCGGCTTACCAACTAACCAGGCGCTGAACACGTTAGACAATATTGATGCCTCAAGCTCTCTGGAGCTTATAGAAGCTAAGATAAATGCTAATAAGAAAAATAAGTAAATTACTATTGATCTATGTCTAAACCAGACAAGAAGTCTTCTAAGAAAGAAAAAGAGACTAAAAGCAATCTCGAGACCGAGGCGGCACTTTTAAATGAAGCAGATTCTGATTCTCCTGATAACGGTAATGGCAATTCTCGCCAACATACAGCCTATGGCTTGGTCCAGGATCAGCCGATCGTTGAGGAAATGAGCCGCTCCTATTTAGATTATGCTATGAGTGTCATCGTTTCCCGGGCTTTGCCAGACGTGCGTGACGGACTCAAGCCCGTTCATCGGCGCATTCTGTATGCGATGTGGAGCGTTGGCCTTAGATCGAGCTCCAAATTCAGAAAGTCAGCAACGGTGGTCGGCGAGGTTTTAGGTAAATACCATCCTCATGGCGATAGCGCTGTTTATGATTCGATGGTCAGAATGGCTCAAGATTTCGCTATGCGCTATCCCTTGGTGCGCGGTCAGGGTAATTTCGGTTCTATGGATGGCGATAGTGCGGCCGCCATGCGCTACACCGAAGCCAAGCTAGCCGCTTTAGCCGAAGAGATGTTGTTTGATATTGATAAGGATACGGTTAATTTTTCTCCTAATTTTGATGGCTCACAGCAAGAGCCTCGAGTCTTGCCGGCTAAATTGCCCAATTTACTCCTTAACGGCACAATGGGTATCGCAGTCGGTATGGCTACTAATATTCCTCCTCATAATCTAAGAGAATTGACAGCGGCTGTCAGCCACCTGATCGATAACCCAGAGGCGACTATCGAGGATTTGATGCAGTTCGTCAAAGGCCCCGATTTTCCTACAGGCGGCATTATATATAATCAGAAGGACATCTTGAGCGCTTATGCTACCGGCAAAGGTGGTATCGTTATGCGCGGTCGCGCCGAAATAGTCGAAGGCAAGGGCGAAGCTTATCAGATTGTAATTTCTGAGGTTCCCTACCAGGTCAACAAAGCGACTCTGGTAGAGAAGATCGCTGACCTAGTTAAAGATAAAAAGATCGAGGGTATCAAAAATCTAAGGGATGAATCGGATAAGGATGGGGTCCGGGTCGTATTGGATTTGAAAAAAGATGCTTATCCGAAAAAGATTTTAAATAGTTTATATAAGCATACCCAGCTCCAAGAAACTTTCCATGTTAATGCCTTGGCCCTGATCGATGGTTTACAGCCCAAGGTTTTGACTTTGAAAATGATACTCGAAGAGTATATTAAGCATCGCGAAGAAGTAGTCAGGCGCCGCACCCAGTTTGATTTGAATAAAGCCAAAGAAAGAGCTCATATCTTAGAGGGATTAATGATCGCTTTAAAGAATATCGACGCTGTTATCAAGACCATTAAGGCTTCCAAGGACAAAGAGGAGGCTAAAAATAATTTAATCAAAAAGTTCAAATTATCTGAACGCCAAGCAGTCGCGATTTTAGAAATGCGTTTGCAGAACTTGGCGAACCTGGAAAGGTTAAAAATCGAAGAAGAATTGAAAGAGAAACAGAAATTAATCAAGGAATTAGAGGCGATTCTTAAATCAGTAGCTAGAATTAGGGGAATCATCAAGGACGAAATCAAGGCTTTAGGCGAGAAGTTCGGAGACGAGCGCCGCACCCAGGTGGTCAGTCATGGCGTTAAGGAATTCAATATGGAAGACTTAGTGCCGAACGAAGAAACCTTATTCATGATGACAAGGGATGGTTACATTAAGCGGGTTGAATCTGATATCTTTAAAGTCCAGGCCAGGGGAGGCAAAGGAGTAATCGGTCTAACCACCAAAGAGGAAGATTCGGTTTTATTCATGTTTACCACCTTTACTCATAATGACATTCTATTTTTTACTACTAAGGGTCGGATGTTCCAATTGAAAGCTTATGAGATACCTCAAGCTTCTCGTATCGCCAAGGGGACGCCGATAGTTAATTTTTTACAATTAACCAGCGGTGAACAAGTTACTTCGATTTTGCCTCTGGATAAATTATCAAGCAGTAAGTATTTATTTTTTGCCACTGAAAAGGGTTTGGTGAAGAAGGTCGATTTAGGGGCTTTCTCTAATGTCCGTCGGAGCGGTTTGATTGCTATTAAGATCAAGGATGATGATAAGCTGATTTGGGCTAAGCCGACCAGCGGTAGTGACCATATCCAGCTGGTTAGCGCTCATGGCCAAGCCATTCGTTTCGCTGAAAAAGATGTCCGTGATATGGGCCGTGGAGCCGCTGGTGTCCATGGCATCAGGCTGAAAAAGGATGACCGGGTTATCGGGATGGGTGTAGCCAAGACAGCGGATAAGGATAAATTAAAGAAATACCAGATACTTACCATCATGGCTCACGGCTTCGGCAAGCGCAGCGACTTTGCTTTATATAAAGTACAAGGTCGTGGCGGCAGCGGCATCAAGACCGCTAAAGTGACTGATAAAACAGGAGACCTGACTAACGCCTTCCTTATTAATGCTGAAAGCATGGCGGATAGAGATCTGATTATTATTTCCGAAAAAGGCCAAGTGATCCGCCTCCCCTTCAAATCTATCAGTGTTTTGGGCCGCGATACCCAAGGGGTGAGGATTATGAGGTTTAAGGAAGAGAAGGATAGGGTGGCTAGCGTCACCTGGGCATAAATATCCTTGAAGGCTTTTTAAAAATATTGTATATTAAATCATATGAAATTCATTAAGGAGTTCAAGGCCTTTATAATGCGGGGTAACGTGGTTGATCTGGCCGTGGCAGTCGTTGTCGGTGGCGCTTTCGGCAAGATCGTTTCCTCTTTAGTAGCTGACATCGTCATGCCGCTTTTGGGCTTATTGATCGGTGGGGTTAATTTCACCGATATTAAAGTTTCCCTCAAAGCTGCCACTAACAGTCACCCGGCAATTATTATGAATTTAGGTGTTTTCCTGCAGAATATTTTCGACTTCCTAGTGATTTCAGCGGCCATTTTCATCGCCATCAAACTGCTAATGAGATTGAGGCGCTTGAAACCAGAGCCCGAGGCCCCGGCCAAGGAACCGGAATTAAGCAAACAAGAAAAGTTATTGACTGAAATTAGAGATTTACTGAAGAAATAGAAGATATATATTTAAAAAAAATCCCTGGACGGAATCCTAGGGATTTTTTTATTGCTGTCAGTCATCACGGAAACAAGACTTCGGCAATATTTATCAAAAGGCGGGTCTATACTATAATAGTATTGCTATTATTAATAAAATATCAATTATATGGAAGCAAGCTTTATATTATTCAGTCTTTTGATCCTGGGTATTGTCGTTATTATTTTTTTATTGCTACGTAAGCAGGGCAGCGGGGATACTGAAAAATTAGTTGTTCTAGCAGAGAAGCTTAATCAGCTTAATGAACAGAATCGGGAATTACGCCAAGAGTTAGATCGCAAGTTATCGGAAACGCATAAGGCGAGCCAAGCACAATTCGGGCAGACAACCCAGATCATTCAGAGTATTACTGGTCAGTCAGCTAAACTAATATCGGAAGTGACCGAGAAGTTGACCAAATTAGATGAGACTAACAAACAGGTGGTTAATTTTTCCGCTCAGCTTCAGAATTTGCAGGATATTCTCAAGAACCCGAAACAGCGAGGAGTCCTGGGGGAATATTTTTTAGAAGAAACCCTAAAGAATGTCCTGCCGCCTAATTCGTATGAGATGCAGTATAAATTAGGCAAGGATGAACGCAGCGGCAAGGACTTGATAGTGGATGCAGTCGTTTTTGTTAAAGACAAGCTTATTCCGATCGACGCTAAGTTTTCTCTGGAGAATTATGAGAGGATCCTAGACGCGAAAGATAGGGAGACTAGAGAAAAATTAGAGCAGAATTTCAAGCAAGACTTGAAAAACCGGATCGATGAAACTTCGAAGTATATACTACCAGGCAAAAAAACCATGGAATTCGCTTTCATGTTCATACCATCCGAGGCGATTTACTATGACTTATTGATCAATAAGGTTGGCGCGGTCAAAGTTAACACGAGAGATCTGATCGAGTACGCCTATCGCGACAAAAAAGTTATTATCGTTTCTCCGACTTCTTTCCTAGCATATCTGCAGACTGTTTTACAGGGTTTGAAAGCTATGAAGATAGAAGAGAGCGCTAAGGAGATAAAGGCTAATATCGAAAAATTAGGGAAGCACATGCTGAGCTACGAGGAATTCTTGAAAAAATTAGGTCTGAGCATGTCTACCACGGTTAATCATTATAATAACGCTTACCTGGAATTCCGAAAGATGGATAAGGATATCATGAAAATAACTGGAGGAGACAGCCGGGTCGAAGCCCTGCAGATTGAAAGGCCTAAAGGGCAGTAGGGTCATCGTTTTTTATGGCAGATAATCTTGGTAGTAATCAATATGATTTAGAGCCGGCCATTGTAAAAGTTTTGGCCTGGTTTGATTTGTTTGATTATCCCCTGACTGCTTATGAGATTTGGCAATATTTAACAGTAAAGATCGATTTGGGCGATTTGTTGGTGTTTTTAAATTCCAGCTCAGCCGTCTCCGATTGGCAGGAAAAAAATGGTTTTTATTTTTTATCTGGTCGCGAAGATATCATCAGTTTACGCTTGGCCCGCTATAATTATACGGATCGGAAATTGAAGATTGCCCTCAGGGTGTCGGCTTGGTTCCGCCTCCTGCCTTTTGTCAGGATGATCGCGGTAGCTAATCTGATTGGCGCCCACAATCTGCGCGAGGGTAGCGATATCGATTTGTTTGTCATCACCTCACCTGGCCGGATTTGGCTGTCTAGATTATTTTGCGCTGGTTTGGCCAAGATTTTGCGTTTGCGGCCCAATTCCCAGACTAAACGGGATAAGATCTGCCTAAGCTTCTATGTCAGTGAAACTAACTTGGATTTAAAAAGCTTCCGTCTAGACGAAAATGATTTTTATTTTAACTATTGGTTGGCGGGTTTAGTGCCCATTTACGATCAATCGGGAGTCTATAATCAATTTATCCGCGCCAACCACTGGCTCAGGTTAATTTTTCCTAATTTTATCTGGCCGCAAGCCAGTCCGAGGCGCCAGTTGAGACCACTTAAGCTTTTTCCCGATAGCAGGATTTTCTCTAGCTGGGAAAGCTTGGCTCGTCGTTGGCAGATTAAGATAATGCCTCGAGCTTTAAAGTCGATAATGAACCAAGATAGCCGAGTGATAATTAGCGATCAGGTTATTAAGCTTTATCTCTCGGATCGGCGAGAAGAGTTAAGAAACAAATTTTGGGATAAAATAAAAAAATATGGGAGCGCTTAAGAGAATCATTGTCTATCTAAGCTATTTAGCAGTTTTTCTTTTGCCTTGGCAAACTAAATTAATTTTGCGTCCTAGCTTCTCTAATTATAACGAGATTAGCTTGTATGTTTGGGAATCTGTTCTGGTTATTTTATTGCTTTGTTTTGCTGTTTATAAATTGAAATACGGACAGATTAGATGGAAACTATCAATCAAGGGAATTGGTTTGCCGGTTTATTTACTATTAGCTTGGAATCTATTTACTTTAATTTCTATTTTTTTCGCGTCTGATAAGCTCTTAGCTTGGAATTATTATCTTTTGTTCATTTTAGGAATCGGGTTATGGTTATTTTTTCAGGATAAGGGGATAAATCTAAGCCGTTTTAAGATAGTCGTCGGTCTCTTAGCTAGTTTAAGCTTGCAAGCGATCTTAGCTATCAGTCAGTTTTTATTACAGACTACTTGGGCCTGCAAATACCTCGGTTTGAGTTTCCATGACTCTGGATTACCGGGGGCTTCTGTTGTTGAAAGCTCCTTCGGCCGTTGGTTGAGGGCTTATGGTGGCTTCGATCATCCTAATATTCTGGGCGGAGTCATGGTATTTGTCTTATTGCTGTCAGCTTACTATATCATCAATTTGCCTGACCGGGGCAGTAAAAGCCGGTGGCGCTCCAGTCTTTTCTTTTGGCTGGCCTATTTCCTGGGCTTAAGCGCCTTATTATTTTCTTTTTCTCGGGCGGCGCTTTTAGCTTATCTAGCCGCCATGTTTATATTCGCCGTTTTTTATATCACCAAGAAAGCCTGGAATAATCTGGCTAAGTTGGCCGCCTTAGCTTTCTTGTCCTTGGTTTTATGCGGGGCTCTCTGTTTTCCTTTTAGGGAAATCTGGTTTAACCGCTGGCAGGCCTCAGGGCGCTTGGAAGAAAAATCAATTAATGAAAGGCAGACATATTTATATCAAGCCGCTAATCTGATCAGGCAGCGACCTTACTTCGGAATCGGGCGCGGTAATTACGTGGCTAATTTAGGGGATGAAGAATCCTATCCGCAACCAGTCCATAATGTTTTTATTTTAGCTTGGGCGGAAATCGGCGTGTTCGGCTTTGCGGCCTTCGCACTTTGGTTGTTTTATAGCTTGAAAAAAACCAGCGCGACTGAAGTTGGCGCTGGTTTTATTGTGGCTTTAGCGGTACTCATGTTTTTTGATCATTGGCTTTGGAGCCTGCCTTTTGGTATTATCTTTTTTTGGCTAGTTTTAGCTTTGATTTGGTAATTTTTTTGCAGGAATAACAAGTCTTTTTCTAATCTTCCAAGAATTTTGAGAGTTTGTGACTGGTTCATCCTAGCCGATTTTTTGCAGTCTTGTTTTATCAAGCTAAGAACGGTCGCAATCGTGCCGAAATAGTCATCATTTTTAACGTGAAATCTAACGCTAGCCTCATCATGGATAATCAGGGTGACCGGTTTGATATTATATTTTTTATTCTTTATCTCTTTCACAGCTAAAGGATGCTAATAAATTTATTTTTAGCGATGATTAAGTGGTCCAAAATTTCTATTTCTAATATTTTGCCCGCTTCAATCAATTGGCTGGTGATTTCTTGGTCAGCTCTAGTAGCCTTGAGGCTGCCGGAGGGGTGGTTGTGAGCGATAATCACCGCTACCGCTGAGTATTCTAACGCCGGCTTAAAGACTTCCCGAGGGTGGACTAAGCTGGACGTCAGAGTGCCCAGAGAAATTACTTCATCGTGTACTAACTGATAGCGACTGTTAAGGTATAAACCGCGGAATTGCTCTTTCTGGAGCAGGCCCATATCTTTGAGGTGGGAAAAAGCTTGAGAGGCATTACGAATCGTGATTGAACCGCCTGGAGTTTTCAGGAAAAAGCGTCGGCCTAATTCAAAACAAGCGACAATCTGACAGGCTTTGATTTCTGGGATTTTTAATTCCTTGGCGATCGCCTTGGGATCTTTTTGGTGGACTATAGCTTTTTCTCCATACTCTCTCAATAAACGGGAAGACATGGAAAAAACTTCTTCCTTTTTGGTGCCGACGCCTAAGACTACCGCCAAGAGTTCGGCGGCTGATAGGGCGCCTGGACCGCTATCGAGTAATTTTTCCCGAGGTTTTTCGCTGTCTGGCAAATCCTTAATCCGACTAATCTTATATTGCCGTAGTAGTTTGTCTTCTGATTTCAAGACGAAATCCCGGTCTTTGATTTTATAAGCCATATATTTCATTTATTCGTCTATTAATTATATCAGAAACATGATAAATTTAAAGGGTTAACATAAATCATTTATTTCTTTATTTTTTCAGAGAGTAAAATAAAGTCCCATTAAAATATGAATAACTATAAGTTAAAAAGGCTGGCTAATGGCTTGCCCATCATCAGTTTGCCGGTACCGAGCATGAAGACGGCGACGATTTTGGTGATGTTTAAGACAGGTTCGAAATATGAAGACCGCCGGACTAGCGGTTTGTCCCATTTTTTAGAGCACATGTTCTTCAAGGGAACGGAAAAATACCCGGACACCCTCTCTTTATCTAGCGCTTTGGATGAAATCGGTGCAGAGTATAACGCTTTCACTAGTAAGGAATATACCGGTTATTTCATTAAGACGGCGAGTGCCAAGATGCCGGTAGCGGTTAATATCATTCACGAGCTGCTGGAGAAATCTAAATTTGACGCCACGGAAATCGAACGGGAAAAGGGTGTGATAATCGAGGAATTCAATATGTACCAAGATAATCCCTTGATGTTGATCGAGGATATCTTGGAAGAATGCCTTTATGGCGATACGCCCGCTGGTTGGTCGACTATCGGCACCAAGAAAACGATTAAGAGTTTCAAGCGCCAGGATTTTATAGATTACTTTAAGCGTCAATATGGATCTAAGTCCATGTACATTCTTTTAGCCGGCGCTTGGCCTAAAGATTTGGACCGTAAATTGAGGCAATTATTTGAATCGGTTAAGAGGAATAAATGGCAAGATAAGCCGCTTATCAAAGATAAACAAAATGCCCCGCAGGTTAAGGTACATTATAAGAAAACAGACCAGGTTACCCTGTCTCTAGCGGTGCGTGCCTTCCCGGATGGCGACCCAGACGAATCAGCCCTAGGTATTTTAAGTATTATCTTGGGCGGCTCAATGAGTTCCCGCTTGTTCATTAATTTGCGTGAACGGCAAGGCTTAGCCTATCATGTCCGCACCATGACCGAACTCAGCTCTGACGCCGGTTATCTGACTACTCGCGCCGGCGTACCTTTACTGAAATTAGAGCAGTCTATCAAGACGATCTTGGGAGAGTATAAAAAAATCAGCTTAGAGGCGGTGCCTGCCAAAGAGTTAAAGAAGGCGAAAGATTTCTATGTCAGCCACCTGACCATGCAGCTGGAATCATCCGATGATATCGCTAGTTTCTATGGTCGCCAGGTTATTATGCCAAGTCCTGTAGTTAAGCCTTCCGAAATGATCAGAAAAATCAAAGCGGTTAAAGCCGAGGACATAAAGCGTGTCGCCAAGAGGATCTTTATCAGTCGCCACTTAAATCTGGCTCTGATCGGTGACATCAAAAATCCGGCCAGGCTCAAGAAGATATTGCATTTTTAGGTTGAGCTAGGAAATCATTTAATATAATTCCGCCCGAAAATAAGGCGGAATTTTATTAAACCCGAAAGTTATTTCTTATTTGCCAATTAAGCTTAAAAGCTATAGAATTAATGTGAACTCAATAACCTAAAATTCTTATAATGGCCGATTTATTAGCCAATTTAAACCATAAACAACGGGCTGCCGTCAAGCATACCAGCGGCCCTCTTTTGGTTATTGCCGGCGCCGGTACCGGCAAGACCACCGTCTTGATCAACCGTCTCCTATATTTGATTCAAGAGGTCGGTCTCAAAGCCGATGAAATTCTCCTAACTACTTTTACCGAGAAGGCCGTGGGTGAACTAACTGAAAGAGCCGACCGCCTCTTGCCTTATGGCTATACTGATCTTTGGATTTATACTTTCCATGGCTTGTGTGAAAGGCTTCTGCGTGAACATGCTTTAGATATCGGCTTGAATCCGGATTTTAAATTACTAAATACGACCGAACAATGGATATTGATTAAGAAGAATCTCGATGATTTCGATTTGAATTATTATCGCCCTCTCGGCAACCCGACTAAGTTTATCGCCGAACTTATCAAACATTTTTCTCGCCTTAAAGATGAGGATATCTCAGCCGCTGAATATTTGGCATATGCTGAGAATTTAGAATCAGACCGGGATAGGCGTTTAAGCGGAGCGGTTAAAGCCAAAAAAGCCTCGAGGGCAAAAAAAATTAGTTCGGATGACGACAGAGAAGAGACTGATGAAATAGAAGTCGAACGCCTCCGGGAATTAGCGAATGCTTTCCACGTGTATAATCAGTTACTGTTAAAAAATAATTTTTTGGATTTCGGCGACCTAATCATCTACACCCTGAAGCTTTTTCGCGATCGCCCTAATATTCTCCAGTTTTATCAACGGAAGTTCAAGCAAATAATGGTGGATGAATTTCAGGACACTAACTACGCTCAGTATGAATTAATGAAGTTATTGGCCGCTGGTCATAATAACTTGCTAGTCACTGGAGATGATGATCAGGCGGTATATCGTTTCCGCGGAGCCTCAATCGCTAATATCATGCAATTTAAAGATGATTATCCTCAGGCCCAGGAAGTCCTTTTGACTGATAATTACCGCTCTAACCAGGAAATCCTGGATTATGCCTATCATTTTATCCAAAATAATAATCCCAACCGTTTGGAAACTAAATTGGGCTTGGATAAGAAGATTAAGGCAAAGGGCGAGAAGGCGGAAAAACCATCTTCCAAAAAATCCCAGGTTAGTTTCCATAATTTTGCGACGGAAACCGAAGAAGCTTCTTTCGTTTCCGGGAGCATCAAAGACATTTATCAAGCTGATAAAGAGACCGCCTGGTCAGATTTTGCTATTCTGGTCCGCTCTAATGCCATTGCCGATAAATTCGTCAAAGAGTTGAATCGTCATAATATTCCTAATGAGTTCGTATCCTTGCGCGGGCTTTATTACAAACCCATAATCTTGGATTGTTTGGCTTATTTGAAGCTATTAGACAACTATCATGAGTCGTCTGCTTTGTTCAGGGTTCTGAACATGGAGGTCTTTAAAGTTTCTTATCCCGACTTGATTACAATCAACAAGTTTGCCCGGCGTAAGGTCTGGTCTTTATATGAAACTCTAAAGAATGCGGCCGCTATTCCTGAAATTAGCCCTGAATCTCTCCAAAATATCAATAAGCTTCTGGGCATGATAGAGAAGCAATCGACTTTAGCGGTGGGCGGCAAGACATCTCGTATTTTCTTGGAGTTCGTAAAAGATTCCGGCTTATTAAAACGCCTGGATCGCGATCGTGACGTAAAAATTTATTCTTATCTCAATCAGTTCTATAAGAAAATCAAGAAAGCGGAAGAGGCCGACCTGGATTTGAAACTTAAAGACTTCCGACAAATGATGGACTTGGAACTTGAATCCGGCGAAAGCGGTTCTTTGGCGCGTGATTTTGAAGATGCTGATGTCGTTAAGATAATGACCGTCCACGCCGCTAAAGGTTTGGAATTCAAATACGTCTTTCTGCCTAATTTAGTTGATAAGCAGTTTCCAAGCATCCATCGCGGAGAGAAGATTGAGTTACCGGAGCCTTTAGTGAGAGAAAAGACAACAAGCAGCAGTGATTTTCATCTGGAAGAAGAGCGCCGTCTCTTCTATGTCGCCTTAACCAGAGCTAAAGACGAACTTTATCTGACAGCCGCCAAAGATTATGGCGGGGCTCGGGAGAAAAAACCCTCAAAATTCATCACTGAGATGGGAATAGTCGCAGATAGCCCAGTTAACTTAGATGTTAAAGGTAGCGATTTAATAAAAGATTTGGAAGGCTTGGATAAAATTCAAGAAGAAAGCGTCAAATTAGCTCTGCCTGATAAGTTTTCTTTTTCCCAGTTTGCTGCTTATAGCTCTTGCCCCTTACAATATAAATTCGCTTTCCTCCTCAAGATTCCGGCCGCTACCAAGAATCAGTTTATTTTTGGCCAGCTTATCCATCGCAGCCTTTATGAATTCTTGTTGCCGCTGGTCAGCGCGCCTCAGGCTAGTTTGTTCGGGAAAGATTCTATTCCGGTATTAAAAAAAGAAAACCTGCTCAAGCTTTATCGGGATAATTTTAGCCCCGAGAATTGGGAAAGCGCCGGGGATAGAGAAAAATATTATCGGGAAGGTGAAAAAAATCTCGCCTTATTCTTCGATAGTTTTCTGAAAGACTCTTTACCGCAGATATTATTTTTAGAGAAAAGCTTTACGATCAAGATTAATAAGGAAGTCATTAAGGGAACGATTGACCGGATTGATAAATTACCTGATGGCACTTGTGAGATTGCTGATTATAAGACGGGTAGCCCGAAAAAGACCTTGGACTATGCGGCTAAACGCCAGCTGTTCTTGTATCAGATAGTCGCCGAAGAGCTTTTAGGCCTAAAAGTCTCCTCGCTGGCCTTCTATTATTTACAGGATGGCAGCAAATTTGTTTTTAGCGCTAAAGATAAGGATCTGGAAAAGTTCAAGCTAGAGATAAGGGAGATTATCGAGGCAATTAAGAGATATGATTTTTCCCCGACCCCGGATGAGATTACTTGTCGCTATTGTGACTTTAATGACATTTGTGAATTTAGGAAGATTTAAATATCAATTATATGAAGATAGACGAAGAACGCTTGATTTCACCAGTAGCCAAGGGTGGCGAAGATGCCTTCGATTTGAGCTTGCGCCCTAAAACTTTAGCTGAGTATATTGGTCAAGAAAAAATCAAGGCTAATTTAGAGATTACCATCGCTGCCGCCCAGAAAAGGAGCGAGCCCATCGAACACGTTCTGTTATATGGTGCTCCCGGTTTAGGCAAAACCACCTTGGCTCACGTTATCGCTAACGAAATCGGCGCTAATATCCGCGTTACTTCCGGTCCAGCCATCGAGAAGGCTGGTGACTTAGCAGCTATTTTAACCAACCTGGCTCCAGGCGATATTTTATTCATTGATGAGATTCATCGTTTGAACAAGACAATTGAAGAGGTTCTTTATCCGGCTATGGAAGATTACGCTTTAGATATTATTATCGGCAAAGGTCCGAGCGCCCGGACCCTGAGATTGGACCTGCCTCGTTTTACAATTATCGGCGCCACCACCATGGCCAGCCTATTATCTTCGCCGCTCCGCGACCGTTTTGGTTTGACCCATCATCTTAACTTCTATGAAATAAGCGATATAGAAAAGATTATCAGCCGGAGCGCTAAGATTTTAGGAGCTTCAATTGAACCTCAAGCTGCTATAAATATTGCCCAAAGATCCAGGCGCACACCACGCATCGCTAACCGTCTCCTAAAAAGAGTGCGCGATTATTGCGAAGTTAAAGGTGATGGAGTCATTTCTCAGGGTTTATGCTTAGAGGCGCTGGACATGTTGGAAGTTGATACTTTGGGCCTAGATTCAGTCGATCGCAAATTGATGGAAACCATTATTGATAAATTCAAGGGCGGTCCAGTGGGCCTTAATACTTTAGCGGCGGCTACAGGCGAAGAGATGGATACGATTGAAAATATATATGAACCATATCTGATGCAACTTGGCTTTTTAGACCGTTCGCCTCGAGGCAGAATAGTCACTGATTTAGGCTATAGGCATCTGGGCTTAAAGCCACTTGGCGTGGATAAGTTAGTGTAAAAATAGCTGTTCATGAGTTATATATTGACATTAATTTAATTTTGTGCTGTAATTGTTCTATTAGAATCGGCCTTTAATAAATATTCTGCTTTAGCGATTAGCAATCTAAAATGTTAGATTTTTGACCGCTGTTGCAGAATCAATAATGATTTGAGAGCAGTTAAATCAGTAACAAGTTTCAAGAACGTAAAACCAAAAGAAACGAGTTACAAAATACAGGAGGACTGACAATGTCAACTCTTTATTCCGTTGGAGCTATGAACCAATTGGGCGATGCTCTGGAAAAAGCCGGTTTCACCCCTGACGAGGTGACCAAACTGAAACAATTTGCTGAGCTTGGTAAGATCAGGGATCTGTTGGCCGGCTTGGCTACAATTTCTTATCCTGAGCATCTCATCGACTGTGATGCTGCACCTTTTGTGCCCGACGGCTTGTCTGTTGAAGAACATAAAAAAAGTGGGTTGTTAAAATTTGTTCCTACTAGAGCTGCTCTTTATTTGTCTAAGAGGCAGAAGACAGGCTATATCTGCGGTCACGATTTAAGAAAAGAATTGGCCGCCAAGCCGGTGATGAACGCCAATGTTTTGGATTACCTCTTTGCTCATCCTGAGCTGATCCCGGAGTCCTGGAAGGGTAAAGCTATCTTTTTTTGGGGAACGATTTATCGTGACCCGAATGGTGCTTTGTATGTCCGTTGCCTCGGCTGGCGCGGCTCCGAGTGGTCTCGGTTCTACTTCTTACTTGGCGGCGACTTCAGCTCTGGCCACCCGGCCGCTCTCGCAAGTTGAGCTTAGGACTTAGTCCCTCGGCTCTTTGAATTTTTGTTCTTGGACCTTGGTTTATAAATATACATTTTGTATAACCAAGGTCCTTTTTTAAAATAAAATATTGTGTCATTATAGAAATGATTAAGGTGAATCTGCGAGCGGCCAAGGTTTCGCGTGGCCTAGTTAGTATTTTTATTTATATTTTTTATGCCCCTAACTCTCAGCGATTTCAACTACAATCTTCCGCCGGGTTTGATTGCTCAGAATCCGGCTAAGCCGCGCAACCATTCGCGGCTTTTGGTTTTGGATAAAAGAGGCGGTGATATTAAGCATGATTATTTTTATAATATATTTGAATATTTATGCCCCGGCGATGTTTTGGTGGTCAATAATTCTAAAGTTTTTCCAGCCCGTCTTATCGGCAAGACGGAGCTTGGCGGCGGGCAGAGAGAAATATTTTTGCATCATCAGCTTAATCACAACCGTTGGGAGTGTTTAGTAAAGGGGCGAACAAAGATTGGTTTAAAAGTTAATTTTTCCGGAAAGCTGCAAGCGACTTTAACAAAAGATAGAGGCGATGGTACCTGGGAAGTAGAATTCAATCAAAGCGGCCAGAAATTTTTGGATTTAGTCGATCGGATCGGGCAAGTTCCTCTGCCTCCCTATATTAAGAGAGACGGGCAGAAAAATAATGATAAGCAATCTTATCAAACCGTTTATGCCGATGAAAAGAAACGAGGCTCGGTGGCGGCGCCGACAGCCGGCCTTCATTTTACGCCAGCTCTTTTAAGGAAGATTAAAAAGATGGGAGTTGAGGTCTTGGCTGTTACTCTTCATGTCGGTCTGGGGACCTTCGCGACCGTCAAGAGCGAGAATATATCTGAGCATGAAATGCATAGTGAGTTGGTTGAGATGAAGACTCTTGTCCAAAAAAAGATTTTAAAAGCTAAAAGCGAGGGACGGCGGATTGTTGCCGTGGGCACAACTTCGTGCCGGACGCTCGAGACTTGGGGAGGGAAGGTGAATGAACAAAAAAAGATTAAGAGCTTAAAGGATTTTAAGGTTTGGACGAATATTTTCATCTATCCTCCTTATAAGTTTAAAGTTGTTGACGCCTTAATCACTAATTTCCACCTGCCTAAGTCAAGTCTCCTGATGCTGGTGAGCGCTTTAGCGGGCAAGCATAATATTGACAAGGCTTATCAGGCCGCAATTAAGAAGAGATATCGCTTTTTCAGCTATGGAGATGCGATGTTTATTCGCTAAAGATAAGGAAAAAGACCGATTTGATTTTTTTAAATTTTTCTGTTATAGTGTTAATTACGAATTCAAGCTTTTTCAACTTGGATTCTTTACTAATAGATAGTGATATTTTAGAGGAGGATAAATATGTTTAAAAGATTTTTTATTTTTTTGTGGGAGTTTGTTAAAGTAGCGGCGATTTCTTTGGCAATTATCATTCCAGTCCGCTATTTTTTAATCCAACCCTTCTACGTCAAAGGCGCTTCCATGGAGCCCAACTTCCACGACCGCGAATATCTGATTATTGATGAGATAAGCTACCGTTTTCAAGAGCCACAAAGAGGTGAAATCATAGTTTTCCGTTACCCCATGGACCCGCAAGAATATTTCATCAAGAGGCTCATCGGTTTGCCGGGCGAAAGCGTGCAGGTGAAAGACGGGGAAGTCCATATTTATAACCAGGCTAACCCTGACGGTTTCGTCCTTAAAGAAAATTATTTGCCAGCTGATTTAGGTACTTATAGCGCTAGCGATGCCAAGATAAGTTTGGGGCCAGATGAATATTTTGTCTTAGGCGACAATCGTAATGCCTCTAAAGACTCTAGGATTTTTGGTCCTTTGAATAAAAGTTTCATCACGGGACGCGTTTATTTTCGCGGTTACCCCTTTAATAAGATAAAAGTTTTTAAAGATTTGCCTCAATATTAATAAAACCTATGCCTCGACCTAAAAAAAATGCCACCAAGGATAATGCTGTTAAAAAGCCCGAAAAGAAGGCTCAATCTTCTGGTAGGATTTTGGGCATGAAAGATACCCTACCTTCTGACTGGCGCTATTTTAAGGCCGTTTCGGATCGCGCTTATGAATTGGCGGAATATTTTGGCTTTAATTATCTAAAGACTCCTCTGCTAGAAAGCTATGATTTATATAAAAAATCCAGCCGGCGTCCGATTGATAAGGAATTATATTGGGTCGAAGGAGAAAAGGCGGAAAAGATCGTCTTGCGGCCGGAAATAACCCAAGGAATTATCCGGGCCTACCTGGAAAATATCAACCAGTTTACTTTGCCTTTGAAAATCTTTTCCATGGGGCCAATTTTTCGACAGGAAAAGTTGCAATCAGGACGTTATCGTGAATCCAACCAATTGGATTTGGAGATTATCGGTGATAATAAACCGATGGCCGAGGTTGGTTTGATCGCTTTAGCTAATAATTTTTTTAAAGAATTAAAAATTAACGTCCAAGTCCAAGTTAATAGCTTGGGTGGGCCGGAATGCCGCAAGGAGTATAATACCCGTTTGCTTAATTTTTATAAGGAGCGCGGTCGCCGTTCCAAGCTTTGCAATGCTTGCAAGAAGAATCTGGGTAAGAATTCCCTAACCCTTCTGGATTGTAAGGAAGACGCTTGCGCTAAGATGAAAGAAGAGGCGCCGCAGATCGCTGATTATTTAAATGAAGCGAGTCGAGATCATTTCAAAAAAGCCTTAGAGCACTTGGATGAATTAGGTATTAACTATAATTTCAATCCTTATCTAGTGAGAGGTTTGTCATATTATAACGATACAGTATTTGAGTTTTGGCCGGTATCAGAGGATGGCGTCGCTCAGAGCAAATTAGCTTTGGCTGGCGGCGGGCGTTTTGATACTTTGATCGAATCTTTTGGCGGTCCGGCTACTCCAGCCGCTGGCTTAGCAATCGGTTTGGAGAGAACAGTGATTAAGGCTAAAGATAATCGAGATCTATTCTATGTTCCGGCTGACGATATTATTTTTATCGGACAGCTAGGCGAGCAAGCAAAAATAAAATCTTTGTTGTTATTTGAAGATTTAAGGAAGGCCGGATTTAACGTTCGTCATTCTTTCTGTTCTGATAGCTTGAAGAATCAAATGGAAGAAGCGACTAATATGAAGGCTAAATTAAGTTTGATTTTAGGGAAGAAGGAAGTGATGGATGAAACCATTATTATGCGTGATATGGATTCGGCCGTCCAAGAGGTTGTGCCTTATAAGAAAATTAAGGATAAATTAGAGAAAAAAATAAATAGAAAGAGAGGTGTTTTATATGGCTGATTTAAAACGTAAACCAGGAGAAAGTTTTGAAAGTTTCTTGCGTAAGTTCAAGAAGGCCTTGAAGAATAGTAAACGCTTAGAAAAAGCTCGTTCCAAAAAATATTTGGAACCGAAGAAGACTAAGCGCCAGGTCAAGAAGTCTGCCTTGATTAGCTTGGATATGCGCAAAAAGAAAGAATATCTGCGCAAAATCGGGAAACTAGAAGAAACCGTTAATAATCGTTAAGAACATAAAAAAGCTCCGCCTAATAGGTGGAGCTTTTTTTAATCTGTTTATTCGGGATTTTTATGGCCGCGCATTCCTGGGATAAAGCGACGGATATTTTCAAAGGTGGTTTTCTTGGCATTCTGCCGGATCCGGTCACGCGCTCTCTTGGTTTTAGCAAACTTCAACCAATCGCGATTGGGATATTGGCGGTTCTTTTCGATAATGATTTCTACAATGTCGCCATTCTTTAATTCTTGGTCGAGACGTCCCAGCTTATCGTTGACTAGCACACTGGAAGCTTTATTGCCGATGTTTGTATGGACAGCGTAAGCGAAGTCGATAGGGGTGGATTTTTCTGGCAGCTCGAAAGCATCACCCTTGGGCGAGAAAACGAAGATGCGGTCGCGGAAGATATCTAATTTTATTTTTTTCACGAATTCTTGGGTGTTAGTAATCTCTTTTTGGATGTCCAGGATTTCTTTGACCCAGCTGGGTTGTTGTTTAGTGTCTTTTTGGCTTCTCGCTTTGTAGTACCAGTGGGCAGAGAGACCGTAGCTGTTTTCTTCGTGCATCTCATAGGTGCGGATTTGGAATTCGGTTGCTTTATTTTCCGGTCCCACGACGGTGGTGTGGAGAGAGCGGTAGCCATTAGGCTTGGGTACGGCAATATAGTCCTTGAAACGGTTGGGGTTCGGCTTCCAGATGGTATGGATTATTCCCAAGACCTTATAGCAATCTTCAACCTCCGGGACGATTACCCTTAAGGCGAAAACATCATAGATTTCGTCGAATTTCCGGTCTTTATTTTCCATTTTCTTGAAGATGCTGTAGAGATGCTTGAAGCGGATTTCTAGTTCATAATTAAGGCCGGCCTCTTCTAGCTTCGGCTCCAAGATATTTTTTACTTTTTGGAAAAATTGGTTGCTTTCCGTCCTTTTTTCAACTTCATATTTCTGTTCTAGTTCATTGTATTTTTCCGGGTAAAGGTATTTGAAGCAAATATCCTCCATCTGCCAGCGTAAGCGCCAGATGCCGAGCATACCGGCGATCGGAGCGTATATTTCCAGGGTTTCTTGGGCAATCCTCTTTTGTTTTTCTGGCGGCAGAGAGTCTAGTGTGCGTAAATTATGCAAACGATCGCAGAATTTTATAAATATCACCCTGATGTCATTAGCCATCGCCAGGAACATCTTGCGCAAGTTTTCCCGGTAGCGTTCAATGCCGCGGTATTTGATCTTGCCTAATTTCGTAATGCCTTTAACTAATGAATAAACTTCGGGGCCGAAGTTCTTTTTTATATCATCTAAAGTATATTCTGTGTCTTCCGGCACGTCGTGGAGTAGCCCGGCGGTAACAGTCGGGAGATCAGCCTTGATTTCCGCCAGAAGGTAGGCGGTGTGAAGAGGGTGGTTAATATAGGGTTCGTTGTTTTTACGGAGCTGTCCCTTGTGGGCTGCGGCCGCAAAATCATAAGCTAAACGCAAAATATCCGTATCGGCTTGCGGGTTGTTCTCTTGGAATTTTTTGATGATGCGATCAATGGTCATTTTTGTTCTCTTGTTTTTATTTTTATGCTATAATTTCAGTATAACATAATACCCATGATAATTAAATCAAAAATTTCTAAAAAGTTAAGAAATAGCTGGTTTTTTTTAGTTATTTTAAGCTTAGGAGTCCTGTGGTTTTCTGTGGTTAAGGCCCAGGGAATCGACGCTGGTATCGAGGTGGTAAATAATAGCATCGGGCTTTCTTCAGATGACCCCCGGGTGATGGCCGCTCGGATCATCCAGATCTTCCTTAGTCTCTTGGGCGCGGTCACCGTTATCCTGATAATTTATGCTGGCGCTCTTTGGATGATGAGTGATGGCAATGAAGATAAGATCAGCCAGGCTAAACGGATTTTAAAACAATCAGTCATCGGTCTGGTTATTATTTTTGCTTCTTGGAGCATTACTACCTTCATATTGAACAAGCTTATCGATCAAAGCCAGGGGACGAGCAGTGAGCCAGCTGGCGCTAAAAGATCAGCTTTGGAATCAGGAGCTGGGGCTTTGGGTAATTGTACTCTAGAAAGTGTGTATCCGGCGCCAGACCAAAAAGAGGTACCAAGAAATACGGCTATTTTAGTGACGTTTAAAGAGCCGATTAACCCGACGACTGTTTGTGAAGACGCAAATAGTAACGGCAATTGCGACAATGAAGCTTTGAAAACAGATAGTGTCTCGATTTTAGCTGAAACCAGTACTACGGCTGCGGCGGCCACTGTTTCTATCACTAGCGATAAGAAAACTTTGGTTATTAGGACCAACGAATATCTGGGCTCTGATACGGGCTATACTGATTATTCCATAACTTTAAGCGGAAAGATAAAGAAAGACGGTCTGGATGAATCAATTTTTAAGACCTGTGCGTCAGATACTTATATTTGGAGTTTTGAAGTCAGCAATAAATTAGATTTAACCCCGCCTAAGATCATCGGTGTTTTCCCGGTACCGGATAATCAAAAAGATACGCCTTATCCGGCGGTAGAAAGGCGTTCTCAGGGGAGCGTAACTTTAAATTCACAACCCCAAGCCTATCAGGCGGCCAGCGTAGCTAATATTACGCCCGACAATTCGACTATGCCTGATGATACAGAAAAACATTCTAATAACTATCACGGCCAGGATGCGTCATTTAAGGTTAGTTATGACGCTGATAAGGGCAAAGGAGTCCTATTTAAGGTTTCAGGCGGAACCAATATTAATTTAATGGCCGCCGATTTTAATGGGCGTTCTATCGATTTTCCTAATTATTTCGGCTTTACCATTGATGCTGATCCGGAAGCAGGTGACGCTTGGGCTATTTCCGTTAATCCAGAGAAAATAGCTAGCACCGTCACGGTCGGGCAGACTGTTTATTCTTTTGCTGGTAATTCTAACGGCAATAATGTCGAGGTTGGTAGCAGCATCAATGATTCCGCCTCGAATTTAAAGGAGAAAATTAATTCTCCGAGCCAGCCGAATCCAGATGTCGAGGTTAGTAGTCTTAATGGTGGCACCCTATCGCTTAGGGCGAGGGAGGCAGGTTTAGCCGGGGATAATATTATTCTAAAAACCAATGATTCTAATATAGCTTTATCCCAAATGACCGGGGGGCTAGATAATGTCCAAGGCATGAATGTCCAAGGCAAGCCGGACCAGCCAAGAAATTCAGTAATCCAGATAGTCTTTGATGAGCCGATTAATCCGATGACTATCTCTGGTAGTGCTGATGAATTAAAGGACTATCTCCAGATTTTAAATATTACTGGCAATTTCGTTTCTAATAAAAGAAATGGAGATAATTGTTCTGGCGATCTAGAATGCTTATCAGCTAAATGTGAGAATGGTAAATGTGTCGGTGATTACCTGTCTGGTAAATTTGCGGCGGGTAGCAATTATAAGACGGTAGAGTTTATTTCTAATAATGAATGCGGGATGAACGGTTGCGGTGATAAGATATATTGCCTTCCATCAGATAGCCAGTTAATGGCTTTTGTGAATGCCGCTGAACTTTTTACATGTTCTAGTGATGGTGACTGCACTAAGTTCGGTAGTTATAAATGTTTGCCTAATGTGGAATTGGATCACAAGACTTGTCGGGATAGTAATTTAAGAAATTATCCTTTAGCCGATTTAAACCCCCAAAATCTTCATGGCTTGGTTGACCTGGCTAATAATTCTTTAGATGGCGATCAGGATGGTTTTTGTGACGGCCCAGCGGGCATACCTTATGTTGCTAATTCGATTAATCAGCACCCTCAACATGGAGACAATTATTCATGGTATTTTTTCATAAATAACCAGATCAAAGTTAATCCGCCTAAAATTTCTGGCAGTCCTAGCCCAGTGAGTGGTTCGCCCACTGATTTAACTGCGGCTATTAAGATTCCTTTTGATACTTTGATGATGGCTAGCACGATTAAGACCGGCAGCGAAGAGAAGGACGGCGTCACCCATAATTATCTTAACCTTTGGAGCCAGACTCCCCAGCCTCTAGGGTACTGGGCGGGGATAGAAAATAAAGATGAAAATAACCCAGACGGTTGGCCGGACAGGAGTGATGTTTATATTCTCCACTCTAACTTTAATGAATCTGTGACCTATAATGCTCAAGCCGGCTCTGGTTTGCGTGACATCTATCAAAATTGTTTCAAGCCTAGTGCTGGCGGGACTTGTTTAGCGGACGATACTCAATCTTCTTGTTGTTTTGGTAGCCCCACGGCCGAGAATGGCTTGGATAATAAAGGTAATTGTGCCCAATAAAAATATTTAAATTTACGCCTGTGTCGAGAAAAAACATCTTAAAATTATTTAGTTTTATCCTGATATTTTTCAGCATTTTAGCTTTTTTCCAGATTACCAATGCTCAAATCGATGTCGGTGTGGCTGAAATTGATAATGAGATCGCTTTAGGGACCGATGATCCTCGGGCGATCGGTGCCAGAATAATAAATATCGCCATGCTTTTCTTGTCGGCGATAGCTGTGGTCATCATGTTGGCCGGAGGTTTCAAATGGATGACTAGCGATGGCGATGAAAAGAAAGTTGAAGATGCTAAAAAGCTCCTGCGGAATGGAGCGATAGGTTTAGTTATCATCTTAGCTTCTTGGGGAATAGCGAGGTTTGTTCTGAATAAATTAGTTGATGCTACTGGTAATGGCAGCCAAAGTGGTTGTGTTTCCGGCGCTCCTTGCGGCTGTTCCGGGGTTTGGGATTGCAGCAGCGGTTTTGGGACTTGCGTTGGTAGTAATTGCGGTTTCGCTAATTTAGAAAAATGCACCACCTCCGGCGGAAACGGTTGCCAAGACGGCAGTTGCCAAGACGGCTACACTTGCGATTCTAATTGTTTTTGTGTTCCCCCGGCTGGTTTAGGAGAGTCCTGCGATGCTGATCCGGGCACGGCTGTTTGCGATAAGGACGAAAGTAAGTGCGGTCCGGCTTTGACTTGCAGTGAAAGTGATTGTACCTGCCAGGGCGCTCCGATGATAAATGAAATTAGTCCGGTTGGAGGCTATTGCGAATCTGCTCCCGATAGCCCCTGTGTTAGCGATACTGATTGCGCGAGTGGAATTTGTAATTTAAGTAATCCTAATGGCGCTAGCGGCAACCTATTATCTGTCTATGGTTATAATTTTGGCGATTATGATGCTGCGAGTAGCAAGATCCTGTTTGTTAATCCTGCAGGTGAAACCTTAGCTGGGACGCCCGGCGCTCCTTGCGTCAGTAATTGGACTAGCGAACAGGTAATAATCAGTGTCCCAAGCGGTTTAAATGGATCTTATCAATTAAAAATAGTGCGGAGCGACGGCCAATCGGATATGACTAATGATGCTAATGGTCCGCAGGTGCCAGATTTTATCGCTAATAACATAGTCCGGCCTGGCTTGTGTTCCCTTGATCCAGCTGAAGGACAAAAGGGAGATTTTTATTACTACGGCGTTAACCTGACCGGAGTTAAATCATATTTTGGTTCTTATGAAGCGGCTGTTTCCAGTAAGGGGACTGACTTAGTGACAGACAACAAGGTGGGCAAATCGATTATTCCTGATATTGTCTCTGGCAAGACAACTTTTTTCGTAACTAAGATGGCTGCTGCCGTTCCTTTAAAAAGTAATTATCTTAAATTCAGAAAGGTGGGCGAAGAAACTTTGACTCGTTTTATTTCCGGCTTCACGCCCGATAAAGGGCCGGTTGGGCAATATGTGACCATCAGGGGAAAGGGTTTTGGCCGGATTCAAGGGAAGAGCACAGTTAAATTCGTCTTAAAAGGCAGTAACCCTATGAGCGAGACGGATGCCAATTTTGATTTTCCCGAAGTCTGCGCGGATGCGATTTGGAGCGAGGATCAGATTATCGTTAAGGTTCCTAGCGGTTTAGCCGACAATAGCAGCTATTATCTGGATATAGTTTTTGCTGGCGGAGAAGAAAGGCTGAGCACTAAGGATCTTACTCCGCCTAATAACAGTGAATTTATTTTTAAAGCTAACGACCCCTTAAACCCTGGTTTATGTAAAATGTTTCCGATCAAAGGACAGGTGGGCACGTCGGTAGCCTTGTGGGGCGAATATTTTGGATCGGGTGCCAATGGTACTACTAAATTTTATAGCGAACAAGCAGTCAGCGCTGCGATTACCACCGAAGGACAGGGAAAGAATAAATCCCAAAAGATGGCGCCAAACGTTCCTGGCGGAGCCGCTTCCGGTCCAGTCGTGGTGGTTAATAACGGGAATTCCAGCAATCCTTTTAACTTTTCCGTTGGCGCCTGTAAAACCGACGGAGAATGCGGGGTTGATAATATTTGTTGCCAGGAAGGGAGCTACAAGAAAGGTTCCTGTGTGGCTAGTGAGAGTGACTGTGCTGGGAGCACTAAAAAATCCGTTTTTGAATGGAGATTTGATACTAATTACTATAATCTAACAGACCAATATAGTTGTAATGGCTGGGCTAAGGCGGTCGGGACCTGCCAAACAGGCAAATCTTGCCCCAACTCTCCTGGCCAATGCTCTCCTTTTAATTTAACCACTAAAGTTGACAAAGGAGTCTGTTGCACGTCGGGCGTATATAATAATGTTTTAGATAAATGTGTCGACGATACTCAATCTCCTTGCAATTTATCTATTTGGGAAAAGGATATCAACTCTTTCCGTGTTTGCACTAAGTCGGCTAATAATGAATATCATTGGGTGGTAAATAGCGCTGGCTATCCAGCCATTAATCCGCCTCAAGATGCCGGCACAGGCTGGATTAATCTTGGTAATAATAAATATAGAGACAATAAAAATGGTACTTCTTGTATCAGTTGTGCCGATGGTTTTGAATGCGCTGCTTTTAATACTAGCGGCAGTGTTGGTGTCTGTGCCAAGCCAGTTGATTGTCCTGGCGGTTCCAGCTGTGATGCTACGGATAATAAATGCTATGAAAGTCCTAGTTGTCAATGCTGTTGTCGGGTTGAACAAGCGGCCCAGGATTGCTGTGCCGGCTTGACTTGCGGCGGCGCTTGCGGCTCTGACACTAATCCAGCTAAAGATAAAAACAGCGGTCTGGGTAAATGTACTGGCTGTAAGACGCCTGGTGGCAATCAGGCAGATTGGGATGCTGCTTGTAACTGTTCTGGACATAGCGGGCAATATTGCGAAGTCGGCGATCCAGAATTTCCTGAAGGCTATTGCGCTGATTGCGATATCCTATCTTCGAATAATGGATTGTGCGCCAGCCATGCCTCTTGCTGTATCGACGGCGCTAGTGGCGGCGCTTGCCGTGGCGTTAATGTGAGTGGCGGCCGGGTGAGTGAGAACAGTACAGATACTTATTATGGCTATTGTTCTTATTATGATTGTGACCAAGCTAATCCCAGCCAATGTGGCCTTAATACTCCTTTAGCCTATGGTTTATATGAAAATACAGAGGTTTGCGGTCAGGCTTGCCAGGATAATCCTGGGTCAAGCCATTGTGCCGCAATAAGCGTGGAAAATGATTGTTTGATGGACGCCAGCTGTTGTTGGGATTTTAGTAATAATGTCTGTAAAGGCGAGGAGAGGATAGAAACAGGTGCTGATATCGGTTATTGCGCTTATTATACTTGTCCTGATTGTTCGTCGGCTAATAAGACGGGTAGCTATTTGAGCCAGGATAAATGTCAGACTAGCTGTAGTCCGGGTGGCGTAGGCATGACTTGCTCTAATCTGACGGCCAGCGGTTGTAATGCTTTCGCTTGCCCTCAGCCTTTCGGTTGTTTCCTTGAAAATGGCGGCGTCGGCGGAGCGGGGGCTAGCGATTGCGGTGCTTGTTGCTGTCAGGTTGGCGCTGCTACTGACGTTTGCGCCGGAATCAACACCGGAGAACCAAATTTAAAACTACAATGCGAGGCTGATCAAGCCCCTTGTTCCGGAGCTGGCCGCGGCCTATGTTGCGGTTGCTCTGAAGATGAACATTGCGGCGGTTCTGACAATGTCGCTTGTGATATTAATTCCTGCTGTCGAACCAGGCCAGAGGTTAAAACTGCCTCGACCACTCCAGCTGAGCTCGCTGAAAATGTCTGCCGTAACGCCTTGATTAAAGTTACTTTCAACCAGGCGATGGATGTTAATAGTTTTACCGGTAACGTGCTTCTTTTAGAGGAGCGTGCCCCGGGGTCATCTTGTCCCTCCGGAACTTTCTTAGCTGATAACAGTTTGTTAGAACAACCTAAATCTAAAAATTTCTTAGCCCGGATCCTGGATAAGGTATTTTATGTTGGGCGAAATATTTCCCGAGTCTTTTCTAGACAGACCAGTTTAGCCGCTTTCACTAATCCAGGAAATAATAATGACAAGGTGTATTGTTCTATTCCTGGTTTAGTCAGCAATGAAAAATCTGCTAGTGATACCCTTATTTTTAGCCCCCAGAAGCTTTTAAACCCTAACACCGTATATTATATAGTTGTCAAAGGTGATCAATTCTTGCATAGCGATAGCGGCGTCCTTAGCTATTGGGCGACCGGTTTGAACGGTGCTGGTTTGAATCTGGGTGGGGGTACGACGATCGAGGGACAGGATATTTCCTTCAACAAGATAAATTACGTTAATTCATATATTTCCGTTTTCCGGACTATGTCTTCGCAGGGAGCAGACGCTGGCATCTGCACGGTTGATCACGTCCAAGTCTCTCCCTCTTCATATCTGTTCCAGACGACCAATAATGATCTGAACGAAAATGATTCTGATTCGACTAATTCTAGTTTTGATTCTAAACGAGATAGCGATAAGGCGTTTAGCGCCTATGCGTTAAGTAAAGATGGCCAATATTTGAATCCGTTATCTGAATATGATTGGGATTGGATTTGGGGCGTAGATGATGCTGATGTGGTCGACCAAGTAGCGGGGATTAATTGGGGGACTGCTGAGAATAAGACTTTGCTGCGAGCTAAGACCGGAGTGACTGATGACAGCACTTCTGTTACTGCCGAAGTAGATATGAAGTCAGTAATCACCGCCGGGGACGGCGCTATTGGTTCCGCCCCAGTTTATGTGTTTGTGTGCGAGAATCCTTGGCCATCAGTGCCAGCTTCGGGAATTTGGAGTCCTTGGTTAGATGATTCTAATTGTGATGCTGGCGGCGCTTGTAATAACTTTAATTATAAATTCTATTATTGCCGTGATTCCGGACAACCAGGTACGGCCGATGATTTACCGGCTATTAACGAAGATCCGGTGACCAGGGGACAAAATAGCGCCCTCATCTGCAGCGTTGGCGGCGAGCCTTGCCCCACGGGAGCTAATAGCGGTGATGCTTGCGGTTCTTATGGCCAGTGCATCTTTAATGTTTTGAAGGAATCATATTTCTTTAGGGCCGCTAAGCCGAAGATTGTGACGATAGTTAGCGCTACTGATAAAAAGATTGGTGGTACGGTCGAATTGCAATGGCGTTCTATCAGAGCGGTTGACCAGTCGACTAGCGTTAGTACCTATAAGATTTATTATGGTATTTCCGGAGCCTCTCAAAGTAATAAGCGGGTGTTAGCGTCTGATAATTGTGTGGAAAGCGGATTAGATTATGTCTGTATATATACTATTACCGGTCTTAGCGACAAGCAGTTATATTCTTTTAGGATAACGGCTTTAACCAATAAAAACCAAGAGAGTGAATTATCCGACCCGGCCGAAGTGACTCCGACTGATATGCGCCCACCTCTAGTGCCCTTGGGTTTCGGAGCTGGCGGCTAATTAGCGTTTAATTTTTATATTATATATGGCTTCCAAAAAAAGTACGGCTGGGAAAAAGAAAACCAAGCCGATGTTGCCGCATAATTTAAAGCTAATCTTGTTATTAGTATTTACCTTTATCCTCGGTTTGGAATTTTTAGTCATCCAAAGGACTTTTTCTGATTTCTATAAGGAGAGCGATGCCGAAATCCAAGCCTTGCTAAATAGCGGTAGGATGAATCTAGTTAAGAAGAATGCCCTGCCTCCTTTGGGCTTGAGCGCGGCTTTAGCGGCTGGTTCTAAGACGATCAACTTTTTCTGGACGCCAAATAACGACAGCACCCAATTCTATCGCTTGTATCACGGGGTAGAGTCGGGCGTCTATAGCGAGTCATATGATTCGCAACTCAAGGCTTCTAATATCGAATTTGATTATAGCCAGATGAGTCCTAAAATCCATTATTTTGCCCTGAGCGCTATTGGAGCGAATGGAGTCGAGAGTAATAAATCTGAGCCGATCGCTCTTGATCTCGGCAATCTTAATAAATGCGGTAATGGCTTGATAGAGCCGGGTAATAATGAGATTTGCGATAATAATTCGAAAGCCTGTATTTTATCAGGCAGTAGTTATAGGGGGCAGCAGACTTGCGTTAGCAGCAGCGAAACTGATGGTTGCCGGGCTTGGAATGCTTGCCAAGCAGCCGAATCTTGCGGCGATGGAATTACTAACGGTCCTGAAGCTTGTGACGGCTCGGGATCTTTCAATTGCAATCTCGGTTTATACTCAGGAACAACTAATTGTGAAGCGGGTTGTCATCTAGGGAATTGCAATATAGGTTCTCAGGCTTGTGGTAATAAGCAACTGGAAGGCCGTGAGCAGTGTGAACAAGATTCTAGCGGAGCTTGGCCTCAGCCTCAGGATTGTGTTTGGAGTGGGTTTTCTGGCAAAAAAACTTGTGATGCTTGTCTGTGGAGCGATTGTAAAGTAACTCCGGTTTGCGGGGCTAACAATGGCAAGGATTTAACTAGCCTGACTTATTATGATGCGGGCAACTGTGGTGTAGGGACCGTCAAAGATTTTGTTTCCAACTCTGCCGGCTGGAATTGGAGTTGTGATGGCAATAACGGTAGCCCAGTCAATTGTTCGGCGACTCGTCGGTCTAGCGGAGTGTGCGGTGAGGCCCATAACCTGCCGCTTACTTCTACGCCTACCTCAGGACTCTGTGCCAGCGGGAGCGCTTCAGCGGTCACTCCTTCTGGAGGCAAGTATATTTGGACTTGTTTTGGGTCTGGGGCGGGCAGTAGCAACGCTTCATGCTCAGCTCCTATCTGTGGCAACGGCCTGGTAACTAGTCCGGAACAATGTGATTTTGGTTCTGGTAATAATAATGCGAGTTCTGGCTGTACGGAAAATTGTAAATATGGAAATTATTTCTATTCTTGTCCCGCCCTTCCGGCCGGTTATAATGTTTTTAATTCTGTGAATGGATATAACATTAAATGCACCGGCGCTAATGGCGCTAATAATGCTTGTGGCGCCTGGGAGGCTAACCCGCCTAAAGATTTGGTGACCGAATATAACATCCAAGGATCAGAAACTACTTGCCGGTTTAAATGCAATCCGAATGAACCTTTTGGCAAATGTGGCACCGATGTCGGTTGTCAGACTAGTCTGAGCAATTTTAGCAACTGCGGCGCCTGTGGCCAAGCTTGCGATACAGGTAAGAACTATGATTGTCTTGGCACTTGGCCCAGCAAATCTTGCGATTGTTCCGGGAGTTACCGTGATTGTGACGAAAATACTGCTAATGGTTGTGAAATAAATACCGCCTCTAACAACAGCCACTGCGGCGCATGTAATAACGCTTGTCCGACTTTGAGCCAGTGTGTTAATGGATCCTGCGCTTGTTCCTCTGGCGAATGTAGCGGTGTTTGCGTAGATCTTCAGCATGACCTGCTAAATTGCGGCACGTGCGGTAATAAATGTAACAATGGTAGTTTTGGTAGCCATGGTTTTTGCCAGAGCGGTTCCTGTGCTTGTAGTCCAGGCTATGAATGGGATCCAATCAATAAAGTATGTAAGGAGGGTAGTTGCGGCGATGGTTTTGTGACTGGGTCAGAACAATGCGATTATAATTCCAGCCCCAATTTTAAGAGCGAAACTCCGTCCTTGTCCTGTAATTTAGATTGTAAAATAGTTAGGACTATGTCTTGCGCAGATTCCGGTTACTCTAATTTAAATAATATAAATTTTTTCTGTGGCACTTACACTCAGATTTGTAGCGGGTCAGCTGTCCAAGGAGGCCAGACTTATTGTAGTGTTTGGGGGCCAACTCAAAATCCTGTTTTTTCTCCCGATCCTTATGGCGTTTGCAATGCCTATAAGCAATGCGAATATAATTGTAAGGCTGGCAAAGGTAATTGTAACGGGCAGGATATCGATACTTGCGAGGTTGACCTAAGTAGTGATGAAAATCATTGTGGTGCTTGTACCGGCCCTAATTCTACTTGTTCGGGGTCATATCAATGTATAGCCGGCAGCTGCCAGAGATGCGGCGATGGCGTGAAGAACGGTAATGAAGAATGCGATGGTACTGATCCTGGCGGAGGTTTATACTGCGACAACGAGACTTGTAAAGTTTATCAACAAGTTGCTTGTACTAGTCCTGGATATCAGACTTATTGGTCTTCTAATGGTTATAGTAATTGGTCTAGCATGAATTTTTGCGGGTCTTCAGCCGTGGTTTTTAAAGTTTATTGTGAAAATGGTAAATATAACATTAGCAATAATTGCCCGGCAGGCAGTTGGCAGTATTCAAGCACGCTGCCCCCAGTCTATAATAACAGCACTTGTCCTTTGAATGCTTGTTATTATAGTTGTAATGCTCCCTATAAAGATTGTACTGGCGCTAAAGATGGATGTGAAACGAATGTCCAGGGCAACGATAAGACAAATTGTGGTGACTGCGGGCAAACTTGCCCTGGAAGTTATAATTGCAATAGCGGTGTTTGTGAACGCTGTGGCGATGGCGTGATTAATGGCAACGAACAGTGCGATGGCCCCGGGAAGGGCAGTTTCACCTGTGGCTCAGATTGTAGGCTATATAAAGATGTCGCTTGCGGCAGCACGGAATACCAATCTTTTTACCAGACAAAGGGTTATACTAATTTTAATCACGTAAATTTTTGTACTAGCCCTGTATTTTCTGTCCCTTGTATAAGTTTCAACGGTACCACCTGTACGTCATGGGATCTATCCGCTACCAAGCCCCCGATATATAATGATAGTAGTTGCAGTCTTTCTAACTGTTCATATAGTTGTAAGAGTAATTGGTTTAATAAAAATACTCTAGATTGGGATACCTGTGAATATGAGCAGGCCGGAGGCGGAGGTTTACGATAAAATTAGCATCATTTCAAATATGTCAAAACATAAATTTATAATTTTTTTTCTTGCTTTGGGTTTTATTTTCGGTAGCCTATTATTTTTTTCTCCGCTAACTAGAGCCCAGCAAGACAGCTCCGACGCCATTGCGGTCCGAGTGCTACCTAATCCTCATCATTATTCGATTTCCCGCTGGTATAAAGAGCAGGGCTTCAAAGGCTCCCCCCAAGCCTTGACGGTTGATGGCTATGAAGCAATCCGCGATGGCCGGACAGTTTATGTAAACGCGACCAATGTTATCGGCACCACCATATATACTAATATTTATCTGATCTCATATAATCAAACCGCTAATACCCAAACTTCCGATGTTTTAGGGAGTATCGTTTCCCATTGGAAGTTTAATGAGAATTTCCCTTCGGCTTCTTTGGAAGGCAATTGCAATATTGGTTCCGTACCCTGTAATTCTGATAAAGATTGTGCCACTGGTTATAAATGCAGCGCTGATGCCAGCGATTATCGCAATAAATGCATTCCTCAGAATGATTCAAAGTGTAATTCGGATACTGACTGTTCAGTCGGCGTTTTTTGTTCCAGCCTGAAAGCTAAAATAACGAGAGATATTGAACGGGTGGCTCGTTTGTCAGAATTAGATGCAGCTTTAGCGAATTACCGAACGGCCAATAAGCGTTTCCCGGTCTTAGATGCTGGCACTTTCGTAAAACACAAGACAGTTTCAACTTGGCCTAGTTGGCGCGAAGTGCTCTTGCCGGCTTTAAGTTTAAGTACGCTTAGTGACCCCATCGACTCCATGGGCTATTGCCCAGGCTTTGAGGCGGCTACTTGTTGGAATAAGAATAATAACACTTTTTTTGAAAAGACATCCGACGGGAAGCACCTCAAGTTTCCAGCTATGAGTCGAGTTATCTATTACTCTACTGACAGTAATGGCTCAGCCTATACTTTATGCGCCGGTATGGAAAGTCCGGATGAATATAACACCTCTGGCAACGCTTTATCCAAGTTTAGATGCGCTGATGCCATTATTAATAATACCAGCGCTGCCAATACCCCGCCTAAGATAGTTGATTATCAGTTAAACGGTATTAGCGGCCAGGAATTTAACGGTTTCATCAAAGTTTTTGATGCTGAAAACAACCCTTTGACTTTTAATTTTGTACCTACCGATGATTGGTCCTGGGATAATATGCCAGTGATGCAAATGACTAATAATCCTAACCAGATCAAATTGCACGCAGCTAAGGCCGGTGATCCGGGCAACTATCACTTCAGTTTTTCCGTTAATGATGGTAATGGCACCATGACCACCACCACTATACCGATTAAGATCTCTGAATCTCAAGTCCTTCTCGAGGCCGAAGATATCACGCACGTGCTCAAGCCGAATAGCAATCTAGAATACTCCTTTATTTATACTGGAGATGGTAGCTTATCAAAAACTTTAACACGCGAAACTGGCGGCGGGAGAAATTTAGGTGATTTTGACCCGGCTCTTTTGTCGTCTACTAGGTTGGGCGAGAATAAATATGAGATAAAAATGAAGTCTAATAGAAATGACTTAAAGTCTTTAAGCACTGGAAGTTATCCTAACGGTCCCTTCTTATCCAACACAACTACAGTTTATTTATTATCTGTTGGTGGCCCTGGTGGAGTTTCTAAAAAAATCAAGTTTAATATAGTAGTCACCCCTCCAATTCTTGATTTTAATTGTCCAGCAGAAGCCAGGGTTGGCCGCCCTTATGCTTGTTTTATTGGTAATAGGTTACAAGGTGATTATACAATTTCCTATACCGCCATTGGCTTGCCCTCTAGTAATGCTTTAATACTTGATAACAACTATAGTCAGGTTTCTAAAGATAAAAATACTAATACAGTAGCTAAAAAATCGTGGTTTATGAGATTGTTAAGCGGTTTGTTTGGCTCTTCTAGTTTATTCGTTGATAAGGAAGCTTATGCGGCCATAAATAACCCCGGAGAGATTGATTCAAATCGTTATTATATACATAATAATACTGCGGTTCCGAATATTACTATCGGTGATATTGGTTCATATGACGTGACGATTACAGCTACCAATGATTTTAAGACCGCTAGTAGTAAATCTTTTAGTTTGAAGATTAATAGTTTTTGCGGCGACGGGGTGAAGGGTTATCCGAACACTGAGGGGAAGGGTGGTTATTATAATGATGGTTTTGAGGATTGCGACGGCATTGCCTCAACGACCCGTTCCGTGCCTCTTATTAGCGATTGGCCGGCTAACAGCAGTATTTCCAGACAGTATTCTTGTGATTCAAATTCTGATTTTGTGTATCCGATAAAAAACGGTTCTTATTGCGTGTTCTCTTCGCCTCTTAAGGGCGGCGGGTTTAAAGGTGATGGCTTATGTGAAACTATAGATTATAGCAGCGGCCTTCCTTTAGAAACTCCTATCAATGCCCCGGAAGATTGCGGACAAGCCGCTGGCGGTAGTACACCCCCCGGGGCCACTTGTGGTGACGGTATTATTAATCAAATTAGCGAAGTTTGCGATTGCGATGTTACTAACGGGCAGTGTGATTTTGGCGGCAAGACCTGCAAAGATTTTAATTTTTGGTCGGTTGCGCCCTATGGAGGCTTAACCCTAAAATGTGCAAGCAATTGCCAGTTTGATAATCCAACCGGGGCGGATGGGACATGCTTGTATCCCCATCAGGTATTTAATAATTCAGTGTTTACCTGTGCAGTCGGTTGGAAAAATTGCAATAATAACGTGGTTGATGGTTGTGAAAGAGAAGGTTGTTGCCCGAATTGTACTAATAAGCAATGCGGCCCAGATGGCTGCGGCGGATCTTGTGGCGTTTGCGAAACTCCGCCTGGGCAGATTTGCAAGAATGGTCAATGCTGTCAAAGGAATTGTACTAATAAACAGTGCGGAGCCGACGGTTGTGGCGGTTTGTGCGGCACTGGCACCGGAGACGATGGTTGTCCCGAAGGCAAGGTTTGCACTAGCAATAAGCAATGCAAATTGCCGAATTGCGGGAATTATGAATATTGCGAAACCGGCTATCTTTGCTGTCATAAAACCAGCTATGAGTTTTGTTTCCCGCATGATAACCCCTCGATGTGCAACCAAGGCCCAGTATAAAATAAATTTATGAATAAAAAGAAAATAATTTTATTAGTCCTAGCCCTTTTAATCCTTATCGCAGTTTTATCCTGGGTTTTTGTCAGGATAAATAAAGGGGCTAATAATAATCAAGCGCCAGCGCAGAGTTTCAAGGTTGAATATATGACCGCCGCCGAGAAAGCAGCCAAGAATCTTGACCCTAATACTAGGGCACAGGTTATTCAGCGTGACTCCGGCAACAATGTAATTGTTTATAAGCTTATCCGTAAAGACAGCGATGTCGTGACAGACTTGCGGCAGCTTGAAGTTCAAAGGCCGCCTCGGCCAGAAATAAAGCAGTAGTTTTAGGAAATTAAAAAATCCTCTGTTTCTCGTACAGAGGATTTTTGTATAGAGCCGTAAAGAGCTTATTGCTTAAGAAATTTCCTTACTTCTACTTTGCCATTGTCGTTTTGTTTAATCCGGCAAAGGTAAAGGCCGCTAGGGAGAGTGGAAAGATCCAGGCGAGTAGCATTGGCAGTCAACACCAGGTTGCCCAGGGCATCAAAGATTTCTACTACAGGATTAAGGGCGTTATCCAAATAGAGATAATCTTTAACCGGATTAGGATAGACTTTTAAGCTTGTGGCTTGATTTTCTTCCAGTCCGGTGACGATGTCATAGGTTACTTGGTACCAGGTAGAATCTGTCGGGTCGTCCTGATTGAAGAAGACATAACGGATAGAAGTCCAACCTAAATGATTATTCCAGCTGTAAAGAGATCGAAAGCCGCTAAAGATGCTGTCTGAAGCTATTATCAGCGGTCCCGAGATAGAAACGGAAGAGTTATAGAGCGTATCCCAGACAAAGCAGTTACTGGCGCCATTGACTTGGTTCAGTATCACCTTTTTGCATTTGATGGTTTTTGAGCTACCGCTAACGTTCTTGATACCAAAGTCTCCATTGCTGTTGAAGATGACCGTGTCCGGGACATTGGGCGTGCTAAGGTTGATAATGTAGTTGCCAGGGTTAATAACCTGCCCGCTACCAAGGTCAACCAGGTTGATGCTTGGCCAGACTAAAACCGATAATTCAATGATTCGGTCGTTGATAATGTAGATCTTATCTCCAGCTTCTATGATTTTGTAATTAGGACTAATATTGTTCATAGTCTTAATCGACAGCGTTCCGAGGCTGGCTGGATCGAGGAGGTAGATTTTGAATGGTTCGCTGGGGTTGGTCCCGGTTGGCCCGATTATCATGAAAGGATAATCCTGGCCGCAGTTAATCTTCCCGAAATAGTGAGCTACGTCATCTATCGGCGAGAGGCTGGCAACGTTGACCCATCCTAAATTGCTGCCGGTGTTTGGGTTAATTTTTCTAACCGTGCCATCCCCGTCGGCAAAAAGGAAAACGTTGTTATTTGGGTGTATGCCAGGGCGCCTATAAGTGCTTATATTGGTTAACGACACTTCCCACGCGTTAGTAAAATTATTCGTATCCTTTTTGATTAGTTTAATTCCTCCGCTTCCAGAATTTATACCACCTAGGTAGTATATCGAACTATTGTAACCGAATAAATCCATCAAAAAGATTAAGTTTTCTGGTGGGTCAGCATTCAATATTTGCAGGTTGCCATCAAATTTGATTTTCTGAGAAGTTGTCGGTCCCGAACTATATATTATAGGATTTAAGTAATAAGATCCTCCGTATGAATTAAAAAGATCATATTCTTTTAGAAGACCAGAGAAATTAGTTGAGTCAATGGTTAAATCATTTACGCTGGCTAAAGTATTTGGGTTTATCTTGTAAATTTTTACCATAGTTGCCAGATTACAACCCTCGGTCGTCCACCAGATATAATTCCCGTAATAATCTAATCTAGAAGAAAGGCTTTGGTAGACTCCTAGACCAGTCCAGGTAGTGTCTTTTAGCAAACTTAGGTTATCGCTATAGAGTTTTACTCCGGTTAAGTGGCCATTATCTATCATGCTCGTTAGTAAGACTTTATTATCATAACACAACATATTCATGTCATATTTGACATCATCCTTATTGACTGAGGCGACAACATTGCCACTGGCATCGCGTTTTTCAACGCGGTAATGATCAAAATTTACCCAGTAGCCTCGGTAAATTAAGGTGTAAGCATAGCCGTTCATAACCTGCAGATCCTGGCAGATTTCTCCGGCGGTGAGGGCGACATTCCAGTTTTCTTGCATCGTGATGCTCTGGGAAACAGCCGGCCGGAAATTAATCAACAGCCAGCCAAAAAGCAGAAAAAAGTAGAACAACTTTTTCATGGGTTTCTGAATTAAAGGGTTTAGCATGGTTTTTATTATTTTTTTGTTAATGTTCTGGGTTATTTGGGCCTTTATGGCTCCTTTCAGCCTATTTTTAGATAGACTTGTTATATTAGTTTTTTTTGTTGATTTTGTCAAGAGGAACGATTTAGATTTTCTTGTTTAAAAATTTAAATCTTTTCTATTATCATAATAGCCCCAAAATCCTGAAATAACAATGTTTTGTATTTTTATCGTTCTGTGTATAGTGATAAAATTAAAAAAATGTTATACTGTAATTAGTTTTATATTAGCCTGATGAAAGGATTAATTTTAGGTATTTTTATATAACAAAAAATATGTTTAATGAGATCACTAACACCCCGCCAGCTAACGGCGTGAACCCCACTCCAGCCTCGGGATCGGTTCCTCCTAAGAAAGAGGTTGATGATATCTTTTCCGAGACCGACCGTGTGGACAGTGTCGGCGTCTTTTCTCAGGCTCGGCCTCAAATTGAAGCCCAGACTGTCGGTTTAGGTGCAGTAGCCCATCAAGAGGAAGACGCCCCTAAACACTCAGGCGGCAAGGTACTTAAAAAATTAGTTATTATTTTTATCATCCTTGGCATTTTGGGAGCCGGGGCCTATTTTGCCTATACCAAATTTACAGCTCAGTCATCTTTGGTGAATTCCGAGCCAGAACCTTCTCCGATTGAAACAAGTGCGCCGACCCCTCCGGTTACTAATTCACCGTCAGTATCCGAAACACCTAGTTCGACTCCGGCAGACATGGCCAGCACCTCAGATATAATCAGTGATATTCCGACTTCAACCGTGGTGGTGACTCCGACTGTGCCCGATTTGAGCACGATTGATTCTGATAGTGACGGTTTAAATGACACCCAAGAGAATCAGCTGGGTACCAACCCGAACCTGATCGATTCCGATAATGACGGTTTAAGCGACGGCGAGGAAGTGAATACTTATCAAACCAATCCTTTATTGTCCGATAGCGATAACGATGGATTTACTGACAGCGTGGAAATCCGTGGCGGATATAATCCTAACGGTCCAGGTAAGCTATCGAGATAAGGACTTTTATCTATGCTAAGCAATTTAGCCAACGGTCAGACTTTTAAAAGTGCGGCGCCCGTTAAGCCGAGCCGTAATTTAATGCTAAATTTGCACATCATGCCCCAACCGGGAGAAACCATCTTTCCAGGTCGTGGCTGGTTATGGGCCGGGCTCATCACTTTTATGATCATGGCCGGTTTAGCTTACCTGTGTTTTAAATAAAATATGTTTTTGCAAGCTAAGAAAACAAAAAAAAATTTAGAAAATGATAAAGATAAGAAGCAGGATCTAAGCGCCCGTCTAGATCAGGATATTTCTATTCATAGTATGCCAGCTAAGAGTGTTTTGGCTAATTCTTCTTATGCCTCTGGGGCTGACGGCGCCTTAATCATAAATTCAGAGTCGAAGCACAAAAAAATAGGCCTGTTCATTATCGTTGGTAGCTTGCTGGTGGTCGGTGGTATTATTTATGCCGCCTATACTTTTATGATCAAGCCGGCGGCTACCAGTCGACCTGTGTCTCAAAATCAAGATGCCCCGAAGATTAACAGTAATCCAATAAATAATGCGGTCACCCCGGATCCGATCTTAGCTGAAATTCCGACCAATATTAATGAGGCTAGTTTAGCTACGATTACGACCGAAGTCGCGACTTCTAGTGCTAGCTCTAGCTTGGTTTTCCAGGGGGAAGGCAATATTATTGCTTCTTCGACTCAACCGGTGGTAGACTCCGATAGTGATACCATTAATGATTTAGAAGAGGTGATTTTGGGTTCTAACCCTAACTTAGAAGATACTGATGCCGATGGTTTTTCTGATTTAGCCGAGATCCAGGCCGGTTATGACCCGATCAGCACCGGCAAGCTTGACGCCAATGTTAATTTAGCTAAATACTCGCTGGCTAAATATGAAATCCTTTATCCTAAGATTTGGGCATTAAAACCTTTAGCGACAGATGACGCCGTAATCTTTACCGCGGCCGACGAATCATTTATCCAACTGTCGGTCCAGAAGAATCTGAACGCGCAAAGCATCGCCGCTTGGTATAAAGAGGAATTTGCCGTGCTAGATATACCGGAGGCCCAGCTGATTGCCAAAGATTGGGGCAACGGGGTAATGAGTGATGATGGCCTGACCGTTTATTTTACCGATAATAAGGAAGAGAATATTTATGTTTTAGCTTATACCCCTTTAGATGAGAAAAACCTGGCTTATCCTAATATATTCCGGTTGATGCTTAATTCCCTAAAAGTTAAAACCCAGCCTTGATTAAAAGACAGCAATTAGGTCATAAAAGGAGCCAGAAGCGGCTCCTTTAGCTTATATCTGGAAAAAAGATGTTTGGTGTGTTAGTATTTTTATATAATCTTTTTAAAAGGCAATAAATATAATCATATGAAGATAATAAGCGATGTTAAGAAGATTGATGAGCTATTAAGCAGAGGGGTGGCAGAAGCGATTGATCGGGACGACTTGCGTAAGAAATTATTGAGTGGCCAGAAGCTCAGGGTGAAGCTAGGTATCGACCCGACCAGTTCTAATATCCATCTTGGACGCTCAGTGCCCTTATTAAAATTGCGTGATTTTCAAGAATTAGGCCACCAGATAATCTTTATCATCGGTGATTTTACTGGCACTATCGGAGATACTTCTGACAAGACCAGTGAGAGGCCGATGTTAGACGAAGCGACCATTAAGCATAATATTAAGAATTACGTTGATCAGGCTAAAAAGATAATAGATATTAAGAAATGCGAAGTCCACTATAATGGTGACTGGTTGCGGAAGCTGAAATATGAAGAGATCTGCCGCCAGGCTAATATATTTTCTATCAATGAATTTATTTCTCGGGAGAATATCAGTCGTCGCCTAGAAGCTGGTTCTCGCGTTTCTTTGCGCGAGGTCTTATATCCTCTCATGCAAGGCTATGATTCAGTCATGGTAAAAGCTGACGTTGAAATCGGGGGTACGGACCAGAAGTTCAACCTTTTAGCGGGGCGGGAGATGCAACGCTATTACCAGCAAACTCCTCAGAATATCATTACCAACCCCATAATTGAAGGTTTGGATGGTCGCAAGATGAGCTCCAGCTGGGGTAACACTGTTAATCTATTGGATTCCGCTAAAGATATGTTCGGTAAGATCATGTCTTTGCGCGATGAGTCGATTATCGATTACTTTACTTTGCTTACCCGTTTGGATTTAGCCGAAATCAATGATTTTAAATCAGCTTTAGCAAACGGAGCTAATCCGAGGGATTATAAGATAAGATTGGCCAAAGAGATTGTGAGATTTTATTTCTCTGAAACCGAGGCTCTAGCTCAGGAGGATAATTTTATCAAGACTTTTTCCCATAAGGAAGTTCCGGAAGAGATAGAAGAATTCAAACCTCATGCATACGACTTGGTCTCGATTTTAGTAGAAGCTAAGCTGGTTAACTCTAAGTCGGATGCGAGACGGGTGATTGAACAGGGAGGGGTCAAGATAAATCAGGTGGTAGAGAAGGATCCGGGCGCTCAGGTTCATTCGGGGGCAGTCATCCAGAAGGGGAAGATTAATTTTTTGAAGATAGTATAAATTTTTTAGGATTACACAAAACCACCGCCTGCAGGCGGTGGTTTTTTTGTCTTGGTTAGGATTATTGTTTTTTGATTATCTTATCAATCAATCCATAATTTTTAGCTTCTTCGGCTGTCATGAAATAATCGCGATCAGTATCTTTCTCAATCGTGGCTATTTTTTGGCCGCTGTGTTGGGCTAATATTTTATTCATCTTGTCTTTGATTTTTAGGATATGTTCAGCTCTGATTTTAATATCAGTCGCTTGTCCTTCGGCGCCGCCCATGACTTGATGGATCATGATTTCGCTGTTAGGCAGAGCCAGTCTCTTACCCGGCGTGCCGGCGGCCAAAAGAACTGAAGCCATAGAAGCAGCCATGCCCACGCAGATAGTAGATATGTCCGATTTTATATATTGCATGGTGTCGTAGATGGCTAAGCCGGCCGTGACTGATCCGCCGGGCGAGTTGATATAGAACTTGATATCTTTATCCTTATTTTCAGCGTCCAAAAATAAGAATTGGGCGATAATTATGTTAGCGGTATGGTCATCGATCCCTTCTCCAAGAAAGATTATTCGGTCTTTAAGGAGACGGGAGTAGATATCATAGGCTCTCTCTACTTGTCCCTCCTTTTCGATAACGGTTGGTATTAGAGGCATATATTTTTAGTTTATTTTAGTTATTTAACACTAATTATAGGTTAAAGCGATGTTTTTGTAAATGTCTGGCGCTTGACATTATTTTTGATATGCTTTATTATAATAAAGCACTTTACTTAGATAAAGTAATATTATGCCAGCCGGAGAATCAAAAAACAATATTTATATTAATGATCTGTATTCTGCCATCTTAAAGCTTAGGAATCTGGATGAAGCTCAAAGGTTTTTTCGCGACCTGTTAACCGAACAGGAGATTTTAGAATTCAGTCGAAGATGGCGGGCTGCTCAGATGCTAGCTGGCCAGCAGTCCTATGCCGCCATAGAGCAAGAAACGGGTTTAAGCTCTGCGACCGTCGCCAGGATTTCTAAATGGTTGAATTCTGGTATGGATGGCTACAAATTAATTATTAAGAGAACTAGAGCGCATCAACACCATTTGACTGTTAGGAAGGGTTTGGCTTAAGATCTCATTGATCGTAATTCAAACTCTTCTTAACAGAAGAATAATAACGCTCTTTTTTAAAACCAAAAATAAACCCTTAAAAATCTCATGTATGAAAAACATGGAAAACAAAGTTTATGTCATTACTGCCGCTGGTGGTAATGCTACGGCTATCATGGTTTTATCAAAAGCTAAAACTCGTGCCGAATATGAAAAAATCGGCCGTGATTTAATTTTTGATAACCAGGATAAATCCGTTGAACAGGCCGGCTTTCTAGTAATTGCTGACCAACATTTTGAGATGAGCGGCGGCGAATTCTGCGGTAATGCAGCTAGGGCGGCGGCCATCTTGTTCTCTAAGTTGATTGGTAAAAACCAGGTTGAATTTACGATGTCTGGTTTTCCAAAAACTGTTCGTGCCTCCTTATCTGAATTAGCTCCTCGCCAATTCTTAGTGGAGTGCCATTTTCCAGAAATGCCTTTGCAGGTTTCGACGGTTGATATCGGTCAAACAGCGACGTTGGTTGATTTAGGCGGTATCGTCCACGTTATCATTGAGGCCGCTTTTCCGGAAGTTGATTTCGAAATCAAGCATCGGCAAATTACTAAAGCTTTAAACTTGGATAACCGAGAAGCAGTCGGAGTAGTTTGGGTCAGTAAAGGTGAGTTTACCGCCAAGATTGATCCGGTCGTCTGGGTAAAAGGCGTAGACTCTTTCTTTTATGAATCTTCCTGCGGGTCTGGGTCGATCGCGGCCGCTAAAGTTTTAGGCTTTAGCCAGATTTTTCAACCAACCGGCAAGGTTATTACCGTCTTAATTAAAGATAAAGAAGTAATTCTAACTAGCGAAATGGAGGTTACAGATGGAGAGTATTAATTATCTGATTTTGAGTCGTAAGGATGGGCTGAAGTATCAGCCAGCTTTCATTAAGGTTTACCAAGAGGTGTTTGCTGGTCCGCCATACTTTGAGACTTATTCTGATGAGGAAGTGATTTATTCTGCCTGGGATTCCCATTTGGAAAAAGGTTGCATTGTATTGGCGATGAAAGGTGATGAGGTTATCGGTCTTGGTTGTTGTATCCCGATTCTTAACATCATGCCAGGCGAAGCTAATGAAGATGTTAAAAATTTGTTTTTTTCCCGGTTAGATTCTTTGCCCATCCCGCTAAATCGCGCTTGCTATATGTCAGAGTTGGCAGTTTTGTCAGATTTTCGCGGCTTAGGTATCGGAACCGAATTGATACGTCAGCGTTGGAGCTGGGCCAAAAGTTTCGGCCTATCCCATTATATTGTGAGGACAGCCGCTGAAGGTAGTAATTCGGTAAGGATGTATAAGCATTTAGGGGCGAAGGAAATTGATGGTTTAGTGCAAGATGTTACAGGAATCGGAGTTGAGTCGAAAAGCCGGCAACGCATCTTTCTCTATGGAGAGATTGATTAGAAAAAACTAAAGCCCACTATAAAGGTGGGCTTTTTAAGAACAGTATGATAAAATTTAAATAACTTATGTTAAATAATAGAAAAATTCTTAAATATTCCGATTTACAGAAAATCAAAGCGGGGGAAAATAAAGATCCTTTGGTTTCTTTAAATTCTCTCTGTCCCGAGATAAATTGTCACTACCAGAAGAAGGATATGTTGAGGATAAGCGGTCCGGAAATTTTTGTCAGAAAAGCCGTGGCCCTAAAATTGCGCCGGATAAATAAAATCTTACAAAAAAAAGACCCCAGTCTTCGTCTAAAAGTTGTTTATGGCTACCGCCACCCAGCCATCCAGGAAAAGTATTTTAAAAGGGTTTTTAAAAAAATAAATTTAGAAAAACCCAACTTGAGCCAAGAAAAACTCAAAAGTTTAGTCCATGCTTTTGTGGCTGTACCAGATGTGGCTGGCCATCCAACTGGCGGTGCTTTAGATATAAGTATTGAAAAAGATGGCCAAGAATTAGATATGGGGACCAGGATAGCTGATTTTAGCCAGCCGGAGAAGATCAAGGCTTTCGCTAAGGGTCTAAATCGAGAACAGCGTTATAACCGTTATTTATTAAGGAGTCTCTTGCTCAAGGAGGGGTTTGCTCCCTTTAACGGAGAATGGTGGCATTTTTCTTATGGAGATAAAGAATGGGCTAGTTTTTATGGCCGCAAGAAGTCTCTCTATTCTTCAGTTATTATTGATTGACAGGTATTAAGTTTCTTGCTAACATATTGAGAAACAAAATTTTCTTTTTCAAATATACGGGGTACGTAGTTCAGGGGTTAGAACGGTAGATTGTGGATCTATTGGTCGCGGGTTCGAATCCCGTCGTACCCCCGCCAGCCTGTTTTAAATAAGAAACAGGCTTTTTAAATATTTGACTTAAGTCAGGACGGGGTTTAAGATTGCTTTAAAGCGTTAATAAGATAGTTCTTTAAAATTGTTTAATATTAAAATCTGAATCATGAAAAATTTAACAAATCCTCAAGTTTTTGAAGCCATGGATATTAAATTATCTAATGAGCTTCCGCCGGTTAAGACATTCGATCCAGGGCAACTTCGCGCTCCAGATCGTGGTTTAACATTGGATCCAGAAAGAACCAAATTAGCAATAGCTAATGCTCTGCGGTATTTACCAGAAGAATTACACTCGATTCTTGCTCCCGAGTTTTTGAAAGAATTGCGAACTATGGGTCGTATATACGGTTACCGTTTTCGACCGGAAGGTAGAATTGCCGGCAAGCCTATTGATGAGTATGAAGGCATACCAGCTGCCCGCGCTCTGCAAGTCATGATTGATAACAATCTTGATTTCGGGGTAGCGCTTTATCCTTATGAGTTGGTCACCTATGGAGAGACTGGCCAGATATTCCAGAACTGGATGCAATATCTTTTAGTTAAAAAATATCTATCAGTAATGAAAGAAGACCAAACCTTGGTTGTCAGCTCTGGACATCCGGTTGGGCTATTCCCGTCTTCGCCTCAAGCGCCTCGGGTCATAAATACTAATGGATTGTTAGTTGGAGAATGGAATAATATCACCGAATTCAAGCGTTTAGCTGCTTTGGGTGTCTCCAATTATGGGCAAATGACAGCTGGCGGATGGATGTATATTGGCCCGCAAGGGATTGTTCACGGAACTTACATAACAATTTTAAATGCCGCTCGTAAATATTTAGGCTTGGGTCAAGATAAAAATTTACAAGGCATTTGTTTTGTGTCTTCCGGACTCGGGGGGATGTCTTGTGCCCAGTCTAAGGCGGTTAAAATTGCCGGAGGGGTAGCCATTATTGCGGAAGTCGATTATAGCCGAATTCAGTTACGTCTGAAGCAAAAGTCTATTGATGATTATTCTGATGATTTGTCAGTTATCATGAAGAAAGCTAAAGAAAGTAAGGATGCTGGTCGGCCTTTAGCCCTGGCTTATTATGGTAATATAGTTGATCTTTTAGAGGGTTTAGATGAAAACGATTTTTTCTTTGAGCTTTTTTCCGATCAAACTTCTTGCCATGCCGTTTACGAAGGTGGTTATACTCCTGCCGGTTTAGATTTTGCATCTGGCCGCCAGTTGCTCAAACATTATCCGAGCGATTTTATCGCTTTAGTCAATAGATCTTTGTTTCGTCATTTCCGAGTTATAGAGAGATTAATCGCTAAGGGGGCGCATTTTTGGGATTATGGTAATAATTTCATGAATTCCATTTTTCAGGCTGGAGAAAAGACTATCGCCAAAAACCAAGTCAATACTGACGATGGTTTTATCTGGCCTTCTTATGTTGAAGATATCATGGGTCCGGTTTGCTTCGATCGTGGTTTTGGTCCTTTCCGCTGGGTCTGTCTTAGTCATAAGGACGAAGATCTTCGTTTGACAGATCAAATAGCTATGTCTTTAATAGACCCATCCCTAAGCCCTCTTCATTACGATAATTATCATTGGATTGCTAATGCTGCAAACAACGATTTAGTAGTCGGTACTAAAGCCAGGATTCTCTATGCTGATGAAGAAGGACGGATAAATATCGCCTTGGCTTTCAACCAAGCGGTTAGGGATGGTCGCTTAGGCCCTATTATGATTGGACGTGATCATCATGACGTTTCTGGAACCGATTCACCATTTCGGGAAACTGCTAATATTTACGATGGTAGTAGACCGACAGCTGATATGTCTACCCAATGTTTTGCTGGTAATATAGCTCGAGGGATGACTTTGGTAGTTTTATCTAACGGCGGTGGCGTTGGCATCGGACGATCTAGTAATGGAGGCAATGGTATTTTTCTGGATGGCAGTCAAAGAGTAGATGAAGTTTTAAAAAGCAGCCTGTCTTGGGACGTCATGTGTGGAATCGCTCGGCGCAGTTGGGCTAGAAGTCAAGGCGCTATGGAAACAGCCGCACTTTGGAATAATAAACATCAAGCCAATGGTCAGATCACCATTCCTTATCTGGTTGATGAACAATTACTAGATAATTTGGTATATTGATTTTTATGAGTTTTTTGTAATTTTTTGAGTCCTATTTTTTTAATAGGGCTCTTTTTTATTGTGTTGACATTATTCCAGCTTTATCCTAATATAAGGGGAATACATTTTTTGTATTTTATCTTTGAAAATTGAATAACAACCATAAAAACAGACTATGAAAGCAAACAAAATCAAACCAGAAAAGCCTGGCGGGTTTCTGGATTTTAACACCAGCGAATTTTTGGCCAGGGAAGAGATGCTGCGAATAATTAATGGAGTTTTTCGTTCCTTTGGTTATAATCCGATTGAGACGCCTATGGTAGAATTTTCTAAAGTTTTAGTCGGTGAAGATGAAACTTCGAAAAACATTTTCCAGGTAAAAAGCCGTGGAAGTAGTAATGAAGATAATTTATCTTTAAGGTTCGATCATACGGTACCATTCGCCCGTTTTTTATCAGCCAATCCTTATAACGACAAGAAAAGAGAGGGGGTAAAATTACCGTGGCGGCGCATGGTCTTAGGACCAGTCTTCCGTAGTGATTCCCCTCAAAAAGGGAGATATCGCCAATTTTATCAGTTTGATGTCGACATTGCCGGTTCTTCTCTTATGCTGGCAGATGCAGAAATTATCGCTATTATTTATCAAACCTTATCCGCTTTAGGTTTAAAGCGCTTCTTAATTCGTATTAATAACCGCAAGATCTTAAACGGTTTAGCAGAGTTGATAGGGGTGTCTGGCAGAGGCCAGGTTTCCGCTGACGATATTACAAAAGAGGTAATGCGAATTTTGGATAAAATTCCTAAAATCGGCTTCAATCAAGTCTTATCTGAGCTGCAAATGACTCCGGAGAACGAATATGATCCAAGTCCTGGTTTATTGCCGGATGCGATTACAAGGATTTCTCGTTTTTTAGAGATTAGTGGCAGCAACTCCATTAAGCTTGACCAGGCTGAGGCCGTCTTCCACAGAATTTCAATTGCTCAAGAGGGTATATCTGAGTTGAGACAAATTATTTCTTATTTGTCAGATTTTGGAGTACCCGAAGGAACAGTTGAAATAGATTTCTCCATCGCTCGCGGTCTAGATTATTACACCGGTCCAGTTTTCGAAAGCGTCTTAGTAGACGCTCCGGAATTTGGCAGTGTTTTTTCTGGCGGTCGCTACAATGATTTAGTAGCCCGATTTACTGGGAGCGAATTACCCGCGGTTGGCGCCTCGATTGGCGTCGACCGTTTGTTTGCCGCCTTACAGCAGCTTGAACTCGTGAAAGTCAAATCAATCACGACGGCTGAGGTGCTGATTCTTCGATTAACTAATAGCCACGATTCTTATTATTTGCGTTTAGCTAAGCAATTGCGTGATCTTGGCTTAAAGGCTGAGCTTTGCTTGTTAGAGGACACAACCTTCAAATCCCAATTTAACTTTGCTGTTAGCCAAAATGTTAAATTCGTAATTATCGCTGGCGCCGATGAAATTCATCACGATGTAATCAAGGTTAAGAATCTTTTTACCAGGGAACAAACTGAAGTCCCCACAGAAAGAATGAGCGATTATTTTATTTCACTTTCCAAAACAATGTAACCATGGAAAAACAAGTTATTATTACGGGCAGCACTCTGACCTTGGAAGAGGTTGTTTTGATTGCTCGCGGCTACGTCGACGAAACTGGCGATCATCTTTATCCGGTAGTGACCTTATCGGATGATGCAAAAGAAAGAATTACAAAACAGCGGGCCGGCTTAGAAGAAAGAATCGCTGCCGGTGACATCATTTACGGAGTCAATACCGGATGTGGTATCAAGAAAGGTACGATTCTGCCCACCGAAACAATCGATGCTTATCAAAAGCATTATATCCCAGCTCATTGCGTCCAAACCGGGGATTATTTTCCGGAAGAGGTTGTCAGGGCTGCGATGATATTAAGGGTCAATTCTTTCGCTACCGGTTGTTCGGGTATGCGCCTGGAAACCTGTGAAAAAATTCTGGAATTCTACAACAAAGGTGTAATCCCCTGTGTACCGGAGCAGGGTTCGGTTGGCTCAAGCGGCGATCTTGCCCCCTTAGCCCATGTGGCTGCTGCTCTAACCGGTTTGCCCGGACAGGATGTTTGGGCAGAAGATGATGACTCCTTTCTGACTATTTGTTCAGCCCCTGAAGCTATGAAACTTCACAAAATCAAACCTTTGGTTCTCAGGGCTAAAGAAGCAATGGGGCTGACAAATGGCGCAACTTTTACCCTGGCTTTAGGGTTACTGGCGATTTATGACGCGGAAAAATTGTTTAAGTTTTCGGATCTGGCCGCCGCTTTGTCTTTGGAAGCCATCAGAGGTGAAAAAGCAGCCTTTGATGAGAGATTGATCGGTGCCCGCAATCATCAGGGAGCGGCTAAAATCGCTAAAACCATCTTACGTTTTACTGCTGGTTCAAAGAGAATGACGAAAGCATCACAAGATGTGCCTCTGAAAGCAGAAGTTGACGCTCATACTAAAAAGTATGATGAAGGCGGAAAGCCGGTGCCACGCGTTCAGGATGCTTATTCTTTCCGGGCGTATCCGCCGGTAGCCGGTAGCGCTTATGAAGCTTTTAAATATGCTCAACGTGTTTTTACCGATGAAATCAACGCTGCCACTGATAACCCCTTGATATTCCCTAAACCTGATGGCGGTTTCGAAGCTTTGTCCGGTGGTAATTTTCATGGTGAACCTTTGGGGCAAGCCATGGATTTTTTGAAAATCGCCCTGCAGCAGCTGGCAAACATTTCCGATCGCCGTATTTATGCCTTAACCATGACCGGCACCAGTTATGGTCTGCCCAGTGATTTGGCCGGTTTGACCCACCAGGATTTGAATACGGGTTTCATGATCCTGCAGTACTCGACAGCCGCAATGGTTAGCGAGAACAAGGTGCTGTGTCATCCTTCAGTGGTTGATTCTGTCCCAACCTCGGCCAATCAGGAGGATTACGTTAGCATGAGCACGATTTCTGCGCGTCACGCCCACAAGGTTTTAGCCAACTCCCGTTTTGTTATCGCCTGTGAAATATTGGCTGCTTGCCAGGGCATTTCCTTAACTGAGAAAGAGTTGGCTGTTCATGGTTGCGATACTTTGGGCGAGGTGACCGGGGCTGCCTATTCGCTTATCCGTAAACACATTAAAGCCATGGATGATGACCGGATGTTGTCCCTGGACACCGAAGAAATGCTCAAATTGATGAAGGGTGATGAATTGCTGAGTATTTTATAATTGTTCTTTGAAATTTTTTAAGGCTGTCAGTATTAAACTGGCAGCTTTTTTAAATATTGACAATCTCCATTTTTTATTATTTTCCCCTTATTTTTGATGTTTTTGTGCTTGATTTTTATTTTCTTTTCTTTTAAGATTAATGGAGTTTCATATACTAAATTTCAAACTTATGTCGATCGGAGAAAGAATCTCTAAAATGTCTGTTCGCGCCAAATCTTGGTGGATTTTGGCGGTTATTTTCATTTTTGCCATCATGGTCGGTTTGGCTAGCGGTGCCCCTTATTATAACCGGATGCAAGACTGGTTAGCTAAGAAAACTAACCATATCGTGGTTTTGCCGAAGGTCAAGGACCTGCCTTTCAGTCTGGGTTTAGACTTGCAAGGTGGTACCCATCTGGTCTACAAGGCCGATGTGAGTAATATTCCAGAAAGTGATCGCCAAGGAGCCCTTGACGCTTCTCGCGATGTTATTGAGAGAAGGGTGAACGCTTTTGGTGTTAGCGAGCCCTTGGTACAGGTTAATCGCGGAATTAACAACGAATACCGAATCATCGTTGAATTAGCTGGAGTGAAGGATGTCAAAGAAGCGATCAAGAGCATCGGCGAGACTCCTTTGCTTGAATTCAAGGAACAGGGCGAGATAGCGGCTCAGCCAGTAGAAGTTACTCCTGGAAAAGATGGCCAAGCGACGGCCACTCCGGTCAATCTTAATCTAAATGCCTCTTGGAAAAATACAGAGTTAACTGGAAAGAATTTGAAGCGGGCCAACCTGACTTTTAATGGTCAGGATGGCAGCCCGGAAGTATCTTTGGAATTTGATAATGATGGTTCTAAATTATTCGAAGATATTACTGGTCGTAATATTGGCAAACCGGTAGCGATCTTTTTGGATGGATATTTGATTAGTTCTCCCACCGTTAATGATAAGATTACCGGGGGGCAGGCGGTCATTTCCGGCAAGTTTTCTACCGATGAGGCTAAGATGTTGGTTAAGCGTTTGAATTCCGGAGCTCTGCCAGTACCTATTTCTTTGGTATCCCAGAAGACGGTCGAAGCAAGTTTGGGTTCTAAGTCAATCGATAATAGTTTGAAAGCCGGTTTGATCGGTTTACTTCTTGTGTCTTTGTTCATGATCTTATATTATCGTTTACCAGGCTTCTTGTCCGTTATTTCTTTATTGGTTTACGGTTTGACCGTATTGGCGATATTTAAAGCCCTGCCAGTCTGGTTTGCCTTGATTATTGTGGCCCTGATGGTCAGTCTCATGTTCTATACTTTTAATGAATTGAAATTATTTAATGGCGTCATGTCCCTTTTGTTCGTGGTGGTGGGCATCTTATTGTTCTTTTACGCTTTAAAGCCAGTCACCCTGTCCTTATCCGGTGTCGCCGGCTTCATCTTGTCTATCGGGATTGCCGTCGACGCGAACATCTTGATTTTTGCCCGTCTTCGGGAAGAGCTACGGGAAGGCAAGTCTTTAAGTCTGGGCCTAGATAACGCGTTTAAAAGAGCTTGGCCCTCAATCCGCGACGGCAACGTCTCGACCATCTTAACTTGTTTCATCTTGATGTTCTTCGGAACTTCTTCAGTCCAAGGTTTCGGCACCACTTTATTTATCGGTGTCGCCGTCTCTATGTTTAGCGCTATCGTTATTACCAGGATATTCCTGTTGTTAGCGGCAGGAAAGCGCTTGGAGAAAAACCTATGGCTATTAGGGGTGAGACGGAAGTTGGAATCAGGAGAAAATAAATAAATCGCATATTCATAAGAAATATATGGTGTATAAAATTATTCAAAAGAGAAAAATCTTTTTGTCCCTGTCTACCCTGGCGGCCATCGCTTCGATTTGTGCCCTGTTTTTCTGGGGCCTTAACTTCGGGATCGATTTCACCGGAGGTAGTTTGATGGAGGTAGAGTTTAAGAACTACCAACCCAAGATTACCGAAATCCAGGATGGTCTCAAGGATGCTAATTTGCACAATCTTGTTATCCAACCCACCGAATCTTCAGTTATCCTACGTTTTAAAGAAAATAACGAGGAAGCGCATCAGCAGGTATTGAGCATGCTTAAGGATTTAGCAGTTAAAAATAATAAGGATGCTAGCATCAAGGAGCTAAGCTTTGATTCTGTCGGTCCTTCGATCGGCCAAGAGCTTAAAAGCAAATCCTTTAATTCTGCTTTTATAGTCTTAATCGTCATTATCCTTTATATATCCTACGCCTTCCGTAAGGTGTCCAAGCCGGTTTCTTCTTGGAAATATGGCGCGGCAGCTATTATCGCTTTGATCCATGATGTTTTATTTATCCTCGGAGTCTTTTCTGTCTTAGGACATTTCTACGGCATAGAGATAAATACTCCTTTTATCGCGGCGGTTTTAACGGTTTTGGGCTACAGCGTCAGCGATACTATCATCGTTTTTGATCGTATTAGGGAGAATCTGCCCAAGAGTAGCCTAGATTTTGAAGGCACGGTTAACGCCAGCGTCAACCAAACTATTACTCGTTCCGTTAACACCTCTTTATCAGCTATCTTAGCTTTATTAGCCATCTTGTTTTTTGGCGGTGCTACCATCAAGGATTTCGCCTTGGCTCTAGCGATCGGTATCTTTATCGGTACTTATAGCTCGATTTTCATCGCCAGTCCAGTTTTAGTAGTTTGGGAGAAATTACAAGCTAAGCGCGGTAAGTAATTCAGTCTGATAGTGTTAAATATAGAAAGAGCTGGCCATACCAGCTCTTTTTTACTTGTGTTATAATCAGAATAGTTTAAGCTAGCCATTTATGAAAAAATTTTTCGGACGCGATATTTTGGATATGCTCAGCGAAGTCAGTGCTTTAGCCCTGGTTTTTGGCGTTCCTCTATATTTCGGAATCCTGTTTCCGACCTATAATATTTTTGAACTTGATAAATTGGTGCTTTTCCGGATAGGAGTTCTTTTTTTGCTTGCTCTGAGCCTACTAAGGATAATATTTTATTATCCTTTTTCTCCTTTTAAGGCCGAGCCAAGTCTTAGTCGCCTGGCTGGACGTTATTTTATTGCTCCAATCTTGTTTGTTTCTTTGCTGGCTCTAATTTGCTTATGTTCTTCTAATATTGGTCTTAGCTTTTGGGGTTCTTATGCGCGCCAGGAGGGCTTAGTGAATTACCTTTTCTATTTTTTATGGTTTATTTTGCTAGTATTTAATATTTTAAGCCTGAATAACTCTTTTCTGAATAAGACGGAAGAGCTTAGCTTGAAAGCTAGGGTAAACAGGAATTTAAAGAGATTATTCATTACTATCCTGGTTAGTTCGAGCTTGGTCAGCCTATATGGCATCATGCAATTCTGGGGTTTGGATTTCTTAAGCTGGCCGGAACCGCCTCTTATTACTAGGCGGACTTTTTCTTCTTTCGGCCAACCTAATTTTTTAGCCTCTTGGCTCCTGATTAACATTCCTTTTAGTTTTTATTATCTAGTGAAAAACAGGGGTTTGTGGCGAAAGCTTCTTCCAGCTTTAGCCCTGATTCTCCAATCCATCTGCTTGCTTTTTACCGCTAGCCGCGCCGCCTGGGTCGCCTTGTTTGTCAGTATCGGCTTATTCTTTTTGTTGTATCTGTGGCGCAGGCTTAAATGGTCGAAAAGCCGAAAATTGCTTGTCTCTATTTTTGCCCTAATTCTAATATTTTTGTCGGCTTTCGGAGTTAATAAGATCTCAGACGGGAGATTATCGGCCATGTTTAGCTTCCAATCAGGTAGTGTCGCTATTCGTTTGCGTTTCTGGGACATAAGTCTGCCGGCGATAGCCAAGCACCCAATTTTAGGACACGGCTTGGAAAATTATTCCCAAGTGTTTTTAGCCGCTTATCAGCCTCAATGGGGCGCGGATGGGAATATAAATGCCTACACTGATCGCGCTCATAATTTATTATTAGACATACTTTTGGCTGGCGGACTCGTTGGATTATGTGCCTGGTTGGTTTTGTTCTATTTCATCTGGCGCCTGTTAAAAGATAATTTGAAGATTGGGGATGATTATTTTCTTAATCAAAGCTTGGCCTTTGCCATCCTGTCCTACCTGCTTTCTTTGGTTTTTGGTTTTTCTTTCGTCAGCGGTAACATTTATTTCTTCTCCTTGTTAGCGGTTTTAGTGGCTTTGCACGTTTCTTATCAGCAAGCAGGCCAAGAGCCGGGTTTGTGGCCGCAGCTAATCCGCCAGCGCTTAGAGAATTTATCGAAAAGATTAAAGCATCGCCAGGTAATTCTAGGTGGAGAAATGAAAAAAGAACTTAAGATTTTACTGGCTATCGCCGTGGTAGTCATGGCGACTTGGCAGATGGCTTTCCAGGTCAAGATCCTGATCGCCGATCATTATTTTAATGCCTTATATTTTAATCTGTTTGATAAAAAATACTTTACCGCTTATATTTTGGATAACTACTTGGTTCACACTAGTACTAGCCCTAATAACCAGGTCTATTACCGCCAAATCTTTGCTAACCAACTAAGTAGCGATTGGCCATCAATCTCTGAGTTAAGCGTAAAGAAATTCGGCCTTATTAAATTATCCCAAGCGATTCCGGTTTTACCCGATTGGGGTTATGAAAATTTATTAGCTAGGTCTAAGGCGAGCGCTGTCTTGGGCAATTTTAGCGAAGCCGACAAAGACTGGGAATCAGCTAGCAAATTAGGGCCCAATTTACCCCAGACCTATCTGGACGGAGCGCGGATTGCTGGTTTGAAAAAAGATTGGCCGCAGGCAGAAAACAATTTTAGCTTAGCGCTCCAACATATGCCCGATGTAGCTGATCCGCAAATGAATTTTCAGCATCGCCAGGTCGCCCTAACTTACCGTTATCGTTTAGAGAAAGAATGGGGGGATATGAATTTCCAGCGGGCCGATTATTCTGAAGCAGCCAGGCATTATCATCAGGCTTATTTAGCTAATCCCAGCGACTTCACTCTCTATAAAAATATCGCTGATACTTACTACCTCCGTCACGATTTTGTTAAGGCGGTCTATTATAATGAATTAGGCTTTAGGCGCAGCCCGGGAGATTATGCTTGGCCGCTGGCTATCAGTCTCTCTTATCGTGAGGCGGGAGATAAAGTTAAGGCTCTTGATTATCTGAATAAAGCGCTCCAGCTGTCGCCGGATAATCCGGACTTAGAATCTTTACGCCAACTATATTTAAAATAACAGTTTATTAATTTAAATTTTTATGGTTTTCTTCTTATTATTATCGATGTTTGTTTTCGGTCTGGTTATTGGCAGCTTTTTGAATTGTCTGATTTGGCGCTTATATAAGGAAGAGAGCCTTTGGGGACGTTCATATTGTCCGGAATGCCGGCACCAGATCGCTTGGTATGATAATATCCCGCTGCTAAGTTACATTATTTTAGGCGGACATTGCCGTCATTGCCATAAAAGGATCTCTTGGCAGTATCCAGCGCTTGAATTATTGACAGGGGTTTTATTTGTCTTAGCGGGTATTAAGAATTTTGGTGGTTGGGCGCAGTTAAGCGCCTACACCTCAAGCGACATCTTATTCCATCTTAGCTCAGCTCGTTTTTATCTGTCTTTGGGTCGAGATTATTTCATTATCGCTGCCATGATGATAGTCTTGGTTTATGATTTACGCTGGTATCTTATTTCCAATCTAGTTATTTGGCCGGCGGCTGTTATAATTTTTATTTTAAATATTATTTTGGGTTTGGGATGGCTGAGTTCCTTGGTTTTTGCCCTTATCAGCGCTGGCTTTTTTTGGCTCCAATTTGTAGTGACGCGGCGTCGCGGCCTGGGGGAAGGTGATATTTGGCTAGGCTTATTATTAGGTTTTATCTTTCCTGATTTGCCCAGCTGGTGGCTGATGATAATTAGCTCTTATTTTCTGGGCTCCCTGGTGGGCTTAGCCTTAATGATAAGCGGTCGGAAAAAATGGGGTTCTAAGCTGCCTTTAGGTGTGTTTTTGGCTATTGGAGCCATAATTATCCTGCTTTTCGGGCAGGCAATCATTGGCTACTATCTGACCCTTAGAGCCTAGCCTCCAGGGCGGAGAATTTTATTGTTAAAATTTATAAAATTTAGTATAATTAGCTTATATAAATAAAACACCGACCCGGCCAAGCCGGCTCGGTATTAAAGTGTCTATGAAAAATGACATTATCGCCGGTTTAGACATTGGTTCAACCTCTATCCGTTTAGTTATCGGCCAACAGGTTTCCGGTTTGGCTGGTGATGAATTACAGATTATTGGCGCTGTGTCTGTGCCGACCGCTGGCGTTAGTAAAGGAATAGTCAATAGCATCGAGGAGGCAACTTCTTCTATTTCTGCTTGTTTGGAAAAGGCGGAGCGTTTAATTGGCGTGCCTATTTCTAGCGTTTGGGTTAGCATAAATGATCCTTATATCAAGTGCGAGCGCAACAAAGGCGTGGTAGCCGTTTCTAAAAGCGACGGCGAAATAAGCCATAATGACGTGGAGCGTGCTGTCGAAGCCGCCAGAGCCTTAGCCGTGCCGGTCAATTACGAAATACTCCATGTTTTGCCGGTTAAATTCGCGGTTGATAATCAGGCTGACATCAAAGATCCGATTGGCATGAGTGGCATCCGGCTGGAAGTGGAAACTTTAATAGTCCAAGGCTTAAGTACGCAGATTAAAAATCTAACTAAGGCTATATATCGGACCGGTTTAGAGATTGAGGATTTGGTTTTGGCTCCCTTAGCCGCGGCTGAGGCAGTTTTAAGCTCAAAGCAGAAGGAGCTGGGGGTGGCTTTGGTTAATATCGGGTCTTCGACCACCTCGCTAGCTGTTTATGAAGAAAGGACCTTGATCCATACGGCTATTTTGCCAATCGGTTCCGAACATATTACTTCCGACATTGCTATTGGCTTGCGTTGCCCAATCAACTTAGCGGAAAGGATAAAGAAGGAATATGGCCAGGCAAATCCGGCAGTATTTTCTAGCAAAGAAGAGGTTGATATCAGCGCTTTAGTTAAAGAAGAAGAGGTTCATGATGATATTTCCCTGATTTCCCGTAAGTATGTCGCTGAAATTATCGAGGCTCGGGTGGAAGAAATTTTAGAAAAAGTGGAGCATGAATTTAAAAAGATCGACCGAGCCGGGATGTTGCCAGCTGGCGTAGTCTTCGTCGGTGGTGGCAGCGAACTTAACGGGTTAATCGATATTGCCAAAAAGAAATTGCGTTTACCGGCTGGCAATGGGGAGGCTAGAAATACGAAAGTAATTATTGATAAGGTTAAGCATCCAGAGTTTCTGACCGCTTTAGGCTTGGTAGTTTGGGGTGGCAGCGGTGAAAATGGAGCGGCTGGTAGCGGAGCTGGCTTTAAGCCGAATCTAAAAGGGATATTCGAAAAAACTAAAGGCTTTTTCCAGAAAATAATGCCAAAATAAAAAGTATTAAATATAAACTTATGGCGGAAGTAAAACCAGAAGTAGAGACCTTTGCTAAAATAAAGGTAGTCGGCGTCGGCGGCGGCGGCGGAAGCGCCGTCAACCGTATGGTTGAGGCCGGCATCAAGGGGGTGGAATTCGTGGCTGTTAATACGGATATCCAGGCTTTGCATTATAATAAAGCCAAAGAGAAAATTCATATCGGAAAGACTGTTACCAAGGGCTTAGGAGCGGGTATGAACCCGGATTTAGGCCGCCAGGCGGCCGAAGAGTCTCAGAATGACCTGAGAGAGGCCCTAAAGGATTGTGATATGGTTTTTGTGACCTGCGGCTTGGGCGGTGGCACCGGTTCAGGCGCTTCGCCGATAGTAGCCCAGATTGCTCGTGACTTAGGGGCCCTGACAGTCGCGGTTGTTACCAAACCTTTTGTGTTTGAGGGTGGCCAGAGGAAAAATATTGCCGATCGGGCCTATGCTGAGCTGGCTGATAAAGTTGATACGATAATTACTATCTCTAATGATAAATTATTACAGGTTATTGATAAGAAAACCTCGCTGTTAGAGGCATTTACGATCGCTGATGATGTTTTGCGCCAAGGTGTCCAGGGAATAGCCGAAATTATTACCGTTCCTGGCATCATTAATGCTGATTTTGCCGACGTTAAGGCGGTCATGGCTAATGCTGGTTCTGCTTTGATGGGTATTGGCCAGGCTGGCGGTGAGAACAAGGCGATTGAAGCCGCTAAAGCCGCTATTAATTCCAATCTGTTAGATATGTCGATCGATGGTGCTCGGGGTATCGTCTTTACCATTACTGGCGGCACAGACTTGACCATGAACGAGGTCAGTGAAGCGGCTAAAGTTATTACCTCGGCGGCTGACGATGAAGCCAAGATCATCTTCGGAGCAGTTATTGATGAAAAGCTTAAAGATCAGATTAAGATTACGGTCGTCGCTACTGGTTTTGACGGCAAGGGACGTAGTCCAAAATTGGAAGTAAGCAAGGCCTATACCCCCAGCGCTTTTATGGAGAAGGAGATAGAAAAAGAAACGGCGCCAGAAGAGAAAAGCAAGCTTTCGATTTTTAAGAACATCCAGAATAGGCCAGTTATAGAAAAGAAGCCGGAGAAGAAACAGGAAGAGGATGATTTGAGCGTGCCAGCATTTATTCGGAAGAAGATGGGTTAAGAAATTTCTAAATTTTCAAAAGAAGGCTCTCAAAGGGCCTTCTTTTAAAATAAGCCCCTTTTTAGGAGCTTACCAATTTAGTCAAACGTTTCCACGTTTTTAGAAACAAGATCAATGACGATGAATGAATCACTTATCCTTTGACTAGGAACATGGATAATGCGAGCGATTATCAGGCCTTGGCCGGCGTCTTTAAGCTCGAACAGCTTGCCCCTTATCCAGGCGATATCGTTAGGAGCCAGGGATTCATAGCCTTTCGCTGTCTTGAGGAAAATAAGGCCTCTTTGTCGGTTGGCAGAAATCATTAGGACGTAGTGTTTGCCCTGATCGACCCAGCCATGGTAAACACCGGTCGGAGCAATGGTTTGGAGGTAATAGGAATAGAGCCACCTCTCTTCGTACAGGATTTCTCCTTTAGCTTTAATAACAGTACTGGAGTCAGCGTCTAGCACCTTTACCTCCGGGTTGATTTCCGGATTAAGCCTGAAATCTTTCAGAACCCTGTCGGTTGGCAGGGAGGCATAGAATTTGGCAACTTCCTCCTTTGAGGCGTTTTTAAAATCGATTTGGGCCCGAGCGGACCAGGCCGAAAAGACGGCCAAAACGGTGATTAGAAGAATGTTTTTCATTATATCGGTTTTTGTTGTTTAGAAAGATCTTTTAATATATCAGCTTATTGTTTTTTTGGCTTTATGTCAATTATTAATTACTATTGACATTTTATATTTTATATTTTATATTGTATTATCATGCATTCTATCTTATAGATTATAAATAGATCTTTAATAACCCTATAATAGTAACTTAAAACGAAGGAAATAATGAAGAAAACCCTTAAATTTTGCATGTCCTTGGCGATGGCGTCTATGTTCATGCTTATAGTTAATATCCTGTTTGCTCAGGATTCTATCAGGCCGCCAAGCGTTAAACCGGCTGACAGTACGGTGCTGGAACCGAGCATTTTTATCGGTAGCGGCTACATGTTTGATTACAGCGGTTCTGGCGGCTATACCTATGCCTGCTTAGGCTTGATGGCCAAGAAAGGCAGTATGCGTTGGGGTGTATTTACTAATACCACCAGAGTATATGTACGCTTTAATGATTATGATTTCGTGGCTACCGAGTTTACCCTCGGGCCAGCTCTTGATGGTTGGGGCAAGTGGGGCGTAACCCGCTCCTATTCATTCTGGGCTCAACCAGGTTTTAAAATTTTCAGAGATTACGGCCATGATCGTGGTTATATTAATCAAGCCTGGCAAAAGGATTATGGTTTTTATGGCGTCTTCGGAGCTAATATCAACGACAATCTTAATCGTTGGTTTAGAAGCTATAAGGTTAACATTATGTACCAAAAGCCTTTCTGGTCTAAACGAACAGGCATTATCGAGGACGAATGGCTAAACTTTAAAGCCACGAATAAGACCTATTTCAAGGTACAAGCCGAATCTACCGGAAAAAAGATACATTCAGGCCGCGGGCGGCTGGAACCCAAGCTTGTACTTGGATATTTATATGATGGTGGCAGCCGTAAAGACCTATTTGAATATGGTACGGGCATAGCTTTTTCCTTCATGAAGGGCGATAGGTATCTAGAGGCGTTCAACCTCCAGTATCGCCTTCGTTATGGCACCGATTTCGGCCAGCCCTTCCACGTAATTGAAGTGGGCGTAGATTTCTTTAATTTATATCAATTATGGCGATCTTAAAAACAATAACCCACGAGGTTTCTGAATAACACAGGAGCCTCTTTTTTTATTAGTAAAGATTGTTTAAGTTATCCACAGAATTTATGATTTTTTGTAAAAAATATTATTTTTTCAGGAAAATTAGCCTATTTGACCCTTATTCCCAATTTTGCTAAAATATAGGTGTACCACAATATTTAGTGTTTGAAGCCTAAAGAGGCCACTAAATATGGTAAAAAGCCTATGAAATGCCCGATTTGTTACTATCATGATACCAAGGTAATCGATTCACGGGTAGCGGCCGACGGACTTTCAATCCGCCGCCGCCGCGAGTGTTTGAAATGTGATTTCCGCTTTTCCACTTATGAGGAGATTGAGCTCCTAGATTTGGTGATAGTTAAGCGGGATGGGCGGAGAGAGGCTTATAGCCGGGAAAAATTAACCAGCGGTTTAAAGAAAGCCTTAGAAAAAAGGGCGATTACCGAAGATAAATTCAAAAAATTAATTCATAATATCGAGCGGGACCTGCAAAAGCTCCAAAAATCAGAAATCACCTCGCGCCAGATCGGCCAGGTGGTTATGAAAAGCCTGAAAAAGTTCGATCAAGTCGCCTATATCCGTTATGCTTCCGTCTATGAGTCTTTTAAGGACGCCCATGAATTCAAGAAGGAGCTTAATAAGCTAATTAAAGATAAAAAATAATTTCAAAATCCCTATGCTTGAAATGATCACCCAGATTCGTAAACGGTCCGGCGATATTACCGCTTTTGACCAGAAAAAAATCACCAAAGCCATCAAAAATGCGGCGATGGCGGTTGGTATTAATAACGAAGCTCTTTATCAAGAGTTGAGTGATAAGGTAGTAGAGAAGCTGCGTATTAAATTTCATAAGAATAGTATTCCCGCGGTTGAAGAAATCCAGGATTTAGTCGAGGAAACCTTGATTGAAGAGAAACAAACCCGGATTGCCAAAGCCTTTATCATCTATCGTGATCAGCATCGCCAGCTCCGTGATATCAATCAGGCGACCGAGGACGAAAAATTAATGGAAAGCTATCTGGGACAATCGGATTGGCGCTTAAAAGAGAACAGTAACATGAGCTTTTCCGTCCAGGGCTTGAATAATTACGTAGCCTCGGCCATCTCGGCCCGTTATTGGCTGAATAAGCTTTATCCAGAGAAGATTCGCTTGGCCCACGTCAACGGTGATTTCCATATCCATGATTTAGGTTTGCTCGCTCCATATTGTTGCGGCTGGGACTTAAAAGACCTCTTAACTCGCGGTTTCCGAGGTGTCCGGGAAAAAGTCCAAAGTAATGCCCCGAAGCATTTCCGTAGTGCCTTAGGCCAAATTATCAATTTTTTCTATACGATGCAGGGTGAGGCTGCCGGCGCTCAAGCTTTCGCTAATTTTGACACCTATCTCGCTCCTTTTATCCGTTATGACAATTTGAGCTATAAGGACGTCAAGCAGAGTCTGCAAGAATTCATGTTTAACATTAACGTCCCGACTCGCGTCGGTTTTCAGACTCCTTTTACTAATATTACAATGGATGTAACCCCTTCTCCTTTAGTCGGAGAGGAAAATGTGATTATCGGCGGCAAGATAATGCCAGAAAAATATAAGGATTTTCAGGCGGAAATGGATATGTTCAACCAGGCCTTCGCTGAGGTTATGCTCGAAGGCGACTCGACTGGGCGCGTCTTCGGTTTCCCGATTCCTACCTATACGGTCGATAAGGATTTTGATTGGGACAGGGAATGTTTGAAGCCGGTATGGGAAATGACCGCTAAGTATGGCATCCCCTATTTTTCCAATTTTGTTAATTCTGACATGAAGCGCGATGACGCCCGCTCAATGTGCTGCCGCTTACGCCTCGATAACCGGGAATTAAGAAAGCGCGGTGGCGGCTTGTTCGGCGCCAATCCGCTGACCGGAAGCTTGGGGGTGGTAACTATTAATCTGGCTCGCCTGGGCTATTTATCCAAGGATCAAGATGAATTCAGAAAACGTTTAGTCGATCTCATGGACTTAGCTAAAGAAAGTTTAGAGATAAAACGCAAGGTAATTGAGAAGTTTACTAAGGATCGTCTCTATCCCTATTCTATGTATTACCTCGATGGGATTTATCAGAGATTCGGCACTTATTGGCAGAATCACTTCAATACCATTGGCATTAATGGCATGAATGAATGCGCCCTTAATTTATTGGGCCAGGATATTACAACGCCCGAAGGTCATAAGTTCGCCGCTGAAACCCTGGATTTCATGAGAGAAAAATTAATGGATTATCAGAACGAAACTAATAATTTATACAATCTGGAAGCGACTCCGGGTGAGGGTTGCACCTATCGTTTTGCCAAGAAGGACCAAGAGATTTATCCTGACATCATTTGCGCCAATAATAATGCAGTCAAGAACCAGAAGGCCGATCCTTATTATACTAATTCTACGCATTTGCCGGTCGGTTATACTGACGATATATTTTCTGCTTTAGACCTACAGGATGAGCTCCAAGTAAAGTATACGGGCGGCACGGTTCTGCACGGTTACCTAGGGGAACGCTTGAATAATGGTGAAGCCGCTAAGAAATTAGCTCGTAAAATCATCGAAAATTACCGTTTGCCTTATTTCACCATTACTCCGACTTTCTCAATTTGTCCTAAACACGGCTATTTATCGGGTGAACATAAGTATTGCCCTAAATGCGATGAAGAAATCGGTTATCAGGAAGACTTGAAGCATGAAGAGGTGGTCAGAGTAGAAGCCTAGCTTGCTATCATTGAATTAATATAAAAATTATAAATAAAATAAAAGTTTGGGTTAATGGTTTGAGAACGGAATCCTTGAAGCATTCATCCCAGGCAAAATTAAAAAATATGAGCCCTGTGCAAACTCAACGTCAAGAATGCATTGTTTACAGCCGTGTCGTCGGTTGGTTAACCCCGGTTCAGAATTACAACAAAGGCAAAGCGGCCGAGTATAAGGATCGGAAGACTTTTAAGGTTTGTGAAAAATAGAGGACTGTCCAGGTAAGTTTTTAGCTTTTTAAATATATGATAATCGGCGGTTTAGAAAAATTGAGCTTATTAGATTACCCCGAGCATTTAGCCGCGATTATCTTCACCCAAGGTTGTAATTTTCGCTGTCACTTTTGCTATAATCCCCAGCTTGTCTTACCTAATAAGGAAAAAGGTCCGGCTCTTGAAGAGTCAGACCTTTTTCTTTTTTTAAAAAGCCGCCAAGGCAAGTTAGAGGGGGTGGTCATCACTGGCGGAGAACCGACTTTGCATCCTGATTTACCCGAGTTTATCAAGACGGTAAAGGATCTGGGTTATTTAGTGAAGCTTGATTCTAACGGCACTAATCCCGAGGTTTTAGAGAGATTGATCAAGGATGGGCTGCTCGATTATATTGCTATGGACCTAAAGGCTCCTTTAGAAAAATATTCTGCTAGCGTTGGCGTAGCAGTTAACTGTAATAATATAAAAAAAAGTGTTAAAATAATAATGGCTAGCGGTTTGCCCTATGAGTTCCGTACAACCTTGGTTCCGGGGCTGATTGAAGCTAGCGATATCCCTGCGATGGGACAGCTGATTAAAGGTGCTAGCAAGTGGTATTTACAATCTTTTAAGTCAGATACGGATTTAGTTAATCCGGATTATGAGTCGGCTCGTCCTTTTTCTGCCCAGGAAATGCGGGCGATGGCTAAAGCAGGCCAGGCGTTTGTCGAACTTTGCGAACTAAGAAACTAAAATCTATGGCAGATGTGAAATCTCGTCTCTCTACTGAGTCAGAAGACATGAGAATTCTATTAGAAAAAAACTTGGCGGTGAGTCAAGAAATTTTGGAATTGTCTCGCTATGTTAAGACCTATGTCCGTTGGCAAAAGATTATCGGCTGGGTCAAGGTGTTTTTGATCGTCATCCCGATCGTCTGGGGCTTATTATATTTACCGCCCCTTTTTAGAGATCTCCTAGCTGCTTATGGCTTAGATAGCGGCACCACCAGCCTTAATGCTAATGAGAATCCTGATAATTTATTAAGATAGCGTTATGCCTCAAGAAATAGCTTTTTTTGCGCAGACAACCTTTCGTAACGAATTTAAGAAATTCGGCATCAAAACTGACGATCGACGTCGGCATATGTATTTGATTGGGAAAACTGGTATGGGTAAATCAACCATTCTAGAGAATATGATCGTGGATGATATCCGGGCCGGACACGGCGTGGCGGTTGTAGATCCTCATGGCGATCTAGCAGAAAAGATTATCGAGTATATTCCAAGCAATCGGATTCACGAGGTAGTCTATTTTAATCCTTCAGATATAAATTACCCGATTGCCTTTAACGTAGTCGAACAAGTTGATGCCCATTTGCGCCATCTAGTGGCTTCTGGCTTGATCGGAGTCTTTCAAAAACTTTGGGCTGATTCTTGGGGGCCACGTCTAGAATATATCTTGCGTAATGCTATTTTGGCGATTTTAGATTTTCCCGGTTCTACTCTTTTAGGGGTAGTCAGAATGTTATCCGATAAGAACTATCGAAAACGCGTCGTAGCTAACATTAAGGACCCAGTAGTCAAATCTTTCTGGGAGAAAGAATTTGCTTCCTATGCGGATAAGTTTGCGGCGGAAGCTGTTTCTCCTATCCAGAATAAAGTCGGCCAATTCTTGTCCAGCTCTTTGATGAGAAATATTATCGGCCAAGTCAAGTCAGCCATTGATATCCGTGATATCATGGATCACGGAAAGATCTTAATCATGAATTTAAGCAAGGGCAGGATTGGCGAAGATAATTCGGCTCTTTTGGGAGCGATGATGATTACCAAGATTCAGTTAGCGGCCATGAGCCGGGTGGATGTGCCCGAGAAGGATCGGCGCGACTTCTATCTTTATATTGATGAATTTCAGAATTTTTCGACCGATAGCTTTGCTAATATCTTATCAGAAGCCCGTAAATACCGTTTGAATTTGATCTTGGCCCATCAGTATATCGAACAGCTCAGCGATAAGGTGCGACCGGCTGTTTTTGGTAATGTCGGCACGATGGTCGTCTTCCGAGTGGGAGCGACTGATGCCGAAGAATTGGTCAAGGAGTTTACTCCGACTTTTACCGAAGAAGACTTGGTTAATTTGCCTAAATACGAGATGTATTTGAAGCTGATGATCGACGGCATTTCTTCCAACCCTTTTTCTGCTCGCGGTTTACCGCCCTTAACTAGGGAAGAAAAGACGGGAAACACCGAGAAAGTCATTCATTATTCTCGAGAGAAGTATGCTTCCGAACGGGAAGCGGTGGAAGAGAAGATTATGAACTGGCATGAGAGCTATGAAGAAAACATGACAGTGGTAAAAAATATTAATCCTAATGAAGATAATTTCCAGCTGAGGAAGAGTCCGGCTACTTTATCTCCGAAACAATTAGAATCATTAAGCGCGACGCCGGTAACTGCGCCGAAAGTCGTTAGTCAAGACAGGGGAAGCGCCAAGACTGTCGGAACTAAGGGTCAGGGTGGTATTAAAGCTGAGTGCTCAGCTTGTGGCGTGATTACCGAAGTTTCTTTCGTGCCGGATGGAATCAGGCCAATCTTCTGCAAGGATTGTTTGAGTAAGAAAAAGCAAGATAAGAAACAAGAGCTAGAAGCCAGGCAGCTTGCCAAACAGGCTGAATTAGCTAAACTATCTTTAGAAAATAATGCCCCTAGCCTGTCTTTGCAAGATTTGAAGAATATCCAACCCCTGGATTTTAGGGGTCGGCCGGAAAAGACTTCGCGACCACAATCTAAGCCAAGCGTAGTTACTCCAGCGCCTAGATTAAGTGGTCAAGATTTTAGTGAAGGGGAGGAAGTGGTTTTTAAGGACTAAGATCCTAATAATCTTATTTTTTAATTTCCGCGCTCGCGCGGAATTATTATTATCAGCTTATGTATTTAGTGTTTGATACGGAAACTACCGGCTTACCGAAGAATTACCAAGCACCGGTCAGTGATTCTGATAATTGGCCGCGACTCGTGCAACTGGCTTGGCAGGTTTATGATGCTGATGGAAATTTATGGGAGAAGCATAACCATATTATCCGTCCAGACGGTTTTGTTATACCGGAAGAGGCGACGCGTATCCACCGGATCAGCCATGAACAGGCCTTGAGGCTCGGTGAAGATCTGCGTCAGGTCTTAGAAAAATTTGCTCTTCAAGTCAGGCGGGCGGAATTTTTAGTCGGCCACAACATCAGCTTTGATGAAAAAATTATCGGTGCCGAATTTTGGCGGCACAGCATAAAGGATGTAGTGGAGGAAGCCAAGAAGATTTGCACCATGAAAGCTAGCGCCAATTTTTGTGCTTTGCCGAATGGGCGCGGTTCATATAAATGGCCCAATCTTTCAGAGTTGCATTTTAAATTGTTCGGCGAAAATTTTGCCGAAGCTCATGATGCTGACGTCGACGTCAGTGCTTGCGCTCGTTGCCTTTTTGCGTTAAAAAGTAAGGGAGTCTTAAATTTATAGTTTGTCTATGGACTACCTGAAAGTTGGAAAAGCGACGGAATTATCCGGTAGAGACCGGAAATTTTATCGAATATTAGAAATATTGCCTGGATTCTTATCCTTAGGTACGCTTTTAATTTTGATCATTTTTTCTTATTTTAAGCCAGTCTGGGTCGCTTATTTCTTAATCGCCTTTGACGTTTATTGGCTTTTATTAGTTTTATATCTAGCTATTTATCTTCTCACCTCCTTCTTTAAATTAAAGAAAGGTAAGCGGGTAAATTGGCGCGAACAGTGCCGCCTATTAGATGAAAAACAGATTGCACTCGATCCTCAAAAAGATTTGCCGGCGGATTGTTTGGCCAAACAAGGCTTGAAACATTCAGATTTGTGGCAGGTAATTATCCTGCCGACTTATCAGGAAAGCTTAGAAATACTGCGAACCTGTTTGCGGGCGATTGAGAATGATTCTTGGCCCAGGGAAAGGATGTTGGTAGTTTTAGCGATGGAGGATCGGGCTGGCGTTTCTGCCCGAGAGAAGGCTAAGATTATTGAACAAGAATTTTCTTCTCGTTTTAAATATTTTTTAATTACTTTCCATCCTGGTGACATTCCGGGCGAGCTTAAAGGCAAGGGCGCCAATCAGGCCTGGGCGATGAAAGAAGCTAAAGCTAAAATCATTGATCCCGAGCAGTTGCCTTATGATAACATCCTGGTCAGTGTTTTTGACATCGATACGGTTGTCAGTCCGGGATATTTTTACGCCTTGGCTTATAAGTTTCTCAGCGTGTCTGAACCTTATCGGGCTTCTTATCAGCCAATTCCGGTTTATCATAATAATATTTGGGAAGCACCCTTCTTTTCGCGTCTAGCTGCTTCCTCTAATACCTTCTGGCAGATGATGATGCAGATCAGGGAGGAAAAGCTCGTGACTTATTCTTCCCACTCCATGACTTTCAAGGCTTTGCTTGATATAGGTTTTTGGTCGACTAACATGGTTAGTGAGGATTCCCGTATTTTTTGGGAATGTTTGCTTTACTATAATGGCAACTATCGGGTCGAACCTTTGTATCATACAGTCTCGATGGATGTTACCCTGGATCAGACCTTATGGCAGACGGCGTCTAATTTATATAAGCAGCAGCGCCGTTGGGCTTGGGGGGCGGAAAATATCCCTTATTTGATATTTAATACTACTAAGCGCTGGCGCCAGCTTGATCACCGGAAACTGATGAAGCATATATTGATTCAAATTTACGGTTTCCATTCTTGGGCCACGAGCGCCTTGATTATAGCGGTCGTCGGCTGGTTACCTATGCTTTTAGGAGGGGATCGTTTTAACGCCACTGTCCTATCTATTAATTTACCGGTGGTTAGCCGTAATTTGATGAATTTAGCCATGGTGGGTATGATTTTATCAGCCCTGATTTCGGCCCTCTTGTTGCCGCCTCGGCCGCGCCGCTATAAAGCTATTAAGAATGTCTTTATGGTCATCGAATGGGTTTTTGTCCCGGTAACGATCATACTTTTTGGCGCGATTCCTTGCCTTGACGCCCAAGTTAGGCTCTTGCGTGGCAAATATATGGGGTTTTTCGTCACTCCGAAGGCCCGGGTAGACGAATCAGGTAAAATTAGTAATTAAATCAAGGATAAAACAAAAATGACCTTCTGGGTCATTTTTATTTTGGCCAATTTCTTGATTTTATATTATAATATATAAGTTGTTTAAGATAATTATCATGAATAATCCAAAGCCCAGCTTTATCGGCAAGAACAAAGGCTTGCCGCGTCGCCGCCTGTCATATTTTTGGACCAGCCAGCTCCTAGTTTTTTTTATTGGTTTGATTTTTTTGCTTATAATATTAGTCCCTTTGCTGAAAAATTATGCCAAGCAAAGGGCGGTAGCTAATGAAATTAAGGATATCCAGCAGGAAATCGCTGACTTTGAGAGTAAGAATAAAGATTTGAGCGCGATGTTGGATTATTTAGAATCCAACGAATCCTTGGAAGAGCAGGCTCGTCTTAATTTGGGCCTGAAAAAGCCAGGAGAAAAAGTCGTGGTTGTCCAAAGCGAGGCTATAAATGATGGCGGAGCGACGACGACAACAGCGACGACTCGTAGTAATTGGTCGAAATGGTGGCGTTATTTTTTTCAAACGCAGAGATAATGTTTGAGCCGAGAATGGGAGTCGAACCCACGACCTACGCGTTACGAATGCGTTGCTCTACCAGCTGAGCTATCTCGGCCTTTATTTTTTAGAGCGGGTGAGCGGAATCGAACCGCCGTCTTCAGCTTGGGAAGCTGACATAATAACCATTATACGACACCCGCCTGCTTGCCTGTTATCCATTATAAACGTAATTGAAATTTTAAGTCAATTTATGAAACATATCCTGAAAAACAGCCTTGCTTTATTATTAATCTTTTTATTTACTACTTCTCAGGTTCAGGCAGCGGCTTTACGGCCGGAATTGCCGGGAACGATGCCTAGTGATTGGATAGTGAGCGAGTCGATAGCTAGCTCTTCTTGGCCTTGGTATTTAGAAAAACTAGGACCTATTTATGATTTTAGCTTGAACGCCTCCTCCAGCCCAGTTATAAACGCGAGCAGCTCTCCTTTATATCTAGAGATGTCTTATCCCAAGAATAACAGCTATAAGAAGATGTATTTTTTGGACGGAGATATTTGGCGACCGCTTAATACAATCGATTATCCTAGTGAAAGCAAAGTCCGAGCCCAATTCGCTTATCCATCAGGCAAGATCGCGGTTTTTGCCCGGCCCCAGATCCTAACCAGCGGCACGGCTAGTTGGTATAAATATAAGGGAGGCAATTTTGCGGCCTCGCCTGATTTTAAGAAAGGCTCAGTTATCAGGGTCTATAATAATAAGAATAACAAGTTCGTTGACGTCACGATTAATGATTACGGCCCCGATCGCTTAAAACACCCGGACCGGGTAGTAGATTTGGATAAAGAAGCTTTCAAGAAAATTGCTGATACTAAAGAGGGTTTGATTTCTGTCAGGATAGAGCCTTTAAGCTTCTCTTTGTATGAAGATGATTTTATTAAGCCAAGCTTGAGTAGCGAGCCCCAGATTTACTCTGTGGCTGCCGCCATCATCAAAGAGGCGGATGGCCAATTGCTTTGGGGTAAGAATCAAGATCAGGTCATGCCTTTGGCTAGTTTGACCAAGATAGCAGCCATGAAGATCTTCTTAGATACTAAACCCGATTTAAAGAAAGTCGTCGCTTATAAGAAACAAGATGAACAGATGAATTATAAGTATTGCAAACCCGGGGAAGCAGCTCTCTTGAAATTAAAAGATGGAGAAACGGCTTCGATCAATGATTTCCTATATGCGGCCTTAATCGGGTCAGCCAATAACGCGGTCGAGACCTTGGTGAGAGTTAGCGGTCTAAAGAGGGATGAATTTATTAAGAGGATGAACGATTGGGTTAAAAAGATTGGCGCTAATCACACGATATTTATTGAACCGACTGGTTTAGCCCCGCAAAATATGAGTTCACCCCTGGATTATGCTATAATTACTAAAGAAGCTTTTAAGAATGCCACCTTGCAAAAGATCAGTACGACCTGGAAATATCAGTTCAGTACTAGGAATACCAAAAAGAAGCATTCCTTAACTAATACTAACCGCTTGTTAGATCTTAGCAAGTATAAGTTCTTGGGTTCTAAGACCGGTTACCTGGATGAAGCCGGCTATTGTTTGATGACCAGAGTGGCTACGCCCAAGGGGAATTTGATTGTCGTGAATTTCAAGGCTACTAGTAGCCAAAAAAGCTTTGCCGATAATGAACAGCTAATCAATTTTGGTAGTCGGATTTTAAATAAGTAAGTTTATGATTAAGATTTCTAACGCTTCCAAGGCTTATGCCGGACGTTCTAAAGTTTTAGACGGCCTGAGTTTGCATATCAGTCCCGGCGAGTTTGTTTCGATTGTCGGGCAGTCGGGCGCGGGCAAGACGACTTTAGTGAAAGTCTTGATTGGCGAGGAAAGAATCGATTCGGGGCAAGTAGTTATTGGTGATTGGGATATTACCAAAATAAGTAAGCGGGAAGTGCCGTTCTTGCGTCGCCAAATCGGAGTTATTTTTCAAGATTTTAAACTTTTACCTAAGAAAACCTTGCAAGAGAATGTCGCTTTTGCTCTGGAGGTTTGCGGAAGTCCGGTGAGCAAGATTAAAAAGATCGTACCAAGCGTCCTAAAAATTGTCGGTCTAGAAGATAAGGCCAACCGTTATCCTCGTGAAGTTTCCGGCGGCGAGCAGCAAAGAGCCGTGATTGCCCGCGCTTTAGTTCATCAGCCCAAGATACTATTAGCTGATGAGCCGACTGGCAATTTAGATGCTATCAATGCTGAAGAAATCATTAATCTTTTGTTGCGTATCAACAAGTTTGGCACTACCGTTATTCTTGTGACTCATAATAAAGATATTGTTAATCGTTTACATCGTCGTGTGATTACCATGGAAAAGGGCGTGATCATTAGCGATCAAGCCCAGGGCAAATATTTATTGTAAAGAAAATTATGTTATTCTTTTGGCGTGTTTTAAAATTTAGCTTGCAAGATATAATTCGCAATGTCTGGCTATCAGCCGTTACGGTCACGATTCTGTTTTTAGCACTGTTATCCATCAACCTTTTGATTACCGTCCAACTTATTAGTCAGAATGCAATCGGGGCGGTCAAATCTCGAATGGATATCAGTTTATACTTTAAGTCAGAGGCTACCGAAAGCGAGATTGCCGCGGTCAAGGATCAGGTCGCCTCTTTGCCTAACGTTAAGAACGTTTTGTATGTCTCTAGAGATAAGGCTCTAGAAAAGTTCCGCGCCCAGAATCAAGACAAGCAGGAGGTTATCGCCGCTCTCAGGGAGTTAGGGCAAAATCCTCTGTCACCCAGCCTGACGATCACTCCTGAAGATGTTAGCCAAACCGAAGCTTTGATAGAAAGCCTGAAAAGGATTAATAGCGAAGTAATTGAATCTCGAGATTTTTCTGACAACTCCTTGATATTAGAGAAGATCAATCGAATTACCAAACGGGTTGAAGAGGTTGGTTTCTTGCTCATTTCTATATTTTTCTTGACCAGCTTACTGGTTGTCTATAATACCGTCAGAGTGGCTATTTATACTCATCGCCAGGAGATTGAAATCATGCGTTTAGTCGGCGCTTCAAATTATTTCATCTATTTGCCCTATCTAGCCTCCGCGTTAGTTTATACTATAGTCAGCTTGCTTTTGATAATTATCGTCTTTTATCCCTTTTTGAGTTTGCTACAGCCTTATTTGGAAGCTTTTTTTGCTGGTTATAATATTAACATTCTCGCTTATTTCTTGGATAAATTCTTTCCTATTTTCGGTTGGCAATTCTTAGTGATTTTGTTTATTAACGTAGCCGCCAGTTTGTTTGCGGTTAGAAAATACGCTAGGATCTAGCTTATAAACATAAGCCATAATCAATATCCGATTTTCAGTTGACTTTTACGGATATTTTTTATAACATCTAGCTGTTATTTGCGGGATCGTCTAAAGGTAGGACGGCAGCCTTTGAAGCTGCTTATCCTGGTTCGAATCCAGGTCCCGCAGCGGAATTGAAAACAGGCCTCTTGGGCCTGTTTTTGTTTATCTCAATTATTTTCTATTAGCTCGGTTGCGGTCCACCTCTTTAAGGATTTGTTTCCTAAGCCTGATATTCTGGGGCGTAATTTCTAAATATTCATCCTTATTCATGATACTTAAACCCCTCTCCAAGCTGAGATCCCAAGGAGGGGTCAGAATAATAGCTTCATCGGTGCCAGAGGCGCGGACATTGGTTAGTTGTTTACCTTTGATAGGATTGACGGTCATGTCATTGCCTTTAGCAACGTTACCGATGATCATGCCTTCATAGACTTCAGTGTTGGGCTTAATATAAAGTACGCCTCTTTCCTGTAGATTCCAAAGGGAATAGGCTAGGGCTTTACCGCTTATCATCGAAATCATGGCGCCTAGTTCACTTTTTTCGATATCGCCGACATAATCATCAAAACCGGTAAAATGAGAACATAGTATGCCTTCACCACGAGTGGCAATGATAAAATCATTGCGGTAGCCCAATAGCCCTCGGGTAGGCATCTTAAAGATTAAACGAGTTTGGCCGTTATGGCTTTTCATATCAAGCATACGTCCTCGACGCTTAGAAATACTCTCAATGATGGCACCGGTGTAAGCGTCAGGAATATCAATCAGAACCTCTTCAAAAGGTTCCTGTTTGCCTCCGTCTTTTTCTTTGATAATTACTTGAGGTTGGGAGACCTGGATTTCATAGCCTTCGCGGCGCATATTTTCTAATAGAACGGCGATATGGAGTTCGCCTCGTCCATAAACCCTATAGAAGCTAGGGTCCGAAAAATCTATCTTGAGTCCGACGTTAACCTCCAGCTCTTTTTCTAAGCGTTCTTTGAGTTGACGATTAGTTACGAATTTTCCTTCCCGGCCAGCGAAAGGGGAATTATTGACTAAGAAGCTGAGACAGATTGTCGGCTCGTCGATGTTGATAGCTGGTAGGGCCTCGAGGTCGGGGTTATCCGTGATTGTCTCTCCGATATCAATATCCGGCAAGCCGGCGAGAAGGACGATATCACCTGCTCCAGCTTCGTTCGTTTCCTGACGTTTAAGGCCGTTGAAGGTGAAGAGTTTAGTAATTTTTCCAGCGTGAGTCTCGCCGTTTATTTTAATAGTATAGACATTTTGCCCGGCTTTCAGACTGCCGCTGTATATCCTGGCGATAGCGCATCGTCCCAAGAAATTATCATAAGCCAGGTTGAAAGGCTGGGCAGCTAACTGTTCCTCTTGCATGCTCGCTGTCGCTGCCGGAGCAACGTTCTCTAATATTAAATCTAAGACTGGATTAAGGTTGTTGGCCAGCTGGTCTAGCTGTAAGCCGGCCTTGCCTTCGCGGCCGATGGTATAGACGGTCTTGAATTTTAGTTGCTCGTCGTTGGCTCCTAAATCCAAGAAAAGCTCATAAATCATTTCTTCTACGGCTTTGGGTCGGGCGGCTGGCTTATCAATTTTATTTATTGCTACTAAGGGCTTGAGGCCTAGTTCGAGTGATTTTTTAAGTACGAACTTGGTTTGGGGCATCGGACCTTCTTGAGCGTCGACAACCAAGAGAACGCAGTCGATTGAGCGTAAGATGCGTTCGACTTCAGAGCTGAAATCAGCATGACCAGGAGTATCGACTAAATTTATTTTAGTGTCTTTATAAAAAAGACTGGCATTTTTAGAGTAGATAGTAATGCCTCGTTCTTGCTCAAGCGAGTTGCTGTCCATGCTGACGCTATCATCGGCGGCGCCATTCTGGCGCAAGAGAGCATCGGTGATTGTAGTTTTTCCATGATCGACGTGAGCGATAATGGCAATATTTCTGATTTCCATAAAATATAATAGACCGGGTCCACCGGCCTAGTATTAAAATACTTGTTTATTCTTTTTATCAAAATTATTAATTTCTGTCAATTAAGGTGAGAAATAGAAGGAATTTTGGCTTCGGTGTAATGATAGAAGATTCTTTTAGTTATCTCTACCATCAGTAGGTAGCATATTACTAGTAATCCTAAGACCAAGAGGATTTGAGTGCTTAAGGAGTCAAAGCCTAGGATGTGTTTCAGATTAGTCATGACGAATAACAAGCCGGTGCCTACCGCTGCTAAAGTAGTGCTAACCAAAGCCCAGCTCGGGGCTGATTGCAAGAAAGGAATCTTCTTGGTGCGGATAATATATATGACCAGGGTCTGGGTGGCCAGCGACTCTATGAACCAACCGGCCTGGAAGGCGCCGCCGCTCAAGGCAAATATTTTATACAGGAGAAAGAAGGTTAGAAAATCAAACAGGGAACTAATCGGGCCGAATACGATCATGTATCTTTTGATAAAGCGGATATCCCAATGTTTCGGCTTGATCAGATATTCTTGATCAACCCTGTCCGAAGGGATGGATAGTTGGGAGACATCGTAGAGGAAGTTATTAAACAGAATTTGTCCGGCAGTCATGGGGAAAAATGGCAGAAAAATAGTGGCGCCAATCATGGAGAACATATTGCCAAAATTAGAGCTTAGACCCATCATGAGATATTTCATGGTATTGCCGAAAGTCTTGCGGCCCTCAATAACTCCGTCCATAAGTTCCTGTAAGCCCTTTTTCATTAAGATAATATCGGCGCTTTCTTTGGCGACGTCGACGGCATTGTCGACAGAGATGCCGACATCAGCGCTTTTTAGGGCTGGGGCGTCGTTAATACCATCACCCAAATAGCCGACGACTAGATTATTTTTCCTCAGGACGCTGATTATTCGTTCCTTTTGGCTAGGAGAAAGCCGGGCGCAGATAGTGGCTGGCCTGGCTTTATGGAATAATTCATCATCGCTTAATTTATTAAGATCTATTTCGTCACCGCTGATTACTTGTTTGACCTGTAGATTAAGTTCTGAACATATTTTTTGCGTGACCAAGGGAGCATCGCCGGTCAGGATCTTTATCTCTACGCCGTAAGTCTTCATCAGTTTAAGAGTTTCCTTGGCGCTCAGTTTAGGCGGATCATAGAAAGCCATGAAACCAAGGAGGATAAGACCCGTCTCTTCGTCGACGCGATAAACTTTTTTCTGTTCCTTGATTTCTTTGGACGCCACGGCTAGAACACGTAATCCTTCACGACTCAGATCGTCATAGGTGGCTTTAACTTTTTTTAAAGCGCTTTCATCTAATGATCTGATAGCCTCTTTTTCTTGATAATAGCTGCAAATCTTAAATATTTCTTCCGGCGCCCCCTTACTAATCATCTTTAAGTTGTTGCCTTCGGCACAGATGATAGACGAGCGCTTGCGGTTGAAGTCATACGGTATTTCTTCGATTTTTTTTAGCGACGACGTTTCTATCTGGTCATGGTCAAGGATGGCTTGGTCTAAAAGGCTTTTGATTCCAGTTTCAAAATAACCATTAATATAAGCATTTTCGAAGACGGATCTCGAATCTTTGCCAAAGGGGTCGACGTGTTTAATGACGGTGATTTTATCCTGGGTCAAGGTGCCGGTCTTATCGGTGCACAATATATCCATGGAGCCGAAGTCCGGGATAGAATTTAATTTCTTGACCAATACGCCGCGTTTAGACATCCTGATTGAACCTCGGCTCATGGTAACGCTAATAATCATCGGCAGGAGTTCCGGCATCACCCCGACGGCGACGGCAATTGAGAAGATTAATGATTCGACGACATCTTTCTTAAGGATGGCGTTCAGTAGAAAGATAATCGCGACGATTATCGCTATAGTCCGAATGATCAAGAAACCGAATTTCTTAATACCTAGTTCGAAGGCGTTAGCTTCCTCTTTTTTATCTAGATTTTTTGCGATGCTGCCGAATTCAGTCTGTTCTCCAGTTTTTATCGTTAACATCTTGCTGAAGCCAGAAACAACATTCGTCCCCGAAAAGACTAGGTTGTGACTTTGATCAGCGCTTTTTTCTACTGGTAGGCTTTCTCCGGTCAGGACGGATTCATTCAGAAAAAAATCATCGGCTTCAAGAATAATGCCATCAGACGGCACGATATCTCCGGCTGAAAGCAGAATGATGTCTCCTGGTACTACGGTGTGGGCTGCTATCTTGCTTTTTTTTCCTTGCCTGAGGGCGGTGGTGAAGATATTAAGCCGGGCAGCGATCTTAGCGGCAGCCCGGTTTGATTTATGCTCTTGATAGAAATTTAGCAATACGCTCATTAGAATCATCGCGCCTATTACCATCGCGCTCCGGCTCGATCCAGTAGCGGCCGAAATGATTGCAGCCAAGGTAAGGATAATGATCATGGGGTCTTTGAAGTAGGTAACGAACTTGACTATCGGGTTTATCTCTTGTCTTTTTTTAAGGTCGTTGCTTCCGTATAGTTCTAAGCGTTTTTTGGCTTCGTTTTCGCTTAAACCCTCCGGACGGCTTTTTAGCAAATTAAAAAGTTCGACTGGTTTCTTATCTTTGATATCTTGGAGTTTAAAAATTTTTTCCATGATTAAATTATAGCAGATTTAAGGCGCTAACGCTAAAATCCTTGGTAAGCATTTTTGAATTTCAGCAAGTCGGACCTCAAGCTTTCCGTCCGAGCCATATTTTCAGACAATGGTTCGATCAGGCGCTTTAAATAAGCTCTTTGTTTTATCAGTGTGGAATTTTTTAGATTTTGGTCGGCTACTTTTATGAATTTAGCTAGTTGGATATTTATGGTGGGCAGAGCAATTTCAAACATTATCTTTCTAAGATGTTTGTGGTCCAAATCATTCTTGGCTTGGTTAGCCGCTTTTTGTGTTAGAAATATCAGAGTCGGGGTGGCCTTTTTTCTCTTTAGATCAGACTCCCAGTCGTGGACATCATCATCAAGTTGCCGGGCGTTGAGATAGTTTTTAAAGAAAGAAAAGATTATTCTAAATTCTTTGGTTCCAGGAGAAACCTTAAGGAATGATAGTATTGCCAGGGGGCCAGCGGCGTGGGCAATAGATTTTTTGTATAAGCCGGAGCTTAATTTTTCGAAGTTCAATTTTTTTTGAAGGGTTATCGGCTGTTTAAAGTATTGTTTAGAAAAGTGGTACTCTTGGTAGTTTTGGGCTTCTAGTTCGTTGATTAGTTTGTGAAAGAAATTATCCCAAGCAGGACTAAGTTTTTGTCCTTGCAGTATGGCCACAAAATTCCTGAAGGCCAGATTAGCAATAGGCAGCAAAGAAGCATCAATCCCTTCATCTAAAATGTCATCGTATATATTATAAGCAAGCCAGAGATAAAAATTGGCTCGGCCTAAGTTTTCTGCTAGATCGCAACATCTTTGGTTTAAATCTATACCCAAAGATTTAATAAACCAGAGGGGCAGGAGGATAATTTCTCTAGCTTGATTACTTCTGCCTAGCTCTAGCCATTCTTGCCGGCCCCTGGCTTTTATTATTTGAGGCCAGATTTTCAGGTCACGGCTGATTTGGCGATGGATTGTACGATAAATTTTAGATTCATCCGGGCTTAATTTTTCTGCTGGGATGATTTTTTTTGAATTTTTTTTCCGTGGATCCTGGTTAAGAAATTTTTCTAATTTTGGCAAGATTATTCCTTGGCTTTTTAGAAAGTTAAAAATTCTAAGGTTTAAGACCGGGTCGATTTCTTTGTTTATATTATAATATGGGCCGCCGGGTGAGACTTCGTTGTCAGTTAAAACTTTTAGGATTAAGGGCCACTGTTCTGGTTTAATTTCTCTTTTAGTTCTTATTTGCCGTCCCAGATTATTTAAAAGCGATTCCAAACTAAAAATAAGGGCCGGTTTTTCGGGCCGTCTCTGATTTTTTGTTTTCATAGGGTTAGGCTTTAGATAGGCGAGGGAACTCTAGGATAAATCTGGTCCCTTGAGGACTGGATGTAAAATCTATTTTTCCCGAAAAGTCTTTTTCAATGATATTTTTTACTGAAGCTAAGCCAATCCCCAAGCCGCAATCGTCACCTTGTTTAGTGGAAAAGAAGGCTTTCCAGATTTCCTCCTTATGTTCTGGTTTGATGCCGGTGCCATTATCAGAAATCTCTATCTTTATCCATCCTTCTTTTTCTGAAGATATCAATTTAATTTTGTTTCGGCTTTTATCATTAGTCGCTAGGCAAGCTTCAGCGGCGTTAGATATAAGATTAGCAATAATTTGACTAAATTTAAGAGGGTCTCCATATAATTGGATTTCATCGGGAGCAACAAGATCCAAAGATATCTGGGCTTTAGTCAGCTTATGGTTTAGTATCTGCAAAGTTTCTTTGATTTCAGTAGTCACCAAGAAATATCTTTTACTCTTGGTTCCTAATATTTGTTTTTTTAAGCTTTGGATGAAATTTTCCATTCGGCTGGTGGCTCGGAAAGCTTGTTCCAGATGGTTATTGGTTACTTGAAACTCGGGATCATTTTTAATTTTCTCCAAACTTAGGCTTACGGCCGTTAGGGGGTTAATCAGATCATGGAAGATTCCAGAAGAGAGTCTCCCGAATTCGGCTAGACGGTAAAGTTGGGTAATCTTTTCCATCTCTAATTCCCTGATTTGTTTGGTTCTTTCCTGAACCTTAATTTCTAAGGAATCTCTTTCCATCCTTAAATCATGTTCGGATGAGCGTGCTCTTTTTAAGGATTTTTCAATCTCTCTGGCATAAAGCCAGGCGACCGCGGCGATTACTCCAAAGATAATAATATAAGCAATCATATCCTCTTTTTCATGTTTTTCAGATCGCCAATAAGAGTTAACTAGAATCAGGCCTTTGAGTTGTAGATTGGTTAAGGTGAATAATATTATGGATATCGCCCCGGTGCTTATCCAGGCGAATTTGGCGCTGACCAAGACGCCGGACATAATAATGACTAGAACCGACAATAATAATACGGCCGGCAAGTCCGTCCCCCAACGGTAGGCAAAATAAAAAGTTGGCAGGCAGTAAGCGCTAATAAATAGATAGGTGGCCAGACGCGCGCGACCAAGATTTGATAGGTATAGAAGCCCGATAAAAAATAAGAGGATTGCAATAGTGACTCCTAGGGGCAAGCCACGATCGCTGCCTGATTGGATGATATCAAGGATGCGGATGAAGTTGATGCCGATAAGGAGGATGATTGAGCTCAATAAAAGGATATTTAAAATCAGGGTTTGCCGTCTTTGGTTTTCGTTATCGCTTTTCGCTTGGATTATAGCATCCAGGAATCTTTTAAGATTGTTCATTGTTAGGAACATAGGGTTCTATCCAAGCTTCCGGCTAGCTCGGAAGCTTGGATGTCCTAATCCCGCCAGGGCGTGCCGGCGCTAAAGGTGGCGGCGATCAAAGCGCTGATGGCTGTCAGGGAACGAGTCCGCGGCGAATTGAGGATTTTTTGGATAATAGCGGTCATAATTTATTAAATTAGGATAAGCGTCTGGTTTTATTTGCTTCGACCTTTAGTTAGCAAATTTTTTTTGGGCGCTTAACTATTCTATTATACTATCGGCCGCTTAAATTATATTTAAATTATTTTTAAAATCAAAAAACCGCCAAAAGACAGGGCGGTTCTTAAATGTCACTATTCAATCGATAGCCTCGTCCAGGGATAGTGGTGATGAGTCTGTGGCCCCTGTCCAGTTTTCGCCGGAGTTTCAGAATGTGGGTTTCGATGGTATTTGAGAAAGGATCGCAATTATCACCCCAAACTTCTTCTCTGATCATTTCCCGAGAAATAAGCTGACTGGGCCGTTCTAATAGGTAGCGCAGTAGGGCAAATTCTTTATTACCTAGATAAATTTCTTTGCCGCCCTGTTTGACGATATTCGTGTCTAGGTTCAGTTCTATATCTTGCACCCGGATCATTTCATCTTGTCTTTTTCTTGGCCTTCTTAAGATTGCCTGGATGCGAGCTAGGAGTTCGGAAAAAGAGAAGGGTTTAGACAGGTAGTCGTCTACGCCAGCTTGGAATAAGTCTAGCTTATCTTTAATCTCTGAGCGGACGGACAACATAATTATCGGTGTCTCTCTATCTTCGTTACGTATTTCTCGACAAACAGCCAAGCCGTCCATTTTTGGCAGGTTGTAATCAAGAATAATCAATTTATATTTATTCACCCTAGCTAGGAACGATCCTCGTTCGCCATCACTGGCTATTTCTACGGTAAAATTAGCCGCCCTAAGGCTGGCCTTTAATAGCTGGCTGATTTCCGGGTCATCTTCTATTAGGAGGATTTTCATAGCTTGAAATAGTTTAGGCAAAAACATTAAAATTTTAGCCTAATTTTTTCTGACTAGCAAATTCAAGCGGTTTGCTTTTACCTGTAAATCAAGTTAATATTATTAAAAGGCTTTATATGGCTAAGCAGCGTCTATATCAGAATAATAACAAGGGGCCCTTTGTCATTAGCGAAGGTAAGTTTAGTTTTGGGCAACTTAAAGATTCATATTATCATACTACCTGGACAGAACATTCCTTTTTTTCTTCCCGAGGTAAATCCAAGCCGGTTTTAGGTTTAACTTTTAATTTATCAGTCTTGCGCCTGGTTGTTGCCGCTGGAATATTGCTTTTAGGCTTATTATTAGCTCGGGCGGCTTGGTTACAGATTATCAAGAATGATTACTATTACCTTTTAGCGGAGGGTAATCGTTTACGCATAGAAAGTCTAGAGCCGAGGCGCGGCATTATTTATGACCGTGAAATGAAGCCTCTGGTGCGCAATCAAGCCAATTTCGTCTTATATTTAAAACCGATTGATTTGCCGCGCAACGAATTAGATCGGGATGAAGTCATCCGCCGGGTGGCCAAGATTTTAGATCAAGGTTCTCAGGAGTCAGCAAATAATATTGGCGGTCCTGGAAATAATTTAACCCTTATTTCCGATAGCCCATCTTTTTATCAGATAAAGGAATCCTTGTCAGAAATACGTCTCGGTTCGATGAAATCGTATCAACCGCTTTTTATCGCAGACAATATTGAGTATGACAAGGCAATCAGCTTGGCCCTAGAAATAGATAGCCTGCCAGGCGTATTTTTATCTAGCAAAATCCGTCGCCAATATTTAGGGGTAGGGGAGATCGATCTTAGTCAATCTGGCCCGCGCAGCTTATCCCATGTCCTGGGATATACGGGCAAGATTAACCAGCAAGAACTGGAAAGCCTCGGTGCAGATTATTCCTTGATTGATTATACGGGTAAATCTGGCCTAGAGTATAGCTGGGAAAAAGAATTGAAGGGTAAGCCAGGGCAAAAGAATATCGAAGTCGACGCTTTAGGCAAAGAGAAGAAGGTTATCAATGAAACAGCCGCTCAAGACGGAGTTAATCTTCTCTTATCAGTTGACTTGGACTTGCAGAAAAAAATAGAAAACGTATTAGACGCTTATCTCAAGAAAGCTGGTTTGAAAAAAGCCTCAGTCATCGCCCTGGATCCCAACAATGGAGAGGTCTTAGCTTTAGTCAGCTGGCCAGCCTATGATAATAATATATTTTCCCGAGGTATTAACCAAGAAGAATATCAGAAATTTTTAAATGATCCCGATCGTCCCTTGTATAACCGGGCGATCAGTGGCGAGTTTCCTTCGGGCTCGACCATTAAATTAGTGATCGCCGCCGCCGCCTTGCAAGAAAAAGTCATCGATGAAAACACTAGCTTCGTCAGTAACGGCGGGCTCAGAATCGGGCAGTGGTTTTTTCCTGATTGGAAAGCTGGCGGTCACGGTTTAACTAATGTCCGTAAGGCTTTGGCCGAATCAGTCAACACTTTTTTCTATTATATCGGTGGCGGCTATAATGATTTCTCTGGTTTAGGGCTTGAACGTTTAGTAAAGTATTCGCGCTGGTTCGGCTTGGGTAGCAAGACTGGTATTGACCTTCCGGGTGAAGCTAGCGGTTTCGTGCCCACTGCCGCTTGGAAGAAAGAGTTGAAAGATGAACCTTGGTATATCGGTGATACCTATCATTTCGCCATCGGCCAAGGCGATGTCTTGGTCACTCCGCTCCAAGTGGCCAATTTTACGGCAGCTGTCGCCAATAATGGCACCTTGTATAAGCCACACCTGGTCAAAGGGGTTCTGAATGAGGATAATTCCTTGCAGAGAGAAATTAAGCCCGAGATATTGCGTCGGGATTTCATAAGTTCGGAAAATTTAAAGATAGTTCGCGAAGGCTTGCGTCAGACGGTTACTTCCGGCAGTGCCCGTAGTTTAGGCATTCTGCCGGTTAGCGCGGCCGGCAAGACAGGGACAGCCCAATGGTCGAGCACCGGCGCCCCGCACGCTTGGTTTACCGGGTTTGCACCTTATGAAAAACCGGAAATAGTCATTACAGTTTTAGTTGAAGAAGGGCTCGAGGGGAGTACGATCGCGGTTCCGATCGCCCGCGAAGTCTTGGATTGGTATTTCTATAATAAGAAGATAAAGGCGGGGGCTGCGCCAAACTAACAAAAGTAATTTATTTTTTATGCCTTTAAGCTTGCATCTTTTTATTCATTTTTCCTTGGCTTTAATTAGCGGCTATCTTTTAGGGAAGTATTTTAAGCTGGTAAAAATTGGTCTATTAGCCGGTTTTCTGGGAGGTTTTTTGATTGACCTCGACCATGTGTTCGAATATTTTTTCGTTTTCGGTTTTCATTTCAGCTTGTCCCGTTTTCTGTCGGGTTGGCAATTCTTGAAAAGCGATACCATTTATCTGATCTTTCACGCCTGGGAATTAGTCGCTGCTTTATTTTTGGTTGCTCTCTTACTAAAGGCCAAACATAAGATCAGGGTCTTTATTTTGGTTTTGGCGGCGGCTATGACCGTACATCTTTTCTCTGATGTTATAATCAATCATTATCCTTGGCGCTTCTACTCTTTCATCTATCGTCGCCAAGAAGACTTCCTGGCTCACAACTTGCTAAGCCAGGCCCAATGGGAGGAAAATTTGAAATTAAAGGCCGAATTAGGCCTATAATTAAGGGCTTAACTTTCTTATTTAGCACTCTCTTGACATGAGTGCTAATTTTTTTATATAATAAGCAAGTCTATAATTAGCCATAAAATTATGATTTCCGATAGGAAAAAAATAATTCTACAAACTCTCGTGAAAGAATATATCAAGACGGCCCAACCCGTATCTTCTGGCGTCTTGGTGGAAAAATATAAGTTAGATATCTCTCCGGCCACCGTCCGGAACGAGCTGATGGAACTTGAGGACGAGGGCTATATTTTCCAACCCCATACCTCCGCTGGTCGCGTTCCGACCGAAGCCGCTTATGAGTTGGAATTAACCTCTAGCCGCAAGAAAAAAGACTTGAAGGAAGCAGAACGTAAAGCCTTGGAAAGTTCTTTTAGTAATAATGAAGCCAGTTTCCGTCAAACCGCTAAGTTGATAGCTGATCTTTCCAACGGCGCGGTCTTCTGGGCTTTCCATAAGAACGATCTTTATTACACTGGCTTATCTAATCTTTTTTCCCAGCCGGAATTTACGCGCTTGGATATGGTATGTGATGTTTCAGAAATAATCGACCGTTTAGAGGAGATTATCGGGGACGTGTTTGAAGACTTTGAAAACGGCAAACAGGTTTTGATCGGCTCAAAGAATCCTTTCGGAGCTTTCTTAAGCACGGTGTTGGTTAAATATAAGAGCAATAAGCAAAGCGGGCTATTTGGTATTTTAGGCCCGATGAGAATGGACTACGCTCGCAATCTTGCCCTCGTGGAGTTTATAAAAAATAAGTTTGCTTAATCAATTTTATGACAGAGGTAAAAATCGGCCGCTATCGCCATTATAAAGGTAATGAATATCAAGTTCTAAATTTGGCTCAGGATTCTGAAGACCAGAGCCGCTTAGTCGTCTATCAAGACTTGAAGGATGAAAGTAAAATTTGGGTCAGGCCACAGGCAGAATTTTTAGAGCAGGTGGAAATCGAGGGCGAACTAAAGGATCGTTTTGAATTTTTAGGAGAAGATGATGTTAAGGATTCTTGGGAGAATAAATATAAGCGTGCTTTGGCTGATTACCACAATTTAACCAAGCAAACCGCCAAAGAAAAGCAAGAATTCGTTAAATACGCTCTAGATAATTTTTTACAAGATATCTTGCCAGTCTATGATCATCTTAAAATGTCTTTGGCCGGTTCGAACGTTAAAGAGTCCGAAAACCCCTGGCTAGAAGGCGTCCGTCATGTTGCCAAGCAGTTCAAGGAAGTTTTAGCGGCTTACGGCGTTGAGGAAATAAAGACGGTCGGAGAAAAATTCGATCATAGCCAGATGGAAGCGATGGAGGGCGCTGGCGATTTAGTCAAGCAAGAATTATCCAGCGGCTATACCTTGCACGGCAAGGTTATCAGGCCCGCTAAAGTAGTAGTTGAATAATTAATTATATGATTCGCTTTTATCTACTGACCACAGTTTTAAAAGCGAAGTAAAAAATCTATGTCACTTATAAAATGGACACCTTTTTTCCAAGAGTTTGACGACATGGATAAAGAAATGGAATCCATGTTGCCGAGCGTTCGGGGTAGCCAATTCGGCTTTACTCCTGCCCTGGATGTTTATGAAGATAAGGATAACTTGGTCGTTGAAGCCCAGTTGGGTGGCATCGATCCAGAGAAAGTCGACGTTTCCATTGAGAATAATGTCTTGACGATCAAGGGCGAGAGCGAGAAAAAGAGCGAGATTGATGATAAGAACTATTATCGCAAGGAAATCAGGCGCGGGTCATTCTTCCGTTCCATCTCTCTGCCCACTAAGGTTGATGGTGATAAGGCTACAGCCGTTAATGAGGATGGCGTCTTGAAGGTTAGCATCCCAAAAATGATCGAAGCTAAAGCCAAGACGATTAAGATCCAGAGCAAGAAATAATTTTGATTTGTCCGGCGCCAGCTTTAGGCCGGGCGCCGTGAAATCAAAAGTATTTAATAATTTAATTTAAGATAAATAATATGGGAAAAATTTTAGGAATCGATTTAGGTACCACTAATTCTGCCATGGCTATCATGGAAGGCGGTGCTCCTAAGATCATCGAGAATGTTGAGGGTAACCGGACTACGCCTTCAGTCGTGGCTATCTCTAAAACCGGCGAACGCTTGGTCGGCCAGAATGCAAAACGCCAAGCCGTAATCAATCCGAGTAATACCGTGTATGCGATTAAGCGTCTAATTGGCCGTCATTTTAATGATGAAGAGGTCCAACGCGACACCAAGACCGCTCCTTATAAGATCGTACAAGCTGGTGAAGGCGTTAAGGTTTTAATGAATGAAAAAGAATACACTCCCCAGGAAATTTCTGCTATGGTCTTAGCCAAGCTCAAGGCTGACGCTGAAGCTAAGTTAGGAGAAAAGATAAGCGAGGCAATCATTACCGTCCCCGCCTATTTCAACGATTCACAAAGGCAGGCCACCAAAGATGCCGGTCAGATTGCCGGTTTGGAAGTTAAAAGGATAATTAATGAACCGACGGCAGCCGCTTTAGCTTATGGTTTTGACAAGAAACAGGGCCAGAAGATAGTCGTCTATGATTTAGGCGGCGGTACTTTTGATGTCTCGGTTTTAGATATTTCTAGCGATACGGTTGAAGTCAAGGCCACTAATGGTGATACTCATTTAGGCGGCGAAGATTTCGATCAGCGTTTGATTAACTGGATAATCGCGGAATTTAAAAAAGATCAGGGCATAGACCTATCCAACGATACCCTGGCTTTACAAAGGATTAAGGAGTCAGCGGAAAAGGCCAAGATCGAATTATCAACTACCCTGGAAACCGAAATCAATCAGCCTTTTATTACGACCGATCAAAACGGCCCGAAGCATCTAGTGCTTAAAATCAGCCGGGCGAAATTGGAAGAGCTGGTTGGTGATTTAGTGGCGGCAACGATTGAGCCCTGTAAGAAAGCTTTGGCTGATTCCGGTTTTAAGATGAATGAAATCAATGAGATTATTATGGTCGGAGGCATGACTCGTATGCCACTAGTCCAGCAGAAGGTTAAGGAATTCTTCGGTAAAGAACCGAATCTAAGCGTTAACCCGGATGAAGTAGTCGCCTTAGGCGCCGCTGTACAGGCTGGCGTTCTCCAAGGGGATGTTAAGGATGTCTTATTGCTTGATGTTACTCCTTTGACTTTAGGCATTGAAACCTTGGGTGGAGTAGCCACCCCTTTGATTGAGCGCAACACGACCATTCCTACCTCTAAATCCCAAGTTTTTTCGACGGCAGCCGATAGTCAGACTAGCGTAGAGATCCATATCGTCCAAGGAGAGCGTCCTTTAGCTCACGATAATAAGACCCTCGGCCGCTTTATCTTAGACGGAATTCCGGCCGCGCCTCGCGGGGTGCCCCAAGTAGAGGTTGTGTTCGATATCGATGCTAACGGCATCCTGAATGTTTCCGCCACCGATAAAGCGACTAACAAGCAGCAGAAAATAACCATTACCGCTTCTTCCGGTTTATCGAAGGAAGAAGTTGAGAGAATGAAGAAGGAAGCCGAGCTTCATGCCGAAGAAGACAAGAAGAAAAAGGAAAACATCGAGATTAAAAACCAAGCTGATGCCGTTGTTTTCACTATGGAAAAAATGCTCAAGGAGTCTGGCGACAAAATGAAGCCCGAAGATAAGAAGGAATTAGAAGAGAAGGTTGAGGCTTTAAAGAAAATCAAAGATAGCGAGCAATATGATGAGATGAAAAAGCATATGGAAGATTTGAATACGGTTGCACAGCGGATTGGCGCGGCTATGTATCAACAGCCTGGTGCTAATCCAGCTGGTACTACCAGTAACGCGGAAACGGCTAACGATAATAACGATAAGAAGGATGACGTCGTCGAGGGCGAAGTCGAGGAACAGAAATAATAATTACTTATTTTTTAATTACCCCTCTTTTGAGGGGTAATTTATTGGACGCATGAAATATGTCTAAGGACTATTACAATATATTAGGAGTGGACAAGAATGCCAGTCAGGATGAGATTAAGCAGGCCTTTCGCAAGAAGGCTCACGAACACCATCCGGATAAAGGCGGCAGCGCCGAAAAATTCAAGGAGTATAATGAGGCTTATCAAGTCTTAGGTAATCCCGACAAAAGAAAGCAATATGACCAGTTCGGCTCTAATTTTCAATATGGCCAAGCCGGTGGCATGGGCGGCTTTTCTGGATTTGAAGGTTTTCAGGGCGGAGTTAACTTTGATTTTGAAGATTTAGGTGAAATGTTTGGTGGTTTTGGTGATATGTTCGGTTTTGGTGGCCGTCAGTCGGCTCGTCGTCCTGCTCGCGGTCGCGATTTAGAAATGGCTCTAAATTTGGATTTCTTAGAGGCCGCTTTTGGATTAGAAAAAGAATTGAATTTTCCCAAGGTTATTACCTGTCGCCATTGCCAGGGGCAAGGAGCGGAGCCAGGGACAAAGATTGAGTCCTGCCCCGTCTGCCATGGCCACGGTCGGGTTAGCAAGGTTCAGCGTACGATCTTGGGTAATATCCAAACGCAGGCGCTTTGTTCTAATTGCCAAGGCGAGGGCAAGATCCCTAGTCAGAAATGCTCTAGGTGCCATGGTAGCGGCCAAGTGAAGGATACGGTTAAGATCAAGGTCAAGATTCCGGCTGGGATTAATAGTGGCGAATCTATCCGTCTCAGCGGTCAGGGAGAAGCCGGACCGAAAGGCGCTCCGGCCGGCGACCTTTATTTAAAGATCCAAGTGTCTGCGCACAAGAAATTTATAAGGGAAGGCTATGACATTAAAACGGAAGAAAAGATCAGCTTCGTCCAGGCAGCCTTAGGTGATAAGCTTGAAGTGGAAACTATCCATGGTCCCCTGAAACTAAAGATTCCCGAAGGAACGCAGTCAGGAACAGTTTTTAAGCTTAAAGATAAAGGGGTAATCAAATTGCACGGCCGTGGTCAAGGTGACCATTATGTCCGTGTCTTGATAAAAACCCCGACCAATCTGAGCAAGAAGCAGAAGCAGACTTTGTTAGAGTTAGGTCTATAATTTTATTGATATTAAATTCCGCTTTTTCCTAAAGCGGATTTTATTTTTCCCTGGTTGACGGGTGGGTTCTATATGTTAAAATTAGATTGTTTTTTAAGAAGAATATTTTTTGCTTATGTTAATCGATACCCATTGCCATTTGAATTTCGCCGCTTTTAAAGATGACGCTGATGAAGTGATCCATCGCGCTTTGGATAATAATACTTGGATGATCTTGGTCGGTTCCGAGTATAAGACTTCTAACCGAGCTTTGAGTTATGCTAATAAGTATCAGCGGGGGGTCTATGCGGCCGTCGGCCTGCACCCTATCCATTTAGAGGATATGAGGGTGGAAAATGATGACGAGAACGGTGAGGGGGAATATAATTTTATCGCTCGGGCCGAAGAGTTTAATTATGATAATTATGAGAAATTGGCGAAATTTGAAAAAGCCGTGGCTATTGGGGAGATAGGATTAGATTATTATCACTTGGATCCTAGCGGCGATTTGCCGGCCATCAAGCATAAACAACAGCAGGTGTTTGTCCAGCAATTATTATTGGCTCAGAACCTCGATTTGCCAGTAATCATCCATTGCCGTCAGGCTCATGACGATCTTTTAGCTATCTTGACAGATTTTAAAAAAGAATATAGCAGGTCTCTGCCCAGCGACCGCCCTTGGGGAGTGATTCATTGCTTCTCTGGAGATGAAGATTTAGCCTGGAAGTACTTCAACCTAGGCCTAATGATATCCTTTACCGGCTTGGTAACTTTTAGCCAGCAATGGGATGATTTAATCAGGAAAACCCCTTTGGATAGGATAATGATCGAAACTGATGCCCCGTATATGACGCCCGAGCCTTTCCGGGGAAAGAGAAATGAGCCACTTTTTGTCCAATATGTGGCTAAAAGGATCGCTGACATTAAGGGTTTGCCGATAGAGAGGGTGGCTGATAAGACCTTCGCTAACGCTAGGGCGCTTTTTAGGCTGTAATCATTGACTTATTTCCGTGTTTGCGATATAAAAAAGGTAGGGTTTATTTCAATATTTTGGTAAAAATAAACAAGGACAAACGCGCCTTTTTTATTTTGATAGGAATTTATGCCTGCTAGCAATAATCCTAAGAACGATTGGTCTCACGCCCTTAAGATTTTTATCAACCTATCCTATTGGATAGCCTTTCCCGTTTTAATCGGCACTTTTTTAGGGAGATGGCTTGACCGAAGATACGGGACCGAACCCTGGCTATTTTTAAGCGTGCTGGGTTTTTGTTTCTTGGTCTCAATGTACGGTTTGATTACCAAGGCCCTTAAGGAATTTAAGAAGATCGATGAAGAATATAAAAGCAAACTGGACCAGCGGGCAGAAAAAACATCAGATGATAATTATAAAGAACAAAATTAACTATGTCCTCAGTTTCTGAACAAAACGAGAATACTAATATCAACCAGGAAACGACCAGCGAGACTGGTCATGAGCATACTTTATACGCTGAGCCGATTGCTCATGTCGGTAATTTCCCCATTACCAATTCTTTGCTTAACTCCTGGTTAGTTTTATTAGTCGTCATCATCTTTGGTATTTTAGTAAGGAGAAAAATCAGGCTAGTGCCCCGAGGTTTGCAGAACGGTTTAGAAATAATTTTTGAAGGTTTTTTAAATATGTTTGACGGGGTGACTAATTCCCGCAAGAAATCATTAATGTTTGCCCCTCTGGCCCTAACTTTTTTCTTTTTTATCCTTTTGAATAATTGGTTAGGGATATTACCTGGTATCGGCTCTATTGGCCAAGTAGTTCTAGAGAACGGCCACGAAACCTTTATCCCTTATTTTCGAGGCGGGACAGCCGATTTAAATACCACTTTAGCTTTAGCTATCATCGGCGTTGTTGCCAGTCATATCATCGGCGTTATCGCTACTGGCTGGTGGTATTATTTGAATAAATTTATCAATATCAAAGCTTTTTTAGAGATACCCAAGAAAGTATTAAAAGATCCGACTGTCCTGCTAGTTAATCCGATTAAGGCTTTTGTCGGTTTAATTGAAATCATCGGCGAATTAGCTAAGGTGGCTAGCCTTTCCTTCCGTTTATTCGGTAATATTTTTGCCGGCGAAGTACTATTAGCTTCGATGGCCGCGATTCTCGCCTGGGGCATCCCGATTCCTTTTATGTTTTTAGAAGTCATTGTCGGCTTGATTCAGGCCCTTATCTTTATGATGTTGATTTTGACATATTTAACTATTAATTCGACAAAAGAAGAACATTAATTAAATTAAAGAGTCGGCTGGAACGTAAGTGAATATTTTCGCTCCCGCCGCCCAATATTTTATGGAAAGTATCATGTTAGCCAAAGCTTTGGCTATCGGTATCGGTGCTATCGGCCCGGGTTTAGGTATCGGTTTTATCGGCGCCAAAGCTATGGAAGCGATTGGCCGCAACCCGGAAGCCGCTGGTAAAATCTTAGTTCCGATGTTGCTGGTAGCCGCTTTCGCTGAAGCGATCGCGATTTACGCTTTAGTCATTGCCTTCAGTATTAAATAGTAGTTTAACGAGACGCCCCTTAGGGGGCGGAGGTTAGTTTATTATTTAAGCAAACATATGGAATCATTAATTTCCACCTTTCACGTCGATATTAAATTATTACTCGCCCAAACCCTTAACTTTGGGATCGTTTTTGCTGTCTTATATTTTTTCGCTTTTAAGCCGATCATTAAGATGATGGGAGAACGAAGCGCCAAGATTGAGAAGAGTTTAAGTGATGCCAAGGAGATTGAACGTAAATTGAAAGAAGCTGATGACAAGCAGAAAGAAATCATCCATGAAGCCAAAAAACAATCAGGCATTATCATCGAAGAGGCCGGTAAGAGAGGGGAAGAAAAGAAGAATGAGATGATTGTTAAAGCCAAAGAAGAAATTGGACAGATTATTAATACTGAAAAGGCTAAGATTTTAAACGAGAAGGCGGAAACCTTGAAAGAGATTAAAAAAGAAGTGGCCGACTTAGTGGTTATGACCGTAGAAAAACTATTGAACGAGAAGATGGACAGCCCCAAAGATGCTGACCTGATTAAAAAATTAGTAAAATAATATGAAAACCAGCTCCAAGCAGTATGCGGCCGCGTTATATGAATTAGTTGCCGGGAAGAACGCAGCCGCTAACAAGGAAACGATTTCTAATTTTGTCCAGCTTTTGTCTAAGAATCGGGATTTGAACAAAGCTGGAGAAATTATCAAGGAATTAACCAGAATATGGGAGCAGGCTGAAGGCGAGCTAAAAGCGGAAATTACCAGCGCTCGGGATTTAGGACGAGAAGCGAAGAAAATGGTTATGGATTATTTAAAAGATAAGACCGGTTCTGAGAAGATAGTGCTGGAAGAAAAGGTAGATAAGAAGATTTTGGGCGGCTTTATCTTAAGGTATGAAGGCAAGATTATCGATGGCAGCCTGAGAAGCAATTTAGAGAATTTGAAAGTCAGGATGGAAAAATAAGTTCTTATAAAAAACCCTCGGGGAAGAGGGTTGGAATGGCGCGGGGAGGCATTTCCTTTTTCTTTTATTCTTTCTCTTCTTCTTTTTTTGATTCAATAACACTAATGATGAGAAGAGTTAGCGAAACCATAAACATCGCTATTATGATAAAACCCTTTATTAAAGAGAAGTTTAACGTTTTAGCGATTTGATCATTCGAATAGGGATTACCTACGAATATGCCTATCACGACAGCAAAGGCAAGGAAGCTGACGGCCAAAATCAAAAAGATGTTAGAATTTTTCATGTTGATAGAATTAGGGTGAGAGATAAGTTTTTTAAGGATCGATATTAAAATCAAATATTAAAATAATTAAAATAATATGTCAAGTACAAAAGATTTCATTGTCGAGCAGATAAAATCTCAGATAGCAGATTTTAAGGCTGATATTAAAGAAAAAAGTGTCGGAAGAGTTTTGAAGATCTCTGACGGCATCGCTTTAATTTCTGGTTTGTCCGAGGCAATGATGAGTGAAATTCTGATCTTTAAAACCGCCGAGAGAGAGGTAACTGGGGTTGCTCTTAACTTAGAAGAAAATTTAGTCGGAGCTATTATTTTGGGTGAATATTCCCTTATTAAAGAAGGCGATGAAGTACTTTGTACTAAAAGGATCTTGGAAGTACCGGTAGGCGAGGCGGTTATTGGCCGGGTTTTAAATCCTTTAGGCGAGCCTTTAGATGGCAAGGGCAAAGTCGATACTGATAAGTTTTATCCGGTAGAAAAAATTGCCCCCGGTGTTATTACCCGCGCCTCAGTTAAAGAGCCGGTGCAAACCGGCATCAAATCGATTGACGCCATGATTCCAATCGGTCGCGGTCAGCGCGAACTCATTATCGGTGATCGCCAATTAGGCAAGACAGCCATTGCCATCGATACGATTATCAATCAGAAAGGGCAGAATATGAAATGTATTTATGTCGCCATCGGTCAGAAGGAATCAAAAATAGCTAACATCGTTTCTAAACTGACTGAGACCGGAGCGATGGAGTATACGACCATCGTTTTAGCCGGCGCTTCTAATTCCGCCTCCTTATTATATATCGCCCCTTATGCTGGTTGCGCGATGGCTGAATATTTCTTAGATAAAGGTGAAGATGTTTTAATCATTTATGATGATTTATCCAAGCACGCCGTGGCCTATCGCGAAATATCTCTGTTGCTCCGCCGCCCTCCAGGCCGTGAGGCCTACCCGGGTGATGTTTTCTATCTCCATTCCCGTTTATTAGAACGCGCTTGTAAATTGAATAAGGATTACGGCGGCGGTTCGATTACCGCTCTACCAATTATTGAGACCCAGGCTGGCGACGTCTCTGCTTATATTCCAACCAATGTTATTTCTATTACCGATGGTCAGATTTTCTTGGAAGGCGATCTTTTCTATCAAGGCAACCGTCCGGCCGTAAATGCTGGTTTATCCGTTTCTCGTGTCGGCTCCAGCGCCCAGATCAAAGCCATGAAAAAGGTGGCCGGCAAGATGCGTTTAGAGGCGGCTCAATATCGCGAGCTCGCTGCCTTCGCTCAATTTGGTTCCGATTTGGATGAAGATACCAAGAAAAAATTAGAGAGAGGCAAGCGTTTGTATGAAATATTCAAACAGGACCAGTATCAACCCTTGGAAGTGGCTAAGCAGGTTATTATCTATTATTCCCTGATTAACGGCTTGATGGATAATGTCCCGGTAGACAAGGTGAGAGAATTCGAAGCCGGCTTATATCAATTTGCTGATTTGAATGATGGAGTTTTGAAATTGATTAATCAAAAGAAAGAGTTGGACCAAGAGATTGAAGATAAGATTAAATCTTTGGTCGAAGATTACAAGGCCACGCTTGATTATTTGCTTTAATTTTTTACTATGGCTAAAACCAAGGAAATTTCCCGCCGCCTTAAATCCATTGGCAATACCAAGAAGATTACCAAAGCCATGGAAATGGTTGCTGCTGCTAAGATGCGTAAAGCTATCGAGGCTGTTTTAAAGACTCGTACTTATGCTAATTTAAGCTGGGAGACGGTTTTGAATTTGGCCAACATCGCTAAGAGCCGCAATGAATCAATCCATCCTTTGTTAAAGCCCAGAAAGAATATTAATAAAGTAGCGATCATCCTGATTACGGCTAATCGCGGCTTATGCGGCGGTTACAACGCAGCGGTGATCAACAAAGCTAAAGAGTCAATTACTAAACATCCTATCCCCACGGATTTCATTTTAGCCGGCAAGCGCGGTCAGGCGGTTTATGCTCAGAATTTTACGGTCGCGGCTGAATTTGAAAAAAGTGAACTATTGAAAGATGCCAGTGAGATCTATCCAATTGTCAAAATGGTTTTAAGCGATTACGCTCATAAAAAATATGATAAGATTCTTGTTGCCTACACTGATTTTATCAATCCGGCCAAGCAAGTGGCTCGTGTCAAGCAGTTATTGCCGATTGAAACGGAAAAGACTGAGCAATATTTAGGCATCGTCAGTTCAGAATCAAATGTCGGGGCCAGTCCAGAAATGATTGCCGCTAAAAACAAGAAGCATCTAAGCGGTGGAGATTATTCATATGAGTATACTTTTGAACCCGGGCCTCGAGAGGTTTTAGATAAGATGATTCCGCGCTTGATTGAAGTCCAGCTGTATCAGGCTTTTTTAGAAGCTAATGCTTCGGAACATAGCGCTCGGATGAGCGCCATGCACCAAGCGACTGAAGCAGCCGAAGATATGTCTAAAGAGCTAACCCTGTTCTATAATAAGGCCCGTCAGGCCGGTATTACTAATGAGATTGCCGAAATTTCAGCCGGGGCGAATGCTTTGGCGGAATAAATATGAAAGATAGCTTGGTTTCTAAAAATTTAATAGAGAATAAGATATTCGTTATCAGAGATGAAAAGGTTATGTTAGATAAGGATTTGGCTTTATTGTATGGCGTGGCTACAAAAGTTCTTAATCAGGCAGTTAAAAGAAATATTGATCGTTTTCCAGTTGATTTCATGTTTCAATTAACTCTGGAAGAATCCAGGTGTCTAAGGTCACAAATCGTGACCTTGAAAAGAGGTTCTAACATCAAATATTTGCCTTATGTTTTTACTGAGCACGGGATTTTAATGCTTTCCAGTATTTTAAAGAGCAAAAAAGCAGTTCAGACAAATATTGCTATTATGAGAGTATTTACTTTAATGCGTAAACTATCTTTTTCCTATGAATTATTAGATAAACGCCTATCTGTTTTGGAAAAAAGGTATAGTCGACAGGACGTTAAGATAGGGGAAATTATGGAAGCGATTCAGCGCCTAATTTATGGTAACCAGAATGTCAAACGTAAAGAAATCAAAGGTTTTACCGCTTAACTTTTATCAATAAAAATAATTTTAATATTATGAAAGATTCTAAACAAAATTCCGGAGTCATCAAGCAAATAATCGGCGTGGTCGTCGATGTCTATTTTGAAGATAAGTTACCGGAAATATTTAATGCTTTAGAGATTGAACGGCCGGGTCAGAAGCTGGTCTTAGAGGTGGAACAACATATTGGTTCTAACCTAGTCAGGACAGTGGCCATGGGTTCGACTGATGGCTTAAAGCGCGGCGACAAAGTGATTGACACCGGCGCGGCGATTTCTGTTCCAGTCGGCGAGGAGACCTTGGGCCGTATCTTTAATGTTTTAGGCGAGGCAGTAGATGGCGGAGAAACGCCTAAGACCGTTAAAAAATATCCCATCCATCGTTCGGCTCCAAAATTCGTCGATCAGTCAAATAGCACGGAAATATTAGAAACCGGCATTAAAGTCATCGATTTAATCTGCCCGATCGTTAAAGGCGGTAAGGTGGGCATGTTTGGTGGCGCGGGCGTTGGTAAGACGGTCGTTATCATGGAACTTATCCATAACGTCGCTTCCGAACACGGCGGTTATTCTGTTTTTGCCGGAGTTGGGGAAAGAACCAGGGAAGGCAATGATTTATTCCACGAGATGAAAGATAGTGGCGTTATCGATAAGGTATCCATGGTCTTCGGCCAGATGAACGAACCACCAGGTTCACGCGCTCGGGTTGCTTTAAGCGGTTTGTCAATCGCTGAATATTTTCGTGACGAGAAGAATCAGGATGTATTGTTTTTCGTAGACAATATTTTCCGTTTCACCCAGGCTGGGTCCGAAGTATCGGCTCTTTTGGGCCGTATGCCTTCAGCCGTCGGTTACCAGCCGACCTTGGCCACTGAAATGGGTGAACTTCAAGAGCGTATCACTTCTACTAAGAACGGTTCGATTACTTCGATCCAAGCCGTTTATGTGCCAGCCGACGACTTGACTGACCCGGCTCCCGCTACGACTTTCGGCCATTTGGATTCGACTGTCGTTCTTTCCCGTTCTCTGTCGGAATTGGGTATTTATCCGGCGGTAGACCCTTTAGATTCATCTTCAATTATTTTAGATCCGAAAGTCGTCGGACAAGAACACTATGAGGTGGCTCGCGGCGTGCAGAAAATTTTACAAAGATATAAAGATCTGCAAGATATCATCGCCATCTTGGGCATGGAGGAATTATCAGCCGAAGACAAGCTACTGGTCGCACGCGCTCGTAAAATCCAGAAATTCTTATCCCAGCCAAACTTCGTGGCAGAACAATTCACCGGCCGACCCGGTAAATATGTTAAATTAGTGGATACGGTCCGCGGCTTTAAGGAGATATTAGATGGCCAGCACGACGATAAGCCCGAGGATAGTTTTTATATGGTAGGCGGCATTGAGGAAGTCGGCCGCGTTGAATCTAATTAGAGCTCCTATGTCTAAGACTATAAGATTTGAAATCGTGACCCCGGAAAAAGTGGTTTTAAAGGAAGCCATCCTTCAAGCTACCGTTCCGACGGCTAGCGGAGAGATAACGATTTTGCCGGATCATATTCCCTTGGTTTCCATCTTAAAGCCGGGGGTCTTAGAGGTAAAGAAAGAAGATGGGGCGATTGAGATCATGTCGGTTTCCGGAGGATTTATTGAAGTCTTAAAAGATAAAATCGTTATTTTAGCCGATACCGCCGAGAGAGCCGAGGATTTAGATGAAGAAAGAATCAACTTGGCCCGACAGCAAGCCGAGGATAATAAGAAAAACGCTAAATTCAAAGAAGATGTCGAGTTTACCGATTTATCCGCTCGGATTGAAAAAGAATTAGCTCGAGAGAGAGCTCTGAATAAATGGCGAAAATTACGACCTAGTTCTAAATAAATTAAATTAATATTTAGCCAGTAAAAAATAAAAACAAGACTATGGAACAGAGAATTGACAAACAGATCGAACATGACAGCGTTTCGATTGAACGCAGCTGGGCGGAAACTAGCCAGAATGAAATCATTAAACGCTTGTCTGCGGGCGAAGAACTCCAGAAAATTTTAGAATCCTTGCCGGGATTCTCTGAAAGTTTCGCTGAAGCTCTAGATACCATCGACTGTTCTGACGGCCGGGTGCTTGATGGACGCAAGATCGGAATCGCGGGCTCAGGACTCTTGTTGCCGAAAGAAGAGAGGGCTAAATTCATCGCTCTTTATAAAGGCAAGATAAAAAAAGTGACCGCTCATGCTGATTGTGGTGCTGCGGCGAAGAAATTTTCCGAACTGAGAAGCCTGTCTCCGGAAGAGATCCCGTCGACCATAGGTAGTCCTGATGATTACGGCGTCTATTGTGCGCAGAGGTTAGCTGAAGAGTTAGGGGCTGAGTATGAATTTTTAAATCGGGAAGAGATGGCCAGCGAAAACCATAACGAGCGAGCCATAATTCTTGATCAAAGCGGACGTTTTGATTCTTCTAGTTTAAAAGGCATGGTGCCTCATTTTGTTTCGACTGGCGCCGGTTTAGGGTTCAGTCCGGAATATATGAAGGCAGAATTGGAAACTTTAAGCGGAATCGCTTTGGGTGACCATGGCTTTGGTTCTCGTTTTGACCAGGCTCATCCTTTTTATATCTTTGTCGCCGCCAATGATTATGCTGATTTAGCGGAATGGGAAAAGCTAGCACGCGAAGCAGTGCAGAAATTCGGTGACCGCGTCCAAGTTAAAGGTTTCGTTAGGCCCGGAGATCCAGAAAATAATTAGCCTAGGAGTCTTTTTCTTGATACTATAAAACCCCTCAAAAAGGGGTTTTTAAAATAGGAAATATCTTATTACAGCATTAACCAGGCAAAAACTATCAAGCTGAGGATTATTCGGTACCAGCCGAAGGAGATGAAATTATTTTTTTGGATAAACTTAATGAAGAATTTTACCCCGAGGATAGCGGTGATAAAAGCTGCCGTAAAGCCTAGGCCTAGCAGGGATATTTCCGGACGAGAAAAATTCCAAGCGCTTTTTATTAAATCTAAACCGACCGCGGCGGCCATAGTGGGGATGGCTAGCATAAAAGAGAACTCTACCATTGTTTTCCTCTCGATCTTCTGCGCCAAGCCGCCAACGATGGTGGCGCCAGCTCGAGAGACGCCGGGAATGATGGCCAAAGCCTGGCAACAGCCGATGATAAAGGCTTGTTTGTAGCTGATGTCAGAGCTTAGTGCTTTGTCTTTGGTGTAGAATTTTTTTTCGAACCAGATTAAAACAACTCCGCCAAGCAAAAGGGCGGTGGCGGCGATATAGTTATTTCCCAGAAGATAGATTTTCACTACCTTGTATAAAGCGAAACCGATGATGGCAGTCGGGATAAAAGCCACGGCTATCTTTTTTACTAAAGGCCAATTACTGATGATTCTTTTAAAATAAAGGATGACTACGGCCAGGATAGCGCCTAGTTGGATGAAGATGTTAAAGCTCTTAAGGAATTCTGTACTAGGGATTTTTAAGAAATCACCGGCGAGCATGAGGTGTGCCGTAGAAGATATGGGTAAGAATTCAGTTAAGCCCTCAATTATTCCTAAAACCAAGCTTTGGATGTAAGTCATATACTTATCTATTATCGCCGCTGCCGCCAATCACATTCCTTTCTAAGCGGGACATTAATTTATCAAGATTGGTTTGAGCCACCAAATCTAGGTCGAGATTAAGTTCAGAAGCAATTTGAGCAACATACCACAAAACATCCCCGAGTTCTTTCTTTATTTCCTCTTTATCAATTTCTTCCACCACTCCATTTTTATCTCTGATTATTTTTTTTACTTTCTCAGCTACTTCGCCCGCTTCTCCGGATAGCCCCAGGGTAGGGTAGATAAAATTATTGCCTTTATTAGGGTAGATGGCTGTTTTTTGGCTGTTCTCTTGGTATTCTCTAAAAGTCATATGATTATAATGTTTAAATTTTTTCTGTTTTTAGCCTATTTATTGTACTACAAAAATAACTTTTCCTGTATATTGACAAAAGCGTGTAAGTGTGATATAATAGTACTATTCTTTGAAAATTAGATAAAAATAAATCAATAAAACACAAAAACCCAGAACATGAAGAAAATCACAGTTGCCACGCTTTTCGCTTTCATTAGCGTTACTAACCTGTTTGCCCAGATGGAAAATATCAAGGTAGACGAAGAGGTTACGATCAACCAGCTCTATGCTGGAGCCCTCAGTTGGAATTCTTTCAGTGTAGATAGCTTGTCTGCTACTAACACCACCAACTTCCGTGTTGGCGCTCTGGCTACCTGGCGCCCATCCTCTTTCTTTGCCATCAAGGCTATGTCGGTCTACGATAGGACAAATAAGACTGACTGGGCCATGAACCAGTATTCCGTGGTTATCAACCCGACTAAGGCTCTCACCATCTCCCTGGGGAATATGGGCACCCTTGTTACCGAACAGCGTCCCCTGCCAACTTCAGCTGGTGGTCAATTCGAGACTTGGACTGAGTCCAAGATCCCCGGAATGGCAATTTGTGCCAAGGCAAGCTATAAAGCTAATGATAACCTGACTATTGGTGCCGGCGTGGCCCAAAGAAACGGAATGGCTGAATACCAGGCCAAGATTGGATACAAAAAGATCGTTGCTTCCGCTTTCTATAATGAAGGCGACAAGAAACTGGGCACGGTCTTAACTGCTACCATCGGACGTGTTTCTAACGTTTTTGTCTGGCGCCAGGACAATCTGGTGAGCAATTTTCTCCAGGTTGATCTGGGACATGGCTACTCAGTAGTCAGTGATACTGGATATGATCTGGTAAAGAAAGACCTCGTGAGAGGCGAATGGGGCGGAATCAAGTCCTTTAAGAATAAGTATTGCGGCGGACTTTTCGTCCTGACCTATTGCCACGAAGTCCGTGGCATTAATGGATACTTGTTTATCCACCTATAAAGAAGAAAAAATATCGATCCTTGAAAAAGGGGCACTGTCTCAAAAACAGGCCCTTTTTTTATATCTTGACAGCCGTTCGCCGAAGCTATAGAATATTATAATGTTTAGCAGTCTTAGCTTTAGATTGCTAAGCGCAATTATTAATTAAAAATAAAAATATGAACCTAAAACCATTAGCCAACAACGTCATCGTTAAGGCTCTAAAAAAAGAAGATGTGACTAAGTCCGGCATCGTTTTGCCCGATTCCAGCGATGCTAAGCCGGAAAAAGGCGAGGTAATCGCCGTCGGCCCGGGACGGATTTTAGACAATGGCCAGTTAGCAGCCATGAATGTCAAAGTCGGAGACAAGGTTATCTTTAAGAAATATTCTCCCGATGAAGTTAAAGTTGATGATGAAGAATATCTAGTCTTAAGCGAGACTGATATTATCGCAATTATTGAATAATAATAATTTAAATCTACCAATATGCCTAAACAAATAATTTTCGATGAAAAAGCCCGCCTAGCTTTAAAACGCGGGGTGGATCAACTAGCTAACGCTGTTAAAGTCACTCTTGGCCCCAAGGGTCGGAATGTGGTGATTGATAAAAGCTATGGAGCGCCGATTATCACTAAAGATGGCGTGACCGTGGCCAAAGAAATTGAGCTGGAAGATAAGTTTGAAAATGTCGGTGCTAGCATTATTAAAGAGGTTGCCTCTAAAACTAATGATGCGGCCGGTGATGGTACCACTACCGCCACCGTTTTGGCCCAAGCGATTATCCAGAACGGATTAAAGCTCGTGGCCGCCGGAGTTAACCCGATTGAAATCAGGAAGGGGATTGAGAAGCGAGTAGCCGAGATTGTCAGTGAACTGAAGAATTTAAGCCAGGCTATTTCTACGCCAGAAGAAATCGCTCAAGTCGCCTCTATCTCTGCTAACGATGAGGAAATCGGCAAGATTATTTCTGAAGCTATGACTAGCGTCGGTCAAGAAGGCGTAATTACAGTTGAAGAAGGCCAATCTTTCGGAGTAGAAAAAGAAGTGGTGGAAGGCATGCAGTTTGACAAGGGCTATATTTCTCCTTATATGATTAGTAACCAAGACACTATGAAAGCGGAAATGTCTGATCCATATATTCTAATTACTGATAAGAAAATCAGCTCTATCCAAGAAGTCCTGCCTCTTTTAGAAAAAATTATCCAGAGTGGCAAGAAGGATTTAGTTATCATCGCCGAGGATATTGATGGCGAGGCTCTAACTACTTTTGTTTTGAATAAATTACGAGGAACTTTCAACGTCTTGGGTGTAAAGGCTCCGGGTTTTGGTGACCGTCGGAAAGCGATGTTAGAAGACATCGCTGTCTTAACCGGGGGTCGGGTAATTTCTGAAGATTTAGGCTTGAAATTAGACAAGACAGAGCTTAGCGACTTAGGTCAGGCACGTAAAGTCGTTTCCGCTAAAGATAATACTACTATCGTTGAAGGACGCGGAGATGAAAAAGATATTAAGGCTCGCATCGAAGCTATTCGTAAAGAAAAAGAAATGGCTGATTCTGATTTTGATAAAGAGAAACTCCAAGAGCGTTTGGCTAAATTAGCTGGTGGAGTGGCTGTAATTAAAGTGGGAGCGGCCACTGAAACAGAAATGAAGGAAAAGAAATACCGCATCGAAGATGCTCTAAATGCAACTAAGGCCGCAGTCGCCGAGGGGGTTGTCCCTGGTGGGGGCTTAGCTTTAGCGGTTGCTTGCTATGGTCGAGATTTTCTTAAGTTTGAAAATGAACTCAGGGATTCCAGTGGAATCAGCGTAGGCGAGAAGATTATTAATCAATCAATCTTAGAACCGATCAAGATGATTGCGGCTAATGCCGGCGTTGATGGCGCCCTGATCTTCCAGAGAATCATTGAGGAGAACAAAAAAGCAAAAAATATCATGGGCTATAATGCCGCTAGCGGGGAATTTGTGGAAATGATCAAGGCTGGTATAGTTGATCCGACTAAAGTAGTCCGATCAGCTTTAGAGAATGCTGCTTCAGCCGCGATGATGTTTCTAACGACCGAGGCTGTTATTGCTGATAAGCCGGAAGAGAAGTCTTGCGGGCATAAGCATGATCATGGCCAAGGAGCTTATGGAGATATGGGGATGATGTAATCTTAGCTAATACATAATAAACAAAAGGGCCAGAGATGGCTCTTTTTGTTTAATATTGACATAATTAATAAAAAATGCTTTAATATCTTCATTAATAATGCCAAATCTCAACGGCCTAGTAGTTGAGTAATAGCTATTTTAAAATCTATACACCATGAACGAAATGTGTGCCGCTCTCGGAAAAGGGCATGAGTTCTTCTTGGCTCTTAAAAAAGCCGGATTCACTGACGAACTTTGTCAGGAAATCATAAACAGCCGCGACAATGCGCTGGCTAAAAAGATGTACGCAGTAGTTACCGGACAGATAGACCCGGTCAAAATCGATGTTAATTCGGCTAAACCCGAACAATCCGGGTTCCTGCTCAAAATTGACTATTCTCTCACTCTGGAGCAAATGATTGCCGCTGGTCGTTATGACTGGAATAACGGCGACGTTAATGCTAGAAATTTCCCCTTGCCAGTAGAACTATCCGGGCAAAGCCTTCAGGTCCAAGCCAAGCTTTTCCATTTCGGCCACAGTATCAGTAGTCAGAAAGCCATTGAAGAAATGGATAAACAAGGCTATCGTCCTGCCACCTTGGTCGAACTGCTCGCCCTGGGCGCATCATACCCAGACTTGCAGAGAAAATTTCCCATTATCGCCCTGGGTTCTATTTGGCAGAATGCCAATGGCAATCGCGACGCGCCTTTTCTGGATGTCGACGACAACAGGCGTGAGCTCAATCTCAACTGGTTTGACAATGACTGGGTTGGGCGTTGCCGTTTCCTGGCTGTTTGCAAGTAAGCGCTTAGCGCTTTAACTCTTAGCCCTCGCCCTCAGTCTCTTAGCTCTTTGTAAAAAACCGCTTCTCAAGTTGAAGAAGCGGTTTTTTTGTAGATAAAAATATGCTAAGATGACTTTGGATAGTAGGCGAATCAGCTTACGGTTACGGCTGTAAGCGGCCGAATTCTAAAATAATATTTTGGTCAGAATAATCAATTAAACGGTTGGTTAGCGTGCCGGTTATTATTTTTTAAAAATAAAATACTTGGCGTTTCCCGCTGGCGGATTTAAAAATCCCAAGTTATATTCAACCCCGACGAAATATTGAAGGGGTGGTGGCCAGGAAGGCGGGAGACGATTTTTTACTGGGTTCTATTTGGCAGAATGCCAATGGCAATCGCAACGCGCCTTATCTGGATGTCGACGACAACAGGCGTAAGCTCAATCTCAACTGGTTTGACAATGACTGGAATGAGAATTGCCGTTTCCTGGCTGTTTGCAAGTATTTTGTTTTCCCGCTTCTTTGAAGCGGGTTTTTAAAACAGTTTTTTCCAACCACCTATAATCTTTCCAACTTCGGCTAGGGAAGCACTAAGTTGCAGATATTTCTTGTCATCCAAGGATTTATTTTGCCAGCTAATTTGGAGGAAAAATTTTAAAGTGTCCAGCTCTATTATCGCTTGGTTAATGAATTCTAGTTTCTGGTCGCGGTGAGAATATTTGGCCGCTAGAATTAATTTTAATGTTTCAGTAAAAAGATTGTCTATCTTGATTCCTAAGGAATAACGATGCAAACGTGACATTTGCAAGAAAGAAACTTGCCAAAAAAGATAGGCTCCATTTAATTTTGTGAGAATTGAAAAATTTTTATCGGGGGGGGGTAATATTAGCATATTTTACATGAGTAAAAAATCATTAATTAAATTTTCAGAGATAAGTAATGGCGAAAATTTGTTAGCGGCTTGGCGCGAATTTATTATTGGTAAGAAAAATAAAAAAGATGTGATAAAATTTTCCTTACATCTGGGCGATAATATTTTACAACTTCAGGTTGAGCTTGCCAATGGTTCGTATCAACACGGAGGATATCAAGATTTTTATGTCAGCGATCCTAAATTAAGACATATTCATAAAGCCAGCGTCCGTGATCGTCTCGTCCATCATGCCGTTTGTCGCCAACTTTACCCGTTTTTTAGTCAGCTTTTTATTGCCCATTCTTATTCCTGTCAGCTAGGCAAGGGGACGCATCGAGCCGGGCTGGCATTTCGTCGCGCTAGTGGAAAAGTTAGTTTAAATAAAACTAGAACAGTCTGGGTTTTGCAGGCGGATATCAAGAGATTTTTTGATAGTATTGATCAAGAAATTTTGATAGTCATTTTAAGGAGATATATTGATGATGAGAGGATTATGAGCCTTTTAGAAAATATTATTAGGAGTTTTTCTTGCCAGCCCGGTAAAGGTTTGCCCTTGGGTAATCTTACCTCACAATTATTCGTTAATATCTACCTGAATGAATTTGATCAATTTGTAAAAAATGATTTGAAGGTAAAATATTATTTTCGTTATGCCGATGATTTTGCCATATTATCTGACAATTGTGATTATCTGTCAGACAAGCTGACCTTGTTAGAAGGTTTTTTGCGAGAAAGATTGAAACTAGAACTCCATCCAACCAAATTGCATCTAAAAACTTTAGCTAGTGGTGTTGATTTTCTTGGGCATATATATTTTCCCGATTACTATATTTTAAGAACCAAGACTAGGCGGCGGATGTTAAGAAAGATGTCTTGTCGTTCAGAGCCGGCGAACTTAGCTTCTTATTTAGGGCTTTTAAGTAGTGGCCAGACCTTTAATTTGAGAAAGCGTTTATTAGATATTTATTGGTTATATTCCGATTAAATTACTATTTGGAAGCACCTTATTTATCTGCTATAATATAACTATTAAAGATAAACTTTTTTATTTTTTATTATGTCTCATAATTGTTGTTGTCCGCCAGTTCGGAAGAGCTGTAAAACTAAAGCGGCTAGCTCTAAAAAGCCAGTCTTAGTAGCCGTTTCTGGCTATTTTAATCCCCTACACGTCGGTCATCTAGAGATGATCAGTAAGGCTAAGAAGTTGGGGGATAAATTAGTGGCGATCGTAAATAATGATAAGCAGGTGGCCTTGAAGGGTAGCGTGCCTTTTATGCCGGAAAAGGATCGTTTGGCGATTGTAGCAGCTTTGCGTGATGTCGACCAAGTATTTTTATCGACCGATAAGGACAAGACGGTTATTAAGTCTCTAGCTAAGCTGAAGCCAGATATTTTTGCTAACGGCGGTGACCGTCACAATATTAATGATGTGCCAGAATACGAGGTTTGCAAGAAATTAGGGATTAGGATGGTCGATGGTTTAGGTCGGAAAATTAGAGCTAGCTCGCATTTGATTGCTCGAGCCGCAGAATTAAAAACTAAGAAGAAGTAGTTATGAAAAAGTTGACCCGTTATCTCATCCTGAGCGGCTGGATTATTTTTTTGACTGGTATAGTGGTTTGTCTGTTTAATCTTAAGTTGATTTATCATACTTTTGTCATCCCCAATGAGAAGAAATTACCAGTTTCATGGCGCAAGGTGATTGAAAAAGTTACGCATCGTGACTTAGAAAACAAAATTGTTTATCAAGAGGAAAAGACCATTAAGGTTCTCGAGGGTTGGAATATTCGTGAAATCAGCCAGTATTTCGAACGTGAGGGTTTGTGGCCAAGCGACGAGCTTCTAAGCTTAACCGGCTCCCCTAAGTATGATTATCGCCAGGAAAAATTAGCTGATTGGCCCAAGGATTATTCCGATCGTTATGATTTTTTAAAAGATAAGCCGAAGTATTATAGTTTAGAGGGCTTTCTTTTTCCTGATACTTATCGTGTCCACGCCTCCTCCACGGCCGAAGAGGCGATATTCAAGATGTTGGATAATTTCGGAAAAAAGTTAAGTCCGGAGATGAGGAAGGAAATCGCTAATCAGGGTCGTAGCCTGTATCAAGTTGTTATCATGGCTTCAATTTTAGAAAAAGAAGCGCCCTTTGATTCTAATGACAAGGAGAACCGCGAGGCGCGCCTAATCTCCGGCATTTTCTGGCATCGCCTAAAGATCGGCCAAGCCCTGCAGTCTGACGCCACCCTGTCTTATTGGTTCGGCGACAAGAATAGCCGGCACAGCGGCGCCCAATTAGAAGTTAATACCCCCTATAACACTTATAAATACCCCGGTTTGCCACCTACTCCGATTTGCAACCCCGGGCTCTTAGCTCTAGAAGCGGCAGTCTATCCCATTGATTCCGATTATAATTATTTCCTGACTCCAAGTGATAGTCGCCAGGTCATCTTCTCCCGTAGCTTCGAGGAACATGTCGCTAATAAATTGAAATATCTAAAATAAATATATGTTCGATTCCGTTAAGCCTGAATTCAAGCTTAATGAAAAGACCGTTTTGAATCGCAATCTGGGCCGTAAACCGCGTCGGCCATTCCCTTGGAAGCCGGTAGTTTTGGCTGTGGCTATCCCGCTTTTAGTTATAAGCGTCCTTTGGCCTAGCTTTAATTGGCTGAAGGGAGTTTATCTTAATTGGCGTCACCCCGCTCCCTCTGCCCCGGAACTAGCCAGTGATTTGCCACGCCTAGCTAACAGCCTGCCCAATGAAGATAACGCTGCGACCAGCTCGAGTTCTAATTTCGAGGAGAAGGTGAAGATTGAATATCTTAGCTTCAATGATTTTTATAAAGCTCCGTCCGATGATTATAATTACGACCCGCCGGCTTATAGTTTGCCGATAAATTCTAAGACGGAGGTCGCTAATTATTACGAAGTTTCTCGGCAGTTTAACCTAGACCCAGTCTTAGCTAATCTTAACCAGGACGGTTTGGCGTTCATTACTAATCCTTGGGATAAAGATATTAAGGATTTCTACGGTTTGTATAAAAAATTAGCTGAGCAAAAAGTTCCGATCTTGGTTACGAATGATTTTATCACCTATCATTATCAAAACAACCTGAAGCAGATCTTTAAGGATATAGAAGAGAATGTCTTTTATGAGAATCTTTGGAATATAAACAAAGATTTGTATATGGTAGCTAAAAAGCGCTACGAAGATCACGCCGCTCAGGCGAATGGTTCAAATGATCCAGTCTTGGAAGCTGAGCGCTTAGAGTTAGCTTATTTAGCCGTTGCTTTAGAGCTCTTAAAACCGACGGCGGCCCAGATAAATTCCAATAAAGATTTAGTTTTGGTTGATAAGTTTAATTCCCGCGAAGTAGAATATTTTAATTTTCCCTTGCCGGCATACCTGCAAGCCGATGTCAGCCGGGAATTAGGCCTGATCAGGGAGGCAAAAGAAAAAGCGGCTAAGTCGCCGGTCATGTCTTATCCTAAGAACTATACCAGCTTTGCCGTCCCGGCCGAATATCGCAGTAATGCCCGCCTTAATAACTTCTACCTCTCTCTGCGTTGGCTTAATTCAGTTTGGCCCTTGAATTATAAGAGCGAAGTCTGCCCTGACTGCCTATTGGATAAGGACGATTGGCGGATTAATCTGACCGCGGCCTCTTTCTTGGCCAAAGATTTTGCCGCCGATCCTCAGTTAAAACAGCGTTGGGCCAGGATCTATAAGATCATGTCTTTCTTTAAGGGTTTGCGCGATGATTTTAGCTATGTTCTCTACCATGATCGCTTGGTCGCTCTTTTTGGCGCTGACTACAATCCGGTTGATTTATTTTCCGCTAGTAATAATGAGGCCGAAGATAATCTAGACAAATTGCGCCAGGATCTCCTAAATAGAAGTTTTATAGAGATCGCCGGCGGTTTTAATGGTAATGAAGCTGATACTAAACCCGACTTAGGTTTAAAAATCATCGCTGATTTTTATTGGCCCAATGATTATATTTTTAAGAATTTGACCCGTCCTGCCGCCGGCGATTATATCGGCGGTAATGCTCGCGGAGCGATTACGGCTTGCCGCCAAGGCAATGCTTACCAGCGTTGCTATGGCATTGCTCTGGATGCCATCTCCTTGATTTATCCGCCTTTAGCCGGTAATCAATATTGGCAGAATAATATCAGTTATGCTAATTATGACGCTAACATAGCGGTCATGCGCGATAAGATAGATCAGGGGCAAATCTGGCATGCTAATAACTATTGGTCGACTTTAGCTTATTTAAAAACCGGATTGGAAAATAATTTCCGTTATCCGCCTGCCCAGGCTGCTTCCCAGCTCTGGCAAAGCCGCTACCTAAATGGCGCCGTGGCTACCTGGATCAACCTACAATTACCTTTGGATAAACTGAGCTTGCAATCGCCGGGGACTAGCGGCGGCCTGAAGACCTCAGCTTCAATCATGAATAATGTTTACGTGGAACCTAATCTAGGACAACTGGATGAACTTATCGCTCAAGCCGAGATGCTTCAGGGAATGTTTCAAGCTTTAAATCTGAGCGAAGAGGCCAATATCGTTAATCTGAATCTCAGGGTTCTGCTTAGCCAACTCCAAGATTTGCGCGGGATTATAAAAAAAGAGCTCAGTGCCACCAGCTTGAGCCCGGAAGATAAACAGACTATCCTTAATTTTATCCAATCTTATAAGACTGAGCAGTTAGGTAATAAGCAGTTGACTTTGAATTTTAATCTAGCGGAAAGGCGTTCTATGCGTGAAGATTTGAGCCGCCTCAAATTCATGTTATTAGTCAGCGAACAGGATGGCCGTCTGGTTATGTCGGTCGGTCCGGTCTTCGACTATCAAGAAAGCCGTCCGCAGTAATTAGCGCTTATAGCGGAAAACATAGATTTCTCCTTTATTTATCGATTCAAAACTATCAGCCTCTAGTTTGGCGTTTTCGATGATCCGGCGACTATCTTTCCAATATTTATTAATGACAAAATAAGCTTCGTCGACCCCGACTAAGTCCATAGCTTTAAGCACACTGGCCCGGTCGGGTTTTTTGTATACCATATCAAGATAGAATTGGTATAAAGGTCCGCCGGTCGGTATCGGGTAGAAATAGATCGGGCCTGATGGACTAGGATAATAATGATCGAAACCCAGTTCTTTCAAAGCCGCCGCGCTAGTTTGCTGGTTAGCTAGGACCACATAATCCCCTTGGCTGTTTTTATCTATGAAGTTGACGGCTTCGATATCGGCCCGGCTAACAGCGTAGCCCCGAGAATTAAGGTAATTATCCCGCCTGGGGTAGGAAGTATACAGAGAGACGCTGAGCAATAAGGCAAGAAGAAGCGACCAGATGATTTTTTCCAATGGCTTGGCTTTAAGGACTTTAGTCATAAAGGACTCTATTAGCCAGAGAAGGAAGGGCAGTTGAAAAATGACCAGGATGACCAAGAGCCGCCGTGCATAATTATTCTGTTCATAATCTATCAAGCTATTGAAAGATAACAGATTGCTAAGAACCCAAGCGATTGCGATCCCAAGCGAGGCTAAATTTAAATAGGCAAAACGGGAATCTGTTGGCCGCGTTTTATAGTAATTATAAAGTCCGAGTGCGACTAAGATTGCAATCAAACCCGGATAGTTAAAATAGATGAAGTAAGAAAAATTAAGGAAGATATTTTCCTGGTTAGGGAAGAAGGAACTAGGCAGCCATAATTGGCTGATTATATCGGACCAGGCGTTTAATTTAAAGCCGCCACCGGTGCTCGCATAGAAAGCTATCGGCCAGGATAGGCAGAAAAGGCTGAAAATTATTCTGATAATAAGTTTTCGCCTGTTGTTTGGCACTAGGTTTCGGTATTTATCAAAAGCCAGAAAGGCTAGCCAGCCTAAACCAGCCAGGCCGGCTAGAGGATGGACAGCACAGGCGGCTAAGCTAAAAATGGTACTTACTGTTAAATTTTTTTTCTGATCAAAAGAGGCTAAGAGGCTAAGGATTAAGAATATATAGGCTAGATTTTGGGGAGTGCTAATAATGAAGATAGAAAATGGTAGGGCTAGTAATCCTAGTATTGCCAAGAGAATTGTATTATTAGATTTAGCATCACCCTTGAAGCTCGTGAGGAATTTAGACAAGGCGGCGGGCAGGAAGATGGCGGCTATAAATGGCACTAGGAGGCGATTAAGCCAGTAGATGGAGAAACCGAAGATTTTATGCAGGCTGATTATGAGGCTGTACTCCCCCAGATAGTATAGCGGCTTCGGATCGACGCTGCCGTTTTTGGCAATCAGTTCCAAAGTAGCTTGATGAATGAAAGGGTCAAAGCCGTAGTTTATTTTATAGATTAGCAAAGCCACGGAGAAATTGATTAGGTAGTGAAATGTCAGGCAAACCAATTTCACGTTGGTCCTTATATATCTCCGGCTAAGGATGAAGATAAGCGTTAGATTGAGCAGAATAAAGAGTGGCCAAAAATAACCCGGCACTATTTCCCAAGGTGAAATCAAGGGGCGGTCGCTTTGTTTGGACCACAAGATATAAAAAAGGGCTAGATAGATAAGGGTGTAGGTGGCTAGTAATATCAGGTTTAGAAGATTTTTTTCTGGCTTATCCTCCTCCTTTGTTTTTTCTGGTTTGTCCCTGAATAGCCGTTTCATTATAAAAAGCCAAGCCGACACACTCAAGGCTAGTGTGATTACTAGGCCGAAGCGATTTAGGGCGTAGAAGTAATAAATGCCGGCTCCAAAAATAGCTATCAGGCTCAGTAATAGGCCGAAACTTTCTAAATTAAGGAAATTTGTGATTTTTTTTCTTGGCATAAAAGCTCTTATTATCATAGCAAATTCTTGCTAAAAGTGGTAATTTTTGCTAAATTTAAGACGAGAAAGCTGAAAAAAAGCCTTAATTTTTATGCCCGGTTTCAAAGACAAATTATCTAAGTTCGGCCATCATTTTTCTTGGAGTACCGTCATCGTCCTAGTGGTAGCCGTCTTTTTTTGTTTGGCGACTTCTTATTATAACTATCAACAGCTAAGTGCCGGTCAGATTAAGTGGAATTCTCCAGACGAAACTGCTAATTATTTTTTCGCTAAGAATTTTAGTGCTAGCGGCCAGTTGTCGGTTTTTGAGCCTTTAAATCTTCGGGCCTATGATTTAGTCCATCCACGTAGCTTCCGGAGCGATTTAGCTTGGCTCAAGCCGGTTAGTTTCCTGGGTATAATTCTGATTTTTGGCCAGCTGGGCGCTTGGCTGGGGGATTGGATAATTCCATTCTTAACCCCGATCTTTGCTTCTTTTGGGATATTCTTTTTCTATCTGCTTATCAAGCGTCTATTTTCGGAAAGGGTCGGCTTGATTGCCGCCTTCCTCTTGGCTAGTTTTCCGGTGTATATCTATTATAGTGTGCGCAGCTTATTCCATAATGTACTGTTTGTCGTTTTTGTCATTATTTCTTTCTACTTCTTATCCTTTTTTCTAGAAAAAAAATATTGTTATGAAAAGCGTTCTTTCTGGCGTTTCTCCTTAAGCAAGAATATTAGTTTGGGCTGGCTTTGGTCTTTTTTGGCTGGGATTTTTTTCGGACTAGCAGCCCTGACCAGAGCCTCGGAACTGCTTTGGCTTGGACCCCTGCTTTTCATTATCTGGATTTTTAATATTAGGCGTGCTGGCATTTTGAAACCATTGATATTTCTGGTCGGTACGGCTCTAGCGCTCTTGCCCGGCTTCTATTATAACCAAATCTTATACGGTTCACCGGTCTATGGTGGTTATGGTGCCATGAATCAGTCTTTGGCTGATATTTCCCGGGCGGGCCAGAGCCTGGTGACCGGGAGTTTATCATCGGGCGCCGGAGCCATTAGTGGTTTTTTTAACTCTTTGAGCCATAATGTCTTTTATTTCGGTTTTAACTTGCGCTTGTCCTTAAAGATGTTCTATTATTATTTTGCCTTGATGTTCCCCTGGCTGCTTTTAGCCGGTTTTTGGGGTGCGATGTTTTTATTCGGCGACAGTCTGGTCCGTTTCAAGCGCCGTTATTTGGTTTACATCCTTAGTCTGATCCTAACAAGCGTTATCCTGATTTTCTATTACGGTAGTTGGCAGTTCAATGATAATCCTGATCCTAAAAGTTTCACTATCGGTAATTCCTATACCCGCTACTGGTTGCCGATTTATCTCTTTTTCTTGCCTTTGGCCTCTCTATTCATCGTCCGTATCAGTCAGCTGGTTTTAGAAGCGGGAAAGTCAGAGCGCTATCATTTGTATCGTCTGCCGATTTTTTGGAGCAACGCCTTGCAAGCCTGCGGCGTTTTAGCAATCATGACTAGCTCTTTATTATTTGTCAGTTTTGGTTCAGAAGAGGGCTTATTTTATTTGGCTGATAGTAATTATAGTGCCAAGGTTTCTAGCGCTAAAGTCGTCGAATTAACCGAGCCGAGCGCCGTTATTATCACCCAGTATCATGACAAGTTCTTGTTTCCCGAGCGCCGGGTTCTGGTCGGCTTGTTAAACGACGATAATATGAATTATTATTATGGACAGTTGGCTCGGAAAGTGCCGGTCTATTACTATAATTTTTCTTTTCCGCCCAAGGATCTAGATTATCTAAACAGCAGCAAGCTACCCAAAGCCGATCTTAATATCAGCTTGGTTAAGAAGATTGATCAGGATTTTTCTTTATATCGTTTAAATTTCGTAGCGCCCATAGAGGCGCCTAAAACACGTCCTTAATATGAAATATAATATAATTACGATTGGTTGTCAGATGAATAAGGCGGACAGCGAGCGACTGGCCGCTTATTTGGAAAAGAAAAAATATCAAGCGGTCGCTGATTTTAAATTGGCCGATATTGTAATCATTAATACTTGCGGCGTCAGGCAGTCGGCTGAAGATCGGGCATATGGCCTGGTTAACCAGATCAAGAGATTCAACCCTAGCGCCCAGATAGCGATTACTGGCTGCTTAAGCAAGAGAGCAGATGTGAAAAAGCGCTTACAAGCGAAGGTCGATCTGTTTTTTCCGATAAATGAAACGCCCCATCTTTTATCTCTCCTGAAAAATAGCGAACGCTTATTAAAATTAGATGATTTGAGAGAATTGAGCGGCGAAAAATATCTAGCGATCTTGCCGAAACATGCCAGCTACTTTAAGGCTTTCGTGCCTATCGGTAATGGTTGTAATAATTTCTGTTCATATTGCGTGGTGCCTTATGCCCGTGGCCGGGAAGTCTATCGCGGCGCCGCAGATATTATCAAGGAAGTTAAGGCCTTGGTGAGGAAGGGTTACAAGGAGATCACTTTGATTGCCCAGAATGTTAACAGCTACCACTCCCTAAGAGCTAAAAAGAAATTTGATTTTGCTGATTTGTTGCGGTCTTTAGCTGATATCCCTGGTGATTTCTGGCTAAGATTCTCTTCTAGCCATCCCAAGGATTTGAGCGGTAAGCTGATTAGGGTTATGAGCCAAAGTGACAAGATTTGCCATCATTTGCATTTAGCCGTCCAATCAGGCGATGACCGGATCCTTAAAGCTATGAACCGGAAATATAGTGCCAAACAGTATGTGGACTTAGTCGCTAAGATCAGGCAAGCTAAACCGGGCATTGCCATTAGCACTGACGTGATTGTGGGGTTTCCGGGAGAAACAAAGGCGCAATTTAATAACTCTCTTAAGTTATTCAAGCAGTTAAATTTCGACCAAGCCTTTATCGCCCGCTATAGTCCGCGTTTCGGGACGGCGGCTGCTAAATTAAAGGATAATGTCAGCCTTGAGGAGAAAAAAAAGCGAGAAGAGATTTTGGAAAAGGTTTTAAAAAAGAGCGCCTTGGAAAATAATAAAAAACTTTTAGGGAAAGAGATTGTTATATTGGTTGAGAGTCAGAATCGTAAGGGTAAATATTTTGGTCTTAGCTCAAGTTCCAAGACGGTATCTCTAGTTGATAAGAAGGTGAAGATTGGCGAGTTTGTGAAAGCGAAGATTACCGGGGTCAGGGATTTCGGCTTAACCGGGGAAGTGGTTAAATAAAAAAGGAGCTGGTTAAAACTTTTTGTAAGTTCTAACGCAACCCCTCTTCATTTCTTAAAACACCGCTCATTCAATTAAGATTACAGCTTCAGGATTTAATTGAAGAAGCGAATCGTCTCACCTTTTTTCAACCGGCTAATTGTCGCTTTGTATTAACTTTTTCATTGGGTGGAATTTGGTTTGGTGAATAAAAAAGAACAGCGTCGGCTGGCTAAGTTTAGTCCAGTTAACTTAATTATATAATAAATAACGTTTAATTTCAAATTACATATGTCACCCGAAGTAAAATCTAATAGCGAGCCTCATCCCTTAGTTTTAGTTATCCTTGGGCCGACAGCTAGCGGCAAGACCAAGTTAGCCGTGGCTCTAGCGTCTAAATTTAATGGCGAGATTATAAGCGCTGATAGCCGGCAAGTGTATAAAGGCATGGATGTTGGCACGGGCAAGGATTTAGGGGAATACAAAGTTGGCAAGAAAAAGATCCCCTATCACCTAATCGATATTGTTAAGCCTAACCAGAGTTTTGATTTAGCTAAGTTTCAAAAATTAGCTTTTAAAGCGATTGATAAGATTTTACAAAAGAATAAGCTCCCGATTTTAGTGGGCGGCTCCGGCCTATATCTCCAGGCCGTTGTAGATAATTATGATTTAGGGACATTCGGTTCAGATCACAAGGAAAGGACCAGGCGCGAACGTTTAAACGCTTTAGAATTATTTAATGAAATTGATCGCCTAAATCCCGCTTTCGCCAAGAAGATAAATGACAGCGATCGCCATAATACCAGGCGTTTGGCTCGTTACTTAGAAATTGTGGAACAAGGGCATGTCAACAATCAAAAGAAAGAATCCCGCTATAGCTTTGAATTAATTGGTTTAAATCCTGGCCGGGAAATACTGCGCCAGAAGATAGAAAAGCGCTTGCAAGAGCGCTTAGAAAAAGAAGGCTTAATTGAGGAAGTGAAGAAATTACATAAACAAGGAGTCTCTTGGCAGCGGCTTGAAAGTTTTGGCCTAGAATATAAGTTCCTTGCTCATTATCTGCAAAAGAAAATAGATTATGATAAGATGTTTGTCGATCTTAACATTGCCATCCGTCAATTTGCTAAGAGGCAATTAACTTGGTTCAAACGTTGGGAAAGGCAAGGAAGAAAGATAAAATGGTTTAAAGATGCCGCTCAGGCAGAGAAGATAATTAAGGGGGCGTGAAGACCAGCTTTAAAAGAAGCTATTCTCAGTGAATAGCTTTTTTTCTTTAGCGGTCTTCTTCGCCGGGGATTTCATCGTTATTTTCTTTGTCATCCCGGTTGGTTTCTTCGGTATCCGGTGGCAGTATTTGCTCACCGGTTTTTCTTAGTGGGTTACTGCTCTTAGAGCCAGCCATAAATTCAACATAGTCTTCAGCTTTTCTGTCCATGGTTTAGAGTTTTGGTGGTTTATTTAAAAAATGTTCTAAAGCTTCTTTGGCAATTTGGGGATTGGCTCGACCCTGGGTCTCAGCCATTACTTTGCCGATAAGGAATTGGATAATATTAGTTTTACCTTTTAGATATTCATTGACCTGGTCGGGATAATTGGCGATTACTTTAGTGGCGGCATTTTTTATCTCATCCTGGTCATGACTCTGTTCTAGACCTTGTTCTTTAACTATTTCTTCTGGGTCGCGTCCGCTTTCCGCCATTATGGATAAGACCTTCTGGCCGGTTGAAGAATTGATGCGACCTTCATAGATTAGGCAAATCAACTCAGCCATGTCTTCCGGAGTGATTTTTAGTTTCCTAATATCGCTTTCTTCTTGAGCGTTCAGGATTTTTAGGATTTCTCCGCTAATCCAATTAGCGGCCAGACGGGCTAAGCGCTTGTCTTGTCCGGCGATATCATCCCCCCTAGTCTCTGTCCAGGCCTTGAGTTCAGAAATTACCTCTTCAGTCCAGGCGGCTATTTTCTTATCCGTTATCAGAACCTCGACCATCTTAGGATCAAGTCCGTATTCAGAAAGGAAACGTTTTTTCTTGGCGATGGGCAATTCTGGTAGATCAGCTTGTAATTTTTCTATTTCGGTGTCGGAAATCTTGAGAAGCGGGATATCTGGCTCAGGGAAATAGCGATAGTCAGCTGAAGTTTCTTTAATCCTCTGGCTGACCGTCATGTTTTTGTTATCATCCCAGCCCCTGGTTTCAGCAATAATTATCTTGTGGTTTTTTAGAGCTTCCGACTGTCTGACAATTTCAAAATTGATAGCCTTCTCGAGGGCGCGGAAAGAGTTTATATTCTTTACTTCGACTTTAGGGTTAAGCTTGTTTTTTCCGATTGCTAAAATTTGTCCATCCCTGTATTCCCATCCCCCAGGTTTCTGCAGACTGACATTGGCTTCACAGCGCAGTTCGCCCTTTTCCATGTTGGCGTTAGCAACTCCGAGATATCTCAATATTTGCTGATATGATTGGCAAAAGCTTTTTGCTTGGGCGGCATTTTTCATCACTGGTTCAGTAACCAGTTCCATTAGTGGCGTACCGGCCCGGTTGAAGTCTAATAGGGTATGGTCGCGATTATGCATTGATTTGCCAGTGTCCTCTTCTAGGTGTATGCGGGTAATTTCAATTTTATCGCCATCTATCTCTAAATAGCCGTTATAGGCTAGGGGGAGATCATATTGGGAAATTTGATAGCCTTTAGGTAGGTCAGGGTAGAAATAGTTCTTCCTATCGAATTTAGAAATACGGTTAATTTGGCAATTCAAAGCCAAGCCAGTCATGATCGTCCACTCGATGGCCGCCTTGTTAGGCACGGGTAAGGTGCCGGGATGTCCAAGGCACACCGGACAGACGCAAGAGTTAGCTTCTTTGCCAAGCGAATCATTATCGCAGGCGCAGAACATCTTTGATTTAGTTTTTAACTCGGCGTGTATCTCCAAGCCGATTATGACATCATAGTCCATTAGTTTTGTCGGTGTTTAGTTTTTAGCAAGCTAGCTAATTTGCCAGCCAAATCTCTTTTCCATTGCCAGGGCTTTTCAGGGAAAGCTTGGTCGATTTCATGAAAAGCATAAGCCAAGTGGATACTAGGTATTCCCAGGCTGATTCCATCTGTTTGATAGGTGATGGCATGTCCGCCCATATCTATCTTTTCTTTATCTTCCGGGCTAATTTCCTGTTGATCGTCAGGCAGATTTTTTGTCTTTAGCCGGGTGATTAATCCTTGGTATATTTCTTGCTCTTCCTGGCTTAAGTCTTGTTCTTTGTTCTCGGTGTTTAAAATATTGTTTTTCGGGAAAGGATACATTTCGGCTTCAGGTGCGGTTCGAGAAAATGGCCACATAATTTTTATGATTATTTTTTAGCTTACCCCTTTATTTTCCTATATCTAGCCGGAAAAGTAAAGTTTTTATAGGTCTTCACTCATTTCCGGATCAGCAATCGGCTGGACTAAGAGCTGGGCAATCTTCTGCCCAGGGACGATATGATATATATCTTCACTCAGGTTTTTAAATATCACTCGGATTTCTTCCCGGTAGTTAGCATCGATGACGCCGCCCATGACCTTGAAACCGAAGTTCGCCAGGCCACTCTTATCCCAGATGAGGCCGACATGGCCATGGGGTATCTTTATCTTCAAGCCGGTGGAAATCAGGGCCTGCTGATATGGAGGAATTGAATAATAATCATGCGAATAAAGGTCGAAGCCAGCATTGCGATGATGCTCTTTGCTGGGAAGCTGGGCACTGGGGTGTATTTTTTGCACCCTAATTTTGCAACTTCTCTTATGAGCTTTTACCTCGGTTTTTTCTGTTTTTTCTTCAGCCTTTAGGCTTATCTCTATCGGTGCTTCTGTTTCTGAGGCAGGATTCAGCCAATCGTTGAGTTTTTTTATTTTGATATCTTCGTTTTCCGGAGCGCGATAGGACTGAGCGCTCAACTCAGGAAATTTTTCACTTAGGCGGTGGTTCTTGGTGATGATGTCAGAAATTGCCTGCAAACCTTTAGTCTTGGCTGGTTCTCCGATGTTTATAATCCTCTTAATGTATATCCAGATTAAATAGTTTATTTCTTCTGGCGGTAATATTTTTCCCTGGTTCGTACATTTTATCAGTTTAAAGTCGGGGAAAGTTCGAGCGATTTCTAGATACACCTGTTCCGCTCTTTTGAGATGGTTGAGATCGTTCTCATGTATGTCTTTGGTTTTTCCCGTCCAGTCTTCCCGCTGTCTTTTAGCGGCTAGCTGTTGGGCGATATCAGCTTCGACGTGAAGGATTAGGGATAAATCGGGTTTAGGGACGGAAAATAGGCGGTATTCCAGATCATATAGCCAGTTAAAGAAAATCTTCCTTTCTAAAGGGTTGTCAAATTTGCCACCTTGGTGCCCAAGGTTGGAGCTGACATAGCGGTTAGCTAAGACTATTTTTCCTTCCTTTAGCCACTCTTTGATTTTAAAGCTAGCATCATAGCGGTCGACCGCGTAGAAGATGGAGGCTTGATAGGGATCAACCTCGCCGGCGCCGCCGTATTTTCCAGATAAATATTCTTCGACCATCCCAGCTGATTTGGTATTGTATTGAGGGAAATCAGCGATGGCTACGCCGTAGCCTTCATCTTTCAGTTTTGTAGCCAAGAGGTTGAGTTGGGTGGTTTTGCCGGAGCCATCCGTGCCGTCAATGACGATGAATTTCCCTGAGCGAGTGATCATATTTTTAAGATAATAAAAGAAGCGTTTTAAAATCGCGCTCCTCCTTATTAAATAAATTTATTGTTTACCTAAGGCGTCCAATATCGTTTCTATCTGCTGGTATAGATTTGGCAGGTCGCCGTTGTTATCAATATGGAATTTAGCGGTGGCCATCACTTCGGGTATCTGCAGTTCAGCTTCACGTTGGCCGTCCGCCAAAAAATCATCATAGCTTTTATCGGCATCGCCTTTATTTTCATTACGGCATTTCATCCGTTCGTAGCGGATTTTAGGATCGGCATCGATACTGATCAGAGAGAAGCCGGGGACATCTTTTAGGCTGGCGATATCATCCAGGCGTCTGACACCGTCGATGACGATTATGCCATGGGGGTCATTTTTTACGTCTTCAGCGATGACGCGGGCCAAGGTGTCTTCGCCGAAGCGTTGGCGTAAATCAAAAGATAAGTTTTGCATGTTCTCCCGGCTAATCGGTAAGTAGAGACGGTTTAAGATATCGCGAAGCATCGCAGAGAAGCGATGGACGCTAGCCTGATGTTCGGTCTCTAAATATTTTTTAGCGACTTCTTTACCACTAGCCAGAGGGCCGGCGAAGCCGAGGATGATTTTGGACATAATTATTTTTTAACGATATCCGCTAGGCCGCGACGGATGTCCCAGTCATCCAGATCTAAATCGCAGTACAATTTGAAATTAGGCAGGGAGCTGCTAATCGCCGCCGCCATCTTATGCGCGACGCGGCGTAAGGTCGGATGGACAGCCTTGCCCGACCTAAGTTCGACGACATAAGCTGTTGCCGCCAGGGGGTAGGTATTACGACAGAAGACGTTGAAGCCCATGCCGATGTAATATTGCTTGATTTCTGGACTGGCGTCCAATTTAGCGATAGCTTCTTTTTGGGTAGCAATTAGTTTTTCTGCCTCTAGCTTTAAATTTTCAGGTAATTGCTCTAAATACCAGGGGTTGAAACCGAGCTCGGTGCTAAGAAGGGGCATGCGGCAGATGCCGCTGCGATGTCTTTGGATGTCTCGGAAAGAGCCGAAGTCAAGCAAGAATTTAAAAGTGCAAGTACCAAGGTCATTTAAGAAATTAGGCAGGCTGGTTTTTGGCGGACGGGAGTCAAAGGCATCTTGGTAGTCGCTGATCTCTTCATTTTTAATCGTGGTCAAGAAAGCGAAATCAGTCGCATTAGTTGAGTGATAGTAATTATATTTGGCCATCATGTTTTCCCGATATTTTTCCTGGTCTTCGTTATAAGGGTGAGAGAAGCTGTGCGGGTATTTCTCTTTTAGCTGACGATAGATTTCTTGAGCAATCGTCCGGACTTCTTCCAGGGGGTGGTGCAAGAGCAGGGCTAACTTGTCCCAGGCCTGGCGAAGATTCGTGTGCCAACTAAGCTGGGTAGTAATCCCGGCTGGCAGGAAGCCGCGCATGATGTCGAAGCCGCGGGCTTTGATAGCTTTTAGATAAACCGCTTCATCTTCATCAGCTTTTTTCGGATATTTAGTTTGTAAATAGGCTTGTATTTTTTCTTGATTGCTGATATAAAAGTCCATCCAGTTTTTTAAAATGGCCGCTGATTCCGGGCTAGCGATAGGGTCGATGATCGCTTGTTTGGACATATCTATATAACGCGTGCTGGTTTCTTGGCCGCTGTATAGTTGCCAATCCTGGATAGCTTTATCAGCTAGCATGCTGACGCCCTCGATGAACATGGTTGTACTACCGCAATCGGCAATCGAGGCGTGGCCATAGCCGACGTAGAAGGTTTCCATGAATTTGCCTGAGCCACTGCTTTTTACTTTCTCGACATGCTCGGTTACGCTTTTAGGGCTACGGGAATAGAGCGCTTGCATCATCGCGCTATCTTCGGGATTGAATTCGTCGTAAATGAAAATGTTCGCCATAGTTTTAGTTTTTATTGGTCTTCATATTTAGTGACGGTGCTATTGAGCAGTTCATAGACAACGCCAGCCTCTTTAAATATTTCTTTACTGCGATTTCCGGCATGATAGTCTTGTTCAGCGACGACCCGCTTGATGCCGGCATTGATTATCATCTTGGCACAGGTATAGCAGGGAGTCATCTTGCAATACAAAGTGGCGCCTTCCAGGGAGATGCCCATACGAGCGGCCTCACAGATAGCATTCTGTTCGGCGTGGGCGGTCCGGATACAATGTCGGCTTTCATGACCGTCTTCATGGATGACAGTATGCATTTCATGCCCTTCTTCATCGCAGTGAGGGCAGCCGATCGGGGAGCCGACGTAACCAGAGGCAATCAATCGTTTATCTTTGGTGATGACACAGCCGCTACGGCCCCGATCACAGGTACCGCGGCTGCCAACCATATTCATTATCTGGATGAAATATTCATCCCAAGATGGGCGTTTATATCCGTTGTTTTCGCTCATATGTTTTATATATTTAGAGCCTAGATAAGCTTCTTTATTTTAATATATTATTAAAAGAAAATAAAGATTGACTAAAATCATTTATCTTGTTGTTTTTGCTTGATTTTTGGCCGGAAAATGCTAAGATATAGACATAAAAAGCGATAAAATGCTAGAAAAGTTTAAACAACAGCTCTCTGCAAAAAAAGAGCTATATTTAAGGATAAAAGTCAGTCCGCGGGCTCCATTTTCCGGGGTTCAGCAGCTTATGGTAGATGACACCTTGAAAATAGCCATCGCCGCCCCACCCCAACGCGGGCGGGCCAACCTGGAATTGATCCGCTTCCTAGCCGAAGAATTCGAGGTTGATAAGTCTAACATTAAGATCTTGGCTGGTGCCGGCGAAGCTTTGAAGCTGGTTAAGATTTTACAGTAATATGGATATATCAGTCGTCATCGTCTCTTGGAATGTTAAAGAGCAGTTACGGGAAAACCTGAAAGCTTTATATGCTTCCCAAGTTAAATTTTCTTGGGAGGTTTTTGTCGTCGATAATGCTTCTGAGGACGGCAGCCAGGAAATGCTTAAAGAGTTTTTCCCAGGGGTTAAACTGATCGCTAACGATTCCAACCTCGGTTTTGCTAAGGCCAACAATATTGCTATCAGACAAGCTCAGGGGCGCTTTATCCTCTTGCTCAATCCGGATATGCGCTTGCAAACCGATACTTTGGAGAAGATGCTGGATTTTATGGCTAACAAAAAGTCCGCAGTGGTAGCCGGCGCCCGTCTCTTAGATAGGGAGGGGAAGGTTTTACCTCAAGTTCGAAATTTTCCCACTTTTTGGGATCAAGCTTTAGTGATTTTGAAGCTACCCCACTTATTTCCAGGCCTCTTGTCTAAATATCTGCAGAAAAATTTTGATTATTCTCAGGCGTCTAAAGTCGCTTCTATCCGCGGTTCTTTTTTCTTAATCGATCGTCTAGCTTATCAGGCAATCAGCGGCCAAGACAAACCTTTATTAGATGAAAGATATTTTGTCTGGTTTGAAGAGGTTGATTTTTGCCGCCAGGTTTATAAATTAGGGGGCGAGGTTTGGTATAATCCTGAGGCAACCGCTCTTGATCTGGTCGGGCAAAGCTTCAAGCAAATCGGGATTGGACGGACGCAATCATATTTTCAATCTTCTATGCTTGCCTATTTCCAGAAATGGGAGCCAGCTTGGCAATATCGGGTCTTGTCATGTCTGTGGCCTCTAGGAAGCTTTCTAGCCAAACTATACACTGTTGGCAAAAAGATCCTAGCTAAATAAATTTACTTTTTTACATGTCTAAGTTAATCGGAGTCATCCTGATAAATTATAAAGATTACGCCGCTAAGTATTTAGAGGCTTGTTTTGCCAGCCTGCAAAAACAGAGGCTTGGAAATTTTTCTTATCGGGTTTATATCGTTGATAACGCCTCTAGCCCGGAATCTTTAGCTTTTTTGAAAAAAAATTATCCTGACATTAATATTTTTCCTCGGCCGGATGGCAACTATGCTGCCGCCAATAATTTAGGCATTAAGATGGCGCTCGCTGACGCTTGCGATTATGTGACAATCCTTAACATGGATACGGAGTTGGATCCGGATTGCCTGTTTGAGATGGCCACCGCCTTGGGCAGCGATTCCCAGATAGGGATTGTCCAGGCTAAGATTCTTCTCCATGAGGCAAATCAGGATAAGTCCGCTTCGCTTTTAAATAGCATCGGTAACCTGGTTCATTTTTTGGGCTTCGGCTTTACCCGCGGCTATGGCCAGAGAGAAGAAGCTTTTAGGCAATTTTTGGAATCCGCTCCTTATCCAGAGATTAAGGGCTATGCCAGCGGCTGCGCTTTGATGATGAAGAAAGAATTGATCGCTAAGATCAAGGGCTATAATGAAGAGTACTACATGTACCATGATGATTTGGAATTAGGATTAAAAGCTAGATTAGCCGGTTATAAGATTGTATTAGCGCCTCTTGCCCGCATTTATCATAAGTATGAATTCAAGCGCAGTATCAAGATGGTTTATTATATGGAAAGGAATCGCTGCCTTTTTGTACTTTCTTTTTATCCTTGGGCTTTAATCATCTTATTGTCCTTGCCTCTTTTCTTGATGAATCTTGGCATGATCTTTTATGCTTTGGTCGGCGGCTGGTTTCCAGATTTAAGCAAGGCTTACCGTTATTATCTCAGGCCGGGAACCTATCGTTTGATTTTTCAAGAGAGGCGGAACATAAGATCATTCCAGGTAGTACCCTTTAAAGAAATAGCTAAAGATTTCGTCGGCCAGATTAATTTTCAAGAAATTAATAATCCTTTGCTGCGCTATATAGCCAACCCGATATTGGGCCTGTATTGGCGTTTAGTTAAACTAATCATCTAGTATGGACCTATCGATCGTAATTGTGAACTATAAAAGCCAGGATAAATTGCGGCGTTTGTTAGCCTCTTTGCGGGCGGCTGATTTTTCAGGCATCCAATCCGAAATTATTGTTGTAGAAAATAATTCCGGAGACGACCTGGGAGATTTAGAGGCGCTAGCAAAAGTCATCAAAAGTCCCCGCAACCTGGGTATGGGTGGCGGAAACAACTTGGGTATTAGCCAATCGCAAGGGGAATATGTCGCCATCATGAATCCTGATACTTTAGTTAAAGCCGATTCTCTAAAAATATTGTATAATTATATCAAGCAACACCCTGAAGTCGGCTTAGTCGGTCCGAAACTAGTATATCCCGACGGCTCTTTGCAATATTCTTGTTCCCGTTTTCCAGGTTTTTGGATCCCGATCTTGCGCCGCACTTTCTTGGGGGATTATTTTCGACAGGTCCGGGATTCTTTCATGATGCTTGATTTTAATCACGATCTGATCAGCGAAGTTGATTGGTTGATGGGGTCTTGTCTGATGTTTAAAAGAGACCTGAGATTTGATGAACGTTATTTCATGTATTTTGAAGACACTGATTTAGCCCGTCAAGTGAGAAGTCGCGGCTTGAAAGTCATTTATAACCCAGAAGCGGTCGTTGTTCATGATCATCAACGGGCTAGTGCGGAGCTTCCTTGGTACCAGGCAATCTTCAAGAGTCGTCTGGCCTGGCTCCACATTCTTTCCTGGTGGAAATACTTTTTGAAATGGGGACTTAAAAGCAAAATATAATAATTTATTTTTATGAAAATTAAAAAAGCAATTTTACCCGTCGCCGGTTTCGGCACCCGTTTCTTGCCAGCCACTAAGGCTCAGCCTAAAGAAATGCTGCCGGTAGTTGATAAGCCGGTTATACAATATCTGGTGGAACAAGCCGTGGCTGCCGGTATCGAGGAAATAATTTTCGTGACCGGCCGGGGGAAAAGGGCGATTGAGGATCACTTTGATTATTCATTCGAGCTAGAAAAGACTTTGGTAGAGAAGAACAAATTGGATCTGCTCGAGAAGGTGAAAGAAATAGATAGCTTGGCTAAATTTTCCTATGTCCGCCAAGCGATTCCCTTAGGGGATGGGCACGCCATCAAATGCGCCGCCCACTTAGTGCGGGATGATGAACCGGTCTTGATCATGTTCGGCGATACCTTGTATGACGCAAAAATTTCTCCGGTTAAGCAGGTTTTGGATGTTTATGAAAAATATGGCGATTCGGTTGTCGGCCTATCAGCGGTTGGCAAGAAAGAAGTTGATAAGTTCGGCGTCATCGACGGCTTGAACCTGGGTGGCGGCGTTTACGAAATCAGGCGCTTCGTGGAAAAGCCGCCGGTAGATAAGGCCCCGTCTAATCTAGCCGCCGTTGGTATCTATGTCATTACTCCGGAAGTAATCAAAGTCTTAGCCAAGATGGATTCTGGCAAGTCAGGCGAAATTCGCTTGGCCGACGCTTTCGATTTGATGTTGGAAGGGAAAAGGCCAATCTATGGAAAGAACATAGAGGGGGAGTGGCTGGACACTGGCAACAAATTTAATTATCTCAAGGCTTCAATCAAGCTGGGTTTGAAAGATAAAGAAATCGGCCGCGATCTGAAAAAGCTCATCCGGGATTTGAATAAGAAAGATTTCAAATAAGATGGCAGTAGTCAATAAAAAATACGCCCAATCGGGCGTATTTTTGTAATCGTTTTGGTTTTTATTGGACAATCATCTTGTATAGACCGCTTTTCTGGTTGATAGTCGCCGTGAAATAGAGAGTATTATTTTTACTATCCAAGAAGATTGAGGAAATATTTTCTGCCGCCAACAGCCGGGTGCTGTTATGGTTGCTTAAGTCTAGGCTGTTGATGCTTTCGCTCGTCGCATAAATCAGATAGTTATTTTTGGCTTGCCAGACGAGGTCCTTGATCGGATATCCGACCCGATCCATTAAGGTCTTAGTGTTCTGTTTTAGATCGAAGAGATATATTTCAAAATCAGTGTGATAGAGTAGTTTGTCAGCTTGTAGCCACAGGCCGCCCCGGAAATTTTTCAAGCCTTCTCGCGGCAACATGAAAAATTCTGGATCGACTAGGAAAAGGGAGCGGCTTTTCTCTTCGAATATTTCCAGCCAGGCGGAATCACCGAGATGGAAGCTATAATTGCCACCAGCGGGTAAGGATAATTCTTTAAGGGCATGACTTTTTAAGTTGTATGATTCTAGTACCTGGGTTTGCCCTTTTTTTCTTAATAAGAATAGGCGGTCATCCTTGAGATAAAAGCTTGAGTAATCCTTTTTGTCTATTAGGTTCTGGCTGATTTTTTTGTTATTTTCAAAGTAATTCAAGGAATCTTTGTATTGGTAGTACAGACGGTTACTGGTTTCATCATAGAATAGGTTCTTGATTTCCGGACCGATAATTTCTTGGTAATCCGTCCAGCTATTAGTGCTTAGGTCGAACAAGCGATTATTGATTAATACCCGATCGCTGTCTTTTAACCATTGGTAACTAGTTATTTCTTCTTTGATATCTAATTTAAAATCCCGGTTATTCCGGAGATCGATGATTTTTTTCCCTTGTTTCAAGAGCAGGTAGCGCTGGTTCGGGTTTAAATCTATTTCTTGGCAGCCACATTCCAAGATATTTAGAATCGAATCTTTCTTGAAGAGATTAATGTCTTCAGCGTAGGTCGTTTGTTCGGCATTTATATTCAAACGTTTTTCCCAGGGCCAGTAGCCATCTTTCTCCAGGCGGATTTCATATTCTCCCGGAGCCAAGCTTTTTATTTTAGCGGGCGTAGCTAAGGTTTTGCCATTGAAATTTTTCCAAGAGAAATCTGATTGTTTTTTGTCATTAATATAAATGCTAGCCCCGCTGGGTTGGGAATTGATAGCTAGGGTCCCGGTTTTGACGATTAAGCGCTTTAAGCGCCAAGGACCTCGGAGATTAAGTTGGTAGCCGGTGGCGTAGAGGGAAGTATAGCTTGTCAGGATGATAAATAGCAGGATGAAGAAGCGATAAAGCCAGCGGCGGGTTTTGTGAGTCATAATTATTCCACCCTTTTTATATCCGCTCCCAGCTGGCGGAGGCGCTCATCTAATCTTTCATATCCCCGATCAAGCTGGTAGATGTTATCTATCTCGGTCGTTCCCGAAGCGATTAAAGCAGCAATTACCAGGGCGATCCCGGCTCGGATATCCGGGCTGATTAGTTTCTTTCCGTATAAACGGCTTGGACCGTTAATCACGATGCGGTGCGGATCGCACATCGTGATGTTCGCTCCCATCTGGGAAAGCATGTCCGTCCAAAGTAGGCGGCGGTCATAAATAGTTTCTTGGATCAAGGAAGTGCCCTGAGCCTGCGTCATCAGCACTACATAAGGCGCTTGCAAATCAGTCGGGAAGCCTGGATATTCATGGGTCTTGATATCATAAGGCTTTATCTCCTGACTAGCTAGAATTTTTAGCCAATCTTCTCCCTTTTCATATTTAACTCCGATTTTTTCAAAAATAGTTAAAAGGCTAGTGATGTGTTTAGGCCAACAATTTTTAATCAGGATTTCTGATTTTGTAGCGGCAGCCATCAGAGCGAAAGATCCCGCTTCTAGACGATCAGGGATGACATTATAATTGCCAGCCTGGATGCTTGCCACTCCGTCGATGATGATTGTGGGCGTGCCAGCGCCCTGGATCTTAGCGCCTTGGGCATTTAAGTATTCCGCCAAGACTTCTATTTCCGGCTCCATGGCGGCGTTACCGATAACGGTTCGACCTGGGACTAAACAGGCAGTCATGATCAAGCTCTGGGTTCCAGTGACGCTGATGGTGGGGAAGAAATATTCGCAACCCCTCAGGTTTTCAGCTTTGATGTGATAGAACTTTTCTTGCATTTCTAGTTCGGCGCCCATTTTGGTCAAGAAGTCTAAGAAAAAATCAATCGGTCGGCCGGCGGCTCCGATGACACAACCGCCCGGATGGGGAAATTTCACTTCTCCTAGGCGTGCCAGTAGCGGGCCGACAAACATGACCGAGGTTCTGAATTTATCGGCTAGCTTAGCATCCAGTTCCACCTTTTTGACATTTTTAGTGCTTATAGTGACAGCTTTTTCTTGGCGTTTGACTGTGGCTCCTAAATCTTGAAGCAGCTCTAAAGACTTATCGACGCCATCGATGTTTGGCAGGTTACTGATAGTCATGTCCTGGTCAGATAAAAGGGCTACCGGCAGCATGATCTGGGCATTGTTTTTGGCCCCTTCAACGCTTATTTCTCCCTTTAGGGGTCGGCCACCACTAATCAAGAATTTAGGCATATTTTTGTGATTTTAATAAAATTTTAGTCTCTAAATCTAATCTTAGTCTATTTATTGACATTTTTCAAATATTTGGTATTATTGATAAGTAATCAGGTAAGTGCTGATTTTTTTATAATTTAGATAGTCTATAAAGACTAAAATATTATGTCAAAAATTGCAATAATCAAAACTGGCGGCAAGCAGTATAAAGTCAAGGAAGGGGAGACTCTTAAGGTGGAAAAATTAGAGCTTGAACCGGGTCAGAAGGTCAAATTTGATACTCTTTTGGTTGCCGAAGGCGATAAGCTGGATTTAGGCCAGCCTTCTTTAGGAGAAAAGGTTGAAGCCGAGGTTTTGGAGACCGCTAAGGGCAAAAAGGTAACCGTGGTCAAATATAAGAATAAAATCAGATATAAGCGGACTATCGGCCATCGCCAGATTTTTACGGCCGTGAAGATTGCTAAAATTGCTTAAAAATTTTTGTTTACAAAAAACCGGCTCTCTTTCAAGGGTCGGTTTTTTTATCCCAGGAATCTTTGTTTTAATATCCAAAGCGTCAACCAGAGACAAATGATTATTTTTGCTAATATATTTTTGCTGTAAGTCGGCAATAAGCTGAGTAAAAATATTAATTTGTCACTGATAAAGACTTGCATTCTCTTAGCTAATTTTTTAATGCGCGGAGAGAAGGCACCTATTAAAAAAAGTATTCCCATGATAAGCCAGAGTAAGATTAAACTCGGGATCATGATTTTCCTCCTTCCTTTTTTTAAAGAACTATTATATTTGGTTTCTATTTTTTAAAGCCGTCGCCAAGGTAGTTTCATCTGCATATTCCAGATTAGAGCCGGCCGGCAGCCCTCGAGCTAGGCGGCTGATATTTACATTATAATCTTTTAGGGCTTTATTAAGATAGAGGGTAGTTGTTTCTCCTTCAAGGGTAAAATCTAGGGCAATGATCAGTTCCTGGATGCCTTCGTTTTTTATCTTTTTCATCAGCAGAGAGACGTTGATATCATTGGGCCCGATATCTTCAATCGTATTTATAAGTCCGTCTAAGACAAAATAACGTCCAGAGAATTGGCGAGTGGCTTCAATCGCCGCTAAGTCCTGAGTGTTCTTAACTAAGCAGAGGATCTGTTTTTGTCTTTTATCATCCTGGCAGATATGGCAGGGATTACTTTCCGAAATAGCTTGGCAGGAATTACAGATAGTGGTATTAGCCTTAAGATCGTTGAGATAGGAGGCCCATAACTTTATTTGAGCTTCAGGTTTCTTGAGTAAATGAAAAACATAGCGTTCAGCTGTTTTTGGTCCGACGCTAGGCAATTCTTTGAAGAAATCAATCAAGTTTTGGATTGATTTAGGATAGTTCATGTTGGGGCGCTTACATCAAGCCCGGCAAGCCTCCCATTTCTTGGAGTTTTTTAGCCATGAGTCTCTGGGCTTTTTTAATCGCTTCATTCAGGCAGTCTTTTAATATCTCTTCCTGAGAGTTTTTGCTTAGATTTTCGTTAAGGCTGACCTGGCTGATTTCTAAGTTACCATTTAAGCTGACTTTAGTGCCGTTTTTTTCTATCACGATATTTTCTTCAGCTAAAGCATTCTGCATGGTCTTAGCCTGGCTTCTTAAGTCTTTGAATTGTTTTAGTTTGCTGAACATATTATTTAGAATTGGACCGGACCTTCGGGGCCGGATTGTTTATGTAAGTTTTTAAAGCTGACGGTGTTTTCATCAAAGAACAGATTGACTACTCCGGTCGGACCGTTACGATGTTTGGCGATATGGATTTCGGCGCGGTATCTTTCATCCATAGGCAGGTCGTTAGGGTTATAGCCCCGGTCGGCCGCTTTGCGGTAGATGAACATGACGATATCGGCGTCCTGCTCGATGGAACCGGAATCACGCAAGTGTGATAGTTTGGGGATGGCCGGATGAGTTGCTTCTACTGCGCGCGACAGCTGGGCCAGGGCTAGGATCGGTATATTTAATTCGCGAGCGATAGATTTGAGGCCACGGCTGATTTCAGCGATTTCTTGGACGCGGTTATCGCCATATTTGCCTCGTCCTTCCATTAATTGCAAATAGTCGATTACAATCAAGCCCAGACCTTTTTCCATCTGGAGACGTCGAGCCTTAGCTCTAATCTCCATGATAGAGAGGGTGCCGGAGTCATCGATATAGATCGGGGCTTCAGCCAGCTTACCCATCGCTTCGCCGATGCGAGCGAAATCATTATCATCATCCTTTTCTGATAAATTGCCTGTGCGCATCTTCCAAAGGCTGACATTCGCTTGGGCGCAGAGGATGCGGTCGACTAATTGTTCTTTACTCATTTCTAAGGAAAAGATACCGACCCCTTCTTTATTCTTAATGGCTGCTTGCCGGGCGATATCTAAAGCTAGGGATGTTTTTCCGACAGAGGGGCGGGCGGCTAGGATGATAAGGTCGGATTTCTGCAGACCGGCTAACAGGTTGTCCAAATCCAAGAAGCCGGTGCTCAAGCCTCTAAGCTTGCCGCTTTTTTTGTGGAGCTCATCGATGCGGTCGAAGGCGGCGGTTAGCAGGTTATCGATCGGCAAGAAAGCGTTTTTCAGGTATTTGCGGGAAACGCTGAATATCTTCTTTTCAGTTTCATCGAGGATCTCGTCTATCTCTCTCTCTTCCTCGTAGCTCATGGTCATGATTTCACTAGCCGCTTGTTGTAAACGGCGCAAGGTCGCTTTTCTTTGGATGATATTGGCGTAATGGCCGGCGTTGGCTGAGGTGGCGACCAGATTGGAAAGATAGGCTAGGTAGGTGCGGCCACCGATTAGGCTAAGCTGTTTTTTTTCTTCCAAACGGTTGGCCAGAGTGATGATGTCTATTGGTTCCTGGCTGTTGTATAGTTCCCGGATGGTTTCATATATCGTCTTATGGATATCCTTATAGAAATCATGAGGCATGACGTGGTCGACAACCTTGATAATCGTATCTTTATCTATTAAAAGACAGCTTAAGAGCGATTCTTCAGCTTCTAGGCTTTGGGGTGGCAGCTTCTCCAGGATGTTGTCGGTTTTAGTCATAGTTCTCTTATCTTATCTTAATTAAAGCCATTTTTCAAGCTGAAGATTTACTCAAGATTTCCACTGTTTTTTCTAATAAAAAACCCGGAGTAATCGGGTTTTTCTTATTTATTTTACCTGTTTATTTAAGGCTGATATCAAATAAGGCGTAGAAGAAAAGAGAGGTGACGATGATACCGGCGATAAAGCCGGAAAGAGAGGAGGCAAGAATTTTCCCTAATACCCATTTGAACTTGCGTTTTTCTTCGGAAATAAAATCCCGGGCTACTTTGGCCATATTTTTTAAATTTTAGCTTAACTTTAAGTCTATCATAATTTTATCACGTTTTGCCGAAGATGGGAACATGTTTTTAAATGTTTGACTTTTGCCATACTTTATAATATAAAAATAATATTGTTCTTTAATACTTAACATCTAAATATAAAGCCATGGAAGCATTTGATTTCATTCAAGATCTACCCCTCTGGATAGACGAACAGATTTTTTTGCTAGGCGGTCAGGATATGATCGAGCCAGTCACTGACCCTCTACCTACTGAGGTAAAAATCGGGGTTATGGATGACCTCGACAAGAAAATTTTCACCCTCGTTTCCTTGCAACAAGAAAAAAAGAACGCCATCATCCAAGAAATTTCTGATCTGCAAGCTGCGTCTATGCAATATTTACAAGAGCTTAATAAATCTAGCGAAGAGGAAACCTTGGAGGATGAAGAAGATGATGATCAGGATATCGATGATGAAATTAAGGGGGAAGGCCAAAATGATCCCGAACCGCTTGATACTCCCTACAACGAACCGATTAGGCGTTTACTTAAAGAATATCTTGATATCACCTGGCTTCAAGAACATTGTGCGCGCCTGGGCAGTCTAAAGGTTGGTTTGAAGCTTAGCTACTTTGGTGACTTTGCTTTTACCAGGGGTTTTGAAATTTACGCCGTGCCCGGAAGTAATCAGCTTAACCAGGAGAGACTTGATGAGGAATTCGGTTCTTCGGGTATAGGAATGATAGTTATTGATTTTTCCCGTAATTAAGAAGTTGTAGTTCTAAAACAACCGCCCTCAAGAGGCGGTTTTTTAAACGGAGCCATCTGTCGGGTTCGAACCGACGACCTGCTGTTTACAAGACAGCTGCTCTACCAGCTGAGCTAAGATGGCTTTAAAAAAGTACGCCCAGTAGGATTCGAACCTACGACCTTCTCCTTAAAAGGGAGCTGCTCTACCAACTGAGCTATGGGCGCATTATCAAAATAAAAAAGGCTGGAAACAGCGCATTATTTTGATTATTTTGATAATAACAAAAATATTTTTTTTTGACAAGAGCGTAAGGAAAAATTATACTGATGATAAAATATATGCTCAAAGTCGATTTTGATGCTAACAAATCAATAAATTTAGGCCCGCGGTTTTTGATTAGGACCCTGGGTTGCAAGGTTAACCAATATGATTCAGCCGACCTGAGAAGGCTTTTAGAACAGGCTGGATTCATGGCGGTGGCCGATAGGCTCGACTTGGTAATCTTGAACACCTGTGCCGTGACTCTAGCTGCGATTAGCAAAGATAAACAAGCTTTGAATAAATTAAAATCAGACAATAAACAGGCCAAGTTAGTTGTGATGGGGTGCTGGCCCAAGACCTATCAGCCGGCAATCAAGGCGGATTTGGTGTGGGGCGTAGGCGATTTGCCCAAGTTAGTAGCTCAGATCAAAAAAATAGTAAAATTTTCTGGTTTTAAGTATTTAGAGAGTGGTTTGACAGTGACTGACCGTTCGCGCTATTTCTTGAAAGTCGGCGACGGTTGCAACCAATTTTGTTCTTACTGCGTCATTCCTTTCGCTCGTGGAAGGGTCAAGAGCCGAAGCGAAATAGAATTAATTCAGGAGGCGCGTTTAGCTGTTAAGGCCGGATATAGAGAAATAGTCTTATCTGGTATTCACCTTGGTCTTTATGGTCAGGATCTCCGGGGACATGTCAACTTGGTTTCTCTGCTTAAAAAATTGGTCAAGATTAATGGTTTAGGCCGCTTGCGCTTAAGCTCGATCGAAATAAATGAAGTTGACGATCAGCTGATAGAGCTAATCGCTTCAAATAAGAAGCTGTGTCGGCATCTGCATATTTCTTTGCAAGCCGGTTCGGATAAGATTTTAAAATTAATGAAGCGTCCTTATCTGGTAAAGGACTTTCGCCAGAGGATTGAAAAAATTCGTCAGAGCATGCCGGACATCGCCTTGAGTACCGATATCATTGTCGGCTTTCCGGGTGAGAACGAAGCGGATTTTCAAATGACATATGATTTTGCTAAAGAGATGTCTTTTAGCAAGATTCATGTCTTTTCTTTTTCCGCCCACCCTCAGACTGCCGCCTATAAGCTCAGCAGCCGGGTGAGCGACGGGAAGATTAAGGAGCGTTCGCAGAAATTGCGGGCGCTGTCTGATCGTTTAGAGAAAAAATATCGAGAAGCGATCTTGAGAAAGTATCAAGGGAAAAGCATGGCGGTGATTATCGACCAGAAGAAGCGAGGTAAGACCGAGTTCCATTTTGATTTAGATCTGCGCCAAGATATCGGGCGTCCGGGAGAGATGCTTAATGTTAAGGTTTGATATAGATTGACATTTTGTGTTATTTCTATTAATTTATTAGGAATTACTCTTGGTAATTTAATCGTTCTTAAATAATTTTTTACACTCTAAAAAAGGAGGAATCGTGGATTTAACTAAATTAAAAGAAGAAGCCGCTAATAATTTAGCCGCCCTTAAAGCCAACCCTTACCCCGGAAGACTGATTATCGCTGGTTTAGATGAGACCGGTAAATATCTGATCCAGGTTTATGCCCTGATGGGCCGGAGCCCAAAGAGCCGGAACCGCGTTTTGGTTCCAATTAAAGAACTTGGCCAACTGAAAGTCGAAGTAGCCGACCCTAGCCTGCTCAGCGAAAATGAAGATTTAAGTCTGATCGTTTACACAGCGATGGCTCAGGATCAATCGCTTAGGCCAAGCTCTTTCGTGGTCACAAATGGTGAACACACCGGTTTCGTTTTAGATTCAGGCATCCGTTGTATAAATGATCAGTATTATTATGAACCGGATGCCCCAAATTTTACGCCGCGGATTGCAGCCCGTTTCGACCTTTTTGATGACGACCCGGATATGGAATACAACCGGATAGCCAGCATGGCTTTATTGAAGAAGCCCGCGTATGGCAGCGAAGAATCAGACCTGTATTATTATGATTTGGTCACCATACCGGCCTTCGGATACTGCATTCATACCTATTCCGGAGATGGTAACCCTTTGCCATCGTTTAAGGGAGACCCCTATCTTCTGCCTTTAGAAGGTACAATCGGGGAGATCGCTAAGACCGTTTGGGACAACCTGGATGAAGCCAATCGCATCTCAGTGGCAGTGAAATTCATTGAGATTGCTACGGGGGAGTCGGAAATATGCGTGATTAATAAGTTTCAGAAAGCTTAAAAAGTTTTTTCTGATCAAGCCCGTCCTGTTTATGACCTAAAATCATATGCAGGACGGTTTTTTTATATAAAAAAACCGCGGTCGTTGTTAGACCGCGGTACCTCATCATAGTCGCCGTGTAAGCGGCTGAGGATTTTTCAAAGAGCGATTTTAGTATTAGTAACGGAAGACCAGATAGGCGCTAGCTATCCGGCTAAGAAGATCATATCTCAATTCGACGATGGCCTGTCCGTTTTTGCCTTTCCAAGCTTTATAAGCTTCAAAGGAGGGGGCGAGCCGCAAGCTGTTAGCTTGTCCTTCAAGGAGGGAGCTGTTTATCCCGACGGCTAGGCGGAAGATATCATTGCCTATTCTTTTTCCCATCATCAATTCGTATGTCTGGTTAGAGCCGGTACGGCGTCCTTCTAGTTTTAGGGAGTATTCGCCCTTAGCGCAGATGGGCGAAAAATGTTTGTAGTAGAAAACGGGGACGACTAGATAGCTCGTGCCTTCTAGATAGAGATCCTGGTTGAAAAAACCCTGGTTAATTTCACCCCAACCGAATTGGGAGCGCCACCAAAAATTTTTGGTTTTTGGCTGGTAGTTAGTGAAAGTGAAATTGCCAAAATGTTTCTGGTTCTTAGTGCCGAAGAAGGCCCAGTAATCCCGGTCTTGTTTGCCGAGAGCGATATAGAAATTTTTCGGGTGGTAGGCGATCCAAGCATAACTGGCATACTTCGGACCGATCTTTTCACCGAACAGCGAATGATAGACTAAACCATAGGCTTCGATTGTCAGCTGGGGCCGGGATAGCCTGGCGCCGGCATAATCAATCGGGTCGTTAGCTTGGCTGCTCATCCGTCCAGCCTCCAAAGTGGCTTCAAAATTTTTGTAGCGGCGTTTGGCCCAGACATCAAGGACGAATTGGTCATCACGACCGTTATCGCCAATCTTGACGATCATGGCGTTTAGGGAGGAGAGGGAATCGGCCCAGAAGGCGGGGAAGATTAAGCCGATGACATCTCGGCCGTTTGCTTTGTAATCGTATTTGAAGCTAAACTTGTCGGTCTTAACTTCAATCCTTTGGGTACTGATTTGCTCAGAAACGCTATCGGCGACGATAGTGCTTTCCAGATTGATATTCTGGCCAAGGATTTGGCCGGAAATCGTAATTGATAAGAGGCTGATGATTATGCTGATGATTTTTTTCATTTTTTCCTTTGACTTTGATTAATAATTGTTTAGTTCGCGTTTTCTTAACTAAGAACACGCGTTTGGCAATCATTAATCAAACAAAGGAATCGGGTCGGGATTTTTCAGGAACCCGGGAAATTTTTCCTGGCAATTAGCAACTAATAGCCTGCTAGCTAAAGCCAGGATAATCGGTCGGTAATCATCAAATACTAAGGCCGGCGAGGCAGTTGGAGTTTGACTGTAGTCAATCTGTGCCCCTTGGTCACCAGGCGGCGCGTTAATCTTTATTTCCGTTTGAATGTGGCCGTCTAGATTCGCATCTACTTTGGTTTGGGCTTTAGTAATAGGAGTGACAATCAGGAAGAGTAGTGTTACCGCTAGAGCTGGCATCAGGCTTTGATGGCGGTACAGTCCGCGCTGGTCTAGATAATGTCTGTAATCGCGGAGCTTGAGGCGGCTGTTAGCAAAGCGGCGGATGTCAGCTAGCTCATCTTCGGAAATCAAGGCGAAGATGTCTGTCTGGCGCCGGCGGAACTCTACCTGTAAAGCTAAGGCGCGGAAATTGTCCCGCGATAGCTTATACCAAACGCGTCCGATGGTTAAGGGATAGAGCAGAAGACAAATCAGGAAGCTGAAAGGATTCTTGATCCGTAGGCTGTTTTTTTCTTGGTACCACCAAAGCCAAAGAAGGCTTAGAGCGAGGAAGAAATTCTTCAGGTAAAAATTGCTTAACCAGGATAGGAGGCTTACTAGCTTTGCGTGCCAGTAACCCGGTTTGTCCATTTGGGCTTGTAATTCCTGTTCGCGTCGGCTAGATCCTGGCTCCAAAGTTTCTTGGGAGCGGCTCCTGGCATCTTCTAGTTCAAACAAAGCATCTCTATATGCTTGGTCGGAACTATGTCCACGCAAATTACTTAAGTTACGGGTAAATGTTCCCATTAACTCGGTCAGGGTATTATTAACCGCCAGGACAGCGCTCCGGTCGAAGTCATTATTCTTTTCTTTCAGCCTGATGGCAGTCAAATCAGAAAAATATTCTTCGGCCAGGTAGTTAGAACCTAAGGCTTTGGCTTTTTGGATCTTTTCATTTAAAAATCTAATATCTTCTCGACCGCCATCTGCTTTGCAGGGAGGGGGCGCTTTTTGTCCAGCTTGATGAAAGCTTTGGGTGACAAAATAAAAGAAGTGGAGATTATAAAGGAAAAGTCCAGCCAAAACGATCTTAATCAATAAAGGCAGGATTTTTTTCATTTTCTAGTTTTTTTATTTAGTTTTAAAGAAATATTGCCTAAGGATAGACAATCGCTAATTTTAGCATGATTATGTTTTTTTGTCAATAATAACCTTGTATTTAATAAAATAAAAATCTCCATTTATATAAATGGAGATTTTTATATTTGGCAGCCCCTACGGGAATCGAACCCGTCTTACCAGGATGAGAACCTGGCGTCCTAACCGATAGACGAAAGGGCCAAAAAGTCTTGCAAGAATAGGATATCAATATTCTAGGGCATAATCAAGATTAGTCAATTTTTAAGGTTTCTCTGGCTTTTTTAAGAAAAGCTAGGTCCCTTTTTTGGATAAAATTGCCTTCATAGTTGTCCGGCCGTTCTTTCTCCATCTGGGAGATAGCTTGGTCTAATTCCAGCCAGACTAGCTTAAAGCCCTCGAGCGTTTCTTTTTCAGTAAAATTAGGTTTGCCTTGGGAGGTTATTTTTCCTAAGTAGCAATAAGAGGTTTGTTTTAGTTTCCAGCGAGAGCGGAATTCGATTATCTTTCCTAGTTCGCCGGTAATCTCTGCTTGGCAGCCGGTTTCTTCTTCGATCTCCCTAGCCAAAGCATCCGTTATTTCTTCTCCCTCTTCCAAGCCTCCTCCAGGCAGTTTATGAAATCCGTGTTTAGAGACGAATAATAGGGGGATGAAGCGGGAATCGTTAAAGAGGATTGCCCTGGCGGCTTCTCTTATATTAATTTCTGAGGGGTTATCTGGGTATTTCCCGTCTTTTATTTCTAAGATAGTTTCCATCTTATTTGATTAGATTTTTATAACCATTCATGAAAGCTTGGCTAGTGATGGGATTTTTACCTTCAATTTTCAAGCTTATTATTGCTAGGGCGTCTTGTTCGCATTGGAGTCCAAGTTGTTTTTGGTGTCTGAAGAATTGGCCCGGTTCCGTGAATCGTCCTTTTATAATCTCTGTGTCTGTTTTTAAGATTTGTATTTTCCTGTTCTGACCATCAGGTCCAGCTAATTCAAACCAGGCTGTAGGCCAGGGATAGAAAGCGCGGACCATTTTTTCTATGTCAGCGGCCGCTTTAGAGAAATTTATTTTCCCGTTTTCTTTTTTGGTAATTTTTACATAACTTGCCCCAGCTTCTTCCTGTTTTCTCTCCTTTATCTTGCCGGCAATATAATCTTTTAGCGTCCGGGTGATTATTTTTCCGCCGAGATCACCCAGTTTACTTCTCAAGGATTCTAAATTTTCCTCAGGCGCTAATTCTATTTCCGCTTGTTCAAGAATCGGGCCGGTATCTAAGCCGGCTTCCATTTTCATTATCGTCAGGCCGGTTGTTTTATCTCCATTTAATATCGGAGCCTGCAGACAGGAAGCGCCTCGGTATTTTGGCAGCAGCGAAGCATGGAGGTTAATGCAAGCATATCGAGGAATGTCTAATATTTCTTGAGGGATGAGATGGCCATAGGCCACCACGACGATCAGGTCGGGAGACAATTTTTTTATTAGATCCGTTTCGGTTCTAATCTTTTGAGGTTGGTAGCAGGGCAATCCATTTTTGATAGCTATCTTTTTAACCGGCGGTTCGCTAAGAGTTTGCTTTCGGCCTACCTTTTCATCCGGGTTAGTAAAAACCGCGACGACTTCGAAACTATTATCGGCGATGAGACTGAGAAGGGGTTTAACGGCGAATTCCGGCGTGCCCATGAAAATTGTGCGAATCCTAGGGTTAGACATAAATTTTAGGCGATGCTATTATATGAAAAGATTTTATTTATGTTTAGCAGTTTAGTCAATACAATCTTGGATATCTTTAGTCAGATCGGCTACGGCGGGATAGTGGTTTTGATGGCGATTGAAAGCTCGATTTTGCCCTTACCCTCGGAAATTGTCATTCCGCCGGCGGCTTACCTGGCCGCTGACGGCCGCTTTAATATTATCTTAATTATCTTAGCCGGGGCGATTGGTAGCGTAATCGGCGCTTTGATAAATTACGCCCTCGCTTATTATTTGGGCCGGCCGGTGGTTTATCGTTTGGCTAGTACTAAATGGGCGCGTTTTATCTTGGTGACACCGGAAAAGATTAAGAAGGCTGAAGACCTGTTTTTGACTAGGGGGCGGAGTGCGACTTTTATCGGCCGCTTGTTTCCGGTCGTGCGCCACTTAATATCCATCCCGGCTGGTTTTTCTAAGATGCCCTTACGGCCTTTTATAACCTATACTTTTTTAGGGTCCTTCTTGTGGGTTTCGATCCTGGCTGTTTTAGGGTATTTTTTGGGAGCGAACAAGGAACTGTTGGAAGAGTATTATACGGGCATCTTTTGGACTCTAATCATAATTTGTTCCTTATCCCTAGTTTATGTTTATTACCATCGCCGCCGGAAGAAGAATAATTAACCTGATAAAAGACCGCCTGCTGGCGGCCTTTTTTGAAAAGCAGAATACTATTTTTCTAAGCGGTCGATAAAGAGAACGCCGTCTAGATGGTCTGTTTCGTGCTGGATGACCCGGGCTAAGAGATTTTCAGCCTGGAGTTTTTGTTTCTGCCCCTGGCTATCAAAATAGAGACAGCTGACTTTCTTGTGTCGCTTGACTGGTCCATAGATTATTTCTCCCTGAGGACCTAAGACTGATAAGCAGCCTTCTTCGCCTATTTCCTGAGCCCAAGAACGACGGGTGATCTTCGGGTTAATCAGGAAAAGATTCTTTCCATTGTGGGCGATAACGATTAGTCTGATGTTTTTTCCGATTTGCGGGGCGGCTAGGCCGGCGCCATCTTTTACGATCATGGTTTTTTCCATATCTAGCAAGAGTTTTTGTATTTCCGGATCTTTAATTTTTGATAAAGAAATCTCGGCGGATTTTTTTCGAAGTATGGGGTTGGGGTGGGTTATTATTTTTAGGACTTTGGCCATAGATGATTAATTTTTATTCTTGATCGATAATTTTAAAGAAGTATTTCCATTTTTGCCCGCTCTGGCATAATTCCTTAGTGTCAATCAGGGCTTTTTCGATGATATGGGGCGACTTGTCTTTGCAAACCTTGAAAACGGCTGAGCGTTTGAAGTTAGGAATGCCTAATTCTTTGATGATCCTCAAGGCTAGGTCTTGCCAGGGATAGGCGGGCGCTTTGATATTTTTTTTATTTTTCAGGATGTCTTGGAATGAATTAAAATCGGACATATCATTTTAGTAAGAAGTCCATGCTTAGGTAGCCGATACCGAAATCGGTCTGGTAGGCTAGCACCTTGGCTTCATGCGGGAAATTTTCCAAAAGGCCAGTTAAGATGACAATCGCTTTCAGGCCGCACTCTCCGGCATCCTTGCTTAGGTTCGCATCAATTTTGAGCAGATTATCCCGTCCATTCTCTGGGTCGTTTAGGTATTCGATTATTTTGTTATCGAATTTAGCTCCTTTGGGTGAATAACCGGCCGGGGAGCTTTTTTTGAGGCGGTGGGAAAGGTCGCCCGAAGCGATGACGGCTATATTATTAGCTTGGGTCTGCAAGAATCCACCCAAGAGCAAACCGAAACGGTGGTGAGTTTCCAAATCTAAGCGGGAGTGATAGATGATTATAGTCTTTAATTTAGGGATAGCGGCTTGAAAGAGGTGCAGGGGGATGGCGCTACCGTAATCAGTCGGGTTGACAGTAATTTGTTGGATGGGAAAATCCTGCTTGAGGGTCTGCTTAAGATGATAGGCCAAAGCCGTATCACCTGGGATTTTTTTATTATTCAAATAACCGAATTGGCTTAAGTCTAAGGAAAAATCAGGGGCGATGTTAATCGTAAAGAAATTATCTTGGATCGGACCATGCGGTGACAGGATGACGATGGTGTCAACTTCTTTTTCTTGGCAATCAGCAATGATTTCCTGATAAGCATCCCTGGTTTTTTGTAATAGGCTTTGGTTACTTTTTCCTATTTCCGGTATAAGTAAAGGGGAATGGGGCAGGAGAGCAGCTTTGACGATCGGCATAATTTTAACTGTTAATTAGACTGCCCAGTGGGTAATGATAGAGAAGTTGGGGAGAAATGTTTAGGATATTTTCCACTTTATAACCCAGCTGTTTCAAAGCTTCGAGACTGGCGAAAGGCCTTTTCTGTCCATTAGAGATAAGATAGACCGTTTCGTTGGAATTAGATTTGACCAGAGCGCCGTCGTCTAAAAGGATCGGGTCGATCGTCTTGTAGTTCTTTAATTCTTTATCGTTGGTTTTGATGATTTTTTTGCCTTTGAATTTTAAGTCGATTATCTGTTTATCTAAGATAGGCGCCTTGTTTCCATTTTCCGCGAAATAAATGCCACCAGTTTTAGTGTCTTGCAGTAGAGCTCCTAAGGGATAGGTGGAAGTGGCAGTAATGTTCGGACCATCTTGGTAGGCCGCTAATTCCTCCGTGGTCGCATCGATTATCTCTGCCGGGTTGAAACCTATTTTCTTAAAGACCGGCCAACTGACGATGCCTCTTTTCTCTTTGCCCACTAGAAGATAGACATTATTCTTAGGTGATTTTACCAGGGAGTAGTTAGGAAATTTAATCGGGGTGCCGGAGGCGTAGCTGTCTAAAGTCCCTAGGTCGACCGTGATAATCTGGTTAAGATTGAATTGAGAAAGGAGGACGGCTTTGCCAGCGAATGGGCGTTTCTTTCCGCCTTCAATTAAGAAGACGCTATTATCGCCTTTGACCTGAAGCAGCGAACCGTCGGGGTAGCGCTGGATTTTGGTCGGGAAATATCTTTGCCAGATCTTATAAAAATTGTAATTGCCGTTGAAAACGTGCGGGGTATAATTGTATAAAGCAGCTGTTGCCCGGTTGCTGGGGGTGACCGTTACCGGATCGCTGGAAATGCTGCCGTAATTATTTTTGAAGATGTAGGTCTGTCCGGCTTTGTAAGAATAATTTTGCGGTTCATTCATGTAGGCTAGGAATTGGAGCGAAGCACTGTTAACTTGCTTGCCGAAGCCCTTGTAATAAGGGTTGCAGGCCAGGCTATCGGGGCAGCCATAACCAGTCGCCCAGTCGAGCCGGGATTGGCTGGGGCTAGGGTCTTCGATTAAGCTGGCTTCTTTCTGCAGCAGTACTAATAAGAATTTAGGGTTAATCGTGGTGATGTGTCGGCATTTCAAAGATTTTTCTGCCTCGGTCGGACTATCGCTCAGGGCGACGCCGCTGCAATCAAAGTTATTATTAGCAGCATCATAGATTATTTCCGCCGCTGATTTCAGGGTTCCGTGGGTATTTAAAGTCTGGTAATTAGCTAAGTAGCTCCCCTTGTTCCTAAGGAAGTTTTGGATTTCTTCTAGGCTTAGGCTGTTGTATTGGTATAGGTCTTCGTCTGAAATGATGTAATTAGGATTGAAATTAGGGTCAATCACTCCTTGGGCCTGGGCACTTAATCCCCATAAGCCAACAAACAAAATAGCCAAGATGATGGATTTTTGATATTTCATAATTATTTTATTTACTCCCTTCATTATAATATATTTGTGGTTTTAAGACAAAGTATTGACAATCGACAATGATAATGGTTAAATTATTTATTACCTGGTTCTTTTTAAATTCGTATTATCAATAAAAAACTATATACCATGAAAAGATTAATCGCTTTTTCCTTAGTTGCTGATTTTTGCTTGATCATCTTGTTTTTCCTTCTGACCCGCTGGGTTTTCAGCGCCGCTGCCTTCTGGATAATAAATTTGCTTTTGTTTTGTCTAGTCTTATTTTTTGAATATGACGGGGACAAAGCTTACCGCTTAGTACTCATTCCGACCCTGCTACCGGTGATATCTTTCAGCGGTCTAGATTTCGTGAATTGGTTCATTGGGTCTCCTATGATCGCCTGGCCCTGGCTGTATATCAGTACTCTCGTGGCCGGCGCCCTGGTGTGCAGACTTTTCAACCACTTCGTTCTGGAGGATGCTTATTTCAGGGAGCTCAAATATTCTAGCGGAATTAATCGCTTTAAGCTTATCGCTTTAGCGGCTACTAACCTGCTTCTCGTTTCTTTGGCAATCATGGTTATCATTGATCATTATGAATAAAGCCTAGCGGCAAGAATTACAAAAACCCTGTTTCTGAGAAAACAGGGTTTTTATGAATCGGATTTTTATGCCACCTTCAGAGAAATTTTTTCCCGTTCACCCAGGTCAATCCTTACTTTATCGCCAGCATTGATCTTGCCCTCGATTATTTCTAGGGCCAGTTCGTCTAAAATCAGGCTTTGGATAACTCTTTTTAGAGGTCGGGCACCGTAGCTGATATCATAGCCTTTCTCGGCTAGTAATTTTTTTACTTTAGCGCCGATTTTAAGCTGGATGTTTTTCAAGTTCAAGCGCGCCTCCACCTTGCTTAGTTCTAGATCAACAATCCTTTCTAAGGCATCCGAGCTCAAGCTCTTGAAAAGCACGATTTCATCGATCCGGTTCAAGAATTCTAATTTGAAATTTTCTTTAAGTATCTTGTCTATTTTTTCTTTCATTTCTTCGGTTCTGATAGTCTGGCTCCTTTCTTGGTCCGAGTGGTCGCTAAAACCGATGGAATATTGTTTGATGACCTCATTGCCTAAATTGGAAGTCATGATGATGATGGTGTTTTTGAAGTTGACGACACGGCCTTTAGAATCCGTCAGTCGGCCGTCATCCAATATTTGAAGCAGGATATTAAAAGTATCGGGATGAGCTTTTTCAATCTCATCGAAGAGGATGACGCTGTAGGGGTGACGCCTTATCTTGTCGGTTAATTGTCCGCCTTCGTCATGGCCGATGTAGCCCGGAGGTGAACCGATCAATTTTGAGACGCTGTGCTTTTCCATGAATTCGCTCATATCTAGGCGGATTAAAGCGTTTTCGTTGTTGAACATGAATTTAGCCAGAGTCTTAGCTAGTTCAGTCTTGCCGACACCACTAGGGCCGATGAACATGAATGAACCGATCGGTTTTTTTTCTTCACTGATTCCAGCGCGGGAACGACGCAGGGCATTAGCGACCGCCTTGATCGCTTCATCTTGGCCGATAACTTCCTGGCTTAACTCTTGCTCAGCCTGACTGAGTTTTTTGATTTCGTTTTCCAGCATCTTATTGACCGGCACTCCGGTCCAGCGCGCTACTACCTTGGCGATGTCTTCTTCATCTACTTCTTCCTTTAGGATCCTTTGTCCTTTTTTCTGTATTTTCAGGAGTTCAGCTTGCTGGATCTTTATGGTCTGTTCTAATTCAGGAATCAAACCGTATCTTATCTTAGCCACTTCAGTTAAATCAGCTCCCTGGCGCTGGATTATTTCCGCCTTAATCTTCAAGTCATCAATTTCTTTCTTGGAGTTTCTAATCTGGGAAATGATATTTTTTTCGTTGTTCCAATGCAATTCCAACTGGCTCGCCTGTTCTTTCAGCTTGGCCAGTTCGGCGTTGATGGCACGAAGTTTGGGGGATTTATTTTCTTGGCTGATAAGCCCGGCTTTGTTAATCTCTAGCTGTTTGATCTTTCTTTTGATCTGGTCGAGTTCATCAGGCATGGAATCTATCTCCATACGCAGGGAAGAGGTTGCTTCATCGATCAAATCAACCGCTTTATCCGGCAGAAAGCGGTCGGAAATATATCTTTGGGATAATTTAGCTGCGGCGATCAAGGCGTTGTCTGTAATCCTGACGCCATGATGGACTTCATATTTCTCTTTTAAGCCGCGCAGCATATCGATCGTATCCTCTAAGCTCGGTTCGGATACGTAAATTGGCTGGAAGCGTCTTTCTAGGGCCGCGTCGCGCTCGATATATTTTTGGTATTCCTTGGTTGTAGTGGCGCCGATAGTCCGGAGATCGCCACGTGCTAAGGCTGGTTTAAGCATGTTGGATGCGTCCATTGAGCCTTCGGAAGCGCCAGCCCCGATTAAAGTATGCAATTCGTCGATGAAAAGTATGATGCGCCCGTTCTGGTTTTTAACTTCTTTAAGTACGGCCTTCAGGCGATCCTCGAACTCGCCGCGGAATTTAGCTCCGGCGACCATCGCCCCTAAGTCTAGACTGACTATTTCTTTGTTTTTTAAATTTTCTGGCACATCACCAGCCACGATTCTCTGTGCTAAGCCCTCAACGATGGCGGTCTTGCCGGTTCCAGCTTCGCCGATCAGTACCGGGTTGTTCTTGGTGCGGCGCAAGAGAACTTGCATGATGCGGCGGATTTCCGTGTCGCGCCCGATGACCGGGTCAAGTTTTTCTTGGCGCGCCAGTTCGGTCAGGTTGGTAGTATATTTTTCCAAGACTTTGAACTTGTTTTCCGGAAAAGGATCGGTGATAGTCTGGCCGCCGCGAAGTTCGTTTAAGATAGTCTTAACCGTTTCATAGGCGACCTTGAATCTTAACAAGATATTCTGGGCATTAGAGGGAATACCGATCAGGGCTAAAAAGATGTGTTCGGTCGAGATGAACTCATCGCCTAAGCCGTCAGCCTCTTTTTGAGACCGTTCTAAGATGAAGGCAGTCTCGTTAGTTCCGGAAACGGTCTGGATGGGGCCGGGATTCTTCGGGGTGTTAGTGCGAGGTAGTTTCTTTATTTCCTCGGCGGCATAGCGTTCAATCATTTCCGGATCGATTTTCATCTTTTCTAGGATTGAACGAACGATGCTTTCGTTCTGGCCCAAGAGGGAAAGAAGAATATGGAGAGCCTCAATGTTGGCTTGGCCGTTTTCATGAGCGATTGCTTGGGCGTTGATAATCGCCTCTTGTGATTTATCGGTAAATTTATTAAACATATTGATATTTTTATAGATATTATTCGCTTAGTTTTTAGCACTCTTTCGCTTTGAGTGCTAAATTAAATATAATATAGCTCGCAGAGCTTGTCAATCCGGTTTTCAAGCTGTCGGTTTTTTTATTTTATGGTATAATAAATTTAGCTAGATTAATTATCGAGTTCTCATGTTTAAGCACAATTTTTTGACTTACGGCGCCAAAGTTTCCCTGCAGGTGGTCTGGGAGTTTTTGTATTTTCCTCTGTGGTGGTACACGCTTGGTTTTTGGCGTTTTGCCAAGAAGGTTCTCGAATTTTGGCATAACCAAGAAGCCGCCTTGGGTTTTTTGGTTTGGGTCAAGAACATTTTTGTGCCGATGTACGGCCAGCATGATTTCGCCGGTCGCATGATCAGCTTTATCATCCGCTTGATCCAGATAATTTACCGCGGGCTAGCTATGCTGGTCGTCTTAGTTATCGGCGTGCTGGCGCTAGCTGTTTGGTTGCTATTTCCCGTCGGACTCTTAGTCGCTATCATTTTGCAATTCTTATAATTATGGCCGAGTCTAAAGATAAAAATGAACAGTTTGTCGATTCTCTCCAGTTTAAAGCCTATGGTCGCTGGTGGTCCGGCTTATTTTTATATTGTGAATTAAATCTGAAGCCGCTCATGGCCGCTTTGCAAAAATCTAAGAACCGCTTAGATCGCCTGGTTAATGGTATCAGCTATGCTATCGCCGTCTTTGGTTGGATCAGCTTGGTCCTTTGGTTCTACCAATATGGCGCCCATTTAATAAATTCCTGGCAAAGGCTGTTGCTTTTTTGGCGCGAACAGCACGTCTTGGTTCTATTTTTCTTGCTGTCTCTGTGGTTTGATTTATTTTTAATCTACCGGCGGAGCGAGCGTCGAGCTAAGACTAAGAAGATAAATTATAAATATTTTAAGGAATTGCTTGATAATCCTAAGCCGCTAACTGATGCCAGCGATAAATATAACGTCGCCCAGGCTTTAAACGAGGATAGCCGCTTGGCTCTACAGGAAGCCTATGCTTTAGCTAGCCGTTTCGGCCAGCCGGAAGTCAGGGCAATTCACCTATTTCGGGTTCTGTTAAAGAACAAAGATGTCCAAAATGTCTTTATCCGCCTTAAGGTCGATGCGAAAAAGCTAGTAGAGAAAGTTGAGAAGCATTTAGTGGACCCTAGTTTAAAAGAAAGCGCGGATTGCCGGGTAGCCCCAGCTTTGCAGGAAGCTTTGATATTATCATTTATCGAAGCGCATAGCTTGAAGTTACCCAGTATCGACGTCCTTTCCTTGCTCATGTTCTGCGATCAGAAGGATGAGATGCTGGCGGAAATATTATTTGATTTAGAAATAAACCATAGCAAAATTGCTAATGTTATCACTTGGTTCCGGGTTAACCAGCAGCTAATCGATAGCTACCGTAAGTTCCGCAAGATGGCGGCGCTCAAGCCCGGTTCTGGCATGAACCGTTCTTATACGGCCGTCGCCACTCCCACCTTAGATCACTTTTCTCATGACCTGACTTTAGCTGCTAAATATGGACGTTTAGAAATTTGTGTCGGGCGGAAAAAAGAGATCGAAGCGATCTTTGAGGCTTTTGCTAGCGGGCATAATGGCGTCCTTTTGGTCGGTCAGCCCGGTGTCGGCAAGAAAGCGATCGTCGACGGCGTTGCCCAGCTTATGGTCCAGGAAGATGTGCCCAAGTTTTTAAAAGATAAACGTCTCGTGGAAATAGATTCGCCGGCTTTAGTTAGCGGCTCGTCTCCGACCCAAGCTCAAGAGAGGCTGCTGACAGCCATCAATGAAGTTAATCGGGCCGGCAATATCATCCTATATATTTCCAATATCGAAAATCTGGTCGGCATCAGCGATGGCGGCGAGGGTAGTCTCGACCTCTCGGAGGTTTTGGCTGAAGCCGTGCAGAGGCAGAATGTTTTTTGTATCGCGACCGCGACTACGGAAAATTATAGCAAGCATATTGAGAATAGATCTTTAGGCCAAGCCCTGAGCACGATCGGAGTGAAGGAACCATTGGCCGACCAGGCGATTCAGATAGTGGAGAGCAAGGTAGCCTGGTTTGAAAATAAATATGGCATCTTTTTTGCTTATGACGCGATTGAGGCAGCCGTGGATATGTCCCACCGCTATCTCCATGATCGTTTCCTGCCAGTTAAAGCTATAGACTTACTACAAGCCGCTGCTTCCAATGCCGCTAAGGCCGCCAAGGAAGATCCGGAACGTTCGATTTGTACTCGTGAAGAGGTGGCCCAAGCGATCGCTGAGATGACCGGCATCCCAGCTAATAAGATTAGCGCTAGTGAAGGCCAGAAATTGTTGCAGTTGGAAGAGAGCCTGCATAAAAGGATGATCGGTCAGGAAGAGGCTGTGGAAGCAGTGTCCAATGCTTTGCGCCGCGCTCGCGCCGAGCTGCGCGATAGCCAGCGTCCGATTGCCAGCTTCCTTTTCTTGGGTCCGACCGGCGTGGGTAAGACGGAATTAGCTAAGACGGTTTCAGAAGTATATTTCGGCAACGAAGCTTATATGATTCGGCTCGACATGAGCGAATATCAGTATGCCGATAGCGTCAGGAAGATGATCGGTGATGTTAACGGCATTACCGGTTATTTGACGGAAGCGGTGAGGAAGAAACCCTTCGCCCTCGTCCTCTTAGACGAAGTGGAGAAAGCGCATCCAGATATCTTAAACCTGTTTTTGCAAATGTTGGATGATGGCCGTCTGACCGATGGCCAGGGGAGAACGATTAGTTTCTCTGAATCTATCATTATCGCCACCTCGAACGTGGGGGCTTTGTATATCCAGCAAGCCATTAAAGAAAAAGCGGATATTTCTGTAATTAAGCAGAATCTGATCGATAATGAGTTGAATAAGGTGATGCGGCCGGAATTGATTAATCGTTTTGACGGCATTATCGTCTTTAAGCCTTTAAGTGAAGATAATGTCTTTGCTATCACTAAGTTGATGCTCAAGAAATTCAAGAAGAATCTGGAGGGGCAGGGGATAGATTTGAAGGCTGACAGGGAGGGGGTTTTAATCTTATCGAAATTAGGTTATGATCCTAAATTCGGCGCCCGGCCCTTACGCCGTCTCCTCCAGGAGCGGATCGAAGATGTGGTCGCGGTTAAGATTATCAACGGCGAACTGAAAAGGCGTGACGCCGTCTTGATTAATGGACGAGGCGAGGTAGAGATTGAAAAAGCCCCTGCTCTCTAAAACGAAAAGAAAGGCACAAGTATAAAATCAATTGTTTGATTATATATTCATGCCTTTCATTTTTTTAATCGCGCCTGGATTTGTCGGGTGGTAGCGATATGGCCCGATTTAGCCAGGGTTTAAGTTTTTCTGAGCAAGCCTTTTCGGCAACAGGAAAGTTGGAAGTTAAATTTTTTGATCCGGTCAGGATCAGGGGAGGTTTTCTTCCTTTCTTGTTCCAGTTTCCTGTTGATGGCTTCCAGATTGTTTGTAATCTGGATGGCAGCTAAGCCCTTCTTTACATCTTCCGGTTCAGTCATGCTTCTGATTTTTTAGGTTAATACTATTTTTTGCGATTAATGCTTATAAGTTATCAGATTTTTTAAATAGAGTCAAATATTTATGGATTATTTTTGGCCGGCTATTTTCGCTTTTATCCTATCTTGGGTCTTAACGATTTTGGTAAGGAAAATTGCCTTGAAATTCAATATCATTGATCAGCCTGACGGAGCGCGCAAGGTCCACAAACTAGCCACCCCTCTTTTGGGTGGAGTAGCGATATTCATCGCTTATTTTTTGACATTACTACTAGTGCGTTCGGAACTGCTTAGCGGTGGCTTATCGTATCAGCCTTGGCTGGGATTTTTCGCTGGCGCCCTCATTCTGATTATCGGTGGGATCCTAGATGATAAATACAATCTGCCGCCTAAATGGCAGATAATCTTTCCGATTTTAGCAGTCTTGATCCTGATTATCGGCGGAGTCAACATTGAAAAGATCAGTAACCCTTTCGGAGGCTGGATATTTTTATCTTCTTGGGCCTTGGCCAGCCCAGTTTTGATTTTCCTCTGGCTGATGGGGATGATGTATACCACTAAGCTCCTGGATGGATTAGATGGCTTGGTGGGAGGCTTGAGCGCTATCGGCGGCTTAGTGATTTTTCTTTTTACCCTGACCACTCGTTATTATCAGCCGGATATTGCTTTGGCCGCTTTGATATTATCGGCGGTTTGCCTTGGCTTTTTAGTGCTTAACTTTAATCCGGCCAAGATATTCTTGGGTGAAGGTGGTTCTTTGTTGCTTGGCTATATCTTAGGCGTGTTGGCGATTATTTCTGGCGGGAAGATCGCCATCGCTTTGCTGGTTATGGGATTGCCGGTCTTAGATTTAGTCTGGACTATTATTCGCCGTTTAGCTAAAAGGCAGAATCCCTTCAAATCGGCCGATCGGGAGCACTTGCATCATCGTTTACTCAGCTTAGGCTTAAGTCAAAAACAGACTGTCGTAGTTTTCTATTCTTTTTCTTTGTTGTTCGGGCTAAGTGCCCTATTTCTCCAAAGCCAAGGAAAGTTTTTAGCTTTGGTTGTCCTGCTCGTCTTGATGATGCTGATTATTATCTCTTTTTCCAGATTGAAGAAACTGCCAGCTAAGCCGGATCATGAAGGTCTCCTGCTCCATATCTGTTGCGCTCCTTGTGGCGCTTATCCTAGCCAGGAGATCTTGGCACCCCAATATGATTTAACCTTATATTTCTATAACCCCAACCTTCTTTCTCAGGAAGAATTTGATAAACGCTTGTCTTATGTCAAAGAATTAGCCGCTCGGAATAATTGGCCGCTGATTGTCGAACCATATGCTCACGAAGCCTGGCGAGACCGAGTGCGGGGTTTAGAGACTGAAACCGAAGGAGCTAAGCGTTGTGAACTATGTTTGAGCGATCGTTTAGAAAGAACAGCGATCTTGGCCAAAACCAAGGGCTTCAAGGTTTTTGCTACTACTTTGGCTTTTAGTCCTTTCAAGAACCAGGCCTTTATCCGCCAAGCTGCTTTAGAAATTGCCGCCAAGCATGGCTTGGAGTTTTTAGATAGGGATTGGCCCGTCCAAGATATTTATCGCCGTTCCCAGGATTTAGCTAAAAGTTTAGGTTTCTATCGCCAAAAATTTTGCGGTTGTGAATATGCTTTCAAATCAACAAAAAAGAAATAGGCATATCATCATCAGCCTATTATTGTTAATGGTTTTTTTTCCTTTGACCGCCTTGGCGGCCCTTGACTCTGATCAAGACGGTTTAGATGATGAGCTAGAGATAAAATTCGGCACGGATATCAATAGTCCGGATACTGACGGAGATGGTTTTAAGGATGGTCTGGAAGTTGATTGGGCTTACGACCCTTTATCAAGTGCTAAACTCAAGCTGCCGCAAAGGCTAGCGATCAATTTGAAGAAGCAAAAGCTTTTCTATTTAGTTAAAGAAGTAGAGTTGAAGAGTTTCATTATTTCTAGTGGCAAGCCAGGAATGGATACTCCGAAAGGGAAGTTCAAGATACTTAATAAGTATAAAAAAGCTTGGTCTAAGAAATATGGCCTATGGATGCCTTTTTGGTTGGGCTTAAATAAAGGAGAGTTCGGCATTCATGAACTACCCATCTGGCCCGACTCTTATCGTGAGGGCAGTGATCATTTAGGCAAACCAGTCTCGCATGGTTGTATCCGCCTGGGAATCGGTCCGGCTGAATATTTGTTTGATCGGATCGCGACGGGCACGGAGGTGCAAATCTATTAGGGTTGCTTAAGCCGCTTTTTGTGATTTTAAGATCGTATTTAAAATTGCGGTCGCAGATGATAAATGATATACTGTAAATAGCATAAATATGTCATAGCCAGCGGCTCAGCCGTTCTTTTTGGCTTTTATATTCAATATATGTTCAAAAAAAATTGGCCTTTGGCCGGACTACTATTTTTCCTCTTGATTATTTTAAGCGCTTGCTCTTGGAACCCTTTTAAGAAAGCTGCGCCCGTCAGTAATGAACCGGCTAATCAGGTGGAAAATCCGGTTGATAACAACCCGGGCGAAGACCAGTCTTTTACGGTTAAAAAATTCAACAACCTCGACGACTTGAAAAAATTTCTGAGCGCTAACCCCGGAGGTGCCGGTGCGTCTTTGATGTACGGCCGAGGAGCCGAGATGATGGTCAAGACCATGGCTCCGACTAACGCCGTCGCGACCGATGTTGCTCTTTCCAGCGCTCCCGTAGCCGGCTCGGATTATTCCACTACTAATATTCAGGTGGCCGGAGTAGATGAAGGCGACATTATCAAAAGTGACGGCAATTATCTTTACGCTTTAGTCTATAACGACCTTTATATCATTAAAGCACAGCCAGCCAGTGAAGCGCAGGTGATTAGCAAGATAACTTTCAAGTCTCGTCCCCAGGACCTCTATGTTACTGGCGACCGTTTAGTGGTTTTCGGGGCTGATGATCAGATATATACTGCCAAAATCTATGATAGTTTCCGTCGTCGTAATCCCTATGCCTTCTTAAAAGTGTTTGACTTAAAAGACAGGAAAAACCCGGCTTTGGTCAGGGACCTGGAATTTGAAGGATCTTATGTGAGCTCCCGCTTGATTGGCGACTATTTGTATTTCATTACTGATAATTATTCTTATTATGATGCCGGCGAACCCCTCTTGCCGAGAGTTTTGGATAAGGGGCAGGTAATTCCGGAAAAATGCGACATTAGTGGTAATCGTTGCTATTCCCCGGATGTCTATTATTTTAATATCCCTTACGATTCTTATAATTTTACTTCCGTAACCGCCGTTAACATTAATGACAATAACGAAGCAATCAGCGGCCAGACCTATCTTCTTAATGGGACGCAGAATATTTATGTTTCCAATAATAATATCTATATCACCTATACGAAGTATCTGGATGAATATGGCTTACAGCAAGATGTGAAACGGGAACTTATTTATGACCGTCTTAGTCAGGAGGATAAGGATCGGGTCGCTAAAATCGAAGCCACCGAGAATTTTATCCTTAACGCCGCTGAAAAAAAGTCAAAGGTCGCCCAGATTATTGATGTGTTTATCAACTCTTTAGGCACGGAAGAAGCTAAGACCTTCGATGATAACTGGCAGACTAGGATGAAACAAAAATATATCGACTTGGCCCGCCAATTAGAACAGACTTTCATCTACAAGATTGCTGTTAGCGGTAACAAGCTGGAATATAAAGCTATGGGTCAGGTCAATGGCCAGGTTTTAAACCAATTTTCCATGGACGAGAATAAAGGCTATTTCCGCTTAGCCACCACCAAGAACCGCAGCTGGTCAAATTTTCAAAGCGAAGAGCAGCAGCAATCATATAGCAATGTCTATGTATTGGATGAGAATCTGAAAGTGGTTAGCGGTCTAGAAAACCTCGGTACGACGGAGAGGATTTATGCCGCCCGTTTCATGGGTGATCGCGCTTACGTCGTTACCTTTAGGCAGACTGACCCGATCTATGTGATTGACCTAAGCAAACCGGAAGATCCTAAAATCTTAGCCGCCCTGAAGATTCCAGGTTTCTCTAGCTATATTCACCCTTATGATGAGAATGGTAATAAGATTATCGGTTTAGGTCGTGAGACTGAAGAAGATGCTAGCGGTAATGTCAAAATAAAGGGCGTAAAATTATCACTGTTCGATTTTACTGATTTAACTAAGCCCAAGGAAAGTAGTAGTTATATCATCGGCAACCAGTTCAGTGATTCCATCGCTTTATCTGATCATAAAGCCTTCCTATTTTCTAAATCCAAGAATTTATTATCGATTCCGATTTCCCTCAGAGAAGAACTGGCCGGAGCGCCGTCTAAGCTGAATTTCAGTGGCGCCTTGGTTTTCAATATAAATAATGATAAGTTCGAATTGAAAGGCCGGATTGACCATTCTGACGGCGGCCAGTATAATCAATCTGATTACTGGGGAGGATTCAATTATTATGATAATTCTGTCAAGCGGGCTTTATATATCAATAATGACTTATATACTTTCTCCAATAAGTTCATTATGGTAAATAGCCTGGTGGCCGCTACTGGAACCGAACCTTTACCTTTAGTGAAGAAGATAGAGTTATCAAGCTCTCCTGGCCCGGCAGTTCCTATGCCCCTATCTACCCCAGCCGCCGGAGGGATAAGTGGCTCGGCGGCCGTTTCTAATTAGTTTTTATGAAAAGTTCAAGATTGTTTCTATTACTCAGCCCCTTGGTTTTACTCGTCTGTTTAGAGTCGTTCATGTTTTGGCCTAAGCTCTTGTTTGTTTTCGAGATCCTCGCTTTGATATGGTTAGTGTTTGTTATTAGGTATTTTTCCCGACGCAGTTCCTTGGGCAAAAAGTGGATGATACACGCCCTTTTGCCCTTACTGTTTTTTGCGTCTTTATCTTTTAGCGCGACCATCTTGGTTAATCGCTGGCTTATCCAGATAATCTTCGCTTTTTTGATATTGTTCCTAAGCCGTTATCTGAAATTATTATATAATTTTTGGGTGAAGAACGATTTGAAGCAGATCGACCGTTTGCCGAATTTTTCCTTAAGCGCCGGGCTGATAATAATATTTTCTTCTATCTTTAATATCTATAGCCTGCAGGTTTTTGTCAGCTGGTCCACCTGGAGCTTGTTTTTTCTGAGTTGCTTAGCTGTCGTTTTAGTCGTTTACCATAATTGGCAGATTTGTCAGCTGAATATAAAGGAGAATCTCAATCTGTTTGTGATCGTCAATCTATTATTGATAGAGACGATTGCTGTCCTGTTCTTTTGGCCGTTTACTTATCAACTCTTAGCTTTGATAGTCGTTTTAGTCTATTATATTTTGCTTAATTGTGCCCGTCTTTATCTGGGCTCTAATTTAGATAAGGCTAAGATTAAGTTTTACTTGATTTTCAGTTCGGTCGTGTTCGTAGTCCTTATCTTGAGTGCCCGCTGGTTTTAGATAAACAATAAGATTATGTTTCAAAAAAAGAAAGATTTGTATGGGTGGTTATTGTTAATGGTAATTTTAGCGATGGGGGCAGGCGCAGCAGCCGGTTTTGTGTCATCGCAGTATAGCCGTTCTAATCTGCCCAATCAGGAAGTAGATTTAAACTCCTTCAACAATCCTAATTTGATTATCAGTGATGCCAAGAAGGTCGTCGTTAATCAAGACCTAAAAGTGTTGGAGACATATAATGCCGCCCAGGCTAGCTTCGTCGGAATTTTTAAGCGCTTGCCCGACAATAGCAAGAGCAAGAAGCTGGCTTATTATGATTTAGACCAAAGCTTGGCTACCGGCTTTATCCTCTCTAGCGATGGTTGGCTGGTTCTTAATGCTTCGCAAACTGATTTGGAGAAATTAGATTTAAGTGAGGCTAATTTGCCGGCTTTCGTAGCGGTGACTTATGATAAGAAGGAATATAAGTTAGACCAGCTTATCTATGAAAAAGCCGAGCCCTGGATCTTTGTCCATTTGCAAGCAGCCAGTAATTTGCCGGTACGGAAGCTGTTGGATACTCGGTCTCTCCAAATGGGGCAGAGTCTGTTGCTAATCAGTCCCAAGGGGGCGGTTATGCCTACATTCTTGGTTGATAAGGTTTGGCCTAATCTGGTCAGGAGCAGCGATCAGAGTGCCGAGCGCCTAGTCTTAGCTGATGCTCTGAGTAATGATTTTAAAAAAGCTTTTGTTTTCAATTTGGGGGGAGACTTAGTCGCTCTGAGCGATGATAATAAAGAATTGATCTTGGCGGGTAATTTGGATCTTGGTTGGCAGCGCTTGATGAAAGATAAGGCTAGCCGAGCTCCTTATCTAGGCTTGTATTATTTGGATTTAGATCGGATCAAGCTTAGCGCTAATTCTATAAATTATGGCGCCTTAGTATATCCGAACGAGAAGGGCTTAATATTCGATCCGGAATCTCCGGCAGCTAAATCCGGCTTGAAGAGCGGTGATATCATTCTCCGCCTTGAAGGCCAAGAATTGCGCGGCGGTTTCGGCCTTAGTGAAGCTCTAGCTGAGCACAAGGCAGGCGACGTGATTACTTTGAGTTATAGACGGGACGGACAAGATCAGGATGTTGATATTAAATTGGGTGAAAGAAAATAATTATGGCTATTAAATCTTTAAGGAAGTTAAAGAACCTGAAAAATAAGACAGTCTGGCTGCGGGTTGATTTTAATGTGCCGCGTCGTGGCCGTCGGATCAGCGAGGATTATAAGATAATCGCTGGTTTAGAAACTATTAATTTTTTATTAGAAAGGAAATGTAAACTGGTCGTCGCCACCCATTGGGGTGAGCCAAAGGGAAAGAAACAGCCTGAATATTCCACCCAAGTAATCGCTAAACGTTTGCAGAAGCTATTATCTAAGCCGGTAAAATTCGTTCCGGCTCTGTTTGGTCCCTTGGTGGATAAAGCTCTTAGAGATCTAGCTCCGGGCAATTTAATTTTTTTAGAAAATCTGCGTTTTGATAAAGGTGAGCTTGATAATAACCCGGTTTTCGCTAAGCGCCTGAGTCGTGGGATGGATTTATATGTGAATGATGCTTTTGCGGTCTCTCACCGCGCTCAAGCATCGGTTAGTGCGATTAAGAAGTATTTGCCTAGCTACGCTGGTTTGCTTTTAGAGAAGGAAGTCACTAATTTAAATAAGGCTTTAAAGCCAAAGCATCCTTTGGTTTTAGTTCTAGGCGGATCTAAGATAAGCACCAAGCTGCCGCTCATTAGCCGTTTTTATAAGATAGCCGATCAAATTATTTTGGGAGGAGGATTAGCTAATAACTTTTTTCAGTTTCAAAAAATTAAAATCGGCCGGTCTATCTGTGAGAGTGGCGTGGATAAAGAAATCAAGCAATTTTTTAAGGGTGGAAAAGTGGATAAGAAGATAATTCTACCGATAGATATCGTGGTTGCTTCGCAGACAGCTTCGCCGCGAGCCCAGATCTTGGGCGACATCAAGCCTAAGGAGGCGATTTTGGATATTGGCCCTGATAGTATCGCGCTGTTTGCCGCTTATCTCAAACAGGCCCGGACAATCGTCTGGAATGGCCCTATGGGAAAATTCGAGACGCCTGGATTCCGCCAAGGGACTCTAAGTCTAGCTCGTTTGGTCGCCGCTCGAGCTAAGGGCAGCGCCTATGGCTTGGTTGGTGGCGGTGAGACGGTAGAAGCTTTGAAAATGAGCAAGATGGAAGATTATGTTGATTGGGTGTCGACCGCTGGCGGTGCAATGCTGGCTTATCTAGGAGGAGATAAAATGCCCGGTTTAGAAAAAATCATTTAATTTTTATACTATGAGTTCTAAAATAAAAAGCATCATTGCTCGTGAAATTCTGAACTCGAAAGGAGAACCGACGCTTGAAGCCAAAGTTACCCTGAGCAACGGCCTCAGCGCTAAAGCAGCCGTGCCTTGCGGCACCTCTACTTCAAGCTTCGAGGCTAACGATTTGCGTGATGAAGAAAAGAACCGTTTCCAGGGAAGAGGCGTCCTCAAAGCTGTTGCTAAGCTTAACGAAGTTATTGCACCTAAGCTTATCGGTTTGAAGGTCGACCAAGCTGAGACGATTGATAAGCTGATGATTAGTTTAGACGGTAGCGAGACTAAGAAGAATTTGGGGGCGAATGCGATTTTAGCCGTGTCGCTCGCGACGGCTCGAGCGGCCGCCCTAGATAGCGGCGAAGAATTATATACTTACTTAGCGAGAACTTTTAATTTTTCTAATCCTAAGCGCTTGCCTTTGCCTTTGTTTAATATTTTTAATGGCGGTGCCCATGCCGATACCGGCTTAGATTTTCAGGAGTTTATGGTTATCCCTAGCGCTCAATCTACTTTTTATCAAAGCGCTAAGAATAGCCAGGGTGGTCGCCCGCTCAAGCGCTTGATCCAAGCTGGTGCTGAAGTCTTCCACACTTTAGGTCGGATACTCAAGGAATCGGGCTATAGCACGGCGGTTGGTTTAGAGGGAGGTTATTCTCCGGATATTGATTCTAGTATCCAAGCTCTGGAACTGATTATGGCGGCAATTATCGAAGCCGGCTATGAGCCAGGAAGGGATATCAATCTCGGCCTAGACATTGGTTCTTCGGTCTTATTTGATAAGAATCAGAAGAAGTATGTTTTCCGTTTAGATAACGCCCTATTTTCTAATGACAATCTGATCGGTTTATATAATGAATGGTTGAAAAAATTTCCCATCATATACCTCGAGGATGGACTAGATGAGGAAGAGTGGGGCGCTTGGACAGAGTTAACAGCCGAGCTGGGGGATAAGTTGATGATTGTCGGTGATGATTTGTTTGCCACCAACCCTAATCGTTTGCGTCAGGGGCTGCAAGCTAAAGCTGCTAATTCCATCATTATCAAGCCGAATCAGATAGGAACTTTGAGCGAAACTATGGCTTGCGTTAAGCTTGCCCAGCGCCATAACTATAAGGTAATCGTTTCCCATCGTAGCGGTGAAACCAACGATGACTTCATTGTCGATCTGGCGGTCGCTGTTGGTGCGGATTATTTGAAGGCCGGGTCCTTGTCTCGTGGAGAGAGGATAGCTAAATATAATCGCTTGATGGAGATAGAGGATATCATGCTATCTTAAATTTCTTATTATTTAATTTCATGGTCAAAACAGTTAAAGATGGTAAGGAGAGATTAGCCGGTTCGCGCCCGGTTCTTCTTTTATTGCTTGATGGTTGGGGGCTAGCGCCCCAAAGTCCGGCTAATGCGATTGATTTAAGCCTATGCCCTAATCTTAATCGCTTGATAGCTGAATATCCGGTAGCTGCTTTGCAGACCACTTTCAAGAATCCAGCTTTGAGTTACTTAAGCCTAGGCAGTGGCCGTCCGGCCTTTAGCTTGGAAGCGCCTTATGACGAGATAGAAACTTTGCCAAAAATAATCTCCGCCGCCGGCTTAAGGCAAGCCTATATTGCTGAAAGTGAAAAATTCGCTTTAGCTACCTATTTTTTTAAAGGCAAGAATGCCCAGCTCTTATCAGGCGAGGAACAATTTATCATCTCTTCGGTAGCTGGTGATTATTCCGAAAAGCCAGAGTTATCCCTGAAAGAATTATCTAGCTTGGCTTTAAAAAAAATAAAATCACAGGCCTATGATTTTATCTTGCTCAACCTGGCTAATTTAGATCTTCTGGCCAGCTTAGGTGATAAGGAGGCGATTCTTAGAATATTACCTCTCCTTGATAAGACTATTGATCGGATAAGTAAGGCTGTTTTGGATGCTGGCGGCACCGTTTTGCTCACCAGCGCCCATGGCAACGCTGAAAGGATGATTGATTTAAAAATAGATTTAGTAGATAAGGAGATTACTGATAATCCGGTGCCATTTTTAGTCATAGGACCAGAATTCAAAGGCAAGACAATTGGACGACAGGATGTCTTAAACAACGATCTTAGTTTGCTCGAGCCTCTAGGTTCGCTCAGCGATGTTGCTCCGACCGTAATCAGGATAATGAATCTGGCTAAGCCCGAAGGAATGGGCAGTCAAAGCTTAGTTTGAAATTCTATCCCCACAAAAAAACAGGCCTGAGCCTGATTTTTTATTGGTGTCTTCTTTAAAATATTAGATAGGCTAACAAGGCGACAATGATGCCAATCAGCCCGCCGATGATTACCTGCAGAGGGGTGTGCCCGATGTGCTCGAGTTGTTTTGGATAGCTCCGGTCTAGGAATTCATCTTCTTTCAAGTCTTTGACTAGAACATTTAAGGTTTTACCGTGTTGCCCTAAGTAGGTTCTGAGGCCGACAGCGTCAGTAATCACCACGCTGGCAAAGACGAAGCTAAGAGCGAATAACGGGGAACCCAAGCCTTCTTTAAGAGCAATAATCATGGCTAGTCCGCTGACGATAGCCGTGTGGCCGGAAGGCATATCAGAATAAGCGAAAAGGTTCCTAAGATTTAGTTTTTGGTGGCGTGATTTCAGGAGCACTTTAGTGGTTTGGGCGATGGCGAAAGCTATTAAGGGGACGGCGATGTAAATATACATATTAAAGGATTTAAATATCCAAATTTTCTACTTTTTTGGCGTGGGTCGTAATGAAATTTTTGCGGGGAGCGACGTTATCACCCATCAGCATATCGAAAATTTGGTCAGCCCTGGCGGCATCTTCGATGCTGACTTGCTTAACAATCCTAGTTTCTGGATTCATAGTTGTTTCCCAGAGCTGTTCCGGGTTCATTTCACCTAAACCCTTATAGCGCTGGATAGAGATGCGGCTGCTTTTTTTCTTTTCGTCAGTTTTAGCTTTTTTGCCATCTGTCACCTTATCTTCAGCACTAATGAATTCACCCTCATCATCTTCGTTCACCTCTTCTATTTCTCCGACCTGTCCACCCCAGTCTTCGATTATTTTGTTTTTCTCTTCATCGCTGTAGGCGTATTTTATTTGATTGTTCTTTTTTACTTGGTATAGAGGCGGCTGGGCAATATACAAATGGCCGGCATTTACCAGGGCGCCGAAATGACGGAAGAAGAGGGTAAGAAGCAGGGTACGGATATGGGCGCCATCGACATCAGCATCAGTCATAATAATGATGCGGTGATAGCGCAGTTTTTCGATATCTAGCTGGTCATCGATGTTGGTGCCTAGGGCGATAACCAGATTTTTAATTTCATTATTAGCTAACATTTTATCTAAGCGGGCTCGTTCAACGTTAAGTATCTTGCCGCGTAAGGGAAGAATGGCTTGGAATTTGCGGTTTCGGCCTTGTTTAGCTGAACCGCCGGCAGAATCCCCCTCTACGATATAGAGTTCGCATTCCTCAGGGTGTCGGCTAGAGCAATCCGCCAGTTTGCCCGGCAGGGTCATACCTTCAAGGGCGCCTTTTCTAAGGATGGTCGCTCTGGCAGTCCGGGCGGCTAGCCTGGCCTGGGCTGACAGGACACATTTGCCGATGATCGCTTCCGCTTCTTTGGGGTGTTCCTCTAAGAAGGTGTTGAACATTTCTCCGGTAGCCTGTTCGACATAAGTTTTCATTTCAGCGTTACCTAGTTTACCCTTTGTCTGTCCTTCAAATTGAGGATCAGGAAGTTTTACGCTGACAATAGCGGTCAAGCCTTCACGAACATCTTCGCCGGTCAGGTTTTCCTGCTTTTCCTTAATTAGGTTATGGTTTCTAGCATAAGAGTTAAGAACTCTGGTTAAGGCGGTGCGGAAACCGACCAAGTGAGTCCCGCCTTCTGGGTTGTGGATATTATTAGCAAAAGCTAAGACGGTTTCGTTGTATTCGTCGTTGTATTGCAGGGCGATTTCAACCTTATTACTGTCTATTTCTTTTTCAAAATAAAAAATCGTTTCATTTTTAACGGATTTATTACGGTTTAAGGCTTTGATATAAGACTTGATGCCGCCTTCGAAGTAGAAGCTATATTTTTTAGGCCGATGCCCCGGACGGCGATCGAAGACGTTGATCGTGATGCCTTTAGTCAGGTACGTCTGTTGTCGTAAGCGATCCAGGATCTTGCCCCAGCTGAATTCTAATTCGGTAAAAATAGTCGGGTCAGCTTTAAAGGTTATGGTGGTGCCGGTTTTTTTAGTAGTGCCGATCACTTTGGCTGGTTTTAGGGGCTTGCCAGTTTTATATTCTTGCATCCAAAGTTTGCCATCACGATGGACTTCTGCTTTTAAATATTCGCTTAAAGCATTGACGACTGATACGCCGACGCCGTGCAAACCTCCGGATACTTTATAGCCGCCCCCGCCGAATTTACCGCCGGCATGGAGCTTGGTTAAAACCGTCTCTAAAGCAGATACGCCAGTTGTCTTATGTTTTTCTACTGGAATGCCCCGACCGTTATCGACTACGGAAACCATTCCGTTTTCCAGCAGGGAAACATCGATCGTATCGCCATAGCCCGCCATAGCTTCATCAATTGAATTATCAACTACTTCCCAGATCAGGTGATGGAGACCAGCAGCTGAAGTTGATCCGATATACATGCCTGGTCTCTTTCTGACTGGATCAAGACCTTCTAAGACGGTAATAGCGTCGGCGCCGTAGTTATTTGTTTTTTTTAGCTCCTTTTTTTCTTTGGTTGCCATAGACATTTAAAACAAAAAATTCCCGATTATCAGGGGTATTTTTAGCTAAATTTTAATTTTAAAACATTATATTTTCTTATTATATTTTAGCAAATCAGGGCCTGTTTGGCAAGGATTGGCCAATCCGCTCTTAGCTCTAAAAAAAGCCCTTTTAAGCCAATAAATCTGGCAATCTAAGCAGTCATAGCTCTTTCATAAAATTCGTGGTAATATATAAATATTGCTTGTTTTTACTTTAAAAATAAGTTAATTAAATATAATATTATTGTTTTTTTAAGTCTCGCATCCTTGAGATAATTTTTTGTTATTAAGTCAATATTATGATTTTCAAAAAAAAGGCAAAACGTTGGTTGATTATTATAGCGGTGATTTTCTTTTCTGTCGTCATCCTATCCTTATGGTTGAAAAGCCGTAGCCAAGCAGTATCCTATTCAACTACTGAAGTCCAGGTTGGGCCGTTGTTACAGACGGTTAGTGAAACCGGAACCTTAAAGCCGGTTAAAGAATTAGCCTTGAATTTTTTGGCTACTGGCCGAGTCCAGTCGGTGAAAGTAAAAGTTGGTGATAAAGTGGCGGCTGGCGCCGAGTTAGCAGCCTTGGATAATAGTTCCTTGCTAGTTAGGAAATCAGAGGCTGAAGCCGGCCTTAAGATTGCCGAGGCCTCTTTATCCAAGATCTTAGCCGGAGCTAGCCAAGAGACTGTTTCCATCAGCCGTTCCACTTTAAGTCAGGCCCAAACAAGTGCAAATTCAGCTAGAATCGATTTAGATCGTGTTAAAGCGAGTGTAGATGAAAGTTTACGTCAGGCTGCCAAAGCTTTGTCTGATTTAGAGTCGCGTGATCCTGGCACTTTAACACCTTCAGAACAAGCAGTCGCTAGTGCAGAAACCGCCCTTAAGAATGCTAAACAGACGGGCGAAAAAAATGTTGCTAACGCTTATGATTCTGCCATTCTGACGATTAATGACAAGATATTAAGCGCTAAGATAGCTTTAGATAAGATTAATACTATTTTAGAAGATGATGACGCCGCCACAGTTTTAGGCGTTAAAGACATCTCCTTGTTATGGCAGACGAAAAACGAGAGACAGTTGGCTCTATCTTTAGTGTCTCCAGCCGAAGCGGCCGCCACTTTAGCTAAAAATAATGGCAGCGAAGCTTCGGTCGAAGATGCTTCAGTTAAAGTCAAGGCTCTTTTATTACAGACTGATAAAGCTTTAGATTATGCCTACGCCATGCTTGAAGCCAGTATTACCTATATTAATTTCACCCAAACGGATTTAGATAATTACAAGACTATAATCAGTACGCAGTCGACGACGATTAACACGGCGAGTACGGCTTTAGAGTCTGCTACCCAGGGTTTTCATAATGCGATTTTAAATAAGAATACTTCTGTAGCTAGTGCTGAAGAGAATTTGCGTCAAGCTGAGAGTAGTCTTAATAATGCCGTCTTAGCCGCTAGGAATAATCTTAGCTCCCTGAATCTTAGCGGTGCTCAGCAGATTTCAGCCGCTCAGGCTCGTTTAGACAGCGCTCAAAAAAGCGTTGCCCTGGCTTTAGCTCAGCTTAATAGCACAATTGCTCCCGCCAGAGCTCAAGATATCGCCTTAGCCCAGGCGCAGGTCAGCCAAGCAGCTGCAAATCTGGCTGGCATAGAACAGCAATTAAAAGATGCGATCCTGACTGCCCCAGTAGAAGGCGTGGTTACGGCTGTTAATTATGAAGTCGGTGAGCAATTCAGCCCGGCTGGCAAGCCGATGATAGTCATCTTGGTTAACAATAGCTTTAACGTCGAAGTTGATATCGCTGAGTCGAATATCAGTAAGGTTAAAGTCGGCGATCCAGTCGATATTACTTTAGATGCTTTTCCTGACGATTTCATCCTCAAGGGCGTGGTCAGTTTCATTGAACCGGCCCAGACTTTAGTTCAAGATGTTGTGTATTATAAGGTGAAGATAGATTTCGCTAATTTAGCCGAGTCCATGAATCAGATTGCCGCCAAGAATTTGGATCTCAAAGCCGGCATGACGGCTAATATAGTGATTACGACCGATAGTCGTGCCCAAGTAATGCAAGTGCCGGCACGCGCTATCATTGAAAAGGACGGCAAAAAAATTATCCGCTTGCTTAAAGGCAAGGACCTTAGCGAGGTTGAAGTCACGACCGGGCTAAGGGGCGATGAAGGTATGATCGAAGTAACTAGCGGCTTAATGGCCGATGACTTGGTTATAACTTTTGTAAAGAACGGTAAATAATTATGACTAAGATTCTATTAGAAATTCACAATCTGATTAAGACTTATGGCGAGGAGGAACTGGCTACCCAGGTGTTAAAAGGTATTAATTTTCAAGTGAAAGAAGGGGAATTCGTCGCTATTATGGGTCCGTCAGGTTCAGGTAAGTCAACTTTAATGCATATTTTAGGCCTCTTAGAGAGACCTAGCGGTGGTTTATATCGATTCGCTGGCCATAATATTAATAGTTTAAGCGACGATGATTTAGCTCGTTTAAGGAACAAAGAGATAGGCTTCGTATTTCAAGCCTTTAATCTTTTGCCCCGTACTAGCGTCTTAGAAAACGTCAAATTGCCCCTGATTTATTCTCATAATAAGCAAGACATGGATGAAAGAGCGACCCGGGTTTTAGATAGCGTCGGCTTAAGCCATCGCTTACACTATTATACCAACCAAATTTCTGGCGGTGAAAAACAGAGAGTGGCGATTGCCCGTGCTTTAGTGAATGAACCCTCAGTTATTTTTGCCGATGAACCGACCGGTAATCTTGATTCAAAATCTGGTGTCCAGGTGATGCGGATACTCCAAGAGCTTAATAAGGAAGGTAAGACAATTATCTTGGTGACTCATGAGACCTTTACCGCCGAACACGCGGAGAGGATAATTAGTATCCGCGATGGCTTGGTTGCCAGCGATGATATAGTCAAGCATCGCCGTTATGCCCGCGAAGGCCAGTTGTTGAAATAACTATGCTTGAGAATTTTCGCCAACTTTTGCGTCTTGTTTTCCGGGCCTTACTAAGCAATAAGACCCGGAGTTTTTTAACGATGCTCGGGATAATCATTGGCGTCGGGGCAGTAATTCTAATAATTTCCTTAGGCGCTGGCGCTCAGTCTTTGATTTTGGGACAGCTTGAAGGTTTTGGCGGCGATCTCATCGGCGTCTTGCCTGGCCAGTCTGATTCTAAAGGTCCGCCAGCTTCGGTTTTCGGAGTTAAAGTAACGACTTTGACCAGCGCGGACGCTGAGGCTTTTCTTGACCCTAAGAATGTGCCTGATGCTAAGGCAGTGGCTTCTTATTACCAGAATAATGCGGTTGTTTCTTGGCGAGATCAGACTTTCGACGTTAGCGCTCAAGGAGTGTCTGGAGATTATTTTGCAGTTGAGGGCGGAGAGATTTCATCGGGCCGTTTCCTAAGTTCGGAGGAAATGACCTCAAATTTACGTTTGGCCGTTATCGGTAGTGCGGTGGCCGATGAGCTGTTCGGCGGTAATGATCCGATCGGGCAGAAAATGAAGGTTAGCAATCAAACAGTATCAGTTATCGGGGTAATGAAAAAAAGAGGCATGGTCGGCTTTCAGAATTATGATAATCTAGTCATTATGCCGCTCCTGTTTGCTCAAAAAGAATTAGCCGGGGTTAATTATCTAAGCGCTATCAAGGTTAAGATTAATAATCCCGATAATATCGCGGAAAACATGGAGGCAATCAAGCAGACTTTGAGGGAGAGGCACGATATTGATAATCCCGAAGATGATGATTTTTCCGTGCGTAGCTTTCAGGAGGCCCTGGATATGGTGACTGGTATCACTAATGCTTTGAGATATTTCCTGGCGGCGATGGCGGCTATTTCGCTCTTGGTCGGAGGTATTGGCATTATGAATATCATGTTAGTGAGCGTGACCGAGAGGACTCGGGAGATCGGGTTAAGGAAGGCGATCGGGGCGACTAGTCGTCAGGTTTTGAGCCAATTTTTATTCGAATCGATTTCTTTAACCATGATAGGAGGATTGATCGGCTTGTTTGCCGGTAGTTTTATCTCTTATCTGACAGCGATTATTGTTCGCTCTCTCGGCTATCGTTGGGATTTTGTAATTTCCTTGCCTTCAGTCATTCTAGCTATTGGTCTTTCGACTTTAATCGGAGTTGTTTTTGGCTATTATCCAGCTAAGCGGGCTAGCCGTTTGAGCCCGACCGAAGCTTTGCGTTATGAATAAGAGGAAAAATGTTATTATCACGGCCGCCTTTCTCGCTTGGCACTCCCTGCGTCGCAATTTTTTGCGTACCAGCTTGACAGTTTTGGGAGTGGTTATCGGCGCGGCGGCTATTATAGTCGTCTTTTCCGCTGGCAGCGGTATCAGCCGTTTGATATCCGGCGAGATTGAGTCTTATGGCACCAATATCATCCAAACTGAAACTAAGGCGCCGGGAAAGAATATCGCGGGCAATGCTGAGGTAACGACTTTAAAGCTGTCGGACATGGAAGCGATCAATAACCTCGATAATGTACGGGAGAGTTACGCTGCTTCCTTGGGGCAGCAGAAGGTAAGTTACGGAGCAGAGGGGAAAAGAGTCTTTATTTTCGGTGTCAGTGAACCCTATATCAGGATTGATTCCAAAACCAAAGCGGCTACTGGAGATTTTTTTAGTCCAGAAGACGAACGAGGCCAAGCCTTGGTAGCGGTTTTAGGCGCCAGTCTAGCCGAAGACCTGTTTTCCGGGCAAGAAGCGCTAGGACGTTTTGTTAAAATTGGAAATAAAAAATTCCAGGTAGTGGGAGTCTTGGCTCCTCAGGGCGGTGGCGCCGGGTTTTTAGATTTTGACAATATAGTCTATATTCCAATCAGCACTTTGCATAAACGGCTTCTGGGCATCGATTATGCTATGTATTTCATGCATCAACTTAACGATGTTGATCGAGCCGATGAAACCGCAGAAGAAATTAAGGCTATTCTGCGTGAGCGTCATGATATCAGCGATCCTGATAAGGAGGATTTTCGCGTTTCCACAATGGCAGAGATGCTTGATACTTTGGGGACGGTAACTAACGCCGTCACCTATTTGCTTTTAGCGATCGTCTTGATTTCTCTTTTAGTCGGCGGAGTCGGGATTATGAACATAATGTATGTCACTGTTACTGAAAGAACTTCAGAAATCGGCCTGAGAAAAGCCGTTGGCGCTACTCGGCCGGATATCACTTGGCAGTTTTTAATTGAATCTTTACTTATCACTATCTGGGGTTGGTTATTAGGGGTTATCTTCGGCGTTATCGCTTCTTACGTTCTCGCCTGGGTGGCTCGAAGCTTTGAACTTAATTGGCAGAGCGTTTTTCCTTGGCAGGGAATTATAGTATCCTTTTTATTCTCCCTGATTTGCGGCTTCCTGTTCGGCTATCGGCCCGCTCGCAAGGCGGCTGAGCTTGATCCGGTAGCAGCCTTGAGGGTGGAATAGAAAAGAGTGGTAAGTTATCCACTTTTTGTCTTAAAAAAGCTTGGCCGCTAATAAAAAAAATGTTATAATCTAGGTGTACTCAGTATACTTTTTTTATTTAATATAATCAGATATTTTTAGGTATTTTAATTAAGCTGCGTGCCCCATGCCTAGCACCAAGACTACAATCAAAGAGCAAATAATTGCTTCTTCTTTGTCTGTTACCTATTTTCCTGGCCAGAGCAATGAAGTCAAATCATTAGATAATATCAACCTCTCGATTTATGAGGGCGAGTTTATTATCTTTTTTGGTCCATCTGGATGTGGTAAATCCACTTTGCTTTATTCTATCGCTAATTTAGAGAGTTTCCAGGGCAAACTATCGGTTAATGGTGAGGATATCAAAGACTTATCCCGTCGCGATAAAGAGAGATATCATCGTGATACGATCGGCATGGTCTTTCAGGCCTACCACCTTATACCTACCCTCAGCGTCTTGCAGAACGTAGCTTTGCCTCTCATTTCTGCCGGAGTAAATCCTAAAGAAAGAAAAGAAAGAGCCATGGAATTACTGACTCGTTTCGGAGTTAACAAGCAGGCAAATAAATTACCCAGCGAGTTATCAGGCGGACAACAGCAGAGAGTGGCTATCTGCCGGGCTGTAATCAACAACCCGAATATACTTTTAGCTGACGAACCTTTAGGTAACCTTGATTCGAAGTCGGCGGCCGAGGTTATAGAGCTTTTTAAAGATATCAATATCCGTCTAGGTAAGACGGTAATCCTAGTTACTCATGACCCGACTTATCTGGATATCGCTCATCGGGTATTTTTTATCAAGGACGGACGCTTGGTCGATACGAAAGTTAATCGAGATATAAAAGACAAAGTAACTGTCCAGGATAATTTTGCTACCAGCACCCATGCTAAAGAATTAGATTTCTTGTCCCATCATTATTCTAAATTCAAATCCCATCAGCCCGGCTTCTTGATCCGGTCTTTTCAGGCGAAGAACATGGCGACCTTGGCCTTAGCTGGCTTGTCAGCTGATGATTTTGATTTATTCCGGGAGAAGGTAGAGGCTTCTCTTTATAAGCAAGATAATTTTAAGTCAGTACAGGAATTTTTAGATATTAACCCCGATGAGGGCGGTTTAGGTTTGGATAAACGGACGGCGGTCAAGATTGCTCAACATTTACAATCCCTAGCCCTTGAATTGAAGGCTAGCGAAGCTTTGCCTGAAGTTGATTCTAGCCATGAACGGACAGAAAAAGTGATGACGGAAGAAGATCGGGAAGAGGTGATAATCCGCCGCTCCATCTTTGACGAACTTGATATCAAACTTAAGAATTTTGAAAGTTTGAAAGTGATAGACCAAGCTATTTTAGCGCGTATCCGAGGTGAGATCAGCCGCAAAGAATTATTTGTCTTATTTCATGAGCCTTTACGCAAAGGCGGAGCTGGTTTAGCCAATCGTTTAGCTAGCAAGTTAGCTAAACGATTAGAGGTTTGGTTAATTGGCCATAAAGGATAATATGAAAATACAAGATTTAGTCACTCTATCGATTCGTAGTTTCCGTACTAATACTAGCCGGACGGCTTTGACTGTTTTAGGTTTGGGAGTTGGCATCGGCGCGGTTTTGTTTTTAGTTTCTTTGGGCTATGGCTTGCAAAACATAATTTTGGATAAAATAACGACTACCGATGCCTTATTAACTTTAGACATATCACCGGCTTCAGAACTAATTTCTTTAGATAAAGAACATTTAGCGGCGATTAACGCCTTGCCGGGAGTGGCCGAAACTAGCCCGGCCCTCGATATGTCGGGTCAGATTTCCTATGGTAATGAAACGACCGATGCCTTGGCTTTCGTGGTTGATAAGCCCTTTTTCCGTTTGAGCGGTTTGAATTTAGGGGCGGGTAAAGAATTTTCAGCTAGCGATGCCCCGGAAGTCATCGTGTCATCAGCTAGCGCTAAGATTTTTAATTTCAGCCAGGCGTCAGATATGATTGGCCAGACAGTCAGTCTTAACTTATTTGTTCCAGAAGGCGGGCAAGGGGAGGTGAATATTGTCAGCCCTAATGTTGAATATAAAGTCGTTGGCGTTATCGATGATGATAATACCAGTTTTTTCTATGTGCCGCTCCTTACCTTAGGAGATATAAATTTGCCGGCTTATTCTAGTCTTAAAGTCAGGGTCGAAGATGGCGAACAGTTGAACCCGGTGCGGGAGGTAATAATCAAGCAAGGTTTTTTGGCATCTTCGGTTTCTGATACGATTGATCAGACAAAGAAGATCTTCCGAGTTATCCAGATCGTCCTAGGTATTTTTGGCTTGATTGCCTTGATTGTTTCCGCTATTGGTATGTTTAACACGATGACAATTACTTTATTAGAGAGGACTCAAGAAATCGGGATCATGCGGGCTATCGGTGTTAGCAATATCGATGTTGCTAAATTATTCTTGATGGAATCGGTGATTATGGGGTTTTTGGGTGGTATTTCCGGCGTTTTTATAGGTTTTGTCAGCGGTAAGCTTTTTAATATAGTTATTAATATCTTAGCAAAGAATTTTGGCGGCCAAGCTCTCGATTTATTCTATAGTCCAGCCTGGTTTGTCTTATTCATCATCGGTTTTTCTACCCTAACCGGTTTCTTGACTGGCCTATATCCTTCCCGCCGGGCCGCTAAATTAAATCCTCTTGAAGCTTTGCGGTATAAGTAAAGACATGATTAATAAGAAATATAAAAAAAATAGAAGTTCAAGGATTAAGACCTCTGGAGCTCGATGGAGACAGGGGAGTGTTTTATTTAAGGGTAAAGCAATTAATATTACCAGATTATGGATGCTTATGGTAAAGATGTTTAGATGGGCAGATGATTATTCCTATATTTTAATAAAGGAAGGGAAAAGAATATTCTTGAAATTAAATTCTAGATTTAAAAAATATAAAAAAACAAATTATCTTTCTCTTTCTCCTGCCCAGCGCCGTCTGCTTAAGATGTATCGGAAAGAAGCTTGGCGCCAGCAAACCCTAGCTCTTATTTTGATCGTAGTTTTAGTTGTCTCCAATTTTCGCAGCCATACTACTTTGGCGGCCACATATACCTTTAATCAAGTGAACTGGGGCGGCGGTCAAAGCGCTAATTTAGCTACGCATCCCGGGGATCAATCTAATTGGAATAAATATGAATCCAAAGATGCTAATCTTGAGATAGTAAATGGCGGGACCGCTCTGCAAATGACGACAGCCGTCGCTTCGACGACTCAAACCGATAATACCGCCTCCACAACCGGTTTCAATCTGGCTGGATCTAATTTTGCTTCAAGCACCGTTTCAGGAACAGGGAATAGCGCTAGTGTGGAGCTGACGAATACGACGACTTATACCAATGCTCGTAATGACTACACTGTTAATTCTTCTTTAGGTTTAAGCGCCTATGATTCCCATACTAATTCTATCTGGGTTTTAAACTCCGGCGGAGTTTCTAAGATTAATCCGGCTACCGGGGTAGTAATTGGCACCTATAATTTCCCCGGGAGTGGTGTTGCTTTTGATTCTCACACTAACTCGATTTGGGTGGTTAACAGTAGTAATAACACGGTCAAAAAAATAAATTCAGAAGATGGATCTCTGATCGGTTCTTATACGGCTGGCTCCGCACCGGCTGATGTCGAATTTGATCCTTCAACTAATTCTATCTGGGTGGCCAATGGCGGTTCAGCTAATGTCACCAAGATTAATTCGGAGACGGGCGGTATTATTGGAACCTCGACGGTGGCCACCGGCCCTCGGCGTTTAGCTTTTGATTCTTCGACAAATTCTGTGTGGGTGACTAATTACAATTCGGGTAGTGTTTCAAAGATTTTGGCATCCGATGGCTCGGTTACCGGCACCTATTCTTTAGGTTTTACTCCTCGAGGCGTGGCCTTTGACTCTTATACTAATTCAATCTGGGTGGTTAATTGGAATGATACGGTGGCCAAGGTAAAGGCTAGTGACGGTTCTATTACCGCCACCTATTCAACCGGCGGAAACAGCGGCGGAGAGGCTATTGCATTCGATCCTGTAACTAATTCGGTTTGGATAGGCTTGCAGCGTATCACTTCGGTTATAAAAGTAAATGTGGAGACGGGGGCGATCAGAGATTATATCGGAGTGCCTACGACTAACCAAACGGCTGTTACTTTTGAACCCTTGACGAATTCGGTTTGGATTTCAGGGAGCGGAACTGCAATTACGAAAATAACCGTCTTAAGCGGTTATATTTCAGGCCCATACTCTACTGGCACTAATTCCAACGGCATTGCTGCTGATACTTTAACTAATTCTCTCTGGGTTACCAATTATGGATCGAATAACGTCACTAAGATGAATCCTTTTACTGGTGCGACGATTGGCACTTATCCCGTGGGCACCAACCCTCTGGGCGTGACCTTCGATCCCTCGACTAATTCAATTTGGGTGGTTAATGCCGGTTCTAATAATGTTTCTAAAATAAATCCGACAACCGGTGCTATTATTAGTACTTCGACTGTGGCGGCTTCACCGCAAAGGGCAGTGTTTGACTCTTCAACTAATTCAATTTGGGTGGTTTCCAGCGGGGTAGTTACTCAATTGCGCGCCTCAGACGGAGCTTCCTTGGGGACGGCCACCGTTGGTTCGGGTACTTCTTATATTGCTTTCGATTCATATACTAACTCCGTTTGGGTTTCAAGCGTTGGCGCTCTCTATAAAATAGATACTGCGACCAGGAGTGTAACCTTAACTTTAGCCTTCGGCTCCTACGGCGGTATCGCCTTTGATTCTTTAACTAATTCTATCTGGACAGCTGAATATAACTCCGGTAAAGCCAAGAAAGTCAATGTGACGGATGGCACTTATGTCCAGATCGGCATCAGCATTTTTTATGATATTGGTGTGGAATTTGACCCCCTAACCAATACGGTTTGGTTTACCGATTGGTATTATGGAGGCACGATAGTCAGGGTCAACCCTGCTGGCGGAGGCTTAGCCACATATTATGGATCAGTCAATAAAAAGGGGATTGCCTTCGACCCGGTTTCTAATTCGATGTGGTTCGCTAATTCTTCCGGAGTTTCCAAACTCAATCTAGCTTCTACCGTTTACGATGCCGCTGGAACTTATACGTCTGGACCGATTAACCTTGGTTCTAAAGCTCAGAGTTTTTCCACCTTAACCTACACCACCACCCTTAAATCAAATTCAAATATTACTATTGATATCCGAGCGGGTGATAGTGCAAACACTAGCGATGGTAGCTGGACGGCTTGGCAAACCGGAGTGGCTAGCGGCGGAGATATTAGCACCTTAGGTTCACATCAATTCATCCAGTATCGGGTTAATTTAAGCACGTCCGACGGGGTGTTCTCTTCGACTCTTGACGATATTACTATAAATTATAGCCTCTATCCAGGCTCTCAATCATTAATTTCTTCCCCCTACGATACTACCGATGCGACCAATGTTATGGGATCGATTGGTTTTACCGAAGATGCCACTTTACCTTCAGGCACCGGCGTTACGTTTTCTATCCGGACAGCTTCCAGCCAAGGGGGTTTAGCAGGGGCGGCTTGGTATGATTTTACGGATGCTAGCACTAACTGCAGCGAAGCCGAAGGCGTAGTCTATTGTCCGCTTAGCGCTCTGCCGAGCGAGTTGAAATCTGGAGGTGATGACCGTTTTTGGCAATATAAGATTACTCTGGCTTCTGCTGGAGATCTGACTCCAACTGTATCAGGAGTGGAAATTAAATATGTGGTTAATGCTTCGCCCGAAATCCAAAATATCACCGCTTCTCAAGGCAGTGATGGAAAGGTGAATATTTCCTATGATGTTCGTGACCCAGATGCTTCAGCTGGTAGCAATACCCCCTGGGAAATCACCCCCTCTTTTGAATATTGGGATGGCAGCTCCTGGACAAGCTGTACCACCCTCTCGGCTGGAGCGACTGATAACAAAGATGTTGAGATGGAAGACTACACTACCTATACTTTAACTTGGGATCCGAAAGTTGATCATAACAATCATTATTTAACCGATGCTAAGATTAGGGTTAAGGCTAATGATAATGAGGGCGCTAATAATATTTCTACCTCCGAATCTAACGCCTTTACTTTGGATACAGTAAATCCAGTAGTTGATTCTTTTGTTTTGGATGCGCGGAGCGATGCAGAGAACGATATTACGATTAGCGTAAGTGATGATTCCTTGGATAATATGCAGATGAAGCTGTCTAATCGCAGTGATTTAGCGGCCGACGGCGTTAACGCTGATTCTGGCCAGTGGATTGCTTACTCTGCTACTAAAGTATGGACCTTTACCAATGAATCCCCGACTGTCTATTATCAGATCAAAGATAAATACGGAAATATTTCTAATAATGGCACCCATGCGGTTGTCTTACCAACTAAACCGCCCAACATCTTATATCAAGATGTCTCAAACACGGAAACCGAAGAATGGCGGGAATTCATCGCTTGGGGCCGGGTACCTGAGCCACCTTTGGGATTCAAACAATATAATATCTATCGTTCGACCGATGGAGAAAATTTCTCTTTATTACCCCCTCCTCAGACTGATCGTTCCACCAATTTCGTCTTAGACGCTAATTTAGATACTAATACTGTCTATTATTATCGGGTGACAGCCGAGGATGATGCCGGTAATATTTCTTTCTATTCCGATATCATTAGCGATCGTCCGGATGGTCAAGGCGGGACTGATTTGACGCCACCGGTTATCAGTAATGTTGTTATTTCTGAAGTTACCGCCCAATCAGCTTTAATTACCTGGGAAACCGACGAACCCTCCAATTCTACGGTTAGCTATATAACCAATGATTCTGGAGATTTCACAGACGCTCCCAATGTCGGCGTCTCCTCTATGATGGATACCGCCAGCCGTTTAGGTAAGCATTCGGTCTTTTTGAATAATTTGGAAGCGGGGGTGGAGTATTATATCCAAGTATCTTCAGCTGATCCAAATACTAATACTGCGACTGGCGGTCTAGGGATGTCGTTTACCGTTTTGGCTGGTCCGGTGATTTCTAATGTCCAGTCAATAAATATCCGTAATGATGGCGCTACCGTCACTTGGGATACGAGCAGCCAAGGTGATTCTCGGGTTTATTATTCCTTAAATCCCGATTTTTCTAGCCCGGCCAGCTTTAGTTTGGGTGACAATAGTACCGCTCATTCAGTGAATTTAACTGGATTAAGCAACGGGACGACCTATTATTATTACGTTAAATCTGGGGTGGCGGAAGACAAGAATATTATCGATGGTGAAGTCGTTTATTATACCTTCACCACCACTTCCGATATTGTGCCTCCAACGATAAGCTTCAATCAGGAAAGCGATATTACTGATAAGACAGAGACTTCAGCTCGTATCTCTTGGCTGACCAGTGAACTAGCTACTTCGACCATCGAATACAGTACGGACGAAAGTTATTCTAGCAGCCAAACTAACTCAAACCTGAATACTGACCATAGCTTCGAGCTAACGAGTCTAAGCAAGGGCACCTTATATAATTTCCGCCTCAAGAGTACTGATGTTAACGGCAATCCGACCACTTCGCCTCAATATAGTTTTTCTACTCCGGATTATACTGACCGTACGGCTCCGACTATCAGCTTCAATATAGAGAGCGATTTGACTGCTAAGACAGAAAACTCCATCCGCATCCATTGGACGACCAGTGAATATGCAACTTCTAGCGTGGAATATAGCGAAGATGATAGCTATAATCTGACAGCGAGCAATGGAAATTCCAATATTGATCATAATTTTGAATTAACCAGCCTGACTAAAGGTACTCTGTATAATTTCCGCCTCAAGAGCACTGATGCCAACGGTAATGCCACCACCTCCGATAGCTATTCTTTTACTACCCTGGATAATACTGATGTGACCCCACCAATCATCACCTTTGATCCAGAGGCTGGTCTCAGTGAGAAAAGCGAGACCTCGATCAGGATTTCTTGGACTACTAACGAAGCTGCCACTTCGAGCCTTGAATACGGGTCCGATTTAGAGTATGGCAGCAGCGTCTCAAATGATAATTTGAATACGAGCCATTCCTTTAAGCTGACCGGGTTAACTAAGGGCACCTTATATAATTTCCGTCTCAAGAGTACAGATGCTGGCAATAATTTGACGACTTCAGATAACTATACCTTTACGACTGAGGATCATACGGATGTAACGGCACCAGTAATCACCAGCGTCCAGGCCGAACAAGTGGCTGATACTTCCGCCTTGATTACCTGGACGACTGATGAAGGAGCCGATTCTTTGGTGGATTATGGTACGGCCGTGGCTACTTACACAGCATCTTCGACTAACGCTCTCTATAACTATAGCCATTCGGTTGTTCTAAGTAATCTAAGCGTGAAGACAAAATATTATTTCCAGGTGACTTCCAAAGATAGCAACGGCAATGCGACTAGCAGTTCGGAGTTTAGTTTTACCACCCAGGATACTTTGGTAGCTGGGGCTACTAGTACGACCGTCTACGTGGGCGGCGGTGCGACTGTGATTGATAAGAATGATCGGGTGCCGCCTATAATCAGCGCTTTGAAGATTAGCGACCTGACAGCTAATCGGGCGAAGATTTCTTGGTCGACTGATGAAACGGCAGATAGTATGGTAGAGTTCGGCGTATCTGATTCCTATGGCTTCACCTCGGCTAGCCGGGACGGAGTAACGAGCCATTCTCTTTCCTTGCCCAATCTCTTTCCTAATACTTCTTACTATTACCGCGTTACTTCAGCTGATATGTCTGGCAATATTTCCGAAGCTAAGACCGGGACTTTTACTACCCCGACTTTCAGTGCGAGCGAATTAGAGCTGGATGAGAACAAATCTGGCGATCAGGTGGCTAATGATAGCAATTTTGCGGAGATTTTGCGTCGTACCTTTGATTTTATCAAACAAGCGGCGCAGAACGTTTCTTTATCCATTTTGGAATCAAGCTTGATCGAACAACAAAATAGCATTAAGGAGTTGGCTGGTTTAGCGCCAGCGCCAGAAGTCGTGTCCGGTCCGACCGTGAAGACCTGGGAAGACATGGCAATCATCTCTTGGGAGACCAACAAAAAGACTAGTTCCTTGGTTAATTATTCTGAGGTCGGAGTATCTTTGAATGATGTTAGCCGGGCTCAGGTAATCGGCAATCCCGATGTATATTCGACAGATCACCAAGTTATTCTCGTGGGCTTAAAATCAGCGACAACCTATAATTATCAGCTTAAAGGAGCGACGGTTATCGGTTCTAGTTTAAATGTTAGCCCTTCAACCTTTACCACGCTGTCTAAAGCGGCTAAAGTCGATAACTATGTGGCCGATAGATTAAATGATGAATCCGCCTCTTTTAAATGGTCTAGTTCTTTGCCGACTGATACTTCTGTGCGAGTAACACCTTATCGCAATAATACTTTGTCTTATGATGAAGCCAGGATAGTAAGCGACGGCAAATTAACCTCTATCCATGAAATGACAATCGATAGTCTAGAACCGGGGGTTTTCTATAAGATCGACCTCTTCGGTCGGGATAATTCTGGGAAAATCATTTCCCAAACCATTGAAGCCTTTTCTACCGTCAACAAAGAGTTGCCATTCTTGATCGAACAGGTCAAGACTAGCTCAGCCTTGGCGGCTGGCAATAGCCTCCAAGTCCAGACAATCATCTCCTGGGACACTACTAAGCTCTCAACATCCAAAGTCTATTACCGCCAAGGCACCAGCAAGGATGATAACTACTGGCCCTCAGAATCTCCAGTTGATGCCGGCTATACCCGCCATCACCTAGTAATCATGACCGACTTCCTGCCCGGAGAAATATACCAGTTCCAGGTCGAAAGCACTGATTCTAATGGACAAAAAACTAGATCTAAGACCTATACTGTCCTCACTCCCCGTCAGAAAGAATCAGTCTTCCAGGTCATTCTCAAGAACATCGAACAGACTTTCGGCTGGATGGGGGGGAGCGGAGGGGAATAATCTATATAGTAAATAACAGGGAAATAGCCGTAAAAGGCTATTTTTCTTTATATATAATAAATAGAGCTCTTAATTAGCCTCCTTTAATTTCTTGGAAAATCATGATATTATAATCAATATGACAAAAATAATCGTCACCGGCGGCGCCGGTTTTATCGGGTCAAATCTGGTCGATGCCTTAGTAGCGTCTGGTAATGACGTGGTCGTTATTGATAATTTAACTAGTGGAAAGAAGGAATACCTTAATCCGCTCGCTAAATTTTATCAAGCTGATATCCGCTCTGAAGAGATTGCTGAAATATTTGATGAAGAAAAGCCCGATTTTGTTTACCATCTAGCGGCCCAGATCGAGGTCGCTAAATCAGTTGCTGACCCCCGTTTAGATAATGATATTAACGTCTTAGGAGCCTTGAACGTTTTGATGAATTGCGCGCGCCTCAAGGTAAAGAAGATTATCTTTTCTTCGACTGGCGGCGCTATTTATGGAGAAGGGGCTATAATCCCGACGCCAGAAATCGCTTTAGCCGAGCCGATTTCACCATATGGCATTCATAAGCTGACCTTTGAAAAGTACCTTAACTATTATTATCAGGTTTTTAATCAGAATTATGCGATTTTGCGCTTCGCTAATGTTTATGGGCCGCGTCAATATAAAGGCGGGGAGGCCGGGGTAATTTCCATTTTTATCGCTAATGCCGTTCTAGGAAAATCCAGTCTTCTATATGGCGATGGCGGGCAGACACGGGATTTTGTCTTTATATCCGACGTAGTCGCAGCCTTAATGTTGGCGAAGGATAATGACTGCCGTGAAGCGTTAAATATCGGCTTGGGCCGAGAGGTAAACCTTCTAGAGGTTATCAGAGAAATAGAAGAAGCCACGGGGAAGCCGTTTATGAAATTAGACCAACCTGGACGCCCGGGAGAACAGCGTCGTAGTTGTTTAGATCCCTCTCGAGCAAAAAGTGTCCTATCTTGGCAGGCAAAAGTTGATTTAAAGGAGGGGATCAAAGAGACTATTTCCTGGGCACAAGCTAATAAAGGTAATCTATAATTTTAAATTAAATATGGCTAAGATCTTTATCGCCAATTGGAAAATGAACCTTACTTACGAGGCTAGCATTAAGCTGGCTCGAGAGTATGGGAAATATCTTAAAAATTTTTCTGGTCAAGTTATTGTCTGCCCGGATTTTCTGTCTCTACCGGCGATAGCCAGCATTTTAAAGGGTGGTAGACTGAGTTTGGGCGCTCAAGATTGTGCTCCGGCTAAACTAGGAGCCTATACTGGAGCCGTTTCACCCGCTAACCTAAAAAAGCTTGGAGTTAAGTACGTGATTATCGGACATAGTGAAAGACGAGGGTATTTTAAGGAAGATAATGTTCTTATCAACCAAAAATTAAAAGAGGCTCAAGCGGTCGGTCTCCAGGTTATCTTATGCGTTGGCGAAAGCGCTCAAGAGCGTTGCGAAGGCAAGACTTTAGAGATAGTTAAATATCAGGTTAAGCGGGCCCTAAAAGGCCTTTCTAAGCCTTTAATTATCGCCTATGAACCAGTTTGGGCTATCGGTAGTGGCCGAAACGCGACAGCCATCGAAGCTTCCGAGGTTCATAGCTTGATTAAATCAGAAGCTAGACAAATCTTGAAAAAGGAGATAAAAGTTATCTATGGCGGCAGCCTGAATGCTAAAAACGGTCCAGAATTTAAGGGTGCTAAGGATGTTGACGGTTTCTTAGTCGGCGGTGCCAGTTTGAAAGCTTCGGAGTTTTATAAAATATGCCAACTATAATTTCTGTTATTTTAATAATTGTCTGCTTGCTCATCGTCCTCTCTATAGTCTTAAAGAAGTTTCCGGCCTTAGCGATACTAGATGTGGATAATATCCCGGGACAGAAGGAGAATGAATTCAAGGAGAAGATTATGAAAGCAAGACTGGAAAGAGATTTAGCCCATTTTGGGAAATTTTTTATTAAGATCAAGAAATTTTTAGATAAGCATTTGAGAGTTTTCGAGAATTTATATGCGCGCCTTAAAAATTTAGCTGAACATCATCGGCGCAGCCAGAAGTTAAGCTGGCCGGAAAAGCAGGCGCGTTTACAAGAACTCCTATCCCGGGCAGAAGTTGATTTCAAAGAAGAAAACTTTAGTGAGGCAGAAAACAAATTGATCGAAGTCATCCGTCTTGATAACCAGAATCTGGCCGCTTTTATCGAATTGGGCGATGTGTATTTTTCCAGCAAGAAGTATCACGAAGCCAAGCAAACCTTCGAATATGCCTTGAAACTCGCCCTCAGCCTCAAGGCGAAAAATGAAAAACCGGAGATAAATTTCCGTTTAGCTGAAATCAATCAGGTCTTGCCCGATCTAGACGCCGCCCTTGATTATATCCGTGAAGCCTTAGAGCTGGTTCCAAATAATCCTCGCTATCTTGATTTACTTTTAGAATTAAGTATAATGAAAAAAGATAAAAATTCAGCCCAGGAAGCCTGGAATAAATTGGAAGCGGTTAATCCGGAAAATAATAAGTTGGCCGCTTGGAAAGAAAAGATTGAAAATTTGTAATCCATCATTGCCGTTGTAGCTCAGTTGGTAGAGCATCTCCATGGTAAGGAGAAGGTCCGCGGTTCAAGCCCGCGCAACGGCTCATTCATTAAATCGATCTTCGGATCGTTTTTTTTGTTTTAAAAAAGCCTGGCAGGTGTTTGCCAGGCTGGCTCTTAAAGTTCTCTGATGGCCTGTATGACCAGGGGATCGTCCCAGGCGTTGATGCTTTCCGCAATCTTGTCAACCGGGGCCCGGTAATCTTTGGTGACCGACATGACCAAGAGGTTTGGGTTGCGTCTTTTGGCCTCGGCTACCAGGGTGTACAATTCTTCTTCGGCTTGCAGGCGGCTGAGATAATCATCGCGTTGCCAGTCAAAATTTTCTCGGCCAGTGAGTAATAGGCTGGCGCCTGAAGTTTCGCGGTAGAATTCTTCACAATTACCATTTAGGTAATCATGGAAGCAAATCATTTCGACCGGTCCTTGGCGTTCTTTCTCTAGCTGAGGCCGGAACTCATTCAGGAACCAAGGGTCCGCAAAATGATAGTTAGAGAAAAGCACGACTTTCAGGCTCGGCTTAGCCGTTTGTGATCTTTTTCTTTTTTTTACCATGGTGATCCTTTTTTATTTTTTGGGTTGCTAATTTGTAAAGAGAGTGGTCTCATTAAATCAAAATATCGGTAAGCTGTCAATAGATTGTACGGTTTATTAAAATTTATTGATTAATATTAGCCAAATATTATCATAAATTAAATAGTTATCTCGGTTATTTTGTTGGTTGGTTTATAATATTGACAGAAAATGATAAATATGCTATAATTATAGCTAATAAATGAGTAGTTGGCGTGTCTGGCAAAAACTGCTCTTTGACAATTAAATCAATAAAAAACAAATATAGGAGAAATAAAAAATGGCAACTCAACAAGAAAATCAGCGCCAGCCGCGCCAAAGCAGGGTTATCCGCCTGAGACCGGATGTAAGCTTACAGAATGGCACTTTCCACCTCCAGGTGGAATGCCAAGTATCTGACAATGGCATTGCTATGACCAATCAGCCCGTTCTCGTGAAGAGAGGGCTTACAATCATTGAAAATCTGACGACAGACCAGTATGGAGTCTGTATCCTTACCAGGAATGGCAATCAGGCCAATACTGAACAAATATTTATTTTTCGCTTCTGTTTGGCCGGTTATGCTGAAGAAGCCGAGATAACAGTTACGATTCCGGCCATCGCTTCAGGCCAGGCTAATACTAACGATCCGGACCGGATGATTCTTTCCCGCCACCACGACGGGTATGGAAATTTCCGGGTGCACATTCGGGTGCTCAAACACCAGGGCCAGGGAATCGCTGTCCCGGTATCAATTTGGTACCGCGGTTTACAGCACCAAGCACAGACAAACAACTGCGGCGAAGCCGTGTTTAATGTTCCGGGCACTCTCGCTCCCGGGGAAAGCTTCCCTTTAAGAGCGACGGTCAGCGGAATTTCTGATGCCGCTCAGCTTAAAATAAGCCGTCCGGCCGCTCCGCCTCACAATGTTCCGAAATATACCGGAGCCTGGTGGTTAGGCACTAACAATGGCCGCGCCCTGATTCTGATAATTCTGTCGGTCCTTCTCTGGATCGTCTGTGCCATCATTGGCCCAGGTGAACCTCTGATCAACCCGACCACCTTCAGGAACGAGTCCGGGCTTTCTAAGCAAGAGCAGCTCTATAACAACATCGTAAAGGATGTTGACAAGAGCTATCAGATTCCTCCCAAGGAGCACCAGAACACCGGACATAAGATCTGGTGGAAACTGGCGATTATCGTCACCCTGATTACCTTGGTCTACGCTCCCCTGTCATTAAGGGAAGAAGTAGCTGAAGGCGTTAGGGAAGGCGTTGAGCGCATGTTAGACAAGGATTACGCTAGAGCTGGCGATCCGGCCTTTGAGCGTCTGATTAAATGGGTTGGCACCTATAATGTCGCCCGTCGTCCCCAGGCTGCTCAGGTATCTACCAGTGGCGGCAATAATGAAGATCATGGCGGTAACAGTTGGACCAAAATGATTGGGATAGAGCTTCTTTTTGAGGCTATCATCCACATCGTACCGGCGATATTCCGGAGAGCTTTCTAACTAAATTGTAAAAAACAAAAAAAATTCAGAATCATGCCAACAAATAATAGTAATAGTAGTAAAGGAGTAGGAATTGTGGCTTTCTTAGCCATCGATTTCCTGGTGGCTCTCTTGGTCAGCTTTCTGACCGGCTGGTCATTCGGCCTGATATTTGCCGGCCTTCTGGTAATTTATGTTGTAGCTCGACTGAAAGAGTTTGAGCGGACCAAAACCCTCGCCAAGATGATTACCATCGCGCTTATAGCGGTGGTAGTGGTCTTTCTGATCCAGACTCAGATGCCGATGACTTACAAGTCAATGCCTTGGTTCAAGGCCAGAACCGATTTCTTTATCGCTAAACAGGCCGACTCAACTGGCCTGAAAACCGATATTACCTGGGAAGCCTATAAAGGCCAACATGGTGAAGAAATGCTCAAAGAATACCGGAAGCGTTTAGCTGCCGGTGATGTTGAGGGCGCAGCCAAAGTGGAGGTCGAGTTTAAAGAAAAATGGGACAAGGAAAGATGGGAAGAAAAGTTATCCTCACCCGAACCTGCTAATCCGGAACATAATGCCGAGGAATTTTCTCATTCGCGCTACGCCGGCTTCCATGAACCAGGCACCTATGAGCTTCGCCTCAAAAAAGGCGAAACATCAGGTTGGATAGAAATCGGCTGCAAAAAGCGTTATGGGTTCCGTAACCCGAATGCCAGTTTCACCTGTTTCTACAAGGATGGCAGTAGTGTCGACTCTTGGGAAGGCACGCAGTGGCCTTCCACTAATTTCTTTAAAATTAAAAATCAATCTGATGAGCTGATTATTTTAAAGGTTTACTAAAAACCAAGAAATGATTAGTTCATAAAGAGGCTGAAGTCAAAAGACGGCAGCCTCTTTTTTTATTTCCCGTAATATGCTATATTTTAGTTAAGTTGAGTATAAAATAATTCTAACCACATGAAGAAATATCTCTTTATTTTTCTTTCATTTTTCATTTTTTTGAGCCCAGTTCTAGTATTAGCCCAGGATAATAACACTGATTCCAATCCTGCCCCCTGTGCCGCCGGTAATGGTGCTTGCATCGATAACCCGATTGGTGCTAATAGTTTCCAAGCGTTAATCGGCAAGATTATTACCGCCGTCCTAGGGGTGGTCGGTTCCTTAGCCTTGGTCATGTTTATTTTTGGCGGCATCACCTGGATGACTTCTGGCGGGAGTCCTGATAAGATTAAGAAGGGGAGAGATATAGTAGTTTGGGCGGTAATCGGCTTGGTAATAATATTCAGCTCTTATGCCTTAGTTAGATTCCTGCTTGGCAGCGTGACTTAATATCAGCTTGAATTGATAAAGAGCCGCTAGCCGTGGCTCTTTTAGTTTGACATTTATCGATATTTTTTTTATCATAGAACCAGTCTTTCAAAGGGGTCGATACCAAAGCGGTCAACTGGGGCAGACTGTAAATCTGCTGGCCTTGCGCCTTCGTTGGTTCGAATCCAACTCGGCCCACATTAAGTCAAGACTCCCTTTTTGGGGGTCTTTTGCGAATAAAGAATAGGGCTCTTTAAATTTAATATTAGTCAGTTTTCCGTCTTTGACTTCGGCGTTCCAAAGCATGTTTTTTATTATTTCTCTTTTCTTATTTGAATTAGCTTCTAAAAACTTATTTTTCATTGCCCGTTGGGCTAAAAAGACATTTTTCATTTGTTCCAAAGTAGTTTTAGCTAGTGGCTGATTTTTGTTTTCTAAAGTTTTTAATTCATCATTAAGCGAGTTCAGCTCCTCGGTTATTGTCTTTCGCTTGGCCTCAAAATAGTCCTTGCTAATGGCTTTATCTAGTAGGAGGTTAAATAGTTCGGCTTGGCGTTCCTCTCTAATTTTGAGCTGTCTTGAAAGCTCATTTTTAGTTTTAAGATAATTCTCGTTTTCCGCTTCCCGTTTTAATTTATCTAGACTCGCCTCATACATTAAATTAATAACTTCTTCAGGAAAAGTTAATCTATCAAAAATATCAGCTAACATTTTAACGGCATCGGTTTCTTTCAGATAGCTCTTATGCTCCTCACATTTATTTTTTCCATTAGTACAGTAATAGTAAATATGCTTGCCCCTCTTTTTAGAGGCAGTATATAAGCAACCGCAATGAGCGCAAACCATTAACCCCCTAAAAATAAAGTCTAGGCGGTTCTTTTTAATATGCTGTTTTTTATGAGCCATTTCTTGTGCTTCCTCAAATAGCCTCTTTGATATTATTGGTTTATGATTTCCTTGATATTCTTCACCATGAGAAGTCATAATTCCGTAATAGAATTTATTGTTTAACAAAGTATATATTTGCGATTTATGGTATTTAGTACCGCCCCGGCTTTTTAGTCCCGCCAGATATATTTTATCGGCAATTTCTTTAATCGTATAATTACCGCTAATATACATTTGAAATATTTGTTTAACATAAGGAGCTCTATTTCTATCAACTAAAATACTACCTTTCCCGTCATTGAGATAACCTATCGGAGCTATACACGGCCACCCGCCTTTTTCCAGTTTAGTCCTTAATCCTCGTTTAACATTTTTACTTAAGTCTAAAATATATTGATTAGCCATTGAGCCCTCAATATTTAAGAGCAAAACATTATCACTCGGCAGATATTGTTTATCGCTCGTCTGAATCACTTTTATTTTAGACTGTTGTAATAGCCATTGAATTTTTCCGCTGTCTATCGGATTACGAGAAAGTCTATCTATTTTCCAACATAATATCCCATAGCCCTCGGACTCATTATTACTTTCTAACAGTTTCAGCATTTCCGCAAAGAGCGGTCTATTATTTGGCAGTTTAGCCGATTTAGATTCAGTATATATTTTATCAATTTCCAAACCTAAACTATGAGCCAATTTTTTCATTTCATTGACTTGGCTTTCTAGGGATAATATTTGTTTGCTCTTGTCTTCAGAAGACTTGCGAGCATAGAGGATATATTTCATATTGGTTGAATGATTAGCTATCTAGATTCCTGTCTAATTATAAGTTCTTTTAAACAAGGATAACTTTTTCTTTTCGGCTCCCCCTCCGGGGGATCCGCCGAAAAGAAAAAAAGAGTTATTCCTTGGTTAATAGAGAAGCCAGATAAAAAGAAAAGAATCTTTATAACATCAGTATACAGAAACGATTTGCACCATCTTGCACGCAAGACCAAACTCTATATTTTGTCATTTTTGTTAGCTTTTTTAGTCAGTCTTGCACCATTCGGGGTAATTTTTGAAAGTCGGGCATAATTGTTTATAGACTTATCCACATTTTTAGCTTTTCGGAGTTATAATCCAGGATAATATGATAAACGGCTTGATTTTATTGGGTTTTATGTCGTAAACTGGCAAACCATTGACATTTTGTTAAAACTATGCTATTATATAAATATTAAAATAGTTCGTTTACAAATAAGGTTAAATTTGGTTAATTACCAAGTTCGTCTGAATTTAGGCGAATTTAGTAATTAATCAAATAATTTAATCTTAAAAAACGTAAAAAATGGAAACAACTATTAGTATTATGGTTATCGGGTTTGTTGCTGCGGTTATTGTCTATGTTGAAATGTTCATGCACAGAAAACCATTAACGGAAAAGGAAATTTCCGATTACCAAAGAACACTGGACAAAATAAACGCAAGCGCAAAAACCAATTATGGCCTCGAGTTAAAGTATGAAGCCAAGGCTCAACTCCTGGAGAGTAGAAGACAAACAAAAGCCTCAGTTCTGATTTTTTCCGGATTATCGATAGCACTGTTTTTCGTATTACTGATTTTTATAAAGGTTCCATCCTTTACTAATATCGGAATAATGTGCATAAGTGCCATAATGCTTATATGTTATGGACTTATTAAAATGTCGGAATCAAAAAAATTAGCCATCGGGCTCTTGCTATTTGTTTTTGTCTTCGGGACATTGGCAAAATTTATTTTAGACAGTTTAATGTCATCGTCTCCGTATATGTACTTCTATTTATGCGGTCTGATAGTTATTTTAGGAATTTTTAGCTTAGTTCCTAAACTTAAAAAAGCTTAAACCGTTTCAAATTCGTTCAAAGGAAGTCTATCAACGACTTCCTTTTTTATTTGTCTAAAGCTATAATATCAACATATCTATTATTAACGAGCCAGGTTCCCAAATCATACCAGGCTCCCCACCTTAATGATATGCCTTTACTTAATCCGGACAAACTCGGTCTTAGCTTTCTCAAGATTTTCTTAGTAGAATTTTTAGCCCTCGGGTTGATCATTACCGGGATAGTCCTAATCAAATAATTTATGCCGGAATTACCGGAGGTGGAAACCATCCGCGGCGATTTGGCGCGCAAGCTCGTTGGCCTGCGGATACAATCAGTGGAAATCCTTAATCAGAAAACGGTCGCTTTAGCGCCCGCTGTTTTTTATAAACGCTTATCTAGTCAGAGTATTGATATAGTTGGCCGGCGCGCTAAGTTATTATTCTTCAAACTGAAGCCATCAGGCGAATATCTCCTGGTTCATTTAAAGATGACCGGGCAGTTAATTTATCAAGATAAACACTCTCATCTAGCTGGCGGGCACAGTTTGAGCAAAGAGGAGGGGACTAAATATCCCAATCGCCATACTCGGGTTATTTTTAATTTTAAAAATAATGGCCGACTTTTTTTTAACGATTTGAGAAAATTCGGCTATATCAAGTTAGCTAGCGCTGGAGATCTGGATGATTTCATTCGTCGTAATTATGGCCCCGAACCTCTGCATCCCGATTTTTCCCTAGTGAGCTTAGCTGGAGCTTTAAAAAGCAAGAAGACGAATATTAAAGCGGCTTTATTGAATCAGAAGAATGTATCCGGTTTAGGCAATATCTATGTCGACGAATCTTTGTTCTTAGCTAAGATCAGCCCTAAGCGTCGGGCTGACAGCCTGAGCGCCCCGGAGCTGAAGAAGCTATATTCAGCGATTAATAAAATTATCGCTCAAGCGATTAAGGATAGAGGCACTACTTTTAATAGCTATCGTGATTCGGAGGGTCGTAAAGGTTCTTTTTCTCATCGTCTGCGAGTCTATGGCCGCCACCTATCTCCTTGCCCAACTTGCGGGCGTCCAATCAGCAAGATAAAACTAGCCGGCCGGGGCACCCATTATTGCTCTTTTTGCCAAGTTTAGTTAGCCGCCCTTGATTTGACTTTTTTTGGGTTTTTTTATATTGTTAGATTACCAAGAGTAAAGAAAATTTATTTATTTTTTTAAATGCCTGAATGACCGATTCCTGGACAATTGGGCTTTAGTTCAAAGATATGTCTCAAGACAACATGATCAAGTTAGAGTGCACGGAATGCAAGACGATCAATTATTTTTCCAAGAAAAACAAGAAAGTCCTAAAAGAAAGATTGGAAATGAAGAAGTATTGCCCGGTTTGCAAGACTCACACTTTACACAAAGAAACTAAGTAAATAGACTAAATAATTTGTCCGGCAAGAACCCCATGTTTTGCCGGGTGAACAAATTTAAATTATGTCTGAAAAATTAACCAAGCCTTTTCTGTTAATTTTGGTTTTGATTATAACAGTGGCTTGTTTTTTTCTTTTTCGTCCTTTTTTGACTGAGATTTTTGTTGCTGCTGTCCTGGCTTCTATTTTCTATGCCCCCTATCAAGGCCTCACTCGTCGCCTTAAAGGACGCAAGAATCTAGCGGCTCTTATCATGTGTTTCATCTTGCTGCTTGTAATCGTCGTGCCGACGGTGAGAATCATGCTTTATGCAGGCGAAAAATCTATCAATGCTTATTCGGAAGCAGTTAATTTTTTCAGCACTCACAGTTTGAAGGATATTTCCCAAGGGCCAATTTTCCAAAACACCATCCTAAAGAACATTAATCTGAGCAAGTATAATAATGATACTTTCCAGACCATCGCCTTGGACGTGATCAAGAATTCCAGTAATTGGCTGATTAGCGGAGCGACGATGATCCTGGAAAAGACTTCCAGTTTCTTGGTGTCCCTAGTCCTGATTGTGATTACTATGTTTTTCTTTTTCGTTGACGGCAAGAAGATGCTGGAGAAAGTGATGTATTGGTCGCCGCTTCCCAATAAGTATGATTTAGAGATCTTTCATAAGTTCCGGGCGGTAAGCTATACTACTTTCGTCTCCACTTTCGTTGCCGCCTTGGTCCAGGGAATAGCCGGCGCTGTCGGTTTCGCTATTGTCGGTTTTCCTTTTCTCCTGGCTGGAATTTTAGTTGCTCTTTTGTCTCTTCTGCCTTATCTGGGTTCAATGCTCTTTTACGTCCCGATGGGGGTATATTATCTACTTACCGGCAATATCTGGCAGGGAATCTTCATCTTATTATGGGGCATGTTCGTAATCGGTACGGTAGATAATGTGGTACGGACTTATATGATTAAGGATAAAGCGGAAGTTAATCCGATTTTTGTCCTTTTCTCCATCTTGGGTGGGGTCATCCTCTTCGGTTTCTGGGGTGTTGTCTTAGGCCCGCTTATTATCGCCATCTCCGTGACCGTTATGCATATCTATGAATTGGAATACCGTAAGGACTTGGATATATATCCGGAGACACAGGCTAAACAACTAGCGGCTGAGATGAGAAAGATAAATAAGAGAAAAATAAAAATTTAAAATAATAATAATGAATATAAATTTATGTTAGGAGAAAAAACCAAGAAAAATTTAGAAGAGGCTTTTGCCGGCGAATCAATGGCTCGGAATAAATATGATTATTTCGCTTCGGTTTTCAAGAAGGCTGGCTACGTCCAGATTTCTAATATTTTTTCGGAAACAGCCCTGAATGAGAAAGAGCACGCTAAATTATGGGCCAAACAATTAGGCTATATCAGTGACGATGTTAAAGAAGACTTGAAAGCAGCTATCATTGGTGAAACCTATGAAACTTCAGAGATGTATCCTCGTATGGCTAAAGAGGCTTTAGAGGAAGGACACACTGAAATCGCCCGTCTCTTCAAAGAAGTCGGGGAAGTGGAAGCGGCCCATGCCGCCCGTTATCAAAAGCTCTTAGAAAACGTGGAGAATGGTCTCGTGTTCAAGCGTCCGGAGGTCAAGAGGTGGAAGTGTAATAATTGCGGGCATATCCATGAAGGCGTGGAAGCACCGGAGACCTGCCCAGCCTGTTCTCATCCTAAAGCCTATTTTGAAATTTTGTCAGAAAATTATTAATTTAAGATTATAATTATATGAGTAATCGTGTCGATAAAGTATATTTTTGCCGGATTTGCGGCAATGAAGTAAGATTTGAAAAGGATGGCGGCGGCCGCCTTATCTGCTGTGGTGAAGACATGGAATTAAAGAAAGAAGAAGAGAAGTAGACAAGAGAGTAGCCAGACAGCTATACTCTCCTCTAGGAGAGTATTTTGCGGGATTCGTATAGTGGTAGTACGGCGGTCTCCAAAACCGTTGGCGGGGGTTCGATTCCCTCATCCCGTGCGTAAATATAAAAATAGATCGAAGGGTCTATTTTTATTATAAATTATTTTTTCTGGCTTAATTTTCAAATAATAATTTATTGACATGAATATAAAAGGTGAGTTATTATTGAATTAACAATGATGGAGAGCTGACCGGATTCATCATCTCTTCGTAAGAAGTGGCAAGTTTAAGGTTATCATCATCTACAGTTAGGCTATTGGGGCGGGTTGGTTTATCGTTTTAACGATTTAAGCACATGCTCTAGAAAGCATAGAATAGCGACTGTAAAAAACTGGTGGTTTTATAGCCACCGAGATTTATAAAGCAAAGCTTTGTAAAAATCGGTGGCTTTTTTCTTGTCTTAAAAATCAAAAGATGGTAATAATATATGATAAATTTTTATTTGAATTTTTTAACCCTTTTAACATAAATTGGACTATTATAATCAAAAATTAAATTCCTAACATCATTCAACAAGCGGTGCGCATATAGAATTACACAAGATTTTTGTTAGGTGGTGCGGGAGTTTTAAATTTGTTGTATAATTAGGTTGTATTTATTAAAAATAAATTTATGAAATTTTTACGACCCTTAGTCTTTATATTAATCAGCCAGCTAGCTGGCGTAATCGGTTCCGTTTTTACCAGCTCAGCCATACCAGGCTGGTATTCAACTTTAGATAAGCCGAGCTTTAACCCGCCAAATTGGATATTTGGACCTATGTGGGTAACGCTTTATGTTTTAATGGGCATAGCGTCTTATTTGATTTGGAAAAGGAGGGGCGATATTAAGTCAGTTAAGATTTCCTTGATAATATTTTTTGCGCATCTAATACTCAACGCCCTGTGGTCAATTATATTTTTCGGATTGCATAATCCAATGCTAGCATTCTTTGAAATAGTTATTCTTTGGCTTTCTATATTATTATTAATCGGTCTTTTTTACCGAATAGATAAACGAGCTTCCTATTTATTAATTCCTTATCTATTGTGGGTTAGTTTCGCCTCGATATTAAACTATTCTATTTGGAAGCTAAATTAGCACGACATTTTTGTTTTGAACTGGAATTTATAAAAAACCTCAAACAGAGGTTTTTTTGTTTGACTTTTTTCGACTGTTAATTTAATATGTTTTGATTAGTTGTTTGAAAATTAAAACCTAAGTAAACCGAATATTAACCAAAAATCAATTATCATGAGAAGAGTAGTAATTTTACCTTTCGATGGTATTCCTGATGCCACCCAGCTACTGGCGAGGATGTGGGAAACTGTTTCTAAAAAAAGCATCAATAAAATGCTGGCCTATGTGAAAGTCAACGATGGCATACACAACTATGATTGCGGCGGGCCAGCCTTAGTCGCAAAAATCAAGGAAATGTTGCGGATTGAAATCGGACCTGAGGTCGGGCTGTTCCTCGATCTTAAAGTCTTCGACGTCTCTGCCACTTTGGAAAATTATGCCAAGAAGTATGCTGCCTTCCAGCCCGACATCCTGACCGTCAGCTCTCAATGTAGTGTCGATGGTATTATCGCTTTGCGCAAAGCTTTGCCGGCGACTAAACTCGCCATGGTGAGCGCTCTGACTGATATGAGTGTTGATGAATGCCAGCGCCGGTTTGGAATGCATCCGGTGGTAAAAATCTTTAACGACCTGGCCAACATCCGATCTGAATACCAGAAGAAAAATGCGGGCACTTACCCGGATGAACCCTTTGATTTGATTGTCTGTTCACCGCAGGAAGTGAGAATTTTGAAAAACAACCTACCCGCTTCCTACGGCTTCATCGTCCCAGGTATCCGTGATTCCTGGATGTTATCAGACCACCAGCAACGGACTACCGGCGTCCGGGAAGCTCTGGATTTGGGGGCAAGTTATGTGGTGATGGGCGCCCAACTGACTAAGGGCAATCCTCAAAATGATGTCAGTGCCGTCATGAGCCAGGATTTCACCATGGCTGAGATCGAAAAATCTTCAGCCATCTTGATTGAAGCTGACCCGCTTCTAACTCTTAAGAACTGCCAGGGTTATTATTGCAGCCCGAAGGATAAAGTCGGAAATTTTATCGGCCCCTTGGTGGCCTATGCCGGCACCTATGAAGATGAGAGCGGCCAGAAGAAGAATAAGGTCGGCTTTGAGTATTTCAATTTTGCTAAAGCCGAGGAAATACCGCTGGTCCGCGATTATTTTGCCCGAATCATTGTCGACAGCCTGAAGCGGGAGGGAATCGTTCCCAGCTTGGTCATCGGCGCTCCCATGGGCGGCATTTTATTGGCCGGCGACATAGCTCGTCATCTGAACTGCCGTAGTATCTTTGCAGAAAAGAAAGTGGTGGCCCTGGCTGATCCTGACAAAGGCATTAAGGAAAAAAGCGAACAGATCATCGATCGTCATGACATTTTACCCGGGGATAGAGTGCTAATTGTGGAGGATATCTGCAATAATTTTTCCACCACCGATAAATTGGCGACGCTAATTCAATCCAGGGGAGCAGAAGTTGTGGCCATTGCCTGCGCTTTTAATCGTTCTGGTCAGAAAGATGTTGTTGTTGGTGCTGGTGCCTCGCTCCCGGTTTTACCGGTTATATCGGCCTGTTTTGTTTCCGCTGATCAGTTCTGCCAGAATGATGATCGGGTTGCCAGCTTGGTTGCTGCCGGCAAAATCGTCTGGAGACCGAAACAAGAATGGTCGGTTTTAAAACAAGCTATGGAAGACTAAACACCTTAAGGCGTCTTTATAAGAGACGTCTTTTTTAATTAAAAAAGCCGCTATTTGGTAAGCGGCCTAAATGTTGGCGAATAAAGAACTAATATTCCCAGACGCCGTAAGGCGAGTAGATCAGAACGCTGTTGTTTGCCTTTTCTTCAGTTTGTGCGCGACATTCACCCAGACGATGAAGATTTATTTGGCATTCTTCGGAAACAGCTTTAAGAGCATCCCGGAAAAGACGTGAATCTTGGCCGACCACATCGATTCCGATGCCACAGTTGAAGGTTTGGTACATCGCCCGCCATTCTTCCTGGCTTCTGATTTGGATTAAAGAAAAAAGAGGAGGGACCGGTGGCATTTCTTTATAATATCGGATTCCGCCTTTACCCAGGTGCCTGATTTTGGTGGCGCCACCGCCGGTGTTCATGGTGATGCCATGTAGCAGGTGTAAAGCATTTTTGCGTTCCAACTCTTCCATGATTTTGCGGATAACTATCGCCCATTGGCGGGTAGGTGAAGTTAAGGCCTGACCGACCGTCACGCCTTTAAGTAAGCCGACCGAATGATTAGGCTTCATGTTGCCGCGGTAGAAATCTCCGTCACGTTTGAATTTAGGGAATTGGTTGTAATCCTTGCTCATCAGAACGCTTCGAGCCATAGTGAGCCCGTTGGACATGATCCCGGAATTTTCTTCCTCTTCCCAAATAGCTCGGCCGTTGCTGGCAAAGCCATAAATTACATCACCCGCCTGAATATTTCCCTTGATAATATCTTTCTTGTTCGCCCAAGCAGTAATCGCGATGTCAAAGACACCTGATTTAACTTGGTCGGGCAGGTCAGCGGTTTCTCCACCCAAGAATTTGATGTGGAATCCGTTTTGTTGGTATAAATCCCGTAATTCAAACAAGCGTTCAGCGACCGCTAACATCAGATCTTTCTTGATGTCTTTGGCTAAGCCGAAATTGATGACATCGGTGATTATCCATGGTCCGAAAACAAAACCGGCGGCAGCGATGTCGCCAGTATTCATAGATAAGGCATCGTCAACCATGCCTTTGAGGAGGCGGTAATCGTAGTTGCCGTCTGCCATCATATTCATCAGCCGTTGGATGAATTTACTACCGTCACCATCTTGGTGTTGAGTTATCACCCGTTTAGTGTCAAAAGGATCACTGATGATATTAACAAATGCACCCGGGTATTCGTTATCGATAATCCGGTTGAAGATTTCACGCACCGCATCCTTATTAGGATCAATGCCCAGTTTTTCATATAAGCTTAAAGTCATTTTCCCTCCGTTTTTATGGTTTTGTTGTTAAAGATACTCTAGGACAGATGCTTGATTTTTAACAAAAGGTACTGCTTATGTCAAGGATATGCGATAATTAATTTTAGCATAAAAATAAGTGGTTCTATCATTATTTTATTTAATATTAGTAATTTAATTTAGTATCTTTGCTTTTTTATTGACTTTTTTAAGTAAATATATTATTATTTTAGGAATTTTTAAATTATATATGTAGTTTAAAAGTTGCTATGATCTTTACAATTAAAACACATAAAAACCATGACATGGAAAAACAGAGCATTAAAGATTCTCTCGGACATTTTTTTGGCCGGGTAATTGCACGTCGTAATCCCCAGGAGATGCGTTTCCTGCAGAAGTTTTTTGGCTTAAGCGACAATGAGAGCTTATATGTATGGGGGAGAAAACAGGGTTCGCCCATCGGCCTCCGCTTGGTTAAGGGTATTTTTATTCTCGACCTGATTGGCTACCAGATGAATGAACTGGAAGACTTGCCGCCGGAAGTTTGGCGCTTGGTTTCTATCGTTTCTCTGGAAAAGGCAAATGTTGAAGAAGTATCTGAGTCTCTCGGCTATTCTCAAAAGTCGGAATTATTCCGTCTTATTTTCGGTAAGAGGGCTATTTCCGATAAGATGTTGAAAGATATAAAGTTATTTGTCGGCAATTGGTCAGGAGACTTAAGTTTCGATCTGCCCGATTCCTTCGCTTTCTATTTTATCGGCCTAAAACCGAGCGTCCAGAGCCAAGTTGAAACGAGGCTTAAGCTTAGTCGGGAAACCACCTCTAAGCTTGTCGACAATCTATCGCCCATTGATTTGGATCTGCTTGTTTCTTTGATTCAAGTAGTTGGCGCAAGCACCAAGGTGTTGGAACCCCAGTTGGACCGTCTTGCAAAGTCGGATCCGTCTGTCCGCCACACATTCCGTAATTTGCTGGAAAACCGGGAAGCTAAAACCAGTTTATTCAGTATTTCCAACCAGGTGTATCGCTTGTCTCAGATGCTTAATGCTCTGTGCAGCGAAAAATCACTGGCGCAATCAAAAAATGTCTAATTAATAATGGAGGTATAAATGAGCCAGCAAAAAGTGGTTATGGGGGTACATGCTGGTAATGCTTTGAAATACATTACTGACAATTATCCCACCTTAAGCAAGGTTATCCTTGAGTTAGTCCAGAATTCGCTTGATTCGGACGCTAACGAAATTTATATTTCGGTAGATTACAACCAACGCAGCATTTATGTCCGTGACAATGGTTCGGGCATTTCCCCTGCGCAATTCAGTGAGGCTATTAGTTTAGTCTGCAAATCCAACAAGACCGACCGGGGCAAGCTCGGCCAATTCGGAATCGGCATGTTGTCACCCTTAGGCAAATGCAAGTACTTCATCATCACCTCGGCTCCTGCGCAATCGAAGTATAGCCGTTGGACTTTTAACAGCCAGGAAATCTTGGAAAGCAGTGAGTTTTCTGAGATCTTACGGCAAGATGCTCCTGAGATCCTTTTTTCTTTGACTGGCCGCGCCGGTCCTAATAAGAAGCCGGTTCCTTGGCGGACAGAAGTCCGTTTGTATGGTTTCTCTAAAGACAACAGCATTAACGCTGTCGGCTTAGAGGATTTGCGTTCCTTGATTCTCGGCCAATTTTCCGAGGCTATGAAGCGTCTCAATGTGACTATTCATCTGCGCATCAAGCGCTCCGACAAGAAAGTAGAGGAGCTGAACTTCCAAGCCGCCCAGTTTAAGGGACAGAAATTGGAAGCAGTCGCCTATGGCGACAAGATGTCCGGTCAAACGACTTTTGAACTCTATGTTTCTCCCAAAACTAAAGCCGGTCGTAGAGGCGTTGTCATCTTTGGGGTCAAAGGAAACGACTTCCGTATCCCGATGTCGGTTTTTAGGAGATCCATCGAGGGTATTGCCAATTCTGAAACCGTCAACGTCCTAGCTTCCGGTTTCTTCGAAGGCCAGATATTATCGAGTGCCTGCACCTTACACCAGAATCGTAAAGAGTTCCGTGAAGACGAAGCTTTGGTGGAGTTTTGCATCCATCTTGATTCCTGGGTGGAAAACCATGGCCAACAACATATCATTGCTGCTAAAGACAGCACCCGGGATGTGTGGTTGCAAGCTATCGGGCAGGTTGCTATTAAGAACCTGGAAGAAAAGTTGCGGGCTGAGATGCCTCATCTTCTGAACGTGGTTAAAACCTTCAAAGTCGGTAACATCGGTGCCGGTCACAACGGCTTTGATTTCGCCGGTAAGGAACAAGGTTTCAAGACCAAAGACACTAATCAGGTCGGTGGTGGCGGCAAATCTAGCCCTAAGGCTAAAACGCCTAAGCTACCTGATTCCGATCATCCGGAACATATGCCTTTCAGCGTTTCTGGACCAAAAGGCGGTCGTCGTCGCTTGGTTCGTGGACATTCCACGGGGGTACAGTTCTGCTACGAAGAAATGCCGGGTAACGACCACCACTGGGAATTCGAAGAGGAGACCGGGATTCTAACCTTCAACATGAGAAGCGATCTTTGGGCGAAAATGGAAGCTAACGAGCGCAACTTGATCCTGTATCAAGAGTACATCGCCGTTAAAGCGTTGGAAATGTGCTTAGAGCCGCCAGCCACCCGCCAGGCAATCTTTGAGTTCCTGCAAAGGGAACTCCGGACCGCCGTCATCCTGATCATGTCCAGTTCAGCCCTTCACCCTCGGAAAGCCAAGGCTGAAGTCGGTCGTCGAATATCTTAACGCTCTTTATAATAGAAGAGCCAGTTCTAGAAACTGGCTCTTTTTTTAATCCTTGCTTATAGTTTTACCTTCCTCATCAGCAGCGTATTAGTGACAATGCTAAGCGAAGAAAGGGACATGGCTCCAGCGGCTATCACCGGGCTGAGCAGCCAACCGAAAACAGGGTAGAGAAGCCCGGCTGCGATCGGGATAGAGATGATATTATAGAAGAAGGCCCAGAATAGGTTTTGTTTGATTTTTCTGATAGTCAAGCGCGAGAGTTTGATGGCTTTGCTTATCTTGCTAAGATCTCCGTGCAGAATAGTAATATCAGCCGCTTCAATGGCGATGTCCGAACCGTTAGCCATAGCGATACCGATATCGGCGCTGCTTAAAGCAACGGCATCATTAATTCCATCACCGATCATAGCTGTAATGTAGCCTTGGTTTTTTAGATTTTGTATCTTGCCTTCTTTGTTTAAAGGCGTGACTTCAGCGATTACCTCATCAATCCGTACCTGTTCAGCGATATATTGAGCACTTTCTTTTTTGTCGCCGGTCAACATAATAACTTTTAACCCTAGCTTATGGAGATCCGAGATAGCTTTGATGGCATCAGGCTTGATAGTATCAGCTATGGCAATAATACCCATGATTTTTTCTTCATCGCTTAAGATAAGAGGGGTTTTACCCTGTTTAGCTAAGCTTTTCATCTTTTCTTCTATCTTTTCTTGGTTCAGGGGATTGAGGGTCATATTACCAAGATAGTATTTTTTATTTCTAATCTCTCCGCTTAGTCCTTGGCCGGGGAAATTGCTGAAATTATTAACATCTTCCAGGCTGGTATTTTCTTTTTGCGCGTGCTTAACGATGGCGTGAGCTAAGGGGTGGTCGGAATTATTTTCTAGAGAAGCCGCCACTTTAAGGATTTCATTGCTTGTTCCTTGGATAGGTATGATATCGGTTAATTCCGGTTTACCTCTGGTAATTGTTCCAGTCTTATCCAAGGCAATCGCTTGGACTTTTCCCAATTTTTCTAAGCTCTCGGCGTTCTTGACCAGAAAACCGTTCTTACTAGCTAGACCTAAACCGACCATGATGCCGGTAGGAGTAGCTAGTCCTAAGGCGCAAGGGCAGGCAATAGCGAGTACGCTGACGAAGCAGGTGATGGCTAGGCTAACCGTATCCGGCCAAGGCAAGAAACGAGAGCCGATAGTTAACCAGAGCAACAAGGTAAGCGCAGAAATTATTAGAACAATTGGGACAAATACGCCTGATACTCTATCAGCCATTTTTTGGATGGGAGCTTTTGAATTTTGTGCCCGCTCGATCGCTTTAACAATATTAGCCAAGATGGTTTCGCTGCCGACTTTAGTGATCCTGATCTTTATCAAGCCCTGCTGATTAATGGTCGAGCCGATAACCAGGTCACCGGCCTTCTTATCAACCGGCAGAGACTCCCCGGTAATCATCGATTCATCGATGGCTGAGGCGCCAAAAACTATCTCTCCGTCCGCTGGTATTTTCATGCCCGGCTTAACGACGACGATATCGCCGACTGCTAACTGGTCTAAAGGAATTTCTCGACTCTGACCATCTTTTTCTATCCAAGCGGTTTTGACTTGGAGATTAAGCAGTTTCTCGATGACTTCATTAGTTTTGAATTTAGCCTTATTCTCTAAGTATTTCCCCAGATAGACGAAGGTTATGACCACGACCGTGACATCGAAGAAGTACATCGGAGCGAGATTGAGGGCTTGCCGGAGATCAGGCAAGAGGAAGATAATAGTGGAGTAAAAATAGGCGACCCCCGTGCCTAGGCCGATCAGGGTGTCCATATTAGGACGGCCGTGAAGAAAAAATCTGCTAACTGCTCTCAGGAAATCAAGACCGGTCCAGAAAAGGATTAAGGTCGCCACCGCAAAAGTCAGGGGGGTAAAAAATGGTTCGGGAATAAGCAGAGGGAACGGGAGGGTGAAATATTTAGCCCCGATCATCCAGAATAGTGAAAGCAGCAGGATCGATGCTAGAGGGACGGCGACTTTCAGCTTATTTTTCTGTTGCTTCAGTTCTTGTAATTTTTGCGACTTGATATCAGACAGGGATGATTGTTCGGCTTTTTTATTTGTTTGTAGTTGATAGCCTAGTTTATTCAGGCTCACGTTCAGCTTGGCGACATCCAGGTTTTCTCCTTGATATTTTATTTCAGCTTGTTCAGTTAGAGGATTAACAGCCACCGCTTTTATTTCCGGATGGCGTCCGATTTCTTTCTCTACGGTGCGAGCGCAAGCTGAGCAGTGCAGGCCGCTGACGCCGATATTAATAGTTTTCTCCATATGTTTAATGGCATGATCCGCCGCTATTTGTATTTATATTATTATTTTTTATTTGGCCGCAAGTGCCGCCACTATTCTGTGTTAACTCGAGATCTAAACTGGTGCTTTGATCCTGATTATCAGTTTCATCCTCGGAGACGACCCGGAAATTACCGGTGTACATTCCCATTGAGCAAGAGAAGGGAATGTTCCCCGTCTGTTTAGGAGTGAATTCAATAATATTCTCTCCGGCTTTTAGTTGGCGTGAAATATTAAGAGAAGGAATGATGAAAGCGCTAGCACAGGAATAGGGGGCCTTAGCGTCGATTATCAATCTTACTGGGATATCCTGTTTGATAGTGAAGCGATTAGGAGAATAACCGCGGGAGTTTTCTGTCATTCTGATGATTTGAAGATTTTCGGTAGTTTCGACATTTTGATCAAGGATGGTTGCGGTTTTCTTAATACTTTTCCCAGGGTTCAGCTTAAGCAGGTTATAGCCGTTGTTAAGGTTAAGCAGGGCGAATACGATGATAACTATAGCGGCGATCTTATAGAATATTTCCGCCCTTTTCCCTTTGATTAAAGCCGCCAAGCCGCCGACGCCTAATAAACCCGGAGCCGTTCCCAGGGCGAAGGCCGCCATAATCAGGCCGCCGCTTAAGAAATCTCCGCTACCCAAGGCGTAGACCTGCATCGCTTGGGTGAAGCCGCAGGGAACGAAGAAGGTTAGAGCTCCCAGGATCATAGTTCGCCAGTTTTTATATTTACCGCCATCCGGTTTCAAACCAAGCCGGCGGCTGATTAGCTTGGGTAGTGCTAGGTCATAATTAGAGAAAAAGCCTAGTAATTTCAGGCCGAGGAATAAGATGACACCACCGATTATCAAGCTGATGATGCCATTAGTGATGTGGGAAAATTTAAAACCGGCGCCAAGCCAGCCGAGGACAGCTCCTAAAATAAAGAAACCAATGATGCGCCCCAGATTAAATATCAGATGCGGTTGGAATCTTTGGCGAGCCTTGGCTTGAGGGTGCCGCTTGGCATAATCGGTCGCTAAAGCCAGGACTAATCCACCCACCAAAGCCATGCAAGTCGAAATGCCCGCTACCAAGCCGACCAGAAGCGCGAGGGGCCAGCTTAGTTCTGATTGCAGCCAGTCGAGATTAAAATTGAGCAGGCCGAAATAATTTATCAAGAAGAAAATAATCAGGATGGCGGCCAAGATGAGTAGGGAAGAATTCAATTTGTTCTTATTTTTATTAGAACCTATCTTATATCCCAGTTCTTCGACGCTTTGGCTCAGGGTTTTTAGATCAGGAGTTTCCTGGTCATAGCTTATCTCTGCTTGACCCAACTTATGGCTAACCTTCACCCCCTTAACGTTTTTAACCCGGCTTAATCCATCTTCTAGGAGTAGTTCGCAGGAACGGCAATGCAGGCCAGAAATCGGTAGGATGATTTTTTGTTGAGCCATATTATTTGTTAGCTAATTTATTAACTTTCAGGATTTCCTCTACCATACGTTTTTTAATCCTCTCGTTTTTTGAGGCCATGGCATTCTTGAAGCAAGTCTTAAGATGGTTGCTTAAGAGCATCTGATGGGCGGATTTGAGCAGGCCGATGACAGCCAAGTTCTGTTGCATGATGTTGATGCAATATTCGCCCGAGTCTACCATGTTTATCAGGCTGTCGATCGAGCTTTTAGCCTTTTTGAAATTAGTGTTGATCTTTTGTTTGTCATGTATCATATATTTTTATTTATTACCCATACCTGGGGTATAGGTAGTATTATAGTCTTTTTTAAAAATGGCGTCAAATGTTTTTTGCATCTGGTTGGAGATTCTTAAAAAGCCAAACTTTTTCAGTTTGGCTTGGTTTTAAAATTTCATTTCCGCCATCAGGCTTAGGAGCTTGGGTGCTAGGATCCAATGGAGAGAAACGTCAGTGACTTTTTTACCCGTCCGTTTTTTGTAATCGCGAGGGATGGTGTTGCCGAATAGTATCATAGAAAAGATTTCGCTATTAATCACTTCCGCTTTCCAACCCGGAGTGCAAACGGGGTGAGTAGAACAGAATTCTACTTCTTTCGCTCCTTGTTTTAGAAGTTCGCGGCCAGTGGTTGTAGCTGTGCGTCCAGTCGCGACTTCATCGTCCGATAGGCATATGGTGGCGTCTTTGATTAATTCCGCTTCCGGCCATAGAATTGGCAGGTCGTATTCTTTGGATAAAGCCGCAATTCGTTCATCATCGCGGTAGACTTCCAGCTGGCCGTTAGGTAGACGTTTTTTCAGGATGATGAGGATGGGGACATCCAGGAGTTTAGCTAAGATTATATTCCGGCGCAAAGAGCCTTCGTCCGGACAGAAAATATAGAATTTACGACCTTCACTTCTAGCAATAACAACTTGAGGGCGCAACTGATCGGCAAAGGCGTGGGCGCTGGAAACGGTTTCTGCTCGCAGGCCTTCTTCCTGACAGTTCTTTAAGGTTTCCCGAGAATGGATATCGCAGAGAAGAAGAGCGTCGACCCCGTTATTTTTTAATTGGTGGATAAAATAACGGTTACGGTGGATTTCATCCATTTTTTCTGGATGGTCTTGGCGACGGTATTTCATAAAAGGTATAACCAGGATGATGCCCTTGGCCCCGTATTGGTATTTAGTTGCCCATAGTAATTGGAAGAGGTTTGTTTCTAGTTCTGGGGATTCGGCATATACACTTTCGATGATAATGACGATTTTACCTTTAATCTTGTGATTGTCGACGATTTTGAAGTTCGGTTCATTGTCGGGGTGGGTGTCGAAGTTTAGGTGTAAGGGCGTGATGTTGGAGTTCATGTTTTCGCCGATCCAGGTGATTATCTTCCAGCCTAGTTCAGGATTTCCGGTCCCGATAATAAAGACGAAGTCTTCTAAAAATTTGTTCTTTTTCATTGGATTTGTCCTCCTATATTGATATGAATTGATAAAGATCTTGCTTTGGACTTGTGTTTTTGTTTTACCATTTTAAGCCCCAAAAGTCAAATTACCTGAGCTTGAAATTTTCTCCCTGGCTTGTCATAATATTTATATGGTTAATTATTTTTATATTTTCGGTAGCGTGGTTCTGGTTTCGGCCATATCTTTGGTCGGGGTCTTTTTTTTATCATTCTCTCAGACAGTCTTGAAAAAACTGGTATTCTTCTTAGTTAGCTTGTCGGCCGGCACTTTGATTGGTGATGTCTTTATCCACCTAATACCAGAGATAAGCGCCGGCGATGATCAGGGCTTAGGGATTTGGTTCTGCTTGATGGGCGGCCTCTTAATCTTCTTCATCCTAGAGAAGATAATCCATTGGCGCCATTGCCATGTGCCTACCAGTCAAGAGCATCCGCATCATCTGGGCATGATGAATCTAGTGGGTGATACTTTTCATAATTTTTTTGATGGTCTGATAATCGCCGGTTCATTCTTGGCCAGCTGGCCCTTAGGCTTGGCTACCTTGATTGCGGTCATCGCTCATGAAATTCCTCAGGAAATCGGTAACTTTGGCGTCCTGATTTATGCCGGCTATTCCCGACGGCGGGCTTTATGGCTTAACTTTTTGACCGCTCTTTCGGCAATTTTGGGTGCGGCTGTAGCTTTGGCTTTTAATAATGGTCTGCTTGGTTTTACTGATTTTATCCTGGCTTTTACGGCCGGCGGTTTTATTTATATCGCGACCGCTGACTTAATCCCGGAGCTAAACAAAGAAACCAGGCCGATCAAATCTTTCCTGCAATTATTATTCATAGTGTTCGGGATTTTCATCATGTGGCTGCTTAAGATATTATTTATCTAGATTTAAATATATGCCCAACCCGCTTAAACCTAGTTTTCGGACCGAATGGTATGCCGTCGCCATCAATTTACTGCTTTTAGTGGCTGCTCTCTTCTTTTATTCTCGCCTTCCGGCTAAGGCCCCTATCCACTGGGATTGGTCTGGTCAGGCTGATTCTTACAGCAGCCCGGCGATGGCCGCCTGGTTTTTGCCTATCTTAAGTATCGCCCTCTACCTTTTACTCCTTTTCTTGCCTAAGTTTGATCCGAAGCGAGACCAGTATCAGTCTTTCAGCCGGAATTATCATTATTTTAAAGATTTGCTAGTCAGTTTATTATTTGTTGTCTATATACTTAGCAACTTAGCCGCTTTAGGCTACCAAATAAATCTCGCTGTCTATATACCTCTTATCATCGGAGGTTTCATTGCCATCATCGGCCTCTTCTTGCATAATTTAAAGCCTAATTGGTTTATCGGCATCCGGACTCCCTGGACTCTGTCTTCAGAAAGGGTCTGGCTTAAGACGCATCTTTTGGCTCGTCCGATTTTCATTATTTCCGGCCTGCTGATAGCTACTAGCGGCTTCTTGCTGCTGTTTTGGAAGCAGCTGGTTTTTTTCTTGGCGATCGCTATATTAGTATTCCCGCTACCAGTATATTCTTATATTTTATACCGTCAGGAAAGAAAGTAGCTTAGCCTTATTTGTTTGCCTAATAAAAGAGCCCCGTTTGTTGGGGGCTTTTTGTTTTTAGTGTTTCTGGAGCCGGATTCCAATTTTTGTGGTTAGGCTTCTTTTGTTTTTAGTTTGGATGCTTTTGATCCACATTAAGAGCAGAATGAGATTTTTGATTTTTTTCATCCGGTTTTTTGTTTAAGGTTCCATCTAATTATAGCATTTAATTATTAAATCAGCTGCTTGTCAAGTTGGAGAAAAGTGTAAAAAGGTTTAAAATTAAATCATTATGCTAGATTCAACTCCTTTGGCCGCCCGTTTCCGCCCTAAAGATCTGCAGGAATTTGTCGGCCAGGAAAAAATTATAAATAATAAGTCCTGGTTGTATCAGGCGATAAAAGGCGATCGGGTGCCTTCGCTTTTGTTTTGGGGGCCACCAGGGAGCGGTAAGACGACTCTGGCTCTTATCATCGCCAAGGAAACCAAGGCTGAATTCGTGGAACTAAGCGCGACTAGCAGCGGTGTTAAAGATTTGAAGCTAATCGTCGACCGAGCGAAAAGCGCTAAGCGCTTAGGACAGAAGACAATCTTATTCATCGATGAAATTCATCGGTGGAACAAAGCGCAACAAGACGCTCTGCTACCCCAAGTTGAAAACGGCATCGTAATCCTGATCGGGGCAACCACGGAAAATCCTAGTTTTGCAGTCAACGGCGCCTTGCTCTCACGCTTAAAAGTAGTCGTTCTGGAAAGGCTTTTAGATAAAGATTTAGAAGTAATCGCTGATCGAGCCGCCTTAAATTTAAAATTAAAACTTAAACCCGATGTGTCTAGCTTGATAGCTAGGTTAGCTAACGGGGATGCCCGGCGAGCTTTGAATATCCTGGAAAGCGCCGCGGCTCAGAGCCGGAATATTTCCTCGAAGTTGGTTAAGGAAATCATTAATAAGCCGAATCTTCTCTATGATAAAGACGGGGAAGAACATTATAATCTGATTTCCGCTTTGCATAAATCCTTGCGCGGCCATGATGCCGATGCCGCCTTATATTATCTAGTACGGATGATCGAGGCCGGAGAGGATCCTCTGTATATCGCTCGGAGGCTGATCCGTTTCGCTAGCGAGGACATCGGGCTAGCTAACAACAGCGCTTTGCTCTTAGCTAATGCCGCCTATGACGCTTGCCAGAAAATAGGCCTGCCTGAGTGCGGCGTTAATTTAGCCCAAGCTGCAGTCTATTTAGCTAAATCGCCCAAAAGCATCGCCGTCTATCAGGCTTATGAAGCGGCTAAACAAGAGGTTGCCGAGAGCGGCAATCTACCCGTGCCTTTGCATCTACGGAACGCCCCGACCAAGCTTATGAAAGATTTAGGATATGGCCGCGATTATAAGTACACTCCTTTAACTAAAGAAAAAGATCAGACATATTTACCGGAAAAGATAAAAGACAAGAAGTTTATCCCTAAATCTTGAGTTTTTTGAGATCAAATTTATATCCGCGGCCGTGAAAAGTATGGATAAGGTTCTTATTATTACCGGAATTAAGTTTTTTCCTCAAGCTAGCGATGTGGGTTTCCAGGGAATTAGAGAAGGGGTCGGAGTTTATATCCCAAGCATGCTCTAGGATTATGCCTCGTGTCAGGACCCGGCCTCGATTTTTCATGAAGTATTCCAGGAGCATGAATTCTTTGCGGGTAAGATAGATAGTCCGGCCGCCACGCCTAACCGTTTGCTGGTCCAGGTCGATAATTAAATTATCAACCTTGATCGTCTGGCTCTGTATCTGCGGCGGACGCTTAAGCAAGGCCCTAATCTTTAGTTTTAACTCTTGGAAGAGAAAGGGCTTGGTCAGATAATCATCCGCTCCCAACGTGTATAGTTCTTTCTTGGTGTTAAATTCCGACTTTACGCTAAGGATGATAACCGGCACCTGATTCTGGTCGCGTCTCAAGCTAGCTAAGATTTGGGCGCCATTGAGCCTGGGCAAGACATAATCCAGAATGATTAGGTCATAATCATTGCTGCGCGCCAAGCTTAGACCTTGTTCGCCGTCAGCCGCTACGTCGACTGCGAAAAGTTCGGTGGCTAAGTTAGATTTTAGGAAATCCCGGATTTCCTGGTCGTCCTCGATGATAAGGATGCGCATATTTTTGTTGTTTAGATAAATATAAGTAAATTATATAATTTGGGCTTTAAATTTTATCTAAACTTTTTCTAAACTCCTGGCGCGGCTGGCAAGTTGATTAATTTTACTAAGTATTGTAAGATTAAATTGATTTTATGTTGGTTAAATTTATTTAATTTTAGGATAAATATGTCAAACAAGATTATCTCCAACCAAGAGCCGAAAGGAACTCGGGACTGGCTGCCTGAGGAGTTTTTAATTAGAAAATATATTTTTGATACTTGGCGGCGAGTCTGCCTGCGCTACGGCTTCGAAGAATACATGACCCCTTTAGTCGAAAGCGCCGAAGTCTATCGTGCTAAGTCCGGAGAAGATGTCGGCGGCAAAGAATTGGTTACCTTTACCGACCTGGGTGGACGGGAGCTGTCAATCCGGCCGGAGATGACGCCCTCAGTGACGCGCATGGTGTCTAAGATATATGCTTCTTCTCCTAAGCCTTTGAAGTATTTCTCCATCGCTAATTTCATGCGTAACGAGAAGCCGCAACGTGGCCGCAATCGGGAGTTCTGGCAACTTAATTGCGATACTTTCGGTAGCTCTGCTTTAAGTGCTGATCTGGAAATTTTACAATTAGCCTTGGATTTAATGTTGGAGTTCAATCCTCCGAAAGATTCTTTTTCCTTGAACCTAAACAGTCGGCGTTTGATTGAGGCTGTCTTGGATATAGCTTTAAAAGACGTGCCCGCTGAGAAATTGGCCGAGACCAAGCTCGAGGTAGTCCGTACCCTGGATAAATTTAATAAGCTTAGCCAGGAAGATTTTCGAGCCCGCTTAAGTGAAGCCGGCTTGAAAGCTGAGGCTATCAGCGACCTTGATAAGTTTATCGGGAGCCGAAGTTTAGAGGATCTGGGCGAAGTTTTGCCGGTTCTAAAAGATAATCCAGCCTATTTAGAGCTCGAAAAAGTGATCAAGGAGCTAACTGATTTATCCTATGGCGATTATGTTAAATTCAATCCAGCTGTTATTCGTGGTTTTGATTATTATGATGGCCTTATTTTCGAGGTGTTCGACAATAATCCCGAAAATAATCGGGCGATGTTCGGCGGCGGCCGCTATAACGGCCTAGCAGATATTTTCGGCGGGGCAAGTTTTCCGGCGGTCGGCTTCGCTCCAGGTGACGAAACGACTCGCTTGTTCTTAGATAGCTGGGGGCTGATACCCGGTTTGAAAAAATTTGCGCCCGTTAGATATTATTTGCCTCTTTTAGATGTTAGTCTCACCTTAGAAGTGAAGAGGCTAGCTAAGAGCTTAAGAATCTCAGGATTAAACATAGTTTTGGGTTTGGAAGAACAGAAATTAGGCAAAGCCTTGGAGTACGCCAATAAGAGCGGTATCGACAAGGTAATTATCTTCGGCGGCGAAGAAAAGAACCAGAGTGTTTATAAAATAAAGGATATGGCCAGCGGCCAAGAAGAAATTAAGTCTTTGGATTAAGCTTATGATTATCGGTTTCGATGCCAGGGTTCTCATGGATAAGCATTATAGTGGTGTTTCCGAATACGCGGCCAATCTTTTGGCCGCGCTTTTTGAGCTCGACCCTGATAACGAATACCGCCTTTTTTATAATTCTTGGCGTGACCTCAGCGGTCGCTTGGATTTTTTAAAGCGTCCGGGAGTCAAGATTATCGCTAGCCGCTATCCCAATAAGATTTTTAATTACTTGGGGCAAAAATTATTAGCTTATCCTAAAATCGATCAGCTGATTGGCGGTTGTGATTTATTTTTCGCTCCCCATCTTAATTTTTGCGCCTTGTCGCCTCAGACGAAGTTTGTCCTGACCGTCCATGACCTGTCATTCTTGCGATACCCTGAATTCTTTTCCGGTCGGAAGAATATTTGGCATCGAGCCTTAGCAGTTAAGCGGCTGATTGAAAGGGCTGACCGAGTGGTGGCCGTATCAGAGAATACACGTCAGGACCTAATAGAGCTTCTGGGGCTTGGAGCGGATAAAATTTCCGTGGTACACTCCGGTCTTAACCGCCGGGCCAGCGAGCTTAGGTCCGAGGCTATCACGGAGTTTTTGAAAATCCATAAGTTATCTTCGCCTTATATCTTATATCTAGGCAATGTCGAGCCGAGGAAGAATATCTTGGGCCTAATCAGGGCCTATGAGTTATTCCGGGCGAATAATCCTGACCGGTCCGAACTCTTAGTCATAGCCGGAGCTGATGCCTGGAAAACAAAAGAGATCCGCGCCGCCTGGCAGGGATCATCTTATAAAAATGATATTAGGTTATTAGGTTATGTATCAGAGACGGATAAAGCCTGCTTGTATCTAAGGGCGGGCTTATTCGTATATCCTTCTTTTTATGAAGGCTTCGGTTTTCCGCCCTTAGAAGCCTTGAGTTATAATTTGCCGGTCGTCTGTTCTAATGTTTCTAGTCTACCCGAAGTTGGCGGGAAAGCCGTCTTGAGTATTGATCCCTATAATATTCCTCAATTAGCTAAAGCCTTGGGTTTAGGGCTGAGTGATACCACATTGCGAGACGCTCTTATCGGGCAGGCTAAACAGCAAGTCGCTGAGTTTTCTTGGTCTGGGAGCGCACGCGCTTATCTCGATTTATTTAAGTCTTTGTCTTGAGGATTTTTCAGGGGTGCGAAGCTGAAGCGATGGATGGGGCAGGGACCATATTGGGCGATCCTTTCCAGATGAAGCTTGGTGCCGTAGCCCTTGTGTTTCTCAAAAGCATATTGGGGGTAGCTTTTAGCCAATTCCGACATCATATAATCGCGGCTGACTTTAGCGATGATAGAAGCGGCGGCAACACAGAATATCTGGCTGTCACCCTTGATGACAGCGGTTTGCGGCTGGCTTATTTTGGGAATTTTAAAAGGACCGTCTAATAGAATGTAATCCGGCTGGAGCGGGATTTTTTTTAAGGCGTGGCGCATAGCCAAGAAGCTGGCCTGGAGGATATTTATCTTATCGATCGTCAGATTGTCGACTACGCCGATTTCCACTGCTTTAACTTTTGCTTTGATGACGGCAAACAACTTTTCCCGCTGCTTGGCACTGAGCTTTATAGAATCAGCCACTAAGCTTAGCTCTGGATCATCTAGGGAAAAATCTTGGTCGATAATCACGCAAGCCGCTACAACCGGGCCGGCTAAGGGGCCGCGTCCAGCCTCATCTAAGCCGGCGACATATCTGTATCCTAGGTCAAAATATTTTTTTTCGGTTTTTAGATCCAACATGCTTATATTGTAGCATTTTGCTTACTTTACAAGCAATTTTTTTTATGGCAAGCTGAAAAAGTCACAGAGACAGCCCGGATGGTGAAATTGGTAGACACGCAGCGTTCAGAGCGCTGTGGAGGCAACTCCGTGAGGGTTCGAGTCCCTCTTCGGGCACCGTTATTTTAAAATCAATCACCTTAAAACCGATAAGCATGATAAACCTAGAGGTCTTGCAAGCTATTAATTTGGCTACCCGTATTTATGATGGCATCAAGCGCGAAGGCAGCGATTTGCCCTACATTACCCATTCTTTTAGCGTCTTCTTGATCGTCAAGGATCACAGCGACGATGTTAGCACCCAAGTCGCCGCCCTTTTCCATGATTTCTTCAAGAAAGAAATCCCTAAGCCGGATGCTAAAGATCCCGGACAGATTTATGATTACACGGATCTCGTCCTCATGATCGGCATCTCGGCTGCCAGGCTGGTCGATGAAATCAGCCATTACCGTGATTCCCAGAACGGTGCATTGCTTGATTGGCGCAGTAGCAAGTATGAAGCCTTGGGTGATTTCCATCGCCTGAGTCCGCCGGCTAAGATAATCTTCGCCGCTAACCAAGTCCACAACCTTTTTTCTCTGGTTGAAGATTATAAGCATAAGAAGATGAGGATCTGGGAGATTTTCGGGGTTTCCGAAGAGCTCATGGCTACCTACTATCGCGACATCATGCAAACCTTGGTGACCCATTTTCATCATCCTTTAATCCAGCGCTATTATGACATTTTCCGGGAAGCCTGCCAGTTGTTTGCTTGGGAAGAGATATATAAGCAAGGAACAGCTGAGCTAGTCTGGGCGGAAAGCCTTAGGACAGAGCCTTAAAAAGTTTGAGCCTTAGAAAATAAGGCTCTTTTTTAGATGGTAATATTGACGCTGGCGAGGATTTATCTTATTGTTTTAGCATAAGGTCGTTTAGCTCAGTTGGTTAGAGCGCTGCGTTCACATCGCAGAGGTCAGTGGTTCGAGCCCACTAACGACCACCAAGACGTCGCTTTGGGAGCGGCTTTTTGTTATCTGTCAAGGGTGGATAGTTTAGAGAAATATGCTAGAATAAAGATGAATGATATGGCCCCAACCAATATAATCGTCAAATTAAGCGCTCAAGACAAATTGAAGGTGCTAAAGAAACTTAAAAGAGAAAGCTCCCTGTCAGCCGCTGTTAAATTGCAAGGAAAGACACAGGCTAGCGCTAAAGCCTATAAACGCCGTTCCAAACATAAGCCGGATTGGCCGTCTGATTTTTAGTTTGTAAATTTTATGTTTAAAGATCATAAATTTGCTTTAATAATCTTAGCCGTCATCTTAGCTAGCGCTCTTTTACTCCGTGTTGCCGGATCAAAGAAGAAAGCGGTTAATCAGGAGCCTAGGGTTCCTCAGGTAGTCGAACAAGTTCCGGCTAATCCGGTAATGCCCGCTAGTACGACCCCGGTTATCAGCGCAGAGTCTAAGCCGCGGATCGTCAAGCCTCAGGCTAGCGAGCTTATTCTAAGCCCCTATGAAGTTAGCGGTTTAGCTCCGGGAAGCTGGTTTTTTGAGGCTTCATTGCCGGTTAAACTGCTTGATAATCAGGGGCAGGAAATTGTATCCGTCCCTGCCCGGGCTTTAAGCGATTGGATGACTAGCGATTTAGTACCTTTTACGGCGAATTTAAATTTTTCTACCCAGGCGACCAGCGGTTATATGGTAATCAAGAAAGATAATCCGAGTGGTCTGCCGGAAAATGATGATGAATTAAGGATTCCGATATTTTTTAAATAATCTTATGTCCATTGAGTATTTACCGGGCCTGCGTCCGGGCGATAAGATAGATTTATCGCAATTCGAACCTAAAAAGAACCTGGAACCTAGACCAGAATATTATCTTGGTTCTTTGCAGGCTTCGCTGAGAGCTTTATCTGAAAAGCCGGGCTATAAAGGTTTTATGGATACTGAAGGCAAAATTATCATGTCTGGTTCTGAAGCTGATTATGATAAAAAGAATATTGATATCAAAGAAAGAGCCTGGGCCCAAGAAAAAGGCTTGAGTTGGGAAGAATGGACTATTAAGAAAGAAAGCGACCCTGCTAACTTAGCCGAGATGGGTATCACCTTGCTCTTTAATCGCGTGTTGGGTGATAAGTTCGCGGTGTTAAGGGCTTCTGATTATGACGATTATGAAAATGGCGCTGATAATATAATAGTCGACCGGGAAAGCGGGGCGGTTATCTGCGGTATTGACGATGTTTTGGGGCGCGACGGCGATGACGGTAGCCAGAAAAAAGCTGTTAAGATAAAAAATAAGATGGATAAGGGTGGAGCCAGGATAAAATATGGCGCTGCTATGGAGGATGGCCAGCTGACAAGTCGCAGTTTGGAGCATGTCCCGCTTTTTTATTTTTCCTTGAGCAAAGCGGAGTTAAATGACTTATTACATTCTTTAGCCGAGAATAGTAAGCCGTCAGCTAAGGAAAAGGGGGTCTATAAGAAGTTGATTGAATCTTTAGGCAATCAGTATGCCCAGTTTTCCGCTGACAAAAGCCTTCATCGCGATTTACAGAAGAATTTAGCCAGCTTTGCGCCTTCTTTAGAGAAGATGCGCTGGTCAGCGGATTAATTTTATACTCTATGAAGATTTTAATAGCTTTTTATTCCCGTACCGGCTTAACCAAAAAATTATCTTTGAGCTTAGCGGAAAAGATCGGGGCCGATTTGGAAGAAATTATCGATCATAACCCGCGCTCCGGCGTTTTAGGATATATCGTCAGCGGCCGTGAAGCGATTAGCAAAAAGTTGGCCCAGATTGAAGCGCCTCGTTTAAATCCCGCCGATTATGACTTAGTAATCATCGGCACGCCTCTCTGGGCGGGCACCATGTCTTCGCCGATTCGCGCCTATCTTGATCGCTTCAAAAGTAGCTTTAAGGCCCTAGCCTGTTTTACTACCCAGCAGGGAGTTGGCCAAGAGAAAATATTTAAGATCCTGGCCGATTTTATCGGTCTTAAGCCTTTAGCTGTTATGTCGGTCTTAAGTAAGGAGGTGGTCCGAGGCGATTATCAGGAGAAAATAAATGAGTTTATCAAGCAGTATGAAAAAAATTTATCTCTATAATACTTTAACTAGACAGAAGGAAGAATTCTTGCCTTTGAAAAAGGGGCAGATATCTTTTTATTATTGCGGACCGACCGTCTATTGGATCCAGCATATCGGAAATCTTCGCGGCGCCGTCTGTGCCGATCTGGTTAATCGCAGCCTTTCCTATTTTGGCTATAAGGTGAATATGGTCAGGAATTATACGGATGTCGGCCACTTAAGTTCTGATGAAGACACGGGCGAAGATAAGATGTCCCAAGGCGCCAGTCGTGAGGGCTTGAGTCCGCAGGCGATTGCTCAGAGATATATTGATATTTATGAATCAGATACCTCCTATCTTAATATTTGGCCCCCGAAGTTTAGGCCTCGCGCGACCGATTACATCAAGGAAGATATCGCTTTAGTCAAAACCCTGATGGATAAAGGTTTTGCTTACCAAACCGAATTGGCGATTTATTTTTCTGTAGCCAAGTTTCCTGACTATAACCGTTTGTCCGGACAGGATTTGAGTCAGAATAAGAGCCAGGCTGGACGAGGCGAAGTGATCGACCCGAAGAAAAAAGATCCGGCCGATTTTGCTCTTTGGTTCTTTAAAGCCGGAGTCCATAAGAAAGCTTTGCAGTTTTGGCCTTCACCTTTCTATTCCCCCTTAGTGAAGGATGGAGAAGGCTTTCCGGGCTGGCATCTAGAGTGCTCCGCCTTAGCCAAGAAGTTTTTAGGCGATACGATCGATATACATATGGGCGGAATCGAGCATATTCCGGTCCATCATACTAATGAAATCGCTCAGAGTGAAACAGCTAATGGCCAGAAGTTTGTTAATTATTGGTTACATAATGCCCATCTATTAGTTGATAATAAGAAGATGTCCAAATCGGCTGGTACTAGCTATAGCTTGGCCGAGATTGAAGAAAAACGTTTCATGCCTTTAGCTTTGCGTTATTTTTTCCTCCAAGCCCACTACCGCTCCAACCAGAATTTTACTTGGGAGGCGATGAAAGCCGCCCAGGCTGGACTAGAAAGTTTGTATAAGCGGGTTAGGGAATTAGGCCGTCGGGCCGGTCGGGCAGATAAGGCTTTGCAGAAAAAATTTTTCGAGGCCTTAGCTAATGATTTCAATGTGCCAGCGACATTAGCTCTAGTGCCGGAAATTTTAAAATCTAACTTAGCCGCCAAGGATAAGCTGGCCACACTATACGATTTTGATCGGGTATGGGGGCTTGATTTAGAAAATATTCCTCCCCTCGAAGAAACAGTTTTACCTAGGGAAGTAGAAGAGATAATAGCAGAGAGGGAAACAGCCCGTCGAAACAAGCATTTTACTCGAGCGGATGAATTACGCTGGAAATTGGAAGAACTGGGCTACACTGTAGAGGATGCGGCCGCCTCGAGCCGGGTCAGCAAAAAATAATGTCTAAGAATTTTTGGTCAAATTTAGAGAAGCCGATTTTGGCCTTAGCTCCTCTGGCTGGTTTTACCGATAGCGCCTATCGGCAGATTGCTTCGAGTTTCGGCGCCCAAGTGGTCTATAGCGAGATGGTAAGCGCTACCGCCCTATTTTATGATTCAGCTGAGACGATCAGCCTGATGGATTTTGATTCCAAGAAAGAAAAGAATTATGTCGTCCAATTATTTGGTTCCGAGCCTGAACATTTTGCCCGAGCTGCTAAGATTATAAGCGAGCAGGTGAAGCCGGCCGGCCTAGATTTGAATTGCGGTTGCCCGGTGAAAAAGGTTCTAAAACAAGGAGCCGGGGCGAGCCTGATGTCTGATTATAAAAAAACCAGGCAGATCATAAGGGCTATCTTAGAAACTACTAATTTACCTCTATCGATTAAGATTAGGGCTGGAGCCGGCAAAACCAACGCTTTGAAGTTTTTGGACAAATTGTCCGATTTAGATATTAAGGCTGTCATGATCCATGGCCGGACCTTAGCCGGTGCTTTTAGCGGTCCGGTTGATCTAAAGCTGATTAGAGCCGCCAAGCAACATTTTCCGGGTATCGTTTTAGCTAACGGCGGCATCAATAGCCCGGAGGATATAGATTTAGTTTTGCAAGCTACTCAAGCTGACGGGGTTGGGATCGCACGAGGCGCGATGGGAAATCCTTGGATATTTAAACGACAAGCTCGACCTGGAGTTAAAGAGATTTTCAAACTCATGAAACAGCACGCCAAGCTCGTCCACCAGCTCAAAGGCGATAATGGTTTAGTGGAATTAAGGAAGCATTTGGTTTATTATGTAAACGGCCTAGAGGGAGCATCGCAGCTTCGGGCTTCTTTAGTCAGGGTTAATAGTTTAGCCGATTTAGATAGGGTTTTATTTAATACTTAGTATGATTTTATTTATTAATACTTCGGACAAAGAAAAGATATATCTGCGGCTAGAAAGACGGGTCGGGCAGAAAAAGGAAACGGTTAGCCGTTTGAGTTTAACAGCGCCCCGCCGACAATCAGAGAAGCTCTTGCCGGCTATTCAAAAGTTAATGGGAAAATCCCGGGTTAGCTTGGAGGATTTAAGTGAAATCAGGGTGGCTGCTTCCGGGGGAAGCTTCACGGCTTTGAGGATAGGGATAGCTACCGCTAATGCCCTGGCTTATGCTCTTAAGATCCCGGTTTACCCGATTGGCCAGGAGAAGACTATCAAGAAAAGTCGCGGTCTCCAGATAGTATCCCCAACCTATGATCGTGAACCGAATATCGGGGCCTAGGATTAGAGCCTGTTGATAACTTTTCCTAGAAAAAAGAAAATTTAATAAATTAGAAGAAGCTCTTGTTGATAAGTGCTTCTTTTTTTATTTATTTCTCTTATTTTAGGGCTTTTATGAAGGTTGCCAGGAGGGGCTTAGTGGTGTATAATTATACTTGTCAGGTGAAAAGTGGGGAACAAAGGTGAATCAGTTAATTGCTAATTCGAATATATGTTTATTGGTGAGTATAAACACAATCTTGATGACAAGGGCCGCTTAGCTATACCAGCTAAGTTTCGGGCTATCTTAAAAAAGGGCGCGGTGGTTACCAAGGGTTTGGATAACTGCTTATTTTTATATTCCAAAGAACAATTTGAAAAGATTGCCCAGAAATTCGCCGCCTTACCTTTAAGCCAGGCTAAGGCTCGGGCTTTTAGCCGTCATATGCTCGCTGGTGCTATGGATGTCGAGTTTGATAACCAGGGTCGGATTACTTTGCCAGAATATTTGCGGCAGTTTTCGTCTTTAAAAAAAAGCATAATTATTGCCGGCCTTTATAACCATTTAGAAATCTGGCCGGAAGGAGCCTGGTTGAAATATAAAGCCGAAGCAGAAAAGAACAGTAATGCGATCGCCGAAGAATTAGGAGATTTGGGAGTTTAGTATGTATGAGCACGTCCCAGTAATGATGCCCGAGGTATTGGCTAGTCTCCGAGCGAAACCGGGCGACCTGGTAATTGACGGTACTTTGGGCGGCGGCGGTTATACTCTAGCTTTAGCGCTAGCCGTCGGAGCCAAAGGCCAGGTGTTATCCCTTGACCTTGATGATTTGGCTTTAAAAAACGCCAAAAAGATATTAAAGGAGAAAAAGGTAAAAAACGTTCATTTAGTTAAAGAGAATTTTAAAAATATTAAAGAGGCGGCCAGACAAGTCTTTGGCGAGGGAATCCTGGTTCAGGGAATAGTGGTCGATCTAGGTTTATCTTCAGCCCAGTTAGCTGATGAGAAAAGAGGATTTTCTTTCCAAGGCGATCGGCCGCTTGATATGGCTTTTGGTCATGACGGCCTAGATACGACTGAAATAATCAATACTTATCCCTTGTTAGAGCTCACCCGGGTTTTTAGGGAATACGGGGAAGAGAAGTTCGCTTATCAGATTGCCAAGAGGATCGTAGCCTGGCGCCGAGAAAACAGGATTACCAACACTAAAGAATTGCGAGAATTGATAGTTAGCGCTATTCCGGGGAGATTCCGCCATCAGTCAATCCATCCAGCCACCCGGGTATTCCAAGCTTTAAGGATGGAGACCAATCAAGAATTAAGAGTTTTGGAACAGTTTTTACCGGCCGCTCTGGACCTACTCGCTCCCGGCGGGCGCTTAGTAGTCGTTTCCTTCCATAGCGGTGAAGATCGGATCGTTAAGAATTTTTTTCGAAACCATAGTCAGGAGGAACTGTTGATTGTAACCAAGAAACCACTTGTTCCGAATCAAGCCGAAATTCAGTTCAACCCCCGCTCTCGCAGTGCCAAGCTGAGAGCGGCGATAAAAAGATAATTTTTAAATTAGATATACTAACTAGTCATCCTTATGACCGATTTTAAAAATAAACTAAACGCCACGTCTCGGCCCAAATCAAGGCGCTTATCTTTAAAAATGTTGAATTTAGGGCTTTTTTCCCTAATTTTACTCTTCGGTCTGGCCTATGTCGTCTGTATCAATGATTTAACAGTCAAAGGTTTCGCCCTTAAGGAGTTAAAAGTCCGAGCGACTTCCTTGGCCAATGAAAACCAGGAGATAGAAGACAAGGTAATGGCCATCCAGTCATATAACAATCTAGTGGAGAAGGTTAAAGGCTTGAATATGGTGGCAGTTGGAGAAGTTGATTATCTCACCCTTAATAAGAACATGGTAGCTAAAAAGTAATTATGTGGCGTGATCGGCGGACAAACAATCGAGGCGCGGTCAGCTTTCAAAATAATCGCCTGCATTTAGTGATTGCGATTATTTTTTTATTATGCGCCGCTTTGATTTATAAATTATTCAACCTGCAGATTAAGCAGTGCGATTGGTATACCGCCCTCGCTTCTTCTCAACACCAGATAAACAGCCAGCTGAAGCCCGATCGGGGGAGGATCTTGATTTCCGACCGTTTGAGCGGCCAGGATGATAAGCTCTATCCTTTAGCAAGCAGTAAGGACTTTGCTTTTTTATACGCTGTACCTAAAGATATTACCCAGGCACCAGAATTAGCTGAGAAACTGTTTGAATTTTTTGATCTTGAAGGCTTGAAACAGTTGAAGCCAGAGCAGGAAATAAAGACGGACAGTCAAGCTAGCAGCAGTGAAACGGCTCTTCCCGAGTCCGATTTTGATAGGCAAAAAGAAGAGCTTATTAAAGCTTATTTAGCTAAGTTAGATAAACCCGGCGACCCTTATGAGCCTTTGAAGAATAAGCTGAGCACCGAAGACCTGCTTCGTTTGTATGCTTTTTTGAGCGGGCGGGCTCCTGGCGATTTAGAAATTAAAAACCAAAAAGTGGTCAGTAAGAACGACGGTCAGGAAGTAAGCATTACTGGCCTGGGCTTTGATTTTAAGAAATACCGCTATTATCCCGATAACAATATTGGTGCCCATTTCTTAGGTTTTGTCAGTTATGTTGATGAAGAAGAGAAGGGCCGTTATGGCTTGGAAGAATTCTTTAATGACGAGCTCTTTGGTAAGTATGGCTCCCTGAAATCGGAGCGCGGCGGGACGAGCGAGGTGGTGATTGTTAACGATCGAGAATATGTTAAGCCGGAAGCCGGCTCTGATTTAGTTCTAACCATCGATCGGTCTGTACAATTCGCAGCTTGTGAAAAATTAAGCGAGGCCGTTAAAAAACACGGTGCCGACGGTGGCAGCGTCATCATAGTCGAACCGCAGAGCGGAGCGATTTTAGCGATGTGTTCTGTGCCAGATTTCAATCCTAATAATTATAAAGAAATCAAGGATTTGCAAATCTTTAACAATCCGATTATTTCGCATCAATACGAACCTGGTTCGGTCTTTAAAACCATTACCATGGCGGCTGCCTTGGACCAGGGCAAGGTTTCGCCCTCTACTACTTACCAAGATCCTGGGCAGATGATGATCAAAGGCTGGAATAAGCCGATTAGCAATTCTGATTTCTCAACCAAGGGAGCGCACGGCTTGGTCGATATGAATTTCGTTTTGGAAAATTCCTTGAATACCGGTTCCATTTTCGCTATGCGTACTATTGGCGCCAAAGTCTTTTCCGATTATGTAAAGAATTTCGGTTTCGGTGAGCGTAGCGGCCTAGAACTAGGATCTGAAGCTAATGGTAATATTGATAATCTTTTGAAGAATAAGATTAAGGAAATTGATGCTGCCACCGCCTCTTTCGGGCAGGGTATTTCCGTGACGCCTCTGCAGATGGTGATGGCTTATAGCGCCTTGGCTAATCGGGGCGAACTGATGAAGCCTTATCTGGTCAAAACTATAGTCAGGCCGGACGGTCATAGGGATGAAGTCAGTCCTAAGATGGTCAGAAAGGTGGTGAGCGAAAAGACCGCGGCGACGATTTTGGCGATGTTAGCTAACGTCGTCGAAAGCGGCCATTCCAAACGGGCAGCCTTGAGTGGCTATTATATCGGCGGGAAAACCGGGACCGCTCAGGTTGCAGAAGGAGGCGGTTACGCTAAAGATCGTTATATCCATACTTTTGTCGGCATTGCTCCGATTGACAGCCCGCGTTTCGTCATGTTAACTAAGATTGATAATCCTAAGGATGTCGAATACGCTGAAGGTTCAGTCGTGCCCTTATGGCGCGATATTGCCGATTTTCTCCTTAAATATTATCAGGTTCCTAAGACTAAAGCTGATTAATTATGCGTCGCCTCTTGCAATTAAAACTAAAAATTTTGGCTCGCCTGGTGCTTCAGAAATACCAGCCTCAGATTATCGGGATTACGGGCAGTATCGGTAAGACTAGTGCTAAAGACGCTATTGCCTGGGTTTTGAGTTATAAATTTTCCGTCCGCGCCAGCTATAAGAACTATAACAATGAAATCGGTTTGCCTTTGACGATCTTAGGCCTAGAGTCCGGCGGGCGGTCTATTTCCGCCTGGCTGGCCGTTTTAGCGCGCGCCCTGAAGCTATTAATTTTTACAGACAAGAATTATCCTAAATTTTTAATCTTAGAGATGGGAGTAGATCGCCCTGGTGATATGGACTATCTGACAAAAATCGTCAAACCTAATATCGGCGTCGTCACAGCTGTCAGCCATTCCCATCTGGAATTTTTTGGCAGCCTATCTAAAATCCAGGCCGAAAAACAGAAGTTAGTCGAACAGGTCGATAATAACGGCCTAGTGGTTTTAAATTATGATAACGAAGCGACTAGGGCAATGGCGGAAGCTAGCCGTGCCAAGGTTCTTAGTTATGGCTTCGATCGCGGCGCTGATTTAGTGGCCCAAGAATGGCATGGCCGGAATTTCAAGCTAAGCTATCAGGGCTCGATTGTGCCGGTGTTCATGAAACAAGCTGTCGGCCGGCCGGCTGTCTATGCTGTTTTAGCTGGAGCCGCCCTGGGCTTGCATTACGGACTTAACTTATTGGATATCGCCCAGCGCTTATCGGAATTCAAGCCGCCTTTGGGGCGCTTGAATCTGATCCCGGCTCTTAAGGGCGCAACTATCATCGATGACACTTACAATTCTTCACCCGATTCTGCTTTAGCTGCCCTGGAAGTTCTAGGAGAAATGCCTGCCCGCCGCCGTTGGGCAGTCTTGGGGGATATGTTAGAAATAGGTTCTTATTCCGAATCTGGCCATCGCCAGGTTGGTGAGAAAGTTTCTGAGCTTAAGATAGATTTTTTAATTAGCGTCGGACCGCAATCTCGGTTTAGCGCTCAGGCAGCTCTAGAGAATGGCTTGGATGAAAACCATGTCCATACTTTTGACTCTCCAAGCGAGGCGGCTGATTTCTTGTTAGGTGAGATTGAAAACGAAGACCTTATTTTAATCAAAGGCTCCCAGGGGATGCGGATGGAAAAAGCGGTGAAGGCTATCATGGCCCAGCCTGACCAGGCGAAAGACCTGTTAGTCAGGCAGGGGGCAGAATGGGATTAATTTTTTAGCGAAATTATTATGTCAGTTCTTATTCTAGGCGGCCAGGGCAACTTGGGCACGCAACTCAGTCGGATTTTTTCAGGATCTTTAGCCTGGGACAGGGAAGATCTTGATTTTTTAAATTTCCCCTTACTAGAAGAAAAGATCGGTCAGCTCCGGCCGGAAGTCATAATTAATGCCGTCGCCTATAACGCGGTGGATAAATGCGAACAAGATTCAGAAGAATTAGATTTAGCCTATAAACTAAATCGTGATCTGCCAGAATCTTTGGCTCGAATCGCTATAGCGATAGGGGCGACTTTGCTTCATTACTCTAGTGATTATGTTTTTTCCGGCGATTTAAACAAGCCAAAGTTTAAAGAAGATGATCCGGTTAATCCAGTTAATAAATACGGAGCCAGCAAGGCGGCCGGCGAAGAGGCGATCAGGCGCATAGCGGCTGAGTCTAGTTTGTCTTATTTTATCATCCGCACTTCTAAGCTGTTCGGTCCGCGCGGTGCCAGCCCCCTATCTAAATCGAGCTTTTTTGACATTATGCTGGATTTAGCTCAGAATAAAGAGGAAATAAAGGTGGTAGATGAAGAAAGCAGCTGCTTTACTTATACGCCCGATTTAGCTCGAGCTACTCAAGCTCTGCTTCAGTCCCCCCATCCTGCCGGCATTTACCATATTACCAACTCTCAGGCGGCTAATTGGTTTGAGGCGGCTCAAACGCTGTTTGAGATCAAGGGCCTTAATCCACGGCTTATCGCCATTAAAGGAGCAGATTTAAACCGTCCAGCTCGCCGCCCCCTTTATTCGATTTTAGAAAATAATAACTTGCCTAATTTAAGGGCTTGGCCCGAGGCTTTAAAAGAATATTTAAATCTCTAATATTATGAGAGGCATCATTTTATCTGGCGGCTCAGGCACTCGTTTGCGCCCTCTGACCAAAATAACTAGCAAGCAGCTGCTTCCTATCTATGACCGGCCGATGATTTATTATCCCTTAAATACTTTAATTCGAGCCGGTATCAAGGAGATCTTAATCATTATAGCGCCGGAAAGAGCGGGCGATTATCTTAACCTTTTAGGTAGTGGTAAGGAATTCGGGGTTAAATTCACCTATGAGATCCAGGATAAGCCCGAAGGGTTAGCTCAAGCTTTCATTATTGGTCAGAATTTCATTGATAATGAAGACGTAACCATGATCTTGGGGGACAATATCTTTGAGGATGACTTTTCTGAAGAAATCAAGAATTTTAAGGGCGGAGCGAAAATTTTTGCTAAATCTGTACCCGATCCGGAGCGTTTCGGAGTTGTTAAATTTGATGAGAATAATAAGGCGCAGAAGATAGTAGAGAAACCACAAGAGTATCTGAGTAATTATGCCGTTACCGGACTTTATGTCTATGATAGCCGCGTGGTTGAAATCGCTAAGAACATGAAACCCAGCGAGAGAGGGGAACTGGAAATAACGGATTTGAACAACTGGTATTTAGAGAAGAATGAATTATCAGTTGCCATGGTTGAAGGCGAATGGCTTGATGCTGGGACTTTCGACAGCCTGCTTAAAGCTCAAAATTTCGCTAAAGAAAAATTGTCTGGAAAAATGATCATATAGCTATGAAATTAGCGGTCGGGTTTTTAACTTATAACGAATCTAGTGCTCGTTATTTGCCGGATTTTTGGCCGAGCCTTCAATCAGCCTTGTCTGTTTGGGGTGGAGATTATAAGGTTCTGGTCGGCGATAATAGCGAATCAGCGCTTAACCCGAACGCTGTTTTTTTTAATTTCGCAGACCCTAAGCTAGAATTTATTTGGAATCGCGCTAATTTGGGTTTTTCTAAAGGCTATAATCGTTTGATCGCCCGAGCTCGGGAATTAGAGGCGGAATATTTTTTGGTGATAAATCCTGATACGGTTTTAGATAAAGAGGCTATCAAGGAATTAATCAGTGCTTTAGACAGAGATTTGAATTTAGCTTCGGCTAGCCCTAAAGTCCTAGATTTGCATTCTGGCCGGATTGATACCTTGGGTCTGGTCTTAAAACCGGGTTTACGTTTTGCTGATTATGGCCAGGGCCAAGAGGATAAAGGAGACCAGCCGTCGATTATTGGCCCCTCAGGGGCCGCTGGCCTGTTCCGTATGTCTGCCTTGGAGAGCATTAAGGAGAAAGGCCAATATTTTGACGAAAGGATGTTCATGTATAAAGAAGATTGCGACCTAGCCTATCGGCTTTTTAGCCGTGGTCAAGTTTCGCGTCTGGTTCAGGAGGCGGTAGTGTATCATGACCGTAGCGCTCGCGTTTCCGATCCCGGCCTTTTGGGGATAATAAAGGGACGGAAAAGTAAGAGCCGTCAGATAAGGCAATGGTCTTTCCAAAATCAACGCTTGATCTGGCGCAAGCACTGGTCAAAACAAAACTTAAAAAACAAAATCATTATTTTATCCCTCCGCTTTTTAAGCTATTTATGGGCAATATTTTTTGAAAGATTTTTGTTTAATAATAGGAAAAAATAGTCAAAATAGCTTATATTAGTCAATTATGCTTGACTAATATAAAATATTATGATAGATTGAGATTACTCTAAATCAAATTTTAATTAAATATAGTCAAGGCTATATTTTTCCTTTTATGGAAAACTTATTAGAAAAAATCATTAAGGAAGAAAAAACCGAAGAAATAAACCGTTTAAACGCTATCACTATTGTCGGTAACCTCTTCGCTGATTTAATGGATCGTGAAAAAGACATTATTTCCCGTCGTTTTGGTTTTGACGGTGGCGAAGGCGAAACCTTGGAAAAGATCGGTCAGATGCATAAGCTGACTCGGGAACGGGTACGCCAGATCGAGGCGGCCAGCATCAAGAAGATCAAAAAACTAGAAAGTTTAGAAGGTCATATCGGTGCTTTAAAAGAAACGGTGAAGCATTTAGTGAGTGAACACGGCGGCCTGATGCGCCAGGATTATTTATTAGATATCTTGACCGTTATCTGCTTAGAGTTAAGCGGCCAGACTGAAGGGGCGGATTATGAGAAGAATCGCGCGATATATAAAAATCATTTTCATTTCCTTATTTCTCGTATTTTGCAAGATGATTTAGAAACCATGGAAAACGCGGATAATTTTAACCCAGCTTATCGTCTTAAGGATCATGATTTAAACCATTTAGAAGATATTACCAGTGATTTATTAAAGAAGGTTGACGGTTTGAAAAAGACTGTCAGTACTGAAGAACTCTTGGATCTTCTGAAGAATTCAGAGGCTTATACTAAGCATCAGGAGAAACTGAAACGTGATTCCGATTTAGATATCACTAAAGTGTTTAAAAGCCAGATTTTTCCGGATAAAGCCGAAATTATCAATAATAATAAGATTTTATACTCCCTCATGCAGGCGATTCGTAACTTGGAACAGAATAAGTATGGCCATTGGGGCCTAGCTGACTGGAAGGAGATCAAGCCCAAGACAATCAACGACAAGATCTATCTAGTCCTGAAGAACCAAGGTGACCCTATGCATTTTACCGAGATCGCCAAAAAGATTAATGAAGTCAAATTCGATAAGAAAACAGCCAATGCTGCTACCGTCCATAATGAACTCATTTTGGACAACCGCTATGTCCTAGTCGGCCGCGGCGTTTATGGCTTAAGAGAATGGAAAAAATAAGTCAATTGCCTCATTAAGTATAGATAAGAAAACCGTCCTTTAGGGACGGTTTTTTGTTAGCGCTTTTATTTTGTTATTTTCTATAAAACATGATAAAATATGAGAGTTAATAATTTTGCAATCCTTATGGATTTAACGATTGATTGGGTGTCTTGGCAAAATTTATTCCAACAGTCACCGGGCCTTTTGCTTTGGCATTTTTTTATTACTATCGGCTGGATTCCGATCGCTATCATGTTTTTGTTAGCTAATCGGACCTTGTGGCTTTATTCCCGCCGCCTTAAATGGTCAGCTAATAATAAGTTTATTTTATTGGCGATCGATTTGCCTTCTAACAACGAGCAATCGCCCAAAGCGGTTGAGAATATGTTTTCCTATCTGGCTGGCGCTCATGGGACCCAAAGTTTTTTTGAAAAATGGTTCGGAGGCGAGTATCAACTAGCTTTCAGCTATGAAATCGTCAGTATCGAAGGCTATACCCAGTTTTTAATCCGGACCCCTATCCAGTTCCGTAATCTGGTAGAGTCATCGGTCTATTCCCAATATCCCGACGCTGAGATCGTAGAAGTGGACGATTATACCAATAATGCGCCCAAAACTTTTCCGGACGAAGAATATGATATCTGGGGAACAGAGTTTATCCAGTCGTCAAGCCAGATATTTCCGATTAAGACTTATCCTGATTTCGAACACCAATTCGGCCCCTCGGAAACCCAGTTTAAGGATCCGATGGCCACTTTAATGGATCTGTGTAGTAGCTTGCGGGCCGGGGAGCAGCTATGGTACCAGATTATCGTTATTCCCACCGGCTTCGATTGGATCAAGGAAGCTGATGTCGAGGCGGATAAGATACTAGGTAAAGTCAAGAAAGACGTCAGTTTGGGCAATAAGATCGTAGACCGATTCATGGTCTTTGTTGATTGGTTGAGCGAATCAATCATCAGTCTTTGGGGAGATATTGAAGCGGAAAAGAAGGAAGAGAAGTCAAAGACGATGATGGATCTGAAGCCGAAAGAAAAAAACCAGATGGAGGGCGTATATCGCAAGGCCGCGAAGTTGGCTTTTGAAGCTAAGGTAAGAGTGGTTTACTTAGCTCGTAAAGACGTTATCAACAAAGCCAAGGTAGCTAATGGCATAGTGGGATATATGAAGCAGTTTGCGGCTCTAGATTTAAATTCTTTTAAGCCGGATTTGAACTATACGATGACTAAGACGTCTTATTTCATGAAAGATTCTCGTTTGAATGCCCGTAAAGCTAGGATTATAAATAATTACATCCGCCGTGATTCCTGGGGCGGTCGCAAGGCTGGCTTATATACCATCGAAGAATTAGCGACCATCTGGCATTTCCCGATTGAAGCGAGCGTGAGGGCGCCGATGATCCAAAAAGCTTCAGGCCGCAAGGCTGACGCCCCTTCATCTTTGCCGATTTCTGAAGATATAACCGATAATGCTCAAGATTTGTTATTCGATAGAGTTCCGGAAGCCGCGCCAGGAGTCTTGGAAAACCTGGAAGAAGAAATGATCATTAAGGAGCCAGAGGTTTTAATGTCCAGCCAAGCCCTGGAAAATCCGTCTCAATCCAAGCCTAAAACAGTGATCGAGAAAGCTTCGCCGCCGCCTAATTTACCTACAGCTTGATATGCCGGCACCAGAGCAGAAAAAAATAAGGTTGGCTGTTGATGCCCGGTTCTATGGCCCCCTGGGCAAAGGCTTGGGGCGATATACTCAAGAGATAGTCGATAATATCATAAAGATCAGCCAGGCGGATGAGTCGAGGCCTTTTGAATTTATAATTTTTCTAAGTCCTGACAATTTTGATGAATTCTTAAGCGATGACCCCTTGGTTAAGAAAATAAAACTTAATTTCCGTTGGTATTCTTTGGCCGAGCAGATATTGTTTCCTTGGCGCTTAACTAAAGAAAAGGTAGACCTTATTCATTTTCCTCATTTTAACGTGCCGATCTTAACCCCTAAGCCTTTTATCGTCACCATCCATGATTTAATTCTAACCAAGTTTCCTACCCGTCGGGCCAGCACTTTATCACCCCTGATGTACTTTCTGAAAAATATCGCCTATCGCCTGGTCATCTTAGCAGCTATCAAGCGGGCTCGTCAGATAATTACGGTTTCCCAGTTTACTAAAAATGACATTATCGATAAATTCAAAGTCAAAGCTTCTAAGATTACTGTGACTTATGAGGGCGTAGCTAATCTGAGCCATGGCCACGATTCTTTGTTTGTAGCTAAAATGGCCGACCAAGAAGTTCTGGCTAAATATAATATCAGTCGTCAATTCCTATTATACGTTGGTAATGCCTATCCCCATAAGAACCTAGAATCTCTTATCCGGGTGTTTATGGAGCTCAGAAAAGACAAGCCGGATTTGCGCCTAGTTTTGGTGGGTAAAGACGATTATTTTTATCGGCGAATCAAAGAATATGCTAGCAGCCATAATCTGTGGCAGGCGAATAATATTAACAGCCCGGTAATTTTTCCCGGTTACGTGCCTGATAGGCAATTAGAAATCATATATCAGAGAGCCGCGGCTTATGTTTTTCCCTCATTTTATGAGGGTTTCGGTTTACCGCCCTTGGAAGCGATGGCTAAAGGATGTCCAGTCCTGAGCTCAAATCAATCCAGTCTGCCCGAAGTCTTAGGGGAAGCAGCCCTTTATTTTAACCCTTATCAGGAAGAAGATTTTATCGCTAAAGCCAAAATTATTCTGGATAATCAGGGATTACGCCAGTCTTTGATAGAGAAGGGTTATCAGCAAGCCAAGCTGTATAATTGGTGGGAGTGCGCCCGAGAAACCCTGGATGTTTATAAGCGCAGTCTAAAGATCCATTAAAGGCATGAAATTTCAAGATGATAGGTCAATTTATTCTAATTCACCTCGGAGGAAAAATAATTTCTCTAGTTTTGTCGTAGATTTAAGGTCGCCTCGAAAAAAGGACGAAGTCCAGGCGCAATTAGCTCAGCCAGAGTCAAAACGCCGAGCTAACAAAGGCAAACGAAGATCTGCGTCTAGTTTGTTTAATTTCTCGATTTTAAAAAAATTGAGATTAGGACCTGATTTTTTAAGCTCTAAAGAATGGCGTCAGTCACAGGCCGAAAAATTTTCTTGGCGGCATTTCGTCCCCCATTATTTATTACCATCCAGATTATTACCCAGGCGCAGAAAAGGGTTCTTGAGGCCTTGGTCTCGACATCGCTCTTCTTTCGTGAACCTTTATCTGCGCTCAGCGGCCAAGCATTTTAAAGTTTTAAATTCTCGCGTTCCTCATATTCGTATTTCTCGAGTGAAAGACCAAATCGTAGTAGCGCCTCATCTGTTCCATCCTGTCCGCCGCAATAAAAGATGGTGGGAGATTTTTTATTTTATCATCATCCTCTTAGTCTTAGTCGTCCCTTTCAAAGTCATGTCTTATTATTTCGATCTCGATGCTTTGAAATCAAGGATATTATCCCGTTCTCAATCCGGAGTTAGCAGTTTCTTGGCCGGAGCCGACCGAGCCGCTAGCCTGGATTGGTCCGGCGCTAATTCAGAGTTCAGTGCCGCTGGCCAGAAATTCCTCGCCGCCCAGTCCGAAGCGGAGAAGATTAATAATTCTTTATTATCCTTAGCTTCTCTTTCTTCGAATCCAGAAATCAAAATGGCGGCGGAAAGCAAGAAGCTCTTAGCCGCCGGTAGCGCGGCCGCTAGCTTAGGTAAGAACCTCAGCTTGGCGCTTGATAGCTTATTCAATAACCCTCAGCAAGACATTGCGAAAATATTGGAAAATTTTTCCTATTACGGCGGCTTAGCCGAGCGTGACTTAAAACAAGTCAGTCAGAACTTATCCGCGGTCAAAATCAGCAATCTGCCCCCCGAGTATCAAGCAGAATTCGCTAATCTCAATCAGCAGGTCCAAGATCTTTCGCGGGGCCTGGGGTCATTTATTTCCTCGCTGCGGTCTTTGCATGAATTCTTGGGTCTGAACCAGGATAAGCGATATTTATTGGTTTTTCAAAATAACACCGAACTCAGGGCTAGCGGCGGTTTTTTGGGCAGCTATGCCTTAGTTGATATTAGGGATGGCAAGATAAAGAATCTGGAAGTTCCCGGCGGCGGCTCCTATGACACCGAGGCTGGTTTGAAAAAAAAGATCGTCTCGCCGGCTCCTCTTTGGTTGGTTAATCCCCAGTGGCATTTTTGGGATTGTAATTGGTGGCCGGATTGGCCGACTAGCGCCCAAAATATCATGTGGTTCTATGAGAAGAGCGACGGGCCGACTGTCGATGGCGTCATCAGCTTTACCCCCACGGTAATCGAAGACCTGCTTAAGATCATCGGTCCGATAGACTTGAGACAAGAATATGGCGTCGTGGTTGATGCTGATAACTTTTGGGAGAACGTCCAGACTGTCGTGGAAACTAAGAACCAAGGCTTTATTAGCGGCGCGGCCACGGCTTCTTCCAGTTTGCTGGCTAGCTCATCCTTGGTCCTTAACCAGGGTTTAGAGCAGAATACTGCCAATAAGCCAAAGAAGATAATCGGCGACTTGATGGCTAAGATTTTGGAAGAATTACCGAGTCATCTGGATAAGGATAATCTGATTAAGCTTCTGTCTTTAAGCGAAAAGAATCTAAGCGGCAAGCAGATCCTGTTTTATTTTAATGATCCTAAATTGCAGAAAATCGTCTCTGACCATAATTGGGCTGGTGAAATGCGACCCAGTAATTATGATTATTTAGCGGTGATCAATACGAATATCGCCGGGCAAAAAAGCGATCGTCGGATCAAGGAGACGATAGATTTAGATAGCGATATTTTAAGCGATGGCAGCGTAGTTAATACTTTGACTATCCGTCGTCAGCACGCCGGTGTTAAGAACGAAATTTTTAGCGGAGTGCGTAACGTCGATTGGCTCCGCGTCTATGTGCCCTCTGGCAGCCAACTCCTTCAGGCTAGCGGTTTTTCTGTGCCTGACGCTAGTTATTTCTCTAAGCCCGAAGCAGATTGGGAAATAAATCCGACCTTAGCTAAGTATGAGAATATCTTTGCCGTCGATCCAGCGAGCGGCACCAAGATCTACCAAGAGAACGGCAAGACCGTGTTTGCGAATTGGACTATGGTCGATCCGGGAGAAGAATCAATTCTAACCTTTAAATACCGCTTGCCTTTTAATGTTCTGAGCCGACCGCAAGCGGATACTTGGGTAGAAGACTTGAACCGTTGGCTGAATCCTAGGCAAGCCATCCTTTTGCCTTATTCCTTGCTAATACAAAAACAAGCAGGTGCAGCGGCCAGTGCATTTTCTCTACACCTGCGCGCTAGCGGGGATTGGCCTTTGGTTTGGCGATATCCGGCGGCCAGCGGTCACGAACCTTATGTTTGGGAAACAAGTTTTGATTTGGATAGCGATAAATATTTTGCGACTATCTTGAAGCAGGATAGGGAATAAGCATGATTAAAATATTAAAGACTATTTAAACATATGCCTTCTAAAAAAGATCTGTCTTCTCTAAAAGTGCAAAAAAAATCCAGCTCTAGCCTGGCTGACTTTATCGAGCGCCCAGTACCCAATGAGCAGGAGGTGGCAAATTTCAACCGTTTGGTTAAACAAGAGGCACGGGACCAGGAAATAGATACTAATTTATCGGAGATATATAGGGACAGGGATGGCAGTCTGGTTGACGTCAAAACCTTGAAGGTCAGGCGTCGCCGTTCAGTTTGGGGACGCCTCTGGCGCCGTTTTTTGTCTCTAGTTTTATTGTTTGCTCTCGTGTATGGCTTGTATTATTTCATCAGCCGCCGGAGCACTTCAGCTGCCCTTGATTTTAACATCCAGGCTCCAGAAAAAATAATGTCCGGAGAAGAATTTTTCTATGAGATTGCCTATCGGAATACCGGACGTTTTATCCTTAAGAACATAAGCCTTAATCTCCAGTATCCTGATAATTTTGTCTTCATAGAAAGTTCAGAGGCTGCTAGTAACCAAAAAGATAGTTGGCAGTTACCTGACTTGGGTCCGAATCAAAGTTATTCGTTAAAGATAAAAGGGAAATTAATTAATAAGCAAGATGCTCCTAATATTTTAAACGCCCGTTTAGCCTATACGCCAGAGAATTTTTCCAGTGAATTTAAGAAGGAAACTAGTGTCAACACCTTGATCAGCGGCCTAGGTTTCGAGGTCGAAGCTAACTATCTTAATACCGCTTTGATCGGCCAGATAGGCGAAGTCAGATTAACCTTCACTAACTTTGGCGAACAGGTGTATCTGAATGATTTTCTTTTAAACATCAGCGCCCCGGAAAATATTAGTTTAACCGATCTGGCTAAAAGCGAAGAGAAGAACGCTCCAATCAGCGATAACCAGGGACCACCGCCCCTAGCTCTTAATAAGATCAGCGGCACCCAGTGGCAGATCAGCGGCGCTGTGCCAAAATCAAGTAAGCAGAATCTCATCCTGAAATATCAAGTCAAAGAGAAATTAGAAGACCAGCAGTCTATCATGATTGCTTTGGAGCAGCTGACCCCCGACGGACGCAACTTAATTTTCTGGGAAAAATCTTTAGATTTACAGATCATGAAAAGCGACTTAAACCTCACCTTGGCAGTTAACGGCGTTAAAGCCGATAGTCCGGTCAATTTCGGCCAAACCCTTAATTATGAGATAGAATATTCAAACCTAGGAGCGTCCACTTTAAATGATGTTAACATTCGGCTCGATTTGCAGGGTGAATTTTTCGATTGGTCGAGCTTGCAGGATGAGCAAAGGGGGCAGAAGAGCGGCGCCGGCTTAGTCTGGACCAAAGAACAGTTGCCGGCTTTAAGCGCGTTGGATCCTGGCCAGTCGGGAAAAATCGCCTTTAGTATCAAGCTGAAGGATTTCCAAAGTTCTGATTTAGGTAAAGATTTATCTTTAAATAGCCAGGCGCGGTTTAATCTCAGTTCCGGCACGGATGAAGCTAGTTCTGACCGCCAAAGCAACGCCATCATTAACAGGCTAAATAGTAATTTTGACTTGTCAGAGCAGATACGCTATTTTGATGAGAACAATATCCCGGTCGGCAGCGGACCCTTACCCCCTAAAGTCGGCGCTAAAACTAGCTTCCGGGTTTATTGGACGGTGAGCAATTCTTTGCACGAATTGAGCGGGAGCAAGGTATCGGTAACTCTGCCAGCTTATGTGAATTTTGAAGAGAAGAGCAGTCTAGATACCGGGTCATTAATTTATGATCCCAATAATCGTCGCTTGACTTGGGAGATAGGCCGTCTGCCCCTATCAGCCCGTCGCGCTTCAGCTGCTTTTAATATCAGTATCCAGCCAGGAAATGATGATTTGGATAAGATATTAATCCTTAGCCCCGGCACGACCGCTGAAGCCTTGGATATTGAAACCCAGGGGCAGATTACTAAGCTTATTTCAGCTAAGACTACTAAGCTTGAAGATGACGATATCGCTAATCTGAATAATTCCGGCCAAGTCGGTAATTAATATTTTCATGACCAAAACAAAAAACGGCCAGCTGCGGCGGCCAGCTCTCAAATTAAGAACCAGACACGGGGTTTTAACAACCCCTTTCTTTATGCCGGACGCGACTCGGGCTTTAGTTAAACTGATCTCTAAGCAAGAGCTTGAATCTATCCAGGTTCCAGCTTTAGTGGTTAATACTTTCCATTTGTATTTGCAACCAGGATTAAAGACTATAAAAGCCGCGGGCGGCTTACATGAATTCATGAATTGGCCCGGTCCGCTCCTGTCGGATAGCGGCGGTTACCAGGTTTTTTCTTTGATCCATAAGAATAAGAAGCTGGGTAAGATTAATGATGAACAGGTCGTCTTCCGTTCCCCCTTGGACGGCTCTTATCACGAATTGAGTCCGGAAAAATCCATCCAAATCCAGTTTGATCTAGGAGTTGATATGATGGTTTGTTTGGATGATTGTCCGCCTAATGACTTTAGCCGGCAAGATTTGGCCAAAGCAGTCAAACGCACGATTGCCTGGGCTAAGCGCTGTAAACAGGAGTATGAACGCCAACTCAAGAAGAGATCTTTGAGCGGGCGCCAGCGCCCTCTTCTGTTTGCAGTCATTCAGGGCGGGGCAGAATTAGATCTAAGAGAGGAGTGCGCTCGCGAACTGGTCAAGATCGGTTTTGACGGTTATGGTTTCGGTGCTAGACCGGTTGATAGCCAAGGCAGATTCTTGGAAAATGTCTTGCGTCGGACAGCTGAATTTATTCCGCCCGACAAGTTGCGCTTTGCTTTAGGCGTCGGGACGCCCAGCGACATTAAGCGCTGCATCCGTTTAGGTTGGGATATGTTCGATTGCGTCATTCCGACGAGGGAGGGTAGGCATGGACGCCTCTTTTTACCGCGCCAGAATTTAAATATAAATAACGCTAGGTTCGCGCTTGATTTTAAAGCCATTAATCCTAAGAGCAAGCTCCCGGAGTTAAGAGAATATTCCCGGGCGTATCTTCATCATCTTTTCAAGTTGAATGATCCTCTGGGGCAAAGATTGGCCGCCCTCCATAACCTAGAATTCTATCAGGACTTAATGAAAAGCTTCAAAGCTTAAGTTGTGTCTTTATGAAAGTTAAATCATTCCAAAAAAATACTCATTTGATAATCTTAGCTTTTTTGTTGAGTTTTATCATTATGTCTTTAGGGCATGTCGTGGTTTTTGCTTTAGCGGTCTATATTTTTCATTTGGATCTTTGGGCTATTCATGGCTTGAAGTGGTTCCTAATGGCCATGCCGGCCAATATTGTTTTATCTTCTTTCTTAATCCATAAAAAGGATCATTTACTTATACGTTGGTATTATATATTTTCCATGGTCTGGATTGGCTGGTTCTTCAATTTCCTCCTGTTTATCACGCCGTTGGCTGCTTTGAAGTTGGTCTGGCGTTTCCAGAATCATTTTTTTGATGCCTCTCATTATGCCTGGCTGCTTCTAATTTTATCGACCTTATTCACCATTCTTAATATAGCCTATGCCTTCTATCCTAAGATCAGGCGCTTGGCGGTTAAAATCAAGGACCTGCCTGATTATTGGGAGAATAAGACTCTGGTTTTGATTTCCGATGTGCATATCGGTCCGGTTTATCGCCAAAGATTCCTGAACCGGGCGATCGACCGCATCAATCAGCTTAATCCTAGCGTCGTTCTGATCGGCGGAGACTTGTTTGACGGCATGGAAGCGGATTTCTTTTGGCTCCATGAACCTTTTAAGAGATTAAGCGCGCCTCAAGGCGTCTACTATGCTATCGGGAATCACGACCTTTATCTAGGCCTAAAAAATGTGTTTGAGATCTTCCGGGAAAGCGATATCAGGGTCTTGAATAATGAAAGGATCGTGAGGAAAGGCTTGCAATTTATCGGTATCAATTATTTCAAGCAAGATTCCCTCAGTTTAGAAAAGATAATTTTGAGCCGGGTCGGCTATGATGCTAAGATGCCGAGCGTCCTCTTGTGGCACGAGCCGAAAAGGATCGCCCAAGCCAAGGCCGCCGGGATCGACTTGATGCTAGCCGGTCATACTCATAACGGTCAGATGTGGCCTTTGAATTTCATCGCTAAATGGGTCTATAAAGGTTATAATTATGGCCTATATCAGGATCATGATTTTTCCCTTTATGTTTCCTGTGGCTTGGGCACCTGGGGACCGCCTTTAAGGAATACCAGCCGCTCTGAGATCGTCGCGATCCGTTTGGAAAAAAAATAATTTTATGGATTTAAATCAGATAAAAAAAATCTTAGATGGTGCTCCGGCTTTCCGTTATCGCCAAGTTGAACGGGCCGTATTTAAGGAATTAATCAGCGATTGGTCCCAGGTTAGCAACCTGCCTAAAGACCTGAAAGACCGTTTGCAGTCTGAGGTTAGCTTAGACATACCAGCTGAACTTACGGGGTCTTGGCGCCAGGGCAGCCTGAAAGCTCTTATCACCCTAGAGGACGGAAATAAGATAGAAACCGTCCTCATGAAACTCAATGACCGTTATACGGTCTGTGTGTCGTCTCAAGTCGGCTGTCCCTTGGCTTGCCGTTTTTGTGCCACCGGACAAAATGGATTTAAGCGCAATCTGGAAGATGGCGAAATAGTCGAGCAGGTTATTTTTTGGGCTCGCTATCTCAAGGCTAAACAGGAAACAGTTGATAATTTGGTTTTTATGGGTATGGGTGAGCCATTTTTGAATTATGATAATGTCTTGAAGGCCATCAAATTTTTAAACAGCCAAGATTCTTTGAATATCGGGGCGCGGAAGATTTCTATCTCTAGCGTCGGCGTGATCGAAGGCATTAAAAAGCTGTCTCATGAACCTCTGCAGCTGAATCTAGCTATTTCTTTGCATGCGACCAACGATGATTTGCGTTCCCGTTTGATGCCGGCCAATCGCCGCTATCCTCTGCGCCAGCTGTTACCTGCCGTGGACAACTATATTTCTCTTACTGGCCGTAAAGTCATGTTTGAGTATTTATTGATAAAAGATATCAATGATTCCGAAGCCGACGCCGAATCGCTTTCACAAATGATGAAGAAACCCTTGTATATGGTTAATCTGGTCGTCTATAATCCCACGGGAGTCTTCCAGGCTCCTAGTCTTGACCGGGTTAACAAATTTAAAGCTGTCCTGGTTAAGAATAAGGTTAATGTCACCGTACGTCGCAGTCTAGGCCAGGAGATATCAGCCGCTTGCGGCCAGTTAGCCGGCAAGAAATAAGATGCGTGTTCTAGAGAAGCAAAAGATAGCGTCGCATCGGAGTTTAGTAATCAAAGGCCGGTCTTTACCCTATATTTTAAGGGAAAGTGGACGTGCCCGACGCCTCCGACTGACGGTTTATCCGGGCCAGTATTTACTGGTGACCAAACCCAAACGAGTCAGCCTGGAGTTAGCGGAAAGATTCATCTTATCCAAAGCGGATTGGGTCATCAGGCATCTTGAATCTAAACCCGCCCGTTTCCAGGAGGCGGCGCTTGATCAGAAGTCATATCAAGCGAAGCGGCTGGAAGCCCACGCCCTCATCAATGCCCGTTTGGCTTATTTCAATTCCTTCTATAACTTTAAATACCAAAAAGTGACGGTTAGGAATCAGGCGACTCGCTGGGGCAGCTGTTCACGTCGCGCTAATCTTAATTTCAATGTCCGGCTTCTGGATCTGCCTGAGGCTTTGCGTGACTATATCATCGTCCATGAACTTTGCCACCTTAAGGAATTCAATCATTCCGAGCGTTTTTGGTCTTTAGTAGCCCAAACCCAAGTAAATTATTTGACCTTAAGGCGTCAATTAAAAGCTTGGTCCCTGGGGCTTTAGATTGAGAGGCTGGCGATAAAGACCGGCCTTTGCTATACTTTAAAAGATAATTAATTAATTTTAATCTTATGTTTACTTTACCTAGTTTACCATTTGCGCCTGAAGCTTTGGCGCCCCACATTTCTGCTCGGACTCTAGAGTTTCATTATGGCAAGCACCACCAAGCTTATATAGATAATCTTAATAAGTTGGTGGCTGGAACCGACCTAGAAAACAAAAGCCTAGAAGAGGTCATAGCCGCGACTTCAGGACAGCCGGATAAGTTGGCTATTTTCAATAATGCGGCCCAGAGCTATAATCATGCTTTCTTTTGGCAAAGCTTGAAGCCGGATACCAAGATTTCGGATGAGCTTCTAGCTTTGGTAGAGTCTAGTTTTGGTTCCCTGGAAAATTTTTATACGGAATTTAAAGCGGCGGCCGCTTCCCAATTCGGCAGCGGCTGGGCCTGGCTAGTCAAGACCGGGACGGTTTTAGAGATCGTTAAAACCGCTAATGCTAATCTGCCTGATCTTAAAACTTCTAAGCCCTTATTAGTGGTTGACGTTTGGGAACATGCTTATTATCTAGACTATCAGAATCGCCGGCCTGATTACCTTGAAGCTTTGATGCGCCATCTTCTCAATTGGGATTTTGCTCAAAGCAATTTGTCTTAGTTTTATGTACAAGAATCCCTATATAAAATTAAAACCCAAGACTCGGAAGCCTTATACCTTTATCTATCTTATCCGTCACGGCAACCCTGATTATAGCCAAGAGAAAGATTTGGGCGAGCATAACATTCCTTTGTCTAAATTTGGTATCAGCCAGAGTAAATTATTGGCCAAGCGTCTATTGGGCGAGGGGATTGATAAAATTTACGCGAGCGAATTGCTCCGCGCCAAGGAAACCGCCCAAGTCTTTTCCGTCTTAGCTAATAAGAAGGTAGATATCGATGAGCGCCTGAACGAGATCGATTGGCTTGATTGGCACCGCGTCCCTTATTTCAATATGTCTGAGAAGACGCGCAATAAGAAACTTAAACATCATGACTTATTGAATCGCCGCCTAGATCGCATGCAGTCTAAAGCCAGACGTTGTATCGCCGATATCTATCGGCACCATAAAGGTCAAAGCGTGGCCCTGTTTACCCATGGTAACTTCATCAAAACTGTTTTAACTGGAATACTGAATGCCGACGTGATCGGCTTCCTGTCTTTAGAGATTTATCAGGCTTCGGTTTCTAAACTGGCTATCGATCGGGACGGTTTTATTAAGATCGATTCAATAAATAGCGCTAGCCATTTACGCCAAGCCCCTAAAGAAGACTTATTTATCACCCTTTTAGACTAAGATTTAGCTTATTTAAAGCCTGATATTGACACAATTTAGAATTTCCTTTATCTTATCAGAGTAGAGGTTCGGCCTCTATTTTGTAATAATTAATTATCATGTCTTCCATTTTTCTTGCCCATTGAGGGCAGAGAAGACAGACGTAAAAAAGAAAAATATGTCAAAATTACCAAAAATCGAAGAGTTACTCAAGGCTGGCGCTCATTTCGGCCATCGGACTAACCGCTGGCATCCTAAGATGAAGCCTTTTATTTTCACTTCTAAGAATGGCATTTATATCTTGGATTTGAACAAAACCCTGGAAAAGCTCCAGGAAGCTTTGGATTTCATCAAACAGTTGTTAGGCGAAGGCAAGAGCATTCTATTCGTTGGCACTAAGCCTCAAGTTAAGGCCCCTTTAAAGAAGATGGCTGAAGAAACCGGACAGCCTTATATCGTCGGCAAGTGGTTAGGCGGTTACCTGACTAACTTCAGCATCGTTAAGCGTTCGATTAAAAAATATACTGATTTAGTAGAGAAGAAAGCCGCTGGCAAGCTGGATAAATATACCAAGAAAGAACAGTTAGATTTCGATAGAGAGATAAAAAAATTAGAACTCAGGGTTGGCGGCTTGGTCAATCTCAATAAATTACCTGACGCCCTATTTGTCTGGGATATCAAAGAAGAAGCTACAGCTGTAGCCGAGGCTAGGAAAAAGAATATCCCGATCATCGGTATCTGTGATACTAACGTCAATCCGGAAATGGTAACTTATCCGATTCCGGCTAATGATGATGCTACTAAGACGATCGCCTTGATTTTAGACGCAGTCAAAGCGGCTATCGTCGAAGCGAAAAAAGAGCTTAAATAATATCTCAATCTTTTAAATCATATGGAACAAATAAAAAAGCTGCGGGAAATAACCGGAGCTGGCATGGTTGATTGTAAAAAAGCCTTGGATGAGACCGGAGGCGACTTAGATAAGGCAATCGAAGTCTTACGCAAGAAGGGAATTGCTAAGGCCGCCAAGCGTACTGATCGTGAAACCAACGAAGGCGTAATCAAGGTTGCTGTTAATGAGGCTGGCGACGAGGGCTATATTTTAGAATTAGATTCAGAGACCGATTTCGTAGCCAGAAACGAAAAATTCCAAACTTTTGCCGATGAAGTCTTATCAATTATCAAGACTCAGAAACCAGCTAGCTTGGAGGCTCTTTTGGCTTTAAACATGGCTCAAGGTACGGTTCAAGAGAATTTAGATAACCTGAGCGGAACAATCGGGGAAAAGATGATTTTGAAGCGGATAGCTGTCATTTCCGGCGCTAGTGTGGCCGCTTACTCTCATTTGGGAGGGCGTATTGGAGTTTTAGTTGCATTGGATCAAGCCGGCAAGGCCGAATTGGCTCAAGAGGTGGCAATGCAGATAGCCGCTACTAATCCTAAATATATCAAACCTGAGGAGGTGCCTAGCGAGGAATTAAATAAAGAAAAAGAAATCTATCGCGAACAGCTTTTAAAAGAAGGAAAACCTGAAGCTATGGTTGACAAGATTGTCGAAGGTAAGGTTGCCAAGTATTACACTGAAGTCTGCCTCTTTGAGCAGGAATTTATTAAGGATGACAAACTTAAGATCAAAGATATCTTGGCTGGAGCCGGTATTTCCCAATTTATCCGTTATAATCTTTAACGCTATCTTTGCCCCGGCTTTATCCGGGGTGAAGTTTATATATTATGTCTAGCGTGCAAGTTCAATTTGCCAGCTGGGACAAGGTTTATAATTTTTCTAAACCCAGCGATTTAAATATCAGTGTCGGTTCGATAGTGATGGTTGAAACCGACCTAGGTTTAGAGTTGGGCAGAGTGGTTGGACTGAAGCCAGCGAGCGGCGAGCGGGAACTGAAGCCGATTTTACGCCTAGCTAATTATGATGATGTTGCCAATCTGCCTGATGAAGCAAGAAAAGCCGAAGCCTTAGCCTATTGCAAGCAGGTAGCGGAGCGTCTGCATCTGGATATGAAGCTAGTCGATGTCCACTTCGCCTATTCTGGCGGCCGGATTACTTTTGCTTTCATTTCTGACGGTCGAGTCGATTTTCGTGATTTAGTTAAGGACCTAACCGCCCACTTCGCTTGTAACATCCGCTTAAACCAGATAGGTATCAGAGATGAAGCTCGTGCTTCGGGCGATTGCGGCCCCTGCGGCGGCCATCTCTGCTGTCGAACCTTTCTTAAAGATTTCTTTTCCATTACTTCTGAAATGGCTGAAGCCCAGCAAGTCGTCCACCGGGGCAGCGAGCGTATTTCCGGCATGTGCGGCCGCTTGATGTGTTGTTTGTCCTATGAATATGAAGGCTATAAAGACATGGCTGGTAAATTACCCCCTCTAGGTACTAGAGTGAACGTTGATGGCAAAAGAGGTATTGTTGTCAGCCATCATATCCTGAAACAGTCGGTCAATGTTGAATTTCCTCCGGATAAGGAGGGAGAGAGAAACCTAGTAGTAGAAGTTGACCTTAATCGTCATAATAAGAATAATAAAAATAAATAGTTCCTTAACCATTTACTAAAACACTATAACATGAAACGAGTTTTGCTGGTTGACCCTCTGAACTGTTCTTTGACAGTGCCAATTGAAAACCTTTGTAATTGCAAGGCCCAACAAGTTTTTAGTTTACAACAGGCAGGTGATCAGGTAGAAGAGGGCGCTTACGATTTCATGATCATTGATCCGTATCGTTTTCCTCCTAAGCACTTAGCCGTCTGGCTGGCCGATTTGCGCTTTAATAAGCCGGCATTGAAGATTATTATGCTTTCTTCTTGTGAGCGCGGAATTGTTGATCAGAGCTTTCGGCTCAAAATAGGACTGCACTACGATTTCTTCGTCCATCGCGATCCCTGGCCCGTATTAAAACAGATCATTAATAATTAAAAAATGATCCCAGATCTTTGTCTCTCCCCCAACCCCTTTTTTAGGGGTTTTTTCTATACTAGGAATATGTTATAATTATTAGTAAGAAAAAGATTTATTTAATTTAATATTTTCTATGCCTAAGATTAATTTGGCGATCAACGGATTCGGCCGTATCGGTCGGGCCGCTTTTAAGATTATTATCGATCGTTTTCCCGACCTTCGTATCGTTGCAATCAATGATTTAAGTGAAGCGGCGATTTTAACCCATCTTCTTCAATATGATTCTTGCTATGGCCGCTATGACCGCAAAGTTAGGGCTGATAAGAGCCACTTGATAGTCGGCGATCAAAAGATTCCAGTTTTGGCAGTCAAAGATCCTAGCCAATTGCCCTGGCAAGATTTAGGCGTCGATTTAGTGTTAGAGTGCACCGGCAAATTTACTGATGCTGACGGTTTAGGCTTGCATCTGAAAGCCGGAGCTAAGAAGGTTCTGTTATCCGCCCCAGCCAAGAAAGGAGGGGTTAAGACCATCGTCTTAGGTGTTAATGAAAACAAGATTTCCAAGCACGATCAATTCTTGTCCTGCGCTTCCTGCACCACCAACTGTTTGGCACCGGTGACGGCAGTGATAAAATCGGCTTTCGGAATCAAACGTTCTCTTATGACCACTATCCATTCTTATACCGCTGACCAGAATCTAGTCGACGGACCGCATAAGGATTGGCGCCGCGCTCGAGCCGCGGCTCTTAATATCGTGCCGACTACCACCGGCGCCGCCCTGGCCGCTTCCGAGACGATCCCCGCTCTTAAAGGCAAATTTGACGGCCTAGCGATCCGCGTCCCTAGCCCGGTCGGCTCTTTATGCGACACAGTCTATCTTTTAAATAAAAAAACTAGCGCTGAGGCTGTTAACAAAGTCCTGACCAAGGCCGCCCAGGGGCGTTTTAAAGGATTCATTGAGGCTTCTAAGGAAGAGCTGGTATCGACCGACATCATCGGCAATCCTCATAGCGCTATTGTCGACCTTTTATCTACTAAAGTCATTGGCGGAGACCTGCTGAAAGTAATTTCCTGGTATGACAATGAATGGGGTTATGCCAATCGTCTGGTAGAGCTAGGTCGCTATTGGGCCAAGAAATAAGATGAATAAGGATTTAATACATAAAATCAAGGCGGCTGGACTAGTCGGACGCGGCGGAGCCGAATTTCCGGTTTATTTAAAATGGCTAGCGGTTTATCGAGCCATGCTTAGCCCGGAAAATATCCACTGCCAAGTCAGAGGGCAAGACGAGATCGCTTGCTATTACCATCCTGACCAGAGTCCTCGGGCTAAAGTCTGCTACGTCGTCGCTAATGGCGCTGAGGGTGAACCGGGAATCAAGAAGGATGGGTATATCCTAGAGAAATATCCGGAAATATTTTTAGCTGGCTTGAAATTAGCAGTGGATTTTTTGCGGGCTAAAAAAGTTTATATCTTTCTCAGGGCTGATTATTTTAAAAAATATGAGGCTAATTTGATAAAAGAGGCGGCCAAGATATCTCTTCTTAATAAATTAGAAATCCTGTCTAAGCCAGAAGGAGCGGGTTATATTGCCGGCGAAGAAAGCACAATTTTAAATATCATAGAAAATCGTCGCATAGAACCGCGTCTGCGTCCGCCTTATCCGACGGCTCACGGTTTGTTTAATCAGCCGACCCTGATTAATAATATTGAAACTTTTTATGATGTCGCCCTAGTCGCCTCAGGAAAATATAAAAAGGAACGTTTCTTTACTTTGAATGGGGATTTGAAAAATAAGGGGGTGTTTGCTTATCCGGCCCATTGGACAATCGCCCAGGTCTTGCGCGCCTCTGATAATTACCCAAATTGGCCATTTTTTGTCCAGGTCGGCGGAGATGCTAGCGGAGAAGTCTTGTCTGAAGATCAGCTCAATCGGCCGGCTAGCGGCGCGGCCTCGATTACTGTTTATAATTTAAAGACACATAATCCTCATAAACTTTTGGCTTCTTGGTTGGAATTTTTTAAGAATGAATCCTGCGGTCAATGCGTGCCTTGCCGGGAAGGGAGTTTCCGCCTCTGGGAAGCGATCAATGCGGCGCGGATGGACTGGCAATTATTTGAAGAAATCCTGAGCGATTTATCCGAATCTTCTTTTTGTGCTTTAGGTGCTTCTATTCCAACGCCGATCAAGTCATATTGGCAGAATATAGTCAGGCGTTATAGCTTAAAAATTTAATATTATAAATATGAAAATTAAAACTAAATCAAAAAATCCTAAATTAAGCCCGGTTTTTAACATGCTTGAGTCCGCGCTAAAGATTTATTGGCAGAATTTCAATAAATTTATCCGTTTGTTTTTATGGTCGCTTGTCGGTTTCCTGCCGCTTTTTTTCTTGTCTTTTTTGGCTTTCTTATTGCAAGACATTTGGGGTATAAATAGTTTGGGCCTGCAGCTTAGTTTGGCGGTTCTGGTGACTTTTAGCCTCTTGTGGCTGGCTTATTATTTTGCCCGGGTCTATATTAGTGTATTCTTAATGATCAAAAATAATTTTAAGAAGAACACTTGGCCGCAGTTTAAAGAGTCAAGGATGATTGTTTGGTCTTATATCAGTCTAATATTCTTAACTATAATATTTTTATCGCCTTTATTCTTAATTGGCCTAGCTTTCATGGTTTCTATTAATCTTTTACCGATGGCGCCGATGGTTCTAGCAATGCTTTTATTCTGCGCCCTGATATTATTCACCCTAGCTTTTATCCTGGTTATCTTTTTCGGGGTTTCAACTTTTTCTTTGGTATTTGAGAACTTGAATGGCTTACAAGCCTTAAGACGCAGCATGTTTTTGGTAGAGAAGTATTGGTGGGCAGTTTTAGGCCGTATGCTATTTTTTGCCTTGGTGGTTTGGGTGTTCTCTTTATTAATATCTTTCCCCTTGGCTTTAGCTTCCACGGAAAGCGCTTTTTATAGAGCTTGGCAAGGGATCGTCAATCTTGTCCAAATATTAATTTCTCCAATCTACCTTTTATACATGGTTCAAGTTTATCGCGACCTAGTGAAAATTAAAGGCCCGATGCCGAAGAAACGTTAATCTTATTCACATGTTAAGCGCTTTACCTAAAAAAAAGATAAAAGTCCGGCTCAACGGCCAGACATATCCGGCTGTGAGCGGGGAAACGATTTTAGACGTGGCTACGCGTAACAATATTTTTATACCCACCCTTTGTTTCCATCCAGATTTAGACGTCAAGGCTAATTGTCGGATTTGTGCCGTGGAAATCAAAGGACAGAAGAAATTAAGTACCGCTTGTTCTACCGAGGTTTTTGACGGTTTGGAAGCCCTAACGGATTCACGGCGAGTTAGGTCGGCCAGGCACCTTAATCTCGAGTTATTATTTGCTGAGCACGAAACTAAATGCCCAACATGCACTTTGCGTTATAATTGCGCCCTTTTGGATCTCGCTAAGAAATATAAGATCAGGGCCAAGAGATTTAAAGGCCGGAAACAGGAAAGGCAGACATATAAGTTCGCTAATGCAGTGGAGATTGACGGCAGCCAATGTATCGATTGCCGTAATTGTGTCGAGGTTTGTAGCCAAGTCCAACATATAAACTATTTAGAGGTGAGTGGCAAAGGAGCCAAACAAGAGATTGTTCCGACTAAGGATAAAGATATCGATTGCATCTATTGCGGCCAATGCACGCTCCATTGTCCGGTGGCGGCCGCCCAGGAGCAAGATAATTGGCTTGAAGTGGAAAAAGCTTTGCAGGCTAAGGATAAGATAGTGGTGGCACAGTTCGCTCCTTCGGTCCGAGTAGCTATCGGCGAGGAATTCGGCTTGCTTTATGGCAGTGAAAGCACGGGGCGGACCGTGGCCGCTTTGAAGAAATTAGGTTTCGCCTATGTCTTTGATGTTAATTTTGGCGCGGATGTGACGACGATGGTTGAAGCTCAAGAACTTCTAGAGCGCCTCGCTGACAAGAAGGCGGTCAAGCCGCTGATTACTTCTTGTTGCCCAGCCTGGGTGAAATATGCAGAATTTTTTGCTCCGGAATTACTCCCAAATTTAACGAGCGCCCGTTCACCTCAGATCCATATCGGCGGCATCATCAAGACTTATTGGGCCAGCCAGATGAAACTTGACCCTAAAAAGATAGTCGTCGTTTCCGTCATGCCCTGTACAGCTAAGAAGTTCGAGGCCAAGCGCAGCGAATTGAAGATCGGACGCTTAGCGCCGGTAGATTTAGTTATTACTACCAGGGAATTCGCCTATCTATTAAAGAAGAATAAGATAGATTTCGCTTCTCTAAAAACAGAAGATAGCGATAAGATATTCAACGAAGGTAGTGGTGCGGCTGTTATCTATGGCTCATCCGGTGGAGTAATGGAGTCGGCCCTAAGAACCGCCTATGCCCTAGCTTGCCGAGACGACAAAGCTAAACTATGCTCGAACCGCATCGATTTCAAAGAAGTCCGCGGCTTGGAAGATTTTAAGGAAGCAATTATCGATATTGCCGGCCGTAAATTAAGGGTGGGGGTGGTGAATGGCATTGGCGTCTTTGACAAAATTAAAAAAAACCTTAAGAATTATGATTATATCGAGGTTATGGCTTGCCCGGGCGGCTGTATCGGCGGCGGCGGACAGCCCTTGCCGACGACTAAGGAGATTAGGCGGGCTCGGGTAGCTGCCTTGTATAAGATTGATAAATTTAAGAAAATCCGTAAGGCCCATGACAACCAGGAAGTGATAAAAGCTCTTGATTGGTTAGCGCAAAAGGGCTTAAGCGAAGAAGTTTTACATACTCATTATAGGAAAAGACATTAAATATGAATGCTAATGAATTACGCCAGAAATATCTAGATTTTTTCGCCGCTCGCGATCACCAGGTGATTTCGAGCGCCTCTTTGATTCCGGAAAACGATTCTACCCTCTTATTTACTAATTCAGGCATGTTTCCGCTCGTTCCTTATTTTTTAGGTACGCCGCATCCGGCTGGTAACTGCCTGGCAAATAGCCAGAAGTGTTTCCGGACCGAAGACATCGATGAAGTGGGTGATGCCCGTCATAATACTTTTTTTGAGATGCTGGGCAATTGGAGCTTGGGTGACTATTTTAAGAAAGAACAATTACATTGGTGGTTCGAATTTCTCATCGAAAAATTAAATCTGGATCCCAGGAGGATTTATCAGACCGTCTATGCGGGTGATGGTAAGAATATCGGCCCCGATAATGAGGCTATCTCTATTTTACAAGAGATTTATAAAAAATATGGCTTAAGCGCCGAAGTCGGACCGGCCACCCTAGGAAAGGGGGAACTGGGGTCGGGGCTAGAATTGGATTTTACTGTCCAGAGGATATTTCCTTATCGTGATAAGAATTGGTGGAAACGGGGCGAGGCGGTCGGTGAATTAGGCGGTCCGGACAGCGAAACTTTTTTTGATACTGGACAAGAGCACGATCCTAGATTCGGACCCTATTGCCACCCCAATTGCGATTGCGGCCGTTTCCTGGAAATCGGCAATTCCGTTTTTATGCAGTACCAGAAAACTAGCGATGGCTGGCGGGAACTAGCTAGCAAGAATGTCGATTTCGGTGGTGGTCTGGAAAGGTTGCTAATGGTTTTAGAAAAGCAAAATAGCATCTTTAATACCGATCTCTTCAGCAGGATAATCAAGCAGATTGAAGTTTTGAGCGGCCGCACTTATCCGGGTAATGATGAGAATCGAGCTGGTTTCGAAGTGGTCGCTGACCATATCAAAGCGGCTACTTTCCTCATCGGTGACCCTAAAGGAATCGCGCCCTCTAACACCGACCAGGGCTATGTTATCCGTCGTCTCTTGCGTCGAGCTATCCGTTACGGCCGCAAACTCGGGATCGAAAAGAACCTTTGGCTTCAAGATCTCGCCGCAATTGTCATTAACGATTATTCTTCGGTCTATCCTGAACTTAGCCAGAATCAGAATTTTATCTTTTCCAGCTTGAATCAGGAAGAAGAGAAGTTTGAGCGTAGCCTGGAAAAAGGTCTGAAAGAGTTGGACCGGATTAGCAGTGCCAAAGAGAATGCTTTAAACGGCGCTGACCTTTTTCACCTATATCAAAGTTTTGGCTTTCCTTTGGAGCTATCATTGGAGGAATTAGCTAATCGAGCTTGTAATTTCAGTTCTCAGGCCTTAGCTGATATCAAACAGCTCTTCAATGAGGAGCTTAAGAAACACCAAGAGTTGTCTCGGACTGCCGCCGCCGGGAAGTTTAAAGGCGGTTTAGCTGATTCGAGCGAACAGACGACCAGACTGCATACTGCCGCTCACCTCCTTTTAGCCGCTTTAAGGAAGGTTCTGGGAGAGCACGTAGTCCAGAAGGGGAGCAATATAACGCCTGAACGTTTACGTTTAGATTTTTCGCATCCGGAAAAAATGACCCCGGAGCAGATTAAACAGGTTGAAGATTTAGTTAATCAGGCTATTGATGCTGAATATGATGTTTTTTGTCAAGAAATGCCTTTAGGCGAGGCTAAGGAGCGGGGAGCGATGGGGGTTTTTGAATCTAAATACGGTGAACAGGTAAAGGTTTATGGCGTGGGAAAACAGGAAAAAGACGGCTTAAATAAGGTATTTTCCTATGAAATCTGCGGTGGGCCCCATGTCAACAATACCAGGGAATTGGGTAAGTTTAGCATCCAGAAAGAGGAAGCCAGCAGCGCTGGCGTCCGGAGAATTAAGGCAATTTTAGGTTAATATTTTTCCCTTGACAATTATTAGGCTTATCTATATAATTAATCTATTGCTGAAAATAATATATAAATTTTAAAGAAACTTTGATAAAGTTTTTATTTTTATCAAATTTTTTTGTGTTAATGACAAACAAGCACGACAGCTCCGCTAGCAATGCGGCGCTAAATTCTAAAGATTTCATTGAGATGCAAGGCGAAGTGATCGAACTGATGCCGGCCGCTATGTTTAAAGTGGTGCTAGATAACGGTCACGAGATCTTAGCCCACCTTTCCGGTAAGATGCGTCTTAATAAAATCAGGTTATTGCCGGGCGATAGGGTGAAGATTGAAATCAGTCCTTATGACCTGTCGAAAGGCCGGATAACTTATAGAATGTAATCAAAATTTTATGAAAGTGAGAGCGAGCGCAAAAAAAATTTGCAAGGACTGCAAAGTTGTCCGACGCAAAGGTCGGGTTCATGTTATTTGCAAGAATCCAAAACATAAGCAAAGACAAGGCTAATTTTTAATTTATGGCAGTAAGAATCGCGGGAGTTAATCTTCCCAATGACAAAAGAGCGGAAATCGCCTTAACCTATATCTTCGGTATCGGCAAAACCCGTTCCAATTCGATTTTAAGCGAAGCTAAGGTCGATAAGAATAAGCGCATCAAAGACCTAAAAGAAGAAGAGGTTAATGCTTTGCGTTTGATTATCGAGAAGAAATATACCTTAGAAGGTGATTTGAGACGGGAAATCCAGAGCAATATCAAGCGTTTACGGGAAATAAATTGCTATCGTGGCAGCCGCCATACCAAGCATTTGCCGGCTCGCGGCCAAAGGACTAAGACAAATAGCCGCACCGTTCGCGGTAATAAACGCGTCACTATGGGTAGCGGTAAGAACAAGGCTGCCAATCAGAAGACCTAATCATTTATAAATTATGTCAGACGAACAAAAAAAATCTAAAAAAGCCAGCAGCGAGGAGATTACTCCGGAAGTTGTGATGGCTGAAGCTAAGCCGGTTGAGAAAGAGGAAGAAGAGGAGAAATTTTCTTTAGACACGGAAAGCGAAGAGTTACCAGAGGAAATCAAGCAGAAGCTGGAAAAAAATAAAGCAGCTCGGGCTAAGAAAAAGCTGGTGAAGAAGCGCAAGAAAAAAGGTGTTAAAGTTGTTAAATCCGGTCGAGCTTATATCAATGCGACTTATAACAACACCATGATTTCTTTAGCTGATAATAACGGTGATGTCATTTCTTGGGCGAGTGCCGGCATGGCCGGTTTCAAGGGCGCTAAGAAGGCTACGCCGTATGCGGCTCAGATTATCACTAAGATCGCCGTCCAAAAGGCTAAAGAAGAATATGGTTTGCAGGAGGTTAACGTTTTTGTATCCGGAGTCGGCACTGGTCGCGAGGCCGCTATCAGGGCTTTGAATGCTAACGGTTTAGAAGTTATGGCTATCAAGGATGTTACTTCAGTGCCTCACAACGGTTGCCGTCCCAAGAAACCAAGACGAGTCTAATTAATTTTATCATTATGGGAAAAAATTTAGATAACAAGTGTAAACAATGCCGACGGGCCGGAGAAAAGCTTTTCTTAAAAGGAGAACGCTGTTATGGCCCCAAGTGCGCTATTATTAAACGCAATTATCCGCCAGGCTTCCATGGCCCGAAAGGGAAGAAACGTTCTAGCGATTACGGCTTGCAGTTAGCGGAAAAACAGAAAGCCAAGAAGTATTATAATATTCTGGAGAAGCAATTCCGTTTAATTTTCGAGAAAGCCCAGAAAAAGAGCGGCGATGCCGGTCAGAATTTTTTGAGAGCTTTAGAAATGCGTCTTGATAACGCTGTCTATCGCTTAGGTTTAGCACCGTCCCGTGTCAGTGCTCGCCAATTGGTCAGCCATGGGCATATTACTGTCAATAAGCGCAAGGCTGGTATACCTTCTATGACTCTTAAAGTCGGGGATATTATTAGCGTCAAGAAGGCTAGTTTAGCTAAACCATATTTCAAGAATATCAAAGACCGGATCAAAAAAGCCGAACTGCCGGGTTGGTTGAACTGGGAAGTTAATGATTTCCAGGCTAAAGTCCTGCACGAACCCCAGGAAAAAGACCTTAACGCCAACATCAACGTCCAGATGATTATTGAGTATTATTCAAAGTAAAATAATTCATAATATAAAAACATTATGCAAAATATTGCTTTGCCTAAAAAAATCGAATTTTTAAAGGGCGAACAGGCCAATCAAGAAGCAATAGTGATCGAACCTTTATATCCAGGTTACGGCATGACTTTGGGTAATTCTTTGCGTCGGGTTCTCTTGTCATCCCTTCCAGGGGCGGCAGTGACCGGTGTAAAAATAAAGGGCGTCAGCCATGAATTCATGGCTTTACCGCATATCAAGGAGGATGTTTTAGAGCTGATTTTGAATTTGAAGCAGCTCCGCTTGCGCGTCTTTTCCGAGGAAGAGATTAAGCTGGAGTTAAAAGTGAAAGGCAAGAAAAAAGTGACTGCCGCTGACATTAAAGGCAGTGAAGTGGAAATCAAGAATCCTGATTTAGTGTTAGCGACTATTACCGATGAAGCTGGCAGTTTGGAAATGGAAATTTATGTTAAAGAAGGCCGCGGCTACAAGATGTCAGAAGGCGACAAGAAAGAGAATAAGGATATTAATTTCATGGAGATAGACTCTATCTTTTCTCCAGTCTTGTCAGTCAGTATCGATGTGGAAAATGCCCGTGTCGGTAAGATGACCAATTGGGATAAGCTGGTTTTAAACGTCAAGACCGATGGCACTATCAGCCCGCGCGATGCTTTTGAGGAATCAGTTAAGATTTTGGTGGAACAATTCAGCTCCCTCTTGGCTCCGGCTAAAACGGATGAAGAAGAGCCGGAAATGACCTCAGACATGATTTTAGAAGAAGCGCCAATCGTCGAATCCGAAGAAGAAATTGAATTAGCTCCTAAAAAAGCTAAGAAAGAAAAAGAAGCTAAGCCCAAAAAGACTAAGAAATAATTTTTATAGCCCCCAAGCTTTTATATCCATATGAGACACCGTAATAAGAACAAAATTTTAGATCGTAAGAAAGAGCCGCGCGAATTGATGTTGCGTAACCTGGCTTCTAGTATCTTGATCTACGAAAAAGTGAAAACTACCAAGGCTAAGGCCCAAGCCGTCCGTCCTTTAGTAGAAAGGATGATCGGTCTGGCTAAAAAGGGCGACTTGAATGCTCGTCGGGGCTTGATTCAGGTTTTATTACAAAAAAACGCCATCAAGAAGTCTATGGAAGTGTTGGGCGAACGCTATAAGACTAGAGCCGGGGGTTATACGCGGATCGTCAAGCTGGAGCCCAGGAAAGGCGATGGCGCAGAAATGGTGCAGATCGAATTAGTCTAATTTTATATCTATGAAAAATATCGAGAGAAAATTACATAAATTGGACGCCGCTGATCAGACGATCGGCCGTTTAGCCACCAAAATCGCTACGATTTTGCGGGGAAAGAATAAGCCGGAATACCAGGCTCATCTAGATTTAGGCGATATCGTCGAAGTAGCGAATATCAAGTTTGCCAAGTTCACCGGCAAGAAATTAAATCAGAAGCAGTATTACCATTTTTCCGGTTATATCGGCGGTTTAAAGACGAAAAAGATGTCCGAAATAGTCGCTAAGGATCCGGGTGAAGTTTTACGTCGGGCAGTTAGAGAAATGTTACCCGCCACCCGTTTACGCCCGAATATGATGAAGCGTTTAATTATTAGATAATCAATATGGAAAGAAAACAAAAGACGGCTCAGTCTAAAAAAATTATCAAGCCAGATGAAGAATTGGAGGTAGCTTTAACCGCTATCGATGAAGAAATCGACGATCATGATTTTGATAAGAATGAAAATATTGAGTTTAAAGGCAAATACATCAAGGCAGTCGGCCGCCGTAAGACCGCGGTTGCCCAGATTCGCTTATACGAAGATGGTAAAGGCGCTATTGTGGTCAACGGTCAGAAGCTGAGCCAGTATTTTTCTCCTGAATCCTTGTCCGCCGTTAGCCAACCTTTAAAAGTAACCGGCCATGCCCGTGATTTCAACTTTTCCATCATTGTTAAAGGCGGCGGCAAGAGCGGCCAAATGGAAGCGGTTAGACACGGCCTTTCCCGAGCTATTCTGCTTTTTGATCCAGCGTCTAAAGAAGCTTTGAAAGCCAATGGTTTCTTAACCCGTGATCCGCGTAAAGTGGAAAGAAAGAAACCTGGTCTTAGAAAAGCTCGCAAGCGCCCGCAATGGAGCAAACGTTAATCTTGATTTTGGAATATTTTATGAAACACCCCTTAATAGGGGTGTTTTTTGACAAAATACTATTAGCATACTAAGATTAGTCTTTAGAATCAGTCCTTTATAAATATTCTGCTTTAGCCCCTAGCGATCTATCCTTAGATTTTTAGGGGCTGTAGCAGAATCAACAAAGATTCGAGTACGGCTAAAAACCAAAAACTGTCAAAAATGAAAAACGGAAAAAAATCTGTTGTCGACAGTGGGAAATTAACCGACGAGCAACTCGGGAAACTGAACCGTAAATTCAGGGAAATTGAAAAAAGGCTTCATAAAGGCGTTCTTGACTTCTCTGAAGTGCTGAACGTGTTGCAGTATGTGATTATCGAAGACAAATCGGCAAGATGTCTTTCATTTGTTAATGATCCAAGCAAAATTGAGCATCCTAAGCATCTGATCGACACTGACGCTGCACCGCTTATACCTATAGATGGCTGGTCGGTGAGGTCTCATATCGGTCATGGTTTGTGGGCTTGGGACCCAAGTTTGCTTGAGCTGTTTTATTCAAAGAAGCAAGAGAAAAATCTTTCCGAAGACGGCGATGAGCTCAGGGAAATCATCGGAAAAATTAAAAGAAAGATTGTCCTAAACGCTAATGTTCTTGATTATCTTTTAGAGCACAGAGAGCTTATTCCGGAATCTTGGAAGATGGGAAGGGTGCTTTTTTGGGGGACAATTTATCGCAGTGAAGGTAACGGCTTATGTGTTCGCTACCTTAGTTATGGTTTAGCTGGTTGGACTGCTTCCTTTGAATGGATTACTGGCACAATAGCTTATAGTAGTCCCGCTGCTTTAGGTAAACGCGCTTAGGTCTTTGTGAATCATTTATAATCGCACCCCGGAAAGAATAGTTTTGAGCTATTTGGTCCGGGGTCTTTTTAGAAGCCTGGCAATCGCCGGTTTTTTTGTTATAATAAAATTATGGAAAACCTTTTGAAAAAAACTGAAGAATTGAGGGAACGCTGTCTGAAAATGAAGCAGATTTTGGGTATCGATGCCAAGCTGGTACAGCTCCATGACCAGCAGAGACTGATGGCTGATCCGGATTTTTGGCAAGACCAGGCCAGTGCGGTCAAAATCAGCCAGGCAGCCGAGAGCCTGATGAATGAAATCAAACTTTGGCAGGATTTAGAGAAGGATTTACGGGAGAGCGAAGAATTCTTAGCCTTAGCGGCCAAAGAAGGTGAAGAGGCCCTAGCCCCTGATCTAGAAGAGAAATATAATAGGCTCTTGGAGCGTTTTAATAATTTAGAGTTCTTGACCCTCTTGGCTGATAAACATGATAGGGATAACGCCATCTTGTCGGTCCACGCTGGCACCGGCGGCGTCGATGCCCAGGATTGGGCCCAGATGCTGGAAAGGATGTATTTGCGTTTAGCCGAGAAAAAGTCATGGATGGTCGAGATTTTGGATAGGAATTATGGCAATGAAGCTGGCCTTAAAAGCGTGATTCTGAAGATAAGCGGACCTTATGCCTATGGCCACCTGAAAAGTGAAAATGGCGTCCATCGCTTGCTCAGGGTCTCCCCGTTTGATGGGGAAAATCTGCGCCAGACTTCTTTTGCTTTGGTAGAAGTCATGCCGGATTTGCCTGAGGCTGACAGTTTCGTCATCAAAGAGGATGATTTAAGTTGGGATGTGTTCCGTTCTAGCGGTCCCGGCGGCCAGAGCGTTAATACGACCGATTCAGCTGTCCGTCTGACCCATTTACCGACTAAGATCGTTGTAACTTGCCAGACTGAGCGTTCTCAGCATCAGAATCGGGAAATCGCCTTGAAGATTTTAAAAGCTAAATTATATAATTTAGCTCTGGAAGAAAAAGCTAACACCGAAAGGGAATTAAAGGGTGAAGTGCAAAAGGCGGAATGGGGCAAGCAAATCCGTTCCTATTTCCTTTATGGCAACCGCTTAGTCAAAGATCATCGGACTAACTATGAAACCAGCGACGTTGAGGCGGTTTTAGACGGGAATTTATTACCTTTTATCGAGGCTTATCTTAAATGGCAGCTGGCCGAGAAAAAGGCTTGATAATAATTTTAGAAGCAATTTAGGAGCAGAATGCTAGGATACTGGTGGCTAACCAGTATTTTTTTATGTCTAAGAAGCTGAGGAAACTAAATCTTATTTTTATCGGCAGCCTTTTCTTATTTTCTTTTCTTAATAGCCGCTCAGATAAATTCCTGGCCCCAAGCCGGCTAGGGAAGTATAACGGCCTGCCTGTCAGGGTTTGTGCTGAACCAGAAGTTAGTTTTGATAAGCAGCAGCTGGTCTTGTGTTCGGATAAGGGAAAGATTTTAACTAGCGTCCCGCTCTATCCCGAATTTTATTATGGCGACCTTCTAACCCTTTCCGGCAAGCTAGAGCTGCCTCGTAATTTTACAGATTTCGATTACGCCCTTTATTTGGAGGCTAAAGATATCTATCTTTTGTCTTATTATCCAGGCCTAAATTTGGTCGGCCATCAAGAGAGCTTCTGGCGCCAGCTATTTAGCTTTAAGGCATCACTAGCCCGAAAGATTAAACAGTCTTTGCCTGAACCGGAAAGCGGATTGGCTCAGGCCCTGGTTTTGGGTTATCGCCGCAGCTTGGATCCAGTTAATCGGGAAAGGTTTTCCGCCACTGGCTTGAGCCACATGATTGCTATTTCTGGTTCCCATATCACTATTTTAAGCGTATTATTGCTTAATTCCTTATTATTCTTGGGTTTGAGGCGCCGTTTCGCTTTTTATGCTCTTAGCGCTTTTTTAGCTTTCTATGTTTTATTAACCGGTCTCCAGGCCCCAGCTTTCCGTTCAGCTATCATGGGCGTCTTAGTCTTATGGGCCTATCAGGCCGGCCGTATCTCCAATCTGCTTAACGGTTTGCTGATATCGACCAGCGTGATGATGGTCTTTAACCCGCGTCTCCTTAAAGCTGATATTGGTTTTCAGCTGTCTTTAGCCGCTGTTTTAGGCATAATCTATATATATCCGGCTCTGCGCCGGGTCAAGATTTTATCTGGTTCTAAACTAGGCGATATTATGTGTCTAACTTTAGCCTGCCAGTTAGCGACGGCGCCTATTTTAATCTATTACTTCGGCCGCTTGTCGCTTGTCGCCCCCATTAGCAATCTACTGATACTTTGGATCTTTCCTTTTTTGTTGTGGACTTTGCTTTTAGCTATTATCCTAAGCTTTATTTTTCCCAGCTTAAGCTTAGCCCTCTTTTATCCGAGCTACCTGCTTTTAAAGTTGGTTTTGATAGGTGTCAAAATAATGGCGGCCGCTCCCTGGGCCGTGCTGGAATTTTCTAATTAGGGGATAATAAAAACGAGCCTGGTAACAAGCTCGTTTTTATTGAAGTATTGATAGCTTTTTATTTTTTGTTTTTAGCTTTCCTGGTCTTTTTTGGAGCAACTTTCTTGGGCTTAGCAAGTTTAGCTTTGCTGATCTTCTCTTTGTTCTTAGCGATCTTTTCAGCGATCTCTCGCTCTTTTTTCGCTCGGGTGCGCAAACAGCTGGTGCAGACCTTTAGTTTTAGACCGTCGATATTCTTAACCTGCAGATTGATATTCTGCCTTTTAAGGGTTCGGATTTTTGAGTGGGAGCGGCTAGCGCCTCTAGTTGCGCTGCGGCCGCAGATATCGCATTTTTTTGCCATAAATTCAAAGAACAGGCCGCGGCCTGTGTGTTTAATAATTATTTCCTTATTATCCTAACAGGATTTGGAAAAATAATCAAGCTATGCTAAGCTTTAGGTATGATTTACGTATTTCAAGTGATAGTTTTAATATTTTCTGCCGTTATCCATGAGTATATGCATGGCTGGATGGCCGACCGTTTAGGTGACCCGACAGCTAAGAATTTGGGACGCCTCACCCTTAATCCTTTGAAGCATTTGGATTGGTTCGGTTCTTTTCTGTTGCCTTTAGTCATGATTATTTCCCATATGCCCTTCGTTTTTGGTTGGGCCAAGCCGGTGCCTTATAATCCCCATAATTTAAGGGATAGGAAGTGGGGAGAGGCTAAGGTGGCCGGGGCCGGGGCTTTAGGCAACCTGATTGTGGCTGTTTTTTTTGCCTTGGTTTTTAGGCTGATGCCTTTTTATAGCTTGACTTTCAATGGCTTAATCGCGGCTATAATTTATATAAATTTGGTTTTAGCGATCTTTAATTTGGTGCCGATCCCGCCTCTTGACGGTTCAAAGATCTTAGCCGCCTTCCTTTCCCCTAAATGGGAAGAGAAGTATCTCAGCTTAGAGAAATATGGCTTTATTTTTGTGATTCTTTTCGTAATGTTAGGCTTTAACCTCATAATGCCTCTAGTCAATTTTCTGTTTAAGCTGATAGCCGGTTATAGTTTTTAGAAGGGAATCAGCTTTATTTTTCTATAAATCAGCTAATGTTAGCTGGTTTTTTTATAGGTAGAGAAGCTCTTTTAGTATTGACTTATGGTTAACATTATGATATTTTACTTAAATGCTTAATAATCGAGCATAACCCCAAATCCGCGGGGTTAATTGCGGTTCTTTTAAAATTATTTGTCATGGCAGCAAAATTTTCTGTCACCGGCGACCAGTACATCAGCATCGACGGACAGATGCTTGAAATTAAACGCCAAATCCGTCTTAAGGGCGGTAGTCCGTTTGACCCGGAGTTAGTTTCTTTAGCTCTCCAGGATATTGTGGAGGGGAAATTCCACCACCAAAGAACATCCGGAACCGAATTGGGTATTCTTTGTCTCATCTCTAAAGGTGAAACAATTATCATTGATGCCTGCGACGGCTCGGAAATAATCTACGGCTCTTCCGATCTTTTCCCCTCGGGAATCGATAATGATTTCGAAAATTGGAATCTCAAAGAAGCCGGTCAGGCCACCACAGGAACGGCCGTCCAGGTCTACGAGATGGCTAAAGACGCCACTTTTAGCCAGATGTTTGGTTCTCTGGGGGGCGACTTGGATAAGCTCTGTTTAACCCAGGCCCAAATCAAGGCTTTTTGCCGAAAACATGCCAACTGGCTGCGCCAGGAAGGTTATGGGACTTTCTTCCTTTTTAAGAAAGGTAAAGATTATTTTGTGGCCTGCGTGCGCGTGTTCCCTGTTGGTCTTGTCGTCGGCGTCTTCCGGCTTGGGGGTGACTTCGTCTGGGGTGCCGACTGTCGTCATCGCGTGGTCGTTCCGCAACTTATGCCCTCAGTTTCTTAAAACCTTGAGCCGCTTGGCGGCTGACCCTTTGTCCCTCGGATTCCTTGGACTCTGAGGGGCATTGTTCTGAAATTTAAGATTACCGCCCTAATCCGTTGGGAAACGGAACGGGAATAATGTTCATAATAAATACTAGTGAAAAATGGAAAAGTTAGACAACACTGGTCTCGGACTCATCGGTGCAGCCATCGAGAGGGTCAGAAAAGAAGGTTCCATGTTCGGTAGCGCTCTTAAGAAGTTAGTCAATTCTACAGAAGAAGAGCTTAATGATTTCCTGAAAAGGAAAATCGAGAAGGCCGTTGAAGCCAAGCCAGCCACCGCTTCAGGAGCAATAGACGAAACCACGCCACCCCCCATCCTCCGTCTGATTTCCAGCGGAGAAGTCATCAAGATTAAAGCCCTGAAAGGCCGGGATCTCATTTACCAGGCTGGAAAAGTCTTTAAGTCTTTCCTGGATTCTGACTTTAGAAATTGGGGCCTGACTAAAAAAGGCGTGGCCACTCCGGCCACCCTGGTTCAAGTCCATGAGATGGTCCAAAGTGCCGTTCTTCTGGACATCTTTAAATCCCTGCCCGGTACCTGGGAACAGAAATGGCTCTCTCAGAGCCAGCTGATTGAATTCTGCGAAAGCCGCACCAACTGGCTTCACCAGGGTGGAAACGCCACTTTCTTCCTGATCAAGAAGGATGAAAATCAGTCTGTGGATGAAAATAATCCTGGCGAGAACTTAGTCGTGGCCTTCGTGTTCGTGCGCTCGGGTGGCCTGGGCGTCGTCGTCCGCCGGCTTGAGGATGACAACGTCTGGGATGCCGACGGTCGTCGTCGCGTGGTCGTTCCGCAACTTATGCCCTCAGTTTCTTAAAACCTTGAGCCGCTTGGCGGCTGACCCTTTGTCCCTCGGATTCTTAGCACTTTGGAGTAAAACCAAATGCTTGGCATCCGGGGGATTTTTATATATAATAAAATGATGGTTTCGGATCGCTCATTGGTCAAGGCTGATGGGCCGAGGCTGTTCCAGAATATTTTTGAGAGTTCGGCCGGTCAATGCGGGCCGGAGAGGAAGGATATTTTGGATCAAAAATCATAAGTTGGTATGGAGCGCTGGCGGACTTCTAAGTCCCAAGTAATATTCAACCGTTTCTTTATTTTGTCAGGGCGGTGGTGTCGGGGAAGGCGCGCTATACATTATTTTGTGGCCAACGTGAACGTGAACCCTGATGGTCTTAACGTCAACGTCAACCGGCTTGAGAATGACAACGTCTGGAATGCCGACTATCGTCATCGCGTGGTCGTTCCGCAACTCATGACTTTCTCCTCCAACTATCTTGGGGGAGTTTTCATTTCTAAGCCCTTTTTCCAGCCGCCGAGCATGCGCCCGATTTCGTCCAGTCGGGTCGATAGATCAGCATAGCTTTTATTTGATAGGCATTTGCTTTCCCAGGCTAGTTGCAGGAAGAACTTTAAATGGTCGAGCTTAACGATAGCCAGCGAGAGTTGGTCGCTTTTCCTATCACGGGCCAAATAGGTAGTGGTGAAAATCTTTTCCAAAAGTTCTAAAAAACACCCTTCAATCTTTCCGCCCAGATTATAACGATACACCTTGGGAAAATCAGCCAAGGCCTTAAACCATAAGGCATAAGCCTCTTTACTTCGGACTAGGACCAGAGGCGAAAACAGAGCTACGGCCATAGTTTTATAAGTTTAAATGAAAAAATTTAGTAAAAGCTATCAAGAAATAATCAGCCTAGAAAACCTGCTGCTAGCCTGGAAAGAATTTTTAGCCGGCAAATCTCGGCGCCGGGATGTTGCCTTATTCCAGGGTCGCTTGATGGATAATATCCAGAAGTTGAGAGAAGAGCTGGCGATCAAGACCTATTACCATGACCCCTATCAAGCTTTCAATATTTCTGATCCTAAGCCGCGAAATATTCATAAGGCGACCGTCCGCGATCGGCTTTTGCACCATCTGCTTTACCGGGAAACTTATACCTATTTTGATCGTCGTTTCATTGCCGACTCTTTTTCTTGTCGTTTGGAAAAAGGGACTCATCGCGCTATCTATAGATTCCGAGCGGATGCCCACCGGGCTTCCCGTAATGGCCGGCACACGGCCTGGATCCTGAAAGGTGATATCCGGAAATTTTTTGCCAGTATCGATCATGAAGTGTTGAAGGGTCTGCTGGCAAAATATATTGAGGATCAGGACCTGCTTTGGCTTTTCGGCCGGGTAATAGATAGTTTTGCTACCTCAGGCCGGCCGGGCGTCGGCCTGCCTCTGGGGAATCTAACTTCGCAGCTCCTGGTCAATGTTTATCTGAACGAGTTCGATCAATTCGTGAAAAGGACTTTGAGGATTAAATATTATATCCGCTATGCCGATGATTTTTTGATTTTAAGTTCGGATCGGGAAGACCTAGTCGGGCTATTGTCGAAGCTTGTTCGTTTTTTAGAGAGTGAATTAAAATTATCCCTGCATCCCAAGAAAGTTTCCCTAAAAACTTTGACCAGCGGTTCCGATTTCTTGGGTTGGGTCGAGTTTGGCGACCATCGGGTCATCAGGACAGTCACAAAAAAGAGGATGATTAAGAAAATATCGGCTAGTCCCCATCCGGTCACCCTAGCTTCTTATAAAGGAATGCTGAAGCATGGCGATTCTTATAAGTTGAGACAGAGTTTGAATTTGCTTGACTAAACATTATAATATATATTGACATATTAGTCAATATAATTTATTGGTAATAATCGGTTTAATCCGATCTTTTAAGGCCATCGGTTCGGCTAATTGAGTAAAACTTGTTTTTAAAATCATTTATCCTTGATTGTCTTGACTTATCATTTTAATTTTGTTAAATTTATTAAGTAATAAAAATACATCCTGATAGCTCAGGATTGTTTTAATATTTAAACCAAAACGAATTTAACTATAATTCGCAATTTTTATTTTAAATTTTTATGCCAACCATTAATCAGCTGATTAAACATGGTCGCAAAAACGCTAAAAAGGCTAAGAAAAGCCTGGTTTTGCATACTAGTTTTGATTCTTTGCACCGCAAGAAAAAAGTAACGGCCAAAGGCGCTCCTTTTAAGCAGGGCGTATGTCTTAAAGTTACTACCACCACTCCGAAGAAGCCGAACTCCGCTTTACGCAAGATCGCTCGCGTTCGCCTGTCTAACGGCATGGAAGTAACCGCTTATATCCCTGGTATGGGCCATAATTTACAGGAGCACTCGATCGTCTTGATCAAAGGCGGTAAAACCAAGGATCTGCCAGGTGTCCGCTACAAAGTTGTCCGCGGGGTATATGACGCTCAGGGTGTAGATGCTAGACGCCAGGGCCGCAGCTGCTATGGGGCCAAGAAACCTAAAAAAGCTTAATAATAATTAACCATAAATAAGACCCTGGTTTAGATAGCTATAAATCAAGGGTGCCTAAAATATGAGAGGAAAACCAGCGCCTAAGAGAAAAATCGAGGGCGACCTAAAATACAACGACAAGAACATTGCTAAATTCATCAATTATGTGATGGAAAGAGGCAAGAAAACTAGAGCCGAAATGATCGTCTATGGTGCTTTTAATATTATCAAAGACAAGACCAAGCAAGATCCGCGCCATATTTTCAATAAAGCCGTGAAGAAAGTTTCTCCTTTAGTGGAAGTACGCGGCAAGCGCGTCGGCGGGGCCAACTACCAGGTACCTTTCCAGGTTAGAGGTGAAAGACGCTATTTCTTGGGCTGTAATTGGATGATCAAGGCCGCTTTAGAACGCAAAGGGCACTCTATGGCGGAAAAGTTAGCGACTGAGATCTTAGACGCCTCTAATGGCGAAGGGGCAGCGGTTAAGAAGCGCGAAGCCGTCCATCGCATGGCCGAAGCCAACAAGGCTTTCGCCCATTTTTCTCGTTAATTAATTTAAGCTTAATTTTTTATAAAATATGCCCCGAGATTATTCCTTAGATAAAATTAGAAATATCGGTATCATGGCTCACATCGATGCCGGCAAAACTACCTTTACCGAGCGCGTCTTATTCTACACCGGTAAAAAGCATAAGATTGGCGAAGTCCACGAGGGCGCAGCGGAAATGGATTGGATGGAACAGGAAAAAGAACGGGGAATCACGATTACCTCCGCCGCCACTACTTGTTTTTGGCGCGACAACAAGATTAATATTATCGACACCCCCGGACACGTTGATTTTACGGTTGAAGTAGAACGCTCTTTGCGCGTCTTAGACGGTGCGGTAGCGGTTTTCGACGGCCAGGCCGGGGTAGAGCCGCAGTCTGAAACCGTTTGGCGCCAGGCTGATAAATATCAGGTGCCTCGCCTCTGTTTCGTGAATAAGATGGATAAGATGGGGGCTGATTTCTATATGAGTCTTGATTCTATCAAGAATCGTTTAAATAATAATGCCGTTGCTATCCAATTACCGATCGGGGCTGAATCTGAATTAAGCGGCGTAATCGATTTATTAACCAAAAAAGCCTATAAATTCTCGGGTAATTTCGGTGAGAAGATTGAAGAAATCGCTATTCCAGAAGATATGGTCGCTAAAGTTAATGAATACCACAATATCATGGTGGAAAAAGTAGCTGAATGCGACGAAGTTTTGACTGAGAAGTATTTAAACGGCGAAGCTATTTCTGAAGAGGAATATCGCGCCGCTATCAGAAAAGGCGTCATCGCCAACCAGATTTATCCAGTTTTATGTGGGACCGCTCTGCAGAATATCGGCGTCCAATTGGTTTTGGATGCAGTTTGCGAGTTTTTGCCTTCACCTTTAGACATTCCGGAAATTGAAGCGACTGACGTACGCGACCCGGAAAAGAAATATCCGATCAAATCAGATGATAACGCTTCTTTTGCTGGTTTAGCTTTCAAGATCGCGACTGATCCTTTTGTCGGCAAACTATGTTTTGTTCGTGTTTACCAGGGCGTTTTAAGAGCTGGCTCCTATATCATTAATTCATCTACCGGCAATAAAGAGCGTATCGGTCGTTTGGTCCGTATGCATGCCAATCATCGGGAAGAAATTAAAGAGATTTATGCGGGCGATATCGCCGCTATTATCGGTTTGAAAAATACTACTACCGGCAACACTTTATGCGATGAGAGTAATCCTTTGTTACTTGAATCTATTACTTTCCCGGAACCGGTTATCAAGATCGCGGTTGAACCGAAGACTAAGGCTGACCAAGAAAAGATGGGCGTAGCCCTATCACGTTTAGCCGAAGAAGACCCAACTTTTAGGGTTGAAACCGATGAAGAAACTAACCAAGTTTTGATTTCTGGTATGGGTGAATTACACTTAGAAATTATCGTCGACCGCATGAAGAGGGAATTCGGCGTCGAAGCTAATGTCGGCAAGCCTCAAGTATCATATCGTGAAACTATTAAGACCACGGCTCAAGCCGAGCATAAATATGCTAAGCAATCTGGCGGTCGCGGCCAATACGGGCATTGTTATTTGCGAGTTGAACCGCAAGAGCAGGGCAAGGGTTATGAGTTTGTCGATGAAGTTAAAGGTGGCGTCATTCCACGTGAATTTATCCCGGCGATTGAAAAAGGCGTTAAGGAAGCGATCCAGGGTGGCGTGTTGGCTGGTTATCCAATGGTTGATATCAAGGTGGCCGTCTTCGACGGTAGTTATCATGAGGTCGACTCTTCGGAAATCGCTTTCAAGATGGCCGCTATCTTTGCCTTCAAGGATGCTTGTCAGAAAGCGGGCGCTTATTTGTTAGAGCCGGTGATGAAAGTCGAGGTAACCACCCCAGAGGAATACATGGGTAATATCATCGGTGACTTAAACGCTAAGCGCGGCCAGATTGATGAGATGACTGATCGTTCCAAAACCAAAGTTATTAAAGCTAAAGTTCCTTTGGCAGAAATGTTCGGCTATTCCACCTCTTTAAGATCGATGAGCCAAGGCCGAGCTAATTATTCTATGGAATTCTCCCACTATGCTGAAGTGCCAAGGAATATCTTAGAGAGCATTAAGGAGAAGAGCGGTCGCTAAGCCTTGAACTAAGTTCTCCGGCCTGCTAAAATGTAGTAACATCAAGGAGGGCTAAAATATAAACATATGTTAGACCAGTTAAAAAAAGCTATAAGGTTAGTAAAAAAAACTGGTGATAAAATCGTTTTCTTTGATAGCCAGTCTCCGGATGATACCGTCGTGCTCGTTGATTTCGAAGCTTATGAAAAGCTAATTTCTGGGGATAAAATCAGCGATAATCAGCCAAAATCTAAAAATTTGACAGATGAAGATTTAACTGATAAAATAAATCGCGAGATTCTGATGTGGAAAAACCAGGAAAATAGCGAGTTTTTAGAAGAAGAAAGCCGTCCGCGGCCAAGTTGGAAGATTCCGCCGGATATTAAGAGCGGAGCTAAGAAAATAGAGTAATTTTTATTTAATATAAAATAAAATTTTAATTTAAAACGGCTGGTTTCCCTAGAGGAGAAAACCCCGATTTGGGGGCCGTAAGCAATAACATGGCAGAAAAATTTGAACGCACTAAGCCCCATGTCAACGTTGGCACTATCGGTCACGTCGACCATGGGAAAACTACCTTAACCGCCGCGATGTTGGCGGTGTTTAACGCCAAAGGCATGAAAGCCTCTAAGAAAGGCGTTAATGAAATTGATGCCGCTCCTGAAGAAAGAGAGCGCGGCATTACCATTGCTACCGCCCACGTCGAATACGAATCTGATGCTCGTCATTATGCTCACGTCGACTGTCCGGGCCACGCCGATTATGTTAAGAACATGATTACCGGCGCCGCTCAGATGGATGGCGCAGTTTTAGTCGTATCGGCTACTGACGGCCCTATGCCTCAGACTCGCGAACACATTGTGCTTGCTCGTCAGGTCGGTGTCCCTTACATCATCGTTTTCTTGAACAAGTGTGATATGGTCGAGGATAAAGAACTCATCGACTTGGTCGAAGAGGAAATCCGCGACTTATTGAAGAAATATGAATTCCCGGGTGACACCACTCCGATTATCCGTGGCAGTGCTTTAAAAGCTTTGGAAAATCCGACTGGTCCGGATAATGAACCGATCTTAAAATTAATGGAAGCTTTAGATACCTACATCCCGGAACCTAAGAGAGACGTTGATAAACCTTTCTTAATGCCGGTAGAAGATATCTTTTCTATCGAAGGTCGTGGCACCGTTGTCACTGGCCGTATCGACAGAGGTATCATCAAAGTTGGTGACGAAGTTGAAATCGTTGGCTTAATGGATACCAAAAAGACCACCGTTACTGGAGTGGAAATGTTTAACAAGCAGTTAGACGAAGGTCGCGCTGGTGACAACGCCGGTTTATTACTTCGTGGTACCAAGAAGAACGAAGTCGAACGCGGCCAGGTTTTATGCAAACCGGGTTCAATCACTCCGCATACCGAATTCGAAGCCGAGGTCTATGTCTTAGGTAAAGACGAAGGTGGCCGTCATAAACCATTCTTCAAAGGCTATAAACCACAATTCTATATCCGTACCACCGATGTTACTGGTGAGATTGAATTACCAGCTGGTACAGAAATGGTTATGCCTGGCGATACCGTCAACTTAACTATCAAGCTGATCGCTCCGATCGCTTTGGAAGATAAGATGAGATTCGCTATCCGCGAAGGCGGCCGCACTGTCGGCGCCGGCGTGGTGACCAAGATTATCAAATAATCACTTTGACCCGCTCATGCCTATGGGCGGGTTTGTAGTGTTTATTTAAAGAAAATTAACTATGTCGGAAAACAAGAAAGAAGACAAAGATTTTAAACAGAAAATCAGGATCAAGATCAAAGCTTTTGATCATAAGATCATTGATCAGTCTACCAAGACCATTATTGAAACTGCCCAAAGGAGCGATGCGGTTATTTTTGGACCGATTCCTTTGCCAACCGAGAAGAAGAAATACACGGTCAACCGTTCAACCTTCGTTCATAAGGATGCTCGTGATCAGTACGAGATGCGCATTCATAAGCGTTTGGTCGATATTATCGATCCTTCAGCTAAGACGATCGAAGATTTGACAAATCTGAACTTGCCAGCCGGTGTTGACTTAGAGATAAAAATGCAGTAATATATAAGGAAAGCAAGTATTTTGCTAATTTAAAATAAATTTTACCAAAAAACAGCCGTTACATCTTAAATAACTCTATAAATTTGGAAAGTGTTTAAGGCAGAAGCGGCGTCACAGCGGAGGTTACCAGCCAAACATAAATTCACAACAAAGTTAAATTTCTTTAATTTTTTGGAATTTTTAAGGCTGGTCACGCGGACCAGTTTTTTATTATTTCTATGAAATTCATTTTAGGTAAAAAATTAAATATGACTCAGCTTTGGGAGAACGACCGAGTAATCGCCGTGACCCCGATTTTAGCTGGTCCTTGTGCAGTTAGCCAGATCAAAACGAAAGATAAGGATGGCTATGAAGCTTTGCAGTTAGCTTGGGGCGCAAAGAAGGCTAAGAATATCAAGAAACCTCAGGCTGGTCATTTGAAAAAAATAAATTCTCAGGCTCGTTTCTTAAGGGAATTCAGGGTAGAAACTATCCCGGCTTGTGATTTAGGTGATCTTGTTAAAGTTAGTAGCTTTGCTAACGGCGAAATAGTCGATGTTATCGGTACTTCAAAAGGTAAAGGTTTCCAGGGCGTAGTCAAACGTCATGGTTTCCATGGTGGTCGCAAGACTCACGGTAATAAAGACCAGCTGCGCATGCCTGGCTCCATCGGTCCGAAAGGTCCGGCCCATGTCTTTAAAGGTACTAGGATGGCTGGTCATATGGGGAATGTCAGAGTGACAGTGAAGAATTTAACGGTCGTTAAGATTGACGAGGAGAATAACATAATTTATATCCAGGGAGCGGTTCCGGGAGCAGTTAATGGTTTCCTTATGATCAAGGCTCCGGGCGAATTAAACTTTGTTAAAGCGAAGGCGGAAGAGGTGGCCGTTGAAAACCCTGTAGTTGAAACCGTTGAAGAAAACAAAGCTGAAGAAGCAGCGCCAGTCGAAGAGGTTAAGGTTGAGGAGGCGCCTCTTGAGGATAATAAAGAATAAAAATTAATTTTATGTCGCTAAGCGCTAATATCTATAATCAAAAAGCCGAGGTAGTCGGCCAGATCGATTTAACAGACAAGGTTTTTGGCCTTAAGGCCCAGGCCGATCTTTTGCATCAGGCGATTGTCGCCCAGATGTCTAATGAGCGCCAGGTTTTAGCTCACACCAAAGATCGCAGCGAAGTCCGGGGCGGCGGCAAGAAGCCTTGGAAACAGAAAGGAACCGGCCGAGCGCGCGTTGGTTCTAGCCGTTCTCCGATTTGGATTGGCGGCGGCGTTACCTTCGGTCCGACTAAAGATCGCAATTTTTCTAAAAAGATTAACAAGAAGATGCGCCAGAAAGCTCTTTATATGGCTCTATCTGATAAGCTAGCTAACCAGAGTTTGGTGATCGTTGATAAGTTGGAAATGCCAGAATTCAAGACTAAGACCTTTAATCAATTCTTGAAAGCCATCGAGAGCCAGGTCCTTAAATCAGATCGCCGCAGTGTCCTATTAATCAACGGCAGTAAGGATGAAAAAGTTAAATTTTCCGGCCGCAACCTGGCTGATGTGAAGATAATCAATCCCGAGAATTTAAATATCTTAGACGTTTTGCAGTATAAGAATCTATTAATCGGCCTTGAGGCTGTCAAAGTTCTCAACGAACAGCCAAAGAAATAGCTTTTACTAAATTACCTAATCATATGGCTTTATTTAGCAATAAGAAAACTAAGAATGATGACCAGGCAGCCAAACCCGTGGCTCCGGCTAGCATGAAAGATCTGTATACCGGAGAGACTCCAAGCAAGAAGTCTGGCTCCGCCAAGAAATCAAGCGCTAGCGTTAAATACTCAAGGGCTCACGAGATATTAATCAAGCCCTTGGTCACGGAGAAGGCAACCAATTTGAGCGCCCAGAACCAGTATGTCTTTATGGTGGCTCCAAGAGCTAATAAGATTGAAGTTGCCAAAGCGGTCGCTTCGGTTTATCACGTTAAACCCCTCGGCGTTAATCTGGTTAATGTCAAAGGCAAACAGGTGACTCGTGGCCGAGTGCGCGGTAATCGTAAGGATTGGAAAAAAGCCATTGTCACTTTAGCCGCCGGACAGACGATTAAGATGTACGAAGGCGTCTAATATTATAGTTTCAATCATTAAATTATATGGGAATTAAAAAAGTAAAAGCTAATACTCCGGGTCGACGTGAAGCCACTTTTGACGATTTTAAGGATATTACCAGCACCCAGCCTTTGAAGAGCTTATTGCTCATCAAGAAAAGACAGGGCGGCCGTAATGCCCAAGGCAAGATAACTGTTAGACATCGTGGCGGAGGCGCAAAGCGCTTTATCCGGATCGTTGATTTCAAGCGCGATAAATTTAATATACCAGCCGTTGTTAAAACTATTGAGTATGATCCTAATCGTGGCGCTCGTTTAGCCCTGCTTGCTTATGCTGACGGCGAAAAGAGATATATCATCGCTCCAGTCGGCTTAGCTCTGGGAGATAAATTGATGAGTTCCCAGGACTTGATCGAAATCAAGACAGGTAACGCTTTGCCGGTTAAATTTATTCCCGCTGGCGTCGCTATCAATTGTTTGGAATTAGAACCGGGTCGAGGAGCCAAGATTGCTCGCGGAGCTGGCAATATTGTCAGCGTCATGGGCGTCGAAGGGAAATATGCCCAGGTTAAGATGCCTTCAGGAGAAATCAGGTTAATTAAAAAAGATTGTTTGTGCACTGTCGGCCAGGTTAGCAACCCGGATCGTCGCCATATCAGTTTAGGTAAGGCCGGCCGTAGCCGTCGTTTAGGCATCAGGCCGACTGTCCGCGGTACAGCCATGAATCCGGTTGATCATCCTCATGGCGGCGGTGAAGGCAACCAGCCGATCGGCTTGAAAGCTCCGAAGACCAAATGGGGCAAGCTCGCTTTAGGCGTTAAGACCAGACGCAAGCACTCTTCTGACCGCTTGATTATCAAGCGCCGTGGCCGTAAGCGTAAATAAGCAATTAAATTTATTTTATAAATATGTCCAGAAGTCTAAAAAAGGGACCATACGTTAATCCCAGGATTATAAAAAAGATTCAAAACCTAAAGGCTGGCGATAAGTCGGTAGTCAAGGTTTGGGATCGGGCTTGTACTATTACCCCGGAAATGGTTGGTTTTACCATCGGCGTCCATAACGGCAAGACCCATGTCCCGGTTTACGTAGTGGAAAACATGGTCGGCCATCGCTTAGGAGAATTTGCGGCCACCAAGAAATTTGTAACCCATGGCGGTAAGATGGCTAAGGCCCAAGCTAAAGGTGCTAAGTAATCAATAATTCTATGGAAATAAAAGCTAATTTGAATCATTTGCGAATGTCACCCCAGAAGGTACGCCTGGTGGCTGATTTGGTGCGCAAAGCTCCTTTGAGCACAGCTTTAGACCAATTGAAATTCATAAATAAGAAAGCGGCCGAACCCTTAGCTAAGGTTCTAAAATCAGCAGCTGCTAACGCGGTGAATACTTATGATTTGGATAAAAATAACCTATATATCAAGTCTTTGACAGTTGATGAAGGCGTTACTTTAAAGCGCTGGTTTCCCAGGGCTCACGGCCGAGCTACTTCTATCCGAAAGCGGGCCTGCCATATCCATGTTGTCTTAGATGAGATTAATCCTAGCGGCAAGAGTGCTAAGAAAGAAACTAAATTAGAAAAACCGGTTAAGCTTGAGAAAATCGCTAAAGAGGCTGAAAGCAAGATTAGCAAGAAAAGTCCTGCCAATAAAGCTAAAGCCGTTGAAGAAGGTGAAGCTAAAGGAGGTAAGGGCTTTGCTACCAAGGTTTTTCATCGCAAGAGCGGTTAATTGATTTAAATTTTTAATACTATGGGAAAAAAAGTAAATCCAAAAATATTCCGCATGGGGATCACTAAGAGCTGGGCGTCTACCTGGTTCGAATCGGGAACCGCTTATATCAAGAATGTTAAGCAGGATGTTTTGGTGAGAAAATATTTGATCAAAGAGTTCAAAGAAGCTGGGATCGACAAAGTGGAGATTGCCCGCGGTTTGAATAAGATTGAAGTCAGCTTATTTACCGCTAAGCCAGGCGTGCTCATCGGCCGTGGCGGCAATGGCGCCGAAGAACTGAAAAAGAAGATTCATGATAAATTTTTAAAGAATTTCCGTTTGTCAGAAATAAATTTGAATATCAAAGAAGTTAGTCGTCCGAATTTGAGTGCTCAGATATTAGTTCAATCGATGATTTTAGATATTGAAAAGAGAATGCCTTTTAGGAAAGTGATGAAGCAGACTATCGGCAAGGCGGAAAGAGCCGGAGCCCAGGGAGTGAAGGTGGTAATTGGCGGCCGTTTGAATGGTGCGGAAATCGCTCGGACCGAGAAATTAGTTTCAGGAAAAGTACCGCTTCACACCTTGCGAGCTGATATCGATTATGCTCGCGGAGCGGCCCATACTAGTTATGGCGCCATCGGTATCAAGGTATGGGTTTATCGCGGAGAAATCTTTAACCAAGAGAAGGAGAGCTAATTAAGAAAATTAAGATTACCAAAATATGTTAATGCCAAAGAAAACAAAACACCGCAAGGATCATAAGCGTCGCCAGGGCGGGAAAGCCAGCCGGATGCTTAATATTAGTTTTGGCAGTTATGGCTTAAAAAGCACTAGCGCTTGTTGGGTGACTTCCCGACAGATTGAAGCCGCTCGGCGCGTGATCACGAAATATATCAAGAAGGGTGGTAAGATGTGGATCAGAATCTTTCCTGATAAGCCGGTAACCGCCCATGGCGGAGAATTGCCGATGGGTAAAGGTAAAGGCGCGGTTGATCATTATGTAGTCGTCGTGAAGCCTGGCATGGTCATGTTTGAACTGGAAGGAGTAGACGCTAAGACCGCTAAAGAAGCTTTAGAGCTCGCCGCCTATAAATTGCCGGTAAAATGTAAATTCGTAAGCAAAGTAAGCTAATAAATATATGGATAGCCAAGAATTAAAAAGTAAAAGCTCCGCCGAACTTCAGGCCTTACTAAGCCTGGAGCAGGAGAAGCTGCGCGACTTGCGTTTTAAAGATTCTAATAAGCAATTAAAAAATGTCAGAGAGATCAGGAATGTCAAGAAATTGATCGCCCGGGTTTTTACGCAGCTAAAGGTTTCCTCTCTTAAAAAATAAGTTTTTAAAATTATGCCAGTTAAAAGTGAAGCCAAAATTGAAGCGCCAATCGTTATCCGCAAAAAATTCAGCGGCGTGGTTGTTAGTGACAAGAGCGATAAGACCATCGTAGTCAAAGTCGAGCGCGTCAAGATCAATCCGAAGTATAAGAAGCGCTACACCGTCAGCTCTCGCTATAAAGTTCATGATCCGAAAAATGAATTCAAGACCGGTGATAAGGTAACTTTTGTGGAATGCCGCCCTTTGAGCAAAGATAAGCGCTGGCGGGTTATTAAATAAAAACATATGATTCAAGTCCAAACATATTTAAAAGTAGCCGATAATTCCGGAGCTAAATTGATCCAGTGCATCAAGGTTTTGGGAGGTTATAAGCGCCGTTACGCTGGCGTGGGCGATATTATCGTCGGTGCAGTTAAAGAAGCGACTCCCCATGCTCCTATCAAGAAAAGCGACGTGGTTAAGGCCGTGATCGTGCGCACCAAGAAAGAGATTCGCCGGGTTGATGGCTCCTACGTCCGTTTCGATGATAACGCCTGTGTGATTATCACTGATAAGGAGAAGAAAGACCCGAAAGGTACCCGTATCTTTGGTCCGGTCGCTAGAGAAATCAGAAAAGCCGGTTTTGTGAAGATTGCTTCTTTAGCCCCAGAGGTCCTTTAAGCTTAAAAGCATTGGCAAATATATGAATATCAAAAAAAACGACAAAGTAAAAATATTATCTGGCAAAGACCGGGGCAAGACGGGCAAAGTTTTGCAAACCATCCCCAGTGAAGGCAAACTGAGCGTTGAAGGCTTGAACCTGTTAATTAAGCACTTACGTCCGCGTCGCCAAGGTGAGAAGGGTCAACGGATAGAATTTCCTTCTTTTATCGATGTTTCCAATGTCGCCTTGATTTGTCCGAAATGCGGCAAGGCTACCAGAGTCGCCCATAAATTCATCAATCAAGCCGAAGGCAAGAAGCCTAAAAAATACCGGGCTTGCAAAAAGTGCCAAGAGGTAATCGATTAAGCCAAGTCTAATCTTTCTATATATGAGATTAAAAGAAAAATATCAAAAACAAATATTACCAGAGCTGAAAAAGACTTTGGGCGTAAATAATAGTTTCTTAGTACCGCGTTTACAGAAAGTAGTGATTAACGTCGGTTTCGGTCGCCAAGCGAAAGAGAAGGAGCTAGTAGCAGCCGTAGAACAGGGGCTTATCAAGATTAGCGGCCAGAGGCCGGTTTTGACTAAAGCCAAGAAATCGATTTCCGCTTTCAAGATCAGAGAGGGCATGGTCATTGGTGCTATGGTGACCCTGCGCGGCCAGAGGATGTATGATTTTGTAGAAAAATTGATCAATATCACTTTTCCTCGCGTCCGCGATTTCCGCGGTATCAGCGAAAAATCAGTTGATAGAAATGGCAACTTGACGATCGGGGTTAAGGAAAGCTCTTCCTTCTTAGAAATAAAAGTGGAAGACGCTGATAACCTTTTCGGTTTGGAAGTCTGCTTGGCGACTAGTGCCCAAGACAGAAATTCCGGATTGGAATTCTTCCGTCTTTTAGGCATACCTTTTAAAAAGGATAATAAGTAATTAATTTTCATATTTGTATGGCAAGAACAGCCTTAATCGTTAAAGCAAAAAGAAAACCGAAATTTTCCACCCGTAAGATTAATCGGTGCTGGCGTTGCGGCCGTAACCACGGCTATATGCGCGCCTTTGATTTATGTCGTATTTGTTTTCGGGAATTAGCCGATAATGGAGATTTACCAGGAATCAAGAAGGCTAGCTGGTAATCTAAAATAATGTAAATTTTTAATTAATCAATATTATGACAGATCCAATCGCAGACATGTTTACGCGCATCCGGAATGCTGCCGCAGTCAAAAAGGCGGAGGTGGTTTTGCCGTTGAGCAAGGTGAAATTGGAAGTAGCCAAAATTTTAGCCCGCGAAGGCTGGATTAAAGAAGCGAACGTTGTTCCTGGCGGCTTGAATGGCGCGAGTAATAATTTTGACGAGCTCCGCTTAGTCTTGAAATATCACAAGAACGGACGTCCCCATATCACCTCGATCAAGCGCATCAGCAAACCCGGCCTGCGTATCTATGTTGATAAGGATAATATCCCTAGCGTTTTAAATAATCTAGGCATGGCAATTATTTCCACCTCATCCGGCTTGATGACTAATTTTGAAGCCAGACGCGCTAAAGTAGGTGGTGAAGTGATTGGCGAGATTTATTAATAAATAACTAAAGCAATAAAGATATGTCACGTTTAGGAAAATTACCCATTACTTTGCCCGCCGGTATCCAGGCTAAAATAGCCGACGGTTTTATCGTGGTCAAAGGCGCTAAGGGCGAATTGAAGCAAGCTCTGCATCCGGCTGTTAGTATTAATATCTCCGAGAGCGAAATCTCTGTCGTTAATAACCCTGCCTATAAGAATTCCGGAGCGTTATGGGGTTTATACAGGAGCTTGATCAATAATATGGTCTTAGGCTTAAGCCAGGGTTTTTCCAAAAAATTAGAAATCAACGGTGTCGGTTATCGGGCTAGCGTCAGCGGCCAGAAATTAACCTTGAATTTGGGCTTTTCCCATCCGGTGGAATTCATGTTGCCAGCTGGCATCAGTGCCGTCGTGGAAGCTAATACCATTACTTTGAGCGGAATCGATAAGAAATTAGTCGGTGAGACCGCCGCTCGTATCCGTAAGATCAGAAAGCCGGAGCCTTATAAGGGTAAAGGTGTCAAATACAGCGATGAAGTCATCCGCCGCAAAGCTGGTAAGGCTGCCGCTAAAGGCAAATAATATCAAATAAAATTTTCATATGAACAAGAGTATTCTAAAAAATAAGAAGACCGCTCGACGCCAAGCTAGGACTAGGTCTAAAATAAAGGGTACGGACCAGAAGCCTCGTCTCTGTGTCTTTCGTTCTAATGCGGGAATGTACCTGCAGCTGATTGATGATTTGAAAGCTATCACCCTCGTTAGCGCCCACAGTCGCGAGATTAAGGCCAAGACTGCCGGCAAGATCGAGCTCGCTTCGGCTTTAGGTAAGCTGCTAGCCCAAAAGGCGGCGGATAAGAAAATCAAGGCAGTCGTTTTCGATCGCGGTTCTTATAAATACCATGGCCGAGTCAAGGCGGCGGCTGAAGGCGCCAGAGAAGGCGGTTTGGAATTTTAATTAGTATAATTTATATCATATGGCAGACGATAAAAAAAATTTAGCAGTTGATACTAATGCCCAGGCCGCCAGCACCGTGGCTAAGGATATTTATGGCGATGGACAGAAAAAGAAAGGTCCCGCCCGTCCTTTTAAGCGCGGCGACCGTGGTCGTGAAGCTAACCGTGATGAATTCGAACAGAGGATTTTAGATATTGCTCGCGTGACTAGAGTTATGGCTGGAGGCAAAAGAATGAATTTCCGAGCTTGTGTAGCTATCGGTGATAAGAAAGGCAAGGTGGCTGTCGGCGTCGGCAAGGGCGCTGATGTCACTATGGCGGTCAACAAAGCTGTTAATCGGGCCAAGAAAGACATGATTACCGTGCCGATGGTAAAGGACACCATTCCTCATTCCATCTTCGAAGTCCAGGGGGCTGCTAGAATTCTATTCAAACCGGCTAGGAAGGGTAAGGGAGTCATCGCCGGTGGGGTTACCCGCGTCCTTTTAGAGTTAGCTGGAGTCAAGAATGCTACCAGTAAAGTCTTAGGTACTAATAATAAGATTAATAACGCCCGCTGTACGATCGAAGCTTTAAGGAAATTGAAAAAAGTAGAAGCCAAAGCCGATAAGGGTAAAGCGGAGGCCGAAGCAAGCAAATAATAATTTAGCCAATATGCTATCACTTAACTCTATTAAAAAATCTCAAGGTGCCAACCAGAAACGGAAACGGGTCGGCCGTGGTAACGCCTCTGGGCATGGGACCTATAGCACCCGAGGACTTAAAGGCCAAAAATCACGTTCGGGCGTCAGCGGCTTGAAGAAATTAGGCATGAAGAAACAGCTTTTGAAAATTCCTAAGTTGCGTGGTTTTAAATCAGTTTATCCCAAAAATCAGATTGTTAGCGTCAAGTCAATCAATGCTAATTTCAAGGATCAAGAATTGGTTAGCCCGGAAACTTTATTAGCTAAGAATATAATCTTAGATAAGGCTTTGCCGGTCAAGATTCTTGGTAAGGAAAAATTACTTGTCAAAGTAAAATTTGCTGGCGTCAAGATGTCCCAGGCGGTTAAAGGCCAACTCGCTCAGTAATTTTATAAATCAGCGAATAATTTTCGTTTAAATATATGTTTGCTAAAATCGAACAAATTTGGAAGGCCAAGGATTTACGGCGCAGCATCTTGTTTATCTTGGGGATACTCTTGGTTTTCCGTCTGGCGGCCCACATCCCGATTCCTGGTGTCAACGCGGTGGCTTTAAAGAACTTGTTCGCTTCTAACCAATTTTTAGGCTTATTAAATCTTTTTTCCGGCGGCGGCATGGATAATTTTTCTATTGTCATGATGGGCGTCGCCCCTTATATCACCGCTTCGATCATTTTCCAGCTTTTAGGTATGATCGTTCCGAAGATTGAAGAGATGCAGAAAGAGGAGGCTGGCCGCCAGAAAATAAATATGTGGACGCGCTATGCCACCGTTCCTTTAGCTTTAGTCCAAGCTTATGGCATGATTACCCTTTTACGCCGTTCTTCTTCTGGTATTTTGGGCAGCATCAGCCCCTTTGATTTCGGTTTGATGCTACTGACAATTACGACCGGCACTATGTTGCTAATGTGGTTTGGAGAACTTATTTCCGAGAAGAAGATCGGTAATGGTATTTCCATCCTTATCTTTGCTGGTATCGTCGCCGCGATTCCTCAAACTCTCAAACAATTAGCTCTGACCTTTGACCAGACTCAGCTTTTCCTTCTGCTCGGTTTTATCGTTATCGGTTTGATAACAATCGTGGGCGTAGTCATGATCAATGAAGCTCAGAGAAATATTCCGGTCCAATACGCTAGGCAAATTAGGGGTAACCGCGCTTTTGGCGGCACTAGCACCCATCTGCCTTTACGGGTTAATATGGCGGGCGTAATCCCGATTATCTTTGCGGTTTCCGTCGTCTTATTGCCGCCGATGATGGCTCAATTTTTCTTGCATGCCCGTACCGCCTGGATTGCTAATTTTTCTCAATGGGTGATCACCTTGTTCAATAACCAGCTTTTTTACGGCATCGCTTATTTCTTATTAGTTTTTATCTTTACCTATTTCTACACCGAAGTCGTTTTTCATCCGACTCAGATAGCGGAAAATTTACAGAAGCAGGGCGGGTTTATTCCGGGCATCAGGCCAGGAAAGCACACGAGTGATTACCTAGCTAACACTACTCACAAGATAATCCTGGTCGGTGCTTTATTCTTAGGCATCATCGCCATCTTGCCTCTGATCATGCGTTATTTCACCGGCATGCAGTCTTTGGCGGTCGGCGGTACGAGTCTTTTGATCGTCGTTTCAGTGGTAATCGAGACAGTCAAGCAGATAGAGTCGCAACTAACGATGCGCGAGTATGACGGCTTATAATTTAAAATAATAAATATTCAATTAATCAAGTAATCTATAACAAAAAAACCTAAATCATGTTTATAGACAGGGAAGAACACCTGAAACAATTGGTCATAAACGACATCGTCTCTATGCCCAAGCCCTTATCTCTGACTTTATTGGAGATTCTTAAAAACAAAGGAATAGCCCCTAAATCGCAAATCGTTAATGATATCCTGGTAAGGCTTAGCCTGCACCATCCAGTGATTAGGGTAAGGCGGGATTCACTCGGAGCTATTTGGGTCCACAGTGATTAATCGATTCGAGCTGGCTTAAAACCAGCTCTTTTTTTATTCAATATTTCTGCTATAATTTAAGTATAAAGCTACAAATATGGATATAAAAAGCGTATTCCAGAATGCTAAGAATCTGACAGATTACCAGATTGAACAGCATTTTGACGAGCTCTTGCGCAAGCAACCGAGTTTCCGGCATTTAAATGAGGCTAACCAATCTTTGATTTTGGACCTGGTGCATAAGTATAAGGATAAGATTAGGAAGGGGATTGGGGTCTCCGGCTATACCATTAGGGAGGATTCCTACCACCTGTATCAGAACCGCTTGAAACTTAATCTGACTCATCAGGATCTTGAGACTATCAAGGATATCTTGGAGAGCTTTAAGACAGACTAAGTTTTATGGCTGAGGCCATAGGTGCAAAGTCGTTAATATTTTTTATTATGATTAATCCGATTAACCCCTTGCCTTTAAATAATAATAATTATCGGCCACAGAGTCCCCCTATAAGCCATGGGCAGGGAGTCGACGGAGGCGTCGGTTTGAATCCTAATAAGCGCTTATCAGCTAAATCAAGCCGTTTAGACAGCTTGCCAGAGGTAGGTCATTTACGAGTTAGCGGTCCTAATTCTTTGCACAAAAGTTTACATCATTTAGTTTACCATAATCCAGAATTTGAAAATTTCGCCGATAATTTGCCGGACGTTGAAAAAGTCCTGTCTCGGAAAGATAATATGTTAAAAGTTAACCATTTAGGCGGGTTTAATCGCTTAGACCGCTTAAAGCTTATCCAACAACTTAGAAATAGCAGCTCCGTCCCCCTGACCAGAAATGATAAAAGCGATTTTAAAAAGATATTAAAGCATTTTTCACGTGATTAATATGGAAATTTTCGTCATCATCCTAGGTTTAATGGTCTTTGAGGTTATCAGTAGTATTGATAATGCTATTGTTAATGCTCACATCCTCAAGACGATGCCGCCGAAATTCCGGCGTTGGTTTTTAATTTGGGGCCTTCTGTTCGCCGTCTTCATTGTCCGTGGCGTCTTGCCGTTTTTAATCGTTTGGATCGCTAATCCAGCCCTAAGCCCAGGGGATATTTTCCGAGTCGCTTTTGCCGGCGGGGAAGCAGTGGAGAAGTCGCTCGCCGCCTCCAAGCCTCTATTGCTTTTAGGGGGCGGAGTTTATCTTTTTTTCGTTTTTTTAGCCTGGTTATTCTTGGAAGAGAAGAAATATGCTTTTTTCGTCGAAGGTTTTATCCACCGTCAGGGGGTCTGGTTCTATGCTTTCTCTTCCATTTTTTCCACCTTTATCATCTATTTATCTTTACAAGTAAATCCGATGTTAGCCTTAGCTTCGACCATCGGCATTTCTACCTTTTTCATTACTGATGGCTTTAAGCGCAACGCCGAAGAGAAAGAAAAGCAGCTGCTCAGCCCGCATATCAGCGCTTGGAGTAAGATCTTGTATCTAGAAGTCCTGGATGCCTCCTTTTCTATCGATGGCGTCATCGGTGCCTTCGCCTTCACCATGAGCGTACCCTTAATCATTATCGGCAACGGCTTAGGGGCTTTCGTCGTCCGAGAATTCACTATCCGCGGCTTGAATCTGATTGCTAAGTTCTCTTATCTGAAAAATGGCGCTATGTATTCCATCGGCATGTTGGGCATCTTAATGATCCTAGAGAGTTTCGGTAAAGAATATCCTTTCTGGGTGGCCCCGCTTAACACTGTCGTGCTATTAGGTATTTTCTTATTCCTGTCCATTAGAGCTAATAGGGAACTGAAGAGCGCTAATTAATCTATGATTTATTTCAAAAGCAAGGAAGAGATAAGGGTGATGCGGGCTGGGGGTAAAATCTTGGCTGGCATATTAAAGAGCTTGATCGAAGAGGTAAAGCCCGGTTTAGGTACGGCTGAACTGGAAGCTAAAGCCGCTCGGCTTATGGCCGAAGCTGGCGGCCGACCCGCTTTTAAGGATTATGACATGGGCGGAGGGATATTTTTTCCTTCCATCCTGTGCATTTCGATCAATGATGAAGTCGTCCATGGCGCCGCCTTGCCTAGTCGGATTTTAAATAGCGGCGATATTGTCGATATTGATTTAGGGATGGAATGGCCGGCTGATGATAAGCTGCGTTTGAAATTGGGAGCGCCGCGCAATCCCCATTCTCCTCTGGGCGGTTATTTTACCGATATGTGCGCGACCGTGGCCGTCGGCAAGATTAGCCGTGAAGCTAAGAAGTTGATCAAGGTAACCCATGATTGCTTATGGCTGGGGATAGAGCAGGCTAAAGCGGGCAATACTCTCAACGACATCGGCCGGGCAGTTCAGACTTTAGCTGAAAGCCACGGCTATGGCGTAGTGCGTGATTTAGTGGGGCACGGTGTCGGCCATTATGCCCATGAAGAGCCGAACGTTTGCAATTATGTTATACCTAATAATTCTCGAGACAATCTAGTTCTGCAACCCGGCATGGTTTTAGCGATCGAACCGATGATCAACCTGGGAAGCAGTCGGATTAAGATCGCTCCGAACCGCTTCACCATTATCAGTGCCGACAAGAGTTTGAGCGCTCATTTTGAGCATACCGTCGCTATTACCGACGCCGGGCCTGAAATTATAACTGCTTTATAATCATATGAAATATTTAGGGATCGATTGGGGGGAAAAAAGGATAGGTCTGGCCTTAGCTGATGAAGAAACCCGCTTGGCCTTACCCTTTAAGACTGTTGATAGCCTATGGGCGGTCCAGAAAGTAATCAGCGAAGAAGAGGTTGGGGTGATAGTCCTAGGCGTCCCTTTGAAACTGAGTGGCCAAGGCAAGCTTAACCAATTCTGGCAGGCGTTCAAGGATAATTTAGAAAAGCAAAGCAATTTGCCCTTAGCCCTAGTAGATGAAAGGTTAAGCAGTAAAGGAGCTGATGCTCTATTCGGCTCTGATAAGGTCAAAGCCGGAAGGGATGAGATCGCCGCCGCCGTTATTTTGCAGGATTTCTTAGATAAAAATGATTGATTAGCCAGTTTTATGGAAGAAGATTCAAAACTTACCAAAGCCATAGTTTTAAGCCGTCAGCCGAAGCATGAAGCCGATATGCAACTCCGGGTCTTTACCTGGAGTTTTGGTAAGCTGGATTTGGTGGCGCGCGGCTTGAGGCGCTCAGGCTCGAAATTAGCGGGTCATCTCGAACCTTTTAATTTATGCGAATTACTGATATTGCGGGGCCGTCACCATGATTATATAGCTAGCGCCTGGAGCCTCAACTCTTTCTATGATCTAAAGTCTGATTTAAATAAGGTTTATTTTGCCGGTCAAGCTCTTAAGCTCTTCGATCGCTTGGTAAGATCAAGCCAGGCCGATCCATCCTTGTTCATCTTGTTGGAAAGTTACTTAGAATCCTTATCCGGTGAAGACGATGGTTTGAGCCAAAGCTTGGGTCTCCTTTATTATAATTTTTTCCTAGCTAAGTTGCTGGCCATTTTGGGGACCAGCCCGGAGTTGGCAGTTTGCATCCAATCCGGGGAACTGATTACGCCCGGCCATAATTACCTTGATATTGAGCGCGGTGGTTTGCTCTGTTCGCGTTGTTTTCAAAGCATGGCTTCGCCTCCGGAAACAGTCTATAAGATAGGAGATAATGTCATTCGTCTATTACGTCTGGCCGTTGATTTCGAATTTGCTAATTTAAGGAAAATAGTTCTCAGTAGCCATGATTTAAAAGAATTAAATCGTTTGCTAAAATTGTTCTTAGAATATCATTATTCCGATTTTTAGGCTTATTTTCAAATAAAAATAAGCGACATTGAGAAGCGGATAAGCTTAGTTTTCGACAGTTTTTTTCTTGCTAAAATTTAGAAAATAAGCTAAAATATATTAGTAATTAAATAGCTAAGATTAGACAAATAATTCTTCAAATCACCAATTTGTCATTTTTTTGTTATTAAATAAAAATAAACTCAAATTTTATGAGTTCAAGACACAACGCTAAATATGCCTTTTATTACCTTTTATCTTTTGCGGCTTTAGTGTTTATGAGTATTTCTGTCGGCATGATCCTTTTCCAGATCATTGACAAGAACGTGCCGGATATTCTTAGTAGTTACGCCGGTGCTTCTAACTCGGCTTTAAAATTCGCGATTTCCTCACTGATTATTGCTACCCCGGTTTTCTATATTATTTCTCGTTTTATCTATCAAGGCTTGAAAAAGGGGGAGCTAGCTCCAGATGCCCCCTTGCGCCGCTGGCTGACTTATTTTATCCTGCTAGTTTCTTCCATCATAATCCTGGGAGTGATGATCGGTGTAATCAACAATTTCTTGTCCGGAGAACTGACTTGGCGTTTTGTCTTTAAAGCGCTTAGCATCTTTGTTCTAGCTTCTATCATCTTTTCTTTTTATTTTCTCGACCTCAGGCGTCAAGAGTTCAATCGTCCCAGTATTTTTTTCCAAATATATTTCTACCTTTCTCTCGTGATAGTCACAGCTGTTTTTATAGCCGCCTGGTTTTACGTGGAATCACCAAAAGTAGCGCGTGATAAGCTGTTCGATCGAGCGATTACTAGCAACATGTATAACATCGAGAGCGCGGTTAATGATTATTTCAGCCGCTATAAGAAACTGCCTGCTGATTTAGCCGAGTTAGAGAAGGAGGCCCGTTTTTCTCCTTTAAATCCTAGCGCCGAGAAGATAAGCTATAATAAGCTAAGCGAAGACAGTTTTGAATTATGTGCTAATTTTCGAACCGATAGCCGTGTAGATAACCAATCAACTTTTCTCTATGCGCCTATGACTAGCTTTGATAACCATCGAGCTGGTTATTGGTGTGGCATTCGTAATTTGACGGCGGCCGGATTTATCAAATAAGTATGATCGATTTTTCTACTGAAAAATTCCAGGGACCGCTCGGCTTACTCTTGCAGTTAATCGAGAAGGAAGAATTGGATATCACGGAAATAAATCTAGCCAAGATCGCGGACCAGTATGTCGAGCATCTGCAGAAGGCAAGCGATATCGATCCTGAAGAAATGGCTGATTTTTTAGTCTTAGCGGCTAAGCTGATGTTTATCAAATCGCGCGCTCTTTTGCCCTATCTAGCTAGCCAGGAGGATGAGGCTGAAATTAATGACCTTAAGGATCAGTTGCGGATGTATCAGGAATTTATCAAGGCGAGCGAGAAGATCGCCAATATTATCGCCCAGAACAATTTCCTTTATACGCCTGATTGGTCGAAAAATAAGAAGCGCTTGAGCTTACCAGATTTCTTGCCGCCCAGGAATTTGCAGGCGGAAGATTTACGAATTGAAATCTTGAAAATTATTAAGCGCTTAGAGCTGACTGAGACGAAATTGCCGGAGGCCAGTTTGGAAAGCAAAGTCAGTATCGAAGATATTATCGGTGCGGTTCGCTTAGCTTTGAGTAAAGAAATCAAGTTTAGCTTCAACAGCCTGATCTCCCGCGCTCGGAATAAGACCGAAGTGATCGTCAGTTTCTTAGCAGTTCTGGAATTAGCCAAACAGAGAGAGCTTCTCTTCGAGCAGGTCGAGCTATTTAGCGAGATTCATTTAATTAAGAATAATTAATATGTCTTTAGCGTCCCAATTAGAATCTTTGCTGTTCATTTCTCCTAAGCCTTTATCTTTGAAAGAGCTAGGGGTTTTAACTAAAGAAAAAACCAGTTTAATCAGCGCTAGCTTGGAAGAGTTGAGCCAATCATATAGCGAATCAGATCGAGGTTTTCAGCTGATTAAGCAAGGCGATAGCTATCAACTGACGACGGCGGCCGCCAATTCTGCTCTGGTTAAAGAGTTTCTCAAGGATGAAACGGATGGCGAGCTGACCCAGCCTAGCTTGGAAGCCTTAACGGTAATCGCCTATCGCGGGCCGGTGAGCAAGCTGGAACTTGAGAGAGTCAGAGGGGTTAATTGCAGCTTGATTATCAGGAATCTCCTCTTGCGGGGCTTGATTGAAGAGAAATTCGATAAGCAGAAGAATGAGAATTACTACAATGTCAGTTTAGATTTTATTAAGTTCCTAGGCTTGAGACAGGTCAGCGACCTGCCTGATTATGAACGTTTGCATCAGAATCCTAGCTTGGAGCAGGCTTTAGCCGCGACCGCTTAATTTTCCGCTTATGTGTTTTTCTACCTTCATCAATCTTTTACTTTACCTATTGTTTATACAATTAAATATATCTCCGAGTCCGGTGCCCTTGTCGGCTGATTGCCAAGCCTTGCACCAGAACCGTTTGCCTCTCAGTCAAGATATCCCTAGGGCGGAACGGATTTCCGGCTGGCAAGATCCGGTTATCCCGGCTAATCGGGCGGTCATCTTCGATGTCTCGACCAATAGTTTCCTCTGGGAAAAGAATGCCGATATCAAGCAGCCTTTAGCTAGCATCACTAAGCTGCTAACCGCCTTGGTCTTTCTTGACCATAATCCCGGCTGGGAAGAAGTCTATAAGATCAAGCCGGAAGATAAGGTTGAGGGTGGCAAGATTTCTCTGTTCTTAGGAGAAGAAGTCAGGATAAAAGATCTTTTTTATTCCAGCCTGGTCGCTTCTGACAACGGATCTACTTTAGCCCTAGTGCATGCCACCGGCTTGAGTGAGGAAGAATTCATTAAGAAAATGAACCTGAAAGCTAAGCAGCTGGGCTTGTTCGATTCTAGTTTTGTCGATCCGACCGGCTTAAGCGACAATAATTTATCTACCGCTAAAGATATTGCCCGCCTAGCTAGGGTCGCCTTGAAGAATGAGGACATCAAGCGGGCAACCTTGACGGAAAATTATGAATTCAAGACCTTGGACGGGAAGAATAAGAGAGTAGAGTCAACCGACTATCTTTTGGGCAGCGACTTGAGTGATTCAATTTTTTTGGAAGGTGGTAAGACTGGTTATACTGAGAAAGCCGGCTACTGTTTCGTCGGCCAGTTCAAGAATAAAGAGGGCCGGGAAATCGTTTCGGTGGTCTTAAACGGCGTTAGTAAGAACGACCGTTTCAAGCAAACTAAGGCCTTAGTAGCTTGGACTTTCCAGGGCTATAAGTGGCAGAATTAATTTTTCATTATTTATGGCGATAATCAATAAACTTTACGAATCTTTCCGCGGTCTTTTTTCTCGTCGTTGGCCGAAGACATTCCTGTATTTGGATTCGCGTAAATCGATTTTTAAGTTTATCATCGCTGGCAGTTTTGCCGGCGGGACGGATTTAGTGGCCCTGTTTCTGTTTCATGGGATATTTAAATTAGAGATAGTTTTCTCTACGAGCGCCGCCTTCATTTTGTCTTTCGTCGTTAGTTTTACCCTGCAGAAATTTTGGACTTTCCGTAATTATAATTCCGCCCGCTTAGCCCGTCAGATATTCCTTTATATTTTGACCGCTCTAATCGGTTTGAACTTGAATGGTGCCGCCATGCATTTTTTAGTAAATACCTTGTCCGTCTGGTATCTTTTGGCCCAGGTTATCGTTAATATCTTCTTGGGCTTTGTAAATTTCATCGTCTATAAATTCATAATTTTCCGCAAACACAAATGAAGTTACTAGTCAGCCCCGCACAATTATCAGGTTTTTCGCCGGAACAATGGTTGCGGCGGCTTGGCTATGCTTTGATCGAAAGCCGCGAGGGCGGTGTCAGTTTCGTGCGCCGTTTGTCTGGGGGTTTTTACCCCCGTTTTCATCTATATGTGGAGCCTAGCGGTGATAAGTTCAGTTTTAATTTACACCTCGATCAGAAGAAGGCTAGCTACGAAGGCATAACCCGCCATAGCGGCGAATATGACGGCGAGCTGGTAGCTGAAGAGATAAATCGTTTAAAACAAAATTTGGGCGGAGATTTATTCGCCTAAGACAAGGAGGGCTAAAATATTATGAGCCAAGTCGAAGATATTAAAGCTCGCCTCGACATCGTCGAGGTGATCAGGGAATACGTGCCGGTCAAAGCGGTCGGCGCTAATTTTCAAGCCCTATGTCCTTTCCATCATGAAAAGACCCCGTCTTTTGTCATATCCCCGGATAAGCAGATCTGGCATTGTTTTGGCTGCGGACGTGGTGGTGATGTCTTGGCTTTCGTCATGGAGATGGAATCATTGGGCTTTATGGAAACGCTCAGACTCTTAGCTCCTAAAGCCGGGATCGTTTGGCGCCATGAGAATGCGGCTGCCTATTCGCGCCGCAATCGCCTGTTAGATATCTTGGACTTGGCGGCTAAATATTTCTCTCATCAACTTGAAAAGGATGGGCGCGGCCAAGCTTGTCGTCAGTATCTCTTGGGTCGCGGCCTGAGTGAAGAGACGATCAAATCTTGGAATATCGGCTATAGCCCAGAAGCGGGCGCCTTGATTAATTTTCTCAAGACCCGCCCAGCCCGCGGGCAGAAGTATAGCGATGAAGAAATTTTTTTAGCCGGCCTATCTCTTAAGACTGAGAATGGTAGATACTATGAAAGGTTCCGTGATCGCATTATGTTTCCTATTTGGGATGTGAATAATAATGTCGTGGCTTTCACCGCCCGGGTTAACCCTGATAAGGAAGCGACCGAAAAGATGGGAAAGTATATCAATAGTCCCCAGACTGAACTGTATGACAAAAGTCGAATCGTCTTTGCTCTGAACCGGGCCAAGAAGAGCATCAAGAAAGAAGATCTAGCGGTCGTCGTTGAAGGGCAGATGGACGCCATCAGCGCCCATCAACATGGTTTTACCAATGTGGTGGCTAGTTCCGGTACAGCCCTAAGCGCTGATCAGCTGCGCTTAATCAAGCGTTTCAGTTCTAATATCGCCCTGGCTTTTGATATGGATGCGGCTGGGCAGATGGCGGCCGATCGCGGCCTGAAAGAGGCAATGGCCCAGGAATTCAATATTAAGGTGATCGTCTTGCCGCAAGGCAAAGATCCGGATGAGTGCTTGCGTAATAACCCTAAGGATTTCCAGGGTGCTTTATCACAAGCGCCCAGCATGATGGAATACTATTTTCAGAAAGTAGAGGAAGAATTCGATTTTTCCCAAATTAGCAGCCGGAAAACAGGCGTAGCTAAGCTGCTTAAGATGGTTTCTCAGCTGAATAATAAGATCGAAGCTGATTTCTGGTTAAAAAGGATCAGCCAGGCGGCAGACATACCTGAGCCCCTACTTCGGGAAGAAGTAGCTAAGACAGAACTTGCCTCATCTAGTACGCCTAAAGAGAGAGAAAAGACTAATAAGGCAGACGAAGTAGCTGCTGATAAGGCCCTGAGCCGCGAGGCCAGGCTGTCGGAACTACTCTTAGCTCTCTTAGTTAAGTTTACTGATTTTTTGGAGTATAGCCTGAATAATCTGGATCCCGATTATCTGGTGGGCGAGATCAACCGTTTGTTTTACAGGAACTTGATAATTTATTATAATAAAGTTAATGTTTTAGACTATGCTCAGCTTCGGGATTATCTGCTTAATCAAGACGAAAGATTGGGTCCGATGCTCGACAAGATCAGCCTTTTAGGAGAAAAGGATTTTTATAGTTTCAGTCCAGCAGCGGTCAAGAATGAAATCATTAAGATCATCCTTGATCTGAAGAAATCAGCTTGGCAGACGGAGATTAGGCAGATTGAGAAAGATCTGTCCCAGGCTGAGAAACAAGCTGATAAGGCTCGGGTCGACGCCTTGATGTCTGATTTAAAAAATTTGACCGATAAGCTGCGGCAAATTCAAAATTCTAATTATGAAGAAGAAAATCGTTAAAGCTAAAACTAAAAAGAAGTTGCCCGCCAAGGCTGTTTCTGTCAAGAAAAAAGCTCCGCTTAAAGTCGCTAGCAAAAAGAAAGTAATAAAGAAAAAAGCCATCTTAGCTAAGAAGAAGCCAAAACTGATTCCTTTTAAGAAGGAGTCAACTCCGAGGCCGATAGTCTTGCCGGATCCGGAAAAATTGAACAAGCTGATTGCCAAGGGCCGGATGCGCGGTTTTGTGACGGAAACCGAACTCTTATATCTTTTTCCTGAAGTCGAAGAATATTTAAACGATTATGATATCTTTTTGGGCGATTTGCAGAAGAATGGAATCAGGATAATCGAAGATTCTGGTCGGGTCCTGGATGTTAATGAAAGCCAGAAAGAGGCGGGCGGCAAGATGCCGAGCCCGATCAATATTGATTTGTCGAAGCTTAATGCCGATTCTATTCAGATGTACCTTAAAGAAATCGGCAAGGTGCCGCTACTCTCCGGCGAAGAAGAAGTCGAGCTTGCTAAAAGGAAGGAAAAAGGGGATAAGGAGGCAGAAAAGAAAATTATCGAGGCTAATCTCAGGTTGGTCGTTTCCATCGCGAAAAAATTTGCCGGCGCCAAAGGTTTGGGGCTCTTAGATTTAATCCAGGAAGGAAATATCGGTTTGTTCAGAGCGGTTGAGAAATTCGAATATCGTAAAGGTTATAAGTTTTCTACCTATGCCACTTGGTGGATTAGGCAGGCGATTACCCGCGCTTTAGCCGACCAATCGCGCACCATCCGTATCCCGGTTCATATGGTGGAAACGATTAATAAATTCCAACAGGTTCAAAGGACCTTGATTCAAGAATTAGGTCGCGAGCCCTTGGCGGAAGAAATCGCTTCCGAGATGGGAGAAGAGATTGATAAAGTTCGATATATTATTAAAATTTCTCAGGATACGATCTCTTTGGAGACCAGCATCGGTGATGACGAGGAAGATTCTACCCTGGAGGATTTTATCGAGGATATCAAGAATGTTACCCCGGATCGTGCCGCCGCCCTCCAGCTCCTTAAGGATTATGTCAAGGAGATGGTGGCCAATTTATCGCCCCGTGAGCAAAAGATCTTGGAAATGCGCTTCGGCCTTATTGATGGCGTCGCCCACACCTTAGAAGAAGTCGGACAAGAGTTCGAAGTCACTAGAGAGCGTATAAGGCAGATCGAGTCCAAGGCTTTGGAAAAAATCAGGAAATTAAAAGGTTTAGAAAAATTAAGAGATTATTAATTTATAAATATAAAATTATGATAAAAGTTAACCAAGAACTTTGTATCGGCTGCGGTTTATGCGCCAATACTTGTCCGGATGTCTTTCGTATGAATGATGCCGGCAAATCAGAAGCCTTTGCTCAGGAAAACGTCGAATGCGCTAAGCAGGCGGCCCTTAATTGCCCGGTCGAAGCTATCTCGGTAGATTAAAATTTTTTATTATGCCGGAAAATCTCAAGTTGAAAGTCGAGAGCGTCCTGCCCAATTCCGGCTCAAGCCCGGAAAAGTTGGCTAATCCAGAAAAGATAAATGAACAAGTATCACCTAAGGTTGAAAGGCCAGACAAAGAGGTTCAATCCACTCGGAGCGCCAATCCTGCCCGGAACATCGTTGCCCAGACTAATGTCCAGTCCTTAAGCCAACAGCGAGCTATGGAAATCGATCGGATCCTGGCTGATGGCCTCGAGGACATATTTATTGCTCTGCCGCCCCAGGAGCAGCAGCGCTTTAAGGTTAAGGGCGAAGAAACTGTTGCGAAAATAAATAAATTACTGGATAGCGCTAAGTTTAAGATCAAGCAGATAGTTAGTCTGATTAGGCGCTGGTTGTCGACTTTGCCCGGGGTTAACCGTTATTTTTTAGAGCAAGAAGCCAAGATTAAGGCTGATCGCATCATGAGAATAAAAAAATAAGCTTATTTACCATGGATCCTCAAACAATTCCGGATAATTTGAACTCTAATCCGGATTTAGTCCTGATTATAGTCTCTGCTTTCATCGCGGCGGGTTTATTGTTATTCTTAGCCCGTTTTTTTATCAGGTTTTTCGGTTTAGGTCGTCGCCATTTTGCCCATAAGGCCTTAATGATCAGGCTGCCTAAAGAAAAACCGAAAGATGATGGTAAAGATTTCTCCGTCCAACAGCTGAAAGAAGAAATAGCTAAGGGCGAGACCATCTTCGCTAGTATCGGCGGCTTGCGGGCGGAACGAGGCTTTTTTTCCTGGTTGCTAGGCAGAAGTGATCATTTTAGTTTTGAAATCGTAGCCGAAAGAGGCAAGATTTATTTCTATATCGTTACTCCCGCGAATCAAGCGGTCTACATAGAAAAACAGATAAACGCCCATTATCCAGAAGCTGTGGTTGAAGAGGTAGATGATTATAATGCCTTTAGCCCCTTGTCTAAGGTCGCGGCTGGTTATCTTAAAACCAAGGATCCGTTCATGCTGCCGATCAAGACTTTCCAGAAGATGGAAGTCGATCCTTTAAATTCCTTGATCAACATCATGTCCAAGCTAGACCGTGATGAGAGCTTGGCTATCCAGTATACGGTCCGTAGCGCTAAGGGTTCTTGGCATTATCAGGTTAAACGCCTATCGTCCCGGATACATCGCAAAGGCTCGGTTCGGGAAGGTTTGCGATCGCTAAAATGGTATGGCCTGATCGCGGAATTCTTCTATAAGACGTCTAAACCGAAGCACGACGATCAGAATTCTCCCAATTATAAACGCCTAACAGCTGAAGAGGAAGAGATGCTAAAGAATATCGAAAGCAAGAATCAGAAAGCCGGCCTGGATGTTAATATCAGGGTAGTTAGTTCGGCTAAGACAAAGGAACAGGCAAATTTCTATCTGGATAACCTGGCTAGCGTCTTCAGTGAATTTAATAATTACAGTTACGGCAATAATTTTTCCCGTTTCTATAAATCACACCCGGCCTCTACGATTAACGATTTCATCTATCGCCGTTTCAATGAAAATTTCAGCTTTATTTTAAATACCGAAGAGCTGACCAGTATTTTTCATTTTCCGCTTAAGAATACGGAAACACCGAATATCGTCTGGCTGACTGCCAAGAATGCTCCCGCTCCGACCGACTTGCCTCAAGAAGGAATCACTCTCGGCGAGAATGTCTTCCGAGGTGAGAAAAAAGAAGTTCGTATCAAGAGAGAAGACCGTCGGCGGCATACTTATATTATCGGTAAGTCTGGTGTCGGTAAGTCTGTCTTGTTGTGTAATATGGCGATTCAGGATATTGAAAATGGTGAAGGCGTTTGCGTCATGGATCCTAACGGTGATTTAATTAGCGATATCTTAGATCGGATGCCGATTGAAAGAGCGGAAGACGTGATTATCTTTTCACCCGGAGACACCGAGAGGCCCCTGGCTCTTAATCTGCTAGAATTTGACCCCAAATATCCAGAACAGAAGACTTTTGTCATTAATGAGCTGATCGGTATTTTTGATAAATTATACGACCTGAAAAGCACGGGCGGTCCGATGTTCGAACAGTATATGCGTAACGCCTTATTGTTGATCATGTCTGATCCGGAAAGCGGTTCGACTTTGATGGAGGTGCCTAAAGTTTTGGCGGATGAGAATTTTCGTAAGATGAAATTAAGTAAATGCAAAGATGTAACGGTCGTAGATTTTTGGCGTAAGGAGGCAGAGAAGGCGGGCGGGGAAGCGGCTTTAGCTAATATCGTTCCCTATATTACCTCTAAACTGACGAGCTTCATCTCTAATGACATGATGCGTCCGATTATCGGCCAGCAGAAGAGCTCTTTTAATGTCCGGGATTTAATGGATAAGCAGAAGATCCTTTTGGTCAATTTACCTAAAGGCGTGGTCGGCGAGATGAATGCCTATCTTTTGGGCATGATCATCGTTGGCAAGATACTGATGGCCGCTCTTTCCCGTACTGACTTATCCAAGGAAGCCAGAAAGGATTTTTATCTCTATATCGATGAGTTCCAAAATTTCACTACTAATTCTATCTGTCAGATCTTATCTGAAGCTAGAAAATACGCTCTGAATCTGATTATGGCCCATCAGTATATCGGACAGCTGAGCAAGAATAATAACACCGAGATTAAAGATGCTGTTTTCGGCAACGTCGGCACGATGATCGCTTTTAAGATCGGCGTCGAGGATGCTGAATTCATCGTCAAGGAATTCTCACCCGTCTTTAACGAGTTCGATCTCATTAATGTTGATAAAGGCACAGCTTATATTAAATTATTAGTTGACAACTCGGCACTTCGGCCGTTTTCCCTGAAAACTATCTGGCCTTTGTTAGGAACTAAACGCGATGGCTTGTCTGATAAGATCAAAGCCTTGAGTCGACTCAAATACGGACAAGACCGTCGGATAGTCGAAGCCGAGATAATGCGCCGTACTAGAGTATAGAAAGATTATTTAAATAAAAAAAGAGAAGCTTCGCGAGGGAAGCTTCTTTTCTTTTTTTTCGTTTGGAGTAGTTTAGAATACCCCTTTCATTGTCAACCTGTCCTGGTTGTGATGCTTCATGTACTTACAGGTGCGGCCTTTGGCCTTTTTTTGTTTTTTCTGGAGTCCCGCATAATCGAAACCGCGGGTAGTAGTTGAGCAGGAGGGCAGGATGGTGGCGGCGGCCAGGGCAATAATCAACAGGAAAGCAATTTTCTTCATGGCTATAGTTTTTGGTTGTTTTTAAATGCACTATTTACTATGCCTATATTATAACATATAACTATTTATTTGTCAAGGGACTGGCAAAGGGATAATAAAAAGTATATAATAATAAAGAATTTATTAAATAAAATAGCCTCTTATGTCGACCCTCTATCGGGATTACCGTCCCCAGAGTTTTGCTGAAGTATTAGGGCAAAATCACATAAAAATTACCCTTCAGAATGAGATTCAAAGCCAGCGCTTGGCTAACGCCTATTTATTCTGCGGACCCAGGGCAGTAGGAAAGACTACTTTGGCTAGAATCCTGGCCAAATCTTTGAATTGCGAAAGCCGTAAAGATAAGGAATATGAGCCTTGTAATCAGTGCGCTAGCTGTTTAAGTATTACTAAAGGTAGTAATTTAGATATTATTGAAATCGATGCCGCTTCTAACACCGGGGTTGATAATGTTCGGGAAAATATAATTGCCTCGGCTCGGATAGCCCCCCAGACTAAATATAAAGTATTCATCATCGATGAAGTCCACATGCTATCCTTGTCAGCTTTTAATGCTTTGCTCAAGATCATCGAAGAGCCGCCGCAGAAAGTTGTTTTTATCCTCTGCACGACTGAAATTCATAAGGTGCCAGCGACCATAATCTCCCGCTGCGAGCGTTTTGATTTTAAAAGGATAAGCATAAGTGAAGTCGCCAAGAAGTTAAATTTTATCGCTAGCCAAGAAAAGATAGAAATTGCGCCTGACATCTTAGACGCGATCGCCCGGCAAGCCAACGGCTACATGCGAGATGCTGAGAGCTTATTGGGTCAGGTGATGGCTTTGGGGGATAAGAAGATAAGCTCAGCCCAGGCTGAGTTGATCTTGCCTAATTATAACAGTCAGGAGATAGTTGAATTCCTTGACTGCCTCAGCCAGAAGGATGCGGCTCGAGCTATCAGGCTCCTTAACCAATTAGTCGACAGCGGCTTGAATATCAAGAATTTTGTCGGGGAAGTGATTAATGTATTAAGGAAGATAATCTTTAACCAGCTTAATCCTTCTTTAGCTTCCGGTTTAGGTTTAGACTTCGGTGAAGCCTTAGAGTTGAAAGTCGCCCATTTAAGCGAAACGCTCGATCTGAAGCAGTGGGTTTTTATGATTCAGGAGTTTTTAAACGTCAACGCCGCTTCGGCTAATATCTTTATTGCCCAGCTGCCTTTAGAGATTGCCGTCATTAAGATTTGTCATGGTCTCAGCGATCAAACGGTAGCAACTCTTAAGAGTGGAACCGCAAATATTAGTCGCCAGACTGTTAGTCCCTCCTCTCCTAAGCCGGGGCCTTCAGTCTCCCCGTTGGGGGGAATAAATTCTAATTCCGGGCCGGTCTTAAACCTGGATCAGTCGGCACTTAAAGACAAATGGCCCGAGCTCTTAATCAATATAAAAAAATATAATCACTCCCTGTCTTTCATCTTGCAGAATTGCCAAGCGTTGGAGATTAAGGATAGCCGTTTAAGTTTGGTCTTCAAATATAAATTCCATAAGGACCGTATCAGCGACCCCCAGATCAAAGAGATCATAGCCAAGGCTTTGCAAGAAACTTTTGGTTCGCTCTTGGAGATAGAAGCTAAGGTTGATGAGAACCTCGATCTCAGCCCGGCGCCTCTAGCCCCAGCCAGCAGCGAAGTCGAGCCTGAAAACAAAGATAAAGATAAAGAAAGGCCGGATATGCTTGGCAAGCTCTTGCAAGCTTTCGGTGGTGAAGTGGTTAATTAACTTAATAAAAATATGTTGGATTTAAAATATATCCGTGAGAATACCTTAGCTGTTAAGGAGGCTTTAGCCAAGCGCTTATCTACCAAAGAATTTAATTTAGAGAAACTGCTCGAACTAGATGACCACCGTCGGGAAATCATCCAGAAGGTCGAGGCTTTAAAATCGGAAAGGAATGCTCATTCTAAGACTAAGCCTAGCCCGGACGTCATTAAGCAGATGAAGAAAATCGGCGAATCCATAGCTAAGTTGGAAGCATCCCTATCTAAAGCTGAAGGCGAGCTCCAGGAGAAGTTAGCCGAGTTGCCTAACTTGCCAGCTAGCGACGTGCCAGCCGGAGGCAAGGAAAATAATGAGGTTATCTATACTTATGGTAGTAAGCCGGAATTTTCTTTTACACCTAAAGACCACGTCGCCCTAGCTACCAGTCTCGGCCTGATCGATTATGAAAGAGCCGCGAAGATGTCCGGTTCGGGTTTCTGGTGCTATAAGGGTGTCGGCGCTCTTTTAGAGTGGGCGCTTCTATCATATTTCATCGATTTCCATCAGAAGAACGGTTATGAGTTTTTACTCCCGCCTTTCCTCTTAACAGAAAAATCTGCCTATACTTCTGGCCATCTACCTAAATTCCGTGATGATTTATTCTGGACGCAAGACGCTCTCTGTCTAAATGCCACCTCTGAGATGATGTTGGGCAATTATCATCGCGAAGAGATTTTGCCCGGTGATTTATTACCTTTGAAATATTACGCTTATTCGCCCTGCTTCCGGCGTGAAGCCGGCAGCTACCGACAAGAAGAGCGGGGGATGATTCGCGGGCATCAGTTCAATAAGGTGGAAATGTTCGCTTTTTGCCGGCCGGAAGATTCTTGGAATTTATTTGATGAGCTTCTGGCTAACGCCAAGAAATTAGTCGAAGGCCTTGGATTACATTACCAGGTATCAAAACTAGCTGCCGGCGATTGCAGCGCCGCTATGGCCAAGACTTACGACTTAGAGGTTTGGATTCCCAGCATGAATATTTATAAGGAGGTAAGCAGTGTCTCGAACGCCTTAGATTATCAGGCGCGTCGTGGTAGCATCCGCTTTAAAGACAAGCAGGCCGAAAAAACCAACTTCGTCCACACCTTGAATGCTTCTGGTTTGGCTACCAGCCGCTTGATTCCGGCTATCTTAGAACAGTGCCAACAAGCCGATGGCTCCGTGATTATTCCGCCCGCTTTACGGCCATTCTTGCCTTCTAATTTAGAGATAATTAAAGCTGAGCAGTCATGAAGCGTTTCTTTCTCCATCTTTCAATCATTTTGCTTGGAGGTTTGATTTTCTGGCCCTTTAAATCAACCCAGGCCTCCAATCCAGACTTAAATTCTTTCCCTCGTCTAGCTAATTATTTTTTGCATTGGCAGCTAGATGATGAGAAGGCCCAGGCCCTAGCCAAGTGGGATGTTTTGGTTTTGGATATGGAAACCCAGGTGACTAGCCGCGCCCAACTAGAAAAGATCCGAAGTTTGAATCCCGATATCGTTCTCCTCGCTTATATCAGTTCTCAAGAAATCATGTCCGATGCTGCTTATTTGCCCAGCAATTCCTTACGCCAGAAACTATTATCTAATATCTACCCCGCTTGGTGGCTCAAGGATTTAAATGGTCAGAAGGTTTCTTTTTGGCCCGGGACCGCCATGCTTAACCTAAGCGATGGCGCCGGCTTGTCTGATTTGGGACAACGTTTTAATGACTATCTCCCTCAATTCGTGGCTCGGGAGATAAAAAGCAGCGGCCTCTGGGACGGAGTTTTCTATGACAATCTGTGGGGCGATATCTGTTGGCTGAAGTCTGGATCATTAGATTTGAATAATAACCGGACCGCTCTAAGCTGTGCCGAAATTAACCGCGCCTGGTCCGAAGGAGTCAAGAAGATGTTAGTTAACAGCCGGGAATTGTTAGGCGATGAGTTTGTTATTGCTGGTAACGGTCAGGCCTATTTGCCTTATACCCCCAATCTAAACGGCTTGATGCTGGAAAATTTTCCGCCGGCCTGGGAACATAATGGTGAATGGTCGGCTTCTTTCAGCAATTATCTGAAGTTGAACGAACAAGTCAGCCGCCGCCCCCAGATAAACATCATTAATCGCAGCGTGGAGAGATTTGATAATTATAGTTCGGCTCGTTTCGGCCTAGCTAACGCTCTTTTGGGAGATGCTTATTATAGCGCTGATAAGAATTTGTCTGACCATGGCCAGACTTGGTGGTATGACGAATATGATGTTGATTTAGGCGTTCCAAGATCTAAGGCTTATAATCTTTTAAGTTCTGACTCCAAAGTCCAACCTGGATTTTGGCGTCGTGATTTCAGCAACGGTTTAACTTTAGTTAATTCCAGCGCCCAAGAACAGAAATTATTATTCGGTAAGGAGGAGTTAGAACGGATTAAAGGTAGCCAGGATCCGCAAGTTAATGATGGCACCAAAGTTACCTGGATAAAATTGAAACCAGGGGAGGGAATTATCCTGTTGAAATCCGGAGCGGAGATATTGGGCAGTAATTTTAATAATGGCAATTTCGTCCGCGTCTACAATGATCGCGGTCAAAGCGTGAAAAACGGTTTCTTTGCTTATCTGCCAAATTTTCCTGGTGATCAGGATTTGCTAAGTTTTCATCAAGGGAGCGATTTGGTTAATATTATCAGCCGCCAAGGCGCAATCGAAGTTTATCGCCAGGGAAAGCTAGTTAAGAAATTCTATCCTTTTACTAAAAAAAATATAGCTATCGCTTTTAGCTATAATCAGGATAAGATAGTGGCTGTCGCCGGACAGCAGTTAAGGGTTTTTAATCTTGAGGGGAAACTGCTGGGTTTGTTCGCGATTAAAGCCAAAGGAGACCTTAGTTTGGCTTCAGCTGGAGATAGGATTGCTGTCGCCTCACGCGATCCGTCGGTCTATATTTATGATTTCCAAGGCAATCTTCAGTCGGAAATCTTAGCTTATGATAAAAAATGGACCGGTGGTATTAACGTTGCTCTGGGCGATATTAATCAAGACGGAAGATTGGAACTGGTGACTGCGCCGCGGGCCGGTGGAAATTCGCAAATCAGGATATTTAACGAAGGTGGCCGGCTTTTAGGGCAATTTTTAGCCTATGACAAGAATTTCCGTAAAGGTGTTAGGCCGAGTCTGAGCGATATTAACCATGATGGAAGATTGGAAATCTTAGCGGGGATCAAAAACTTTTAACCATATGTTACATTTTTTAAGAAGGCGCCATGAAAGATTCTATCAAAAGAACCGTTGGCACTTAGTGCTAGACCTTAGTGCTTTGCTTATTATCATCATCCTGGCGATCTGCTTGGTCGTCTGGCAGCGCTATCGCCCCGTATTTGATTTTAGCCTAGTACCCCGGACTGATTTGTGGCAGAAAGCTCCCATGACAGTAAGGCTGTACACCGAACAAGCCAGTACCATCAGGCCCGGCGAAAAGATAAATCTCAAATTGGATTACCAGAATGGTGCTAGCGATTTGCAGGCTTTCAATCTGGAATTTCTAAGCCTGAATGATAAATATTCTTTTGTTCCAGCTAATTTCAGTCTTGATAATTTGCCAGCCGGCCAATCAGCTGAAGGCATAATCATCCCGATCGAAGCTAGGGGGCCTTTCATTCCTGGAGACAAGATAGGCTGGCAAGCGGCCTTAGAATATAAAGGACAGGGCCAGTTGTTCCGTGATTTTCAGGTTTTGCCTGATTTGCAGGTAGCGAGCGATTTGAAAGTTCAGGCGAAGATTTACTATCATAGTCCTCAAGGTGACCAGCTAGGGGCTGGGCCTTTGCCTCCTCAGGTCGGTTTGCCTACTAATTATTGGGTTGACCTCAGCTTAGCTGACTTTAGCTTAGATTTAGAGAATTTTGTCCTTAGTTTACAACTGCCGGCCAAGGTCGATTTTACGGGCAAGAAAAGTCTCTTGTCCGGTAGCTTGAAGTATAATGAAACTAATAGGCGAATGATTTGGGCGATTCCTGCTTTTAGTGCTGCTACTAACGCCCGGGCTGGTTTCGAAATCCAATTAGTACCAGGGGAAGAGGACATGGATAAAGTGCTTGACTTGCTAACCGGTATCCGTTATAGCGCTTTCGATAAAATTAGCAATTCAGAAATTAGTGGGCGCCTGAATAATTTAGACACCAATCTTCGTTTTGATAATTTGAACCAAGGGCAGGGACGTGTTGCTCAGTAATGATTATGATTAATCTTTTAAGACAATTGATAAAACCGCGCTATGAAAGCTTGAATCGGATTGAGATCGTTGCTAGTAATCTCCTATTTAATTATGATTTTCTGCAATCTTTGAAACCGCAATCTCAGATTTGGCCGGTCTTGAAATCTAATGCCTATGGCCACGGTCTGAAAGAAGTCTGTCAGATACTTAATCGCAGCCAGGCTAGGATGGTAGTTGTCGATTCTTTTCCTGAGGCTCAGATAGTTTATAGTAATTTTAAGGGCCGGGTTTTGATTTTGGGCGAAATGCCCCTGGGGACTTATAAATATTGTAATTTTAATCGGACGGAGTTCTGTGTTTATAATTTAGACACGATCAAATATCTCGCTCAAAATCATCCTGGCGCCAAGATCCATCTTTTCCTTAACACCGGTATGAATCGAGAGGGAATTAAGGATATTAAAAGTTTCTATGAAGCTGGCCGGGAATCTCTCTCTCGACTGCAGATTTCTGGAATCTGCTCTCACCTAGCCGCGTCCGGACCTAAAACTGATGAACAAGAAAATAAATTTTTGTCAATGGTGTCTTATTTGAAAGAGCAGGGGATAAATCCCAGATATCTGCACTTAAGCAATTCTTTGGGCTTTTTTACAGCCCAGAATAAGTTAGCTAATACTTTCCGGATCGGCCTCTCCTTTTATGGTTATGGCGATGAGCGCCTCAAGCCGGCTCTTAGAGTTTATTCAAAGATTGTCGCTTTGCAGGATTTAGAGCCGGGAGAAACTGTTTCTTATGGCACCGATTATGTGGTCCAAAAGAAAACTCGAGCGGCAGTTATCCCTTTTGGCTATTTTGAGGGCCTGGATAGGCGTTTAGGGCCTTCCCAGATAAGATTCAAGTTGCAAGGTCGAGAAGTTAAGATAGCTGGCCGAATAAGCATGAATCTGACCGTTTTGGACATCGGTGATATTCCGGCCGCAGTCGGCCAGGAAGTTGAGCTTATCAGTAATGAGTGCCAAGCTCTCAACTCCGTAGAAAGTATCGCCCAGGCGATCGATACGATTCCTTATGAAGTCTTGGTCAGGCTGCAAGCCAATATTCGCCGTGTAATAGTTTAATATCTACTCCGATGTTAAAAGAAAAACCTAAATACAGGGGGCGAGCTCTGAAAAAAGATTATCAAGCCAAGGGTTTAAAGAATCCTTTTTTCCGTATTAAGAAGAAGGGCCGGCCATCGTCTTTTAAATGGCGCTTAGTATTAGCCTTATTGCTTATAATCCTAATCGTTTGGGCTATCTGGTTTTCTCCTCTTTTCCGGGTGAGGGCGGTGAAGGTAGAGGGCGGCCAAAGGGTCGATCCTAAAGCCGTGGAGGATATAGTTTGGCGACAAACTGAGAAAAAAAGATTTTTGATTTTTTCCCAAGCTAACCTATTTATTTTAGATAAGAAAAGTTTAGAAAAAGATATTAATTCAGCTTTTAATTTCGCTTCTTTAGAGATTAAGAATTCGCCCTTAAGGGGCAGGGTATCAATTAGGCTCAGTGAGCGCCCCTATGCTTTCATCTGGCAGGAAGGCGATTCCTATTATTTTTCCGACCAGCAGGGAAGCCTGATTAGGGATGAAGCGGTGTCAGACGAAAAGAAACAACAATATTTTATCCTGGAAAATCGCACCGGCCATAGCTTGATCAAGGATAATTACCTCGATTTAAATGAAAGTTACCTGCCCTTCATTCTGAAAATCGCGGTTGAGCTGGAAAAATATCCGGATTTGAAAGTAAAAAAATATTTTATCGATAATGAGCTCAATACCGTGAAATTAAGCTTAGAAGGCCCGGAAATCTACTTCAGCACCAGGGAAGAGGCTCTGGACCAGCTTAATAAGCTTTTGGTGGTTAAAAAGGAGACGATTAAAGATGCTTTTGCTAAATTAAAATATATCGACCTTAGGTATCAAGATAAGGTCTATTATCAATAATATATGGAAAATCTTTTTAAAATTACATTTTTCCTGGCAATCTTGGTTTTTTGTTTGATTGTTATCGGAGCTTTTATCCTGGCTATTAAGATCATCCTTTTGTTTAATCCGGATGTCCATTTCTGGGGATTGCTTATTACCAGGCTTTAACTAGCTGATTGCATATATCCTAGGAATTAGCTAGAATATAACTGAGTGTAAGGGATATTATACTCAGTTATAGATAAAGCCTAATCAAAGCCAGTATGCCCAATCAACTGCCCTTGTTTGATGATTTTCTCCTCAATCTCAAGGTCAACAACTATTCCCCGGAGACTTTATATAATTACGAACGCGACTTAGAAGTATTCGCGGAATTTTTAAATGAAAATAAAATTAAATTTTCTAATTTGAGTAAACGGGATATTTTAAACTATAAAGCCTTACTCACTTCGGTTGACCGCAAGACCGCTAATAGCCGTTTAGGCCAGAAACGCCTCAATGCCTACTCTATTAACCGCATGCTCTCTGTTATTAGGACCTACTTCAAATACCTGATTGAAATGGACTATAAAGCTCCCCTGCCCCCGGATGTGATAAAAATGATCAAGACTGTTAAGAAAAAACCGCAGGTTGCGGAATTAGATGAGTTGGTTAAACTTTTGGAATTTCCTTCACGTTTTGAAAAAAACGTTCTAGTAGCTTCTCGTAATCGAGCTATGCTAGAAGTCTTGTTTTCTACCGGTTTGAGAATTTCTGAGTTGGTGAATTTAAAATTGAACGCGATTGATAAAGAAGGTAAGATATTCGTCTTGGGCAAAGGCAAGAAAGAACGCTTTGTCTATCTCACCCCTAGAGCCTTTAAACACTTAAATGAGTATATTGATAAGGCGAGAGGTAGTTCCGATTCCCCTTTCGTTTTCATTCCCTATCGCGGTTTAAATAATACGGAAAAGAATAAAAAAATATCTACTAATTATTTACAGGAAAGGATAAAAAAATATCGTGAGCTCTTGGGCATTAATGTCCCCACCTCCGCTCACTCCCTAAGGCATGGCTTCGCTACTTATTTGGCCGAATCAGGCGCTAACCCGGCTGCTATCCAGGTTCTTTTGGGCCATGAGTCCTTAGATACTACGACCAGATATGTACACGCTTCTGATTTATATGCCAGGAAGATCCAACAGAAGTTTCATCCGCTAAAAGATTAAGATAAAAAAAGGGCCGCTCTCATTCGAGGGCGGCTTTTTTTTGTATTGCTTCCATTCTTTCCTGGAATTCTTTTTTGTTTTGCCTATTCCAGGCTATGGTTTTTTTCAGTCTACGTATTCCTATGATGCCACAAATCATAGACAGAGTAAAAAGGCCAATATTAACATATAAGTAAGCTTCCATTTCTGTATATATTTTAAAATTAACTAGTGCAATTATAACATATTTAATATTATTTGTCAATATAAAAAACACTATTTAGTAATAGTGTTTTTTGTTTGATATTAGCTATTTTTATGGTAAGTATTCTAGAGGGTCAACTGGCAAGCCGTTTTTACGGACTTCAAAATGGAGATGGGGTCCACTGGTGAAGCCGCCGGATCCGATCGAGCCAGGCATACCACCGCTACGGCCTATGATCTGCCCCTTTTCCACATATTGGTCGGCTTCCACATTTACCCCGGAGACGTGGCCGTAGACAGTTGATAGGCCATCATTATGGATGATCATGATATAGGCATAGCTCTTCGTGCCATTGAATTTGACTCGGGCGACATAGCCTGAAGCGGCCGCTTTAACCAAACTGCCCTGGCCCGCTCTGATATCTACTCCAGAATGTTCACCTAAAAGATTTCGGAAGGGATAATCAGGATCATGGAAGGTGGCAGTGACGTAGCTCTTAGCTACCGGCCAAGCCATACTAGAGTCAGAATTGTCTAATTTATTTTTTTGGCTTTTAGCTAATTTATCCCTAACCGTCTTTTCTAAGCTGAGAATTTCACTAGCGGCTTGGTCCTGTTCCCTTTTCGCTTGGGCTAAGAGATTCTGATAGGCTTTTTCCGAAGACCTGGTTTGGTCTAAGATAAATTCTTTGTCTTCTTTTTCTGCTACCAAGCGGCCATTTTTTTCTTGTAGATCCGCCTGCAAACTGTCCAGCTCCTTTTTCTTATCAAGCAAGGCTTGCTTGTTTATCTCTAATTCATTTTTATTTTCTTGCAAGGTTTCTAAGCTATTAGCGATCTCTTCGTTGGTATTTTCCAGATATTTCATCTGGTTAAGGAATTCAGTTAAAGAATCGTTAAGCAAAAGAATTTCCAAGGTGGAGACTTGGTCTTGCTTGTATATCAGCCTGAGCAGTCGAGCCATATGTTCTTTTTCTCGACTGATGGCCCGGTCGGTATTTTCGATATTAAGTTGTATTTTCTTAGTTTCTAAATTGTTTCTATCTATTTCCAGATTAACGCCGTCAATATCCAGTTGTAATTTAGCGGCGGAATCTTCCAAGATTGATAACTGCTTATTGAGGCTGTTTTTCTCTTTCTGTTTTTCAGCGATTAAGGCGGAATAGGCTCGTTGTTTAGATTGGAGCGTTTCAATCTGTTTCTTTTGAGCCTGGATTTTTTGATTTAAGGTATCTATTTCTTCATTAAAATCGCCGCCATTCTGCCCTAAGACAAAACCGGCTCTAGGCAGTATCGAGCCGATAAGAAGAAGTAATATTAAAACTCTGACTATCTTTTTCATGGTTTTATATCGCTATTATATCATATTCAAAAGCTTTTGGGAAATAAAAAACCGCTAAAAAAGCGGTTTTTTCAGTCCTATTTTATCAAACTAATCCCCTTCACTATCCTTTGCAAACTTAAGTCCTTGCCTAGAGCACCGGCAATTTCAAATGGGCTGGGACTGTTTTTAGCTCCGCTCAAAGAGACGCGTAGGGGCCATAGATAATCTCCATTCGGCTTATTATGGCTTTTCAGGTAATTAATTATGAGAGTTTCTAAATAATCTTTGTCCCAGTTTTTCTTTTCAATGACAGATAGAAGCTGGTATAACTCCTCCAGGTTAGCTTTAATGGTAGCCAGATCCAAACTCTTCCAGCGTAAAAGATCGGGAGGATAGGAAATCTCTTGCCAAATAAATAGGGTGAGCTCGGTTATATCTTGGCCGCAAACTAATCTTTCTTGGGCTAAGGCAATTACTTTTTTAAGCTGGGGACTGGTAATTAGGCGCCCATCGCTTACTACCTTATAACTGCGCCCGGCCGTTTCTATCACCCCGGCCGCCAAAAGGAAGGGCAAGCAGATTTCACTTAATTCCTTGAGGCTCTTCTTCCTTAAGTAGTAGGCGTTAAAGTAATTTAATTTATCTAAATCAAAGATGGCCGGGCTAGACCCTAAGCCTTCGAGGCTGAATTTTTTAACCAGATCTTTCAGGACGTATAACTCCTGATCATCTTTAGCGTGCCATCCGAGCAAAGCGCAAAAATTGGTGATGGCTTCAGGTAGATAGCCTTTATTCTTATAATCTTCCACGAAGACATCGCCCTGCCTTTTGCTTAACTTGCCCCCGCCTTTATTGAGGATGAGGGGAAGATGGATAAATTTTGGCGGCGTCCAGCCGAAAGCCTGGTAGAGCAAGATATTCTTAGGGAAGGAGGGCAACCACTCTTCCCCTCTAGTAACGTGGGAAATTTCCATCAGGTGGTCGTCAACGATATTGGCAAATTGATAAGTCGGGACGCCGTCAGATTTGATCAAGACCTGGTCATCTAAATCAGCGGCGGAAAAAGTTATTTCTCCACGTAATTCGTCGTATACTTTAATTTCGCCCTCCAGAGGCATCTTTTGACGGATAACGTATTTATATCCGCTTTTCAGCTTATCATCTATTTCTTCGGCACTAAGATGGCGGCACAGGCGGTCATATCGTGGCGCTTGCTTATTAGCTTGCTGGTCCTCTCGCATCTTCGTTAAGCGTTCCTCGCTACAGAAACAGCGATAGGCTTGGCCGCTGGCGATAAGCTCTTTGGATAGTTCATGGTATGTTTCTAAGCGTTGGGTTTGGATATAGGGGCCGAAGTCGCCGCCCAAGCCTGGACCTTCGTCAAATTTGATGCCTATCCAAGCTAAGATATCCAAGAGTTTACCAATAGCGCCCTCGACTTCCCTTTTTTGATCAGTATCTTCGATGCGTAATATGAATTTTCCCTTCCAGCTCTTGGCGAGTAAGTAGCCGAAAAGGGCGGAACGTAGGTTTCCGATGTGAAGGAAGCCGGTTGGCGAAGGTGCAAAACGCAACCTAATTTTTTTTGCCATATATTATTGATTATTTTGCTTTAGATATTCTTGGAACTTACTGAGGAATATTTTTGCCCCTGCGCGGCGTACTGGGTGTAGACGTTCTAATAAATCATCAAGCTTGACCCAAGCCCAGGCCTGGTGGTCCCAAAAATTTATCTTGATATCATCGTCTTCACCGATAAATTCCGCTAGGCATAAGCCCTGGCTTTGGCCTTTGTAGCCGTATATTTTTTGGATCAAACTGGGCATTTTGTATTTATAGAGATTACGATAGCAGGCCCGGACGATTAGCTTTTTAGTGTCCAATTCTTCTTCTAGCTCTCTGGCTCCAGCTTTCTGCAGGCTCTGACCGTCGGTTCCTCCTTGAGGTAACTGCCAGTGACCCTTTTCTTCCCTTCTTTCCACTATTAGGACTTCGTAAGTACCGCTACATTCACGATATAACCAGCAGGCGACGTTGGGACGGTACATAAAAGGGTGGACGAAGCGCCAGAAAAATACCTTGGTGGAAAATATGAAAGTTGCCTTAAATATCCTTTGCGCGCGCCAGGGTTGTTTGATTAGTCTAAATAGCCATTCCAAGCCCAAGCGTCTCATTAGCTTAGGCGCTCTCTTTATCTTACCGGTGATGAAATCAAAGCTGCCGCCAACCCCTAAGGCCAGATTAAGGCTGGGAATCTGGGCTAGGCTGTGCCAGATAATCTTTTCTTGGTAGGGGGCACCCAGGCTAGTAAACAGGATGTTGGGAGAAAATTGATTTATCAAGTGTAGTTCCTCGGCGCTTAACTCTGATTTTTTGTCAGTATCTATAATTATCATCTTCAGCTCAGGGAATTTTTTCTTTAAAGCGGTTTCTATGTCGTCTTTTTTAGACAATCCGTATTTGAAATTAATGATTGCCACCCTTAACTCTTTTTGGGCGGCTAATTCTAGTATTTTCGGGCTCAGGTCTGATCCGCTGATCCGTGGCAGCGCCTTCCCTCTGGTTAGGGCGGCGAGTTTTAAACCGAAGCCGTCAGCCGGAGCTAGATCAGCTTGGTTTAAGATATAAAAAAACTCCTCATCTTGATGAGAGGCGAGAATTATTTCCGGGTTAGGAGTGACGATGTAGTGCGGTCGGCCATCTGTTAAGAAGCTTCTGATTTTTTTCCAGACTTCTTCCTGGGACAGCTCTGAGACCTCGATTCCTAAAATATTCATATTTTTATTATATAACATCGGCTTGTTTTGGCAATGACCGGCCGCTTGACAATTTCTTGTTTTATAAAATTATGTTATAATAAAATCATCTTATTTAATTTCATTTATGTATAATTATCGTCGGATTTCCGAGAAGATCCAGGAAATCATTTTAGATAATCCTAAAAACCCCGGCAGTCTACGCTGGCTGAATATTTCCCAGGCCGGGAAAAAGGAAATCGCCTACTTACGTAAGCAATATAATTTCAACCTTAACCATCTGCGGGCTTCAATCGCCTCGATTTTTTCCCAAAGGCCGATGATTTTTGAGGAAGATGATTATGTTTTTTTGATCCTCCATTTTCCAGTTTTTCGCGGCAACCGGATCGTTGCTGCTGAAATCGAATTCTTTATCGGTCACGGTTATCTGATTACCATCCATAACGGCAACATTCCTTCCCTAGATGATTTTTTCAGTCTCTGCCGCAAGAATCCTGATTCCCTTTTGTCATATAATTTCGAGTCTTCCGCCATCTTGTTATATGAATTATTAGACAAGCTCATCCAGAACTGTTACGCCTTATTGGACAAGAATAGCATTACGATTAATCGTTTAGAAAATTTAATATTTTCCAATGAACCCAAGAAGGCCACTCAGAAAATTCTAGATTTGCGTCGGAATGTTATCAATATCAGGCGGATAATGCAGAACCATAAGAATATTCTGAGCCGTTTGACTGAGATGAGAAGCAGCTTAGTTCCCCGGGCTGAACTTAAGAAATGCTATGATCGCTTAGTTGACCATTCCAAGCGCATCTGGGAGATGTTGGATAACCAGAAAGAAATGATTGAAGTTTTAGGTATGACCAACCAGTCATTATTAGATAACCAGATGACTAGCATCATGAAAACCCTGACTATTTTTTCCGTAATCGTCTTCCCTTTAACCTTATTGGCTGCCATTTTCAGCATGAGGACCGAGTATATGCCGATAGTCAGTCGGCATTATGATTTTTGGATAATTATTGGTTTAATGGCCCTTATTGGCGTAAGTATGCTTTTTGTGTTCAAAAGAAAGCGTTGGTTATAGTTATTTGTTTAAAATAAGCATAAAAACAGAGCTTGACAGGCTCTGTTTTTTATTGTAATGTTTATTGACAAATAATTTTATTTATAGTATTATTAATTGTTACAAATGATATATGAAGATTGCTTTTATCGGACAAAAAGGCTTGCCAGCTAAGACTGGCGGGGTCGAAAGACACGTTGAGGGCTTAGTGAGTAAGCTCGCTTCGGCCGGACACGAAGTTTTGGTCTATGGCCAGAAGGATTATAACCAACCCAACTTGGTAAAAGATGGGCGGGTTAAATTAATCAATATTCCTTCCCTCCCCCTAAAGAACCTAGAAGCCATTATACGGACCTTCTTATCTTGTTTGGATCTGTTGCGGCACCGGGTTGATATCATTCATGTCCAGTCTATCGGTCCCGGCTCTCTTATTCCTCTTTTGAAAATCCTTAAACCTAAGACTCCGGTCGTTTTTACCTTCCATTGCCAGGATTACCACCATCAGAAATGGGGTCGCTTGGCTCGCTGGTATCTTAAACTAGGGGAAAGACTAGGTAATCGTTATGCTGATAGGGTGATTACTACTTCCCATGAATTAACCGCTTATACCGGGGCTACTTATCATAACGATCCGATATATATTCCGAATGGAGTCTTTATTCCTGATAAGTTAGCGGCCGAAGAAATTACGGCTCGCTGGGGATTGAATAAAGGTTCCTACATTTTATGGGTCGGCCGCTTAGTGCGCCATAAAGGTGTCCAATATCTCCTTAAAGCCTATCAAGAGATAAAAACCGATAAGAAGCTAGTCATCGTTGGCGCCGGTTCTTATACTGATGATTATGTTCAGGAACTTTATGATTTAGCCAAGGGCAATGAAAATATCATCTTTACCGGCAACCAATCTGGCAAAACCCTTAACGAGCTGTTTTCTAACGCTTATCTCTTAGTCCAGCCCTCTGAATCCGAAGGCTTGTCTTTAGCTTTACTTGAAGCGATGTCCTATGGCTTGGCGTGTATAGTCAGTGATATTACCGCCAATAAAGAAGCGGTGGCCGAAGCTGGCGTCACTTTTAGAGATAAGGATTATCAGGATTTAAGAGTTAAATTAGAACAGTTATTAAAAGACGAGTCTTTGGTTTCGGAATTAGGAAATAAAGCCCTTAACAGGGTCAAGCATGAATACAGCTGGGATGATATCAGTCAGAATACCCTTAAGATTTATCATGAGTTATTGAATAAATAATTTAAATATTATTGGTTCTTTGAAAATTTCATATCAACATATATACCCGAATAATTTTTTGTATCAAATAAACCCTTAAAACGTAGACAATGAGAAAACAGATCAATTTTTTGGTTGGCAGAATTTTTGTATTCCTGGCCTTAGTGATGTTGCTTCCGGCTTGCATGAAGGATTATGACTTCTCCGAGCCGAATGTCCCCAATCCTGACAACGGAGGTTTCCTCCTAAAATCAAGTTCCCAATCTTCAGCTGATACCACCGAAACCGGCATAGCCGTCCCGGTAATATTCTATCTAGAGAATCAAAGCGGCGTGAACTTCACGGTTACCTGGAATTTTGGTGACAATAGCCCCTATACCACTGGAACTGGCATTAGCCAGGTCGTCCATAAGTATATGGCCGCCGGTACTTACACCTTAACAGTTACCATCGTTCCCAGCAGCGGTTCCACTGTCATTTTAACCCACACCGTCCTAGTTGGTTTAAACAGCAGCGGCATGGAGTTTCGTTGTTTGAAATCAGTTTTAGTTACCAGTGGCCCTATGGTAGGCGCGTACAACTACACCTTCGGCGTGCGTCAGGCTTTCTTCAATCCCGCTTGGCATGTCGGTGATCACAGTAATTGGAGCCAGGTTACCATAGCTAATACTGATACCATGATGATTTCGGGTGAGGCCTGGAAAATTTGGCATGTTGTCAGATATAACGGGCTCGAAGTTCAGTCTTATGGCGATGCGGCTGGTAATTGGGCTAACTATCCTGGGAGCGTCTATTGGCACCCGACTCCACCATCCGGAGGTGTATTCCATTGTTATTGCTATAACGGTGTTGTTTATACCTCACAGCAAGGCGTTAATATTCCAGGCTTAACCGGAGATTCTTTAACTGGTGTAGCACCGACCGTACGTTTAACCGTTGAACTGAATGGAACCGCTAACACTGATGACACTTTGGTAGTTTTTTTGAACAACCAATCCTACTTCCCGGGTGCTAATCCTTTCGTATTCTATGGATATGATTCCCTGCCCGGAAATTGGAGTTTAAGACACCAGAGTCTTATTCCTGGGAGTGATTGGGGTTTTATCAAGATTTCTATTAACCAAATTATTAATTCCGGTGGTATGTACTATTTCCGGGCCGGGGGGAACTATAATTCCCCGAGTAATTATGGAAATATGAGTAATTCCAGTTTCTATCAAGCCAGTCTGAATTGCTTATACTTCCAGATTTCCCTCCCCCTTAACAATCCTGGTCCGAAAATTTACCTCGTAACCATGGATGGCCGTAAGTACTGCGCTACTTAGAAACTCGTCCCGCTCGTCGTTCTTTTCTAACTAAAACCCCCTGACTTTCAGAGATTAAATTCTCCAAAAAGTCAGGGGGTCTTTTTGTTGTGTTAAATTATTTCTGTAAGAAAAAAGGGCTCTCTCTAGGAGACCCCTTTTTTGTATAAGGATCGATACCGTTAACGTTTAACGTTTCCGGTACAGGAATTTGGCGTGGAAGCGCCAACCCTGATTCTTGTCCGGAGCCGTCAGATCGTCTCCATATTTGATACCGTTCGGGTGGATAGATGGAGCACCGGGTTTTTCTTTATATTGGAGCAATCCATCTTTCTTTACCAGTTCGTGTGGAATGAACATGGGGTAGTTCCATTCCGGATTGATGCCGGTGAACATCGACCACATCTGGATCTGGTTTAAAAGATTATCCATAGTCACCAAACCCTTGGTCTTGTCCGTATAAACCCAGTAGCCGTCAGATTCCAAATGGTATTCTCCACCCTGGGCGGTAGCATGCCGTGGAGCAGTTATGGTCGGGTTAGAGAGGCGGAAGATCTGGTCGGTGACACAGAATTGCGGATAGCCGTCCGCGCTGATAGTTACGCAGAATGGTCCTTCGCGGTAACCAACATACTCAGCCAGATTGACCGGTTCTCCAGGCGTACTGATCGGGTTAGAGCCCTGATTGAGCAAAGCCCTCATTTCCGGGGCCAGATCATCTTCAACTGTTTGGGGAGCAGGATTCTGGGGTGGTACATAAGTGGTAGGAGGGTTGTTAGCAGAAGAGACCGGCGGACACGGCGGACAGGGATTGTTACGGTAGGTACGGTGTCTGATGACAGGCTGGTGGTGTTTCTTGCCGCTCATGCAATCATTTAAGGCGGCTTTGTAGCCCACAATGGAATCCTGAAGATCCCAGATATAGTGTTGCAGAAGTTCTACGCTCAAGGGCTGGTCCTTCGGGCAGAAATTACACTTCTTTCTGGTAGGCGGCGGCACGGTAATTTTACGTTCGCCGGCAGTGTAACCGGCACCGGTAGCACAGTAATTATAGGCTTGTTTCCAGGCTGTGAGCGTGTCTTCCAGGCTGATGGCATAGGCTTCAGCGCTGGCGACTGAGGTGAATTCTTTGCCGGTAGAGGTTTTGGACTTTTCGGTCCGACTGCAACCGGTGTACATGATAGCGGCGATCACGAAGATGCCGATGGCCACAAGGGCGAGGATAATGTTTCTTGTTGTCTGCATGTTTTTGGTTTTTTTATTGGTTTCAGTGTTTCGGTTTTTTTAATGCTTAATATATCTGACGGTTTCAGCCAGATTCAGTATTGCTTGTAATTCAAGCATCGGGATGGAATGCACGGTAGTACGGAAGCCTCCGCTTAAAGTCAGCAACTCTTGGTTGCTGAAATCGCGGCGGAAGATACCCTTCACGCCCCAGCTGTAATAGTCCTTGCTATTGCCGCTTTCATGGCTATAGCTTAAGAAGATGGTTGGGTCCAGTTTAAGCGATCCGGAAGGATTTAAGATTATGGAAAAGATTGAACTTTCTCCACTTAAGGAAAAATATTCTTTGTTCCATAACCCTCCGGTAATCTCATTAGCTTTCCAGGTGGCCAGACCTTCGGTTTTGACCGGGTTTTGATAAGTCAGCGTGAATTTTTTTATATAAAACGGTCGCGCTAACTTATCGGTGAATACCAGTCCGGAAAAGAAATAGATCATCTCGTCCTTTTGCTTACTGGTATAGACACCATTGCCGGTGTTAATGCCGCCTTGGTCGCTGGAGAATTTATAGCCCAGATTGAACCAGCTATATATCTCTGTGAGATAAGCGGCGCTTGTCGGGCAATATTCCAGGCTGAGGCCCGGGGTTAGTTCTTCAGCTTGGTAGACGTAGTCGTCAAAACCGGAGCTGACTTGAGTGGCGTTAAAGAAGAAGCCGAATTTGCATTCGCGCCCTTCCTCAATGAAAGGTAACCATCTGCCTTCGCCGAAGCGAAAGGTGAGGTCACCATGGCCTTTGCGTTCACCGTAGCCGTTACCGACTAAGGCTTGGAACCTTTGGGCGAAGACAGTGGTCCCCACCAGGCAAAATAAAAACAGGATCAAGGTTTTCTTCATGGCGTAATTTATTTTTTGATTTTGTTAATGTGCGTTTTAGTCTTTAACTTCAAGCTTTAATTAGATTAAGGCCTGAATCTAAAAACCAAATGTTTTTAGATTATTATTATTTCAGAATATTTCCAATGTTTCCCTGGAAGCTGAATTCACTCGCGGCCTCTTCCTCTATTTCCTCGGTGGGAAGATTATTAGGGCTATAGTCAGTTTGTCGGGGTGCATAATATTCTTCTTTCAGGGTTACTTTTTCATAATTAGTATTCGGTTTATCCTCTATTTTGATTGATGCTTGATAATTAGATATCATATTCCCGGTCTGAAAGTTCTTAACCTTAGCTTTTTTAGTGTTAGGAAACATGTAAATATAGAGTAGGCTGAAAATGAAACCGAAGACTAAAGCGCTTATTAAGTTAACAGCTATATTCGGCTTGACTGGGTAATCAGAAACTATCGGCTGGTCAATAACGTTGAATTCAGCTTGGCTCTGGCTTTCTCCTTGATAGTTGAAGCTTTGAGTCATTAAAGTGTTATTGATCGCTAAAGAAATCTGCTTGGCTTGAGCTGGATCCTTATGATAAACGCTGATTTCCATAATACCGGAATCGCCAACGCTTTTGGCCTCAACCGTTTTTTTCCAAGTTTCCATTTGTTTCTTATAATTGCCGCTGAAATAATTCTTGTCCACATTGAATTGGCTGTTACTGGTCATTAGGTCGAAGAATGAACCGGAATAGATAATTTCAGAAAATAGACCGCTCAGATATTGGTTAGATTTAGATACGGTATAGGGATCAGCGCTAATATTCTGGACGATAAGCAAGCGTGACTTAGAACGGTATTTCAAAGGCTGGGAGAAAGTGAAAGCAGAACCAATCACTAAAAAGATTAGGATGATAGCTAAAACTGCTCCCGAGCGTTTTTGGTATAGTTTTAAAAAGGTATTAATCTCCATAATGTATATTTTTAATTGACCTTATATATTAGTATATCTATAAGAATTTGTCAAGCCTAAAAGCTTGACATAAAAAGATTAAGTATGTATTATTTAAAGTTAAGTTAATAAAATCTCTAAGTAATTATTAATTATTTTAATATTAGCTAAAAATATGAAAAGAAGTTTTGTGATTGGCCTGATGATTCTAACCCTTGTCGGCCTAAGTTCGCTTTTATTGGTTAAATCTGGCCAGAGCAAGATCAGGTCTTACCATTCTGGCGATGCCATCAATTATTCCAATCAAATTATCGTTTCCAGTACGAATACTGACAGTTTAGAAATATTCAAACTGACTGGCAGCGACCTGGTCCGGGTTTTGAAGTTCAAGCCTTTTGATCCGACTTATAATAAATATGGCAGCTTCTCCGACGCTAGACTGAGCGAGGAAAATGGCCGCCTATATGTTTACGCTATCTCTGAATTCACGATCTATAAGTACGATATCTCTGATTTAGCTAGTGCCAAGCTGGAAAAGAAGGTTAAGAATACTTATTGGGATTGGTATTATCGAATTGATAAATTCGGTAATCGGATCGCGACCGTCGGCAATAAAGGTATGAAGATTTGGGATACGGATTTGAATACTTTAGATTCATATAGCTTCAAGCCCTCTAACCGTTACAGTGTCCGCTCTAATAGTAGCGAACAGTTTATTTTCGGTATCGATGGTTCCAATCTCCAGATTTTTGACCGTTGGACCAGGAATATTACCAAGGAGTTCTCTTTGGATTATAGTAACTTGGATACTAACCATAAAGTCTATTATGATCTGATCCGCAATGAGATTTTTGTCAGCGACGATGTCTACACGAAGAAATTCGATTTTAACGGTCGCCTCTTAGCTTCGTTCAAGCATTTAAATAATACCGGCTACGACGTTGATAGCACCCTGGGCAATGACTTCATCTATTTCTCTAATGGTTTCGGAGTCGTGAAGCTTAAAAAAGACGATATGGGTTTGGCAAAATATGCCTACACCACTACGATTGCTAAGCCTGAGGGTTGGGCGATGGGTCTCAAGGTCCTAAATTCTGACCAGGGTGATCGTGTTGTTGTCTTCAATAATTCTAGCATCTTAGTTTTAGACCAGGATCTTAAAAAATTAGGTTTCGCGCCGGCTCAGGAAGAGGAAACCAGCAGCGCTCAGGAAAATCTATTTTTAACCTTAGATCGTAATATCGCCGCTAACGGTTCCAGCGTAGTCTTGTTTGGTGGCGGTTATTTCCCCCAGGAACCGGTCATGGTTGATTTTGCTGGCACCAAGACTTTAGCTCAGGCTGATTGGAAAGGACGTTTCGTCCAAACTCTGACAGTTCCGAGCAATAAGAGCGGTTGGGTAGATATTAAGGCTGAAGGCCAGAATTCCGGTTTAAGCTATAGCATTAATTTCAAGATCATTCCCTAATATTTAGTTTCTAGTATAAGAAAACAGCCCTTAAAGGGCTGTTTTTTGTTATTTCTTTATCAAGCTTCTGTATATTTTTTCCAAGGATTGGAAATGGTCCCGCGCCTCCAAATCTTTAACCCTATCCCTAGCTTTCAATCCGATGCTTTGGCAATCGGCAGTTTCTAGTTTGCCTAGGCAGTCTGAAATGGCTTGGCTTGATCCGGGAGCGAAAGTGAAGCCGTTTATCCCGTCCTCTATTAGTTCCCCTAATCCTCCGACTAAAGAAACTAAGACGACCTTGGCTTTAGCCATCGCTTCCAAGAGGCTGAAAGGCATGTTTTCCGGCCAGATCGAAGGAATGACGATAGCTTTAGCCTCGGCAATAAGAGTATCTTTTTCTACTCCATCTTTAAAACCAAGGAACTCAATCCTGTCCTCTAATCCTAATTCTCGGCTCAATTTTTTCAAGTTATCTTCTTCTGGTCCCAGGCCAGCGATCTTTAGTTTTAACTGAGTTTTACTTAGAGCTCTAATGAGGATATCTATTCCCTTTTCCGAGCTGAGCCGGCCTAGGTATAATATATAATCCTTCTCTGGGATAACGGGGCTTTGCAGATATTTCTCTTCGCTAAAATTATATAGAAGCTCTATCTTATCTTCGGGCCAAGAGAATCTGGTAAAAGTTTCTTTAATGAAGCGACTAGGGGCAATGAGGAGATTAACATTCTTTTCGTATATTTTAAGATAAGAATGATGATAGAACATGGCTAGGCTGGCCAGGGCGCTTTTTAAGGCAGAATTTTTGAGGCAACGGTAACGGTAGCAATTATAATAATGTCCGCCCCGGCAACGCTCACAATACTTATTTTGCGTGAACAGCTGGTAATTAGGACAAATCAGCTTATAGTCATGGAGATGCATGACTACCGGTATATTATATTTTTGGCTGGCTTTAAGGATTGAGGGGGAAAGATGGTGGTAGATATTATGCAGATGGATAATATCCGGTTTAAAATCTTTAACTAAATGGGTAAATTTTTTTTTTGCTTCCCGGCTCCAAAACAGCCTTCTGGCCGCTTTGACTTTGTTAATGAATCCGCCTTCGGAAAAAGAAACTCGTGAAACAAAGTATTTTTCGTATGGACTGCTTATATTTTTGGGGTGTTTCATGGCAAATACTGCCACTTCGTGCCCTTGGCTTTTTAGTTCTTTCTCCGCTTGGAGCAGGTATTTTTCAGCCCCGCCGCGGAGATAGTAGAATTTATTAACCTGGATAATCCTCATAAATTTTGACTTTTGGCAAAAAATTAGGGTAAAATTAAGGTAAATTAATTATAGCATAATATGCTCGACAAACTAAAGACTGCTCCTGCCCTGCTCAGTCTCTCAATAATTACTATATTTTTAGCCTTATTATGGCTGTTTGCAGCTTGGCCAGTCTTGCTTAAACTACTTTTTTCTTTAGCTTTGTATATTTTGGCGCTTAGCTTTTTTGCGCCGCGTGCCGGTTTTTTCCTTTTTATATTTTTGCGTCCCATCTTAGATTTTTCCACTTCTTATAAGCTAATCAATTTTTCTTCTTGGAGTCTGAATCTAGCTTCTCTTTATAGCTTGATTTTTATTATTTTTGCCCTTTATCTTTACCTCGGTGGTCATTTTTCTTTCTCTAAATTAGGGGGTAAGAAAGTTTTGTTTTTTTGGTCAGCTTTTATATTTTGGTCTTTAGCTTCCCTGTTGTGGTCATTCGCGCCTAGTTCCAGTCTGGTTGAACTAGCTCGCTTAGCTAGCTTCCTGGCCGCTTTTATACTCGGCCTAGGCTTGATCAGGAATAATCAAGACCTGACTGATTTGATAAAAGTAATTATCTTTTCGGCTTTTATTCCGGTGGCGGTGGCTCTATGGCAACTAGCTAGCTATAGCGGTTTGATCGAAGGCAATCAGAATCGGCTCTTTGGTACCTTCGCCCATCCTAATATGTTGGCCTTCTTTCTGACTCTTATTATTACTTTAGCGGTGTTTATCGGTTTGAATTTGAAGAAAGATCGGGTGGAGATGTATTGGTATTGGCTGTTAGCCTTAATTTTTACTATTACCTTATTTTTCACCTATACCCGGGGAGCCTATTTAGTTCTCCTGGCAATCGTTTTTATTGTCGGTGCCTTGAAGTTCCGCAAATTTTTATTTGTTGCTTTAGCCTTTATCTTTTTGTTATATCTTTCCTCTAATACCATCTCCGGTCGTTTTAATAGCATCTTTCAATCTGATCCCTATGGTTCGATCTCTTGGCGGATAAGCTTGTGGCGCGATGAACTTTCTTATATAAAACGTGAGCCCTTACTGGGCTATGGCAGCGGTTTGGCTTCGACGGTTATCGCCCAAAACCGTGATTGGCGCTTAGGGTCTAATGAACCGCATAATGATTTTTTGCGCGTAGCCATCGATAGCGGTTTAATCGGCCTATCCCTCTATCTTTTGTTAATCATTAGCTTGCTGTGGCAACTGAAAGATAATTACTTTAGAACCTCAGCTCCGAGGCTCAAAATGATCAATCTTTTCGTCCTCGCCCTCGGTTTGGCCTTATATGCTTTAAGCTTTGGGGACAACATCTTGAATGATTCTGCCTTGCAGTGGAGTTGGTGGGCCCTTTTAGGGGGATTAATCGCGGTTCAGGCCAAAAAGGCGGATCAAGCAGCATAACATATTTTGATACAGAAAAAGCCATCCTCATTGGGACGGCTTTTTGTTTTGTGAAAGAATTAGAACCTTACTTGATAGACGCAGAGTCAGTCTCTAATTGGAAAGAGCTTCTAACAGTACCGTTACGGTATTTTATCTTGGCTTTACCCAGGGTAGCGTTGACGATAACGGTGCCATTTTCATACTCTCTTTTCTGGATGGTCTGGCTACCTGCTTCCGATTCTTTCTTGCCCAGGGCCTTCCCGAGATTAAGTTGGTACTCATCCTTCCAAAAAGTATTCTGTTGGAAGGAGACGTATACGTCATCAAGCAGCATGGCGCTGCAAATGGTGAAGAATAGGTTATCAGCCCGGGCGTTGAAGATGTTGTAGCGCTTGCCGTTATCGGCATAGGTCATATTGATATCCCAGCCGCCGTTTTTAGTGCTACCTAAGTATAAGTCAGGGAAATTTTCCATATTTTTGCCATCCACTAAGTCCAGCAGGGTGGCGTTGATGGGATTGGTAATGATAATGAAATTTTTACCCTTGGCTTTACGGATTTCCGCGATGAACTGCCTGGCTTCCCTTAGATAGGAAGCGTTAAGTTCAGCCGGGCTATCCATTTTTCCATCCCCATTAGCATCAATGCTCTCGTTTTTCCCGTATTTGCCCAGCCAATCCAGAGTGGCCCAGATATTGTCCAAGAAAATCCCTTGGCAGCGCGGATCCGATATAATATCTTTTAGCAAATGTTTAGTGATAAATTCCCGGTAATTTTCACCCTTGATTTTTGGGCAGTAATCCGTGATATTCATCATTTCCATGCCCGACCAAAAGACCAATGGTTTTTTATCAGTTTGCTTCAGCCAGTATCCGGGGCGTTTTTCCAGTTCGGCTAGCATCTTAATCGACCAGGGCTTATCGGGAAACATCGGACGGAACCATTCGACATAGTTCCAGTAATAGAGGATTTTGGCATTCGAGTTTCTTTCAATAATCAGGTCAATGCTCTCGCTGTTGTTGAACTTATTTTCATAGTCGAGGACTATGAGGTCATATTTGGCGATATTCATCGCCTGGATAGCGTCGAGGGTCGGTAGGTACCAATGGACGCTCATTTTCTGTCCGTAGCTGTTACCAGCCAGGATAAGCAGTAGGAAAATCAGGTGTTTTTTCATGTTTACAGATTTTGGTTTTTTATGGGTTTATTTTGAATGAACTAAGTTTAGCTTTATAATTTATAACATTTCATAGTTTTTGTCAATATAAAAAAGAGCCTTATTTTAGGCTCTTTTTTATCAGTCTGAGTCGCTATTTTATGATAATATTTTCCAGCTTGGCCCCTTCTTCATCCTTAATTTTTTAAATTTATTAGGAAGGTTATATTTATTAGGAATCTGGTTCAAATTTATAGTGTCGGGATTGTTAAGCAAGTTGCGGAAATAATTTGTATCATAATTGGTGTTTGAACCATTCTGTATTGGTCCCATTAAATCCAGGGTCTCAAAGAAGCTATCTTCGCTTTCTGTCCTGTCAATCATGCGGCTTTTTATTGGGTCTTGTTGGATTTTTAGATCGTCTATTTTTTTTAGTATCTTATCCCTATTTCTCTGGAATTTTTCTCCTTTATCCAGACCGCTACGAACAGCTAGTTCGCTTTCCTGTTCTAGTTCTTGCTGCCATTTAGCTTCTTCGTCGTTTAGGTTTTTAAGTTGTTCGGCATCTATGATATTGGCCTCCCTAGCTAAAAGTTCTTTCATTTTACCCTCGATGTGGGCTTTAGCTTTTTCGAAGCTGGCAACTTTTTCTTTATCCCAAATGACTCGTTTTATTTCCTCTTCCCTTTCTTTTAATTCGTTATAGTATTTTTGGTAATCTTCTTGGATTTGTTTAATCTTGTCTTTATTATCGTTGGCATTTTCCCTTTTTTCCGGAGTGGATGGTTCTAAGGATTCAGCCTTCTCTGCTTTCTGAGCCGCTCTGCCGGCGATTATCTGGTCTTCAATGCTCCTGAATACCTTTGGATCCCTAGTGGTTTCCAAAGTCCTTTCTAGTTGCTGCAGTCTTTCTTCCTCTTGTTCCGGGCTTAAGGTGGCCGCAACCGGGATTTCCTGGTCGAGTCCGTCGATATTTTCTCTTTGTATTTCCGGTTCTGGACCCAATTCGTTTCGATTAGGCTGTTCTTCTTTATTCTTTTTAGTAAAGAGATTGCGCAGTTTTTCTAAAGGTCTTCTGATGTTGACTGGGATGAAATAAGACATGGCCCAGGTGTTAGAACCATTCAAGCTGGTCTTATATATCGTATCGACTACTTCGGTCTTTATCTCTCCGCCTTCCACGCCTTGACCCACTACCGTGGCCAAGATTTTCTGTAAGGATTTGCCATCCGGACTAACGCCGGCTTCATAGGCGACTTCGGCATATTTGGCTAGCGAAGTTGGCTCGCCGTTGACGATAGCAAAAAGTTTCTGTCCGATTTCGCTTCCCTTGTCAATAATTGCTAGGCCGTCCGGCCCTACCGGGATCTTGATTATTTCATTTTGCGTTTCTCGGCTCAAAGAAAGTAGGATATTCATCTTGCCTTCTGCCATTAAGGCCTGAGCATTGGCGGCATCCGCTCCATGGAAAGACCCTTCTGGAGCCATACTCTTAATATCAAAGGCGTAATCGCCATTGCCATTTAAATGGAGAAATTCTTTCAGTTCATTGAAGTCGAATTTAGGGGCGGGAGTGTTATTATCAAACCATAGCAGGCGTTTTATTCCTTCCACATTGGCGCCATTCTTTTGGAAATTATCCAAAAGGCCATGAGCATCAGCCGTGGTGGTTCCTTCCCTGATAATATTTTCCGCTGTTTCATTGGTGGCGATTCCGGCTTGTTCTAATATCGATTTGGCACTGTCGGTCAGAGTGCCGTCGCTTTCCAGGCTTAAACCCTCAGCTATTTTCTGGCCATGGCTGATTAAATCAAAGAGACCGTTTTTTCCCGGGGCTAAATCAACCCCTTCAGGCAGTTGTAATATATTATGCCCTAGAGGGACTTCATGCATCGGAAGGTTGGCGGCCTCGAAGTTGCCCTCCATAAAACGTCTTAGGGCTTCTAAGGCGGTGAATTGGTTATTAATACCCGGGGCTTTTATGTGTTCGAAAATTCCCTGCATCTTGTCACTTAAAGCGGCCCCGATTTCTTGGGCGGCTAGGCCGAGAGTCGTGCCGATAATCGCCGTCCATTTAGCCGCTTTCCAAGCCCGAGCGCTTTTTATCTTCCTGAATAACTTATCTTTTTCAGTGATATCCTTCTGCAGTTCCTGAGCTTGAGCAGATGCCCCGAGGTCTATCAGGTCTTTTAGTTCAGTAGCTTGTGGCAGCTTGGTGTTAGCCCTGTTGATAGCGATCAGCCTCTCTAACTCGAGTTTCTTCTGTTGTATCTGTTCTTCTAGATTACGAAAAACCTCTTGGTCGCGGGTTGTTTCCAAAGTCTTTTCTAATTGGCTGATCTCAAATCTAAGGTCGGCGATTTCCTCGGTATCATCCGGCTCCAGATTCTCGCCCTCTTTAGTTTCCAGGAATCTTTTCAAGTCAACCTTGAGGCGACTGATAGTTTTCAAAAGTTCAGTTCTTTCACTTTCTACTTGGGAGATGGCTGAATAGCTAATGAGATCTATTCTTCTTTCATTAGCTAGGTTATTACGGGCGATCGCGTCGCTAAGACCGCCTAGGGCTTGTTCGAAACCGGAGCGATCCAAGTCTTTGAGCTGTCCGTTGTCATTATAGTTAGCTTGGAGTTTTTTTATCAAATCTTCTGCCTTCACGCTTTCATAGCGGGCTTTTTCTAATTCTAGGCGCCGGCCGTAATCCCTTTCCCAGCGCCTTTTGTCCTTTTTATAGGCCTTTTCCTTTGCCTTGAATTCTTTAAGCTCCGCTTCGCTAGAGAAGCTCTCTGGCTTGGTCGGTGCTTCCGGCGCGGCTTCCATTAGGTCTTTCAATTGCCCGCCCTTGCTGGCCAGCTCCCTTTCGTGGCTTTCCCGGTCATGCTCGGTGCGCATGGCTTCTTTCTTATAGGCGAAGCCACTGGCTATGCCGATTCCTAAGCCGAAGGTGAGCAAGCGCCCTCCCCAGGAGGCGGCCATTTTGCTGCCTGTATTGATAGCCAGGGCTGACGCGGCGATGACGGAAGCGGCGATGCTGGTTTCGTTCAAGACAGCGGCCCCTAAAGGATGGCTACTAATCTTTTTAACAATGCTTTCTAATTTACTGTAATTACCTTGCTTTTTAATTCCGCCCTCAGCTTTACCTAAAGTCAGATTGATATCGAACTCTATTCCTTCCAGACCAGCTTGGTGCTCGGCTAGATCTTTGACTTCTTTAGCCACCTCTAAGATATTATCTACCTGTAGCTTACCCAAGATTGCTTCATTAGTATTTCTCACTTGGCTGATGATGCGATTTTTCTCTTCCAAAAAAGCGGCTTCGTCAATCCCGCCCCTGGCGAAGTCAACGATCAGATTTTTAATCTCGTCCTTTATGTCTAAATTATTAGCTTCCACCTTCCTTTCTCCGATCGCCTCTTCAACCAAGTCGTTATTTTCGGATAAAAATCTTTCCGTGGTCGCCCGGGCGAATTCCTGGTGTTTCTGAGCTTTTATCTCCTGGCTTATTTCCCGGCCATCATCCTCGGTTTCATTAGCGAAGATATTATTTTCCTCCATTATCTTTTTATGAGCCAGGCGCTGCTTGTCGAAATGATAGGCGTCGCGAGCCAAGCCGTGTTTCCATAGTTTTTTGAAAAAACCGCTGACCCATTTCAGTTTTCTGGCTTCTTCAGTCATCTCGTAGCTGCTTCTGTCCATAGCGGTATCCCTGGCTTTGCTGTCTACGCCGACAATCGCAATCAATTTGGTTAATTTTGCTCTAGTTTCTTCTTTAAGTTGAGCCAGTTTTTCCTCGGCCTCCTTGTCAGCCTTGATTATTTCCGGGTTGTCTTTGAGGTCTTCAGGGATGGGCGCTTCGGCTAGGGATGTTTGGTCAACGGCGTCAATTTTTTCCTGCGGTTGCGCTTCCGGGTCGTAAATATGAAGTTCTGAGGCTCCTTCTTCATTTTCTATTTTCTTTAAATTTAAGTCCTCAGGCATTTGTTTATCTTTGTCCATATTTATTGATATTAGTCCTCCTATCTTTTAAAAGAAGCCGAGATCTTTTTGATCTTTTCCGTCTCGGCCTTTTTAATTATTTTGCTTATTTTCAAATCTCTTTCTTTTTCGATTTTAGCCACCTTCAAAAGGAAATCCTGATAGATTTTATCTATCTTTTGGCTAGCCGAGACCGCTTGTTTCGTCTCGGTTTTTTTAGTAGCGATTTTTGGCATATTGATGAGATTAAGCGTAGGCTTGGCGGAATTCCATTAATCCGCGGGCGATTACTTCATCAAGATCGGGTACATTTTGGCTGATAAAGCTCCTGACCGCTTCCGGGTCGCCAGCATCGATTAAAGCTTCAAAATCGGATAGCTTGTCTTCAGGCAAGTTAGTCAAGATTACAGCGTCTAATTTTCGGTCTAATAAATCCCAGAGATCATCCTTGATTTGTTTGGCCACTTCCGGGTCCTTATCGCTTAGGCCTTTTTCATTGATAAGCTGGTCCAGGAAGCGATCCAGATTCGCTTTGTAAGCGCTATCTTGCATCATAGATTTTAAAATTCGGAATTTATTTTTTAAAAAATTAAATTCCGGAAAGATAATTATTTTTACTCTTAAATCATAGCAAAAAAATGACTGGAGAGAAAGCTTTTTGTCTATTTGACAATTTACCTATTTTTACTTAAAATTTATAATCCTGAACCATAACGAGTCAGGTTTCTTTAACAATACATAAAACAATCCATATCAGGATCTAATGTTTAACCAAAACCCTTAACCATGAAAAAGATTTGTTTGTTCTTCCTGGCGCTTCTTAGTCCTTTATTCATTTGGGCTAGCGAAGCTGATCTCAAGATTCCTGAACTTAGTTCGGGGCAACATGATTTACTACTTTGGCTTTCTCTCATCTGCCTGGCTGGAATTTTATTCAGCTTATTCCAGTATTCTAAGGTAAAAGCGGCTCCGGTGCATGAAAAAATGAGCCAAGTTTCCGCCACCATCTTCCAAACCTGTAAGACCTATCTTATTCAACAGGGCAAATTTCTCCTAGCTTTATTGCTTTTTATCGCGGTTTGCGTATCTTTTTATTTCGGTTATCTCGAGGGCAGTTCCGTTATCGATGTTATATTGATACTTTCCTGGGTGGTTATCGGAATCGCTGGCTCTTATGGGGTTGCCTGGTTCGGTATCAGGATGAACACTTTAGCTAACAGTCGGATGGCCTTTATCGCTTTACGTGGCCGTCCTCGGCAGGTGATGTCCATTCCTTTGCGTTCCGGTATGAGTATCGGGGTGATGCTGATCTGCGTAGAATTAATCCTGATGCTCTTTATCCTGCTTTTCATCCCTCGACATTTAGCCGGTGCCTGTTTTTTAGGTTTCGCTATCGGCGAATCTTTAGGGGCAAGCGCTTTAAGGATAGCTGGTGGCATCTTTACTAAAATTGCCGATATTGGTAGCGATCTCATGAAAATCGTCTTCAAGATCAAAGAAGACGATCCTCGTAATCCAGGAGTAATCGCTGATTGTACTGGCGATAATGCCGGTGATAGTGTTGGACCGACAGCTGATGGCTTCGAAACCTATGGTGTTACCGGAGTTGCCCTTATTTCCTTTATCGTTTTGGCCGTTGGTTTGCCCAGCTTGGGCTTCTCGGCTACAGAACAAACAGCTTTGCAGAACAGCCTCCTGGTCTGGATATTCGTAATGAGGATTCTGATGATCGTTACCTCGCTGCTAGCCTATTGGCTCAACAATCTACTAACTAGCCGCTTTTATTTGCGGGAATTTAATCCTGATTTTGAAAAGCCCCTGACTTCATTAGTTTGGGTAACGTCTTTCCTATCAATTATCGTGACCTTCCTGGCTAGTTATCTGTTGATCGGCCCTGGCACCGAGCTAAGCGCCCAATCAGCCGACCTCTGGCTTATCCTCTCAGCCATCATTAGCTGTGGGACTTTGGGCGCCGCCTTGATTCCGGAATTTACCAAGAAATTCACTAGTCCGAAATCAGCTCATGTCCAAGAAACAGTCGCGGCCTCGCGCGAAGGCGGCGCTTCTTTAACCGTCCTAAGCGGACTAGTAGCCGGATTTTTCAGTTCTTTCTGGCAAGGTTTAGTCTTTTTATTACTTATGTTCATCGCTTTTATCCTGGCCGTCATTGGTTTGGGTCAATTCATGATCTATCCCGTTGTCTGCGGTTTCGGTTTAGTAGCTTTTGGTTTCTTAGGCATGGGGCCAGTGACAATCGCGGTTGACAGCTATGGACCGGTAACTGACAATGCTCAATCAGTTTACGAGCTATCGCTCATCGAAGAGGATATAGACTTTAGCACCAAAGATATTAGGGAAAATTTTGGTTTTGATCCCAATTTTGAGCAGGCTAAGTATCTTCTGGAATCAAACGATGGCGCTGGCAACACCTTTAAGGCAACGGCTAAGCCGGTATTGATCGGTACGGCTGTCGTAGGGGCTACGACCATGATTTTTTCTATCATCCTCGTAATCAAGAATGTTTTAGGGGTTGAGCCGGAGTCTATTCTGCACATCTTGAATCCTTGGACTATCTTCGGCTTCCTGATGGGCGGGATGGTTATCTTCTGGTTCAGCGGCGCTTCTATCCAGGCGGTTTCAGTTGGCGCCTATAAAGCTGTAGCCTACATCAAGAAACATATCAATCTGGATCCGGAAGCAGATTTGAAAGCCTCAACGGAAAACTCCAAAGAAGTGGTGAAGATTTGTACCCAATACGCCCAAAAAGGCATGTGGAATATCTTCTTAGCCCTCTTCTCTTTTACTTTGGCTATACCTTTTATTTCGGCCTTTTCCGTCGAAGCTGCTGCCTTCTTCGTCTCCTATTTGATATCTGTGGCCGTTTTTGGTTTAATTCAGTCTGTTTTTATGGCTAATTCCGGCGGCTGCTGGGATAACAGCAAAAAAGTGGTTGAGGTTGATTTAAAAGAAAAAGGCAGCCAGTTGCATGATGCCACGATTATCGGGGATACGGTCGGCGACCCTTTTAAGGACACCTCTTCGGTTGCCATGAATCCGATCATTAAATTCACGACCCTTTTTGGTTTGCTAGCTATGGAAATAGCTATATCGGCCGCTTTCCGGTCAACTGCTCCTTATATCGGCCTGGCTTTTTTCCTCTTGGCCCTTTATTTTGTCTATCGTTCTTTCTATAAAATGCGCATCCCGCGGACCTAGATTCCGGGATAAAAATATAAAAACCCCTCGAAAAGAGGGGTTTTTAAATTGACTTTTTATCATTTTCTTGCTATCATGGTTTTAGGCTCGAAGCGTTTGTAAGCTTCTTGCCTTAAGTGGTAGTTCTTTCATAAAGACTGCGACTGACAAAAATAATCCTTAGTAAATGGATGATTATTTGAAACAAAATTCGTTCTTGGTCGAAGACGAGGGCTCAGACATCTTATTTGATGATGATCTAGAAATTCCGGTTGATATTTTTATCAACCATTTGCCCAACCAAGGCCTGAGGATCACTCAAGGTTTTGATCTTCTGGAAAACGATGACTTTAGTCCAGTTTAAAGCATCATAACCCTGCTTATAATTCCAAGCTAGGATTCAAAAAATAAAGAAAATCGGCTATCTTAGGATAGCCCTTTTTTGTTACTGCCAGGAGTCTAACCATTTGCGAAAATCCTCTCCCTGGCGGCTGTTGGGCCGTAGGCGTTTGAGAGAAAAAATATCATTTTGATTTTGTCGTGATCCGGCCGCGGTGGAAACGGCGTTAGAATAACCGGCTTGCTTAACTATCTTTAAAGTTTCGGCGCGATACAAGCCGAAGGGATAAGCGAAACTGTTTAAATCCTGGCCGCTTAAGGCACTTAGGACTTGGCGACTAGCTTTGATTTCATATCCAGCTTTCTGCTCGTTTAAATTTTGCAAATTAGGATGATTAAAGGTGTGGGAAGCGATTTCTACCATTTGGCTCCCTGCTAGCTCCTTCAGTTGATCTCGGCTGATATAGCCGGGTTGATCGAGCTTGTTGATAATCACATACAGGGTGCTTTTAATCTTGGCAGCTTTAAGCCTTGGCCAGGCCTGGGCATAGAAATCCTCATAAGCATCATCGAAGGTTAAAGCGATATATTTTCTATTCTTTTTTTGAGAATTTATAATTCCTGGCACCTCTGACATGAATAAGCTCTGATAAGCCTCAGAATTAATTACCTTCAATTGCTTATCAAATATTTCAGGGTCCAGATATAACCCGGGCAGAGCTGAATCCTTAGGCGCTAGGCTGATGTAATGATACATCAAAATCGGTAATTTATAACCAGATTCAATTTGTAAAGTTTGTTTTTCCTCAACTTGTGTCTGGCCTTCGTCTTGATAGTCTTTCCTCGCTTGATGCCAGTTAGAGAAATCGAACCTTTCCCAGCTGTTATCCGCTAAAACTTTCAGGGATAAGGAAAATACGCCCAAAGCCAGGAAGGCGATCAGACAGAAATTGAGGTATAGTTGCCATTTTTTCCTGGTCATATCTTCTTCAGCATTTTAAAGCTTTATCCTTTGAAAATCAAGAAAAAAGAGGCAAATACGCCTCTTTTATTTTATCTCATCATCGGTGGCGGCATTAAGCCCTCTCGCGGTCGCATTCTTTCCCAGGGTTTTATCTCTTGAGCGATGAAGCTGCCTGGTAAGCTGACAAAACCGAAGACCCGGACCCTTTCATTGATTTCGCCCTCCAATTCCGGGTCAATAATGGTTTTAGGGCTCACTATGACCTGCCAGTTTTTCAAATGGGGATTTTCTAAGGTAAAGCCAGATTGATTGAATTCTTTGATCCGGCCCGTTAAGAAACCAGCTTGCGGCCGATCCCAAGCCTGTAGTCTGGAATCAAAGGTATTTTGGTAAACAGGAACCCGGTTTAAAAGATTATGGACCTGACGGTTGATTCCTAGGATGGCCGCGAGGGTGCCGAAAAATATCATGGTTACCAGAGCGCTTAAGGCGATTGTTTTCACTGGATATCGATAACCGTGTTTTAATTGGCGGAAATTATAGCAAAGCACCACGATGAATAGAACGAAAAAGGCTAGCCAGGCTAAAGGGAGAGAGTTGAGAATCAAGAGAAAAAAATGGCTGCGATCAATCGACTGCCAGGTCCAATCCTGGTTGTTTAATAAATGAAAAATCACGGAGAAAGACAGGCCGCCTAGGAGTAAAGAAGCGATAGCCAGAGTAAGGACGGCATATTTCTTCACCATGAATTGCCACTTGGGGCGCGGCTTGATTTTCTGTTCTTCTATTTTAGCGATTATCTTATCGCTTAAATCTAACATATGATTACTTATTATTATTTTCTAGCCAGAGCTTTTTAAATTCCTTCTTCGCTTCCCTGAGCATGGTGGCTACAGTGCCTCCAGGTCTTTTCAAAATATCGGAGATTTCGTTATAGCTCTTATCCTCGAAGAAACGCAGAACCAAGATCTCTCGGTACTTATCTTTCATCTTTTCTAAGATTCCAGCGGTCAGATTTTGCTGCTCACTGTTTATAACCAGCTCTTGCAAGTCGAACTCCGATTTTATCTTGTTTACTATCTGTTCATCGATTTCTACGCTTTGCGGCCGGCTAAGATGTTGGCGGTGACTGCTGATAACTTGGTTGTGGGTAATGCGGTATATCCAAGAAGAAAACTTAAGATCGGCATCGAAGCCGTTTAGGTTTTTATAGACTTTCAAAAAAACCTCCTGCAAGACATCCTCGGTTTCTTCCGGGCTGAAATTAGAGATGCGACGGATGTAGCGTCTCAATTTATCTTCATAGCGCTTAAGCAAATAGACAAAAGCCTCCTTATCCTTAAGGGTCATGGCTACCAGCTCTTGATCGCTTTTTTTATCCCAAAGCTCTAGATTATTAACCATTGTTTTTATTATGCTTTTATTATTACGCCCTAGGAGCTCTTTTTATTTTACCATAAAACCGCCTGTTCTGGCGGTTTTATCAAATTTTCCTCTTATTTTATTCAATTCCGCCCGGAGTGGCCGTATGCAGGCCGGAGCTGATATCGCCTGAGGCGGCTCCAAGACAATAGCGTAAAGTATAGGAACCAGCAGCATTGCCTCCGACCGCTTGGACGGCGTAGGTGTATTGGGTCGATCCAGTACAGCCGTCATCCGGAGTCGGTGGGGTCGGTAGTATGGACATATAGGTAGTGCCGCTATAAGCAATCGTTCCGGACGCTAGATCGCTCGGATAAGAGCCGGCGTCATGGACATATAAGCCGAGGGCGGTCTGGATCTGCTTGATATCAGACAGGCGTCTCGCATCGCGAGCCCTGATACGGGATTGGCCCAAGGCGATAACCGCGATGGTAGCTAGTAAAGCGATGATAGCGATTACTACCAAAAGCTCAATCAAAGTGAAGCCTTTTTTCTTCATAAGCTTATTTTAATTATTATTGTTAGTAGGAGTCTGCTTGGTTTTCACGGCGAAGAGGTAGATGATATCCAGGATTCCGAGAGTATTGAGTAAAAATAGGATAACAAACCAGACTTTATCCTGGCGTTTCCCCGCCTTCCAGAGAGCTAAGCCTTTCCAGACTAGCTGCCAGATCATGAGTAAAACGAAGACCCAGACGAAGTCGATGATGAATGAATTTAAATCTTGCATATTTTTCAATTTTAATTTAAGCCGTTATTTTGGAAGCACTCCGTATATTCCTTGTCCGCGTTGTTGATGTGCCAAAGCCACCAGTCGTGCAGATAGTTGGTCAGTTCGAAAAAGACATCCTCTTTCTTATCCGCTAGATATTTCACCCTAAGTTCGCCGATCTTATCCCGATAATTATTATGCATAGCGATATGCCCTTCGGTTTTTTCGTAGGCGAATTTTTTGAAGTACTTTTCTTCGGTCGCGAAGTGGTAGTCGGCATAATCTGATAATTCCTTGATAATATCCTCTAACACGAAATCCTGAACTTCTTTCTTTTCATACATTTGGCTCAAGCGGTTAATGATCTCGATAATCTTCTGGTGCTGTTCATCTATTTCATGGACGCCGACCGAAAATGAGTCTTCCCATTTGATATAAGGCATAAGTAATTATCTTAATTTTTTAGTCTTACTTTATCATTTTAATATTTTTGAACAATTAAGTCAAAAGTAGAAAAAATAAATTGTCAGCTTTTCCAGATTATGATACTATTAGATTAAATGGAGCTTAGTTGCATATGACAGAAAAGAAATCTAAAAAAATCCTGATTGCTGAAGATGATCGGCCGATTGCCAAGGCTCTTCAGCTTAAATTAGAACACTGCGGGTACAAGGTGAGTGTTGTTAGTAATGGAGAGGATGCTATTGATATGGTCACTAAAGATCTGTTTGACTTGGTCTTGCTTGACCTAATGATGCCCAAAAAAGACGGTTTCGCCTTTTTAGAGGAACTTAAGACTAAAAAGAAACAGCCAGCTGTCATAGTTTTGTCTAATCTTAGCCAGAGCGGCGACATGGAAAAAGCTCAAAGTTTGGGCGCTAGCGCCTATTTCGTCAAATCAGATACTCCGCTAGTGAATCTGGTTTCCCATATTCAGAAAATTTTAAATCCCTAGCCTGTCACTATGAATATAAAAGACGAGCAACTTGCCCGTATTTTGGCCTCAGAAAATTATATTGACGGCCAAATTTTAGCTAAAGCTCTTGAGGATAGCCAGAAGCAACATCTACCCCTTTTTGATTATTTGATTGAGGGGGATTTTTTAAATGCCGACTTAATCGGCCAAGCTTTGGCGGAATTTTTTAAATTAAACTACGCTGACCTTAATTCTCAGAAGCCCAGCGTCAGCCAGGTCAAGAAGATCCCGGAAGAAGTGGCGAAAAAATTCCGCTTAATCCTATTCAGCGAAGATGACAAGCGAGTGATCCTGACCACTGATTTACCGGAGAATGCCAAGATAATCTCGAAATTAAAAGCCCTCTTTCCTAAAAAGAGTCTCAGTTTAGCCTATTCTTTGACACGCGATATCGATGCTGTCCTAGAGGAATCATATCGTAAGACTTTAGAAACTCGTTTCAGCCAGATCATCGCCGGCCAGAAGAAGGTTGCCCCGGAAATAATCACAGAAATCATCCAAGATGCCAGCGTTTTCAAGGCTTCGGATATCCATTTCGAGCCCCAAGAAAAGGAAATATTAGTTAGGTTCCGTGTCGATGGTGTTTTACAGGATGCCGGTCGCCTCCCTAAAGAGTATTACGAAAATATCGTTAACCGACTCAAAGTCCAAGCTCACTTACGCATCGACGAACATTTTGCCGCCCAAGACGGATCCATTCATTTTACTAATAACGGTAAATATATTGACGCTCGTCTGTCGATTATCCCAACCCTTGATGGCGAAAAGATGGTTTTACGTCTCTTGGCCGAATACATGCGCGGTTTCGCTTTAAGCGATCTAGGTTTAAGCGGCGAGGAGCAGGCTCAATTGGAGAGCGCCGCTAAAAAGCCTTTCGGTATGATCCTAGTTACCGGGCCGACCGGGTCTGGCAAGAGCACGACCCTATATGCGGTTTTAAAGACTTTAAATAAACCGGAAGTTAACATTACGACAATCGAAGATCCGGTAGAGATGAAAATTACCGGGATTAACCAGATCCAAATTAATCAGCAGACAAATCTAAGTTTCGCTACTGGCCTCAAATCAATCGTCCGCCAAGATCCGGATATTATTTTGGTCGGAGAAATTAGGGATCAGGAAACCGCTGAAATCGCGGTTAACGCCGCCTTGACCGGCCATTTATTACTCTCGACTTTCCATGCTAATAATGCCGCTACAGCCATTCCCCGCTTGATCGATATGGGAATAGAGCCCTTCCTCTTATCTTCTACCTTAGAACTGATTATCGCCCAAAGGCTAGCGCGGAGGATTTGTGAATCTTGCCGTTATTCCACCACTTTAACTAAATCCGAATTAGAAAAAAAATATCCTGGACTGGCCCGTTTTTTCCCGAAAACCAAGATTACCCTCTATCAAGGCCGGGGTTGTCCGACTTGTTCCCAAACCGGATACCGAGGCCGGATCGGTTTATTCGAATTCATCGCTTTAGAGCAGAATTTACGCGAACTGATACTGAAACACCCTTCAACCCAAGAAATCCAAAGTTTAGCTAGAAAAAATGGCAGCCGTTCCATGTTTGAAGATGGTTTAGATAAAGTAAAAAACGGATTAACTACTATCGATGAGCTTCTGCGAGTCGCTAATAGCCCTTATGAAAAATAAGCTTTCAGGAAAAACGCGATCGAAAGCGCCTTCGCAAATAAATTCTTGGCGCGGTTTTTTTATTAAGAAAGAGAAAGAGATTTTGATAGAAAACCTAACCTTACTCTTAGCGGCTGGCTTGAACATCTCCTCTTCTTTAGAGGCGGTAGCTGGAGAGATAAAATCAAGCTTTTTAAAAAAAGTTTTAGCCCAAGTCAAAGAAGAAGTCGATAACGGTTCCCCCTTATGGCGCGTTTTAATGACTACCAAGATCTTTAGTCCGGCAGCAGTCGCTCTCGTCCGGGTGGGAGAGTCGAGCGGCCGCTTAGCAGATAATTTAAAGATAGTGGCTGATCAAAACCAAAAAGACCAAAGCTTCCATTCGAAATTGCGTTCCGCCATGATGTACCCCACCTTTATCCTGATTATTGCCCTGGTCGTAGCAATTGGCGTCTCTTGGTTTATCCTGCCCCGTCTGGCTAATGTCTTTAAACAGATGGATATTGCCCTTCCGCTGATTACCCGCTATCTGATCGATTTCGGGGCTTTCTTAGAGAATAACGGTGCTTATTTCTTCCCCGCTTTAATCATTTTCCTGGCCGCCTTCTTTTATTTGGTTTTTTTCAACAAAAAGACTAAATTTATCGGGCAAAGCCTTATCTTTGCCACTCCGGGTTTCAAAAAACTAATCCAGGAAGTAGAGGTCGGACGCTTTGCTTATCTTTTAGGCATATTACTGGAGGCCGGCATCCCGATTGAGGAAGCCTTAGAATCTAGCGCCGCCGCCAGCGGTTTTTACCGCTACCGCCGCCTCTGTCTGTTTCTAAAGGAAAAAATAGGTGAAGGCGAATCGTTCAAAAACAGTTTCCAGAAATTCCGCAATCTTAACAGCCTCCTTCCCTATCCGATCCAGCAGATGATTGTAGCCGGTGAACAATCCGGCAATTTACCCGATATCTTACAAAAAATCGGCCATCGTTACGAGGAGAAGACGGAAACGACCACGAAAAACTTAGTCATTTTCTTAGAGCCCTTAATGCTCATCATTGTTTGGCTAGGAGTGGTTGGAGTGGCTCTAGCGATTATTTTGCCGATATATAGCTTGATTGGAGGCATGAGCCAATATTAAAATATGCTTAGAAAGAACGCATCCGGCTTTACCTTGCTCGAAATTTTGTTAGTAATCTCCTTCCTGGCTTTTTTATTTGGCATTATGGCGCCCGTCTATAACCATTTCCAAACCAGGAATAACCTTGATCTAGCGACGCAAACCTTGGTTCAGGATTATCGTCGTGCGCAAGTCTTAGCGCGGACTATGGAGCTTGATTCTAGCTGGGGAGTATATGCTAACGCCACGAATTCCACCATCTTCAAGGGTAATTCTTATGCTGCCCGAGATAGCAACTATGACGAGCTTAAAGTCTTTCCCGGGAAGGTCGTCGCCAGCAGTACCACGGAAGTAATCTTCTTAAAAGCGACTAGCACGCCCGTAAGCGCCGCAACTACGACCCTCAAAAATCCCGATAATGAAGTCCGTTATATCCATATAAATGCCCAAGGAACAATATATTATTAAATCCGGCTTCGCATTGGTCGAAGTTATTTTAAGCGCCACGCTACTTCTGTTGCTGGCGGTTTTTGCGGTGAGAGCCTATCTCTACGGGGTTGAATCGATCGCTTTAAGCGGCAGCCGCCAGAGAGCCTTAGATTATGCTGAGGAGGGACTGGAGGCGGTACGCAATATCCGCGACTCCTCCTTTGATAATTTAAGTGTTGGCACCTATGGCCTCTCAACCAGTACTGGTCAGTGGGTCCTGACCGGTACAAGCAGTACTAATGGAGAATTTACCAGGCAAATCTCGATCGCTAGCGCTAGTACCAGCCGTAAAATCGCCACTTCGACCGTTACCTGGGCCCAGAATAGCCAAAGGAGTGGTAGTTTAAGCTTGGCAACCTATCTGGATGATTGGGCCAAAGTTTCCGTATCCGATATAAGTATAGTCGGTAGCGCTTCTAATCCGCCTGATAACGGGACTAAGGCTGGTCCGACTGTATCAGTGACACCACCCAGTGGTATGCAGGTTGGCGACGTGGCTTTAATAATAGCTAGCTATCGCGCTTCGGCCACCCTCTCCGTTTCCAATACCGGCGGACAGAGCTGGACCGCTCTCACCCAAGTCGCTAACGGCACTACCAATGTTTCCCGTATCTTCTATGCTGTCTATAACGGCAGCTGGTCAGCTGATCCCAGTATTACGGTCGGTTCAGGCACCCTAGGTTTAACAGTTGTTATGCATGTTTTCCGTAACGTCAATCCAACTAGCGTTTTGGATGTAGCTCAGACGGGTGGCACCTTCACAGCTCCGGCAAATCCTAGGAATGTGACTATTACCGGGATCAATACTAATACGGACGGAGCCATGGTCTTAGCGTTTTGGACTACGGGTGATGACAATTCCTGGGCCTTGCAGACTGCCGGCTGGGCTAATATTGGTTTAAGCCAGTATCGTAATCTGCAGGGTAATGATACTTCGATCTCTTCAGCCTACATCACTATTCCGACCGCTGGCGCTTCTGGTAACGTCATTAATCGCCAAACGGTCAACGGTGGTGATGCTGGAACGCGACACATCTTAGCCTTGAAGAGAAAACCTTAATATGTCTAAAAGGGGAAATTTAGAAAAAGACGCCTTCACTTTAATTGAGTTGCTTTTATATATCGGCTTAATGGGGGTTATTTTACTAATAAGTTCGCAATTTATCAATATAACCCTGAAGACTAAAGTCAAAGGCCAGCTTATTAACGAAGTCGAGCAGCAAGGCGACCAGATCACCTATCTGCTTAGCCAGAACATCAAGGCATCCAGTGCTATCAATTCTCCGGCAACCGGAACCAGTAGCACGACCCTTTCCCTAGCCTCAAACGACCCTGCCCGTAATCCAACCGTCTTCAAGCTGGCTAGCACCAGCTTAGTGGTCAGCTTCGCCGGCGGTTCTAATATAGAGTTAAATAATTCCCGAGTAAAGGCCAGCGATCTCATCTTTTATAATCTCAGCAATGCCTCCAGCACCGGTAGCCTCTCAGCCAGTTTTTCTTTGGGAATAATCGATCCATATAATCGTTCCGAGTATTCATATAGCGAAAGATTTAATGTGAGCGCTAGCCGGCGCTACTAAAATATGAAGAAATTAAACAGGCAAGCACCCGCTTATATCACTCTTATCAGCGTCATTATTACCGGGGCGGTAATTTTAGCTATTATCATTTTTTTCCTGGAAAGCGGCACTGGGGCGACTAAAAATAGCCAGGATAAGCTACAAGCTAGTCAAGCCCGGGCCCTGGCTAATGCCTGCGCAGAAGAAGCTTTACAAGCTATTCGCGATGACATTAACTTCACTGGCAGTGGCAGCTTGAATTTAGGGTCTCTAACCTGCAATTATCTCGTAACTAATAGCGGCGGCAGTAATCGCACAATTAACGCTAGTAGCACAGTGGGCAGTAATGTCCAAAAAGCTAGGGTTGTAATTAGCACCACCAGTCCTAAAATCCTAGTCACTTCTTGGGATGAAGTCGGAGATTAAATCGCTTGGCAAGCTTTTATTATCTATGCTATAATTTAGAAGTTAGGAATAAATAAATTTTAAAATAAAAACAACTAAAACTTATGAAAAAAACACAAGCCAAGGGCTTCACTCTTTTAGAAATTTTGTTGGTGGTAGCCGCGATTGCCATCCTAGCTGGTATCGTTATCCTGGCCATCAATCCTAATAAACAATTAGCTGAAACTAAAAACGCTCAAAGACGAGTCGACGTCAACACTATTTTAAACGCTGTCTATCAATATTCGATCGATAATAGCGGTACCATTCCGGCCGCCATCACCTCTTCTTCAACTGAAATTTGCGCCGCCACTTCTTCTTGCGGTAGTTTAATAGACCTAGGCGTCTTAACGACCAACGAAAAATATTTAACCTCTATCCCGGTTGATCCTAAAGGCGGCGTGTCAGCTACCGGTACCGGATATTACATCCTAAAAACCGCTAACAACCGCGTCACCGTGTCTGCACCTCAAGCTGAATCAGGGGCGACTATCACGGCCACCAGATAACTTTAAATATCAATTTAGCTCAATCGACTTCTCCGGTTCTTATCTGAGAAGTCGATTTATTAAAACCTAGCTGCCGTCTTATGAAATTTAGGAAAGCTCAAAATAAGATTATCTTTACGACAACCGTCTTACTGCTGGCGGCCGGTTTGATAGTTTCTGCCTTGATCGGTTTTGTCTCCTATCAACAGTCCTTGGTCAATAAGCAGGTCTATTTGAAAGATCTAGTCCATGAATACAGCCGTAATCTCGATATCTTAACCGATAGCTACCGCCAGCTAACTGATAAGTTGGCTAAAAATAAGAAAATAATCAGTTTCCTAGAGTCTAAGCAGGCCATAAACCAAAGCGAAATATTAGACACCTTGGAAGCGGCCAACCTAAACAATAATTATACAGCTATCTATCTGTTAAACCGAGATGGTTTAGCCCTAGTTTCGACTGATCCGTCTTTTACCGGCAACGATTACGCTTTCCGTGAATATTTCAAACAGGCTAGTCTGGGTAATTCTGGATTTGAGGCCGCTATCGGCGTCACCAGCCTCCTGCCTGGGTATTATTTTTCCGCCCCGGTTTTTGGCAGCCAAAATGAACTCCTTGGGGTCTTGGTCATGAAAATGAAGATAGAACCTATCCATGAGATATTGCAAGACGAGATAATCAGCAAGAACGGCCACATCATGCTGACTGATAAGGACGGGATTATCCTCTTCTCCGACCGTCCAGAAAGAACATATCAAAGCCTAGGGAAAATAGACCAAGCAACGATGGCCAGGATAAAAGAAGAAAAGAAGTTTTTAAATTTTGAAATCGAAGCCCTGCCCTATGACCCGGCCTACGAGATTATCAAAAGTCCCTTATTAGAACCGAAAATGGTTAATTTTTTTGATACGGCCGACAACGAAAAGGAGACTTTAACCATCTTCCGTCTGGCCCACTTGCCTTTATTCTTAGTTTTAGAAAGCGATAGCGAGGGTTTGATGATTTCAGCTTTCCAGATTGCCGGCATGTTTTCTCTTCTCATCATCTTGATTGTCATTTTGACGGATATTTTCCTGATTGTTATCATCAAAAAGAATCTTTGGCCCCTCAATAAGCTTAAAGACATGGCTAATGAGATAAGCTTGGGCAACCTAAATATCAAAAACAGTATAAACACAGATGATGAATTCGAGGAACTGGGTGAAATCATGGCTAAGATGTCGGAAGAACTCAAGAATTATTATTCCGACCTCGAAAACAGCATCTTAGAAAGGACGAAAGAGTTAGGAGAAAAAAATGCCCAGCTGGAAAACACTAAAAAAGCCATCTTAAATATTTTATCTGATGTAGAAGCTGAAAAAAATAAATCCTTAAACCTAGCTAATGATTTGGAAAAATTCAAGTTAGCCATGGATAACGCCTCTGATTACATGATTATAAGCGACGCCAATGAGAGGGTCGTTTACGCGAATAAGGGCATGGAAAAAATTACTGGTTATAAGATCAAGGAAGTTCTAGGCAAAAAAATCGAAGAGCTTTGGCGCCTGCCTCTAGCGCCGGAGTTAAAACAAAAGATGGATGAAGCCCTGTGTGTCCATAAAAAGCCTTTTGTCGGTGAGCTTAAAAACCATCGTAAAAACGGCGAGTTATATGATTCTTACGTGACTATTTCTCCTGTCTTAAATAAGAATAAAGAAGTAGAATTCCTAATCAGCGTTGCCCGCGATATCACTCAAGAAAAGAATATCGACCGCGCTAAAACCGAATTCGTTTCTCTAGCTTCACATCAGCTGCGCACCCCTCTCTCTAGTATCAATTGGTATGCGGAAATGCTCCTAGACGGCGATGCCGGCAAATTAAACAAAGAACAAAAGAATTTTGTCGAAGCGATATATAAAGGCAATCAACGGATGGTAGAGTTGGTCAATGCCCTGCTCAATGTTTCCCGTATCGAGCTAGGCACTTTCGCAGTTGAACCGGTGCCAACCGATTTTAAAGCAGTAGCTCAAAGCGTCTTAGAAGAGCTAAAGCCGATGATTAGCAACAAGAAGTTGAAGATAGAGTTTACTAGCGACTCTAAGTTAGGCCTAATCCCCGCTGATCCTAAACTGATTAGAATAGTGTTCCAAAACCTACTATCTAACGCGGCTAAGTACACCCCGGATAAAGGCTTAATCAAGATTAAAATATATCCAGAGGGTCAAAACCTAATGATCAGTGTCCAGGACAACGGTTATGGCATCCCTAAAGAGCAACAAGCAAAAATATTCGATAAGCTCTTTAGAGCGGATAATGTCAAAGAAAAAGACACGGAGGGCACCGGTTTAGGCTTATACATCGTTAAGTCGATAATAGAAGGCTCTCAGGGTAATGTCCGCTTTGAGTCTGAAGAAGATAAGGGAACTACTTTCTTCGTTTCCCTGCCTCTTAAGGGGATGATTAAAAAAACTGGCACTAAAACCATTGATTAATATAGTTAAAATAAAAATATGAACAATAAGATAAATATCCTGGTCGTCGAGGATGAGCAGGCGCTCCTGGAAGCAATCAGGATTAAATTAGAACAGACGGGCTTTTCAGTCGTCAGTGCCCGAACCGTCGAGCAGGCCTATTCCCTACTCTTAGATCTAAAAGATGTCAGAGCTATCTGGCTTGACCACTATCTTTTAGGCCAAGAAAACGGTTTAGATTTAGTGGCTAAAGTAAAAAACCAGCCAGAATTCAAGAAAATCCCGATTTTCGTGGTCTCTAATACCGCTAGCCCAGACAAGGTTAAGACCTATCTGAATCTAGGGGCGAGTAAATACTACACGAAGTCAAATTATCGTCTCGAAGAGATAATCAAAGACCTGAAAACTTACCTTAAGAATCCGGAATAAGAAAAAAGCCTCGTAACCCGAGGCCTTTTTTTAAATCAATCTTAACTCAAACCATGTTCATGAAAGCAGGTGACATACTTCCGGTCCATCGCCACTAAATGATCTAGCAGCCAGGACTCGAGGAAATCGATAATCTTAAATGAAGCTTGGGAATCCAACTCGGTTATTTGGGAAAATTCCCTGACCCTTTCTCTTAGTTTAGCGTGTTCCGCTTTATGCTCATCAGCTCCGGAAAAGTTGAAGAGGTCGAAATACTTCTCTTCCGTCGCAAAATGCTCATCGGCATAAGCGGCTAAACGGCCGATAAAAATGGCCAAGCTAGAAGAATCTGCCCGTTCAATCGTCGCTCGGTAAAGCTCATTTATTAAGGAAACGAAATACTGATGCTGCTTATCGATTTCAGCTATCTGTAAGAGATATTCATCCTTCCATTTGAAAAAGTCTTTCATAAATTTTAATTATTTTTAGCTTTTAAAGCCTTAAGTTCATTCTTTAGCTCTAACATTTTAAGCTCGCGCCCGACCATCGCCTGGCTCAGCTGCTCAAAATCTTCCTTTTGCTTAAGCAGGTCCATTTCCCTTGCTTTGCGTTGGGATATATCCCTAAAGACGCCGACAGCCGACCAGTGCTCAGAAAGGTATAAGGATGACAAGGAAAATTCCAAATATTTCTTAGTTTTGCCTTTCTGACCATATTCAGCTTCTAAAATCTTGTCGACAATAGCACTGCGGCCGAAAAAATTAAGCTTATCGACTTGTAAACACAGCTTCGGATCATACAGCTTATCCAGCTTAGCTAAATCGGAAAATTTCTGCCCTAAAGCTTTTTCCTCCGACTGTCCGAATAAGCGAACGGCGCCTCGATTCCAGAAATTGACCCGTCCCTCTTCGTCGACCATCACGATAGCGTCGGTTATAACATCAGTTATGCCTTTCAATTTTGATTCATTATTAAAGATATACTCGCGGGCTTGGCCGCGTTTTTTAAAATAGAGCCAGAATAATAGGAATAGAATATAAACTAAAGCCAAAATCAAAAGGCCTAATATCTGAGCCCGTCTGAGCTGGTTCTGGAAATAATGGTAATCAACATCCACCCCGAGAACACCCAAGATTTTCTGATCGCTAAAACTGCGGATTGGAGAAAAACGTGACAAGAAAGAGCCATATTCATCCGTATAAGCATCACTGACAGCAAACTGCCCTGATTTATAGACCTGTTCTATTTCTAGAGGCGGCTGTTCATAACTTATCCCAGGGGCGCTGTATTTAGATTCAGAGGGCAAGAAAGAATCCACTAAAAATATAACCTGGTCATCCATTATCTCCATGGCGTAGATAGAATCGATGCCTCGATTAGCGAAAGAGTCGCCTAGCTTGATCAGCTGATCTTTAAGACGGATATAATCAGGGTTAGCAAGCATCTCCTCGCTTGTCCCTTTTAAAGTTTTGAGCCTTTCCGGGTTTATCGCCGCTAAAGCGGTATCAGACACTTCTTCTAAGTTGGCGTTAAAATTCCTATATTCCCTATTTTCAATGGATATGAATAACAAAAAGGCGAGGATCAAGAAGGCTAAATTGATTACGATTAACCAAAAAGTATAAACTCTCGTTTTAAACATAAGACTGTTTATTTATTAACTCGGTCGCAGGCCAAACTGATAGTATTTTTAGTATCCTTTTCTACGCTTTTAGCGCAGAAATCGCCGCTCTTCAAGCGGCTTACCTGGCCGCCACTACAATCAGTAATACCAAAGCCATTTTGGCAAAACACCCTAAAAATCTTATCAGTCTGATCTAAAGATATAAGAACCCATTCTTTATTCGCCGACAGAACCTGGGCGCCATCGCGCTTGAAGACTTCCTGGTTGATTACCTTTAATCCCTGTTCATCCACGACCGAGATGACTGCTGAATACTGCTTGATTCCTTTCAAGTCAGCGGGTAGAACTGAATCCGGCTTTAATATTTCTTCCTTATCCTCTTTTGCTTCAGGTGTTACTTCGGCTTCAGTGCTGCTTGAAGTAGTACTAATGTTCAAGCTTATCTCCTCAGCCAGAATCTGGTCGCTATCTGTAGCCGTTTCGGGCGTCACAGGGCTTAGAACTACCTTATCCCCATTGCCCGGATCTAATGAAAAATTAACGACCAAGGCAGTCAAAAATAGGCTGGAAACAAAGATGAGGAAGATAGTGGTTAATATCTTAGGCCAATGGTTTGAGGGCTGCTTGGCTCTGGCTTTCATATTTAATTATTAAATTCTTTTTTGACCTCTTCGATAATCTGCGATAAGTCCCAATCGCTTTTGACTAGATAGCGGAAGACGGAGTGTTTCAGGGCGATCGATATCTTCTCTTCGTCACTAAAGTTGGTAAGCATGATGACTGACAGGTTTTTGCCCCATTCGGTCTTCCTTAAGGAAGCTAGCATGGTTAAGCCGTCCATCTTAGGCATACTAATGTCGCAGAGGATGAGGTCGGGCAGATTTTTTTCAGCCGCTTCCAGACCCTCGAAGCCGTCATGAGCCTCAAAAACCGTGAAATCTTCCTCCTCCAAGCTTGCCCTGAGGGCTTTAGCTAAACTCAGGTCGTCCTCGATAATAAGAATTTTTTTAGGCATACTTTTATAAGTTATTTTTTTATTTTTTTATTTATAGTATCTGGCAGACTGGGCAAGGAGAAAAAGAAAGTGGTTCCCTCTTGTTCGACTGATTCAAACCACATCTCGCCGCCATGAGCCCGGGCGATCTCCCGCGCTATATAAAGACCTAGGCCGGTACCATCGCTGTGCTGCAAGGAAGCGTTGCTGGCCCTAAAGAATTTGTTGAAAATCTGGTTTTGCTGGTCTTTAGGGATGCCTATCCCCTGGTCTTTGACCGAGAAGACATGGTTATTATCCTTATCTTTATTCCATAGTATCTTGATAGTGGTCTTATCTCCAGAATATTTAGTGGCATTAGAAATCAAATTCTGCCAAACCTGCTTGATCTTATCGCGATCAGCGAAGATCTTAAGTCCAGGATCAACTTGATTATCGATTATTAAGCCTTTAGTGCTGATTAAGAAGACGTTTTCCTTTAAGACTTCCTGGATGACGTCATTCAAACTGAATTCATTTTTAATAATATCGAATTTACGCCCGGTTTCAATATGGGAAACATCTAGAAGGTCATTGACCAGCTTAATCATCCTTTGGTTGCTGGCGCTGACCTGTTCTAAGAAATCCAGCTGTTTCGGGTTAAGGTTCTGTTCTTTATTCTTTAATAATAATTCCGTAAACCAGCGGATACCGGTCAAAGGGGTGCGCAATTGATGGGAGGCGATACCAATAAACTCGGTCTTGGCCTGGTCTAGTTTTTTTAAGGTCTCGTTCTGCTCCTGCAGCTGCTTGGTAGCTTTGTCGACTTCGCTTTTAAGCTTCAAGTTGAATTTGGTAACGCTTTGGTAAAGCAAGGCGTTTTCCAGGGAGATGGCAATTTCCGCCGCCACGCTTTCTAAAACCCTTAAATCCTTAATGTTATAAGCTTCACCAGATTCTTTGGGTCCGAACAACATCAAGCTGCTCAGTTTTTTCTGGTTGATCTTAATAGGCACGACAACCTCTATCTGCCAAGAATTAAGATAACTAACTAAGCCCTTATATTTGGGGTCATTAACTTTTTCCCAATTAGACAAGGCAATCGGACGGTTGTTGATAAAAAGGTCGCCGAGCAGCTTATAATCAAAATTGATCCGGTTAGTGCTGAAATCGAAATTCTGGTTATACAAGACCGGCCAATATTTACTCCTGGCTTCATAGCTGACCACTGCGATCATCTTGCTGTGGAAAGCTTGGCTCAAAAGGCTGATAGTCGATTGGAAGATCTGACTGATATCCAAGGAAGCCCGTAAGCGGTTATTAAGGCTATAGATGAGTTCGTTAAAATCGTATAGGGAGGAAAAGAAATACTTATTAGAGAAGCGGTAAAAATAGTTCTTGATCTGAAAAAAGACGGATAGGGCGAAAATGAAAACTACTAAGGAAGCGAAAAACAGGAAATGCGGGAAGTAGCGGTCGACATAGTAAAGGCAGATATAGATCGGGGCTAGGACGGAAACTAGGGATAAGAAATACACGAAATAACGGCGCATGATCAGCTTGATATCCATCAAACCGAAATAGGTGATGGCGTAGGCGATGATCAAGGAGAATATCAAAGGCGTCGCTAGAAATATCGGATAGAAAGGAATCAAATAAGCCGGCAAGAAAGCGGTGCCGCCGATAAAATCTAGGACGCTGAAGCCTAAGATGTAATAAAGGGTTCGCTTCCTTTCTAGATGGGAAGAATCATGCTTGTATTTCTTAATCAAATTATAAAAGAAAAGCAGACCATAAACCGCGAAGAAAGCTAAAAAAAAGTGATGTAAGAACTGGGCGCGAGTATGGGCGCCCCAAGTATAATAGAAGACATCTTTCACGAAATAGTTAGTCTGGCTTAAAATCAGGAAAGTTGGGGATAAAATATAAGCCAAGACTAATAAACGATGGCGCCGGCGATTAATGTAAGTCACCGCCAAGCTGAAATGGTATTGCAAAGCCGGCCAAAAAACGACAGCGGCATAAACGAAGCGATCCCAGGTGATAATCTGATGCTCTTGGGTACTGTTGAACATCATAAAACTGCCAATCACCCAATAATCCAAAATCAAGGTTAAAATAAAAAACAGCTTATTGACCAGCTTATGGCTGTTTTTTAGAACCACCAAGCTTAAGCTGATAATAAACCACAAACTAAGCAAAGAAAATATTTGCGGAAAAAGGCTATTGACTATGGCCATAAATTAATGACTGACTGATACCCATATTTTATCATTTCTTAGGAAAATAAAAAAGGGGCAGACTTGGCGTCTGACCCTTAAGGAAACTTTAAAACGGTATGAAAGCAATATTCTCCGGAGCGAAGAAATTGATGCGCGGAATGGCAATTTTTTCTTGACGCAGGTAATAGGCCAGGAAATCGCAATTTTCCTGGTTAACTTCGAAAAAGTTGAACTTTTTCAAGTCAACTCCGGCTTGCCGAGCGACCGCCAAGATGACTGCTTCGGCGAAACAGCCATACCAGAAGCCAACGCGAGGAAAGCTTAGGATTTGAGAAGGAAAATCATATTTGATATCCTCCAAGAAGAAGTCGCCGCCATCGAAGCGAGATACGCCCTCAGGTAGGGCCGCAAATACCGCCTGGTTAATACCTGGTGGTACAGCTACATCCAAGATGACTGCTTGCGGATTCAGGAATTTCCGGAAAGATTCAGGATCGATCTCGTATTTATGAGAACAGCTCAAAAATAACTTGATGCCCTTCGGCATTTTGTCCAGAGAATCGATGACCCGGATATCTTTAGGGAAACCGTTTTCACCCTGTTCGCTGATTAGGGTTACTCGCTTGCAACCCCGGCGTAAAAGATGTTCAATGGATTTCACCCCTAAAAACCCGGCTCCTAAACAGACGATCTCGTTCCGTGCCCGGTCGATATGGCCAGGCAAAAGATAATGGTCGAGTAAAGCCAGATAGGAAACCATCGTAGCGCTATCCCCGATAGAAAAAGTGATATCGGGGTACAGTTTTTTGATTTCGCTGCCAGTTTTACCCGGCAACCTTTTGGTCGAGGCCGTGAAACAAATCACTTTAACGCCTCGCTGAGATAAATATTCAACAGCTTTGAACAAAGCCTCTTTGGCTTTCGCCATGCCGGCTTTCTCCAGGATCTCATTAGGCTGGATGTCGAGGGCAATGATTTCACCTTGTAATTCTTTAAAGGAGAATTTTAAGGGACTGAAGAAACCATCGCGCGGTTCACCTAATTCAGCTATAAGGTCCTTCCGATTGTCCAAAGAGGTGCTGTTGGCTATGATTCCTATCATAGGCGATTCACTTTTTAAAGAGCTCATTTTTTCCCCTCCTATTTGTTTAATAATACAGGTTCTTATCTTACAATAATTAATTGATTTAGGCAAGTTTAAGTAAAATTAAGCAAAATATTATAATTTTCTCTTAAAAAACTTAAATATCTCAAAGATGAGAGCGGGCACAAGTGCCAAAGACGCAATCCAGGTCCAATGGCTGAAGCCGAAAGGCTCAAAGGAAAAAATCGAAGCGACCGAAGGACGATAGACCGCTAAAAACAAGCAAATAAGGGCCAAAGAGATGATTGGCCACAAGAAACGATTCTTGTTGAATAAGGTCGTTAATAAGCTTTCTGACCAGGAGCGGTTAACGAGGATTAAAAATATATTGGCAAAGATGAGGGCCGAAAAAGCGGCCGCCCTGGTTTCGCTAGCGCCCCAAGACAAACGGATAGTGAAATAATAAACCAAGAGGACGATCAGGGCTATGCTGAAACCTTGGACGAAGGATATCAAAAGATTGCCCCGATTTAACAAGGAACGGTGAGAATCCCTGGGCGGGCGGGACATTAAACTGTCGGCTGGCTTCTCGGCCTCAAAAACCAGGGAGCAGACCGGATCGATGATTAATTCCAAAAACATGATATGGACTGGAAAGAACAGTAAAGGCCAGCCCAAAATGATCGGCACTAGCGCTAAGATGGCAATCGGTAAATGAATGGCCACTGAATAGACGATAGCTCGCTGCAAATTATCAAATATTCTCCGCCCCTCCTTGACTCCGCTGACTAAAGAAGAAAAATGATCATCCAGTAGAACTATTCCACTAGCCTCCCGAGCGACATCGGTCCCACGGGCACCCATCGAGACGCCAATATCAGCTGATTTAAGAGCTGGGCCGTCATTGACGCCATCGCCGGTCATGGCGACGATATGTCCGGCGGCCTGCAAGGCATCGATTATCTTAAGTTTATGTTCCGGCATCATCCGGGCAAAGACATTGCTTTCATTGATTTTCCTGGCTAAGGCCTTGTCATTAAGTTGGGCGAAGTCTTCCCCGCTCAAAACCGTTTTGTAATTAGCTAGGCCGATCTGTCCGGCAATCGTTCTCGCCGTTTCCGGGTAATCGCCAGTAATCATCTTCACCTGGATACCGGCTCGATAGCATTCCTTGATCGCTTCTGCTACGGTCGGCCGGACCGGGTCCATAAAACCGAATAACCCCAAAAATTGCCACTTAAAATCATGGATTCCGCCATTATTTTGAGCTTCTTTAGCGTGGGCTACGCCCAAGACCCGAAGCCCCGAACGGGCCATTTTTTTAATTATTAACTGATAACTCTTCAGCTCTTCTTCTTTTAAATGGCTTAATTTGAATATATCTTCCGGCGCGCCCTTAGCATAAGCGCTTAAGTTGCCTTTTTCCTGCCAGAGATTAGTCATAACCAAGAAATCACTGGATAAAGGAAAGTCTTGCTTCAATTCCAGGCCTTTATAGATATCTTCATGGAAAAGCTGTCGTCGGACTAATTTGATAGCCTTCTCTAAAGGATCAAAAGTATCTCGCCGGCTTGATAAGGATCCAGCTTTTATGATTAAGCGGAAAGCTTCTGATTCAGCCAAAGCTGGGAGATCAGCTCGGTCTTTTGACAGGTCTATCATCTTATCGGCGGATGACAAGAAAACGGATTCTAATTTCATCTGATTCATGGTGATAGTCCCCGTCTTATCAACGCAGAGCATAGTTACTGCCCCCAAGCTTTCGACCATGCTTAGCTTCCGGACTAAAATCTGATGATGTGACAGGTGCCAAGCGCCGATCGATAGGAAGATAGCTAAAACCACTGGGAATTCTTCAGGCAGAATAGACATCGCTAGCGTCAAACCGGATAGGAAACTCGGCAAAAATCCGCGACCAGCCAAAAAATTCAAACCGATAACCGCCAAGCATAAAATAATCGCTACCACCAAAACATATCTAACCAGATGATGTAAATCGTTTTGCAAGGGAGTATTTTCCCTCTCCACTTCATCTAATATCTTGCCGATCCGACCCATTTCCGTCTGCCGCCCGATTGCCTTGACTGTAAATAAGGCTTGCCCGGAAACGACCATGGTGCCGGAATATACGAAGGGGCTGTTTTCTCCCTGAGGCTCAAGCATCTTCAAATCTTTCTTACCTAAAGTCTTATGGACCGGCACCGACTCGCCGGTCAGGAGAGATTCGTCGACCATAAGGCCTTGGTTCCAGAGTAAGACGCCATCGGCTGGCACCCGATCCCCTTCTTTTAAAAAGATCAGATCACCCCGGACTACTTCCCGCCCGGCAATCTGCAGATAAGAACCATCACGCCAAACTAGGGCTCTAGGACTGGCTAGAGATTTTAAAGCGGATAAGGCTTTTTCCGTCTTATTTTCCTGATAAATAGTAATGAAGATGATGATAAATATGGAAAAGGCTAAAACCAGCGATTCTTTCTTGTCTCCGGAGATTAAATAGATAGTCACGCAGGCCAGAAGTAGAAGGATCATCGGTTCCTTCAAGATATCGCCGATAATCATCAAAAGCCGACGCTTTTTTTCCGTTGGCAATTCATTATAGCCCTCGGACTCAAGCCTCTTGGACGCCTCCTGGCTAGACAGACCGCGGAGATTATCGGGCAAGAATAGATTCATAAATATATTTCATTAGATTTCGGTTATATTATACTAAATTAGGAAACAGGTGACAATTATATAAATAGAAAAACCGCCTTTTTCTGGCGGTTTTAGGTTAGATAGGAGTATTTACTCCAAAATTTCACAGAGTCCAAGACCAAAATCTTGGTCAAGGGCTAATTTGCCGTCACGACGACAGCATAATTCTTTGGCGAACTTCTCAGCCACTCGGTCCACGCTGGGCCAATCGTCGATGATGATGCCGATAGCGGCGAGTTCCTTTTTTAATAAGGAAGAAGAAGCCTGGGTGATGAAAACGTTTTTGGTACTTTCGGTATGGGCAGGAATATACCGGCCATTAGAGCCCTCGATTTCCTTAAGGGCCCGGAAATCAGAAACATGGTGGCAAATGACCAGCTTAGCTTTTCTCTTTTCCATAGGTTGATAAATATTGTTAAACAGCTTAATTTGCTATATTAACATAAAATATAATTTTGTCAAGGGTTTAATAGTTTAATCTCTAAAGTAAAAATTATGCTTATATTAAAATAAATTAACAAAAAAGGAGAGTTTTTTTCTCTCCTAAAGTCCTTAGGCATTGTCTTCTGCCAAATCTAATTGCCATTTTAAAGGAATCTTTAAATCCAAAATATTAGGGTTATCTAGTTCCTTGGCGATATAGAAGAAAAAACAATGGACGAAGCTGAGGCCACCGACCGAAAATAGGCCGACGCAGAATTTAGCGTAAGGCAGCATCATTAAAGATGCGATAGCTAATAGAGAAACCACGATTATCGCCAAATAAGTCAGGGGGTGGACGGTCCGCTTATATATCTTCTTAAAAGCTTTGAAGTCGTCGTCGATAATAGCTGACTTAAGATCATCGAATTGTTGGGATAAGCGGGAAACCGTAAAGGTTGGAAGCAAGGCGGAAAAGACCAGGAAGCCGGCCACGACGGCGCTCATCACTTCGGAATTTTCCGGAGACATCGTAAAATTATCGAGAAAAAAGTAATTCCAGAGCAACAAGCTCAAGCCGGTGAACAATAATGATTTAAAAATTATCGACCAATACTTGATTGATCCAGGCTGCCTAATAATGGGCTGTGTTTTCATTCTATATGGTTTTGATTATTAATGTTCTGAAATCCTACTATATAACATAAATCATATTTTGTCAATACATATAAATAAACCAGGCACTAACTGCGTAGTAATATACACAAACATTCAAAAAACCAAACATATGAATATATATAAAAAAGCCGCCATCAATATCGCCCTTCTAACTATCATCTTAAGCAGCGGAATAAATAGCGTCGACCTTTCCCTCCTGAATGATAATTTCGATTCGGATATTAATCTGCCTAATCAAGAAAATACCAGCTATTCCAGCGAGAGGCGGAAAAAGATACTAGACAGCTTTGAAAACGGCGATTACCGATCTTGGCAAAAGATCATGGGTTATAATAACAAACTAAACAACATTATCGACGAGGCTTATTTCCAAAATTTCATTACAGCTAGGGCGGCGGCTCGCCGAGGCGAATATGATAAAGCCCTCATGATTACCGGCGAACTAAAAAAGGAGATAAAAGACAAGCTTAGTTAAGAATTATCGGCCTACAAGGCCGGTTTTTTGTAGAAGAGACGAGAAGCATGCTATAATGATAAAAAATAAAATCCCGTGTCAAAAATATCCAAGAGGCTTCTGAAATATATAAGTTACATTGCGGCTTTGAGCTTGGGCTTCTATTTGCTCGCCAGGGCCTATTTTTTATTTATCGGCACTAGCCATAGCGGCCTAAATTTCTTTTTTGCCCTACTCCTGTTTAGCGCCGAGTTGCATTCTATCATCCATTCCTTAGGCTTTATTAGCAGTCTAAACCGTCTCAAGAAGCCAGGAGCCAACTACCACCGGAGGGTGCAGCTTGATCCTAATAATCTGCCGAGCGTTAGCGTTCTGATTGCGGCGCGCAACGAGCCGCTCACGGTCTTAGAACCGACCTTCGTCGCCCTAGCCGCCTTAAATTATGCTAATAAGCAAAAGGTCTTCCTAGACGGCTCTGACTCGGAATATCAAGCGGCTAATCAGGCCCTAGCGCATAAATATGGCTTGGAGTATTTCCAAACTAAAACGCCGCCTAAAAGCAAAGCAGAGATAATAAATGCCTATCTGCCGCTAGTTAAAAGCGAATATTTGGCTGTTTTTGACGCTGACCAAGCGCCTTTAGCCGAATTCCTACAGGAAACCGTGGCCATCGCTGAACACTCTAAAAATATCGCCTTCGTCCAAACTCCTCAATTGTATACCAACTACAGCGCCAGCCCGATCGCTCGCGGCGCAACCTTGCAACAATCAATCTTCTTCGAAAGCATCTGTGAAGCTAAGGGGCTTTCCAATGCCATGTTCTGCTGTGGCACCAACTTCTTGATGCGGACGGCGGTCTTGAAAGAGGTGGGCGGTTTTGATGAAAAATCCGTAACGGAAGATTTTTCAACTTCAGTCATGATCCATTCCCTCGGCTTGCGTTCCGTCTACTATAACCATGTCCGAGTTTTCGGGATGGCCCCAGCCACCCTGCCGGCCTACCTGAAACAGCAGTTCCGCTGGGCTTCCGGTACAGTCGGGGTGTTGAGGCGTTTGATTAAAGCTAGGCTAAAAAGCCAAATCCATTTTACCAAGATCCAATCCTGGGAATATCTGCTCTCCGCTACCTATTATTTCACCGGCTGGTCATTCCTAATCATGATGCTCTGTCCGATCCTCTACCTTATCTTCGGCTTCCCTTCATATTTTTCTAACCCCTATGTCTATATCGGCTCCTTCCTGCCCTATTACTTCCTTACGCTCATGACTTTTTATGCTACAATGAAAAAGAGGCATTACCAGGCTAAAGATATTTTTATCGGCATGATCATGAGTTCCCTAAGCTTCCCTATTTCCATTAAAGCCAGTCTCTATGCCATCTTCGGTCTGCCGGTAAAATTCCAAATTACGGATAAGAGCGGAACCGGCCGCTTGGCTAACTGGCAGCTCTGGCCTTGGACCCTAATGCTTCTCCTTAATATATTAGCGATAATTATCGGCATCTCTAATTTCACTGACAATAGATACGCTATCGCTGTTAATATCGCTTGGTGCCTCTATCATTCTTTCGTCTTGTCCCATATATACCGCTTGAACCAAGCCCCTAAAATACAAAAATATGAAGAAGAAAACATCAACTAAAACTCCCGCCAGCCGCCAAGAGATTGCCACCAAGATCAAAGAGGCAATGATCAAGGAAGAGCTGGCCGTGCCGGTCTATACTAGCCATATCGAGCAGACCTTTTTCTGGTCGGGGCTACCTTTGGCTAAGCAGAAAAAAGTGATTGCTGGCCTCAGAATACTAGCCAAAGATTCCCAGCGACACGCCAAGATATTCGAAAAGATCGCTAATGAATATAAATAATCATATGTTTAGTAATAAAGACTACCGTAGCTATCTCAAACAACTCTATGCCATTGAAATCGATATGGAGAAAGAAATAAATGACTTAATCGAGATAATCCAGGATAAAAGACAACGAAGAATCTTGGAAAGCATCAGGCAGGATGAGATCCGCCATACTGGTATTGTGAGAGATCTGCTTAAATTAATTTAATATGACATACCCAAAAATCACAACCGCGGTCGTTCCAGCTGGCGGCTGGGGCACCCGCTTTTTACCGGCCACCAAAAGCATCCCCAAAGAAATGTTTCCGCTGGGACAGAAGCCAATAATCCTACACGTGGTCGAGGAGCTAGTCGCTTCCGGCATAGAAAATATTATTTTCGTCGTTTCGCATCACAAACAATCAATCGAAAGCTTCTTTGCCCCCAATGAAATACTGGAAAACTATTTTCTTAGGATTAAGCAGGATGAAAAGGTCAAAGAGCTTAGGGATATATCAAAATTAGCAACTTTCGATTTTGTCTATACCCATGAACCGCGCGGTAACGGCGGCGCTTTGAGTGCGGTTAGGCACCTGGTTGGCGACAAACCCTTCGTCCTAACCTGGTCGGATGAGATAATCTTCTCTAAGACAAAACCGCGTGTCGCCCAATGCCTAGACGCCTATTACAAATACGGCCAACCGGTTATTTCCGCGGTTAAGATCGAAGATCCTAAAAAACGCCAACGCTATGGCATGGCTGAATTATCAGATATTACAGGAGAGAGTGAAATCAAAACCATTAAACAAATAGTTGAAAAGCCGGCTTTAGGCCAAGAGCCTTCAGAATACGCTGCTCATGGCGCCTATATCCTCACTCCAGAAATCTTTACCGCCCTAGACTCTACAGAGCTTGATAAGAATGGAGAGCTGAGATTAATTGATGTAATCAACAAGATGCGGATAAAGACCAGCTTATTAGCTAAGATTATCACCGACGGCCATTATTTAGATTGCGGCGGCCCAGTAGAATATCTGTTGTCGCAGATAGATTATTTCGTTAACTACACAGACTTTTCCGAAGAAGTTATTACAGCTATTGCTCCCGGAGTTTGCCGGCGTTATTAGTCAAAACCTAAAAACTAGTATTATAAAACGGGATCTTTGGTCCCGTTTTTTGGCAGCGTAAAATTTTTATTTACTCTGCTTAATGGCATCGATTTCAATCTCGATTTCCGCTCCGAAAGGCAAAGCGGCAACGGCAAAGGCTTTGCGTCGCGGCTTGATGCTGACATTGAAGAAATCAGAATAGATCTTATTAACGAGGGGAAAGTGTTGCATGGAGCCACTAAGCATGACAGTGGCGCTGTAAACGTCTTCCCGGCGTAAACCGCAAAGCGACAGGTTGTGTTTGATCTTCTTAAAAACTTCGTTGATTTGGCTTTCTACGTCGCCCGGGCTGGCCAGGCGGCCGTCAGAAACCTCAGGAACGACTCCGGAAAAATGATAATGATCGCCAATTTTGACGACAGTGGAATAAGGCAACTTATCGTCGCCAGGAAAAGTGAATACGATTTCTTTCTTAGGCATTCTAACCTCCGCTTTAAAGTTAATAAAGATTGTTAAAGGATCAGACTATTTAAAATAATCATCTTACTTTAGTATGGATATAGACCTATGTCAACCACAGGGTTTTTCTTATAAAAAACCCTGGAACTATAATGTTTCCAGGGTGTTAGTTTTTTTCATGGCTAATACAAGGGAATAATGAATTTCTTAGTAACTTCATCGTTAGAAACGATGGCAAAGACATTCATATATTCAGCTCTTTTTTCTAATAAGAATTCCAGGGGCAAAGCGTCTTTGATGATGAAATGGTGCAGGAATAAATCCTTTCTTTCGTTATTACCGGGATTGATAATAGTTATATTCGTGTTTTTCACGAAGCGTAGGAATAAATCATCCCAGTTTCCGCTTTCAGGCTTCCAGCCTAAATAGTCTTCACTGATTTCCAATTCCATTCCAGTATTCCCTATTCTGTATTTCTTTTGTTCCATTATGTCTTGTGGATTTAAATTATTTTATTGGTCAAAGTTTATTTTTTCTAATGCTTTCTATTTTTCCCTAAACCATATAACCCGCTGGGAATGGCGTAAACAGAATGGCCTCTAATTTTATTATTTCGCCCACCTTTACAAACTAAAGACGAAACAATTCTCTGAAAGTCCGAATCAACAAAAGAGTAGATTTTTTTTCTGGCGAACTCGTCTAACGAGCCATCATCTTTTAATAGGCTCGACATTTCATGATCGCTAAAGTAAAAATTGCCAACTCTTTTCTGAATATTTTTTAATCTGACTGGCATTTTTTTGATAATATTATTACTTATTACCACTTCTTTAGTTATGTTTGCTAGAATAATGGGGGTTAACTTGTTAGACGGCAGATAAAATATAATCATCACTCTAACAGTATTCTCAGAATTTTGAGCCCAAAATATAAAAAAGTTTACGCTAGCGCCAGATTCTTCTGGCCCTAACTTTTTATATCCGACCTTGTTACTTAAACAATAGCTATCCCAAAAATATTCAAAATTATTCTTGAAAAATTCTACTATGCTCATGATCATTAAGTTTTAAAAGTTCAATAATGCAATTTTAACTATCAAAAAATAATACTATAAGTATGATTTTTTGTCAATATTTATTAATATTAATATTCCCTGACCACAAACTCTGTTTCCGGTAAGAGGAGATATTCGAGACTATTTTCAGGATGGTCGTTTTGGCAGGCTTCCAGGTCTAGTCTAAACTCTGATCCATAGTGGACGAAACTGTTTAAAGGGATAAGACCTAGGCCATGACGCCAAGGGCCTATATTGCTTCTCGTTAAATGACTGATGGCCATAACACCAGCCGAAGAACCAGCATATACCTTATTATCCCAAGCACTGAGCAAGCGGTCTTTAATGGGCAGAATCGTTTCAAGGAGTTTTTCAGTAGAGCCGCCGCGGACATAGACCACATCAGAAGATTTGATTTGCTCCAGGAATCTAAAAAGGTCCTGGCTGGCGACAGAAAAATTTGCTTCCCTATCCTGGTTATAGCGCGAGAACCTTTCTTTATCACTATTTTCCAATCCTTGCCATTCCTCTTCTGGGCGGGAAAAATACACCAGAAGAATGGATGGTTTAAAATCGGCCGGAAAACCCTTTATCCATTCTTGGTAAAAGGCAGCGTTATGCTCATTAGGAATACCGGTTTCTCCACCATGCAATATATATTTAGTCATATAGGCCTTATTATATCTAAAGATATAAAAATTGATAAGATAATTTATACCGTATTTAATATTAGCTAAATTATTTAATCATTGGCAATATTTGCTTTCTCAAATATAGCTTACCACTTTTTGCCATCCCCTTAGTATCAAATTCGATATTCATTTTATTGCTTAATATTTTAGCCATTTCATCGCCAATAGCCAAAAAAATATTATGCCCATTCTTTATATCCGCCGCCGTTAGAAATATCCTTTCCAATTTGGACTCATTTTTAAGAGAGTCTAATATATTTTTAATCTGATCATAATGTTCCGTGATAACTTTAAGCATATCGAAACCTTCTAATTGGGCGATGCCGAGACTGTCGTCAAAATGTTTAAAATCATTTCTAATACATTCTTCCAAATTTTCTTCTATATATTTAGTCTTATATTCAAACATTTCATTAATAATCTCTCTTGGCTCACTTATTCTGGTCTTTAATATTTCTTCTAAAGCCGTTATCGCTGTCAAATCTCTGCTGTCTACATTAGTCTGTAGGTTTAAGGTATTAGAAAAAATCGCTCCATATAGTAATAACGCCGAATCAAAATCTATACTTTCTCTAACTTCTTGAAATTTCTCAAAAATCAGTGTAGCAGCTGCGCCCAATAATTCTATATTTATTTTGGCTTGGCGAAAAATTTCTCCAGCATTGTTTATTTCTCGATGGTCAACGACTTCTTTAACATCTTGAGGTCTTATAATTTCCGGCATGCCCTTTGTATCGCTAGCATCAACTATAACAAATTTATCAAAACTAATATCGACTGGATTAAATAATAAGACATCACCGATCTTAAACTTATCTAGTAAAAATACAGCCTCATTTTGAGCCTTGCCATAAATTCCAGCCGTGTATTTATTAGCAGAATCAATCTTATTTAACAATTTAGAATACGCATAAGCGCAGGCTACTCCATCTAAATCGGGATTAATTTTAGGCGTAACTAAAATTTTATTCATATAAATTAATTATAGCATAAAACAACTAATCAGATGCGACTCGGATTAGAACTGCAATCCCTCTCTATTTACGGCTCTTTTCAAACATTTGACGCCAACAAAAAAACATGACCTAAATCATGTTTCTTTGTGTTTTGGTTAATGTTTAATGCCTTGTGTCGGTCTTAAACACCAAAATCGTGTTGGCTCCTGCGGTGGGATTCGAACTAGAGGTCGGTCTTAAAACACGATTATCCTCTGCCTTATCTAATATTAGCTAAATTTTTTCAAAATTTTAAAATCCAAAAAAATCAAATTCAATTGTTAACAATATCGTTACTAAAAAATATAGATTCCGTTATTGTAATAATTCTTTTTTTTGTTAATTTCTTGAAAAAATTATTATTAATGCCTATCTGATTATTTTTTTTAGCACTGTGATTAGTATTAATTATTAATCCGCTTTTTATATTTTTTTGCCACAAACTGTTAAATTCATTAATTGCTAAAAAATAACCTTTATTTATAAAAAATGTTGGTGTTCCTTTTTTTTCATCAATTCTTTTTTCTAATAAAAACCTCTTTTTTGCACAATTATAATTGCACGTTACAAATACATAACAATTTGGAATTATTATATTATTATTTTTCAATAGTTGATGAAACATATTCGTATGCTCTCTCCTAAAATCAGCAATTCCGTTTTTGTAAAGAGCATAAATATGGGCTGATAACGAAACAAAACTCCTATCAATAAAATTTATATTATTTTTTAAATATTTTTTTCTAATATTGTCCAACTTTAAATATTTACTATGTTCTAAGAAACTAGCCTGCTTAAATGATTTATTTTTTGTTTTATTAATAAAATCCGAATATTCTAAAACAACGTTATAATTATTTTTTTTAGAAAAAATATTACATAAAGTGGTTTTACCAACAAACACATTTCCATCTAAAGCTATGATCATATAGACAATTTACATTTTTTGCATAAAATTGGAGCGTTCTTTTTATTTTCATATATGCTTTTTCTTATTGCTTCATATTTTTTAGAATTCCATATCTGATTTATTGATTGTTTATTAACGTCCCCTAATACATACTGTAATTTCCAGTCCATGCAACAAAGCACAACACGACCATCAAATAGTATATGAAAACGCTCAAGCGGGCGATGTTGTTCACATCCGTAAATATTTTTTCTATTAATCTTGTTATTAAATTTTTTCACATTACCCGCTCTATCCAAAAACCCCCAAAATTCAAATTTTATAAAATTATCTTTACAATATTTCTTGGCTAAACAGATATCTTGCTTTGCTAATCCAGGATAATTAATCATTACTAAGCTTATTTGTCCTATATTCTCTCTTAATTTTTTATTTTTACATAGATTGTCTAAATTAGTTTTTGTATCGCGCCAATTAAGCCCGGTCATTACGCTTTCATAAGACAATTTTGAAAAACCGAATACGCTTAATCTTAAATCTTTTAAATTACAGGCCGCTAATTTATTCTGATATTCTTTATCCAAGATAGAAAGATTTGTAGACATTTCAATTTCACATTTGGGACACTTTTTATTAATATACTTAATTCTTTCAATTATTTTTTTATCTAAGAATGGTTCATTGTTGAAATATGGAACGATTTTTATTCCATAATTATTCATTTTTGCTATTTCATCAATTATTTTTTTAAACAAATTATCACTCATCACCCCTTTCGGATTATCATCTTTAACGTCGTTATATGGACAAATAACACAACCTCCGTTACAAAATGAGGCGGTTTGTATTTCAAAAAATTTAGGAAACCTAGTTGCAATACTATTGATATTCATATTATTTTATTTGTTCATAACCGCTATAAATTAATTTAACATATTCCCCATTATTTATTTGATTTATTTTTGAAAAAATATTAGCGTATTTAACCTTTATCATATAATAGAGCTTGTTAAAATCTCGGATAAAATAAGACGATTTTTTTTCTTTAATTATTTTATTAGCATCTAAAGTTTTGATCGATTTGATTGATTTGATTAAAAATACATAAATCAATTTTTCAATTTTGTCTTGATACAACTTAAATTCCAAAAAGTCTTCATTTAATCTTTTAAAATTTTTATTATCGAACCTATAAAGTATATCTTTTATCAAACCGACAGTTGTACAATAATACTCAAATTCATAAGACTGTTCTTTTAGTATTACGGAAAAAACTTCTTTTACTAACTTATAATACTCTTCTGTTTTTTTGTCTCTAAATTTATAACCATATGTTATATCTTTATAAGATAACGATTTATTAATTAAACCGTCTTTGATTAACTTTTTGTGCAAAATTGAATATGGAATAATTCTAACTTTTTCCAAAAAAACACCTATCCTAAACAATTTACCTATTTTTTTTAAATATTTTATATTTTTAGAGACTTCATTTATAGAAGCATATGGTTCAAAAATAATAAAACCAATATGGACATTAACATGATACTTGTCTAATTTTTCTTTTATCAATTCATATGTTCCTTCTTTTATTTTTTTATTGAATAACGTTTTGCTTGTTTGTGAGTGATTTTCTACCCCTAAAAATACACGAACAAGCCCTGACTCAACCATCTTTTTTAATATATCATCAGACGGAAACGGGCTACATTTTAAATATATATAAAATTTTATTGAAAGTTTCCGTTTTTTAATTTCCGAACAAATCTTTAATATTCTTTTGTCATCATTATGACTTCTCCAAAAGCAGCTATCGTTAAATATAAATAATTTTTTTCCCAAATTTTTAAATAAAAACTCTATCTCATCAACGACGAGTAGCGGATCACGATAATCAACATTATTAATCCCATTTAACCTAGATAAAAGGGGTATGTGACAAAAACTACAAGCCCCAGGACAACCACGAGACGCTTCGATATTTATATACGACCCATTTTCATGTTTTTCTATAGTTCTATCTGGAAAAGGAAGATTATTTAATTTTAATTTATATTTTCTTGGATAATAAACAGACACAACTCCATTTTTACTATTGCGCCAAACACCGCCAGGACAATTGCAATTAAAAGTTCTTTTCTCTAATAATTCTAATAATTCAACAGCCGTTTCTTCTGCGTTACCAATAATAATCCCGTCAAGCCATTTTAATTCTTTCATTAAACTATTATAATTTAAGCTCGCATAAGGCCCGCAAAGAAAAATTTTATTTACCAAATTATACTTCTTAATTTCTGATAAAAGCTGAAGCATTTGATAATAATCTTTAAAATTCGGTTTAGCAATTATAACGGTTTTTGAATTAATGTTTTCAAAAATACTTTCTATGCTATGAAAATTATTTTTTTCTAACAAAACAAGATTATTGTTTATTTTATTATTAGATAAAAATGCCGATAGAGAACCCATGGTAACAGATGCTGCTGACTGTGAAAACAGCGTTCTGTAAAAAACTAATTTGACATTGATATTTTTCATAATTTTACTTTAATTTATTGCCATACTATAATGATAACATAATTTAATAATATTTAAATTTATGGACAAAAGAATAATTATTCACTCTTTAATAATAAATGATGATAAACTACTAATTTTGAAGCGAATTGAAGATACTTATGAGGGCGGACTTTGGGATCTTCCAGGGGGAACATTGGAGGACGGTGAAGACTTATCAGATGGCGTCAAAAGAGAAGTGTTTGAAGAGACAGGTCTTAGAATTGAAAATCCTGGGCTGTTTTATTATAGTTCAAATATAGATGTTAAAAAAAATAAACAATTCATTACCGTTATATTTATAACAGAATTAAACGATGAAAACCCAATTGTTAATATTGATACCAATGAACATAGTCAATCAGAATGGATAACGCCAGAAGATATAATTAAATATCAGACTGTCGGCTATTTAAAGCTATGTATCGAATATTTTATTAATAAAAAACATCCGGTTTTAAAACTAACAAAATAGTTAATCTCTTATTATTTCCGTTTTATATTTTTCTATTTTTTTGCCTGTTAAAAGAGAATAACAAAAACATAATATTGAATAATAAGCGGAAAATCCATGTAAAATATAAGCAAAAAAAGATCCAATAACAATATAAATAAAGGCTTTAATGTCCTTTATTTTTTTATCTTTTTTTAATAATAACCACGCGATAAAATTCGGAATAATTAAATAAATTAAATATACTAGCAAAAATAACAAAAAATTTTTTATCCAAAAGGAGTAAATAAAAAGAAATAATAATAAAAATGGTCCAATAATCCAATAGATAGCATGCAAAAACAGCTTGCAGGATAAAATAAACAATCTAAAATGATTATCTTTTTTATTATCATTTTTTAAAATATTATAATACAAAAATGCCTGCGAAGGTCCAAAAAACCAGGTAGCCTTTTGAAAAAATAAACCTTTTAAAGAGTTGGGGGAATCGGCATAATCAAAATACGGTACAGGCTTTATATATTCCTTTCTATAACATAGTTCCATGCCAAAAATAGCATCTTCATTGTGTGTATTTTCACTAAAGCCGCCCAACTCCAAAAATATTTCTTTTGTAAAAAATAATCCATGGCCTATGCAATAATTAAATGGGTATAATAAAGGAAATTTATTATTATTTAAAAATGACTGCTGTTTTAAATTATTAAAAATCTCAAAACCAAAACTCCATCGATTTTGCCAAACGCTTGAAGAAAATAATATAGATTTAGAAAAAAACTTCCTTTTTAATATACTATCTATATTATTAAAATAATTTCCATATTGTTGAAATACTTTATTATTATCAATAAAATTATCAGAGATCCAATTAAGAGTTTCTTTTTCTGGTCTAGAATCAGCATTATAGATACCTATTAGCTGATTATTTATTATGTTATTTTTTATCAGATAATTTATTGCGAAATTTAACTGATGCGCCATTTTGCCGTCAATGCTGGGATAATTAATTTTGATTAATTTATCATGATTAATAGAGTTAAGGATACTGATAGTATTTTCGGTGCAATAACCAACATTTAATGATTCCTTGTCTGTCGTAACTATAACTAATTTAGAATTACTAAAAGGGCTAAGTAAGTTCAAAAAATAATTAACGGTATCCTTTATAATTTTCCCCTCGTTTAAAACTGGAATAATTATAATAAAATTCAAATTCCCCATATTGGCTATGGGTGATTTTTTGCTTCGATTCAGCCATTTATTTGATATATAAAATTTTATAAACCAATAAATTGCCGAAAATAAAAAATAAAGTAATATTAACAATTTAATCATATATATACAAAAAGGTATTAAGCTCTGGGCGAAATACCTTTTATTTTTTAAAACCAACCAAGTTGATTAATTTTTTGTCATCAAGAAAGATTAAGGCCTCCCTTATTGCCTCTTCTTTGTTGTCAGCGGAGTGTATTAAATTATATACACAATGTTTTTTATTACTATCATAATATTTAACTCTGATATAATTTCTAAACTCCATAAGTCTCCTAACAACATCACGCCCAGAAACAAGCAATAAATCAGACTGATCTTCTGTTAAATAATCAACTAGAGCTCTTTCCCAGTTTTTTGTAAAAAAATATGGGTACAAACAAAAGACATTTTCTGCTGTTATACTGATTTTTTCGCTAAATAGTAGTTGAAAATCGTTCTTTAAAACAGAAAATATCTCATTTCTTAATTCTGGAGATTTTGCATCAGGCTTTAAAATGCAAATACTAAAATCATTTAAGAGAAGCAGTTTTGTTGGAACAATAACTTTGTTACCCTTCCAATATCTTTTTTCATCTCCGATGATAATGTATTCCCCATTATTATCAGTTTCTATAAACCCTTGAGCATCAACCCCCATATAATAATATCGATTGACACCATCAATAGTTACTTCTTTCACAAGCCTACCGGAATTATCCAAAAAATTAACTCCAAAATTTTCCATTATCAATCCTCCTAATTTTAATGAACTAATGATTAATTATAAAATAAAACTATTTAAATGTCAAATTGACTTTTATTAATAAATATAGTATAATTACTTGAATTTAAATAGTATATTAAAAACAAAAAGTAATGGAGAAAGGAATAATAGTGCACACAATTATCACTAAACACGGAGAGTTATTAATTATAAAAAGATCAAAAAATAACTTCTTTCTTAGTGAAGAATGGGATACTCCTGGCGGTACTTTAAAAGATGGAGAAAACCCAATTGATGGCGCCATAAGAGAAGCGAGAGAAGAAACCGGACTAAATATTAACAATCTGGTTTTGTTCTCTTTTAACTCTATTGTAGACAAGGAGAAGGATAAACAATTTATAACTTTAATTTTTTTGGCAGAGTGTATAGGTAATTCAAAAAAAATCATTCTAAACAAAAGAGAGCATGATGATTTTCGATGGATCAACCTAAACCAAGCAAAAAATTTTAAAACCGTATTTTGGTTATCAGAATGTCTAAACACTATTAGAGAAAAAAAACATCCAATGATAAAAATCATTGGAAAAAAACACTAGAACTTAAAACTAGGAGCTGTTTCAACAGCTCTTTTTTATTAAAAATTAAAATAGGACTCGGATTAGAACCAAAAATCCCCTTTATTTATGGCTCTTTTCTCACATTTGACTCCAACAAAAAACTCAGCGTAAACTGAGTTTCTTTGTTTTTTGGCTAATTTTAGACGAAATATCTCGGTCTACTACACCAAAATTTTGTTGGCTCTGCAGATTATATATTTTCAGAACTTTATAATATATACAAGGCGGTTAAAATTAGCGCCAAAAAACTGCAATCAATTAAATTATCTACTTAGTTTCATCAATAACAACAGCGTCTTTTATAATTTTTTTCAAAGCTTTTGCGGCATTATTCACGCCCTGCTTTGTCTTATATGTTTCTGTCACGGCGATCGTTTTATTGTTTGCCGATTTGACAATGGCGTATTTTTGTTTATTTTGTGACGATTTTATCACAATTTTGTTTTTCCCTGCCATATTATTAAAATAAATAATTAAGAAGTGCAATGCAATTCAAAATTCTCTTTTATTTTCTCTTGCCACCAAATTGTCTCCTGGCCATCAGGCCTGTCTATGTGATGCTTGCAATAAATTAATAAAATTTTAACGCAACAAGAATTATTGCATACATCTAAAATACACCTATTTCCACTACCTTTGGGGGATACTCCGCTTTTGGCAATAGCAAAATCAAATTTTAACAAAAATGTATCTTTATTTGATTTACATATAGGATCTACAACCCCCATCCCATCTAAATTCGCTATTCTTTCGAGTGTATCAATAATCGACTGCTTTGTAGCCAGCCAATTGCTTTTATACTTCTTCTTAAAGTCCTTTTCGTAATGTCTCTCGGAATATTTATCGAAGACAACTGAATACTTCCCGTTAATATAGTTTGGCCGCATCCTGTTGAATAATTAAACTATATGGGACCTCGTCCTTGTCAAAAGAAATTTTCCAAGGAACTTGTTCGTGTGTAAATTTAACAATTTCATTTGTACTTTTATTTTTCCATTTTTGACAAACCTTTTGTATGGTTTCCAATTCTTTGTCAGACAAAACATCTTTAATAAAATTTATTCTTAGAGCGATCATTTGAGCTGCTCTATATTTTTTTATACTAATTTCATTATTTCCCACTAAATCTGTTAATTTATCAAAATACTCAAAAGCTACTGGTCCTTGAGCCATTTTTACATAAGTTACTCCAGTTATTGGCTTCAAATTCTCATAATAAAAAACAAAATCGGCTAAATACACTAACTTAGCCAACTTAGTTTTAGTTATTCGGCCATCTTGGTCGGAACCAAATTTTATGCAAGCTTTTATGAGTTCATTCAACTTTTTGTCTGCTTGTATATTATTGTTTTTCATTATCTTTAGTTTATTATATTATACCAAACACTCAATAAAAATGTAATATATTACTATTTTATCTATTTTTTGTCAAGACTGATGAATACAAATTATTTTCTTACACGCAATGACCAGATAATATCATTTTTAATTATACTTATATCGGTTTTTTCTAATTCAGCTAAAAAATTGGAAAGATTTTCAAAAGAAACAATATCAATCAGGAAATAACCGGCTTTCGGATTTTTTTCAAAATCTAGATAAGCATAATTTATTTCTAAATTAAAATTACCCACAATCGGAGTAATCTTTTTATCTGGATCGTCAACGTTTATTTGATAAAAATCCGCGAAAGAACTACATAAAATTACTGGATAATTTATTGTCTTCAAAATCTTCTTAATTTTTCCTTTTCTCTCACTAGGTATTATGGATGGCCTACTGCTGGAATGCAACATCGCGTTAAGGCTTTGATTTATAGCCTTATAAATAAACTCCTTTTCTTGATTCTCTTTTCCAGAAGCAAAAAGTTTAGCAACTTTATTAAGCTTATAAAATCTGTGCTCAGTTATATTTATGTTTTCGTCAGGATGTTTTAATCCAGTGTCTGCCATTATTCTACGTATTGCGCTAAAATAATCTTTCTTGTCAAACCAAAAAATAGTATTTTGATTGATATATTTACACTCTATAAACAGCCTGACATTCAATGTTCCCTCCCAACTATGCCCGTGAGAATATACGTCAAATTCCTTTTCTGCAATTATATCTATTTCTCTCGGTTTATCTGTTAGGTTATCATTATAAAATGGACTTATTAAAACAGTCCATCCATTCTCTCTTAAAAATTCTACTACTTGATAATGAAAAACATTTCCACTATTTATAACAATATCTTCTAAATTATTTTTCATATATTGAAAAAGTTATTTCCAAACACCAATTTTCCTTAATAAAAATCCTGTGGTTATATATGAAAATGGATAAATAAATTCAAACCAAATACTAAACAATACTTTCCAGCCAAATATCCAGATTAAAACGGCGGCGATAAGAAAATATATTAAATTATATACCAAACTGCCGATGCCCCCGTCGTAAAATTTTCTTACAAAGAAAAATAAGATTAAATATATGATAATAGTTCTGGATGTTAACCAGAGATTAGATACAGCCTGCCCTATCGCAAGCGCGAGCAGCTCATAAGCTTCGCTTATTATTTTCTGGATTGAATTCCAGCTAATAATTTGATCAAATACTTTCTGTAAATCTGGATCAGCCATATAATCTTTCAGTTAATTAAAACCATATAAATTATCTGCTATAAACTTTATTATATCTATCTAATCTTTCAACGGATTGTTCGCCAACTGATATTTTTGCCCTAACAATTATACTGAATTTTTTCCTTCCAAACATTTTTCCCAGTTGACTGATATTATTACAAAAATAATAAACGGCCGCTTGAGTTCCTAAAACTCCATACCCGCCTAATAAAAACCCAAGGCCTTTCTTGCCTTCAGCTAACTTTCCGTTAGTCGCTTTTATTATTAATCCATATCCATAACCGTTTTCTCTTTCGATAATTTCTCCGGTCTCATTATCATAAATCTCACTATCATCAATACGATATCCTACATTTTCCATCAGACGGTAAAATTCTCTAGATTTGAAGGACTGTGCTCCTAAAACAATTAAATTACTGTCCCACATATTAAAACCTACGCTCATTTCAATAATAGATAATTTATTATTTTTACCTATTTGACCAAGAAGATTAAATAATTTAGCCACCCCAATAGCCTCCACATCCGGCCAAACCTTTTCTATGTTGGGATTGTATTGAACTTGTTCGCCTTCTTTTGAAATTAATTTTGGAGCACTGATAATATTATCTAGAACAATCAAATCTTTTACAAAAATTTTTAACTCTTCATTATTATCAGCTACAGACCCTAAAACTTTTCCGGCCGGTAAGTTAAACTTCCAAATACGTTTAATGTATTTGAAAAGATTGGGGATAAATTGTATAACCGCTAAAATATATTCCATAATTTATCAACTAAACATTTTTTAACAAAAATAAATGATGATAAAAATCTAAAAAATTACTTATATTCATTTTGAGTTTCAAGATCAAATTCTTTCTTAATTTGTCTATCACTCTGCATTCCTCTGCAGGAAATAGTAATCTTTATTTTTTTATTAACACTTATAGTGGGGATCTGGGAATAAACTCGCTCTCCCTTTTTAAGCAAATTAAGCGACTTTGGACTCGCCAGAACAAGATAATCACTTTCACTATTAAATTTTTCCAAAATCCTCTCCTGTAGTCCTTCCGGCTGCGCCCAATTTATTTGAACACAAAAATTTTCCAAATCTTCGTCTCCATTATTATAAATCTCAAGTACAAAACAGTCGTCTTTGATCGCAGTATAAGCCCTAACGTCTACCCTGGGAACTTCGGGCTCAACAAAACTCAAAGCGGTTTTTGTAACCTGGACTGTTTCACCAGTTTTAAGCTCAAGCTTTGCTTGTATGGATTTAATTATTTCGTGAGGTGTTTTGTCTTTCGGGTCAATTCTTATCTCACCGGTACCACCGTCCAAAATAAGATGAGTATGCTCACCGGAACCTTTCTCAGTAATAAAAATATGCTGATCCTCGCCATCAACAACTGATTGTATATGAACTTTCTCACTTGATAGTTCGGCTTTAATTTTTCTACCGTCTTTATATTCCTCTAGTAAGCTAACCCAGCCATTTAATTGATCAGCCTCATCAATCGCGACAAAACCGTCATTTGTTTCGTTAGACCAAACGGTTACCCTGCTTTCTCTTTCGGCTTTTCTCTTAAAAATATCATCGGTAAAAAAACTAGCCGTTTCTTTCGCCAACCGAAAAGCCTCTTGTTTTTCTGCCGGCCTTGCAAGACCCCGCCTGATTAAATCCTGCGTGCGTCTTATTGCTTTTAGCGCAACATCAATTTTATCGTAAATAGTCATTATTTTATTTATTATTACAATTAAATTTTATACCTTTTTAGCTGCTCTGTAAATTGAGCCTCTAAATTTATTTTCGTAAAAGAGTCGCTCACCACCATTGCAAAAAAAATCACCACGTCATTTTGCATAAAAAATCAAACAAACAAGTAAAAAATGTCTAAAAATAGCCTATTTTATATAATTGAGTTTTTCCATATTTTATGGTATATTGTAAAAGCAAAACAACAATCTTATAACCCGAAGCTGGCGTTTATTCGCTTCGTCTTTTGTGTGCAGGAATGGACATTCCGATCCGACACAAAAGGCGTCTTCGGGCACCGATTGTTGTTTTGCAGGATCGGGTGTCCATTTTTGTTTTTGGGCACCTTAACAAATTATTAAAAATATGAGAAAAAATAGCTTTTTAATCTTACTACTGATAACCGTGATGTCCCCACACATCTGTTATGCGGCGAATTCCGAGACAAATAACTATAATTGGGGAACAATAATAGGCTCAGCCATCACAGCCGGCATTTTAGGATTGGCAATCGCCATAGAACAGCAAAAGAAAAAAAATCAAGGCAAAAACATTTTATTTAGAGAAATAAATACCTCAAAAATAAATAAAATAATAAAAACAACTATTGCTGTTGTGGGGTTCTACCTGTTTTATAATTTCACAATTCTTCTATTACTCCCAGAGCAAAGTAAACTTCTTAGAAACTTATTAGCTATAATTATAACCCTTCTGACTATTATTCTGCACAATAAATTTTTTAACAGATCTAAGACGAGTAGATAATAGAAAAGATAATTTTATTATAAACCCCCGACACGGGGTTTTTATTTGCTCAAAATGCTATAAGTGTTAAACTTATATAGTAATACAATGCTAATATGAAAAATCATTTCGGCCAAAAAATACTCAATAACCTGCTCCAATATACCGCAAACGATGGATTTCGAAAGGATATACTTGCTATAAAGAAAAAATTTTTAATTCCTGACGAGGGCGTAGACGACGAATATATTAAAAAATATGGGCACGATGCTGTAGCGTGCTGCCTTGAAGATTTAGAGGAATTAAGGATAAGATATAAATTAAATGAACATTATGGTGTTTGTTTAATGTATATAATAATATTTGCAAGAATGCCGGATGAAAATATACTCAAAGGATTTGCCCCTTGCGAGCTCATCACGCATAAAGAAAGAAGTGGGTTACACTGTGCCGCCATAAAAATATATCCCGAAACGACTTACAGAGATATACAAAATAATTGGTCAAAAATAAGCAATTTTAAGAAAGAGGTTTATGGCTATGAAATAAAAAATTTGAAATCTATAAAAAACGCTAAAAGAGATCTATTTATAAGGGCTCTGAAAAGATGGGGTGTAACAAATAAAGAAACTGCCAATATTATAAATTCAGTTTTTCCACAAATGACCACTATAGGCTACTCGGATGTATCAAAGATAATGGAGAAAAATAGATATTCTGCTGCAAAAAAATTAAATAAAATACCTAAAATTAAATAAAAAAAATTCCCGTATTTTGAAACAACTGGGGTGATGTGCCCCAGTTTTTTTTATTTATATAATTAAACTATTAAATCGTGCCCCGACCCTACATCCGGGCAGCCGGAGCGATCAAAAATAAATTGCGGCGGAAGGATGTTCAAAACGGAAACGCAAACCTCAAGCAAAATAAATTAACAACCATAATATTAATCACACTAAACCCCGTGCAGATATTACTAACCATAGCTACTAACTGCTTAGGGAGCGAATACGGCTTGAGCAGCGGGGGTTTAGTAGAACAATAGGATTACTATGCGCAATTTACACTACAAACCATTTGGTTATCGCCTTAATGAGAAAACCATTAATGAAATCCGCGAAATAAAAATAGCTGCTAACAAGAGTTATAATTTAGTATTTGTGGAATTAATTAAGCTTTATAAAAAGTCCAAAAAATTTCAAAAACAAACGAAAAGCTCGGAGTCCATAGAAGAATAATGTTTGAATAATATGCAAGAAACCGGCAAAAATACAATTTATAATGATGAACAAATTAAAAACTTTGCCGGTTTTTATAATGCCATTAGAAAGGTTCACCGGCGGCTTACGAGCGAAGGGTATATAATCAAAGATGGCCATATTTTGTCTCCAGCACAATCTAAACCACCTTGAAAATAAATTAAATTTTTGGTATTATAATAGTGCTTACCTGATATACTATAAACCCAAAGGTTTTATTATTTTATCGCCTGAAATGGGCGGTTCTGCCGATAAAAATTACCTTTGGTAATGTATATCGGGTAAGCCAGAACCGTCCATTTTAGTTATTAGTTAATAAATAAAAATATGAAAAACAATAAGTATCAAAATGATTATTTAATCTATACAAGAAAAAGCACGGATGACGCCGATAATCAAAAAAATTCCATTGACTATCAGATAGGACAATGTTCAAAATATGCCAGCGATCATAAGCTGGATATAGCTCAATTAGACCAAGAGGGATTTTGTGAGGCAGGGACAATAAAGGAGAAGCATACTGCCTTCAAGACTTCCGGAATTCAAATGAAAAAGGATGGCACGGTAGAATATAAAATTGAACGTCCTAAATTCCAAGTAATGGTTCAAAAACTGCTTGATAAGGAATTTAAGGGGATAATTTGCCTCTGCTGGGACAGAATAAGCCGCAATGAGCAGGACGGCCTTATAATCAAGAACTTAATGGATAAGGGGGTTGATATTCGGTTCGTGCAAGCAAACTACGAAAAAAGCAGCTCCGGTGCCCTGCACCGTGATATAGACGGGATGTTTTCTGCGCATTACTCACGGGTCATAAGCGAAAAGGTTAAGGCGGCTGCAGAAAAACTACGAGCCGAAGGCAAATGCATTTATATGTCGCCCATCGGTTATCTTGACGAGGGATCCGGGAGCAAACCGATTGATCCCGAACGAGCATCAATAGTTAAAAGAATTTTTGAATTATATTCAAGCGGCGAATGGAGCTTATTCCAATTAGCAAAATGGGCAAATACACAAGGGTTAACCACTAAGCCAGCAAGACGAAATCGCACAAAAGCAGAGATGCTGGCTGGCATTGAAGTTAATACAATACCCAAGGCCAGCCGACCGGTAAATAACAAAACAATCGAGAATATCCTTAATAATCCTTTTTATATCGGAAAAATAAAAATTGGGAGAAAAGAAAAATACATAGATGGCGCCCACCAGCCCCTAATAGATACTTCCTTATTCAATCAAGTGCAACAAGTGTTAAAATCAAAAAATGTTTGCATCCACTATATTGATAAAGACTTCTTCACTTATCGAAATATCATAAAATGTCCTTGTGGCCGGTCATATTCCCCTTATCAGAGGAAAGGGATAAATTACTATTATTCCAGATGTAAAGATGGCTGCCACAACCAGAGTAAAAGCATAACCGAGAAGGCTATAGACGGCCTTGTAGAGCGGGTTTTGGAGAAAATAAGCTTTACGGACGCCGAAAAACAGGAAATTGAAGCCAGAGCTAATTTTGAGCTTGATAAAATAACCTCTGGGAGAGAAAAGGAACTGGATGACTTTAATCAGGAAAGAAAGCGCATATACGCTGATCTTAACTATATTACTAAAAATAAAATTAGCCTTCTTAGAGCTAATACTATGAGTATTGATGAAATAGCCAAAGAGGAAAAGCGCCTAAACGAAGAGTTGCAGGTAATAGAAAACAAAACTCACGCCCACCAAGAAGCCGCCAATGAAATGTTAAAATACGTCATTACTTTTTCAGAACTGGTAAAAATGGCTAATGTTTACTATAAACACGCACTTGATATTGAAAAGCGAGAAATAGCCACGCAGGTCTTTTCAGAACTCTTTATAGCTAACAAAGAATTAGCTGATATAAAAGCAAAAGAGGGCTTCCAAGCCCTCTTTGCACGTCACGATTTGATATCTGGCTCCGAGGTTGGGATATACTTGGAACCGAACTAGCTAAAATTAAATAAAAAATTTATCCTTAATAACTCCAACTTTCTTTTAAATTATCTAGAAGCATTTTTTGGAGTAATTCCTTGGGTATTAATTCTACTTTGTTTGTTTTTGCTAATTCCGTGGCCTCTTTAGTAAAAACGCTCGTTGTTATAACCATGGCCTTATTACAATCATAGTGATTCCTGGCTGCGACGGCCTCTTGAACGGCACTATTGCCAACGCTCCAATCTTTATAACATTTCGCCTGAATTAAAATTCTCTCCTGATTTTTAGTCGCTATTAAGTCGCCTCCCTGGTCTCCTGTTTTTCCATTAGATAAGACAGAATACCCCATCGCCTCATAAAGACGATATAATAAATGCTCAAAATCTGTTCCGTTTAATTTTGAAAAACTATTAGTAGTTGCGCCAATGCTATTAACAGTTAGATCAAATTCTTTCTTATCAATATAGTTAGCTAAAAGGATACAGATTTCGGAAGAAGAAAAATCAATCTCTTTTTGATATAAAAAATCTTTTAAATCATTTATTCTATCCCAACTGATTTTATAATTTCGTCTTACCCAAACATTTTTATCCTTTTCCTGACCAAGGCTGAATCGGGATATAAAATTATTGATATATTCTTCAAGCCCTGCTTTTTGGATAGTGCTTAATATATTTTCAACTTTAGCTTTACGAGCATTTTCTTTGCTCTTTTTTAAAGCCTTAATCCCGACGATTACCAAAACAATTAGCCCAACCTCACTAGCTAGGGTAGCTAAAAAAGTGGCTGTTCCAGCATTATAAGCCAATACCAGACAAACGATAAAAAAGACAACAACTCCGACAATAAATTTAGCCCCATCGTCTTCTTCATAATTTTTATAACTCCTTTTGTAGTATCTGGCCATAGATTTCTTAATTATATATCTAAATTTTATTTTTGATGTTCTTTTGAATACTTCCAAAGGGCTTTGTCGACTGTTCTAATATCTTCATGAACACTTTGCGCCACCTCTCTAATTTTCTCACAATAGCTCTGCCAAAAATTAAAATTATAACTTTTCGGTTGTTCTATGCCAAGCGACCATAAAGCCCTAAAATCCATAATTGGATATTTATTAGGAAAAGCGAAATGTAAAATTGTAGAAGCAACTGGCCAAGATACGCCTTTTAACACAAAGAGTATTTTAATACGAGCTTCCTCATTCTCGACCGAAAGACTAAATTTAGTAATATCTTTTATTAAACTATCGTTGTTGCTTTCATAATGCTTTATTGGCCGACGAGATTTCCATTTACCCAGTCTGATAAATTTTTCTTTATCTAAATATCTATGGTCTATAAACCATTCTTTTAGTTCTTTCTCGCCATATTCGTCAAAACTGCCAATCGCGCCCCTGTCGTATTTATCAGCATACTCTTTTATCTTTTTTTTAGTTATTGGCATCATATTTTAGGTATAATTGGCTGCTCTGTATCTATAATCTCATTATTTAAAAATGCCCCTTTTGTTTTATTTTGATTATTTCCTTTCTTTCCAAAAACATTTATTGGACATCTTGGTTTTTCCGACTCAATTTTAGCTCTGATAATAATATTAAGCGACTCTAAAATATCGTCATCAGAAAAAGATAAGTCGGTTGATTTTTTTAGAACTTTCTTCAAAAATCTCACGACTTCAATTGCATATAGATTCTTACATAAATGATTTGGCTCAAGAGCCTGAAAACGTTTCCAAAAATCAGTCAACTCGTCTTTCATGACTGATTTTTTTGTTAGATACATAATATATTCAACAGAACTTTTAAGTTCTTTCGGGTCTGATAAATTAAAACTAAATACTTTTTTACTGTCTATTGGCTTGGCAAATATTACTTTATAAAGCGAAAAGTTTTTACCATTAGTTAGCAACACCCAATCAATACCCTCATTGGCGGCGTAATTTACGGCCTGCCTTAAATGGTGGTCGGATAAATCTAATTGGATTGCTTTAACTTCAACGATAAAGTGCTTTTTCCGCCCAACTTGTATTACATAATCAGCATATTCTCCTCTTACCCTGTATTCGGTTTTAATTTCTTCTAGCTCGGCATAACCAAGAATTTCCGTTAGAAAATTGTTGACCATTATCCTGGTTGCTGACTCATCTAACTCCGAATATTTCTTGTTCAAATACTTTTTGCTGTATTTTGCCAATTTTTTATACAGCGTATCTTTTTGATTTTGTGTGGCCATAGATTTATATTTTTTTATAATTTTTCAATTTTACAACTGCATTTTTTACATACCCAATACTTTTTAGAGGTCGCTCCTAAAATTAAAGCTATAATAATCAATATTAAGCCTAACGGCCAAAAAAATAGTAGACATATAATCCCTAAAACAAATGATATACAGGCTGACGAATTATTTGTAGCAACTTTTTTTCTTACCATTTCTCCGCCACATTGTTGACAGGTCAATGTTCTTATTTTACCTTTCTCGGTATTTTCAACTACAGGATTTGCTGAATTATTTACAGCATCTCCAAATAATAAATCCGATGAGCAATGTTTACATTTAATCGCCTCTTCTTGTATTTCTTCGGCACAAAATGGACATTTTTTCATAATTTTATAATCTTAAAATTATTTATCTTCTGTTGCTTTTTTAATCTGATTAATCTGCTCCTCTGACAACGGCCTAAAATTTTTACCAGTTATAGGGCTTGATTCATAGTTTGGACTCGCATAATCAGGAAACTCTTTCATGAGAGGATCATTTTTTTTATCATAAAAAATAATTCCTAAACCAGGATTAGGAGAACCGCACTCAGATAATATTAGAGTGGCTTCGACAATCGTATCATCCGTTGCCCATCGAATTGATTCTGAAAAACGATATTCTATGGGAGTATTTATCCTTGGCATTGTGGTTGAATATTTAAAATCACCATATTTTTCGCTTAAAGTTCTAACCAAATTTTCATATATATCTTTGCGTTCGATATCCGTTTGAATATCTTCAAAAGATATGCCAATTTTACCTAATTTATCTTGATTATCAGTAAGAAAATATGCAGACACAGAAACCTGTCTATTATCTATGCTATCAGAAAAAGCTATAGCATTTTGCGTGGGGTGGTCGGGTAGCCATTTTTTATCGGAAAAAATATTTTTATATTCCTGCTTTCGTAAATCCCATTTTAACAATGATATTTGTTCTAGTAATTTCATAAGGTTTTATAATAAATATTATATTTCTAAAATACCATAAAACCCTAAAATAATCAAAAATTAGCCAATTGCCATAAGCCCTAATTTATGCCAAAATAAAACTATGACTACCGATAAAATCAAAAATAAAATAGAATCATTTATCAGCCAATACCAAGATAATTCTGGTACTTTCGAGGGCTTTAGAATTATTTTTGACTTTGTTGGTTTTTTAAAATCCGAGCCATATATTCAAAAGATACTAGGCGATGTTTTAGAACGAGCCGAAAGCCAAAAACAGATTATGCTCCAAATGAAAAAAACTAAGGAGCTAGATAAATATGACCCCAGTAAAATGGTTTTTGATTTGAAAAATCCCGTGGATTCTTCGGCAATTCCTATTTTTAAACAAGAAAATGACTCGTGGCAGAAAAAGATAAAAAGCCAAGAAGACCTTAATATTTTTATTCTTTTGCCTATCTATCTGCTCGACTTACTAGTTGTTTATGATTTAATGGCCAAAGCCCAAGACAGCATTAAGTCAAATAACCCCGAAGAGGCTAACAGACTGGCTCAAATAGCCAAAGAAGAGTCTTTTTCGCTTGCTCCGATTAATGTTAAAGATACCCAAGGAGAATTAAAAAGCACTACCGTCAGTACCGCCTCGTTCCATTTGGAATGTATGGGATTAGTAGGCAAATACATCCTTGATACTATTGGTGCCGAGGAATTTTTAGCTCACAGCAAACCAAAACCTCCCATTTCTTTTGACAAGGATAATAGTCTGCTTAATATCCGAGGCGAAGAGATTAAAATCGCTAGGCAGAAAGACAGACCGATAGACCATTATATTTTAGAGTGTATTTTCTCTAAAGACGATATTTCCGATCCCGCTGATTTCTCGGAAATATCCAAAGATTTTCTTAAAGAAGAATATGACAAGGCTAAAGACTGGAATAAGTTCAGGCACGCCTGCGATAACTTAAACAAAAAAATCGAGAAAGACACAAGAGATAATATAAACGACTTTCTGATATACTCCACGGAAAAACTCGGTTGGTGCAAAATTAACCAAAAACACCTGTAAAAATAATAAAATAGGCTAAAGAGCTTTGCATGCAAGATGGCGCAAGGCTCTTATTTTAAAATGGGATTAGTTAAATCTAATCTCATTTTTTTTATGTACTCCCTGTCCGAACAACTCCGCACCCGTGCCAAGGTCTATTTCAGCCGTAAGTTTGGGCGTGAAGTCAAAGACGATGAGGCCGAGCAATATTTATTAAGTTTGGCTCATTTATATGACCTATTTATTACCAAGGAATAACTCTTTTTTTCTTTTCGGCGGATCCCCCGTAGGGGGAGCCGAAAAGAAAAAAGTTATCCTTGTTAAAAAGAACATCTAATTAGAACAATATGAAAAACTATAAAGACCAATTCGGGGTAGAAATTCAACTCAATTATCCGACCAGAAAGAAACTGGTTAAATCGGGTTGTTTAGTAGAGGTCTATAAATTCGGAGCGGATATTATGTTGGGGCGTAAACTCCGCAAATCGAGAACTCCCGAAGAAGAAGCCTTGCGCCATAAAGAGCCGTCCAGTCTTGAAGACATCCTCAAATCGTCCTGCAGGCGATCTAAAAGGATGATTAAGAGGTTGATATACGCCAATAGCTTTAAATGGTTTAAGAATAATAATAAACCCTATTTGCCGATTACTCTGACTTTAACCTTTAAGGAAAATATCCAAGACCTCAAACAGGCTAACTATGAATTTACCAAATTCATTCGTAGATTAAATTATGAAACCAACGGAATTGAGGGCAAAGATTTAAAGCAGAGTAATTTAAAATACTTAGCGGTATTTGAACTCCAAGAGCGAGGAGCTATTCATTATCATATGATATTTTTCAATCTGCCCTATATTAAAAATATCTATGATAAGTTAAGAGATATTTGGGGGCAAGGCAGGATTATGGTCGGCGGAAAAGAACAGAATTTTAAAAAGATTAAAAACCAAGATCAGCTTAAGAAAATTATTGATTACTTTATTAAGTATATTCAAAAATCTATTTTTGATAATCAATTTCCAGGACAAAAGAAATACATCACGAGCAAAGGTCTGCTCAAACCGCAGGAGCAATATTTTGAAGAAGTGATTGATTTAATTGAGTCGGAAATTCCCTTGGATTGCCTGGTCTATAAGCGAGACGGCGAGACGGAATATAACAATAGCGATATTAACGATAAAGTCGGACAGCCGAAAAATTATCTGCGTTGGCTCAATTACTGGCAATACGATTTATCCAATAATCCGCACGCCGAAAATCGCATTAACGAGATACTGGAAACTTATTCTTGATTTTAGACTCGTTCTTTGATATATTAAAAGCGTTGCTCTAACTCAATACTGTGTTGCCCAGAAGCCTTTTTTATAGAGGACATTTATTTGTCGCTTAAAATGGGCAGTTCTGCTTAGCGATAAATTAGCTTTTGGGCTAGTTTTGAGTTAGGGCAACCAGGACTGCCCTTTTTGATTTTTTAGAGGATTTTATGCTTTTTAAAAGAGTTGCACCTCTTGCAAGCTATCCTTAAGTTAAGAATATTATTAGAGCCGAAACTTTGACTAGCGACTTTCTTCCCGACCTCTGGCTCTAATTTTCTCAAGAGTTTATTAAGCTTATTTGTTGAGAGCGGAATGGAATGATCAACATCAAAAGATTTTATCTTACTGCAATCCGAACATAAATTTAATTGGCATTTTTCTCCGTATTTTGAAACTAATTCTTTATAAACCTTATTTCTGATTAGATTAAATTCTTTCCTCTTGACTTGCGGATTCCTAAAATCAAACATTTTTAGAAATTTCTTTTTAAATAAGATTCTGTCGCCATCAGCTAATTTCTTGAGGAAATAATTATAATCCGCTTTGTATTGAAAATTATTCATAATGCTAATATTTTATAACTTTACTAAAAATATGACAAATAACGACCAAAAAATTAAATACGCCCTCTACTGCCGAAAGTCGACCGAAGACGATAATCGGCAAGTCTTGTCCTTGGATTCTCAAGAACAAGAAATGCTTAAAATGGCGGATAATTTAGGTTTAGAAATTATCCAAACTTTTCGAGAAAGTAAATCGGCCAAGAAACCAGATAATAGACCACAATTTTCCGAACTTATCAATTTGATCAAGCGAGGTAAAATTGACGGCGTTATCTGTTGGAAGATTGACCGTCTTTCTCGTAATCCAATCGACTCGGCTATTATTCAATGGCTCTTACAACAAAACCAATTAAAGATAATCCAAACAATGGAACGGCAATATCTGCCTGGCGATAATGCTCTATTATTTAATGTTGAAAGTGGAATGGCTAACCAGTTTATTTTAGATTTAAGTAAAAATGTTAAACGAGGAATTAGAGCGAAACTATCTCAAGGCTATTGGCCGAATCTTGCGCCTATCGGTTATTTAAATAAAGACTTAAAAATTGTCGTTGATAAACATCGGGCTAAATTTATCAGACGAGTTTTTGAGATGTATAATACTGGTCGGTATGGGGTAAAAGAAATATCGCAAATTCTTTATGAAGACGGATTCAGAAGTCGGGGCGGAAAGAAATATTATCCCAGTACCATTCATACTATATTAGGCAATTCTTTCTACTGCGGAATTATGGAAAAAGACGGCGTTAAGTATTTAGGCAAATACGAGCCGATCATAACTAAAGCATTATTTGACGATGTCCAAGTTATTTTAGGCGTTAAAAAACATGTAAAAAGCCAAATAATTCCTTTTGCTTTTCGGGGACTGCTCAAATGCGCCAAGTGTGGCTGTCTGCTAACAGCCACACTAAAGAAAGGTAAACATATTTATTACTATTGCACCAACGGCAAGAATACTTGCGAAGAGCATAAAGTCTATTTAACCGAGGATTATTTAGATAAAGAATTACTGGGCGTGTTTGATAAGCTAATATTTGACGACGAGTTAATCGAGCTTTGCTATCAGACTAAAAAAGAACAAGGAAATAATAATCTGAACTATTTAGAAGAACTTGAGTTAACCCTAAAAAATAGGCTCGCCAAGCTCAAAGAAAGACGAAATACTCTGCTTGACGCCTACCTTGATAAAACCCTAGACAAGGCCGTTTATGAGGCCAAGGATAAGCAACTAAACAACGAAGAGATAAACTCTTTAAAAGATTTAAGCGACTTAAAAGAAAAACTGAAAGAGGCAGGCACGGATACTTTGGAACGGATAAAAAATGTGTTTTTAGAGCCTAAAAGACTGAAAAATAGCTTTCTGACCCTATCTCTTGAGAAAAAACGAGAAGTCTTATTTTCCTTACTTTGGAACGCCGAAATCGGCAACAAAAAAATCGCCAATATTTCATTCAAAGAGCCATATAAACAGCTCTCAGAAATCACAAATAAAAGCGATTTTTCTTCAATGCTCGGGGTCGTGGACGAAGTTCGAACTAGTATGGCTAATAATAAATAATATTTTAAACCTTAATCCTGTTTTTATTTTTAATAGCCAAATAAATAATTCCTAAATAGAATAAAACCTTTAAATCACCTTGAAAAATACCACTTTGAATAAATACATTCCATCCGGTCTCACCGTAGCATCCAGTAAAAAAACAAGAAGGCCAAGAAAAAGTAAAATAACCATGAAATATTGACCAAACCCAGCCATAAGAACCGAATATCCAATAAACAATAATTCCTGCGACAAAAATGTACAAAACATACTGAAGATATTTTTTAAGTTTACCATCCTCTGTAAATATATAAGCAACCAATGGAATTGCCGCTATTAGAACAATTAAGTATTCATAATCACTCCGTCCAAGAAAAGAGATAATTAGCAGTAAATAAAGAATGGCTAGTGGTAAAATTTTGTAAATTGTGGCTTTTGAAAGCTTAAACATATTTTTATGTTATTTATTATTATCTTAATTATAGCACTCTGCTGATAAAATGCTAAATTTAGCTTAATTCGTAAAATTCAACTGAAATATAGTCCTCTCCCGTTGCTCGCTCTAATAAATTAGCGGGATCTCTATTGGGAATAATTTTATAGGCGAATACCCTTTCCCAGAAATTATCTTTGTTCTTAGCGCCCATCGAAAAGCAGTGAACGAAATTAATCCCATAACCCGTTCCTAAAATTGTATAATATTGTTCTTCCCCGTTCTCTAAACCATAAACCTTAATATCTTCTAATGAACCATCTGGGGCTGTTTTTCTTATAAATTCGATATTTTCTTTTTTCATAAATTTAGTTATTAATAATAAAAAAGCTCTTCCCCAACAAAGGAAAGAGTTTTTATTTATGAAAATAAAAAATCGACCTTTATCTTTCCCTCATCGGGCTAGAATTAGCACCTTCCGGATGGATTACTCCGGGGTTGCTGGCAGGTCGTCGGGCTAGTTCCCTCGCTGCACTCTTTATAAAACGATTATTCAATTGTATTTATACTATAACAAAATTAAGCTATTTAATCAATCTCGTTATACTTTGGGATAGTTAGCTACTAATAGCATTTTATCACACACAGGACAAGAGACATCGAGACAAAAATGACTATCAGTATTTACGTAATCACTTGTTTTTGGCGTTCCCTTCCAACCACATATCGGACATTTTAGTTTCATATTTTCATTATAATCTTTATACTCAATAATTGGGGCTGGGTGATTTTTCATAAATTCCAACCTCTCAATCCGACTTAAATCACTGGCCAAAAATTTAAGATCTCGCGCCAATGGACTTTCGGGCCAACGACTAATTAGTGCGCTTATAACTTTCAATTGACTATGGACAATCTCTTCTTTGGAAGAATTAAAACGTTCAAAAACATCATCGCCATATCTTTCATAATCATCAATAAGCTCAGAAACATTACTTATAACATCAGCCGACTTAACTAAAATAGCTTCATGAGAAAAATCTTTAATATGTTCTAGCGCTTCAGCTTTTCTTTTTTCCCAGGATAAAGATTTATCCTCTTCGGTAACACTTAAAACAAGTTTTAATACCTCTTTCCCAAATCTTTCTTTAATCATCTTGGTTGTCACTTTTTTTTCATCAATACTATCTTCAATCGTGTCGTGTAAAATACCAGCCACAACAACATCCTCAGAGACTTTAGCTAAGGATAAAATCATTCCAACTGTTAAGGGATGGGTTATATAGGGTATTTCTTTTCCCTTGCGCTTCTGTTGTTGGTATTGGTTATGGGTTTTAGCAGCAAATTTAATTGCTTTTTGAATTTTTGTTGTGTAAATCTTAAACATAAATTTTAATATTAATTTTTTCCTAGCCAATATACTTTTGGTTTATCAGCCCCTTTAGGATAATCCTTTCTCAGACAGGGCTGAAATAGCATAATCTCAAATATATTAGTTTTTTTTAATTTTTCAATCTCGGCAGCAGTTTTTACTGGCACAAAAGTTACGTATTGAGGGTCTTCGCCATCGATCCAGTCTATTTCTTCATAAAATTCTTTAAAATATAGTTGTCCGCATTCTTTACATTGAACCAGCCAACGAGAATAATGACTTTCGTCCACAAATGTTTCGATTAACTCAAGACTATCGCAACCCAGGTCATCTCGGCAAACATTATCATTTATCCATAAATGGCACTGAACTGGTTTTGTCATTTGAATTATTTCCATTTTATTTTTTTCCATATTTATCACCTCCTTACTAGCTAAGCCGACAAAAAAAGCGGCTAAGAGATTTACCCAAAAGATATTGCTATCTCTTAGAATGAAATCTCCCAACCGCTTTAACGATTAGTCATTTATTACATTTGGCTCTCAGCAGATTTCCCTGATTGCCTATTCACACGAAGTGAAAGAAATAAATGGTGCTGTTATACTCCGCACTCGAGTTTGTATTGTTAACTACACTATTACTATAGCTGATAATTAGCAAAAAGTCAAATTTCGTGCACAAATAACTCAATTTAGCTCTTGCTTACCAGAAATGGTTGATATATTTTTTTATTTTTATAAAAATTTTTATCAATATTATTTATTACAATCATACAAGCATTTTTAAAATCATTATAAAAATTTTCAATATTTAAAACTAAGGTTCCATCAGATTTAATCGTTAAATGAATCGTATTATTTTTACTTTCAGATAGAGCTAGTCCGTCTTGGGGTGCTAAGGAATGAGATAAGCCACATCTTAAAAGTCTATAGAGATTATAAGGTCTATACATTGGCATCAACTCTGAGATAGCTAAATTAAAATGTATTTCTGATTTACCGCTTGTACTCCAATCACTTGTTCCGTCATCGATACATTTGCCCAAAAACTCTATACCTATAGATATAAGAACAAAACTTAAATAAACGTTAGATATACTAATATTTCCTATTTCTTCAATAAGTACTTGAGAAATAAAACTTTTTGGGTCGTGTATTGGCGATATTTCCATATTGTAATTTGAACTATTCATTATCAAACTCGGCTTCCTCCTCTTGAGTTGTTAATTCTATTTTTTCTGAACCATGTATCTTGTGATGGCAACCCCTACAAAGAATTGTAATATTTTCCGTGCTCGTTTTACCACCCAATGAATAAAGCTCCTTATGGTGATAATCGGGCTCACCATGATCTTTAAATTTTATACCACAACCTTGGCAAATACCATCATATTTATCAAACACAGCAATTTTGTCTATATCATTAATTTGTCTATTTTCATCTTTCTGTAGTAATTCATGCTTATTCAAAAATTCTTTTAAAATAATTGATCTTCTTAATTCCGTAAGTCTCTCTGCCCATCCGCCTCTAGCGTTATCGTAAAATTTCTGATAACTAGCATTAGAACTTCGATGATCTTCAGAATATATTTTACTATGAAATTTGACTACAAATTCTCTTATTTCTTCTTCATGCCCGGTTAGTACATACCCCTTCATTAGTTCCCTAATCATTGTGTAGACTGTTAAAACCCAAACGTGTTTACTTAAGTATCTATAAGATCCTTTTTCTGATGGAAAACATTTATCCAAAAAGTTTAATGTTTTAATTAAATTTTTATAAGCTGTACTTTCTTTATTCAGGTCTTTTTTTTCTTCAAAAAATTCTAATAAATATGGCGTACCGGCATCCTTTGCACCATATATTTCATAGAAAAGAATTCTTGCTGCATCCGCATAATTGCCATATCTGCCCTGTGTCACTGCGATAGATCTTGCCATAAAGGGATGCTTAGAAATATCTCGCAAAACATTTACTATTTCTCCAGGCATCGCATTTAGTCTCTCGCCCAGAGTAAGCGGCTTTCCCCTTTGAAGCCTTGAAAATATTACTCGTATTTTTTCATCATCATAGTCCTCAATAATATGAATACTTAAGCTATAATTTAAAAATTTTTCTCTTAAATCATCGTAAATAGGATTTTCACCATTAAAAGTTTTTCCATGATTTTCATCTCCAGAAAATTTGCCATTAAGCTTTAACTTATTATCATAAAAGAGTTTAATTGCATGTAATCTCTGTTGTCCATCAACAATATAATATTTGTCTTCGTTTGATTTTAAGTTGAAAAAAAATAAAGGAATCGGCTCCCCCTTTAATATAGTGTCTATCAAACACTGGTTATCTTCTTTTGACCAAGCGCCCTCCGGTCTCTGGTATGTTTGATCGACAATATATTTATGACGATTATTTATAAAATCTTGAATTTTCATATAGACTATTTTCTAACAATTTTATAATTATTTTGTAAATAAAGTAAATCTTTTTCTAACTTATTAAAAGATTTGATATGTTTTTCAATATTTTCCGGAGTTTGCTTTATTAAACTTAAGACAGTCGCTAATGTGCCAAAATAATCATTACTCTTAACATGAAATTCTATGGATTTTTTACTCATTTTAAATTATATATTTAAAAATAAAAAAATGATCTTAATCTTCATTGTTAAAAGCGGATAATCGGTTTAAACTTAAATCAAAGTATTTATTATCTAATTCTATTCCAATAAAATTACGATTATTTTTAAGAGCAGCGACGCCAGTAGTCCCACTGCCCATAAAAGGATCAAGAATTACTTCACCTGGGTTTGTATGAATTTTTATTAATTTTTCCATAACAAATAAACTTTTTTGGGTGGGGTGCTCGGTTCTCTCTTTTCCGGCTACTACTGGAGCAATAAATTGCGCTCTCAAATAGGATTCGTCTTTCGATTTATTAAAAATCCATTTAGCGCCTTTTTTGACAGCCCAAACTGCAAACTCGGTATCTTGGACATAACGCCTATCTATATTTCGAGGCATTGGGTTTGATTTTCGCCATTCCAAGATATCTTTTACAATTAATTCACTATTCTCTAATGCATCTATAATCTTACTAATAAATCTATAGGAACAGAATATTATCATTGATCCGTTTTTACTTAAAATTTTCTCATAATTTTTAATCCAACCAGTTAAATCAAAATCTTTATCCCATTCACCAAAATCGACACCTTGGCGATTTGCCGATTTCATCGTTGAAAAATTATTATTCTGTGAAATGTTATATGGCGGATCGGTTATTATATGATCAACAATCAGACCGATTTTATGAAATTCGTGTATTTTATTATATGCATCATCACAATATATTTTGCATTTTTTATTTTCTAAATTCTTTTTCTTTGTGTATTGTAATTCTATAGAATCAGCAATTGCTTTTGCCAGTAAAGGTGGGACGGCATTTCCAATTTGCCTACATATTTCAGTTTTACTTCCTAAAAATTCAAAACTGTCCGGAAAACTTTGGATTCTTGCTGCTTCACGTGGTGTTATTGCCCTATTAAGTACCGGGTGTGAATTTTTACCATTTGACGGCGTGTCAAAACGAGTGTCTATTGTGGGACTAACTTTATTCCATTCCAAGCGACACCAGGTTGTTTTGAATTTTTGATTACCAAGCAATTTTTGCGGTAAAAATTCTTTTCCTTTTTCTGCTGGTATTAAAGATAGCTTATATACTGCAATTTTTGAATGAGTTGTTGCAGTATGATTATATAATTTTTTTGAGCCTTTTCGAATAATTTTTTGATATAGAGATTGAGGTTTGTTTATATAATCCATAACAATCTCACCTTCGCCTGAATTTAGATAGTGCAAATCAGAAATAGCATCTTTAACAGTTATCGTCTTGTTGGTTTTTTTTAATGTACTAAAATTAAAAGCTAAAGTTCTTGATCCAATAATAAAAGTTCTTTCGCGACTTTGTGGAACACCATAATCGCTCGCTTTTAATACTTGATAAGAAACAATATATCCCAAATTTCTAAATTTTTCCTGTATTTCATTTATAAAATAACCATTTGATGCGGTTGTTAACGTCTTTACATTTTCTATAATAAAAATTTCCGGTTTTAGTTCTTTAACTATATCTAAATATTCAAGAAATAAGAAATTTCTTGGATCCTTTAATCCTAGTTTTTTTCCTTTATTACTAAACCCCTGGCAAGGTGGGCCGCCAACCACCATATTTACATTTCTTCTTTTTGATTCATCAATGATTTTTTTCTTGATATTTTTATTTAAAATATCACCAAAAATAATTTCTACATCTGGCGCATTGTGTTTAAGAGTATCCAGAGAACTTTTAAAAAAATCTGTAGCAACTACAGTTTTAAAATTATTATTCATTTCCAAGCCAAAAGATAATCCACCGGCACCGGAAAACAAGTCTAATATTTGAAATTTCATAGTTTTTATTGATTGAGGGAGTAATTTTTCGTTCCTCAATTTCTATTATACTAGTGCTGAAAAAATAATGCAATAGTATTTTAGATTAACTATGCTAATTTCATATATACAAAATCGACTATATTATTTATGTTTGTATCGCCAATTAAAATACTTACATATTTTTGAGCATTTTCAGAGCTTTCTAAGATGTCTTTGATTGTTTGTTTTTGCAAAGCTTCTTCAGCTCTATTCTTTGTCAAAATTCTATGACAAACAGGGCAAATTTTCGCTAAATTATCTATTTGATCATGCTCCTTCCCCTTACTAAATGGGATAATATGGTGTATTTCAAAATAGTGTTTATCTTGGTTGCGTAATTTAAAAGTTCTTGTATTAGTGTTAAACCGAGTTTTACATGCCATGCATTCGTCTGGAAAAATATTATTAGCTATTGTTTTTAAACTGAAATCTCTTGCTTCCGCCCCACTAGCCTCAAGACCAAGGCGTTGTCTTTCTCTTTTTATATCTATATTATGATTTTCTTCTCCAAGTATATTATTTAAATACTCAACTAATCTATCGGAAAAATTGCCAATACTTATTGATGGTTCTGAAATTTTATCAGTATTGTTATTTAATATTGAATATTTATAATTATTAATTTCTCTTATCTTTTCTCCGAATTTTTCCCAAAACCAACCGAGTTTAATTCGGATTTGAGTATTTCTTAAGTTTCTACCTGCTGTAAATTGAGGCTGAAGCTCTCTAAAATTTAAATTTAATTGAGAAATAGCTGATATACCAGAAAGAATCTGAAAAATATTTCTTATATATTCTTTTGATGAATATTTTCTATAAATATCTACAGCATAATATTTAGCAGTAAAATCCGGGCTGCCACGTAAAATAAATAATGATAATAAAATTGCTTCTTCGTATTTTTCTGTTTCAATATCAAAACTCAATAATTGAATTTGTTTATAAATTTCTGCTAAAAACTTTTCAGAAGTATTTATTTCTGATGTTTTTGTTATTTTTACCAAATGCTTGCCAAGAGATAATGATTCAAAGTTTAAATTAAAGTACGAGTTTAAACTAGTATTTAGTGTTAAATAATTAAAACTATTTAAACGTGCTGGAGCAAATGCTGAATCCCTATATTCAGATTTAATATAAAAATATGTCTCATCGTCGTCTACTAAATTAAAAAAGACGGCAAGCAATGCCCTGATATTTCTTAAATTTACCAACTCTAAAATTGTCATATTAATTACAATAGCTTTAATTAATAATTTAATATTAACATATTTTTTATTATAATAACAGCAAAAATAGCTCGATTTCTATCAACTTGTCTCACTTCCAAATTTAATCTATAATAAGCATAATATGAATATAAAATTTCCATAAAAACATGACATCTTGACAAATTTACATAAAATAACCAATATTCCCTGCTCAAAAGGCGGGAATATTTTAAAAGCAGAAATCATATGAAAGCCTATTGCTCAGCAGTTAAAGAAAAAATGCTGGATTTAACTAGGCTTTTTTGTATAGAAAATAACATTTTTCAGCGTTTCGTTATTATTTATAAATATATTACCCTTATTGATAAAGACCCAATAACTAAAGATATTTTGCAAAAGATATTCGATAATACGGCCGAAATTATGGGCGAGGCCGGACAAGAGCTAAATGAGGATAAATTCCTCAATGTTCAAAGCGAGGTTATTCATACTAACGAATTTTGGGTATATTATTCTAACCTCAAAATCATATATAGCCGGATGAAGAAGATTAAGGAGTGTAAAATACCAGAAAAAAAGGAATTTGATGATTTATGCCGTCTTTTCTCTAAGCCCTATTCTAAAGATTCTCTTAAACTCTCTTTTAAGGTCATAAATAGTAATATTTTTGAGCAACTCGATCAAAAAAGCTTCCTAAGCGAAGACGAGGATGATAAAAAAACCTATTTTGACGAGAAAAGAAGTATTTTGTGGCTAAAGGGACAAAAGATTCCTATTGGCAAACAAGATAAAATTGGAAATGCTCATAAATTGCTTAAATATATCTTTATTGATAATAAAGATAATTTAGATGATGATTTCTTTTACTCAGAAATAGCCGAAGATGAGTTTGATGACTTTGATGAATATAAGGAAAACCGAAGGCGTTGGAAAAGGTATCATAATATTTGCTTTGAAGTTAATAAGAAAATTGAAGATGTTCTTAAAATTAAAGACTTCCTAGTTTTCAATACCGGACGAAAAGGAAAAGTTAAATTAAATAAAAAATACATCTAAAGTTCTGAAAAAATATCACTAAAAAGGCCTGTAAAACAGGTCTTTTTTTGTTGTTCTGAAAAATGGTACAGGAACTTTTCAGAACCATCTTTATCTATGATATGAGCGTAAACTGCCAGATAAAGGTCGGGGGCAGAATAATAAATAAAAGAATAATAAAACTATGTTTATTTTAAAAGGAAAAATTAAAGATGACAAAACAAAAGATTTTGTCAGCAAAGACGGAGTTCCCGGCCTTGTTCGCTCGTTATTCATTGACCCCTTGGGCAGTATTTACCCGGTAAAGGTAAATGTACCGTTGGATCAAGATTTTGGGCAAGTTGGCTCAGAAGTAGAAATGGAAGTTAGTGTTTATCCCTATTGCTATGTCGATGGGGTAAGACAAAGAGCTTATCTTTCTATTTACGTTCCAGGAAATGCAAACGATAAAAAATAGAAATATGGGGCGGCAAGGAATGATTTATGTCCTGTAAGTCCGCTCCAATCTCTAATTAACTATTATGAATTTCAATGAAATTTTATTCCATTATCAAGTTTTAGACAGCGCTGACAATATTGTAAATTTAAGCGCTACTTTCGTATTGCCAATCGCCGGCTTATTTTTCTTCGTAAAAATAGCCTTGGGCGCAATTATCATAATTTACGTAGCTAAAAAAATATGGAAATAAATGGCATTGAATTTTTGCAGATCTATACACCCTTAATTATTATCATCTTAATAATTTGGGGATTAAGAAAGATAAAAGATAGTTTGAAATAATATGACCGAATTTGAAGCAGTAAATGAAGTATTAAAGTGGTGTTTGTGGGCAGGATTCGTCGGTCTTATTCTTATTCCGTTCTTTATTAACAATCGAAAATAAAGACTAGAAAGGGGGTGAAAATTATGTTTAAGAAGATTGGAATCGGATTTATGGCTTTCTTAGGCGCGCTTGGTTTAAGCACCAATTTCGCTCATGCGGCCGCCGATCCGGACCTGACGAATTCTTTAGCTAGCACCACCAGTTTATTAAAGGATAACGCTTATGCGTTTATCCCTTATATCCTCGGAGTGTTCGGCGCCGTCATCACTCTAACCTTGATTATCAAGGGTATCATGTGGGGCGTGAAGAAAATCAGGGGCACGATCAAATAGTTTATCGCCCCGCTTTAACCGGCGGGGCGAAAACTCCTTTCTTAAATTAATTTTATGTTTACTAATATTTTACTCGTGATTTTAATAGCTATTCTCGTCCATTTGGATTATCAGTTTTATAAAACATACACCGAGCCCAGGCTTTATCACGACCGGCTCAAGCTAGATGAGATTTATAAGAATTGGCGAGAAATAACGAACCAAAAAGATGAAAAATAAAATAAATAAAATTATATACTGCTTAACTTTAATAATTGGTTTATTTATTTTAAGCAGTAAACAAGTAAAAGCTGTTTATGATGATTCCCTTTTATTATACTGGGATTTTAATAATACCAATGTCGATAAAATCAGCAGTATTAGTGGGAATAATTTTGGTTATAACGGCAGTAATCCCTGGAATTTTTCTGACAATTGGTCATTAAACGTAGCTCAGTCTTGGAATAACGTTAATGTAACCGGCTTAAATATCAGTCAAGGAAATAATTTTTCTATTTCCTTTTGGCAATACTATAACAACAATGCCGATTGTTTTGAAGTAAAAAATACAAACAATCAAATGATTGTTTATTTGTGTGCCGATCATGTCAACGATGGTCGTTGGCCGGTCAAGCCTCAAGTTTATAGTAATGCCTACATTAACGAAAGCCCGACTTGGAATTCTAATTTAATTGCCAATCCATCGGGCAATTATTCTTTTCCTAATTACGCTGCCGGTTGGCACTTGATCACTTTAACTTTTACCGCTAATCACCAGGTTCTTTATGTTGATGGAGTAAGGAAATGGGATGCTGATTTAAGCGTTACACAAAATTACGGAAATATCGGAGCGATATATTTTTATCCAAATAACTGGGCTGGCAATACTTATATTTACGACGACTTTGCTGTCTGGGATAAAACTTTAAGCGATATAGAAGTTGCTCAAATATACGTTCACGCTGGTGGCTTAAATAATTTAACTTTTACACCAGCGGAATATTGCGGTGATACTCTCTGCCAAACAATTAGCGAAAATTGCTCTACTTGTCCTAGTGATTGTGGCGAATGTGCCAATAATCCTAATTCTGGTGATTCAATAAATTTATTTTTCTTTTCTAATCCTTACACATTTTCTAACCAATCAACCGCTATTGTTCGTTATCTATATAACGAAAATATATTCACTCCTTACGATTATATAGAAATAAGAGAGATAAGCCCTGATTGGACAACTAGTACATTTATCGCCACAAGTACCATTATTGATAGCACTGGATTTTTTACTAGTAAATCAAATGGAAACAGTTATTTCACTTTAACTGGAAATGCCTCAACAACTGGTTATGTCCAATATGACATTATTGGACACTTAGCGGCCTATTGGTCGCCTACTTTGGGCGACGTCGAAGCAACAACAACTATTCCCTATGTCGTAACTGTTAATTGGCAACCGACTCAAATTCCGACCGTAGCCGATATATTAGCGGCTAGTTCAAGTAATCCCTTTTATGACGATGACGTGATGTATGACGCCGCTTGCAGCGAAGATGATTGGAATACACCACCACCGGAGATATTTGGTGTTGATGTCCCCGCTCTTAATCTAACAGTTATCGGTTGCAAATTTAAATTGGGCTTTATTATCGCTGGTAATAAATTTACCACACTAGCAACTGACGGAATTTATAAAGCCGGAAATATCTTAAAAAATGTTTTCCCTTTTAATATATACACTAATTTAAATGATTCCTGGAAAGCGAGTGCTAATGCGACAGTAATGACCGAGCTTTCTTTTCTTTCGCCGGTAGATGGTAATTTAACTGCTCAAATTCCAACCACCGGAACCTCAACCGCCACCATTGTCTTATGGGGTAAAGATATTTTCACTTCTAGCTCGACATTAGGAACAGTTAATGCTCAAAAAACCAATCAATTATTTTTAGCCATTAAAACAATTATTAAATGGGCTCTGTGGGGATTGTTTGGTTTATGGGCAATTAAAAACGGTAAAGCCTTCATTGAAAAAATGACCGGCGGCCAATAAATATATGAACGCAATAATTCAATTCATTAAAGTAATTCTTATCACAACATTTTTATCAGGATTGCTTTACGCTATTGGCCAAGCGGTTAATAGCTTAATTCCCTGGTCTAACATTACGATATTCTTCGGAATGATTAGACAATGGTCGAGTCTCATTGATTTTATTTTTCCGACTGATACGCTCTGGCAAATAGTTGGTTTAATATTTTCTGTTTATCCTTTCTTGTGGTCAATTATGGCCATTAAGATATTAATTAATAATTCCGGTTTAAGAGAATAATAATATGGCTTTAGATGGTTCAAAATTCAAATTAATTACCGGGCTTCCTGGCAGCGGTAAATCATTAATAATGGCGACCTTTGTTTATCCTTATCTTGTCGCCGGTTATCAAGTATATTCTAACTTATGGCTTAACTGGAAACGCTTTGATGTTTTAGGTGAATGGGATACTGATAAAAATAATCTTCATTATTACCAAGAAATGGAAGACATTGTTGATGTCAGAAATTGTATTGTAGTTTGCGATGAAATAGCCGAGCCGCTCGATCCTAGAAACTGGGAAAACGAAAGCGGTGCTATCAGAAGATTTTTTCAACAACATCGCCACCACCACGTTGATGTTTATGGCACGACCCAAAATATTACGTTAGTCGCCAAAAGCGCTCGTATTGTTATCGATGAATGGACTGATTGTTTTCGCATCCTAACCTTTATTCCAGGAGTTATTATTTTCCGGGAACGCTCTATTGATAGAACCCAAATGCTAAAAGAAGAACCGGAGCCAAAAGATAATGGTTTTTTTTCTTGGTTATCAGAGCTTAGATTTTTTCTTAAATCAAAACTGCTTTTTACTAAATGGAATGAATATAAATTAGAGCTTGAGCATAAATTTTGTGAGAAGTGCCACGAAAGGCATGACTTCAATTTAAATAATTGTCCAAAATGTAAGCAAGTTTTAATTATTAAGCCAACGGGAATTTACGACAGTTGTTATGACATTAAGCTACGACCTAAAAAACATTATTGGAAACCTGTTAGCATTTGTTCTGATTGCGGACGAGAAAATAAAGGTGGTTATAGAGGTGCATTAAGTGAAGGAGAATTCTTGAAACAAAAAGAATTAACTGTAAGATAGTTCTTTAAATTGTCTATACAAAAAAAGGAGTCAATCCCGAAGGATTAACTCCTAAATTTATTAAGCTTGCGCTTCAACCTGTTTCTCGTAGAAAAGGTAAATCGTTTTCGGTCGTCTTTCAACTACCGCTCCGGTTTTCTTGTCTTTCTTTTCAACGATAATGAAAGACCGAATAGCTTTTTCATCCTTACGGACGACATAACCGTTCTTAAGCCAACCTTTAAAAGTGAAGCAATTAACAAACGGATTATAACGTTTAGCTTCATCTTCGCCCCATCTCTCGGCAATCTGTTTTCTAACAAGATCAGAGGTGCTCTCTGAACCTGTCCAATTTGATTTGACTGATATAGTCATAAAATTAAATGTAGCGACTGATTTTTAAATTGCCGGATAACGTCGCCTTAGATTATCTATCGGCACGAAATGAGACAACGTCTGATTGCTTGCGACAGTCAAAGTGGAGACTTGCTACTACCTTGATAGGCGATAAGCTGACGTTAAAATGAGAAGCCACAGATAGACAATCAACTCCCTTTAAAATTTAAAACTACGACCGGCTGCTGCAGTTTTTTTCTTTTTTGGCGGCATCCCCTTGGGGGAGCCAAAAAAGAAAAACCGCAGCCGGTAAATGAGACTTAAGACTAGAAATGAGGCCCGGCCCCCTCCCTAATATAATTAACTTGACCATACGCACACACCGGGCCGTCACTACGAATATTTGATAAATATATGATATATAAAAACATTAAAAGAGAATTTGATTACATTATTTGGCTTCGAGAAAGAATTAAAACTTTAAGATTTGGAATTACTAGAAGAATAAAAACCGATTCAACCACCGATTTCGAGCTTTTAGTTCGAAAACTTAACTCATATCAAGAAGAATACACTTCTGTTGTTGAAGAATTGTATTTCCTCCTCAAAGATGACCACCTATCAGAACAAGTTAATAATATCCGGGAAGAAAGTGGAGCTCTATCAATACGAGACGCCTATTCATGTTGGCCAAAAGAAGAGGAAGAAAAAAGCCGCCAAACGTCGCACAAAAGAAGAAATAATGAAGCAGATTAAAGAGTGCGCTAACAAGGCTTTTCAAGTTGAGGTAATGAGAGATTTTTCCTTGCGCCGGACTAGATCAAGAATTGTGCGTTTAATAAACGCTAATCCTGATTTAAAAGTATTTATCACCCTAACCTTTGATTCTGATGTTCCCAGTCTAGTTGAAGCTAATCCGATATTTAAGAAGTTTATTAAAAGACTAAAGAGAAAAAGGCCAAATTTAAAATATATCGCTATTCCTGAATTTCAATCTGATAACGATTACTATGGTAGACCAAAACCAAATGGCGGAGCCGTTCATTATCATTTATTAGTTAATTTTGAAATGGCTTCTGATGAATTAAAAGCTATTTGGCAAAATGGATTTATAAAAATAAATAGAATTAAACACGTTAATCATTTAGGGCTTTACGTTTCAAAATATGTCAGTAAAAATTTGTTTGATATTCGCTATTTTGGAATGAGAAAAATATTAGCCTCAAAAAACCTTGAGCAACCAATTATTATTACCGTCTTTAAAGAAGTAAAAGAATTTATCACAAATGCTATTGGCAATATTCCGCCGTTATTTGAAAAATCATACCGTTCTGATTGGTTAGGAAAAATTCAATATCGTTTATACGGTTTCTAACTTTACCTTTGAAAAATAAACATAGTTCCCGTTCTAGTATGGAAATTACGCCCAGCTTCATGAAGGAATTCAAGAAGCTTTATCAGAAGATCTTTAAAATCGAAATAAGCGACGAAGAGGCCTACAAACAGGCAGCTGATTTATTATGGCTAGTGGAACAGACTTATAAGCCGATGACAAAATCGCAGCACAATCAATATTATAGAAACTTGAAAAAAATTTAAAATGTAGTAATATATAAGTAGCATCCAACTAAATAACACAGCCCAAAAGCTTTTTTTATACTCGCCCCCAAAAAGGGATGGTTCTGCTGACGAGTATTGCTTTTGGCAATATTTAGTTGGATGCTCAGGACCGTCCCTTTTTGTTATCTAAAAATACATATATGACGAGCGAAAATCCAATTAAATATTTTGCCTATGTCCGCAAATCAACTGAAGGCGATGAAAGACAGGCTTTATCCATTGAAAGTCAAATGGATAAAGTTAAAGAGTTTTTTAGCGGCTTAGAAATTGTTGCAGTTATGGAAGAAAAGCATAGCGCTTTTTCGCCATACAATCGGCCGGTTTTCGCTGAGATGATAAAAAGAATAAGGAAAGGTGAAGCGCACGGCATTATTGCCTGGCATCCTGATAGATTATCAAGAAATGAAATAGATGCTTCAACTATTACCTATTTAGTCCGTACCGGGATTATTAAAGATTTAAAATTCGGATCATATAATTTTGATAATTCCCCGGAAGGCATAATGATGCTCCAATTAGCTCTCAGTCAGTCTCAATATTTCTCTTCTAAATTAGGCAAGGATGTAAAGCGTGGTTTAGAGAAGAAAGTCTCTCTCGGTTGGCTTCCAGGACAAGCTCCTGAGGGCTATTTAAACGATATGAGGCTCGAGAAAGGTCAACGGACACTAATTACCGACAAGAAGCGTGCACCGCTTCTTAAAGAGGCTTTTAAGCTCTTTTTAACTGGTAATTATACTGCTCAAGAGGTATTAAATAAGCTAAATAATGATTGGGGTTATAAGACTAGGGCAAAAGCTAAAACTGGGGGCAATTCATTATCTAGAAGCACCTGGTATAAAATGTTAACTAGCTCATTTTATTGCGGCATAATCACTTATAACGGTAAAGAAAGCCCGGGCAAACATAAGCCGATAATTAGTCTTGAAGATTATAATCGGATTCAAGAGTTATTAGGCTTAAGGGGTAATAAAAGAAATGTTAAAAAGTTAGACTTTATGTATTCTGGCGCTTTTACCTGTGGTTTTTGTGGTTGTGCTATTACCGCTGAACGCAAAAGAAAATATATTTTAGAAGCTAATGAAGTTAAAACTTATCACTATTACCATTGTACGCATAAACGAAAAGAAACTGGCTGTCGAGAAGGTTCTATTCAAGAAGAAGAATTAGAAAAACAAGTTAAAAGCGACCTTAAAAAACTGGAAATGCATCCCCAGTTTTTAAGCTTAGCCTTAGATTATTTAGAGAAAAATATGAAAGAGGAATTTGAAACAGAAAAGCCGGTTAAACTGGATAGAGAAAAGAAGGTTAAAGATTTAGAAGATCAGTTATCTGAGCTTAATAGCATGAGAATGAAAAAGATGCTTGATGATGCTGATTATTTAGTCGAACGGACTAAATTAAAAGCTGAGATTGAAGCTTTAAGCCAAAATGAAATTAAAACAAAACCAAGCAAGGCAGAACTAATAGAGCTTACCAAAGAAAATTTTATTTTCTGTGCTCAAGCTCGAAAGGAGTTTGATAAAGGAGACAAAGAAACACGAAATAACATCATTAAGAAGTTAGGTTCGAACCAAAGAATAATTGGCAAAAACATTAGCATTTCTTATCATAATTGGCTTATTCCACTCAGAAATAACGTTGAAAAATTTAACGCTGAAATCGCTAGGTTCGAACCGACATATTTTGGCGAAAATAAAAGAAAAAGCGAGGCTTTAACCTCGCTTAATCTACGTTGGCTCCCGGGGTCGGATTCGAACCGACGACCAATTGGTTAACAGCCAACTGCGCTACCGCTGCGCTACCCGGGAATAATATTAAATTGTTAAGCTACGTAAATATAATAACAAATTAAGCGATTATGTCAATCAGTTAATTTAAGTAATATTAGCAACTATACCGAGCTATTCTTCGAGCTTCAGCTGAAAAACCTTATCTGTCAATAAGTCGCTAGTATATCTATTGACCCTGTTCTTAAAATCTAAACCAACCGTTAATTGGCTAGTTCTCCGCCCTGGTTGCTTTTGCACTAGGAGTGAATAATTATCGGCGTTCATTTCTTTCTTTAGTTGATCTGAAAGTTTATAATCTATTTCGATCGTCTTTTCCTTGCCCGGTTCAACCACTAAGAAAAAAGCAAAGACATTCTTATCAAGGGCGGGGTCATAGTAGACATTCAGCGTCCCGGGCTCTTCTCCCTTAATACTAACTATCTGGCTCCCATTGGGAACATAGACCCTGGTATAACTGCGGTATCTGGTCGTCCGCCAATCAAAGCCACCAGTATGGCGATAGTGGAGTTTAAGCTTAGCTTCATATTCATCCCTGGCTTTGAGGGCATAGTCAATACTCTTAACCATTACGGCATCGCTTTTAAAGGCGGCCAGATTAGCGTCTACAACCATTAAATAATCACCGGCGCTCTTCTTAACCCTGCCCGCCCAACTCAGGTCATTAATCTGATCTTGATAGACGGGATTATTGAAATAGACCAGGACATTCTTCTGCTCCAGATTCCTTTCCAGTAATAGAACCAGGTCCTGAACGCGACTAAGCGGCAGAGCCATCAATCTATCTTTAAGTTCTTTGATAATATCATTAATTATTTCTTTTCGGTCCCAAGAGGATATATTATCGTCCTTATAGGCAACCTCGACATTATATTGAAGTAATTTCTGAAAATTATCCTGGTTATATTCCTGGCCCTTGACGCTGATCGGTCCGGTCAATCTGATCAAATCGGAGATTAAGTCGGGCGTAATCCCGATAACGCCGCTAAAACCAGAATCAGCCTGTTTCAAAAGGTTCAACTCTTCCCTATAGACAAACTGGATATCTTTAGCCGCGGTTGGCCAATCAGGCGACCAGTTGGAATCACGCAGGAACCATTTATCCACCTTGAGATAGGTTTTAAGGACCAAGGGCGGCGTGGTCGTGAGCGTATCCTTCACCGGCATATCAAGATGATATGTATCCTCGGTCACTAAAGTCTTAATTTCTCCGCCACTCAACTCCAAGATCCCATAAGTACCCAAGAAGCCGCCGGTCGGCCTAAGCTCATCGGTGTTCTGTAGAAGCAAAAGAAAACGGCTCGGCTCAGGATAACCGGCTATAACCGGAGCTAGCCTCAGCCAAGGACGTAAAGCCAATAGAAGCTCGCGCCCAGCCTCAACCTTGATCCTAAGATCATCAATCTGTTTGTGAACGGGATAGAGGATGCTGAATTTAGGGATACTTTCCAGATTGGCCGCGGCCGTATCTAAATCGGCCTGCAGTTTAGAAAATTCCGCCTCTGAATCCTTGATCGACTGCAAAATTAGAGCTTTATCGCTCCCGGGAAATTCAAAAAATTTCTTGCCTTGATTATCAACCAAGGCGCTTTGGAAGGGCCTGACGATGTTAAGGCCGCGACTAAAGGCTTGGCTTAAAGACAAACCGGCCTGGTCCAAAGCGGCTAAGTCGTCTATCTGGCCTCGGAAAAAATACAGATTCTTAATCAAAAAATTATCACGGGTAGAGTCTAGCTCTAATAAGGCGGCTTTAAATTCCGCCTCCGCCTTCTGAGCTGAAGCCCCGGCCGACTCTAGATTCTTAGATTCCAGAGCTTGCAAAGCGGTTTCTAGCCCAGCTTTCGCCGAGAGGGTGTGGCGATAGAAGTTTTTAAACTGATTAATCGAACTGCTGAGCAACAATATCGATAGGGCTACTAATATTAAAAAAAGCCACAGTATACGTTTAAACCATTTAATGATTGGTGACCTAGATTTAGCCATATTAGCCCTTAATTATCCCCTTACGCGGCTCCAGGTTGTCCACCATTACGATCTTGCGGTTATTTAGTATTGAATAGAGAAAAATATCCATGATATCGCGGCGATAATAGAATTCAGTTTCGTCCATCAAGGTGAAATTAACTTCCTGTCCGATTTTCTTCTCTAAGTCATTTAAAATCGGCAAGAACTTATCATGCTTGATACGGCTCACGATCAGTAAGTCGGTTTTAGATAATGGATTACCGCTAAAACGGCCGGTCAAGACAAAATACTTCAAGTTAGTCAGCTTCTCTAAGCGGCCCAGGAACTCTTGGACAAAGAATAATTGCGCCTTAGCGAAAAGGGCTTGAAGCTCATCGAATAATAGAAAATTTCGCTTTAGGATGAAAAACTTCTTTTCCTTGTTCTTCGGGTCAGATATTTCCGTATCTAGGCCGGATGCGACCAAACCTAATTTTTCTAAATTATCTAATTCTTTTTGCAGGGCGGCCGGCGTCACTTTCAGCTCCCGGCTTAAGGCACGTAGATAATATTTTTTTTCGGGCGCCGCTAGGATCTTTTCTAAAACGCGCGCTCTTAATTCTGAACCGAATAACTTATTCAACATATTTATTTATTTATGTCTTTATAGTATAATATAGGCGTTAATCAGTCAAACCAATAAATAGCTTGGCTATTGTTTATTTATGCATTATAAAATCGCCTCTCTCATCCTGAACGCCGGCAAGACTCCTAATACGATTAACCGCGTCTTCATCGCTCAACCGGACGCCCTTAAAGAAAGCCTGGCTGGTCGTCTTTTCGTCTTAGCGGAGATAAAAGGTCGCCGGGTAGAATCGGAGAAAATCCTGGCTTTTTTGGTTAATACTATCAATGCTGATTATTATGGCGACGAAAAGATCCTCTTGAGGCAAAAAGTAGAAACGATCAAAGTCGAGAACATCTTCGAATCGGTCTTGACTAAAACTAACAAGAGCCTGGTCGATTTTATCAACGAAGAGAAAATAAAAATCTCCCAATATTCAGCCAATCTAGTGGTCGGAGTAGTTTATGAAAACAAGCTATACTTTTCCAACCTAGGCAAAAACAAGTCCCTACTGATCTATCCGCGCCAAGACAGATTCGCTGTCACTAATGTCGAATCCGGCAGTGAAGAAGAAAACGGAGCCAATAAGGCGGGTGGTCTAGTCCATGAACCCAAATTCTTTTCCTCGGTCGTGAGCGGCGAAATCCCCGCTAATTCCTATTTCGTCTTCACTAATGAAGCTTTACCGGAATATCTCTCCCCTAAAGAACTGACGACTATTGTCACTAAGCTACCGCCGATTGTAGCCGCGGAGCAGATCAAAAATACTTTAGCCCAAATCAACTCCTATGTCCCTTTCTTGGGCATCATCATCAAGAATTCCTTCGGCCAGGATTTGGAAAGCGAAATCTATGAAAAGAACGTCTCAGCCCAATCCTCCATATCCAGTCTGAACTATACCGAAGAAAAGACGGAAAAGATGCTAAGCCCGGCCGGGATCATCAATCTCAAGAAAACCAGCCGCAGCTTAGGCAAGATCATCCGGAATCTCTGGCCGAAAAAACCTGAACGACCCCAGTCAAGCCGGGAAATCAGCCGCCAAGAAGTCCGATCAGAAAGAACGCCGATGCCGGCCCTGCCTTTAAAAGCCAAAGACAGCCCGGCGCCGCGTGAATCCTTCATTATCAAAGAAAAAATCTTCGGCCGGCGCCAGACCATTTCTATCTGGCCGCCGATCAAGAATGCCTTGCAAAATTTCGTCCTGATATTTTCCGGGAGCTTCATCCAACAACTGGGAAAGAATATAAAAAATGCTTTTAGCGGGCTCAATCGGAACCGGCGCGGCCTCTTGATCATCCTCGGTGCCTTTATCCTCATCTTAATAGCCAGCCTGGCCTACACTAAGATTAATAACCATTACCAGGCGCAACAGAAAGCCTTCGACGACTTGGTAGCGCAGATCGAAGACAAGCAGAGCCAGGTTGACTCATATCTCTTATATAACAACGAAGAAGGCGCTAAACTGGTGCTTATCAACCTCCAAGAATTGCTCAAGAGTTTCCCGCAGAAAAGCAAGAAAGAGAAAGAAAAATATAAACTATTAGAAGCTAAAGTCACGGCTGTAGCAGAGAGGGTGCAACACCTGACAAAAACCGATCGTGGCCAAGAAATCCTTAAAGCCTCCGATATCAAGCCGGAGGCGGCGATTGACAATCTCTTTTTCTTAAATGGCCAATTATATCTGGCGGACAATAAGAACCACAACGTTTATAGTTTTGATTTGAAAAATAAGACTCAGGCCACTATCGGCTTAGCTAACAGTTCCAACTTAAGCCACCCGAGCGAAGCAGATGGCAATATTTATTATTTAGACGACAAGCAATTGATGAAAGTCGACCTGAAAACCAAGACAGGCCAGATCCTAAAGATCGAAGGCTTAAACAGCGCTCTCAGCGACTATCGCCTCTATAATAGCGGCCTTTACATCCTCAGCGCTGATAGCAGCCAGATATATCGCCTAAACCTGAAAGGCGACACCTTCTCTAGTCCGACTCCTTGGCTGAAAGAGCAAGTTGATCTGAAAGATGGCACTACTTTCACCATCGACGGCACAATCTATGTCCTAAAAAAAGACGGCAGTATTACTAAGCTCTATCGCGGTAAAAGACAGGACTTAAATACCTCAAGCATCATTCCCCCGCTGACCCAAGCTTCTAAATTGATCAGCGGCAGCAAATATTTCTATGTCTTCGAACTGGCGTCTAAACGCTTAGCCGTCTTCGCTAAGAACGACGTGAAAGACGGACCTAAAGCCGGTGCCTTCCTGGCCCAATTCGACCTTTCAGCCTTTGACTCACTTAAAGATATCCAGATCAATGAAACGGAAAAGCTAGCCTATATTCTAGATGGGAGTAGCGTCTATTCCCTTAAACTTAACTACTAACAACGACAAAGAAAAAAGCTGCCTTCTTTTGAAAGCAGCTTTTCTGTTATAAAAAGTACGATTAAGGATGGCTAAAGGAAATTTAGCTCATCCCTTTTGTTTTTACATAAGCGGGTGATGCTGGCCGGATTCACGGCTGAAGCGGCAAATGATTCCATGTGGGTCAAGAGAGCTTTACAGGCCCTTTTAATCCAAGCGAGCAATGCGTCATCATGGCTAGAACGATATAATTCCCGGCAGGCCATAAAAAAAAGATCGAGATTCGGACCCCAGAAAGCTTGGCGCTTTTCCCGGGAATAATGGAACAGAGTCGTGGGTTCATTGCTTAAATCCGAAAACACGCATTCGAAGAAATTATAAGTCTCTTCCCGGTGGATACCTAAGAGATTAATGCCATATTTGCTATAGAAGAAAAGGAAGGACTCCACATCCCCATTATTCATATCGCGTAAAAGTTTAGCCAGTTTTTCCCGGGCTAATTTAGCCGCCTCTTTTTGGGTGAATTCTTCGATGGCTACGTATTCAGCAAATACCCGGCTGTTTATGAAATCACGGAAAGGTAAAAAACCTCTAAGCATATCATGATCTTTGGCTTCTTTCGGCGCACCCAGGAAATTAAGCACGATCTCCAAAATAGCTGGGACTTCCAACTTGCGTTCAACGCTGCCTTCTTTCATAAGATTGCGCAAACAAGCCAGCAATTTAGCCGTGGTCTGGCTATAACTGCCAGTCGTGATAAAGATAGGTCTGATCGAGTCGCGCTCATCCGGTCCGGCATTTATAAGCAGGACGGAAAAACGCCTGAAAAGGCGATAGTCGCGGCCCAGCTTCTCGTGATACTTGTTTAGGATCAAATCAGACAGAACCATTGATATAAACAGCAGATTACGACTTTTGCTCAGTCGCCAGTAAAAGAAATCCAGGCGACGCTGATTTTCTTGTTTAGCGATTTTTTCCATGATTCTGGCTACCCGCTTTAAGCTCCCAAGCGGCCGCAAGAGGACACTCAGATAGAAGCGGGAACGATAAATCAGAAACAGGGGAATAATCAGCAAGGACTCCAACCAATAGTTGCTAAAGAACCAGCTGCACCAAGGGAAAAACCCAGTTAGCTCAGCTAAGAGCAGGTAAACTCCGAAGAGCACGATCAAGATATAAAAGACCAAATAAAACCCGATGATAAAGGTGGCTTCCATGCCAAAGTTGTCATCGAGACTTTCTAAATGCCGAGCGAATAATTTCCCGATCAGCATAGATATGATTATGCTAGGAATGACCGCGATTAATACGGGCAGATAGCTGCCGACTTGGAAGTAACGTACTACCAAATAAACATCAACCGTGGCAATAAACGCCCAAAGCAGCAAACACAGAGTGCTTAAGTATTGATAGCGCTGGACCCGGCCTCTTTTCTTGAAGGAGAAAGAGCCGAACGACAAAACAAAAACCAAGGTCTGGAAAATCCTGACCCAAAGACTTTTCATGAACTTTTTCATTTTTTACGGTATTTGATTGGGACAAAATAGCTACCTTAGGCCAATCGGACAGATAGACCTCCTAACTGTTTTAACAGCAGGTTTAAAGAGCCGGCAAAAGCTCCATTGATTGTCAAAGGACAATAATAACTTATATTAACATAATTACTTAAAAGAGTCAATAAAGTATATTTACCTAATATAACAAAAAACCGCCTAATAGACGGTTTCTTGTTATTTAGCTTTTTAAGCTTATTTCAAAGTAACCTTAGCGCCTGCTTCTTCTAATTTAGCTTTAATCTTCTCTGCTTCTTCTTTCTTGACGCCTTCTTTTACCATTTTCGGAGCGGCATCAACGAGATCCTTGGCTTCCTTTAAGCCCATCTCAGTCAATTCGCGAACCACCTTGATGACAGCAATCTTATTAGCGCCGCCGTCAGTGATTTCGATGTCAAAGCTGTCTTTTTCTGGAGCAGCTTCAGCGGCAGCTCCAGCTGGACCAGCCATCATCATGGCTGGAGCGGCGGCAGAGACGCCAAACTTTTCTTCTAAGATCTTAACTAATTCCGCTAAATCCAAAACGCTCATGGTTTCGATTTCCTTAACCAGCTTCTCGAATTTGGCTGGAACTTCAACTTGTTTTTTTTCTTCTGACATAATTTTATTGATGCGAGCAGTCTTTGATAAGGCTAAACGCTATCTTATTATTATATTTATAATTAAGCTTTTTTCTCTTCGATCGCTTTTAAGACGGTTACCAGGCTTCTTAGATTGCCGGCTAAAACGTTAACGAAACCACTAACCGGAGCATTCAAGGAACCAACAAGTTTGGCTTGTAATTCCAATTTGCTGGGAAGCTTAGCTAGAGCCTCGACCTCATTCTGATTTAAAAATTTATCATTTAAGACTCCACCCAAGAAAACTATCTTCCCTTCCTTATCTTTCTTGAAGTTGAAAACTACTTTAGCTGGAGCCACTTCATCAGCATAGGAGAAGATGGCCGCTACCTTGCCTTCCAGGCCCCTGATCTTAAGACCTTCGACTTTCTGATCCTTGAAAGCTAATTCCATCAAGGTTTTTTTGGCGACATAATATTCGCCGTTCTCTTCCCGGAGCTTAGCTCTGAGATCCTCATTTTCTTTCACTCCTAGAGCGTTAAAATTGGTAAAAACGATAGACTTCGATTGTTTGATCTTCTCAACCAGAGTCCGTAAAATCTCTTGCTTTTGGATTTTTGATTTAGGCATATTATTTTGAATTGATTATAAATAAAAAATCTGTGTTTCCACAGACGACAATAAAAGCCTAGAAAGGTTTTACCTCGGCAAGTCTTATATCCAGGAAACCTGGAAAGCTGGCTGTCTGTGGTAGTATTTGATTGCCTATATCTTATCATTTCCTAAAATATTGTCAATACCTCCGATTTTTGCTATGATTTTAATAATATTCTAATAAACTTTCTTTCAAAAAAACCTTAAAAATGGACAGAATCCTAATCTTTTCCGTGGATAGCCGACTTTTCCAAAATTCGGCCTATCAGCCGCTGAGCGATTCGGATTTCTTCCAATTGCGCCAGGCGGGCTATGTCATCGGACTCTATGGCCAGACTGGCCAGATAGAAAGCAAGGCCCATAAGCTACGTCTTAACCTCAATCTATTCTTCTGGCTTAAAGAAAAAAAGGAGGCAAGTGAAGCTTTGGGAGAATTTGCCACCCACTTGCAAAAAATTGCCTTAATCGACCAGCAAGCTTATTTCCCAGGGAAAGTCGTCTTACTCAGCTCTAATCTAGCTGATTACCAAGCCGCTAAAGAGCTGGGATTTAATTTCATCGCTGTTTGTCTGACCCTGACTGAAGCCAAAGCCTTCCAAGAAGCTGGTTTATCTCCAGATTTCATAATCATCAAGACTAAGGAATCACGTATTGGTCCAGACATTATGCCTCGACTGCTTTAAACCCTCTAAAAAATGAGGGTTTTTTAATTAACGAAGCTTCCGCCTGGTCCGGCCGTAATTAGCAAAACGATGAGCCTCTTCGCGGAGTTTTAACAGCGTCGGCTTCAGGTTGGTCGCTAACTCCTTAACGCTCTGTTTAGTCCCGGTCGCAAAGACCAAGCGATCACCACCGAATTTAGAAATACCAACCAAAGGCGCTTTAAGATTATATTTAGCTAAGTGCCTGGAAAGGAAACTGATCTGAGGACTACCGCCATCAATCATTATCATATCCGGTGAAGGCCACCCCGGATGGTTAAAACGCCTCTCTAGGGCTTCCAAGAGGGCCCGCTCATCATCACCAGCGGCCGCTTTCTTGATTTTAAACAAACGGTATTCATTGGGATTAGCCTGGCCATTTTCAAAGACCACTAAGGAGGCGTAGGTTTCGCGACCGGCATGGTGGCTGATATCATAGCCTTCGATCCGGCTTAACTTAGCTTCTTCCAGATTCTCCTCCCGACCCAGCAAAGAGACGTCCTGAATATGCTGAAGGGCCCGGAGTTTATCAGGATTGTCTTTCATTAGTCTCTTAACTAAAGTTTTTTTATCACCAGCTAAAAATAACTCGAGATTCCTAATATTCTTGCGGTAGGCAGGCGAGCTAATCGTACCTAGGCAGGCGCCTGGGCAGAGGCCGATCTGATAATCAAAGCAAGCACGACCGCTCAGTGGGCGGCAAGTGCTATAAGGGAAAACGCGGCGGATTAAGCGGAGAGCGCTCTGCACTAAATGGAAAGATTGGTAGGGTCCGAAAACCTTAGCGCTGGTCAAGGAAAATTTACGCAAATCCCGTCCGCGGACGATTAAGGGACGAGGATAGTCATCCTTCGGGATAACGATATAAATAAAAGAACGGTCATCGCGGTCAACCACATTATACTTCGGCCAATACTTCTTGATATTCTTAGCCTCTAAAATAATCGCTTCTAGAACATTCTCAGTCACTTCATATCTTATCTTAACCGCCTGGGCCACCATCTCCTGAATCCGCGCCTCAACTCTGTTTGAAAAATATTGGCTTAGCCTCTGCCGCAGCTTAGTAGCTCGGCCGACATAGAGGACTCGCCCCTTCTTGTCCAGCCAAAAATAGACACCCGGTTTCAGAGGAATCGTCTTTAATTGAGACTTTAATAAGTTAGAATGATTGTTGCCTTTTGGCATAGGTATTCTTATGTTTATTTTAGCCTTCGTTTAATCCCCGGTTAAGTGGCTTATGTTAAAATAATTTAGCGTGGGCCCGGCCAGGTGGCAAATTGGACTTTGACATTCCAACTCCGGGGTTCAACTCCCCGCGGGTCCACACGCGCGCTTTAATTTATATAATACAGATTGACTATTATCATATTATTTGCTAAGATATAATAGTCAAAGTTCAATCAAAAAGCCGCTTGGCGAAGTTACAAGAATCTCCCCTTACGGGAGATTTTTTGTCGGCTTGAAATTATACAGATACTTCTTCAGATCTATCCGGCCATCTTTAATAACAATCCCCTCTTCCCTTAACAGCCTAAGCTTCCGCGCCTTTCCTCCAGCAAAGCCGCCAACCTGGCCATTACTTCTGATTACTCGATGGCAAGGAACCTCGGGCGCATAAGGATTCCGATGCAAAGCATTGCCGACCGCTCGACTAGCCCCGGGCTTGCCCAAAAGGATAGCCAAACCTTTATAGGTCACAACCCGGCCCTTGGGCACCTTACGGCAAGCGCTATAGACCTGATGGGCAAAGGGAGTTACTAAACTTTTATCTGGCATATGATTGACAAATTTTTATAAGGAAGATAAGATTTAAATAGCTTCGTGAAGGTTTAGTCCTGATGAGGCAATTGACATCTTGCTCTTCACAAACCCGGTTATTTCGTCATCTAGACAAACCGGAAAATGAGCCTCTTCCATAAAAGAAGAAATTAGTCCTTTTCCCCTAAGACGATTGGTTTTCCCTGGTAAAACCGCTTAAATCGCTAGCGCGGCAGGTGATCTTAAAAAATGATGGTCAGGCTCAGAAAGCCGGAAAAAATATTTTGCACCCGCTAGGTTTTTAAAGAAAGCGGGCCCACAAAAGAACTTTTTCCGGTTTTTTCTTTCTCTTCTAGTATTGACAAAAATATTAATTTATACTATAATATCCTCAGTTCCTTTGATTATAAATCCAAAATCCAGATAAGATGAATGAAGAAACCCAAAAACCAGATTGGCTTGAAAGAAGGCTCCAGAATCTCGATTACGGGAAGGTTATACTCATAGCCGTCTTGATCCTCTTCGCTTATTCCGCCTTAATCATGTACTGCCCCCAATTCCATTGAACTCTCCTTACTTCCCTCTCTCACACCAGCCACAAAAGCTGGTTTTTTTATTTAAGATATTCTTTAAGATACTCACCGGTAATGCTCTTGCTATTAGCGGCTATCTCTTCCGGACTGCCGCTAGCCACTAATCGGCCGCCTTGATCGCCGCCATCCGGACCCAAGTCAATGATATAATCCATTGATTTTAGCATATGAAGATTATGCTCAATGACTAGAACCGAGTTCCCTTTCTCCACTAATTTATTTAGGACGCTAAGCAACATCTCGATGTCGTAATAATGAAGGCCGGTAGTCGGCTCATCCAGGAGATATAGGGTGCGCTTACCTAAAGTATAGGTTAATTCTTTAGCGATCTTAATACGCTGAGCTTCGCCGCCAGATAAAGTGGTGGCGCTTTGGCCTAATTTTAGATAGCCCAGTCCGACCGACTGCAGGACTTTCAACTTATCTACGATATAATAATGTTCAGCGAATAAATTAACCGCCTCATCAATCGTCAAATCTAGAACATCAGCGATATTCTTGCCTTTGTACTTCACTTGCAAAGTTTCCCGATTAAACCTTTTACCCCGGCAAACCTCGCACTCAACCAAGACCGGGGGTAGGAAATGCATCTCAATCAAATTAGAACCAGCGCCTTCGCAAGCTTCACAGCGTCCGCCCGGACGATTAAAGGAAAAACGCGACAAAGTATAGGCTCTTTCTTTGGCCTCAGGCAAGGCAGCAAAGAAATCGCGAATCGGAGTGAAGATGCCGGTATAAGTGGCTGGATTAGAACGCGGCGTCCTACCGATTGGCGACTGGTCGATAACTACCACCTTATTAATGTAATCGGTACCTTTGATATCGCTCACGTCCTCCAATTTAGCCCGCCCGCCCGGACGATTCTTAATATGGTTGATATTCTTATATAAAACATCATACATCAAGGATGACTTGCCTGAACCAGAAACGCCGCTTAGTCCCACCAGTCTCCCTAAAGGAATTTCAACTTTTAGGTTTTTTAGGTTATTAGCTTTCGCTCCCAAGATTTTCAAGCTCCCATGATTCTGGCTGCGCCTTTTATCCGGCAAAGAGATATCTCTTTGGCCACGCAAGTACTCCAATGTCAGAGACCCCTGGCCGTCTTTATTTTTCTCAACTAAAAGATCCTCGGTTCTGCCGGCGGCGACGACTTCGCCGCCATGGACTCCGGCTAAGGGGCCAAGGTCTACCAGATAATCAGATTCCCGAAGAGTTTTTTCGTCATGTTCCACGATCACGACCGTATTATTCTTATCACGCAGGGCTTTAAGCGTCTGGATTAATCTAGCTGTATCCCGCTCATGTAAACCGATAGTCGGCTCGTCTAAGACATATAAAGTCCGGGAAAGATGGGATCCTATCTGGGAAGACAGCCTGATCCTCTGAGCCTCTCCGCCGGATAAGGTTTCCGCTTCCCGAGAGAGATTAAGATAATGCAAGCCGACTTTCAACAAAAATTCGAAACGACTAATGATCTGCAGGACAACCGGTTCAGCGATCGCTAATTGTCGCTTAGTCATCTTGTGATAATATTTGGTAAAGAAATCCGTCGCCTTATCGATTGGCATCCTGGCCACTTCGGCTAAATTCTTATTATTCACCCGGACGGATAAAGCCTCCGGACGCAAGCGGTCGCCCTGGCATTTGGGGCAGGATTTCTCAGCAAAAAAGCCTATCTTCCCCAAACCGTTGCATTCTGGGCAAGCTCCATGGGGAGAATTAAAAGAAAATAGGCGAGGTTCAACTTCAGGGAAAGAAAAATTATCTTTTGGACAAGTCCAGTTGGCCGATAATAAGAATTCCGCCTCTTTGTATTTAGCAATTACTAATCCCTGGCTGTATGATAAGGCGTTCTCGACTGCTTCAAACATCCGGCTCTGGTCGCTGAGCATCACTTTGTCCATCACGATCTGGATATCATGCTTCTGTTTAGGCGATAACTTGATTTGCTCCCGCAAGGAATGCCAGGAACCGTCGATTCTGGCTTCAGCAAAGCCCAAAGAAAGATAATTATATAAAAGCTGGTAGTACTCACCCTTTCGATCCAAAATGACAGGAGCTAAGATGGTGACATATTCTTCTGATATATCCTCTCCGCGTTTGATAATGATATCAACCATCTCTTCCGCGGATAGCTTTTCAATCTTAGTACCGCACAAAGGACAAAACACCTCTCCCACCCGGGCATAGAGGACGCGCAAGTAATCATAGATGTCCGTTAGGGTCCCGACAGTCGAGCGGGGATTATGGGAAAGAGCCTTCTGGTCAATGGAAATCGAAGGGGCTAAACCGATGATTTCATCAACGTCTGCCGGTTTCTTCTGTCCTAAAAATTGGCGCATATAAGGCGACAAGGATTCTACATATTGCCTCTGCCCTTCAGCAAAGAGCGTATCAAAAGCTAAGGATGATTTGCCGGAACCAGAAACGCCGCTGATGACTGTCAGCTTATTATGAGGAATCTCTAAATCGATATTCTTTAAATTGTGCATCCGCGCGCCGCGGATGATTATTTTTTCTTCCATATGGCTAAAGGAAAGGATTTGGGTCTTCAAAAGTTATCCGCGGTGTCCGCTGGTTTATTAATTCCAAAGGACAAGCATATTTCTTGCTATACAAAACATCAACCGCGCCAAAATAAGCATCTTCGTAGTTAAAACCAAGACGCTGGGCCGCCGCCTTAACCGAAGCCTCATCCTGAGCCTCAATTTCCACGAATGGCTCCAAATAGGGCCATTCATCAAGACTGATCTCCGCTTCGCCTAACAGCCAGATTTCCCTCTTGGTTTCTTGGTATGATTTATATGGACAACCCAGAAGCTGCAGGAATTCTTTTGCTTCCTCAAAATCGCTGACTGTAAAACAAGTTTCTTTCTGATTCTGGATACTCCCACCATCTACCCGCTTCAAGCTCATAGTTATCTTATCCCCCTCATCTCGGACGCGTAGCCAAGAATTACTATCATTATCCGGCAAATTAAAAACCGCCCGTTTCTGCAAAAATTCTGGCTTTATCAAAGAGGCTCCAGCTTGGCGCAAACGCCCCCGAATCTCTTCTTTGTCGATGTTAGTAAACGTAGCTTCGTATTCTATCTTCATAAGAATAGCTTACTTTAAATTAATTTCTTATTTCTCTTCAATATCTAGAAAGTGTTCTATCTTTTTGGAGACCGACATCGGAGTAATGCTGTGCTTCTCATTATAAGCCAGCTGTTTTTGGCGGCGACGGTCAACTTCCCGCTTAGCGCGCTTGATCGAACCGGTCATTTTATCAGCATACAAGATGATCTTTCCCCTGACATTACGAGCCGCCCGGCCCATGGTCTGGATAAGCGAAGTCTGGCTACGCAAAAAGCCTTCGCGATCAGCGTCTAGGATCGCCACTAGGGTTACCTCGGGCAAATCAAGGCCCTCACGCAGAAGATTAACTCCAATTAAAGTGTCAAATTTCCCTTCTCTAAATTGCTGGAGGATTTCTGTCCTTTCCAAGGTCTTAACGTCGGAATGAAGATAATTGGATTTCAAGCCTTGGGCTTGCAGATAAGTGTTCAGCTCCTCCGCCTGCTTCTTAGTTAAGGTATTAACGATCACCCTCTCGTTCTTAGCGGCTAAAACCTTGATTTCTTTAATAATATCATTTATCTGGCTGTAATTAGATTCTTTATCAAACACTGGACGGATCTCGATTTCTGGATCGACTAGGCCTGTCGGCCTGATTACTTGCTCGACAACTTGGCTAGAGTGCTTGATTTCGAAATCGCCCGGCGTTGCCGTTGTGAATATAACTTGGCCTATCCGCTGTTCAAATTCAGAGAATTTAAGGGGGCGGTTATCTAAAGCCGAAGGCAGACGCCAGCCATATTGGACTAAGGTTTCTTTGCGTGCCCGGTCGCCGTTATACATTCCGCCTACCTGCGGCACCGCGATATGCGATTCATCGATGATGGTTAAAAAATCAGGCTGGCCGGCTTTCTGGGGGAAATAGGCCAAAAGAGAATCTGGCGCTTCCCCAGCTAACTTCCCGGTCAGATGGCGGGAATAATTTTCAATCCCGTGACAATAGCCCAGAGTCTTGAGCATCTCCATATCATAGCGGATCCGGCGCTCCAAGCGTTCGGCCTCCAAATATAATTTATTCTTATTAAAATACTTAAGACGATCTTTTAGTTCTTCCTTGATATTATTAATGGCAACTTGAATCTGAGGCTGGGTAGAAACGAAGTGCTTGGGAGGAAAAACGACTATTTCTGATAGATCATCCAGGATATTCTTGGTAAGATTATCAATGATCTTTAGTCCCGCAATCTTTTGCTCAATAATCTCAACTTGATAAACGATGTTTTCCGACATCGCCCGAATCTCTAAAATATCGCCCCGCGCCCTAAATTGGCCACGACTGATTTCGCCATTAGTGCGTTCAAACTGCATTTTAACTAATTGCTTAATCAGATCAGCTCGCACCATTGGCTTATTTTTTTCTAAATGGAGTTTTGATTCAGAGTAGTTTTCCGGCACTCCTAGGTTGTATATGCAAGAGACCGATGCGACAATGATAACATCACGCCTGGTCATAAGAGACGAAGTAGCGGCATGGCGCAAACGCTCGATTTCCTGGTTAATCATCGCTTCCTTATCGATATAGGTATCAGTGATTGGCAAATAGGCTTCCGGCTGATAGTAGTCGTAATAGGAAACGAAATAATGGACCGCATTATCAGGAAAGAAATTCTTATACTCCCGATAGAGCTGGGCGGCCAAAGCCTTGTTAGGAGCCATCACCAAAACCGGCTTATCTTGGCTCGCAATCACATTAGCAACCGTGAATGTTTTACCGGACCCAGTCACGCCTAAAAGCGTCTGGTAGCGCTCGCCGCGTGCCAGGCCTGATTGCAATCTCTTGATTGCTTCCGGCTGATCGCCCGCCGGAGAAAATTCTGATTTTAGCTGGAATAATTGACCCATAAATCCTGATAAGCGATAAAAAGGCGGGATTAGGACATAAGCCCTAATCCCTGAATAAGATAAAATCTACCTAGTTGGTTATTGTAATTTACCGATGAAATAGGAATCGAGCATCCCCCTGGCCTTATCACCGTGTTTCTTCACCTGGGCGAACATTTGGCTGGCATCTAGGCCGCAACCCTTGAGAATCGCTTCTCCTCCCGGATGTAAGCCGGCTTTGACATAGGCCGTGACATCGAAGACATTACCGTCAACAGCTAGCCAGCAATCGCTAGGGCTATTATGCTTAGCCACATCCGCTAAAGTGAAAAAAGCGGTGTTAGTAGTCGGCTCAGTCGGAATAGCTGAGTCAGCCGGAGCGTTAGTCTGGATTGGGGTTTGATCGTTAACGACTTGGCTGCTTTTAGTACTGCAGGCCGCCAAAACGAAAACAGCGGAAAGTAACAATAAAGACAAGCTTATTTTCTTCATAATATTGATAAAGATTAAATAAATTAAAACTTATAAATAATATAAGGTATATATTAGTATAACAAATATATCGATAAAGACAAATATATAAAAAGAGATGATTTTCTCATCCCTTTTCCCGACTTTTCATTGGTCGGATAAGCTTAAGAGCCGATTAGCGATTTCTTCGTTAGCCGACTTCAGGTAACTGCGACTTTCTTCGCCTTCTAAACGAAAGCTTTCCCCTACGACAATCTCAGTCCGGCGCCAAAATTTAGGCAACTTAGAGCCCAAGGGCATAACCCGATCGGCGCCTCTCACCCAAACCGGCAGGATGTCGCATTTAGACTGCAAGGCCAAACGTGCGGCTCCGCTTTTCAGGGGCCGTAGACGGTTTCCCTTAGGAGACTGCAACCAAATATTGCTTTTATTGGTTCCAGTTCTTCCGCCTTCAGGGAAAATGATCACAATCCTGCCTTTCTTGAGCAAGCGGGCGGTCCGAGCATGAGCAGCCGCGCAAGAACGGTCGTCCCCGCGCGGAAAAAAGATGAAGCGGTTCTTTAAGGTTGTCCAATACCATTTATTGAAATTATGGAAATCCGGAGTCCCATAAGGAAAGAATCGGATCGGATTAAGGCTAGCCGCTCGGATAAAAAGATAATTTAAAGCAAAAGGTTCCCAAAAAGAAGGATGGTTAGAAACCACTAAAAGGCCTCGGGGCCATTTAGGAAGCAGATTCTTATTACGGATCCGGATTGCTCCGAAAAGCTCTAAAGAGCCCAAAAACAGCCAACCTAATACGATGATGGCCGGATAGAGCAGCAACCAGAAAAAAAAGGCGTCTGCTAACTTTCTGAGCCAGACAGCTCTTTTCTTTTTTTTCATGAAACACCTCCTGACTTTTAATGAACGAATGATGATTTGCTTTTAAGATAACAGAATACCTATCTTTTATCAACTAAACAAACATTTGACATATTGATAACGAAATGATAATTTAGAAACTTCGCACATTACATAAACAACATAAAAACAATCAGGATGGACAAGGAATTTATCGAACAACAAAGGCTGCGGCTTTCGAGCCATTTGAAAAGGCTCCAAGACAAGCAAAAACTTGAGGAAGAACTCGCTATCCAGGGTGAGGCCTCTAATTACTTAGTCGAACAGAAAAGCCAAAAAATCACCCAACTCCTTAAAGCCCTGCAGAGGATCAGTAACAACCGCTATGAATTCTGCGAAAAATGCGGCCAAGAAATCGAACAACGAAGGCTGGAAATCATCCCGACGGCCACTACCTGCGTTACATGCATGAAAATCCATGGTTGAGAAAGCAGTAATCGCCAAAAGGCCCCGATAAAAGGGCCTTTTCTAATAGGAAAAAATGATTTACTGGGCTGGATTTGCGTTCTCGAGCGGAGCGCTAGCGGGTGGAGTTTGGTCGGTCGACGGGTTATTACTCGCTTCCGGACTAGCCTGGTTCAATTGCCTCTGCATCGGGCAAGCGCTATTATCCTTATTCTGGAAACGGCAAGCCTGTCCGTCCCTATCGCCTCCCCGGAAATAACGTCCCCCCATCATTGCGCCTGGTCCATAGAAAGCACCCTTATAGCGTCCGAAGTGGGAGCCGAAATTAAGGCCTAAGCAAAAGATGAAGACCGCAATCACCAAGGCCAAAAAAATCTTGATGAATTTGCCATGGGAACCGCAGCAACCCTTAAAAGCTTGGCAGCAATGATCGCCATGATGAGACTTCTTTTCGCCATTTTTATTTTCTTCCATAATTTTTTGTTTAATAATTAAATAATTAAAAGATGAAAGGCTTCATCTTTTAATTAATACGCACTAATATTTTTTTTCTTTGCTTTTAATCGAGTTTGGCATTGGTCGTAGACATCACGGTTTCATCACCGTCTTCGATAACGACCAAGTCTTTGGAACAGGCAGCTAAACTTGTCTTATATGTCTGCCAAATGGCTGTTTGTGATTTTTGCGTCATCACCCGCAACTCTCGATTGGATGATTTGAAGATGCTAGCACATTTTTTCAGGTTATCCTTCTGTTCATCCAGGCTAGCTAAAGCGCTCTTCTGGCAAGCGGTCCGATTATTGATCAGATCAGTTAAAGCCTTGAGTTCCTGATTCCGATTTTCAATTACCGCTTTATCCTTGTTCTCAATCGCGCTAATCACGCAAGCTGATTGCTCGGCTGTGACAGCGACAAAGGGATCTGATTTCTTGATCCCCCACAAGGCATTACCCTTGCGTTGGATATTGCTATATTGGGAAATCTGATTAGGAGTAGCGATCTTTTCCAATTTAGTATCTTCAGTCTTGCTTTCCTTCTTGACGCCCCATAAAGCGCTCCCGACCTTACGGATGGAGCGATAGAGATTGATGAATTGCGGAGCGGGAATCTTTTCTAGATCCTCGCTCGGCCGATTCACGGAAGTCACGACCGTCCCGGCAATCCCGGAAAAGCTGTCTTCAGCTCGAGCCCCCTGCCAAGCTAAAGGCAGACCCAGAAAAGAAACAAGCAATACGCTAACTATGATTTTTTTCATATTATTGACGATCAGCTTGATATTTTAAAATACCAAGCATGAATTAATTAGATTATTAAAATTATAGCACGCCTAAAGGTGGGTAGCAATTAAGAATATTATATTAATAATCAGGAAATATGCTATGATAATAGTATAATTACCAATAATATGCCTACCTTGAGACTGCTGGCCGACTTTATCAAGAAATACAAGCACGGAAAAAGCACCCTCTATCTCCTCTGCTTCGTCATGCTTTTCTGGTCCTTATACGAAGGCGTCATTTCCTATATGACTCCTCTTATTATCAGCGAACGGGGGATTTCTGAAACCCTGATGGGAATAATCATCGGCAGCTCTTCGGTGGCCGGCGCCCTATTCGATTTCATCGCCTGCCGGATATTCAAAAATACTTACTACAAGCGGATGTTCCTCATCATGTTAGCTATCTGCCTGTTCTACCCCCTAATCTTATTTAAAGCCAATACTTTCATCTTATATATCTTAGCAATGGCTATCTGGGGAGTCTATTTCGACCTGAAAAATATCGGTAATTTCGACTTTGTCGGGCGCCAGCTGAAGAAATCCGAGCACAGTGAGGGCTTTGGCTTGATCCAAGTCTTCCAATCGATCGGTTTCCTGATCGCACCGATCTTAGTCGGCTTCATGATCGCTGAAGCCTTTGACTATAAGTCCTTAATCCTGGCTTGGATATTTCTGATCATCGCTATTTTCTTTTTCTTGGTCATGTATTATTTCAGCCCTAACCGCCGCCAAACAGAAAGCACGGCTCCTAAAATCAAAGAAAAAGGCCTCTGGCTAGAAATAAAAACCTGGAAGAAGCTAGGCCGAATCCTCTTGCCCGTCCTGATCCTCACCCTGATGCTTAACTTCATTGATGCCTTCTTCTGGACTGTCGGTCCGATCTTCGCCGAAGGCATGAGCGAAATCAGGAAATTTTCCGGGTTCTTCATGACCGCCTACTCTCTGCCCGCTCTCTTGGTTGGCTGGCTAGTTGGCTCACTCACCCGACGCTACGGCAAAAAAAAGACAGCCTTCACGTCTTTAGGCATCGGGTCACTGCTCTTATTTATGATATATTTCTTAGACAACCCGATATTGATAATCCTAACCATTTTCATATCTTCAATCTTCATCTCTATTTCCTGGCCGGCTATTAACGGTGCCTACGCCGACTACATCAGTGAAAGTCCTGACTACGAAAAAGAGATAGAAAGCCTAGAGGACTTTTTCACGAATCTGGGCTATGTCTTGGGACCGATGGTAGCTGGTTTCATAGCCGATCGCTTCGGCAATTCCGGAGCCTTCTCTTTTATCGGCTTGACAGGCAGTTTGATTGCCATCTTCTTACTTATATTCACCCCGAAAAAAATCAATATCAAGCGTGATTTGATTTCTTAAGTTAAATAAAAAATGGGATTTTACATCCCATTTAAATTATTTCAATATATCGCTTATCAGTTTGTTCATTGTTTTTGGTTTCCAAATCAATAATATGATAAAACATATGAACCAAAAAGCTGACCCAAGAATAACTATGAATATCCAGGGCGAGCCGAACTCTTTAAGCAAAAAACCAATACAGCCGAAGATGGCGAGGGTCACTACGATCTCTACAATTTTTGATATAAAGTGGGTAAAAAAATAAATAATTTTAATCATGTAGAGCATCACTTTAACGATAATTACCAATAATGTTGCTATCAATTTTGCCATTTTCAAGGGTTTTATAAAAAAGAACCGTTTAGACAAAAACTATAACATTAAAATAGTTATTTTGTCAATACTAGAGTGAAAGAATGATTTTAATCTATATAAAATAAAACTCCGTGTAAGGTTCAAGGACTGATCATAAAAATCAGTCTTTTTTATTTAAAAAAATAAAATCATTTATTGCTAGCTTAACTTATCCACAAGCGATTACAATAAACTCTCTTTTTTAGCCTTGGCACATAAACACAATATATGGTATACTAAAGAATACTTTAAACACTATATATAGAAATGGATTAAAACTCTTAGTTTAACCGTTTCCCAAACTTATGCCGATCAATATAAAAAAAATCGATGGCCGCTTAGAAGCCTTCGAAGCTGATAAAATAAACCGAGCCGTGGCCGCCGCTTGTGCTGGCCTGCCTGAAGCTAGCGCTAAGATCACCCAGATCGCGACCGAAACCGAGCTGACTCTCTATGATGGCATCACGACTCTGGAATTAGACCAGGCTCTAATCAACGCGGCTGTCCAAAACATCAAGGACGATCCAGATTTCGATATTGTCGCTACCCGCCTCTTGCTCAAAACCATCTATAAGGAAGTCTTGGGGGATTTTAAAGACCGGACAGAACTGCTTGAAAAACACCGCCATGGCTTCCCTGCCTATATTACCCGGGCCATCAAAGCCGCTTGGCTCAGTACAGAATTAGAAGTATTCAATCTAGAGGAACTAGCCCAAGCTTTAGATTTAGAAAGGGATCAGCTCCTCACCTACACTGGTCTTTCAACCATGAAGCACCGTTATCTCATAAAAAGCGCCGAACAGAAGCTCCAAGAAAGTCCTCAATACTTCTGGATGCGAGTGGCGATGGGCCTGGCTTATAAAGAAAAGGACCCGACAGCTAGCGCCAAGCTCTTCTATCACAAGATGTCACGCTTGGAATATATACCCGGCGGCTCCACCAATATCAATGCCGGCTCAAAAAAGCCGGCCCTGAGCAACTGCTTCATTCTGGATATGGAAGATAACATCGACCACATCGGTAAAACCGTTTCTGATGTCATGAAACTATCTAAAGCTACCGGGGGTATCGGCTTGTCAGTCACCAAGCTCCGAGCTAACGGTTCTCCCATCAGCACCAATAATACCTTTTCTTCCGGACCAGTCCCCTTCCTGCATATTATCGACTCGACGATTAGGGCTATCTCCCGGGCCGGAAAAAAGATGGGCGCCCTCTGCTTCTATATGGAGAACTGGCATTTAGACTTCCAAGACTTCCTTGACCTCAAGCAAAATGCCGGCGACGACTATCGTCGCACCCGGACAGCCGATACCGCCGTCTATCTTTCGGATGAATTCATGAAAAGAGTAGATAACAATGATTGGTGGTATCTGTTCGACCCCAAAGAAACTCCTGACTTAGTCGATTTGTCAGGGCAAGCTTTTAGCCAGAGGTACCAGGAATATATCGAGAAAGCGGAAAAAGGTGAATTGCGCGCTTTCCAAAAGATAAAGGCCGGCGAACAATTCCGGCAGATAATCATCTCTCTCCAGGGCACCTCCCACCCCTGGCTTACCTGGAAGGATGCGATAAATATCAGGGCCCTAAACGACAACACCGGACCGATCTATAGCTCCAACCTCTGCACCGAAATCACCCTGCCGACTAACAAGGACAACGTCGCGGTTTGCAACCTGCTGTCTCTCAACTTGGCTCGGCATCTAAAAACCGAGGGAAACAAGATCGAGATCGACTGGGCAAACTTGAAAGATAGCGTCCGCTTAGGCATCAGGCAATTAGATAACCTGGTTGATATCAACCAGCCGCCTGTCCCAGAAGCCATTAACTTCGACAGCCATAACCGCGCCCTAGGTTTAGGGGTGATGGGACTAGCTGATCTCTTAGAAAAGATGGGCCTAGCCTATGATAGCCCCGAGGCTTTCGAGCTGAGCGACCGGCTGATGGAATTCATCAGCTACCAGGCGATAGACACCAGTGCCGATCTAGCTCAAGAAAGAGGCTCATACTCTAACTTTTCCGGTTCACTCTGGTCAAAAGGCTATCTGCCCTATGATACGATCAAGCGCCTGGCTGATAACCGCGGCCGGGAGATAAGCGTGAGCTTGAGCAAATCGGACCTGAATTTAGATTGGGAAGCTTTAAAAAATAAAAGCAGGCAAGGCATGCGTAACTCTACCCTGCTCGCGATCGCCCCAACCGCCAACATCGGCTTGGTGGCCGGGACCTCCACCGGTATCGACCCGCGCTTCGCCCAGATTTTCAGCCGCAACACTCTATCGGGTAAATATCTCGAACTGAACTTCAATCTCGCCAGTGAACTAAAGGCTCTGGGAATTTGGGAAAAAGTTCGGGAAAAGATCCTAGCGGCTCAAGGTGACCTCAGCCAGATAGAAGAAATCCCCCTAAACTTGAAAAACATCTATAAAGACTCTTTCTCGGTCGATCCGAAAGCCTTCATCGAAATCGCCGCTCGGGCCCAAAAATGGGTCGACCAGGCTATCAGCCGCAACATGTATCTAAGCACCAGGGATACCGATGAAATCATGAAAATCTACCAAACCGCCTGGGGAAAAGGCCTAAAAACCACCTATTATCTCCATCTCAAACCTAGGCACACCGCTGAACAAAGCACCGTTAAGGTCAACAAGGCGGAAAATAGCGGCAAAAAGGGCTTTGGCGCCCTCTGGGCTAGCAATGAAACCAAGACAGGCAAAACAGCTTGTCCTATCGATCCGCAAGAACGTTTACTCTGTGACAGCTGCCAATAATATAAATAATTAATCAATAAAAAATATGATACTAGGAAAACCTTTGAACGAAGACATGCAACTTCGTCCCTTAAAATATCAATGGGCCTATGACCTCTATCACCAAGCCGTGGCTAACACCTGGTTCCCTCATGAAATCGCCTTAGGCGAAGACTTGGATGATTGGAAGAAGATGACTGATGATGAAAGGCAAGCTGTCAGCTTCCTAATGAGTTTCTTTAATCCGGCCGAATTGATAGTGAACCGGACTCTAGCGCTTGGCGTCTATCCCTATCTCAAAGCCCCGGAAGCCCACCTTTATCTAGCTAAGCAAATGTGGGAAGAGGCTAATCATTGCTTAGCCTTTGAATACGTCTTAGAGACCTTCCCTTTGAACCGAGAAGAAGTCTTTAAGAAGCACCTGGACACGCCCTCCATTAAAGCCAAGGAAGATTTCATTACTAATCACCTGAAAAGGATGACGGAAATGACTTTAGATATCGAGACCGCCGAGGGCAAGAAAGATTTCGTCCGTAACTTAGTCGCCTATAATATCGTGATGGAAGGCATCTGGTTCTATAGCGGCTTTATGGTCGCTCTCAGCTTCCGTCAACGACGCCAATTAAGGAATTTCGGCTCGATGATCGATTGGGTAGTCAGGGATGAAAGCCTGCATCTTAAATTCGGTCTCAATCTCATCCTGACTATCCTGGAAGAGAACCCGGAAATAGTTACCAAAGAATTCAGCCAAGAAATTAAGGACATCATCATTAACGGCGTCAACCTGGAAACTAGCTATAACCAAGATATGTTTCCCCGTGGCATCCTTGGCGTTAACGCTGACTACGTCAACCAATATGTCCGATACGTAGCTGACCGGCGCCTGGAAGAACTAGGCTTTGAAGCGCATTTCAAAGCCACTAACCCGGCCAAGTGGATGGCGACAGCCACCGACGCCTTAGAACTGGTCAACTTCTTTGAAACCCAGAATACCAACTATGAAGTGAACAATCGCGCCCAAGCCGCCAAGAATGAAGATGACAAATAATTACTTACATCAAAAAACTTGCCTGAAGGCAAGTTTTTTAGATTAAAGATTAAATCCAAAGGCAGGACTAACGGTTAGCTAAGAACTCAGTAATGACGAATATGACATAGAAAAGGAAAAGTAACCCCGCTTCTTTCCGGCTCAATCTTTTGTCTGACTTCATGAAGATAAACAAAAGAAAGGTGGCCAGAAACATAAAGGCGCCAGTAATATAGATAATCCTTAGATTAAAGGAAAAGGGACTAATCAGGGCGATGAGCCCGACCACGATGGTAGCGTCAGCGATAACCGTGCCCAAGATATCTCCCAGGGCTAAATCGTCGTGATGGTGCCGGGCGGCTTTAACGGAAAAAAATAGTTCCGGTAAGGTCGTGCCTAGACCGACGACTAGCATGCCGATTAAGATTGGGCTGATCTCTAAGCTATTAGCCAGGCTGACTCCGTATCTGACGGTAAAATGCGAACCAGCTAATAAGCCGGCCATACTTAATAATAAGAGGAGAATATTCTGGATACGGAACTTTTCCCGATCGGTTTTGGCGATATAAATATTCTTCTTCAAGATGACATAATAAAACGCGATACCGGCTAAGATCAAAATCAAGGCGTCCCACCTGGAATAGCGGCCATCTAAACCCAAGATAATCGGAACCGCCATCGCGCCGATATGGAAGAAGCGATTCTTGATCAGGCGGCTCTCTATCTTCAGCTTCCGGCCGGACAAGAAGACTACCAAGGCAAAAACTAAAGTCAAATCGGCGATATTAGATCCGAACAGGGTGCCTAAGCCGAAAGCCGGCAGACCTTCAAGCGCTGAAGTCACCGCAACAAAAGTTTCCGGCAAGATAGAGATGACTGCCACCACGGCAAAACCCACTACATATTTAGGCAAACTCAAACTTTCGGCTAAGAGGGTAGCATAATGAATGGCAAAATTAGCGCTTTTTACGACTACGAACAAGGCTAGTAAAAGCAGAAGAGATGATAATAGCATAATTCTTTTTAGATTTTATTCTTCTTTCCTTTGGTCGACCAAACCGCCGATATACTTAGCCCGATATATTTCCCGGCCTTGGAATTCTATCAGCTCTTCGCCGGAAAAATCATTAATCTCGCCCATAAAATCATTCTGGTATCTATAATCCCCTTCACTAAATTCCTTGGGCCCGCGATATGGGTAGTCAGCTGGAATCAAAGATAGCGATTTCTGCAGGATCCGATAGACTGCCTTGAAGTCGCTAATATCTTCTTTAACCAAACCATAATAGACCATCAGATAGACTGGCTCACCCTTAAAAAAGACAACTTCCCTGCCTCCGTAGGGTTCGCCGCCAAAATAATTATCATGATACTTAAAGTCTCCTTCTTCAAAAACAATAGTCTTAGACTTATCTTCCTCAACTGCCTTAACGGCCGTTTCGCCGCTAGCATAGCCGGCTTTTTTAGCTTTGGCCAAGAAGTCTTTGAGCTGTTTGAGATCTAGCATATTTTTAGAGTCTATTTATATAACAAAAATACCACGGAAAGCGGTATTTTGTCTATTAATATTAATTTTTTCTATACTTTGGCTTGCGGAAGCGCTTGGCAAAAGGAGCTTGACCCTTTTTGGCCGGTTTGGGTTGGAAGCGCCTTCTCTTTTTAGCTGTGGCGGGATGAACCGGCTTGATTAGTTTCACGAACTCCGTCCGCTTGATATTCTTATTAATCAACTTTTCGATTGCTCTTATCTCCCGGCTTTCACCGGCTGTCGCGAAAGAAATCGCCTTGCCCGGCTGGCCGGCTCGGCCGGTCCGGCCGATACGATGGACATAATCTTCCGAACAGTCCGGTAGGTTATAGTTAACCACCAATTCTATTCCCTTCACATCCAAACCGCGAGCGGCGACATCAGTGGCCACTAAGATTCGTTCCTTCTTATTCTTAAAGCTCTCCAAAGCAGCCTTTCGACGGCCGAGAGAAAGATTGGAATGGATTTCTACCGCCCGATGACCAGCCGCTTTCAATTTGATCGTCAACGCTTTCACTCCGTGCTTAGTACGGACGAACACCAAGACTGAGCCAGAATAGCGGGCCAAGATCTTTTGCAGATGCGTCAGGCGTTCTTCACCATTAATGATAAATATCTCCTGATCAACCTGTTCGGCTGTCGTTCCTGGAGGCGCCACCTCGATACTGACCGGCGTCTTCATATATTTAGCCGCAATCTTGACGATGGCTGCTGGCATAGTAGCCGAAAAAAGCATGGTCTGGCGCTCTGAGGGAGCCTGTTCCATTATTTCGGCAATCTGGGGAGCAAAACCAAGGTCTAACATCATGTCGGCTTCGTCTAGCACGATGACCTTAACCTGGTCTAAGCGATAGGTCCGACGTTTAAGATGATCAATCAGGCGCCCCGGAGTAGCGATAACTATATGCGGCTTTTTGCGCAAGCAAAAAAGCTGGCGGTCTAGAGCTTCGCCGCCTATTAAGACCGCTGTCCGCAAGCCTAGGGGGCGACCAATCTTTTTGATGCTTTCCTCGACTTGCAGAGCTAATTCGCGGGTCGGGGCGACGATTAGGCCCTGGCCCTTGAGTTGGGCCAAGCGCTCAATCATCGGCACGCCGAAGGCTAAGGTTTTGCCGGTTCCTGTCTGGGCAATGCCGATTACATCTTGGCCAGCTAAGGCCAGCGGCATAGTTTTTCTTTGGATTGGAGTCGGAGTCTCAAGTCCTAAGCCGGTAATTATTTTGACGATCGAAGCGCTGATTCCGAGATCGTTAAAACCCTGCTTAGCTTGGGAAGCGACTTCAAGATTTGTTTTTTCAGTCATAAAAAATAAGTGACCCGATTTTCTCAAGATCACTTAAATATGAGATTCGAATCCGATTATTATAATAGTCTATAATATCATATAAAAGGCAAGAAGTCAAATAATCAAAAGATTAAAACCTCTCCATCTTTTAGGGCTACGAAGGGGATTTTCGAAGAAATATAAAATTCTAAGACCTTCTCCATAGCCGCTGATTCTGGATGATCGGAGCGAAAATGAGGCAAGATGGCATAGCTTATAAGACCAAGACCTTCCCAAATAACCCTGTCATTAGCTTCATAGGGAAAAACACTTATGTCATCAACTAATTCGGCGCCACGCAAAGAAGGAGCTAACACGCAAGCGCCGGCGCTATAGCCGCCGTAAACTAAATCGTTCCGGGAGCTGATTTCTTTCAAGATGTCATCAAAACCGCTCAGTTTCATGGCTTGTCTGAGAACAAAAACATTACCGCCCCGGACATAAATAAGGCCACAGGCAGACAGCTTCTCCTTAAGCTCGTCTTTTTTACCGAAATAATCACGGAGGTCGACCCGTTCGATACCAAGACCCAGAACAGATAATTCGCTCAGATCCCCGTCCTCGCTCTTCTGCCGTCTCTCCAGGTCGGAAGCAAAATCCAAAGCATTAGGAATATAGACTGCCCTCTTAGGGAGGCCATTAATAAGCTGGGTTAATTCTCCAACCCTGTCTCCGAGCTTGTATGAAGAAAGATAAAATTTCATATCGTTTGATTATTGATTTTAAATATACGTATCCCAAACTAATTGCTCACAAATGCATCTAAGAAAAGTTCCATATCCCTAGTGATAACACCAGGATACTCTTTTTTGTAGCTTTCATATAGCTCTTTCCAGGTAAATAAGGCCTGCAAATTCACTCCTAACTTAGCTAGGTTAGCTTGGGCTGATTTTTCGATATCTAAAATCGTAATCACGTCATTGATTTCTAGGGCATTGGCTTTTAATTTGTTTACAAAGCCCATGACGGTATTAGCTGTCACGGTAGCATCTTCAATAATCAGGACCTTATCCCCTTGTTGGTAATTACCCAACAACTCCCCTTTAGTACTATAATCTTTATAACCTTCTTTCCTGATTGTTAGGCCAGGCGCTTTCAATATATTGGTGACGCCATAACTAAATGGCAATCCTCCATAAGGGATACCCAATATTTTATCAAAAATGATTGAATTATCTTTGATAATATCAATCACTAAAAGATTTACCTTATATAATAATTCAGGAAAAGAAATAAATTTTGATGTATCTAAAAAAATTGGCGTGCGACTATTATTTTTTAGCAGCACCCAATCTTTTTCATCTATATCCGGAGAAATATATAATAATTTATTATCGATTATTTCTTTTATAATCTCTTGTCTCATAACATCAGGCCGATTGTTTATATTGGGACAAACCTAGAATATTACCTTCGGAATCTTTAAACCAAGCCAAGAAACCCATGCTGCCATTTTCTCCAAGAGGGGTCTTCCCTCTCACGATCGCGCCTCCCTGAGCGATAATTTTTTCAAGGGTCGCGTCAATATCCTCCACATCGACGTAAAACATTGGATAAGGCATCTGCGGATCGCGCTTACTGGAACCACCATTGATAAATCCAAACTCAGTGGGCTGCATCTTTTCATCGACTGGACCGGTCTGCCAACTAGTATAAGAAAATTGTTCCCATTCGAAAGGCTTCCAGCCAAAAACATTTTGATAAAAAGATTTGGCTCTGTCCTTATCATCCCAGGGAAATTCAAAGTGTGTAACTTTATTCATAAGTTTATATTTTAAATATATAACAAAAATACCACAAGAAGTGGTATTTTGTCTATCTAGTTCGGAGTTTGGGAGAAGATTGGAACTATTTTGTACCAGTTATAATCCATCTACCTCTATCAGCCAAGAGTTGCATATCAACCTTAGCAAAATCAGAAAACATTTCTTTTATCTCTTCCTTAGTAAAAGAGCTGTGGGGCAAACCTGCCTCGGGGCCATGCAGAGGCGCTCTGACCCCTGGTTCTATTTCCTTATGTTCGACCATGCTAGTCCAATGTGAACTGCCTTCATTATCTGGTAAGGTAACAAAAAAACTTCCTCCTGGCAAAAGAGCCGGATAAATCTGTTTTATGGCTCGATTGACCTGTGCTTTCAAACCATGATGAATAGCAGCTATGGAAATTACCAGATCATATTGCTCTTTAGGCAAATCATATTTATATATATCAGCTAATAATATATTTGAGTCATCTTTTAAAATCTCTTTAGTCATTTCCACTGCGGTCGGGCTAGAATCAATCCCATCGGTCTTAAAGCCTAAACTTTTTAAAAAAATTAAATATTTCCCATTACCACAGCCGATATCCAAAACTTGTTTTATCTTAAAATCCCGTTTCTGAATAAAATTTAAAAACTCCGGAATTAAACCTGGCTGTAAAGTAGCGTATTCTTGCCCATCCTTTTTATATTTTTTATAAATATTATCCCAAATGGTCATAATTATATTTTGATTTATTTATTTTAATATTGGCACTATTTACCTTAAACTTCAATTATACCTACTAAAATAGGGCTATTTTAAACTGCTCAGAGCTTAGTATGCAATTGGAACTACTTACCATTGGCCGCTATGTAATCTTTCAACTTTAGGATAATGTCATGATCGTTTTTGGCTCGATTATTAACACGATATCCATCTTTGAAGCTGAACTCGTAAGCCCTTAAAAAATCGGCTGGGGTTAAGGTATGGGCATTCTTATCTTTATATCGGACCAGCTCTTTATAATCTTTAATTATCCCATCCCTGATTAATATACTTTTCCCAGCAAATCCGACTTGCTTACCGTTAAATGCAAATTCATGTTCCTTTTCATTAATTAAGGTAAAGCCGTCTACTTCAAGTGTTTTCTTAAACTCTTCCCAGTCATTAGAGATATAATTATCCTCGATGAGTATATCGATGTCTCCAAATTCTTTGAAATTGCCAAGATAAAGAGATGCGCCAAAAGATCCATATATAACTGGCGCGATGTTTAATTTGCTTAAGATGTGTAAAATTTTTTCCAAAAAATTATTCATATACAAAAAATACCACGAAAAGCGGTATTTTGTCTACTCACTCAGGAATTGGGATATAATTAGAACTGTTTTATTTTAAAAAAGAGAGCTCCAACAATTAAAAGCTCTCTCGAAATCTATTTTTAAATAAATAAAAATAAATGGTAGTCATTATTATTCCGACCAGTACATCAATCAAGTAATGCTGTTTCACAAAGATTACGGAAATCATGATAACTGCACCCCAAATCGCAAAGAGGTAGCGCATTATTTTTGATATACCAAGCAATCGAGCGGATAATAATGTTAGGAAAATTAAAGATACGTGCAAGCTGGGAAAGCAATTCCGCGGGTTATCGCAACTTAATAAGAATTTGTTTACCGCGCAAAGCGAATTGAAATCGTAATGCCTAGGAAACTCAACTGGGTAAAAAATAAATATCAAAGCATGAATAACCACTAAAAGTGTTGCCAACAAAATAAATTTTCTTGCCTCTTTTTTAATGGATAAACAAAAAGCGACAATATAAATGATCCAAGAAACGTAAGGAATCATCCAATATTCATTCATCGAAATCTTACTTTCAAATGGAAATAATGGAAACTCACGGGCGGTGAACAGCATTATATTGTTGGTTCCGAAATAAATTACTCCCCATAATAAGCCGAAAAAAATAACATTTTTAATTTTCACGGTCTAGGGTTTTAAAATTCTGCAATAATTATGTAATATAATTAATAATTTGTCAATATTAAAAACAAAAATAGACACAAATTAGCCTATTTTTATATATGATTACTCGCTTGGAGGGACTGCTTTCGGACTTTATTTGCCAATTTGTTGAAAAAAACTGACAAGATATGACAACAAAAATTGAGAATAATATATACCAACTAAAATAAAAATAGTTGCCACTAAATACCGCATTACTTTCTCAATTTTCTGTATAACAGAGAATGTCTTGCCAATCTTTTGAGTGCTATAAGCTAATAAAAAAGCAAAAATAACAACAGGCAACCCAGTTCCTAAGCCAAATATCGGGCTTAATAGTAGTCCGGAATGAGAATGTATGATTAATGGAATAACTGCCCCAAAAAATAAAGCACCGCTATATGGACAAAATGCTAATGCAAAGAGCATGCCCAATAGAAATGATCCAAGGTAGCCCTGTCTAGCCAGCCAAACTTTAGCTTTTTCTATTTTCTCACTTTTAAAATTGAGATTGATTTTTATAAACCCAAACATTAACAGGCCGATAATAATCATTACCAATCCCAAGACTTTATCGCCCCAACCTTGAAAAATTCCGGCTATTTTAAAAGTTGAAAAGCCAAAATAAATTAAGGCGGCGATGATTATATAACTTAAAGCTCGTCCCAAAGTATAATACAAGCCATTCCAAAGTGAGCGTTCGGGATTTTTAAAATCTTTGGAAATAAAGGCAACCGCCGTGATGTTAGTAGCTAAGGGGCACGGGCTAATTGAAGTTAATATTCCCAAAAGAAAGGCGGAAAGCAATGGTATATTATAATTATCTATTAGGCTATTTATAATTTCCATATTATTTTCCTAACTGGGTATTAAGTTTATCTTTTAAATAGCTCTTGAAAGCCTCTTCATTTGTAGTTAAGCGCCACACCTTAACATCCTGCGCAATAGCATCTTGCCCTTTAACAATAACATTTGTATACAGGGCTGAGCCGGTGGCTCCAAACTTTTCGGCTAATTCTTTGTTTTCCGGCAGATCAATATTTATTTCTCTAAATTCTATTTTTCCGTCTCGTAATTCCGGCTGAAAATATTCGTTAACAGTTTCGCCGGCTAGGCGGCCAATGGCAATACAGGTAGCGCAACGCTGAGTAGCATGAAAGAGATACACCTCTATTTTATCAGGCTTAACAATGTCTTTTACTGCTACAGTTTTGGAACTACCATCTTCGTTAAAATAGGTTATTTTTTGATCGCCAGAACAGCCTGTTAGGGTTAAGATGAGCGCCCCTAAAGTAATAAAGAGAAATATATTTTTCTTCATAATTTAATTTTATAAAATTATATTAAATAGATAACCCATTATTATAATTCCAATCGTTGTGATACCGAAAAAGATTAATAAAAGCGGCCAACGCATCACTTTTTTTATTATTATCGCCTCTGGCAGCGACAAGGTAACGATTGCCGTCATAAAAGCTAAAACGGTACCTAGGGGGGCACCCTTACCAACCAAGGCTTCCATTATTGGCAAAACAGTTACAGAATTAGCATACAGAGGAACGGCAAAAATAACTGCTAATGGAACTGTCCATAGTGATTTGGCTGACAAATATTGCCCAATTATATCACTAGGAATAAAACCATGAATAATAGCTCCAACGCCAACACCTAAGATTACGTAAGGATATATTTTTTTAGTTAAAGCAAAACCATCTAGCCAAAAATCTTTGAGAAGTTTTTTAAATTTAGGCTTATCCCCGTTAATAGTCGTCTCCATTTTAGCTCGTGACTTAATATTCAAAAATTCGGGCTTTACGTATTTTTCTAATTTTAATTTTTGTATAAGCATTCCGCCTAAAACCGCAATCGCTAACCCAAATAAATTATAAAGAATAGTTACTTTCATGCCGAACATCGCTGGAAATAAATATAATGAAGATTCATTAATAAGTGGTGAGCTAATTAAAAAGGCAAAGGTCACGCCTAGCGGTATTCTAGCAGCCATAAAGCCAATAAATAGCGGGATAGAAGAACAAGAACAAAACGGGGTGACTATACCAAGTAAAGCCGCTATTAGATAATTCATACCCAACCAACGCTTCTTAGTCAAAATATCCCTAGCCCTTTCCATGGGAAAATAATAATTTACAGCTGCCATTACCAAGTTTATAACTAACAATAAAAGCCCAATTTTTATCGTGTCGTAAATAAAAAAATTAACAGCATTAGCTAAATAAGAATCTTTAACTAATCCTAATAAATTGTAACTTACTAAATCCGCCAACCATTGTATAGGGTAAAAAATGTCCATATTTTTATTTAGCACTTACCACCACAAGAACAACTACTAATAGATTCTTCTATCTTTGGTTGGCTGTTTAAAGCAAGCAATTCTTTTATCTTTTCTAGACCGGGTAATTGGCCGACTAAGGCCACTTTACCGTTAATTGTTAAAACCGGAGATGACATCACACCAAGCTCGATAATCTTTTGAATATCGGTAATATATTCAACTTCTGTTTTTAACTCTAATTCAACAACTGCTTTTTGAGTTAATTCAAATAGTTTTTTACAAGTTGGGCAACCGGAGCCCAAAACTTGAATCGAGGTAATTTGCTTATTCATAGTTTTTAAAGAAATTGGTTAATGATAAATTATATTTTTTAAATATTATTGGATTAATAGAGTAATAGTTTTTCTTCCATTCTTGTCTAATTTTAAGCAAGCCAAAATCAAGCATAACTTTTAAATGACTAGAAACAAGATTTTGAGATAAATCAAGGTTAGGATATATTTCGCAAACACAGCGTTCCCCATTTTTGAGTAAGCATAAAATTCTTAAACGATTATCGTCACTGATAATCCGTAGAAACTTAGCGAGGTTAGAAAATTCCTCGGTTAGCTTTTTATTCGTACAACATTTTGCTTTCATAAATTTATATAATCAATTTATATTGATATGATACTTTTTAACAAAACGGCTGTCAAATAAAAAATAGGCAAAGGGATTCGAACTTTTTTAAGTCAATAAAATCAGAGCATTTGCTAAAGATAAAAAAATGTGATGTTATTTTCGAACTAATTAAACATAATAAAAACGGGCATTTCTGCTCGTTTTTATATAGGTGCTCGGGGACAGGGATTTGAACCCCGATTAGCAGGGCCAGAACCTGCTGTCCTACCATTAGACGATCCCCGAATCTAAAGCGCGGCATAAAGCCGCTGATTTATAATATAATAGACATCTGTCTCTTAGTCAATCAGGCCTCAATCCTGGAGAAAAGATAGCTAGCTACTATAAGCAGGATAACTATCAATATCCCAAGAACGGCAAAATCTGTAAACAAGGAAAAATGATTCAAGCCAGCCAAGACGCCACGAATAGCATCAACCCCATAGGACAGGGGGTCGACTTTAACAACAAGCAGCAAGGGCCGGGGTAATTCATCCAAGGGGAAAAAAGCACCTGACAAAAAAAACAGAGGCATAATCAAGAAATTCATGATTAACTGGAAGCCCTGCATATCCCTAACCAGAGAGGCGATGGCCGTACCAAAAAGAGTGAAAAGATAAGCGATCAGGAACATGAAACCAAGGGCCGGCCAAATGCTCCACCAATTATCCAAGCGGAAGCCGATCAAAAAAGATAAAAGCAGGACGATCAAGCCTTGGATAACAGCAATAGTCGCTCCGCCCAGATTACGGCCAACCATTATTTGCAAACGGGAAACTGGCGCTACCAACATCTCCTTCAAGAAACCGAACTGACGATCCCAGATTATCTCTAAACCGTTAAAAACGGCGGTAAATAAAATCGTCATCGCGATAACACCTGGCACCAAGAACTGGATATAATTGCCAGCCCCAGCCTTTTGGAAGATCGGACCGAAGCCGAATCCAAGAGCGACCATAAAAAGCAAGGGTTGTCCTAAAGAACCAATGATACGCGCCCGGGAACGTAAATAGCGCTTTATTTGCCTAAGCCACAGAATATAAATTATCTCCATATGTTTAATGGTGGAAACGGCGCCGCATCCGATCAAGACCGTCAGCCTTCTCCTCCCTGATCACCGAACCGGTCAGTTTTATAAATGCTCCTTCCAAGTCGTCCGTTTGCGCTTGACTCTTGAGCTCTGCCGGCGAGCCAATAGCTATTATCCGGCCATGGTCAACTATGATTACCCGGTCAGCCATCTTGTCCGCTTCCTCGATATAATGAGTGGTAAAGAAAACAGTCATCTTTTCTGTCTGGTTCAACTTCTTGATATAGTCCCAGATATGATGGCGAGTTTGGGGATCAAGACCTTGGGTGGGCTCATCTAGAAATAGTATTTGAGGATGATGCAAAAGACCCTTAGCAATCTCTAAACGCCGCTTCATGCCGCCGGAAAAGTTTTTGACTAATTCCCGGCGCCGATCAGCCAGCTCTACAAAACTAAGCAACTGGTCTATCTTCTCTTTCCGGCCCTTGGCTGGCAGATGATATAAAACAGCGTGTACCAGCATATTCTCATAGGCAGTCAACTCTTCGTCTAGGCTGGCGTCTTGGAATACTATCCCGAAAGCTTGCCGGGCGCGGTTCTTTTCCGTCACCGGATTAGCCCCAGCCAAAGATAGCTGACCGCCTGTCGGCTTCAAAACCGTTGTCAGCATCTTGATAGTCGTCGTCTTGCCGGCTCCGTTCGGACCCAAAAAAGCAACAATTTCACCGGCAGACACCTGAAAAGACAAACCGGATACGGCTGTAAAGTCTCTGAACTTTTTACTTAGATTATTTACTTCAATGATAGCCATAGCTTAGAATAGTGAACGCCCTAAAGTATAGAACATGATTATAGAAGACAGGGCCATGACGGCAAAAGTCCCCCAAACCAGGAAATTACTTACTCCCCCGCTCCGATACTCGCCCATAATCTTCTCGCTCCTGGCGATTTTAGCAATCAAAAACAACAAAGGGACGGACACGACGCCATTAAAGACGGCGGTAAACACCAAAGCCTTAATCGGGTCGATACCGATAAAATTGATGATGAGGCCGATAAGAGTCGCTACAATAATAACTCCATAAAAATGCTGGGCCTTCCTAAACCTATGGTTCAAGCCCTCATTCCAGCCGAAAGCTTCGGACATGGCATAGGAAGCCGAACCGGAAAGGACTGGAACGGCTAACAAACCCAAACCAATGATGCCAACAGCAAAAATAATTTTAGCTAGAAGCCCGGCATTAGGGAAAGTGTTAACCAGGGGCTCTAAAGCTCTAGCCGCATCTGCCGCATTAGCGACGTCTGTAATCCCGTTAGAATGCAAGACTGTGGCCGCCAGCACGATAATGCACCAAGCGGCTAAATTAGAAAACAGCATGCCGACAAAATTATCGATCTGGAGATTATGCAAGAATTTCTTCAGGCCCCGCGGAAAAAGGTTACGGCGCCAGATATGCTTGATTTTCTCCTCCTCTACTTCTTCCGAAGCTTCCCAAAAAAACATATAGGGAGAAATCGTCGTTCCCAGCACACCGGTGATGATGAAGAAAAAATTAAAGTCGAACTGGATGTTGGGGACAAAGGTATTCTTTAAGATCAAAAGCCAAGGTTCGCGCACCAAGAAAACCGTAATCGGATAAGACAAGAGAGCGATAACTAGCCATTTCAAGATCTTAGAATAATTCTTATAGGGTACGAAAATCTCAAGGACTAAGATCAGAGAGGTAAATACCAGGGCCAGAATCGTAAAATTAACCGGTATGATTAATTGGGCCGCTTCCGCCATAGCGCCGATATCAGCGCCGATATTGATAGTGTTAGCTAAAACGACCAAAGCCACGGCGAAAAAAAGGATTTTCTTATTATAATTCTTTTTAATGACCGCGGCGAGTCCTTGCCCGGTCACAGCCCCGATCCGGGCGCAAGCTTCCTGGGTGGCCACTAGGAAAGGCAGGATGCCGATCGTCGCCCACAGCTGGCTATAGCCGAATTGAGCACCGGTCTGGGTATAGGTAGCGATACCCGATGGATCATCATCAGCCGCTCCGGTAATTACCCCGGGGCCGGCGATCTTTAGAAGTTTTTTTATCTTGGCAATGATTTTTTTCATACTTTTTCCCAATCAGCCTTGCCGCCTTTGACAATTTTAAAAAGAGGCGCGGCGGCGATTGATTTAATAGCTTTCAGGCTCTTATGCCGAGCCTTATCCCTAACTAATAATTTAGCTAGAAGATGCTGGAATTCATAGGCCAGCTGCCCCTCATTTACAGTTATCTGTTTCTTAATCTTTTTAAAACTTATCTTGGCCGCCTGGAAATTATAGCCGCGCTCCTTGGCTTCTTGGTAGACGGCGGTCAGATAAGCGTTGATATCATGTAGCGCGTGAGGACTATCTTGGAAACGCTGCAATTGCGGGTGTCTCTTATAGCCTTTAGTCTTCCCTTCTAAGACTTTCTTGGCTAATAAGCCTTCCCGCCAGAGAGCTACTAAGCCTTTCTGGTCTAAATACCTAGGATGCAGGCTCCAAAGACGCATATTAAGCTCTCGGTTTCATTAAGGGGAAAATTTGGCATTCGCGCGCGCTCTTATTCATCAAGAAACTGAACAGCCTCTCACTGAAACCGAAGCCGCAAGTCGGCGGCATGCCATATTCCAAAGCTTCAACGAAATCATGGTCATACATCTGGGCTTCGTCATCGCCAGCCTCGCGCAAAGATTGTTGTTCCCTAAAACGCATATCCTGATCAATCGGGTTATTCAACTCGCTATAGCCATTGCCAACCTCGGAACCGGCAATAATCGGTTGGAACTTCTGGGCTAAATCCGGATTCTTTTCATCCCTTTTTGCTAAAGGAGAAACCGTAACTGGCGTGCCCACTAAGAAACCGGGACCAGCGATCTGCTTACGACAATATTTCCAAAGATTATCCATCGCTCTTGTAATATTAAAACCTTTATGATCATATTCAACCTTAAGCTCATCCAGCTTGGCCTTGATTTCCTTCTCGGAGGCCTTCAAGACATCGACGCCGGTCATATTTAAAACTGTCTCGCGGTAATCATAGCGCTCCCATTTCTTACCCAAATCAATATCAAAGCCTTTGATCTTGAATTTTAAAGTACCAAAAGCGGCCTGGGCGATATACTTATACATCTCCTCGACCAGTTCCATGCCCATCTCATAGTTAGCGTAAGCCCAATAGAATTCCATCTGGGTATAATCCTGCAGGTGTTCGGCGTCCATACCTTCATTGCGGAACTGCCGGCCGATTTCAAAAGTCTTTTCCAAGCCCGCCACCATTAATTTCTTCTGCCACAATTCGCCCATGGAGATCCGCAGATAAACATCCATATCCAAGGCATTATGATGAGTGACGAAAGGCCGGGCATCAGCACCGCCGGTCGTATTTTCTAAAACCGGAGTCTCAACTTCGATGAAACCGCGATCTAATAGGAACTGCCTGGTAGCTTGCCAAAACTTAGCCCGAGTCAGAACCATTTTTTTAGTTTCAGGATTGAGTAAGATATCTAAATATCGCTTCCGGAATAATTCCTCCTCATCTTTAAGGCCGTACCAAGCATCCGGAACCGGCCGCAAAGCCTTGGTCAGCAGGCGCCATGATTTTACCAAGACGCTTTCTTCACCTTTATGGGTCACGAAACAACTGCCCTCTACTTCAATGAAATCACCGCCATCCACCAACTTCACGAAATTCTTATAACTCTCGCCTCCTAGGTCATTCTTAGAGAGGGCGACCTGGATATTGCCAGAAAAATCTTCCAAGTTAGCAAAAGTCAGGTTGCCGTGGGTGCGCAGGCTGCGCAGGCGGCCGGACAGGAAAAAAATATCTGACTTCTTCTCTAATTGGGAAAATTTAGCTAGCACCTCGGCGATCATATGGTCGCGGCGAGCGGTCGCGGGATAAGGATCTAGGCCGAGAGCTTGCAAAGTTTCTAATTTTTTCAAACGGTCGGTCCGCTCGTTAGGGGCGGCCTCTTTTTTATCTGGATGATTCATATTTAACTAGCTTATTTTCTTGGTTTAACATGTCTTAATTTTAAGCGATTCGGCGGCAAAAGTCAAAAAAAAGACCATAAAATTATGATCTTTTTTAAACGACCAGCATGGAGATAAAAATTGAGGGGAAAATCAGAAAGCAACTGCCATCTACTCGATCTTCATGATCTTATATTTGATAACCCCGCGCGGAGTTTCCACTTCGACCATAGCGCCTTTTTTCTTGCCGACGAAGGCGAGTCCTAAAGGAGATTCATTGGAAATCTTGCCGTTAGCCGGATCAGCTTCGTTGAAACTGACAATCGTATAAGTCTTTTCCTGGCTATCGCTTTTTACGGTTACGACCGAACCCATCACCACTTCATCCTTAGAGCCATGACTGTCGACTACGGTGACGTTCTTCAAGATATTAGCCAGTTCCAGGATCCGGCCTTCATTTAAGGCCTGGGCGTCCTTAGCTTCACTGTATTCAGCATTCTCACTCAAGTCACCTAATTCTTTAGCGCGTTCGATCCGCTCAGCGATTTCCTTGCGCCTGACTTGGCTCAAGAAATTAAGTTCGCTCTGCAGCTTATCATAGCCCTCTTGCGAGATGATTTGCTCCGACATAATTTGCTGATTTAGATGTGATAAATAATTATGGAATTCAATATACCTTATCTTAAAAAATAAGACAAGAGCTGAAGAGGAGATAAGCGATGCCCAGCGGATGATTGAGATAGGGAGTGAAGACATTGGTCACTATCAAAAAGACTAAGGCTGAAATGATAGCTGCTTTTAAGGGCGTAGAGTTCTTAAATCCTTGGCGCAAGATTCGACCTAAGAGGACCAGATAAGCCAGGAGCCCTAAAAGCCCGATTTTCAAAAGGATATCCAGATAAGCCCACTCGAAGGCGTAGGTAGTATAATACCCGTCCGGATGAAGCTCTAGGATCCGCGGATCGCTGGAATGATAGCTGACAAGCGTTCCAAAACCCTGCCCTAAGACCGGCTCTTGCCAGGCTTTCTGCCACAAAGGCTTGAGCAAGGACCAGCGCGAAGCGATGGCTGCTTCGGATTCCAAAAAATTAGCGCGGCGCTGGAATAAGTCTGGTGAAAAAGAAACTAGAGATTTAGGATAAGGGAAAAAAGCCAAAACATAAATCAAGACCAGGCTACCGGCAGTCAGGCCCGCAACCAGTAAAGTTTGCTTCAACCAAATTTTCAAAGAATTCCTCTTAATTAAAATGAAGGCGGCGAAAATATAAGCCAAGAGCAACCCTGCCCAAAAACTGCGGGAGAAGCTGATCAAGGTTGTCATTAGGCATAAAGTTAAAAGCACATGATAGGCAAATTTCTTGCTGGGAAAAAATAAGAGGCCAAGGAAAGCGATCGGAGCATAGACCTGAGATTGCAAAAAGATTCGAGGCCAATTAAAACCGATATTAGTAATCTCGCCCACGCCGCTCACCCTGATCCAACGGTACAAGTGATAAGACCAAGAAAAATCATGAGAAAAAATAAAGAAAAAAACCAAGGTTTTAAGGCCTAACCAGATGACCGCTGCCAGAGCGACTAGCGCCAAGCGTTCATAAACCTTCTTATCTGGATTCTTGTAATACACGAAAGCTAAGGCCGGCAAGATCGCAAAAAACAGCCAGCCGTTGAGATCGGGCCACCAATTAGAACTCAAGCCATAATGCAGATAGCCCTGAACCGCGCCGATCAGGCAGAATAACAGTAGCCCGGAGAAATAATAAGGCAGAGGCAGCTGCCTTAAACGCGACCAAAGATTCTTTGCCTTCAAAGCATGATAGAGCCAGGCAATGATTATAATGACAAACAGAGCTAAACGCCAAGACCAAGGCCCCCAAGAGAACAGATAGCCCTTAGAAGCGATGATCATCTCCGCCACCAACAACAGGAGGCCGTACTCCAGGCGATAAATAGCCAAAGTAAAACTGGCGATAAGCACCAAGATAAAAACCCAGGGGCCTAGCACCGGCCAAGAAAAAGCTACCAAGGACAGGGCTTCCAAGAGAACGAAGCCGCCCAAGAAATAAAAGATTTTTTTACTTAAAATGGAGTCCATAAACCCGGTCGCCGACGCGTAGATTATTTTTCCTGGCGTAATCGCCTGTCAATTCCAAGACATAATCAACTGCTTCGTCGCTGCTATAGATTATCTGCGGATCGCTTCCCTCTGGCGGGGCCGAGCTGACGATCTTGACGATCTTGTTATCCGCAATAAAAATTATATCTAAAGAAAATTTCATGTCTCGCATCACAAAATCCTGGACCTCTTTTTTAGGAAAGACAAACAATAAGCCGCAATCGGCGCAAAGATCATTCCTTTGGCTCAGGCCCTTATAGCGCTCTGCGGCCGTATCCGCTAATTCTACAGAAATCGCTTGGTCATTGATATGCAACAAGTAACGGACCTCTTTCTTCAAATTATTAACCAAAAGCAACTCGAAGATACCCAGTAAGATTAAGATGATGATTACTAAGGCGAAAATAATAACGCGCCTCGTGCTGAGAAACATATATTTAATTCAGGCCGTGCTTAGCCTTAATTATTTTAACCGCTTTCTTATACCGTTTCACTGCTGGCAAAAAAGGCAGGAGATGATAGGCAAAGGCCGGCAGCCAAGTGCTGATCGTGCCTCCGGGGCTGACGGTAAATAAAACCTGGGGAATGAATAAACCATATTTTCCCATCTCCAGCATGGTCAACCATAAATCCCAATCTTGCAGCTTCTTAATGCTCTCATCCCAGCCGCTTTCTGGAAAATCACGCCGCCTGATCAAAGACATGGTGTGGATATAGGGCATCCGGCGCAACTTTTCAGGATCGAAGCTACCCACTTTGAATAATTTATTTCCCCAATTGAAAGATGAATAAGCATAACTGAAATCAGGGTTCTGCTCCAAGGCAGAGTGCATCACCTCCAAGGCGAAGCTTTCTAGAACGGCATCCGCATCGCAAAACAGGATATAATCACCGCGCGCTTCCCGGAAACCGCGATTGCGCGCCGCTGGCGCCCCGCTGTTAGTTTGGTTAATGAAAATAAAATGATTGTCCGGCGGTAATTTCTTGATGTAATCGATAAACAAAGATTCGGGCCCGTCGCTAGAGCCGTCATTGACAATGATTACTTCGTAATCGCGCCAGCTCTGACGCCGCAAGCTTTCCAAAGTCTTAATTAATTTTTTTGCCTGGTTATAGACAGGGATAATTATAGAAATCATAAATACTACTTGTCTTGATTAGTAATGGCCGTATAAATGAGCTGGGCTTGTTTGGACCAAGAAAAATCTTTTTCTGCCCTGGCCTTCCCTTGCTGGCCTAGCTTGTGCCTTAAATCAGGATCGGAAGCTAGCTTTAAAATCGCTTCCCTGATAGCTGGCAGAGAATGGCCATTAACCACTAAGCCGTTATAGCCATCGATGACGGCGTCCTTGATGCCGCCGCTGTTGCCGGCGATCACCGGCTTCCCAGCTAAATTAGCTTCTAAATAGACGATGCCGAAACCTTCGAAATCGCCGTCTAAATCGACTGAAGGCATGATAAAGATATCGCAAGCCTCAAGCCAAGACCATTTAGCTGCTTCAGACACGGATTCGATAAAGGTAACGCGACTGTCGGCAATCTGGTGTAAAGCGGCCGCTTCCGGACCTTGGCCGATAATAACATAACGGACGCCGGATGGCAAAGCTTTAATGGTTTCAGCGAAACCTTTTCTCTTAACCAAGCGCCCGATACTTAGCAGGATTATTTCTTCTTGATCCTTCCTAAGCTGAGGCAATTTTTCCCTTTCTTGATAATGACTAACGCCCGGATTAACGACCACGATAGTTGACGCTAAGTGGGGGAACTTCACCTTCAGCATCTCAGCCGTATAGCTATTGGCGCAAATAATTCGGTTGGCATCCTGGAGGATCAATTTCGCCAGCCAAGCTTTCCGCGGATGTTTGAGAGCAAAAGCAAGGTCCATGCCATGCAAGAAGACAGCGTATTTCAAACGGCGGAAACGCCAAAAAAAATGGACGACCGAACCTAAAGGCAGGACCTGGCCGACGATGATATAATCTATCTTATGCTTATAAACGGCTCGGACTAATTGGCAGAAATGGATGAAATACTGGCGGAAACGGCCATGCCGATTCTGGGTCAAAACAAAAATCTCCTCCCCTTCCGGCCAATGGCTCAGCATCTGGCCGTAGTAATTGGCCACCCCGCCCTTAAAGGGCGGAAATTCCTGCGTATAGAGTAAAGTCCTCATAGGTTTAGATCTTAAAGGATTTCCGGATGCTCGACAAATCCGCGCGCGTGAAACCCTTGAGCGCGAATAAAGATAAGAAATACATCAGGGCCCCCAAAGCTGTCGCCGCCACTAAAGACAGATATTCCTTACCATAAAAAACGATAAGCGCCATTAACAGCGCCGCTCCTAAAGCCTTGGCGATCATGATTAAGTTGCGCTGCGGCCGATAGGCGATAATCTTCCTGACCTGCCATACACCTAGGACTGTCATCAGGATATTGGTAAATAAGACCGTCAAGCTGGCGCCCACTGCTTGGAATCTAGGAATAAGGATAAGATTCAAAACCACACTCGCTACGGTCACGATTGCCATATTCCAAGTGTTGCGCCGCTGGCGGTCGCAAGAGTTAAGCAAAGAGCCGATCGGAAAATTGATAAAAATAAAAAACAAGGCCAGGATAGAAATCTGCAGAGGCAAAGTCGCGCCGCTGAAACCGGATTTAAAAATCAGGACTATCCGATCCGCTAAAGCGATCGCACCGCCGATAATCGGCAGCGAAATGATCACCAGGTAATTTACGGCCCGCTCGAAAGTGATATGGAGCTGATTCTTGTTATGCAGCCAATAATAGCTCAGGGCCGGATACAAAGAGGCGGTAAAAGCCATGGGCAAGAACTGCAGGGCGAAGATTATTTTAAAAGCTACCTGGTAGATGCCGGTGGCAGCACTACCCGCTAAGAAAGTCAAAAGGACGGAATCTAAATAAGTATACAGTCTTTGAAAAATAGCAAAGCCCGCGAAAGGCCAAGAGATAGTTAAAATCTCTTTAGCGACTACAGGATTGAAGCTGAAAAAAAGCTTGACCTTCATCTTCTTAACTAACACCCACCAGGCGAAAAAGAAATTATACAGGCTGGCTAGCGCTAAGGCGGCCATGATATAAACGATGTCTAGATGATAATATAAAGCCAGATAGCCGCCCAAAAGGACGATTGCCTGGAAACTAACCGAAGCGAAGCTTTCGTACTTAAGATTATGGAAACCGCGGCTAACAGCGAAAAAGGTGGTAGTAAAAGAATCAAGTACCATTGAAATACAAGAAATATAAACCAAATTCTTAGTTAAAGGATCAGAACCTAGAAGATTGATGCTTAAAATAGCCGCCCCTAAAGTAAAAAGGCTGAGCAGGACCTTGAGCGTCATGATATTGCTCAAATACCGGCCGGCCGTACTGGCAATCTTAGCGATTTCCCGGGTTAAAGCGTTGGCAAAGCCTAAATCTATCAAGATAGAGAAAATAGTCGTAAAAGACAGGGCAAAATAGTACTGCCCTAAGCTATGAGGCCCTAAATAACGGGCTAAAATGGCAAAATAAGTAAAAGAGATGATTTTCTGCAAAACCAGGGCTAGAGTCAAATATGAAGTATTCTTAGCAATATTATGAATCTTTGGCATATGGGCAATTATAACACCCCTTGATTAAATTTTAAAGTTATGATAATATCATATCATAAAAAAAGACTAATCCTAAAATTTTGCGTTAAGCAATTTTTATTTTATGAAAAAAGAAATCCATCCTAAATACTACCCTGACTGCCAGGTCACTTGCGTCTGCGGCCATAAGTTCACTACTGGTTCGACCGAACCGGAAATCAAGGTTGAGCTCTGTTCAGCTTGCCATCCTTTCTATACCGGTAAGCAGAAATTAGTTGATACGGCCCGACGGGTAGAAAAATTCACCGCCAAGGTCAAAGCTCAGTCCGAAAGCTCCCAGACCCGCAAAGGCAAAAAAGCCAAAAAAATCAAAAGGGATAGCCAAAAGAGCAAAAAGGAAGTAGTGGTCAAAACCAAGGATATCAAAAAAATAGCCCAGGTCAAATTAAATAAAAAATAGGATCAATAAAAAGCAATTAAGCTTGATTTTAGCGTATCTGTGCTATAATTAAGCCATAATTGCTTTTTTGTTTTAAAAAAAGGGACCATCAGTCGTAAGATTTTCCTAATTTTTGGCCTTGCTACCCTGCTGGCTGAAGGAAAACACGATTTAATGACGATCCCGTCGGCTATCTGAATGAGTCCTTGACTGTTTTTAAACAGGCTTCAAACATTCACTAGCCTAATTATTTAGTGACTATAAAATAACATATATACAATAAAGAGTCAATATGTACGAAGATATCAAGCAAAAATTTGCTGAGCTGGAAAATAGGCTGGCCGATGGCAGTCTCATGAAAGACCGAGAGGAGATGATTAAGGTCTCCCAAGCCCACGCCGCTCTTAAAAGCATCGTCAACCTGATAAGCACCTGGGAAAAGATTAAAAATCAGATAGCCGCCAATGAGGACCTAATCAAGACCGAATCAGACCCGGAAATCAAAGATCTGGCTCAGCAAGATAATCTCAAACTTAAAGAAGAATTTACCAAGCTCAGTGAACAGATCGAAGATGAAGTCCATCCGGCTAATCCCCAAGATAAGAAAAACGCCATCATTGAAATCCGCGCTGGTACCGGCGGCGATGAGGCCGCCCTCTTCGCCGGCGACCTCTTCCGCATGTATACCCGCTTCAGCGAACAACAGGGCTTCAAGTTGGAAATGATCGAAGCCAGCCGCATCGGCATCGGCGGTTTCAAAGAAGTGATCTTTAGCGTCATCGGCCCCAATGCCTATGGCCTGCTTAAATATGAAGGTGGCACCCACCGAGTCCAGCGCGTTCCAGAAACTGAGAAGCAGGGCCGGGTCCACACCTCAACCGCGACCGTCGTCGTTTTGCCGGAAGCTGAAGAAGTTGATATCGAAATCAAGCCCAGCGACATCAGGATCGATACTTTCTGTTCTAGCGGACCGGGTGGCCAAAGCGTCAATACCACCTATTCTGCCATCCGCATCCTCCATCTTCCAACCGGCATCATCGTCAGCTGTCAAGACCAGAAATCCCAGCACCAAAACAAAGAAAAAGCCTTGCAAGTCCTCCGTTCCCGCTTGCTCGCTAAACAAGAAGAAGAACGCCAAGCCAAGGAGTCGAGCTTACGCAAGAACCAAGTCGGCGGTGGCGATAGGAGCGATAAGATCAGAACATATAACTTCCCCCAGGACCGAATTACCGACCACCGGATAAACATGTCTTGGCATAGCATCAACCGCATCTTGGAAGGCGAACTAAAAACGATTATCGATGAGCTCAGAAAAGCGGCTAAACAGCAGAATTAAAAAACAGCCTGTTTGCTGAGGCTGTTTCAGTTCAGTCTTTCGACTTAGAATTTTTAGATTTCGCTCTCCTTTCCCGCCAGCTAGTTTTCTTGCCCGGTCGGAAAGCTTCCTTAAAAGGGAAAATACCGACATAGCAGGAGTCAAAAAGAGTTGAAGATTCTAAAGCTTTGCAGAGCTTTAAAGCTAAACGGCGATCAGAATAGATAATCTTGATGTATTCTTGGGCATCCCCTTCAAGATCCTTGATACCGCTTTTTTCTTCAATGAACAAGGCTTTAGCTTCCGGTTTGAGCTCCAATATGGCTCGGCTGATGAAATTAAAGGCCTGGTTATACTGGCCGCTGAAACCGTAGATTTCGACAGTAAAAAGAACATTTTGTTGGATCATGGCACCTCCTTTTCCTTTATTTTTTATTTAGTCTCATTACCTAAAAATGATGAAACAAATTTCGGCTAACCCTTATCTCGGGCTAGACCTCATCAAATCTTAACACCCGAATGCAGATAAAGCAAATGCTAAAACTAGCCCAGGACCGAGGCCTAGACCCTTTAGATGCCGAACTCCTGATTGCCTTAGGTCTTAAGAAAGACCGTATTTTTGTATTATCCCGGCCCGAATCCAAGCTTAGCCCTAAACAAGTTGATCATATCCGGACTTTAATTAAAAAAAGGTCAGCCGGCTTCCCTTTCGCTTACCTCAACGGTGAAAAAGAATTCTACGGCCTGAATTTCCAAGTCAAGCCTGGTGTCCTAATCCCTCGTCCCGAAACAGAAATGATTGTCGATTATATCCTGGAACGCTTCCGCCAAGAAAAGATCAGCTTGATCGATTTAGGCTGTGGTAGCGGCAGCATCATAATAGCTCTAGCTAAGAATAGGCCGGAAGGAGATAGATATCTCGGCCTGGATGTCAGCCCTCAGGCCCTTAAAATATCTAGATATAATGCCAATCGCCATCACCTAAGAGACAAGATACGTTTCATAAAAAGCGACTTGCTAAGCCGGGTCCTGTCTTCCCCTGCCTTAATTAGATATCTCCAAACAATAAAAAACCAGAAACTGATTATTAGCGCTAACCTCCCCTATCTTAGGCCCCAACAAATCAAAGCTAACCCAGAATTGAAATATGAACCCCGATTGGCTTTAGAAGCCGGACGGGACGGCTTAAAATACTACCGGCAGCTCTTACCTCAAGCCAAGTCTCTCCTCAATCTAGGTTTTAGCCATATCAGCCTGATCTTAGAAATCGATCCCAGCCAGACAGAAAAACTTAAGGACCAGATAGACCGAGACCTGGCCGGGATAAAAAAGAAAATCACTATAAAAAACGACCTAGCTGGGCTAAGTCGTTTCCTGATGATCGATTTGGAAAAATAATACTTATTCTTTTTTCTCTTCCGCTTTAGGCGCTTCAGCTTCTACACCGGCCGCTGGAGCCGCTACCTCTTCAGCTTTAGCTGGAGCGCTGACTTGAGCTACGATATCGTTAGTTTCATGGACTAAGCGCAAACCAGCTGGTAATTTAAGATCATTAATCCTGATTTCATCGTCGAAGGTGTTAAGGCTGGAAATATCAACATCGATATGATCGACTAAATCTCCAGGTAAGCACTCGACTTCCACCTCGGTAATTTCGTGTAAGAAGATACCACCTAACTCCCTAACTGCTTTGGATTCACCGACAAAATGTAAAGGAATTTCAGTCTTGATCTTCTCTTTCATGTTAACCTGATAGAAATCGACATGCTGCGGCCGGTCTTTGATGAGGGCCATCTGCACATCTTTAATTAAGACCTTAACGGTTTCAGAACCGAACTGAAGCTCAACCAAATTAGATTCGCCGGCGGCGGCAAAAACTTTCATGAAATCGTTCAACTTTAATTTTAAATTAGCGTTAGCCCGGCCCTTGCCATATAATACGGCCGGCAAGCTATCCGGAGCGATCTTTTCACCAACGGCGCGAAGATCAGCTGATAATTTGAATTCCATAGGATTATGAGTTAATAACTTATCTTTGATTTAATAATTATATTTTGGATAATACCGACCAAAATAAACAAGGAGATCAAGCCACTGCCGCCATAACTGACAAAAGGCAGAGATAGGCCGACTACCGGCATCATCCCCATATTCATAGCAATATTAATAAACATTTGGATAAAAATCAAGCCAAGCGCCCCGAGGATGAAATAGATCCCGAAATCATTATTGATTTTACGGATAATGACTAGACAACGGGCGAAAAAGATGGCAAAGAAGCTCAAGATTAGTCCGACACCCAAAAACCCCAGTTCTTCGGCTACGACAGCAAAAATGAAGTCGGTCTGGGCTTCCGGCAAGAATTTCAACTGCGATTGGGAACCGAAACCAACCCCCTTGCCGGTTAAGCCGCCGGAGCCGACGGCAATCATAGCCTGAGAAACATTATAGCCGGCCGCCAGATCGTTGGCCTGGGGATTGATAAAAGTCATCAGTCTTTCCTTCTGGTAATCCTTAAAAAAGAAAAACCAAGCCGACAGGAAAAGTATCAAAGAGATGCCGATGATTGAAAAAAAATATTTCTTCTTAAATCCGGCTAAGAGCAACAGGACCAGCCATAGTGCCACCAGCATCAAGGCTGAACCGAAATCCGGCTGTAATAGGACTAAAGCCACCAAGACTAAGGTAGCTAAACCGGATTGCCAAAGATGTTTCAAGGTCTTGATATTCGTAGCTAAATCGGAAAAATAACTGGAAAGGTAGAGCAAGAGAGCTATCTTGACGAATTCTACTGGTTGGAAATTAAAACCACCCAAATCGAACCAACCGCGCGTTCCGCGGATAGTCGAACCGAAAAACAAAACCGCCACTAAGACCAGGGCGGCTAAGATATAAAGGTATTTATTGAGGCTTTTAAGAAAATAGAAATCAGTAAAAGCTAAGACGAACATCAAGACTAAACCAACGATAATAAAAATAACCTGCTTCTTGAAATTTAATAAGCTTAGCGTTTCCTGGCCTAAGGCGACACTATAAATCTCGACCAAACCAAACAGCACTAAAAGAACGACCGCTACGAGAAGGATCCAATCGAAATTCTTCAAATACAGCCTGATACGATACCACATAACTATCTCTTGAGATAAATATCAGGACTCACGATATCCAGGTTGGGCACGACGGAAACGCTCTGGGCGGAATTTAAGCGGCCGGACCAACTCAGTTTGACTGACAGGCTCGCCTGGCTCAAGAAATCCTTAGCGGTATAGCTGTTTACGCCTACTAGCTTAGAACCGTTGAAAATCAGGATATTAAAAGGCACGGACCAAAAATTATACGGTGTCTGGTTAGTGAGAACGAATTCCAGATTATTAAAATCAGGAATTGCCTCTTGCTGGTTGAATTTGAGCTCGCTCACTAAGAAATTAGTATGACTCTTATAGAACTGGGGCCAATCAGGATAAGTATGGGCGTTCAACCTGGACCAAGAAAGGTTCCTCAGGCTGAAAGACACTTGATCGCTGCTCTTAAGCTCCTGCCCTAAAGAAAGGAGATACTTCTCTTCCTGAGGAAAGACGAAACTGGGGGTGCAACTGATGTCTTGGCCGGCCTGGGTAAAACAATAATCAAAACGCGCCACGAACTTATCGTTAGGATTCTTGATCTTCAGCGCCAAATCATAGCTGTTCTTATTGCTGAACACTTGAGGGACGCCGAGAATTAAGTCGCTATAGAGATTCTTCTGGCTCACCACTTGGTTGCTGGCCGCAGATCCGAGCAGCTTATCGCTCTCTGCCTGATTACCGAAAAAATACATGAAATAATGATAACCGGAATACAAGAAGAAACCAAGGCAGACCAAGATTAAGAACATGATGAAACCGCGGATAAATGAGCGGCGGTTACTGGCCAGCCATAAACCGAAATTAAGGGTTCGGACCGAAGGACTATCCGGAGATTTATAATATTTATCAAGATCGATTTTTTTATTATCAGCTTTTTTGCTCAACTGATTTTTATCTTTTTCCATAATTATGTTATAATATTAGCACTCTAATAATATCATATCTAAACTAAAAATAAAATTATGCCCGTCTTTGTTCCGCCGCTCAGCGTCCCTAAAAACCAGCGATCCCAATACCTAAAAAATTGGCGCCTCGCCACTAAGAGAAGCGGCCGGCTCTTCCTGTTTGCCGGCGACCAGAAAGTGGAGCATTTGAATGACGATTTTTTCGGGCGCGGCATCGACCAAGCTGATGCTAGCCCTGAGCACCTCTTCAAGATCGCTTCGCAAAGCGAGATCGGCGTCTTCGCTACCCAGCTCGGAATGATCGCCCGCTATGGCGACTCATACCGGCAAATACCCTACGTAGTAAAATTAAACAGCAAAACTAATATCTTGGAAGATAAGAGCAAATTACTAAGCCGACGTTGGTTGAATGTCGACCAGGTCGTCAGGCTGAAGAATCAAAGTCGTCTTAAGATCGTCGGCGTCGGCTATACCATCTATTTAGGCAGCGAGCATGAAGGCCGCATGCTCAAAGAAGCGGCTAAGATAATATATGATGCCCACCAAGCCGGACTATTGGCTATCCTTTGGATCTACCCCCGCCATCCTAAAGTGAAGAATGAAGACGATATCCATCTGATTGCTGGCGCCGCTGGCGTCGCGACCGCCCTCGGAGCCGATTTCGTCAAAGTGAAATACCCTTATAAGAATAAGAACCAGGTGAAGACGGCGACTGATTTCCGTGAAGTCAGCTTGGCAGCCGGCAATACCGGAGTCATCTGCGTCGGCGGCAGCAAGCAAGCAGCCAAAGACTTGATCACAAGCACCTATCTCCAGATCAAGCATGGCCAGACCGTCGGTCTAGCTATCGGCCGCAACCTTCATCAAAGATCATTAGACGAAGCTATCCGCCTCAGTCGTGCCCTAAATGCCCTGATTTATAAGAATAAGAATGATAAAGAAGCCCTTAAAATCTTCAACACTCCCTTGAAGACCAAGACTAGATTTAAGAGCCTATTCAGTTTCTTTAGCCTCTAAAAATAAACGTAAAAATAAAAATGGCTGTTTCTAGCCATTTTTATTATATAAGAAAAATTAAGATTGCTTCCTACTGGGGCGCCTTGATCTTTATCTGGATACGGTCGACTAAGCCTGGAGCCTTATTAATGAATGAAGGCGATAACTTCAATTCGTAGGAAGATATTTCCGGAAAATTATCCAAATATTCCTTAATCTGTTCCCGATTAAGGTTGACCAGCTTGCTACGATCAATCAATTCTGAATCTTTCTTGAGCGCCATCAAGCCATTGAGTTCCACCTTGACGGTCGCAATCTTGGTGGCTGGGTCATATTTTTCCAAAGTATAAACCGGGTCCTTATCCCAAGAGATTAATTCCTTGTCATCCGGCACTGATAATTTCAAACGCTCCTTAATCAACTCATCCGCTTCTTTCTTAGGAAAGAAAACCATAGTGACCGAGCTGGTAGCCGTCAAATTGAAATTATCCTTATAATCCCCGACTTTAGAATCAAAAGTGCTCGTCGCCTGGCTATCATCTATACTATAGACTGCAATTGAATCTTCGTTGAACTCATCAGCCGCCTGGCCTTGAGCCAGGGCTAAAAGGTGGTTAGCCATATCCTTAGTGGCTAATTCGAGATCGCTCGGCTTGATATATTTCTTAATCTTGTGCTGATAGACGAATTTCTCCGAACTTTCTGCATAGATCTTATCCTGGAGGCCAGCCCACAGGCCGGGGATTGAAAACCGAGTCGGCGCGATTGCCATCTCCTGGCTAGGTTCATCGGCATAAATCGCCGCTTCAGTCTTCCCGCCGGCGGGAATATTAACCGCTTCTTGCAAGCGGAATAATTTGCCATCCGGGCTAAGCAGTCTAGTTTTGACCACTAAAGCCTGGTCCTTATTATAATTATTAATTAGAGTCACTCGTCCTGCCACCTCTTCCCCTAAGATTTCTTCGCCCCCCGCCGGATAGGATTTAAAAGCGCTGACACCGAGATTCTTAAGTCGCCCTTTCATCAAAGTGGCCGTACTGCTAGCCTGGTTCTGCTCGCCCGCACTCGGATCATAGACAGCTAGCTCTAAAGTGGTGCCGACATGCTCGGTCTTAGGAGTGATGAGCAAGGTTAATTTAGAAAAGGAAAAATAAGCAACCACTAAGACTAAGACGGCGACTGCTAGGACGAATTTAATAACTAAACGACGGTACAAGCCGGCAGATTTTTTGAAATGCTTGGTCTCACCTACAAACTTATCAGCCGCTACCGCCGCTTCATTCCCTGCCTCTTGAGGATTTTCCTTCGCCGTCTGAATCTCTTGAGCCAACTGGGTAAAAAACTTATCCTGCTTATCCAAACCCTTATCGTCGGCGACTAAAGGCTCTTCCATCTCGATCGCCGGCGGATTAACATTTTCCTCTTCAGGAGCTTGATAATTTGGATTCGCGAGCAAGTCATTGAAGGCGCTAGCATTAAAATTATCTTCAGCCACTTCGACCGCGATCGCCTGAGCGACTTTCTTCGGTTTGATAGGCTTTAAGATTTCCACTTCCGCCTTAGTCTTCGGCTTGGATCTCTTAGCCGCTTTCGGCTTCGCTTTTTTACTAGCAAGCGGAGCTGACTTAGAGCTTTTAGGGTTAGAGTCTTTAGTTTTTTTCACTGGAGGCATAGTATGGAAAAATTAAAATATAAAAAATTTTTGCGCATAAAAAAATCAAGCTTCACTTGATTTAAGTATAACAAATTTTTAAATTAAAAACAAAATTTATCAGCTACCACCTAAGCGACGGAAATCTTAGGACCGAGGCGTTCGGAAATAACGCGGCGCAAAGACTCGTTATTGTCCACCAGGAAAGCGGTTTTGATCACCTTATCCTTCTCATCCGAGCGCAAACGGAAATAAACGGCACTGCCGCCCGGGTTAGAGCTTAAAATATTTTTTAATTCTTGCAGTTCCGCTGCCGGCAAGGAGATTGGCAGGGTGATTTTTAAAACTGCTAAGTTAGGATCGGCTTTCGCCGGCGCCGCCGGCTTAGTTTTAACAGGCGCTATCTGATGATGGCTATCATTATTCCTGTCGCCGCGATAAAAGCTGGGACGCGGTTTATATTCTAGCATCAGGCGCTTAAAATCATCGACTGAAGCCTGAGGGTCATTAGGATTGATCAAGGCCGCCTTGTTAACCAAGAGCTTTAAATCCTGATCTTTCTCTGACACTTTGCCTTGACAGATAATTGCTTGGCCTTCTTGCCATAAAAGCGGCGTTTCCTTCAGGAGCGAAGGAAAAACCAAAAGCTCGATATTGCTCACGGCGTCTTCGATCTTCACGAACAACATCGATTCGTTCTTCCGGGTAATAATCTTTTTGATATTAGCGATGACACCGGCGCAGACGACTCCTTCTTCTTGGCGATACTGTCCCAGGCTAGAGAGTGGCTTAGCCCAACCCGATAAATATGGCCAAAGGGTGCTGGCTGGATGCTCGGAAATATATAAACCCAAAAGCTCTTTCTCCCAGGCTAACTTTTCGCCTTTGGCAATTGGCAAGGCTTCTTCCAGCCGCGGGCGATTGAGAGCGCCAAAAATCGGTTCAGAAAACAGGCTACTTTGCCGAGAATCCTGCGCTTTAGAAATTTCCTTATTGAAAGTCAAAAGGCGCTCTAGATTGTGGAGCAGGAAGCCTCTTTCGCCATAAGCGTCCAGAGCTCCGCTCTTGATCAAACTCTCTAAAGATTTCTTGTTCAAATCCTTGTCGGTGATCCTCTCTAGAAAGTTGAATAAATCCACATAACTGCCATTCTGCTTCCTTTCCTTGATGATTACTTCCACGATATGCTCACCCACGTTCTTGACGGCGTTTAAACCGAAACGGATCGTCTCGACCTTCTCACCGGCCGCGACTGCCCGATTTTCTTTAGTGCCGGCCGTGACGACGGTAAAGGAGGCAAAAGATTCATTAATATCAGGCGCCATTATCTTAATCCCCATCTTGCGGCATTCATCAATCTCGATCGCTACCCGGTCGCTATCATGTTGGTCGGAAGTTAAAAGCGCGGCCATGAATTCCGCCGGCCAATGGGCTTTAAGATAAGCAGTCTGGTAGCCGATTAAGGCGTAGCAGGCAGCATGAGAACGGTTAAAACCATAACCGGCAAAAGGCTCAATGAAAGAAAAAACCTTTTCCGCCAGTTCTTTATAGATACCATTCTTCACGCAGCCTTCAATGAACTTCTCTTTCTGCTCGGCCAATAAGGAGGCAATCTTCTTGCCCACCGCCTTCCTGAGGACATCAGCCTCGCCCATACTAAAACCGGCCAGATCGCGGGCGATTTGCATCACCTGTTCCTGATAAATGGCCACCCCATAAGTCTTATTCAATATTCCTTCTAACTTGGGGTGGAGATAGGCGACTTTCTTGATTTGATGCTTGCCGGCAATATAATCCGGAATCCATTCCATCGGACCGGGGCGATACAGGGCGACCATAGCGATGATATCTTCAAACTCCGTCGGCTTTAGCTCGCGCAGATAACGTTTCATGCCGGAAGATTCGAACTGAAAGACGCCGGTCGTCTCGCCTTTCTGGAATAATTCATATGTCAGCTTATCAGCTAGCGGAATCTCATCGATATTTATCTCCAATCCGCGCGTATTCTTTATGATCTTCAAGGCCGATTCGATAATCGTCAGGTTCTTGAGGCCTAAAAAATCCATCTTCAATAGGCCAAGATCTTCGATCGGGTGTAAAGAATATTGGGAAATGATCGTCTTGTCCGAGGAGGAAGCATATTGGATGGGAACGTAATCGGTCAAAGGCTGTTTGGTAATCACGACCCCGCAAGCATGCGTCGAGGCATGGCGAGACACACCTTCCAAACGTTTGGCAAAATCTAAAATCCTTTTAGCTTCAGGGTCGCTATTATACATTTCTTTCAAATCCGGAGCCTCTTTCAAGGCTTTGTCCAATTTCGTCAGCATCGGGATATTCTTGGCCAGCTTATCGCAATAGTCATAGGGATAATCTAAAACCCGGCCGACATCGCGCACGGCCGCCCGAGCCGCCATAGTCCCGAAAGTGATGATCTGGGCGACGTGGTCATGGCCATATTTATCCCCGACATAATCTAGGACCTCATCCCGCCGGGCGTCAGCAAAATCCATATCGATATCAGGCATGGAGATACGCTCGGGATTAAGGAAACGTTCGAATAATAGGTCATAGGCCAAAGGATCGAGGTTGGTGATACCGGTCAGATAACAAACCAGGGAGCCGGCAGCCGAGCCGCGGCCCGGACCGACGACGATCTTATTGTCTTTCGCCCAATTGACGAAATCGGCAACGATCAAGAAATATGAAGGCCAGCCCATCTTAGCGACAACCCCTAATTCATAGTTAAGCCTTTCCTTGATCGGTTTCAATTCTTCCTTGCTCAGCTTCGGATAGCGCTTCTTAATCCCTTTTTCACAGAGATCTTGGAGATAGGAATTGCCATCAAAGCCAGCGGGCACTTCGAAATGAGGCAGCTGGATATTACCTAGATCCAATTCCACATTACACATCTCTGCAATCTTCAAAGTATTAGAGATTGCCTCTGGAGTATCCTTGAAAGCCGCGATCATCTCGCTGTTCGGCCTAACGGAGTAATCGCCGTTCATCTTCATCCGGTCGGCATCCTTGACCTTCTTCTTATTCTGCAGGCACAAGAGAATATCTTGAGCCGCCGCATCATCCTTTTTCAAATAATGGCTATCATTAGTCGCCACTAAGGGTATACCAAGCTCTCGAGAAAATTTAATCAGCTGGGGATTAACTTTATCAAGCTCCTCTAATTCCGGATGGCTCATTATCTCTAAGAAAAAATTCCCTTGGCCAAAGAGATCGTTATATTCTAAAATCCGTTTTTTCGCTTCCGCCAACTTGTCAGCCATGATCAGTCGCGGTATCTCACCCGCCAAACAGGCTGAACAAGCAATTAAGCCTTCGCTATGTTCTTTCAAAAGCTCCCAGTCGATCCGCGGCTTATAGTAGAAGCCTTCGAGATGGGCGGATGAGACTAATTTGATCAGGTTCTTATAGCCAGTATTGTTCTTCGCCAGCAAGAGGAGATGATGGGCGCGGCCATCGCTTTTGATATTCTTGTCATGCCGGGATCCAGGGGCGAGATAAGTTTCCACACCGATAATCGGCTTGATCCCGGCCTTCTGGCATTTTTGGTAGAATTCTATCACGCCATACATAGTACCGTGATCGGTGATAGCGACCGCCGGCGAGCCCTGTTCCTTCACATAGCTAACCAGCTCATCGATCTTAGTCAGACCGTCAAGCAAGGAATAATGGGTGTGGTTATGGAGATGGACGAAGGACATTAAATTAGGCTTAAAAAATCTAAAAATAAGTTCAATTTTACCTTAACATTTTAGTATAAGGATGAGGGCTTGGCAACCAATGATTAGTATTGACAAATTCATACTATAATGCTAATGTCATCTATTATCAGATCTTTGACAAAAAGGCTGATTATTGGGTTGTTTGGCCGGCTCAAGCTGGGCCAGCTGAATAACCCAATAATTTACCTCACCAAAACAAACAAGCATGAAAAAAGTTATCATTCATGATGAAGGCTTAAAAACCTTTGTAGCCCGCAACCTGGTCGGTGAATACAAAAAAACCACCTTCCCTTACCAGGTACCTAATCAACGCAAAACCATTGCGATGGCTCTGACTTTCTGGAGATATCTCAGGAAGCTGAATTACTCCGACGTACAAAAGAGGAGAGAAAAAATCACCTCTCTGATGAAAACTGAAAACGAACTGATGGTTCACCCTTTAATTAAAATCGTGGCCATGATCGAAACCCTGCCGGACAGCGTTTGGCGAAAATTACTCTGGGAAGAGAATATCGACCTGGATTCTTTTGAAGCCTGCCTGCGCCGCTTGGATGACAAACAGGTGGCCGCTATCACCGACAATTACGCCAACCTTTTCGGCCACTGGGATATGGAAGAACACCCGCATTCGCCACAACTGCCACCGGTCTGCAAAAAGGGGTTACGTAACCGCCTGAAAGTCTTCTTCGGAATTATCACCAGCAAGAAGCTCCTGCAGGAACCGTATCAAAGGGAAAAACGTTACCAGAGCAAAGGCGCCTGGGCTTTCAACCTCCTCGGCCTGGACTTTGGCTTCAGCCTCTATCCCAAAGGCGAAAACAATGATTCCAAGATCATCAACAAAAGCTTCACTCGCTTCTTGTCGATCAAGGAACATATCAATGATTTCGTCGTTAATCAGGAGGACGGGAAATACTGGTGGCTATACCGGACCGCCCGCTCCAATTATGCTTTTTGGCCGAATAAGGAAATCAAGCTAAAAAGCCATGTTTGCCCCGGTTTCTGGGTAACCTTCCTTACGCATCTGGCTTTCTGGGTAATCTCGCCGCTCGGACTCATCAGCGCTATCCTCTGGATGGTCCAGAGCCAGGGCAGTTATGTTGCCCTGTTTCCCCTGATCGCTTCCCTGCCGCTGATTGCCTGGATAATAATCGCTGGCTGTCGTTTGATAGTTAAAGGAATCGAGATGCTGCCAAAAAAATTACAGATTATCCCTCAAACCATCGGCATCATCGCTCTCGCGGCTCTCGTCCTATTGGTCATCGGTGTAATTATCTATGGCATCGGGATTGTGATCCACGCTTTAGCTCCAATTGTCGGTTCAATCCTAGCCGTCATGCTCACCCTGACTTTCTGCTTCTACATCGGTTTCTTCTTTGTCGCTATCGCCGGCGATTCCGGACACAATTATTCCGATACCCCGAAAACCATCCGATTTCTCCTACATTTTTCCTTGATTGCTGCCGCCGTCGTGATATTTGATAAATATCTGGCCGCCGCCGCTATCGCCGGAATAATCGCCTTCGCCCAAGGTATTTGGGATTGGTATACCAGCGACCTGCTCTTGTCTAATTGGTTCCTCTTGATGCTCCTGTTTACGGCCGGATTTGCCTTCTTCTACAGACTATTCATGACTGATGAAAAAAGGTTTGTCCGCCATGAGAAACTCTTCTTCTGGATGATCAAAGGATTCTTGGCAATAAGCGCCATTATCTTCGGCATCATTCTCCTGCAAAGCGGGACCTTTACGATCTTGACTGACAACCTGCTAGCCGGAGTCTCCTTAGCGGCTGTCCTCCTGCTCCTGGGTCTCGCTCTCATTATGGGCGACCAAAGCAACCAGGAAAACATCGAAAACCGCGATAAGATTGCCAACTTGATATTCAAAGCTAATGATGACCTAGGTCTTTTTGCTAGTAAAAGCTATATCTCCCGCCTCATGAAAAGCAAATGGTTTTGGACGATCGACGATCAATACCGCTGGGAAATAGCTGATAAGATAATTGAGACGAGCTTTAGTCTATTTCCTAGCAAGCCCAAAGAAAGACTGGCTTTCATCGATACAATGGCGAGCACAGACGTATATCCACCGGTTGACACTATCTGGAAAGTTAGAGAAAAGATTTACGAATTCGCCTCTAACAACAAAGAGATCTGGGCAATTGTGGATCTGATGATTGAAGGCAAAAAATTCGAAGTGGCCGCATCCATTATCCATTCCCAGCGCAGTGCCTGGGAAAGGAAAAAGAGCCAAATGGCCAGAATCCTGGCCAACATAGCTCTACCATTTGTAGTCATCTGGTTCGGCCTGGTCTGGTTATGGACTAAAATACACCGCTTCTTCTGGATGTTGAAGAATATCATCTTATTATTCAACAAAATGTGCCCTTTTACCTACAAGCCAAAACTGCTTAATTAGCTCTTTCAAAAACACTATATGAGCCTGTTCTACCAAGACAGGCTCATTTTTTAATACCAAAAAGGGCTTGATCCGGCCCTTTTTAAATTATTGGACTTAGTTTAGAAGCGTTCCATGATACTATTTAATTCTTCTTCGCTATAAAAATCGATAATCAATTTACCTTTAGATCCTTGGCGTTTGATTTCAACCTTAGTGCCCAAGATTGAACTTAACTTCTCTTCTCGGTTCTCATCGCTAGTATTCTTTATCCGGGCCGCCTTGGTGCCGCCCAGATTCTTGATCACCTTGTCAGTTTCGCTAACCGTCAAATTATTTCTCATGATCTTGCGGAAAACATTAATCTGTTTCGCTTCGCTCTCTAGGCCTAAGAGATATTTAGCGTGCCCTTCGCTCAGCCTTTTTTCAGCGATCGCTTGGCGGATTTCCGCGGGTAGACCTAACAGGCGCAAAGAGTTGGTCACGCTCGGCCGGGCTTTCCCCACTCTTCTGGCTACCTCCTCCTGATTGATACTAAACTCATCAATCAGGCGGCGATAGGCTAAAGCAGTTTCTATCGGATTCAAGTTCTCGCGCTGTAAGTTCTCTATCAAGGCTATTTCCAGTTTCTTTTGCTCGTCAGCTTCCCGAACGATAACTGGGACTTCGTTCAAGGCCAGAGACAACGCGCTACGCAAGCGCCTTTCGCCGGCAATGAGTTGGTAGCGTCCATCTTTCTTAGTGACGATAAGAGGCTGTATGATGCCATGTTCCCTGATGGAATCGATCAAGTCATTCAAGGCGCCCTCAGAAAAATCCTGGCGCGGCTGATAGGGGTTGAAATCTATCTTCTCCGGAGAGATTCTAATCAGCTTCTCGGATTGGTCATGCACGACAAAAACGTCTTCCGTGGCCGCGGAATCATAATTAACAGTTTTTTTAGGAATCAGGGAGCCGAGACCGCGCCCTAAACCGCTAGGCATATAAGTATATAGAAATAAAAATTAATCACGGGCTAAACCCAAAATTTCACGCGCCAGATTTTCATAGGCGCGGCCGCCTTTGGATTTCGGATCATAATGCAAGATCGAACGGCCATAACTGGGCGCTTCAGCTAGGCGGACGCTGCGCGGGATAACCGAACGGAAAATCCGATTAGGAAAATATTTATATAGCTCCTCCATGACTGCTTCGGATAATTTATTGCGGCGGTCGAACATGGTAATCACTGCCCCCATAATACCGAGATTGGGCTTAAGATTATTCTGCACTAAGGCGATTGTTTCTAGCAGCTGGCTTAGGCCTTCTAAGGCGAAATATTCGCTCTGGATCGGTATCAAGACTTCATCTGAAGCTACTAGGCTATTAACTGTCAAAAGACCAAGAGATGGCGGACCATCGATAATGATGTAATCGTACTCATTTTTCACTTCCTCTAAGATCCGAGCTAAACGGAATTCCCGATCATCCAAGCTGACGAGTTCTACGCCGGCACCGGCCAGAGACAGGGTGGCCGGGGCGACATGATAGTTGTTCTGGACGGTCCGCTTGACGACATCGGTGACAAGTTTCTGCCCTAAAAGGGCTTCATAGACGCCATGCTCTAGATTCTTGTGATCAATTCCTAAACCGGAAGTCGCATTAGCCTGGGGATCGATATCGACTAACAAAACATTCTTGCCTAGATATGATAAATAGGCGCCGAGATTGACGGCAGTGGTCGTTTTTCCCACCCCGCCCTTTTGGTTGACGATAGAAATTATTTTGGCCATAAAAATCTAAATTTATTATAACCTAAAATAAATCCTTTGACAATTTAGCTGTGATTTATTATACTGGTTTTTGTAATTCACAAGCCGCGGTGGCGGAACTGGCAGACGCGCACGACTCAAAATCGTGTGGGGGCAACCCCGTGAGGGTTCGATTCCCTCTCGCGGCACAAAAAACTCTCTGAATAAGAGAGTTTTTTAAATAAGCAAATATACTTGACAATTACCAACAATAATGATATTATAGAAGTTAATTAGAACATTCATAAATCAATCAATAAAACAAATGCCATGGAAAAAAACTCTAACGAAAAAGGAACAATTTATTTTACGACAACCGTTTTATATTCAATCATCTCATTTGTTGCTTGTTTAGCGCCTCTGATTGGTCCAGGATCCTATGGCTTCTTGGCGGCTAAAACTTACATTAAGATGTCTAGCCGACCGAAGGGTCCAATTAACATCCTTTGGCCCTTCCTGGCCTCATTTTTAATCGGCGCGACTCTTGTGTCCGCCCTCTTTATTTTGAGTATCTCCCTCACTATGGCCTACCGCACATTGCTTATAAATTTTTGCAGCGGGCTCCTGTCTTTTGCAATCACCTATTGGATTAGTAAAATAAGAAAGAAAAAACTAACTATAGTTGAAGCTGAAAAACAAGAAATGGCAAAGATATGATTAAAATAACTCTTCCGATCTTTTAAAAACCACTGCCTAAACAGTGGTTTTTAAAATCCTTAATATAAAAATCTCCTTCCCTATTTCACCTTCTTGAAGCGAACTGTAAACACCGGATCATACTCTACCTTATTTTCATCCACCAAGCGGATGCTCTCCCCCGCCATGATCTGATTCAGAGCTAAGTCGCTCATCAACTGATTATCGCCGGCGATATTAAGCTTTAGACCTTCTAATTTATCAAACTCCTCTTTAAAGGCAGTCTGAACGGACATCTCGATCTTTTTCTTCCTTAACTTCAAAGCTTCAAGCTCTTCCTTCACGCTCTGATATTCAGCGTTAGTTGAGAGCGCATCGCGATACATGGCTTTCAGGTCGCGCTGTTCTTTCTTGTAGTCTTGGATTCGTTTAAAAACATCGGGCAAAGAAGCGGGCATAGGCTTAAAAAATTAGTTTAAAAAAATATTATAGCATAAAATAAAAATACAGCCATATTCTTGGCTGTATTTATACTCAAAACTAAAAATTCTTGTATGTTTTATCGGAACGGCGTTCCACAGAAATAATCTTAACTATACCGTCATAGTTCTCCTGAAAAATTACCCTTATTTTTCCCTTACGAACTCTAAAAATATCTTCTCTACCCTTTAACTTTTTAACATCTAAGCCGACCAAGGAATTATTTTTTATTTTTAATAAGACAATTTCTAAAGATTTTCTCTCATTATCAATAAGCTTATTTAAAACCTTGGCAATCTTATCCATATTAAAGTCTCTTGAGAATTTCGTCTATACTAACACCGCCTTTTCTAATCTTAGTAAAATCAATCACTTCTTCCCAATAACCTTCATTAACCGGTTCTAATTTAAAAATCGGTTTATTTTTCTTTAAAACTATAAAAGATTGGCCCGTATTTAATTTGCGAATATAAGTATCCATATTAAGACGTAAATCTTTTAAAGCCACTAAGTTTTCCATATATTTTCAATGATTATGTAGTTTAACTTAAGTTTACCTTAAGTCAAACCATAAGTCAAGCCTAGCAGATTATCCCTCCCCCTAAAACCTCTAGCCCCTGATAGAACACGATGCTCTGGCCAGGAGTTACGGCTCGTTGGGGTTTCTTGAAACTAACCAGATAATCCTTGCCCACTAAGCGCACTTGGCATTTGACCGCTGGATGGCGATAGCGAATAACGGCCTCACAATTTAGAGGAAATTTCGGCCGGCCTAACCAATTAACATTCTTGGCCTTTAAGCTGTCCCCATAGATGACAGGGTCGTTAAAATCCTTAACTACATACAAAGTGTTGGTCTTAACATCAAACTTAGCGGCGTAATATGGCCCGGTGCCGCCAATCAAGCCACGGCGCTGGCCGATGGTATATAGAGCCAGGCCTTCGTGTTGACCGATAACTTTATCAGTACCTAAAATTTTAATCTCACCCGGCGCCAATCTTAAATGCCTTTTTAAGAAATCATTATGATGCTTGCCGGGAATAAAGCAGATTTCTTGGCTCTCTTTCTTCTCCGCTGTCGGCAAAGCATATTTCTTCGCCAGTTCCCTGACCCGCGGCTTATTATAGTTTCCTAAGGGAAAAAGCAAATGGGCTAATTGCTCCTGATTAAAAGTATATAGGAAATAAGATTGGTCCTTATTCTTATCCTTAGCTTTATATAAGCGATAAGTCCGACCGACTTTTTTAAGTCTTAAATAATGCCCGGTAGCCACGTAATCAAAGCCCAAGCCTCTGGCATATTTTAGCAAACCGCCAATCTTCACCTCACGATTACAGATTACGCAGGGATTAGGCGTCCGGCCTTTTTGATATTCAGACAGGAAATTATCAACCACCTTCAGCTTGAAGCGGTCTTTAAAATCAAAAGTGAATAATTCGATCCCGATTTTCTGAGCGACCGCCCGGGCATCAAGCAAGGCTTCTAAAGAACAACACTTATTGTCCCCACTCATCCCCTGTTCCTTCCAGAAATTTAAAAAAATACCGGTGACCTGATAGCCCTGGTTTTTTAATAACTGCGCCGCCACCGAGGAGTCGACTCCGCCGGACATAGCGACTAAGACTTTTATCTTTTTCTTAGCTTTAAGCATTCGTCTTGTGACTGGCAATAAAATTATTTATCTGCTCCTTAAAATTAGCTACGGAGAACTGTTGAGCATGCTCCCTGATTGCCTGGCTATCCCAATTATAGCCGGAAAAGGCTTGGATGTTTTTAATGATATCAGTAGCGCTTTGTTCCTGGAAGAATAAACCGGTCTTCCCTTCGATGATGGTTTCTGTCGCCCCGCCCTTCTGATAGGCGATAACTGGCCGGCCGGAGGCCATCGATTCTACCGGCGTGATGCCGAAATCTTCTTCTTGAGGGTTAATGAAAGCTTGGGCCTGGCTATAGAGCTTGGCCTTATCCGTCTCGTTGACCCGGCCGAGAAATTCAATATTAGCCGCTTCGCCGGCAATCTTTTTCAAACGCTTCATATCGACGCCATCGCCGAAAATCTTCAGGCGATAGTCCGGGCCTAGTTTCTTAAAAGCTTCAATAACGATATCCACCCGCTTATAAGGCGCCAAGCGACAGCCGATCAAAAAATACTTTTCGCCTGTAGTTTGCTGGCTTAAGTCAGAAATATAGAACTTATCAGTCTCGACCGGAGGATAGATGACTACGCTGTCGCGGCGATAATACTTCTTGATCCGCGCTTGGACGGTTTTAGAATTGGCAATAAATAAATCCACCCGTTGCGCCGCATTATAATCCCAGATCCGCAGACTATTTAAAACTAAAGAGATGATCTTCTTCAGCCATCTGCCGTATTTCAATTCATTGATATACTGATGGGTATCACTCCACAGGTAGCGGGTAGGCGTATGGCAATAGCAGATATGCAAAGTATCAGGCATGGTCACTACCCCCTTAGCAAAAGAGCTAGTATCGGAAATGACCAGGTCATAGGAGCGGAGATCAAAAAATTCCACCGCCATCGGCATGAAATATAAATACCATTGGTAATGCTTGACTCCGCCCGGAAGTTTTTGGATAACCGATGTTTCTATTTGCCGCCCAGAAAAATTCTTATCCACATTATCCTTCTCATAAAGCAGGGTGAAGATCGGGGCGGCGGGAAACATCTCGGCAAAAACCTGCAACACTTTTTCAGCGCCGCCGGCCTGGGCTAAATGGTCATGGATCAAGGCAGTTCGCATAGATTATTTATTCCGCCTGGCGTCTTTTCAAGACAGCTAAAGGCGTCTTTAGGAGAATAGAGATATCGAGCATCAAGCTCCAATTTTCAATATAATAGACATCTAATTTGACTTCTTCTTCAAACAAGAGGTCGCTGCGGCCAGAAATCTGGGCCAAGCCGGTAATGCCGGGCTTGATCGTCAAAGTCTTCTTGTGGTTATTCTCATATTTAGCTACTTCTTCCGGCAAATGAGGACGAGGACCGACCAAGCTCATGCGGCCGATAAAGACTAAGAATAATTCCGGCAGTTCATCCAAGCTCCAGCGCCGGATAAAACGGCCGATCTTAGTCACCCGGGGATCGTCTTTTATCTTAACCATCGGACCGTCAGTTCGGATATTCCTGTCTGCTAGCTCATTATAGCGCATGCTATCCGAGTTAGGAATCATGGAACGGAACTTAAAATATTTAAAAGGCACCCCGCCGGCTCCGATCCGGGTCAGATAAGAACCGTCATCGCGCCGGGAGAAAAAAACCGGGCCGCGTGAAGAAACTTTGATTGCTAAAGCAATCAATAGCAATATCGGGGAAAAGATAATGATTAAAAGTCCAGACAAGATAAGATCCATGAAACGCTTAGAAATATGACCCCAACCATCGAGCGTCGTCCTCTTAACCTCGACAATCGGTACGCCAAAAACTTCGGCCACTTCGGTGCGCAGTACTTTCACCTCCAATAGATCAGCGACATATTTAAAAATAATATGATTATCGGTCGCGAAGTCATATAAACGCAGGGTTTCCACCTTAGTCAGGTTGGGATCGCTTTGGATAATCTCATCGACTTCTTTAGTCTTGATGAACTCAGCTAATTCTTGGGCGGTCTCCAAAGAAAAATCGCGTACCCTTTTCACCACTTCATAGCCCGCCCGCTTATTGCTGGAGAACTCCGAGATAAGGTTGTCAGCCGTCTTGGAATTGCCGACAATTACCACCTTATGGACTCCGACCCCTAAAGCGAAGAGCTTGCGCTGCAACCAGCGGATAAAGATATGGGCCAAGCTGACATAGATGATCGTAAAGAACCAGGTCGCTAACACTATAAAACGAGAATCAAATAATTCGCGGCGGAAGAATATCAAAATCGCCACTAGGGCTAAACCAGTAGAGACGGCCATGAATATCCTGGCCAGCTCTTGAGCGAGCTTGCGCGCGCTCTTGATCCGGTACAAACCGGAAAAGATAAAGACTAGAGTCCAAATGAAAGCGATAACCAACAAAGAAGGAAAATACTCTGCTAAAGGCAAATCGAAGATAACCGGACGGATGCCGGTAGAAAAATTAGAAAAACGCAGATAGTAGGCAGAAAGCCCGCCCAATATGATCATGATAAGATCAACGGGGATGAAGAGAAAGGAAAAAAACAATTCAATTTTTTTCATATATTAATTAATTGATAACTGGTTACCAGGGCAAGCGATAAGCCGGATTCTGTCGTTGGATGGTCATTTATCTAGCCGACCCATCACTGGGCCGGTCAAGCGAGCCACTTGTCTTGGGACGAATCCCAGTTTGCTCTTGCTTCCGGTAGGGTTTACCGCGGACACGGCGTCACCGCCGGCCGAAACCGATAGCTTGCGCCTCGGTAACTTTTCACCTTTCGCCTGCCCGAAGGAAGGCTAGTATTGTCTCTGTGGCACTGGCCCTAGGATTACTCCCGGTGGGTGTTACCCACTACCGTTACGAAGTCCGGACTTTCCTCCCTGTTTGAAAAAACAGAGCGACCACCTGCCTGCCCTAATAACGTTTTCATAGTACAAGGAAAAGCCGAAAAAATCAAGGGCCGACCCGCTGAATTAGCCAAATTTATAGGAATAAAAAGCAAAATAAGAACCAGAAAAATAGGCTGGTAACTCATAAATATTAGCTAATATTAGATATATAAATACATAATTGACAAATAAAGATAAATATTATAAGATAGACAGATACTAAAAATCGCTCTTTTTAAAATCATTATAAACCAAATCCTTATCCATGAAAGAAAGAAACAAACACTGGCTGAAGCTAGCCATGCAGATCACTGCCCTAGCTTTATTAGCCTTGGCCGTCATTTTCATATGGCGGGTCAGCGAAGCGGACAACTCTTCGACGCCTATCGGACAGAAATTAGAATTCAAGATCATTATGATCATGGCGGTCCTCGCCTTATACCAAATCTACCGGACGGCTAAGTGGCTCATCATCTACTATCACTTCAACCCGGATCGAGCCCCGGCGCTTATCCCCGGCGGATTCAAAGGCTTCCATCATAAGACCAGCCAGGATATCTTAAAAATCCTGAATGAAACCTACGAGGATTACTACATCGATAAACATGTCCTCAGCGTCAAGAAGGTTGCCCTGTGGCGCAGCGGCGGTTGCCAACGGTTTAAGATAAGCATGCTTAGCGGCCAGCGCGACTGGCAAACCGTCTACGCGCGGCATTTTCTCCTTTGCGTTGAAGTCGTCTACCAGGACATTGAAGAGCCCGGCCTCCAGACGGACTACTATCATTTCGGGAACGGCAACTTAATGACCAGCCCGAATTCCTATAGCCTTACCCTTCCCTTCGATTGGAAAATCAAAGAAGATGTCATCGGCCAGATCGCCGAATAAGAAACAAAAGCCTGAACTAACAAGTCCAGGCTTTTTCAATAGATACAGCAAAACTTTTATTTCCGATCTACGATCTTGCAACCTTTTAAGACAGCCTCGCAAATAAAATCTTCCAGGGGCGGATATTCACCCTTTAACTGTGCTCGGTTCAAAGAGCTGTAATATCGCCTCTTTACCCCCTGCTCAATGACGGCTGGCGGCAAATTAGCTCTAACCAGCTGGGCCGCCATAATCAAGCGCCCAATCCGTCCGTTGCCATCAGCGAAGGGGTGGACCTTCTCAAACTCGGCATGGATACGGCTAGTGGTCGCGATAATATCTTTATCTGCTTCATTGATGTCTTTGACTAAAGCTTTTATCAATTCCGGTACTTTCAAATAATTGGCTGTCGGCACATAAGAGCCGACGATCCGAACGGCATGCTGGCGGAAACAGCCGGCGTCATCCCTGATGCCGTTAAGCAAGATAGAGTGCAATTTCAAGATCAACTCCTCGCTGATCCTGACTTTAGATTTCAGATAAGTGAAAAGATAATTCAGGGCCGCCTGGTGATTCTTTACTTCCAGATGCTCGATCAGGCTTTTATTGGAGAGAGCCTGGTTATTGAATAAGATATCGGCCGTTTCATCTTCGGAAAGGGTCGAACCTTCGATCTTGTTAGAGTGATAGGTCAAGGATAAAAGGAATTGGTCATAGATATCCGGATTATCACTGATTAATTTTAAGATATCAGGATATTTTTTCGCTTCCTTAGCAACCAGCATCTTTTTGGCTACTAAAACATCGTCGGGAATCAGCTTCTGTCCGCTTAACTCCCGATACAGGCCGTCTATCAGTTCTAGCTTTTTGGGGCGCGGTTGGGATTTCCCTGTCCACCAGCTATTGAAGGTGGCAAAAGAAACCTCTAACCTGGCGGCTAAAGCTGTCTGGGTGAGACTGGAAATATTTTGGATAATTTGTAATTTTTCTCGTAAATTCATATAAATACCACAACAATGACATTATGGCAAACTTTATAAGACTTGTCAATATGGCTAAGCTTTATAAAGTTTACTCTGATTCAAAGATATTCTTCACTTCCTCCGCGCTCAAGGTTCCCCGCCAAACGCCCAACTCATCCAGATCGACCTCATAGTTTTCTAAAACTATCTCCAATTTATTGATTTCCTCACCCGGAGCAATCCAGATATAAGGGCGGGAAAATTTGAGGCGGCCATCGACATAGAAATTCAAAGCGTAATCACGGGCGCTATAAGTTAAAGCTAAGTGATGCCAATTATCGTCATAGGGAATAGTCTTATCTTCGCCTTCGCTAATGATTCCGTATTCTCCATTAAATATATAAGCAGGACGATAATAACCGGCCACTATCCCGAACATCGCCTTATCATCATGGTTAAGAGCTAGCTTCACCCTGCCCTCGTTGGGGTGCGAGCGATTGCGCCACCAGAAAGTTAAAGATAAATCCGAACCAGTGATATCTGCCAAAGGCGAAGTGATAAGCGTTTGCCTCTGGTCTTGGAAGATATAGCCTCCGACTTTGCCATTGCTATACCAAAAATTATGGGCCAGAGACAGATGGTTAGTGCCGACCGCGTCATGAGCCGTGTCACCCAAATTTTCATCAAAACTATAGAAATTAGTCAGCACTGCCGGAACATAGGGACTAAGCGGCGGCGAAGGATAGAAAGGCAGTCTGGCTTGGCTGATCAGACTAATCTCTCCTGCTCCTAAAGCCCGGTTCCAAACGCTAAATTCGTCAACAGCCAAGAAGCCGTTAGTACCGCCAAATTCTAAATGATTAAAACTAGGCAAAGAACCCGAAACGTCTCGACGATAGATTTCTTCTCCGTCTTGATAAATCGCCCAATAGCCGTCAGCGCTATTAGACACTAAGGTAAACAGATGCCAATCCTCATCCGGCCAAAAATTATGATCGTAGTTGCGCCAAGCGATGCCCGGCAAACCGGCAATCTCGCTCATGCCAGACTCTAAACTGATTTCTAAATTTTCATTGCCATTACCGTTACTCAGACGGAAGAAGAAGCGGGGAAAAACCCCTTGCGGCTTATAGAAAAAGCTAAGCGAAAAGTTCCCGTTCCCCAAAGACGGAGAAAAATCGGCGCTTTCAATCGTTTCTTTGAAATCAAAGATGCGGGCGCAAGCAAAGAGGCCGACGATAAATTTCTGCCCGGGCTGATAACATTCATCGAAATGATTAAGATAAACTATGCCAGGAGAATCCAGGCCGTAATCAGTGTCATCATAAGGCTCAGAAGAACTCGCTAGCTCTAGACTGCCGGATATCGGTAATAATATCCAATCAAAGGAATTATTGTTACTATCATAGACTAAGTTAAGCGAGTAGTGCTCCCCGCCTTCTAGCATCGTGACCGGCGTTGAAGACGCCAGGGCTTTACGGCTCAGATAATAATTAGCCGTGAAGGCCGGCGCCGGAGCACTCCCCTCATAATAGGCGGCTTCACCGAAACCAAGATAATCAATAATATCCGGATCAAGGTTAGAGCTGACCGCATCTTTGGCTAAATACAAGGTATAGCCCCCTAGAGGCCAGGAGAATTCATCCCGCAGAGAAATCGCCTGCGCTTGGTTACGTAGAGCCGGGCTAGCTTCCGCCCTGGTAATTAAATAACGACCATAAGGAGCGATGACTGTCGTCTTGAAAACTCCGTCCTCAGGATCATTGAAACGTAGTATGATTGAAGGATCTACGGCAGTCTTAGACCTTTCCAAACGATAATCATTAGCCGCTAAATCAAAGGCCACAGGAAAGGGGTTAAATAGCTCGACCCAATCATCTTCGCCCGCTTCTCCGACTCGGCTGATAACAATATGACCAGGGGCTAAGATCGAAGCCGGATCTAAATTATCCAGAGTCGAAGTTGAGGAACTAGCCGCAGGCGAAGTCGTAGCGACATAAGTGTTCACCGGCCGCACATAAGCTTGAGTGCTGGTATTAGTGCTCGTGCTGATCGGCGCGATGATCTTTGTCTCCGCCGCCGCTTTGACTTTGGGCGGAGATGGAGCGGCTTGATTTTGTACCGGAGGCGAAGAGCTGGCCGTTTTAGGCTTGACCGCTGGACTAGAGCTCGCTTTCACGGCCGTCTTTTTCGGACTAGTGCTAAGCGTTGTTGAAGAAGCTAAGATTTTTTCGGCCTTCTCTTTCACTACTGGAGGAATTATCTCGAGCAAATCCTCCGGTACTACCTTTTCTATCAAACTTTCATCTTCACCATCTTTATCCGTCTCATCCTCATTAATTACAGATAGGGGGTTAAGTAAGGTCGGTACAGCTTTATCTAGGGGGATATCATCGAGATCATCGGTCTTAGGAAAAATCAGGCGCACGACTTTCTTTAAAGAAGAAATCGGGTTATTGATGAGGCTCCATTTTAAAACTACCGGCCAGACCGAGACTGAGCCCCTAATCTCCTCTTCCGGAAAGGACGAGCTGATTTTAATATCTACCGCTACTTCCCGCAGACTCTCTTGAAGGAACTGAGTATAAGGCAAAAAGATATAGCGTTCATTTTTATACTCTAAACCGGCCGCAAAACCGATCAATTCTGGCAGAGGGACAAGAAGATCATCCTGGCGACTAATTTTAGAGAATTCCCGCTTCCGAGAAAAGCAATCACCCCCTGAATTATATAAGCTGGTATTATCAAAACCGTCGGGCGTAATATCGACAGCATAATAGGGCTGATTATACTCTAAAGCACCTAGGTTATCTGGATTAGAGATATTGGCGCTTTCGTAAACTTTTTCCACTAAACCGACGCAAGTCCAATCGCCATCGCCCGGACCTTTCTGTTGCCTGAAATCCAGGTCATAGGCTAAATTATCAGCCGCTATCTTCTTGGCGATGGCCACGGCTTGCTGGGCTTGGGCTGAGTTCGCCTGCTTGGGGAATTTGGCGCCTAGAAATTTTTCCCCCGCGCTTTCATTTACAAAATACTGAGCCGGGGTTTTAACTACGCCATCGCCCAAAGCCTCTACCACATAAGGCACGCCATTTTCCAAACCGACATAGATTCCCACATGGCCGGAATATATGTGCTTAATCACTCCTTTCTCGCTCACGATCAGCTCCGGGCTGTTATAGCCGTACATCAGACCCTGGTTAGAAGTTCGATACAACAGGGTACCGATCGGCATCGCCTTAACTTCTAGCCCACAAACGAGAGATGCCAAGAGAAAACAGATACTTGAAACTAATTTAATCATTTTCATAAGCGCTGGATTTAATTATCCGATCCAAGGAGCGCCGAAACGACGCATCCTGGGAATCATCCTTAATTTTTGCGGCCATTATTTCTGCTAAACCGGGTTGTTTTTCTTCTAAAGCCGCCGCCAGCTTGTTTTCCAGTCCCAAGCGCTTTATCAAACAATCTTCATGGCAAGGATAGGCCCGCCTGAAAGAAGCAGATAATTCTTCCAGGTCGCGCAAAGAGGCGGCTAAACGCCAGGGACGGGCGCTTATAAACATTAGGACCAATAAGGCCAGGATGATTCCGCCTGAGATTAGAAGTGTGCGTCTATGCTTTAAGCAAAATTTTTTTAGAGTCATATTTTTTATTGAAAATATTACTCTTCCAGGCTAGCACATCAGGCTTCATCGAAAGCCCAAGATTTCCTGAAATCAAGATAAAAGCCAAAGACTGCAAAACATTAACAAAAACCAGCCCGGAGGCTGGTTTTGTCGATCTTTTATATTATCAGTGATTTTAGGGTTGTATTGGCGCCAGCGAATCAGCTTTGTAAGCTTCCAGCTGGGCGTTAATCTGCTCTAAATGAGCCGTATCCTTAAGCGCGGTATAGTGCTTAGCCCAGATTGTCAAAGCTTTCTCCGGGAAAGCGAATTGTCCCTTATTATCCAAACAACTCGTCACATAAGGATAACTAGCCTCGTCATCGTCTAACAAGATATAGATAAGGGCCAGCTGGCAATGCCCATCCGGATATTCCGGGTTCAAACTAATACCATATTTCATACTTTCAATCGTCCCCTCTTTATCACCCCGCGCTAAAAGCAATTGGGCCTTAGCGAAATATAGGGTTGGCCGGCGCGGGCTAGCTTTTATCGCCGCGTCGATCGCGTTCAAAGAGAGAGTAGAATACCTCTCAAACAGGACCTGGTCTTGATAATTCACCCGAGCGCCCAGATCAGCGATTTGCGCTAGCTGTAATTGCCCCAAGCTATCCTCTTCATTATAGCTCAAGTTCTTCTGGGCTAGGCTAACCGTATAGGCGAGAGTATCCTGGGCTTCAGCCGGAGTCAGATAGGAAAGGACGGCCGGATTAGTCGAGATCAGGCCAATAAAGGAAAAACGAGCGTCCCGCTCCAGACCGGTATTACTGTCTAGAGCCTCACGATAGCTGTTAAGGCCATTAACCACGTCCCCGGATAAAGTCTGGGAATAACTATTTATCGTATTTACAAACATACGCCAGGGCCTGACATTAAAAGTATAGATAAAAACCAAGGCGACTATTATGACAGAACCCAGAGCGATATATTCCGTCTTAGATTTGATCGCCGGTCTAGCCTCTTCTTCCCCGTCTTCGGGCTTAATTTGGACCAGATAATATACATAGGCCAAGATAATCATTAGCCCCATATAGGTCACCAGAGAATCGAAGACCGCTAGGTTCTGGATAAAATAAGCAACAACCAGCGACACAATCAAGAAGACTTCAGCTAACTGGCGGCTGCTTCCCTCTTCGCCACCACGATAATCGCGGAGAATGGGCTTGAAGTAGAGGAATAGATAATAGAAGAGGGCGACGAAGATGCTGAGATAAGCCAGGAGACCCAAGAGGCCGGTGGTGGTAACGATATCGATCAGGTTATTATGCGCCCGGTCGAAATAGGTTTCCGTCCGGCTGTAATTATAGAACTTGGGATCGAACTGACGGTCAAAAACTGAAGCGTAGTTGCCATAACCCACCCCGAGGATCGGATGGAATTTGAAATCAGCCGCCGCACCCCGCCAGGAAACCAAGCGGGTCTGGAAGGTGCTCTTCTGGGAAGTTAGATTACGCAGACGGGTGCTTGACTGGAACCAATCGGATTGCGATTGGGAAAAGACGAAAATCACCCCTAACACCAAAACTGAAGCTATTCCCAAAGTCCAATATTTTAGTTTTTTGTTTCGCTGGAAGAAACCGAATAAGAATAAGAATAAGAGAACGCTAATGCCCAAACCGATGATCGCCCCGGAAGTATTGGCCCGGCGGAAGGCAAAAAGCATAATCACCACCGGGATTAAATATAACCAACGCCAGAGCTTTGATTTGGATTTTAGAAACAGAATGGCGGCGAAGAAAAGATTAAAGATCAAGTAGCCGCTAACATAAGCCGTATTACCGATAGTGCCATAGGCGAGCTGCCCCTTGAGGCAGAAATAGCTTTCCACCACCGCCACCAGAATGGAGGCGAGAAATAGCAGTTTCCAATCCTTCTTTTCCCGGAAAGCCGTAATGATGATGAAATACAGGATCAAGAAATGGAAGAGATGGAATAAGCCCAGCATCCTTTCCGCATCACCCCAGAAACTAAGATTGAAGTCGATTGTGACGAATAAGGAAGCAATAATAGCTATAAAATAAGAAATAAGCCCCCAAGTAATCCAAGACTTCTTCGGCCGGTAGCTAGGAAACTTCCACCAGAAGACCAAGGTGATCGCCAAAAGGAATTCCATCAGGATATTTAAGACCAGCTGCTTAGAGGTGATATAAGGAAACAGAAGGTTCCTAAAAACCAAAAAGACGGTAAGCAAGGACAAGAAAACCCCCAGACGCAAAATGAGTAGATAAACTTTAGGCTTCATAGATTTGAAACAAAAAATGAATTAATGGCTTATGCTGATTATTATAGCAAAAAACCCAGAAAATGGGCAATCTGGGCGGCTTGATTTATATATTTTAGACTTATTTCACTAAACTCTCTAATAAAACCACTTCATCGCGATAACGACTATTATTAGGATAACTTTTAGACAAAATTCGATAATAATCTAGAGACTCTCTATATTTACTTATACTCTTAAGGAAGCTGGCATAATCCGCAATAACGACCATCTGATCAATAACAACATTATCAACAGCCTCATCGTATAGAGAGATAATAGAATTATTGTCTTTTTTAAGGTAATTCTTATATAGATCAATTTTTGAAATATAAATAGAGCTTTCACTATAATTAGATATTTTTAAAGCATTATTATAATAAACCTCGGACTTACCATATTCGCCCAATGTTTTGTATATATTAGCAATATTCACAACTGGAACCCAATATTGTCCATTAGTTAAATCAACTGCCTTCTGAAAACTATTTATAGCCTGATAATAGTCGTCCTTATTACCAGCATCACCACTGGCTTTATATTTTAGACCTTCTACTAGATAATTATTATAGGAACCAACCACTTGTTGATCAACATTATTTTTTTTAACTTCATCAACTTTAATGATACCGCTCTGTTCTAAAGTTTCATTATTTTCATTTATCTCATCCGATTCATTACTTAATGGAAGTTCGACTTTAGTGAAAGAATTCTTAAAATATAAAAAACCGACCAATCCTAAACTTAAAAACAAAAGTAAAAAAATTAAATAACCTATTCTAATATATTTACTACTTTTCATAAATTATGAATAAAAAATTAATGAATAATTCTTATAATACCGCAAAAATATCCAAAAATCAATAACAAAAGCACCCCATAAGGGGTGCTTTTGTTGTAACAAACTAATTTAGATTAGTAAGTTAGAGTCCCACCGTTAAGTGGTAAAGAATCAACCACCACAATATTTGCGGTAACGCCATCAGTCCACTTAATACCATTCGAGCTCGGAATACTAACAGTCAAACGACCATCAGTTGGAGCTTCGTTAGTATCAACGGTTACAATAAACTTTACAGAGCTACCATTGGCAACACTAACATCGGTTAATGATGTAGTGGTATCCCAACCATCGAAAGCCACACTGGCTAAAGCAGCGGCCGGGGCGAAAGCCTTCGTGCCGACTAAATTGCCAGCAGTAATGGTATTCTTGTAAACCTTAATATTTCTAGTTGTAGCAGTCAACCATGTGCCAGAGGTAGATAAATTTAAAGCTAAATCTTTAACAGTGGCATCCTGGTTATCTACATTACTAGTATTTGTAACGTTGAATACTAAGACGGTTTGATCGGTAGTAGCTGTAGGCGCGCCAGAAGGTGAAGTTGCGTCTTTACTAACAGAAACTTTGGTTCTATAGGCAGTCATTGTATTACCGGTAGCCGAAGTAACGGTTTCGGTAATAGGAGCGCCTGAAGATGCACCAATAGAATCAATATTAGCATTAGAAGCTAAATTGATAACATGAGTGCTAGCAGAGGTTCCATTAGGATAAGCATTTATATCAGCTTTAACGGTCAAAGTCTTAGAAGTATTCTTAGTTATTACTAAAGGAGTTACTAAATTCCAAGTAGCTACGCCATTAGTTGCAGCATTAAACGCAGCGACTGAGGAACCGACCATATTCGTGCCATCATATAATCTAACGTTAGTTAAACTATTAGCGGCTGAACTGGTATCAGTTAAAGCAATCCTGTTAATATTAACATTTTCTGAAGCACCAGCGGTGAATTTTAACTTAGCTAATTCAACATCTGTTTGACCTAATACTATCTGAGCGCCAGTTGGAGTGTCAGCATCAGCTGTAACTGTTAACGAACCATTAGCTGCTATGTATAGATCCTGCAAGTCAGCGACGCTAGCACTAGGATAGGCATCGGAACTAGTAGTATTGCCAGTAGCTGATAAGTTCACGAACTCCAAGCCTGGTCTGGCACCACCGAAACCAGTTGCGCCAGTCAAAATATCAGCATAAAAGTCAACTACATACTGTTGACCAGCTGGGATAACAACGGCTGGAGATAGGGTGAAAGTATAATCAGCCCCAGCGGTAGCCGCTAAAGTGCCTTGAACTGTGGCTAAAGCGGTACCAGCAGAATTTTTTGGAACTAGATTTTGGAAATTGTCACCAAAATCTTCAGTAGTGTCATCACCATCATCGCCAACTACGATCTGGTTTACGGTTACACCTTCGCCAGAACCAGCAGTTAAGATAACAGAAGCTACTTTAACGTTAGTCGCTCCGACAACTCCAGTAGGAGTGGTCGCTGAGTAATTAGCCATTGATAAATTCTCGCTAGCTACTACCAAACCTGAAGCAACGGTTAAAGTCCTTGCAGTTGCAGCTGCCGTAGAAACAGAATTCAAAGATGACTGTCCAGTAGCATCAGTTGTGCCGGCGACTAGACTCACAACGATAGTTTGACCTGACACAAGATTGGTATTTGTGTCATCAATGGTGTCAGCCTTGTACTCAATAGTGGCAGTCTGACCAGCTGGGATAACCTGGCTTAAAGTGTAAACAACGGTTGTCTCATCAGCAACACTGGTATCAGTGCTACCGACCTGAGAACCATTCCAATACAATTTACCATTTTTAAGAGCCTTATCTCCATTTTCTTCATTAACTGAGACGTTAATGGATGTTACTTTAATATCTTCACCATTAGCTTTGTATGTGAACTTAGCTAAAGAAACATCGTTAGAGCCTGCTGGAATATTACCAGTTGGAGAGTCAGAGGCAACAGAAACGGTCAAGGTGCCGGAATTAATAGTAGTACCAGCGCCAGTGGTTGGTTCAATTAAGGCGAAAGCAGCACCACTCTTTAGAGGCTTAACTTGTACGCCATAATTATTATCGGTGGTAATAAAGTCACCAACTTTCCTAATAGTAACCTTAAAGGCTCGGCTAGAACCGTTTAAGACATCAGCCTTAAGAGTGAAGACCTTGGTTTGTCCGCTTGTAATCTGATAAGGAGCTGCGGATAAGTCAAAGATTACTTCTTTACTAGCATTCATACTAGCTACAGTAGAGCCAACCTGAACGCCGCCCACTTCTAACTTAAAATTGGCTAAATCATTCACCGCAACAGTGCCAACAACAGTCATTTTTAAGTATTTAATGGACATGTTCTGATCGTTAGCAGTAGCAGAGAATCTCCAAATTTCTTCATTGGTTTTTCCTGGATCAATAGTGGCTGGGCAGGTTGTAAACCCGGTTACGTTAACATAACCCAAGTCTGTAACAGTGCCAACAGCCATAGAATTACCATTAATCGGGAAAGAACCAGAAACAGTGGCTCCGGTAGAGGTGATATCAGATGCAGCATTAACACCTAATACTATACCAGAAACAGTGGCATTAACAGCAGCGATATCGGCCTTAACAGTAATAGTCTTTGTAGTACCAGCTGGCACAACAAATAAACCATTACTATTATTGAAGGTGATTACTCGGTTAGACAAAGAAGTGTGCTCTGCTAACATTGTTTCGCCATCATAAATATATACAGTACCTAAATCAGAATCAGCAGAGATTCCGCTTCTTGTTAAACGTAAGGTATTAACAGTAACGGGTCCGTCTGAGGCCGCTGTAAAATTTAATTTCAAGAAAGGGGCAACAGCTTGTGAGACGATAGCACCAGTATCTCTAACATAAGTAGCAGAAACCGGCTGATCAGCAGCTAAAGCCACGGTTAAACCAGAACCAGTGATGATTGGACCAGTGCCACCAGCTTGAGCGGTATTAGTAATACCGGTTTCAGCGGCGGTGATGGAAGTACCACCAGCGGTTAAGGTCATGGAAGTGGTAACGACGTAAGCATTATTAAAGCGGTTAGCAGTAAAAGCAGCGTCGCTAGCAATCAAACGATAGTTAGTACCATCGTAGTAATAGATGTTAGCACTGGAAGCATTCTTTAACAAAGAACCCTTAGGATAAGTGTTAGAAGTTAAAGGAGAGCCAACAGTGTAGTTAGTGAAGAAAGAATCAGCTACATCGACTACCCTGGTTGCCCAAGTAGAGCCGTATAAAGCGATTGCATCAGCTTCACTGGCGATCTTTCTTAATACACCGTTTGGTTCAACAGCGTATACAGAAGGATCAGTAACGATCTTCACTAATTTAGTACCTGGTCTCATGGTGACATTACCGCCAAGCATGTAGCTCTGCAGTTCAGTAGCGGGGATAGTAATCACACCGCTGAAATCTTTGTACCAAGAGAAATAAGTAGCTTCATTAGGGAAGACATATCTCTTGCTATCGGAACCTAAGTAATAGACAGAAGAATTGCCAGCCATTTTAATTAAGTCGCCAGCAGATGCGGCAGCTTTAGCTGGAGTGATGAAAGCACCACTCATGGCAATAATTGTCATTACCATTACGCCGATAGTTAAGAATTTGCGTAATTTAGTCATAAACAATTGATTAAGACATCATCCGAATGTTTTAGACATTGAAGTTAAAACGATAGGGATAATGTAACGATTTTACCCATCCTCATATGAAGCTCTTGATCTGTTTTCCGCTTTTCAGCCTCTTCTCTTTTCATATTTTAATAGATCAGTCGGAATCCCGCTTCGCCAGCTTGACGCCGGGACGAAGGCTGACTGATCTTTAAAAAAAGTTCTGCCAACCCTAGCTAAGTCCTAGCGGGCTGGAGAAAAGCTTAACCAATCTATCATCTATGCTAAGAGATTGGGCTTTAAGCTTCAAACATTTGAAAAGCTTCTTTCAAAGGATAAGTTTTTTGATTTATTAAGGGACAAAACTTCCCGGTTGCCCGAGAATCGACCTTGAGCCGTTTTGCCAACCCGCTGACGCGGATTTATTAATTTATCTGAGCTTTCGTCCGAATCAGAAGTAAGAAGGAGATCTAACTTTCTAAAAGGAGGGGCGGCTGAGATAAACTAATAAATAAGCATCAGCTTATTTCTTGATTAGCTCGTTAACTTCCTTAAGTTTATCCAGAGCTTGATTATATTCCTTGTTATTGAACATCTTTTGGGCTTCATCGATAATCGACCCGGTGTCTTTGGTCGCTTCCACGCTTACGACATCCTTATCAGTATTAGAAGCGATCTTGGCGCCTTGAGCGCCCGGATTTTCATAGACTTCAACGCCAGCCTTATCTTTAGCAGATTCTGCGCTGATCACTATATCGCTGGTTGAAGCAACCACCGCTACTACCGGTTTAGTCTTGTTGATAACTGTCTTGACCACAGCCATCTCCTGGCTGAAATTCTGATTAAGCTTATCGACTTCAGTCTTATGTTCTTCGTTGTTAAAGTTCGGATCGGACAGGATGGTGGTAATATCCTGGGCTCTTTCCGCGGCAAATTCCATCGCTAATTGATCACGGTCGTTTTCATTAAAGACAGTGTTTAACCGAGCCTTCTCGGAAATGATGCGGGCGATATATAGAGAATCATTAGGCTTGATGCGATTAAAGGCCTGATGGCTGAATAAGCTGGCCCCTAGAAGCAATACCAAAAAAGACCCGAGGGCAAAAGCAGGCTGGGACGCAGTCCGAACCAGGCTCTTCAGGTCGATTAAAAACTTATTCCAATTAGATAGATTATCCGACCCAGAATTAGAAACTTGGGCTAATAAAATCTCCCGGTTGCTTTGCAGCCAGGCTTGGTTAGGGTTGACAGATTTAAGATTATTCAGTTGTTTGAGCAATTCTTTCTCCGTCATACGTTATAGTATACGAATTATATGGGTCTTTGTTACACTTGGCAAGATTTAGGGAAAATTTAGGAAAAGTTAAAGATAATCTCAGCCTGTTTATGCTAGTCTGAAAACCTGGGTCCGGTGGGTTTCGAGACTAGGATCGACACCTAAATCTCCAGGGTTCAACTCCCTGCGGATCCACCAAAAATGACTAGTATATTTACTTTTTTTCAAAATATGCTACTATATTAAAGTCGATTCTAGTCACTATTTCTGTCCACGAGATTTAAACAAAAACCATCCTTAAACGGGGTGGTTTTTGATATTTAAAGGCTTATTCCTCTGTTTTAGGATCAGCCTCACTGACTAACTCCCTGAGGGCGTTTAAAGCGCGATGGAGCAGAACCCGGACATTACCCTTGCTTTTACCAGTGATATCCGCAATTTCAGACAAATCTAAATCATTGACAAATTTTAATATAATCACTTCCCTATATTCATCTTTAAGCAAAGGCAGCTTAGACTTTATCAGTTCTAAATTAGCCCTATCTGTCAGGTCTTCAGCTAAGTCCTGCTTATCATCAACCACCTCAATCGGATTATTCTCATCATCTAAAGATAGCTCTAATTTAAGGCCATTTTCCCGGTAATAATCCACGATAGCGTTACGGGCAATCTTATATAAAAGCGCCCGCAAAGTCTTACCATCCGCCAATTGATTCGTTTGGATATAGTTCCAAGTTTTCAAGAAAATCATGGAAGTCAGGTCATTAGCTTCTTCCTGGCGACCGATCTTGAAATAGACGAAGCGGTGGATATCCTTAACGTGATTATCGTAAACAGCAATAAAGGCCTCGCGGTCCTTGCTGCGCAGCTGGCTGATAGCTTTCTTATCTTTAAATTTTTTCGCTAAATTAATAGTCATGCTGATAAACGAAAAACCAGGGACTTTACCCCCTGCCCGATCACATATTTATACGCTATTTTTCTTGATTTTATTCTAGCATAGGCTAAAAGCAAAAACAAGTTAAAGATGGTGTCTAAGATTTGAAATATAAAAATTATTTCCACCAAGCAAGCCCCTTCTTGGCTCCTTGACTTTTGGCAGGCGGATGTTTAAGATAAAAGTGACTTAAGTCCAAATAATATTGGACTTATATCGATTACCAGACGGATTGACAAAGGTTTTATTTCATTTTTACCATCAACTATTTACAAAAATCGTTTTATATATTTATTTATTAAATAAAACCAAGTTTTAAGTCTAATTTAATGTGGACTTAAAATTATATATTGTTTTATACTAGCCATTTTTAGTATTTAAGTCTACAATATTGTAGACTTAAATACCTATCAAATCTGCTATGGCCAAGAAAATTGATAAAACAATCAAAAATCCTCTCTGGTTATCAGTTTCCGAAGCCGCGAAGATTGGCGGCGTCCAAGGCAAAACTATCAGAAGAGCCATTAAATCAGACCCTAAGATTGTTTATAAGATCGTTAAAGACCGCTACCAAATCGAGCTCTCTTCCCTTTTGATTTTTCTGAATAAGAATACCAAATTGCAAAACAAGCTCTTAGACTTCGGCTTAGGCCAATATGTGGATAAGTGGAAAGAATAACTGTTAAACAATATATTTAAATAAACAAAAAACGCTGGGACAACTAAGCGCTTTTTTTATAAAAAAAGAGCTTGGCTTTAAAACCAAACTCTCACTTCAGCTGTGGATTAATCACTTTTCCAAAAATTCCATGGCTTTGACTTTTAAAAGCCTTTCCAGGTCGGGATCAAGCGGAGATCCAATCTTTTCTATTACTTTAATCATTACCCCAGGATTGTCCCACTTAAGCAGGTCATCCAACATTTCTTCCAGGCGTTTAAACAAAAAATATTTAAATTCTTCCATACATTTGTCCTGCGAATTGGGACGACGATCACATTGCCTGGCCACGACTAACACATCTTTTTCACTGGGCAAAACTTCCCTGATCCGATTAAGGACAGCTCGACGACTTTCTGGATAAAGATCACTATCGAATAAATAGTTAGCTAAAATATCCAGATTAAATACATGAGCTAAAGCCTCTTCCTTTAAGAGCACGGCGGCCCGGGAATCAAGCGCAGTCAAGAGCCAGGCGGGCGGCCCGGATATGTGGAATTTACCCTGAAACGGAATCACCCATAAGGCGTCGAAGCTGTTAATGCTGGAGGCGATTTCCGCCCCTCTTTTAGCCACTAAGGCCTGGAAATAGCCGCATCGCTTAATCAAAGGGGCTTGCAAGGAATCAAGCTCATCAATGGAAACAAGTAAAGCTTCTAAATCTGTAATCTTCTGCAGAATGGACTCTGCCCGAGCCATCAGGCTCTCAAATTCTTTTTTCCCGGCCCTATTGAAAGCCCGGTTAATATCTCCGAGATTGGAGCAATCAATATAATCAGACACGAATTGCTCTAAAAACTGGCGGTGTTCTAATTCCATGGTTATTAAATTTTAAAGGTCTATAAAGAAAACACAAAAATGAACGATGGAAAAATATACCACGAGATAAATATTATGTCAAACAAAAAACCGCCCGATTCCTAAGGCGGTTTTTTGCTATATATTTTGCTAAGTACTAAAGAATGGTATCCTTAACCGCTTTAGCTAAGCGGAATTTAACTACGGTTTTAGCTGGGATCTTGATGGTTTCGCCAGTAGCAGGATTGCGGCCTTCGCGAGCTTTCCTTTTAGCTTTGACTAATTTGCCGAAGCCAGGAACGATACATTCGCCAGTCTTCTTTACTTCCTTGTAAACAGTATCCGCTAAGGCTTCCATGAAATTGTTAACCTCCTTTTTACTTAAAGATGTTGCTTCTGCCAGGTTGGCAATCAGCTGGGACTTAGTCATTTTTGACATAATTTTGCATGGGGCTCGACTATTAATAACCTTGGAAAAATCTAAGGAAATTTAATAGACTCAGCTCTTAATTATTGTAAATTTTAAAATCCTCAATGTTTATAAGGGTATTATAACATACCCTAATAAAAAAGCCAATAAAGACGGGCGAAATCAAAAAATAGTCATCAACTCTTCGGTTGCCGGCTCATAATCCCAGATTAGAGCGGGATATTTCTTAAGACGGCTCTGGTAATCAGTCCGATCTAAATATTCTTTAAGGTAATCTATATAAGCCTTCTTTTCCTTAGCGCTGCGCTGATTCAAACTCGGACAAATGCCTTTAAAAACCGCCAGAATCACTCTTTGGCCATCAGCACTGCGAGAAAATATGAAGGGCCAGAGGCTGCAATCAAGCGGCCGATTCTCATAGGCGATACAGGCGCCGCTAGCTTCATCCAGCAAGGGACAAACATATATTTCTGTTCCAGCTAGCCGCCCTTGACCGGGACGCCGACCCCGGCGCAAACGCAAAAGATAGACCCCTTTTCCCTTTTTCAAGACCGCGAACGACCGGCCAGCCTGGCGCAATCTGGCTAATTCCTTTTCATCTAGCACGGGAGCAAAATAGGCGTCATCTTTAGCAAAACGGCAACAAGGGTCAGGGCAAGTAAAGCAGTCGGAGGATTTAGTTAGAGTCTTGAGCGATGGGGTCTTAACCATATGGATTTAGAGCAAATTAGATTGCAGATGATAATACGGGTCGTTGTTCTTATAGCGATTGATCGCCAGACGGATTATCTCCTCCAAGAAATCGCCATAATCAAAACCGACCAGCTTGGATGAGCGGGAAAGGCAATCGGTAATATTGATTGAAGGATTAGGATTTAACTCTAGGACGTAAGGGTTATCGTTCTTATCGACTTTTATCTCCACCCGGCCGTAATCATGGCAATCCAGGATGTTGTAAGTATCTAGGGCAATCTCGCTTAAGAGTGATTCCAACTTCTTGCTGATGTTTTTCGGCGGTTCCTGCTTGATGATGCACTTGTCATAAACGCTTTCATATTGGGAATATTTCGCTTCGAAGGTATAGATATGCCAATAATCCGGAGGCATATTATCGAAGATGGAGCGCGATAGCGGCAAGACCCGAAGATCATCTTCGGTGCTCCCGATAATTGGGACATCATATTCATCGCCATCAATATACTCTTCAATCAAGGCCGGACGACCTAAACCCAAGATAATCTTCTTTAGCTCGCGATATAGACCTTCCTTATCCGTCACGACCGAATCGTTAGTGATGCCGATCGAATCATCGGTATTAGCCGGCTTGACCATTAAGGGATATTTCAAATCGCTCCGGATATCATCATCTAAAGAATAGATGTAATCCCATTCCGGGGTCGGTATCTTGTGATAGCTTAATAGCTTCTTCACCTTGATCTTATCAATACACAATCCCAAGGTAAAAGGATTAGAGCCAGTATAAGGGATCTGCAAGGTATCCAATACCGAGGCGGCGTGCGGTTCCAGCAAGCTGGAATCATTGATACGCTCGCAGACGTTGAACACTAAATCAACATCACTATTTTTTAAATCATTGAAAGCCTGGGGCAAGTCGTTAAAATCAAAAAAACTTACCCGATAACCTCGAGCCTCCAAAGTATTCTTGATATTCGCGCTAACAGAGCTAAGAGCGCCTTTAACCGACTCCTGGTAATCTAGTTGGCTTGGATCAGCCTGATACAGATTGCCGGCAACGCCGATATGCAGACTCCGCTGGTTAGAAATTGACAGGCGCCTGATCTTCTCAATCTTGCCTCGCCTCTTCAAGAATTCCTTGTTAAGGGCGGAAAAAGACACGTGGCTTTTCCTCTCGGTCTTGCCTAAAGAAGAAGCCGGATGGAAACGAGCAATCTCGTAACTGATGCCCTGCCGAGCCGACTCCAGATTATCTTGAGCATCTACCGGGTGCTCGCCAGAAACCATCATCCAGCCCAAATAATCATAGCCATTAGGCGGGGCCATGATCGAATCGCCTATTTCTGCTTCGAACTGGAACTCTTCAACGAATTCCTTCTTCTTTAAATCCTCAGCGATATCTAAATTAACCAAAACGCCGGAATGGTCAGAAGAAAAAGTCTCAGCTAACAAGTATTTATATGGTTCGCGGAAAGGTTCTATCGGAGCGATATAGACGCCTAAAGCCACTTTAACGGCCGCCTCGATCAAATCGAAATGATAGGCGGCTTTAATGCTGGGATAGATTTCATCACCGCCTAGACGCAAGTTAACCTCAATCGGAACCGGTCCTTTGGCGGTAGATTTAGCTTCAAAATGAACGCAAGCCTGAGATACTCCTAATTTTTCCAAGACTTCATCAGCCATCTTCAACAGCTCGGACCGATTCTTGAGCGGTAGATTGGAGGGGGTGAGACGGGTCGTTTCCACAAAAAAGGGCTCTTTAGTCTTGCTGTTATCAGAAATAGCGCAAAACTTCACCTTCCCGTTCTGGATTATCATATCCAGATCGACTTCATCGCCATCAATATATTCTTCGACAAAGACGCCTAAGCCGTCATTTAGGGCGCTTTCTACCTTATTGTTTATCTCTTTCTTGATGTAGGCATAGCTGTCCCTGAGCTCATCCGGATCGTTAGCTTTGAAAACGAAGGCGCTGGCGGCGCCATAGCTAGGCTTGATAACAACTGGGAACTTAAAATTTGCTATGACTTCTTCCAAATCCCGGCCATGCTTTATTTCCTGATGTTGGACGGTCGGTAAACCATGATGCTGGCAAAATTCCCGAAACAAGAATTTATTGCGCGCCCGGTTGGCTACCTTATAGGGGATGCCAATCCAATGGAACTTGTCAGCCAATTTAGAAGTCAACAAAACGTCATCCTCCCAAAAAGTCATGACGCCATCGATCTTGATATCCGGATGCTCTTTCAAAAAATTATCGACTGCGCTGATCGCTTCGTTATGGTTATAATTATCCGCTTTGATGAAGTGGTCGATATAGGGCTGAGGGCCGCTAAGTTCCTTATCTAAAACGATCACTTTCAGCCCTAGGTTCTTAACTCTCTTGGTAAATGACCGCTTGTAAGAGGAGACGATCAAGATAGTCTTGTCCGCCAAGCTGTTGCCATTCGGGCCAGGCTCATTATTGTTCATAACTGACAAAAACTGGCGCGTCTAAAAACCCGCCAGTTTAAAAAATTTTTTATTTTATATTATAGGTGACACCGATCTCGATGATAATCTCCCGTGAGCCGCTCGGCACTTGAGGCATGCCGCCCCCACCGACGCCACCCGCGCCCATACCGCCATAGTTGTAGCTAGGCACCGGCTGGATCAAATTCTCCCACCAATTAGCGATATTCTTGAGCTCGACCCCGGCTGCCGCCGCTAAAGCGCCACTTTTCTCTCGGGCGTCGGCAATCGCCTTAACCCTGGCCTGTTGTTTCAAATCGCTCAGATTGGAAGCATCAAAGCTCAGGTTGAGGATCTGATTAGCTCCGGCTTTAGAGGCCGCGGCAATCACTTGGTTCAAGCTGCCTGGGTTCTTGTCATAATCAGTAATCTTGACGGTCAGCTGCTGGTTGGCATTATAGCCGCCGACAACGCTGACATTATCCTTGTAGTCATACTGGGGCATGACGGAATAATTCTGCGTCTGGATATTCTCCGCACTGACGCCTAAGGCCTTAAGAGCCGAACTGATGCTGTTTACCTTAGCATTTAACTGATTTAGGGCTTCTTCGGCTAAAGGGGCTTTGTCGATCTGCACGCCTAAGGTCACGATGGCGATATCGGGCTGATAGCTCAAACGCCCTTGGCCGGTGACGGTCACCTGGCGATATTGCTGACTAACGATCCGATCGCGCAAAATTGAAACTACTACGATCCCAGCCAAGCAGATGATTGCTAAGGCTAAGATGAAAAATTTAGGGCCGCGGCGTCCGGAACAGCATTGGCCTGAGCCGCCGTCCGATTCATGGCCGCAACAAGCATGTTTGTGTTCTTCTGTCATATTGATAAAATTAGATAAATTAGTCTTTTAAATTTGCCTATATTATAACACCTTTTTGAAAATCGCAATACTATTTTAATCGATTATCCCTAATAAAACAAGCGCGTTTTTATAAACGCGCTTGGCATATTTGAATCAAAGAACTTGCTCGGCGAAAGCAGCGAGGGCGGAACGGACCGTTTCGGAAAAATTGACAACCGAAATCATGGGATTGCCCTTCATCTTCTGTGAGGCATAGGCCAAACCGGAAGAACGGAAATCCGGAATCTTCTTGCGGTCGATCTGACCGAGGTCGCCGGTAAAGACGATCTTAGAATTCTGCCCTACCCGGGTAATAATGGTCTTGACTTGGTGGGTAGTCAGATTCTGGGCTTCATCAATAATCACAAAACGATCCAACCAAGTGGCGCCACGGATATAATCCAGAGGGACATTGATGATCTTGTTACGGACAAAAATATCCTCTGGCGGCTTATTATCCTCTTCGTTGTTGCCGTTATTAGCCCTATTACTCCGCTTCTTTTTGCCATTCTTGCCACCATTTGGCTCAGCTGAGACGACGGCGGACTTATTCAGGTGATTAACCAGTTCGATCAGCTCCAAATTCTGGATAATCGGGACCATCCAGGGCGACATCTTATTATTGATCCCACCCGGTAAAAAGCCCATCTTATCTTCATCTTCCAAGGAAACCATCGGCCGGGAAATCAGGATCTGGCGAAAATTTTTCCTCTGTTCCAAAGCGGCTGCGATGGCCAGAAGAGTCTTACCGGTACCGGCGCCTCCCTGCAAGAAACTACAGGTAATGGTCGGATCCAGCAGCTGGCCCAAAGCGATCTGCTGCTGCCAATTCGGGCCATTGCCATTATTGGACAAGGAGCTGATACCGCTAGCGGCAATCTTGGGATGGACGATCTGGAAATAATCCCCTTTCTTAATGGCTACAAAACGTTCCTTATACTCAGCTTCGGCTTGTTTGGTATAGGGATTATGGTTGCTCAGACAGACGACGCCTTCGTTTTCCAAAATCTCATCAGCTATCTCCTTTTTCGCTTTAGCCCGGAAAGAGAAGGTTCGGCCGTCGGAAGCAACATCAGAATGACTGACTCGGAGCCTTTTGACGACGTCAGGCTTAATTTCTACTTTGATCTTATCGCGCCGATACTCTTCGACCGCGATGTAGCTCGGACGGCTAACACCGATTAATTCATGGACCAAAAGGCGCAGAGTGACATCATTAGAGATGAATTTGATCTTGTCAAAATTGCCGTATTCCTTGCGGTAGCGGCCGGCAGTGAAATTATCCACCACCTTGTTGAAGGTAGCTAGGATCTTATGGTCCGGCTTGTCATGATCAGGAATCTTTAAGTTCCCGAACTTAGGGTTGTACTCAATGATCAGAGAAGGGTCGCCGCTGTGGCGGAGCTTCTCGATTTTCTTGATTGCCTCGCGGGCATCGATGCCGATATCCGGCTTACGCTTCAAATTGTCCAGCTCGACAATGGTTTCTAGGGCTAAGACGACAACATTGCCGCCTTCGCGCAAGAAATCAATGGCATTGGGGTCGTGCAAAAGGATGTTAGTGTCCGGCATAGTTAGATTTCGTCCGGTTACGGGTGCTGGCTCCATTTTTTGCCTCCTTTTTTATATGGTTAATACTAAAATGAATTGTTAAAGATCTATATATTATTAAAATTATCCTTCTTTATCTTTTATCCCTATTTTTCCCTGATGTCAAAGCTAAGCGGCATAGAGATAGTGCTCGCGTTCTGCCGGCTTCAATCTCTCGATCGCATAACGCAAAGCGGTCCTTGGCATCGTTCTGTAATAATGATCCAAAAAAGCCTTCAATTCCCTTTCTCCCAAGCGTTTACCCATCTCTCTAAGCATCCAGCCGACAGCCTTCTGGATCAGGTCATGCTGGTCATAAACTAAGATCTTAGCGATCTTAAGCGTTTCCTGGCTAAAACCAGCTTTTATAAAAGCAAGGGTGGCAACCATAGCCATCCGTTTTTCCCACAGACTCCTCGAGTTGGCTAATTTCACTAAAAGCTTTTTTTCTCGGGGATAAAGGAGTAGATAATCACCCAAAATCTTATAGACCGACAAATCGACTAAATCCCAGTTGTTAATATATCTAGTATTTTGCAAATAGAAATCAAGGATCTGCTTCCGGCTGAGCTGGTCCTTAGCTGTTTGGTAGTTTTCCACGAGGATCAAGAGAGCAATCAGTCTTAATTCATGATAGGGGTCCTTAATCAAACGGCTGATATCCTTAAGGGGTAAATCTTTAAATTCTTTAGCGATCTTCCGAGCAGCTGGCACCATAAGGCCCAAAAACTTATCTCCAGCCCCGTATTCGCCCGGAGCGGTCTTAAAAAAACGCTGCAAGATCTGGGTCTTAGCGGGCAGAACCGCGGCTCTAGCTTTCTTTTTTAGTAAATCTAAACGCTGAGACATAGCTCTATTTTAACTCCTTGCTCTTATCCAAATCGATACTAATCCGCCACAGCTCCTTATCTTGGCGGGCAAAGAAAAATAGCTGTCCGCCGTCAGGCGAAACATTAACTTTATAGATCTCATCATATAAACGGCTCGCCCAATTATTGACCATTATCAGATCTTTGCCGTCCTTCTTGGCCCTATAGATAAAAAAGCGACTGTCCGGGGTAAACATCTTGGGTTCAAAGGTCCAATCAAAACTGGGGCCAGCTTGATTATCAACTACGATGACTTCCTGATTGTTCTTTTTAGCCGTATAGGCGAAGTGCTCGCTATCAGGAGAAAAGACTACTGGCGATAAGGAATCATAAGCTTCGCCAACCTGGCCGTTAACAACTACCGCCCAACCCTGATCCTTGCTAATAGCATAGGCGATCTTCTGTCCGTCCGGGCTAGTAAAGAAGAAAAGGTCATTGAAACTGTCATGGCCAGAGGGTAAGGCATATACTTTCTCTTCCTTGATATCTTTAGCGACATAATCAGCTTTGGTTTCCAGGGCCTTGGGCTGATAATTTAAATCCAAAGGTTGAGAACTATTAGTCCTAGCTCTAAGCCAGATGGCTAACACGATGATAACTAGAAGCAAGAAAAAGATCAGGAGCGGCCGGAAAGACTTGTGATTCTTCATCTTAGATAAGCGTGAAACCATATTTTTATGATTATTTATTACCCAATTTAGCAGCTTCCGCTTCGATTTCTTCCTCGCTCAACTTACGGAAAAGAGGCGCGAAATCACCGACTTTGGTAAAGGCGAACTCCGGTCTCTCCCAGGCTTTAAGGGATATACCCAAGCTCGCTGCTATTTTCAGGGCGGTTGACGGCAGATACGGGGACAAGAGAATGGCTAATTCTTTAACTATTTGGAGTAAAACAGCTAGATCCGCTTCAGCTTGAGCTGGATCAGTCTTAACACTTACCCAAGGCGAACTTTGATTAACGTAAGCGTTAGCCTCATCGACCAGGTGGAAAATCAATTTCAGCCCTTCTCGGAAATTAGCTTTTTCAATCGCCTGGCCAGCGGCCACCCTGGTTCTATCGGCCAAATCCAAGAGGGCTTGAGCTGAAAGACTAGGCGATTTCGGCCAATTCAAACCATCAGGAAAATTCTTCGCGCTTAAAGACAAAACCCGGTTCACGAAATTGCCGAAGGTGCTGATAAGCTCATTGTTAGTCTTCAGCATAAATTCCGGCCAGGAAAAATCCGCATCGGAAGTTTCCGGACCAGCGATAACTAAATAATAACGCAGGGTGTCGGCGTCATAGCTTTTCAAAAAAACCGGTAGCCAGACCGCCCAATGGCGGCTCTTAGAGAATTGTCTATGGGCTAAAGTCAAATATTCCGAAGAGACAATCATGTCGGGCAAGTGGAGCTGTCCTTGGCCTAAAAGGATGGCCGGCCAGATAATGGTATGAAAAGGGATATTGTCTTTGCCATGGACATAATAATGGAAAACATCTTCTGCCTGCCAAAAATCTTTCCAAGCCTCAGGATGGTCAGATTTCTCTGCCCATTCATGCGAGGCAGATAAATACCCACAGACGGCTTCGAACCAGACATAGATCCTCTTGCCTTCATAACCCGGCAAAGGCAGCTCAATTCCCCAATCTAGATCCCGGGTAATCGCCCGATCTGGCAAGCCGCCACTCAAGAGATTCTTGGAAAAATTCAAAGCATTACCCCGCCAGCCAGATTTAGTATTTAACCATTTCTCTAAATCCTTTTCTAAAGCGGATAATTTAAGAAAAAAATGTTCAGACTCCCGCCACTCCGGCGTACTGCCACAAATCTTGCAACGCGGCTTAATAAGTTCTTTGGCATCTAAAATCTTGCCGCAATTATCACATTGATCGCCTCGAGCCGGATCAAAATTACAGTGCGGACAAAGGCCTTCCAGATAACGATCAGGTAGAAAACGATTGCAAGACACGCAATATGGCAAACTCTGGCTTTTTTTATAAATCAAGCCCTTTTCATAGAGCTGAAGAAAGAGATCCTGTACCACCCTCTGATGGGTGTCGGTCAAAGTGTTAGTATAGTTGTCATAGGAAAAATTAAGGCCTTTGACCAAGGTCGCGACAAATTCTTGATGATACTTTTCTGCAATCGCTTTGGGCGCTAAGCCTTGTTTCTCGGCTTCGACGCTGATTGGAGTCCCATGGCAATCGGATCCGGAGACATAAAGGACCTCCACTCCAGCTAAGCGCCAGTAGCGTGCCAAGATATCCGCCCCGATCAGGCCGGCCACATGCCCTAGATGCAAGGAACCGTTAGCATAAGGCCAGGCGGCGGCCACTAAAATCTTCTTTGACATATTATTAAATCAAACCAAATTATTTAAAATCCTTCCTGTTTAATCTTAGTATAAAGTATCCAAATAAGCAATGAAAAAAGTGCTTTTCTCAGCCAAATCTTGACATTAAACCGAGCTTTTGTTATATTAGCAAAAGATATAAAAATTATTTACAGACTTCAGAATGCAGCTTTCCGGCTGGCATTTTAAGTTATAACCAATATGGCACATAAGAAGGCGGCCGGCTCCACCTCGCTCGGCCGAGAATCAGAAAGTAAGCGCCTCGGCGTTAAAATCACTGACGGCCAAGCTATCAAGACCGGGATGATCATCATCCGCCAGCGCGGTACTAAATACCGGGTCGGTTTGAATGTGAAACGCGGCGGCGATGACACCTTGTTCGCCTTAAAGAGCGGCATAGTTAAATTCAGTACCAAGAAGTTTACTAAATACGACGGCTCTACTAAAAGCTGCAAGGTGGTGAGCATAATCCCAGCTAAATAAGGCTTTTGATTTTCAAAAAATAAGCTAAAAACCTCTGATTTAAGAGGTTTTTTGTTACTTGACAAATAATCAAATAAATAATAAGGTAGATAATCAAACTAATCGTCCTTTTCACAACCCCAAATTAATATTCCTCATGAAAAAAATCGCCTCAATCCTGCTTGGCATCTTGATGCTCAGCGCCGGTCTGCCGCTTTTTGGCCAGACTGACACCAACTTCAGAAAACAGGGAGAAGAAGTTTTCCTCTTCCGTAGGACCCAGGAATTAAAAAATCATGATTCCTTAACAATCACCACCGAACAGCTTCTGGCCAAATGGCAAATCGCTAACGACTGCCGGCCGCTTAACCTGGAAGATTATAAACAGCTTCTCCAAGGAAAAAGCGTGATTAAACAAGACACCAGCTCTAAGACCATCATTACCTCCATCCTGCCAGTCAGAAAAGCTTATATTATAAACAGCACTGAGCACCAAACTCAGTCAAACATAATATCGGCTAAAAAATCATCCCAGCTGGGTGAGGAAAGCGCTTGCTGGTTCTGGACTATCTTAGGGATTATAATTCCGGCCGCAGTTATTCTGCTATATGGATTTATCGGCCTAGACAAAAAGAATAAAGATTTTATTATCGCCTACCTATTTAATTTAGCTATAATGACCACTGCTGGGATAATAGCCCTGATCGCCCAACCGCCCTCTGTATTTCTCTGGATGATCTTATCCATCGTAATGTTATTTATTATCTATAAGTTCTCGGATCTGATCTATAATCGCGAAAGGACGGTTTGGCCAGCATATCATTTCTACCAATTCCTGCTCATGGCCGGCATTACCGCCTCCTGGTTTATGACCTACATCATGGAAAATCCAGAAAATATCAGAGGCAAGCATTATCTTTCGGGCTATCTGATCGCCTTCGTCGGTCTGCACGCCCTGAGCTTCGCTATTAGGATATCCTTGAATAAATTAAGGAAAAAAATGATCAAGCATTTTCGGGGATAAAAAAATAAAAGGCCGTCTAATTAAGACGGCCTTCTTTTTTTCTTAAATTATTTTTTCTTCCTTAAATCTTTGCAAACCCTGATAAACTCGACAAATAAAGGGTGCGGGGCTAAGGGGCGGGAAATATATTCGGGATGGAATTGGACGCCGATGAAAAATGGGTGGCTAGTAATTTCGATACCCTCCACTATTTCCCCATCCGGTGAGGTGCCGGCGATAGTGAGGCCTAAATCTATAAATTTCTGCCTATAATCGTTATTAAATTCATAGCGATGGCGATGGCGTTCGGAAATTATTTTTTGATCGGTGAATTTCTCATAGGCTTTGGCTAAGTGGGTGCTGGCTGTTATCTTACAAGGCCAGCCGCCTAAGCGGATGGTACCGCCATAGCCTTTTTCTTGGATAAGCTTTTCCTGGCCTGGCATGATATGAATAACCGGATTAGTCGTCTTAGGATCAACTTCGGCAGAATTAGCGTCTTTGAGGCCGGCTACATTGCGGGCGAATTCAATCACGGCCATCTGCATGCCATAGCAGAGACCAAAATATGGCACTTTATGTTCGCGGCAATATCTAATGGCTTTTATCTTACCGTTATGACCACGGCCGCCCCAACCTTGAGGCACGATGACACCATCTAGATTTTTTAGGACTCCGGTGCCTTTCTCCTCTACGTCTTCCGCGCTCAACCAATGGATCTTAGCCTTAGCGTGATTATAGGCGGCGGCGTGTTTGATCGCCTCGATGACGGAAATATAGGAATCTCCCAAAGAAAAATCACCGGTCGCAAAATACTTGCCCACGATCCCGATATTAACCTCTTGCTTAGCATTCTTGATGGCACTCGCCATCTTGCGCCACTCCTGATTATCTGATTTCTTGCGCAAAGGCAAGCCGAAACGTTCTAATATGTTCTTGCTTAGATTACCTTTTTCGAAATTCAAAGGAATATCGTAGATAGAATCGATGTCAGGCGCGGCGATGACATTTTCAGGAAAGACGTTACAATTAATCGCAATCTTTTCTCTTCTCGCTTCATCCATCGGCTTTTCACTGCGGGCAATCAAGAAGTCGGGTTGGATGCCGGCACTCTGTAAATTCCTGACAGCGTGCTGGGTCGGCTTAGTCTTCATTTCGCCAATCTTATTCGGAATCGGGAGATAGGAAACGATGACGAAGAGGACATCCTTAGGGTTATGGAGCTTCATTACCCTGGCTGCTTCCAAAAATAGAAGATTTTCATACTCGCCCACCGTGCCGCCAATTTCAATAATCATTATTTCCGCCCCGGTCTTAGCCACGGCAGCATCGATGCGGTTGCGGATCTCTTGCGGGATATGAGGCACAACTTGGACGCACTTCCCTTTATATTCCAAATTCCGTTCTTTGTTGATGACGGTCTGATAGACGCGCCCGGTTGTCATATAGCTCTCCCGATAAATATTCTTATTCAAGAATCTTTCGTAATTGCCGATGTCTTGATCGGTTTCATCGCCATCTTCGGTTACAAAAACTTCACCATGCTCTACCGGATTCATGGTACCGGCATCAACATTGATATAGGGATCCATCTTGATACAGCTGACGTTATAGCCCCGTGCCTGCAAGATCTCACCAATCGACGCCGTCGTCACGCCTTTACCGACTCCGGACATGACTCCGCCCACCACGAAGATAAATTTTGGGCTATTTTTAGATGTTTTTTTCTTTTCCATATTCCCTTGACTTAAGAATAATAGTATGTTATAAATTTATTATCAAAAAAATTATAATAGTTCTTACTAACCATTTAAAACAATGTAAACATGGCTCGATTAGTAAATGACGGCGGAATTATCTGCCTATTTAATGACGACGGGGACTTGGTCGCATCCGGCCAAGGCAGCGAAGAATTCGCTGATGACCTCTTTAATGCCGATGAATATGACTGGGCGGAAAGGATCCTTGGTCATAATGACATTCTCATCGACGTATCACCTTTCGATATTAAGGAGATACATGAGCAAATAAAGATCCATCAGGTTCACGATTCTCCCACCGAGGAGGCGATGAGGGAAAATTTCCTCAACGAATACTATTAAAATCCCCCAAAAGAAACAGCCATAAAGAGCGGCTTCTCTACCCAGGAGCTGCTTTTTTATTTTTTCGCTTTCAGGATCTGCAGCGCCTTATCCATCTGCAAGTCGATATTCTTATCTATATTCTCCTGGCTAATCTTGACCTCGACATTCGGTTTGATTCCCTTCTCATCGATTGCATCCCCAGCCGGAGTCAGCCATTTAGCGATCGTTACCTTCAAAGCTGAGCCATCGCTTAGGTCTTTTAGCGTCTGAACCGAGCCCTTACCAAAAGTGTTTTCTCCCACGATAGTAGCTTTCTTGTAGTCACGCAAAGCCCCGGCCACGATTTCTGAGGCAGAAGCACTGCCGCCATTAACCAAGACGACAGTCGGGAAATTAGCCAAGCGAGCCTGGCCATCCGCGAAACTCTCATTGCGCCGATTATCATTGAATTGTTCAGCCACGACCACCCCTTCCTTGATCCACTCGCTCGCAATCTTGATAGAGGTTTCCAGGTAGCCACCGGGGTTATTGCGCAAATCCAAGATTATCCCTTTCGGGTTCTTGAGGAGGACATCTTGGACAGCCGCCTCGAATAAGCCTTCGGTATCGTTATTAAAATTACTTATCTTGATAACATAAATTCCATCCTTCCTCATTCCCGTCTTAACGCTCTTCACGACTATGACATCCCGGGTAACCACGATATCTTGCGACTTATCGCTCTTCCCTCGCAAAATCGTCAAAGTCACCTTGGTTCCTTTGGGGCCGCGAATCTTCTTTACCGCCTCGTCGACGCTTAGTCCTAAAGCGGTTTGGCCGTCGATGGCTAACACTTTGTCTCCAGCGCGCAAACCAGCTTTAGCGGCTGGCAAGCCTTCCAGCGGCGCGATAATCGTCACCATTTCATTACGCATGCCGACTTCAGCGCCAATGCCTTCAAAAGTACCGGCTAAATCGTCATTGAATTCTTTAAAAGTCTTAGGATCCATGAATAGGGTATAGGGGTCGCCTAAAGAAGCCGCTAGGCCCTGTAAAGAGCCATAGAACATCTCCTTATCCTTAATCTTATTCTTATCTACGAAATTAACCTTAAGATTCTGCCAAACTTCCCAATAGAGATCAAAGTCAACCTCGCCAGATAAGCTGGCATTTTTAGCGCCTCTGCCAGTTAAGCTTTCCGAATAGGCCAAAGGCCGGCTCAAAAGACGGCTGAAAGCGCTCGATTGCCGTTTCTGCCCGAAATAGAAGCCGCCGCCAAAAGACAAGGCGATGATAACTAAGACGATAAGGGTTGACCAGATTATTTTAATTCTCTTTGACATATTATTTTCTTAAAATTCTAAACTCTCGGCCCCGGAGATCCCAAATTAGAGACGCCGGTCTTATCTGCTCCCCGGCATCTACTACTAGGTCGGGTTGCAGATTCGGCGGTAAGCGCCGAGGTACGCTAAAATTCGCCTGGCCGCTCTGATTCAAACTAGTTGAAACAAGAGGCACAGCTGAAGCTCTTAATATTTTACGCAAAAAACGGCTTTTAGGCAAACGCACTCCCAAGCCGCGGCTATTGCCAACCACTGCTCGCGATAAACCGCCTCTATAGGGCAAGATGAAGGTCACCGGCCGGCGACCAGCTCTGACAGTCCTAATAAAATCTAAGCGTCTCTGGCTAAGATAGCAATACTTTTTCAACTGTTCCTCACTAAACATCAGGACCGACAAGGGTTTGTCTTTAGCGCCACCCTTCATGGCTTTGATCCGATTGACCGCTCGGGCATCATCCGCCCGGCAGGATAAGCCGTAGATGGTGTCGGTGGGCAGAGCCAGTACTTGGCCACGATTTAAACAATCGACGATGAGCGTCGATTGCGAAGGTGTTAACTGCTTTAATCTTATCTTCAAGCTTCTCATGCAATTCTAGATAATGGATTTCAGGGCTTTAAGAGCCTGGGGTAAAACCGGCATGATTATCTTCACGATCTTCAAAAGCAAGGGCGCAACCTTAGACGCGGCTAGCTGGCCGCCAAATAAGCTACCGATGATGGCATAGCGGGAAGCAACGAAGACGATTAAACCTAAGAATAATCCGCCTTCGATGAAGCCAAGAGCTGCCCCTAGAAGACGGTTGATGAGCTGAGTCAGAGGAATAATGGAAATCAGCTTGAATATCTTTTCAATGATAGTAAACAAAAGGTCGGTCAGCCGAATAACTAAAACCAAGAGGACAATGAAGCAGATTACTTTACCTAGATTATCATGGCCCCTAAATAGGCTCTGACCCCAAGTGAAAAACTGCAGATAGAAATGGCTAGCCACATAAGCCCCTAGAATCAAGGCTACGATGTGGCCAAACAGCTTAATCAGGCCTTTAGAAAAACCGAAAAAGACGAAGGAGGCCCAAATGACTATGACGATGATATCAAACCAAGACATATTAATCTCGATAAATTACTAAAGCGAATTCGCCCTTAAGCGCCGCTGGCTGCCGACCTAACTGCTCGCTAATCTCTAAAGGCGAACCAAAATAGAAAGACTCATGCAATTTGCTCAGTTCCCTACCCAGAACGACCTTAGATTGAGGATCAAGCTCGGCTAAAAGTTTCAGGATGCGATGTTTGGATTCATAGATGACGACCGGATATTCGCTCGCGGCAATTGCTCTAAGGGCGCTCTGCCGCCCCTTCTTATGAGGCAGGAAACCGAAGAACCAAAATTTATCAGCGGCGATGCCAGCGACTGACAATAAAGCGGTCAGAGCGGAAGCGCCAGGAATAGGGATAATCTTTATTTCTTCGCCAAACTGCTCCCTCACTGCCTTAACCAGCTGCCCACCCGGGTCAGCGATACCGGGGGTGCCGGCATCGGTCACTAAGGCTAAATCTTTGCCGGTAGTAAATAGCTTGAAAATCTTGTCTAACTTAGCTTGATCAGAATGATGATGATAGGAGATAAGGGGCGTCTTAACTGAATAATGCGATAACAGCTTTTGGCTGACCCGCGTATCTTCGCTCAGGATATAATCAACTTCTTTTAAAATACGCAAAGCCCGGAAGCTCAGGTCTTCCAGGTTGCCAATCGGGGTAGCGACTAGATAAAGAGTAGGCATATTAAGTCATCCTTTCTTTTCTTTCCTTGATATAGCGGGTCCAGTCTTCCGCGATTTCGACTAAAACCTTGAAAGGCGCCTCAATTATGAAATCAAAGATGAAAATGAAGATATTGATCTTAGAAACGTTTCCGGATAACCAGCGTCCGGCCGAAATGATCGGCATATAGAAAAGATCGACTAAGAAATTCAACAGATTGTCTTTGCGGTCGATAATTATTAAATCTTTGACGCCCTTAGTGGTAATGATGCTGAAGAAACTGACAAAAGCTAAGAAGAAGAGGAAGATGGTGATGCTGACCCAGTTGAAACCGACCTTAGTCAAGACCCAGATAATGAAAAACAGAGAGGCTAAGAAAGCGGCCGTATAAATAATATTGAAGATAGCATTCATGAAGAAACCCCGTCGGCCCGGCCGGCGCAAGACCAGGGGTTGGCGACGCTCTTCGCCCACGAAAGAAATCTCTTTCACCCCTTCGACTATCTTGGCTGTATTCTTCTCGCCCGGCGTCTGGGTTAGGAAAACGATAAAAAACAGCAAGATGGCCGGAAAACTAACATTAATGAAGAGGGCGCTATAATTTATCTGCTCGCCGAACCAGCGGATAGCCGGAATTTCGATCAAAAACACGAAAATGGACTTAGTGAGGAAAATATAGATGATACTGCGAACCGCTGCCCGCCATAAGCGCCCCTTGGCTTTCTTATACTTTTGATTACAGGTCTTTTTGACCAGATTGATAAAAGTCTTGGAATTCTTCTTGATTTCGCTGAAGATCTTAGCCGGATCCGGCTCGACCGTTTCCGCTAAGACATTGAAATATAAGCCGTATTCTTTCACGACCTTATCCAGCTGCCTAGCTAGAGGATGGTTGAGTTGGTAATCGATAGTAGCAAAAATGGACTGGATATTATCCACCAACTTCTTCGATTTCGATGGTTCCAGCAATTTGCTGTCGACATAATATTTAAAAAGCACTAGGCTCAGCATGTCCGTATCGAACTTGGAGAATGTCCGGCTGATAGCCAAATAAATCTGGATTTCCAAATCTTTCTCATAAGGTTGATCTGGTGGCAGTTTAATATTCTTAGATAGAATATTAAACATATTAGAAACCATGACTTGCTTGACCCGGTCCGTACCCAGATTCTCTTCGATCTCGCAAGCCGCCAAAGCCAAGAGTCTTTTGATCAGATTATTCTTCTCCCTGAATAGGCCGCGGGCCTTATTCCAATCGGTTTTCAAGCTAAGCTCAGAATTGATCTTTAAGACGCACTGGTTCTTCAGGCCGATGTATTTGCCGATGATCGCAGACACCTCGCCCAGCTTGGCTTCCGGCACCTTATCATTAGGCAGATAACTACCCCTGATCAATTCCACTAAGAGGTGCGAGGAAATCTCTTCTATCTTCGCAGCCTTAAGCACGCCTTCGATAACGACCTGGCGCTTCAATATCCTTTTAATCGCGTTCTTCCTAAGCAGATGCTCTTCGTCATAATCAACCGCGTTGCGCACTTTTTCATAGAAAAAAGACAAGCGGGAAATCAAAGAGGAGACGTGGATCTTCGGAGCCTCGTCATCTTCCTCAGTCTGCTTGTTTTTGGCATTAAAAATGACCTGGAAAAGCTTCTTGGCGTCGCTATTGACCTCTGCCCCGCCATCGTCTTCCAGCCGCTTGATAAGATTGGGACTCACCATAATTTTAATTATATTGGCTTTATTTTATTGTATCTTTTTTGGCCAAAAAAGGCAAACTAAAGCCCCAATCTCTAAAAGCCGGAAATTACTTGACAGCTAATCTTAAATTGTCTATATTATTAATAGATAAAAGTGGCCTCAGGGGGCTGTTTTTTAAAACACTAATATGAATAAAATAAGCCAATATCTAAAAAGCGCGGTCGCTGAAATGAAAAAAGTTTCTTGGCCGACCAAAAAAGAAACCTATAACTACACTCTCTTAGTCATCGGGCTAAGCTTGGGCGTGGCAGTTTTCTTAGGACTTTTAGACCTGATTTTCGGTTGGGGATTACAATTTATCATTACTAAATAATTAGGCTGTCTGGACCTGCTTAACTTAAGCAAGGAGGAACAGATCAGCTCGCTTAGTCTTATATGGCTAAACAAATACTAAACTTAGGCCGCCGCTGGTATGTCCTGCATACCTATTCCGGCTACGAAGAAAATGTCGCTCAGAACCTGAAACAGAGGGTGGAATCCTTAGATATGGAAGACAAGATCTTCAATATTCTGATTCCGACGGAAAAAAAGATCAAGATCAAGAACGGTAAACGTAAAGTCGTCGAAGAGAAGATCTTCCCCGGCTACATCCTGGTAGAAATGATCGTCACTGATGAATCCTGGTATATCGTGAGAAACACCCCTAATGTCACCGGCTTTATCGGTACCGGAACTATCCCGACTCCGATCAGCGAAGAAGAGGTTAAGGCCCTGCAGAAACGGATGGGTGTCGAAGACCCGAAATTCAAGATCGACGTTAGCGTTGGCACTCCGGTCAGAATCAACGAAGGGCCTTTCAAAAATATGGAAGGCAAGGTCACTAATATCGATGAAGCTAAGGGTAAAGTTAAAGTTTCAGTCTCCATGTTCGGCCGGGAAACGCCCGTTGAATTAGATTTCTTGCAAATTAAGAAAATATAAAAAAATGGACGACGCTTCTTCGTCCGGGAAACTATATGGCTAAAAAAATAAAAACTAAAATAAAACTACAAATCAGCGGTGGCCAGGCTAACCCGGCGCCACCAGTCGGCCCGGCTTTAGGCCAACATGGCTTAAACATCGCCGAATTCTGCAAACAGTTCAATGATCGGACCAAAGACAAGATGGGCGAAGTCGTCCCGGTGGAAATCACCGTCTACGAAGATCGCAGCTATGACTTCATCCTTAAAACTGCTCCGGCTTCTGAACTAATCAAAAAAATGGCTAAGATCTCTAAGGGCTCGGGCAAACCCCTGACCGATAAGGTCGGTTCCATCACCCAGGACCAACTCAAAGAGATCGCCCAGATCAAAATGTCTGATCTAAACGCCAGGGATATCGAAGCGGCTATGAAAATCATTGCCGGCACCGCCCGCCAAATGGGGGTAGAAATAAAATAATTATAATTAAAGTGGGAGTCTAAAAGACGTTCGACCACTAAACAAACATATGGAAAAGAAAACAAGCAAAAAAACTAAGGAGCTAAAAAAAGTCAAAACTGTTAAGACTAAGACTGATTTCAGCGCCATCTACGACCGCCGCAATAGCTACTCGATCAGCGAGGCCTTAGAAATCATCAAGAAGATCAGCCGTAGCAAATTCGACGCCTCAGTAGAAGTCCATGTCCGCTTAGGCATCAACCCCAAGAAAGGCGACCAGCAAGTCCGTGGCGCCGTGAGCCTGCCACATGGTACTGGCAAAAGCGTCAAGGTAGCGGCTTTCGTCTCAGCGGAAAACGAAAAAGCAGTTAAAGCTGCCGGCGCCGATTATGTCGGCGGCGATGAACTGATCGCTGAAATCAAAAAGAGCGAAAAAACCGACTTCCAGGTAGCCGTCGCTGAACCAGCGATGATGAAAAACCTAGCCGTCATCGCTAAGATATTGGGTACCCGCGGCTTAATGCCATCACCTAAGAACGATACCGTCACCACTAATCCGGCTAAGGCGGTCGAAGAGTTAAAAAAGGGTAAGATCAGCTTCAAGAATGATGACACCGGCAACCTGCACGCTGTTATCGGCAAAGTTAGCTTCGATACTAATAAACTAGCCGAGAATTACCAATCCTTGATTGAAACCATCAAGAAATCCAAGCCAGCCAGCGCTAAAGGAACATATCTGAAGAACGTCGCTATCTGTGCTTCTATGAGCCCAGCTGTTAAGGTGGTAGCCGCTTAAACAATAATTTTTACGATACTAATAAAAGCAGAGCCGCAAGGCTCTGTTTTTTATTGACAAAAATAAATTTAAATAATATTATAAGGGATAAAAATTAAAATCGTTCTTTAAACAAAAGATAAAAAATGGAACAAACAGAAGTCCTCTCTAATCGTGATTTAGAAAAATATCTAGATAAATTGATCTCTACCTTCGGCCTTGTATTGAGACGTCCTGATAAAGCTTTAAGGATCCAACATCAACACCGGCTTTATGCTGAATGTATCCAAGAATTAAAAAGGATAATGAATATAGACGCACACATCAAATTAAGGGTATTTCCGGAAAAACTTTGGCCTCACGGAAAAAATTCAGGCCGGATAAATTTTCCCAAAGATCTGCCTTTCATCGCTAGTCCAGAATATAAAAAAGTGATATTTGTGATTGATATCAAGGAAGAGTATCTACGCAACTACCCCCAGTTTATCGTCGTCGCAGTCCATGAACTATCACATCTGCTACTTTTTTCCCTAAAACACGAACTAAGAGAAAGCGAACTGGCGACTGATTTATGTCTTTTTGTTTTTGGTTTCGGACCGGCAATTGCTGAAGCTTACAAAGGACCCGCCCGACTCGGTTATCTTTCGGAACGACAATTTCAACACGCTCTTAAATATGTCGAGACTAAACATCAGGCGACTCAAAAAAAAGAGCCAAAAAGAAAATTCTGGCAGGGATGGTTTTAAACCATCCCTTTTTTATCAAAAGCAAAAATTACTCTTCGCCTGGTTGCTCTAGTTGAGAATAATAACCTCTTTTTTCTTCTGGCAACAGATTACTGATAGCTTGGGCTAGAATATCAGCCCTAGACTTCAATTCTTGATGGACAGCTTTAAAGTCGGCTAGATCCTCAGGACTCACCTCATCACCTTTTTCCCTAGCTGCTAATACCTTCCCTATGATGGAAACATCGAGGGGCGGAAACTTGATTGGCTGGCCGATGTGATAAGTCGCTTCCGAGCGATGGATTAGATTTTTAGCGCTTTCTTTTATTCCTTCTAAATTAACCGAGCCGCCAGAAACTTCTAAGGCCGTAGGCAGGACTGAGGCTCCAGTCTTAGCCGCTAAATAAACCGGGCCAATACTTGCCCTCTTCATTTTACCATCTAAAGCAAAGGGATGGGCAGCGATCCAAGGAGTCTTGCCCTCAGCCATTTTTTCCTCTAACTCATCAAAATTATCTGGATTAAAAACACCAGACTTTCCGACTTTATTTTCCTTATAATCTAAAGGGGTAAAATTGCTACGCCCCGCCAAATTAATCATCAACTTATGCCCCAGATACTTCATTTTTTCTAACAAAACAGATTCGCCAGTAATTTGGATATTGGCTTCTGGACCCAGGGTCCTTAAAGCGGCCGGAACATCCAGATTATGCAAATGGGATGATGAGATGATAAATTTCTCATCTGGATGCTCGGTTCTAAATTTTTTAAAGTCATCAAGGCCGGTAACGGAAAACTGACTACAAAATAAATCGATCGTTTTATCACCATACATCCTTAAATGCCTGGGGGTTTCATGATTTACAACCTTGTCCGGAATGGAAGTTTCTTGTTCGTGTGATTCTTTTTTATCGTCAGTCAAAGGTTTAGGTTTCTCAAAACTTAAAAACATAGACTTAAGCTTAACTTTTTAAAACATTTTTAGAAAAAACGGGAACATGAGTTTATTAATATAATTATATCACACCAAAAACCAAAATCTAATAATATACGCTCGCCTCTTGACATTTAACTTAAAATAGTCTATAGTCAGAAAGTAAGTATTTTATGAGTAAAAAAGCGGCTGGCCAATACTTGCTCCCAATCTGAGAAAGTATTAGCCAGCTGCTTTTAAGAAATTAAAAGTCCAAAGGTCGTCTTACGTTTAATAAAAGTTTATTTATTCTCTGGCCAAAGGCTTAAAGAATAAATAAGTCAGTGTGAAAAAATGAAAAAATTATTTGTAGGCAATCTGCCTTATCAAATCACTGAGGATGAATTAAAGGAAGCTTTCGCTCCTGCCGGCGTCGTCGAATCTGTCTTTATCGTTAAAGATAGAATGACTGGCCGTGCCAAGGGTTTCGGCTTCGTCGAAATGTCCTCTGACGAAGAAGCTGCTAAAGCGGTTAACATGTTCAACAACCAGGAAATCGCTGGTCGCAAAGTCATCGTCAATGAAGCTAGACCGATGGAAAAAAGATTCTAATAAATCAATCTCACATAGTCTACTAAAAAAGATCCGCTCACCGCGGGTCTTTTTGTTATTTTTTCTTTTTAGCTTTAGCCGGACTCTTTTTCTTAACAGCTGCTTTCGGAGCGGCCGCTTGGCGAGCCTCATAATCCGCGATCGCCTTTTTCAAGCCCTCGACCGCCATCACTGAGCAATGGATCTTTTGCTGCGGCAAGCCGCCAAGATCATCCACGATCTCTGCCCATTTGAATTTCTTCGCCTCTTCGACGGTCAGGCCCTTGACCCGTTCCGTCATGATCGAAGCGGTCGCGATATTGGAAGCGCAACCGAAAGACAGGAACTTCACGTCTTTTATCTTGCCTTTTTCCACTTTCAAGAAAAAGGACAGCTGGTCGCCACAGACCATATTCCCCACTTCCCCCTGGCCGTCAGGATTCTTGATAGAACCGATATTCTTGGGATGCCGGAAATGATCGATGGTCTTTTTAGTATAATTTAACGCCATATGTTTAATGCTTATTAGTTTATTAATCTTTTAGATTGATTTTAAGGGGCTCGAGCTATAATAACTGCTTGGGCCAGGAAGGTTCAAGCCTTAAAGTTGACGTTTGAGTCTTTGGAGTTCGATTCTCCACTGGTCCACGATTGACTTTCCTGATAAATATGTTAATATAAAGGCACGTCAACTTTAAGATTACTAATTTCGAGACTCAATAAAAACATCTCCAAACAGAGGTGTTTTTATTTTATCGGACTAAAACTCCGCAAACGTTTAACGGTTTCTTTCAAGCACCTAAGGGTATAATCGATCTCAGCCTTAGTGTTATGCTTACCCAAGGAAAAACGAATGTTGCTGTTAAGATCATTCAGGCTCAAACCAATCGCTTGCAAGACATAGGAAGTCTTAAGGTTATGAGCCGAACAGGCTGAACCAGTAGAAACGCAAATACCTTTTAAGGACAAATCCATTAAGATGGCCTCGCCTTCAATGCCATGGAACATGACGTTAAGGTTATTGGGCGTCCGTGATTTCAAGGCGCCGTTAAGCTTCACATTCGGGATTTCTTTCTTAATTCTCTGCCACAAATAATCACGCATTTTTTCCACTGTCTTTATCGTCTTACCTCTCTCCTTATAAGCCAGATCAAGAGCCTCGCTCAAACCAATAATGCCAGGCAAATTATAGGTGCCAGCCCGCAGGCCGTTCTCTTGCTCGCCGCCGGCAATCAAAGGTTGGATCTTAATTCCCTTCTTGACATAGGCTAAGCCCACGCCCTTAGGCCCGTGGAATTTATGAGCTGACAAGCTAGCCAGATCAAGCCCTAAATTATTTAAATCCAATTCTAACCAAGGAATCGCCTGGACGATATCGCTATGTAGATAAGCGCCCTTTTCATGAACCAAACGAGCAATCTTGGCCAGATCCTGGATAACTCCGATCTCATTATTGACAGCCATCACAGAAACTAAAACCGTGCTTGGCTTGATCATTTTAGCCAAACGTTCAAGATTGACTAAACCCTCATCGGTAACGGGTAAAAAATCTACTTCATAGCCTTGATTTTTTAGGTTCCTAGCGGTTTGATAGACGCAAGGATGTTCAATGGCCGATACGATCAGATGCTTGCCCTTGTCTTGATTGGCAGCCATGACACCTTTAAGGATAAAATTATTAGCCTCGCTGGCTCCGGAAGTGAAAATAATTTCCTTGGCATCTGTTCCTAAAATCCCAGCTACTCGAGAACGAGCCGCTTCCAAGGCTAAATTATTCTTCTGCCCCAAGAAATGTATAGCCGAAGCATTGGCGTAATCCTTCAAAAGATAGGGCCGCATCTTAGCTAAGACCCTAGGATCGAGCGGCGTGGTCGCCGCGTTATCTAAATACACTTTCATAGATTATATTAAACTAGGAACAAAAATTATACTCCTAGGATAAAATTAATTATAGTGAATCATATTATAAAATATTTTATCATTTCTGCCAAGGGTTGACAAAAATCGATTCAAAATGATAACTTCAATAGTTAAACCTGATCTTTAATCCCCATAACATGAGCACTGAAAATAAGATTTCCTGGCTAGCAATAAGCTTTAGCCTCCTGCTGATTCTTCTGGCTTTTAGCGCTTGGAAAAACGGCTTTGTCCTGATCCTTTGCCTGCTTTTTTCCGCCTGGGCTATTATCATGTCGGCTATCAGCCTCGCCTGGCTGAAACATCGCTATTTCTTAAACTAAGCAAAAGGTTCCGATAACGGAACCTTTTTGGCAATCTTGTGGTAATTACTTATTTGATCAGCTCGATCTTCTCGATCTTCACTGCGCTTAAAGGTTTGTCATTATCATCCACCTTGACCGCGGCGATCTTCTTGACTACATCCAGACCTTCGATAACTTCGCCAAAATTAGTATGGGCGCCATCAAGCCAAGGGGTTGCTTCGGCGGTCACGATAAAGAACTGGGAACCATTGGTATTGGGACCGGCGTTAGCCATGGCTAAGGAACCCTCAACCAGCTTATGAGAATTGAATTCATCATCGAATTTATAGCCTGGACCACCGGTGCCGGTGCCGGTCGGATCGCCGCCCTGGATCATGAAATTCTCAATGATGCGATGGAAAATAACGCCGTTATAAAAGCCTTTCTGGGCTAGATTCAAAAAATTATTGACGGTTACAGGCGAATCATCACCGTAGAATTTTACCTTGATCGTGCCTAAGTTAGTGACGATCGCGGCCGAACTGTAGGTGGCGGCTAGATCAGCCTGGCCATCTAAAAATCTTTTTTTAGTCATAGAACTTGTAGCGGCCGCTGGGGTTTCGACCGTTTGCTTAGTATTTGTATTATTTGTTAAAGCATCAGCGCTATTGTTATTCTCATCGTTGATCAGAGGCGAACTTGGCTCTGGCTCCGTCTTATCGATCGTCTGTGAAGTGCAAGCCGACAAGCTTAAAGCTAAAGCGAATAGAAGGCTGAAGACAAGAATTTTTTTCATAGGTTTTATATGATTAAACTTTATAATTCTTTTTTATTTGCCGGTCATCTTGCTGCTGCTTGTCTGAGATAATATCTTTAGCCTGGGCTCTTAGAGCATCTAAGTCTAAATTATTTAGCGCTAGGGCGCGATGGCTAAGATATTCTTGAGTGTTCAAGTTTGGATTTTCTATCACCTCGCTCAGTAGTACGTCTAAAATCGCTCCAATCTTTGGACTAGGCGGTATTTTCAGCTGTTCCATCAAATCCGAACCGTTTATTTTGAGCATCTTGACGGAAACCGGGTCGGATTGGACTTTCTCTAACATGTATTGGAGATGGCGCAACTTATAAGGAACGGCTTTAGGCGTCCCCGAGCCTAAGCGATCAGCGATCCTTAGATCAATCAGGTCTTTGAGATTCTCCCGGCCGACTTTGACGATCAGCCGCCGGACGGAGGCCGCCGTCACTTCTCCGACATTATAATAGAACATGTGGTTCCTGACCAGATTGACAACGCGCTCGCGCTCCAGGGTGCTAAATTTCAGGCGCAGCATGATTCGATCGACCATCTTGGCCCCGAGGTATTCATGATTATAGAAGGTAGCGACGCCTTTAATAATTTTTCTGGTCTTGGGTTTAGCGATATCATGAAAAAGGGCGGCCAGACGCACCGGCCAAGCTGGGCTCGGACAATGCTTGAGAGCCAAGACGTTATGCTTGAAAACCGGATAGATATGATGTCTATCCTGGTTGACTCCGATTCCCTGTTCCAATTCCGGAATAATATATTGCAAGAGCTTGCATTCATGGAGTAAGAGCAGGCCTTCGGCCGGGCGGTCAGAAGAGATTATCTTGATAAATTCATCTCTAATCCTTTCCTTGGAAACGAACTTCAAGCCGCCGGCTAATTTAACGATCGCCCGCTGGGTCTTAGCTTCGAGCTCAAAGCCTAACTGGGCGCTGAAGCGGACGGCTCGGAGCATACGCAAAGCATCTTCTTTAAATCGATCAGCTGGCTCGCCTACAGCCCTAATGATCTTAGCTTTTAAATCCTTTTGTCCACCAAACAGGTCGATCACCACTGGCTTATCACCAGACAGGTCTAGGGCTAAGGCGTTAATGGTAAAGTCACGACGCTCCAGGTCTTTATCTAATTCAGTTTCAAAGCGGACCGTGTCTGGATGACGGCGGTCAGAATAACCTTGTTCACTACGATAGGTGGTTATCTCAATGACATCGACCAACTCTCCCTTGTCTTCCCCCGCTTTAGCTGGGTGGCGCCAAGGCAGCAGGACGGTGCCGAACTCATTTTCATATTTAGCATCCTTAAAAACGGCCAAGATCTGCTCCGGCTTAGCCTTAGTCGTGATATCCCAATCTTTCGGTTCCTTTTGCAAAAGCAAATCACGAACGCAACCGCCCACAATATAGGCCTCATGCTGATGGACTCGTAATTGACGCAAGATATCTAAGATGTGCTTAGGGATATTCATAATTAAAAATAAACCTGACTGGCTGACAGCAGTTAAAATATTAAATCGGGGCTTAATCCTGTTCGCTCATGACCGCGATCTTCACCTCTAGTTCCGGCAGATCCCTTAATTTTTCCTCTAAAGCGAACACTTTTTCGTCCTCACCTTCAACGGCTAAGATAATCAGGCCGGGACAATGGTCCACGCAAGCCTTCTGCACATTCACGCCCAAACGGGACATGATCAAGTGGCCGTTCTCCGTTAAGATGCGATTCATCTCGCTGGAGCTGGCTTGGCGATCGGAAGTAAAGATAGTAATCGTACCTAAGATTCTCTTCATAGATTTATAGCTAAATATTTTAAATAATATTAACTTCGGCTTGGAGATCGAGGCCGAATTTTTTCTTAACGGCCTTTTGGACTCTTTTCATCAAGCCCAACACCTGCTGGGCACTAGCTCCACCCTGGTTGACCAGGACCAAAGCCTGTTTTTCATACATCCGCACCGGCCCGAAGGTCTTCCCTTTAAAACCGGCCTTTTCAATCAGCCAGCCAGCGGGAATCTTGACCCTGCCTTTAAGTCCGGGAAAACTCTTGATATCCGGATATAATTTCACCAACCGGGCAAATTCTTTTTGATCCACGCTCGGATTCTGAAAAAAAGAACCGGCATTAGGCAGGACTGCCGGATTGGGCAGCTTGCTATTTCGTATCTTCTCAATCGCCCTGATTACATCTTTAGCCTGGGGCCGCTTGATTCCCTGAGACTCCAATTCTCCTCTAATCGAGCCATAGTCTAATTTGAACTGCGGCCGACGACTTAATTTCAAAGTGACTGAATAGATGAAATAGCGACCTTTTAATTTCGACTTGAAAATACTGTGACGATAGGCGAAAGCGCAGTCAGCTAAATCAAAGATCTTTTCCTGGCCAGTCTTCAGGTTAATAGCTGTCAAAAAATGAAAAACGTCTTTCAACTCGACGCCGTAAGCACCGATATTCTGCATCGGAGCCGCCCCGACCGTACCGGGAATAAGGAAAAGATTTTCCGCGCCATAGAGTTTAGCCTTCACTGCTTCGTGGACAAGGTGCGACCACATTTCCCCGCTCAACGCTGTCAAATAATTGCTCTTCCGCTTGATTCCTTTGATTTCGTTCTTGATGACTAAAGCTTTAAGGGGTTTAGTGATTAAGACATTAGAGCCGCCGCCCAAGATGAAGATCGGATATTTGTTTTTCTTGGCCCAAAAAATCGCTTCTAGCAAATCTTCTTTAGTCTTCACAATCGCAAAAAAGTCAGCCGCGGGACCGATTTTCAAACTAGTATAAGGCGCTAAAGACACCCTCTTTAAAATCTTCAACATGTTTAAATTATACTGTAAATAAAGGCTTTAAAGCAAGCCAATCCATACTATTGACAAAATTATATAAATATACTAATATGACCTATTATCTAGAAATAGATAATTTCTTTAAAAACAAGGACAAAATAAACCAAATAATAACCCTAAAAAACCCAGTAGACACATGAAAAAACCTGCTTCGAAAGCACCCCCTAGAAGAAACGAGCCTCCAGCCATAAATTTGGTCTTAAACGGAGGTAAGGACGAGCTGCAAGGCGCTACCATACCAATCCAATGGTTCTTCTCCAAAGAGCTGGCGGAATATTCACCCACCCACCTTATTCTGGTGGATAAGACCCGGGACCAATTTTCGTCCCAACACAAGGGGAGGCGCTATTTGGTCCGTGTTGACCAAGCCGCCACGTTCCTCCAGCTCCACCGTTCCGGCCAACACCGCCTCAGCGTCCTGGCTTTCAATGATTATGACCAAGCCGTTTCCCATCTTTTAAAAGATAGCCAAGGCTACAGAGAAGCGATCGATGACCAGCTGATAGAAGTTAAAGATGCCCATCTTGGCGCTTTAGCCGGTACCACAGTGGAATTCACCATCCCGGCCGAATTTTTTGCCAAGGAGCCAAGCAGCTTGCTCGGCAAATTCTTCTTCTGGTATCTCAAATGGCCCAGCCGGAAAGCCAATGATGAATGTAGCATTAAACGCGCCGCCATTTTGGCTCTGCCGAAACTACCATTCTTTATCGCCTGGTGGTTGCTTAAATTCATCGGTTTCATGATCTTCCTGGCCTATATGCTGATCGCCCCGCCGATAGCCCTTTTCATCGGCTACCAGCCAATCTACCTATCTGACTGGTGGGCAAGGATCAAAGACGCTATCCTGTACGCAGACATCGATATAGATATTTGCGCCGGAGAAAGATATCAGCTCTATCATGACTATCATCAAACCGGCTATTACCAAGAAAGCGGAAAACTCTGGTTCTCACCGCTTGATATCACCCTTTTTCTCATCCTAACAGCCCTGCTGAGCTTCCTAACTACCAAAATGTTTATCAGTGGTCTTTATATGATAGGTTTTATGTCCGGCTCGGCGCTCCTTGGTATCTTGATCAACTCCATCTGTACAAGACTCTTGGAAGACTGGAAAAAAAGAAATAATTGGGTGATAATCGTTGTAATCCACCTGGCTATAGCTTGGATTCTATCCTTAATTTTTGTCATCAATAATGGCATGTATGTTGGTCAAAACCGGCCTAGCCACGACCTGATTGCCACCGCTTTAATTATCTTGAGCGTTTTTGCCGCCATTTTAATTAAAATGAGTATCAAAAAAAAGGTGCCAGAAAAAAAACCAGAAGAAGACCAACCCGACCCAGGCCTGACCTATCAAAATTACCTGATGCTTCACTTCACCCAACCTAAAAGCCAGGTCGACTTGAAGCAACTGCCAGAAACCTTTCATAGTAACCAAAGGGTTAGGAATTTCCGCATCAGCTTCTGGACGCTCAAAGCCAAAGTCTGCCGTCCCTATGAACAATAGTTCTTTATAATAAGCGAAATAAAAAAAGCTATCCACTCAGGATAGCTTTTTTCATAATTAATATTAAGCTTTTATCAATCAAGCTCGCCCATCGACTGCAACTTGATCAATTTCTTATAAAGGCCGCCGTCCAAACGTGATAGCTCCAAATGACTGCCCTGCTCTTTTATCTGGCCGTTTTCCAAGACAATGATCTGATCAGCTTTCTTGATCGTACTTAAACGGTGAGCAATGATAATAAGAGTCCTGTCTTTGCGGATCTTTTCGATGGCCGCCTGGATCAAGCGTTCGCTCTGGCTATCCAAATTAGAAGTGGCTTCATCAAAAATCAGGATCCGCGGATTAGCCAGGATGGCTCGGGCGATGCCCAAACGCTGGCGCTGTCCGCCTGACAGCTTAATGCCGCGCTCACCGACTAAAGAATCATAACCTTTATCCAGTTTCAAGATAAACTCCTCGGCATTAGCGATTCGAGCCGCCGCCTGGATTTCTTTAAAGCTGGCACGAGGCTTAGCATAGGCAATATTATCCCGGACGCTCAAATCAAAGATCTCCACCTCTTGGGGCACGATAGCTAGAAATTGGCGCAAACTGAATAGATCATAATCACGAACATCGCGATCATCGATCTTAACCGCACCGCTACTGGGGTCGTAATGGCGATAGATCAGCTTGGCGATCGTAGTCTTGCCGCCGCCTGAGGGTCCGACCAGGGCGGTCACCGCCCCGGCTTTAATATTCAAATTGACTTTTCTAAGGGCCAAGGGGCTGTCAGGCCGATAGGAAAAATCAACCTTTTCAAAATCGATCCGGCCGGCCAGATTCTTAGGACGATAGCCATCAGCCTTGTTCTTAACCGTATTTTCTCTTCCTAAGAGATCGGCAAAACGATTAATGCCTTCGGCGCCCTCCGACAGGCGGTCATAGAAGCGGGAGAGGCGATAGAGGGAAAAATAAGCTTTTTCTGACAGAGTGAAAATAAAAACCAAACTACCTAGGCTTATTTCTTTCTGGATAACTAGATAGATGCCTAAGAATATTATCGCTACCCGTCCCAAATCGATAATCAGATTCCGACCTAAGCCAAATTTGAGCAAACGGAACCACTCCTTCAGTTCCTTGATACGGATACCCATTTTTATCTTGCCGAATTCTTTGATTTCCCTTCTCTCCTGGACGAAGGATTGGACAGCGTTAATATTCATGATCGACTGTCCCATTTTACCTGAAGCTTCTTCATATTCCTTGTGGCGCTGTTTGCGCAAAGGATAGAGGACGGTATTGGAACGATAGGTAATGATGATAAACAGGGGGACGAAAAAGATGAAAGACAGGGCTAAGCGATAATCCACGAAAATTAGGACGGCTAAGGTCAAGACCAACTGAAGTAAAGTTGGCAGGACTTCCCAAAAAACGTTGCCGATCAGATCGATGATCTTATTGAGCCCCCGCTCGGTCTTAATTATCTTATTACCAGTATTTTCCGTCTCGTGATAACCGAGGCTCAGGTTCATTAGTTTCCCCTGAGCCTGGATCGGCAAATGATATTCGATGTCGATCAAGAGGCGGAAGAGCTGACGATCACGGACATAATAGCTGAAAGAATTAGCTTGTTCGGCGATAAAGAAAATAAGCAGCAGGCTAATCAACTTAGATAATTCAGCCACGGAAAAATTAGTCAAAGCATCAATGATCAGCTTGACGATATAAGGAGAAACCAGACCCAAGATTTCAAAAATAAAGGTCAAAATAAAAACCCGCCCCATCATCCCGTGAAAAGGCTTCATTAGATTCCAGAATTTCGCCGTGAAATCATTTAATTTTAGCTTCGGTTTATCTGACATATCAAGACACTATAGTATACGAACAAAATTATTAAACGTTACAAAAAAAATAAAATAATCAAAAAAGCCAAAAGATGGCCTATTAAAATAAGAAAAACGAGATGCTAAACTTTAGCTTTTATCAAACCCTCCCCCACCCGGAAGACATCACCGGCGCCCATTAGGACTAAGAGGTCGCCCGATCCGAGCTGGTTCTTAAAATAACTAATCGCTTCTTCGAGTTGGGGAATATTCCCAACTTTTTGCTCAATACCGTTCTGGCGATTGAAAGACCTGACCGCTCGCGCTAACTGCTGGCTAGAAACTCCTCCCTGCTTCTCCCGCGCTGAACCATAGATGTCTAAAATAAAGAGTTCATCGCTATCCCGGAAACTCTCGGCAAAATCTCGAAACAGAGCCTTGGTCCGGGTATAGGTGTGGGGATGAAAAAGGGTGATGATATTTTGACGAGGATAGGCATTCCTCAAAGCTTTTAAAGTCGCTTTAATCTCTGTCGGGTGATGGGCATAATCATCAATAATCAAAGCCCCCCTATATTTCCCTAGGACTTCGGCTCGTCGCGCCGTCCCTTTAAACTCGAGCAGATATTTTTTAATCTTAACCAAAGGCACGCCCAAGACCCGCGCGCTTAAAATAACCGCTAAGGCGTTAGAGATGTTATGTTCACCCTGGAGACGGATCCTAAATTCACCCCAAGACCGGAACTTGAAACTGGTCAGACCGCGCTGATAGCGGACATCCTTCACCTCTTTCAAGCGATAGGGGAAATAGCGGCCAGGATTCTTAGTCTTAATCTTCCTGATCTGCTTATCATCCTCATTGGCCACCAAGAATCCCGGTTTAGGAATCTTCTTGATAAAATCAGCAAAAACTCGGACATAGTCGGCTTCCGTCTTAAAAAAATCCGGATGATCATATTCAATATTATTCAAAATCACGCCATAAGGAAAAAAATACTGGAGCTTATTCTGATACTCATCGACCTCGGCAACAAAATAACGACTAGCGCCGAAGAGGGCGCTGCTATCATGAAATTGCGGCACCCGAGAACCGACTAAAACCTTGGGGCCCAAACCAGAACGCCATAAGACATAGCCCAACCAAGCCGAAGTCGTCGTCTTGCCATGGCTGCCGCAGACCGCCAAGCCGCGATGCTGGCTGAATATTTCTCCCAGGGCTTCAGCATAGCTCAAGAGCCTAGAGGACTTAAATCGCTCCCGATTTTGCGCAATGAATGCCAATTCTGGATTATTCTTAGGCGTAAAAGCGGAAGAATGGACAATGACATCTGGGGCGGCCGGAATATTCTTAATATTAAAGGGGCTGAATACTTTAATTTTTTCTTTTTTCAACACCCGATCGGTCAAAAAAGTCTCGGCTACATCCGAACCGATAATTTCTTGGCCGGACTGATGCAAAAACTGGGCTAACATAGTCATGCCCACGCCCTTGATGCCGATGAAATAATATTTATTTTTTTTCTGTTTCCTAATCATCTTATTTACCCTGAGAATTTTCCGCCAAGCCGATAATGATGAGCCGCAAAGACTCATTGGCTCCGGACGGCAAAACGCGTTTGATATTATAGCTCAAGTTCTCCCTGAGCTCATGGTTAGATAGAAGCTGTCTGACTTTATCCACCAGATGCTCCGGCCGCAAATCTTCACCTCTTAACACCAGGGCGGCCTGGCGCTCAGCGAAATAATCAGCATTATCGTCCTGATGGGAAGCAGGCATCGGCATGAGCAAGGTCGGCTTGCCTAAACTGGATAATTCCGTCAGTACCCCTAAACCGGCTCGAGACAAAACTAAATCAGCCCGAGACAACAAAGCTAAAAGCTTCTCGTGAGGCAAGAATTCATATGACTGATAATTATCAGACAGCGATTGGACTAGCTGCTTGTTAGCCCCGGTAATGTGGATGACCTGACAGAATGAGGTAAGCTCCTCTAAACTGTTTGCAAGCAATTGGTTCAAGGACTGGGAACCGGTGCCGCCGCCTAAAGCCAAGAGCAGGGGGCGGTTATCTTTAATCTGGAAGGCTTTGATGACCTGCTGGGCGCTTTCCAAATCCAAGTTTCGAATCGGGTTGCCCACCCAGACCGCTTTCGTGCCATAATCCTGAACCGACTTTTCAAAAACCGTGGTAATCACCCGGGCAGTCCGCGCCATCAAGCGGTTAGCTAAGCCGGGCCGGACATCTTGCTGATGGATCAAAACCGGAATCTTCAAGAAATAGGCCGCCCAAGCCAAAGGCACGGAGACATAGGCACCGGCGCTTATAACCAAAGCTGGTTTGAGTTTGAACAAGATAAAAAGCGACTGACAGAAAGCTAATATGACCTTGAAAAGATCCCAAAGATTGGCAAAAGAAAAATAGCGCCGCCACTTCCCGCTCAAGATCGGCTGGTATTTCAGATAGGCTATCTTGGAGACTATTTCCCTTTCCACCCCGCTGGTCGTGCCGACAAAAATAAAGTCATAACGCTCTTTAAGGTCATCAGCCAGGATCAGAAGCGGCGTAACCGAACCCATGGTGCCGCCACCCGAGAGGATTATCTTTGGTTTTATTGCATTTAAAGACATAGACTAAAGCTTAGCCTGGCGACTGATGCTAGCAAGCAGGCCAATGCCGATTAAAGCTGATAAGACGGCCGTGCCGCCGGCCGAAATGAAAGGCAAAGGCACGCCGGTCATAGGTATCAGATTAATCATGCCGCCGATATTTAAAAAAGTCTGAACCGCTAGCCAGGACACGACACCGGTTGCCAGTAAACGACCGAAAGCATCCGGTGCTCCGCGCGCAATCATGAGGCCGCGATAGAAGATAAAGAAGAATAACAGGATTAAGAGAACACAGAAGATGAAACCGATCTCCTCGGCAATGATCGGAAAGATAGCATCGCTCCAAACCTCCGGCAGGTAGAGAAATTTCTGCCGGCTCTGGCCCAAACCTCGGCCTAACCAGCCACCCGAACCGACGGCAATCAAAGATTGGTTGATTTGATAGCATTTATCCTGCGGGCTATAACCAGGATCCTTAAGGCATTTGAAACGGTCATCGCGATAGGAAGATTTGAGGCTCAACATTAAAAATATCATTAGCGCCGCCAAGAGCAGAATGATAACAATATGGCTGAACTTGGCTCCGCCCACAAAAAAGACGACCATCGAAGTAAAGGCGATAATAAACAAGGTGCCGAAATCAGGCTGAGCCATCATTAAAACGCTGATAACCCCCATAATAACGATAAAGGGGAAAAAACCGCCCTCAAAACTGCTCAGCTGTCCCTTTTTAGCTTCTAGCCAAGTCGCTAGATAGACTAAAAAAGTCAGCTTCACTAACTCAGCCGGCTGGAAAGAAAAGCCGAAAATGTTAATCCAGCTCCGAGCCGTACCGCTCTCTGAACGGATACCGGGGATAAAAACCAGCAGAAGAAGAAATAAAGAAGCCAAGAGAGCCATCACGGCATATTTGCGCCAGATATGGTAATCCAAACGGGAAAAAATAAAAAAGAGGCCGAGACCGATCAGGACGGCTATGACCTGCTTGAACAAAAAATGATAGGCATTGCCATACTTGGCGTAAGAGGCGACTGAAGACACGCTTGATAGCATGACTAGGCCAAAAATCAGCAAAATAAAAACGGCGACCATTAAGTTTTTGTCGACTTCACGGCGGCCTTTGGTGGAAAATTGCTTTCTAAGTTTCTTAAACATTATTTAAAACTGCTTATCCAATAAAAATATAATCAAAGCTAAAGCCACGCCTAATCCGGACAGGACCCAAAAACGCATGACAATCTTGGATTCTGGCCAACCCATGGCTTGAAAATGATGATGGATAGGCGACGATAGGAAAACTTTCTTGTGGCGCAAACGCTTAGACAGGGTCTGGATAATCACCGAAGCGGATTCAACCAAGAAGATGGCGCCGATAAAGACCAGGAGCAAAGCATTATTGGTGAGCATCGCGATTATGCCTAGGGTGACCCCCAGACTCATCGCTCCGGTATCCCCCATATAAAAACGGGCGGGCGGGATATTGAACCATAAGAAGGCTAAAAGGGCGCCGATAATGACGCCGCAGAAAGTGGCTAAATCATAACGGCCCAAGGAAAAAGCGATGATGCCATAAGCGGCAAAGGCCAAAAGCAAGGTACCGCCGGCTAAACCGTCCAAGCCGTCCGTCTCATTAACGGAAAAAGAGGTAGCCACAATGATAAAAATGAAAATCGGGATATACCAAGCACCGATTTCGAAGTTCCCTAAAAACGGCACATGGAAAACCGTCCAATCTAATTTGAAATAAAACCAAAGAGCGCCCGCGATGGCAATCAGAGTATAAATCAAGAGCCGATGTCTTAATTTTAAGCCGCCGCCGCCCAAAACCCCTTTACCTCTGACATCAAGCCAATCGTCGAACAAACCGATTAAGGCGCTGATTACCAAAGCCCCTAAAGGCAGGAGGGTCTCCGCTCGGGAAAGAAAGTTAAGATGCTGGAAAAAATCGCCAGGGATTATCTTGGGCAAGAAGGAAAATAACAAAGCAAAGATCAGGACCGTCCCCCAGATCAAGACTCCGCCCATAGTCGGCGTGCCGGTCTTATGGGCATGAAGCTTGGAAAATATCGGAGTCGAGCCATTATTCCTGATCTTCTTGCCCAATTTATACTTATATAAAAAATGAGCCAGAATAGGCGTCACCAGCATAGCGAAGATAAAGGCCACCGTAGATAATAAAAGGATTTTTATCAGATTAAATTCCAACATAAAAGATAATCGGTTAGCGGAAATTACTTAGATAGATAGTAAAGAGGGCGATTAGGACAAAAAGATTTAAAACCATGGCCCCGGCGATTAGTAGATGGTTTAGAAACGAAGCCGCCTGGCGACGATTTAAGCTCAGAGCGAAGACGGCGTTAACTAGAAATATCAATAAAGCAAACAAGGGCCCGCCAAAAACGCGAATCGGAGCGCCAATCAGGTCGGTGCCGAAGTCGACGTTATAATGGAGGATTAATAAACGGCCGCTCAGGTTACGGTAGACATAGACGGAAATATACCAAGCTAGTATCTGCCAAACCAGAGTTAAGATCAGATAAAGCTTGAAGATCTTCGGAGCGAAAACCAGCTTGAAAGACTTCTTGAAATTAACCCTAAAATCAGCCAGATAATTATAGACTTTAGAAAAATATAACATAAAATTATTCTTTACTCCTTAATTCTAACACATTTCAACATAATATAAAATAATGCTATAATCAAGATAGATTGACTAATATATAAAAAAATTCTCAAGCCAGGTTTAAGGGCCTATTTTGCGTTTAGACCGGCTTGAACCCAAGAACATGCAGGCGAAAATTATCAAGCATCTCTGTCATTATGCTAATTGGCAGGGATTGAAGAATCTGATAATTGAATCCGGACCGGATGGGACTATCATCTCCGGAGACGAGCTCGGTTTGAACAAGCACGAGTGGCGCTTATCGCCTAAACGGCAAGCCGCCCTTTTAGCCGACCTCCAAGAAATCATGAGCCTGTCTGGCAAGACCCTGGGGATTAATAAATACTATAAGATCAGGCATCGAGATAAGGAATGGACTTTCTATATCACCGCCATCAAGGAGGGCGAGAACCAAAGAATAATCATCAACTTCATCAACAAGAAACCGCAGCTCCGCCCCTTGACCGGTCTAGGTTTAGAAAAGGCCGACCTGAACTTCATTAAAAAAACCCTCAAAGCTCGCTCCGGCCTGATTATCGTCAGTGCTCCCTTCAACCAGGGCTTATCCCAAAGCCTATACTCCCTGCTCAACCACTTAAATGCTGAACACTTGAATATTTATACTTTAGAAAATTTTTTGGAGTTAAAGATCAAAGGAATCAACCAGATGCTGATCAAGCAAGCCAATAAGGCGAACTACCAAAAAACCCTGGAACGCCTATTGCGCCACGATTCTGAGGTAATCGCCCTGATGGAAGTATCCCAGCCGGAAATCTGGCCGCTAGCCCTCCAGGCGGCTCACAGCGGCCGCTTAGTCCTCGCCGGCCTGAAGGCGGAAAGAGCGGCTAACGTCGCTAAAGAGCTTAAAGAACACGGTTCAGCCCGCCTAATTAAGGAAAACTTAAAACTGATCATCAGCCAAAGACTGGTCAAAAGGAATTGCCCTAAATGCTTATACAAGCGAAGTCTTAACGCCTCTGATATCAGCTTATTAAGCCATAAATATAAACAGATCGGTCCCCACCTGCCGAAGTTCGTCTATGAGACCCGCGGTTGCCGCCACTGCCAAAATCCAGACAACGACTTAAGGGTCGCCCTGTTCGAGCTGGTCGGCCCGGATTACAAAAAATCCCTGCTGGCAGACGCTTTACTAAAATTGAAAAACGGATTAATATCAGTGGAAGAAATGCTAAAACTATAGCTATGAAAGTAATCTGCGTCATTCCGGCCTATAATGAAGCCGAACGGATCCTTAGGGTCATAGACAAGGTCAAGCCCTTGGTAGACGACATTGTCATCGTTGACGATTGTTCTAAAGATCAAACCTATAATATCGCCAAAAGCAGCGGAGTTAAAGTCTTGCGCCATAGCGTCAACCTCGACCAAGGCGGCGCCCTGCAGACCGGCACCAGCTATGCCCTGAAATTAGGGGCCGATATTATCGTCCACTTTGATGCCGACGACCAGTTCGCCGCATCTGAAATCCCGGAAGTAATCGCTCCCATCATTAACAATGAAGCGGATGTGGTCTTCGGCTCCCGCTTCTTGGGTAAGAAATCCAATCTGCCTTTCGTTAAAAAAAATATCATCATCCCGCTCGCCCGCTTCGTCAACCGGCTCTTAGGCGTAAACCTCAGCGACCCGCAAAGCGGTTTCCGGGCTTTGAGCCGCCAAGCGGCACAGACTATAAAGATCAGGCAAAACGGCAAAGCTCATTGTAGCGAATATATCGTCGAGACCTTCCGCCATAAGCTGAGAGTCAAGGAAGTGCCGATTACCGTCACCTATCATGAATTCGGGCAAAATTTTTCCGGCGGATTACGAATCATCAAAGACCTGATTATCCAAAAAATCATCAAATAAAAATATGTGGCAACAAATACTCGCCTTAGTAATCATTGTTTTCTTCATCGGCCGCCTGCTCAAACAAAGGCGGCAAGATAGTATCTCTAAGAATGAATTGGCTCTCTGGCTTATTTTTTGGATTATCGCCGGTCTGGCCATCGTTTTCATCAAGCCGATCGACCGCTTGGTTAATAATCTAGGATTTTCCGGCTCAGGCATTAACTTCTTAATCTACCTGGCAGTCATTACCCTCTTCTACCTGCTTTTCCGCCTCCGTCTCAAGCTTGCCAAGCTAGAAAACAACCTGGCGACCTTGGTCCGGGAAAAAGCTCAGGATAATAAACTATGAAAATCGCCCAGTTGGTCTGCGCTTGGCCGCCATATGCTGGCGGCATCGGCAATAGCGCTTTCCAAATCGGACAAATTATTTCCAGCCGGTACGAGCTAGCCAATTTCTATCCCGACAATCTAAAACCCTGGCTCCGTTACGGCCATAGCGCTTTTTCACCCCAGCTCCTTAGCCAACTGGGGCGTTTTGATTATATCTATCTGCACTATCCTTTCTTCGGTGCCAGCGAATTGGTCTGGCTCTTTAAGATTTTCAACAAAAAAACTAAACTGATAATCCACTATCACATGGACGTTGATTTCGACTCGCCCCTCCTTAAAATAGCGGCCGGGCCGGCTAAGCTCCTGCGCTCTTCCCTGTTTAAAAAAGCGGATAAGATAATCTGCTCCAGTTTTGATTACCTGAAAAACAGTTCGATAAAAGATATATATCAGAAGTATCCAGAAAAATTCCGAGAAATCCCTTTCGGCGTTGATCTGGAAAAATTCAAGCCCGATATCCTAAAAAGCGAACCGGAAAACCCACTGATCGCCGCCAGCCGGAATATCATCAAATTCGTCAGTGATAATTTTATCAACCATCATCAGCTCAGCGTCCTCTTCGTTGGCGGCTTAGATCGAGCCCATTATTTCAAAGGGGTGGATAAGCTGATTACCGCTTTCAGCCGTCTCAAAGATGACAGATTCATCCTTAAAATCTGCGGTGAGGGCGAACTGCGGCCCCAATATGAACAATTAGCTTCAGAATTAGGAATCAGAGATAAGGTTAAGTTCTTGGGCAAACTGGGAGGACATGATTTGATCAAAGCCTTCCAAGGCGCGGCGGTTTTAGTCCTGCCTTCGATTAACAGAAACGAAGCCTTCGGCTTGGTCCTAATCGAAGCTCTAGCCTGTGGCACGCCAGTTATTGCTTCTAATCTGCCGGGCGTAAGGAGCGTCTTCTCTGATAAGCAAGAAGGCTATCTGATAGAACCAGGGGATATTTCTGATTTACAAAATAAAATTCAGATGATCTTAAGTGATGAAAAACAAAGGGAAAATATGAGCCGAGCCGCTCGGAAATTAGCCGAGAATAAGTATGACCTTAGATTAATGGCCAACCAGATACTTGGGTTGTTTGATTAATATATTTATGAAAATCGCCATTTTAAATAGCCTCTATCAGCGCGGCGGCGCGGAAAAAGTCGCCCAAAAAATGGCCCAAGACCTGACTGATCAGGGCCACGAGGTTTTTTTTGTGGCCACGAAAGCTAAGGGCCAAGAAAAAGCCATAAATATTCGATATAGCATCTACGAGCTTAATTCCCTTTTTCCTGAACTGCACAAATATAGCTATGCCTTTCGCCTATTTTGGCAAATGATAAACTTATTTAATCTCCATAAATACTATCAAATCAAAAAAATCCTCAAAAAAGAAAAACCTGATCTAGCCATTAGCCATAACCTAATGGGTCTAGGCTATCAAATTCCTAGGCTGATAAAAAAATTAGGGATAAAACATGAACATTATCTACACGACATCCAGCTTCTCCACCCTAGCGGCTTGATGTACTTCGGCCAAGAAAAGATTATCGATTCCCTGGGCGCCAAGATATACCAAGTAATTACTCGTTATCTTTTTCAAGGGGCAGATAAAATAGTTTCACCTTCTAGGTGGCTAATTGAAATCCATAGTCAGCGCGGTTTCTTCAGAAAATCGGAAAAGATAGTAAGACCGAACTTTCCTCTTAACCAAACCCCAAGAGAAAAAAAAGATATTAATCAAGACAAGCAAAGATTCCTTTATGTCGGCCAATTAGAAAAGCACAAAGGCCTAGAGCTACTCATTAAAGCCTGGCTGGAAGCAGATAAAAAAGGAGAGCTAATAATTATCGGCGACGGACAGGAAGAAAAGCATCTTAAAGAGATGGTAAAAAATAGGGCCGATATCGTATTCTTCCCCTACAAAGAAGAAAAGGTAAAGGAACTGATGCGAAATAGCGACTATCTGGTGGTTCCCTCTCTAGTCTATGAAAACTCTCCGAGTGTCATCTATGAAGCCAAGCAGATCGGCCTAACAGTCATCGCCTCTAGTATCGGCGGCATTCCTGAGCTGACGACTAGCCAAGATATTCTGTTCCAACCAGGTAAGCAGGCAGAGTTAGTAAGGATTATTAAAGATTTAAATACCCGAGCTTGATTTTGCCAAAAAAATCTGCTACTCTAAAATAGATTATGAACTCTTACGGGGTTGAAATGCAGAAAGGCTCTACTGCGGGGCGAAACTTCAAGTTTCGTTACGATGAGGATTAGCGCCGACCCTCCGACTCCATAAAAGTTCATAATTTTTTAAATATCTGGATTCATATAACGGTTAAAAGTTTTTTAAATTCCTATATCCTTGACTAAAATAAATAAAATAGTTATACTGGTTTATTGCTCCTTGAAATCACCAACCTGATATAAACCCATTAACATGGCTAAAACAGCAAAGTTTTTTAGCAAATCCGCTAAATACATCCGGAAATGCCAAGCTGATGAGAACTACTGTGTCATCATGCTTCATTGTCTGCTAAAATTAGCAGAAAAAATCGGTTCTTCCGACCGCCTGGAAGCCCACTATTTTTTAACCAGCTTGCAGGTTTTTGAATCTGAGCTGAAAAACATCGCTGATCCCAGCGAATACAACCGCATCTTCAAAGAAATCCACCAGATTCTGGATCGCATCATCGATCCTGACAACTACCCACCACAAGCCGAAAGACCGGACGAAACTGAAAGCTTCCTGCCTATTATCATGGCTAAGTTAAAATAAGAAGATCCTATGCCTCGAATCCGCTAAACAAAGCGGATTCTTTTTTATAACAAAAGGACTGCGATAGAGCAGTCCTTTATTTTTAATCTTTAAATTAATTATCTGGTAGCACCGCTATAGGCGATCGCGCGAACGACATTCCAAGCTAAAGCGCTGACCGGATTATGCCCATAGACCCATTTGAAAGTCTTGATGGCCACCTTTTCGCTGTTTAGATTGCGCTGGGATGGTAATAGGCCATAGGCGATTACCATGATCGCGTTCTCATCAATATTATTGCTTAAGTTGGCATTACGGGCATAGACCTTGCGGAATTCTAACTTAGCTTGGTTTTCCGCCTTAGTACTTCGTTCTACCGGCCACCGGCCGTTAGCGATCTTAATGACATCGGCCCACTCTTCCTCAGTATTCGGAAGTTTGGAATAGGCCTGGAAATAGGAATTGATAACCCCAGCTCTTTCCCCTTCCCCTAAAATCTGGGTGGTACGGGTACCGTAGACAATGAAACGGACGATAGCATCCAATTCATCACGAGTTAGTTTCTTATCAAGAGATAAAATCTTGCCATACTTAGTCGCACCGATACCTTCGCGGCTCTCATCCCGGGTGTTATTGAGGTGGCCCAGTAAATCGTCCGGATTACCAGAACTGACGATTCCCGCTTCATCTAAAATATCGTTAATAATATCGGATGAGGGGGGCGTCACTGGCGTTTCTGGAGTAACTGGTTCATTAACCGGCGGAGTGGAAGTCGCTGCCGTGCAAGCCTGCTGTAAAGCGATCTGCTGGGTGGTGGTTAGAGTGCAGCCACTAGGTGTTTGGGAGACAACGCTACGATATTGCTGGCTACCTACGCAAGTTCCCCAAGCAGAATAAGTTACGGCTGAGCAGTAGGTGGTGTTACCACCTCCGCCGCCTCCGCCGCCGCCAGAAGAGATATTGATAGTATAGGCGCTAGTAGCAACTGGGCCAGCAGAATTATTATTATAGCAAGCTAGACTCTTAATGGTTTTGGAAGATGAGACGGAAATTGCCCCGGAATATAAGCTACCGGCGCTGCAAGAGGTAGCATTGGTACAGCCCGGAGTAGAGCCATCGATGGTGTAGCAAATCGCCGTCGAACCGGCCGCTGTTAAAGTCACATTTTGCGCGCTCGTATAGGTTCCGGCCGCCGGAGATGGAGTGGGAGCGGCGATAACGATGCCGTCCATGTTGCCAGAATTACTATTTAAGCCGGTGTTTAAATCTCCTGTGACCGTAGAAGCATTAACCTTTAAGGAATAAACTCCGAATAATAGCAACAGGACCAACAGGGATAAGCTGACAATCTTTTTTCTCATATTTTTATCTTTTATTAAAAATAAACGAAACTAATAATTGACTTAATCGGGGAAAGAAAATATTCTTTCCCCGGAAAATCAACTATCTAACAATTATGATGGTAAATTTGAAGTAACTCCGTAAGAAGTGGAATATGATCCACCAGAAGATCCGGCTGGGACCTTAGCTTCAACAGTCACTTGGATCTGACGACCAGCTGTATTAGCATCTAAATCACCATCCAAAATGATCGCATCGCTATTGGTAGCAGCCGCCGTAATCAAGCGGGCGTTGTCCGCATCCGCATTAGCTGAAGCTTGAGCAGAATAGAAGCGGATATTGTTAGCAGCCGCTATTGTGTTACTACCGCTAATCCAGTTAGAAAATTTCATCCGGAAACTAGTTTCTGAAGTTGGAACGGTAATATTGAAAGTCCAAGCCCAACCATTGCCCCAAGTATCATCAGCGGTGGCATAGGAACGAGTGGTAGAAATGCTGGTAACCGCCAAGGAACCATTGGATTGAGCGACGGTGGTAAAGTCGTAATCAGCGTTAGCAGCTAAAGCATTACCAGATAAATCCTTAACGCCGGTTGAGATACGATAGATATAATTACCGGAATTGCTTAGATTAGAATTGGGGGTGATATAGATTTTAGTAGAAGCGCCATTGTTCTCTAAGCTGATAGTAACTGGAACTTCAGTGTCAGTACCAATATTAACTGCATTATTATTACCAACATCAGTATACAGCTTAACAGTATTGCTGTTTACAGTTGCCGGGCTTAAAGCTTCGCTGAAAGTAACGGAAATCGTTGGGTTAACCGCCACGCCAGTGGCTCCGTCAGCTACGGAAGTAGCGGAAATTGTCGGAGCGGTTGATTCAGAGCTAACGCCAGCAGCAGTATAATCAGCGGCTACCCCATTATTACCCACTAAATCTTTGATATTAGTAGCATTCGGAGTTACCTTAACATATTTGCTGCTAGGAATAGAAGCGCCATCAGTGACTTCATCAAGAGTGATGGTAACCACGGTCTTAGCGGCATTAATCGTTGCCACAGCATTAGCTAGAGTAACGGTCTGGATGTTAAGGCCGGCGCCATTATCATCGTATTGGACAGTCCAATTACCAATCGTAGTGGCAGTCGATGATAGAACTTCATCAGATGTAATAGTAATAGTATCACCGCCAGCATTAACTGAATTGGCGGTCACCACGATCGTCGGGACAGTGGCTTCCTTGGCAATACCAGCACCGGAGTAAACTTCTGAGCCGGCTTCAGCGATACCGTAGATATCAGTTACGCCTGATAAAGTTGCTCCTAAGAACTTGCCGTCGGGGATATAGGCGGAATCAGTAGCTTCATTAAGGGTAATAGTGGCCACCAATTTAGCGGCATTCCAGGAAACGGTGGCGTTAGTCAAAGGAATATTAGCCTGGTTGGTATTACCGGCATCGTCAGAATAATCAAGAGTAACATTAGTATCAGCTTGTACGATGGCATTAGTAATAGTGCTAGTGTCCATTTCTTCATTAAAAGTAAGGGTGATGGTGTCACCAGCTTTATCAACTGAAGTGCCGCCAACCGTCACGGTCGGAACGCTAGAGTGTAAAGTATGAGAACCACCAGCTTCAGTTACTAAAGCGCCAGCATAAGCAGTGCCAACTACATCCAAGATGTGGGTTGATGGTGTAACCTTGATATGACCGGCAATAGCAGCATTAGTTATATAGGTCTGAGGATCATCCTTGTCAAAAGCCGCTAAAGTTAAAACAACGGTATCATTGGTTAGAGCGGCACTGGCAATAGTATAGGAAATTCCAGCCGCATTATTAGTCACAGTATAGTGGGTAATATCTTCGGCTGTAGTTTTATTAAGTTTTTCACTAAACTGCAAGGTTATAGTGTTAGGAGAGACGGAGTTATTAACATCGATATTGGCGGCCGGTAAAGTCGGAGGAGTGATATCCTGGAAACCGTCTTCAGTTGCTAATACTAATCCAGCAGCATAATTGAAACCTGAAACATCTTCTAGGTTAGCATTAGGAGTCACCTTAATCCCCGCCGTAGCGTCGGCATTAGTGATAAAAGTAGTATTATCAGCGGGGTTAACAGCATTCAAAGTTAAGGTAATAACGGTTCCGCCAAGATCTTGGGCGGCGGAAGCGATGCCATAAGTTATACCCAAATCATTGCTTTGTACTAAGTAATTACCAACGGTTTCTGCCTGAGTATGATCCATTGGCTCGCTGAAAGTTAAAGTTATCGTATTCGGCTGATTCTGATTATTAACAATGATGGAACCAGCGGCTAAAGTTGGGGCAGTAGCATCAACTAAAGATCCCCCGCTTTCTGTAATCTGCAAACCGCCATAGGCCACGCCATTAGCGTCCTTAATATTTACGCTCGGAGTAACTTTAATGTGAGCCGCTACATCCGTGCTGGTCATGAAAGTAGTTGGGTCAGCCGGATTAACAGTGGCCAGAGTTAAGACAACAGTGTCATTAGTTAAGACGGCGGTAGCGATATTATAGGTTATAGACCCGCCATTATTAGTAACGATATAGTTAGCTACATTTTCTGCAGTAGTTTCATCCATGTTTTCGCTAAACTGAAGAGTGATAGTATCTGCGGCTGGACTATTATTAGCAATCACATTACCAGTGTCTAATGTTGGAGCGGTAGCGTCAGCAGTGGTGGCCGCGATGGCGTCATCATTAGCGGTAGCAATTATAGCACTAGCCGAAATATCATACAGAGTTGTCGTATAAGTTGAAGCATCGGCTGGGGTGTTAGAAGCAGCTCTGATGCCAGAAATAGTAACCGTTGCCGTTTCAGCGGTCATAGCACCATTAGCGGTACAGGTTATTGTTTGTCCTGCTGCTGTACAAGCATCAAAACTTCCGGTAAAAGTATCAGAAACGTAAGCAGCGCTAGCGACATTATAGCTAGCTGGCAAAGTTAGTCTTAGTTCATCATCATTAGCTAAAGCATATGGGATGGTAAAAGACACAACAGTATTGCCAGTCTTGTTATATTCAGAAATAGCGGTGACATTAATGCTAGAAACTGGATCAGCAGCTGTGGTGTTTTCGATAGTATCAGTCACGCCGGCATCAGTTGAAGCGGCCAAAACATCTTGCCCCGTAGATTTCTCAATAAGAATGGACGCGGTTTGCCCGGTAGCGGCATATTTAGCCAAAATCTTATTAGCTTCAAAATTAATAATTTCTCCAGTTCCTGCCGTTTGAGCCCCTGATAAAGTCAAGGTAACTACCTGCCCCGCCACGGCTACGGTGACATCTTGATCTAAATTGTAATTCTGGCCAGCGGCTTGGGTTAAACCAGAAACATCATAATTATCAGGGAAAGTTATTTTGATGGTATCGCCGGCAGCCAAAGCTACTGGAAAAGTTATGGCAAAAATAACTTGACCGGCAGTGTCGCCCACCAAAGTAACTTCAGAAGCGTTTATACCTGATCCGGTAAAGCTAGTAGCGGCATAAGTCGCACCAATCGCATCATCAGAAGCCGAAGAAATATTGGAAGTAGCGGAAACATCATATAAAGCGGTGGTATAGGTGCTTGCAGCCGCTTCATATTTGGCCTTAATACCGCTAATAGTTATCGTGCCGCTTCCTTGAGAGGCAATACCGCCATTAGCATCGCATTTGACTGTCTGGCCAGCAACAGCGCAGGTGTCAAAATCACCAGTAAAAGTATCGGAAACATAGGTGGCTCCGGAAACATCGTAATTAGCGGGAAAAGTTATCCACACTTGGTCATTATTAACTAAAGGATAATCGATATCAAAAGTAGCGACTACATTGCCAGTTTCACCTACAGTATCAATCGCGCTCACGTCAATACTAGCGTTAGGATCAGCCGCGGAAACGTTAACGTCATCCGTGCTGCTAGGATTAGTATCGCCGCCAGCTGCAGTCGTTCCACCAAAAGTGAAAGTAGAGGTAGCATCTTCATACATCGGAACAGCATCAGCTGTGACTAAAATACGGATAGTTGAAGCATCATCAACAACTGCTCCCCAGCCAGTAACATTCCATTTTATGGTCAAAACTCTCTGGCCATCATGGCTATATTCGCCATTGCCCGCTCCTTGAGCGATTGGAGTTTCACCTACGCCATTATTAGTAGTATCAGTATCGTACTCAGCAGACATCGTCATAGAGCTCCAAATCGGGAAATTATTAGGCAAGGTGATGGTCAAGGTATCGCCATCAGCCCAGGTTTGGACGCCAGAATCGACCGTATATTCAATTTCCAGATTAGTGGCTGTTCCCACTGTAGCCGTGGTTTCGGTGACGGTATAGCTACTAGCGGCATTAGCCGCCGGCGCATAAAGGCCGAAGCCGGCTATTAAAGCAACAAACAAAACCGAGAAAAAAAGTTTTCCCCAGACTTTGTCGTTAAATATTTTTTTCATAATTTTTACAAACCACTAAAATAACTTTGGCCTATTCTTAAATTTCGACTTTTTAAGAACAGAAATTAAATTAATGATTAAGTTTTAAATAATTTTTATTTTAAATATATAAATAAAAAACGCCTGTGGGCGTCCTTAAAAACTACTAAGTGACATTAGGTCTATTTTGGTAATTAACTGTAAACAATGAGGCATAGTTCCCCCTTAATAATAAGATAAAAAAGATTTATTTTATCTTTATTTTTTAATTATCTATATTATACAACTTTTTAAAAAGTGACACAAGGACTTTAGGGCTGGAGGATATCTTCGCTGCGCCCGTCGATAGAAATGATAACTTCTTCTACGCTAGGAAATTGTTTGAGGGTAGAAATGATTTGCGCGCGGATCGCTGACACGCGGCAAGAGCCACCCACCCCTGCCTCAAGTTGCTTGCTAAAATCCACCCGAGCTACTCCGTTCTCAATAGTTAGGGACTGGATCTTGATCTCGGGGTTAAGGCTGGTGAAGAAACCGGCTTCTTTTTCCGCTGGCGTCACCCCAGCTAGCAGCTCTGACAAGGCAACTCTAGCAACGGCTGGGGTCTTAGCCACCTCCCGCTCCACCGGGAAAACCTTTTGGCAACTGATCTCCGGGTCTAATGTATTATTACTAAAAAAAGCTTTCACCTTCATTTTCTCCTGAATCTGGACATTCTCACGCTTTGGCGAAGCGCAGGCGCTAGTGATAAAAAGCGAGATAAAGAGACTGAAAATAAGAAGCTTTTTCATAATTTCAGGTAAATTCTAGCCATCTAGGCCTCTAAGCTGGGTATTGGCTCTAAGAGCAAACACGGTTTTTTTGATACCATTTTCCAAAGTCACCACCGGCATCCAGTTCAATTCGTTCCTAGCCTTGTGGATATCCGGCAAGAGCAACTCGCTCATAAATAACTTAGTTTCAGCGTGAACGATTTTAGATTGCGAACCGGCGGCGGCAATAATCATGGCCGCTAGGTCCGCTAATTTTATATCGACATCAGAGCCGAGGTTAATCGGGCCATTAAGCGCAGAATTCATGACTTTAAGAGCACCGTCGATAATATCGTCGATATAGCAGAAAGAAGAAGAAAATTCCGGACCGCCGAAAATGACTAGATCCTGGTTGTTAAGAGCATTAAGGACCATATCGGGAATCATCTGGTCATCATTAAGCTCCATCCGAGGCCCGTATGTCCGAAATACCCTGACTATCTTGGCATCTATCCCGTAAATCTGGCGATAGTTAAAGACCATAGTCTCGGCAAAACGTTCGCCTTCGTCGTAGGCGCTGCGTTCCGATAGGTTATCCACAAGCCCTAAATCCTCTTCTTTTACCTGAAGATTCTGGCTAGTTTGGCGATTGCCATAGACTACCGAGGAGGAAAACTGCAGAAACTTGGCCTCATATTTAACAGTGTAATCTAACAAATGCTTCACGACAAAAGAATTAGCCAGGAGGATATTCAAGCGATTTTCCAGGAAGCGCCGGGGCGAGATCGGACAGGCTAAATTATATACCTCTTGCAAGCCCTGGAATTCGATCTTGAATTTTTTAAGCTCTGGTAAAGCCTCTAAATCTAAGGGTTCGGATAGATCATGGTTGATAAAAACGAAATCCGGATTAGCTAGAAGATGATCGATATTCTTTTCACTGCTGGAAGAAAAATTGTCGATACAGATCACTTTGCAGGTCTTGATCAGCTCATCACACAGATGAGAGCCGATGAAGCCGGCACCACCGGCCACCAGGACATTTTTCTTGTCAAAAATAATTTTTTGAGGCATATATTTGCTAATTATTTAATTTGATAAAGCCGACATTGACTCCGCCGTTGAATTTCTCTTCATAGGCATAGAAAGAATCAATCAATTCGCCCTTGCTGTTAAAAGTCCGGACATGGGGGGCGGCTCCAGGATAAGCGGCTGTGATTATTTCCGCCCGGCCGTCGCTATTTAAGTCCCCAGCAGCGATATTGACTCCTCCCTGCCAATTAGAGTTATAAGCTTCGAATTTTAGCTTCAACTTGGCATGGTTGTCATAAACCTTGACTATCGGCAAAGTTCCTGGCCCAGGGGCCACGATTATTTCTTGCTTATTATGATTATTGCGGCCATCAATATTAGCAATCGCCACCTTTATTCCTCCCTTAAAATTCTTATCATAAGGCATGAATTCTCCCTGCAGCTTGCCTTGGTAATTAAAGATTTTCAGGATCGGCCTGGCTCCGGCGCCATAAGCGACCACGATTTCCGCATTGCCGGCACCATCTAGATTACCGACGGCCAGATTGAATCCTCCCCGATATTTCTTGCTATCGACGAAAAACTGCTTCTTTAATTGTCCTTGATAATTAAAAATCTTCAGCTGGCTCGAACCGCTAGTGGCTGAAATAGTAACAATCTCGTCCTGCCCGTCACCATCGACATCGCCGCTCGCGACGCTGATTCCGCCCCGAAAGCTTTTATCAGCCACCAAAAGCTGCTTGAGCAGCTTGCCGTTAGCATTAAATATCTTGACTACCGGCTCGCTTCCCTGGCCCGGCGCCAGAATGATCTCATCCTGGCCATCGCCGTTGACGTCGCCAGCTATCAAGGAAATCCGGCCCTTCTCATTCAAGGGTAGCTCCTTGAAAATTGCTCCGTTATTATTAACAATCGCTAATTTATTATTATTCTTCACCGGCGTAATCAGGATCTTACCTGATTTAGTAAATAGCCTTTCCCTGGCCACTTCCACCGCTAGGGCCGCATTAACCCGGCCGTGGCCCAACTGCCCTGGATAGGCGGGGTTAAGCTGGCTGATATCGGTAGCGGAATTGAACAGGATATCGATAATCTCCTGTCGACTCAGATCGGGGTTAATTTCCTCCATTAAGGCAATCGTGCCGGAAATTATCGGCGCGGCCATCGAGGTTCCGGACCAGAAGCCATCATAGAGCTTATCAGAATCGTTAGGGTTACCACCTTTAGTGATGGTACTAAAAAAACTCACGCCTGGAGCGGCGATATCGACGCAATTATAGCCGTAACTGGAAAATTTTGCCTTCTGATCCAAAGCGTCGGTGGCTGCTACTCCCAAAACCATATTTTCCCCGTGCTCACCGTCATAGCAAGCCGGATAGATCGGATCCTTGTCGGTGTTATAGCCACTGCCGGCTGATTGTTCATTACCGGCTGCCGCGACCACGATAACGCCTGCTTGATAGGCGCGTCTGATAGCCGCTTGCAAGGCTTCACTGTAATTAAAGCTGACAAAACTCAGATTGATTACATCTGCTCCATTATTCACCGCGTAATCGACCGCTCTCACCACATCACCCAAGCGGCCTTCACCGCGGTCATCTAAGACTCGAAGCGGCATCAGCTTAGCCCTCCAAGTCACGCCGGCCACTCCTTGCTGATTCTGACCGACGGCAGCGATAATACCAGCGATAATAGTACCGTGGGATATGCCTGATTCCGTCCACCCGGGACTGAATTTAGGCCGGGGATCAGCTTTATTTTCAATAAAATCCCAACCCTGGGTATCGTCGATAAAACCATTCTTGTCATCATCTAAGCCATTGCCAGGAATTTCTCGAGTATTGAGCCAGATATTATCTTTCAAATCAGGATGGTCAATCTGCACCCCGGAGTCAATCACAGCGATAGTGATATTCGGACTGGCGCTAATCTTGTCCCAAGCTAACTCCGCGCCGATCTTAGGCAGATACCATTGATAGAAATAGTAAGGATCCTTGGGGTCAGCTGCTTGAGTCAGGTAGGTGCTACGAAAAAAGACGCCGCTTAAAACCAAGCTGGATAATATTAAAAAAGATGTTACTGATTTCCTCATAACATCTTAATCTTAGCATATATTCTATTTTAGAAAAAGTTTAGATTCCTCCCTATTTTACAAGCTCATTATCTCTCGCCAAGTTTCTTCGGCGCACTTGCGCCAGCTGAATTCCTGGGCGGTAAGATAGCCTTTTTTAATCAGTTCTTCTCGTTGAAGCTGGTCGGTAACTAGACTCTCCATAGCCTGGGCGATTGATTCACGTTGGTTAGGGTTAAAATACATAACCGAATCGCCAGCCACTTCTCTGAGAACCGGGATATCGGAGACGGCTGTCGGCAAACCGCAAGCTAAGGATTGAATGACCGGGATGCCGAAACCCTCGTGCTTGGTAGGAAAGATGAAGCCGACCGCTCCGTTATAGACATAGGGCATGTCATATTCTTCCACCCAACCGGGCATGATGACATCCTTATTCAAATTATATTCTTCGATCGCATATTTAACTTCATCGAAGCCATAGCTAGCACTGCCGATTAAGACTAATTTATAGTTATAGCCGGGGTTTTTCTCTTTGAAGAGGGCAAAAGCCTCAATTAAAGCTGGGGTGTTTTTCTTCTTTTCCAAGCGTCCGACATACAAAAAATACGGCCGCTCTAAGCCATATTTCTCTAAAATGCTATCGATCCTTTGCGGATCATCGATCTTCTTATATAAATCATTATTATAACCGTTATGGATACTAACGATCTTATCAGCCTTGGCTTGAGGATAAACGTCTAAAATCTCCTGTTTGGTAAAATCGGATACGGTGATGATCTTTTTAGCTCTTTTAAAAGCATATCTGGTCGACCAATCCAAATAATCAACGGAATTGGGCTCATATTTGGAAAAAGTGATGATCTTCACGAAATTATTAAGGATGAGTTCCCCCAAACGGGTGGTCGTCGGCAGCTTATGCTGGAAATAAAGAGCTTTTTCCCTAGTGAAAGCGATGTCATGGATAGTAGTAATCGTCTTCCTCGGCTGGAACAGAGGCAAAGTATGAGCGGGCACGAATAGGATATCGGGACGATAGAAAATCATTTCGATCGACAGCCGGCCCAAGGTCCAGAAAAAATTAAAAGGCCACTTTAAAACCTTAAGGGAAAAATTAGGATGATCACGGATGATTTCTTGCAATTCCGAAGACGGCAAATTGCTGGTATAGAGGACGTACTTATTCTCGTGATCGATTTCCGCTAAATTTTTTATAACATAAAATGAATACCACTCGGTACCGGTTTTATATCGACGATTAGCGCGTGAAGCGTCGATTCCGATAGTCATATATTTAAAAAATTATTTGGTTGCCAAAATACTGCGTTTATAGGAATCTAAGTTCTCTAAAGCAATGCCTGTGCCTTTAACTACGCACAAGAGGGCGTCATCGGCAACATAGGCAGGAACGCCCATGGTGCGAGCGATCAGCTGGTCGATATTCCGCAATAAAGCGCTACCGCCAGATAAAATGATCCCCTTATCCATAATATCAGCCGCTAACTCCGGCGGCGTCTTGTGCAAGACTTTCTTGATGGCCGAAATAATCATCTCCAGCTCATTCTGGATTGCCTCAGTGACGTCATCACTGGAAACGGTTAGACTCCGCGGCAAACCAGTAGCGATATCTCGACCCCTGACTTCCATATATAATTTATCTTCGATAAACAAGGCGGAACCGATATTGATCTTGATTTCTTCAGCTGTCCTTTCACCGATAGCCAGATTATATTTGCGGCGGATATGTTCCAGGATGGAAGCATCAAAACGATTACCGCCGACCCGGACTGAAGAGGAAGCTACGATACCACCTAAAGAGATAACGGCCATTTCCGCGGTGCCGCCGCCGACATCAACGATCATGTGGCCAGTGGCTGAACCGATCGGGATATCAGCACCAATCGCGGCCGCTACCGGTTCTTTAATGATATAGGCCGCCTTAGCTCCGGCGGCAATAGTGGCTTCGATGACCGCCCGTCTTTCTGTAGAAGAAATACCGGCCGGAACGGCCACCATGACTTCCGGACGGAACAAGCGCACGCCGCCCAGGCTCTTGTTGATAAAATAACGGATCATCGCTTCCGTCGCCTTATAATCAGCAATCACCCCGTCTTTAAGAGGTTTGACCGCCATGATCGTATCCGGGGTTCGACCTAACATATCTTTAGCCTCATTACCGACGGCTAAGACTTTCCGATCATCTAAAGAAACCGCCACCACGCTGGGCTCATTGATAACTATGCCCCGTTTTGGCAGATGAACGAGCGTATAAGTTGTCCCGAGATCAATCCCGATCCGTTTGATAAACATAATTACTAATTTTAGCGACTTTTTAGGGATTAGTCAAATTTAGCTTAATTTGCTTAACAAAACCTTAAATATTGACATAAATAGATTTTTCAGTTAATATCAAACGATTACCAATTAGATCTTTCCAAAACCTCTAAACATGAAAACAGCTGAAGAATTCCTGAAAAACGTTGCCAGAGTCCACGCAATTATCAATGACATAATCGCTAGGGCAAATGCAGCCTTATCTGAAGAAAATCGCCGTAGCGGCGGTTACCTAACTATTCGACATGCCAAAACCGGCCAAATCGTCCTCATCCTGGCTTGCGGAATAATCCCTGAAGAAAAACAGGCCAGATATTTGCATCTGAGCCAAGAAAAAGGCCAAAGGTTATTCAATAATCCCGGACATTGTTTGTCCTGGGAAAGCCGGAACCCGGCTAACAATGAATTTGCCGGCGCCTTAAGAGGCTACCGCTACATCTATTCCTTTTCCGGCCATCAAGAAAATATTGATGAAGCGATCAGTCTGGCTGCCTTTTACTTGGTTGAATCGGTGGCTACAGCTTGGCCGGAAGACCCGGATATCAAGGTCGCTTTTAATCATGTTAAATTTCACCTCTTCGATCGCAATCCCCAGGCGGAACAAATACTGCGTTATTGTCTCCACTAACAAAAAAGCGTTATCCGCTCAAACGGATGACGCTTTTTAAAAAGCTTTAAATGCGGCTAACTACTAATCTATTCATCATAATCCCGATCGTCTTCGGTTTCCTCTTCCCTTTCCTTACTGGCATTACGGACGATCGATTTAACTTTCTCCACGAATTCATAGGTATCAAAATCCTCTTTGAAGAAGAAATAGTCAGCTCCCAGCTCTAGAGAACGATGCTTATTATCCTCATCGCTGATATCGGTAAAGACAAAAATCCTAGCTTCATTCAATTCCTCATCCTCACGGATTTTCTTTAAGACGTCAAAACCGTCTGAAGTCGGCAAAATCACATCTAAGACGATATAGTCGGGAGAAAAACGACGTAAGCGCTTAAAAAGCTCTTCCGGATCTTCTTCACCATTACTGGTTTCCACGATAAACTCTTCGGCGGCAAACTGGGCCTCTAGGGCATACAGGATATTAGTGTCATCCTCGATGATAAAAATTTTCTTGGACATATGATTATTTTTTTAACTTCTCCCACCATGAACGATTGGTGCTATACCAAGCCACGGTTTCTTTAAGGCCGGAAGCAAAATCCCGCCGCGGAGAAAAATTTAACTCATTTTTAGCTTTAGTAAAATCGATCGCATAACGCAGGTCATGGCCGGGTCGGTCACTGACATATTCTATCATCTCTTCTGTCTGCCCCATCAGGTCCAGGATTAACTTGGTAATTTCTAAATTCGTCTTCTCTTGATCACCCCCTAAACAATAGGTCTCACCTATCTGGCCCTGTTTAATAATCAAATCAACTCCATAATTATGGTCATCGACGTGGATCCAATCACGGATATTCGCCCCTTGCCCATATACTGGCACCTTCTTCCCTTCTAACAAATTGGTAATAAATAGAGGAATGAACTTTTCTGGATACTGGTAGGGCCCATAGTTGTTAGAACAATTGGAAATAGTAATCGGTAATTTATGGGTATGGAAATAAGCTCGAACTAGATGGTCAGCCGCCGCCTTTGAGGCGCTATAGGGTGAATGAGGGTCATAGGGACTCTTTTCTGTGAATTTAGGCGCTGAAAAATCTAAAGAACCGAAGACCTCATCAGTGGAGATATGATGAAATCTGATATTGCCATGATTCTTGGCAGCTTCTAGCAGCACTCTAGTACCCTCGATATTTGTCTTGATGAAGTCGGCGCTATTTTTAATGGAACGGTCGACATGGCTCTCCGCCGCAAAATGGACAATCAGCTCGACTCCGGTTAACAGGCTGTCAACTAGGGCTGCATCGCAAATATCGCCTTGGACAAAACGATAGTTAGGACGGTCAGAAACAGCTAACAAATTATCCAGGTTGCCGGCATAGGTCAAAAGGTCAAGATTAATAATTTCATCTTGAGGATATTTATCCAACCAATAACGGATAAAATTGGAACCGATAAAACCGGCACCGCCGGTAACCAGGATTTTCATAGACTAGTTAACTTATTTATTAAATCCTCCACTTCTCCGGGCTTATAATCATTCCCCTGCCAGAGAGTCAGGCCGTCATTTTCCGTCCGCGGAATCACGTGGAAATGAAGATGATTGACCACTTGCCCGGCTACCGGATCGTTATTTTCATTGACATTATAGCCGGCAATGCCAAGCTTATCTTTCAACAAACGTCCGACCTTCTTGACAGTCGATATCAACGCGGCCAAATCCTCGTCACTTATCTCCTCTAAATTAGCATAATGGCTTTTAGGCACAACTAAGGTATGACCCGGACTAGTCGGGTGATTATCTAAGAAAGCCAAGGTTTTTTCATCCTCGTAGACCCTGTAGGCTGGAATCTCTTGGCTAATTATCTGGCAAAAAACGCACATATATTATTTGAACCTTTAATTATTGAATCTTATAAGGGCTACTAGGATCTTTTTCCCAACGGATTTCATCCACCTCCTCTTGCTTATTCGGGCCCTTATATAACTTATCAGGCAAATTGATGCTCAGGGCTGCTTGCTCAGAAATACATTTATAGCCATGGACAACACCCGGGGGCACGATCACTAGGCAGGGATTCTTCTCTCCCACCTCCAAAACCAAGCTTTCACCTTTAGTTTCGGAATCATCGCGGCGATCCCAAAGATGGAGAGAAAAGCTCCCGGGCCCGATGAAGACAAAGGCGTCGCTCTGTGCTTTGTGTTCATGCGGTCCTCTTATAACTCCCGGCTTGGTTAGGCTGACATAGGACATTAGCGGAGAAAAATTCATCTCGTCCTGACGGAAAATCTCCATCAGCCAACCGCGCTCATCTTCATACCTCTCGATTTTTTTTATCACTACGCCTTTGATCATAAATTTATCTTAACTTAATCAAGCCAGTTTGCGCGCCTAGATGGGCGATCTTGGCTGCCGAATTCCTAGCCGCTAAACTTAAAGCCTTCTTGATATCGCCTTGGTATATTTCCAGACCCGCGATGACTGAAGAATTGAAAGCATCGCCGACGCCTGTCACGTCCACTCTTTTCTTTTCTTTGGCCGGCGTCTGGGCATAAACTTCGCCACCGTCATAATAATAGGCGCCGTGGCGGCCGTCGGTGATTACCAGGCGTTTCGGACCCAGGCTTTTGATAATCTGGCAAAGATTATGGATATCGTTAAAAAACTTATGGGTCGGACGCAAATGCTTGAACTTAGGCAGGCTGATAGCTAGCTCGACGGCTTCGTCTTTATTTAAAAATAAAAATTCAGTTTTTTGCAAGAAGGGTTTAAGGAACTTAGCGCCCGCTTTGATCTGCGCTTCTCCCGGATTCCAAGCGATCAAGGGCTTAGCGACCTTGAAGATAGCTTTAAGATTAGCGCTCCAAGCGCCGCTCAAGGAGGTGATATAGATCCATTTGCTCTTTTCCAATTGCCGTTGCTCGCTCGCGCTGATCCTGAGATCGCTATTAGCGCCCCGAGCAGAAAAAATAATCCTTTCCTTGCTCTTATGATCAATTAAGACGAAAGAAAAGCCGGTCTCCAGTGATTTGGAATAGGATAAGAATTTGACATCCACTCCCCTTTTCTTGAAATTGGCTCTAACTTTGGCGCCGCGATCATCTTTGCCTAAACAAACGAAGGTGGCACACTTTAGACCCAGGCCGGCGAAATTAACAGCCGCGTTAGCGGCGCCGCCGCCAAAACTCGGCCAAGAACGGTCGATCTTGACTTTGGCCCCAGCCTCGAAGGCAAGAAGATGCTGACGCAAGAGATCTTTAGGGTTATTGAGGCTCAAACCTTCGGCGGTATAGAAAATAATGTCTTCAGTCGCTCCGCCGACAGTAATCACAGAGTATTTCATAATATTTTAATCTTTATTTAGCTTTTATCATCATACACAAATTTCATTTTTTAGCCAAGAAAAAAGGCTTCAAACGATAGCTGAGCATATTCATCAAGTTGAAAAATAATAGGGTTAAGACGAAGCTGGCTAATACCTGCCAGAGCATCTGGCGCCACCAAAACCAATGTAAAAAAACAAAAACCGCCTTATCCGGCCCCCAGGCCGAGGCAAACATCAGTATCAAAGCACCTAAGATCCGGCTGACTACGATAGCGACGGCGCTCAGTACCACTAAAGAATAGAAGGAACGATTGGTCAACCAATTCACTAGCAAAAGATTCAAGACTAAAACGGATAGCAGAGCCAGGCTAAGATTGAAACCGAAAGGATTGAAAGAAAAAAAATCCAAAAATAGCCCGAGCATGAGAGCAAACACCAGGGCGTTATTCAAATCTAAAAAGAATAGGACGAAACTCAAGGCCAGGAAGACTAGATTAATCTGGCTCCAGACGCCAGGCAAAGAATCTAAAAAAGAAAGCTGCAGGATGGAAATCAGCCAGGCAGACAGGAAAAAAATTAAAGCGATGACCAGGCGGCGTCTCATAAGCTTAGGGGGTGATCACTGCCACCATCGTTAGGTTGTCCAAATTAAGTAAAGGTTCGATGTTAAGCTCTTGCCAGATTTCATTACTGCGATTATCAACCTGGATGACTTTGCCGATAACTAGACCCCTAGGAATGCTGCCACCTAAACCGGAGGTTATGACCGTATCGCCCAGATTAATTTTCTCGCTTTGGGGAATAAAGCTCATCTTGATGGTTAAGCCGAGATTGCCGTCGGTTAGCCCCACTGTCCTAGTCTGGTTCTGGACCGTGGCCGCTAGGCGACAATTATAATTAGTAATCAGACAGGCGCGAGACAAGCGATCCTTGGTTTCGGTTATCTTGCCGATAATCAAGCCATCCTCATTAACGACCGCTAAACCTGGGCGCAAGCCATCCTTGCTACCTTTATCAACCACTAAATCCTTTTCGGCTTCAGCCGCGCCAAGTAAAGCCGGCTGGGACACGACGTGGGCCATGACGTATTTATATTTCTCTGAAGCAAAAAAATTAAGCTGCTTGCGTAATTTGTTATTTTCATCCTCGAGCTCCCGGAGCTTGGCATTAGCTGCCGTTAAGCGCCCGACTTCCGCTTCGAGCTTAGCAATATCCAAGTCCAGGCTTTTTTGATGCCGGCGTTCACTGTAGGCGAAGCCCCAACGGACACTGAGGTCATGCCCGCTTTTAGCCAGCTTATTCGTGGTTTGGACTAAAAAATTTTCTACCGGATCAAGCCAGCCGATCTGGCCAAAAAAAATTAGCAGCCCTAAAGCGACCGCTAACAAAACCAACTTTCGTTTTTGCCAAATTCTCAACATAGCTGACAGCTTTAACGCTCGCTTTCGAGCGGTGAAGTTACTTTAGCGAGTAATTCTTTATCACTAATTAAGATACCCGTGCCGCGAGCGACGCAGGTCAAAGGATCGTCGACGATCTTAACCGGAATCCTGGCCGCCTGGGAAATGGCCTGGTCTAAACCGCGCAACAAAGCGCCGCCGCCCGACAAATGTATTCCTTTTTCATAGATATCCGCTACCAATTCCGGCGGCGTTGTTTCTAAAATTATTTTGATGTTCTCGATGATCTTATTGACTGTCCGGCTAATCGCCCCCCGGATCTGGGAATCAGTGACAATCACTGCCTTAGGTAAGCCATTGAGAAGATCTCGGCCTCTAACTTCGATTTCCTTCAGCTCTTTAATGGACACGGCGGAGCCGATCTTCACTTTGATCTCTTCTGCCAGCTGTTCGCCGATCAGGATGTTAAATTCTTCACGGATATATTCAATGATATTATTATCAAATTCATTACCAGCGACCCGCAATGATTTCCAGGCAACCACGCCGGACAAAGAAATGACGGCGATCTCGGTCGTCCCGCCGCCGATATCGACGATCATGGTGGCCGTTGCTTCAGTTACCGGCAAACGAGCCCCAACCGCCGCCGCCAAAGCTTCTTCTATCAGATAGACTTTGCGGGCACCGGCAGAACGAGCGGCATCTTCAACCGCTTTCTTTTCCACTTCAGTCAGATCTAACGGGATGCCGATGACCACTCGAGGACGAGGAACCAAAACGAAATTTTCGCTATGAACTTTATTGATGAAATACTTGAGCATCTTCTCGGTAATCTCAAAATCAGAAATAACGCCGTCAACCAAAGGCTTAATGGCTTCAATATGGCCCGGGGTCTTACCAACCATCTTCCGGGCTTCTTCGCCGACTTCTAAAATTTCATGGGTCCGCTTATTAATTGCCACCACGCTCGGTTCGTTGACCACGATGCCTTTATCGCTAACATAAACCAGGGTATTCTTAGTACCTAAATCTATTCCTAAATCATGGCTGAATTTTCCTAAAAGTTTTTTAAACATAATTAACTAATAAAAGAAAGGCTCTAATAGCATTTGGCAAAAAGCCAGTCATGTTTAGCGTCTTGGCCGCTAATGAAGCATTTCTGATGGCGCGGCTTAGAATTTGCCTGTTTGTCCAAAAGGACGCGTGAAACAATGCCGTATTTTTCTTTCAGCTGCTTTTCGGTTTCCGGATCTTCGCTCCAGCTCGCTTCGAACCAGCCGGTTTGATCTTTGATTTCCGACCAATCCTTGATGCGATGGATATGAGATCGGGAAAAATCGAAGGCTTGCCTATACAGATTCTTATGGATATCTTTCATCAGCTTAGCTAGATGCTTATTCAAATCGCTGAGAGCGATGCTTTCCTTGGTGTTGTTATCACGGCGGAAGACGGTGACTTTCTGACCATCCGCTTCCTGCGGGCCGATTTCTAAACGGACTGGCACGCCCCGCACTTCCCAATAGTTGAATTTAAAACCCGGAGTCTGGGAATCACGGCTGTCGATCTTAACCCGATATTTTTTCTGCAAAGTCTTGGCGATCTTCTCGCTATAGGCTAAGACCGACTGACGGCTAGCTTCATCCTTATAGATCGGCACCAGTACCACCTGGATAGGGGCGATATTCGGAGGCAAACGCAAGCCGTTGTCATCGCCATGGACCATGATGACCGCTCCGACCGCCCGCCAGGATAGACCCCAGCTGTTTTGGTGGCCAAAATGGAATTCGCCGTCCGCTCCGAGATATTTAACTTCAAAAACTTTAGCGAAATTAGTGCCTAGGTAATGGCTGGTAGCACCTTGGATGGCTTTACCATCTTTAGCCATCACTTCAGCCGTCAAGGTGCTAACAGCACCGGCAAATTTCTCACTTTCGGATTTCTGGCCGCAAAAAGCGGGGATAGCTAGATATTCATACAGATCCTTATAGATAGCCAGCATCTTCCGGACTTCTGCCCGCGCTTCATCTTCGCTAGCAAAAACCGTATGACCCTCTTGCCAGAGAAATTCGCTCCAACGTAAGAAAGCGCGCGGCCTCTTTTCCCAACGGACGACGTTCGCCCATTGGTTCAAACGCAAAGGCAAGTCCTTATAGCTCTGAATCCACTTAGCATAGGTTTTATACATCGCCGCTTCGCTGGTCGGCCGCACCGCCAGCTTGTTGGTCAGCTCTTCACCGCCGGCATGAGTGACAATCGCCAGTTCCGGTGAAAAGCCTTCGACGTGGTCCTTCTCTGCTTCTAAATTTTCTAAGGGGACGAAGACCGGAAAATAGACATTCTCTACCCCGTCAGCTGTAAAACGACGGCTCAACTCTTCCTTGATCAGCTCCCAAATTTTCAGGCCATAAGGCCGGACAATGCCGCAACCGCGCACCTCCGAAACCTCAGCTAATTCCGCCTCCTTTACCACATCCTGATACCAGGCGGGAAAATCGTCAGCTTGTTTGGTAATAGTTCTTTTTTCGTTAATGGCCATAGATTTATATCTCTTTATCCTAACTTAAAAACTACAGGCTGTAAAGTTAATTTTATTGACAAATTTTAAACAAAATAAACGCTTATTGGCGGGCTAATTTCGCTAAAGCGGCCTTCAAGCGCTCACCGCTGTCTTTTATTTCCGGGGCTACCGCGTTCAAAGCTTCACGGGCCTGCGCCAAAGAAAAACCCAAAGACATCAAGGCTTCCAGCTCGTCGCCGGTTCCTAGGCCGCTACCAGCACTCAAATCGAGACGGCCACCCAATTTAGCTACTTTGTTCTTCAGCTCCAGAACCACCCTTTCCGCCGTCTTCTTTCCGATGCCGGAGACCTTGGTTAAAAGATCGGCATTATCCCGGATAATCGCTTCCTTGATATCGCTAGCACTAGCAATCGCTAAAACCGCTAAAGCAGATTTCGGTCCAACCCCGGAAACCGATAATAGCAATTCGAATAATTCTAAATCTTCCTGGTTCTTAAAGCCATACAAATCGGAAGCGTCTTCCCTGACGACATGATAGGTATAAATTTCCGTTTCTTGTCCTGGTTTAAGTTCACTGGCTAAAGCTTCACTAATAAAAACCAGATAGCCGACGCCATTAACTAAGATGATGGCCTGATTAAGGCTCTTACTGATAACCGGTCCTTGAAGATAAGCAATCATAAAAAAATAATTTAAAGCTGCCTGCGCCAGACGCTACCGGCCGGCACTTCCGGGCAAGCGATCACGACCTGCTGGCCACCGCCGCCACCATGAGCCTCCTTAATCTTTTCCCGGCTATTGGCGTCAAACATTTCCTTGACTTTCACCTTTATTATATCATAGTTCGGCTTAATAATCTCTAGGTTTTTCCCAACTAAAATCGTATTATGAACCTTCACTAAAGCCAAGCCATCTGCCCAGGCTATTGTCTGCCCACAAAACTCCCAAGCGATCTTAGCATGGGAATCAAAAACATTCTGTTCCCCTTTCTCCCCCAGTAAAAACCCAGAAGTATAACCCCTATGAGCAATCTTGGTTTTAAGCTCCTGAAAAAAATAATTAATCTTCTTCTTAAAAGATGCCTGTCTTGATCGCCCGGCCCTTATCTCTAAAAGCGCCGCCTTATATATCCCGACCACCATGGCTAAATAATAGATGCTTTTAGCCCGGCCTTCGATCTTGAAGCTGCTGACTCCAGCGGTGGCCAGATCAGCTAAAGATTTTATCAAACACAGATCCTTGGAGTTTAAAAGGTAGGAACCGTGCTCTTCGCTGACCAACTCAAAACTCTCATCATGCTTTTCCGGGCGGATATTAATTTCATAGGGCCAGCGGCAAGGCTGGGCACAATCGCCTAAATTAGCGCTCCGATTAACTAATTCCTTAGATAAGAAACAACGGCCGGAATAAGCCATGCACATTGCCCCATGGACGAAATATTCTAATTCCATCTTGGGTACAAAGCGCTTAATCTCTTTAATTTCTTCTAGAGTCACTTCCCGACCCAAGATGATACGCCTCACCCCTTGCCCGGCCCAAAATTTTACCGCCTCTTTGTTGGTGCAATTAGCCTGAGTAGAAAGATGGATGGGAATTTTTGGACAATATTTTTTAGCTAAAGCTATAATTCCGGGATCGGAAATAATTAAAGCGTCAACCTGCAAACGGCCTAAGAGTTTTAAATAAGGCGGCAACTTCTTTAAATGCTTATTATGAGCAAAGATATTAACGGTAACATAAACTTTTTTCTTGAGTTGGTGGGCCAGTTTTATCCCTTCGCCCAAGGTTTTAAGGCTAAAATCATTAATCCTGACGCGCAAAGAAAAATCCGGGATGCCTAAATAGACCGCATCAGCGCCATATAAAAAAGCTGTCTTCATTTTTTCCAGGTTGCCGGCTGGGGCGAGGAGCTCTAATTTAGGCATATATATTTAAGAATTCATTCCCCTTAGGCGCTTAACCCTTTCCTCAATCGGCGGATGGGTCATGAACATCTTGGTAAACCAGCTGATCTTTTTCTGGGCGGGGCTATCTTCTTTAAAAGGAGAGGCGATAAATAAGTGAGCGGTGGCTCGGTTAGCTACTTCCAAGGGCTCTTGGTCTGAAGCAATCTTTTCCAAAGCTCTCGCTAAACCTTCCGGATATCTGGTTAAGAGAGCGCCATCAGCATCAGCTAGGAATTCCCTTTTGCGGGAGATAGCGAATTGCATCAGATAAGCGAAAAGTGGGGCTAAGACTGATAAAGCTAAGGCGACTAAACCCAAGATAAAAGCCAACTGATCGCCGCCCTCCCTGTCGTTCTGACGGCGACCGCCACCGAATAATGACCAGCGGCGACCATAGTCAGCCACTAAAACAACGACCCCGACCAAGACGGTGACCAAGGTGGCTAAGAGAATATCGCGATTGCCGATATGGGAAAGTTCGTGAGCGATGACGCCTTCAAGTTCGGCCTTGTCTAATTTTTGCAACAAACCGGTAGTAACTGCGATCACCGCATGTTCTTGATTGCGACCTGTGGCGAAGGCATTCGGGGCCGTGTCATCGATAATATAGATTTTAGGTACGGGCAGACCCGCCGTAATGCAAAGATTTTCCACGATATGATAGAGTTCGCGGGCGCTATCATGGTCGACTTCTTTGGCTCGGCTCATAGATAGAACCATCTTGTCGCTATACCAATAGCTGAAAAAACTGAAAAAGATGCTGAAGATTAGGGCTCCATAGAGGATATTGGAATCGCCGAAAGAATAGCTAAAAACATAGCCAATCAAGATGATGACGACCAGAAAGATGGCTAACAGCCACCAAGTCTTACGCCGATTAGCGGCGCTGTGCGTATAAAGGGAGGCCATATAGTTTTAGCGTCTAATCCTAGAATTTAACGGCTACCGGCTCTTTTTCTTTGGCATCAGCTACTTCAAAAAACTTAAAAGCACTGAAGCCTAACATCCGGCCAAAAATATTGGTCGGAAAAACTTGTAGCTTGGTGTTGAAGTCACGGACGTTGGTGTTATAGAACCGACGGGCAGCCATGATCTTGTCTTCCGTGTCGGTCAATTCCCTTTGCAATTCTAAGAAATTCTGGTTGGCTTTGAGATCGGGGTAATTTTCCGCGAGAGCGAAGATGGATTTAAGGGTAGAAGACAAAGCGTTCTCTGCAGCTAATTTTTTCTCCGCGTCTTCAGCTCCAGTATTCATCGCTTGGCTTCTAGCGGCAATCACTGCTTCCAAGGTGGCCCGTTCATGGGCGGCGTAGCCCTTAACCGTTTCGACTAAATTGGGAATTAAATCATAACGGCGCTTCATTTGCACATCCATGTCGCTATAGGCCTCGGCCACACGATTTTTTAAACGGATTAGACCGTTATATAAGGCGATGATTATCAGAGCGATCAGGACAATCACGCCGAGGATGATCCAGGTAGTCATAGTTTTGTTGTTAATTATTAATTTATTTTTATAAATAAGTTTATCGCCTGTCCTTCGATCTTCAAAGTCTTGCCGGCGGCGGCTTCGAAGTCTCCTTGTTCCAAACTATCCGCCAAGGTCTCTTTCATTATTTCCGACTTGGCCGCTTCAATGTCTTGGCTGAGTTCATCCGGGCCTTGATACAAAATCTGAATGCGATCGTTTAGGCTGAGTGACTTTTCTTTGCGCATAAGATTAATGAAACGGATAAGCTCCCGCTTGATTCCTTCTCGCCTTAATTCCGGAGTCAGCTCGGTATCAAGCTCTAGTTTCAAATGAGCACCCGAGACGGGACGGATAATCACTTCGTCGATATTGAGTTCATCTTTGATAACTTGAATCAGTTCCTCGCTTAGATCCACTTCACCGCTAACTGTAACCTTGCTTAACTTCTGCCTAATCTTAATGCCAGCCTCATCCCGCTTAGCTAGGCCTAAAGCGGAAATGTCACGGACGCTTGCCATCTCGGATAATATTTTTCCCGTAACCGCGTCGCTCGTTTGATATTCAGGCCAGGTTTGCAGATGGACCGATTGCTCAGGATCATTAAAATCGTAGCCATTTACCTTCTGCCATAGATTCTCAGCGATAAAAGGCATGAAGGGGGCCATTAACTTAGAAAGTTGCGAGAGAACATATTGAGTGGTGGCTAAGGCGCCTTGCTTGTCATCTTGATCTTCTGATTTAAAACGATCCCGGCTGCGGCGCAGATACCAAGTAGACAATTCGTCGATGAATTCGGTTATCGGCCGGACCGCCTTGGGCAGGTTATATGCTTCCAAAGCTTCCGTAACTTCCTTAACCAGAAGGTTTAATTTAGCCAGGATCCACAGGTCTAAGGCCTTAGTGCTTTTTACTCCTTTTGCCTGTTTATCAACCGCAAACATTTCATAGAAACGATAGACGTTCCATAAGACCATGATATTCTTGCGCAAGGATTCTTCCACTCCCCTTTCTGAGAAATTTATATTTTCGGCTTGCATGACAGGTGAAGCGGCGAGATAAGCGCGCAAGGCATCAGCTCCGTATTTTTCCATGACAAGCATCGGGTCGGGATAATTCTGTAAACGCTTCGACATCTTTTTACCGTCCTCGGCTTGGACAATGCCATTTACTAAGACGTTAGCGTAGGAATGTGAAGAAAATATCCCGCCAGCGATAACATGGAGATAATAAAACCAAGCACGTGTCTGGTCTAAGCCTTCAGCGATAAACTGGGCAGGAAAGTTCTGATCGAACTTAGCCTTATTCTCTTCCGGATAGTGAAGCTGGGCAAAAGGCATGGAGCCGGATTCAAACCAACAATCCAAAACATCCGGGATGCGTTGGATGGTTCCCTGGCATTTTTCACACTTGAAAGTGATTGGATCGACCTTATCTTTATGGATATCTTCAATCTTCTGCCCGCTCTTGGCTTCTAATTCCGCGACCGAAGAGATGACTAAGCGCTCACCGCATTCACACTCCCAAATCGGGATAGCGCTAGCCCAGAAACGCTGACGGGAAATCGACCAATCACGCGCACCTTCGAGCCAATTGCCAAAACGGCCTTCTTTGATATAGTTGGGCGACCAATTTATATTCTGAGCGCTTTGCAAAAGCTGGTCCTTAATCTTGGTCACGCTGACAAACCAGGAAGAAGTAGCGTAATTGATCAGCGGCGTATCGCAACGCCAGCAATGCGGATAGCTATGCTCATACTTTTCTTTATGGAATAACAAATTACGGGCCGCCAGATGCTTGATTATCTCCACATCGCTCGAACTGTGGTCGGCCAGGGGCTTAACGTGCAAACCGGCAAAATCCTTAACCTCTGCCTTAAACAGCCCATCCATGCCGACATGCTGGATGAAAGGCAACTGGCAGGCTTTTCCTAGATTCATGTCATCCTCGCCAAAAGCAGGGGCGATATGGACGACGCCGGTGCCATCGGTGGTCGTGACAAAATCAGCCGCATATATCTTCCAGCCGTTTTCGTGATTAGCCAGACTTTTATCCTTAAAATAATAATCGAACAAAGGCTTATATGAACGCCCGACCAAGCCTTGGCCTTTCAGTTCCTCAGTAATTTCAAATTGAGCGTCTTTTAAGACATCGCCTAAACGTTCTTTGGCTAAAATATAAAACTCTGACCCGAGCTTTATTTTCACATATTCGATTTCTCCGCCAACCGCCAAGGCGACGTTGCCGATTAGCGTCCAAGGCGTCGTCGTCCAAGCCAAGATATAGGTTCCAGGTTCGTCGCTTAATTCAAATTTAGCGATACAGGATAAATCCTTAATATCGCGATAGCCTTCGGCTACCTCTGACTGGGATAGGGTCGTCTCACAGCGCGGACAAATATGCATGGAACGATAATCCTTATAGATCAAGCCTTTATCCCATAATTGCTTGAAGGCCCACCAGATTGAATCCATGAAACTTAAGTCCATGGTACGATAGGCATTATCCATATCCGCCCAACGGCCCAAGCGGCTGATGACTTTCTTCCATTCATCGACATAAGTTAAGACCTTAGAACGGCAGAGGTCGTTAAATTTAGCTACGCCTAGATCGATAATTTCCTTCTTAGTCTTGGTGCCCAGTTCTTTCTCGACGATATTTTCGATCGGCAGGCCATGGCAATCCCAACCCCACTTGCGGTCGACGTGATAGCCGCGCATGGTGGCGTAACGTGGGATAATATCTTTCATGATGCTCGCCACAATATGGCCGTAATGGGGGGTACCGGTAGCGAAAGGCGGGCCATCATAGAAAACATAATCTCCTCGGGGCGATTCTTGGTGCAAGCTTTTATTAAAAATGTCATGCTTTGCCCAAAAATCAAGGACTTGTTCCTCCATCTTGGGAAAAGAATTATCATTCGTCTTTTTTGGCTCAGTCTGCATATTTATTGATAAATTTTTAATAGATTTGACTTATAAACAGGCTATAGTATATAATATAGGTAACAACCAGTCTTTTCAGATGCTTTCGTTTATGTTTTGTCAGTTTGCCATGTATTGATTTAACCTGCTTTGTTGATTTATTTATGTTCAGTAAGTTCGACTGGTTGTGTCGTTCCTTCTCTAAAGCGCCGTCTCTTTTGCTTTATTTCTTAGGTTTGTTTCCAAATTTAAAAGCAGAAGACGGCGCTTTTAAATTTGCTTAACGTTTTCTCTTCTTAGATCTCAAGATTTCGTTAGTAATCGGGGAATTAATGTCTGACCAAGGATCATCTTTCTCATAGAGATCATGCAACTTTTTTTCGGCCGCGGCAATTTCTTCCGCGCGTTTTTCATCATCAAGGGCTTTTAATTCGGCCTCCCAAGTTCCACGGTTTAAAGTTTCCTGTATCTTCTTCTCTTCTTCTTCGCGATCTTGCGCGGCTTCAGCTTGCGCTTCGCTACGGGCGTCACGATCGGCTTTTTCAAACTCCGGTATTAAGCTAAATTGTTCTCCTGCTGTCATATTTTTAAACTTTTTATATTACTTTGAAGATTATACGGAAACCAAGCTGCCTGATAGGTACTGCCCCACCCTCTCCTGCTGGCGCTTAATGCCATCGGGATGAGCGATAAATTCCTCGGGAGTCATCAGAAACCATTCGACGCCTTCATTGCCGAAGACGATATCTTCAGGCCCAGAATTTTTAACTTTAGCGACTATAAAGAAGGATTTTTTCTCCGGCGTCATTACGCTCGGGATGGTGCAGGAAAATTCAATTTCTTCTCCTTCGATATCGAGGCCGAATTCTTCCTTCACTTCCCTCTGGAAAGTAGCAAAGGGCGATTCACTAACCTCATGTCCCCCGCCGGGTAAATCAAGACATAGGGGCGAATCACTGGTTTTATCATCACGACGATAGACCAGCATTTTATCGCCCAAGAAAACTATTCCCTTAGCACCATTGAAATCTACTTCTTTAAAGGTATCCTCATGTATCATATCCTTAGCTCCTTAACCTTATCTTCTTAATCTTATCTTCTAGAGCCTGCTCGATATCGACTTCCATAGTATCAGCTAACAGGAGTGTAGTGATAATTACGTCAGCAAACTCGTCGGATAAATTATTCCGATCATGCTTATCCAGCTTATCTTGCCGTTGCAAAGAACTAAAACTCAAAACTTCATCGCATAATTCTCCTAATTCTTCCGTAATCTTGACGGTTCTAGCTAAGATGCGCTTTTCATCATCGATATAATTACCATAACGCTCGCGCAAACGCTTGTCTTCTTCTTTAATAAATTCTTTTAGATCGTTAAATTGCATATTATTCTAAGGAAATAATTTGAATACCTTTTTCCTTAATCTGGTCTTCTGGCCAAAATAAATCGTCTATCCTAAATTCCCCGACGTAGCTTACTTTCTTTTCGGTCTTTCTGCCTGTGTATTCTTTAGTAGCTGGATCCCATTCTTCGAGCACTAAAACATCGCCCTCCTGAACTTTAAAATCATTGAGGCGCAACTCATATTTTTTCTTGCCTGAGGCTACTGGCTCAAAATATTCCGGCCAAATTTTTTTATTAATAATTGCCATATTATTTTGCACAACATTCTAAATATTTCTTACCACTGCCGCAAAGGCAGACCGGATTCGTTTCTAAAAAATTCCTCACAGCTGGAAAAATATTCTCTGGCAAATCAGCTAGGGGCCACCATTTGATATCGGCAAACTTATTCGGCTCCATCAGCTTTTCCTGGCCACTATATTTTAAGGCCTTGAGATGTACAGTTATATAGTGTTTTGTTTCGGTTTGATAAACATCGCTGGTTACGCCCATCACTTCAATCTCGGCGACGTCGATATTCGCTTCTTCTTTGGCTTCTTTGGCCGCTGAATCAAAGAAACTCTCACCGTATTCGATGTGGCCTCCAGGCGGACACCAGAAACCAGGGGCGTGCGTGGCCGCCCGCAAAAGCAGAAGAATTTCTTTCTGATTATTGATGATATAAACACCAACACCGCCACGCGGCCTCAAATCTTTATTTGCTTCAGTCATAATTATTTTAAATTATTTCTCCACATGAATGAGGGCGGTTCTGATAGCTTCTTTGGTGTATTCTTTCCTAGTCAACCTACCTTTAGTCATGATGCCAACCAAACCTTCGGCTGACCCGACCTTCAGATTATCGGTGAAGCCAGAGCGATAGGCGGCGTCGTTCATGTCCAAGCCTTCGCGCAACATCATTTCAGTTACTTTTTTGGGCGCCTCCCAGGCTGAAGACAGGCCAAGATGATATTCTTCTCCATCAAAGATAGCACAAACACAAACATCCATATAACCTGATTTGGTGTTAGGAACAGCCATCAAGCCTGATTCCATCCCGAAACTATATTGGCAGTTACTAAATGAATTCTTAGCTCGATTCATAGCCCCTTGCACGGTCTCGTCCAAAGACTTCGGCTGGTCGCTAACTCCAGAGGGTGTTTCCACTATAGTCAACTCCGCTCCTTTAAAATCAGGATAATCTGAAAGAATCTCTTCTAAGGCTTGAACTTTAACGGGATTTTTCGAACCGACATTTATTTGCATATTATTTCTCAGGATATTTCATTTTAGCTTCTTATTCTCGGCCGGTAAAAACTTATTTCTAGAAATAACCGAGCGATCAAGCTGTTTTTCTAATTCCTGTCTAGCTTTGCCAGCCACTCGGCCGCCTTTTTTGGCAACCTTTCTATTCTTGGAAAAAGTGTCAGGCAATTCTTTCTTGGAAATTTCAGTCGTAGAAGTTTCCGCCAGCATATTCAAGACTAATTCCAAGTTAGTCATGTTATCCCGTAAATTCTCCTTCTTTAAATCTTTTATCTTCTTATAATCCTTAACCTTGATTCCGGCCCAAGCAAAAGTGATATCATCAGTAAGAATAGCAAACTCATTATTCTTAACTCCTCTAGCGCTCCATTCATTAGTTAAATCTTTCCTGATTTCAATGCTTTTCAGTCTTAAGTCAACCCACTCTTTAGAATAACCTTTCTTTAAATAAGTCGCCATTGCCCTCTGGATGGCCTTTTCCGGATCTTCAACCTCTTCGACTCTTTCATAACCGACCCGAGCTAACCAAAGCTTGGATGGCTCAGCTTTAGGAGACGGGATAGACTGGATGATACGGAAAACTGTCTCCGTGTCGGCGGCATCGGATAAATAATATTTGCCATCTTTAGCTAAAAATTTCAGTTTTCGACAATTTGTCGATAACTCAACTCCGGCCTCGCTCTTAACACGAATTTTCATCTTATACCAATAGTCATTAGGATCAGCACTTCCAGTCAATACGGCTATCACATCGACTACCGCAAAATACCACTTCTCTTCCGCTTCATTCCAAGAACGCCTGATTTCTTGCCCAGAAAAAAGGGCGATTTCTTTTTTAGATTCTTCTTTTTTCATAGTTTTAATGATTAGTAAATTATACCAATCATTATAGCAAAACCATCATTAAGAAAAGTTAAATTTTTTATAAAGAATAAAAATAATTTATTTCCCACAGCAATGCTTATACTTCTTCCCACTACCGCAAGGACAAGGGTCGTTCCGGCCGACCTTATGGCCGCTTTCATCTTTTACCTTCTCCTTAACCAGGTCAATCGTATCATTATTTCTTGCCTGTCTATCCATCTCTTTGGCCGCGCCCTGGAAATTTAGGGGCCGCTCGCTCTCACCTTCAGCCATGAGACTGACTAAATTGGGGGTAGCCGCTAAAGCGGCCGCAGTCTTATAGATAGAATAGACAATCTGTTTCTGGATCAAGTCATTTAACTCATGATAGAGGCGATAGGCCTCTTTTTTATATTCTACCAAAGGATCCCTTTGTCCATAGCCTCTTAAACCGATGCCGCGGCGGAGATAATCCATGGTTTCCAAATGTTCCACCCACATCTGATCGATCGAACGGATGAGCACACCTTTTTCCACTTCAGAAAAATCTATATTAGATTGTTTAAACTTATCACCTAATTCCGCGTAGGCTTCCCGGCTGGCGCTTATTAGATTATCAATCATCTCCTGGCGCAGCTTGTCTTTATGACCATCACCTTTAGCGATCTTTTCCAGTTCTAAGCGAAGACCGGGCTCGGCGTTAAAAAGGCTACGCATCGTTTCATAGATTTCAGTCACATTCCAGCCCTCAATCTGGTCGCCGGCCGTATGGAAATTCACCACGGCCATGATTTCTCCCTGGACCATCTCTAAAACGATATCACCTAAAGTCCTAGCCTCTCCGTTCTCATCGGGGGCTTCATTATTTTTTTCGCCGATTTCCAAAATCTCCCGGCGGCGGCGATAGATAGCTTCGCGATGTTTGTTAATCACGTCATCATATTCAACCAAGTGTTTTCTTAAATCAAAGTTATTACCCTCAACCTTCTTCTGGGCGGATTCGATAGAGCGAGAAATCATCCGATTCTCAATCGGCACATCAGCCGGCACCCGTAAGGTCTTCATCAGATTGCGCATGCGATCGCCCCCGAAAATCCTCATCAGATCATCATCGGTAGAGACGAAGAATTGCGAAGAACCAGGATCGCCTTGGCGTCCCGCCCGACCGCGCAATTGGTTATCAATGCGCCTGGATTCATGGCGCTCGGTACCGATAACATGCAGACCGCCTAATTCCCGGACGGCCGCCTGCTCTTCTTTTTCCGGCGGATTGCCACCCAAGATAATATCGACGCCGCGGCCCGCCATGTTAGTCGCTAAAGTTATAGCACCACGCTTGCCGGCCTGAGCGATGATTTGAGCTTCCTTAAGGTGGTTCTTGGCATTAAGGACTTCGGGATGTAAGCCCTCTCTTTCCATCATATCCGCTAAGACTTCATTCTTTTCGATTGAAATGGTGCCGACGAGCACTGGCTGGCCCTTCTGGTTACGTTCTTTGATATCACGAATGACCGCCTTGAACTTATCCTCTTCGGTCCGATAGATCAAATCGTTAGCATCCTGCCTGATATTCGGCTTATGGGTTGGGATAACGATCGTATCTAATTTATATATCTTGTGGAATTCTTCTGCCTCGGTTACGGCCGTACCGGTCATGCCGGCTAATTTATCATATAAACGGAAAAGATTTTGGAAAGTAATCGTCGCCATCGTCTGGGATTCTTTCTGGACCTTCACGCCCTCTTTAGCTTCAATCGCCTGGTGCAAGCCTTCGCTATAGCGCCGACCGGGCATCAAACGGCCGGTGAATTCATCAACGATGATGATTTCGCCGTCTTTGACGACATAATCTTTATCTTTCTTGAAAAGCACCCGAGCCTTAAGGGCCTGCTCCATATGATGGACTTCTTTGACTCCGCCGGCGATATAGATATTTTCCACTCCCAACCATTTTTCCATCTTAGCGATGCCATTTTCCGTCAGGGTCGCCGCCTTCATCTTCTCGTCGACATTATAATCTTCATTTTCTTCCAACCTTTCCACCAGCTGGGCGAATTTAAAATAGCGGTCGGTAGATTCTTCAGCTGGAGCAGAGATAATGAGCGGGGTACGCGCTTCATCGATTAAAATCGAATCAACTTCATCGACGATCGCGTAATTAAGAGGACGCTGGACAGTCTGGCTCAGACTCCCAACCATATTATCCCGCAAGTAATCAAAACCGAATTCATTGTTAGTGCCATAGGTAATATCACAGCGATAGGCATCCCGGCGCGGCAGGCGGCGAAAATGCTGCAGACGAGAATCGAATTGGGTTTCATCAATATATTCAGGATCATAAATATAGGCATTCTCATGGATAATGACGGAAGTAGACAGCCCGAGAGCATGATAGACTGGAGCCATCCAGCCGGCACCGACTCGCGACAAATAATCATTAACGGTTACTAAATGAACTCCTTTTCCGCTTAAAGCATTAAGATACAAAGGCAGGGTGGCCACTAAAGTCTTGCCTTCACCGGTCTTCATTTCTGCAATCTGGCCGCGATGCAAAACGATGCCGCCGATTAATTGCACTTCATAATGTCGCTGGCCCAATATTCTTCGAGCCGCCTCCCTGATTACGGCAAAAGCTTCGGGCAGAATATCGTCTAGAGTTTCTTTTTCTAAGCGTTGTTTAAGGGCTGGGGTCTTGGCTCTTAGTGCCTCATCGGATAAAGACTGCAAGTCTGGTTCCAAAGCGTTGATCTTATCTAAAATCGGCTTCATTCCTTTAATGATCTTGACATTAGGATCGCCCATTATTTTGCTGAGTAAACCCATAGATATATAAATAGTTTATAAATCAAAAAATTGGAAAATATAGATGATTTTCCTAAATTTAGTATAATATGCTTTGCTTATTTAATAAATATTGACAAATTTTGATTAATATTATAATATTTACGAATTGTTTAGCCCTTTAACAACACTAAATAAAATCAATAATAATTACCTAAAATTAGACAAAAACCCAAAAAAATCAGCACATGAAGAAAAAAACCAATGTAGTTGTTAACCCTTTCTGGCCTAACCCGGAAAGTTTATCAAGGATTAACATAGTTAATCCGCAGGACTTCTCCCTGCCCAGTATCATTTCGACCATTAAAAAATCCGGACTATTGCCGGACTCTTTCGGTCTCACTAACCCCCGGGAAATCAGGCTCAGGAATGAGATATCCCGCTTTCTCCTCCAATCTCCCGGAGCCAGAGAAAAAATCGATAAATGGCTCGAAGCTGCCAAAAATTTCAACGGCCTGCCAAATAATGAAGATGAATTTCTTCGTATCTACGGGCAAGAAAACAACCCCTACTGGGAGATGGTCGAATCCATCATCCTGGAATTAGACAGTCCCGACTCCCCGGCCAGGATTAAAGGTTGGGCGGAAAAGCTGAAAGCGGAAAAAGCTATCCTATCGGAAACGGAAAAGGCAATGGCTGCCAGAATTTCCAAGAAACTGGAAAGCGTCACGGAAATGGAAGGAATCTTAGAATTCAACCCCTTCGTTTACAACTCCGAAGCGGATATGTTTATCCGGGGACGTAAAGCTTATTCGGCCAAATGGTCATCCGGCTACAAAGTAAATGCGCCCGAATGGACGAAAAACCTCTTCTGCCGCTTGACCGGAATCAAAAAGCTGGCCACGAAGATCAAAACTGAAACCGTCAGAATGAATGCCTATCGTTCAGCCGCCGTCCTGCACTTCCCCAGCTGCCTGGAAACTGACATCAAATCTGGCGTCAGGAGCCTGCTCACTCCTCCCACCGATTGGCGGGATATGAGCGAGGAGATTAGCGAAAGCGACAGGAAAAAACGTGACAAATTGAGGAAGGAAATCATAGACCTTAACAGGAGTTTAGAGACATCCGGCCTGATCATGACTATTTACTTCCGCTACGACTCTCACGGCCTGACTATCAGGGTTATCGGACTGAAAAATAATGTGCGTAACGCCAGCTTTGAACTGCATTACCGTAATTTTGACGGCTATACTGACAAAGAAAAGAAAATAGCCGCTTCCATCGAAGCCAAGATGTCGGAAAAGCTGAGCCACGTCAGAGAAATGTACGGGGTATTACCGTTTTACGAAAAAATGCAAAAGCGTTTCGAACTTTTCAACCGGACGATCAGGATACCCTCCACCATGACCGATTCAGAATTCAAATGGTATGCAATCTCTAACCTTTACCACTTGAAGGAAAATGTTTTCAGCTACAAACATCTGCTTAACCAGCGGATGGCTTTAAAGCAATCATTGCAACAGCTCTCCGACCTGAACCGGGTGATTGAAATCTTTATCAAAAAATCCGAGGAACTTTCGATTCCTTTATGCGTACCGGAAATCAGGGATAGCGGCAAAATCGGAGTATCCTTCAACGGTTTGGCTCCCATTAACATGATGGGGCAAAACAAGAAGATGATTCCTTTCGACCTGCCGACTATCAACGGCCAAATGATCTGCCTGACCGGCCGTCACGGTGGCGGCAAAAGCGTCACCGGCAAAAGCGTGATTGAAAATATCTATCTTGCCCAATCGGGACTGCCAGTCTTTGCCAAAAGTTTCTCTCTGGATGTCAAAACCGTCCTGGGTTCTGTAACTAACGATGAGGGCGAGGGCTCAACTGCCACCGTCTTTGTCAACAAAGTCAAAAACCTTTTGGAAGAAATCCATAAGGTGCCCAAAGAACAATCTCTGGTCTTTATCGACGAAATCGGTAAAGGCACCCAGGAAGATGCCGGCTTCCGTTTAGGGAAAATGATTCTCAGTGTCCTCCAAGGCAAACAATTCAGCGTCATCTTCAACACCCAGATCATGGGTTTGGCTGAATACGCCAAGGATAATCTTGGCGCCCTCTGCTTGAAAGTTGATAAGAACCATCGCTTTTCCGAAGGAATCGGCGACGGCCAGATGGATGAACTGATCAAAGAAAGCGGACTGGATCATTTCCTGGTGAAGAACTAATCGTACTTTATTAATATGACAAAAAACCCTGCAAACAATGCAGGGTTTTTCTATAGCTATAGCTATTTTCCTCTTTTCTTATCCCGATTCTTCTCTCGATACTTCTTAATAACCAGTTCCAAATGATCCTTAACCTTATCAATGGCCTTGTACAGATCCTTCTCCACTTTTTCTACCCGCAGAATCTCGCGCGGCACCTGGATGTTGACCTCCGCCCGATAAATCTGGCCCTTGTGTTGGCCGCCGACCGCTTTCTCGATCTCTACATCGCAGTTTATCACCTCTAAATCTCCTAAATACTTATCGAGCATGTCCATCTTGTCCTGGAAATAATCACGGATAGCGTCGGTCAATTCTAAACGTGTTGACTTGATGTTAATGTTCATAAATTTATATTTAATTATTAATTGAATATCCTGAGCACGTCTTTGATAGTCACCCAGATAATCAGCATCATAAGCAGGATAAAGCCGATATTGTGCATGGCGGCTTCAAATTCCCTCTTAACCGGCCGGCCCTTTATCTTCTCGATCACGAGAAAGAGCAAACGTCCGCCATCAAGGGCGGGAAAAGGAAAGAAGTTTATGACCGCCAGATTCAAAGATAGAAGAGCGGTGAAATTCAAGAGATAGACGAGGCCGACCCGCGCTACGTCTCCAGTCATCTGGGCGATGCGCACCGGGCCGCCAACGGCTTCACCCACGCTCTGGCCAGTCACTAAATTACGCAAGAGCTCAAAGAAGGCTACGATAATCAGCCAGAGGACGGAAAAAGTATATTTAAAGCCTTCGGCAATCGCTTTATACCAAGGATAACGGACAATCTCGATCTGTCCGAGGCCGACTCCGATTAAAGCCTTATCATCCTTTACTTCGGCTTTAATATTTATCTTAACTATTTCCCCTCCCCTCTTTACTTCTACGTCAAAAGGCTGGTCTTTCTTTTGACTGATGAAATTCTGGACTTCACTGACTTGGGAAAAAGCTTGGCCATCAAGGCTGACTATCAGGTCGCCGGCTTTGATTCCGGCTTTTTCTGCTGGACTCTTAGCCATAACTTCTTCGATTTGCACCTGGCCCTGGCTATCCGTCGCTTGGGGCGCGCCGATCATAAAGCAAGCAGAAAAGAGGACGAAAGCTAAAAAGATGTTCATGATGACTCCGGCCGCCAATATCAAGGCTCTTTGCCAAATCTTCTTAGAAACGAAGCTATCTTTCTCGCTCAGACCCTCGCCGTTCTCGCCTTTTATCTTCACGAAACCGCCGATCGGGATCCAATTCAAGGAATAGACTGTTCCGCGTTCACTCTCAGCCTCGGTCAAAGCCCTCTTGCCCCGTATGAAATAAAAGCGGCCAGATTTAAACTGCCAGCCGAATACCCGGGGAGGAAAACCGAAGCCGAATTCTTCAGCCTTCACGCCCAGACGTCTGGCGGTCCAAAAATGGCCAAGCTCATGGGCAAAGACTAAAACTGACAATACAATAATGAATATGATAATCGTAAAAAACATAATAAAAGCTAAATTTAGATTTCCATAATATCTTTCTCCTTACGGTCCTTGATTTCTTTTAATTCTTCATTCTTCTTGGCCGCAAACTCATCTAATTCTTTAATGAAACGGAATTTTTCATCTTCGCTGATTTCTTTGGCGCCAAAAGCGGCTTCAATCTTAGATTTCACTTCTTCTCTGGCCTGGCGCAAGACGATCCGGCTCTTCTCCATCTTCTCACTCAGGCGCTTAGCTAATTCTTTACGGTTCTCTTCGGTTAAGGCCGGTACGGTCAAGCGAATTTTATCGCCTTCATTCACTACCCCCAGGCCTAAATCAGCCTCAATAATCGCTTTCTCAATCGCCTTGAGGACAGTCTTGTCCCAAGGAGCGATAACGATACTCCGAGCATCGCTAACGCTGATATTACCCACGGCATTCAGCGGATTTAAAACGCCATAGGCCTCGACCTGAACACTGTCTAAAACTGCCGGATTAGCCCGGCCAGTCCGCAAAGTCGCGATTTCTTTCTTAAAAAATTCTAAAGCTTGGGCAAAGTCAGCTTGTTTGTCATTTAAATATTGATTCATATGATAGATATTTAGAGGCTAGATTGTTTTTCTAGCTTTTTCGTCCCTAAGTATAGGGTATCGGGGTTGTTAAAGTCAATTAATAGCTTGCGTCCAGAACGGGTGGTGGGCAGCTTTCTGGTCGTCCAGGTGACACCGCCATCGAGCGAACGATAGAAAGTGGTGTTAGTGACATAATATATCTCTTGGCAATTCTTGGGATTAACTGTCAGGGCATTGATCACTGCGTCTTTTTCCGAAGGGATCAAATTGATGTTCTCCCAAGTCAAACCATTATCTCCAGAACGCAAGATCGTCTTGTCTGTTGCTATTAGGATCTTGGGATCAGCTGGACAATATAGCATATCTTTGAAGTCGCCTTTCATGCCTGAGCTTTTCATGATATCAGACAGAGCCAGCCAATTATCGACCACGAAGTTAGCTTCAACATCAGCCGTACTAGAAGCATTGGTATTAGTATTAGAGCTGAAGCTAAAGATATTGCTCTTGGTCGAGGCCACGAAGAACTGGCGGCTGTCCAAAGGATTAATAATCAAACGGCTCACGCCTTCCTTGGGGTCGAGCCTCTGGATGGTTCGCCAAGAAGCGCCGCTGTCCACGCTTTTTATAATCTCGCCTCGGGAAGTCCCAATATAGATGTTTTTAGGGTTATACTGGTCCACAACGATCGAATTCAAGGTCACGCCAGTATTGTTATCATAATAAATCTGTTCAAAACTGCGGCTACAATCGGTGGAACGGAAGAGCTTGTTGCCGGCGGCAACGTAAATCGTGCACTTGGCTTTAGGGTCGACCTTGACGTCGTTGACGCTGGCTTTAGCGAACATTTCGTCCTCACGCCAACCGTTAGCGATATTATATGTATAATAAAGGCCGTTTCCGACCGCTCCGAAATAGACGGCTCGGCTATCGCTTGGATCCATACTTAAGGTGCTAACATCGGTATAGACTAAGGATTTTTTACCGCCGACAGTCGGCACGGTCGCCATCTGTTTCCAGGCGTCGCCGCGGTTAGTGGAGACATAGACGCCGCCGTCGGGGATGTTCTTCTCCACTCCCTGGTCAGAGTTAAAAGACAAGGAACAACCTGACAGCACTAGAGGCAAAAGCAGAAGTGGCAGGCTGATTTTTAAAATTGATTTATGCATATTTCTAAAATTATAAATTAAGCAAAATATTTTCTAAAACATTTACGGGGCTGACATAAGAAGCCAGATAACTTTGGCCGGTCCTTATCCTTTCCAATAGGCCGACCAGATAAAGTCGAGCCGTCTCGCTGCTCGGATCCCCTAAACTGGCGCTAGCCGCTTGGAGCTCAGCCGCCAAGGCAGAATGTTGGACCAGCTCTTTTGCTTCCAGGCTGATTAGCAAAAGGTCACGGACCAAACTCTGCCAAATTTCTAAAATGGCTCTGGCGCCGCTCTGTGGATCAAGCTCGCTGTAGTTCTTTGGGAAGACAGCGGCTAAAGCAGCCAAGCGCTGATTCAAATCCTGGTTAAAAGCGTTCAAGAAGACCCTGGCTATAGCCTGATAATTCTCGTAAGCCTCGCTATCTTGAAAAAACATTAAAGCCCTTAAAGGCCGACCGGCAGCCAAATTAGCCAAATCGCGAGCCAAATTACGGTCGCATTGTTCACTCTTGACCAGAAAATCATAGATCAAATCCGAACTGACTGGATGGAAATAAAGGATCTGACTACGGGATACTAAGGTGGCCGGTAAAGCGGTTAAATCATTAACTGTAAGAATAATTACCACCTTAGGCTGCGATTCTTCCAGGGTCTTAAGCAAGGAATTAGCCGCTTCCAAGCTCAACTTCTCAGCTTCCCGGATAATCCCAATCTTATAGGAATTAAGGAAAGAACTCAGGCTCAAAATCTTAATGAAGGCCCGGGTCTGTTCGATACTGATATTCTTCTTACCCTCTTCAAGTTGCAAAATATGGATATCACCGCTTAAACCAGAAAAATCGGAACGATCATCGGCTTGCGGACGATCCAAGAAATCAGCTGCTAAAGAAGAGTCGGCCGCTAAAAGATTACGGGCGAAGGCGGTGGCCAGGCTGAATTTCCCTAAATCCGCCGGTCCAGCGAAGATATAAGCCTGGGCCACTTTTCCCTTGCTAATATTGTTTGCTAAAAAATCAACCGCTGCTTGATTGCCTAAAGCCGGCCACGCTCCTCCTAGCGTCTTAGTTGGGAGAGGAGTTTTTGCCATATTATTCTTCCACCGGTATTTTGGCTAAATCCTGATTACTCACCCCTAAACCCAGATATTTCATAATCTGAAAAGCAGTCGCTCCATCAGCTAAGAAATAGCGCTTGCCGTTCTTAGGATAGACATACCAGGCTTCGCCGGCAGCATTAACTTGTAATAATATTTTCCCTTTGACAGCTTCCACTAATTTAACATCCAGAGGCCAACGCTGGTTAGACCGCCAAGGATCGAAGCTGTTAGCCACTTCCTGGCCGTCCAAGAAACTATCGCTGTCGGTATCGCTGTTTAACACACTGGTACCAATGGGCCTTTCTAGGACATCGGGCAATCCATCGCCGTCGCTATCTTCGAAATTGCCATAGAAACGGTTGTCCAAACCGACCGGCAGCTTGCGCAAATTAGCGTCGCTGATGCCCAGACCCAAAGAGCGCATCAGGTTGAAAGCTGCCTGACCGTTGGCTAGATAGCGGCGCTTGCCAGTCTTAGGATTAACATACCAAGCTTGTCCCTGATTTTCTATTTGTAAAAGGATATAGCCCTTTAATTTATTAGCTAAAGCCGTGTTAACGGCGCCAGTGGAACCAGAAGCAGCCGGATTACCAGATGAGGCGGGCGTGACGTTGCTTGCCGTACTTAAAGGAATCGGGCTTAAAGTAAAGACTTGGTCGCCGGTAATCCGACTACTGGCTTTAAGGTTTAAGGTAATTTTTTGCAACTTGCCATTCTGGGCGCCTAAAGGCTGTCCGTATTCCACTTTATTCTTGCTATCAACATAGGACACCAGATAATAGCCATTAGCGATCGAGAAACGATTGTTAATCCCATTCTTGAAAGCTAGAGCGCCCAATTCCTTGCCTTTGATATAGGAGTTACCGCCGCTGTTAGTTAAAGCGAAAACCTTGAGATTTAAAGCTGAAGACAAATTTATAACTTGGGAATTATTGATGCTTATCTGGGTTAAATTAGCGTTGATAACGAAACGGTTAGAAATGCCATCTTGCATCTTGAGATCCCAAAAGACATTATCCTGTTTAAGGTCATCTTTTATAACTAAAGCATAACTCCCGGCCGGATATTCTACTCGCCACACCCCGCTTTTATCAGACTTGCCTTGAGTAATAAGCCGCCCCAAAGCCCTGCCCTGGGAAGACTGGGTCTGTTCGTATAATTTTATCTCCTGATTGGCCAGGAGCTGTCCGGAAGCATTCTTGGCGGTCACGAAAATTTCGCTCAGATTGAAATTAACGACCGTATCCTGGTTAGCATTCGCTTTCACGTTATAGAGGGTGAATTGAGAATTCTTATCACCGACCGTCGTTAAAACATAGACGCCTGGTTTTTCCAAATCATAGGGATGGGCTGAAGCCACATATAAATTAACTTGGCCCTCTGAACCAGTATTCAGAGTAGCCACCAAATCTTTCTTATCCCTAACCGGATTACCATCAGCGTCTAACTGCTGAGTGTAAATAGAAATATCCGCATTCTTCTTGAGCCGTCCTAAGGAATCGCGCAAGACTATCTTGAGCCCAGGCAGATTCTTGCTGAGATTGCGGTCATAGCCGCAGACGAACTTCACGGCGTTAAAGAACCAAAATTCCCCGAAATTCGGGCTTTTATCGTAGATTTTTAAAGCATAGGTCTTACGAGAATCCGGCTTGAAGGTAGAAATCGCCCGTCCGCCGGAATCGATGACGCCTTTTACCACCGGCTGGCCGATAGGGGCCGCTTGGCCATTTAGGTTAGCCGACTGTTCATAGAGCTCGAATTTTAAACCGGCTAAAGGCTGGTTACGGTAATCCCCAACAGTCAGAGTAAAAGTGGAATTGCTTTCACAGGCGCCAGCATTAGGCGTCCAATTAGTATCCGAGGAAAGATCGTATTCTGCTAACTTCTGGTCTTCGATTTCTAGGTCCCAGAAATATTGATATTTACCATCCTTGCCAATTAGGCCGGCGACATAGAGGCCGGCGGGATATTCAAAAGTACCGGTGCCGCTGTCATCCGTATAAAACTCCCCAACCTTGCTCCCTTTCTGGCGCTGGTTATTAGCATCGGTTGTTTGTTTAAAAACTTCCACCTTGGTCTTACCGGGAAAGAAGGATCCGTCCGGACTAGTGAAACTCGCCCGCAAAGCGCTTAAAAAATATTCCGTGTTAGTCATAGCGCCGGCGACAACCCCTAGGTCATACTTGAAAAAAGTACCTTTCGGCCGGACGATTTCGATTACGTAATAATCTGAACCACGGCCGTCAACGCTATTTACGCTCCCCTGGGGGACGTAAATCTTAGCTTCGCCGATAACCGAAGTATTCAAGGTAGCGATCAGGTCCTTACGTTCCCGTACCGGCTTATTATCAGCGTCATATTTCTGGGTATAAACGTTGATCTTAGCGTCTTTTTGCAGATTACCCTCGGCATCGCGCAAAACGACATTCAGTCCGCTTAATACCTCGTCAAAACTGTTATCACCGCAAGCCGCACTTAGGTCATAGAAATAGAAGTAGCTGTTAGCATTATTATTCGTCTTAACTTGGGCGACAATCGTTCCGCCGCCTTCAGCGTCGCGGTAGTGGATTAAAGCCGAACCCAGAGTCGCGTTGACTTTAGCCCCAGCCAAACGCGCCCCCGGCTTATGATAGCCATTAGCATCTACCACCTGGCGATAAATATCAACGCTGGCTCCGGGAATGAAATTGCCGTCTGGGTCACGCAAGATGAAATCGATATCGATATCGCAGCTTTCCGCCCTGGCGGTCAGGCTAAGACCGAAAAGCAAAACTAAAAAAAACGTCAAAAATAAAATTCTTTGTATTTTCTTGGACATAAAAATATTTGATCGGCCCGGGAAGACAAAAATCCCGAGGCACCCTCTAATTATAGCAAAGAAAAAACAAAAAACCAATAAAAAATAAGGGCGAAATCGCCCTTATTTTATTATATTATCTATGATTTAATTGATAATCTTAGTTTCGTTTAAATTATTGATCACCGGATTAAGAGAAACTCCGATATTCTTACCGACCAGCCAAGCACTGGAAACATCCAAGTTGAGGGTTTGGCCGGAGTTGAAATCCGGAGATTTCTGGCCAAAAACCATCAGGGTTACCGGCTTATCTTTGCTAATGCGGCAATAATTAACCTTGAAGACAATCTTATTATCCGACATCGTACTGACCCGAGAAATGATCGTATCGCCCTGTTGCAGACGAAAGCTCTGCAAGTCTCTGGTGCCAGCTGAACCTTGATTGGTTAAAACTAATTCTTTTAAATAAACTTCTTCTTGGCCTGATTCTTCGCTTAAAAGGTATTTCCCTAAAACCATATTTATACCGCTAGTATTAGAAGCGATTGACTGTTCTTCAATCTTAGCTTGGCCCAAGAGATTGGGAACCGATATGATCCCAAGATAATTAGAAACAAGCGGCAAGCTAGCAGAGACAGAGGCGTTACTATCAATATTAGCCGCGCTCTTTATTTCCGTCCGTAAGCTCTGATTACCGCAATTAGTGGTACAAGGTTTAAGATTCACCCAAACCCTGACAGTCCTGGTGTTATTAGCGCTTATCAAATAGGGATCATCAGGAAAATTAACCTCTAGCTGGCGGTCATGGAAGTGGGAATAGCGTTCTACCATCTTATAATCTTCTAAAGTAATATATACTTTATCAATTAAACTATTTTCGTAGACACCAGTAACATCGACTTTTAGAGTCTTGATGGCCACGTCATTAGCGCCGGCTTTTAGGTTAAGGACACCGATCAGATTGCTGTTAGTGCCGGCTAAAATATTGTTATTAGTATTATTGGTCACTTTATCAAAAGAAATCTCTAAGGTGGAAGAGGCTAAAACCGGAGCGACGGGCTGGTTACTAAAGTTAGGATTAGGATTGTTGGCGACTAAGCCCAGATCGCTATAAGAAGCTAAGATATATTGATCTAAATCTATCTGACTGACCGTAATGATCGGCTCCTTGCTCAAGTTGAAGCTAAGCAAATCCGAGCTAGAGGCAATCAAAGCCTTCTGTCCCCCTCGGATATAATAAATATCCGGGCTAGCCTCGCTTTTAACCAAGACGGCATTGGCCCAACGGTTCAACTCTTCCTGGCTAATCACCTTCACATCCGACCAATGGTTGCCATAACTCAAATAAGCCGCTTCGTTCAAATAAAGTTTCTTGGTCTGGCTGGCGTGGTTAAGATAATAAACGCCAGGGTTATCTGGAGTTTTCACTTGGCGGATCGCCGGACTCAAAGCCGAGGCGGGACGGGCTAAAAATAGGCCAGTTAATAGAAAGGCCAAGAAGAATACTAAGGCTTTAGATTTATTTCTAGTCAGCATATGATATAATTTAGCTAATATTAAAATAATAAATATTGATATTAACATAGTTTAATTACTAACCTAATAATATATCATATTTTATTAAAAATGTCAATATAAATTGATTTTTCACCAAGTTTTTGCTATATTTCTTACATGACTAAACAATTAAAAAAGCTCTGTTTACTCTTAGGCGATATTTTCCTCTTAAATCTCGCCCTTTACCTGACCTTAGTCCTGCGCTATCAAAGCCTGGATATCAACCTCCTTTGGCAGAAACACTGGCCCCATTTCTTAGTCGTCTTCCCGATCTGGCTCCTAGTTTTCTATATCAATAACCTGTACAACCTGAATGTGGTCAGTTCCGGCCGCCGTTTTAACCGTCTCCTCATCAATTCGACCTTAGTCGCCAGTTCCCTGTCCACTGCCTATTTCTATCTCAATGTAAAATCAGATATCGCCCCTAAAACTAACCTCTTAATTTTCATCCTGATCTTCTTAGCCTTATTCCTCGCCTGGCGGCTACTATTTAACTTCATCATCAAGACTTACCTGCCCAAAAACAATCTAGCTATCATCGGCGACAAGCGTTCGGTTTCCAATTTGATCAACAGCCTCAAAGAACACCCCCATTGGGGCTATCAGGCGGCTATCATCATCAAAGATGCTAGTATTTTAGATAATCTCCCGGCTTTGGTGCAGGAAAAAAATATCAAGACGATCGTGGTAGCTGATAATCTAGGGGCGCCGGAAAAATTAAACCAAGCGTTGTTCGATTGCCTCCCCAGCAAGCTTGATTACTTCAACTTCCCTGACTTCTATGAACTCCTGACCGGAAAAATCCCGGTCGAAGATATCGACCAGTCCTGGTTCATAGATAATCTGAACTCCGGACAGAAGAATGCCTTCGTTATTTTCAAGCGCGGCTTCGATTTTATCTTAGCCCTGATAATCCTCACCATCAGTCTGCCCTTCTGGCCGCTTGTCGCTTTGACTATCAAAATCAACAGCCGCGGACCGGTCTTCTTTTGCCAAAATCGGCTCGGGCAGAATGGCCAAAATTTTCGACTGATAAAATTCCGAAGCATGCGGGTGAGCGGCAATGATTTCTCTCCTACCCTGGAAAATGACTACCGCGTAACTGCTAGCGGACGGATTTTGAGGCGGACCCGGATCGATGAGATTCCTCAAGTGATTAATATAATAAAAGGAGAAATGAGCTTCATCGGTCCTCGGCCAGAGAGGCCGGACCTAGCAGAATATCTAAGCAAAGAAATTCCTTTCTATCGTACTCGCCTACTTATCAAACCGGGATTAACCGGCTGGGACCAGATCTCTGGCCAATACCATTCGCCCTCTCTGGAAGATACCTGGGAAAAACTACAATATGATCTATTCTATCTCAAACACCGCTCCCTCTATTTGGACGCAACGATCGCTCTAAAGACTTTAGCTATCATTCTCAGCCGAAGCGGCCGCTAAGCCTATGGATTTTTCTTTCATCATCATTAACTATCGCACTCTTGATTTAAGCAGAAATTGTCTTGATTCCCTGTTTAATTATTTGCCAAATGATAAGAGCTGGGAAATTATTTTAATAGATAACTGTTCAAATGATGATAGCGCTCCAAGGCTTAAGCAAAAATTTCAGGAGCGCCTCACATTTATCCAAAATGATACTAACCGTGGTTTTGCCGGCGCCAACAACCAGGGCGCCCAAATAGCCAAGGGGAAATATCTTTTTTTTCTAAATAGTGATACGGAGATAAAAGAAAATATCTTGCCGCCGCTGAAACAACTTTTAGAAAGTAAAACGGAGATAGGAGTGCTCGCGCCTAAGGTGCTAAACCCTGAAGGCAAGTGGCAATTCGGCGCCTGCGGCCGGCAGCAGACTCTTAAAAACTTATTCCTGCAAAACACCAAAGCCAATTGGCTACGAAGCAAGAAAGCTGATTATTGGGAAACAGACTGGGTGAGCGGAGCCGCTCTAATCATTAGACGTGATGTTTTTATGAGCATTAAAGGCTGGGATGAAAAATTTTTCCTTTACCTGGAAGACACTGACCTCTGTCTGCGCACTAGAAAATCAGGCTACTTAGTGGTAATTTGTCCAAGCGCTAGCCTCATCCATTATGGCGGCAAGAGTCCAGCCAGGCAGCGCTCCCGCCGCCGGTATTACTATTTTTCCCAAAACTATTTTTTTAAGAAACATTATGGACTACTGGCAAGTCTGATTATGCGCTTTATTCGCCTTCCCTATAAAACCATCAAACTGCTAAAAAAATGATAATTGCTTTTAATCTCATCCCCTATACTGAAGTAAACGGCTTGCAAATCTTTGCCGCTAATCTGCTTGAGCATCTACAAATCGGCCCGGAGGACCGATTGCTTTTATTTACCAATCAAAAATCAAGCGAACTATTTAAGGATTTAAATCCTCGAGCAGAGATGATAAATAAAAATTTTCCTAGGCTCTCTCGGTTCCAGCTTGCTCTATATCAACAATTATCTTTCAACCAAGCTTTAAAGAAAGAAAAGGTAGACGTCCTCTTTTGCCCTTCGCTCGCCCTGCCCTTATTCTGGCGTAAAAAAATAGTTACTATCCATGACCTAGCCTTCCTCCGCTACCGTGAAGAATCATCGGGCGGCATCTTCCGTCTATACCTGAAACTAGCCTTATGGTCCGCCAAGTATTTTTCCCTGGGGCTGGCCGCTATTTCTGAATTCTCCCGCCAGGAAATCGTGGATCTAATGCGAGTCCCTAAAGAAAAAATCGCCATCATTTCTCGAGGAGCGCCGGAATTTCCAGAAATATCTGAAACCGAAGAGATTGAAGTATTAAATAAGTTCCAATTACTCAGCGCAAACCGCCAACCCAAGAAATATTGGCTCTACCTGGGCGCCGGCTACTATCGCAAAAATTTAGATCGCCTACTGGAAGCCTTCAGACTATTTCTAGTGGATAATGGAGATGAAGCGGAAAAATATTATTTAGTCATCGCCGGCAAGCAGGATGAAGGAATCAGAAAGATAGCCAGTCTGGTTAAGGAAGATGGGGCTTGGTCACAATTTTCTTCCCAAATAATCTTCACCGGCTTTATCACTGAAAATGAAAAGCAGGCTCTCATCAAAAACGCCTTGGCTTTAGCTTTTGTGTCTTTGTATGAAGGCTTTGGCTTGCCGCCCCTCGAGGCTCAGGCTCTCAATACTCCGGTGTTAGGGGGTAACAGTTCTTCTATTCCCGAGATCTGCGGTCAAGGCGCCTATTTAGTCGATCCTAAAAATATACCGGCCATCAAAGAGTCTCTATCTTTAATCAGTTCAGATGATAAGCTAAGACAAGAATTAATCTCCCGCGGCCAAAAAAACTTGGAACACTACTCTTGGACACAAGTCGCCCAAGACTTCAATTCCTTAATCCATCGCTATGACCATTAATTTACTGATCAAAAAACATCAGAAGTTGTGGCAGAAATTCTTAGCCAATCTTTCATACTGGCAAGTAAGCCGCATCCGGAAGCTAATCAAGATTTTCAAAGCTTTGTGGTTTTTGGCCTACTGGCCTATAGAAATAATCAGCGACTTGATATCATTATTTAGGAAGAAGAAAGAATATCGTTTGCCCGCTGAACCTAAAATACTAATTATCAAGATTGATCAGTTGGGCGACCTCTTATTCTCCACCTGGCTCTTGCCGGCCATCAAAAAACAATGGCCAGCTAGCCATATCGATTATCTTATCAACCCCAAAAATGAAGCCGTCCTAAAAGATAATCCAAACGTTAACAATATATACCACTGGAATAACCGCTTCCTCAACAATATCCCCGGCAGACAAAGGATGAGTCTGTCTAAAATATTTAAAAACTATTCTAAGCTTAAAATAGATCATGATTATGACCTGGTTATCAACGGCCGCGCTTTCTGGCCGAGCAGTAATCGCTTAGCCCGGAAATTAGGAAAAACCTTGGTTGCTTTCGATATCAGCCAGCTGAGCGATTTAGCTGATATTATCGTGCCCTATGACCTAAAGTCTTGGGAAGAAAAAAATTACCAGAATCTGCTAAGAGCCATCGGGGTTGCAGAAACAATCATAGAGAACACAGAAGCGCGAGGACAGTTTTTCAACTTCCAAAAATTAGCTCAAGAGATAGACGCTCCCTATTGGGTGCTAGCACCAGTTTCCTTTGATCCGGAAAAGACCTGGGAAAAGAAAAAATGGATAGAATTCTCTCGAGTGTTTTTAGAAAAAAATCCAGGACAAATTATCATCGCTAGCGGAACAAAAGAACAAGCGGGGTGGCTGGAAGAAATAAAAAATGGCCTAAGAGGCCAAAATGAAATATATAATCGCTTTCTCGTTCGTAGTGATCTAGACTTAGGACAGCTGGCCAGCCTCATTAAGGGTTGCCAGGGCTTTATCGGCCTAGAGTCTTTCGCTGCTCACCTAGCTATCGCTCTAGATAAACCCGTTTCCTGCCTGGTTAATACTAACCTGTTCTATGTTCCCGGTATCAGTCAAAACAGACTAGTTGACGGCCGATCGATGTTGCCGGAAATGGGAAATGTTAAAATCTTAAAACGAGATACTATTGACATCACGAGTCTTATCCGGCTCTACTAAAGAAGCTGCCCCATTAGGCTGTTGCCGGGTGGGACGAAAAACCATAAAGATAGTTAAATAAGTAAAAGTTACTACTGTCGCCCAAGCAGAACCGATTAAACCAAAGCGAGGTAGAAATAAAAAGTTTAAAACAATATTAAGAGTTAAGCCAGAAAGATTGGCTAATAAAATAATCTTTTCTCTATTTTCCGCTACTAAACGCTGATTTGCGGCAGTAAACAAAAAAATACCAGGCAAAGACAAAACGTAAACTCTTAAAACAGCTACCGACGGCTCATACTCTGGACCGAATAACATCATTATTAACGGACGGGAAATTAATAAAATCAAAATAGTAAGACTGATTGATAAAACAAGCATCAGCTGGTAAAGACGACGGACACGACGACGATAAAGCTTAATATCTGTCCGATAAGCATTAATAATAGCTGTAAATAGAGACAAACAAATTAGGCGTGGTATAAAATCCCAGACCTCAGTTAAACGATCAGCTACAGCATAGAACCCAACTTCCGTCTTACCTAAAAATTGACCAATAATTACCTGGTCAATCTTCAAAATAGCCAAAATAGCTACTCCAGAAAACATCAACAAGCCCCCCGAAGTTATTATGTTTCGGAATACCTTGCAATCAAAACGCCATTGGCGTAGACTGCCAGACCCACGACGATAATATAAAATCAAAAAAAGACTATTAAAAATGACGTCGGATAAATAGATAATCGCCAAGACTAAAAGATTTAGCGAAGAAAATAGCCAAATGATTTTTAATGATAATGACACCAGGCTAGCACCAATTTGGGCTAAAGATGATTTTTTTGACTCAACTCTAGCTTGAAAAAACAGAGTAATTACATTAAATGATTGCCCTATAAATACAAAGGCAAATAATACCACTAAACTAAAAGTTAATACATCAAAATTCTTCCAAATAGAAATAAAAATAACCGAAGCCAAAGTCAAGAACCCGCCCAATAGCTTAATAACCCAGAATGTCCCTAGAAGAGACTTCTCTTTTTCGGGATATTTAATCAATTCCCTATTCATGGCCGCATCAATGCCGAAACAAAAAAATATGCCCAAAATAGTAGTTAGGCTTAAGGCATAATTTAGTGTACCATATAATTCCGGACCTAAACGACGAGCAATAATAACTCCAATAAAAAAAGATATAACCAAAGAAACCAATTGGGCCAAAAAAAGCCAAGAAGTGTTACCAAAATAACGCCTCCAACCCGACTGATCAAAATACTGATGCCACGATAAAGGTGTTAAACGATAAATTAAGCGCCAAAAATTTTCCTGCATATGTTAACAACTAGCTAGTTTGCCTTTTTGCCAATGATACAATATAATTATTAAGCTAATATATTTTATAATATGCCACTAAAAGAAGCAAATAAGCCCTGTCCTGCTTGTAGTCAAAATAATTTTTCTTTCATTTTAGACACAAAAAACAAAAATGGGGAATTTTCATTATACGAATGCGCAAATTGTCAGGGACAATTCTTTTTTCCCTTCTTCCATCCGGGCGGAAATTGGTATGAACAGGGTGATACCTACAATCAAAAAGACGAGGCGAAACCTCGTCATCCACATTGTTATCACCAGCACTTTTTAAAAACAGTAGAATTACCGCAAAAATTTACTGCTCTGGATCTTGGATGCGGCACTGGCGAATTTTTGAACGCCCTAAAATTACGAGGCGGAGAAGCTTATGGGGTTGATATTGACCGCGCCGCTATTGAAATTGCGAAAAATTTTTTTCCATCAATCAAATTCCAAGCTGGAAAAATTGAAGAGTTTTTAGGCCAACCAAAACTTACCGAGATGGATTATGTAACAATGTTTGAAGTCTTCGAGCACACAGATGATCCTTTTGAAATAATAGACGCTATTCAGCCTTGGCTAAAAGATAGCGGAAAACTCTTTATAAGCCTGCCCTCGCGAGAACGCTTCCGTCCTAACTGGGCGAAGTGGGACTTTCCGCTACATCACCTTAGCCGATGGGATCAAGCATCGCTAAGCAAAGCCCTATCTTTGCATGGATTTTCTGTTATAAGGACGGACTACATTAATAGTTATGGCCAACTCAGGGAAATAATCTTAGAATATTTAGCTGACAAGCTACACTTTAAACAAGCTAGACGTTTCAAGGCAACTGCGAAAACAAACAACCAGACAAACGGAAACGTACAGAAAATAGGCATACCAGGAAAGATAAAACATATTACTAAAAAAACGGTTTACCGGACTGCCCGTTTTATTGGGGTTAAATTCGCGCCGTCATTTCTAGCGTCCCTAATTTATCCAATTGCCATTATCAGCAAGCCTAAAAGTGGCGTCATGTTTATTGAAGCAGTAAAAATAAAAAAAGTTAATTATTAAAAAATAAAGAAAAATGTGGACATAAAACCACCAAATTTTTCTTATTTTATATAAATACTATGATTAGAAAAGGTTTAAAAAGATTTACTGATGGTCATCGCAATCTTTGGCGTCTAATAATCGGCAAACCAATGAAACCAAGGCGGCTATGGTTTGAAGTAACTGACAACTGTAATTCTCACTGCACTCATTGCAGCATCTGGTCTCAACCTAATTGCCCCAAGCCTCTTAATATAGATGAAATCAGAAAAATATTTAGCGACCCCCTACTCAATGAAGTTGAAACGATTATTAATTCTGGGGGCGAAGCCATTTTACATCCCCAAATTACTGAGATAGTTAAAATACAACACGAACTTCTGCCTAAAGCCCACCTAGATTTAAGCACCAACGGATTACTTCCTGACAAAACAATCAGTATCGTTGAAGAAATCCTTAGAAACGGAGCCAAAACTGGAATCAAACTAAATGTCGGGGTCTCACTCGACGGATTGGGCGACAAACACGACAAGATTAGAGGCGTCCCGGGTAACTTCCAAAAAGTTGACCGACTTTTAAAGGGCTTAAAAGAACTAAAAAACAAATATCCCAAAAACCTTTCCCTTATTATTGGCTTAACTCTATCAGAATTAACGGTTGATGGTTGGGAAGATGTTAAAAAATACGCTGATAACTTAGGTATAGAATTAATGGTTCAGTGGTATAACCAATCATCTTTTTATGGTAACGACAAAGATGGCAGCAGCAAAGAACTACAGAGAAAAATGAAAGACGCTGTTTCCAAGCAAGTGCAAAGTACTACACGCGAAAGATGGTTAAAATTACTAGAAAATAAATCGATTAAATTCCGCTGTTTCGCTGCCAATACTTTCTTTGTGATGAAATGTGACGGCACCGTTGTTCCCTGTCTTACTCATTGGGATATGGAAATTGGCAATGCTCGCAGACAAAGCTTCGCTGAAATCTGGAATAACCCAGGGGCCGCAAAGGCTCGTTGCACAGCTAAACATTGCCCGGGTTGCTTGAATTCTTGGGGGCTAAATTGGAGCTTAAGTGATGCCTTCTGGCCTAGATTAATGTTTTTTGTCAGGCATCCGAAGGAGATAATTAAAAAAATTAAAGAAAAAAAATAATATACAAAAAGGCGCTACAACAAAAAAGCGCCTTTTTTAAAAATTAAATTAACTCCTTAATAATAAGTTCTCTAAATTACTGTTACTCTTCTCCCAAGAAAATTCTTGCGCCATCTTAGCGGCCGCCGCTCCTAGCGAAGTTCTCTTCTCTGAATTTTTAATCAAGTCTTCCAAAGCGTCTACCATGGCATTAATATCGGATGGGTATACCACTACCGCATTCTCACCATCTCTGGCATAATCAAAAGCGGCTCCGGTGGCCGTGGTAATAACGGCTGTGCCGCAGGCCATTGCTTCAAGTGGAGGCAAGCCGAAACCTTCAACACGACTAGGCCATAAAAAGATATCGGCTGCCTGATATAAATTTTTCAGCTGGCTTCGGCTCGGGCGATAATAGAACTTAGCATCAGCTGGGACATCTTGTCTGGGACGATAAACGCTAAAAAGTGATAATTCTAGATTAGGATATTTTTCCTTAGCTTTATTATAAGCGGTAAGTCCATCAATAAAACCCTTCTTAGGAAAAACGTGATAGAGCATTAAAATATTTATCTTTCCCCGTCTACTCTCTCTTGTATAATCTTTGGGCGTAAATGTTTCTAAATCAACGCCATTGAAAACTAATCCAGCTACCGGCTCATGAAACTTGTCTTTGGCCAAATCCTTTAACCAAGAAGAAATAACTATTTTCTTAAATGGCATCCGCCAAGTAGCATCTACCTGGGCTTCGTTTCTCGTCCAGGTTTCATAATCTTGGATAAAATAAAATTTTTTACCCTTAGAAGCAGCACAAATATTCAGCCAATCGGCGGTTTCGTTAGCGGTGGCAATAATAATATCTCCATCAGGTAAATTCTTATTTGATAGATCTCTAACTCTTTTTAAAATCACTCCTTTATCTAAATTAAACCAACCAATCCCCTTCCCTTTAAATAAAGAGATAAAAAAACGCCGCAGCATTTTTAAATAACCAAAGATAATCATCTTTGATGTTGGCCGTAGAGGTAAAATATAGGGATACACTAAAGTCACTTGATGCCCACGCCGTTGCAAACGGTTGGCATGCTCAAAAATAACTTTCACGCCACCAGTTAAGCCGGTGGTGGGAATTAACCAAGTAATTTTCATAAATTAAGTCTTATTAATATAATAGACTGCGCTCCTGATAAAAACAATAGAAAACTGTAACAAAAACTATTCTTTCCCGTATATTACTATATAAGCATATGATAAGTAACAACCAACACAATTTAAAGCCAAACTACGCCTGGATGTTAGAAACTGGCCGTTTTTATGTAATCTTCGATAATGGCCGGTCTAGTATGGCTTTAAATTCTTATGGATATAACCACAGCTAAACGCACACATAAGACTCTAAATTCATCCTAGCCCGGTCATCGACCGGGCTTTTTTGAAGCTCATTAACAAACAAAATAAGAACGGAGGTCTTATGATTAAAAAAATTACCCGCATCTACTTATTTAGCGCTGGCGGAATTATTTTAGCGCAATCTTTCTTTTTTGCTACCTACCAGCTCTTCCTGTTAGAGCACCATTTGTCCTATCTCCAGATCAATCTTATCAATCTGGCTTATATGGCAAGCTGCTTCATCCTGGAGATTCCCACTGGGGCCTATGCTGATGTATTTGGACGGAGAAAATCTATTATCATCGGCTGCCTGATTCTCAGCCTATCCTTCCTCATCTATTTTCTGTCGCCTAATTTCTGGATATTCGTCTTAGCAGAAATAATTGGAGCTTTCGGCAGCACCTTTATTTCCGGAGCTCTGGAGGCCTGGATGGTTGATTCACTTAAACGAGCTAATTACACCGGCGATCTGGAAAAAATCTACGAAAAAGAAGGCCGCTATCGTCTGGTCGGGTTGATGCTGGGGAGTTTAAGCGGTGCCTGGCTCGGCTCTTTCAATCTCAGCTATCCTTGGCTGGCCAGCGCTCTGGGCATGCTGATAGTCAGCATCTATATCCATTTGGCTTTACCTAAAAACGGCGCCCACCACAAACAGCTCAAATTCAACTTTCGAGCCATCCACCAAACCGCTCATGAGAGCGTGCAATATGGCTACCGTCATCGCGGTCTCTTCTATCTCATCGGCTTTGGTGCCTGCTTAGCCCTCTCCTTCCAAGCCTTCAACATGCAATGGCCGATAGTCTTCTCTGGCTATGGTCTCAGCGTGGCTAAAATGGGCTGGATCTTCAACGCGATTGCTTTGACTAATTTTTTAGGGACTCAATTAGCTCGACCCTTTCTGAAGATAGTCGGGCGAAAAAATCCTCAACAGGAAAAACATGCTCTTATCTGGTCACAAGCGATTACGGCCATCGGTATGGCGCTAGCCGCTTCAGGCCTTGGCCTATACCCAGTTTTAAACGGCTTCCTGCTCCATGAAGTCGGCCGGGGACTATGGCGTCCTCTAAAGCAAGCCTATTTAAACAGGCGCATCAATGACGAGCAAAGGGCCACCGTCCTATCTTTTGACTCCATGATCTCCCAGCTCGGCGCCGGACTCGGATTACTGTTAAGCGGTTATCTAGCTGACAGTTTCTCGATCTCCTGGGCTTGGCTCGCTTCTGCTCTCTTGGTTTTCGTCTCGATCTTTATCTTTTCCCGCCTCAAAAATGGAAAATAGCAGGAAAAGACTAAAGCCAACAAAAAAGGCAATCATAAAATTGCCTTTTTCCCATTGGTATAATATTTAAAATTAGAACTCGGCGTTCTTGGGCGTACGCGGGAATGGAATGACGTCACGGATGTTGGCCATGCCGGAAAAATACATGATCGCCCGCTCAAAGCCTAAACCAAAACCGGCATGTTTGACGCTGCCGTACTTGCGTAGATCCAGATACCACCAATAGTCTTCGGCTTTAAGACCCAATTCTTTGATTCTAGCTTCCAATTTTTCTAATCTCTCCTCTCTCTGGCTACCACCGATAATTTCTCCGATGCCCGGAACCAAGAGATCCATAGCGGCCACGGTTTTTCCATCATCATTCTGGCGCATATAGAAAGCCTTGATGTCTTTGGGATAGTCGGTCAAAAAAACTGGAGCGTTAAAAATCTTTTCAGTCAGATAGCGTTCATGCTCGGTTTGAAGATCGATTCCCCATTTAACTGGATACTCGAATTTCTGACCGCTAGCGATGAGCTTGTCTATCGCTTCGGTATAGGTTAGGCGGATAAATTCGGAATTTAAGACCTTTTCCAATCTAGATTGTAAATTCTCGTCAATAAACTTATTGAAAAATTCCATCTCTTCTGGCAGCTCTTTGAGAACGTAACGAATCAAATATTTAATCATCCGTTCCGCCAGATCCATATCATCTTGTAGCTCAGCAAAAGCCATTTCCGGCTCAATCATCCAAAATTCGCAAGCATGCCGAGTGGTATTAGAATTTTCCGCCCGAAAGGTCGGCCCAAAAGTATAGACTTTATTAAGACCGCTAATTAATGTTTCAGCTTCTAGCTGGCCGCTGACCGTCAATCCGGCTTTACGGCCAAAAAAATCTTGTGAGTAATCAATTTCTCCGTCCTTATCTTTAGGCAAAGTTTTTTTAAGGTCAAAAGTAGTTAATCCAAATACTTCCCCTGCCCCCTCGGCATCGCTGGTAGAAATAATTGGGGTATGGACATAGGAAAAACCTTCTTCTTGAAAAAATTTGTGGATAGCAAAACTAAGAGCGGAACGGAGACGGAAGACGGCGGAGAAAGTGTTACTGCGGCCACGCAAGTGAGCGATTGTACGCAAAAATTCAAAACTATGTTTTTTCTTCTGCAGAGGATAATCTTCAGGCGAATCGCCTAGGATAGTAATCTTATCTGCCTTCAGTTCAAAGGCTTGGCCAGAGGCCGGTGATTCCTTGAGCACCCCCTCCACTTCCAAGGATGAGCCTACTCCTAGCTTTTCAATTTCACTAAAATTATCCAAGCTGGTATCAAAAACGACCTGTAGGCCTTTGAAAAAACTACCGTCATTTAATTCAATAAAGGCAAAATCTTTAGAGCTACGCACCGTTCGCACCCAGGCACCGACCGTAACTTTCTGCCCCAAATACTTACTAGCGTCTTGATATAAATTTCTAATTAAAGTGTAAGACATATAAATAAATAATACTAAAACATAATCAATATAGCCCAAAAATCCCTTTTTATCAAGCTTCTATGACACACTAAAAGCCCGAGCTACCGCTGGCGCCACCTCTTTATTAAAAGGATCTGGCAGGATCAAATCTGGGCGAGGCTCCGGGACTAAAGCCGCTAAATTAAGGGCGGCCTTAATTAGAACCTCAGCATCAATCATTTTAACCATATTATCTAAAGCGCCCCGGAAGATACCCGGAAAAACCAAAACATTATTAATCTGATTGGGATAATCGCTCCGACCGGTAGCGACGATTAATGCTCCGGCCTGCTTGGCTTCCTCGGGCATGATTTCTGGTACTGGATTAGCTAGGGCAAAAATAATTGGTTCAGGCTTCATGGCTTTAATCATCTCGCCGTTTAACACCCCTGGCGCGCTGACGCCGATAAAAATATCAGCCCCAAATAAAGCTTGGGATAAAGGACCGGAGACTTTTTCTGGATTGCTAAGGGCGGCCAATTCCTGCTTATACGAATCTAAACCCGGACGGCCTTCGTAAATAGCCCCCTGGCGATCGCAAATAATTATATTTTTAAAACCATAGGCCAGAAGTAATTTACTAATAGCCGTACCAGCGGCTCCGGCCCCATTAATTACCACCCTGGTTTCCGCTTTATCCAAGCCTTTAACTTTCAAAGCATTAATTAAGCCAGCTAGAACAACTGTGGCGGTACCATGCTGATCATCATGCATGACCGGGATATTTAACTCCTGCTTGAGCCTCTTTTCGATATTAAAACAACGAGGGGCGGAAATATCCTCCAAATTTATCCCCCCAAATACCGGAGCAAGTAACTTGACCGCCTTGATTATTTCTTCCTCATCCTGAGTATCTAGGCAAATAGGAAAAGCATCGAGACCGGCGAATTCTTTAAAGAGGATACATTTCCCTTCCATTACCGGCAAAGCGGCCTCGGGGCCGAGATTCCCTAAACCTAAAATAGCGCTCCCGTCACTGATTACCGCCACCATATTTCCCTTCATCGTCAGGCTCCGAGCCTGGCTTTTATCCTTGGCAATAGCCCGGCAAACCTCGGCGACTCCAGGGGTATAGGCTAAGCTTAGCGCCTCCCTGTCGTTAAGGCTAACTTTACTGGCTACTTCTAGCTTGCCTTGATGCTCCAAATGGAGCTCAAGTGATTTTTGATAGACGTCTGACATATAGTTATGGTTAAAATAAGTCCTATGATTATAACACATTTTAATTATTTGTCTCCTAATAAAAAACCACCCCTATTAAGAGGTGATTTTTATTACTAAATTATGACTTATAACTTAGTCATAGGGCTAAACCATGGGAATTAAAAATTTAAACTTTTGCCTTAACGGCGGCTTTTTCCTGGATCCTATTTTAAGATGCGAATGGAATGGCTCCAATCAAAACCAACTTCCGGGGTTCGCGGAGTGCCGTCAGAAGCTGACGAAGCTTGCCCTAGCTTGACGAATAAAAACTTGTCCGGAACGTCATTATTCATAAGGAAATATTGTAAACCGTTAGTTTCGCTGTAATACCGTGGGCATTTAACAGAATTTTGCCACCAAGGCATACTTGGGTCGCTGGGCGCAGGAAAAGAAATCCCAGCCGAGATATAATTTGAGAGCTCCTGCTCATTAGTTTCATAAACTTTCACAAAACAATCTTTTTGGTCGTAACCTGACAAAAAATTATCTTTAATAGCCTCTGCTAATGTAAGCTTCGGATCTTTTGTAAATACTTCAATTGATTGCCCATCAAGATCGATTTTAGTAGCGGTTTCGGTAATATTCGGCGTATATCCAGGATCCAGGGAAAGGTATGTAAACCCGATGCCCAACTTATCAGAATAATATATTTTGGTGCCCGCTTCCTTCTTATTTAATTCAAATACACTGCTTGAATCTGGCTGTGCTATGGGGGCGGGTGTTAATGAGGAATCTGCGCCAGAAGTTTCTTGCAACTGGCCGACTTGAGTGCGTAAAGAGTCAATCTCATTATTAGGCCTTAGCTGTTTCTGATTAGACCACCAAAAAATTATCACGCCGGCTACCAGTGCCATTAAAACAACAATAACTATTACCAACAAGAACCACGGAATGTTTTTTCTAGCTTGGAGCTTATTCATTGGTTGTTCCATAAAATTTTTGTTAAAAATATTTATCTTGTCCTTATTTTTTTATCGACAGCTAAGTTAGCTAGAATTTCTAAGAAATCTGGCTCTTGTAATTGGACAAAAACTTTGACGTCCTAATTTTATATTTGACTCCTGTCTAATCAAGAATAATTTAAACTTTATTCTGGGATTTGTTAATTTCCAATGCTCCGGTCAATTGTTGCAATAAATCTGAAGTTTTATTAACACTGGTGTCCATAAAAATCACCTTACTATTATCATTTAAACCGATGGTTTTTAAAGTATCCAGATATTGAGTTAATGTCAGCAGGGCTAATATCTCGGAAGAGCTTTGATTGGTCGAACCCTTAACGATTTCGATCGACTCTTTTAACCCCCTGGCAATCGCTTCCCTTTCCATGGCTATACCCTCGCCCTGGAGACGCTTTCTTTCTCTTTCTGCTTCAGCCTCTTTAACGGCCTGAATCTTAGTGGCCTCTCCTTTGTTTTCGGCGGCTTTTTTCAACTGTTCAGAGGCTACTACCTCAGACATAGCTTGGGTAATGGTCGGCGGAAAACTGACTCCCGTAATTTGAAAACTATTGATAAGCATGCCCCATTCAGAAAATTGTTTTTCTAAATCGCCTCTAATATGAGCGGCTAATTCTTCCTTTTTTTCTAAAATACCTTCATGTGTTTCCTTGGCGATATAAGTTCGTAAAGAATTTTCGATAATTGCGCCAATAGATTTATTTCTTTCAGATAGGGCGTAAACATATTTTTTAACGCCGTCACTATTGCTTTCCACGGAGTAGATAAGGTTGGTTGAAACATCTATGATAACTTTATCTTTAGAAGGATATAAGCCATTAATCGCAAAATTTTGTTGGCGCAAAGAGATTTTCTCTACAACCTTCTCAAAAAGTGGAATTTTATAATTTAATCCCGCATTCATGATTCTTTTGAATTTTCCTAAAAATTCAATGACTAGAACGGTGTTTTGGCTAACAACTCGTATACCAGCTAAAATGATTAAAAAAATTACTAAGCCCACAGAAAGTAATAAATAGTTCATCATATTTTTAATTAATTAATAATTGATTAATAAATATAGCATATTTATTGTTATTTTGTCAACTCATAAAGAGGAGAATTTTTGCCTCCGCCTCGGGGTATTTGCACCTAAAGGAATAAACTGTTCCTCCTTATGTCTAATACAAATTAAGACAAGCGGTAGAGCTTGCCTTAATTCGCATGCGGGGTGTTAGGGACGCTATTCGAGCTTTTTTATAATTATTCTGATTTTTTATTTATTTTACTATCAATTAAATTATTCTTTTCTGGATAGCAACAAATTACATTATCTAAATATTGAATACCGCAAAAATAATCACAAATAGATACATTCTTAATAGCACATTTGTGGATATTATTTCCTTCAGCTTCATTCCATGGGCATTTCATTTGCTTCCAGGACGTATTATCCTCGGAAGTCAAGTCGATGTCCATGTTAGCACCGTCTAAAATTGCAGTTTTCATAATTTTCTTAAGCTATTGACCAATTTTTTGATATATAATATAATATTATCATAGTCGAAAGACTATCGTCCCCTAAACGATACTAGGATTGTATTCACACCTCCGCGCAAGCGGAGTGTTTTTTTATTCTGGTATTTTCAAGCTTTAAAAAGCCGCCCAATGTTTCCGCCGGAATAAACACATCAGCCACGGCCTGCAACTCTTTACTCATTCTGTTCCTAGTGCAAACAACAATCACTTTTTTACCTTTGCTTTTTAAGTAACTAAGCAGTCCGCCAAAATAGCTATCGCCGGAGAAAAGCATGACCGTATCATATTTCTCGGATTTAGTGATCATATCCATGGTTATCTCTACATCAAAATTACATTTCGGAACCTTATTTAAAAAGACGCCGGACTCATCATAATGCGGAATCATTTTAATGTCCTTAGTCTTAACTTCAAACCCGTTCTTTCTGGCTTTGTCTAGTCTGAACATTGAGGCTCGATATTTTTTATTATTATCGTGCTCTTTGGGAAAATTTGTATTTTCTAAATAACGGCCGTAATAAAATAGTCTCTTTATTGGAAAAATCCAATTAATAATTTCTGCCAATTTCGCGATATCTACTTCCTGGCTAATTCTGAACTTATTTTCTTCCGGCCATAATTCTTTAGCCCAAGGACGGACATTGCCAAAATCAACAAAAACATAGACACGACCAAAGTCTGCCTTTTTGAATAAATAATATTCGGCTTTTAGTTCAACAAAATTCATACTTTAAATATACCATAAGGCAAAAGGAAGATAAATCCATTTTTTTGCATTTAGGCTCGAACTGAACTTTGGACCAAAAAAACTTGGAATATTAGCTTATAAATGGCTCGAGCCGATTCAAAAATCACAAAAACTCCTTAACGATAAAACAACAAGGTTCGAACTGGAGAAAACCCCCATAAACAAAAGACGAAGTGAGCTTTTAGACTCACTCCGTCCCTGTCTGCGGAGAGAGAGGGATTCGAACCCTCGATACCTTGCGGTATACGCGCTTTCCAAGCGCGCGCAATCGACCACTATGCGACCTCTCCAGATAAGCCGTAAACGGCTTATTAAAATTATTTTATTCTCTCTATGATAGTTTTCAGGCCGTCAACCTTATCACCATTACTATCAACATAATCTTCATAGGGCCGAGCACCGACTATCAAGCTATCATTAATAAAGATGGTGGGGGCTCCAATGACAGCGTAGTCCTTAGCGGACTCACTTAGTTTGGCTGATTTTTCCAAACTTGGCAAGCCGGCCAGGCAATCAGCAAAATCTTCTTTAGACACAGCGGCTGCTTGCAGGCTATCAGCGGTCAACTTGTTTTCCTTAACCAAGCGGAAAATATTAGCTCTCATACTAAGCCAGTCAGCCCCAGCACACACCAACGCTTGGCTGCCCAGAGCCGACAAGGGATCGCTTTTGCTGATAAAGGGCCTGAAGATAAACACGATTCTATCTTGATACTCAGACTTAAGCCTTTCCACTGTATCATTAAATTCTGCTGAGTAAGGACTGGCATAATCTTCAAACACAAACATCCTGATTTTGGCCTGCTTATCACCCAAGAGCCAATCACCATCTTGAATCTGTGGCGCTTTATCCACTTGATATGTCTGGGCAGAAGTAGCCGCCACCGGCTGAGCGGCGATAATCGCTTTAATCTGGCTAACGCTAGCCTTCTGGGATAGGCTTATGGCCCAGAAAGTAAAGCCAAAGGTCATGGCTATAACTAGCACTAAAGCAATCCAAAGTATTTTTTTGGATAGAGTAAGCATAGATTTATAAATTAGCTTTTATAGTATTATAAGCATTTATTTTTTCCAGCTGATGGGCAACGCTGAGAATCCGGGCTTCACTCAAACTCGGGCCGATAAGTTGCAAGCCGATCGGTAAATCGTCTACGAAACCGGCTGGCAAAGATAGGGCCGGCAAGGCGGCCAAAGAAGCGCCGGTTACATAAATATCCTCAAGATACATAGCCAAGGGATCATTTACCTGTTCGCCTAATTTGAAAGCTGGGTGTGGAGTAGTCGGGGTTAAAATAATATCAACATCTTTAAAGGCTGAAGCAAAATCGGCTTTAATCAAAGATCTGACTGCTAGGGCTTTTTTGTAATAAGCATCGAAATAACCGGCACTCAAAGTGTAGGTGCCTAGCATTATCCGCCGTTTGACCTCCGGACCGAAGCCCTGCCCTCGATTCTGCTTATAGAAAGCCTGCAAATCCTCGGCTTGATCGTGGCTCAAACCCCAGGCGACTCCGTCAAAACGGGCTAAGTTAGAGCTGATTTCCGCCGGAGTAATAATATAATAGACTGGCACGGTATATGGGGTGTGAGGCAAACTAATTTCTATAACTTCCGCCCCTAACCTGATTAAGTCCTCTTTGGCCCTAATTAGTAGGCTGAGAATTTTCTTATCTAGATTCTTAGTAAAATATTCTTTGGGCCAGCCGACCTTCAAGCCTCGGATATCCTGATTAAGCAAATTAGCATAATGATCCGGACTGTCTTTTAAGGTAGTCGCATCTAAGTCATCATCACCGGCAATAGCTTCCAGTACCATCGCTGCATCTTCCACTGTCTTAGTTAGAGGACCGATAACGTCGGTCGAAGAAGTCATGGCCATCAAGCCAAAACGGGAAACCCGGCCATAGCTAGGCTTTAGTCCCACTAAGTTGCAGAAGCTGGCTGGCTGACGGATCGAACCGCCCGTATCGGTCCCTAAAGCGAACAAGCACAGATCGGCTGCTACTGCTGCCGCTGAACCGCCGCTTGAACCGCCAGGAACCCTTTCTAAGTCCCAAGGATTATTACTAGGGCCATAAGCCGAATTTTCCGTAGAAGCGCCATGGGCAAATTCATCCAGATTGGTCTTGCCTAAAAGCACGGCGCCCGCTTCTTTTAATTTCTTAATGACGGTCGCGTCATAAGGAGCGATATAATTTTCTAAAATCTTAGAAGCCGCCGTAGTATTTAAACCTTTGGTCATCAAGATATCTTTAGCTAGATATGGAATACCCAGCAAAGGACCTCTTTCACCGGCCGCCAACCTTTTATCTGCTTGCCTAGCCTCTTCTAAAGCTGTAACTTCGGCTACCAGCAGGCAAGCTTTAATCTTTTCATCGACCGCTTCTATCCTATCCAGGCAGGCCTGCGTCAAAGCCAGGGCGCTAATTTCCTTAGCGTCTAATAATTCTCTGGCTCTAGCGATGCTTAAGCTATTTAAATTCATAGACTGTCTTAATAAAATTTTATCTTATCTTCGGCTTTCCCTGAAGGGCTCTATGTTATGATATTTTTCCGTGGGCCCGACTATCGGTAGTGAACCAAAACTTAACAATTTGGCTTCCGGGGTTCAAGTCCCCGCGGGTCCACCGAGGCCTTGATTGACTTTGGCTATAAAATTTGCTATATTTATGAAGTTAAGTTTTGGTAACCAATAGTGAAGCTACAAAGATCTCCCGCTCGGGAGATTTTTTGTCTATAAAACTTTCTTCACCCTAATCAGACGCCCCTCTAAATCGCCTTGCTTTAAGGCGGCTTCGACTTCATTTTTATCCCAAGCCCTCACCTCGTCCAAACGCCAGATATTATTCAGGTCGGAATCTGGGCTTAAAAAATCATGAGGCATAGTTTTTACCTCTTTTAACTTATCAATATAATCTAAAACGGATGATAGTTGAGCTCCATAGGTCTTAAGTTCGGCTGGGCTCAGCTCCAAACGAGATAAGTCGGCAATATGTTTTACTTCGGCAAGTTTAAGAGACATATATGATTTAACAAAAATTTATTTTTCCTTTGATTTTCCCTGAAGGGCTCTATGCTATGATATTTTTTCGTGGGCCCGACTATCGGTAGTGAACTGAACTTTAGCATTTCGGTTTCCGGGGTTCAAATCCCCGCGGGTCCACCAAAAAGTTAATTGACTTTAGCTATAAAATTTGCTATATTGAAAAAGCTAAAGTTCGGCTCATACAACTACTATAGTGAAACCGCAAAGATCTCCCGCTCGGGAGATTTTTTGTTTACTCCAACAGCTTTAAAAAGGCTGCTTCGTCCAAAATCTTAAGCCCTAATTTTTTCGCCTTCTCATATTTTGCGCCGGGGTCGCTACCTAAAATTAAAAAATCCGTGTCCTGGCCGACATTGTCCTGATTAAGGCCTCCAGCTGCTTTAATTCTATCTTTTGCCTCCTGCCTTGTCAAACTAGGCAAAGTGCCGGTTAAAACGAATTTTTTGCCCTTTAGAGGCTGATCGGCGAGGTGTTCAGCTATCTGCACCCGGAGCCTTATCCCTGCCCCGTCTAGCTTAGCCAAGAACTCTAAATTGTGACGATCCCGCCAGAAATCATGGATACTCCGCGCCACGATTCCACCGACATCATCCAGCTCCTCTAACTCGGAAATAGTTAATTTCTGAGCCCGGGCTAAAAGCGCCTTGATGCTGATAGTCTGAGCGGAAAAGCCTAAATAGTTGGCTAGTTTCTGAGCGCTACTTTCGCCGACATGCCTGATGCCTAGCGCGTACAAGAAACGGTCTAAATCAAGCAAACGGCGATTTTTAATTATCTCCAAGATATTATCGATCTTTTTCTCGGCAAAACCGGGCAAGCCGCTAAGGTCTTCCTTGCGCAAGAAGAAGAGGTCAGCCGGATCCTTGATCAAGCCTTCGCTTAAAAATTGTTCAATGATCTTAGGACCTAAGCCCACAAAATCCAAGGCTCCTTTAGATACAAAATGGATTATTTTCCTAAGGTTAACGGCATAGCAGTCCTTATTCTGGCAACGATAGGCAACTTCTCCGCTAGGCTTAACTACCTGCCCTTCGCAACGGGGACAGCGCTGCGGTTCTAAGATAGTTCGCTCCTTCCCGGTTCTTAATTTCTTTAGAACTTCGACCACTCTCGGAATAACGTCGCCGGCGCGTTCCACCACGACCGTATCTTTGATTTTCAAATCTAGACGCCTGATCTCATCCAAGTTATGGAGGGTTGCCCGGCTGATAGTCACCCCGCCAACACTAACCGGATCCAAGATAGCAGCTGGAGTAAGAACACCGGTTCTGCCTACCTGCCAGATGACATCGTTTATGACAGTAGTGGCTTGTTCAGCTGAAAATTTATAGGCCATCATATAGCGAGGAGCCTTGCCCACTATCCCTAAGATTTTCCAGAAATCAAGCTCATTGAACTTTACGACCACGCCGTCTATCCCGAAGGGCAAGGCTTCCCTTTTTTCTCCAATACTTCTTTGGAATTTAAAAACCTCAGACAGATTATGGCACACTCGATTCTGTTTCAGGGTTTTAAAGCCAAGCAAGGCTACCAGGGCATCGGCTTGGGCGCGAGTCTTAATCAGTCCATCAAGCCGAGGAGATCTGAAGATTAAATCATAGGCATAAAAATCTAATTTCCGTTCCGCCGTGACTTTGGGATCAAGTTGCCGTAAAGAACCGGCGACACCATTTCTAGTATTAGCCAGCAAAGCTTGTCCATTAGCTTCATATTTTTTATTCAACTCATTAAAAACCAATTTAGTCATAATCGCTTCGCCGCGTACTTCTATCCCGCTAACCATGATTTCCTCCAAGAAAAAACTAGCCTCCTTTGCCTTGAGGCCTAAACTTTCCAAATCTTTTATCGCGGGTAGATGCAAACGCAAAGGGATGCTAGCAATCGTTCTGATATTGTTTGTCACGTCTTCGCCCACTTGGCCGTCGCCGCGAGTCGCCCCTGATACTAGGACGCCGGAATCATATTTCAAGCTTAAGGCCAAGCCGTCCAGTTTTAATTCGCAATAATAGACAAAGGGACGGTGTTTAGCCGGATGATTCTTCAGGTAATTGCGGTTACGATCTTCCCAATCCGACATATCAGTCTCAGAGAAAGCATCAAACAGCGAAATCATAGGGCGATCGTGCCTGACTTTTGCAAACTTAGACAGGGCTTTGCCGGCCACCCTCTGCGTCGGCGAATCAAGCGTAATCAAATCCGGCCATTCGTTTTCGAGCTTGAATAATTCATTCTTCAAACTATCTAGAGCCGCTGGGCTCAAGGTTTCCTTATCTAGGACATGATAATTATAGCGATGGCGGTCGATTTCTGCCCGCAGTTTTTTTAATCTTTCTTTAGCTTCGTTTTTAGTCATATAAGATGATATGGCTTAATTATAACATCTTTTTTTTCAAAAAACCACCCAAGATAAGGCGGTTTTTTGCTTAAAATTAAGGATATTTTGCTATTCTTGAGTCTCGGCTGGCGGCGTGCTTTGGCTGGGATTAGCATTGTTAGCCCCCTGAGGATTAGCAGCCGTGTTGATAAAATTGACGACATCACCAATGGTCTTGGTGTTAGTGCTAACTGCTTGTTCTAATTGAATCAAAATCGCCCTCTGGTTGTTAAGCTTGGAATTGAATTGCCAGAAGAGCATTACTAGGACGCCGAGAATTAAACCGATGACCAAAGGAAAGATTAGTTCTTTTTTCATATTTTTTTCTGTTCGCATAAGCTATTATATTTTAATTTTTATTACTTCTTCTGAGTGCTTGCCAGGCTGGAGTTGATGAAAGAGACGATAGCGTTGACTTTGTTGTTGTTATCCACTACGGTCGCCTGTAACTTATTGATCCTAGTTTCTTGGCGCTTAACCTGCCAACCGAAATAGACGCATAAGACGACGAGGATAACGACGAACAAGGAAAGAATTAAGGGGATCAAGGATATTTCTTTTTTCATAGTAATAAAATAATTAAATGCAATTAATAATCAACTCTTAGTATACAATAAAAACTAAACCCTAGCAAACCAACTAGATCTACATTCAATCCGCGCCTCCTTCAGTGTCCAATTCTAAACTATTAGTAGAATTAATGGTCTCCGGTCTATGCGGATTCTGAGTGAATATCCTATAGAAATAATGGGTATAGGGGGTGTCACCGACCAATTCGGTAATAGATCTACCAGGAGCACCTAAGGCTTGTCCATTTTTAGCTGGTTCAATATCTTTCAAGGTATTAATATACTCACGATCGATTGACCAGAAAAGTTGATAAAAAGTTTCGTCGGCGCCATCGTTTTGAATCAGTATCTCCATGGCTGGCGGAGTGGCGCTAGGCCTTTGGCCGACAATAGAAATATCAGGATTACCATCATCACTACCAGGACTTCCTACCGTTAGTACCCCTGAGTTACTGGTATTAAACAAGGTGTCACGAGCATAAATTATATAGTAGAAATTAGTATTCACTGTTTCATCACCGATTTCTTTACCATTATTGCCCGCAGACATTGTCTCCCAAGATACTGGTTCATCCATATTCATTAGATCTTCTTCAGTGGCTGCATATAATATCTGGTATTCTCCGGCTTCATCAGAGATAAAACTAATTAAGGTCGCTGGATCATGCCCAGGAGAATCAGTGATTTCAGATAACACTGGTCCAGTTGTATCGCTAGTTGTTACAACATAATTCTGGTGAGTGCTAGTATTACCAGCAGCATCTTTAGCTTTTATTGTATAATAATAACCCGTATTAGCCTGATCACCAATTAGATGATTATAGACCTGGTAAGCAGTTGCGGATTGGTTAGTGGCCGGATCTGGATAAGAACTCGGACTATAAGCAAAACCGTATTGGCCGTTTTCATTCATATAAAAGTTTATTTCATAGGCTGGTGGATTCGTACTTGACAGGGCCGGACCGTAAGAAATGCTTATACTAGGGGCTTGAGTGTCAGAAGCCGTGGTCAGTGTACCACTATAAACGCCAGAATTATCAGCCGCATCCTTATAGAATATACGGTAGTAATAGAAGGTGTTATACTGCCCGCCGATATTTACAAGATAATTTGAATTAGCGGTCATTGGCATCCAAGCCGTGCCAGGCTCGGAAGGATAACCGCTTGTACTTTGAGCAAACTTATAATACCCGTTTTCATTAATAGAAAAACTAGCATAAGTATAGTTCTGGGTCGGGGTTAGGCTAACCAAGGTGAAAGTCGGCGGAGTAGTGTCACCCCCTTGCTGCACGGCTGTATGCAAAGGGCTAGCTAGATATGAATCTACTTCGCCCACAGTCTTAGTAGGGATAAAAAATGATGTCGTCACCTTCGAAGTGTCGATATTAATGCTCCGGGTCTGGGCGGTTAAATTTACTATCCCCTGATTAACCAGAATCTGATAGCCATTGGTGACATTGACGTAACCGGCCGCCAAAGCGGTCTTAATGGAGACTATCGAAAAGACCACTAAACTGAGCAACATCAAGCTGATTGGTATGGTAGATTTTTTTAACATATAAAAAATCTAATTATCAAGACTATTTATTAACGATGATTATATGGCCGACAGCCGTACTATTAGGTCCGCCGCAAGCTTGGCAATAGTATAAGAAATCACCTTCTTGCAAGGCCTGGAACTCTAAAACTTTGGTCTGGCCCATCTTAGCTTGCTGTGACATGCTATAGTCAGGAAAGATTATATCATAATCCTTATCAACGGCGGTAAAATTAACATGAACAGTATCCCCGACTCTGGCAATGATCTTGCTGGGGTTATATGCGTTATCCTCCCCCTTGATATCAAAAATCCGGAACTTGCTTTCAATCCCTGGAGCGGCGGGCGCCACATAAGTCGGAACCACGATTTCTTTGTCCGTTATCTTCTTGGGGTCAGAATCCATCTCGGGCACGACCGTATTGGCTGGCACCTCTGCCCTGAATGGGCTGGGTTCGGTTTCGGTCCGGCCAACCGGAATAACGAGCTCCGTCGACTTATCAGTGGTCTCTGGATAGACTTTTTTGGCGGCTTCCTTCCCGCTCCGGCGAGAAATGTCGACGATCACTAAAATAATTAGGAAGACAGCTAAAACTACTCCCATCGCCAGAAACATCTTTTGATTAAAAATTGGCCGATTAGTCTTCATAAGAGATAGATTAATTCAAACTGATAACTATTTTAGGCTGCTTTCCAAGGACTTAACCCTAGCCTGTAGAGAATCAATTTCCTTTTGCTGAGTTTTAAGAGCTTCTACTAATATGGCAGTGAAATTACCATAGGCGACAGATTTCTTGCCATCGACTCCGGTTTCCACTAACTCTGGTAACACTTTTTCTACATCTTGAGCGATAAAGCCATAGTTGGCTTCCCCGCTATCGCGCCATTTAAAGGAGACACCCTGTAAGTTCAAAACTTTAGCTAAAGCTCCATATATCGGCTTAATATCCTTCTTCAAAGTCCGGTCAGAATTATAGTAGAAAGCATCAGCGGTTACGGAACCAGAATCTACCTGGACGTTACCGACAACATGCAATGGCCTGGTTGGATTAGTAGTGCTAATGCCGACGTTACCATTCTTTAAAACCATTTGGCCGTAAGTGCTACCGAAACCGCTACCACTGCCATTAGAGGCAAAATTCAAAGTCTGGCCGCTATCAGACATCCAAAGGCCACCATAAGCGGTGTCTTTGAATATCAAGCCTCCGCCATAAGGGCCGGTGAGCATCAAGGCACTTGAGGTGCTATTAGAGGGATTAAAGGTGCTGGTCGCTGTTGTGTCCATTAAAGATGTGCCAAAAACGGTAAAACGATCGCGCATATACACCTCATTAGAATAATCGCTATAACCAATCATTACTTGTCCGCTACCGTCAAAATTAAGCCCGAGAGCTTTGAGTCTCCGACTTTCTGTATTCATCTGATTACGACTACTATAAATATTTACAAACCTTTTCATGATGTTCTTAGCATCAAAATCAGTTACCATGCCGTCACCATCGACATCAGCCATGGCCTGTTGCAAAGGAGTTAAGCTAGTTAAATTATGAGCAAATTGAGCAGCGATCAAGGCGTCGATGGAATTAACATATCCATTATTATCAACATCGCCACTACCGCCACCCATATAGAAACCGCCATAGACCTCAAAAGGAGCGGTTGGAGAGGTTGTACCAACACCGACACTGGTCATGGTACTTGTAGCATAGATAGCACTACCAGTCGTCATCCAGTAACCACCGCCGCCACTAATACCGGCTATAGCTGAATCTACATAATTCCTATTAACAGAAGCGGTGGGATCAGCGGATATACCTACATTAATCATTGGCTTACCCCCAGCATCAATGCTATATGTTGAGGCGCTATCAACCACTAAGCGAGCCGAGGAAACAGTGGTGGTGCCGATGCCAACTCCAGAACCATTATCAAAAATCTGTGAATTAGCAATCGTATCGCTGTCAGAAAATTTAGTGACATAATTAGCGGTCGGCGAAGAAGCGTTAACGTTGCCGCCAGCATTAGTCCAAGAGGTAATGCAGTTGGTGCCATTGCCCATACAAAAGCCTCCGGCTTCGATATAGTTATCAGTCACTGTTGTGTCATACGTGGAAAATCCACCATTAGCAAAGATATTGCCAGAAGAATCAACATCCCAATTAGTGGCTGACATCAAAACTGCATCACCATTATCACCAATCGTCAACGTGCCTAAAGTTGTCCAAGTAGAAGCGGAAGAAACGTTATTACTGCCAATCGTGCCGCTAGTAACGGTTATATTATTATCCACCTCCGCATCCGAAACGACTGCACTACCGGATACTAGGTTAGAAGCAGTTAGAGTGTCAGAGACCATAGCATCAGTGACTGCGTTATTAGGCAAAGATAGAGTTCCAGAAGTCAAAGTCAGACCATTAGCAACGCTTACCGCTCCACCGCTAGAAATCGTAATACCAGTACTGCCGCCGTTACCTACTAAAGCGTTAGCTGCTAAATTAAGGTTTTGGGTTGCGGTATGATTACCTAGATTATCGCCGCCGGTTGCTGAACCGCATTGGCTGCCCAGCATCCTGACGATACCGCCGTTATCCACATAAAGGCACTGGTTGCCTTGGCCAGTATAGGCGGCTAAGGTGGTTGTCCCAGTGACTCTTAAAGTACCGCTAACGTTTAATTTATCAGTAGTGGTTGCGCCCACGCCAATATTACCGGGAAAGTAGGAAGTATCACTACCAGTACCAAAGTTTATGACCTTAGCCAGGGTGGGCGAGAGGTAGGCGAATAATCCTAAAAGACAAGCAATAGACAGGGAAATTAAGATTTTTTTATTAGGATTTTTCATATTATAAAATTTATTTGACGATCATTTTACCAACTTCGCCTCGGCTAGCATGGCTAGGTAAATCGCAATAGAACTTATATTCCCCTGCCTTAGTCGGAGCATTGAAAGTCATGGCTCTGGTTTCTCCAGTAGAAACTCCGATGGCCACAGAAGATAAGGATTTATCCTCAAAGCGGAAAATATGAGTCCACTGGTCAATTGAGCTGACAGCAATGGAAATCGGTGCTCCCTTAGAAACCGTGAATTCTGCCGGACTGATTCCCTTCTCTAAACTCATATCAAGTTTAATGACTTTGGCGGACAATTCTTCTTTATTAAGAGGGCCGGTCTGTTGCGGAGCTTGCGGAGAGGTTAAAGGCAGATCAGTCCTAACCACCTCACCCTGAAGGTTAACCACTTTATTATCCTTAGTGACTAAATTAATACTGTTTGGCACTACTTGAGCGGCGTCCTTCAAGGCTGCAACGCTTTCCTGAGCAATTTCCACCTGGCTCTTAGCCGCAGTATCATTGATAGAGGTGGCCGCTGGCTTAGGAGCAGGAGTTGTTGCCTCTTTTTTTTGCTTAGGCATAGCCGCGATTACAGTAATGATGATTATAACCACTACTAGGCCCAATAAGATCCAAATTTTTTTGGAATTTGGCTCAGTTGTGAATTTATCCATAGTATTATTCGGTCTAAGGGCTAATTTATTAGAGCTTAAACCTCCTTTTATTTATATAAATTTAATATTTAATCGATCACTAAACCAGCCCTCTCTGTCTGATTAAGAGCTTTGGTCGGCCAAGACTTCCAGTCAAAACGCTTACCAATCAAGCGATATGAAACTGAAACCGGCTTATCGCTCCGGAAGACTATCTTATTATCTTTCACTAAATAATATGTCTGAGCGAAACTACCAAACGGAGTAATGAAAACCTGGACGTTATCAGGACCAAAATCTACCACATTACGCCAGACCCAGAGGTCATCACCAGCTTCAATCTTTGAAAAATCTAAAACTTTTTCATAGCCAAAACCAGCATGATAGGTGTCTATCCTGAGATTGCCCACATATTCTTCCTTGACCCCGCCAGCGATAGAGGCGGCGTAAGTAGAGTATTTTGTCCCTCGGATATTATACAAAGGATCGATAGTGTTAACAGTCAACTTATTGACATTAATGATATCATGATTATTTAAATCAAAATTTGCTATCATCGGAGAGGCTAATATGCCCCACATAGTAGATGTAGCCTGGCCATATGATATAGCATCTTTAGGATCAGTAGCGGTAGATAAATTTTGCACCCTTGAATTACCAGCATCAATTGAAGCGCCGGAACCACCAACGTAATTAACAGATAACTGAGCTGAGGTCATAGTTGTAGTCCCAATCGCCACCTTGCCCGTGTTAGCCAAAGTCATAATATCGCCCACGCCGCCGCTTCTAGCCGGATCAGCGTAGAACCTAAAATCTGAATTTTCACCAGGCGTATAAATCGCCCAATATCTCAAACCACCCTTAGAAATAGCGAAATTAGACTGGTTAGCGGTAGAGGTAGAATCAATGTTAAGTTGTCCGAAAGAACCAGCTGCTCCTACAACATGCAAAGGCGAATTTGGAGTGGTGGTGCCGATGCCGACGTTGCCACTACCCTTGATTATAAAGGGGACATAGGCGGTGGTTTTATAGGCACCGTTATACAAGGAATTAACAGTAAAATCTACGGTGGCAGAACCTGAATTATATACTAAACCGAGCGCACCTGTTATATTTGTAGAATCTCTCCAGACTACGTTGTTATATTTACCTGAAGTCCAACCGGCATTATTTATTAAAGAAAGAAAATTATTATCATTTACAGAAGTAACATTTACTTCCAATTTATGATTCGGGTTAGTCGTCCCGATTCCGACATTATAAGCCGTTGAAGAAGCATATAAATTGCTTCCATTTAGACCCCAATAACTAGTTCCACTAACCTGTGACCAGGCGGTCTTACAATCGCCAGCGATACATAGGCCGCCAGAAGAATTAATTTGGCCACCAGAAACATCTAATTTATAAGCTGGAGAGGTGGTACCGATACCGACATTCCAAGAAGTGTTAGAAGCATAAATATTTGACCCATTAACATCCCAATATGAAATACCAGCTATTGCTGAATCCAATTGATTCCTATTCACTGCATCAGTAGACGTTGATCCTGGAGCCACGTTGGCGATTTTCATGCTCCCAGCATCAATATTATAGGTAGAGTCTCCCGTCACGACTAAACGAGCAGAGGTTGGGTTGGTTGTCCCGATGCCGACATTGCCGGCCGGATTAAATAACAAATTACCGCCATATTGCGTGCCGACATATTTTATTTCAAAATCATAGAGATTATTGCCATAAGTATTGTAAGCCAACTGCTCCATCTTCCACTCCCTGGACGACATGCCTAAATAGATGCCGGCATTTTTGCCAGAATCAAGTCCTTTCAGGTTTACCCTGGCTGAAGAAGAGGCCAAAATCTCAAGATTAGCTAATGGATTAGTGGTGCCGATGCCGACATTACCACCAGCAATAATCCGCATCGCTTCGGTCCCGCTAGCGGAAATGGCAATAGAATTAGCTGCTGGATTAAAAATACCCGTATCTACATCTGTGTTAAAAGTATAAGTTGGCGCCGCCGCTGCATTGCTTGCAGTTAAACGATAGTTATTTGCTGTTCTGAGTACGCCGCCAGCCTCAATGATAACATCACCAGTTCCGTTACCAATCCCTAATTGAGTGCTCGCAATACGATAAATGCCAACCGAATTATCAAAAAATAATCCCTGATTTTTATTGAAGCTACCATCGGTGCCGATAGACAGTTTATAAGTTGGGCTGGTCGTCCCGATCCCAATATTCCAAGCGGTATTAGAGGCGTATAAAGTAGAACCATTAAGTGTCCAATAACTAATACCGCTAACCTGTGACCAGGCGGTCTTACAATCGCCAGCGATACATAGGCCGCCAGAAGAATTAATTTGGCCACCAGAAACATCTAATTTATAAGCTGGAGAGGTGGTACCGATGCCGACGTTAGCTCCAGTCGTTAAATACATGACCGGATTAGCATTGACCACCAATTGCAAAGGATCAAAAGTATTTGCCCCGATGGTTACTAGACCGTCCCCTGCCTTGACAATCCCGGCAGAAGCATTAGCGCCGGTCCTTTCCACATACAAAGAAGTGTCTGTAGACTGTGATACTTGCAACTTATAGCTTGGATTGGTTACGCCGACTCCGACGTTGCCACTCGAAGTAAGTCTCATGATTTCCGTTCCTGCGCCCTGATTTAAATTCAACACTATATCTTTTGTCGCTGTTCTAGTAGTAATAATAGTATTAGCGTCCGTTGTGTTAAAAAATAGAGGAGATTGTACGCTAGAACGACCAATAATAGAGTTGCCGGAAACATAATTTGATCCGGAAGTATAAATAACCCCGTTTACTTCTAAAGCGTACCCCGGATTCGTCGTCCCGATCCCGACGTTAGACGGGAAGCTATAAAGACCGCCACCAACGTTAGAACCAAAAGCTCCGTTAGAGACATTGGCCGCGCTAACCGAACCAGTCAGACTGCCGATAAAGGTGGTGGCATTGATAGTGCCGTTAACGTTTAGGGCATAAGTAGAAGTGCTGCTAGTCCCGATAGCTAGATTGCCGCTCAACCAACCGCCACTTAAAGGTAAAAAATCGTTAGGCAGGTTGTTCCAATCCGTGTTAGCTAAAATCCCATTAGTCGCTTTATTGTAATCCCCGGATAGGGCTTGGGCCGAATCAGCTGATATCAATGCAAAAGCAAAAATAAAAAAACCGACTAGGCTTATTAGCTTTAAAGAGGGGATATTTTTGAGCCATGTTTTCATAGGCTTGGGCAAGTCTGCTAATTAAAAAAATTTAATAAAACTTGACTTGCTCTTGATATTTTAATTATACCAATTTTTCAAATATATGGGAAGGCCTTAGAAGCTTATTTCCACGCTCCGCCTTACCTTGTCGAAAGATCCAACCGAAGAAAAAATAGTCGGGGCAAAAGATTTATAATCTACCCGATAAGTAGCGGCATTACTTAAGGTGTCAGAGAAGATGTTGTTCCCAGAATAAACCCCCAAATCATACTCGTTATGGCGCACCTCGAACAAAAGCCTCTCAGCTCCGGCCTCAGCCGCGAAATAGGCACGAAAAGACCGGGTAACAGCCCCGCTGATCTTGACGTTAGACAAGACCCCGCTTGCCCCGGAGAAAGCAACCACGACGATACTGGTCAATATAAAGAGAGACAAAAGCAAGGCGCTGCCCGGATGATTGAAATCAACGAATTTTTTCAGATTCTGCCACATAAACTTAATCTAGGGGGTAATAGCGGGAAACAATGGAGGTTTGGACATTGATCGCCTCTGCCCTACCCCCAGACGGAGTCACTGCCTCACCCTTGAAGCTGACCGTCACGAACGCTTGCTTGCCCTCCTCTTCCTCGACCAAAAACCTCAAATCCGAAACATCAACTGACAAGGGAGAGATAAACTCGATGGCGGTATCGCGCTTGACGGTAAAACGAGTGAAATCTCCAGCGCCAAACAAATAATAACGGACGCACTGGCCATGGTAATTTTTAAACTCCAAGACATCACCGAAAGCATTAGTGCTGGAAGCAAATATCTGGGTATCGGGCGTACTCGTACAAACCCCGTTATCGCGCTGAGCCATCCTGATTTCCTTGCCGATAACCTCCAAAAAGTAACGCAAGCTTTCTTGGACGTTCTGCGACATCAAGCTCTTCTTCTGACCCTCTAAAGCATATTTAAAGATGCTGGTAGCCGACAGCATAATGACGACAAAAATCGTGGTGGCCACTAGAACTTCGACCAAAGTAAATCCGGACTTATTTTCTGCTTTTTTAAAAAAACTAACGCCAATCATATAGGATAGTCATTAAAGTACAATTATATTCGCGGCCCCGATTAGACCAAGTAACGGCCGACTGGACTTGTTCGCTGACTTCACTTAAAGATTGCAGGGTCAAAACCCGGTAAAAATCAGTCTCGAGATTGACGTTCTCGCCTTCGGCCGGCGCATAATGGCGATAAAAGCCATTTTCTAGTAACAAAACGCCTTCATCAATCGTTGTAATCGACGTGGGGGTGGCCATCGAATAATCCATCTTATAAGTCCCGTCGCTTAAATCAGTCAGCCAATCCTGAGGCACTAGCCAATTATTATCCCGGGTCTTCCTGATAAGCTCCAAGCCCTCTTGAGCTAATTGGCAAGCAATAAGATTGCCGCGATTAGCCTGTTCTGTCTGAATATTCTGGACGATAAGAGACATGGTCCCGATCATGCCGATGGAAATAATGAACAAGACGGTAATTACCTCTAAGAGAGAAAAGCCGGGCTTGGATATTGGGAATTTGGAAAGTAAGCGCTTCATAAATATCTAATCTAAAGCTTCGGCTAAACCTAAAAAGTTCACCTGGACAGATTTTTCCGTATTATTAACTATTTCTGTCAGAATGATATCAACCACGGTCGAAGTCCCGCTCCCGCCATAGATGGTAGTGATGGGGTCGGGTGGCAAAAAAGTAATATCTAAGGGGCTGGTTACTCCAGTAAAACCCTTGATTCTGGTAGTTTTAGAAAAATAGATTGTCCGACCGCCGCTGTTTGGGTCCTCTTCGCCCACGTCATAGCGCTGGTTAGCGTTAGTATCGGCAAAAATAATATAACGATCAGCACTCGAGGTCGCACTGTCAAAGTGTAGCCCCCAGCCGCCGCTGGGCACTTCACCGGCATACTCAGCCAAGCCCAAGGCATAACTCTGGGTTAAATGAATATCACTCACGAGATTCTGGGCGCTCATGCTTAAATCGCTTCTCTTCTCTGCATCGCGATAATTACTGAGAAATATCGCCGTAATCATGACGATAATCGATAAGCTGACAATTACTTCCGGCAAAGAAAAGCCGGGCAGACGACGCGGCTTGGAATTTACTTTTAAAGATGTCGCCAAGAAGAGGCGACAATATTTAGAGACTCTTGGAAACATTAATGATCCGATTAAATAATTAATTACCGGTCGAGGTCGCCTTGACTTCCTTCCAGGTCGGTAACAAGAAGTTAACGTTCAACAGGGTGGAGGTACTGCAGAAATAATTATCCGCATCAGTCGTCTTTAAGTATACCCTGGTGCCAGTGGCTTTGGTGAATACAATACTGGTAGTCGCCGCCGTGTTACTAGCAATCATCGCTCCGGTGTCGGTCGTTGTCCAAAGGTAATAGCAGGTGCCGGCGGAACAGACCTGAGGATTATAGTTAGGATAAGTGCTGTTATAATACTGGGAAGAATTAGTGAAACTAGTGGTACTGCCGACGATCACATCAAAAGGACTCCAAGAGAAATAAGGCATCGGGAATTCATGCTTATAGGTCGTAAAGGTTAGGGTTGGGTTCTGGCTACTGCTGTTTGCGGCTACATTATCAGTCAAAACATCGCCAGCACTAGTATTGAATTGCCGCCAAGGAGTCGGCGTAGCTGTGTAGCTTTCGTCCCAGAGGCGCAACCAGAAATAATAGTGTTCGTCATAATCCAAGGAACAGGCGCCGCCATCGCAGATAAACTGCTTAGCCGAACCGCTTGTCTTGCCGGAATCATAGATCGGACTAGTCGTGTTATTAGCATTATTGATAATTACCTGATAAGCGCTTTGCGAGCCGCTATTTACATACCATTTGAGCACCGCTTGCCGGGCACCGCTGGAACAAGCCTCAGAGAAAGCCCAATTAGGCGCACTTAATTGTCTAATCTCTATCGGCCAGCGATAGACTTTATAATCATCGCTTAAACAAGAATTATCGTTGATACAATTCAAGCTGATAGAGCCGAAGGAGCTGGAAGCATAACCGCTAAAGATGCCGGGATTCGGGGAAAGATAATTATTCATACTGGACTGAGGCGCCAGACTGCTATTGAATTGTATCCATTGCCCACCATTAATCACCCTGGCCCAACCATACATCTTTTGGTCATTTTCGTTATAGCAAGCCCAACAATTATTGGCCAAATTACAAGTATTCGGACAATTAGTATTAAAAGCATAATTATCAGGCGGCGTAGTCGTGGCATTAAAAGTAATCAAGCCTAAAGTCGCATTCCAAGCCTCGCCGGCAAAATTATTGCTTTCATCTAAATTGACTCCGTGAGTATTTGGATTACAGGGTTCAGTGGAGAAAGGAAAAGGAAAGGTATAGGGAAAATGGCCGCCGGTGCCATCATCAAGACAGTTAAAAGAGATCTTGCCATAGGTGGCATTATAAGCATTGCCCCGGATATTGTTTTCTGAAGTGACTCCACCAGAACCGCTAGTTAATCTTTCGGCAGCGGTAGCATAAGAACCGTCACCCACCGAATTAGTGCCTTTCATGCGATAACGGTACACCGTATCGGCACTTAAGCCAGAGTCATCGTAATAAGTATTTGTAACACCAGTGGCAATCTGGGAAAAATCACTGCACCCTGTTCCCTGACATCTTTCCACTTTATAACTCGCCGCTCCGCCGGCAGGAGCCGACCAATTAACACGCATTGAACTGGTAGTGACATCAGAGAAAGTAATGCTAGTTGGAACGTCCGGGTAGGTTAGCTGATCGCTAGTGGCATTGGAATAGGCGCCATCGCCGGTCGTATTCGTTGCCCGAGCTCGATAGCGATAAATAGTATTACCAGTTAGACTAGAATCATCATAATAGGTATTGGTAACGCCGGACGCAATCTGAGAAAAATCACTACAGCTCGTCCCCTGGCATCTTTCCACTTTATAGCTATCAGCTCCACCTGAAGGGGCGGTCCAAGTAAAGCGCATAGCGGTTGCGCCAACGTTAGAAATAGGAGTCCCTGGCAAACTAGTGGTACCAGGTAAAGTTGTAAAAGTTGAATCATTGCCATAACCCGTGCCGCCGCTGTTAGTGGCATAGGCGCGGACATGGTAGAGAGTATTAGGACTTAAACTGCTGATAGCGCAACTATAAGCGCCGGTACCGCCGCTTCCGGCACTGCAAGAACTACCGTATGAGACAGTCGTGCCCCATTGGATATAACGAGTAGGATTTTCTCCGCCAGTGGCCGTGACCGTGCCGTTACCGGTGGCAGCGTTGTAATTAATACTGGAGGCAGTCTGGGTGGTCGCTGTCGGAGCGGCCGCGGTTGTCGCTTGCTCGGCTGGAGTATTATAAGCGCCATCACCGCTAACGCTATCTGTTGCCCTGATACGATAACGATAAACCGTGCCGCTACTCAAACCAGAGTCATCGTAATAAGTATTTGTAACGCCGGTGGCAATTTCCCCGTAACTACTGCAGCCGGTTCCTTCACACCTTTCCACCTTATAGCTATCAGCTCCGGCTGAAGGAGCCGACCAGCTAACCCGCATTGAATTAGAAGTAACACTTGAAAAACTGATAGCCCCCGGAGTAGCCGGCCGGGTCTTTACAGACACCTCGGCTGATAGGGGTGATTCATATGAACCGGTGTCATAGTTAGTAACGGCGTAATAATAAGTCACCCTAGGACTAGTGCTGGAGTCAGTATAGGAATCAGTGGTCGAATTTGCTAAAAAATTACTGGTCGTAACCGGAGAAGCCGTGTTGCGATAAACTTTATAGGGAGTCGTGCCATGCAAAGCATTGGAACTGCTGCCGCCAGTACTAGCTGTCCAATCTAAAGCTGCATTAGTCGTATCAGCTGGCGCACTAGCTGTTACACCGACAGGGGCGGCATTAACGACAACTTCATCTACTCTAACGGTCACGTTAGACAAGGAGCCACGTGTCGCCTTCATCGTCACTCTGACAGTATACGTAGTGCCACCAGTTAAAGTCACATCGCTAGCATAGGCAGAATATTGGTTAGTGAGTGAAGAGCTGAAGGTGACACAACCTAGAGAACCTATAAAAGTAGAGTTGGCAGCATCATAGATATCTAAACGAGCCCAGCCGCTAGCACTGGTCCACGAAGTCGCGCTCGTCGTATATTTAAAACGTCCTTTGACTTTAACATCGCCTGACCCAGGGGCCACAAAGGTCTGTCTGATATGGCCACGATAGTCGCGACCAACGGTGGTGCCAGTAACGGCCCGGAAATCATTAGCGTAATAAGCAAAAGTAGCAAAAGCATAAGTTGTGGCTGAATTATCATCGCCACAAGTATTGGTTCCTGTACCATTACCTGCAGTCCAGCCAGTCGATGCTCCGGTGAAAGCCCAATTATTTACCTGGTTTAAAGCCTGGCCATCTTTTGTTTCTAAAAAAGTAATCGGCAACCAGCCAGAAGTAGCCAACAAGGTCAAAATCAGGATAATCAAAAACTCCCTCAAGAGGTGGTGATGAGTTGATTTGTGTAAGTGTTTTTTTAGTTGATGGGATATTTTAATCCTAGCCATAGATGGCTTTTTTCTCATAGTTTAATTATACCACATCCCGCCAATTTATGCATGAATTTTTTCCCCAAGTCTAACATGAGCTGGCGTTCCTTGGGGCTATCGTCATTATAACCGATAAGATGCAGCAAGCCGTGAGTCAAAAGGAAATAAAAAATGAAATCTTTGGTATGGCGGAAATTAATATCTTTACATTTTAGTTCTTCTAATAATCCCTGGAATTTCCTGACCCGAGCCGCTTCCTGTAAATTGATAAATATCTCCCCCAAGATATTACCCATGTATTCCTCCTGGCGGAAGGACAGGACATCCGTGCTTTTATTCTGGCCCCGGTATTTACGGTTCAAACTCTGCATCCGGCGATCCCCTACCAAGACTACCGACACCAAAAAATCTGCCTTGCGATAGGAAAATAAAAAAAGATCGACAGCCGCCGCTATCTTTTTCTGTTGCAGCTTATTCTTAGTAAAATTGATGATTTCGGTCATATATTTTAAGATTTCAAACTTTTAAGAAATGAATACAGCCTATAGGCCAGAGGTCTTAAAACCAAATCATAGCTCCCCGGACAAGATAGCACTTTGCCCCCGAAGCCGCTTTTGAAACGAGTGACCCCCGGCCAACGTTGAGCGTCGATGCCATAGAAATCATAATGCTTATAACCCTCCGCCTTTGCCTGCCTGATAAGTTCCCATTGCAACAAATATGGAGCCATCAGATTTCGATCGGCGTTGGCTGAGGCTCCGTGGAGATAAGTAACCGTGTCGGCAAAGAAGGAAAAAAGACCAGCAGCAACCGCCCGCCCCTGATAGCGGACCAAAAACAACCTGATAAAATCGCTTTGATCTAAAAGGACCTGGTAATGATCCCGACTGTGTAAACGGAAGGCGTCGCGCTCGGAAGTAGTAGACATTAAAGACCAGAAATCCTCAAAGTCTTCGGCCCCGCCTTGAGAAAATTCTAAATCTTTCTTCTCAGCTAAGCGGATATTATATCTGGTTTTAGGGTGCATAGCTGAAAGCAGTTCTGTCTCGGATTTAGCTAAATCTAATTGTATTGTCTGAGACGGCTGGATGTCCTTAATTTTATTAAAGATGATCTTCTTGGATTGATTGAACCAATTATTGAATAAATCTGAACTTGGTTCAAAACGCCAGAAATGAACGCCAAGCCGCCTAGTCTCTTGAATTATCTCTTCTAAAAATTCTTTAGCTTCCGCCTGATGGCCACAGAAAAGGGGGCCTTTGGGGGAGTATAAATAAGAAATTCCCAATTTTGTTCTATGCAAAGAGGCGGATAACAAACCTAGGCAACGGCCGTCTTTATAATAAGCATAACTAACGAAATCCTTGGCTTCTTGCCGCCAAACTTTCTGCCACTCTCCGCCTTGCAAAAAGACGCCTTGATTCTGATAAAAATCAGGGTTATCCAAGATTAGCTTAGTTAATTCAGAGGCCGATTTTAATTTCTGTAAAGCCATAAAACCATTATAGCATACCTAAAATTAGCCACAAAAAAATCGCCTTTCGGGCGATTTTTTTATATCTCTATCTATTTATTTTATGCCAGCCGGGGTAGCCGTGTTTAAACCAGCCGCCGGACCGCCGCTGATAGCTTGGCCGACGCAATATTTTAAAGTATATGATTGGCCGCTAAGAGTTTGGGCGTAGGTATAAGCAGTCGTTCCGGAACAAGCAGTTACGTCAGCCGGCGTCGGCGGAGTCGGGACAGTCTTCATATAAACGGTCGTGCCATTAGCAATCGTTGTCGAAGCAATCGGGTCTCCACCCGGATAGGTGCCCACATCATTATAATACAATTCCAAAGCAGTCTGCATCTGTTTGATATCAGAAACACGGCGAGCATCACGTGCCCGGGAACGGGCATTATTCAAGGAAACAACTGATAAAGTAGAAAGTAAACCGATGATGGCGATGACCACTAAAAGCTCGATCAAAGTGAAACCCTGCCCCTGCTTAGTCATAAGCTTAAAGAATAAAAAACGAAAATTATCTTATTTAATACCAGCCGGAGTAGCGCTAGTTAAGGAACCGCCGGTCGGACCGTTAGTAATAGTTTGACCGACGCAATAGCTGATCGTATAAGAATCGCCGGTAGTAGTAACCGTTCTCTGAGTATAAGTGTAGGTGTTAGTACCAGCCGTACAAGAGCCATCATTAGGAGTCGGTGCAGTGGGAACGATCTGCATATAAACGGTAGATCCATTAGCAATCGTACCGCCAGCTGTTACTGAAGCTGAGGGCGGATAACTGCCCACATCGTTATAATATAGCTCCAGAGCAGTCTGCATCTGCTTGACATCGGACACGCGGCGAGCGTCGCGGGAACGAGCCCTGGCGTTGTTTAGAGCCACAATCGATAAGGTTGATAGCAAGCCGATGATGGCGATAACTACCAACAATTCGATTAAGGTGAAGCCCTGTTTGTTTTTTGCCATAAAAATTTATTATTTAAGTAAAATATCGCTTATTTAATGCCAGCCGGAGTGGCTACATTCAAACCAGCTACTGGACCGCCAGTAATCGCCTGTCCGATACAATAGGTAATCGTATAAGATTGGCCGCTGCTGGTCTGCGCATAAGTATAAGCAGTGGTCCCAGAACAAGCAGTGGCGTCAGCTGGGGTTGGCGGGGTCGGGATAGTATTCATATAGGTGACTGTACCATTAGTAATACTTGAGGAAGCAAAAACATTACCACCAGGATAAGAACCGTTATCGTTATAATATAGTTCTAGGGCAGTTTGGACTTGCTTGACATCGGACACGCGTCGAGCGTCGCGGGAACGAGCCCTGGCGTTGTTTAGAGCCACGATCGATAAGGTTGATAGCAAGCCGATGATGGCGATAACTACCAACAATTCGATTAAGGTGAAGCCCTGTTTGTTTTTTGCCATATTAATTTAAACGAAATTCTTTCTTATTATTTAACAATTAACAAAAAAGAAAGATTAATAATAAATTTTTAAATATTTTAATTATATCTAATTTGGCTAATCTAAATTTGGCTAATCTAATTATACAACAATTTTATCCACAACACAAGAAAAACCAGAAAATTAGAACTGTTGTCCGAGATTATACATCGGCAACAAGACGGCCGCGACCATGATGGCCACACCGATACCCATAATCACCATGATCAAGGGCTCCATGATCGTGCTCAAGCTATTTAACATATTAGTGGATTCGCGCGTATAGAAATCAGAAATCTTATCCAAGACTACTTCCATCTTACCGCTGCGTTCACCGACCGAAATCATCTGTGGCACCATCTTCGGTACATAATCGCTGGAATCGAAGACGGTGGCCAAGGGGTTACCGTCTTTGATCGATTGCAAAGTCTGCATGATGAGTTCCCGATAGATCTCATTTCGGACGACATCAGCCGTAATCTCCAAACTCTTAGTAATCGTTACGCCGCCTTTGAGCAAGGTGCTGAGCGAGCGGGTGAAGCGCATCAGATAAATATACTTGAACAGCTTGCCAAAAATCGGCAGCTTGATTTTTAAAAGATCAAAATTCCGACGACCACCGGTAGTCTTCAGATACAAACGCATCAAAAATATAAAACCGGCGACGATGAGGACAACCAGCCAAGAGAAATGACGCAAAAAATTAGACAAACCGATGACCGCCCGCGTTGACCAGGGCAAAGCAATATCAGTTTCAGTCAGAATCGCGGTTAGGTTAGGAATAACATAAATCATCAAGATGATGCCGACTCCGATCAAACCGCAGATAATAAAAAGCGGATAAATCATGGCGCCCCTGATCTTGGAAACCATATCATAGTTCTTTTCCATCTCATCGGCCAAATAATTCAAGACTTCATCTAATTTACCTGAAGTTTCTCCAGATTTGATAATATTGACGAAGAATTCAGAAAAGATCTTCGGCCGCTTAGCAAAAGCATCAGATAAGAGCGAGCCGCTATCAACATCAAGAGCGATGTCGGCGATAATGCTCTTCAAAGGGAAATTATTAGTCTGGTCCACTAAGATCATTAGCGATTCTACGACCGGCATATTAGCGCTGATCATCACGGAAAATTGCCGAGAAAAAATAACTAAATCCTTAGGCTTCACCCTCTGGATTAGCAGAGACAACTTTACCATGGGCGACTGGCTAGCTTCGATCAAGCTGATTAAGTTTAGCTCCTGTTTACGTAGTTTAAATTCGACCTCTTTCTCGTTGAGACCAACAATCTTGCCTGTCCGGATTTTTCCGTTCTTGGCTTCAGCTTTATATTGATAGATTGGCATATGATGAAAACTAAGCTAAATTAACTCTCGATTACTCTTAAGACCTCAGCCATAGTGGTGACTCCTTGAATAACTTTAAAGAATCCATCCTGTTTGATAGAAATAAAATCCTGACTCTTCTTAACCGCCCCAATATTAAGATTCTTATCATTATTATTAATCATCTCTTTCAAAGTTTCATTAATAGCGATAACTTCGGCAATCGCAATTCTACCAGAAAAGCCCGTGTTTTCACAATGACTGCAACCGACCTCCTTATAGAAAGAAACGTTCCGCAGAGCATCCAAGGTAGTGAATTCTGGATATTCAGCTTTAATTAGATTTTCCGGTAAATCGCCAAATTCTTTAATAATGATATCCAACATCTCGGCTTCAGGCTTGAAAGCCTGGCGGCAATTCGGACAGAGGCGGCGAGCTAGACGTTGGGCGACGACGGTCTTTAAGGTGGAAGCCAATAGGAAGTGCTCGATTTTCATATCTAATAGACGGAAGATAGAACCGATAGCATCATTGGTATGCAAGGTGGATAAGACTAAGTGACCAGTTAAAGAAGCGTGAATAGATAATTCGGCGGTCTCTTCATCGCGGATTTCTCCCACCATGATGATATTGGGATCTTGGCGCAAAAGAGAGCGCAAGCCATTAGCAAAACTGAAACCTATCTTAGGCCTGATTTGGGACTGGTTAACGCCTTTAAGTTCGTATTCGACTGGGTCTTCCAAGGTGGAGATATTTACCCCTTCCTTATTCAAGATATTCATGAGGGCGTATAAAGTAGTAGTCTTACCTGAACCGGTCGGACCAGTAACCAGGAAAATGCCATTGGTTTTTTTGATTCCCTCTAGAATCGAATTTAAGGCGATCTTATTAAAACCCAAATCTTCCAAGGTTGGAGCGCCCTTCACCGTATCCAAGATTCTCATCACCACTTTTTCTTGGCTGGCTAAAGGCAGGGTAGAAATACGAAAATCGATTTCCCGATTATTAATCAGCAGCCGGATGCGGCCATCCTGAGGCACCCGGGTTTCATCTAATTTCAATTTAGCCAAAACCTTGACGCGAGCGATAATAGCGTTATGGATGCTCTTGGGCAGAGTTAAGGAGGTATGCAAAATACCGTCGATACGATAGCGGACGCGGCTTTCGTTCCCGAAAGGTTCAATGTGGATATCGCTCGCCCGAGCCTCGACAGCATGGCGGATAACCACAGAAACGATACGGGAAACCGGCGCACTGTTAATATCATCGTCACCCAAACTCTCAGACTCGGTCTTGACTTGGACTAATTCATCCCCTTCTTCCTTAGCCTTAAGTTCCAAAGCGGAAGAAATTTCTTCTTCTATCTTCTGATATTGCTTAAAAACCTTATCCCAGCTGGTCCGGGAAATCAGGCAGTATTCCACCTTCAGCTTTTCATCGCTAGCTAGGAAGTTGACGGCTTCCATGGCCCGAGGATCGGGATCGACCAAGCCGATCTTAACTAGCTTCTTATCCTTAGCTAAACAGATGATGTTATAATTCCTAGCGATTTCTTCCGGTAAAAAATTAAGGATGCCTTCTGGGATAGATTCGTCTTGGACTAAAAAATAAGGGAGATTATACATTTCCGCTTTCACCTGGGTCAATTGCTCTTCATCTATTATCTTCTCTTCTATTAAAAAATCAGCCAGGTCCTTCTTGTTGGCCTGGACGCTTTTCATGATATCTCCGGCTTGGATCAGATTAATTATCTGTTTCTGGACTAATAAATTTAAGAGCTGTTCCCTCTTGTCCATGTCATTTTTACTTAGTTTTTTTCAAGAATAGATTATTATTGCCGATGTCGACCCTGATCTTAACCGTCTGAGCAGGCTTAGAACTGGAAGCGACCTCTTCCCCGGCGGTCGTGCTGGCTATTTCTTCAGGCCTAGGCTGTTCCAAATCGGTAACGATAACGTCATTAGCGCTTCCTACCTGGCCGAAATTATCATAATCAAAATTAACCACTTGGTTCTTCAAATTCATAAAACGCTTATCTTGCAACAAGCTTAGATCAAGAGCCTGTTGAGCGTTCGTCCGGACCGGGGTATTTAAAATATCGTTTAATCCCCGCAGGCTGCTATTGCTAATCAGATCGAAGGCCCAGGAACGCAAGAAAAACAACAAAACGCCGCCTAAGATTATCAGGCCTAAAAAGATGTATAAGATTATCGGCTTGCGCTGGTTCATAGACTAGGCTTGAAATAATAGGTATACATTTCCAGGTTGGCGGTCTTGGCTCCCAGATCAAAAGAAACATTCTCTACGTCCAATAAGCGATTATTATTCTCTAAAGTGAAGAGCAGATTCTTAAGACCGGCGTAATCGATGGCTCCGATAGAAACAGAAACTGACAGCCGCCCCACACCTTTAGGTAAAACCTGGCTGGCTGGACTGCTACCAGGGCCAGCGTCTTTCGCCGCTACTTCACTGCTGATATTAACCGAGGCCAGCATAAAACCGCTCTTATTGATTATTTCTTCCATTTCCCCGAATAAGCGCTCTTTCACGTATTCGTTCGGCAAGACGGCGTTAACCTTGCGGACATCGCCTAATTGCTTATCTTTAATATCCTCATAAAGAGCCGCCGCGGTCTTTAAACTCTCCAAGCGGCTTTTCTGCTCGCTATAGAGCTTCTCCTGCTGGCTGATATTATCCTTGATAGCGATTATAGTATTATCATACTTAGGCTTGATCAGGAGAAAATAGGAAGCCACAAAAACGACGATGATAAGCATTATCAATAAAGAGTCGAAATGTTCGTTCACGACTTGCATCAAGGGACTGGTTTTTGTAACCTCAGTACGCATAATTATTTTTTGAATATTTCCGGCTTGATTTTGAAATCGATGCCAAAAGTAACTGCTCCAGACTTTACCCGGCCGTCTTTATCCTTGCTCTGGCTGGATTGTCCGCTCAAGACCTCGGCTTCCAGGGTTTCGGGCGCATCTAAAAAAGCCTTGACTTGATAGCTGATATCACTGAAGTTTTTGGTTTCTGCCTGCAAAGAATAGACACCGCTGGTATTGCCGGAAAAGCCTCCGAAAGTAACCGAGTTCAAGGTATGCCGCTCGAGCCAGCTGAAGAAATTCGTCCAATAGATATGGTTGTCTAAGAGAGGCTTCAAGGCGGTCAGTTTGTCTTTGAAAGTCAAGAATTCATCGGCTTGGGTTTTGACTAGTTTTATATCCTGATTAACTTGCTGCAAATCAGCGGCTAAAGCATCAGCCCTTTTATTCTCCTCCTTTTCCCACCAGCTTAAGCTGAAATATATCTCGACAATAAAAAAGAGAGCGATGAGAGCAGATATGCCTAAACGCGAAAAATTGCGCTTCCAATCAAATTCGACATTAGCGCTTTCTTTGATCAAATTAACCTCTAAAACCTTAGGATTTTCCCAGACATTGCCAGTCTTATGGGCATAACTGGCCGGATTACCTTTCAAGAGGTCAATTTTGCTAGTAGCTTTCTTGAAGCTAAACATGTTTTATATAAATTTACCCTTAACTATTCTATTTCCCTGAGGGCCAAGCCGATGGCCACAGCTAGTTTCGGTCCGATTTCCAAGACGACTGGCTTCAGATCGGCCGGATAGCTGACGCGGTTCCAGGGATCACCGATGATTACCTTAGTATTAAGTTTCTGGGCGAAGAAATCGGCTAGATTAAGAAGCAGAGACCCGCCGCCCGATAGGATAATCTTCTCTACCCGACCGGAATTCTGAGATTGAAAAAAATCTAGCATATATTCCATCTCATTAACTATCGGTTGCAAGCTCTGCAAGATCAGTTGGGGCAGAGCTTCACGGCTATCATCATTTAAAGAAAAACTGAGGTCGAATTTAAATTGCTCGGCCTGAGCGAAACTCATGCCTAGATTCTGGCTCAGGAGCTCGGTGATGGTATTGCCGGAAACTTCCAAGCTCCGATTCAAGATCGGGATACTCTCCCTAACGATGGACAGGTCGGTGCTGTTAGCTCCGATTTCTACGATCATGACCGGAGTCTTGTCGCTGCCTAAAAGTGAACGGACGACCGAAAAGGTTTCGGTTTCAATACTGACTAATTCCAATTTGGCTTTCTTAAAGATATCGACATATTTCTTTACCAATTTCTTAGGCGAACCGGTGAGAAACACCCGCACGTTCTTTTTGTCTCCTTGGCCGCTTTCTTCGGGAATTATCTTCCAATCCAAAATCATATCCTCTAAAGGCAGAGGGATTACTTTTTTCGCTTCTTCAACTACGGCCGAGGCCAGATTCTTCTTCTCTACCCCCGACAGATTGATAATCGAGGAAAAGACGGAAAAGGTCGGCAAAGAGGCCACGGCTCGATGGCTGGTAATCCCGGCTTTCTCCCGAATCTTGGTAATAGCGCTCGCCAGGTAATCGACATCATCAATCCGAGTAAACTTCACATCCCCAATGTTTTCTGAAAAGGCGTAGTTATTTAAAAATATCTTCTTGCCCTTGCGCCTTAATTCAACCATCTTAATCGAAGAATCCCCGATATCGATGCCGAGAAAAAAATTGTCCTTAGCTCCAGAAAATAAGCCCATATACTAAAAGAAGACTAATTGAATAAAATTGTCAGATCGCTTTTTATATTATATAATAATTATACTATAAGGCTTCCTAATAAACAACAATCCTGACCTAATTATAGCATAGGAATAAAAAATAAAAAAATCTTCTATGAATTTTTTCGCCCGCTTCAAAAAACTTTTCCTGATTCTGTTTTTTTTGGGCCTGGTTATCTTCTTAGCCTGGCTGCTGTGGCGGACTTTTTTTAGCTCCAGGGCTCCCCAGTTAGCTATCAACCAAACTGCAACTACTAGCCCAGGAAACTTTCCGGTCGCGGGTGAAGGCGATACTAATGTCATCACTCCTGGCTCCGGCGGCTCCCTGCAGCCTGGGGCTAATATACCGACAAACGAGGGTTTAGATAATATCGCGGTCGGCGGATTAACCAAAACCAGGGCGCTAAATGATAGCCCAACCCTAGCTCCCACCCTGGCGAGCGACGGCCAAGCCGTCCAATATTACAACCCGAACGACGGTAAATTCTATCGCATCGATAGCCAGGGACGGGCCGTCGCCATCAGCGATAAAGTCTTCCACAATGTCCAGAAAGTCACCTGGGCACCTGATAAGAATAAAGCCATCCTAGAATACCCTGATAATTCCAAAATCTTTTATGATTTCGACCAAAAAAGGCAGGTCACGATACCTAAGCACTGGCAAGATTTCTCTTTTTCACCCGATAGCCAGCGTCTCAGTTCCAAAAGTCTCGGTCTAGATGTAGAAAATCGCTTTTTGGTAATTTCAGACAGCGATGGGACCAAGGCTCAGGCCCTCGAAGAAATCGGCAATAACGCCGATAAAGTATATCCTTCCTGGTCCCCTAACGGCCAAAGTGTCGCTATGTTCACTCGTGGTCTGGATTTCGATCGTCAAGAAGTATTTTTCGTCGGCTTAAACGGAGAAAATTTCAAATCGACCATCATTGAAGGTCGTGGTTTCAAATCAAGCTGGTCGCCCCAGGGTGATCGGCTCCTCTACAGCGTTTACAGCAGCCGCGACGACATGAACCCAAGCTTGTGGCTGGTTAATGCCCAGGGCGAAGCTATCGGCTCCGGCCGTACCGACCTCGGACTTAATACTTGGGCGAATAAATGCACCTTTGCCGGCAATGACAAGGTTTACTGCGCTGTTCCAGAAAATCTACCCCAAGGTGCGGGCTTATTTCCAGAGTTAGCTGATAGCACTAAAGACGATCTCTATGTAATCGACCTCAAAACCGGACAAAAGAAATTGATCGCCGTGCCCGAATCTTCATATAACATCTCCCAAATAATGGTCTCAAACAATCAGAAAAACCTCTACTTTACCGACAAACAAAGCCAAAAATTATATAAGATCGACCTGCCTTAAGATCGTTTTAGATAAAATTCATCATTACTTTTACTTCCTCTAAAAGCCCGGGTGCTATAATGACCGGGCTTTTTATTTTATGGACTTATTATCTAAAATCCGCCGCTCGATCCTAGACTTTCTGTTTCCGATCGAATGCCTGGCCTGCGGCCGGGCTAAACATTACTTGTGTCAGGATTGCCTGATGAAGCTTAATTTCCTAGGCCGACAAAGCTGCTTGTTTTGTAATAGGACCAGTCCGGCTGGCCAAAGCTGCCCAGACTGCCAAAAACATCACGCTCTAGACGGCGCTTTTATAGCAGGTAATTATCAAGATCCACTCCTCGCCGAGCTGATTAAAAAATTTAAATTTTCTGGGCTGAAATCTTTAGCTGAACCGCTGGGCGCCTTCCTGGTGGCTGCCCTTTCTCATAACGAAGGAGACTGGCCTGAATTCCTGGAAAAAGTGATCCCCCGGGCTATACGGCATAATCCTCTAAAAAATTTCCTCGCTAGCCAACCTCTCTTGATCCCGATTCCAATCAGCGCTAAGCGCCGCGCCTACCGCGGCTATAATCAGAGCGAATTAATAGCCTCCGCCCTACTTAAAGACATGCCTGGTCTTAATTATAGCGATGCTTTAAAAAAAATCCGCCACACGCCAGCCCAATCAAGTCTGCAGGCTAGCCGCCGCTTCGACAATCTAGAAGCTAGTTTCGTCTGGAAGGGGAAAAGCCTGACAGGACTAGGAGTCTTATTGCTCGACGACATTGCTACGACCGGCACCACCCTGGAAGAAGCCGCTAAAACCTTAAAAAGAGCGGGAGCGCTTAAAGTCTGGGGTCTCGCCCTAGCCAAAGGCTAAGTCTTTACAGCCGGCTAATAAAGCTCTATAATAACAATACTTAAAGATTGCTCAGCCCACCAAGCTGAGTTAGCGCTCGCTAAGGCCTAGGCCCCAATTTAAGGAACAATCAATCAAGCGTTTAGCTTCAACAGCTAAAAAACTAGATGGAACCGCGGGATGGGAATCTCGTTCTAGTAATTTAAAGTTTATTTGAATTACCAGAACGAGATTTTTTTAAATCTATAAAACAACAAACATATGAGTAAAGACAAAAAAAACCAGGAGTTCGACCTGATGACCAAACGGCATTCGCTAGCCCATATCCTAGCTTATGCGGTCAGCGAGCTCTACCCTGAAGCTAAATTAGCTATCGGTCCAGCGATCGATAATGGCTTCTATTATGACATCGACTTTGGTGATATCAAGATAGGCGAAGCTGAGCTGAAGGCAATAGAAAAGAAAATGCAGCACTTGGCTAAGCAGGATCTAGCTTTCAGCCGGCGAGAAGAGGCTATCGACCAAGCCCTTACCCATACCCCCAAAGATGATATCTATAAACGGGAGCTGATCAGCGACCTGAAGGATCAGGGCGAAAAGAGCGTCAGCTTCTACGCTTTAGGCAAATTCGAAGACCTGTGTCGCGGTCCCCATGTCGATTCCACCAAAGACATCAAGGCTGGCAGCTTTAAACTACACAAGCTAGCCGGTGCCTACTGGCGTGGAGATGAAAAAAATAAGATGCTAACCCGTATCTATGGCTTAGCTTTTGATAGCAAGGAAGAGTTAGATGAATATTTAAGACTGCTTTTAGAAGCAGAAAAAAGAGACCACCGGCGCTTAGGCAAGGAATTAGACCTATTCCATATTGATGAAATGGTCGGCTTGGGCTTGCCTCTCTGGCACCCCAAAGGAGCTAAATTATGGCGGATAATCGAAGACTTCTGGTATGAGGCTCACGAAGAGGCCGGCTATCAATTAGTCCGCACTCCTCATATCGGCCATAAGAACCTATGGGAGACGTCCGGACATTGGGGCTTCTATAACGACAGCATGTTCCCGCCCCTGGAGGTCGGCCAAAGCCTGAGCGATAACCAAAACCAGGAAAAGGTTAAAGAATCAGAAAATTATCTGCTCAAGCCCATGAATTGTCCCTTCCACGTCAGGATCTACAAACACTCCCTGCATTCATATCGGGATTTCCCGATGCGTTGGGCGGAGTGCGGCACCGTATATCGCTTTGAAAAAAAAGGCGAACTAAGCGGACTGACTAGGGTACGCGGCTTCACCCAGGATGATGCCCATATCATCTGTCGAGCCGACCAGGTAGAAGAAGAGTTAAAACGGGTCGTCGATTTCATCCTCTTTATTTATAAATCCTTCGGCTTCAAACTAGAAGATGCCAAAGTTTACTTGTCTGTCCGTGATCCCCAAAACACTAAATATGCAGGAAGCGAAGCCGGCTGGTCTTTTACGGAACAAGTCTTAGAAAAAGTCGCCCAAGACAAGAAATTAAATTATTCTAAAGACATCGGCGGCGCAGTCTTCTACGGGCCGAAGCTGGACTTCAAGGTAAAAGACGCCCTGGGACGCGAATGGCAATGTTCAACCCTGCAATTCGATTTCAACCTGCCCGAACGCTTTGACATGCAATTCACCAATAACCAAGGGCAAGATGAAGCCCCTTATATGCTGCACCGCGCCCTTTTCGGATCATTCGAAAGGTTTATCGGCTTATTAATCGAGCACTATGCCGGCGCCTTCCCTCTGTGGCTATCACCGACCCAGATCAAGCTGATACCAGTCGGCGAAACCCATATCAGCTACTGCCAAGAATTAGCGGCGGAGCTTAAACAATATGGCCTCAGGGTGGAAATCGACCGCAACAACGAGACAGTGGGTAATAAGATCAGGAAAGCTAGCCAGGAGAAAGACCCTTATATGCTGGTTATCGGAGACCAGGAAGTCGCTTCGCCCCAGCTCCAGGTGAGAGCGCGCGGCCAGCAAGAAACCGAGAGCTTAGACAAGGCTGAATTTATCAAGAGGCTGCTAGCGGAGATAAAGGAAAAGAAGTAAACGGCGAGAATATTCACACTTAAAGCCAAGTGTGTTAAAATATCTCCACTAGCCTTTAAATAAAAATATGAAACTTAAAAATATCTTGGCGGTAATTATCGCTATCATTTTTATCTTTGTCGTCGCCCTACTGGTGGCCCAGAGGCCGAAGATAATTCTCTTCTACAGCAACACCTGCGTCCATTGCCAGAACGTTAAGGATTTTATCGTAGCTAACCAAGTCGATAAAAAAGTAAAATTCCGAGAACTGGAAGTCTCAGAAAATCCTAGCAACGCTAACCTGATGGCCGCTAAAGCTAAAAGCTGCGGCCTTGATACCAGTGTCGGCTTGGGCGTGCCCTTCCTTTTTGACGGCAAAAATTGCCTGAGCGGTGATACGGATATCATTAATTTCTTCCAAGAAAAAATCAAATAATTATGCTTAAAAAATATCTACCTTTTGGGCTTATCTTTTCCTTTATATTCTTATCCCTGGGGCGGCCAGCGGCCGCCATCTGCCCGGTCTGCGTAGTCGCGGTCGGAGCTGGATTAGGGCTATCGGAATATCTAGGCATTGATAATTCGATTGCCGGACTCTGGATTGGCGGCCTGCTAGTCGCCTTAAGCCTATGGACGATTAATTATTTCCAAAGCAAACGTTGGACCTGGGGTAATACTTATCTACGCGATATCAGTATCTTCATCCTCTATTATGCCCTAACGATCTGGCCGCTCTGGTCACAAAACCTAATCGGACAGGCCAGCCAAAAATTATTTGGCATAGATAAACTTATTCTGGGTATCATTGTCGGCAGTTTGCTCTTCGTCTTTAGTAATTTCAGCTACGAATATCTCAAAAAAAGAAACCAGGGCAAGGCTTATTTCCCCTTTCAGAAGGTGGCCATGCCCATCGCTTCCCTGCTTATCTTCAGCTTTATCTTTTATTTTCTAACCGCCTAACAATATGTCAGACATCCTCAAACTCCAAGAGTTCGTCGCCAAGGCTGACCAAAGCAAAAAAGACAACCCTTTAGACCTGTCATCCGATCAGGATTTGAGCATCGCTATTATGAATCTGGTCAGCATCGAAGAACATTTCTTCTTCACCGGTGCCAAGACCGGCAAAAACGAATATTACGACCTGCTCAACGAAGTCCGATCTATGCGCAAAGACCTGCTTAAGCGCCTGATCAAGGAATATGAAGGTGAAGTCTGGTGCATTTCCAAGCATCTCTTAGCCGCCTCCTATCGCTTAATGGAAGTGGGCACTAAAGCCCAGGGCCAAGGCAAGAAAGAAGAAGCCCAGGACCTGTTCCAGAAATCATATGATCTATACTCCCTCTTCTGGGGCCTGAACATGAAAATGATTAACAGCGGCGACCTGAAAAAGATCGATGCGGACGCGATTTCTAAAGAAGATAAAAAGAGGGGGCTAACCGGTAAATTGGGCGATCTGGTGCGCCGGGCCATTAACTGTTGCCTGGAATAATAAAGAAATCAGACTAAATAAAAAAGAGTGCTCTTTGGGAGCGCTCTTTTGTTCTAAAGAACGGGCTTAGTCAACCACGGGAATCTTGTCAGCCACTTGTGGAGGCAAGCCAGGCCAATAACACAGCTTGATTTTCTGGCCGCGGGACAGACTTAATAATTCCAGGGGGATGGTCAGGCGCGTAGGATTAGGGCGATCAGGAATAACATCGATCAAAATCAGATAAGGATGGTTTGGAAATACGTCATCTTCAAATTCCAAGTCTTCACGTTCGCTTACATCCTCCGGCGTTAAGTCCATGGGAAAATTAGGCAGTAACTCAGCTTGTATACCGCCAGACTTGGGATCAGGCTCAAAATCTTCACAAACTAAAGAATCAGGAAAATAGAAGACGAATTCGTTAGGATGGAGTAATTCCCTTAACTCTGGGAATTTGAAGGTCTTGTCCGGCTTAACGCGGGCGCTGTTGATTGCAAAATTGCCAGGAGAAGTTGGAATCAAATCCAAAATCTCGGGCTGGCCGTCAAAAGGAATCATTACTTGCATGGCTACATGTTTTGGTTTATAAAAAGATCGATTTAAGAGATTCTAAGTTGAAAAAATAATTTAACACAAATTTTATAAAAAGCAAAGGCTATTTATCTTTGGCCAGTTCAACCACGATCATTGCCTTCTCCAGCTTCTTGATGGCTTTATGATAACCGGTCGGATAGGCCCTGATGGCATCGAATAAGATTTTTTCCGGATAACGATAGGCGGCGCCGCGCCGCGTGCCAGGATCGTTAGTGATAAATTCCTTCTTGGCCGGATCATAGCCATAGACAAGGATCATGTGCCTTTCCGGACCCGGAGCGGTAAAATACGGATTCTTCAAACGCTGGCCGTTCATGGGCAGAAGTAAGACGTGTCCGGCTGCCAGTTCTGATTTAAGATCGGAAAGCTTAAGGTCTTTGACCAGACGGACCTTTTCGTATTTGAAATAATCTTTAAAGATCCAGGTGATCATATCCGACAAGGCGACATCACGATATTCGCCATATTTTTTCTTCTCAAAGTCGGAAATGGCTAAAAGTTGCTTTTTGGCTTCAGCTTTAGTTGGCGCGGCCTGGCTTTTAACCAGCCACATCGCCATTAAAGACACCGCCTCCTCGCAACCATCTTGCTGTCTTTGGTCGCGCCATTCAGCTAAGGGCGCCTGGGATGTAAAAGGAACGGAACTGACTGCGAAAACACCGGCTGCCAAAACAGTCGGTGCTAAGACAAACGAAATTATGGAAATTAAGACGGCTAGTTTATTTAGCTTCATCATTCTTGAGGTAATAATAAGTATACTTATTCATCAGGTAATTAACTTCGGTCTTCTGCTCGTAAAGAGCTTTAGAAACTTCAGCTAGCTTATCGGCGTAAGGAGACTGGTTAGAAATAGCGATATATATCTTTTGCGTAGTTAAGTTCTCCGGAATAATTTTTATCTTCTCGGCTAAAGATGTGTCCCCGGCTAGAGTCTTCTGGCCGGCATACAAGGAATTGATAAAATAATCGGCTTGGCCATCAGCAACCAGCTTTAAGGCCTCTCTAGAGGTACTGGCTCTTTTGATATCTATTTTATTAGATTTAATCAAGTCATCGAATTCTGGGCCAAAACTATTTCCGATAAGGGCCACTCCTTTCTTGCCAGCAAGACTATCCCAACCCCTATAATTACTCTTCTTGTTTTTAGCGACAAATAAAGAAACCGGAACTTCAGCATAGGGGATGGAAGTAAAGGATAAATACTCCATTGCGTCTTTACTCTGGTCGATACCGACGATTACGTCTACTTCTCCAGTCTTGGCTTTAGTCAGAACCTCCTCCCAATTACCCATGTATTTGAACTCTAGTGGTGATTTCAAATCATCAAAGATCTTTTTAGTGATGTCGACGCCGACACCGGCTAAGCCCTCAGACCCGCTCCGAAAAACGATCGGAGCCAACTCCGGATGGCCGGAAGCAACAAAGACGGTTTTATTCGCTTTTCCCTCCTGCCCTCCTTTGCTAGAAGGCTTGATGAAATTGGCGGCCAGAAGAAGGATGAAAAGTGCCAAGATTACCGATAGCAACAGAAAAGCGCGGCCTAACTGCTTGCTTAGGGGTAACTGGGATTTAAATTGAAAAAATGACATATATTTTAGATTATTATAGATATTTATTTCCTGAAGAAAATGCTAGCCAGCCAGAAAGCGAAGACGATGGCGCTGGCTATGACTAGAGAAGCGAACAAGCCGATAAGGTTAAAATAAGCAGCGATTGGCGGAGCGGCAAAAAACTCCTTCTTTAAAACCGGTAGTTTTTCCAAGCTATCAATAATATCTTGGCTAGAGAAAGATTCCTCTTGACCGAGCATCAAGGTATATTTACCCTTGTTATCCGGGCTATAGACCTTGAGAAAATAGCTACCAGGCTCCAGGTCGACGCTTGCTTCCGGTCCTTGATAATATTTGTCACCAGCAAACTTTTCAAAATATACATCCCAAAGAGGGTCTTCGCTAGCTAAAGAAAAAAGGCTTAGCTCCGGACTGTCATAATTGTTAGAAATTATCTCAGCCGCAAAGTCTTGGCGCTCCTCTCGATTAGCCGGTGACAAAAGGCTGAAATGGAGATTAAGCGGCTCGGCTAGATTGATCTGGTAGTAATCTGGACTTGATTTCAATTCCCCATAGAAATTCTGGGCAATCTGCGGTTCAGCGATCAAAAAGGGTGAGTCCGGATTTAAATCCTGGCTATAGACCAGGCGCAAACGGTGAGCCTTGGCGGGAAAGACTATAAATGAAAGAACTATGAGGATGATGAGTAAAAGTAGTTTCCGATTCATAGGGAAAATTTATCTAGTATAATTATAGCGCAAATCGGGGTTGGATGTAAAACAAAAAGACTGTCATAAAATAAAAAAACCAGTTGTTTAGAGCAACTGGTAGAATTGGCTTGTCAGGAAGCTGGCTCTATCCGGTAAACCGGGGCATTCTGGCTATAGCAGCGATCACGGGTCATCGGGTCACAAAATAACATACGCCAGCCGCCATCGATAAAAGCGAAATCGAACTTTTTCCCTGGAAAAAGCCGGAGACTTTCAATTTTAATCTCTTCCGTCAAAGAGCTGTTTGAGTTGCCCGCGTAACAGATTATAGCTTCATCGATCTTCTCCCCGGCTTCAATAAGATGCACTTTGGCGCCTTTTTGCAGATTAGGCATGGGTCCTCCTTTTTTAATGAAAAAATGTGTAATATTTAGCTTATTATAAAAAACAATAAAATTCAAGTCCAATATTAAAAAATGACTCTGATTAGAGCCATTTAAAATTCACTGATAAGGCAGGGGTTTCCAAATTAAACCTTTCTAGGAAGGGTTGGATGACTTCATGAAGGGTTCACAAATTTTCCAAGCGGATTGCAGTTTAGCTTGAGCTAGAGCTAGATATCTGACCGCTTCTTCCAATTCACCAGCCAATTTATTTCTACGCCTTAAAAGTCGGTCATCATCGGCCTGATGCTTAATATCAATCGCTAATTCTCCGACAAAATCAGCTACTTCGTCATAGGTCATCCGGCCGACATTATGGGCTAATCTCTTTTTGGAACCACGATAACCGATAACATGGCGAGGATGCCTTAAACAAGAGGATTCTTTACTATTCATGATGATTGTTTTAAAAGATCATACTATAATTTGATTATAAGATATTCAGATTGCGTTTGATCGCGGCCTCTAGTTCGTTGGGGGCGTCTGTTCCTATACGATAAATCTTTCCATTTCTCATAACTATTTCCACCGCATCAAAACCCGAGATATTATAAATCCACATATAAGGCCAAAACCAAACTTTTATACCCCATCCATAATACCAGCGATTCTTTACCTTTTTTATCGATGCTATTTCGCTCAGTAGAAATTTTTTCCTAAAGATTCCAGGGCCGAATTTAACCTGAAGCCTATCTCCATTAACGGAACTTGTCAGTGTTGTAAACGAAGCCAGGATCAATATAATAAACGCCATCACGACTGTAAACAGAAAATTGGCGCCAGAATCAATTGAAGGCGCTTCCATCCTGGCCGTAATCTGGGCCCAGGAAAAAAATACCAATACAGCCAAGGTAACGACAATCATCAGATATCCGATTTGCGTATGTTTGTATGAAGTCATAAATATTATTATTTAATCGTCTGGACTATTTCATCAACCGTGGCATCGATGTCAAAAGCTTCCCTTTCACTAACACAGGCCTTGCTTTCTTCTTCATTATAATTGCTGCAATTAGGATAGCGCAAAGTAAAACTAACTTCAACCAACTTATTATCCTTAGCAGTAATATAGATATAGGATGAATATACGCTACCGGCCGCGCCTTCATGTTTCACATTCACGCAGTAACTTCTGTCATCAACCAGTCTCTGAGAAGTTATGTCCGATATACTACTGGCTTCCTGAGGCGTGGTCACACAAGAAAAACTTCCGGTTACTATTTTTACAAGCGGTGGCCAGTTTACAATGCTAATATACTTTGTTAATAGCTCTTTAGGGTACTGAAAGGTTTCTCCACTATCTGTAGTTGCAGTCCGCCAAAGGTCATTCTTATTATCATTAATGTTTTCATTAATTGTCCAGAGTGAATAGTAACAGCTGTAATGTCTATAAACAGCGATTGCGCTTGATCCTGAGGGCGATTTAAAAAGATAAGCAGACCCCAACTGCTCCCTAAACTCATAACCCCTTTCTTTCATGAAAGATTTTATTATCTCCAAATTATCACTTTTAGTGATATATTTATTTTCTTCAACATCCAACTTCACAAGGCCTTGATTTCCAAAAGTTAACTGAGAAATCCCTTTAATTTGTGGCCAAGGATTACCCTCTTGAAAGATTACTTTAGAATAATTATAAATTAGCGCTCCTAAAGCGAAGCTGATAATGGCAATTATTATTGTTTTATTCTTCTTGCCTCGGATCATAATAATCATAGTAGAAATAATGATAATAAGACCGATGCCTTGGAGGCCAGGGCTGTCATCATAGCCGCCGAATATAATAAAGAATATCCCCAACAAGATCATGAGGATTTTCAGGCTCCAATATAAGATTTTGTTTTTTATAGCCATACCGCCCGCTTATGATAAAGAAAATAACTTTTCAATCGGCATTTTCAATTCCCTAGCTATACTCAGAGCCAGTTTAAGAGAAGGATTATATTTACCTTGTTCTAAGAAAACGATGGTCTCCCGCCTTACTCCGACCTTCTCCGCCAACTCCTCTTGAGTAATCCCCAGCTCAGTTCTAAATCTTTTAATCTCGTTTTTCATCTTTAGGGCTGCGCTTATTATAATATTGGAAAATGATTGAATAAGTAAGCATCAAAATACAAATTGAGAAAGCTAATGTCATAGCTATAGGTTGATAAATAGGATTCCTATCGCCCAGAGCATAGAAAACGAACATGACTATCACCCCGATCCATGAAGTTAACTGGATTGCGAGCAAAGCCGCTTTGCCACCGATTTGGTAATCCCTCTCGTCCGCTATCAGCTCGGTCACTTTTTTCCTGAGATAGAAAAGTATAAGAGATGATAGCCCCAAAACTACGATCGGAATGAAAAAATTGCGGATCACCAAAGATTGGCTGAATATAAAAGCGGTAATGACAACGATTAGGAGCCGTATTCTATTATATGTTTTTAAGGTCATATTATTTTAGTTATTTCTAAGCATCTTAATGTTAGAAAAATATAACATCATTGTCAAGGGGATAAGCTTAAATGCGCCCAAACGCGTTAGCAAACGATTTTTTATATAACAAAATTGGCTAAGGTTGATTTCAAAGAAATCTTTGAAGCCTTAGCCAACTGCTCGAAAAATAATAATATTGATAACACGCGGAGAGGGTGGGATTCGAACCCACGGTTGGCTTTCACCAACGACAGTTTTCAAGACTGTTCCATTCGACCGCTCTGGCACCTCTCCTCAACTAACTTCTTTATTTTTACTTATTTCTTTAAAAAAATCAACTTTCCAAAAAACCAGGATGATTCCTGGTTAATCTAGGTCACTTATTCGAACTATTATTAACCATCGGCGGCCCACCTCCGCCATCAGCTGGCGGGGTAGGCATAGAATTGCCGGTTAGTTGGATAGCGGCCGATTTTTTAGTGTATGTAACAGCGGTGGAGGGGCGATATACAAGCCACCTCACTCCTAGCCAAACAACGGACACTAATACTAGATTCACCAACCAATAGCGATAATTTTTTTTAACTAACTGTCTAAAAGAAACATAATTTTTATCCATATAGTTTAATATTACTCATTTCTTAAAGCATCAACCGGATCTAAGCGGCTAGCTTGCCAGGCTGGATAAAATCCAAAAAAAACGCCAACTACGACTGAAAAGGAAAAACCGATGACAGGCCCAGTCCAAGAAGATGCCACGGCAATCCAATTGAAATATGATATTATCGGAATCGCCGCCTGGCCGATAATCATCCCGACAATGCCGCCAATCGTTGACAGAATAACCGACTCTAAAAGAAATTGACTCAAAATATCCGAACGCTGGCCGCCAATAGCTTTAGCGATACCGATCTCCTTAGTTCTTTCGGCAACGGTTACAAACATCACATTCATGATTCCAATTCCAGACACTAAAAGTGTAATAGCCGCAATCGCTGTTAATAAGGTTGTCATGGTCTTAGCGGTCGCCTGGGCCGCAGCCACCATACTACCCGCATCCATGATGCGGAAATCATCTTCTTGGCTAATCTTAAGTTTATGTTCGGTCCTTAATAAGCTAGTAATACTAGAAGTGGCTAACCCAGTATTACTAAGATTATCAACCTGGGCACTAATTATCACCTGGCCCCGATCGCCTAAAAAACTTTTCTCGGCGGTAGCGCTGGGCAAGATTATCGCTTCATCAACTGAAATCATCCCCACTCTTGAGCCTATTTTTTTCAAGACTCCGATTATTTCTACCTTCTTACCGGCAATAGTTATTTCCTTGCCCGTAAAGTTATTATCGCTAACAAACAGATCGCTAGCCACCGTACTGCCGATTACGGCCACCAGGCTACGATTCTGAATATCTTCTTCAGAAATTGTCCGGCCAGAGTCGATATTTAGATTAAATATTTTAGTAAAATTTTGATCAACGCCGACCACGCTATAATTTTTATCCACCGAACCATAGGAAACACCTAGGTTTCCCATAATAGCGCCAGCGGCTGAAGAAATGTGAGCGGCGCCAAGAAGTAATTCCGCATCAGCAGTCTTTAACTTAGAACTGCTCGTAAAACCCCGGCCACGATTAGGCATAATCAAAATTGAATTCGCACTCAAATTACGAAATTGCGAATTCACTGATTCTTGAGCGCCGCGGCCAACAGCGAAAACAGCGATAACGGTAGCTACGCCGATAATAATACCCAACATCGATAAAAGGGTTCTCGTTTTTTTGGCCAACAGAGACTCAGCAGCCATTTTGACAATCTCCCATTTCATATTAATAATCTCCTTTTAATGTATAATCAGCGCTGAGAACTTGGCCATCACGCAAATATATTATTCGATCGGCGTATCTGGCTACAGCGGAGGTATGCGTAACCATGACCAACGTGCGACCTTGCCTTTTAAGGTCTCTAAAAATATCCATTACTTCTAAGCCCGATTTAGAATCCAGGGCCCCGGTAGGTTCGTCCGCTAAGATTATTTCTGGATCATTGACTAAAGCGCGGCAGATTGCAATTCGTTGCTGCTGCCCCCCGGATAATTCAGTGGGCTTATAACCCAACTTTTTACCCATCCCGACTGACTGCAGGAGCTGGCGTGCCTTATTAATTCTCTTATCAGCTGGCTGACCAGCATATAAAGCTGGTAAAGCGACATTTTTAATAGCAGAAAAACGACTAAAAAGATTGAATTGTTGGAAAACAAAACCCATTCTTCTGTTACGGATAAAAGCTAAAGTAAAATCGTCTTTCACGGCACCAATATCTTCTCCATTTAAAAAATAACGACCGCGGGTCAGAGGATGAAGACAGCCAATAATATTAAGCAGGGTGGTCTTCCCGCAACCCGATTCGCCCATAATAACAACGAATTCGCCCCTTTCTACTTCTAAATTTATACCTTTAAGTACTGGGACCTCTTCTCCATTAGATAAATAATAAGACTTATAGGCTGACTCTAATTTTATTGCTAAATTATCCCTCATACATAATTATTAATAGACAATAGCTACACCCTCTTCCAACCCACTCGTAATCTCAACCTTTTTGCCATCGGTAAAACCGGTGGTGACGTTAACAACCCTGCCGTCAGCAGTTTCGACTGAAGGCTGGCCACTGATATTTCTGACGGCGGAAACTGGTATAGTTAACACGTTTTCTTTGCCAGCGGTAATAAATTCAACCGCCGCTGTCATCCCCTCCCTAATCTTCTCTCCGGGTTGGCTGAGTAATACACGAACTAAATAAGTGACTATACCATTAGAATTGGTTTCCGAGGTCAGAGAAATAAAGCTCAATTCGCCGACCAATTCCAGACCATCGACAGCCTCAAAAGTAACTATTGCTTTCTGACCGACCTGCAACTTGCTAATATCTGATTCTTCGATGTTAGCTTCAATAAATAAAGTATCGTTATTGATTATAGTTGCCATCGACTTAGCGCCATCACTTAAGATAGTATCGCCCTGCTTATAATTTAACATGGAAACGACACCGTCGATCGGAGAAATCATGGTCGCCTGTTCCATATTATATTTGGCTCGGTCAACACTGATAGCGGCCGAAGCTAATTGAGCACGAGCTGAAGCTAAGTCAGTTTCTGAGACTGGCGCTATCAGGTCGTTATAATCAATCTGGGCCTGCTTTAAAGATATCTGTCGGGAATTAACTGAAGCGTTGGCGGTGCTCAGATCGTTTTCTCCCTGGCTCTTGGTAGTACTTAAATCATTAAGAGCTTTATTATAAGCGATCTGATAAGCATTAAGGTTGCTCTTAGCATTACGAACAGCTTGCTGCGCGGTGCTTAAGTTAGTAATAGAAGAGTTAATGCTGGAACGATTAGAACTGAGGGTCGCCTTGAACCCATCTAATTCTGATTGGGAAAAATCCACAAAAGTAATAGTCGCATCTAACAAGTTTTGCATATCAAAAAGATGATTCTGCAGGGCAACCAGGGCTTCTTCGGCCTTGGCGGCCGCGGCGTCCAAGGCGCTATAATTAGAGTTAATCAAGCTAGCCACTGAATTATCAAGTGATAGCTGTAAAGATTTCGCTCGCTGGTAACTGCTGCGAGCACTACTTAAAGAAGAAGTATTTTTAGCCCCTAAGACCGATTCAAAGCTATCATTGATGGCTGTATTATCAATACCTAAAACCGCGTCAGAATCATTAAGAACACGGTGAGCTGTTAGATTAACAGCTTTGATAGTCGAGAGTAAACTGGTATAAGCGTCACGAATAATTTCGCTATCACCAGTATCTTGAAAAATTTTAAGATTATTACTAGCTGTTTCTAAACCCATCTCTGCGTTGGCAATCTGTTGGTTAACACTTGACCTTGTTTTCTCCAAACTAATTTTTGCCTGGTCCAAAGATATCTTAGCTTGGTCAATAGCGGCCTTAGCTTTATCAACCTCGCTCTGAGTAGGAGCGGCTTTCTTGGAATTAAAATTTGCTAGGGCTGATTGATAACTGGCATAAGCGTTGCGTAATTCGAATTCTAGACTTTCAGTCTTAACTGAGGCGATTTTATCGCCCTTTTTCACCTTATCTCCCTCTTTGACATAAACCTCGCTTACTTCCAGGTTGCCACTTACCGGAAAAGATAATTCCACGCCATCACGAGCCACCACTTTACCACTGGCTTCAATCGCTATCTTTAAATCCTCACGTTTAACAACGGCTCGCTGCTGGCTAGCTACCATACTGTTTGCCTGGCGTTGGCTAGAATAATAAAAATATGAGGATAGACCGACTACAAGTAATAATAAGCCGCTAATAAAAAATCTATTACTGATTATTTTCTTCCAGCCACTCCGCTTGGCTTTTTGACTTTCTTCTAAAATTGATGAAGTCATAAATTTAATTAATTAAAACGAACTCGGCGATTTTACTGTCGCTAAAACCTTCGTTAAACCATACAGTGATTACCTTATCAGCACTAATATCGCTTAAAGACGCCTCCACCATCTTCCTCTCTTTACCAATTGAACCAGACTCTGGCTTTAACATCCTGATACCCACCGGAATAGTTATCTTTTCCTCGCCTGTGCTCATTTCTTTCATTTTAGCTAACATGTCTGTCCTCTGGTTACCATTGCTTTGGTTACGGTTATTCCTAAACTCAAATCCTCCCCGTGGCTCCTGGCTGGACGGAACAAGTGAAGCTGATGGAGAAGATGTTGATCTGTCTGAGGTAGAAGTGCCTGGCCTGAAACCGCCACGTAAATCAACTTTTAAAATCGTAACCTCATTGCCACTGATTGATTTGACTAAACCCCGAATATCAGGCTCTCTTTCTGGTTGGCCAAAATCTGGACGACGCGGGTCTGATTGCTTATTATTTTGACTGACTGGAGAGTTTAATGTGGCTGGTCGGCTACAAGCCGAAGTTAAAAAAGCAAACGCTAATAAAAGCAAGGAAACAAAAAAGACCTTTTTCATATTTTATTTATTTAAAATAAGCCCTAAATGCTTATATATTTTAATACGAAAATAAAAAACATTTTCTTTGGTAATAAAAAACAAGGCTTCTGCCTTATTTTTCTTTGGACGCGGAGGGGGTGGGACGCAGTTGGAACGGTTTTATTAAAAACAGTCCTTACTAATCATTAGCCTGATTATCTTTTTCTATATCAATTAAGACTTTTTTAATAACATTAGAGAAACGGCTCCAATCGGTTTTCTTCAAAAATGATTCTTTACCTAAACTAGCAAGCGTTTCTTCAATAAATCCTTTCAGACTATCAATTTCTGCTTTAATATGTTTACCTTGCTCAGTTTGTAAAAAAGAGTCTCTTTGCTGCTCAACGCCCTTTTTTTCTGGATTTTTATAGAATGGTTCAGTCAAAAGGGTAATATCCATCATTTTGTCCTTAACTTTTTCTTCAATACCCTTTAAATCTTCAATGGATTTAGGATCATTATAATAGTCAGTGAGATGCTGTTTTAGATAACTCCATCCGATCCCCCAGGCTCTTAGTTCTTCTTGATAAGTACTCTGAAAATTTTCTCGGTCTGGCTGTATTCTGCCTTTATTTACCAAATGGCCTAATTCATGCGAGGCAATAGAAAAAGATATCGCCTCGTCGGAATTATCAGGTAGGTACAACTCTTTATCTTCCCAGTCAGCCATACCCCAATGATAACTATTATAAAAAGGATTCTTTTTATATTTTTCTGGCGCCTGACTGGAACCAATGAGTTTAATTGCCGGTTCTTTTTCAACCTCTATCTTATTAGGTTTTTCAAAACCGTAACTTTGGTTAATCATAGATTTTTTGCTAGTCCCAGGATTGAGAAAGAATGTTTTTATTTTTATAATTTTCTTTAATGTTTATAAGGCTCAATCCGTTCCAAAGTTTGTATTTTTGCGGGGTGTTAGGGACGCTATTCGAACTTTTTTGTAATAAAATGGCTAATATTAACTAGCGCTCAAATTCACACAATAAAATTTTGTATTTATCTTGTATTTCCTTAGAGATCATTTTATCTGATAATTTTTGAATTGTGTCCTTTTTCAGAATAGAGGAGCATAAATCGAAATAAAAGCCATTTTGAGTTGCTACAAAAATACATGATGGATTCCATCTTTGAATTTGCTTGGCGGCGATAGTCTTTATTTCATCGATATTTAACTCTTTTCTGTATTTAACCTCCACTAAATAGACCTTTTCCTTTTTTGCCGAGATTAAAGTATAGTCCGGTGCATGCCTGATATTATCGATTGCTCTTTGCGCTCCTTCAAAATTATTGCGCTGTGGAAATATTTCGGGAAGGATATTTTCATAACCGAATGGAATAACGGTATATTCCCCTTGCTCTCGAAACATTTGTTCAAAAATAATCTGAGCAATTTTTCCTTTAATCAAATTTTTAGAAAATAGGATGTCATTCATATTTAAAATGGAATATTTCTTGCATCTACTTCCTCTTCAAATAATTCTTCTGGTAATTCCCCAATAATTTGAGGATTCTCAGGCGCATCCGGTTTATAATCTAATATTCTTTTTGCCCTGTCTAAAACATGGTCATAAGTCAAAATCGTTAAATTATGATAATTAGAGTTTAAAATCCTATACGCCTCCTTTTGTTCATTATCCCAATCACTAGACCTACCAAAAATTAAAACACATCTCGGTTTAATCGTCTTTATTCCTACTCTTTCAGTAAATTTTAGGCTATTAGATTCTCGCTCTACCTCGTATATATATTTAGTCGCTTGAGTAATAGCTTTGGTGAGGTCAGATGACGGAATATAATTATCATGGTCTTTTGAAGTAGACCAAAATTTTAGATTTGTTTCAGGCTTTTTTATTTCTATAATATCCAAAAAGCCATCATAGGCTTGCATTAAATAATCTGAGATATTACTCGTGTCAATATGCCGCTCATCTAAAATTTTAACAAAATCAGTCCCCAAAACCCAGCTATTATCTTTAAACCAATCTTGCCACACTTTTTCACTCAAATCATCACTTAACATTTTTTCAAATTCTGCGATGGCTTTTTTTCTTGTCTGATGTTGTAAACCATGTATTAAATCTTCAGGCAATATATTATTTTCTGCGATAAAATTGAGAAGTTTTTCTTTATCGGGGTTTTTAAATATAGCTTTAATATGTTCTAAATCTTTTGGGTCAAAACCATTTTCAATTGGTATATATTTTTTAGCACCATCGCAGAAAGGCTGATAATTTTCAGATAAAAAAACAAGGAGTTCTTTGAATTCTTCATTGTCTAAAGTAAGCTCGCTTTTCGGCGAGCTACATTCTAGAGTTTCCGGCTCAAAACCAATTTTTTTATATCTACCAATCTTTAATCGCAAATCATTGACATCCGATTTATGTGGAATTTTCCATAACACCGCTCTTGTGATGGTCTGGGATTTTTGTTTTAATAAACCGAATAAATATTCTACCCCGTTTTCGGCTTTTTTTATAATCTTCATTCTTTGATGCTTATTAATTCATTATTTTAATAATTCACGCCAAATAGAATTACCTGCTCATTATGGTGATGTTTGAATCTATCTTCTTGATTTTTTCAATTTTTATATTAGGGTTATGCTCTTTAATATTATTGATAGCTTTTTCAAAATAACTCTTACTTATCTCACAAGCAGTGAGGTCAAACCCCATTTTATCGCACGCCACGGCAATGGTCCCACTGCCTAGATGCGTGTCTAAAATTTTATCTCCTTTTTTAGCAAACAGCTTTAAAATCCATTCATATAACTCAATAGGCTTTTGAGTCGGGTGAATCTTGTTTCTATTTTTTCGAACACTATAACGAAATATTTTAGACGGAAGGTCTAATGATGTCCAAGCCATTTCAGCCATTGAAAAATTATTTAAGCTTTCAGGCTGATTTTTATCCCAAATTATAAAGCACCTATTATATTTACATCTTGTCCAAATTTGACCAAAATAATTGCCGCCCCAAATAATCTGATTTTTTGACACTCTAAAAAGTTCGTTAAAATATTTATCATTAGGTTTCACATCCCACTTACTATACTCGGCCATATTGAATTTATTGTCTCCGCCTCTTTTTGTTTTGTTTAATATTCCATATGGCGGATCAACAATAGCCAAATCAAAATGATTATCTTCATATCTAGACATTAGTTTCATGTTATCCTCGTTGCTCAATATAATCATAATCGGTTAACTTTTAGTCGCAAATTTTTCAATAGTTAAATTTGATATATCTCTACTCACATCTCTTCCTAAGTTATGAGTAATGATATTATCAAAATCTTCGTAGTCTATTTCTCTTACATTGTTATCAATACAGTTATACAAAAATTCTGAAAAAGTGTTAGCACGTATTATAACTATCGGACAAGATTGAATATCCTGTAAGACGGCGGGGACATATCTAGGAGTGATGACGATAGTATATTCACCACCTATTTTTTCCCTGTGGCCAGCGAGACGTCCGGAGTTAATTCCAGACAATTTGTTTTTAGTTGATTTTGCGTCAACGGCAAATTTTTTCTTTTTGCTTAAATATAAACATTCTAAATCAGTATTTCCAGCTCCTCCAATCTTTTTCGCCTCAACATTGTAAAACATGTTAAAGCCATCTGTTAAAACATCTTCGAATAGATAAGCTTCTCCCTTCTCTCCGTTTTCAGCGTACTGGTCGATTAATCTTGGCAAGTCAAGTAATTTTAATTTTAATTCATCCTCTTTTTCACCAATTGCTATTAATAATGCCGTTGGATAATAACTATAAATTTCTTTAACTACATCAATTTTAAGGCGTTCGGGGTCATTCAGACTTAAAGGTTTTTCTAAAAATGAATCCTTTTTTTCTAAGTTTATGACCAATTCATAAACATCGCTTGATATATTTACCTCATTCCTAGTCACTTTTCGAAAAGTTTTAGTACCGCCATGCTGTAATTTACAAATAACCTCTCCTTTCTTTTTATCAATTACTCCGGCTGAATTAAATAAAGCACTAACGTAATAGTCCCATTCATAAGCAGAATTTACATAGGCATGCCGATCATTCTGAAACTTTTCAGCTATTTCTTCATCACTTAGCGTTCGCAGTTCTAATATTTCATTTACTAAACTTTCGTATGATTTTTTATCTATTTCTTTTACAAAAACCAGTAAAAAAGCAACTTCAAAAGCATACAACTTCTTTCCCAACCTTTCATCTGTTAATAGCTTAAATAGTAGTCTAAAGGGATATAACTGAAAAGAAGAGTGGGTGCCACTGTGCGGATGTGGAAATTGTACGGCCCAAAGCATGGCCAAAAAAATTTTTTTTATTTTCAACGGGTCGTCTACATGTCTTAAAAAAAGATTCCCCAAGGGACTAAACAAAAATCTATCTTCACCGTCAATATCGGCCTGATAACCAAACATATAATATGACAGCTGATTAATTTTATGATTAATCGCATCCAACGGCATATTATGATTCCTCTCGTTGTAAAGATTTACTTCCTTTAATTTTAAATTAAGGCGAGCCTTTTCTTCTTTACTGATTGCATTTTTTGAAAAAGATTTCAAAAATTCAGCAACAGTATACAGCAATTTAAAATCGTTGATGTGTCTATACAATATCCATTTTGGTCTATCAATTCTTAGTGTCATATTTCAATTCCTAATAACACTTTTTTTAGTAATAGCGGCGGAACACCTTCTCCAATACATTTTCTAATTAATATTTCTGGGGTATTTTCTGGAATTTTTTTATCTTTTACCGGAAAAGAGCTTAAAAGCATTAGCTCTAAGGGAGTAAGAACACGAGGGTCTGAATAGGTACCGTCTTTTAATTTTCTTCCAGGATGGACGTTTAATTGGGAACTAATGGCGTCATTTCTCATTGTAATCGTTGGTGCCGGCTCATTCCATTTTATACGTCTATAAGTTGTCATATAGCCTTTAACTCGCTCCCCGCTACTTTTTTTAGGGAAATGAATTTTATTCTGAAAAGCAGAACAACCGGTCGGAGTATTTTTCATGCATAAAATATGTTGAGGCGAGTGCCTTCTCGCAAAATGCCAAGGTATGTCAGATTTTTGTCCAGGATTAAGACTAGGTAAAAAAGCTATAGCGTCTTTAACGGACACTACTTTTGATTTAGCCGGCCATTTCCATATCAGCCCCTTTTTATACATTTTAATTAAAGCCCTATTTCTTTTTTGAGGAACTCCAAATTCTGATGCATCTAAAACTTTTGCCTCAATTTTATATTCTGATCCATAAAGGGCAGAAAGAATTTCCAAAAGTGTGCATAATTTTCCTTCATAAGGCAATTTGAGTTTCAAAAAGTTTGGCACATTTTCTATAAGAACAAATTTTGGTTTTTTAATATTTATTAAATCAATAGTTTTAAAAATTAAATGATTTCGTTCATCATTTAACATTTGCTTCATGGTTCGGTTTTTGCCAGCAATACTAACACCCTGACAAGGAGGAGTTGCTATTAAAAAGTCTATTTTACCAGATTCCTTAACAATTTTATTAAAAATTTTTTTATCAGTAATATCGCCAATAATCATATTTGAGTCTTTGTACAAACTCGAATACAATTTTGCCCTTTCGGCAATGAGTTCATTTGCCACAACAATTTTGATACCAATTTTATCAAAAAAAGCCTCACCTATTCCAGCGCTAGAAAAAAGCGAGACACCTTTTAATGTTTTTTGTTTTTTCTTATCCATAATTAACTAATCTTAGGCATTTTTCAGTTATTATAATTATACATTAAATTAGGGATAATGTAAAAAATAAACTTAAGAAAATATATTCTCTTGCCTTTCGGTTTTCGTTCGGGTATACTACAAATATATCAATAAAATAAACTTATGTCTATGTTAACCAAAAAACAAGCTGAAATAAGGGATTTTATAGCTAAATACAATCAGAAAAATGGCTGTTCCCCGTCTTTGACAGAGATAAAAAATGAACTTGGAATATCAGCGGTTTCTACGGTGCATGAACATATTTCAAGCTTGGTAAAGAAAGGCATTTTAAAAAGAACAAAGGGGGTCATAAGAGGCTTGGAGCTAGTAAAAGCCAAAACTGACGGACTGATGGCCGTTCCGTTAGTTGGTGTCATAACCGCAGGTAAGCCAATTGAGGCTATCGAAATTCCGGACGATGTCGTGGAAATAGCGAAAGACAGGCGTTTCCAAGATGGCGAACTCTACGCTCTTAGAGTTAAAGGCAATTCTATGATAGGCGACGGTATATTTGACGGAGATATTGCTATTATCAAAAAACAGGAGTGGGCCGATAACGGCGATACCGCCGTGGCGATCATCGACGATAACGAGGCCACGCTCAAAAGATATTATAAAGAAAAAGGGCTAATAAGGCTGCAGCCGGCCAATCCGACCTTCGAACCGATATTTCGAAAAAACGTCGAAATAAGGGGTGTCGCCATTAAAATAATTAGAAATTTGGAACATTCTTATCCCCGTCTTTAGAAATTTTTTAGAAAAAATTTAAATTATTTTAATATGTGAAATGCTAAAATAAAACAAGACTGACCATTCAAAATTTTACATAAAAATATGCCCTCCAAAGCCAAAGAATTGAGGGCCGAACTAAAACACTTATCTTCTTCTTTTTATGAGGAGGAAAATGTTTTTCGCAGGTCGCTAATCGTCTTTAATTTCGTTGAGACGATTTTTAAAAACAAGGAAGCAAAAAAATCTTTTGATTTTCTCGTCGCCGAAGCCAGCGAAGAAATGAAACTGGCGGAAACCGGAAATGAAGAAGCTATTTTAAAAACCAAATTAGGATGCGGTTGCCGATTTTGGCGCTATTTCGCCGATTTAGACGGCATTCATTCCATTATGAAGAAAATGCGCCGCGATAAAGACCGCCGTGCGCTAAAAAAACTAGACGACATAATTTGCCGCCCATATTCGGTTAATCTTTTTCGAGCCGCTTTTCAGGTAGTTAGTGATTGTGTCTTGGAAAAGATGGAACAAGAAGAATTTTTTAAAAACTCTAATCGCGGCGAAAAGACTTGGTTCGATTCCCAAAGAAGTATTCTATATATAAAAGGCTATAAAGTACCGATAGCCAAACAAGACAAAGAAACTAACGCCCATAAAATACTTAAATACATTTTTAAGGATAATAAGGATAATTTAAAAGACACCTTTTTCTATTCAGAAATGGCCGAAGATGTTTTCGAAGATTTGGAGTATAAGGAAGAAGCAAATTCTTGGCGTAAATATTATGATTGTTGCGTGGAACTGAATAATAAGATTTTTAACGGGACAAAAAAATCTGTTGAAAACTTTTTAATCTTTAATTCCGGCAAAAAAGGATATTTAAAAATAAATCCGATTTGCTTATAAAATAAGGGAAAAATCAAAAAAGTTTGGGTAAATCTTTACCCAAACTTTCTCAAATATAACTTCTATACAATAGCCTCATAACGATATGAGGCTTTTTTATTTTAAGTCTCGATCGCTAGAGCGTCAGCTAAAGGTCGAGGCGCGAAAAGTATAAATCACGATATAACAAGCGTTTATGTTTTACATCAAAGGAATCATCAAAGATGACAAGACCGAGAATTTCACCAGAAAAGACGGGACTCCCGGTCAAAAACGATTGCTCTACATCGAACCGTCCGGGAGCATCTACCCTGTGGCCGTAAGCGTCCCTTTAGACAAGGACTACGGCAAGGTCGGAGCCAAGGTGGAATTCGAGGTCAACGTTTTTCCGTTCTGCTTTGTGAATAAGCAGAGACAGCGGGCTTATCTGTCCGTTTACGTCCCCGAAGACGCGAACGATAAGAAATAGTCCGAAATTATTCCTTGAATTATCGATATGAACTTCAACGAAATTTTGCTCCATTATCAAGTATTGGACAGCGCGGATAATGTCGTCAATCTAACCGCCACTTTTACGCTGCCGCTCGCCGGGCCGTTCTTCTTTCTGAAGATCGCCTTAGGCGCGGTCATCATAATTTACGTGGCCAAAAAGTTATGGCGATAGACGGCATCCAATTTGTCCAAATATATACCCCGTTGATAATCGTTATCGGAATAATTTGGGGACTGAAAAAAATTAAAGATAGCTTGAAATAATATGACCGAATTCGAAGCGGTTAACGAATTGCTGAAATGGTGTCTTATGGCGGGATTCGTCGGTCTTATTCTCATTCCGTTCTTTATTGACAACAAAAAATAAAGACTAGAGAGGAGGTGAAAAGTATGCTTAAGAAAATCGGGTTCGGCTTAATGGCGTTTTTGGGCACGATTGGTTTGGCCACCAACTTCGCCCACGCCGCCGCCGATCAAGATTTGACGAATTCCTTGGCCAGCACGACCAGTTTGTTGAAGGATAACGCTTACGCGTTTATCCCTTACATCCTCGGAGTGTTCGGCGCCGTCATCACTCTTACTCTTATCATCAAGGGTATCATGTGGGGGGTCAAAAAAATCAGAGGAACCATCAAATAGTTTATCGCCCCGCCTTAACCGGCGGGGCATAAACCCCTTCTCCTAACCAAAACTATGTTTACTTATATATCGCTTGTTATCTTAATAGCTATTCTCGCCCATTTTGACTATCAATTTTACAAAACTTATACCGAGCCTCGTTTATATCACGATAAATTGCGAATGGATGAAATCTACAACAACTGGCGCGAGATAACGAAACAAAAAGATGAAAAATAAATTGTTAAAATATACTTTTTCGTTGTTGGCTCTTTTCTGTCTGCATCTTTTCTTCGCCGGAAAAGCCCTGGCTTCGTACGACAGCAGCCTCAGGCTTTATTGGGATTTCAATAACACTAATATAGACAAGATAAGCGGGGTGGCGGGAAATAATTTCGGATATAACGGGAGCAATCCTTGGAATTTTTCGGACAGCGCTTCTCTTAATGCCGCGGCTAATTGGTATAACGTGAATATCACCGGCTTAAACATAAACCAAGGAAATAATTTTTCCGTCTCTTATTGGCAATATTTTGACAACAATTCCGATTGTGTCGAAATCAAAAACACGTCCGGAAATTTGATTGCCGGAATGTGTTCGGACCACGCCAATGACGGTCGCAATCCAATAAAGCCCAGGGTTTACAGCAACGCTTACGTAAATGAAAACCCGACTTGGAATAATAATTTGGCGTCCAACCCCTCCGGCAATTATTCTTATCCGAATTTTTCCGCCGGATGGCACCTAATCACCTTAACGTTCACCGCCAATCATCAAGTTCTCTATATGGACGGCATTAGAAAATGGGAAGCGGATTTAAGCATACCACAAAATTACGGCAATATCGGAGGGATATATTTCTATCCGAATAACTGGGCGGGAAACATTTATCTTTTCGACGATTTCGCGATTTGGGATAAAACATTGTCCGACACCGAAGTTTCTCAAATATATCTCCACGTCGGCGGCCTGAACAATATCTATTTCACCCCGGCCGAATATTGCGGCGACACACTTTGTCAAACCGTTAGCGAAAATTGTTCCACTTGTCCGAGCGACTGCGGAGACTGCGCGAATAATCCTAACGCTTCAGACAACACCGGCCTGTTCTTCTTCAACAATCCTTATACTTTCTCCAATCAATCGACGGCCAAAGTCAGATACCTTTACAACGAAAATATCTTTACCGTTTACGATTATATCGAAATAAGACAAATAAGCGCGGATTGGGCGACAAGCACTTTAGTGGCTACCAGTACCATAATAGACAGCACCGGTTTCTTTACCGATAAATACAACGGAACCAGTTTCTTCCCCTTGACCGGAGACGGAACAACGATAGGCTACGTTAATTACGAGGTAATAGGTCATTTATCCGGTTATTGGTCTCCGACGTTAGGCGACGTGGCCGCTACCACGACCATTCCTTATGTGGTTGTGGTTAATTGGCAACCAACTGAGATACCCACGGCCGCAGATATTTTAACTGCCAGTTCAAGCAATCCATTTTATGACGACAGCGCTATGTATTACGCCGCGTGCGACGCGGATCAATGGAATACGCCCGACCCGGAATTCGTCGGCATAAGCATGCCCGCTCTTAATATGACTGTTATCGGTTGCAAATTCAAATTGGGATTTATTATCGCCGGTAATAAATTTACGACGATAGCGACCGACGGCATATACAAAGCTGGCAATATCCTAAAAAATGTTTTTCCGTTTAACATTTACACCAATCTGAACGCTGCTTGGAAGGCCAGCGCAAATTCGTCGACGCTTTCCGAACTATCTTTCTTATCTCCGGTGAACGGAAATTTGACGGCGCAAATTCCAACAACCGGCACTTCAACCGCCACCGTCGTTTTGTGGGGCAAAGATATTTTCACTTCCAGTTCGACTTTGGGAACGGTCAACGCGCAAAAAACCAATCAACTGTTTCTGGCCATTAAGACGATTATCAAATGGGCGCTTTGGGGAATGTTCGGATTCTGGGCGATTAAAAACGGTAAAGCCTTCATCAACAAGATGACTGAAGGTCAATAAATAAAAATATGAACGCACTCATTCAATTCATAAAAGTGGTGTTGATTACGACTTTTTTGTCCGGACTTCTTTACGCCATCGGACAAGCCGTAAACAATCTCATTCCTTGGCAGAACATTACGATATTTTTCGGGATGATAAGACAATGGTCGAGCCTTATTGATTTCATTTTCCCGACTGACACGCTTTGGCAAATCGTCGGCATAGTCTTTTCTGTCTATCCGTTCTTGTGGTCGATTATGGCGATAAAGATTTTGATTAACAATTCGGGATTAAGAGAATAAACATATGGCGTTAGACGGTTCTAAATTTAAATTGATAACCGGTCTTCCCGGAAGCGGCAAATCGCTGCTTATGGCGACATTCGTCTACCCCTACCTTATCGCCGGCTATCAAGTCTATTCCAACCTATGGCTCAACTGGAAACGCTTTGACGTTTTGGGCGAATGGGACACGGATAAAAACAATCTTCACTATTATCAAGAAATGGAAGACATCACGGACGTGAGAAACTGCATCGTAATTTGCGACGAAATCGCCGAGCCGCTCGATCCGCGCAATTGGGAAAACGAGGGCTCGGGCGTGAGAAGATTTTTTCAGCAACACCGCCACCACCATATCGACATTTACGGCACGACACAAAATATCACGCTTGTCGCCAAAAGCGCGCGAATAGTTATAGACGAATGGACGGACGCTTTTCGCATTTTGAGCTTTATTCCCGGCATCGTTCTTTTGCGCGAACGGGCGATAGACCGGACGCAAATGCTAAAGGAAGAACCGGAGCCGAAAGATAACGGCTTCTTCTCTTGGCTGTCGGAAATAAGACTGTTTATCAAATCAAAACTGCTTTTTAAAAAATGGGACAAATACAAACTGGAATTGGAGCATAAATTCTGCGAGAAGTGCCACGAACGACAAGAATTCAATCTTGATATTTGTCCGAAATGCGGACGAAAACTTGTTATAAAACAGTCCGGCATATACGACAGTTGTTATGACATTCGGCTTCGTCCGAAAAAACATTACTGGCGCCCCGTCAGCATTTGCGATTCTTGCGGCAAAGAAGATAAAGGCGGTTATAAAGGAATTCTTAGCGAGGAAGAATTTTTGAAACAGAAAGAATTGACCGTCAGAAAATAGTTCTTTGATTGTCTATACAAAAAAAGGAGCCAATCCCGTTAGGGATCAGCTCCTAAAGTCGTTAAGCTTGCGGCTCGACTTGCTTTTCGTAGAAAAGATAAATCGTTTTCAGTCGTCTCTCGATGACTTCTCCGGTTTTCTTGTCTTTTTTCTCGACGACGATAAAAGACCGAATGGCTTTCTCGTCCTTGCGAACGACACATCCGTTCTTGAGCCAACCTTTGAAGGTTAAGCAATTCTCGAACGGATTATAGCGTTTGGCCTCGTCTTCGCCCCAACGCTTGGCGATTTCCTTGCGGACGAGATTTGAAGTGTTTTCCGAACCCGTCCAATTTGATTTGACTGATATTGTCATAAATTTAAATTGGCGACTGATTTTAAATGACCGGATAACGTCGCCTTAGATTATCTATCGGCCACGAAAGAAGCGAGCGTCTGATTGCTTGCGGTTGTCAAAGTGGAGGCCATAGGCACTACCTTGAGAGCCGATAAGCTGACGCTACAATGAGAGGACACAGATAGACAATCGGGCATACCGACCGGCCGCCGCAGTTTTTTCCTTTTTTCGGCGGCATCCCCTTGGGGGAGCCGAAAAAAGGAAAACGCGGCCGGTAAATGAGATTTTAGAAATGCGACCCCTTATAATAATTAACTTGACCATACGCACACAAAGGGCCGCGACTTAAACAAATATACAAAACATATGATATACAAAAACATCAAAAAAGAATTCGAATATATCCTTTGGCTTAGAGAAAGGATAAACAAACTCCGTTTCGGCATAAGCAGAAAAGTAAAAACCGATTCAACGACCGATTTTGCCCTGCTTGGTCGAAAACTTATTTCTTATCAACGGGAATTCAAGCTTGTCTTGGACGAACTTTATTCCCTCCTGAAAAATGACGACCTACCGACAAAAACTGATTATATGCGGCAAGAAAGCGGAACTCTATCAATACGAGGCTCCTATTGTGATTGGCAAAAAGCGAAAACATCGAAAGATAAAACGACGAACGAGAGAGGAAGTGATGGCAGAAATAAAAAACAACGAAGAATGCGAATTTGAAATGGAAGTCATGCGAGATTTTTCTCTTCGCCGCACCAGGGCGAGAATAGTCCGCTTGATAGATTCCAATCCCGACTTAAAAATTTTTATAACTTTGACCTTCAAGGAGAATATCCGGGAACTCGGCGAAGCCAACGCGATATTCAAGAAATTCATCAAACGGCTAAAGAGAAAACAAAAGGATTTGAAATATCTGGCCGTGCCGGAATTTCAAAAACGCGGCGCGGTTCACTATCATTTGCTCGTCAATTTTGAAATGAGAAACGAAGAATTGTCCGCGATATGGGATCAAGGCTTCGTAATGATAAACCGCGTCCAACACGTCAACAATTTAGGCTTGTATATTTCCAAATACGTCGGCAAAAATTTGTTCGACTTCCGTTATTTCGGCATGAAAAAAATTCTGTCTTCCCGCAATTTGGAAAAACCGATAATTATTATCATCAAGGAACAAATAAAAGATTTTTTTGTCTCGACGAAAGATATATTAAAAAATCTGTTTGAAAAACAGTACCGTTCGGACTGGTTGGGCGCGATAGATTACAGTCTGTTCGGTTCGGAAACGCCTTTGATTAAAACTTGAACGCAGTTCGATTATGAACATCAAACCGAGCCACGTTGAAAAGTTTAAAAATTTATATAGAGAAACGTTTAAAGAAGAAATAAGCGACGAAGAAACCTTCGAGCAATGCCTCAAGCTTGTCATTTTGGTCAAAGCGACTTATATCCCGATAAGCGCGACCGAAAAGAAGCGACTTAAAGAGCTTTATTTTAGGGCTTGAAAAATCGCCCGACTATGGTATCATTAACATTGAGACCCAACTAAATAACATCCGCCAAGGGATTTTTTATACTCGCCCCCAAAAAGGGACGGTTCTGCCGACGAGTATTGCCTTTGGCGATATTTAGTTGGGTCTCCAGGACCGCCCCTTTTTGTTATGCCAAAAACTAAAACAACAACCGAAGAACAAAAGAAAGTTTTGGAGGACAAGACTCTTTTAAATATGGCCGAGGTTCTCAACGAGATCCGGCTGGATTTTGAACTTCCCGACGAACACTTGGACCGGGAAGATAAGGCGAGAGTCTTGAAAGAAATCCGGGATGATTTGACCGATATTTTTTGGAATTATGATTTGGTAAAAAGAAACAAATATGACAACGGCGACTAAAATTAAATATTTCGCTTATGTCCGAAAATCCACCGAGGGCGAAGAACGTCAGGCCTTGTCCATTGAAAGCCAAAAGGACAAAGTTCGGGAATTCTTCAACGGTTTGGAAATAGTGGAAATTTTGGAAGAAAAGCACAGCGCTTTTTCGCCGTACAATCGCCCCGTTTTTGCCGAGATGATAAAGCGCATCCGAAAGGGCGAAGCGGAAGGAATTATTGCCTGGCATCCGGACAGATTAAGCCGCAACGAGATAGACGCTTCGACGATTTCATACTTGGTTCGCACGGGCGTCATCAAAGATTTGAAATTCGGTTCCTATAATTTCGACAATTCCCCCGAAGGCATAATGATGTTGCAATTGGCGCTTAGCCAATCACAATATTTTTCGTCGAAACTTGGAAAAGATGTCCGCCGCGGTTTGGAAAAAAAGTTTTCCATGGGTTGGCTACCGAACAAAGCGCCCGAAGGTTATCTAAACAGACAAGACGAAAACAGTAATTTCAGCATTATCGTCCCTGACCCGGAACGTTTCCCGTTATTGCGCCGGGCTTTCGATTTGATGTTGACCGGCAATTATAGTGTTCCCGAAATTTTGGAAAAGATGAACGGCGAATGGGGATACAAGACAAGAAAAATTCGCAGTCTCGGCGGCAAAGAATTGTCGCGTAGTGCGATTTACAGAATTTTTACCAATCCGTTTTACGCCGGAATAATCAATTACGGCGGACAGGAAACCAAAGGCAAGCACAAACGTTTAATAACAATTTCCCAATACGACCAAATTCAAACCATAATGGGCCGAGACGGAAAACCGCGCCGGCAAGAAAAAGATTTCCCTTATCGGGGATTGATAAAATGCAAAGAGTGCGGCTGTTTGATAACGGCCGATTTCAAGACAAAATTTAATAAACAAACCGGTCAAAACAAGGTTTATGCCTATTACTATTGCGCCCACAGACGTCGCGATTATTCTTGCGGACAGTCTTCCGTCGACCGTGAAGCTATGGACAAACAAATAATCGCCGAACTGCAAAAATATGAGCTTAACCCCGCCTTTTTGGACTTGGGGCTGGAGATTATAGATGAGCTGAAACAGGAAGAAACGGCCAAAGACGAGGCTATAAAGGCCAATACGGGCAAGTCTATGGAAAAGCTCAAAGAGGAACTAAAAAGCCTCACTAAAATGAAATGTCGGGACTTGTTAAGCGACGATGAATATTTGGAAGCTAAGAACGAACTGACCCGCGAAATGGCCAAATTGGACGATTTAGACGGCTATGACGAGATCAGAGAAGAAAAGGTTTTAAAGCTGACTAAACAAACCTTCGAACTGGCCTGTCATGGCCTTAATCAATTCGTGAATGGCGAATCCGAGAAGAAAAGAGAGATATTGTCTTCGCTCGGTTCGAACTTTTTTCTTGAAGACAAAAAACTTGAAATATTAGCGTTCAAATGGCTATTGCCGATAGAAAAAAATCGAGAACTCCTAAACGCCAAAATTGCTACGTTCGAACTTTCAAAAATGCCGATAAAAAAAGGACGAAATGAGTTTTTAGACTCGCTTCGTCCCGTTCTGCGGAGAGGGAGGGATTCGAACCCTCGATCCTCTTTCAAGGATAACACCTTAGCAGGGTGCCCCGTTCGACCGCTCCGGCACCTCTCCAATTTATCTCGTCTGATTTTTGTGGTATAATCACTATATAAAATAAAAGCAATAATGTCAATTTGAAAATATGGCTATTGATAAGCAAAATATGCCCCAAAAATTAGTCTGGCCGGTGCCGGAATATCGACGCCCTGAAAGAGGCCGCCGTTGGTATATAATCGCCGGCATATTCCTATTCCTCTGCCTCTTCTTCTCTTTTTTCAGTTTTTCCGGCTGGAAGCTAACATTTTTAGGGGCTAACTCTAATTTCCTATTTGCCCTTATCCTAATAATCTCCTCTATAATAATCATAATCAATGATGGTCGCCCAGCCCTGATGGTTAATATATATCTGGAGAGTGAAGGGATAAAAATCGGGAACAAGTTCTATGATTATGACAGCTTCAAGCACTTCGCCGTCATATATAAGCCCAAGCAAAGCGTCAAAAACCTTTATTTTGAATTTAAAAATTCTTTCCGCCCCCGTCTATCGATTCCCTTGCGTCATATGAACCCAATCCTGGTCAGGAACTTCTTACTCAGATACTTAGACGAGGATTTAGAGCGAACCGATGTCCCCCTATCCGAACAGTTGACGAAACTATTTAAATTATAATAAGATTAGGCTTTAGATAGGCTTTCGTCGTTCAACGGATAGGACGCAAGATTGCGGATCTTGTAATGCAGGTTCGATTCCTGCCGAAAGCACAATTTTATGCTTCAGCTCAATTCCCCTATTTCCGACTTATCACGAGTTGGTAAAACTACGGCTAAATACTTAAAAAAGCTAGGTCTGGCTCAAGCCCAAGACCTGCTTTTTTATGTGCCTTTCCGCTATGACGATCTTAGAGAGACTAAGCTGATCAAAGATTTAAAAGCCGGGGAAACTGTCACAATTATCGGTACCATTGAATTAATTCAAAATAAGCGGAGCGCCAGACAAAGAAAATACCTAACCGAAGCTCTAGTCAGCGATGAGAGCGAAACCATTAAAGTTATCTGGTTTAACCAACCCTTCCTGGCTCGCAATCTTAAGGCAGGCGATCAGGTTTCCTTAGCAGGAAAGGTTAGTGATAATTATGGCCAATTAAGCTTAGTGTCACCGATATACGAAAAAATAAACTCTGCTGACCTGATACATACTAAAGGCCTCATTCCCCGCTACCATCTGAGCGCCGGGCTCAGCCAAAAACAAATAAGATTCCTAATCAAGCAAGCCTTGCCTTTAACTAAGTACATTCCTGACTGGCTACCAGAAAGAGTCAGAAAAAATCTAAAATTATTAACCTTGGGCGAAGCCCTGGCTCAAGCGCATTTTCCCAAAGATCCGACTGCAGCCCAGGCAGCTTCCCAGCGCCTTAATTTCGGTGATTTATTCCTACGCCAGTTGAAAGCTGAATCGACCAAAAACCAGCTTCGGACCAAACAAGCGCCGCTTATCAAATTCCAAGAAACGGCGACTAAAAAATTTGTGGCCAGCCTGCCCTTCAAACTGACCGACGACCAAAGGCGCGCCGCCTGGGAAATCCTCAATGACCTTGAAAAAAGCCAAGCTATGTCGCGTCTGCTGGAAGGCGATGTCGGAAGTGGCAAAACCCTAGTAGCCGCCCTAGCTTTATTCAATACCGCTTTAAATGCCTACCAGGGGGTGCTTATGGCGCCCACAGAAATCCTGGCTAGCCAACATTTCAATTCCCTTAACCGGCTCCTCGGCGGCTTTAACGTGAAAATCGGACTATTAACTAGGGGGCAAAAAAATATCAACTACCAGGCTGACAATATAAACCCATCCCTGAAAGGCCAGGCTAAAACTACTGCTATTACCAAAGAAATCCTAGACAATGCCGATATAATAATCGGCACTCATGCCTTAATCCAAGATCGTTTAGATTTCCGGCAATTAGGCCTGATCGTAGTCGATGAACAGCATCGTTTCGGCGTAGTCCAGCGGCATAAGATAGTTTCTTCCGGCACTAAAAATCTCATTCCTCACTTCTTATCAATGACCGCCACCCCGATTCCCCGCTCTTTAGCTTTAGCGATCTACGGGGATCTGGACCTATCTTTAATCAAGCAAATGCCGGCTGGCAGAAAAACGGTAATTACCAAAATAATTAGCGAAAAAGAAAGGATAAAAAGCTATGAATTTATCAGACGGCAAATCTCTGAAGGCCGGCAGATATTTGTCATCTGTCCTCTGATCGACGAATCCGATAAAAGCGGCTATAAATCAGTCAAAGCTGAACATGAACGCCTGGATAAAGAAATTTTTCCTGACCTCCCTGTCGGCCTGCTGCACGGACGCCTCAAAAGTGATGAGAAAGACAAGGTAATGCAAGACTTCTTGGATAAGAAGACTAAAATACTGGTCGCTACTTCAGTTATCGAAGTGGGTGTCGACGTACCAAATGCCAGTGTCATGATAATCGAAGGAGCGGAGCGCTTCGGTTTAGCCCAGCTCCATCAATTCCGCGGCCGAGTCGGACGCGGGCCGCATCAATCATATTGTCTCCTTTTCCCTAGCAACGAACAAGAAATGAGTGATAAAAGTCTTAGGCGTCTAGAAGCCCTCACCAAATACAGCGATGGCTTGAGCCTCGCTAAGATCGATCTCAAGTTGAGGGGGGCGGGCGATATCTATGGCGCCAACCAAAGCGGCTGGCCGGAAATAAAAATTGCCACCCTATTCGATTATGAGCTGATCAAGAAAGCTAAAGATGAAGCCGAAAAAATAGTTAAAGAAGATCCGGAATTAAAAGATTATCCTCTCCTGAAAGAAAAACTAGGACAATGGGAAAATGAAATCCATTTCGAATAAAAAAAGGACTTATCTTACGATAAGCCTTTTTTTAAAGATCGTGTTGTCTTTTGCTAAACTGCTTTTTTCCGGATATTTCTATCCATCCAATCCATTAAATCCTCGCCTAAAGCCAGGGTTTCAGAGGTTGAAAGGGCGGAAATCGCGATTAGGATTGCCATTGTAACGGATATTCTGAGATCGACTAAACAGTCGATTAAGATATCCACGGAATCAGTCCGCTGACCGGCAAAAAAGCTCATCAGAGCACAAAAGAAAAAAATTGTAGCCAAAGCTAATGAGATAAAACCAGCCACAATGAGGATACGGTGCAAAACTTTTGTTACTTTCATTTTTTCTTGTTTTATGTGTTTAATATTGATTTTACATATTACGAGTTGGGCTCATAAGATACAAAATCAATATTAAACGGATTGAAAAGATCAAAACTAACAAAGATAATTATAACATTTTATAATAATTTTGTCAATATATAGATATTATTCATTAAAAATTAGCTAATTTTCAATAAATAAGGATAGGCTATATTGACATTATCATTTATCTATTATAACATAAACATATGATTTTAATAGTCCTTTAAATATTCACCTAAGTTTAACTCATAAACAAGAAAGTCATGCCGAAACCTGAATTCATCGCTGAACTGATTGACGGGAGAGAAGTGTTGGTCAACCTGAACAACATCTCTGTGGCCAAAAGCCACAAATTTATGAACGTAGAAGTCCGGGAAACCAACCCGCGGCAAACGCCGCAAAAGCCATTTTTCGTCTCCCACAAAGAGATAATCGTAAAGAACGGAAACCGGGACCTGGTCCAGAAAACATTCAAACTGGCTGTAATCAGAGATAAGAAATCAAAGATCAAAGACAAGCCGGAATGTCGCCGGAACAGCGCGATGAGAATCGCTCGTTAAAATTAGGCAGCAGTGCTTCAAAAGTAAAGAAAGATCATCCGCGAGATGATCTTTTTTCTTATTTAAAAAATCATTTGATTATCTCTTCTAATTCGCTCAGGCTTTTAATTTTCAAAAGCTTAATCTTTTTTGCCTTGACTTCACTATTAGGGATGATGGCCGCAGTAAACCCGAGCTTCTCCGCCTCGGCCAGGCGTTGTTCCAGTTTATGGACGGCTCTCACTTCCCCGCCTAAACCGACTTCTCCCAAGACTATTGTCCGTCGATCCAAACTCTTATTAAAGTGAGAGGAAATGATAGCCGCGGCCACAGCCAAATCCAGGGCGGGATCGCTAATCTTGAGGCCGCCGACGATATTTAAAATAATATCCTGGACAGTAAGATTGGTCTTGGTACGTTTAGACAAGACTGCACTCAAGACTTGCAAACGATTAAGGTCAAAACCGCTAGATTTCCGCTGGGGGTATCCGAAGACGGTCTTAGAGACTAGGGCCTGGACTTCGACTAAAAATGGTCTGGTACCTTCTAAGACGCAACCGATCACTGAACCGGCTAAATTGGAGGGGGCGCTCTCGATGAAGACCAGGCTAGGATTCTTCACTTCCTTGAATCCTTGCCCGGTCATTTCTAAAACCCCTAATTCATTAACTGAACCAAAACGATTCTTGCTAGCTCGCAGTAAGCAATAGTTGTTCTGAGCCTCGTTCTCTAAGTATAAAACCGTGTCCACTATATGCTCCAGAGATTTAGGTCCGGCGACCTGGCCATCCTTGGTAATGTGGCCGATCAGAATCACCGAAATATCATTCTGCTTAGCTAACTCTAGAAATTTAACTGCTCCGGCTCTAATCTGGCTGACGCTACCCGCTTCCGCCGGAATCAAAGCGGAATAGATTGTTTGGATAGAATCGATGATGAGGAGTTTGGGTGATAACTTGATGGCGGTGGATACGATTTTCTCTACGTTTGTCTCACTGACGAACTTAATCCTCCCCAGGTCACAATGCAAGCGCTCCAATCTGGATTTAACCTGGCTGGCAGATTCTTCGCCACTGACATATAAGGCTTCTTGATCCTTAGAATAGGCGTCAGCCAACTGGGCGACAAGAGTTGATTTGCCGATACCCGGCTCGCCAGCTAGAATAAGCAAGGAGCCGGAGACTAAGCCGCCACCTAGTACCCGGTCGATTTCCGCTAAGCCGCAAGCCTGGCGCACTAATCCGGAAGACTGGATTTTATTCAAATCTAAAACTTCAGCTCCAACTATCTTTTTCATAATTTCTTTCTGTTGGACATGACCGTCGAAGGCTTGTTCGCCTAAAGTCCCCCAAGATCCGCATTCAGTACAACGACCGCTCCATTTGGGAAACTGGGCGTCGCAGTTGGAACAAGTAAAGACGGTTTTTAGTTTGTCAGCCATATATTTAGAGAGAAAAAGAAGCGTGCCTCCGCTTCTTTTTTCTATTTTAAATTATATAATCCTGATATTACTTCTTTCCCCAATAAGCGGCATCTATCAACCAAGAATCACCCACCTTTTTAAAGTCTAGGGTGAGCGACTGCGGATACTCTTTGCCGTTGTTAACCGCTTCGGTGCTTTCCTTGCGCAAAGTTTTGATTACTATGCTTCCTTGGCCGCTTTTAGCATCAAAGCTACTAACCTCAAAAGAGGTGGCTTTAGTAACGATATCGTAATAGTCCTTATCCTTATTCTCCTCTTTAAGCTTATCTAAGTAAGTGTCCGCCCAGTCTCTGAGATCGCTGGTCATGAATAATTTAGCGTCCTCAATATTACCATAGTTCGATTGTTTCGAAAAGGAGCCGAAACGTTCAGCGAAAGTCATGCCTAGTTTGCCGAGATCATTAGCGTTAATCTCATGAGGCGCCTCTTTAGAAATGTCATAATTCTGATAGTTGCGCGGCTTACTACCGGGCGTACTGGTACTTATCTCTACCGGCAAAGACCCGGGGCTGACCGGGGTTTCTACGCTTGGCCCTAAAGTAATCGGACGACGGAACCAGACCCAATAGATTATAAAGGCGATAATCAAGAGTCCTAGAACGACCACCAAGATAATAGCCCGCTTACGGTTAATCATATGATTAAAGATTAAAAAGATTTAGATTTCCGGATTAGGATTATTTTTGAGACTCTCTTCGAATTCTTTCTTAGCCTCCTCGATTTCCAATAATTGACGCGGATCAGAAGTGATCAGCTGATCCTCTGAATAAGATGCCACCACCTTCATTGCCACGTGTTTGTTGCCGGCAAAAAATATGCCCTCGCCCACGCCGCACTCTAGTAGCAGATATTTCTCGCCTTCCGTCAGGATGAAAGTTTTCTTGACTAGGTCGATGGCGGCCGGCGATTGTTTGAGCAGAATCTGCAAAGAAGAGTTGGTCACGATGGCTTGGCCATAGGGCGAGGTTAAGAAGTCATTAACGTCCTGAGTAATCGTGGTCACGCCCAAATAATATTTGCGGCAACGCTTGACTAAGGCGAAGACGAACTTAGCGCTATCTTCATGCTGCATCATCCACCAAGCCTCATCAATTACCAAGATGCGCTTCTTAGTCTCGCTACGGACAATATTCCAGATATAATTGATAATCGTATATATAGCCAGAGGCCGGAGCTCATCTTCCAAATCACGCACCGAGAAACAGACCAATTGATTATTCATCTCGACGTTAGTAAAATTATTCAACAAGCCGGAAAAAGTACCTTCGGTATATTTCTTGAGGCGTAAGGCTAAATCAGCGCCACCTTCCATGCCCTCTAAAACCTGTTCGAAATCCGACATTACCGGCGGTTCAATCTTAGATAAATCTGAATCTGGCGTAATATCTTTCTTGGCATAGGTTTCCAGCAAAGCGCGGTCAACGATAGAATCTTCATCATAGCTAAGGTTGCCGATCATAAGTCTAACCAAACCTTTTAGGGTTATGACAGCGCTCCGGATGATATCTTTCGGCTTTGATTCAGCTCCGATCGAGCGTGGCAAATCAAAAGGATTGATCTTATTCTCCGAAGACAGCGAAATGTTGATATAGGTGCCGCCGACCGCTTCAGATAGATATTTATACTCATGTTCAGGATCGATGATAATGATGTCGGTTCCGAGCATCAAAGAACGGAGAACTTCCAATTTGATAGCATAGCTCTTGCCGGCACCCGAGGTGGCAAAAACGACTGAATTAGCGTTCTGTAGGCTAAAACGGTCGAATAGAATCAAGCTGTTATTGTGGCGATTGATACCATACAAGATGCCGCGATCGCTGGTTAGCTCGCTAGAAATGAAGGGGAAAGATGAAGCGACCGGCGAAGAGTTCATGTTAAAAGTAATGGACATCTCGTCGTTTCCCAAGGGTAAAGTAGAATTAAAGCCCTGTTCGGCTTGGAAATAAACTCGCCGGGAGAAAACTAGTCGTGAACCGAAAATATCTTCAACCTGATCGGACATACGATCTAATTCCTCCGTACTATCGCTATATAAAGTAACATACAGGGCGAATTGGAAAAACTTTTCCGTTCCCTGGGTCAAGGCGTCGCGCAAGGATTCAATATCGCGCAAGGCAGTTTCCCGCAAAGGATCACGAGCAGCGCCCTTCTCGGCATCGCCAGCAATCTGTGCCTCTAAGATACCGACTTTGTTCTTCAGCTGTTTCAGAATAATTGCGCTGGAAACAGGATAGAAAAACATGGAGATATCGAAGGTCAAATTAAGATTAATGACCGGAGCGAACCAACCGACACTGATATAACGAGGATAATTGATGATAAAGATCGTCCGGACGAATTTGTCTCCTAAACGCAAAAGCGTCGGCTCGACTTTCATGCTCGCCGGAGAAATGATGTCCCGGACAGAAATAACCCCTCGCCGGAAAGCTTTTTCCTCCTCAATAATCTCCCGCGTTAGCTCCGGGTTAGCTTCCACTGGCGCCGGACTATCCGGCCGAGCACCTAAACTACTATTTAGGGTCAAGCGGTTATTTGGAGAATCTGATTTTTTGAAATTTATCATAATTTTCCCTTGGATTAATTAAGACTCGACGCGCATCTTGTCGATTTCGCCCAAAGCTTGGTTCTTAGCGGTCTCCGGGTTATAAGTGCGGTAATATAATTCAATCAGACTCTGAGTATCTAATCTAATCACATTAATACCCATGGCCTCTAAACCGCCGGCCACGCTATCTATCCGCCGATTAAGCATCTCCTGATAGCGCAAGAAAGTCTTCTCCTTTAATTTGATGGAAGTAGCTGGCTTCAAGGCTTCGCCTAACTGGGCCATAAAATTCTTCTTCTTATCAGACAAGGCGTTATAGGGGACGATAATGTAAAAACGCTTATTCATGATCTTGCCCAAAGAAGTTAATTCCTTGATATATTCGATGTATTCCCCGGTTTGGAGCTTGAGCAGCTTGTTAGTCTGCTCCTTCTCTTTGGTTCTGAGATACTCAAGATAATTATCAATGTCTAACTCGCGTGATTGAATGACGATTTGCAGGGTAAAAGATAGGTTATTCAGGAAACGGATATAGGAATCAACTACCGCATTCTGTTCATCTTCGCTTTTTAAAGCAAAATTGATGCTGGACGCCAATAAGACCGCCCGCAAGGTGCCATCTTTCATCACCACGGTGTTCTCCTTTATTTCAGCGATATCTAGGAAATCTTGGGTGGAAGCGCTAATTTTACTAGCTGCCTTATCAGCCATATTTTAAACTTAATTATTATTAAAATCTTTTTTCTCGGCCAAGCTTTGATTAGGCGCATTTTCTTGCCCTTTATATCTGCCCTGGGTGTCTACCACTAAAGATAAATCGGCTAAATGAGAGCTCTTAAAGGCCGGCTTGAATTGAGCCTGGTATTCATTCTTGATGATCGGGGTGAATTCTGGAACCTCTTGAACGGTCGTCTGCTTATTCCAAATCCTCGTGTTGGGCCGCCGCAAGGTCTTTACCAAGCTTAAAACAAAAAGATGGAAAGGCTGGCCATTAACCTTCACGAAGGCAAAAAGGATAGCCAAACCTAGGACTGGCAGACCGGTTGCCAAGAAAAGGGCAAAATCGAATAATTTATAGAAGATTCCGATTAAAGCCGCGGTGGCCAGAAAGATTAAAAATTGCCGGGTAGTGATTGGACCGATAATCTTGCTTTCCACGTCAATGAATTGAGGAACGGTAAATTGCTGCATATATTAGAACATGAGCTTTTTATTAAGGTCGACGATCGCGTTGATTTCATCCCAAGTCAAATATTCACGGTTTTCGGACTGCCGCTTGGCAATAATCTCCTTAAGTGGCATTCCTTTAGCGAAAGCCTCTTGGCACATCTTCAAATAGACACGATTAATAATACCCTTCCGCCAAGCCACTACCCCTTGAATCATCTGGTCATAGCCAGTCTTTTCCAGCAATCTGATCTTGGTATAAATCTTGCTAGTGATATCACTGGGATTCACGCCCAAGCGACGGAAATTAACTAGATCCAAAAATTGTAATTCTTCAATCGGACCCATGATCTTGGGCATCGGTCGGATATCGGCGACTTTGGGCCGGGAGGGATCAGCCGCCGGGCGCAAATTAGCCGCCGCCGGCAGGGGCGACTTAACTAATGGTTTCGGGGCTGCTTCCTGTCTCAGCGTGGCTGCCGGAGCTGGAGCCTCTACCTTAGGAGCAAGTTCCGGAGATGGAGTGCTAGGCACCGGGTTGATCTTGGATAAGGCTTCAGTGATCTTAGCTGAAGCTAAATCGGCAATCGCGGCGGCTTCGGCATCAATACTAGGCGGAGCCGGCAGGTCTTTCATTTCCCCTGAAGGAAGCTCGTGACTAGTATCCAAATTGCCTAACGGTTTTAATTTTCCTTTAGCGGCCAGGTCTTTAAGATTATATTCTGATTCATGGGTGATGGCTGTTTTATCCTTAACGGCATCAGCCACGATCAACCTATCTAAAGCTGGCGAGGCAGACGGCTTGACGATTTCCGGAGCCGGCAAGGCTTTGGTTAGCTCGTCGCAAATCTTAAAAACCTTATCAATGGTAAAAGTGTCCAAATTAAGGCCGCCAGAGACAACGCTCTTGGCTAAAGAATTACGAGTATCAATCTTGGTTCTGACACCACGCAGATAAGTGTTAAGGATTTGTTTGAAGCGAGCCAAAGCATCGGTACTCGTGAACCTGATTCCTGACTCTTTAACGATCCGCTCTAAGTTTTGGTTTAAATCAAGAGCTGATGAATCTGAATTGAGGCCTAAATAGGTAGCAACAACTAAAAAAACCTGGTCTTTAAGATCACGGTTCAAGCTTTCTGCCTGGGTTTGATTAAGGCCGAATTCACTAGCTAGATGGAAAGGCAAATTCTCCAAACTAAGGGTTTTTATCATCACCCGCATCACGGTCATAGCCAAATCAACCCCATATTTGCTTTCTAAAGCGGAAATCGCGGCCATAACGGCAGGGGAAGAAATCTTATCGCGCAAATCCTTAGGCAGGGCGTTAAATTTTTGCAAATAATCGAACATGAAACCGGCAAAAAATAATTTATTCTGGTTTTATTTTAGCACATTTTGCCAAAAAGAGGAAAGAGAGCCTAGCTCTTTACGAAGAAGCTAAAGTTTAGCAAAAAACGAGACCTCGTGGTCTCGTTTCTAAATGATATTAAGCTGCTAATTATTTTTGCCCCAATCTCTTCAAACGCTTGATCTCCTGCTGGATAGTCTTGTATTCAAAACTGCCGGGGGAGTATTTTTGTAATAAACTCTCCAACTGATCCAACTCGCTGGGTTCTTTTTGTACGGGAGCGGGATCTATGGACTGGCTAACTTGATTATCAATTTCTGGCTCAGCTATTTTAGCTTCTACCGCTTCCTGGTTATTTTCATCTAAGACATTAAGTATCTTGCCTCCTTTTCTAGGACCGATTGTTGCAAGCGCTTGAGTTTGATCAACTGGAAATATTTCCCATTCTTCTAGGGGGACATTCTCCATGCTATCGGGGAAAAATACTAAATTACGATATAGTTTCAATACCTTTTTTACTATTTCCCTGTCCGCATCTTTTAATTTTTTTACATTAGGATTATCGGATAGATATTTTACCAAGACAACGTTATTAAACATCTCGCTACCATTTTGACTGATAAAATCTTTTATCCAATTAGCCACCGAGGCTTTAACTTCGCTTCCGTTCACAATAATCTTTTCTGGGACTACCAACTCTTGGTTATTATAAAGGGACGTCTCTAAAGATTTTCTAAAATTTTCATCGTCTTTGATCAGATCTATCAAAAATTCGTTATAGATTGCGGTCATCTCTGAACTGTCCGGCCCCAATTTTAAAGCATTAATCACATCCTCTTTGAATAAAGATACGGCGTCTATTTTTTCTTGATTGATTAAAGCTGGGTCTTCTTCGTCATCGTTGAGATTAACTAATTTCGACTCATATTTTGGCTCTGCCGTCTCGCTGATATAAATTTCCTGTTCACGTTTGATAGCCTCTTTCCACTCTTGAGCTTTTGCTTGGTAAGTAGCCAAATCTCCGCGATTAGCTAAGATAAAATCTTTAACTATCCCCTTAAAATAATCATCGGCAATTAGTAGTTTTAGGCCGGCTAAATCGAGGCACAATGACTGGACCCGGTCTGGTGGCAAACTGATAATATTGATAATCTTTTCCTTCAGGTTTACTAGGTTGAGTTTCTTTAAATAGATGTCATTAACTATATCCACTATCACGCCGGCCGACTTTTTATCTAAGTTATACTTATTAATCATTTCCCTATTTATTTTTGCACCAAAAGGGGATATTAAAATATCTTGGATTTCTTGAGGTAATTTTTTTATTTCATTAATATAATCCATAAATAATCAATTAAACGGGCGGGGTTGTGCGAGGGATATTTTTTAACACATTGTTATCATCAATATCATCATATTTTTTCATTAATTCAGGCGAAGCGGATGCTTTAAATGCTTCTTGTTCAACAATTCCTAATATTCTTCTGATTAAATCAGGAGATTGGTCAGCTCTTTGCATCGAAACTAAGGTGTTAACCTGGATTCCGTTAGCTATGGCTTCTTGTAAATCTTTCACGAAAGCAGCATTGGTTGCACCAGAGGCGTCGGTTTTTATTTTTAATTGACTGGCATCAAAGCTATTCATCCAACTAGCTTTAGCGTCGGTGAAATATTTAGTAGCAGCATCTTTATTAAATGTCTTAACACCAGACGTACTAGTCTGACTAAAAGCTGCTTCAACATTTCCACTAATTCTAGCCGTCAACTTCGCGTATTTATTCAGGTCTCCATCGGCGTTAATCATTGTCCCTCCACTAGCTAAATCTTGATCCTTTAATTTAGCCATGCTGTCGCCGATAGTATCTCTGGCTTGTTTGCTATTTCCCGCCACCTTGCTAATTTTTTCAGGGAAATCTATGCCCGAATACTCCTCTAATGTTTTTAGAACATTCTCGCTATAAGCTGTACTATCCTGACTATAGCCATCAAACAAACCATTATCCATCGCCTGCTTAAATCTTTCTTTTTCATCTACATTTATCGTTCCGTCAGCATTATCTAAATTATAATTCAAGTGAGCGAATTTCTTATTAACGGTGTCATTAAATTTCTTTAACAAGACCTTGTTATCTCCGATAACTGCCTTGGCGTTAGACACTTCTTGACGACCCTTGGTATGATCTTTAGTCTTAAAGCCCTCCTTAACAGCTAAGCTGATCGCAGCGGCTAAACGCTTATCACTACTAGCGCTGGAATCATTCATTACCCTCTTCAGGTCGGTACTTGAGGTGCCAGCGTCTTCTAATATCTTCTGTTTCTTACCCGCTCTTTCTTCCTGAATCTGGTTCCTAAAAGCCCTTGATTTTGTCATGCTGTCTTCAACGCTATTATAATAATTAGCCGTTGTATCAGACATTTTTTTAACAACCTTGCCACTGGTATCCTTAGCTTCATTGCCAGCCTTATCTTTATAGGTATTAGTACTAGTATCAAGATCGTACTCTTTGCCGCTTTTATCAGTATATTTACCAGAGTTATAGGCTTCTCTTTTGGCTGCCTTGTCATATTTCTTGTTAGCCTTCTCTTCTCTTTTCTTCTTAGTTTCCTGTTCTTTTCTCTCCTTATAATCACTAACCGTTTCATTGTTCATTTTCGCTGCCGTCCAAGTTTTCGCTTTTTTGCCCCAGCCGCCAACTACTTTAGCCGCTCCTTTAACTGGAGCGCCGGCCGCGGCTTTAGTTGTATCGACCGCGCTGACCAAGCTCTTTCCGGCGGAGGCATATTTTTCTTCACGCCTAGATTTACGGATACTTTGATAATTCTGCATCACGCCCGCTGCGTAACGATAGCCGGTAACGGCCGCGGCGGTTCCTAAGCCATATTTCTGTATATTATTCATTCCTTTCCCGGCAATACTGCCAGCCGCCCCGCCAATTTCTTGAGATATCTTGAGACCACCAATCAACATTGCAATCGAAATGATGAATTTAACCATGAAATCGGCGGTACCGGCACCGACCGCTTGAGATTCTCCTAAATTAGCGGCCTCTTGAGACGGCACGTTCTCCATACTTAAAATAGTCGCACCCGTAGAACCAGGGACAACAGTCACAAACGATAACCAAATAAAAAAGGCCAACACCGGACCGATAATAACGTTTTTAGTAAATTCGCTCCACCATTGGGAGGAATATTTTTGTCCGCCAGGAAAAGAGGCTAAAAGATAAGCGGCCGGAGATAAGACGACATAGACCCACAACATCATAATCCGCATGATCAACATCGCAATCATGGTAGCAATCACGCCGACAGCAATAAAAACATATATGACTGCTAAAATATAAGCGCCGATAACATTCCAATTGCTTACCGCATTTTCATCTCCACTCTCTTTAATCTTGAGCCACTCTGTAATCCCTAACATATCAGCCAAATTACCGCCGCCAATATCCTTGAAAGCATTGACAAAGGTCAACATGATAACTTGGCCGAAATCAATAATAAGTCCGCAAATCGTTTTAGAAAAATTTATTAAAATCGCCATCATTACTAACTTCGGCAACCATTTCTTGTAACTGTATTGTTCAATATGTAAAATAGTGGCAAATGATATGGCCAGCAATATTACCACAAAAAACATATTGCACAGATCCCTGACTATAATCCAGCCATTAGATACTGCTTGAGAACCAATAAAATCATTATATTGGGCGATATAAATCAAAACTCTCATCAACAAAATTAATATCAAACCCAAGGCGCTAACTATTACCTGGGCCACCCAGCCAATGAGTTGGGTGATCAGTTCACCGAAAGATATTTGTGCCCAAGCATTTGAAGCTACAAAAAAACTGCTTACCACTAGAAGCAGGGTTAAAAAGAAATACTTTTTGTTAAATTTTATTTTCCCACGCATTTGGTTTTGAAACTATGAAAATATACCGGACACCCAAGAAGTAACCTGATCCCAAACCGCATTTAGAACTGCACCTATAACCTCTCCCGGGTGGGTTAAAAGATAAAGGACAGCGGCTATGCCTCCGATCGTCACTATGAGTATTATTAGGCAGCCAAGATCAAGTATTACCAACAAGCACCCCTCCCCTAATTGCATCCCTTTTTCTAAGCTTTTACTCGCCCCGGTTTTATCAGCTCCCGCAAACGGCGTTTCCCCAGGCAACCATTCTGAGCCCAAGGGGCCGAATAATTTCTTACCCAATACCTGGCGCAAAAAAACATGGATATTAACCCAGGCCAGAGTACAGCCAAAGGTTTCCGGAGCGTTCAACCAAGCTTGTTTCAAGCAAGAACCAGTCGCTTTTCTAGCAGGAGCGGTTGCCTTATCCATGGCTGCCCCTTTAAGGCCACTGGACTCATCCTGATCTTTCGCCTGGTTCTTAGCGGCTTGCTTAGCCATCCTAAAACTCTGGCCGCTATCACCCGTGTTACCATCTGGTCCGTTAGGAGTTGAATTTCTTTTATCTTCACGAAAAGCGCCTGGATCGCTAGATGTATCTTGCTGACCAGCGGATTCCGACTCGTTAGAAGCGGCTAAAAGTTGTTCGTCAATGGACATAGGCCTGGAAAAATACTAATAGCTTGAATACAAGCTAATTATACAACAGGCAAAGAGATTTTAACAGGCCATTCTTGTCTTTATTTTACAATAAATCACAAGAAAAGGCAAAAATAAAAGAGGCTGCTTATAGCCTCTTTTATAAATACTACTGACTTAATATGATCAAGGAAATAAACGGTTAGGACCGCGATAAATATAAGTGACCTCCCGGACGTTCTTTAGGTTAAGCATTAACATTATCAGTCTAGTCAAACCGAAACCGAAACCGCCGTGCGGTGGCATGCCGAACTTGAAGAAATCAAGATAGAATTGGACGGCAGCCGGAGAAATTCCCTTTTCCTCGGCTTGCCTGGTTAGAACATCTAAGCGATGTTCCCTTTGCGCTCCCGTAGTCACCTCTAAACCTTTATAAAGTAAGTCGAAACTTAAAGTCGTCTTATTATCCTCGTCCCGCATATGATAGAAAGCCCGGATAGCTGCTGGATAATCGGTCACAAAAACAAAATCGTGGTTTAATTCTTTCTTGACGTGTTCGGCTACAATCTTTTCACCTTCAGGGTCTAGTTCCCCCTCGTAGTCAGGACCGATCTTATGTCCGGACTTAGTGACTATTTCTCTAGCTTCCTTCATCTTTAATCTTGGGAAAGGCAAACTGGGCACTTCGATATCAATATTAAATAAGGCTTTGATCTCTTCCCCTAGCCCTTCCTTTATCCGAGAAAAAATATAATTTAGCCATTCCTCCTCCAGTTTCATAACGTCTTCTACCGAATCTATCCAGGCGATTTCCACGTCAATGCTAGTGAATTCCGTATCATGGCGGGAGGTGAAGGAGGGGTTAGCCCTAAAGACCGGACCGATTTCAAATACCTTATCAAACCCAGCTGCCATTGCCATTTGTTTATAGAACTGGGGACTCTGGGCCAAATAGGCTTTGCCGTCAAAATATTTTACTTCAAATAATTCAGCGCCTGATTCGCTAGCCGCTCCCATCAACTTGGGGGAATGGATTTCAATAAAGCCTCTTTCCTGCCAAAAATCACGCATCGCTTTTTCAGCCAAAGTTTGGAGTTTAAAAATTAAGAGGTTCTCAGCTCGACGCAAGTCTAAAAAACGCCAATCCAGACGATCGTTCAGGTTAGTAGCGGCATCGATCGGCAAAGGAGTGGCCGCTAAACTCAGAATCTTTATCTCTTCCGGAATCAACTCTAGGCCATTAAGCTTAACCGACTCATTTTTAACAACTTTTCCCGTTATTTCCAAAGTTGATTCTGGAGTAATTTTTTCTAATATTTCATCAAATTTACCATCTTTATCGCAGAAAATCTGTGCCTGGCCGTTTCCATCTCTTAGGATTAAAAAAACGAATTTCTTTTGATCGCGCAGGCTATCAACAAAACCCTTGATGCATACAGTTTTCTCGAAATTTTGGCTTAAGTCTTTTATTAAAACTCTTGGATGATTGGACATATGTTTAAATATTTATAAGACCATCATACAGGCAAAAAAAGCCTTTGTAAAGACAAAAACGCCCCAATTTTGGGGCGTTTACTGAAAAATATAACTTTCTATTTCTTATTCCACTATATTCAAAAGGGTTGAATTAGAAACTTCTTCCACTTTGATTGGTTGAGCAAAGGCATTTATATATATTCCCCAATTGTCATAAACTGCCAACTTCAAGGTCTTGTTGCCGGTCGTGGAATAATAGTGATAAATCCGATGCGGGCTAGCTGGACTCGGACGACTATCCTGATTATTAATCACCTGGATATTACCGTCATCCCAATCGATATAAATATCCCGTAGGGGTTGCTGTTCCTTATCAATCGTAGTATTGAAATCCAAGCGATACACGCCGGCGCTGGCAATGTTGACTACGCCGGAAGACGGAACGCTGACCGGATTGCTATTGGAAGATATCATCGCATTCTCGATGACGGGCGTGACGGCACAGAAAGAGTCGCTATTATCGGCTGGGCGGCCAGTAGTACTAGGACACAAAGGAATACGATCAGCGCTCGGCGCCATTTGCGAATGATTGAAGTTATAGCTGCCATAATTATAGGTCCCACCACTTAAATCATAGGCGGCATAACTCTTGATAAACAGGGTTTTTAAGATATTTTCATAATCTTTCTGGACCGTCCCCACACCACTAACCTGTAAAGGCTTCTGCCAAATCGGCTCGCATTTACCATAAGCGCCGCCATAACAGGATCGGCTGGCCAGATAACCCTTCCCATCCTGTTCTTGGGCTAAGAGACAGAACACGTTGGGGTTTAGACTACAAGAGCCGATGTTGCTACAACCAGAACCCACGCAACCATAGGGTCGTCCGGCTAAGATGTCCTCTTGGTTCTTCTCTGAATATTGATCGCGGAACTTAATCGCTGTTAAACCGAAAATATCTACATTCGCCGGCAAGATAGCGGCCCCGAAAGGAATGGATTCCCGATTCCGACCATAGCCGATCAAATTGTATGGCGCATTCTTATAGGTATTGGCACCGTACTTGAAAAAATCTGGCGTCGAAGTAGGATAAGCGGAATTTTTGCTCAAACGGTCGACCCAGGACATATTATAGCCATTCAAATCTACCAACTGGGTAAACTTATTACAGACTAAGTCATAGTTACTTTCCTTGTCATTATTACTCAAAGGGGCGAACTTAAGATCGCGCGGATCTCTCGGCTTAGCTATATTATCCCAAACCCTGATCGGGTTCTCTATATTTTTTGATTCATCCACATTTCCCTTATTATTCATGCCGTTATAGGGCCACCAACCTTCGCTCATAGAAAAGGAATCTGTTCCCGAGTTACAAGAAAATTCTTGGGATGTTGGTTTTTCCGCCACTACGTTTTCTTGGCCAACATAAGGATAGTCCGTAGTAATCGTTGATGAGGGCCAGCCGTTATAAAAAGTCGGGACGCAGAAAGTAGCGGCCTTACCACCTATCTGACGCTTAAAGATCCAGTAATCGTTATTACCGCATAGGCTGGCGATATCGCTGTCCTGATTATAGAAGATACTAGAAGCATCGCTACCAGTATTACCCACGTTACAAGCCCAGGAAAAATCGCCCACTTCTTTGGCAGCAGTTGAGCCACTGGTTATCGCATGGAGAGTCCCGCCGGCGGGAGAATTAAGATAACAACGGTTCCAATTATCCCCGGTATTATGAGTAAAACACCCCATAAAGACCGTCTTTCTGTTTTCTAATAGATTGAAATTACCATTCATTTCCGTGCAATAATTTAAGGGGAAAGTTCCTTTATAGCCGCTGATCTTGTTGTTGCGATTCACTCCGGCGCTAATACTATCCAAAGGATACCACAGCAGGCAGACGTTCTTATTATTCTTATCATGTTCCAGACAATAGCCATAAAGCCCGTCGCTAATGACATTTTCTCCCCGACTCAGACAAGTCAAACTGTCATTACTGGGATACAGGCGGCACTCTTTGGCGATATAATCGTTCGCGCCCGAACCAACCTTCAAAACCGGTTCGATATTTAAATCATCAAAATAAACGTAATTCTCCTTGTAATCTGGCGCCGAGCCATCCAAGGCATCAGAGGTCAAGAAAATCCTGATGCCATCACTATTAAAGTTACTAGGAATACTAATCTTATTAACCTTTCTTTCCCAACCATCAGGAGCTTCAGCTAAATAAGAGGTCAGACTACCGCCAGGAGTATTATCGCTGCATTTTCCGATGATAATCTTCGCCTTGATGCCAGAATTTTTAGTATTAACTAAATAGTTTAGATAATAATCTTGACCTTTGACTACGGGGATACAGCTAGCCCCGGGCATGGGAGAAATCTGATAGAAACTTAAAACCTTAAGATAGCCGGTGCCATGAGCCGGGTAATCGGTCGGGGCGTTCTCTGGTTCGCTCACGATACTGTCGGTATTAATATTTTTATCAAAGACGCAGGTCCCGAAGGTGTTAGAGGTGTTAAGCTTACGGCACGACAATGGCGTTGCTTTGCTTTCAAAGTCGACATGCCAGCCAATATCACTGCCAACCTCCTTCATGTTAGGCAGATAGTATTTATCTAACAAGGAATAACCAGTCGAATTCTTGTCACTGCCAAAACTGAAACTATGGATAGAAGTGGAAGTAGCCGCCGCCTTAACGAAACTAGCGCACTCCTTCTTATCATCCAAGCGATCGCATTGGCTGACGGCATAGCAAGTCTTTTCCTTGGTTTCCGGATCGATAGCATAGGAGCTGCAATCTAACCAGGCGCCGCAAGTTCGGTCAGGTCTGACCTTAATCAGTTTATTAGTATTACAGGTATTAAAGGATATATCGGCTAGAGGATAGCAAGTATCTTCACAAGACTGGCTAACGTTAGAAACCGTGGTTGTCCCGCAAGCAGCAGGCGAATTCTTATCCCGGCTAGCTCCGGCATCCCACGCGCCCAAAAGGCTTGAAGGCTTGGACCCAGATTGGCTCCTTTCGTTGAATAAAACACAACCATTTTCAAAATTAACTATTCCATTACAGCTTTTCTGGTCAACTTCATTCTGTTTTTGATAACTGACAATCGCTTCTTTAAGTTCAAAACTTCTATCAGCCTTACCCTCCCTTATCTCGCAAGTATTATTGATTGGGGATAAGAATAGGAGCGGGCTGTTAGCCAAGACCTTTGAGCTCTTTTGCGGTCCGCTGAATTGGTTATCAGGTCCTAGAGCCCGGAAATCTTCATCACATTTGAAATTGATAGCAAAATTGTTTACCGGATTGGAGAAATAGAATTTATACAGGCGGCCAGCTTGGATAGAAATTCTCTGTTTATAGAAAATCTCGGAGCCATATGTATAAGTAGTCCAACCGTCCCCTATCTTGCCGTCGCCATTAGTATCTTCGAAGTTAGGATTGATCACTAAATTGCTAGAAAATTTACTAACCGGGTCAATATACTCTGTACAGCCAGAAGCTGTGGCCTCGCATAAACCAGCCGATCCATCAGGAGTAGGGATGCGGTTATTAACCCCGCCGTAGCCGATGGTCTTTAGATAAGAAGAACTGCAACTGTAATCATTATTGTCCACTAAACACTTGTGACCATCACTGCAATCAGTATCACTAAAACACAGACTGCCGGCAGACTCATTGGCGCCGCTAACATTCTTGATCTGGCCATCGTCATTAAGGTCGCAACGCTTGACTGGAATGCGGAACCAATCTTTACCGCTGCCGCTAGCGGCATTGCGATAGACACAGGCATTAAGGCCGGGATCTTTAAAGTAGCTTTCGCCGCCATTATCATCACTCCACTTAGCGCAGCCGACATCGCCGCTGCGGCAGAGGGACTGATCGTAACTGTCAGGATTATTTTTCTTATAGACATTGTTAAAATACCAAGTCACGCCTTGTTTCTGGGCTTGGCCAAACAACGAACAGCCTTGGTCGGCGCTATTACATTGCTTGCTCTTATCGAAAACGGCGTAAACGATGCCATCCTGCTTAACCTTGACGCAATCAGGCTCATTACTATCACAGACTTTATTGTCGTTAAGATCATTGAAGAGCCGACTGTTATAGGGGCTGTAATTATAGGTATTAATCATCATTTCACAACCGACGGCCGAATCTTGGCACAGGCGACTGAATTGATGCAAATTATGCTGGACACCGTTACGATCAGCATAAGCGGAACAACCCAGATTATAATCAGCGCCTTGAAATTTATCCAACATGTCATAATAGCAGATATCCGGAATAGCGCTGGAACGCGCGATTAGATAATACTTATCACTAATTTCCTGTAAGACAACATTATCGAGCTTAACAATATTGTCCACCTCTAAGAGCAAGTACTCTTCACTGCTGACTTCGTGGTTTAAGACATTAAGATTGATTTGATAGCTGTGCCAACTGTTATCGCCCTTAAGCTCTAAGCTATCGGGATTAGCCGGACCAAAGACGCTGACTCCGCCATCATTATTAGATAAGGAAATTCTCATCTTGGTGGTATTTTCCGCTTTGGCTAAAAATTTAATGACATAAGAAGCTTGGCTATTTATAATATAGCCGAGAGTAGTCTTGATTCCTCCCATGCCGCTCGGATCGATCTTAATCGAACTGCCGTCTTTATTATTCGAGTCCGGACTGGAAGTAGCGGTAGCGTCATCGGTTTCCCAAGGAGAAATGCCATTTTCGAAATCATAGGTCTGGATTAGACGTAAATTGTTGCCGCGATTACCGTTGAATTCACGGCAACCGTTTTCTTGAGCGCTGCACTTAGTCCCTTCGCTCGGAATAGCTTTATACAGACAGGCCTGCTGGCCGGCGTCCCATTGGCCGCCGCTCAAGCAGGAATAACAAACGTTATTAACCGCATCCCAACTCTGGTTACTAGCATTACAAGCCGCCTGGTTTACAATAGTAGCATCGATGTTCTTTTCCGACATGCGGAAAGTTTTACATTCATCCGAACAACTGACCGTCTTAGAGATTAAATGATATGAAACATTACCGGCCTTATTGTAGAATTGGCGGCAATCTGGATTATAATTCGGATCACCGGGTAAAGAATTATAGACTGTTTCACTACAAGCAGCACTATCATCTTCAACCGTATAAGGATCTTGGTCGGCCGTATCGATCTTTAAGCTTAACGCCTGGAGTTGATAGCCGCTCTCATTGCCATTCTGCCAAACATAGAAATCACCGCAAGCATTAGGATCCGGTTTGATACATTGCTTCAAGAAAGAATAATACTCTTTATTCTCTCCTCCCCGAGCCGTTTCGTCTAAATTGGTAAATTCGCTGCAACCGACGCTAGCAGCTGTACAAGTACGAGCTGTTCTAGGAATAAGATTTTCCGCCGCTGGTGAATTAAAATAACTTTGCTTGGAAACATAGGTATCATAGCCTAAACATTCGCCGGGGCAATAATCAGCAGGAACGGTCTGGGCCGGGATAGCGAAATTATCCAAAGAGGAATAAAGTTCGCAACCAGCTTCATTCTTATTACACTTACGGGCAAAAGTAGAACAAATACTAGGAGCATTCGGCTTTAAAGTATAATCACTAACGCCCGAGCCGGCATTTACATAACAAGCGGCTTCAAGGTATGGAGGCAAAACTTTTTCATAGACTTTATAGGCGCCATACAACCTGTAGCCGGTATCAAAATCACTTAATTCGAACTTAAGATTCTTGATATAAAATTCCACCGAACCGGATTCCGCTTCACCCCTGACCGCGAACTCCGGATCATTAATATTATCCAGAGCGCTCCGGGTGAAACTAAGGTGTTGCCAAGAGCCTTTTTGGCTGGTGGAAGCGGCATTGCTAGGAATAGCTGCATCATCCCCAATCCAGAGACTGACGCCGCTGCTAGAAACGAGATAGACATCAGCGCTAAATGTATATGATTGCCCGCTCAAGAAAGAAAAATCATCGGGCAGTAAAGAATGATTATCTCCGGAATAGATACCGATATCTCCAGACTGGGCTGAAAGCTTAAGGGCCTTGCCATTAACTGACAAGCCTGAAGCGTCAAAAATCTCGGCGTTGCAATTATTAGCTGAAGAGCTCATGCTCCTAAAATACCAATCATTTAAATGAGATCCCAAGGTAGTACATTGCGCCAAATCATCAGAAGTATCACCAATTTGGTCATTATCAAAATTAGCATTCATGATTAAATTAGAACCCCAACTCGGTTTTACCCGATATAGAGCCGTACAGCCCTCTTCATTAGCCGAACATACGCCGGCCTTATCATTTAAGTAAATCTGCTTAGCGATATCCCAAGCTACTTGTCCGTTGCTTGAGTTATATGAACCAAACCAAGAATAGGCTTGGCAACCAGCATTATCAGCATTACAGGTACCATAATCCAAGGTGTTTTTTAGATAAGAGACCGAAGATCCGTTAGCCTTGGTAAAAGTCTGGCAAGTATTATAGATAGGTTCGCAAGCATCTTGGCCGAAAGACCAGGTCCGTTTTTCTGTATTACAATAGCCATAGGCCTCACAGCTGCCATCGGCCTTTTCTTTGATGCATGACTGTTCATCGGCACAATATTCGTCCGCCCGGCTGACAATCAGAGAACTGGGCAGATCAGAAATAGCTCCCTGGCCTGATTGCCCAGGAACGATCTGTAAATCCCTAATCTGACCGCCGGATCCTTGTTTACGACAATAATTCAAAGGTGCTTTCAAAACCCAGTTAGGATCAACTAAACCTTCACACCAAGCTTGGTCGCGGACATCGAACTGGCTGCCAAATTCGTTATATTCATCATTAGGGTTAAAGCAAGAAACCAAATCCATTAAACTGGCTTTCTTATTTAATTTAGCAATCTTGTTAGCTGCTTCCTCCCAGCCGACCGGTAAAATTCTATATTTTCTTAAAATACTGATGTTCCTAATATTATAACTGTTATAGTCCTTGCTGTTACCGCTTAAGAGCCAGGTTTTATTCAAAAAATTATCTTTTATGGCTTCAGCCACAGTCTTTTTCTCCGTTACCGCCTGCAAGAAGCGCTCATCAATAACGCACTCGGTCGGACCAGGGTTATTCGGATCGACACAAGTGCTCAAACTGGGCAAAATATCATAATCAGCCTGAGTGGTAAAGCTAGGCTTGATTAAAACCGAGGCCGCTTCCTGGACATTGCCTTCGGCATAGCTGACCGGAGCACAACTTGGGTCGGTGAGAGGGTTGCATCCAGCTACCTTGGTAGTTTTTCGACAGCTTGGATCATTGGGATTTTTAGTACAGAATAAACAAGCTTCAGAGTTGAGGTTTGATGCACAAGGGTCATCTTTATCTTTATCATTGCCTTTTTTAGCCTTTTCAGCTAAAGAAGCCATCAATTTATTCCAAGCTGTCAAAGCGGCTTGGTTGATAAAAATATTGGCCGCATCAATGAAAGCGTCGCCAGTATACTGGCCAAAATTTTCGGCATACATCTGCCCAGAAGCTTCGGTATCCATGCGTGACTTGTTAGGAATACTGATTAAATTGCCAGCGATATTGCGCTTATCCGTATAACCTTGACCGATAGAGGCTTGTAATTTAGCGTTTGCATCTTTTTCAGCCTGCTTGCTCAACAAATCACTTCTCAGAGTCAAGGCGATGCCTAAATCATTAGAAACCGGATTAAAGATGTTGGGCAAAGTTTTAGCTAAATAGTCTGGACTACTGAAACTTTTTAACTTATCAGGATAGTTATCAGCTAACTTACCCCAATTATTAATCATTTCTGTAGCCGAACAGTTGGGGGCGGCGGGACGGTTAACCTGAGCTAAACCTAAAGCGATCTTCAGTTTGACATCAATCGAGGACGGTTGGCAGGTAGCGATTGGGCGATTATTTTGTCCCAAGCTTTTTTCTTTCTCTTTGATTGGCCCCATGGTGGCATCATATGCAGACATACAGCCTGATTGGCACTGAGCTAAAAGTTGGCTGTAATCTCCCCCCATCAAAGCTCCGCTGCCTGCTGATTCTTCGCAGGCCTTAAGACAATTAGCCCTATCATTATGAGCATTAACTTCTTGGGTGTTAAGTTCTTTGGTTAGTTTAGCGTTCTCTTCACTAAAATCATTGGCGAAGCCTTCAATGAATTCACCAGCGGCTTCATCTCCAATATCAGAAAAATAATCACCCCAATTCCTGGCTTGGAATAAAGGTTGTTGCCCCCAATCTCCAGAACCTAAAGCAGTGGCATAATCATAGGCAACTTTATTAAGAGCCCTTCTTAAAGTTACATTAAAAGCCTTCGAGCCGGCTCTGGTCAAAATTTTTACCATTTTATTCCACCAAGTATCCTTTACTGTTTTCATTATATCCTTACTCGTTTGGACAACCGTCGCGGCTGTAGACCCAGGGTCGGTAGTGACTAGTTGCGCCCTGACATTCTGAACGCCAAAAACCAAGGCACCGAAGGCTAAGAGGAATATGGCGCTGACAATCTTTTTTCTAAAACTAAAAAAAGCCTGACGATTTGGATTTTTCGGCTGACTTTTAAAATCTTGAGACATGTTTTTATAAAGATTTTATTGTGATAACGCGGGCAGAGACGAACTAGCGTTCATCTGAGATTGAAGGGTTTCTTGATAGAATTGCAACAAATCTTGGTCGCTTATCTGGCTTAAAGATGCTTGGTCGGCACCATTATCTAAGAGGAGCTGGCGCAACTCAGCCGGACTGATATCGCCGTTAACTAATTTTTCTTCTAAAGTCACATCGGTTTCCGAGGCGGTCGTTTCACCCAAGATATTAGAAGAGCTGGCTGAAGGAGGCGCAATCGCTTCTAGGCCGCAGGTCTGCCCAGTTGGGCAATTTGGATTAGTTCCCTGCTTTATCTCTTGGCCATCATTTATATTATCGCTATCGGAATCAGCTAAATAAGGAGAGGTCTCGTAAACAGAGCTTTCTTCATAATCGGTTAGGCCATCGCCATCCGTATCTTTAGTCAAATCAGTAGAACTGGCGATAGCCGCATATTTATCCTTATTCTCGGGTATCTGGAAGGGACCGCTAACCCGCGATTTAAACTGCCAAGCCCAAAATATTATGACTGACAAGCCAAGGGCTGATAACAAAATAACGGCCCAGCGTTGTTGCGGCGGAAGAGCCTTAGAATCATTAGCGGTCTGGGAAATATTTTTATCGGATTGACTACTGGCCAACATAAAAAAATATATAAAAATTGGCTTCGCAGATTTCCCTTAAAAAAATGAAAGCCTAAAGATTAATCTAGGCTTATTATAACATAAAAGGCGCTAAAGCCGCAAATAATTTCTGCCAATCGGCGACGCTCAAATCCTCCGCCCTGGCCTTAGGATTAAATCCTTTAAACACAAGAACCTCTTCTAGATTTTTAGCCTCAAGTTTTAGGCCGGCGGCCAAGTTATTTTTAAGCATTTTTCGCTTGGCGCTAAAACCCATCTTCACTAAGCGGAAAAAAGCGTCAACTTGCGCCCGGTTCTTATATTTCAAGCCGTCTGGATTGGGCTTGATTTTGATAATCGCACTTTCTACTTGCGGTGCCGGCCAAAAATCTCCAGGCGGCACAATCTTTATAATCTCCGCTTGGGCGTAATACTGTACCGACACAGCCAAAAGGCTCATCTTGCCTGGCCAGGCGACGATTCTTTCGGCAACTTCTTTCTGTAGCAGAAGAACCATGAGTTCTGGACGGAAATCAGTACTGAGGAATTTCCTTAAAAAAAAGGAGGAAATATTATAAGGCAGGTTGGCCACAATCTTATAAGGCTGGCCTAACTGCGCTTCATCGAACTGTAAAATATCTGTATTGATAACTTGGACATTCTTAACTTCTTGAGCAGACAAGCCTGCCTGCAAGAAAGAAGCTAATTTATCATCCAACTCGACGGCACTTACTTTTTTAGATTTAGCGGCTAAACGCGCCGTCAAGAAACCCAAACCCGGACCGACTTCTAGAATCTCGTCGGTTTTTTTCAAATCAGCACTCCGGATTATTTCTTCATAAACCGCTTCGTTAATTAAAAAATTTTGCCCCTTAGAACGACTGGGCTTTATCTGATATAAACGGCAGAGCTCTTTTGTCTTAGCAGAAATATCCATGATTAAAGATGCTAATAAAAATTTAGAAATAATTTAGGCCCCAAGTGCTAGACTGATGGCCTGGGCCCGGTAAGTGGCTACAAACCGAAGTTTAGCAATTTGGTTTCGGGGTTCGATTCCCCGCGGGTCCACTAATGGATTGACTTTTACCAATAAATAATGTAATATTGTCTTAGCTAAACTTCGGTTAGATTAAAAGTTGCTACTTGCAAACCACGAAAGTCCCCCGATTGGGGGATTTTTTGTATTTAGAGGATTATTTAACAACAATGTTCAAGAGCTTCCCTTTCACGAAAATGACCCTAATAATCTCTTTTCCCTCTAGCCACTTTTTCACGCCATCATCAGCTAAGGCGGCCTCCTTAGCTTCCGATTCAGAAATATCTGAGACCACCTTCAAGGTCGCCCTTAATTTACCGTTAACCTGCACGACCAAAGAAATTATTTCGTCCTTGATCAGTTTTTTATTGAATTTAGGCCAAACAGACCGGAAGATGCTGTCAGTCTTCCCTTGCTGCGACCATAGTTCCTCGCAAAGATGCGGCGCGAAGGGCGCAAGAAGCGCTATGAATTTACACCAATCTTCTTGAGATAAAGGCCAAGCCTTTTCCTTAGATTTAAAATCAGAAATTTCATTGACCAGAATCATCAAGCTGGAAATAGCGGTATTGAATTTAAAGTCAGCTATATCCGCGCCTACTTTCTTAATAGTCTTATGTAATCTACCAAGAATACTGCCATCTGGTTTGATTGGTAGATTATCTTCATACAATTGGCTTACCCTCTCTAAAAATTTCCTCGCGCCAACCAAGCCCTGGTTATTCCAAACTCCGACTTGCTCGAAAGGGCCCATAAACATCTCATAAACTCTTAGGGCGTCGGCTCCAAAATCAGCCACCGCTTGATCGGGATTAACCACATTATTCCAGCGCTTCGACATCTTCTGCCCATCAGCTCCCAAAATCAAGCCGACGTGCTTTAATTTTAGGAAAGGCTCAGGATATTTAACTAGCTTGAGATCATAAAGGAATTTATGCCAAAAACGAGCATATATTAGATGACGGGTAGCGTGTTCAGCGCCGCCAACATAGAAATCAACCGGAGAAAAATATTTTTCTTGGCGACGATTCACAAATTCTTCTTTGTTCTTGGGATCGATATATCGCAAATAGTACCAAGACGATCCGGCCCATTGCGGCATGGTATTAGTTTCCCTCTTGGCCGCGCCGCCGCACTTTGGACAAGCGACATTAACCCAGGAATCTATCTTGGCTAGAGGCGATTCTCCAGTACCGCTCGGTTCATATGATTCCACCTCCGGTAAAACGACTGGCAACTGATTAAGAGGCACGGGTACCACACCACAGGCCGGACAATGGATCATAGGGATCGGTTCACCCCAATAGCGTTGACGGGAGAAGACCCAATCTTTTAATTTATAATTAATCTTCTTGTTGCCCAGCTTTCTATTCTTTAACCATCTAAGCATCTTAGCACGAGCCGCTTCTGACTTGAGACGAGAAAATTCCCCTGAGTCGGTCAACAAGCCATCTGAAGTATAGGCCTCATGGACTCTGGGGATCAAAGTGTCTTCCGGTACGACCACCGTCTTGATTTTAAGCTGATACTTCTGAGCAAAGGCAAAATCACGTTCATCGTGAGCCGGCACCGCCATCACTGCGCCAGTGCCATAAGCGTTTAAAACGTAATCGGCTATGAAAACATCTAGTTCTTCCTGATTAAAAGGATTAATGGCTTTAATACCATTTAACAGGACCCCCGTCTTATCTTTATTTAAATCCGTTCTCTCTAAAACGCTTTTATTCTTAATCTCGTTAACATAGGCGCGGACTGCGTCTAGATTATTTATCTGCGAAGATAAGCGCTCTACCAAAGGATTCTCCGGCGCCAAGACGAGATAGGTACAACCGAAAATCGTATCTACTCTAGTGGTAAAAACATTGATCTGCTCTGGGCTGTTTTTGATTAGAAAACTAACCTCAACTCCTTCGCTCCGTCCAATCCAATTCCGCTGCATGTCTTTAGTCGCTTCTTCCCAATCGGGCAGTTTATCCAAATCATTCAATAATCTTTCCGCGTAATTAGTAATTTTCAAGACCCACTGTCGTAAAGGCTTTTGTTCGACCAGACTGCCGCAACGTTCGCAATGGCCATTTTCTAAATCTTCATTGGCTAAACCAGTCTGGCAGGAGGGGCACCAATTTATCGGTTCATATGATTCATAGGCCAAACCCTTTTCCCACATCTTGATAAACATCCATTGGGTCCATTTATAGTATTCTGGATCGGTGGTATTTATTTCTCTCTGCCAATCATAGGCTAAGCCGATAATTTCTAGTTGTTTCTTGTAATTAGCGACATTCTGGGCGGTAGAGACCCTAGGGTGAACCTTATTCTTCAGGGCATAATTCTCCGCCGGCAAGCCGAAAGCATCAAAACCCATAGGATGAAGGACGTTGAAACCCTGCATCATCTTGAGGCGCGCCAAGACATCGGTCGCGATATAACCCTTGGGGTGGCCGACATGCAAACCAAGCCCCGAAGGATAGGGAAACATGTCTAAAACGTAATATTTAGGCTTCTGGCGCTTATCATCAGTATGATACAGATCTTGCTCCTGCCAGATCCTTTGCCATTTTTTTTCAAGTTCTTGATGGTTATACATACAAAAAAATTGTAATTTTTAAAACTCTAATTCTACACCAACCGGTGCGTGGTCGGAACCAGTCACCTTATCCAAAATAAAGGCTTGTTTCAGGTGTTTTTTTAGTTTAGCGGATATGATGATATAGTCAATCCGCCAACCAACGTTACGCTCCCGGGCGGCCGCCCGGAAACTCCACCAAGAATACTGGATCTTATCAGGGTAAAGATGACGGAAAGAATCTATGAAATCCTTTTCTAAGAATTTATGAAAACTGCGGCGTTCCTCCGGGGTGAAGCCAGCGCTGCCGATATTAGCCTGAGGCCGCGCCAAATCTATCTCCTGATGAGCGACATTAAAATCACCCATCACCAAGACCGGCTTCTTCTTAGATAAACGCCTTAGATATGATAAAAGCGAAGCATTAAAATTTAACTTATAAGGCAAGCGACTCAACTCGGCATTGGCGTTGGGAAAATAAACGTTCAACAGATATAATTTATCGAGCTCTAAAATCTGGACTCGCCCTTCACGATCAAACTCCTTCTGACCGAAGCCGCTTTTGTACGATAAGACCTTTACCCCCTTCTTGACCAGCAAAGCCGTGCCGCTGTAGCCAGGCCTTTCCGCTCCGAACCAATATTCCTGATAATTCTTAAAGCCGAAATCATGTTCTGCCTTCTTGGCGTCAGAAATTTTCGTCTCCTGCAAGCCAATAATATCTGGCTGGGCCGCTTGCAAAAAGTCGGACAAGCCTTTCTTAGCTATCGCCCTAATACCATTCACATTCCAGGAGATTATCTTCATATATTTCATTACTTTTTTCAGGCTTTATGTTATAATAAAAGTATAGTTAATCTTAACTTATTTTTCAATGAGCTTAGAAGATAGAATCAAGCTGGCGGAGATGAAATCTCGCCACCAAAAAACCCTGAGGCCTTGGTATAAAAAACCCTGGGGAAAGGTACTAATCGGGATTTTGGCGTTGATTATGATAATTGCGGCCCTGTCTTTTTGGTATGTCATAAACGAAGCTAAACGAATCAACCAAGAAAGAGCTGACAGCCAGAATTTAATCTTACAAAAACAAGCCGAGGCCACCTTATATGGCGCAAATAATTATTACTTAGGTGCCGGAAGCCCTAAGCTGATTATTGTTGAATTCTCTGACTTCGCTTGCCCTTATTGCAAACAACTATCAGAAGTAATCAGGCAAGCCGGAGAAAAATATAAGGACCAAGTCAAGATTATCTTCCGCGATTTCCCGGTCATCAGCGAAAAATCGATCGATTTATCGCAAGCAGCCTGGTGTGCTGGCGCCCAAGGAAAATTTTGGGAGATGCATGACGCTCTATTTGCCAACCAAGACAGTCTCAAGGCTAGCGAAGCCGATTTAGACATCAATCTCAGGTCCCTAGCCCTAGACCTCAAACTTAACACTGACGATTTTAGCGCTTGTCTCAACGACAAAGCCTATTTAGACAATATCCGGGCTAATCTGGAAGATGGTGAGGCTTTGGGAGTAGAAAAAACACCGACTTGGTTCATCGGCCGCCATCGCGTCACCGGACATATGGAAAAAGAACAGTTTAACGCCTTAATAGAAAAATATCTAAACCAGTAAAAATTATGATCCAAATCCGCATCCATGGCCGCGGCGGCCAGGGCGTAGTCACGGCGGCCGAGCTGATTGCTTTAGCCGCTTTTAATGAAGGACGCTATGCCCAAGCCTTCCCTCTTTTCGGTGTAGAAAGGAGTGGCGCCCCTATCCAATCCTTCGTCCGCCTGGATGATAAACCGATAAACAATCGGGAACAGATTTACGAACCGGATATCCTGATTATCCAAGATGACAGCCTGCTTAACAGCGTAGACGTTCTAGTTGGAGCTAAGAAAAATACTAAAATAATAGTTAACAGCTCCCTAAGCGCTAAAGAAATATACCAAATTATTAAAAAATCTAGCAAAAACAAAGGGTTGATTACGGAAAAAAACATATTTATCACTCCGGCCACCGCTATCGCTATAGAAATATTCAAGAAAAATCTGGCTAACGCTCCCCTGTTAGGAGCCTTGGCTCGCTATAGCCAGCTGATTAGCCTAGCCTCGATCAAAAAAGCTATGGAAAATAAATTCAGCGGCAAAGGCCAGGCAGTTGTCAGCCAGAATATCCAAGCCGCCCTTAAAGCTTTTTCCATATGAAGACCAAAACCAAAAAAATAAACAAAATTCCCGCCGTCAAAGCGAATTCATCCCTGGATAATAAAACCGGCCCCTGGCGCAGTTTTCGGCCGCAGACGGATTACAAGAAATGTATTGGCTGTTCTTTGTGTTCTAAGGTCTGCCCTGAAGCTTGTATCACAATGGTTAAAAGAAACGATAAGAACATCCCGATTACTGATTACGATTATTGTAAAGGCTGTGCCCTCTGCGCGGCTGAATGCCCGGTCAAGGCTATCAGTATGGAAAAAGACTATTAAAATTATGTCTCTAAACAAAACTCAATTACTCGAAGGCTCGCAAGCCATCGCTCAGACGATAAAAAATTTGGAACCAAGCGTAATTTCTGCCTATCCGATTACACCCCAGACCCATATCGTAGAAACGTTGGCTAAATATAAAGCTGAAGGACAGGCTAATTATGAATATGTCCGAGCTGAAAGTGAATTTGCAGCCGCCTCGATTATCCTCGGGGCTAGTGCTACCGGTAGCCGCGTCTATAGCGCGACTAGCTCCCAGGGCCTGTTGCTAATGACTGAGGTGGTTTTTAATATTGCCGGCCTGCGTTTGCCGATAGTTATGACCTGTGCCAACCGCGCCGTTTCCGCTCCGATTAATATCTTTAATGACCAAAGCGACGTTATGGCTATCCGCGACGCCGGCTGGATCCTTCTCTTTGCCGCTAACCACCAAGAAGCAGTCGATCTTCACGTCATCGCCTATAAGCTGGCAGAAAAACTGAACCTGCCAGTGATGGTTAATGTCGATGGCTTTATCATCACCCATTCTTATGAGAATGTCATCATTCCCGATAGCAAACTAATCAGAAGATATCTGCCAGACTACAACCCTACCCTGGGCAGCTACCTTGATCCTAGATTACCTATCACCCTAGGCGCCTTCTTTACGCCAGAATATTACCAAGAGACCAGACAGAAACTGCATCAGGATTTGCTAGCTAGCCAAAGTATAATAAAACAGGAGTATGTTTTATACAAAAAGCTTAGCCAAAGAAAAGAATTAAGCGCTCTCAAACCGCAAATTGACAATGGCTTAGTTGAATACTACGGCCCCAACGCCCCCGATCTGGTAATTGCCGCCATGGGTTCAGTTACCGGCACCATCCAAGAAGCCATTAAAAAAGAGAAAAATGTCGGATTATTAAAAATAAAAAGCTACCGGCCCTTCCCGAAAGAGGAAATAAATAAGATCCTAGCTAAAGCCAAAAATTTAGCTGTCATAGAAAAAGCGATTAGCTTAGGGGAAATGGGGCCTTTGTATAGCGATATCAAGGCTGGGTTAGGAACGCATAAGCTAAACATCACTAACCATATTGTCGGCCTCGGCGGCCGTGATGTCACTCAGAAGATTATTAAAGACATAGTTAAGTTTTCCAAAAAGAAAGCAAAGGAAGTGAAGTTTTGGGGATAATTATTTAATATATGAAGAAAAAAACAACAATTGTTTTTCTTTTGGTTCTATTTACTGTAATTATAGGAACCTTTAATTTATTAATTTCTCCCAACCCAGCAAGCGCAGCCGATCCGATAGAACTCAAAACCTCTATTAGCATCCCTGGCTCCAATTTCCAAAATGACGCGCCAAGATCCATGACTACAAGTAGCACTGTGTACATAGGAGAATATGTGGCCGCTTTTTATAACTATGCTTTAGCGATTGTCGGTATCGTAGCGGTAATCGTCTTGATGATTGCCGGCATCATTTGGCTGACATCCGGAGGCAACCCCGGTAAAGTCGGGCAAGCCAAAGACCTGATAGGTGGCAGCATCACTGGCCTGGCCTTACTGCTCTGCTCTTGGATACTACTTAATACGATTAATCCCGATCTTCTTAAATTCAAGATACAAAATGTCACCCAGATTAAAGAAAAGAACCTTAACATAGATTCGGCCGTATCATGCGAAGACGCCGTGGCCTCTTCAACCTGTAACGCGATAGCTATGTGTGCCTGGAAAGATAATAAATGCATGAATAAAATAGAGGCTGGCCTAGCTAAATGTTCGGTTAAAAAAGCTGAAGTTCCCGGACAACAGATTTGTTGTTGCCAGCAGTCTCCAGCAGATTATTCATACGTCTATTGCAAATGGGCAACCTATATGGGGAGTTCAATGGGCTCGGGGAATACTGGTGCACCTCACGGTGGCGACTGCATTGCCTGCGGAACTCAATACGTTAAAGTACCAGAAAACAGCGCTTATAAATGCGCCGAAGCTGAAACTGCGGCCGCCCAACCGGAACCACCAGAAACTATTGTCAGCGCGGCTGAGGCTTGCGCTCAGCTAGCAGATGAATCTTCTTGTGCTTTTGATGAGTTTGCAAATGTTAACGGCGAACAAATCTTATTCAGAAATATCGCGGGTTATTGCCTAAATAAAACCTGTCAACGTTGCAAACTTTTTGGTTCTGAGTGTGGCAGCGCAAACTGGGAAAACTACCAATGCTGTAATTCTGATAATAACCTCACTTGTAAATGCGGTTCTGAAAGTCATGGCGACTGTAAGCTTAAATTAAATGGACCAAATATTTGCCAATAAAAAACTAGGGGACAGAGATATATGTTAAATAAAAATAATTCCTTCCTCTCGCCTGGCCATAATGCCTGCGCGGGTTGCGGCCAGATGGTCGCCGCTCAGGCGGTCATGAGAGCTTTAAATAAAGATGTTATTATCGCCAATGCTACTGGTTGTCTTGAAGTAACTACAACCTCATATCCGCAAAGCGCCTGGGGCCTACCCTGGATTCACTCTTTATTCGAGAATGCTGCTTCGGTCGCTTCCGGCATCTTGGCCGCTTTGAATAAGAAGGGAGATAATAAAACAAAAGTAGTCGTACAAGCTGGTGATGGCGGCACTTTTGATATTGGCTTCGGCTTAATCAGCGGTATGTGGGAAAGAGGAGAAAATATCCTATACATTTGTTATGATACCGAAGCCTATTCCAACACCGGCATCCAGGCTTCCGGAGCCACTCCCTATGGAGCTAGCACTACCACCACTCCTGATGGTCTAAAATCCATCGGTTCAGCGCAAAGAAAAAAAGACATGCTCGCGGTTGCCTTGGCTCATGGTCTAAATTATGTAGCCCAAAGCACGGCTGGCTTTCCCGATGATATTACTAACAAAATTAAAAAAGCCCTGGCCATCCAAGGCCCGAGCTATATCCAGATTCTTTCTCCTTGTATGCCCGGTTGGAAGATAAACAATGATGAGGCAGTCAAAATGGGTAAACTAGCCGTTCAGACCGCCCTCTATCCTTTACTAGAGTATACGGAGGGGAAATTAAGCTCTTCTAGCATCAAGAAAGAATCTAAGCCTATTCCCGTAGAAGAATATTTAAAAGCCCAAGGAAGATTTAAACATTTAAAACCGGATGATATAAAATATATCCAAAGCCTAGCGGATGAGAATATCAGGAAATACAAAATATGAAAAATGGTAAAAAGACAATAATGATACTATTTTTCTGCATATTGGGCTTATCCCTATCTAGTGTTGCTTCAGCTGCAACCTGTAGCTGGCAATGCAATGATCTCTCAATACATAAAACAACAGCTGATTTTTGCTATAGTTTAGGAGGAACTGTTGGCGGCCTTGGCGCTTGCACCGGCAAAGGTTCATGCGGATTAATAAAAGCAGAATGTTGCTGTGATATCGGAAATTTTTCTCTTACCAATGGCCAACTAACAAATAATGCGACGGCGCCAGAAGCAGAACAGCCTAAATTCAAAATCCCGGAATTAGCCATAAAAATACCGGGCATGGCTAATTTCTCCGAAGCCAAATGTACCGGCACGCCTCCGGTCTGCAAGGTTAATTGGATAGGTGAATATATCGGGGGTGTTTATAAATACGCCGTCGGCATCGCCGGCATTGCAGCCGTCATAGTTTTGATGATTGGGGGTATAATCTGGCTGGTTTCTGGTGGCGACGCTTCCAAAATTACCCAATCCAAAGAACTAATCATCGGCAGTATTAGCGGCTTGGTGCTTCTTCTCTGTTCTTATGTAATCCTCTACCAGATCAATCCTGACCTGACAAAATTCAAAGCCCTGTCTCTGGGATACATAGAGGAAATAGAGCTTGAAGGCGATAACGAGTCGCCAGGAATATCACTTGATGTAACCGGTATAGCCTCTGTGTTGGGTGTAAACTGTAATCAGGATTCAGTGGAGCAGATTGTAAAAAAGGCAAAAGGTAAAGTTACTTACAGCCAGAAATTGCGAGGACAATCAGCGCCAGGAAATTTCGTTTACTTAGATTGTTCCAGCTTTTCTTCCTTTGTTTTTAAATGTGCCACTGGTCGAGATACCGGTGGCCGAAGCGCTGACATATTTAAAGACCAACAAGTTTGGGACCAAAAGCTAGAAAGCCTCAAACCAGGAGATATGGTTGGTTGGGCACCAAAAAATAATAAAAAAGGCAGTGGGCATGTTATTATCTATATGGGCAAAGGATTATTCGGGGACTGCCACGGAGGTTCAGGAAAAGAACCAGGCAACTGTGTTAGTAGCTCAATGAGTTTTGAAACAGTAAAAAAATATGCCAACAGTCATTCTGATGGCAGATTATATACTAAAAGATATTAATTTCCCCTATCCATCGCCTCATTAGCCAATCTATCTGCCACCTGATTGAACTCGCGGCGGATATGAGAAAAAGAGACTTTCTTAAAACTTAAGCTTAAATTATATACCTCTAAAAACAAAGGCGCCAAGTCTTTGTTTTTTACTTTATACTCCCGGTTTAGCTGCTTCACAGCTAACTCGCTATCTAAATAAAAAGATAGCTCTGTGCCACCCATCTCTTTGGCTTTCTTTAAGGCGGCAATCACGGCTTTATACTCCGCCTGATTATTAGTTGCTACCCCCAAATATTCCGACACCTCGGCTATGACTTTTTTGTCTTCATCGTAAATCACGGCTCCGATGCCCGCCGGACCAGGATTGCCACGGGCGCCACCATCAGTGTAGATGAATAATTTCATATAATTATATTACTTATCGCCGCCCCTATCTGCCAATTTCATATCAACAATCTTGAGCTGTACTTCCCGGCGGCCGTTAAAATCATTGATCTCTAAATAATAGACTAAATCAACCAGGTCGCCCACCTGAAAATCTTTATATTCCCCCGCCGCACCAAAGGCTAGAGCCCAGGCGCTACTCCGTCCGGAAGACACCCTAAATTTGATGTGCTGGTTCTCAAAGCCCATGGTCATGATATCATCCAGGCGCAGCTGCCGAGACAAGAGCTTAGGTTGAGGATTATTCTGGCCATAGGGGGCTAATTGGCTCAGTTCTTCAGCTAAATCAAGACTGAGTTCATCCATCTTCAATTCAGCTTCGACTTTGACTTTAGGCTGAAGTTCCTGGCCAGCCAGCTTAACATCGGCCGCCTGGCTTATTTTCTTAATGAATCCATTTAGATTCTCTTGGCTAGCAATGGAAAAACCGCAAGCCATGGGATGGCCGCCATATTTATCTAAAAACTCAGCGCTATCTTCAATAGCGGCAATCAGGTTAAGTTCTTCAATCGAGCGACCAGAACCTTTGAAACTAACTTTCTTAGCGACCAAGCGCCCGCTCTCCGGATCAAGAGAGGCCTCTTCGATAATCCTGGTTATAATCAAACAGGGGCGATAATACTTTTCGCAAATCCGGCCAGCTACTAAGCCGATGACGCCTTCATTCCAATTCTGATCGTCTCCGGAAACGCCAATAATCAAAGAAGGAATATTCTCCTTATCAACCTGGCTATCTACCTGGGAAATAATTTCTTCGGTAATCTGCTGGCGACTAGAATTCCGCTGACTAAGCTCTTGGGCTAGCATCCTAGCCTCTTCGGGATCATTGGTGGTGAGTAAAGAAAAGGCGCTGTTGGCATGGCCGATACGGCTAGCGGCGTTAAGGCGAGGACCGATCTGCCAACCAACATTCCAAGCTTCGATTTTTTTGCCACCATTTATTTTAGAAACTTTAATAAGTTCATTTAAGCCTAAGCGCTGGCCGCGATTTAGAACCTCTAAGCCTTTTTGCACCAACAGGCGATTCTCGCCCAAAAGGCTGACTAAGTCAGCAATCGTACCGATCGCTACCAAATCAAGGCTTTTTTCCAAGATTAGCCGCTTCTGATTCAAGGGTAAGTTTGCCTTATGGAGCAAGGCGGTTATCAGCTTGAAAGCTGTGCCCACTCCGGCCAACAAAGGCCAGGGATAGTTGTTACGCGGATCCGAAGGGTTAATTATTAGACAATCTGGAACTTCCTCAGGATTCTCGGGCAAAATGTGATGATCAGTGATAACCACTTCTAAGCCTAAGCTCTTAGCATAGGCGACTTCAGCGAAATTGCGGATACCGTTATCAACCGTGATAATCAATCTGTTTCCCTGCTCAGCTGCGACTTCAATAGCCGCTTTATTTAAGCCATAGCCTTCACTGACCCGATCGGGCAAATAAATATCTACCTCAGCTTTCAAGATCTTCAGGGTTTCCAATAATATTACGGTGGAGGTGACACCATCAGCGTCATAATCGCCATAGACTAGGATCTTATGGCCTGATTTGATATGGGAAATAATCAGGTCGACAACAGCCGCCATGTCTTTGAATAGGAAGGGATCGTAAAATAATAAGTCGTCAGCGCTTAGACCATCATTGCCACTGAGTTTCAGAACCTTATCAGCGTCAAGACGCTTATCTAAAAAAGACCGGAGGCTGGCTTCGGTTTTTAGGCCCCGATTATACAGGAGCTGCAATAATAAGGGATTAACGCCGGGGTTGGCCTGGATAAATTCAGACGGCGCGAGTGGCGCTAACTGCCATTGCTTCATAGGGCTTTATTTTATAAGAGGCCGATCCCTAGGGTCCAGGTAATCATTGATAAGACTACCATGACCGAGATAACTACCCAAATCGCTTTGACGATCTTTTTGCGTTTCATAAATTGATTATCGTTTTAAAATCTTAACAAAAGTATCTGGCGGTATATCGACGCTACCCTTGCCGGCAGCCATCATTTTTTTCTTACCCTTCTTCTGCTTTTCTAGAAGCTTGCGTTTCCGACTAACATCGCCGCCATAGAGCTTAGCGGTCACATCTTTGCGCATCGCTGACAAACGTTCGGCCGCGATGACCTTACCGCCAATCGCTGCTTGTAATTTTACCACGAACATCTGTTTGGGCAAAGTGTCTTTTAAAATCTGGACGATCTCCTTACCCTCTCTGAACGCTTGGTCGCGATAAACTATAGTGGCTAGCGATTCGATAATGTCTTCCGCCACTAAAATATCCATCTTGACCACGTCAGCTTCCCGATAATCTAAATACTCATAATTTATCGAGGCGTAGCCGGCAGACACGCTCTTAATCTTGTCGTAGAAGTCAGTCAGGATTGCGGCCATCGGGATCTCGTAATGCAGGAGAACCCGGCTATTTTCACCCTCATCTGATAGATACTCCGTATTTTTATATACCCCTCTTTTCTCCTGGGTTAATTTGATGATATTACCTAGATAAGATTTAGGAGTCACAATATCCAAAAGGACCCAAGGCTCTTCAATATGGCCAATCATGCTAGGATCAGGCAAACGCTGAGGAGTCCGGATAATCAGTTCTTCGCCATCAGTTTTGAAAACACGATAGGCAACGCTGGGGATAGTCACAATCAGATCTAAATTATATTCCCGGCGCAATCTTTCCTGAAAAACCTCTAAATGCAAAAGCCCTAAGAAGCCGCAACGGAAACCAAAGCCTAAAGCATCAGAACGTTCAGGCTCATAGGCTAAAGCGGCATCGTTTAATTTAAGCTTTTCCATCGCTTCCCTGAGTTCCTTAAAATCATTACCTTCTTTAGGAAATATTCCGGCAAACACCATGGGCTTTACATCCTTATAGCCAGATAGCGGCTTAACCTGGGCGTTAAAGCTGGTGCCGATATTAGCAGTTAAAGTGTCCCCTACCCGGCATTCAGCTACTTGTTTGAAACCGGTAATCACATAACCGATATCGCCGGCCTGCAGAGTGCCGGTAGAAAAATAGTCGGGCCGGAAGATGCCAACATCAAGAATTTCACTTTCTGCCGCCGTCGCCAAAAGTCTCAGCTTATCGCCTTTTTTTAGTTCCCCGTTAAACACCCGGACGTAAGCGACCACACCTTTATATTCATCATATTTAGAATCGAAGATGAGCGCCCGAGGATAGCGGGAATCATTATCAGATTCATTAAGTGCAGGCTGAGGCCCATGTTTAATCACCGCCTCCAAGATATCAGTCACCCCGACGCCTGTCTTGCCAGAGCTGCAAATTATCTCTTCTTCCCGACACCCAAGCAGCTTGATAATTTCATGCTTCGTCTTATCTACATCCGCTGCCGGTAAATCAATCTTATTAACTACCGGAATGATGGTCAGGTTCTGTTCTAAAGCTAGATATAAATTGGCCAGAGTCTGGGCTTGGATGCCCTGAGTGCAATCCACTAGCAAAACCGCCGTTTCCACCGCCGCTAAAGACCGGGACACTTCATAAGAGAAATCAACGTGACCGGGGGTATCTATCAAGTTGAGTTTATAGCCCTGATATTCCATGGTGACCGGCTGTAACTTAATAGTAATTCCACGCTCCCTTTCAATATCCATCCCGTCTAAAAGCTGATCTTTCATCTTTCTCTTCTCGACCGTATTGGTAATTTCCAACATCCGGTCAGCCAAAGTCGACTTCCCATGATCAATATGCGCAATAATGCAAAAATTCCTAATTTTACTTAAATCTGACATGTTTTTAATATAAATAAAGCGACATTTAAATATCGCTTAAGGCCTACCTTTATCTTAAATTATTTAACTATTTTGGTCAATTAGACGCCTCGGGCCTCTCCCTGGTCTTCAACCTCTACCTTGCGGAAAGGCCAACGGTTTTTCAGGGAAGCTAAAAGGCCGAATAATTCCTCACTGCGCAAGAAATAACAAGTCATCAGATAAACCAAAAGGCCTAAACCCAGAGAAACCGAGAGCTGGATAAAGACGCCTGAGAACCTGGTCATATCGATAAAGGGCCAAACCGCTAACTTCGCTAATTGCAAAACTGTGCCACCCAAGATAGCGGCGACACAGAATTTAAGGGAGGACCCCAAGATCTTCCTGATATCCAAATCCCCGACTTCACTATAAAGCCAAACGCCTAGGAGGATAAAATTGATGATATTAGCGACAGAGAAAGCTAAAACTAAGCCGGTGACGCCCCAGATCGGTGCTAAATACCAAGCCAGCACAATATTAATTATCACCGTAACTAGACCGAGATAAAAAGGCGTTTTGGAATTATGTCGGGCATAAAAAACTCTCACTAAAAGCGGGATGGTCGCTTGAGCGAACAGACTTAAAGCGAAGGCTGCTAAACAATCCATAGTCAAAACGGTGGCTCGCCAGTCAAATTCACCCGTTCCTAACACCACTCTGATAATCTGGGCTCTTAATGTAATCAAGAAAACGGTAGCCGGGATAATGAAAAATAATATCTGCCGAAAAGGCAAAGAAAAATTCTGCTTTAGCTTTTCCCGGTCGGAAGCAGCGGCTGCCAGCGCAGGAAAGGCTGCGACAGCGTAAGAAATGCCGAAGATACCGATGGGGAAAGACTGTAAATTATTAGCAAAATTAAAAACCGACAACGACCCGCTAGCCAAGCTGGAGGCAATGATTGTCGTCACTACCAGATTAATCTGGGAAATAGCCAAACTCAAGGTCCGGGGCACCATCATCCGGCCAATCTGCCTGGTTTTAAAATCCTTAAAGTCAAAGCGCCAATGATAACGGAAGCCTAAACCGAAAACAGTGGGCATCTGAACGAGCATATGCAGAGCAGCGCCGATCACTACCCCCCAAGCTAAGCCTAGCATCCCAAAATCTTCGGATAAATATAGGGCCCCGAAAATAATCCCCAGATTGTATAATATCGGAGCCAAGGAATATAAGAAAAAACGTTTGAATGATTGCAAAATTCCGCCCAAGACTCCAGAAATCCCTAAAAAGATAGGCGACAAAAACATCAACCTAGTTAGTTCCACCGTTTTTGCTTTAGCCTCAAGGCTAAAACCAGGAGTAATCAGGCTGATAATCTGCGGGGCCAGAATAACGCCCGCTAAAGAAAGGATTATCAAACCTAGACTTAAAATATTTAACACGTTAGCGGCTAAATACCAGGCTTCACGGTTAGGAGAGTCACTATAGCATACCCGGCGATCACATTTCATGTCTTTGATTAAGCTGGAAAAGATCGGAATGAAGCCGGCTGACAAAGCGCCCAGGACTAAGAGATTAAAAATCAAGTCAGGAATCCTGAAAGCGGCATAATAAATATCCAAATCAAGCCCGGCACCAAAGCGCCCTGCCAAGATTCGGTCACGCAAAACGCCCAAGGCGCGGGAAGCTAAAGATGACAAGGCCACTAAAGCCGCGGCGACGGTCACGCTATTTATTTGTTGGCGGAAAATTTTTTTAAACATAAATATGGGACCTCCAAACTTCTATTCTATTTTATCCCTTACTAAAAGTAAATACTGATAGGCCTGATAATAGCTGGGGTTAATCACGAGAGTTGCTTGCCAATAATAGGCGGCCTCCAGATAGCGCTTCTGCAAATAATATAAGCGCCCCAGATTAAACAAAGCTTTATCATAATTGGGATTGTAGGCCAATTCTAGATTGAACTCTTTTTCAGCTTCAGGGTATTTTTTTTGATCTAAATAAACCAGCCCCAGATTATTATGAGTCATCGGCTCTTTGTAATTCAGAGCTAAAGCTTTTTGATACTGCTTACCGGCATTGAAAAGATCATCGGACAAATAATACATCGCCCCTAGGTTAGACCGGACAAAAGCGGAGTGGGGGGCCGCGGTCGCGGCGCTCGACCAGAAAGCGAAGCGATCGCGATAATTACGGCTATGATCAAGGGTGAGCAAGATAAAAACTAAAAGCAAAAGGGCTAATCCGATCTTAACCCCAGCCCTCTTGAAGTTCAAAGCTTTGACAAAATCAAGTTCTAATAAGACTATTAGAGCCCCGATGAAAGGCAGGTACAAACGATGCTCTAAAAAGGCAAAGGGCAAATCGCGGCTATAGTTAGGATTAAGCAGAGACGGAGCTATAAATAAAAATCCCCAGCTTAAACCAAAAATCAGGTAAGGGCGACGGGCCTGAGGCGACCAACGGAAAAATATCACTACCGCCAAGATTAAAATGAACAAACCTGGCCACCAAGGCGAATCAATTACTGTCGGAAAGGTTGATAGGTTCAAAGGGAAAACTATCTTACCTAGATAAAGGAAAAGCCCAGGCAGGTTGGTAAAAAACGACCAGGCCAAAGGCTTGAATCCTAGACTTGCGCCTTCTAAAACAATGCTACGGGGCAGATACCAGACAACTAAAGCCGTCAGCCAAGTACAGACGAGAACAATTATTTTTTTAGCTGAAGGATTAATTTGAGTTTCGAGATTAGAAGCAGAAATAAGGGCTGGCTTCTCGCTATCTTCGGATAAAAAGTTTTCATTCCGACGCCAGATATTCCTTAATTTCAAATCTGCAAAATAAACCAAATACATTGACATGAGAATGGGCAGGAATACGGCGCTCTCTTTAGTGAACAAGGCTAAAATCAGAAAGATCGCGTGCCAGATCCAAGCGCTCCAGCTAGCGTTGCGCCAGAACCTATCTAAAGCGATAAAGCTGGCTAACACAAAAACCGCTAAAAGAGAATCATTACGACCCGGGACCCAAGCGACGGCGGCAGCCAAAGCTGGATGAACTAAAAATATGACTGAAGCCCACCAAGCTAAGACACGCCTAATATTTAGTTTCTGCAAAAAGACGAAAAGCAGACTGGCAGCTAATACATGCAATAAAACATTAGTAAGATGATACCAAAAGGGTAAAGCTTCCATTATCTTAAAATCGACCCATAAAGATAAGGACATTATCGGGCGATAGTAAAATCTTTCGTTAGAGAAAAAAACGTCATAAGAAAAGAGGTCGGGCAGGCTGGCTTGATCAAGGATAAGGGCGTTATCGATTATCAAACTATTATCATCTAGATAAGAAAAATCAAAAAATAGGGTTTGGCCGTAAACTAGCAGGGCTAAAAGCAAAAAAAGCGCAAAGGGCCGCCAGCGGCGTAACCAAAAAGAACCAGGATTAACGTTGTTTTCTAGCTTGTTCAAAAAATTAAATTTCATATATGCTAATGACCGCGCCACCGGTCTTTATTAATCAAGTAACTCAATACAACCGCCAGGGTGCCTAGGCCGTAGCGGCAACTACGTCTAAAATTAATCGATGAAGCTTCGGGAAAATATCTAACCGGTACCGGGATTTCCCCGATCCGATAATGTTGAGCAGCGATCTGAAAAAGTATCTGGGAGTCAAATACGAAATCGTTGGAATTTTTCGACCAAGCAATCTTTTCTAAAACTTCTCTCTTGTAGGCCCGCATGCCGGTGTGCCATTCTGAAAGGTTTAAACCGCTGACTAAATTTTCAATAATGGTCAAGAAACGATTAAATAAATATTTATATAAAGGCATGCCGCCAGCCAGGGCTTCACGGCGCGACCGGATCCTAGTGCCGAGCATCACATCAAAATAACCATCACCGATAAACTCAGCAAAATATTTAACTAATTTAGGGTCATACTGATAATCGGGATGAATCATGACAATAATATCACCACCCTGCTCCAGCGCCGCCTGGTAACAACTTTTCTGGTTAGCTCCATAGCCTTTATTATTAGCATGGCGAACAATACTTAAGCCTAAGTCTTGAGCAATCTTAACGGTTTCATCATGGCTAAAATCATCAACTAGGATAACCTGGTCCACTAAAGACGGCAGATCATTAACCGTCTGGGTCAGCGTCTTGGCGGCATTATAAGCCGGCAGAACCACGATGATTTTTTGGCCTTGATACATATTAAATAATAATACGGACATCAACGGCTAGGGCGCCCTTATCCTTTAAAAACAAGGGGTTGATATCTAGCTCTTTTATTTCTGGATGTTCCAGTGCTAAGCGGCTCAAATCTAAAATAGCTTGGATCAAAGCTTTAAGGTCATAAGCTTTCTGTCCTCTGGCTCCATTTAATACCGGGTAAATCTTTAACTGCTTAATCAGTTCTAAAGCCTGCTTCTGATCAAAGCCTGGCAAGCTAAAAACGATATCTTTAAAAACTTCAGTATAAATACCCCCCTGGCCAAACATTAAGACTGGACCGAAGACCTTGTCTCGCTTGAAGCCTAATATCATCTCTTGGCGCCCCTGGCCACTCTCTTGGACTACGAAATAATTAAGCGGGGAGCGTAACTGTCTCTTGAAAGACAGGTTTAAACGCCGAACCGCCGCCTTAAGCGCTTGATCATCAGGAAGATTAAGGATGACCGCGCGGCTTTCACTTTTATGGACGAAGTCCGGACCGACGGCCTTCAGCACTACGGGGAACTTAAGGACTCCTGGCCGCCAATCTGCATATTTTATAGTTTTTATTACCTTGATTCCGTAAGAACGTAACAATTCTAAAGAACCGATATAATCATAAAAGCCGGCAGGGGCTAAAATAGGTTTTTTGCTTAAAGACTTAGGTGCTACATAAATTTGGAGGCTTGCCCGGCCCTTAATATAGTTAAATAATTTTTGATAAGCACCTAAAAATTCCTCCGGACTGGCAAAGACCGCAATGTTGTTCTTGCTTAAATAGTCTTTAGCGGCTTGGACGGCGGCACCCCCGATAAAGCTAGCCGCGAGACTTTGTTTTGGGTAGGCTTTGGCTGTTTTAACCATCACCTTGGCCACTGACATCGGGTCAGTCATGGTCTGGGCAGTTAATAAAACTAAAACTTGAGCTTTCGCCTGCTTGGCAAAAATAGTCTTAAGAGCCAGCTCATAGCGCTGAGGATCGGCGTCGCCTAAAATATCTAAAGGATTGTTGTAATTATCGAGCATTGGTAAGCGCCTTTTCATTTCTTTAGCTAAACCAGGAGACAGGGGTGATAAAGTTAAGCCCAGCTGAGCAGCGGCATCCGCGCTTAAAACCGCCGGACCGCCGGCATTAGAAACAATAAAAAGGTCTGCCGGCGAATCACCGGACCATTTTTGAGACGACCAAAACTCTAAACTGTTGAATAGGGCGCTCAAATTTTCCAAGATGACTGCGCCACTTCTTTTTAGGGCCAGCTTTGCCAAAGAGGATGAGCCCAATAGAGAACCAGTATGAGATTTGGCCGCCTGTGCCCCCTGTTCAGTTAAGCCAGATAACAATACAAATACCGGCTTGCGCTTAGACAAGCGCGATACTAAAGAAATGAATTTTGACCCGGCGGTAATCTCTTCTAAATATAGATAGACCGCCTTGATCGACTTATCATTTAAAATGAGCTCTAAAAAATCATTATCCGAAAGAACTGTTTGGTTACCTAAGCTGATGAAGAGTTCGAAATTCAGATTTTTGGCGCGGCACCAGTCAAGCAAGGCGCTACCTAAAGCGCCAGACTGAGATAAGAAGGCTAAGCCGGTTGACTGACCCGAGCTCGCGGGCAGGGCTTGGGCAAAGGACAGATTCAAAGGTAAGCGATTATTTATAAATCCTAAACAATTCGGTCCTAAGATATTCAAATGGAACTTTTGGGCCAAATCTCTAAGCTGGTTTTCCCTATTTACACCCTCAGCACCGCTTTCCCTGAAACCGGCGCTAATAATCACTAGATTCTTGAAGCCCAGGCGGCCGGCCCGCTCGACCTCAGGCAGAACTAAGGGAGCGGGAATGGCTATCACCACCAAGGCCCCCACTTTCTTTAATGACGGCAGTTTTTCTAGACTCTGATAGACCTTCCAGCCCAACAATCTTCCACCTTTTAAGTTTACCGGATAAATCTTGCCTGAAAAACCGGAGTTAATGATATTTTTCAAAATCTGGTGCCCGATCTTAGCAGGGTGAGAAGACGCGCCGACCAAAACAATTGCTGAGGGCTTTAAAAAATTAGATAAAGACATATTATAATAGATTAAGGATTATTCTTTTCTGCTCTGGGCTGGACTAAGCTAGCTAAGCCGAAAATAACCGCGACTAAAAATAAATAATTTAAATTAAAATAAACCAAGACGATCTTAGAAAAAATAATTTCCATCAGATTTAAAATCACCCAAGTGAAAAAGAAAAAATAAAATAATTCCCGAGCGACTACTGGCCACCAAGGATGATTAACCCCCTGTAAAATCCTTAACCGATTAATCATATAAACGCTTAAACAATTCTTTAATCTTTTGGCCCAAACTCTGGCCAGCCAGCTCTACTCTGATTTCTTTAACCTGGAGATAAGCGGGATCCAAGCCAATAGCCGCTCGATTCTGATTATCGGCATAAAGGCCAGGAATGGATATCATAAAACCATATTTGCCTTTTTCTCGGTAAGCATCGCTGAGATCAAAATCTAAGACTGCCAATTTATCTTCGCCAAAGCTCTGGGGCTGTTCATATTCGGCTAATATATAGTTAATTTCTGGACTATCCGACCAATTACCATCAACTTTAGGGAAATCTGGGATCACTAAGGCCTCAGGACTGAAAGCGAAGACTCCGTTATTCTCCAAGATAAGATTCTTGGGCTTAGCGTTGATCCGGTAAGCTCCAGCCCCCGACCCGTTCTTGGTCTTGAAACTAAACTGCTGAAAAGGAGCATCAATCTTATAAGCCTTATCCTGGAAAAATAAGTTTTGCAAGCCGGAGGCTCCAAAAGCGGTCGCCTTAATATAGTCGGCGTTAGTATAAATCTCCGTGGATTTCGAGCCTGAATCTGAATCTTCTAGCCAAACCTTATTAATGAAGGAGAGCTTGCTTTGCGTGCTAATTATTTTCTTAGTCAGGATATCGTCGTTAGTTTTAACTTCAATCCTATAAACTCCCCGGGGTAAATCTTTTATGATAAAAGAGCTGATTTTCTCGGGGCCTAAATCACCGCTATCAACGATAATGCCGTCATCAGAAATCTCACGGCTTAAAATATTTTTTCCGGCTTGGTCTCTGACTACGATATTAATACCGTCACCTTTTAAATCATAATTTTGGTTGAGGTCTTGAAAATAGAAAATAAAATTTAAGCTCTCGTTATCAATATAGGTATAAAATTGGTAAGGCCCCCGCAGAGCCGAAGCTACTATCCGGCTTGACTGCCCGGCCTGATAATCCGGCAAATAAAAACGCTTGTTCAGAGTATAATTATAAAGGGCTAAATCATTTCGGCCCGCGACATCTTGCTGAAAGACAGAAAGATCTTTAACTTTTTCTGAACGCTGGTACAAGACTAAGGATCCATCGCGCAAGGACGGCCAAGATAATGAATCCAAAATTTTATTTTCTATCGGCTTCATCTGGTAACTCCAAATCATCTTGTCTTTCAAAACACCGGCCTCGATAAGCGGGGTGTTATCAGATAAAGCGTCTTGATATTTAATAATTAAGCGCGCCCTCTCAAAACGCCGCGGAGTAAAAACAGAAAAATAGATCGGGTCGGCCAGAAAACGGGGATAGGCGCCAGAAATCGCGTCAATTCTGTCAGCTGGGCTAAAAAGGCTTAAGAAGCCTTGGCCGCCTAAACCGAAAAAGCTACGTGAATAGTCCCGACTATAAACAATTTTGCCGCTAGGAACGACTTTAGCCAATAAGAAAAATGAGATGATAACAGCTAAGAGAAAAGCTAAAGATAAGCGGATCTTTAACAAAGTGCTATTTTTAATGATTTTCCACCATCGACCCATAGAGAAATAAATCAAATTTAGAACTAAAGCAAAAAATTTGGCTATCATAGCCTCTGTCTATATTTTAAGCTATTTTGCTAAAATTAAAAAGACTGAAGGCTTATAATAAAAAGCGCCCATAATAGGGCGCTTTTTGAATTATTTAAAATTATTTCTCGGATAATTCAGGGTTAGCTTGGCCGTAATCATCGCGTAGCTGCTTACCTTTATAGCCGGTGCCAGCCGGAATCAGACAGCCGATGATGACGTTTTCCTTAAGTCCTTCCAAATAATCGATTTTGCCATTAACGGCTGCCTCGATTAAAACTCGGGAAGTCTCTTGGAAAGAAGCCGCTGATAGGAAGCTATCCGTTGTTAAAGAAGCCTTAGTAATGCCTAAGAGTAATCTTTCGGCCTTGACTTTGGTCGCAGCACTCTTGTCGGCGACGCTTAAAACTTCTTCTTCAACGGTCTCACCTGGCAATAATCCGGAATCGCCCGGATCTTTAACAAGATAGCGAGAAAACATCTGACGAGCAATGATCTCTACGTGCTTATCATTCAAAGGTTGGCCCTGGGAAGAATAAACGTACTGGATTTCCCTGATAATATATTTCTGGGTTTCTAGGCGGCCCTTAAGCTTATACAATTCGCGTAAATCTAAGCTGCCTTCAGTTAATTGCTGGCCCTTTTCAATTGTATCGCCATCCTTAACCATTAACATCGTACCTTTGAGAATGGAAAACTCCTTAACCTTATCGACTTCTTTGGAAATCTTGATGAACTTATCATTAACTTCGACGACGCCGGCAGCCTTAGCTTTAACCAATTCGCTTCCGACCTTGAACAGATCCGAACCTTTGGCAACCTTATCACCGTCTTGCACCAAGACTTTGACTTCGATCTTCGCCTTGGTCTTACCGGTAATCCCGCCAGCCAGCTTAACTTCATTAATCTTCTCGGAAAAATAATATTTATCCGAATCCTTGCCTTTAAAATAAATACTCAACACTTTGGCTTGCGGATTGTTGACTAAGATATCCTGTCCGTCCTCACCTTTAATTATCTTCTGGGCAAACTCCACTTTAACCTTACCAGCGACATCCGACATCAAGGCTTTCTTTTTCGGTGGACGGGCTTCAAAAATTTCTTCAACTCTCGGCAAACCCTGGGTAATATCATCTTGTCCGGCAACGCCGCCCGTATGGAAAGTTCTCATCGTCAACTGAGTTCCTGGTTCTCCGATCGACTGGGCCGCGATAATACCAACGGTCGCCCCCATCTTCACGGTTTTATTATAAGCTAAGTCGTAGCCATAACATTTAGCACAAACACCCTTATGGAGCTTGCAGCTCAAAACCGAACGAATGATGATATCGGAAAAATCTTTACCTTTAAAAGTCTTGACGACTGATTCGGTTAAAAGATCCCCGGCTTTAGCTAATAATTTCCCTTTTGAATCCAAGAGATCCTGAGCCAAATAACGTCCGGTAATCTTCTTGAAGAAATCGTCACCATTCTTTTCAGCTTCCTGACGATTGAATAATAAGCCCTCACTATCGCCACAATCCTCGCTAGACACGATTACATCTTGAGAAACATCGACTAAACGGCGAGTTAGATAACCGGCATTAGCCGTTCTTAAAGCCGTATCAGATAAACCTTTACGCACACCGTGAGTCGAAATGAAATATTCCAACACACCGAAACCGCGTTTAAAGTTACCCTTGACTGGCAATTCGATAATCGCGCCGGAAGGTGAAGTCACCAAACCCTTCATACCTAGAATCTGAACCGGCTGAGCCCAAGAACCGCGCGCACCAGAATCAATCATGGAGAACACGGGCAAAACATCATTTAGGCCTTGCTTGCAGATATCAGCGATCTTATCCTTAGTATTAGTCCATTCTTCAATGACCTTAGCATAGCGTTCGCTTTCAGTGAGCAAGCCTTCTTCATACTGTTCTTGGATAAGGTCTACTTTCTGGTTAGCCGCCTCGATCAACAGGTCTTTTTCTTTAAGATCAGGCAGGTCGCCAAAACCCCAAGATAAACCAGACTTGGTAATGAAGGCAAAACTTTTATTCTTCAGGTTATCAATAAAGTGCACCGTCGACTCCTCGCCATAGACATGTAGGCACTCTTTAATCAAATCCTTTAATTTCCCTTTACCGACCACGTCATTGATGAAGCGTAATTTCTCCGGAAGGATTAAATTAAAAATTATGCGCCCGACCGTAGTTCTAATCAAGTCGCCCTGATTGAACTTAATACGAATCGTCTCATGCAAATCGATAAAGTTGCTTTCGTAGGCTAATAAGGCTTCATCTTCACTATAAAAACTCTTCAATTCCTTGTCAGACTTAAGAGCTGAAACCTTGTCTTCCAGAGTCATATAATAAGTACCCCAAACGATATCCTGGTTTGGCGCTACCACTGGATCGCCGGTAGCCGGTTTCAATAGATTATGGGAAGACAACATTAAATCTTTAGCCTCGGCTCGCGCTTCAATCGTCAAAGGGACATGGACAGCCATCTGGTCGCCATCGAAGTCGGCATTAAAAGCGGTACAAACTAAAGGATGGATCTGGATCGCCTTACCTTCGATTAAGATAGGTTTAAAGGCTTGGATACCTAAACGATGCAAAGTCGGGGCACGGTTTAAAAGGACATAAGATTCCTTAACCGTTTCTTCTAAAATATCGAAAACTTCGTCATGTCCAGCTTCGATATAGCGGGAAGCACTGCGGACATTATGGACTATCTCGCGCTTAATCAACTGACTAATGATAAACGGCTTGAATAATTCTAGTGCCATTATCTTGGGGAGGCCGCATTGATCTAAATTCAATTTCGGATTAACGACGATGACCGAACGTCCAGAATAATCCACACGCTTACCTAATAAATTCTGGCGGAAACGGCCCTGTTTGCCTTTCAAAGCATCGGCTAATGATTTTAGCTGGCGTTTCTGTCCGGTAGAAGCGGTCACGGTTTTAGTATGCCGAGCCGAATTATCAATCAAAGCATCGACGGCCTCCTGCAACATTCTTTTTTCGTTGCGGCAAATAACCTCAGGAGCGTTAAGTTCTATCAACTGCTTTAAACGATTGTTACGGTTGATTACCCGGCGATAAAGATCATTAAGATCGGAAGCCGCAAAACGGCCACCGTCTAGAGCTACCATCGGCCTAAGGTCAGGCGGAACGACGGGCAAGATATTTAAAATCATCCATTCTGGACGAATGTTATTATTATTAAAACTCTTTAAAAGCTTCAAGCGCTTAGTCAGCTTGTCCTTCTTTGATTCTATGGCATCTACCAGCTTTTCTTCTACTTTCTTGATGCTTTTAGCTAAATCTATCTTAGATAATAAATACCTGATAGCCTCAGCACCGATACCTGCTTCAAAGATGTGGCCGAATTTCAAACTAAGGGTCTGATACTGATTCTCGGATAAGATTAAAAGCGGCTTCAACTCTTTCAACTCTTTCTGGGCGGCCGCGAAATCCTCATCTAACTGTTTCAATCTTTCTTCTTTAACTCTGGTTAAATCCTTGAGATCGCCAGCTGACAATTCCTTATCTTTAGGACGGCTAGCGTTATTAAATTCATTTTCAATGCTTTTGCGCTTAGACTTATATTCCTGTTTGATTTGCTCAATGGTTGCTTCTTTGAGATTCTCATCCACCTCGGTAACTATAAAGCTGGCAAAATAAATAACCTTTTCCAGAGATTGGATTCCTAGATTTAACAAAAGCCCGATCTTAGAAGATAAGCCGCGTAGAAACCAAATATGAGAGCAAGGGATCTGCAGGGTAATGTGCCCCATCCGCTCACGACGGACGACGCTCCGAGTAACTTCGACGCCGCATTTGTCACAGATAATTCCTTTATAACGAATCTTCTTGTATTTACCGCAAGCACACTCCCAGTCTTTAACCGGTCCGAAAATCTTTTCGCAGAAAAGACCGTCCTTTTCCGGTTTTTGAGTGCGATAATTAATCGTTTCCGGGCGTAAAACTTCGCCCCGGCTCCAAGCCAAGATATTATCAGGCGAAGCTAATTTGAGCCGGATAGCGTCGAAATCGCTGGTTTTTATAGGATTAAGCATATATATGAGTTTAATTATCAATTAAATTTAATCCATGCTATCGCTAGATTTATCTTCAGCCGCGATTATCTCCGGCTTGTCATAATCATATTTATCATCTTTCTTTCTTGGGAGATCGGCCTCAAGATCTTCCCGGCTCGGCTCGGGCATCGGACTTCCCCCTAGCAATTCAACATCCAAGCATAAACCCTTAAGCTCCCTGATTAAGACATTGAATGATTCCGGGACATTGAGTTTTTCGATAGTTTCACCCTTAATGATGGACTCATAGGCTTTACTACGGCCAGTAACATCATCAGACTTAATGGTTAAGATCTCCTGCAGAGTATGAGCGGCGCCATAACCTTCAAGGGCCCACACTTCCATTTCTCCGAAACGCTGACCTCCGAATTGGGCCTTACCGCCTAAAGGCTGTTGGGTAATCAAGGAATAAGGACCGATAGAGCGCTGATGGATCTTATCTTCGACCATATGGTTCAGTTTCAAAACATACTTATAACCAACCGTAATCTTATGATCGTAGGCTTCACCAGTCTTACCATTATATAAGGTGACTTTACCATCTTCAGGTAAGCCGGCTTTCTTAAGCTCCTCTTTGATCTGATCTTCACTGATACCGTTTAAGGCTGGAGTAGCTACGCGATAGCCAAGCTTTTTGGCCGCAAAACCTAAATGAGTTTCTAACAACTGGCCCAGGTTCATACGGGAAATAATACCTAAAGGTGATAAAATAATATCGATTGGCGTACCGTCAGCCATATAAGGCATATCCTCGGCTGGTACGACTTTAGAAATAACACCCTTGTTACCGTGACGGCCTGACATCTTATCGCCCACTTGGATCTTGCGCAAATTAGCTACCGAGACTTGGATGGATTGCAAGACACCAGCCGACAACTTGTCGCCTTCCTCCCGAGAGAAGATTTTTACATCGACTACTTTACCATGTTCGCCGTGTTCTAGATATAAAGAAGAATCACGAACATCCTTGGCTTTTTCACCAAAGATGGCGCGCAACAATTTCTCTTCAGCCGACAAAGTGGTTTCACCTTTAGGAGTGATCTTTCCAACCAAGATATCGCCAGATGACACTTCAGCACCGATACGAATAATACCGTCTTCATCTAAATTCTTAAGTTTTTCCTCACTGATATTAGGAATATCGTTAGTGATAACTTCGGGACCAAGTTTAGTATCACGAACATCGATCGAATAATTTTCAATATGGATAGAGGAATAGATATCCTCTTTAACTAATCTTTCTGAAATAATCACCGCATCCTCATAGTTAAAGCCTTCCCAGGTCATGAAAGCAACTAAAACATTACGGCCCAGAGACAATTCCCCATTATCAATCGCAGGGCCGTCGCTTAAAACCTGGCCGGCCTTGACCTTATCGCCGCATTCTACAATCGGATGTTGATTGATACAGGTGGAAGAGTTGGAACGTAAAAATTTATTCAAAACATATTTAGTGGTTTGTCCCTTCTTGTTACTAACTTCGATTACCGCCGAATCCGCCCTAGTAACTTCACCATCTTCTTTGGAAATAACGACATGGCCACTATCACGAGCCGCTCTAGCCTCAACACCTGTGCCGACAATCGGAGCCTCGCTTTTGATTAAAGGCACAGCCTGACGTTGCATGTTCGTGCCCATTAAAGAACGCTGGCCGTCGTTATGTTCCATGAAAGGAATCAAGCTAGTGGCGATAGAAATAATCTGATTAGCGGCTACGCCGACTAAATCTATTTTTCTCACCTCATCGACTGAAGGTTGACCATATTTTCTAACCTCATATTTATTCACTAAAAAGCGGCCATTCTCATCGGTTGGGATGGTAGCATCGGCCGTGATATATTTTTCTTCTTCAAAAGCATCGAGATAGACAACCTCATCGCTCAGACGGCTGCCATTTTTCTCGTGCAAGACTTTGCGGTATGGAGCTTCTAAAAATCCATAACTATTTAAACGGGCAAAACTGGCCAAGTGGCCGACTAAGCCGATATTCGGGCCTTCAGGAGTAGCGATCGGACAGATACGGCCATAATGGGTAGAATGCACATCGCGAACATCGAAACCAGCCCTTTCCCTGGCTAAGCCGCCTGGACCCATAGCTGATAGACGACGCTTATGTTCGAGCTCGGCTAAAGGGTTAGTCTGATCCATGAACTGCGATAATTGGGAAGACATGAAAAACTCTTTGACCACTCCGATAACCGGACGAGCATTGATTAACTTAGCGGGAGATAAGGTAGCGATATCGCTAGTACTCATGCGATCCTTGATGATGCGCTCCATTCTGGCTAAACCGACGCGGAAACGATTCTGGATTAGACCGCCGATCGCCCGGACACGACGATTACCTAAATGATCAATATCATCCTCCGGTTCTTTAGTAATATTTAAACGGATAACCTCTTTAACGATCAAAACTAGATCTTCTTTACGTAAAACGCGGTTCTCTTTCTTGTTGGCTAAATCCAAACCGAAACGACGGTTCAGCTTATAGCGGCCGACCCGGCCAAAGTCATAGCGGTCAAAGCGGAAAAACATGGAATAGATCAATTGGCGGGCGTTTTCAACTGAGGCTAAATCTCCTGGACGAATACGCTTATAGACCTCCTGCAATCCTTCAGCTTCATCCTTAGCCGCATCTTTAGCAATCGTCGCATCGATATATGTCTCTTCATCCTTATTTTTTACTAGATCGACATCCTTGAATAGAGCGCGAATCGACTCATCATCAGCATAACCAAAAGCGCGTAATAATGAAGTAACAGCGACTTTACGCTTACGGTCTATCCTTACCCAAATCACCTTGTTTGAATCTGTTTCTATTTCTAACCAGGCGCCGCGGTTAGGGATAATCTTAGCACCATAGCATTTCTTGCCTTTCACAAATTCAGCCGTGAACATGACACCGGCGGAACGGATCAACTGTGAGACAACCACTCTCTCGATACCGTTGATAACGAAAGTACCCTTATCGGTCATCAAGGGAAAATCTCCCAAATAAACCTCCTGGCTATTAGCGACTCCGGTCTTCTTATTCAAAAGACGAGTCTTGACCCTAAGGGGCGCTTCATAGGTAATATTTTTTTCCCGGCTTTCCACTTCGGTAAATTTAGGCTCATCCAGATAATAGTCTTCAAAATATAATTCTAAGTCACGACCGATGAAATCGGTCACCGGATTAATCTCATCGAATAATTCCATCAAGCCTTCCTTTAAAAACCAATGATAAGAATCTTTCTGAATCTCGATTAGCTCCGGCATTTCCGTGACTTCTTGAAAATCCTTGAAGAAACGGCGAGCCTCGGTTTTATGGCCTTCATGTTTGAGCTTGGACATAAATTTAGATTAAAAATTGGCAAGACTAAAATTTTTAGACCGACAAATTTATATAAACAAAAAATCTCAATCCTGATGGTTGAGTTAAAATAAAGATATTAAGTTAATTTGAGTTGTTGGCGCCCACTTTTTTAAAATAAAGATTTAAAAAAGAATATTTCACTAATATAACAAAAAAAACGGAATAGCTATAATACAAAAAAATTAAGCTTTTATCACCGCTTTATCCATTTTTTACTTAATAATAGTTGTCTAAGTAATAATATTATATTATTTGAGGCTTGTCAACACACATTTTATCCACAAAGGGCTGTCAACTCTTCCCTGGCTACCCTCCGGTCATCCCAAGGGACTTTCTCGCCGCCAGCGACACATATATATTGTTCGGCGCCTTTGCCGCTGATTAAGACTAAATCACCCTCTTGAGCCAGGCTTAGGGCCTGCCTGATGGCCAAACGGCGATCTAGAACCTTAAAAAGATCCTTATCCAGTTCTTTCCCAGCTCTTTCCGCGCCTAGAGCTACCTGCTCAATGATTAATTGTGGATTATCGTCATAGGGGTCCTCGTTAGTGACGATCACGCAATCTGCCCTTTCTCCGGCTATCCTGCCCAGTTCCGGCCTCCGCGCGACATCGCGCCCGCCTCCGGTTGAACCTAGAACATGGATGATGCGTTGGGGTTCTAACAGATAAATAGCCTGATAAACTTTTTCTAAAGCTCTAGGTTCAAAGGCGTAATCGACAATCACGGAAAAATTTTGACCGAGATCAATCTTCTCTAATTTCCCTGCTAGGCTTTTAACGCTCTCCAGGGCTCGCAGACTCAAATCAGCCTTTAGATTCTGGCTAACAGTAACCGCGTAGGCAGCGGTGGCATTCTGAGCGTTAAAATCACCAAGCAGAGAAAGTTGGACGCCCTGCCCGTCAATAATGCATTCAGTACCATCAGCACTGGCCCTCACGCTATGATAGCCTAAAAAATGCCAATCTTTAGCTAGGGGATCTAAACGGAAATATTTTGCCGCTTCGCTCCGATCAGCCAAGCTCGAACTATAGATAAACTTATTTTCGCTCCAAAAAGACAAGAAATGGGCAGCGTGGTCATCATCACCATTAACGATAATGGTTTTTTTAACACGTTCCAGGTCGAGCTTTTTTAGCTCGCTCTTCGGACGGCAGACAAGCTTCTTGTCATTAACATATTTAGTCCGGCAATTCTTTAGATGCTTGAACAAGTCACTCTTAGCTGCTTTATATTTTTCAAAGCTGCCGTGGGACTCGATGTGCTCAGGGTATAAGCCAGTAAATAACAGGATGTCGTAATTAATGAAACGGTGGCGGAACTGCTTAATGCCTTCCGAGGTCGTTTCGATAATCGCGTATTGGCAAGAATTTTTTAACATCTCCCGTAATAGTCTTTGCGTAAAAAAGCGCCCGACCATTGTCATCTTCTTGTCATTCAACCACTCTTTCCGGCCGTCACTGAACTGCGCGGTCGAACTATAGCCAACCCGATATCCATTGGCTTCTAAGGCTTTAGCAGCCAGATAAACCGTAGAAGTTTTGCCAGTCGTGCCGGTAATGCCGATAACGATCAATTTCTGGGAAGGAAATCTATACGTTAAAGCCGCCGCTAGATTCATCAGGTAATGATAGGGCGGTTGGAGAATTTTAAATAAGCGGAGCGGAATTATTTTCTTGATCTGTGCCAACATATAAATCCATTATAAGTGATTCCTGATAATAAAAAAAGACCCTCGAAACTTGAGTCCGAGGGTCCTGATCATTTTACAATGTGCTATTTACTGCTTTACCAGTTTGACCGTTTCGGTCTCACCGGAAAGAGTTTTGAGACGGATGAAATAGAAACCAGGTTTCCAGTCCTGGCATAAGATACTTGTTTTTTCAGACACTGTCTGGCTGAAAATCAGCTGTCCAGTGGCAGAAAAAATCTCTACCTTCCCAGAGAAATTATCCACTGTGAATCTCTCAAATGTCGGGTTGGGATAAACCTGGGTGTTAGCGTGGGTCAGTTCGGATAAATTGGTGGTAATGGCATAAATCACTTTTATAGAAGCGATATTTTCGCAATTTCCCAAAACATTAACGAACTTTACCCAATAAACTCCGGTGTCGGAAACAAGCAGGTTGCTTTGAATGGCGTTACTTGTAACCGCCAGGGTATCTCCACTCTGATTTGTCCAGATGAAAGTCCCCGGTCCGAAGGTGGTATAAGCATGCAGGCTAGCCGTTGAACCGGCTGTCAGTTCAACGACCGGATCTGATACTACGATATCAGAGAAGCCCATTACTAGTTGAGTTTCAATTGAATCAACCAATTCGACATTATAATTACCGTCAAAACTATAGACGAACAGTTTAACCAAGTCGACATGGTCATTCCCAGGAATCAGATTCACGGTTATGTAATCAAGAGCATTGGGGCCGGTTAAAGTGATGGAGCTGGTCTGGTTTTGCTGAGTAATTACCCAGACTGATTTGGTAATATTACTGCAAATAGAATGGTTGTAACAGTAGACCTGGATCGTATTACAGAAATAGGCCACCGGAGCATAGTTTGGGCTATTAACCGAGAAGCTAGCTACCGGAGCTGGCATAGGATCGGCCCACTTAACCATCACCGAATCCCAAGACTCGCAACCGTTACCATGGTAATTTACCAGATACATTCCCGAATCAGCTACCGATAAATAGCTAACATTGGCGTTGCTGGTAAAACCTAAAAAACCATCCTTGTACCAGAGAAAATTCCCCGGTCCATAATTGGTATAGGCAGATAAAGTTACGGAATCGCCAGGGGCGATAGTAACATCAGGGCTAGCGGATACGTCAGAGAATCCTAAGTGTAAGCCGACGTTAAGCGTTGAGGTACCAGGAGAGTAACTCGATACAGCTAACTCTACGCGGTAGTAGGCTGTGCTGTCAGCGAACTGGATCGTAATCGAAGGCTGATAATTAGCCTGGTTGAAAACAATCTCTTGTAAAACCGTATTGCCATCGCCTGTTTTAACCCGCCAAGTCCAATGATAGAGTTGGGCGGTCGAGTAAACGCTCGACAAGTCATAAAAGGTGATAGAGGCTTGGTTGCAGAAATATCCGCCGCCAAGAGATAGGCTGTCGTCAGTGCCAAACATGGCGCAAACTGACCCAGGCCAAACCCAATCAACATAATTAAAATCGAAAGTTTCACAACCCGATTGATCGTTAATATAGGTTACCATGTATTCCCCAACCTCGTTGACCGTCAAGTAGCTACTGTTAGAATTGAAGCTTTCCTGAATGAATACTCCATCTTTAGACCAGATAAAATGACCGGGGCCAGATGAAGAATAGGAACTAAGAGTAACAGAGTCATCAGGAGTAACTTCATAATAGTCGCCACCAAATATACTAGCAAGCCCGATATGAACCGTTACAGTCACTGAAGAAAAATATTCCACGTTAGCGGAATTAAATGCATAAACCGTTAAAGTGGTTTGGTAGCTACCCGGGATATTAGGATAATACACCCAGATATGCATCTGATAATTGTTTGGGGTCATTTCCAACGTGTCATAATTAGTGGCACCTTCAAAGATCCACACCCACTTAGTGATACTATCGCCATTGGCGAGGGAGAAATCATGGTAAGCTAACAGGTTAGTATTGCAATAATACCCATCGCTGTTAAATACCGAATCGTTCCAGGCCTCAAACTGGTTATTTTGAGAGAACTGGACATTCACTTGACCGAAGCCAAAATTGACTGAAATCAACAAAGTAAATAATACAATTACAAGATTTTTCATGGTTTACTGTTTTTGGTTTTTATTATTAATGATTTAATTGTCAAAGAAACATTTAAGGCTACAATATTAGCCATAAATATGCTTATATAATACTACATTTTAATAATTTTGTCAATATCAACTAAAAATCACTGACGACAACAGTGATTTTAAGTAATTTATAGCTAATATTAAATTAAATCTACCGAGCAAAGTACATCCCCTCATCATCATCATCTTTGGGATCTAGATTTTTCGCATGTTTCTCAATTTTTGGTGCTTTGGGCGTTACTAGCGGCTCTTCTGCTTCAATTTGGGGCTCATCTTCCTTAATATCCTCTAAAATTTCATCTTCATCCTCCACTACTTCATCTAATTCTTGCGAATCTAACTCTAATTCCTCTTCGGCCTCTTCTATATCTTCCGCCTCTTCATCTGAGCCGCTAAAAGCTAAGGTTCCATCATCGCCCTCGTCCTCATCTAGATAGCTGTCTGGGGCATCCGTCTCTGATCGATGATGTAAAGGCGTGGCGCTCACAAAATCAGAGCCACTGATCAATATTTCTCTAGGCTTAGAGCCGTTGGCCGGTCCGATGACTCCAGCTTCTTCTAACATATCCAGAATCTTAGCCGCCCGACCATAGCCGATGCTCAGACGTCTTTGCAGTAGAGAGGTTGAAGCTTTTCCTGCCTTCAAGATTATAGACTTCGCTTCCAAAAGCAGCTCATCTTCATCGCCGTGGATCCCATCTAAGCCGACGCCGGCGACTCCAGCTACTTTCTGCCGATCAGTCACGCCTTCCAAATATTCCGCTGGACCGCTCTTTTCTTTTATGTAATTCACCACCTCGACGATTTCACCTTCACTTAAGAAAGCGCCCTGGATCCGCTTCGGCTTGGCAAATTCTGAACAGCTAAAGAGCATGTCTCCCTGCCCCAAGAGTTTCTCAGCTCCGCTAGCGTCTAAGATAGTCTTAGAATCAACCGCTGAAGCGACGGCAAAAGCAATCCGAGTCGGGATATTCGCCTTGATCAAACCAGTGATAACATTAACGCTCGGTCTTTGGGTAGCTAGGATTAAATGGATGCCAATAGCGCGAGACATCTGAGCTAAACGGATGATAGCCGCTTCCAAGTCTTTGCCAGCCGTCATCATAAAATCCGCTAATTCATCGATAATGAAAATTATATAGGGTAATTTCTCACTGGCACTAGCATTATATGATTGGATATTCTTCTTAGCCGCTTTGCCTAAAAGATCGTAGCGCCTCTCCATCTCATTCAAACACCACTTCAGAGCATTGATGGTTTTGGAAACTTCCGTAATGACCGGAGTTAAAAGATGGGGGATGCCATTGTAGAAATTAAGCTCGACGCCGCGCTTAGGGTCAACCATGATAAAGCGCAAATCATCCGGATTATTCTGGTATAAGAGACTAACGATTATTGTATTCAAGCAAACTGATTTGCCGGAATTGGTGGCCCCAGCCACTAATAGGTGGGGCATCCGAGAAATATCATACATCCAGGCCGTGCCAGCGACATCTTTACCTAAGGCTACCATCAGATTATTCTTCCGATTCTTAAAGACGTTATCTTCTAAGATTTCTCTCAGGCCGACGATCGCCTTGGCCTTATTAGGCACCTCTATGCCTACTAGGGACTGACCGGGAATCGGAGCCTCTATCCGCAAAGGATGAGCTGCTAAAGCCAAGCTAAGATCATTATTTAAAGTGGTGATGTGGGATAATTTGATACCCTCCGCCGGTTTAAAAGCATATTGGGTGACTGTGGGACCGACTTTTATTTCTCCCATCTCGACCGCGATACCAAAATTCTCTAAAGTCTTTTTTATCTTCAGAGCGTTAGCAGCCGTATCGCCTCCAATCGCTTTAGAAAATTTATTATTCAGTAACTCTAAAGGCAAATCTATCTTTACCTTGCTCTTGGGCCAGACGATCTTTTCCTGGGCTTTGGGCTGGGCACGATGAGCCAGGCTCGGTTCAGGCTCTACTTCTGATTTACTGTTACTATCAACGGCCGTCCCGGCCTCAGGCTGTAAATCTTTTTGCTGCCAGGAATTAAGGGCGGTATTTTGGATAGAAGCTAGCTGCGCTTGGTCTAAAGATTCCCCTTCATCTTCTGAACGGCTGAACATGGACTGCGCTAGACCAAGTAAAGGCTTGAAGATGTTGGCCAACCAGCTTTCATGACCGATGATTTTAGACAGAGAGGTGTTAAAGACGAGGACCAGGGAAATCAGGAATAAAGCTAAGATGACGATCAGACCACCCCAAAAACCGAATAAATAAACGAAAAATTGTGATAGATAAAAACCGATATATCCTCCGCCTGCCCCGCTGTCAGCCGCTAACTCCCAATTAGCCTGCTTGATGAAAAAATGGAAAATGGTCTGGTAGGAGATAAATAATAGAAAAAGCCCTAAATAATCACTAAAACGGATATGATATTTTTTTCCCTTGCTTAAGAGTATGCCCCAAAAGATAAAAACCAAGGGTACCAACCATTTACCATAGCCGAAAATAAGGGCTAAATACCTAGATAAAAATTGCCCAGTCTTACCTGATAGATCAAATAAGCCCAAAAGGCTGATCAAGCCCAAGACAAAGATAAAGACTATGCCGATACTCTTCTTGGCCCGTTCGTCTAAGCTAAGATTCGGTAGATTTACGTAATCAAGCGGGTTGGTTTCTTTCTTTTTTTTGTGGCGACCCATATATTCAGACTTAAAATATTTTTACCTTTATTTAGTATAACACAGGCGATTCTATTAAAAAAGCGGAGTATTTTGCAAAAAAAAACCAAAGAATCAATTGATTTCAATATCGATAAAAACAGCCTGAGGCACTAATTGCCGGATCTTTTTTTCCAGGCCATCTATTTTCTGTCCCACCATCCTAGGAACACGGTCAGCATATTCAACGCAAAATTTCATGAAATTCTGATAGCTTTCCTTAACCTCTTCATACTCGTCCTCTAAAAAACCATGCTCTGAAAGTTCTTTTGCCAAGGCTGAGGCGTTAAACTCGATATCGCATTTAATCAGATACTTATCAACGTCCAAGATGGCTGATTTAAAATCAGAAACTTTTTCCACGAAAGGATCGCTTTCGATCAACTCAATCAGCTCGTCTTCCAGGCCTTTGGGAATAGACTTGGTAATCAGATAATGACGATTCTTATTAATCAGGATGATGGCAGCCACCCCTAAAAGCAACCCGATGATAATCGAGCCGATGGCATCCCAATAAACTTGGCCAGTCATATAAGTTAGGACGATACTAGCTAAGGCTACTAAAACGCCGATGACGGCCAAGCCGTCCTCATAGACGACAGCTAAGGTGGTTGGATCCGCTTCCCTCAAAATAATCTTTAATTTGCTTTTAGGGAAATGCTTTCTAATGTCTCTGATTGCCAACCATAGGGTGCCGGATTCGATCAATAAGGCTAAAAACAAGATATAAAGAGTAACCGGCTTAAAGTGAACCAAATCAGGATGGATCAAAGAATTCAAGCCATGATAAACAGTTATACCACAGCCGATAAAAAAGATGCCGCAAGCCGAGATTAGAGCAAAGATAAATCTTTCCCGACCATAGCCATAAGGAAAAAGCTTTGTGGGTTGTTTCACCGAGCGGCGAACGCCGATAATAAGAAGCGACTGGTTAGCGGTATCTGCCAAACTATGGATGGACTCAGAGAAGAGGGCGCCGGAACCTGATACTAAGAAACCGAAAAACTTGGCGATACCAACAAAAAAATTACCCAAAAGGGCGGCTAATACCGGCCAGAAACCGGCAGTTTTAGAAAAATCTTTACCTAGCATATATTTTTAAAAAAGACTGGCTATCTTATCTAGAAACGCTAACTGCTGTTCTCTGATAAACCGCCGCCGACGTTCGAATTTCTTGATATAAGCGTCACGCCCGGACCAGACTGTTTTTGCGCTTTTAAGCAGCTCCCCATGCTTTAATTTTTCTAGGTCGATTACCAATTCAGGACAATTGATAAACCGGGCAAAACTATAATTACGCAAATCATAGGCGACATTTATTTCTGGGGTCAAGGCACCGAAAGACATAACCCCGACATGGAGCATCATGCCGACAACCAGGTCTAATTGGCCGTAAACATATTTTTGTTCCCGAGGCGATAAGTCAATTACTTCCAAACGCGGTATCTTTAAAGCGCGATAAATATTATCTTCCCCGGGATGATGTTTAAGATAATAAACCTTGGCTTTATATTCCTTGATAAAATAATTTGCTAAATCCTGATAAGCCTTGAGAATATCATCCTGCCACTGACCAAAACCAAGCCAACCAGAATAATTCAAATTCAAACCTATCTTCACTCGGTCTTTAGGGATAGAAACCATAGGAACCTGTTCGCTCAGCAAAGTGGCTGGATCGCCAATCAGCTCTATCTTCCTAGCACTCATCTTGTTTCTTAACAAAAAATTCTTAGTATAAAAATCGCGCACTCCGACTAGCTTGGCTTTCTTGGCCAAAGCCAACAAGCTATGGAGCTTGGTAGCGTCTAATCCTGAGGCGCCGATTTCCTGGATATAGCCGACACCGAAAATGATTATCGGCACCTTGATGGCTGCGATCACTCTAAGGTTATAGGGCAAAAAATAATGATAAAATAAACCGCCGCCGCCGAAGATAAGTACATCGCTTTGGTTGATACGGTCAATCTTTTTCTGGTCGTATTCCTTGAGGGTCTCAACGGGAAAATCTAAAATCCGGCTAGCCGGAAATTTTTTCCTCAGCAGCTCTTGGACAGCTAAAACTATAGCCACGTCTCCTTTATTTTTCTGGTCCCAAACATGGACGTGAGCGATCTTGATTTTTTTCTTATCTAAAGACATAACTTAAACTTTCAAGTTTAGGCTTCGCCTGATATTATCTATCAAGAATTCAGCTCGACTCGGGTCGCAATCATGCTTTAACAACCAATAAACAGTGGTGCGCAAGGAGGCAAAATTATAATACAAGGCTATTCGCTCAGCTATCTCTGGGGTTAATTTTAATTGCGAGTTCTTAAAATATTCACTAATAAAAAGGTCTTTCATTTTTCCCGCCTCAGCCACATACTTCGCCTTGGTGATAATCTTGTATTCAAGTTGCTGACTGAAGGCGCCTAGATCCCGAGCGAAATCAGCCCGACAAAAATCAGTAAAATCGATTAAGCCGATCTTACCCGAAGGCAGCTTAATAAGATTCTCGGGGTGAGCATCACCATGGACTAGCCAACGCTGAGAAGTATTGTCTAAGAAGTTATTTTCTTTGGCGATGATAACTTCATAAGCTGATTTTATAAAATCAAAATAACGCCCAGAAAAACGAGACTTAAGTTCATTCAAAGTAAACTCTACTCCTGGCAAAACCGTAGCTACCCTAGCGTTATCGAGATTGAATTGATAGCCTCCCTCCAAAGGTAAGGAGTGGAGCTTGGCAAACAGCCTGGCCGCTTTAATTACGCCATCTTCGATCTCTGGCCAAGCTTGGTCTTTTATAAAATATAAGAGATTCCGCCCTTCGATCGCCCGATAAAAAGTTGCTCTTAAATCCGAATGATAAAACAAAGGCCGAGGCAAGCTGATTTCCCGATCAGCTAAATGGTGTTCCCATAAATAAGATAGGGTTAAAAAAACATTTTCCCTTTCTTCGCTGCTATGGGCTGTCGCTACTATCGGCACCTTAACAACTTCCCCTTCATGATTAATGAAATGAGTTAAATATTTAACTACTAAATGGTAAGTGGTCTCCCACATCAATTTCTTATAAGGCTTGACCTCGATCTTTTCTATGCTCACGAAATCAGGATAAAGCGGCAAAATTTCCTTAATAAATAAATCGTTCAAGTATTTCTCATCGAATAATAAATTACCTTTATTCATAGATTTAAAAATATTTCTCCCAGTGGCGGCGCCACAGCAAGCCCTTGGCTTTGATATATAATTTTTCTGCCTTGATTTTAGCGTTTTTAGTCCGGGGATCCTGAAGAGAACGCACGGAACGGATCAGGTCGTTCAGGCCGCGCTCGACTTCGTCCGGACTCCAGGCTAAGGGGCCGAAATTATGGGAAAAATTACGACCGCTGGCCCACCAGAAAGTACAGCTAGCCAAACCTCTAACCAAATGCCAGCGGCAATAATAATGATTCTTATCCTTCTGATAGCTTTCATCAAGATCCATAGCTAGCTCAGCCAAGCGCCAAGTATAAGAATGGATCTTGTTTTGGGGTGCCCGCCAAAGCCAGAAGGGTCGGCGCCAGCGCAGTTCGGCCGGGGTCGATTCCCAGGTCGAGGGACGCAAATTGACGGAAACTAAAGATTTCGCGGGAAAATCCGCGATGAATTCAGAAATAATTTGGCTCTGCAAATTATTGGCTTTTGCTAATTTCTCTAACTCGGCCGTCGGGTCTTCATGGCGCAGGCCATACAGTTCGCCATCGGTAGCGCTGATAGCTATACTTTTCTTTTCCTCTTTAAGCAGGGTTAAAATCGAATCTGGGACATAGGAATTAGAGAGCTTCCGGTCACGGAAAATAATTTTCAAACCGCTATTCTTATCTAAATAAACGCGACTAAAATCTAGATTAGCATTTAATTTACCATTAAAAGCTATCTCGTCTAATATCAGCCATTTATATCCAAGAGATTTGATGATACGCCCCAATTTATGGCTATAAGCCATCTCCGGAGAGAAAAAACCTTTTAACTTGACCGGGCCGAAATACTTTTTTATTATCTGTTCTTGCTCCTTAATCTGTTTGATAATCTCTTGGTCGGGTAAGAGAGGAAGAAAAGCGTGATAAGCAGCCGAGCCGACAAGCTCGATCTGGCCGCGACAAATTAATTTTTGCAAACGGAGCAACAGGTCTTGATAGCCGATATCAGCTAAACGATCCAAGAGGCAGGCACTGATATTTATGGTAAATTTCAAACGGGGATGCTCTTCTAAGAGATTAACCAAACGGCGATAGCTCTTATCAGCCGCCTCCTTGATGTAATAGGGATCTAGATTAGCTGGTTGGTATAGATGGAGAAAATTAAGCCACAACATAAATTTAGGCTTTGTCCGCCTTTAAAACTTTCTTATATAACTCTAAATATTTTTTAGCTGGTATTTCCCAGCTGTTAGATTGCTTCATTACCCGTTTTACTAGGCTGGGCCAGAGTTTCTTATTTTTATAATTCTCCAGAGCCCTGATGATAGCGCCGTAGAAAGCGAACTCATCCTCGTGCTTGAAGGTGAAGCCGCTCCCTTTCTGGCCACCAGCAGAAAAATTTTCTACTGTGTCATAGAGCCCGCCGATTTCCCGAACGATCGGCACACAGCCATAGCGCATCGCAATCAATTGGTTGATGCCACAAGGTTCATGGTTGGATGGCAACAAGAAAAAATCAGAACCAGCGTAAACCAAGGTCTCATACTTTTGATTTTTTTCATGGGAAGGAATAACTACTAGTTTTTTCGGATATTTTTTAGCTAGCTTCTGCAAGTCTTTCAAATAATGCTTATCTCCAGCACCAATAATGATGAATTGGGCATCCAGACGCATTAGTTGCTGTGATATTTTCAGAATCAAGGCGAAACCTTTCTGGAAAGTAACCCGCGAAGTCGTGCAAAAAATCGGCAGCTCCGGGTTAAGCGGCAAACCAAACTTCTTCTGCAAGGCCCTCTTATTATCAAACTTGCCAAGCAGGGATTGGTGATTATAGCGGCGCACTAACGCCTTGTCATTCTGAGGGTTATAAGCATTATAATCAATGCCATTGATTATCCCGAACAGGCGCTTCTGGCGATTTAGTAAAATGCGATTCAAATCCTGTCCGAATTTTTTAGTCATGATTTCTTCCCGATACTGTTCGCTGACGGTATTAATGATATCGGCCGACAAGATGGCCCGTTTGGCAAAATTAATATTCTCTAGATTGGGATCGCTTAGATGGGGAATCCGGGTGCGACCATAATCCTTCTTTTCCGGAGGGATTTCCCACCAGTTATGACCTAATTGGAAAATAAGGTTATGGATGGTGAAAATAGTCTTGGCATTCTTCAGGGTCTTGGAATAGCGGAAATCAGTCTTGAGGTAATAAGGGATCAAACCTGTCTGCCAATCGTGGCAATGGACGATATCCGCCGGGAACTTAAGCAAAGAGATTAATTTTAAAGCGGCGATATTAAAAACTAAAAAACGAGCGTTTTCGTGGCTAGAACCATACAAACGCTTATGCTTAGAAAAATATTTCTTATTCTCGATAAAATAGACAGGCAGGCCCGGTAAAAGCTCAGATTGCCAATAGTTAACCTTGATAGATTCGGCTGAGTTCAAAAAAACGGGAACGTTTGCAAATAAGAGCTTGAGCTTGTTCTTTTTTTTGTCGATCATCTGCCCGTAGAGAGGAGTGATGATCCTGACTTGATGGCCCAAACGATGTAAGGCTTTGGGCAGACTACGTGCCACATCAGCGAGGCCGCCAGTCTTAGAAAAAGGAGCAACCTCGGAACTGATATGGATTATTTTTAATTTTTTAGGCATAAACGATGGTTTAGAGCGCAGACTGCCACCGCCAAAGCATCAGCGGCGTCATCTGGCTGGGGCAGTTCTTTTAAATTTAAAATCAGTTTGACCATTTTTTGGACTTGCAATTTAGAAGCTTGTCCATAAGCGGACACTGCCTGTTTGACTTGTGAAGGCGTAAAGCTTAAAAGCGGTACTTGATTATGCCTTAAAGCTAAGAGAGCCACACCACGAGCCTGACCGACTATCAATGCCGTCCTTACGTTCTTATTAAAAAATAATTCCTCAACAGCGGCTAATTGCGGCTTATACTTCTCTATTAATTTATCCAAATCCTTATATAGCTCAGCCAAGCGGTCGGCCAATTCGGCATGAGCCGGCGTCTTAATCGAACCGTAAGCCAAACAAGTCAGGCTTGAACCTTCGGCTTTGACAAAACCGTAGCCGGTATCGGCAATGCCCGGATCTATTCCTAAGATTATCTTAGACATGAGAAGATGATACTTAAGCTAAGTTAGTATAATAGTCATTGATATCTTCATTATCTTCCAGCTCATCCATTAGCTTATCAATTTTCTCCTGGTCTGAACGGTCTAGACTCACTTTTTCTTTGGCTACATACTCCAAATCAGCGCTAGCCACTTTCAAGCCTTTCTTTTCAATAAATTCCCGAACCTTGTGTAAATCTTTCGGATCAGTATAGATGCTTATACCTTCTGTTTCTTTGATTAGGTCGCTTGCTCCCTGATCGATGAGCTCTAATTCGAAATTTTCCATATCAACTCCCTTGCCAGCTATTTCTTCCTGGTCGATCCTGACTACCCCTAGTTGCTGAAAATTCCAAAGCACAGCTCCAAAGGCGCCGCCGACTTTAGTAAAAAGATGCCTAACAGCCGAAGCGCTGCGATTACGGTTATCGGTCAAACATTTGACTACGAACTGGACGCCAGCCGGGCCTAAAGCTTCATAATACAACTCTTCTACCTGAGCGCCGCCGAGCTCACCTGTACCACGTTTAATTGCTCGCTCAATATTATCTTTAGGCATATTTGCGGCCCGAGCACGGTCAATCGCTAATCTCAGGCTGGCATTAGCATTCGGGTCTCCGCCTCTCTCCCTGGCGGCAATCGTGATAATATTAGCCATCTTGGTAAAAACCGCGCCGCGCTTAGCGTCGACTATGGCCTTTTGACGATGAGTAGTCGCCCATTTTGAGTGTCCGGACATAAAATAAAAGGTTTTAAGGGTAAATTAAAAACAAATAAAAACTTGATTTTCTAACTTGACTTTAGCGCAAATTGAAATAAAAATCAATCTAAATTATAATGAAAAGGCGAGGTTTAAATAATAAATTTATGCTTTCAAAAAATATCCCCAATCTAGATAATATCGTCTTGGCCGGCTTGGACTTTTTCCAAAAAAACAAACCGCCCAGGCTTAGTTTAACAAAAGGCTCGACTCGCTTCGTCGTCGGCAGCGTAAATGCTTATAACACCGGGCGCATGCTATTTCATGGACAATCCGCCTTCCTGGCAGATGAGGGCAGTTTTAAGGATGCACTCAAAACTTATCGCCATCTAATAAAGCAAGGAACTATCAAAGAAGCGATCATTATTTCAGCTTCCGGAGAAAAAGATTCCATCTGGGAGATAAAAGCCGCCCAGAAAGCTGGGCTCAAAACTAGCCTTCTAACTTGCAACGCTGAGTCCAGCGGAGCTAAAATCGCCGATCAGGTTTTCTGTTTCCGAAAAATAGCTGAACCTTATTCTTATAATTTCTCTACCTACCTAGGAATGATCCTAAGTTCCACTAAAGAGGACCCTAAAGCGATAAAAGATTTCATTTCTCGTCTAAATGTTCCTAGTAGTTTCAAGAAACAATCCTTCTTCACTTTTATCCTGCCAGATAAATACAAGGCGATCGTCGATATGCTGAATGTTAAGAATGACGAACTCTTTGGGCCCTACGCTAGCTTGCGCGCCTATCCCGAGGGTGCGGCCAGGCACGCTAAATTTATCTGTAAATCACCCAAAGAGATGATTGTCAGTCTTGGGAAAAATGATTATTTTGGAGAAAAGAATCAGCGCTGGGAAATAAATTTGCCCCAAAAGTCTAATTTCGCCCTCGTTTTAGCTTTAGCCTATTATCTAGCTGGCCTTATCCAAAAACAAAAACCGCCTTATTTCAAAAGAGGCCTACCCGAATATTGCCTTAAATCTGGCCCGAAACCATACGGGCAAACAAAGCCTTTCGCCATCATCGTCCCAGGAAATTAAAAAAAAGGACCCAAGGGTCCTTTTTTGGTGGGCACAGATTCAGGCTTTTTCCAGAATCAGGTCGCAAATGTCACCGAAAGTGGCCAGGGCCTTAGTTTCCGAATCAGAGATAGAGATATCGTATTTCTTCTCGATATCCATTACCAATTCGGCAATGTCTAAGGAATCAAACCCGACATCAGCCGGGCTAGCCTCCAGATCGACATCATCGGGGTCAAGGCCTTTGCTCGTGGCCATTCCTTTTAAATCGGCCAAAACTTTTTCTTTGCTTAATCCTTCCATGTTAATGGTTTTAGAGGGTTAAAGAAATTTGTAAAAAGCGATGAGCTAATGATAAATAAAAAACAACCCTTAGTCAACCGGGTTGTTCTTTTTCAGACTATTTAACTTTAACCTGCCCTTTAACCTCTTCCACTGCTCTAGCCAAATCTCTGGCTGAAGCCAGAAAATAACGCTTCTCGGCTTTAAACTTCTTAGATAATTCGTAAACTAAGGGGATGCCGGTCGGAATATTAAAATCTACCACTTCTTTAGCTGATAGTTTCGAGAGGTGTTTAACTAGGGCGCGCAAACTATTGCCAGAGGCAGAAATGATCACTCGCTTATCCTCTTTGAGAACCGGAATCACCATGTCACGCCAAAAGGCGACAACTCTTTTTTCTACATCTTGCAAACTCTCGGTGCGAGGCACCGGGAGACCGCTATACTTAGCATCATCCCTTTGATCGAAACGGTTAGAGGCGGAAATCTTGGGCGGGCGGACCGAATAGGAACGACGCCAAAGCATTACTTGTTCCAAGCCGAATTCCTTAACTGATTCCTTCTTGTTCTTACCTTGTAAATCACCGTAATGACGTTCATTCAAGCGCCAATCTTTAACTATTTTCGGACGCTTACCGGGATAGCTCTTTAGGATTAAGGATAAAGTCTGGCTACTGCGACGCAAATAAGAATCAAAGGCTACATCAAAAACGAACCCTCGGCGCTTTAGATCCTTTCCGGCCTTAATTGCCTCTTGCCTGCCCCGAGCAGTCAAGCCGGCATCAACCCAGCCGCAAAACAAGCCCTTCTTATTAAAAGTTGTTTGCCCGTGGCGTATTAAAACTACTTTTGTCATAAATAAATATTTCCAAACATTTTGATTATAACATAATCCATGCTTAGAATAAACAAAAGCAGCCCGGCTGAGCCGGGCTGCTTTAATTTGAACTGAACAAATAATTATTGAGCAGTGAATGAGCCACCAGTAACTTCTCCACTCTCACCAAAATCATTAATAGCCGTTAATTTCCAAGTATAGGCTCCGGCCGAAAGATTCCAGCCGCTAGGGATCTTGTAGGTGGAATTAGTAGAATAGACGGTCTTTACTACTCCATTAGCATCGGAGACTGTCATCTTATAGAATTTAGCTCCCGGGCTAGCTGCCCACTTAAAGACAGAAGATGTAGCGGTAATCGTCTGGCCTTTTGGCCAAGAGATTACAGGATCTTTTAAGAAATTAGACTTAAAGGCTCTAGCTTTTGACCAACCAGAATCAGCAGTTTTAACTTTCCAGAACAAATTAACGTTCGGATGAGTCTTGATAAAATCATAAACGTAAGATCCGGAGCTTAACCACGCAAAATTACTAGCGCCAACGATATCCTCACTAGTTGAATTCACGTCATTAGGGAAAGATTCTTTAGTACTAACGGCAATCGTGGGGTTAGTGCCACCGTTGTTGGTCCAATAGAAAACCGCCGAAGAAAAGCCTGTCTGGGCAAATATATTTTCTGGATTAATAATACTATTCTTCAAGATAAAAAACTGAGGGTCGCTTTCAGCTCCAGGACCGACGTTATTATAAGTAGTAACCGTCCAGCAATAATTGCCAGCTGGCGTATTCGACAAGATTCCGGAACCAATAGCTGTGCCTTCTAATTTTATGTTGATTTTTTCAGTAATTGAGCAAACAGGAGCAGAAGTGAAGTTAGGGATAGTCGCAGCATACACCCTAAGAACGCTATAAGTGGAACCATTGGTCATATTCCATTTAAATTCCTGGGGCTTGTTTTTATATATTGTCGGATAAGAATAGGTGGTAACACCATTTACTGTCTTGCTGGTAAACTTGGGTGAGCTAAGAGTGGTTTTAGCTGGAGAGGCAGCGGTCGAAAATTTATAAGCAGGCGACCAATTACCGCAGTCCGTGGCATCACACGCCCTTACATGCCAAAAATATGTTTTATTTGGCTCTAGACCACCAGTCAGAAAAGGAATATTAGCAGTCGTAACTTGCCCGGGGTTAATATAATTATTAGTATTGAGCCAACCATTAGCGTCTGTCACGGAATCACTGTCCGTAAAACCATTATTATCTTTCCTAATCTGTAATTCATAGCGTGCAGCGCCTGGAATCTTGCTCCAATAAAGAGTGGTGACTGTGTGATTGTAATTCTTTGCATTATTACTCGGCGAAACTAGGGTCGGAGTCGCCGGAGCTGCGAAACTTAGGCTTGGCAAGAGGACTAAAGCAAAAATCAGTCCTAAGCCAAAGAGGCTTTTTTTAGACATAAATTTTTTACCAACTTAGAGCCTTGGGGTCTAAATAAGTAATTTTTTGATTTATACTATTTATTTTTTATTATTATACCATGTTTGACGCTCGAGGCGCAATGATGGTAGGATAAATAATATGAAAAACCGTTTAAAATCCTAAATATATAGAGAAACAAGCGCCCAGTAAACTAGTCAAAGCTTTAGTCCAAATCTCTCTTGCCCTTATAAAATCCGTAATCTTACTTAAAAATTTAGGGGTGAAGTTGGTCAAACTAAGTTTTCGGCCTCTAAAGTTTATTACCCGACTTCTATTCTATAAGATATTAGTCAAATTTTATTATGGTTTTTTCCGGATGCGCCAATCTGGCTGGACTGGCAGGCCAATACAGGACTTACGCAGCACTCGTTTAAGACATCTTCTGATTTTCATCCTAATAATCTTCATTTTCATCCTAAACCTCAGTAATGGTAGCAGCGCCAAGAGTGCCTCCAATGAAACATACAAAACTGTCCTAGCAAAACTGATTCCCAATGAATTTGGCAATATTGCCGACCAAGAATTTATTGAAGACAACAGTCCGGCTGATAGCCTACAAAACATACAAGACAAATATCTAGCTGAAGAAAATAAGGCGGTTAATCCTTTGCACGCCAACCTAGAAATTACTGACAATAGCTCAGACATCGCTTTCAGCGATGACAACAGCTCGGTCTTCAAACCGAACTTCTTAGTAGTAGCCGGCGATATTAATAGCTCGGTCTCCAGCGTAGCTAAAAGGCAAGAAATCATATACTATAGCGTCGGGACTGGAGATACGATTAGCACTATTGCTAGGAAATTCAATATCAGTGTCAATACGATCTTATGGGCTAATAACCTAAGCGCTTTTAGCTTGATCCGTCCAGGAGATAAACTGATGATCCTGCCCTCTTCAGGCGTTTTATATGTAGTGGCTAAAGGCGATACCTTAAGCAAAATAGCTAAAAATTACGGCGTCAGCGAAGACCAGATTAGTAGTAGTAATAATCTAGGGGAACATCTGGTGATCGGGCAAAAGATAATAATTCCTGGCGGAAAGAAGTTGAGCACGGCCACAATCGCTAAAAAACCAAGCACGACCAGCGTGTCCGGAGTCGGTGTTATTTCTAACCTGATAAAATCCCCTAAAGCTCCGGCGGCGGCGAGTAAGATGAATTGGCCGGCCGGCGCCTATCGCATCACCCAATACTTCTCTTGGCGCCATCCCGGCGTTGATATCGCTGCGAAAGTCGGAACGCCGATTTATGCGGCTGACAGCGGCGTAGTAACCATCTCCCAAGGCGGCTGGAACGGCGGCTATGGGAACACTATCGTTATCGATCATGGCGGCGGCAAAAAAACCCGCTACGGCCATATGTCAAAATTATTCGTGAAAGTCGGCGACAGCGTTGATAAGGGTGAAAACATCGGCGCCATGGGCTCAACTGGCCGATCAACCGGTCCCCATCTCCACTTTGAGATTATTATAAGCGGCAGCAAATATAATCCTTTGAATTATATAAGATAACAAATATATGCACATTGTCTGGGGTTTAATAATTATGGCAGCCGGCACAATGATGATTATCAAAACTGAATGGCTGCTTCAGAACTTCGGTAGAATGGCTTGGTTTGAAGATAAATTCGGTACAGAGGGCGGATCACGTCTAGGCTATAAGCTGATCGGCCTCCTGATAGTCATCTTGGGCATCATCGAATTAAGCGGCGGAATGGGCGGCTTCTTAAACTGGATATTAGGCCCGCTCTTGAAATACAATAAATAATATAATAATCTACAATTATAACTAGGGGCCTTTAGCTCAGCTGGCTAGAGCACCTGCTTTGCAAGCAGGGGGTCAAGGGTTCGAATCCCTTAAGGTCCACCTTAGAAGACTTGGTACCAGCCAAGTCTTTTTTGTTGACATTACTGACACTATGATATACAATGTATATATTGATATAATAATGTATAACTTTGTATAATTTAATGGTATTTGTATAACTATGTTAAATGAAACTGAATTAATAAAAATCAGCGAGGCTGCAAAAATGCTTGGCGTTAATATGCAAACCTTGCGACGTTGGGACAAATCTAATCGGCTTAAGTCTTTTCGAATTAACCCTAAAGGTTACCGCTACTACAAACTTGCAGATATCCGACTAATCACTAAAGATATTTTTTCTTTGGCCAAAAAATGGGTTCTTGAATCAACGGCTATCGAGCCTGATGACCAATTTTTTTGTCTAGATGCGCCAACTTTCCAATCCAGGCTAAACCATTTAGAAGCAGGCCTGCAAAAAATTCCTGAACTCAAAAAAGATTTTCCTCTTATTAGTTCGATAGTTGGGGAAATAGGCAATAATTCCTTCGACCACAATCTGGGATCATGGCCAGATATCAGAGGTATCTTCTTCGCCTACGATTTGAATAAAAAACAAATCGTCTTAGCTGATAGAGGCCAAGGCATTTTAACTACCCTCAAAAGAGTCCTCCCGACTTTAATAAATGATAGCGAAGCTTTATTGACGGCATTCACGGAAAAAATTTCTGGACGGTCTCCAGAGAATCGCGGCAATGGGCTAAAATACGTTAAAAAGGTAGTTGTTGATATTCAAAAAGATACACAATTAAAATTATATTTCCAGTCTGGAAATGCTTTCACTATTCTAGATAGCAGAACGACTAATTTAAAAATCGAACAAGTCGACATCTCTTTTCGGGGGTGTTTAGCTTTAATTAATTTTTAAGAATATGCTCATTGAACTAAAAAAATTTGGCAATTTATTGACTTCGCGGCAACTCGGAAAAGAATCTTTGGCTGCTATATCCCCTCTACTGCCCAAAGAAAATACTGAAAAAATCATTATTGATTTTTTAGATATTACGACTTTTTCACCCTCCTGGGGAGATGAATTCTTGTCGCCGCTTCAACAAAAATATCAAAATAATTTATTCCTAAAAAATACTAGCAATGTTTCGGTAAAAGCAACCATTGAAATTCTAGAGGAAACAAACAAGGTAAAATTCCAGATGGAATAACGAGTTTCATTTATCTAAAATGCTCAGTATGTTATTACCTCAACCACAATTCTTCGATATCTTCGGCTTCTTTGGCTTTGTTTTCATAATCGTCCTAGCTCTAATTGCCTTAAACAGAAAACCGTTACCCAGATGGATGATTATAATATTACTGATAATCGGCCTAAGCGGCTTAATAGTGGACGGCCTGGTCGTTTATTCATATTATTTCCTATAAAAACCAGATGCAAAAAAAAATCTCCTTTAAAAGGAGAAACGAGCGGGATCTAAATCGCACTTTTCAAAAAGCCTGTCCAAAATAAAAGGACAGGTTTTTTGTTATCTAAATAGATTTGATTACTGGCTTGAAGGTGATAAAAATGTTAAGATAGATGTACTTATATGAAGATGAAAAAACTAATAATCATTGACGGAAATGCCCTAATTCACCGTAGTTTCCATGCCTTGCCCCCCAGCCTAAAAACTAAGGATGGCCTTTTGGTGAACGCCGTTTATGGCTTCACCTCATTCTTATTAAAAGCTCTGCTAGAATTCAAGCCAGAATATGTCGTTCTTACCTTGGATAAAAAAGGACCGACCTTCAGACATGAGGCATACTCTGACTATAAAGCCACCAGGACAAAGGCGCCTGACGAACTATATGAACAAATTCCTTTAGTTAAAGAAGTCGCCGATTCTTTAAACATCTCTATTTTTGAACTAAGTGGCTACGAGGCTGATGATTTAATCGGTACAATTTGTGCCCAGCTAAAAGACGAAAAAAACCTGCTTAAGATAATAATTACTGGGGACATGGATACCTTGCAATTAGTGGACCAAAGAACCGAAGTCTACACCATGAGCCGCGGCCTAAATGATACGGTCATATATAATGAAGCTAAGGTTTTTGAAAGATATGAATTAAAACCCGACCAGATCATAGATTATAAGGCCCTGCGCGGCGATCCCAGTGACAACATCCCCGGAGTTAAAGGCATCGGAGAAAAAACAGCAACCGAACTATTAAAAGAATTCAAAGATTTAGATAAGTTATACCAGGCTGTTAGAGAAAAAAACCCTAAGATACCGCTGAGGATCTTAGAAAGGCTCCAAGAAAACAAGCCTGAAGCCTTTCTATCCCGAGAGTTGGCGACCATTAATCTCCAGGCTCCCATCAACTTTAAATTGGAAAATATAAATTTCTCTAATTTTAATCTGGATGAAGTCGTATCACTCTTTAAGCGTTTAGAATTTAAATCCCTATTGAATAAAGTTAAAGAATTACGTGATCATATCAAGCCTAAAGAGCAAGGCAACCAAGACGGCGAAGCTAAGTTCCAGCGTAACTCCCAAAAATTAAAATACCACCTAATCGATTCGGATAAAGAATTCCATAATTTCTTAAAAAAATTAAAAACAACCAAGGCTTTTGCTTTTGACACGGAAACCAGCGGCCTCGACCCTCTAATTGCTGGGCTACTAGGTATAAGTTTTTCCTGGCAAGCGGGCGAAGGCTATTTCCTTAGTCTCCGCACTCCAGAAAAAAAGATTAATACGGCCGGCAAAAAAGACTTGTTTTCATATCAAGCTACCGACCAAAAAACGCAGGACTTACACCCCTGGCTCAAAGCCTTGGCACCGATATTCAAAGATAAAGAAATTGAAAAATACGGCCATAACTTGAAATTTGATCTTCGGGTCCTCCAGGCTCAGGGCCTTGAGATCAACGGTTTAAGTTTTGACACCATGATCGCCTCTTATCTTCTAAATCCAGAAAATCGCCAACATGGCTTAGACTCTTTGAGTTTCTCCGAGTTGTCATGGGAAAAAATAAGCAAAGAAAACCTTCTAGGAAAAGGCAAAGAAAAAATTTCCTGGCCAGAGGTTCCGCCCGCCAAGATGGCCCTCTACGCTGTCGAAGACGCAGATTGCACCGCTCGCTTGACTAAAATATTTAAAAAGAAACTAAAAACAGCCAAGCTAGAAAACCTTTTTAACAAAATTGAACTTCCCCTAGTCACGGTTCTAGCTGATATGGAAAATTGGGGGATAAAGGTTGATAAAAACTTCCTCAAAGTTTTAGATAAAAAGCTCAGCCGCAATCTAGCTGAACTAGAGAAAAAAATCCACGAGGTGGCCGGCCAAAAATTCAATATCAATTCCACGAAACAACTCAAAGAAATCTTATTTGAAAAACTAGACATACCAACCGACAACGTAAAAAGGACTAAAACCGGATTTTCTACCGCTGAAGATGAATTAAACAAGCTTTGGGAATTACATCCCATCATCCCTTTGCTCAAAGATTACCGCGAACTATCAAAATTATTATCCACCTATATCAAAGCGCTGCCTAATTTGATTAACCCCATAACCGGCCGCATCCATACTAACTATAACCAAACGGTCGCAGCCACCGGCCGATTATCATCTAACGATCCTAACCTGCAAAATATTCCTACCAAGACCGAAATTGGGCGCCAAGTCAGAGCAGCCTTCGTGGCGGATCAAGGATATAAGTTGGTCAGTTTTGACTATTCTCAAATTGAACTCCGGATTGTCGCCGATATCGCTAACGATCCCACCTTAATCCAGGCTTTCCGGGATAATAAGGATATCCATACCATCACAGCGGCAGCGATTAATGGAGTCGGCTTAGAAGAGGTGACAAAGAAGATGAGAAATGAGGCCAAGGCGGTTAATTTTGGGATTATATACGGCCAGGGACCGCATGGTTTGAGCCAAGGTGCCGGCATCCCTTATTTCAAAGCCAAAGAATTTATTGATAAGTATTTCGCTTCCTATCCCAAAATCAAAAAACTCATGGACCGGACAATCGAGTTGGCCCGCCGCGACGGTTTCGTTTCCACTCTCTTCGGCCGGCAACGTCCGCTAAGCGACATCAACTCGCAGATAGTCATGGCAAGAAAAGCGGCCGAGAGGATGGCAATCAATACCCCGATACAAGGAACGGCCGCCGATTTGATAAAAATGGCGATGATTAAGATTCATGAAATGATTAAGGATAAACCGGAAGAGATAAAGCTTCTGCTCCAGGTCCACGATGAGTTGATTTTTGAAATCAGACAAGATAAGATAGGCTTTTACGCTCCCAAAATCAAAAAAGCAATGGAAGAGGTTATCAAACTTAAAGTACCAATAATAGCTGAATACAGCCAAGGAGATAATTGGGGGGAGTTAAAATAAAAAGAGCCGCTATATTGATTAGAGGCTCTAAAACCGAAACTTCTCCGATAAAAATCGGCGTATCGGCGAGAGAAATGACCAGATAATGGCCATTGCGAACATGAAGACATGAAGATAGACGGTAAAAAGCAGGTGGGAAATTAAGCCATAAAAAGCGGCCCCGAAGGAGATCGCCGCCCACAAACCGACGGCCGTGCCCCCGAAGACAAAGCAGAAAAGATAGGAATCCAACATAAAGCTTTCCTCTTCCGCTTCTTTCTCTTGCGAGGCTGAATCTTTCGTCTTATTCATGCTTTTGGAATGCAATTTCTGGTCAGCTAGCAACAAACGCCTAGCTTGCAAGAACCAGGAGAAGACTGTTATGAATAAAAGCCAAACCAGAATAAAGAGCGGATCAAGCCAACGGGAAATCAAATAATGAATGTCGATAAATTCGAGCTCAGCGATATCTTGAAATGATATAGAGCTAAGCCCACCCTTAATCAAAGGGGGAAGATAGACGATCAGGGCAACTAGCCAAATAACGATAATGGCTAAGCCTGTTTTCCAGAAAAAAATTTTCTTCTGCAGATTGATTTTTGCTTCCGTAAAAGTCATAGGCACGAGTATTAAATTTTGGTAAGAACTAAAAATATCTAACCACAAAAAAATCATTATGTCTAGACAAAAAAACAAAGCCAAAGATGCTATAAAAATCGCCTTTTTAGGATTTGGCTTAGAAAATCGAGCTGTAATGAATTTTTTTTTGAAAAATAAGTTTGATGGGGAAATGACTGTTTGTGACCGTCGCGATCTAAAGACCCTTAAAGCTATAATGCCCCCGCCTCCTCAGATAAAATATCTCCTAGGAAAAAAATATAACCAGAATCTGGATAATTATAATATACTATTCCGTTCTCCGGGCTGGCCACTATTCTGCCCCGGCATACAGAAAGCTGTAAAAAGCAAAAAGGTTTTTATAACCAGCGCCATGAACCTCTTCTTTGCTTTATGTCCGACAAATAACATCATCGGCGTGACCGGCACTAAGGGCAAAGGTACCACCAGCAGCTTAATTTATAAAATTCTAAAAAAAGCTGGCAAGAAGGTTTATCTGGGGGGCAATATTGGCTTAGCGCCATTTGCCTTCTTACCTAAATTAAAAAAGAATGATTGGGTGATTTTGGAGCTATCCAGCTTTCAGTTAGAAGATTTGGGATATAGTCCAAAGATTGCCGTCATCACTAATCTTTTTCCAGAACACCTAGCTCCAGCCGACCCACTGAATCCCAACTATCACCTTTCTTTAAAGAGTTACTACAAGGCAAAATTTAATATTGCTAGACACCAAGGTACGCAAGATTATCTGGTATTCAATAAAAAATTTAAGGATATTTTAGACAAAGAGAAGGGTCTTAAAAGTAAAATTAAATATTTTACTAGCAACAAACTACCAAGCCGCTTAGCGGCCACTTACAATCAAGAAAATATCGATGCGGCTGTCACTGTGGCTAATATCTTAAAAATTAAGCCATCATTCATTAGCCAAGCCGTGAAAGACTTTCACCCCTTAGAACATCGACTAGAATTACTTAAAGAAAAAAATGGCATTAAATATTACGACAATAGCTTTGCCACTACTCCGGAAAGCACAGAAATGGATTTAAAATCTTTTAAAAGATCTATTATCTTGCTAGCGGGAGGAGCGGATAAGGGGGCGAATTTTTCCAATTTAGCCCAGACCATAAAAAAAACGGTTAAATTCTTAATTCTATTCCCAGGAGCCGGCACCGTCAGACTTAAATCAGCTTTAAAAAAAGCCAAATTCCCTACACAGAAAATCTGGGAAGCGGCTAACATGTCTCAAGCCGTCAAAGAAGCTAATAAGCAGGCCAAAAATGGAGATATTGTCCTACTATCAACCGCCTGCGCTAGCTTTGGTTTATTTAAAAACTATAAAGACCGTGGACAACAATTTAAAAACTATGTTAAAAAATTCAGTTAAACAAAAAGGAAGCATCGGGGTCTTTGACTCTGGCCTAGGCGGACTTACAGTGTTGCGCCATTTTCTAAAAGTCCTGCCTCAATATAATTACATCTACTTAGGTGATAATGGCCGAGTTCCCTACGGTAATAAATCACAGGCTCTTATCTATGAATATACTCGAGAAGCAATCGATTTTCTATATCATAAAGGTTGCCGTCTCATTATAGTGGCTTGCAATACCGCCTCGGCTCAAGCCCTCCGAAAAATACAACAAGAATATTTACCTAAAAAATATCCAGAACTTAAAGTGTTAGGGGTAATACGGCCCCTGGCTGAGGCTGCCGCTCAACACAAAGATTTTAACCGCATTGGCGTTATTGGCACCAGTTCAACCGTTGCTTCTAAATCCTACATCAAAGAATTAAAACATCTCAAACCTAGCTTACTGGTCTACCAACAGGCAGCGCCATTGCTAGTGCCTCTTATTGAAGAAGGCTGGATCCATAAGAATGAAACTACCAGCATCTTGCAAAAATATTTAAAAAACCTAAAAAATAAAAAAATTGAGATGTTGATTTTGGCCTGCACCCACTACCCGATCTTGATTAAAGACATCCGTAAAATTATGGATAAAAAATGTTTTGTACCTGACCCCGGGGTAATCGTAGCTAAAAGCCTAAAAACATATCTGCAAAAACACCCCGAATTAAAACTTGATAAAAATAAGAAGGCGGGCAGATATTTCTATACCTCTGATGATCCGAAAAAATTTTTAATTCTAGGCAAGAGATTCCTCCCCCGGGAGATGAAATCAGCCGAAAAGCTAAGCTGGTAATATGATAATCTTCATTTATGGCGCCGATACTTTCCGTAGCCGACGCAAACTCCAAGAACTTAAGGATAAATTCGTTAAGGAACTTGATCCCGGATCAAGCAGTTTGAGCTCTTTGGCTGGCCCCAATATGAATCTGGGCAATCTTAATGAAGCCATCGCCACCGGATCTTTATTCGTTAAAAAAAGAATGGTCGTCATTGAGAATGTCTTTAGTCACAAGAAAAAAGAAATATTTAAGGAACTTCTAGAGTATTTCAAACGCCTGTCGGTCGCCCAAGCCCAAGACGAACAGACTATTATTATTTTCTACGACCAAGAATTAAACACGAAAGATAAGCCCCTACCGGCTGCTGCCAAAGCTTTCTTTGTTTGGCTCAACCAACAAAAATATGTCCAAGAATTCAAGGCTTTAAACAATGAGCAACTAAGCCAATTCGTCAAGAATGAATTTAAATTGTATGGCAAGAAAATCGGCTCTCGAGCTTTAGAGCACTTAATCGCTTTGACCGGTCCCGATCTATGGCGTCTGCATCAAGAGATTAATAAGCTGTCCCATTACCAAGAAGGGAGTGAGATCAAACCCGAGGATATCGCCAAGCTAGTTAGCAATGGCTATGAAGAAAATATTTTCGCCTTAACCGATGCTTTTAGCGCGAAAAATAAAAAACTAGCTCTAGCGCTTTTAGAAGAACAATACCTGGCTGGTTCTAGCCCTGAATATCTATTAAATATGCTGTATCGCCAATTCAAGATCTTATTACAGATAAAAGACGCTCTGAGTAAAAATCTAAATCAGGAAAAAATCAGCCAAGAACTCAAAATTCATCCTTATGTTGTTAAAAAGGCGATTGGGACAGTGAAGAATTTTTCTCTGGCAGAATTAAAAAACTATCTTGACCGCCTCCTGCTGATAGATTACTTGAATAAAAGCGGCCAAGGAGACATAAAAACCGAAATAAACTTAATAATAGCCGAACTTTGAGCTCTTGCTTTTTTATAAGTTGTTTGTTATATTTTATCCATAATTTGCCAGAACTTATTTTTTTTATCATTCAATCGGGGCGATTAGCTCAGCTGGTTAGAGCGCAACACTGATAATGTTGAGGTCGGAGGTTCGAGTCCTCCATCGCCCACCGACTAGTAATAAATACAACCAGTCATTTATAGCGGGGTAGAGCAGTTGGCAGCTCGCTAGGCCCATAACCTAGAGGTCGTCGGTTCGAATCCGACCCCCGCAACCTGTTTTACAACTTAATGCCTCGGTAGCTCAGTGGTAGAGCAAAGGACTGAATTTCGGTCCACCTGATGGAAACATCGGGATGCAAATCGGGTGAATTCGGGGAAGCCTTAACTTTATCCAAATAGATAACAGAAAGGTAATCCCGAGCCAAGCTTTGATCGGGTTTAAGATCAAAGAAGGTGTAGAGACTAGCGGGTGAGCCCAACAATAATCCCGCCTTGAGCGCCCGACTCCGTATTTAAGAAATTAAACGGGGATGATATAGTCCGAACCTTGAGGAAACTCAAGCCAAATCCAAGGAAAATCCTTGTGTCGTCAGTTCGATTCTGACCCGGGGCACAATTAAGTAAATAAAAAATTGAACTTACGATACTATTACTTATACTGTGAGTTCAATTTTTTATTTATGCGTTCCGACAAATTACAAGCAATTAAACTCAGGCTTTCTGGGAAATCGTATAATCAAATACATGAAATTTTAAATATTCCCAAAAGCACCCTCAGCATCTGGCTAAAGGATGTCAAGTTAGGCAAGCGGGCTCAATTAAAGATAGCCTCACGTGTAAACAAGCTGTCTATTACTAAGCTAGTCGAGAGGAATAGGCGGCAAACGATTCTAGCCAAGGCTAAACATCAAAAAATAAGACTGACGGCAAACTTAGAAGCCAATCACCTATCCCGGGAACCATTATTTATCGCTGGCACTTCTTTATACTGGGCCGAAGGCTATAAAAAGGGCTGGGAAAAAAGTAAATGGAAAAGTATAGATTTTGCTAACTCTGACCCAGCAATGATAAGGATTATAATCCTATTCTTTCAAAAATATTTAAAAATAGAGAAGAAAAACATTAAAATCCAAATCATGGGCCATGAAGGCGATGATATTGAAAAATATAAATCTTTCTGGCATAATCTAACAGGTATACCAAAAGAAAATTTTTTCAAAACTCATACGACCCTAAGTAAATCTAGCAAAAAGAGGATTTCCACTAAACTTAGATACGGCACAATTCATCTAAGAATAAACAATGTAAACGCCTTTTTCCGCCTTTCTGGCTGGGTTGATGCTTTAAAAACAAAATTTAGTTAGCGGGGTGTGGCCCAGTTGGTCTAAGGCGTCTGGTTTGGGACCAGAAGATCGTGAGTTCGAATCTCACCACCCCGACCATTGACTTTTATATACAATTCTGTTAAACTCCTAGTACTAAAATATTATATAAGAAGTATCTTATGCCTAATAAAAAATCTGCTAAAAAAGAACTACGCAAAAACTTAAAGAGAAAAACAGCTAACCAGAAACAAATGGCTGGCTTGAGAAAGCTAGTGAAAAATAATCTGAATGCGATCAAAGCTCAGGAAAAGAAAGTAAAAGACGAATTCAAGGCGACCATCCAAGCCTTGGATAAGGCTGCCAAGAAAGGTTTGATTAAAAAAAATACGGCCGCCCGTAAAAAATCACGCCTACAGAAAAAAATCAATTCAATCAAATAAAAATATTTAACAGCCACTCTTTCTTGGAGGTGATGGACCATCGGCTTAAGCCGCTTGCTAGATATCACGTCTCGGATAGAGCGAAAAAACATGTTAGACAAAAAAACTAAAGAAAAAATAATCAAAAAATTCCGCACCCATGAGAGTGATACCGGATCGGCACAGGTCCAAATCGCCATTCTAACCGAAGAGATCAAAGAACTAACCGAACACCTAAAACAGCACAAACATGACTACTCTTCCCGCCGCGGTCTGCTAAAAAAAGTCGGCGAAAGACGCAAGCTGCTAAAATACTTGCAAAAAGAAAATTCTGCCGCCTTCCTAGAACTCGCCCAAAAGCTAAAATTAAAGGTAGCCCAAAAAATGCAGGAAGAAGAACAAGAAGAGCTGATGAAAGAAAAAAAATATATTAATCCTGAAACCGAAGAAGAGACGAAAGAAGAGGAAGAAGAGAAATAAAAATTTAATCCGCCCCTTCAAAAGGGCGGATTAATGTTATATAATTACTATATGATTAAACATAAAGAACAAAGAGTCGGTCTCTTGGTGGATGTAGCCAACATGTATCACTCAGCCAAGAACCTATACAGTAAAAAAGTTAACTTCAAGGAAATTTTGAATCAAGGAGTCGCTGGCCGCAAACTTGTCCGGGCGACGGCCTACGTAGTTAAAACTGAAAGTGAGGAAGAAATGCCTTTTTTCGAAGCGCTGAGCCAACAAGGATTTGAAGTCAAGATGAAAGATCTACAAATTTTCGCCGGCGGAGCCAAGAAGGCAGATTGGGATGTCGGGATTGCAATTGATGCCATTAAACTAGCTGACAAGCTGGACGTAATCATCTTGGTATCCGGCGACGGCGACTACATACCTTTGGTTTCCTATCTCCAGAATAACAAGGGCTGCTTAGTTGAAGTTATGGCCTTTAGAAAAACCACTTCATCTAGACTGGTCGAGGAGGCAGATGACTTCATGGACTTGGGCTCGAATCGCCGCTTCTTAATCTCATAAAACTATGAAAAAAGAAGGTTGTTTGGCAACCTTCTTTTCTGTTTACAAAAAGAACTATTAAAGAAAACCCTTTAAACGAGCTTTGACATGGGGCAGCATTAGCTCGGAATATTTTTCAGATAACTCGACCAAGAATTTATCATTTTCTGATAAATAATAGAGCAGATAGAGGCTGGTGGCAGTCGGTGCGATAGCATGTACGATCTCGGCCAAACGTAAAGCTTCTTTGTGTTGACCTTCAAGCAGCCAGCGGATAGATTGGAATCTTCTGGTGAGCAATAAATTCTTGCACATTGATTCGGCTCTGTCATAGAGGGTCTGCGCTTCCGCCTCATCGCCAATAATCAACATCTGGTTGGCCAATTTAGCGGCGGTGAGTAACTCCCAAGCTGGGCGGTAGTCTGAAATCTCATGGACAAAATTCTCAGGTAATGATTCTTTGAGGTCAGTAAATTCAATCAAGGGGTCAATTTCGTGACCATCGACACACAACACGAAACGACTGCTCTCAACGAATATAATATCATCCAAATAATGCTCATCGCCCGTTTCCTGGAACCTATCTAAGAGATAGGGCACGAAACTGTTTTGCTTAATCTCGGCGACAGAGATGTCTGTGTCTTTAAAGAACACTTCCATCACGGCCACCATTTCAGCTATCTGTCCTAAGGCCGTGCCTTGGTCAAACCAGGAACTGAGTAAGGCTTCCTGAAACAGGCTTAAGCCGTGGCGTTGATGCATAAAGTTTATCGCCCTTAGAGCCTCCAAGGGTTCGGGGTGGGTCGTTCCGTGGCCATCATACAATTGATTGCCCACGACATTGGCTACTACCTGGCAGTAGGTCCGGTTTAATTCTAAGCCCTTAGGGCCGGAAAATTGGGAAAGATCCATGTTGATTTATATTTAGGGTTTTAAGTTGTAAATAACGAATATCCCAAAATACTATAATAAAATTAAATATTAGTCAACCTTTACAAAATCATCATATTTTTATAAACTAATGATTAATAAACAATAAATAATTAAGTGTCTGTCCGTTAGATAAATAGAGCTGTAAGATGATTCTTATAGTCTGTAATCTACCGGCCAGGCTAAAAAATTTATGGAAAATAAAGAAAAAATTGTCAGCAGTGAGTGGCTAGACCGAAAACTTAGCTTCAAAACCGGCAAAATCGCCCAACAAGCAGATGCGGCTGTTTGGGCACAGTATGGAGAAACCGTGGTCCAGGCGACGGTAGTTCAGGCTAAAACTGAACGGGAAGGAATAGATTTCTTCCCCTTGATGGTGGAATTTGAAGAAAAATTATATGCAGCCGGCATCATCAAGGGTTCGCGCTGGATTAAAAGAGAGGGGCGCCCAACCGACCAGTCAATCTTGACCGGACGCATGATAGACCGCTCCATCCGCCCTTTATTTGTTAAAGGCGATAATCGTGATGTCCAGGTAATCATCACCGTATTAGCGGTTGACCAGGAAAACGACTATGATATCGTCTCCCTCTTGGCTGCTTCTGCGGTTTTAGCTATCTCTGGATTAGAATGGAAGGGTCCGATTGGTGGCATCCGGGTTGGTTTGATTAATAATGAGTTTATCTATAACCCAACCTATGAACAGCAAGCACAAAGCAGCCTTGACTTAATCGTGGCTGGAACCGACAAGAAAACCATCATGATTGAAGCTGGCGCTAACGAGATCCCTGAAGACTTGATGCTTAAAGCAATAATGGCTGGACAGAAAGAGATGCAAGGAGCAATCAAATTGATAGAGGAGCTAAAAAAGACGGTTCCGGCTAAAAATAAAGAGGCTAAAATAAAGCGGGAAAGCACGGAAGATAAGGAACAGGCTCTTGAAAAAGAAAAAACCTTAGCTCTGGGCAAGACTTGGCTAGAAGAAAATATCAAAAAAATATTATTTGATAAGATATACTATACTAAAGGGGAAAGAAAACTAGCGATCAGCGTTATTAAAGATGGTCTCGATGAATATTTATTCAACCAAGGCATTACTAGCTCTCAACGGTCCTATGCAATTAAAAAATTAGTAGAAAGCATGGTTGAAACTGAAATAACTAAAGCGATTTTAGACGATAAACGCCGGGTTGACGGCCGCAGCTTAACAGAAATCAGGGCCTTATCCGCCGAAGTAGCAATTTTGCCGCGTGACCACGGCACAGCCCTGTTCTCTAGAGGCGAAACCCAGGTCATGTCAATCGTGACCTTAGGGGCGCCAGGTTTAGAGCAGTCTTTGGAAGGTATTGAGGGCCAGAGCAAAAAGAGATATATGCATCATTATAACTTCCCCCCATATTCAGTCGGCGAAGCCTCCCCCTTAAGAGGCACCGGCCGCCGAGAAATCGGACACGGGGCTCTAGCAGAAAAAGCCTTGATGCCTATGATTCCTAATCGCGATGAATTTTCTTATACAGTCCGCGTAGTTAGTGAAACCTTGGGCTCAAACGGCTCATCTTCGATGGCCTCTACCTGCGCTAGCTCCTTAGCCTTAATGGATGCTGGTGTCCCGATTAAAAAACCAGTGGCTGGCATCGCCATGGGCTTAGCTTCCAACGCCGACATGAGTCGCTGGGAAGTTCTAACTGATATCCAAGACTTAGAAGACGGAGAAGGCGGTATGGATTTTAAAATCACCGGCACAGATAGCGGCTTAACTGCCATCCAATTAGACACTAAAACGGAAGGTTTAAGCGAAGAGATAATTACTAAAACCTTAAGCCAAGGCAGACAGGCTCTTAATGAGATCTTGAACGTATTAACCAAAGCTATCCCGGCGCCTCGGGCAGAACTTTCTCCCTATGCCCCGAGAATTATCAGCTTCAATGTTGATCCTGAAAAAATCGGCGCTATCATCGGTCCAGGAGGCAAGGTTATCAATAAAATCATTGATGAAACCGGAGTCAGTATCGATATTGATGACAGTGGCCTGGTCATGGTCTGCGGCACAGATGCGGCCATGGTACAAAAAGCAGTAGATCAAGTTAAACAAATCGTCCACGTTTTCGCGGCTGGAGAAATAATCCAGGGAAAAGTCGTCCGTATTTTGGACTTCGGAGCTTTCGTTTCCTTAAATAGCAGCCAAGATGGCATGGTCCATGTTAGCGAGCTTGCCCCCTATCGTATTGAAAAACCTGGAGATTTCTTAAATCTGGGCGATATAGTGACAGTCAAGATAAAAGAGATAGACGACCAAGGAAGGATTAACCTGAGCATGAAAGGTTTACCGGAAAACCAGATTTTATGGAAGGATGAAAAGGGTAAATCTAATGGATCTTCCTTCACAAATGGCTTTAACCGAGGAGATAGGGGGGCTCGGCCTTCCGGTCCACGCCGACCCAGTCGGTTCGCCCGCTAAGGCTAGTCTTGACTTTTCTGGACTATTAAGCTAATATTTGGTCATAAAATAAATTAAAATCAGCAATAATTATGCTAACTATCAAGTTGTCAAAAATCGGCAAAACCAACAAAAAAGTATTCCGTTTGGTTATCTCAGAAAAAGGACGTGACCCCTATGGTAATGTCTTAGAGATTCTTGGCGCCTACAACCCTTATTCTAAGGATTTACAAGCTAAAGCCGAACGTATTAAATATTGGCTCTCCAAGGGGGCCCAGATGACAAATACCGTTAATAACCTCTTGGTTGGACAAAATGTGATTGAGGGGAAAAAGGTAAAAGCTTCAAAAGTAGGCACCCAAAGCGAAAAAAGAGCCGCCCAAATCAAGGCGAAGGCTGATAAAAAGGCCGCTGGCTCTACTCCTAGTGCCGAAGAAACACCTAAAGAAGAGGCTGTTGCAGAAAATATCCCTGAAACTAGCGAAAATCAAGCCTAAATATTGACAAATACGCTAAATCTGTTATAATAAAGTTATTCTAGCTTTTTAAAAAGCAGAAATATAATTAATTAATCTTTCAAGCTTGCCTGATAAACAGTCAATTTGAGAGAAAAACTACTATGGAAAGAGACAAACAGTTCTTAGAGACAATGGTGAAAAGCATTGTCGGTAACCCGAACGCGGTATCAGTTGAAAGAACCGTAGATGAAAGAGGGGTTCTTTTGACCTTAAAAATCGATCCAGCTGATATGGGTTATGTGATCGGCCGCAAGGGTCAAACTGCTCAAGCGATAAGAACTTTGTTAAAGATCGTCGGTGCCAAGAATAACTCCCGTGTCAACTTGAAGATTTATGACCCGGAAGGCGGCAACCGCTCCCGGATGAACCGCGTCCACGAAGACGTTGATACTTCCGCGGTTGATGATTTAAAAATCTAAGTAAAAATCAATCAAATAAACAAAAAAGCCACAACCGTGGCTTTTTTGTTATAATATAAATAATATCAAATAAATAAAAACATATGACCTTTCATCTACTTAGTATTTTCCCGCAAATCTTTGATTCCTATCTCAAAGAGGGCATGATCAAGAGGGCTATAGACAAAAAAATAATCGACATTAAAAGCTACGATCTCCGCCGGTGGACGAAAGATAAGCATCGAAGCGTCGATGACAGCCCTTATGGCGGCGGGGCTGGCATGCTTATGAAGATAGAGCCAATCTACCAAGCCTTGGAAGATATAAAAAAGACCAAGCAAAAGTTAAACCGTGGAAAAAAGGCTGTCATCCTGCTAGCGGCTAATGGAAAAACCTGGGACCAAAATCTAGCTAAAAAATACTCTAAATACCAAGAAATAGTCTTCGTTTGCGGGCGTTACGAAGGGGTTGATGCGCGCGTGGAAGAATTCATCGACGACAAAATATCTATCGGAAATTATGTCCTGACTGGCGGCGAGCTTCCCGCTCTAGTGATAATCGATTCTATCTCCCGTCTCTTACCAGGAGTCCTAGGTAACGCAGACAGCCATAAAGATGAATCCTATAGCCAAACTGGGGTCTTAGAATATCCTCAATACACTAAGCCGGAAATTTTTATTGCCAAAAGAAAAAAATATTCGGTTCCTCCCGTCCTACTAAGTGGCGACCATAAGAAGATAAAAGAGTGGCGAGAAAATAATAAAAAAATCAAAAAATAATCCGGAATAAATAAAAAAGATTCGGTTTCTGGCCGAATCTTAATATCACTAAGCACAAGCTTAAGGCTTTGCTTGAAGATTTTTTTTCTTATTAAAGAAAGAACATTCCCGGATCGGGCCACGGTTACCGGCACGATTATAGATCTTGAATTTCAAATTCAAGGATTTAGCACTCTCACGCAGATAGCCTACGTCGCTATAGTCTCTTACCCTGATGACCTGGATATTACGGCCATCGCCATCGGGCATCGACTGCATGATGTTTTCTTCCAAACACCCCTTATCCAATAAAAATCTACAGATCGCCTTATTGGTGTCGGCGTCCAATGGTTTTAGGAACCATTCATAGCTACTTTTTCCTTCCATGACAAAGATTTTGTGTTTATAAAAGATTAAGGTAATAAAAGATCTAAATGAATGTTTTTAGTTTAGAAGAAACTTCTCGGTATGTCAATACTTTCTCAGCGGACACGCCAAAAATCATTCTCCCAGACAATATGGCCGCTTACCTGGAAACCAGCCGCATGTTTATGCCCTCCGCCGCCTAAATTCTTAGCTAAAATCGAAACATCCAGGCCGCCCGGTTTACTTCGCCAACTGCCTTTAATCTTGCCGCTTTCGTATTCGCGCAGTAGCAATACGGCTTTTACGTCTGCCAAGTTAGCCAAAACAGCTACTATATCATCAAAGGCTTCCGAGGCAAAGTCGTGTCCGCAACTCTCAAAATCTTCTGGCCTAAGGACTGACACGGCGATTCCCTGCTTATCATTAATCTTGAGATTATCCAGGGCTCGACTTAATAACTTTAGGGTCGCTACTTTTTTATTCTGTAAAACTGCCCCCATTATCCGATTAACATTAACCCCTAAGGCTAGCATTCGCGAGGCAACGGCTAGAGTGTCAGCACTAGCACTAGGGTAGAGAAAATTACCAGTATCAGTCATAATGCCGGTTAAAACACAAGTGGCCGATTCTCGATCGAAGCTCAAGTGATTCGCATCCAAAAAATGGTAGAGCAGTTCAGCCGTCGATGATTTATCGGCTTGGCGTATTTCTAGATCCGAATAATCACTGACTTTCTGGTGGTGGTCGAATTCAATAACAAATGTCTTCTTTCTACCTCTTATTTCCGCGGCCAGGTTCGTCCTCTCAATCGATCCGCAATCAGAAGTGATCAAGAGGTCGAATTCATCGAGCCAATCGTCCTTGTCCTTTGCAGACAGAAAATCTAGTAATTTGTTCTTGCTATCTATGATTTCATCGATGCCCGGCAAAAAAGAAAATTCGGGGCTTCTAGCGCCTTCGCAATATAACACTCGCGATAAACCTAAAGAAGCGCTCAAGCGCCCCAGGAGGCACAGAGAGGCTAAATCATCCCCATCAGGGCTAATATGACCAACCAGAAGTATCCGCTTAGCGGACAAGATTTTCTGATAAGCTAATTGGTATTTTTGCTTTATATCCATAGTCATAATTTAACCCTATATAATAAAGAAAAACGCTAAAAAAGTCCAGATAAAAAAATCCGGCCAAGCCGGAAATTTAATAACTATCTTTTATTATTTATTTTAAGATATCTGGCCAATAAAATCTTCCAAAACAGCCGCCTCCTTTTCCGTCGCGTCAAACGACCAATTAAAATGAGGAACCCGGCGTAACTTAGTTCTCTTCTTCAAGATAGCGGCCAATAAGCCCGAACTAGCTTTTAACTTCTTGATTGCTGTCCCGGCCAAACGGTCAGGTAACACGGAAAATCCAACCCGAGCATATTTATAATCAGCGCTACATTCAACATAGCTGATAGTGATCAAGGCTTCGGGCAGGGCGATTTCCCGGTTAACCGCTAAAGCTAATTCTTGTTTGATCACTTCATTAACCTGTTCCAACTTAGACATATTATAATTTCTCTACCACTCTTTCTTCTCGGTATACTTCAAGAATATCGCCGACTTGGATCAAAGGCTTCCCCTCGAAACGCAAGCCGCATTCTTGGTCCTTATTCACTTCGCTGACATCTTGTTTGCCGGCCTGTAAACGGCTTAAGCGGCCAGAGACAATTATTTCCTCACCGCGCCGTACATTAATCAAGCTTTCGTTCATGATAACACCGTCTAAAACTTTACCCCCGACAATCTGGGCGTTATTTTCGCTCCTAAAAACCGCCAAGACTTTTAAGCGACCTAAGCTCACGTGGTTGATTTCCGGCTTAACCAAAAGCTGCATCTCTTCTTTCACGTATTTTATCAGATCGTAAATGATAGAAAAAACCTTGACGCTGACCTTCTTTTCTCTGACTAAGTTTTCAATCGTGGGTGTCAAACGGACGTTAAATCCAACTATCTTAGCACTCGAATCCTCGGCCCTTTTGATGTCACCTTCGGTAATATAACCTAAGCCTTTGGCAATAATCTTCACCTTAACTTTTTCCGTATTTATTTTTAACAGCGACTCTTCAATCGCCTCGGCCGACCCCAAAAAGTCGCTTTTGATAATCAGCTTTACTTGAGGGACATTGTCTTCATTATTACTATCCTGTTTAATCCCGGCGACAGCCGGCGCGGCTTCGTTCTTACCTTTGATCTTTTTGACTTTCATCTTTTCGCCATCGCCGACTTCTAAAATATCACCGACGGCGGGCGATGTTTTTAAACCCAAAATCTTGGCTGGAGTCGAGGGACCAGCGGCTTCAATAATCTCCCCCTTATAATTCCGCAGGGCTTTAACCTTGCCATAGACAACCCCGTTAAAACAAAGCTGATCACCCAAATGAAGAGTACCGTTCTGGACCAAGATTGTAGCGACTGGACCAGCCGCTTTATCAACATTCGATTCGATTACCGTTCCCGCCGCGCTCGCTTCCGGGTTAGCTTGTAAATTACCAGATTCGGCCTCAGAAACTAAAAGAACCATGTCTAAGAGGTCTTCGATCCCCGTACCGTCTTTAGCGGAAATCGGGGCACAGATTATCTTTCCGCCCCAATCTTCAGGGGTTATATTCAGCTGGGTAGACAATTCTTGCTTCACCCGATTGATATCGGCTTCCGGCTTATCAATCTTATTAATCGCTACGAGATAGGGTATTTTAGCCGCTTCGATAATTCTGAAAGCTTCAACGGTCTGTGGTTTTACTCCATCATCAGCCGCCACCACTAAAATCGCAATATCTGCCACCTTGGCTCCCCGACTGCGCATAGCGGTGAAAGCTTCATGGCCGGGAGTATCGATAAAAGTTAAAACCTGCCCTTGACGGGTAATCTGATAAGCACCGATATGTTGGGTAATACCACCGGCTTCTCCGGCCACCACATTGGTTTGGCGGATAGAATCTAATAGTTTAGTTTTACCATGATCAACATGGCCCATCACGACGATAATCGGGGGACGATTTTGCAAATCATTATCAGTCTCTGATTCTAAAATTTTACTCAACTTAGTTTCTTCGGCCACCGGAGCTATTTCGCTTTCCGCCAAAGGTTGTACGTCCAGATTAAGGTTATCACCGATAATAGAAGCTGTATCGAAATCGATCTTTTCGTTGATAGAAGCAAAGACACCATTTTTCATTAATTCGGCTAATAGACGATTAACTGGCAACTGGGCTAATTCAGCCAAAGATCTGACGGTAATCGCCTGAGGGATAAAAATGGTCCGGCGTTCTTTTGGTAGGACCTCAGCGTCAACTTTAGCTTGGGTAGCAGCGAATTTCTGCTGTTCCCAGCGTCTTTTAAATATAGGCCAATCTCGGATAATCTTGCGGGCAGTCTGATTATCTACTTTAATGGCTTTCTGCCCAATCGCAAAACCCATCTGAGGCAAAAGGTCCCTGAGTTCTTGAGGAGAAATTCTTAAAATACGGGCTAACTCTGTAATATTCATAAAAAAATAAAAGGTTTAAAGCAAAAAACCTTATAAACAATTGCCTTTATTTTACTTTGTTTTATTAATTTAGTCAATTAGAGATGGTTGACTATTTGGCTATAATTAGTTAAGGTAAAATGATTAAATCGAACCTTAACAATCCAAAATAACCCTTAAAAATTCAAGAAATGGAAAAATTGATAATCTATGGAGATCATAAGAATATCTTAGCCCAAAAAATCTTGGCCTGCGCTAAGAATGATCCAGTGGGCATACTAGTCGAGATTATTGAAAACTATAATGACCTTGACATCCAGTTGCCAAAATTGGCAAATTCTTCCTTAATCCTTATCAATAAAGGCGAAAACGAGGCTATAAATATCAAGACTCGTCATCCCGACATGGAAATAATCCTTTGCCGCGGCGGTGAAAAGGATTTCCAGCCAAACCTAGTAATAATAGATAAGGATAAAAACCATCAATACCTCTTGTTTGAGAACTGGAATGATTTCTGGGCCAAAATCAAACATCCGCCAACTGAAAAGAACCGCTCCTTAATCGCCACCCGGAAAGATAATGAATACACCATTAATTACCAAGGCGACCCACAGCTAGAAAAAAGGGGGGCGGCTAAAGCTAGCGCTAACTTTTTTTGGTTCTCTGTCCTCCTTTCCCGTTTCTATCTTAATTGGCTCGAAGGATGGCTTGAAGAGGTTAATAAAATGCAATTCTCCTTAGACCTCAGGCTGGAGGGAGAAACTAAAATCAGAAGGCTGATAATCCCCTTCAGCAATAAACACCGAGGGGAGGCGATTTTTCGTGAAGGAGAAGGTATAATCTTTTCTTCTGCTCCGCCCCTTATGGAACGGGAAGAATACTATGACCACTACGATTATAACGAAGCCTGCGCTCAAAGCCTAAAAAGCACAACTCTAACAGGCACGGTAGTAGCAGCGGATGAAGAAGGCTTAGAAATATTATTGGATTTCCCTACAGCAAAAATGACTTTAAAACAGCAAAAATCATTCAGAAAAGGGGGCAATCTTCTAGATCTGCTGGTCAAAGCTTACACAGGTTTATGCGCTGGGTATTCTGATTTATCATTAAAGGATTACATTTACTCACAAGAAAACTTCTACTATCGTCCAGAGGATTTCCTGCGCGGTTATCTGCCAAATCACAACAAACTGCACCTGCCAATTTCTAGCTTGATGCTAGATGGAAAATCGAAAGTCGTCCTCCAAGATTCTTCCCAAATACAGGCTTTGACTGATATCCTAGGACCAAACTTTATCAGCCTGATCAAGGGTCCGCCAGGCACTGGCAAGACCTTACTTAGCTCGGTAGCTATCAAACAATTAGTCCTACAAGGAAAAATTGTGTTAGTAACCGCGCATAGTAACCAAGGACTAGATAACCTGCTCGAAGCTTTATCTGAACACGTCAGCCCGAAAAAAATCTTTCGACTTGGTAATAAACCGCAACTGATCAACTCTAAAAAAGCTCGCGCCTGGCATCGACACGAAAAATACCGGAAAAAGATTGAGAAGGATCGCCAGGCTTTCATATCCAGCTGGCTTGAAAAGAATAAAGAAAAAGCCGATGATCCTGAAAGCCTAAAAAAAGCCGCCAAACATTTTTTTGCCAACAGTCAGGAAATATACTATGAGAGCGAAGAAATTTGGCGCCTAATATGCAAGAATGAAGGTTTGGTTCTGGGTATAACCATCAACTCCTTCCAATTCGATGAAACCCTAAGACTCCTGCTCTACCACGACAGACTACTGGCTTGCTCTCAAGATTTCTCCGATAGCTGGGAAAGATTGGATAGAATTACAAAATACCGTCTCAGAAACCCTGGCGAAGATTACATGCTTACAGAAATGAGTCTGCCGATAGCAGTTTCTGAATACATGGCCCGAGATAACGAAGACGGGAAGAAATCTAAGCCGCAGTTTATAATTGATGCCGCCCTAATCGATGAGGCCACTAAGGGACGTTTCTTTGAATTTCTGCCAATCATAAAAAAAGTTGACTCTAAACTAATTTTGATTGGAGACACGGATCAATTAGGCAACATTCCCATCCCGCTGGAAATAAAAGAGGAAATGTTGGGCAAAATAATGAGCGGACTAATACCAAATCCTGACGGCCGTGGAGCTAGGCTATATTCAACCCTGGAGGAATCGCACCCTCTCCAGCCCATCGAGACAACAAAAGAAGCAATCATAGATTGGTTTGATAACTTCTCGCAGGGGATGTTCTATTCTTTGATTAATAACAGCCACCTGGAAAGCAATAACTTAAATATCAATCGGCGCTCCCTGCCGGTAATAACCGATCTGTTGAATTATGTCTTTGATAAACGATTGCGGATTGGGCGCTTTAACCCTCATTTCCAAGGCAGCGTTGTTTTTCTAGATTCCGATGGCCAAGAAACCCGTGTTCGCACTTCTTATAAGAATGACCGCGAAGTTTCACTGGCCAGTCAGGAAATGCTAAACTTCTTCCAACGTCAAAAAAAGGCGAGCGGGGAAATAAATCTTAATTCTTTAGGAATAATTGCCACCTATCGCGGACAGGTTAAAGCCATCAAGGAAAAAATCCGCCAAACTCTGCTATTTCACCCCCTCTTTACAGACTTAGTCAATCAGCAAAATATTGACCACATCTTAAATGACTTGGTAAACACCGTCGATGCTTTCCAAGGGTCAGAAAGAGAGGCGATTATCGTAAGCTTCGTTCGTTCCAACGACGAGGGACAAATCGGATTTAGCTCTGATATCCGCCGCCTTTACGTCGCTCTCAGTCGGCCCCGTAATGAACTTATTATTATTGGTAATGCCCAGACTTTCTTGAAGAGCAAAGACCAAAAAATAAAAAATGTTTTTGGCCGACTCATACATTTTACCCAAGAAAAAAAGACCTACGGTCGTAAAATCTTGGAACTGGTATAGCAAATTAATGCTAAAAAAATAAGCCCTGAAAATTTCAGAAGAAACTTCAGGGCTTTTTAAAAAGTGGTCGGCAGTTGTCCCAATAATAGCTACGGAGGCACCTTCTGGTACAGCCAGTAGATCTTCACCTTCGTAGCGGTGTTTGCAAAAACTTGGGTTTGTTGACTCAATGAACTAAGAGTGGACACAATTCGATTCTTAAAAAGAAAAGAAAACTCACAATTTACACCCTGAAAAGATGTAAAAGAAAAATTTTTCAATTTTTCTACCCATGGGGCTGGTGAATTTCTTGGCAGACCATAATCAGCCACCCTCAGAAGAGGAACGCTTATCTGGGTTACCAAGACCGAATTACACTGATTTGAGCATCGAGTCATCTGCCCGGCTTTCCCGGGAACAACTGCAAACAGGAACATTGAGAAAAGAGCAAAAAAACATTTTAGCGTTTTCATCATGACCTCCTTGTTTGTTACTTTTAAATTAATCTAAGCAAGCAAAAAAGTCAAGCTATTTATTTAATATTACATAATAAGCCCTCTTTACAAGCGGCCAAAGCTATGCTAGAGTAAAGATGTTAATCTAAATTTTTAAAACCACTGTTTCTAGGAAATTAAACAAAAATTACCTTGACCACAAAGCCCCTGAATTATGTTGATAAAAAATTATTTCTCTAATAATAAAGAAAAATTATTACAACATTCAAGAACCTTAATCTAAAAAAGGAAATTTTTTGTTAATACATACTAGCCACCTCGATTCCTAAAACGGTGCTTAAACTTATATGGAATATGTAATTTATGCCGTTCTGTTAGTGGGTGGTTTTTTGATCGGCTGGTTATTCTACAAAAAAAGCACTACTAATAAAGTCGGCAGCGCCGCCGCTCGTGCGGACAAAATCTTAAATGAAGCTAAATTAAAAGAAAAAGAGCTACTGCTTAAAGCCCAAGATAAGGCCATCAAAATAATTGAAGAGGCTAAAGGCGAAGAAGCTAGCCGTCGCAAAGAAATTAGCAATCTCCAGAACAGATTGGAACAAAGAGAGACATCTTTCTCCCAAAAGCTACTAGATCTCCAAGACAAGCAACAAAAATTATACGACAAGGTGAACGAAGTCCAAGAAATCAAGGAAAAAATCCAAAAAATCAAGGAAGAACAAGTGGCTAAGTTGGAAAAAATAGCTGGTCTCAACCAAGATCAGGCCAAGGATGTTCTCCTTAAGAATGTGGAAGAGAAAAGCTCCGAAGACCTGATGGTCAGGATTAAAAAGTTAGAAAATGAAAATGCGGAGAAATTAGAAGAAAAGGCTAAGGATATCATGGCGGTTGCTATGCAGCGCCTAGCCTCAACCTATACGGCTGAGTTAACTACTACCACCGTCGACTTGCCTAGCGATGAAATGAAAGGCAGGATTATCGGCCGCGAAGGACGAAATATCAAGGCGATAGAACAGATGACCGGGGTAGAAATCATCGTTGACGATACTCCTAATGCTATTACTATTTCCGGTTTTTCCTTAATTAGACGCCATGTCGCCAAAAAAACCCTAGATTACTTAATCAAAGACGGACGGATCCACCCCACTAAGATTGAAGACGCCGTGGAAAACGCTAAGAAGGAATTGGCAATCGATATCAAAAAAGCGGGAGAAGAGGCGATGTATGAACTAGGCATAACCGGTTTTGATCCTAAACTGGTCTCGATTATCGGCCGCCTTAAATATCGCACAAGCTATGGCCAAAACGCCCTTAAACATTCAATTGAAGTCGCCCATTTATCTGCCATGCTCGCTGAAGAATTAGGAGCAGATGTCACCCTAGCTAAAAAAGGTGGCCTCCTCCATGATATCGGCAAGGCGGTTGATCATGAAATCCAGGGCAATCACACTGAAATTGGACGCGATATAGCTAAAAAATTCAATCTACCTCCAGAAATAATCGCCCCGATAGAAACCCATCACGAAGACCACCCTGCCACCCTTGTCTCAGTCATCGTCAAGGTGGCCGATGCCATCTCTTCCGCCCGTCCAGGAGCGAGAAATGATAACTACGAGAACTATCTCCAACGCCTAGAAGAGCTGGAAAACATTGCTGTTTCCTTTGATGGTATCGAAAAAGCCTATGCTATCCAGGCTGGACGTGAAGTGAGGGTTTTTGTCCGCCCAGAAGAGGTCGACGACCTTAAAGCCTATAATTTGGCTAGAGATATTGCAAAAAAGATAGAAACTGAGTTAAAATATCCAGGGGAGATAAAAGTCAACGTTATTAGGGAAATGAGGATACTAGAATACGCCCGTTAAGCGATAATTAGCAAAACATAATATACAACCGAGAGGGCCTGGCTCACACCCCTGGTGCCGCCTGCCCATCGGCGAAATAATATGAATAAAGCCCAACTAATTGAGAAGTTAAACCAAGAAGTTGAAGGCATTAACAAGAAACAAGCGGAAAAGATGATTGATGTCTTAACCGACACTATCATCGAAGAGCTTAAAAATGACCGCGAAGTAACAATTACCGGCTTTGGAACTTTCTTGTCCCGAGTCCGTTATGCTCGCGGCGGTGTTAACCCGCAAAAGCCGAATGAAAGGATTACGATTCCGGCTGTTAAGGTGGCTAAATTCAAAACTGGTTACAACCTTAAGCTCGCCCTTAAAGGGAAACGCTAAAAACAAAAAGTTTCAAGAAGGATAAAAAGCGGATTAATCGGTTCGTAATTTATCTGTGTTCAACTAGCGCTCAAAACTGGGCGCATCTGGCGCTCGTAGCTCAACTGGATAGAGCACTTGGCTTCGGACCAAGGGGTTGTGGGTTCGAATCCTGCCGGGCGCACCGCGTAAGCATCCGAAAAGCTTCACGAAATGCGGCTGGGTAGCTCAGTTGGTTAGAGCGTGGCACTCATAACGCCAAGGTCGAGAGTTCAAGCCTCTCCCCAGCCACCAAAAACTTAATAATATCATGCCTCGTTAGCTCAGTTGGTAGAGCAGTTGCCTCTTAAGCAAACGGTCGCAGGTTCGAATCCTGCACGGGGCACCATAGATCCCGAAATTTCGGGATTTATATTTTTCAAAAATATAATATTTAAAAACTAACTATACAATATGGAGATTTATATCTTTTTCGGGCCGCCTGGAGTCGGCAAAGGCACTCAGGCTAAAAAGTTCGCTCTAAAACATGAATTCAAGCACATCTCTACCGGAGAATTACTCCGCCAAGAAATGCAGGCCGAAACGGAACTAGGTCGGACAGCCGCTCAGTATATAAATAGTGGTAACCTTGCTCCTGATAATATAGTCATCTCGATCATTGACGAACAATTAAAAGATTTTGCTGATTTACCAGGGTTCGTGTTTGACGGCTTTCCTCGGACCAATGCTCAAGCAGAAGCTCTCGACCAAATTACCGCTCGTGAAGGGAAAATAATAAAAGCGGTCTTTCGCCTCGAAGCTAATGAGCCAGAATTGATACAAAGACTGCTCAAAAGGGAAAAGTTAGAAGGACGACTGGATGACACCGAAGAAACGATTAAAAACCGCCTTGAAATCTACGAGCACCTCACTAAACCAGTCCTTGACCATTACCGCGCTAAAGGCTGTTTAATCGAGATAGACGGCGAAGGAACAGTTGAAGAGATAGAAACCAGGATTGAACAAGCTTATACAGAACTAAAGAAATAGTTTATAGCATAAAACCCCCTGAAAATGGGGGTTTTATTATACTAGACTAAATATTAAGAAATTATCGTCCCTTTAAACTTCTGACCAGCCAAACATTTCTCTAGGTTGCCAATCTGACGTCCATTAAGGATTATAACTTTTAATCCTAGTGCTTGGGATAATTTAGAGGCCACCGGATCAAAGGGAGCGTTTAAGCCAGGACTCCATTTATTACCAACTATCTTCCGGAAAGCGGGCCAACTAATTTCCTTGACCGCCTTAGCTTGAGGAAATTTCTTCGGGTCTTTGTCATAAACATAATCAATGTTAGATAAATTCAACAATGTCTTGATGTGATACTCTTTGGCTAAAAGGGTGGCAACATAATCAGTAGACCAGCCTGGCTTATAGCCGGCTGCGACTACGACCGGCTTTCTAGTTTTAAGAGTCTTTAAGGGGTTAGTTATAATCTCGGGATGAGCGACATCAGCTAAGATGGTTCTAATGAGATGGCCGTTAAGCCTGGTAGAGTGAATTCCTAGCCAGTCTCCGTCAATTTGGCTTAAAGAGCCGACATTAGATGCAGCTTTCATGTAAGTGCGAGCCGTCAAACCGCCGCCGGTTATAATAAAAAATCGGTGGCCAGCCTTTACTTCCCTGACTATTAACCGTCTAAACTGTCGGAGGAACTTGTAATCTATCCCTGAAGCAGGAACTATGAGCGATCCACCTAGGGATAAAATATAGGTCATAAGAATGAATAAAAGATAAATTAATTCTCTTTACTAGCTTCAATCTGTTTGCTTTTTACCTCTGCCAGGATAGCCTTCCTTAATTCGGCGATCAGTTTTTTATCATCTTTTATGAATTTTTTAGCGACTTCTCGTCCCACCCCCAACTTAATATCTCCGTAGACGTAGCTATTACCATTCTTCTTTATCACTCCTTGATCTACCCCTAGATCCAATAAATCACCAGCCACGGAAATACCTTCATTATACATAATATCGAATTCACAAGTCTTAAAGGGCGCGGCTACCTTGTTTTTTACAATCTTGACCTTAACCCGATTGCCGATGATGTTTTCTCCCTGTTTAATCTGAGCCATCCGCCTCACCTCAACCCTCACGGAACAATAGAACTTCAAGGCGTTACCACCAGTAGTCGTTTCTGGATTGCCAAAGAAGACGCCGATCTTGTTGCGAATCTGGTTAATAAATATAACGACAGTCTTAGTCTTGCCGATTATAGCCGTCAGTTTCCTGAGCGCCTGGCTCATCAAACGAGCTTGCAGCCCCATGTGCTGGTCTCCCATCTCGCCCTCAATCTCTTTCTGTGGCACCAAGGCCGCTACACTGTCAACCACTATGACATCAACCGCGTTAGAACGGACTAAAGTCTCGACGATTTCTAAGGCCTGCTCGCCACTATCCGGCTGAGAAAGCAACATTTCTTTTACATTAACGCCGATTTTAGCGGCATAATCAGGGTCTAGGGCGTGTTCAGCGTCGACGAAGGCGGCAATTCCACCAGATTTTTGGACCTCGGAGACGATGTGTTGAGCCAGGGTTGTTTTACCAGAGGACTCCGGACCGTAAATCTCAATGATACGACCACGGGGGACGCCTCCGATGCCGAAGGCTAAATCTAAAGACAAACAACCAGTCGATACAACATCGACGCTAGTCTTACCTACTTCACCAAATTTCATGATCGCTCCCTCGCCAAAGCGATTCTTGATCTGCTCAACTGCGCTCATGGCGGCTTCTAATTTAAGATCTTTACCGCTAGCTTTCTCTTCGTTTAAAACGACATTCTTTTTTTCTTTTGGCATATTTTTATGGAGCGCACTCAGGGCAAAAGCCCTGATCACGCCTTTTAAATTAATGAAATAATGATAGCATGACTAGCTACAGGAAAAATCAAAGAAATAATAAAATAATTATCAATTAGGGGAGGGTTACCTTATACTCCCGGCCGCTGGCCGACCGCCAACCGATAGCCTTGCCTTCATCCGTTTTTCTGTAGAAAAAACCCCTTTCACCCATTAAATCAGAGGAAGACTCTGAATAATCCTTCAAAGTTTCCGATATTTTATCTGGCAACTCTTGGCTGCGCCAATCTGGATCCTTGATGCGCGATAGTGATTCCTTGATATCCTTAACCTCCTCATCTAAATCGAACTCTTTATTTTCTTTAACCGCTTCTTCTGAATCTAGATCAGATGATTCATTGGGGGCAAGCTCGGTACTTGTCGCCTGGCTCGGGCTCAAAGATGCCTTACCCTTTTTCCAGACATCGCTAGTAAAAATTAGGCGCGGATCTTCAAAGAATCGTAAAACCTCTCGGCCAGTCTTAACTGTCTTCAAAAAGATATAATAATTCTTATCATTTCCAGCTTGGGAATCCTCTAAATCTTGATCGGTAAAAGTAATTAAAGAGAAAATAGCCAAACCCAGGATACCGATGACTGTTAAAAAATTTCCCCAAAAACGAAGGTTCATAATAAATTGAATATCTATAACAAAGCTTTCTGCTTTTTATTGCTATCATCCTCAGAAAATATTCTTATCTCGCCGTAACGCCCGTCAAAGCCCGGCTTAATCATCAATTCACCGGCCCGCACCCGGCGCAAGGCCTCGACAATGCGGCTATCAACCGAGCCCTCCAAAACCTGCAAATCTAAATCCATTAAAATAGATAATTCCGGGCCAAACCGTTTTACTAAGACTTCATATTCTGCCTGGACCTGCTTGGATTTACGACTCTTGATCATTAAGGCCTCCGCTATAATCTTATCAAGTTCGACCAGTTTTTTAAAGCTAGGCGCCGAAACCAGCTTGAAGCCTTCGGGGCGATCAGCCAACTCTTCCACCCGATTAAAGACCCCTATAACCAAAGGCTTGCTACAGACCGGACAAATATTCTTCAATTTTCGGCTCTTAGATGGTTCACAGCTAAAATTACAATCCCGATGGCCGTCAAAATGATACATGCCTTCTTCTGGATAAAATTCAATCGTACCCTTTAGACAATTCGAATCCCTATTCTTTATTATCCGATATATCTCATTATAACTAATGTCTTCTAAATCGAAGATATTAGCCTCACGACCAATATTTTCCAGGCTATGAGCGTCCGAGTTAGACAAGCAGGTTAAATTATCAAGAGCTGACAAGCGCCAATTCATAGCCGGATCGCTAGATAGACCGGTTTCATAGGCATAGATATTTCCAGTTTGCTCCTTGAAGCATTCTTCTAGAGTGTTAAAGCCGGACTTAGAACCGAAAACCGAAAACCAGGGCGTCCAGATGTGAGCTGGATAAACCAGAAACCTGGGATCGACGCTTAGGCATAATTTTACTAGCTCCGGCGCACTCATCCCTAAGATCGGTCTACCATCAGAACGAATATTATACTTATTGTCTAAAAACTCATTCAAACTCTTCGCCGCTTCTCGATTGGGCGCATGGATGACTAAATGCAGGCGCCTGACTTTATCTTGATCCTTATATATCAAAGCCACTTCAGTGCTTAGGATGAACTTTACTAAACCATCACTCCTCTTCAACTTATAAAGACCGGCGTGCGGGCCAATTTCTTCCAGTTCTTCGCTTATATTCTTAAACCACTCCGGATAGGTGAAATCTCCGGTGGCGATGATATCGATACCTTTAATCCTACAAAACCGATCCAGGTTAGCTAGGGTCAGCTGCGGTGAACAAGCGCGGGAATAACGGGAATGGATATGAAGATCGAGAATCTGGCGCATAATATTGATTAATCCAATAAACTTTCAGCGATTTGTAATTCTTCTAAGCTATTAATTCCCATCCCTTCTTGGGGTGGAATAGAAAATGATTTAACGATTTTCCCTTCGTTAAAAGCCATCTTAACTAAATCGGTAATATAGTACTCGCCTTGATTGTTATTGTTATTTATATTAGCGATATGTGAAAATAGCCAATCTTTATCAAAACAAAAACAATTAAGATTTATCTCTCTAACATTCTTCTCGTCGTCACTGGCATCTCTAAACTCTACGATCCGGCTAACATTATCATTTTCATCGCGGACAACCCGGCCCAAATGATAAAAATTATGGTGCCAACCAGTAAAATCTGGGACAGCGATCGTCACCATCGATAAAACCCCGCGATGTTTCAAGGGTAAATCTTTCAAGGTCTTCTCAGTATAAAAAGGGTGATCACCATTTAAAACAAAAATAGAACTTGCCGCCGGGTCGATATAACTTCTGGTGCAAGCCACGGCATGGCCAGTACCTAACTGCTGCTCTTGGACTACATATTGAACGTCGTAATCAGCCATGGCGGCGGAAATCATGTCTTTATTTTCAGGAGAAACCACAACGATCGGCTTAAGTTCCGGGCCTATCTTGGCAATCGTAGATAAAAGATAGCTTAACATTGGTCGCCCTTTAAGGGGTACTAAAACTTTGGTTAATTCTGACTTCATCCGGGTTCCTTTGCCGGCAGCCATAATAATTATTTGATTCATATTCTAACTTTAACCTTTAAAAATAAGGGAAATCCTAAAGAATTTCCCTTATATTCTAGCATTTTTAGATGTTCTGAGCAAATCATTCTCAAAGCTTTTTTTCAATAATAATTATTTAATATAAGCCAAAATCTTATCTTTCATTTCCCTTATTTTCAATTCTAAAAAGTCCTTATCTTTTGCTTCGCCGTACAAGCGGATAATCGGCTCCGTATTGGAGGCGCGCAGATGCAGCCAATACTCCGGCCAATCGATCTTAACGCCATCAATATCGGTGATTTTTTCGGCGCCATACTCTGCCTTTTGGTATTCCATCTTAGCCCTGTCTAGTAAATCCGCTACATTTATACCGGGACTAAGCTCCAATTTATCTTTTATCATAAAATATTCCGGGAAATTCTTTTTGAAATCTGACATCTTTTGCCCGCTCTCTGCTAAAGCTGATAAGAACAAAGCGACTCCCACTAAAGCATCCCGGCCATAATGGAGTTCTGACAAGATAACGCCGCCATTACCCTCGCCACCGATAACCGCCTTAGTTTCTTTCATCTTCGCTACTACGTTTACCTCTCCCACCGCGGCGGCGTAATAGGCGCCGCCATGTCTTTCTGTAACATCTTTTAAGGCCCGGGAAGAAGACAGGTTGGAAACACTGATCTTTTGATAGAAACAAGGACAATAGTGCCGCAAAACATACTCAGCGGCCGCAACTAAAGTATATTCTTCGCCAAACATCTTCCCTTGTTCGTCAATAAAAGCTAAGCGGTCAACATCAGGATCAACCACTAAACCTAAATCAGCCTGATTAACGATCACCGCCTCACTTAGCTGAACCAAGTTCTTTTCTAGGGGCTCGGGATTATGAGCAAATTGCCCGTTAGGTTCGCAATTTATCTTGATGATTTCTTTAACTCCCAACTGGGTTAATAAATTCGGGATAATGAGGCCACCGACCGAATTAATGCCATCAACCACTATTCTAAAATCAGACTTCTTGATAGCTTCAAAGTCAACTAGATCGAGCTTGGCAATCGCGGCAATATGCTGGTTTCCATAATCATTATCCGTTGAATATATCCCCTTAGTTACCGGCGCCACTGGCTTATTTGTATCAGCTAATTCTAACAAACGTTGACCGTCTTTAGCACTTAAAAATTCTCCTTCATTATTAACTAGCTTCAAAGCATTCCACTCAATCGGATTGTGGGAAGCAGAAACCATCACCCCTCCAGCCGCTTTTTCATATATCACCGCTAATTCCAGAGTCGGCGTCGCCGCTAAGCCTAAATCAAGCACCCGGAAACCAAGCGACGAAAAAGTTTCGGAAATTAACTGGCTGAATTCTAAACCGGAAGGCCTAGCGTCTCTGCCTATAAGCACTAAATCACCCCAGGCCTTTTCCCTGATTAATAAGGCGAAGGCTTTGGTAAAATTAATGACATCAACCTTAGTTAAGTCTTCCCCCGGAAGGTTACCCAAGGTCCCGCGGATTCCCGAAATTGATTTGATAAGAGGCATATTGATATTGATAAAGACATTATACACTGCTTTCATAAAATCCAACAACTAAAAAACCGGCTACCAAGCCGGTATTTTTAAGGTCGCGTGAGAGACGACCGTTAGCTATATAAATTAAGCTATTTATTTAGAAAGCCCTGGCATATGAATATTCAGAAACCACGACTAAAATTGAGACTATTAGCATGGCTATGATATATGTGAGGGCTTTGGCTTTAGACATATAAGTTATATTATCTGACTCTATATAATAGCATATTAAATATATTTTGTCAATACTAAAAAGATAATAATAAAAGCCATAGTAAAATATGGCTAATATTAATAAATAAAAAAGACCATTGTTCTGGCGGCTGCCTACTTTCCCAGGGCTCAGGCCCAAGTATCATTGGCGCTGTTAGGCTTAACTTCTGAGTTCGGGAAGGGATCAGGTGTGACCCTAACGCCAAGCCACCAAAACAATAGTCTTTTTTATATGTAAATTTTTGAAAAACAAAAGCGTGGGAAAATCAAACGACTTATTAGTACTCCTCGACTACACGCATTACTGCGCTTCCATCTGGAGCCTATCAAGGTCATATTCTCTAACCAGTCTATGAAACCTAATCTTAGAGACAGCTTCGCGCTTAGATGCTTTCAGCGCTTATCTTAACCGAAGGTAGCTACCCAGCAATGCCCCTGATGGAACAGCTGGTACACTAGAGCTTCGTCCTTCCCGGTCCTCTCGTACTAAGGAAGGGCCTCTTCAAGTTTCCACGACCATAGTGGATAGGAGACCGACCTGTCTTACGACGGTCTGAACCCAGCTCGCGTGCCGCTTTAATGGGCGAACAGCCCAACCCTTGGGAGCTTCTCCACCCCCAGGATGCGAC